>Ga0208794_1000004_pt1 | contig 1065818 bp, 975 predicted proteins | sample 32_taG_FD_184106 | JGI IMG/M metagenome (GOLD analysis project Ga0208794, IMG submission 184106) | Marine viral communities from the Gulf of Mexico - 32_GoM_OMZ_CsCl metaG (SPAdes) (version 2) | ecosystem: Environmental > Aquatic > Marine > Oceanic | place: Atlantic Ocean: Gulf of Mexico...
CATTTCCAGTGTTCTCTACAGTGATCGTATAGGTAATCGTATCACCTAAACTTGCGCCTGCTGGACCTACATCATTACTTATCGCTGAACTCTTCTCTGCGATAATACTTGGTGACTCTGGTATTGTCGTTACTGTTGGATCATCTGGATCGCCATCCGTATCTGGATCGATATCAGTCGGATCATTAGGATCATCACTGTCATCAGTTACATTCGTGCCTGCTGGACTATCGCCATCGGCTAAGACTGTATTACTGATACCGCCTGCATCTACATCACTCTGTGTGATCACATATGTCGCTGTATAGGTCGCTATCTCGCCTACTTGTAAGGTGCCTGCTGCACTTGATAAACTTGAACTTACAAACGTTGGGCCTGTTGTTAAGGTTAATGGGACGCCATTTAAATCCGTTAACGTATCTACTAATCCTACATTGGTTAACGTTACATTTCCAGTGTTCTCTACAGTGATCGTATAGGTAATCGTATCACCTAAACTTGCGCCTGCTGGACCTACATCATTACTTATCGCTGAACTCTTCTCTGCGATAATACTTGGTGACTCTGGTATTGTTGTTAGTGTTGCACTGTTTTGTTCGTCAATACATAAATTGTCAGGATGTGTTATAATTACGTTATACACATTCCCACCAAGTCCTGTAACATCTGAAATTGTTAAATCAGCAGTATTCGTGCCACTATATACTCCTGTATCAGATAAATTTATTCCATTTTCTTGCCATTGATACACTATTGCACCAGAAACATCAGTAGCAGGAGGTATTGTATAATTTGGCGTAGTAGTTGGTGCGGTTCCTGTATAAGAAGTTGTGCTTGCTGCTGAAGCAACGACCGAAAAAGTCACAGGATTACCGTTAACTATAGTTTGATTTGCAGGTAAAGTAGTTACAAATACTTGAGTTGCAGTAATAACATTAGCATTTGTCCCTGTATATGCAGTTGCATAACCAGTTACTTGACCGTTAGCATCAAAACCTGTACCATCAACCGTACCATTATTATCAGTATCAGTATGGCCAGCTTCAACAACATCAAAACACCCATCATTATCACTATCAATGTCTAAATGATTAGCTATTCCGTCACCATCAGTATCTGAAAGAGAGGATTGCGGATTAACAAAATTAGTAACACAAGCAAATTCAACACTATGATATCTTGTTTGAGTTGTAAGGTTATTATTTGCTAAAACACCTAATCGAATTGTATAGTTTGAAAAATTCGTATATCTGGTAGACATATTAAGGTCTGGATTAGCATTTGATGATCCAGGAACGTTTACATTTCCTGAAGTAGCTAATATGAAATTAGTCTCATTGGTTATTGTTAAACTTGTTGGATTGTCAACAGTATAACTTATAGGATTGGCAGCTCTATTTCTTTCAAATAAGTCTGGGTTACCATCTATATCATTAAAATTAATAAACACTTCAGGGAAAACAACTGGTGTTGTTGTACCAGATTGAACAAATTGAAAATTATATTCAACATAAGCTTCTTGTCCAGAATTTAATGCAGTAATTAATGTACCTGGTTTAAAATAGGTAGGATTTGAAGAGTTATCATCTAAAATATCTACACCACAATTTACAAAAGACACTAAAGTAACCAAAGCATCTACTCCTGCAGTTACATTAGAAAATCTAAAAGTCTCTCCTTGTAAAAGTGTTGCTATATTACCATCACCTGTTGATGGTTCTTCTGTATATGGTCCTGTAAAATCAAAACTTGTTTCTCCGCCGCATGTTGGTTGAGCACCTGAAGCACTAAAAAACTCATCAGTATCTAAAATACCATCATTATCATCATCTAAATCACAACCATCTGGAATTAAATCATTATCATTATCTGCTGTATCATCAAACCCTTCACACTGATCAGCAGAATTTATAACGCCATCTCCATCACAATCATTTGTAGGAAAATCTAAACATGCACCTACTACAATGGTTACTACAGCTGTATCACAAATTGAGTTATCAGCAGTTAAACAAATTTGATATGTAACATTATAGGTTCCTGGTGTTGTACCGGCAGGAACATTTATTGTTCCATCGGTATTTATAGTAACACCTGTTAAACCTCCATCTAGAGTTATATTTATATTATCATCAATATTAGCGTCTGTGGCTGTTGAACCGTTTGCATCATCGACACCATTACCATTATTGGCAAATACGCTAGTTGTTGTAGCTCCAGTAGCAGGATTAATTGGTGTCCCTGAAAAATCATCATCATTAGCAGTTATTGTTAAAGCTGGTGCAGAAACACAAAAATCAATATCTGGAATTTCATCACAATCTAATGAAGTAATATCTGGTGGATCTGAAACACCAGTTCCTAAATTCCCTTCTAGTGTATGACCAACAAAGCAAGGTGAAGCATTTCCATCAATCTGAATTAAAGTATAGTGCCCAGACATTTCTAGATATGAAGCAAAATCTGTCCCAACAGTAAATCCAGATGGCACAATAGGAAGTAATTGATCTGCAGCAGCAGCATTTGACAACATATTAAATGAGTTATCTCCCCATAAATACGGTGTCCCATCAGTGGTTATTGCTCCAATTCCTCCATGTCCATTTGAGTTATCTGCAGCATCAATAAAGTGAACATTTGTTAAATTTCCTGTGTCTGTTGGATTTCTCACTATTACCCAACTAGTTTGATCTGTTTGACTTCCAATACCTAATCTACCATCTTCACCCTCTCCTAAAGAATAAATTAAACCACTAGGGCTTAAAGCAAAATAACTAGGATTGTTTTCAGTTGTTAAACTAATCATTGAAGGCACAAAACCTGGAAATGGAGAAGTCATTAAAACAGGAGTTGAACTTGATGTTGTTCCAGATCCATTCCCTAAATATATTGTTCCTCCCCACGTATAAAAATCTCCTGTTGTAGTATATGCAAAAACAGCATCTTCAGACACTTTAATACTTTGAACGTTAGAAATGCTAGCTTGATGCCAAACGTTGTCAATTACTGTTGATCCGTCTCCAAATAAATTGGCATTTGAAAGCGCTCTAATATAAACATTACCACTATTTGTAAGTATTGCTAAAATATCATTTGAAGCTTTTAACTTTCTGATGTCAGCAGGTAATACACCTACTGGTAGTGTTGTTGGCTGAAATGTTGAACTCGTTGTTAAAGAATTAGCAATTACTTGACCTTCATTTCCCCAAACATATAAACCTGTTGTAGTTAAAACAAAATTTTGAGGATTAGAAGATGAAATCTGATCTCCCAAAGTAGCCAGTAATACTGTCCCTGTATAATTATAACCATTAGCGGGAGAAACTTCAAGCGGTGAAGTAATCTCGACTCCAGTTGGCCCCATTGCATCACCCCAAGCAAATAGACCATTTTCAGTAAAAGCTAAAGTACAGTGATATCCAGCAATCCAAATATTATCATCATTATTGTAAGGATAAGAAGCTGTACATTGTGCATACAACTTACTTTGCGATACAAATGAAAAAACAATTACTGCTATAAAAGTTAAAATTTTAGAAAACGAGAATTGTGTAGAAATTTTCATATTATCTTATGGTAAATTTATTTTATACTGTTTATTTATAATTTAGACACTTAAATCTAAAAACACCCTACTTATAGGTTGCTTTTTTAAGTACATATATATCTTACTCACATAAACACAATACTATATTGCATCTAAATTTAAAGATGTTAATTTATTATTTATAAAAGAGAAGAAAATGCTATCAATTAATCCCTTAGTTTAAAAATTACGGAAAAACCGTAATTTCACTTAATTACAAAAATATCATCTTACTTTGAATAGATACTATCATGTACAATTAATTTGGTGAAAAACATTTTTTATCGATTAAACGCAAGAAAATTCATATTAAATATTTACTAAAACAGATTCTTTCTTAGAATATCAAAATCAAATACTCTTTTAAGTTTTTAAATCACTTTTGCAAACTTATAAAAGTGATGCTATGGTTTAATTAAAAACACTACTCAACAATTACTCACTTCTATAATTATATAAAATAGAACACTATGAAAACTTTATTATACCTTTTTTGAAGCTATATTTATATAAGATATATATCTTTGCCAAAATTAATTTTTAATGAAATTTATAGACGAAATCAACCGAAGACGAACCTTCGGAATTATTTCACATCCAGATGCTGGAAAAACTACTCTAACTGAAAAATTATTATTATTTGGAGGTGCTATACAAGAAGCTGGTGCTGTTAAAAGCAATAAAATAAAAAAAGGAGCCACAAGTGATTTTATGGAGATTGAGCGCCAACGTGGTATCTCTGTTGCTACCTCTGTTTTAGCATTTGAGTATGATGGCATAAAAGTTAATATATTAGATACACCTGGACATAAAGACTTTGCTGAAGATACATTTAGAACCCTTACAGCTGTTGATAGTGTTATTGTTGTTATTGATGTAGCTAAAGGAGTTGAGGAACAAACTGAAAAACTCGTTGAAGTTTGTCGTATGCGTAACATACCTATGATCGTTTTCATTAATAAAATGGACAGAGAAGGTAAAGATGCTTTTGATTTATTAGATGAAGTTGAACAAAAACTTGGTCTTAAAGTAGTGCCTTTAAGTTTTCCGATAGGAATGGGTTATGAGTTTAAAGGTATCTATAACTTATGGGAAAAGAACATCAACCTATTTAGTGGTGATAGTCGAAAAAATATTGAAGAAACTATAGAGATTTCTGATTTAGAATCTCCAGAATTAAATAAGCTTATTGGTGATAAAGCTGCAAAGACTTTGCGAGAAGAAATTGAACTTGTAGAAGGCATTTATCCAGAATTTGATAAACAAACCTATTTAGATGGTCATTTACAACCTGTATTTTTTGGTTCTGCACTTAATAATTTTGGGGTTAGAGAATTACTTGATTGTTTTATTGAAATTGCACCAAAACCAAGACCTAAACAAAGCGAAGAAAGACTAGTAAAACCAGATGAAACCAAATTTACTGGCTTTGTATTTAAAATACATGCTAATATGGATCCAAACCACAGAGACCGTTTAGCATTTGTAAAAATTGTATCAGGAAAATTTGAACGAAACAAACCATATCTTCATGTAAGACATGGAAAGAATCTAAAATTCTCAAGTCCAAATGCTTTTTTTGCTGAAAAGAAAGAAATTGTTGATGTATCATATCCTGGTGACATTGTTGGACTTCACGATACTGGTAATTTTAAAATTGGTGATACACTAACTGAAGGCGAAGCAATTAATTATAAAGGTGTTCCTAGTTTTTCTCCTGAACATTTTAGATATATCAATAATGCTGATCCTTTAAAATCTAAACAATTGTTTAAAGGTATTGACCAATTAATGGATGAAGGTGTAGCACAGTTATTTACACTAGAACTTAATGGAAGAAAAGTAATTGGAACAGTTGGCGCGCTACAGTATGAAGTAATTCAATACAGATTAGAGCATGAATATGGTGCCAAATGTACTTATGAAAACTTGAATGTTTTTAAGGCTTGTTGGGTAGAAGCAAAAGACATTAAAAGCGCAGAGTATAAAGAATTTTTAACTGTAAAACAACGTTATCTAGCTAAAGACAAACAAAATCAATTAGTCTTTTTAGCAGATTCGGCCTTTTCTTTACAAATGACTCAGCAAAAATATCCAAATATAACTTTTCATTTAACCTCTGAATTTTAGACACTTAGCAAAAAAGGGCGAATAATTATAGTGTATTTCATCGATTTAATTAAAATATAATTGTATTTCGACGTGTTTTTATTACATTTAATCGTTTAGTTTAAGTTTTTAATTATCATGTTCAATACATTTAATATAACATAATTAAGTTATTGTTTTGGTTTTTAACTCTTTAACCTAATTATTAAATAGATTCATAACCCCAAATTGATCTACTTATGATAACTACTGACAATGTATTCAGTAATAGTGATATTACTGTAACTTACGAACCATGTGTTTGCATCAATGCTGAGCGTTGTGCACGCGAACTTTCAAATGTATTTAGAAATTCTGTTATTCCATGGATTGACCTCGATGGTGACTCAACAGAAAAAATAATTAGACAAGTAAAAAAATGTCCTTCAGGAGCATTAAAGTTTAATTATAATAATCAAGTTGCTTAAAACAATAATTATTTAATTTAAGCTTGTTAAATGAACTTAAATATTTTTGAAAGTAAAAGACATTAAGTGATTTTATTTATTCTTTAAAACACTTTTAATTTTGGTCAATATTTTAGTCGTTATAGATTAAATTTATTGATAAACAAATCACCATTTATTATCCTTATTATTCTAAATTATTTAATAAAAAAAAGCCTTTGATTTCTCAAAGGCTTTTTTTTTATTTTAAGCTTGACCTGTAGGCCCAAAATTTAAAGGAATTGGAGGTTGCTCGTAATCCTTAATCTCACCATGTGCCTTTTCAAATCGATGCACATTTTCGCTTAATGCTTTTACTAAACGTTTAGCATGCTGAGGCGTTAAAATTATTCTAGACTTTACTTTACTTTTTGGAGTACCAGGCATAATACTAACAAAGTCAATCACAAATTCAGAAACTGAATGATTGATTATGGCTAAATTTGAATAAGTTCCTTCAGCAACTTTTTCATCTAACTCTATATTTATTTGCCCTTGTTTTGGCGTATCTTTAGTATCACTCATTTTATGATATATTTAGAAAGAAAAAGATTCCTGTGAAAACAGGAATCTTTTATCATTAGTTATAATTAAATTCAGCTTTCGCTTTCATCATTTCATCAAACTCTTCTTTAGACCCAACAATTATATTATCATAACGTCTAACACCTGTACCAGCAGGTATTCTATGTCCTACAATAACATTCTCTTTAAGTCCGTCAAGATCATCAACTTTTGCACTTACAGCAGCTTCGTTCAATACTTTTGTTGTTTCTTGGAACGATGCAGCAGAAATAAATGATTTAGTTTGTAAAGACGCTCTTGTAATACCTTGTAAAATTGGGGTAGCTGTTGCTGGTCTTGCATCTCTTGCTTCAGCTAACTTACCATCTTCTCTTCGTATTATTGAGTTTTCGTCTCTTAATTGACGCATAGTAATAATCTGACCTGGCTTCAATGTCTTAGAATCTCCTGCGTCTTCAATTACTTTCATTCCAAAGATTTTATCGTTTTCTTCAATAAAATCTGCTTTATGTGCTAATTGATCTTCAAGGAAAATTGTATCACCAGAATCAATAATTTTTACTTTACGCATCATTTGTCTTACAACAACTTCAAAGTGCTTATCATTAATTTTCACACCTTGTAAACGATATACTTCTTGTACTTCATTTACTAAGTATTGTTGTACTGCAGATGGTCCTTTAATATTTAAGATATCGTCAGGAGTTATTGAACCATCAGATAAAGGCATACCAGCTTTAACATAATCATTCTCTTGAACAAGAATCTGATTAGATAATTTAACTAAGTATTTTTTAACTTCACCTAATTTAGATTCAATAATAATCTCGCGATTACCTCTCTTTATCTTACCAAAAGAAACTACACCGTCAATCTCACTTACTACAGCTGGATTAGAAGGGTTACGTGCTTCGAACAACTCGGTTACACGTGGTAAACCTCCTGTAATATCTCCTGTTTTAGCAGACTTACGTGGTATTTTTACCAATACTTTACCTACACTAATCTTCTCACCATCATCAATCATTAAGTGGGCTCCAACTGGTAAGTTGTATGAACGTAAAGTGTTTCCTTTAGAATCTTCAATATGTAATGTTGGAATTAACTTCTTGTTTCTAGATTCAGAAATTACTTTCTCTTGGAAACCTGTTTGCTCATCTATCTCTACTTGGTAAGTTATACCTTGCTCAATATTTTCATAAGAAACTTTACCTGCAAATTCAGAAATAATTACACCATTATATGGATCCCAAGAACATATTACATCTCCTTTAGCAACTTTATCACCTGGTTTAACGTAGATGAATGATCCATAAGGAATGTTATTTGTACTTAAAGTAATACCTGTTTTAGCATCAACTAATTTCATTTCAGATGTACGAGAAATTACAACATCAACAGCTTTACCATTGCTATCGGTTCCTTTTACAACTTTTAAATCTTCAATTTCAGCTATACCATTAAACTTAACAGTAAATTTATTTTCTTCAGAAATGTTACCTGCAATACCTCCAACGTGGAATGTACGAAGTGTTAACTGCGTTCCTGGCTCACCAATAGACTGAGCAGCTACAACACCAACAGCTTCACCTCTTTGTACCATTTTACCAGTAGCTAGGTTACGACCATAACATTTAGAACAAATACCTTGTTTAGCTTCACATGTTAATGCAGAACGAACCTCGATTGATTCTAATGCAGATTCACCAATACGTTTTGCAATATTGTCGTGAATATGCTCACCTGCACCAACTAAAAGCTCTTCAGTCATTGGATCATAAACATCATTTAATGAAGTTCTACCAACAATTCTATCTTCTAAAGATTCAATAATCTCTTCATTTTTCTTTAATGGAGATACTTCAATACCTCTTAATGTACCACAGTCTTCACTGTATATAATTACATCTTGAGACACATCAACTAAACGACGTGTTAAGTAACCAGCATCGGCAGTTTTAAGTGCTGTATCGGCAAGACCTTTACGAGCACCATGCGTTGAGATAAAGTATTCAAGAATTGAAAGCCCTTCCTTAAAGTTAGAAAGAATTGGATTTTCAATAATCTCTCCTCCACCTGCATTAGATTTTTTAGGTTTTGCCATTAATCCACGCATACCTGTAAGCTGACGAATCTGTTCTTTAGATCCACGAGCTCCAGAATCAAGCATCATATATACCGAGTTAAACCCTTGTTGGTCTTCACGAATACGTTTCATAGACAACTCTGTCAATTCAGCATTGGTAGATGTCCATATATCAATTACTTGGTTATAACGCTCATTATTAGTGATAAGTCCCATGTTATAGTTGGCCATAATACCATCTACTTCTTTGTTGGCACTATCAATCATGCTTTGCTTTTCAGCAGGAATAATAATATCTCCTAAGCTGAATGATAATCCACCTTGGAAAGCGAACTTATATCCTAAGTCTTTAATCTCATCAAGAAATTCTGCTGTTTCAGGAACAGAAGTTACTTTAAGAATATTACCAATAATATCACGTAACGATTTTTTAGTCAATACCTGATTGATATATCCTGCAGCAGCTGGAACTTTTTCATTAAATAACACACGTCCAACAGTTGTTGAAATAATTTGTGGTGCTAATTTTCCTTCTTCATTAAAATCTAAAGTTCTAACTTTTATTGATGCATTTAATTCAACTTTCTTCTCGTTGTAAGCAATGTTTACTTCTTCAGCAGAGTAGAATGTTAAACCTTCACCTTTTACTTTTACTTCGTCTGTTGACTTACGCTCTTTGGTCATATAATATAAACCAAGAACCATGTCTTGAGAAGGTACAGTAACTGGAGAACCATTTGCAGGGTTTAAGATATTATGAGACGCCAACATTAATAATTGAGCTTCAAGAATAGCTTCTGGTCCTAATGGTAAATGCACAGCCATTTGGTCACCATCGAAATCTGCATTAAATGCAGTACATACTAATGGGTGTAACTGTATTGCTTTTCCTTCAATTAATTTTGGTTGGAAAGCCTGAATACCTAGTCTGTGTAATGTAGGAGCACGATTTAAAAGCACTGGATGTCCTTTTAAAACATTCTCTAAAATATCCCAAACTACAGGTTCTTTTCTATCTATAATTTTCTTTGCAGATTTTACAGTCTTAACAATACCTCTTTCTATCAATTTTCTGATAATAAAAGGTTTGTATAATTCTGCTGCCATGTTTTTTGGCAATCCACATTCAAATAATTTTAATTCTGGTCCAACGACGATTACCGAACGTGCTGAATAATCGACACGCTTACCAAGTAAATTTTGACGGAAACGACCTTGCTTACCTTTTAATGAATCTGATAATGATTTTAATGGTCTGTTAGAATCTGTTTTTACAGCAGATGCTTTACGTGTGTTATCAAATAATGAATCTACAGATTCTTGTAACATACGTTTCTCATTACGTAAAATCACTTCAGGAGCTTTGATTTCAACCAAACGCTTTAAACGATTATTGCGAATAATTACACGACGATATAAATCATTTAAGTCTGATGTAGCAAAACGACCACCATCTAAAGGCACTAATGGACGTAATTCTGGTGGAATTACTGGAATAGCCTTCATAATCATCCATTCTGGAAGATTTTCACGGTTTGCGTTAGAATCACGGAAAGCTTCAACAACTTGAAGACGTTTTAACGCTTCAGTTTTACGCTGTTTAGATGTTTCTGTGTTTGCTTTGTGGCGCAACTCATATGATAATTCACTTAAATCAATTCGTGCAAGCAAATCAATCAAGCACTCAGCTCCCATTTTTGCAACGAATTTATTTGGATCGTGATCATCTAAATATTGATTTTCTTGAGGAAGAGATTCTAGAATATTTAAGTATTCTTCTTCCGTTAAGAAATCCATTTTTTGTAATGGTTCTCCATCTACATTTTTAGCATTACCTGGTTGGATTACTACGTAACGTTCGTAGTAAATTATCATATCCAATTTTTTAGAAGGCAATCCTAATAAATAACCTATTTTGTTTGGTAATGAACGGAAATACCAAATGTGAGCTACAGGAACAACAAGATTAATGTGTCCTACTCTATCACGACGTACTTTCTTTTCAGTTACTTCAACACCACAACGATCACATACGATACCTTTGTAACGTATACGCTTATATTTACCACAAGCACATTCAAAATCCTTTACAGGACCAAAAATACGCTCACAAAATAAACCATCTCGTTCTGGTTTGTGTGTTCGATAATTAATAGTTTCAGGTTTTAAAACTTCACCACGAGATGCTGCTAAAACAGATTCTGGAGACGCTAAACCAATAGAGATTTTATTAAATCTCTGTACTGTATTTTTATCTTGTCTTTTTGCCATAATACTTTATAGTCTTCAGTTTGTATGTTTCAGTCTTTACATAAAATAAAGACTGAAACTACATACCTAAATTTATTCTTCTAATCTAATATCTAATCCTAATCCTTTCAATTCGTGCATTAATACGTTGAAAGATTCAGGTAGTCCTGGTTCTGGCATTGGCTCACCTTTTACGATTGCTTCGTAAGTTTTAGCTCTACCTATAACATCATCTGATTTTACTGTTAAGATTTCGCGTAGTGTTGCAGAAGCTCCATAGGCTTCAAGAGCCCAAACCTCCATCTCACCAAAACGCTGACCTCCAAATTGTGCTTTACCACCAAGAGGTTGTTGTGTAATAAGTGAGTAAGGTCCAATAGAACGTGCGTGCATCTTATCGTCAACCATATGTCCTAGTTTTAACATATAAATTACACCAACAGTTGCAGGTTGATCGAAACGATCTCCTGTTCCACCATCGTATAAATATGTATGTCCAAAACGTGGTATACCAGCTTCATCAGTAAACTCATTAATTTGATCTAGTGTAGCACCATCAAAAATTGGTGTTGCAAAAGTTCTATTAAGTTTTTGACCAGCCCATCCAAGAACTGTTTCATAAATCTGACCAATGTTCATACGAGAAGGTACACCAAGTGGATTTAATACAATATCAACTGGTGTTCCATCTTCTAAGAAAGGCATATCTTCTTGACGAACGATACGAGCAACAATACCTTTATTTCCGTGACGTCCTGCCATTTTATCACCAACTTTTAGTTTACGTTTTTTAGCAATGTAAACTTTAGCTAATTTGATAATTCCTGCTGGTAACTCATCACCTACAGATATTGTAAATTTCTCACGACGTAATGATCCTTGAAGATCGTTTTCTTTAATCTTATAGTTGTGAATTAAATCAGCAATAAGATTGTTTGTATGATCGTCAGTAGTCCAAGTACCTGATGTTAAATGCGTATAATCATCAACAGCGTTTAACATTTTTAAGGTGTATTTTTTACCTTTTGGAATGATTTCCTCTCCAAGGTCATTAAAGATACCTTGAGCAGTTTTACCATTTACTATGTTAAATAATTTCTCGACTAAAATCGCTTTTAAATCATCAAATTTTCTGTAATAGATTGCTTCTAAAGCATCGATATCTTCTTTATCTTTTGCTCTCTTACGTTTGTCTTTTACAGCTCTTGAGAATAATTTCTTTTCAATAACCACACCATGTAATGAAGGAGAAGCTTTTAATGATGCGTCTTTTACATCACCTGCTTTATCTCCAAAAATGGCTCTTAATAATTTTTCTTCAGGTGTTGGATCAGATTCCCCTTTTGGAGTGATTTTACCAATTAAGATATCTCCAGGCTTAATCTCAGCACCAATACGAATCATACCGTTTTCATCAAGGTCTTTTGTAGCCTCCTCTGAAACGTTAGGAATATCATTAGTTAATTCTTCGTTACCTAACTTAGTGTCACGAACTTCTAATGAATACTCATCAATATGAATAGATGTAAAGATATCATCACGAACTACTTTTTCAGAAATCACAATAGCATCCTCGAAATTGTAACCTTTCCATGGCATAAATGCCACTTTCATATTACGACCAAGTGCTAATTCACCATTTTGAGTTGCATAACCTTCACACAGCACTTGTCCTTTTTTAACTTTGTCACCTTTTTCAACAATAGGTTTTAAGTTAATAGACGTACCTTGATTGGTTTTTCTGAATTTTACTAATGGATATGTTTTAGTATCACTATCAAAACTAACCATAGCTTCTTCATCAGTACGCTCATATTTAATAGTAATTTCATTTGCATCAACATACTCAATAACTCCATCTCCTTCAGCATTTATTAATACTCTAGAATCTGAAGCTACTTGACGCTCTAAACCTGTTCCTACGATAGGAGCATCAACACGTAATAAAGGTACGGCTTGACGCATCATGTTAGATCCCATCAAGGCTCTGTTGGCATCATCATGCTCCAAGAATGGAATTAATGATGCAGAAATAGATGCAACTTGATTAGGAGCAACGTCTGTATAGTTTGCATTAGATGGATCAATTACTGGGAAATCTCCTTCTTGACGAGCAATAATCTTGTCTTCAATGATTTTTCCTTTGTCATCAACTCTAATATTTGCTTGAGCGATTAACTGATCTTCTTCTTCTTCAGCGCTTAAGTAAATAGGTGTATTTTTTATATCAACTACACCATTTTCTATTTTACGGTATGGTGTTTCAATGAATCCCATTCCATTAACTTTAGCATACACTGAAAGTGAAGAAATAAGACCAATGTTTGGTCCCTCTGGAGTTTCAATTGGACATAAACGACCATAATGAGTATAGTGAACGTCACGAACCTCGAAACCTGCTCTTTCACGAGATAAACCTCCTGGTCCAAGTGCAGATAAACGACGTTTGTGAGTAATCTCAGCTAATGGATTTGTTTGATCCATAAATTGAGATAATTGGTTTGTTCCAAAGAAAGAATTAATTACAGACGATAATGTCTTTGCATTAATTAAATCGATTGGTGTAAACACCTCATTATCACGAACGTTCATACGCTCACGAATAGTACGAGCCATACGAGCTAAACCAACTCCAAATTGTTGAGATAATTGCTCACCAACTGTACGTACACGACGGTTAGATAAGTGATCAATATCATCAATCTCTGCTTTAGAATTGATAAGTTCGATTAAATATTTGATAATAGTAATGATATCTACTTTAGTAAGCACTTGCTTATCCATTCCAATATCAAGACCTAATTTTTTGTTCATTCTATAACGACCTACTTCACCTAAAGAGTAACGTTGGTCAGAGAAGAATAATTTGTCAATAATACCACGTGCAGTTTCTTCATCTGGCGGCTCAGCATTACGTAGTTGACGGTAAATATGTTCTACAGCTTCTTTCTCCGAGTTTGTTGGATCTTTTTGAAGCGTATTATGTATAATTGCGTAATCACCTTGCTGTGCACTTTCTTTATGTAAAAGAATTGTTTTAGCATCAGCTTCAATGATTTCTTCAATGTTGTCTTTATCTAAAATAGTATCACGATCAAGAACAATTTCGTTACGTTCAATAGATACTACCTCACCTGTATCTTCATCAACGAAATCTTCATGCCAAGTATTTAATACACGTGCAGCAAGTTTACGTCCTAAGATTTTCTTTAAACCAGATTTTGAAACTTTAACTTCTTCTGCAAGGTCAAATATTTCAAGAATATCTTTATCACGTTCAAAACCAATAGCTCTGAATAATGTTGTTACAGGTAATTTTTTCTTTCTATCAATATAAGCATACATTACTTGATTGATATCTGTAGCGAATTCTATCCAAGATCCTTTAAAAGGGATAACTCTTGCAGAATATAATTTTGTTCCATTGGCGTGGAATGATTGACTAAAGAAAACTCCTGGCGATCTATGTAATTGAGAAACAACTACACGCTCTGCACCATTGATACAAAAAGTACCGCTAGGCGTCATGTAAGGAATAGTTCCTAAATATACATCTTGAACGATTGTTTCGAAGTCTTCATGTTCAGGATCTGTACAATACAGTTTTAAACGTGCTTTTAAAGGCACACTGTAAGTTAACCCTCTTTCAATACATTCTTCAATAGTATATCTTGGTGGATCAATAAAATAATCCAAAAACTCTAATACAAATTGATTACGAGTGTCTGTTATAGGGAAATTTTCCATGAAGGTGTTGTAGAGTCCTTCATTCCCTCTTTCTTCTGATTTAGTCTCTAATTGGAAAAAATCCTGGAAGGATTTTATTTGGATATCCAGAAAATCAGGATACTCCGTTCTATTTACAATAGAAGAGAAATTTAATCTTTCAGCTTTTTGTGCTAACATCGATGAACGAGATTTTGATTAAAAAAATGTTTTGTTTTTTTATGTACATTTTATATACACAAAAGGGTTTAGGTCATATTACGCTTTTGAGGCGTAATAGACCTAAACCATAATTTGTAGGTTTGGGTTAAGCTTACTTAAGCTCAACTTCAGCTCCAGCTTCTTCTAAAGATGTTTTTAAAGCTTCTGCTTCGTCTTTAGATACGCCTTCTTTGATGTTGCTTGGTGCACCATCAACTAATTCTTTAGCTTCTTTAAGTCCTAAACCAGTAAGTTCTTTTACTAATTTAACAACTGCTAATTTAGAAGCACCTGCTGCTTTAAGAACTACGTCAAATTCTGACTTTTCTTCAGCCGCTTCAGCAGCACCACCACCACCTGCAGCAACTGCAACTGCAGCAGCAGCTGGTTCGATACCATACTCATCTTTTAATATTGTAGCTAATTCGTTAACTTCTTTTACTGTTAAATTAACTAATTGTTCTGCGAAATCTTTTAAATCTGCCATTTTCTATCGTTTTTAATAATTTTAATAAAATATAATTTGTTTAAGTGCGTACTTGTTTGATTATCCTTCTTTTTCAGATAATGTTTTTACTATACCTGCTAGTTTACCACCACTCGATTTAAGAGCTGAAATAACATTTTTAGCTGGAGATTGTAACAATGCTACAATATCACCAATTAACTCTTCTTTCGATTTGATATCAACTAAAGCATCTAATTGCTCATCACCAATATATATAGCCTCTTCAATAAAAGCTCCTTTAAGCAAAGGCTTATCAGATTTTTTACGGAATGCTTTTATAACTTTAGCTGGAGCATTTCCTGTTTCAGAATACATTACAGAAGTATTTCCTTTTAAAGTTTTTGGAAGATCTCCAAAATCTTTATCAGAAGCTTCCATAGCTTTTTCCAATAATGTGTTTTTTACGACTGCTAGTTTTATGTTTGCTTTAAAACAAGCACGACGTAAGTCTGAAGTGTTACCTGCATCTAATCCAGATATATCTGTTAAATATATATGTGCATTATCTGCTAATTGAGCAGTTAACTCTTCAATAACTTGTGATTTTTCTTCTCTTGTCATAATATTAAAGTTTAACTACTAACCTATTTTAGTATCAATTGATATACTTGGACTCATTGTGCTTGACATGTAAATACTTTTCATATAAACACCTTTAGCTGCTGTAGGCTTCAATTTCATTAAAGTAGTTAACAACTCATTTGCGTTATCCTTCAATTTATCAGCACTAAATGATGCTTTTCCAATTGGAGCATGAACAATTCCTGTTTTGTCAACTTTGAAATCAATTTTACCAGCTTTAACTTCTGCAACTGCTTTAGCAACATCCATAGTAACTGTACCTGTTTTTGGATTTGGCATTAAACCTCTAGGACCTAATACTCTACCTAATGGACCTAGTTTACCCATAATAGCTGGCATAGTAACGATAACGTCAACATCTGTCCAACCATTTTTGATTTTTTCTAGATACTCATCTAAACCTACGTAATCAGCTCCAGCATCTTTAGCTTCCTGTTCTTTGTCAGGTGTTACTAATGCTAAAACTTTCATGTCTTTTCCTGTTCCGTGAGGTAAAGAAACAACACCTCTTACCATTTGATTTGCTTTACGAGGATCTACTCCTAGTCTAACTGCAATATCTACAGATGCATCAAATTTTGTGTAAGTGATTTCTTTTAATAATGTTGAAGCTTCTTCAAGAGAATAAATTTTGTTTTTATCAACTTTAGCTCTTGCCTCTTTTTGCTTTTTTGTTAATCTTGCCATTTCAGAAATTTTTTAGTTTGGTTTAGTACCAGTTACAGTGATTCCCATTGATCTTGCTGTACCAGCAACCATATTCATAGCAGAGTCCATTGTAAATGCATTTAAATCTTGCATTTTATCTTCTGCTATTGCTTTCACTTGTTCCCAAGTTACTTTTGCTACTTTCTTTCTGTTCGGTTCTCCAGATCCTTTTTTTACTTTGGCCGCTTCCAATAATTGTACTGCAGCTGGTGGAGTTTTTATTACAAAATCAAAGGATTTGTCTTTAAACACAGAAATAACAACTGGTAATACTTTACCAGGTTTATCTTGTGTTCTAGCATTAAACTGCTTACAAAATTCCATGATATTAACTCCAGCAGCTCCTAAAGCGGGTCCTACCGGTGGCGATGGATTCGCTGCACCTCCCCGAACTTGTAGCTTAACTACTTTACTTAATTCTTTTGCCATTTTAAAAATTTTAGTCGCACATCTTTTAATGGAAGCCAAAAGACATACTATCTATGTATGTAACAATTATTAAACTTTTTCTACCTGCATATAGCTTAACTCTAATGGTGTTTTTCTTCCGAAAATCTTAACCATTACTTCTAGCTTACGCTTTTCTTCATTTATTTTTTCGATTGTACCATCAAATCCGTTGAATGGTCCATCGATTACTTTTACAGTTTCTCCTATTGTAAATGGAATAGCCACATTTGCATCTGCATCTACAGTTAATTCATCTACTTTACCTAACATTCTGTTTACTTCAGACTGTCTTAATGGCACTGGGTCTCCACCTTTTGTTTCACCTAGAAATCCAATAACATTTGTTATTGATTTTATGATATGTGGAATTTCTCCACTTAAATTAGCTTGAATCATAATATAACCTGGAAAATAAACTTTCTCTTTGTTTATTTTCTTACCGTTACGAATTTGAATCACTTTTTCTGTTGGAACTAATACTTGATCTACAAAATCTTCAAGTCCTAAGCGAGCAATTTCGTTCTCTATATAGGCTTTAATTTTGTTTTCCTGACCACTTACAGCTCTAACAACGTACCATTTTTTATTTCCACTTGTCTCAGACATCCTCTAATTTTATTTTTTTAGTTAATCCAGCTAAAATATGCCTTAATAACTTTACTAAAAACAGTATCAACTCCCCAAATTGCGAGTGAAAATATAATTGAAAAAACAGCCACTAAAATGGTTAAACTTTGTGCTTCTGACCATGTTGGCCATGACACATTGTTTTTTAATTCCCCAAATGATTCTTTAACGTAATTTACAAATCCTGCCATTGTTCTTTTTGTATTTATACACCAGCTAAAGCTTAGTGTAGACTTTTCGTCTTATTTTATTTAGATTGTATTTAATTTACAATCACAACTACTATGCACGGGTTGAGAGGCTCGAACTCCCGACACCTGGTTTTGGAGACCAGTGCTCTACCAACTGAGCTAAACCCGTAAATATAAATCAAGGCGTCTTGAAAAATCAAGACACCTTAACTTATATATAGATTATATAATTAGTCTAAAATTTCAGTTACCTGACCTGCACCAACTGTACGACCACCTTCACGTATTGCGAAACGTAAACCAACGTTCATTGCAATTTTTTGAATAAGTTCTACAGTAATAGTAAGGTTGTCTCCTGGCATAACCATCTCAACTCCTGAAGGTAAAGCAATATTACCTGTTACATCCGTTGTACGAACGTAGAATTGTGGACGATAGTTATTATGGAATGGAGTGTGACGTCCACCTTCTTCTTTTTTAAGGATATACACCTCAGCTTTAAATTTAGCGTGTGGAGTTACTGATCCTGGCTTAACGATAACCATACCTCTAGAAATTTGAGTTTTCTCAATACCTCTTAATAAGATACCTGCGTTATCTCCAGCTTCACCTCTATCAAGGATTTGACGGAACATCTCAATACCAGTGATAGTAGAAGTTAATTTCTCAGCTCCCATACCAATGATTTCAACTGGATCACCAGTTTTAGCAATACCTGTTTCAATACGACCAGTAGCAACAGTTCCACGACCAGTAATAGAGAATACGTCTTCGATAGGCATTAAGAAAGGCTTATCAACTTCACGTAAAGGCTCTTCAATCCAAGAATCTACAGATTCCATTAATTGTAATACTGTATCAACCCATTTTTGCTCACCGTTAAGTGCACCTAAAGCTGAACCAGCAATAACTGGACCATTATCTCCATCATACTCATAGAAACTTAATAAGTCTCTAATTTCCATTTCTACTAATTCTAATAACTCTTCATCATCAACCATATCCACTTTATTCATGAATACAACAATACGAGGAATACCTACTTGACGTCCTAAAAGGATGTGCTCACGAGTTTGTGGCATTGGACCATCAGTAGCCGCAACCACAAGAATAGCACCATCCATTTGAGCAGCACCAGTAACCATGTTCTTTACGTAATCCGCGTGACCTGGACAGTCAACGTGAGCGTAGTGACGATTAGCTGTTGCATATTCTACGTGTGAAGTATTAATTGTAATACCTCTTTCTTTTTCCTCTGGTGCGTTATCAATTTGATCGAATGATTTTGCTTCTGAAAAACCTGCATCAGCTAATACTTTAGTAATAGCAGCAGTTAAAGTTGTTTTACCGTGATCTACGTGTCCAATAGTACCTATGTTAAGGTGTGGTTTTGAACGATCGAAAGTTGCCTTTGCCATGTTTAATTTATTTAATCTTAATTTATATTAGTGTTCAAAAATTTAATTTTCTTATTTTAATGAGCCAATGACGAGAATTGAACTCGTGACCTCTTCCTTACCAAGGAAACGCTCTACCCCTGAGCTACACCGGCTTTTAAGGTTTTGACAATAAAGCTCTGTTAAAAAACAAGAAACTTTAAAACGTTAAACGTTAACTCAAAGTTTTAAGAGCGGGAGACCGGGTTCGAACCGGCGACATTCAGCTTGGAAGGCTGACGCTCTACCAACTGAGCTACTCCCGCAATTTTTATGAAATTCATATTAATAGAATTTCAAATTTCAAGATTTTAATGATCTTTATTTTGGATTAGTGTATCTAACTTACTAATCTTGTTCGAATACAATCGAACTTTTTGTGGGGAGAGCAGGATTCGAACCTGCGAAGACGTAGTCAGCAGATTTACAGTCTGCCCTCGTTGGCCGCTTGAGTATCTCCCCAATTTTTCAAAATTTCAATTTATTTACTTTAAAAATTCAATACTAAAATTGAATTTAAAAAGAGCCGATGGAGGGACTCGAACCCACGACCTGCTGATTACAAATCAGCTGCTCTAGCCAGCTGAGCTACATCGGCTTTTTGCTGCTTTTTTCACAATAAAAAAGCCCGCTATTTCTAACGGACTGCAAATGTAAAGATTTATTTATTTATTCAAAACATTTTTTGAAAAATTTTTATCATAAATGTGTTCTTAATTTTTCTTTTCGCTTTTTTAACTGTCTTTCAAGCGATGCAATTGCCATATCTGTGCCTTCTTCAAAGGTTTTACATTGCTTTTTTACAACAAAGCTATCTCCTGGCACACTTACTCTTGCTTCAAATATTTTATTTTCTTTATCGCTTGTATTTTCAACTTTTAAATACACATCAGATTGAATCACTTTATCATAAAACAAATCTAGTTTGTCCATGCGTTTTTGAATAAAATCAATCAACTTCTTGTCTGCATTAAAATTTACTGATTGTGTGTTAACTTTCATACTTCTCTTTTTTTGGTTAGACAATTATTCTTTCTTACTTCTTGGATGTGCATTTGAATACACTTTTTTTAACTCTGCTATACTATTATGAGTATAAACTTGAGTAGCTGCTAGACTTGAATGCCCAAGAAGTTCTTTTACAGCATTTAAATTTGCGCCTTGATTAAGTAAATGAGTTGCAAATGAGTGCCTTAATATATGCGGACTCCGTTTTACTTTAGAAGATGCCTTACTAAAATAATCATTTATAATTCTGTATACAAGTGTTTCATAAATTTTTAACCCTTTTTTAGTTAAAAAAAGGTACTGTCCATCTTGTATTGTTTCTAACTCATTTCTAATCAGTAAATACGCTTTTACGGTATCAACTACTGAACTAATTAACGGGATGAATCGTTCTTTATTTCTCTTACCTAGTACTTTTAACGTTTTATTAGCCAAATCTATATGCGAGAGTTTAATTTGTACTAATTCAATACGTCTAATTCCTGTTGCATAAAATAGTTCGACAATTAATCTGTTTCGTAATCCTTTAAAATCTGTTTCCTTTTCTAAATCAGATATCACAGTTTTTAATTCGTCTTCAGAAAATGGTATTTGTACTTTTTTATTTGTCTTTAACGCCTTATGCTTTACTAATGGGTTTATACTAATAGATTCGGTTTTTAATAAAAATTTATAGTATGAGTTTAATGACGATACTTTTCTGTTTATTGTCCTATTAGTTATACCATCTTCAACTAAATTAACTATCCAGCTTCTTATTTGAGAATAGTTAACGTCATTTATAGTATTGGAATCGTATTGTTTTAATATAAACTCTGAAAAATTTTCTAAATCAGTTTGGTATGCCTTTACAGTTAATGCTGAATAGTTTTTTTCGTGAAGTAAATATTCTGTAAACTGTTTAAAGGTCATTTTGTGTAGGTGTGCTTTATATATTTAAAGATATAACATATAAATAAAACTTACCTTAATATATAGTTAAAAAAAATTCCTGCAGTTGCAGGAATTTTTATATGACTTGAAAACTATTTATACGCTTTCTTGATCTCTTAAACGTTGAATGTATTGCGCTTTTTGAATTTGTGCTCTACGTTCTACTGAAGGTTTAGTAAATTGCTTACGAGTTTGCAATTGACGTTTTGCACCAGTTTTGTCAAACTTACGTTTGAAACGCTTTAGCGCTCTATCTATATTTTCTCCTTCTTTAATTGGTATTATTAACATAGTATCTTAACCTCCTCTCTTTTAGAATTTTTAAGGATGCAAATATAAAAAGTAATTAATAATGTACAATTAAAAAATTAAAAAATATTTTGATTAGTATTTTAGTCTTTATACAAAGAAGATCGTTTTGTTAAATCTTGTATAAGCTGTTCATCTTCTTCGCTTTCCAACAGCGTATTATAATTCCTCCAAAATTCTTTGTTATATGGTTTAACAGAAAATATATCAGGATCCCAAGGTCTAGATAAAGCTTCACTTATTTTTTCTGGATCCAGAATGATTTCAGTAAATAATACTTCTTGAACTGTATAATAATAGCGCTCACTTTTATCATATTGTGAGTCATCTTCACCCATTTTTGTTGGCTTAAAACCTACATTTACAAGTTTAGGTGTTTCGTAGTAAATGTAATTTGGATACATCTTACCTTCAAATTCCATATAGTTAATAACTAACTTATGATTTATCTGTGTATCAAAAAGTGCCTTACTCCTATTTTTTTGAGCGTCTGATTTTGCTATTAATTGATACTCTATTTTTTTGATGGCATAGGTATCCCAATAAATATATATCCAACCATTAGCTACATAACCATCATTAAAAATACCTTTGGTTTCTAGATTTATAAAATCAGTACTTTCAGATATTTTAATTTTATAAATTTTTCTATCGTTATCTACTAAAACAGTATCTAACTCAAAATGATGATTATCTAAAATATTTTCACCGAAAAGTGATTTTGAATTTGTAGAGTTTCTAACCAAGTTAAGCTTTCCTTGAAATAAATTTTGTAAACCATTTACTCTAGTATCATTCCATTTAATTGCTTTTATTAATGATGATGTTTGAATAGTGTCTCGTCTTAAGTTTCTAGCTTGTAAATTTCTTTTATTTCCTTTTTGTTGAAGATAAGCTGTATATGTTAGTAGGCTATCTACATCTCTTAAGTCATAACTTTTACGAACTTGGTCGACATTAATTTTTAAATTCTCTGCAGAATTTGAACTATAACCTGAATCGTATAAGGTAATAGCACTTTCAATTAGCCACTTAAATTCTTTCTTATTACGTTCTTTATGACGTAAGAATCCTTTTTGCAAATAGGAAGAATCTGGCATATTTCGTGGCAATCTTTCAATTGCACGTAATACAATATCATTACCTGTTTTTGGTCTGGTTTCGGCAACAAGTACAATTTCATCTAAAGATGCAATATCTTCTTCTAAATAAATCTCTAAAGAATTATCAAATTCATTAACTGGAGTTTTAAAACTTTTATAACCTATTGATGAAATAATAAGTGTATCGTTTTTAAACTCATTTGGCACAAGCAATACAAACTTTCCGTCTGAATTACTTACTGTACCAATGGTTGTATTTTTAACATAAATACTTGCACTTTCTATAGGAAGTAGAGTGCCAAAATCAACAATTTTATTTTTAAGTTCTGTTTGAGAACATACAGAAAAACAAAATAATGATACTGATAAGGTTAAAACGTATTTGAGGCAATTGACTTTCATATGCAGTCGTATTAAATTAAGTTGCTGGCTTATAATCTTTTTTATCTATTACCATTTTAGCGATGATTTCGCGAAGTATCTCAGAAGTCCCTCCGCCTATTGGTCCTAGCCTGCTATCTCGCAATAAACGTGCCAACGGATAATCTTCCATATAGCCATAACCGCCTAAAAATTGCAAACAACCATAAATTACTTCATCAGCCATTTTAGTAGATTGTAGCTTAGACATTGTAGCCTCTTTTACCACATACTCACCTTTATTAAGTCTGTATGCAACTGAGTAATTAAACTCTTTACATATTTCCATTTCTGTATAAAAATCTGCTACTTTATGACGTAAAGCTTGGAATTTATCTATAGTTTTTCCAAAAGCAGTACGCTCTGACATATATTGTAATGCATACTCTAAAGCAAACTCTGCACGTGCATGAGCATTAATACCCATAATAAGTCGCTCCAGTGCAAAATGTTGCATAATGTAAGGAAATCCTTTACCTTCTTCACCCATTAATTGGTTAGCAGGAACCACCACATTATCGAATGCAATTTCACCAGTGTCTGATGCTCTCCAACCTAATTTATCTAGTTTGGTTGCAGAAACTCCTTTAGTATCTCTATCTAAAATAAAAATACTCATTCCATGATGTCCTGCATCTGGATTAGTTTTGGCTGCAACTACTAGGTAATCGCTATAAATTCCGTTTGTAATAAATGTTTTAGAACCATTCAGCACATAAGTATCTCCCTTTTTTTCAGCAGTAGTTCGCATTCCTGCAACATCACTACCTCCAAAAGGCTCTGTAATACATAAACATCCTATTTTATCTCCTGTAATACTAGGTGTTAAATATTTTTGTTTAATATCATGATTTCCTTCTTTATTAACATGCGTCATTGCTAAATAGGCATGTGCCCACATAGCTGCTGCAAAACCACCAGAATTTATTTTCTGAAGTTCTTCAAGAAAAATAACTGTATAAAAAAGATCTAGATTTAATCCTCCATATTGTTCTGGATAATTAAGTCCAAAGAATCCCATATCACCAAATTTTTTCCAAATGAAGCGCTCTATTGTTCCTGTTTTTTCCCATTTATCAATATGTGGAACGACTTCTTTCTTTAAAAAATCTTGTAAACTTTGTCTAAAAAGTTGATGTTCTTCTGTGAAGTACATGGTATTCATATATTCTTTTTTAATACTTAATTAAGGGTCAAATATAACTTAATTATCTCAATTTTTTGGATGGGAAAGTTTTTAACTTTTGTTAAATCGTCTAATGATTTGAATCCGTCACGAAGTGTACGTTGCTCAATAATATGATGGGCAATTTCATAATCGATATGCTGTATAGTTACTAATTGGTCTCTAGTAGCTGTATTAAGATTTATTTTTTGAATTTTACGAGGTGTTTTAACTGTAAACTCATTTGTGATTCGCTCTATAACCTCAGGAGAAAGCCCGTAAACATCTTGTAATTGCACATCAGCTATAAAACCTCCTACAAATTTGTTTCTAAATTTTACTATTCTGTCGGATAGTTTTACACCTACACCATTAACTTTTTGAAGTTGCAGAGCTGTTGCTGTATTCAAATCTGCTTTTTGTTCAAATGTCTTAGTTTGATATTGGTTTGAATTGTTATAATCTTTCCAATTAGATTTAGACTTAGGGTTTGTAACCCAATCTGGAAATTTAAAGTATGGCGAAATCTCACTTAACAGGGAATCTGATACTTGAGTTACATCCTGAAACTGTTGTACAGAATTAATCCACTTGTCTTGTTTTCTAAACGCTAACAACCTATCAATTTCTTCATTAGACATTCCGAGAGAATACCCTTTGTAATCGGTTATAAAATTTGGATTAAAAGGAAATATTTTTGGTTTACTCTTTTCTATTTCAACTAGCTTAAGTGAATCTACTTCGTGTTGAAACTTTGTCAATTCTTTTGAATTAACCTCAATATCATCAGAAGAAAAATCTATAAAGAAGTATGCACATTGAACAATAACGATAAGTGTTAACAATAAAAAAATCCCATTTCGTTGGTTTTTAGAAAACACGAAATGGGATTTAAATGCACTCATTTTTATATATTACATATGTTTTGTGATATCTTCAGCTCCATCTTGAATTGCTTCTTTTTTAATAGAAATAGCTGTAAGATAACGCTTCATCTCTTGTCTTACTTTAGGGAATAAGAAGAATAATCCTATCATGTTAGGGAATACTAATGCCAAAATCATTGCATCAGAGAACTTAATAACAGCGTCTAATGTTGCAGCAGCACCAATAACAACAAATAATAAGAATAAAACTTTATAAACCATATCTGCAGTTTTACCTTTCCCGAATAAGTATTTCCATGATTGTAATCCATAATAAGACCACGAAATCATTGTAGAAAAAGCAAACAATACAATAGCGATTGTTAATACATATGAGAAGTGAGGTATAACAGAATCAAAAGCCATAGATGTTAAATCAACACCATTAATAGTCTGTCCGTTAGAATTTAAAATTACACTACTTCCATGCTCTGCAGTATAATTAAATACTGATTGCGCATCTGTTCCGTTAATGTTAAAGAATATAATAACTAAAGCTGTCATTGTACATATTACTACAGTATCAATAAATGGCTCTAAAAGTGCCACAACACCTTCAGATGCAGGATATTTTGTACGTACAGCAGAGTGAGCAATTGCAGCAGAACCTGCTCCAGCTTCGTTTGAAAATGCAGCTCTTTGGAAACCAACAATCAATACACCAACAAGGCCTCCAAGTCCAGCCATAGGTGTAAATGCTCCATCAATAATTAAAGAGAACGCAAAACCTATATCGCTGAAGTTAGCAAATATGATAATTAATGATGCTAAAATGTATAGACCTGCCATGAATGGTACAATCTTTTCTGTAATTTTTGCAATACGTTTAATACCACCAATAATCACTATACCAACTAAAATAGCTAGAATAATACCAATAACTACTCCATTAGAACCTCCACTTAAACCTAATAGTGTGCTAATTTGAACAGCTGCTTGGTTAGACTGGAAAGCGTTACCACCACCAAAAGAAGCTCCAACACATAGTATAGCAAATAAAACTCCTAGTATTTTACCAAAAGTTCCAAAGCCCATTTCTTTTAATCCTTTAGACAGGTAATACATTGGTCCACCATAAACAGTGCCATCTGGTCCAACATCTCTATATTTTACACCAAGTGTACACTCAACAAATTTTGTTGACATCCCTAAAAGACCACAAACAATCATCCAAAATGTAGCTCCTGGACCACCAAGTCCGATAGCTACAGCAACACCTGCAATATTTCCTAAACCTACAGTTCCAGAAACAGCAGTAGCTAAAGCTTGGAAGTGTGATACCTCTCCATGTGCACTTTCGTCGCGAATAGTATCAGGAATATCTTCAATCGCTAAAGCTTCGTCATTATTGTAAAGTTTATCAACACCATGCTTTTCGATATCTACATAGCGTCCTCTAACAGTATTAATTGCAGTTTTAAACTTTGTAATACTTGGGAATTTAAAATATACAGTAAAAAATGTTGCACCTACAACTAATAAAATTACAACAAAAGGAATATTATACTCACCAATAGGCACTCTGGTTAAAACAAATCCTTCCCACCAAGTGGCAATAGGCATAAAAGCATCGTTAACTTTTTCGTCTAGACCTTTGTCTTGAGCAAAAGTGATAATAGGTAATAAAACAGTAAGAACTGTAAGAAGATATTTCTTCATGAGTAAATTAGTATTAGTTAGTTATTTTGTGTTTTTGTAAAAAACTGTGACAAGATGCTAAAAAAAATTGATTTTTTAAAACATCTGTTGTTAAAAAGCTTGTTTTAGCTCTTTTATATATTGTATAATGAATTTAATTTTTGAATCTGCTCTGGTTGCCCTAATACAATAATTTTAGAGTTAGGTAATAGTTTTATTCCTGCATCAGGATTTACAACATATTCACCATTACCATTTTTATAGCCTATGACTGTACATCCTGTTTTTTTTCGTAAATCTAAATCTCTTATAGTTTTTACTTCATCAGTATTATATAATTTTTCTGTTGATATTTCTTCAATATTAATGTTTGCCTGACCTACAATTGATAGATTGTCTATAAACTCAATTAAATCTGGAACAACAACCAATGACGCCATATGATCACCTCCTATTTTGTCTGGCATTATTACATTATTTGCTCCAGCAAGTTTTAGTTTTTTATAAGATGTTTCTTGAGAGGCACGGCTAATAATACACATATCTTTATTTATCTGTCTTGCTGAAAGCACAACAAATAAATTATCGGCATCATCTGGTAAAGCGCAAATTAAAGTACTTGCTCTATCAATTCCCGCCTTGAAAAGTGTATCATCTTCATTAGCATTGCCAATAATAAATGGCATTGTTTCACTTTGAAATCGTTCTGCAATTTCATTATCCTTTTCAATGATGACAAAAGGTTTTCCATGAGCCAATAGCTTTGAAGCTGCTTGTTTCCCATTTCTACCATAACCACAAATAATGATATGGTTAGATAGGCTATCGATCTTTTTTTGCATCTTTTTTAGTTTTAATTCTTCAATATCATTTTTGCTTAAAATATATTCTGTTATGACTGTTAATGCGTAACCAACAATAATAACACTTGCCAAAATTAGGAAGATAGTAAATATCTTGGCAAAATCATCTAAAGGCTGTACTTCACCAAAACCAACAGTAGTTATTGTAATTACTGTCATATAAATAGCATCTATCCATGAGTAATTAGACATGATTCTAAATCCTAAAACACCTATTGCCAATAACATTAGCAATAGTGTTACTGCCATGTAAATTTTAGTTCTAAAAAGTTTTATTAAAGGATTAGCCATAGATTATAAATCAAATACTGAAGACCGTTTTGTGTACAATAAATCTTTAATTCGCATCCAAAATGCTATAAATAAATACAAAGCAAAACCAAAGCCTAAGGTTACAAAGGTTAGATACATAAATGATGTTCTTACCACCTTAGCTCTAATCCCTAAACGTTCTGCAATACGCTGACACACATAGTACCCATGCTTTTGAAAATAGAGTAATGGTTTATAAAACAAATTCATTTGGTAGTTGCTATTATTTTTTAATCAATGTAATTCGCTAATAAAGTTTGAATAAGTTTTAGCTCATTTCATGCTGCAATGTACTAATTTATTTAGTGATTAACGAATTCCCAATAGCACATTGTAAACATTTATTCTTATCACAATATTCGGCTTTTAACTGAAGTAATGCTTGCGATTGTAATGCTGATGTTGATACCTCTTTTAAATTATTAAAAGCATTAACTATGCTGTTTTTTTCAGAAGTAATATGCTGTGCAATTGTTAATATCACCTCATCATCTAATTCACCTTTTTGTTTAGCGTAGCAAAATTTTAATGGTAGAATAGTATTGATTAACAGCAAATCGATAAACGATTTGGTAAGCATTTTCTTTGATGTTTTTGAAACCTTACTAAAGGTATAATGATTTTCCCAAAACTCAGATGTTGAGATTTTAAACAAACTGTACAACTCATCAATTGTATTTGTGGTCATCACTTTAGAAAACAAATTATTGTGTTTATTATACAAAATTGCCAATTGCGATAAACGAATAGTTGGAAAATTTGGAGGTCGTAATCTGAAAAACTGCAGAGGCACAACTTGTGTATTTGTTAACCCAAATTTTTGCTTTAAAAAAGCATATTCTTTTTGCAAACCTAAGTAATAAACATCCTGTATATCATCGTTTAATAAACCTGCTTGTCCAAAAAATAAAGCTTCTAGCTGCTCTGGTTTAGATTGTAGTTTTCTTACTACAGAAAAATCGATAGACTTGGCCAAACTAAAAAAGGCTTCACCATTAACTTTAAGACCAAAATTTTTAGCCAATAATTTAAAAAGCACAGCTTCCCAATCGTTCTTTGAAGCGATTAGCAACTCATCAATAGTTTTGGCTTTACGCTCTAAACGCTCAAAAAATAATCGCTCTAACCAATTGTTGAGTGTAAACTCTGGTATAGCAGCAAAATCGCTTTCACAATTTATCCACTTGTTTTGATTGGCAAACAGCTTTTGATAGTTATGTAATACATCTTTATTGATAAAGGTTTTTAACTCTAAAGTTGGTATTACTGAATTGTCTTTTCTGTAAATTTCTGTATCATGCTCGTACACGACATGAAGTATTACATTATCATAAGCCGTATCTGTTTCATGGTTATGCACATACCAATCGCTAGACTTAATATGCACTTCAACATTACCAGCCCAAAGTTGTTCACCAATATTTAGTTGAGCATTAAAAAAATCTGGACCAGCATTTAGGTTGTGTTGTCCAACAGAAACAATAGACACACTATCTTTATGTGTTGTTTTTAAATTGAGTGTATTAAATTTTTTATGTTGCCAAACATAATGAAGTAACTCTTCTTGCATGAGGCTAAAATAGAAAAAAAATACGTAGTTCTACGTACGTTTTTACTGTCAGAAATTTATATATTTACTTTATAAATTAAACAGCACTAAAAAAATAAATTGTTATGAAAAATCAAATACTGTTCTTAGTAGTCTCTCTTATTTCATTTAATTGTTTTTCTCAAATTTTATTTGAAAAAGGATATTATATAGATAATACTGATAATAAAATTAACTGTTTAATTAAAAATATAGATTGGAAAAAAAATCCAACCGATTTTGAATATAAAGCAACTGAAAATTCTGAACCTTTAACAATCGATATTAATTCTGTAAAAGAATTTGGCATTTATAATATCTCAAAGTTTATTAGACAAAACATAAACATTGATAGATCCAGTTATAGTTTAGTTGAAATAAGTAAAAATAAGCAGCCTGAATTTGTTGAAGAACTGCTTTTTTTAAAAGTACTTATTGAAGGGAATGCTAGTTTGTATTCTTTTTCAGATAGTGAGCTAACTAGATACTTTTATAATTTAGAAAATGAAAAAATCGAACAATTAGTTTATAAAAATTATAAAAATGATAATGGGATTAGTGAAAACAATCATTTTAGACAACAACTATACAATAGTCTTAATTGTTCATCTATCAGTATAGAAAAATTAAATAAATTAGAATACAAAAAACACGAATTACTAAATTTATTTGAAGAATTTAATAATTGTAAAAACAGTGAGTTTGTAAATTTTGATTCTAAAATAAAAAGAAAATCTTTTAACTTAAATATAAGACCTCGAATAAACAATTCATCTTTATCCATACAAAATAATGATGATAGTAATCTTAATTCAGACTTTGGCAGTAAAATTACGTTTGGTATAGGAGTTGAAGTAGAGTATATATTACCCTTTAACAAAAATAAATGGGCTCTATCATTAGAACCTACTTATCAGTCATTTAAAACTGAAACCTCAAAAGAGTCTAGTACCACTTCTGGTGGAATATTAAAGTCTGTTGTAAATTATAATTCAATTGAATTACCACTTACTTTAAGACATTATTTTTATTTAAATGAAGATACAAAACTATTTGCTAATGCAACTTACATTCATAACTTAAGTGGAAACTCGACTATAGAATTTAAAAGAGCTGATGACTCTACAGTTAATACTTTAGATATTAGTGCAGCTGGTAATGTTGCTATAGGCTTTGGTGCCAAAATGAATGACAAATATAGTGTAGAACTAAGATATGGATTTAAACGAAACCTTTTAAACAGATATGTTTTTTGGACTTCAGATTTTAATACTATTTCTTTAATTTTTGGTTATTCCTTATTTTAAAACTTTTAAAATTTAATTTAAAAAGCATTGCAAATTCCTCACAAATTTGCTGTGCTTTTTTAGTCGTTAGTAATAATTTGAGATGTATTGAAATAAAAATGCTTACTATTAAAATTACTTTTTAACGTATATTCGCAGCCTATTTAAAGGTGATTGATATGCAAGACAATAAAATGCTGACTTATATAAATGAAGTGATAAAAAACATGCCAACAGACTGGTTGAATCTAACAACTCATCGATTGGATATTTATGATGAATCGTTAGCTAAAACAGAGTTTTTAGACCTGTTTGAGAATTTATATAACACCAATACTTATGATTCGTCTGCACTAAGTAAATTACCAACAGCTTACGATTATATTAGATTAGGTCATCCATTATCGAGTGTACTCGAGTGGACAATTGCTAACTTAAATAATACAAAGTCAAAAAACGTTATTAGTTTTTCATCTAAAACGACACCTATTTTGGCTGTTTTAAGAAAGAATTTATTAGAACAAAAAGAAACACAAATAGTTTATACTGACGAATTACCTTCTTTTTTTGATGCCGAATTAATAAAACGTGTTTATGGTTACTCATTTGACTTAAAGCATGTTGAGAGTATCAACAATTTGCCTCAGTATAATGGAAGCACTATTTATATTTCACAACAAGATGATATCTGTAATTTTAATCTGAAACCAGAGGTTGACTTTTATATTAATACACATTCGCATTTTGGAAGTGTATTACTAGTTAATGGTACACAGAATGAAAGCTATGTTTCCGAAATTCAGCATGTGCGACGACGAGAAACTATTGCCATGACACCAGCCAATTGTTATGCAGCCTTAAAAGTTCTTATAGATAAAACACCTTATGTTTTTAGTGATGTTAATGTTACTTCAAATAAAGCATCTGTATTAAATTCAATTGCAACTGTAACTGGCTCGTCAATAAAAGCATTAGTTGGTTCTAGCGGATTATCTATTCAGTATGCTATAATGATGGGACTCATTCATGATGCGTTAGATAACCACAAAGGCAAAGCCATAAAGTTTATTGTTCCACCTAATTGTTATGGTGGGACTAACGACCAAGCAAGACGTGTTGCTGCATGTATTGATAATGTAGAAGTGGTTGACTTACCAGTAGATGGTGATAACGATATGGTACAAAGTATTGACCACGTTTTAAACACTATTGCTAAAGCAGATGCCATTCCTTATATCATTGCTGAAATACCAACAAACCCACGAGTTGAAGTTCCAGATCTTATAAAATTAAAAGAGGTATTAAGCAAAGTGCGAAAAACATCAACTGGCGAGCATGCTATAGACCCAGTGTTTATATTAGATCAAACATTTTGTCCTAATGTTCAGTTTTTAGGAGATGGCGATATGCTTTCATCGGTTAGAACTATTTCGTATGTCAGTGGTTCTAAGTTTCCAAGTGGAGGAAAATGTACTGCTGGATACTGTGTAGCCAATAAAAAAGCGGAAGCGTTGATGGCTAAAATAGAACTACACTTAAAACTTTGCGATAATGAAGCTACAACGCTACAAATGGAAATACTAGCCAAGCAATTACCATCAATGAATCAACGTATTGCTGATGCTTATACCAATACACGAGACTTTGTAAGCTTTATCAATAAAACATTACCAGATGCAAAAATTAACTTTGTATCTGAAGCATTGGCAGCGCAAGGGTTTACACCATCGGTGTTTTCATTAGATCTTCCTACTAAAGGTGCGACTGATGAAGAGAGAGAAACTTATAAAAGAGCCTTAAACCTTAAGTTAATTAATTTAATGATTACAGAAATTCCTAATGAGAGTAAGTTTTGCGTTAGTTATGGGCAATTAAAAGGCTGTTATTGGACTATTCCTGCAACATCAACACAAGGTACAACTAAAGAAGGTGACAAAGATTATATTGTACGTGCAGCATTATCTCCAAATATGGATTTAGACCATCATAAAAAGGTGTTTATAAAGTTTGTTGAAAGCATTTAATACGCAACATCATTACAACCGTTTAATCTCTAGTTTTAGAAAACTCACTTCAAGGTGTTGCCAAACAACATGAAATAATTTTTCTTTTGTAAGCCTAAAACAGATTTTGTATGTTTTACTTCCTGACCTTAGGTTGACCTTAGGTTAACCTGAAGGAGACCTTAAGGAGACCTGAAGGAGCCTTGAAGGCAATTAGGAACAATTACGAGATAACGTATTTCTTTTTTTAATATTAAAAAACTAAATTAGCTTATCTGTCAATATATATTATTTAGACAACCATATTTGAACGAATTAAAAGCAAACTAAAATAAAAGCGTGTTATAGCAACATTGGTAATTATTTGAATGAAAACCACAACCCTAATCTTAATATTAATCTTCTTTTTACAAGGTTGTTCAGAAAAGAACACAAATTCTGAATTACTTGGACATTGGATTTCGACCAAAAGTGCAAATGTTGTTGAATTACAATTCTATAAGGATTCGCTAATTTATAATACTTGGGAAAAGACAACAAAATTCCGTTGGAAAAGTGATGGAACAATAATTTATTATACTCAATTAACGAATATAGATCCTGAATTAGAAACTGATTTTACTATGGAATATAGACTGAACTTAGAAAATGACACTCTGTTTCTGAAAAATTCTGATTCTGAATTCACAAATGAATTTATAAAAACTAAGGGGCAACAGAATAAATAGGCAAAAATCAACTTAGCTTAGCTGTCAATATAGATTATTTAAACCATCGGAAAATATCTTTATTGTTATTATTGTAGTAGTTCGTAGGGAGCAAAAAGATTTAAATACAGTAATCAAGATTAAAATTATGGCAAAGACAAAGACAACTTATACAGGAGAAAATGTAATTGATTTTATAAACTCATACGTTGACAACGAACAGAAAAAAGCCGATAGTTTTAGTCTAATAAAATTAATGCAAGAATGGTCTGGAGAAGAAGCCAAAATGTTTGGACAAACTATTATTGGATTTGGTAACTACCATTATAAATATGCCAGCGGACATGAAGGCGATGCTCCAGTACTTGGGTTTTCTCCGAGAAAAGCAGCGTTCTCTCTCTATGTTTATTCTCATACAGAAAAAAGTAAATTATTGTTAGCTGACCTTGGTAAATTTAAAATGGGTAAAGCCTGTATTTATGTAAAAAAACTCTCTGATATCGATATTAATGTTTTACAAAAACTTAGTTTAGAATCTATTAAATATATTAGTGAGCATCATGAATGTTCTTGCAGAACCAAATAAACCAATTAGCGAAACACAGAAACAATATTAGTATAACGTCTATAATCACTAAGCCTTATTCAGTAGTTGTTACCATTGGAGACAAAAAACTTTCAATTAAGTCTTTAGGATGATTAGTTTTAGGTATTGAAAAGCTAAACCAATGTTGTAACTCTTTATTAAATCCTGCCTTATTTAAATAGTTATGTAGAGCGAGGTTTAAACCCTTTGTGTATTTAGTATGGTTAGCACCTTGCGGATCTTCGTGATATAAATCGTTTTGAGCAAATCCTTCAAAAGCAGGACCAGTTATTTGTATTCCAAACGCTTCAGGATTTTTTCCAATTGGACTATGAACGGTTGTTGTAAACAGATGCCAAAATGCCGACTGAATACAGTTCTTTTCAAACAACTGCCTCACCACTTCTAACGAATCAATAGTTTCTTGTTCTGTTTGTGTTGGAAATCCGTACATAAGGTATGCATGCACCATGATATTGTTTTTAGAAAAATGATGTGTTACTCGCGTAACCTGAGCAATATCTACACCTTTTTTCATTTTAGCCAATAATCGGTCGGAAGCCACTTCTAAACCTCCAGTTACAGCAATACAACCTGATGCAGCCATGAGCTTACACAATTCAAAATCGAAAGTTTTTTCGAACCTAATGTTTGTCCACCACGTGATATTAACCTTTCTTTTTATCAGTGCATTAGATAATGCTCTTAACATTTTTGGTGGTGCAGCTTCATCAACAAAATGAAACCCAGTAATTCCAGTATCCTTAACTATTTTCTCAATTTTGTTTACTAAATCTTCAGCAGTTGTGTTTTGGTAATTACCAATATAATCGAGGTTTACGTCACAAAACGAGCATTGTTTCCAGTAGCAACCATGTGAAATTGTTAATTTATTCCATCTGGCATCTGTCCACATACGATGCATAGGATTAACCACATCTAAAAAGGATACATATTTATGAAAAGGTAAGCCAGAATAATTAGGTGCAGGTAAATTTTTATGATGAAAAATGGTGTTCGGTATTTTGTTTTTGTACACCACTTGTTCGTTTTCCAGCACATAGGTTCTTTCCAGTTCGTTGCTATTGCTATTACCATCAATAAAACGCACTATTTTTAGTAAAGGCCCTTCGCCATCGTCTAAGGTTATAAAATCTACAAATTCAAAAATTCTTGGGTCGCTAAGTGAACGTAATTCTGTGTTACAATAGCCACCACCAAAAGCCACATAAATATCAGGAAACAGTTGTTTTATAAATTGAGCACAACGCAAAGCAGCAAATAGGTTACCAGGAAAAGGAATGGTAAAGCACACTAAATTTGGCTTATGCGTTTCAATTTTAGCTACCAAAATATCCAGCATTTGCTCTTCAATAATAGTTGGCTGATAGCTTAAAAACTCATCTATCTGGTCGAAACTACTAGCTGAAGTAGCAATTTGTTCGGCATATTTAGTAAATGCAAAAAACTCATCGACATTAGCTTGAATAAAATCGCCTATTTCTTCAATAAAAAGCGTGGCATAATGTTTTGCTTTATCGATGATGCCTATATTTCCAGCCTCCCATTTAATATCAGTATTAACGTTTACCAATCGGTGTCCTAATGGTAAAAAATCAGGCTCTAAAATTTTATGAGCAGTAATAATATCTTGTTTTTGAAGAAACTTAATCACCACATCAACTCTAGAAATGTAAAGCGCTTTCATTTTACGCACTTTAGGATAGTGATAATTCTCTAACGCATCAGCTTCCTGAAAAATAGCACGCAAAAAATCGCCAGTAAAAATGGAAGTAAACAGTTCAATACTTAAATCGGAATGCGCAACAGAAATCTCCTGTGCTTCCAAAAACCCTTTAAGATATGCAGACGCAGGATACGCTGTATTTAACTGCGTAAAAGGAGGTGTAATAAAAAGGACTTTGGATTGCATTATACAAAGATAGAATTCTATACAAAGAAATTGATTGAATTTGTACTCTTTTATAACTAACAAGACCTTGCTAAGGCAAAACTGCTGTTTAAGATTATTAATTGGGCAGACCTATAATTTCATTTCTAGCAGAAAAAAACTAAATTAGCATATCAAAGCATATAGATAATTAAAACAATCTCTATTGTTGCAGTATGTGGACTATTCAAAAAAATAATCCATTCTGAATGAATCTGACAAAAAAACAAAAAACACTAATCATTAGAATCGCATTAGCTGTTGGAACCATTACCTCGCTATTTTTTGTTCCATGGCTATTGGTAAAAGCGTGGATACTTCCGTTACCAAACACCGTTCAAGAACAATTAGATGAAGCCATTGGTCATGGGTTTGATGGTATGATTGTTTATGTAGACCAAGCAGGCCAACCACCACAGTATTATGCCTCTGGATGGCATAATAGAGAATCTAAAATTCCTGCTAAACCAAAAGCTTTATTTAAAATTGCCAGTATTAGTAAGCTATACGATGCTGTAGCAGTTACCAAATTGGTAAGCGATGGACGCCTTTCGTTAGATAAAACCATTGCCGATTATTTACCAGAACTGGTAGGCAGAATTGAAAATGCCGATAACATTACTTTGCGATTAATGATACAGCATAGAAGTGGTATTCCAAATTTTACTGATAGTTACAATTTTTGGGCAGCACCAACAAAAACCTATGAAGAAAGTCTGGCTTTAATTCTGGATAAGCCAGCCAATTTTAAACCAGGCAAAGACTATGAATATTGCAATACAAATTACCTATTAATAAATAAAATAATGGATGACGTATTGGGTTATCCTAACTTTCAGTTTATTAAAGAACGTATACTCATACCACTGCAGCTTAACCACACTTATGGCTCGCTAAGCGAGGTAAATATAGACGATGTAATGAGTGGTTATCATGTAGGCCATCCTTTTGATTTAAAAACCGACGACCATGGTATGGTTGCCACAGCCGAAGACGTCGGTACATTTGTAAGAGCCTTAAATGATGGCTCGTTGTTTAAAGAAGGTGAACAAGATATATATACCTCAATTTATAAGTATGAGCATGCAGGTTGGGTACCAGGATACCAGAGTTTTGCCACATATTATAAAGACCTCGATGCTGTTGTTGTTGCCTTTTACAGTACAACCGATGCTAAGCTGTACAACTGGAACTTGTCTGAAATTATAAACAATAGGATTGTTAAACTACTAAAAAGGCAAAAAGGCTGATAAATTACGTAGAACTACGTATTTCTTTTTTGAATGAAATGGTTTAGATTTGTTTTAATCTCAAAAAAAACAAAATTAAATTATATGAAAAAAATCTTACCTATTACAATTATTGCCATTATTACTGGAGCAATAGCCTTTTTTATTGGAAAATCTGTTGGATTTGATGAAGCAGAAGTATTTCAAAATAATCGTGGTATTGAAATGATAAAGTTAGATTTAAGAAATGAAGAAATAAAAATGATGTCTGCTTTACTTGAAGGAAAAGCTCAAATAGAAACCAGAAACGAAGGAACTCTTTTTAGAAGTAAATATGTTAAGTACTTAACAGGAAAAATTCAAAGCACAGCATTATTAGCAAAAGCTAAAGATGTAAAAGTTAGGGTGACATTCTTATCAAAAACAAACTCTAAAATAGGTGATGTCGAATTTACTATTTATGAATATATAAACCCTTTAGGTTCCAAAACTTTTACTAAAAAAGTTGATTTATCTGAAGATGTTTCTGAATTTCAATGGGAAATAATTGATGCTAAAGCTGAATAAGATAGTAATTTAAATTGTAGCCATAAATAAATTAAGAATACTTAACTATTGATGTTTTTTAATCAATATTTTGAAACTACCTATTATTAAATAAAATGTTGGATAATGTATTGGGTTATTATAACTTCCAGTTTATTAGAGACAACAAGATTGTTAAACTGCAACAAAAGCAAAAGCCACTGATAAATTACGTAGAACTACGTATTTCTTTTCTCGTATTTAAAAACTAACTTCGCTTAACTATCGATATAGATAATTGAAACCATCCATATCGTTGCATTTTAAAACATTAAAAAAATATGAGCAAAATAAAATTCAACAGAGATGAAATAATCGCAGCTTTAGAAAGTAAGGGTGCAAAAAAACCTTGTCATAGATGCGGACATCAATCTTTTGCTTTAATCGATGGATTTTCGAGATTTCATCTTTCAGATGAGGTCAATGCCAGTGTTCTAGGAGGACAAGGTGTTCCTTCTGTTTTAGTGGCTTGTAACAATTGTGGTGCAATTACACCTCACGCTGCATTTGCATTAATGAACCCTGAAGATGTAGCCGAGGTAAAAAAGGAAGGAGAGAAAGATGGAGAATAATGGAAATACTACCTTTGAAAATCAAGGTGCACAAAACAAGTTTGTGGATAAAAGAATGTCTAATGTAAAAAGTGATTTAATTGAGATTACGCACGATAAACTTGAAAATATATTACTAAAGCATTTAAAGAATATAGATATTCGGAAATCTTGGATTACACCAGCTTCAATTTTCTTGACTGTTTTAATAGCAAGACTAACTACAACTTTTAATAATTATTTAGGAATATCAAAAGATGTGTGGAATGCTTTTTTTCTAATACTATTGATTGGCTCAGGAATTTGGCTTATCTGGAAAATAATTGAAATTATTAGTTGTTGGAAAAAGTCTTCGGTCGAATATTTAATAAATACAATAAAGGCATCAGAAAATAAATAACGTTTTACAACAATGTACAACCGATTATTCACACGCTACGAGACATATACAAGAACGTTAAGCGAACCGTCAAACCCAACCATAAAAAAACCTGAACGAAAGTTCAGGTTTTTTTATACTTAAGTATCTAATTAATTATTAGTTGACACATTATAACTGGAAGTTACTTTTTCTCCTTTAGCATCCCAATAATCCCAAGTAATTTTGTTATAGCTTAAACTAAACTCTTCAACAATTTTACATTCTGGGTTACATTCTGCTTTTGAGCTTATACTGCTAATACGCACATTAGCTAAGGTAATTTTGTAAAGTGCCTTATTGTCTTTAGATAGTAATACCAATTCTACTTCTGGTATTACCAAACCTTTGGCACATGCCTCCATTAATTTGGGTGTCGCTTTATCAGCAGCTTTTGAGATTATAATATCTCCAAAATCTACAGAGCCTCGTCTTCTTGTTGTGCCTGTTGCAACTGGTGCTTGCTCTAACGCATTAGCAAAAGCATCAATAACTATCCAATCTGGATAACCTCTGTTTGTAGATTCGCCTTTAATATCTCCTATTTTTAAAAATCCTTTTTGGGCAATAGATATTTCACAACATAAGAGTACTAACAATCCTGTTAAAAAAATAGTTGCTTTTTTCATTTTATAAAGTTTTTATAATGTTGCTATTGGTGATGTTAATTTACAAAAATTAACTGATAATTAGAGTATTAGGCATGTACTAAAACCAAAAAAACCTGAACTTAAGTTCAGGTTTTTATTTTTTATAGATACTGAAACAAGTTCAGTATGACAAGGTTATTGTTGTTGCAACATGCTACTCGTTATGACACTTCGACTGCGCTCAGTGTGACAAAAAGACTAGTCGATATAGCCCATTTTTTTCATCCAATCGTCGTTAAACATTTTACCAACATAACGGCTACCATGGTCGTGAAATAATACCACAACTACATCGTCTTTTGTAAAGTGTTCTTTAAGTTGTAAGAGTCCTTTAATGGCTGCACCTGCACTATTACCTAAAAACATACCTTCTTGTTTTGCTAATAGTTGCGTGTATACTGCAGCATCTTTATCAGTTACTTTTGTAAAGCCATCGATAATACTAAAATCGACATTTTCTGGTAATATATCTTCGCCAATACCTTCGGTAACGTAAGGGTAAATTTCTTTTTCATCAAAAATACCAGTTTCGTGGTATTTTTTAAACACCGAACCATAAGTATCTATTCCCCAAACTTTAATATTTGGGTTTTGCTCTTTTAGGTATTTACCAACACCAGAAATAGTACCACCAGTACCAACACCAACCACAAAATGTGTGACTTTACCATCGGTTTGCTCCCAGATTTCTGGTCCTGTACTTTGGTAATGCGCTTTGGCATTACTTGGGTTATCGTATTGGTTAACATACCATGAGTTTGGCACTTCGGTTGCTAATCGTTTTGATACAGAATAGTACGAACGAGGGTCTGTAGGCTCAACATCGGTTGGGCAAACTACTACTTCTGCTCCTACTGCACGTAGTATGTCCATTTTTTCTTTAGACTGCTTGTCGGACAACACAAAAATACATTTGTAACCTTTTACAATGGCTGCTAATGCTAAACCCATTCCTGTATTTCCTGAAGTTCCTTCAATAATAGTTCCTCCTGGTTTTAGGCGACCGTCGGCTTCGGCATCTTCAATCATGGTTAATGCCATTCGGTCTTTTACAGAGTTACCAGGATTAAAGGTTTCGTATTTTGCTAATACTAAACAAGGTAAGTCTGCTGTGAGTTTATTTATTTGTACTAATGGTGTGTTACCTATAGTTTCTAATATGTTTTTTGCGTATTTCATTCTGTTAATTTTGCGATGCAAAGGTACGTTAAAACTTGTTTTTTTCTATGAAAAATTTGATTGTGTAAATATTGTAGGATATTTCGTTGTTATTAAATTAAATATGCATTTCATCGATTTTTATGATAATTATAGCGAAGATTAAAAATAATGTTGTAATATTAAGCAACCCCAAAACTATAATTTATGAAAACTAAAATTACTCTTACAGTTAGCCTTATGTTAGGTACAATGATTATGGCTTCAGCCGTTAAAGTAGATATTTGTCATAATGTTGACAACAATCCGCATGTGATAAATGTTGCTATACCAGCTGCAATTGCTCATTTTATTCAACATCCTAATGATACATTAGGCCGTTGTGGTGAGAAAGGTGGTGGAGGTGGTGATGAAACACCAGTTAAATAAAATATTTGACTACTAACATAAAAAAGGTTCTGAATAAAACAGAGCCTTTTTTTATGTTTGAAATTGTATCTCGACTGCGCTCGATATGACATTTGACTGCGTTTGATATGACAGTTTAAATAATAGATTCCGCATCGTAGTGCGGAATGACAAGTAATGGAGGATTTGCGTTAGTGATAGGAACGGCATCCTTTTACGTGTTCTCGATACAATGCTATCGCATCACTCGAACTGACGTAAAAATACAATGCTATCACATCACTCGAACTGACGTAAAAATACAATGCTATCGCATTTATAGAACTGACAGTTTTAAATAATAGATTATATATCGTAGTGCGGAATGACAAAACAAACCAAATTTATTTTTTTACTTTTTACTAATGCCTTTAGACTTTTCCTTTTTCGCGTTAGTGATTGAGGCGATTGTTTGAGCTCATTAAAACTGTATCTCGACTGCGCTCGATATGACATTCGACTGCGCTCGATATGACAATATTAAATAGATAGATTTCGCATCGTAGTACGGAATGACAAGGAATGGAGGATTTGCGTTAGTGATAGGAACGGCATCCTTTTACGTGTTCTCGATACAATGCTAGCGCATCACTCGAACTGACGTAAAAATACAATGCTATCGCATTACTCGAACTGACGTAAAAGATATAGTGGATAGCACGACCTGAAAGGTAACGCCCAACTACTCGAAACGAATAGCTTTTACTGGTGATATTTTTGTGATGATGATTGATGGGATGAGCAGTATGATTAAACACACTACGAATGTGCCTATATTGAGCAGCAGGATATAATCTAAACTAATATAAGCTGGAATGGTGCTCATGTGATACTCTTCGGGATTTGGGAATTTTATGATGCCTGTATATTTTTGAATGAACAACATGCTTAACCCAATGAGATTTCCCCAAAATAAACCTAAGCCTATAAGATAGGTTGCGTTGTATAAAAACACTTTGCGTATGCTCCAATTGTTGCTGCCTAAGGCTTTGAGAATACCTATCATTTGTGTGCGCTCGAGGATTAATACGAGTAAGGCTGTTATCATGTTAATTGCTGCAACAATTATCATTATAACTATAATGCCATAAGTATTGTTGTCGAATATTTTTATCCACTCGAACACCGACGCGTATTTTTGTTCTACAGTTTCGGCATTGAGGTTAGATGGTGTGGCTTGGTACACTTCGACGCCTTTATATTGTATTTGTGAGAAATCGTCAATAAACACCTCGAAATTGCCTATTTGGTCTTCGTCCCATTTATTAAGACGTTGCACATGACGAAGGTCGCCAATTACGAATTTTTCGTCCAGCTCCTGAAACCCTGAATTGTAAATACCTACTACTTTAAAGGCACGCTGAAACGGAATTTCGTTAGCACTTTCTTTACCAAATAGCGTTTGAAAGCTGTCGCCTACTTTAAAGTGTAATCGGTTAGCTAAGTACTGCGAAATAAGGACTTCGCTATTCATATCTTTTGAATAGTCTGGTAAACGACCATCGACCAAGAACTCTTTAAAATACGACCAGTTATAATCGTTACCTACGCCTTTTAATACAATGCCTTCAAAATCGGTTTCGGTACGCACAACGCCAAACTTGGTTGCTACTGCTTGTACGTGTTTTATGCCTTCGATGTTTTTAAACTTCGGATAAAATTCTTGATGTATAGAGATTGGTTTTTCTGATTCGTCGGACACATTGGTATCATAATTGGTAATGGTAATATCTCCATTAAAAGCTACAACTTTATCGCGTATTTTTTGCTGGAGCCCAATTCCTGTTGCAATGGCAATGAGCATAACTATAATTCCGATAGCAATTGCGGCAATTCCAATTTTTATAATTGGTGCCGAAACACTACTTTTATACGCTTTACTGCCTATAATACGTTTAGCTAAAAATAACTCGTAATTCAAAATTAATGTATGCGTTTTAAGATGTTCAAAAATACAGTTTTATTATTTGTTTTGGTATTGATTTCTTGTGGAAACTTTTCGAAGCGTGATGACCAATCTAACACAAATGATACTACCGAAGAAAGTAAAGATATAATTCCAGAAGAAATTGCTGTAGGTGCTAACCAAACAGAGCTGTATTTACCATTACTTAAAGGTAAAAACGTTGGTATAGTTGCCAATCAGAGTTCGGTTATTTTTAAAAATGATAATGACACTTACACGCATAGTGTAGATTCGTTACTTGCGATGCATATTGCTGTAAAAAAAGTATTTGCTCCAGAGCATGGTTTTAGAGGTACTGCTGATGCTGGTGAAGTTATAAAAGATGGTGTAGATACAAAAACTGGAATCCCTATTATTTCACTTTATGGTGACAATAAAAAGCCAAAACCAGAACAGCTAAAAGGTATTGACCTTATGGTTTTTGACCTGCAAGATGTTGGCGCTCGTTTTTACACCTACATTTCTACTTTACACTATGTTATGGAGGCTTGTGCTGAAGCTAATATTCCTGTTATTATTTTTGACAGACCTAACCCAAATGGTCATTATATTGATGGACCAATTTTAGAACCAGAACATAAAAGTTTTGTTGGTATGCATCCAATTCCTGTTGTTCATGGCATGACAATTGGCGAATATGCCAAAATGATTAATGGTGAACAATGGCTAAACAAAGGTGTACAATGTGAATTGACTGTGATTCCTATTAAAAATTATACTCACAAAACTGCTTATAGTTTGCCTATTAAACCATCGCCAAACTTACCTAACGATACTTCGATAAATTTATATCCAAGTTTGTGCTTTTTTGAAGGTACTAATGTGAGTGTAGGTCGTGGTACTCATAAGCAATTTCAGGTTTATGGAAGTCCGTATTTGTATAAAGATTATTATACTTTTAAATTTGTACCTCAACCTAACGAAGGAGCAAAAACGCCACCTCATCAAGGTAAAATGTGTTTCGGAAAAGATTTAAGTAATTCGGAAGCTTTAAGTACTTTAGATTTAAGTTTTCTTATTGAAGCCTACAATCATACTGTAGATAAAAAGATATTTTTTAATGCTTTTTTTACCAAATTGGCTGGAACTACAACATTACAACAACAGATAGAAGAAGGTCTATCTGAAAAAGAGATTAAAGCTACTTGGGCTAAAGGTCTTAAAGAATTTAAAAACATGCGTCAACCTTATTTGATTTACAACTAATGCTTAAACGAATTATTGCCTCTTTTATACTTCTATCAACCTCATTGGGTTTTAGTCAGACTATCGACAGTCCGCAACAAGCCAAAATAAGAACTGCAAAAAAGCTTGCTAAAAAGTTTTTACGAAAGCAACGTGTGCCTGGAATGGCTATTACAGTATCGCAACATGGTGATATTATTTGGTCTGATGGTTTTGGAAAAGCAAAACGTAAGCCTAAAACAAAAGTAAAACCAAACGAAACACAGTTTAGAATTGCCAGTATTTCAAAATCGATTACTGCTATTGCATTAGCTAAAATGGTAGATGATAAAGAGATTAATTTAGACGAAAGTATTTACACCTATTTACCTGACTACCCAAAACAGAAATACGATTTTACAGTGCGACAGCTTGGTGGACATCTCGCAGGCATTAGACATTATAAAGATAATAATGAGTATGCACTTAATAAAAAAATGTCAATTACAGAAGGATTAGATTTATTTAAAAACGACTCACTTGTTTTTCAACCTGGAACTCAGTTTTTATATAACTCTTTTGGTTATGTACTTATGAGTGAAGCCATGCAGAGAGCTTCACAGAAAGAGTTTAATGCTTATGTAACAGATTCTGTATTCAAGCCTTTAGAAATGAACAATACTGTAATAGATGCATCAGATATAGTAATACCAAATAGATGTGAGTTTTACAGAAAGTCTAATTATAGAAAACCTGTTGTTTGTGATCCTGTGGCTAACGAATATAAAGTAGCTGGTGGAGGATTTTTATCGACATCTGAAGATATTGTGAAATTAGGAAATGAACTATTATTTCCTAAAATTGTATCAAAAGAAGCCATTAATGAGTTAATCACATCACAACGTTTAGATACTGGGAACAATACAGGTTATGGTATTGGTTTTTCTGTAGAAACTTCTAAAAATGGTACGCCAAAATATTACCACACAGGAGGTGGTGTTGGAGCTGCAACGATTTTAATTGTTTATCCGCAAGAAGAACTTGTCATCTCTATTTTAACTAATCTTTCTGGTGCACAAGTACAGCAGTTTGGTGATGAGTTAGAAGCTATTTTTTTGGATTAAATTAATCTTCTTTGTTAGTCCCTTTAGCTTTGTCATTATTAGTAACTAATGCTAAAGCAGGATTTTCTTTTTGTACACGAACAACAAAAATGATTTTTAAAGGTGATTGACCAACAACAAAAGTATGTTTGCCTTTACTAAGCTTATTTAATGGTATTTTAACCAAAGTTGCATTAGTATCTATTTCGACATCTAATTCCCTTTTTTGCTTACTGTTAATTGAATATACAAAATCGATGCCTTTAGTACTTTTAAGTATTAAAGTATCTTTTGTTTTATTTAAATCGTGGATTAGGTCTTTTGCTCTGATATTTACATTCTTTTCAATCGTAGCAAAGTTTTGCTGCCCTTGTGATTTTTGAATGTAAAGACCCATAACGGATGCAATGACTAATCTTCTATATTTACCCATATATATAAAATGCTATTAACCTCAACGTTTGTTGAATTAATAGCAAATAGTCTGATCCCTAAGAGCTAATCTAGATATATTATTTTTTATCCAGACAATAAAATCTATGAACGGTAAAAAAAGGAGTTGAAGTATCTTTAAACCATATACTGGCTTACTCATTTTTGTTGTTATATGGTTTTCCGTTAGGTCTAGTATGTGTTTTTCTATACTCTTCACGAGTCATTGTCCCTTCTCGCTCTAAATTAGTAATGTTATAGCCCTTTTGTTTTTCTTTTTTAACAGAAACTGAAGTTGCAAAACCAATACTCTTTTCGTCTGATGTTTTATCAACTTCGTTAGATTCAATCTTTACATCATTATTTATACTAACATCATTCATTACAATGGTACTACTCATATCTTCAACTTTTGCCATGATTTTAGAAATATCTTCAGAAGTCAGCTCTTCAGTACTATTAACCAAAGTTACATCATTCATAGCAACATCACTAAGTACCTCTACATCATCATACTCCATAAGTCTTGAAATTCTAAATACTATAATTCTATCGCTTTCATATACCAAAACAGTATAATTACCAACAGGAAATTGATTTACTGGAACTTGTGCTGAAAATACTGGCGGATTAAATTGAAGTACTTTTCTATTACCATTATTTAAGAACCCTATTTTATCAAACAGATAATCGCTTTTTAAAACTAACGAATCTCCATTAACAGTTAAATCGTGTTCGAGGTTAACTGCATCAGGATTTAAATTCTTTTTAATGGTTGTAAATGTATGTTGTGCAAATGCATTAAAATTTATACTTAATACAAAAAATAGTATTACGGAAAGTAATTGAACATTTAGTTCAATGTTTGCTGGTTTGTTCATGACTGGGGTCATTTGAGGGTTAAACAAAAAACAAACTAAACCACTTAAGTAGCTTAGGATTAATTATTTAACTCAAAGATAAAATGAACAAAGCTGCATACATTAAATTTTAGTTTAACGTACAAAAAGTTGCGATATATTGTTTAGATATACATAAAAAACAGACGAATAACAAAAAAGCAATCGAGTAGATTTACAAACTCGTTGGCTTTCTATATTTATGAAAAGGCTGCTTAAGAAGGTCTTTAATATTACTATTTTCCTCTTCATTTGGAAAGGTATCTACACCATAAACAATAGTTTCTCTGTCTAGCTTCATAAAGGTTCCAAACAATCTATCCCAGATTGAAAAGATGTTTCCATAATTAGAATCTGTATATGGTAACATATAATGATGATGCACTTTATGCATATCTGGTGATACCAAAACATAGCTTAATACTGTATCAACTTTACGAGGTAATTTAATATTTGCATGACTAAATTGTGTTGCTACTAATGATAATGATTGGTATAAGAATACAATAGCTATTGGAGTTCCAATAATAAAGACACCAAATAATGTGAACATAAATCTAATTACACTTTCTAAAGGATGATGTCTGTTCGCAGTAGTGGTATCAACCTTATGATCTGTATGATGCACTAAATGAATCATCCACAATGGTTTTACTTTATGCTCAACATAATGCGCTAAATAGGCTCCAACAAAATCTAAAAGCAACACACCTAAAACTACATATAACCATAAAGGCATTTCTGGTAACCAATTAATAATTCCGAAATCATTTTCCTTTACCCAAAGTGATGTAAAAACCAATAAGGATGCTAATCCGAAATTAACTATTACAGTTGTTAAGGTAAAAAACAAGTTAGGTACAGCATGTTTCCATTTTTTATACTTGAAATTAAACAGAGGTAAAGTACCTTCTAAAAGCCAGAAAAAAGTAATTCCTCCAACTAGTATAATACTTCTGTGAAGTGATGGGATGGTTTCGAAATAATTTATGATAGATTCCAAGTGGCTAAGTATTTATATTAATAATCATTTGTGCTTTTTTCAAATTTAATAAAGAAACTTTAGTTTTCCATAGCTCAATATTTTTTTCGTCTTTTAAAATGCTATAAGCAGTATAATATAAAAAGTTAACTAATGCTTCATTAGTACTCTCTATATTTTCAGCCTCCATTTTTTTTAATTCTCTCAATACTCTTTTTGGTCTATTTAAAATTAGATATTCCTGAATTTTTAAAAGCTCAGCTCTTTGTTTTAGAGTTGACTTATCTTCTGTAGCTTCAATTTCTAAAAAATCTATAGCCTCATCTAAATAAATATTCGATAAATCAATAATTTCTGATCGTATTGCCTCATTGACATACACTGATAAATCTAAATATTTTGAAGCCAGGTAATAGGCAGAATAGAAGTTTTTTTCCTTTTTATAAGCTTCTAATTCAAGTGTAACTAATTGAGTGTTTAAGGCATAATTCTTAATTAATTTTGCAATATCCAAATAATCTTCAGTTACATAACTAGTATTAATAATATTGCCGTTGGCATCCATTATTTTTATTGAGTCATCATTAAATTTATCAATATAGCGTTGTTTTCGTTTGCCTTTTACTTTTTCGTATAAACTAGCATGTTGGCTTTCACTTACTATTACAGGCACAAAATTTTTCCAAATTAATTGGCTTATTTTTTCATCTTCAAATAAGTTTCCAATTACAATCGTTCCTCCTTTTTCATCATCTACATATACAAGGTAAGGGTATTTAGTTGCTTCTTCCCAGACCATAAGTACTGTCTTGTTTTGCATTAATGCTAACTTTTGGGCAATCTCTAAAGAGGTCATCCATTCTTGTGAATAGGATAAATTAACTGTGAAAAAAATTAACGAAGCTCTTATAATTAGATTTTTCATAGCTTTTTTTAATACGTTATATATCAATAATTATTCCTAATGCTATTTATTTAAACGCAATCCTCTTTTTCATTTCCTCAACTATATTAAAAGCAGCAGGACATATTTCAACATTCTTTAATGTTAGATTAGATATTTGCTGAAACTTCTTCCTGTCAGTATGCGGAAACTCACGACATGCTTTTGGTCTTACATCATAAATAGAACAATAATTATCGGCTCCTAAAAATGTGCAAGGCACACTTTGCAATACATAGTCATTATCTTCATCGATACGTAAAAACTGATCTATAAATTGTGATGGCTTCATTTTAAAATGCTTCGCTATACGCTCAACATCTTTATCAGTAAATAAAGGCCCTGTAGTTTTACAACAATTTGCACATGTTAAACAATCTGTACGTTTAAACTCTTGGTCATGTAACTCTTGCATGAGATAATCCAATTGTTTTGGCGTCTTCTTTTTAAGCTTGGTAAAGAAGGTTTTATTTTCCTTATGCTTATCTTTGGCGAGCTTTGGAAGATTGTTTATGATGTCTTGCATATAGCAAATTTAACATTAATAAGATGCTGAATCAAGTTCAGCATGACAAATATTTTTAATGAAAGATCTATTCGGAAAAGCATTGTTAGATTATCAAAATGGTAATTACACTGAAGACCTCATCACATCTACAAGTATTTCTGATGAAGATGAATTACCACTTCCGTATCTCTTTAGAAGTTATAAAGAAATGCCTAAATTAGAACAAAAAGCTTTACAGTTAGCTAAAGGAAAGGTACTAGATGTTGGTTGTGGCTCTGGAAGTCATAGCCTGTTTTTACAAAGCAAAGGTATAGATGTAAAAGCCATTGATATCTCAAAAGGTGCTATTGAAGTTACAAAACTACGAGGTGTTTTAAATTCTGAATTAAAAGATGTACTAGACGAAACCGATACTTTTGATACTATACTATTGCTGATGAATGGTACAGGTATTTTTCAAGAATTATCGCAAGTATCAAAATACTTAAAGCATTTAAAATCGCTTTTAAAACCTCAAGGACAGATTTTAATAGACTCATCAGATATTACTTATATGTATGAAGATGACGATGGTGGCGTTTGGCAAAACATGAACTCAGACTACTATGGCGAACTTGACTATTTTTTAAGCTACAAAAGTGAAGATGAAACACCAATGAAATGGTTATACCTCGATTTTAACACTTTGCTTACAGCATGTAAGGCTGTTGGTTTACAATGTGATTTAGTTATTGAAGGTGAACATTATGATTATTTAGCGAGGTTGGGTTAATCATTTTTTGAGTATAATACTCTAGCTTCTTTTTTAGCTTTTTCAAAAATATTTTCTCCAAATTCTTGATAAATCAACTCTTTCATTTTATTATAATAACATAATTCACTCTCAAATACAACGCAGCCTCCATTTCCTATCTCTATTCCATATTTAGTTTTAATAAAATTCGAATAAAATTTATCAAATTCCCAATCTTTAGAAACTACTAATCCGTAAGTTATTAGTTTAAACTTTTTATTAGCTGCATCTTTTATAGCACCTTTTTCGCCCTTACTACAATCGCTAATAAACAGATTTACTTTATTATTTTCACTTTGAGCAAATGAAATCATTGAAGTAAAAAAAATGATACTGTAGAATATTTGTTTCATAAAAAAAATAAATCAAAAACTATTCCAATTTAAATAGATTCCGCATCAAGTGCGGAATGACAAAGTGTATTATTGCTCCTTCCCGTCCACAAACGTTTTTACCACTTTTATATTCGGAATTTGGTGCGCATCAACAGTCATAATATCTGTGTCTAAAATGATGAAATCTGCAAACTTACCAACTTCAATACTTCCTTTTTCGTTTTCTTCAAAATTAGAATAGGCAGCCCAAATCGTCATTCCTTTTAAGGTTTCTTCTCTTGTTAATGCGTTTTCCATTTGGTAACCTCCATCAGGATATTGCTCTAAATCTTGTCTAGCTACTGCCGCATAAAAAGTTAAAAACGGACTTACCTGCTCCACAGGAAAATCGGTTCCTAATGCTACTTTACCATAAGCATTCAATAATTGTTTATAAGCATAAGCGCCTTTTACACGCTCTGCTCCTAGTCTATCTTCAGCCCAATACATATCGCTAGTTGCATGTGTTGGTTGTATTGATGGTATAATATCATTGTAATACTTAAAATCTTCAGGTGATATTACTTGCGCGTGCTCTACTCTCCAACGTCTGTTAGATTTTCCGTTTAACACTTTGCTATAAGTTTGCAAAACAGCATGATTTGCCGAATCGCCAATAGCGTGTGTATTCATCTGAAATTCTGAATTAGCAATACGTTGCGCAGCATCATTAAAGGTTTCTAAATCGGTAACCAACAATCCAAAATGACCAGGTTTATCGCTATAAGGTGCTCTTAACATAGCACCACGTGAACCTAATGCTCCATCAGCATAATACTTAAATGAACTTACATTAAGTCGGTCGGTTTTTGTAATGCCTTTATTTAAGTAATACTCTAAATTTTCTTTTGAAGCAGACACCATTGCGTAAATACGAATTTTTAAATCTCCTGCCTGCTGTAAACTATCAATTATTTGGATAGATTCTGGACTTAAACCAGCATCATCAACAGTTGTTAGCCCATAATCGAAACAAACTTTTTGAGCGTCTAATAATGCATTTACAACATCTTGTCTAGATGATTTTGGCCAATAATTCATTACTAAATTTTCGGCATTGTCTATTAAAACACCTGATAATTTTCCGTTTTCAATGACTACTTCTCCTCCATCTATTTTACTATTCACTGTTACTTTACCTAAATCTAATGCAGCCTGATTACATAAAATTGCATGACCATCAATACGCGTTAACGATATAGGTGTATTAGGAAATAAACTATCCAGTTTAGCTTTATTAGGAAACTCTTTAATGTCCCAATCGTTTTGATCCCAACCTCTACCAACTATATAATTTAAATTCTTTTCTTTTTGAAACTCTTCAACTCTTTGTACCACTTCATCAAAACTTTTTGTCCCAACTAAGTTTACCGATTGCTGGTTAAAACCCATTCCTAAAAAATGGCAATGTGCATCTATTAATCCAGGAACAACCGTTTGACCTTTGGCATCGATAATAGTCTCAGAAGTATATTTTTCTTGTATTTCTGCATTGGCACCAACATCAACAAATTTTCCATCTTTAATTGCAAATGCTTCAGCCTTATCAAAATTTGAATTAACTGTATAAACAGATGCGTTGATTATAATAGAATCGACAGTTTCTTTAGATGTCTGACAAGAAAGGCAAGACATTAGAATAATTAGAGATAGAAGTTTTTTCATGATAAAGTTTTTATTTCATTGATTAGGTCTCGACTGCGCTCGACCTGACGAGCTTATATTGTAAAAATAAGAAAAGCGTTCGACACTATGGAAGAACGCTTTTTAATTATTTGAAAATTAGATTTCATATGATGAGATTCCTCCTTCGAGGGAATGACAACTAACCATTTTAAAAATCGAACTGATATGTTGCACCTGCTAAAAACTGAATTCCTTGTACAGGATAATTTAACCAACGTTGGTAATCTTGATTTGCAATATTGTTAGCTTTAGCATACACAGACAACTGGCTATTTACTTTATAACCAAGATGTGCATTGGCATCAAAATAACTATCTATAGTTATGGTCATTGGAGTAGTTGGAAAAAATGTAGCTTCTTCATAAAATAAATCTTTACGCTCACCTACATAAAACAATCCAGCTCCAGCAAACCAATGCTCGTTTATTTGGTAATCCATAAACAATGATGCTTTAATATCTGGAAGATTCCAAGGCTCATCTTCAACATCTGTACTATACGCAAAATACTCTGCTTTCATACCAAGTTTAAAGTTTCTGTTAACGTCTACATTTAACTCTCCAGCCAATGAAAATGTTGATACATCATCATAAACTATTCTATAAGAATTACCATACTGATAATCTTCAGTTGCGCCTCCTAAAATGCTATTTGCTCTGTAAAGTGCTTTGTTTCTATCAGCCAAATAATGTCCGCTAATATTATAGCTCATATTATTAGACAAACGTCCTTTTAAACCTACCGAAGCGTTATACTGTTGATCTGTTGGCGCGACAAACAAGGTTGGCGAAACAAAAGGATTAATTTGTGCAAAATCTTCATATGTATTTTGAATTAATCCACCTTCAATACCACCATAAGCGATTAATAACTCATCAACCAAACGATAACTAGCTGTTATATTTGGGTAGAGATAAAACTTGTTTTCTCCAGCTTCAGTATCGTTTAAATACACCAAATTAACACCAAGATTAAGTGTTAAATCGTCTTCTATTAACTGATAACTTGGCGCTACACCAACATTAAAATTTCCATATTTAAGTTCATCATCTGTATAATAGTTTCTATCAAAACTTCCACTTAAATAATCTAAAGTGATACTTGTAGAAATAGTTTCACCTTGCACAGGAATATTTACTTTCCCTTTGGCTACAAATCTATTTTCTCCTGAACCTTGATTATCTCCAAATCGACGAAAACGCACACTCCCATCTTTAAACCAGGCATCATCAAACTTAATTTTTCCACCAAAATTTGCTCCATAATACGAATGACTAACATCTAAAGTGTCTGCCGTTGTTGCATCAAAATATGGCTGTGGCAATCCATACCAATTATAAGTTTGGTATAAAAATCCGCCATCAACTGTCCAAGAGTAATCTCTTAATTTCTTACTATAATTTACATTTAAGTTAGTGTTAGAAAACTTGTCGTCTAACAACAAGCCTTCAATGCCACCACCAGAAGAATGATGGCTCAAATAACCTCCAACACTTTCTGTTCTGCTTAATGCGTGATTAAGATACACTTCTCCTAAAATTGTTGTGTAAGTACCAACACCTAATGATGCATAATTATCATATAATTTTTCTTGTTTCGCTTTATTAACGCTTGCTGCTTTTCCTTTTGCAGGTGTAAATGTTGACGCCACAGGAATAGAAAATATATTATACTTAATTGGCTTTTTAGTTGCTGTAGTTTCGTCATCTAAAGTTGGTGTTTCTTTTACTTTAAAAGCATCAGATATTGTTGGTGTATATGGTTTTACCACATTTACCACTTCTGGATCTAAAGTATCTTTAGTTCGCTCTTGAGCAAATGAAGCTGTCGTGGTTATAGTTGCAATAAGAATTATATATTTAATTTGATTTAGCATATTCTATATTTTGATTAAAACTGATTAATAGTTTCTGCATTAAATGCAGAACGATAAAGCAATTAGTTTTCTGTTGTGATTGATGAATTTGTTTTAGCTTCTTCTGTTTTTATTTTTTTCAATTCGGCTTGCGCTTCAGTAACTACATCGTCAAACTCTGAAAAATTATTAATAACACTCTCCAAAATATATGTTGCTTGGAAAGCATCTTTCAATGCATAAAAATTCTTTGCCATTACTACTAGTCCTTTTGCACTATAGTATTTATAACTAGAATAATCTTTCGCTAATTTTTGAATTGTTGTGTTAGAAGCCTCGTATTTACCTTCTTTATTTTTAAAGTAGGCGTTATAAAATAAAGCCTCAGCAGCCAAAGCACCTGTTGCAATTTTCTCAACTTCGGCATAAGCAGATTTAGCTTTTGTCTCGTTATTGGTTTTAATTGCTGAACGTGCAATAATAATTTGCGCATCGCTTTTTACTTTATTATCAATTTTAGAGCTCGCCAATACTTTTTCAGCATAAGCTTCAGCTTCATTATACTTTGATAGCTGATAATAAGCATTCATTAAATTTGATTGCGCATAGGTTATATTTTGAGGATAATCAGCTTCAGATTCTAAACGCTTTAATAATGGTATTGCTTTGTTCCATTGTGAAGCATTTAAATAAGTTTCAGACAACTTCACCAAAGACTGCTCAGTAAACTCACTTTTTGGCTTATTTACAACATACTCATAATGAGGTTGAGCATTTTCTGGAAGAGCCTTTTTGGAATATAGTTGCGCTATATAAAAATGAGATTTTAAGGCATGAATACCATTTGGAAACGAGCTTAAATAATTATTAAACTGCTTAATGGCATTATCTGTATTATTGTCTAAATACTGTTTTTCTGCTGCAAGATATGTTGTGTTATCTAAATCGGCATCTGTTACATTTACATAATCAAGAGTTTTCACCCAAGCAGCATACTCATCAACTCTACCTAAATCAATATAAATTAATCGTGCAGTTGATACAGCTTGTATAGCGTCTTCAGAGCTTGGATACTCTTTAGCCACTTTTTTAAATTTGCTTAATGCTTGCTCGTTCTGACTTTCGTTATAGTAAGCTAAACCTTGACGTAATAACGATTTAGGAATAAACACACTGTTTTTGTATTCGGAATTTAGCCTGTCGTACATTGCCATTGCCTTACTAGACTGATTTGATTTTACGTACGAATTTGCCAACTCATACATGGCATCGTCACGCAAAGCAGATTTTGTGTATTTATCAATAAAGCTATTAAGCTCTTGAATTTTTGAGTTGTTTTGACCTATATATCCATAGCTCATTGCTTTTTGAAATGCAGCATAATCAGTTTCAATTTCATTAAGAGCGATGGCTTTATCGTATGCATTAATTGCATTTTGATAATCGCTAGACACGAAATAACCATCCCCTAAACGTAAGTAAGCATCATTAAGACGTAATTTATCTTCCTTTTTATTGGCTATAAACGTTTTAAAATGCTCTGTAGATTTAGCATAGCTTTTTTGTTTAAAATATGTATACGCAATATTATAATCTAAATTTTTAAACTCTGGAGTTGAAGCAGCTTCAGACTGTTGCTGAAACTGTTTAAACCCAACCAAAGCATCATTATAATCCCCTAAAATATAGTCTGTTTCTGCTTTCCAATAGGTTGCTCTAGCAGTAAATTTAGCATCTCTTGGTTCGCCTAATGACTTTTCAAAAAGACGTTTAGCATCTGCATATTTGGTTTCATTATAGACCTCAATACCTCTGTAAAACGCAACCTTCTGAAACGCCACCTTATTTTCAAAACTATTTTTACCTTCTAATAATTTTAAGGCTTCTTGATAGTTTTTTGATGTGATATAAGAATCGATTAAAAGGCTTTCAATTTCTTCTTTATAAGCTGTTTTTGGATACTTATTTAAATAGCTAGTTAGTACTTGAGGCACAGATTGATAAGGATTACCAATTTCGTAACTAATTTTTGCATAATTCAGCCAAGCATCTTCTTGAATTTTAAGATCAAAATCCATTTGAGAAGCATTTCTGAATGCGTTTAATGCTTCTTGTTTTTTATCAAGATTTATATAACTCTCACCTAAATGATAGTAGGCATTTTGAGCGACACTATTATTACCTCCAATTATTTTATTGAATTCTGAAATGGCTGTTTCAAAATCGTTTTGCTTGTAATACGCATACCCTAATTGGTAATAGTCGGTATTATTCCACTTTCCCTTTTTGCCTTTGTAATCTTTTAAAAACGGAATAGCTTCAGCATACTTTTGAAGGTTAAAATAGCTTTCTCCAATTATTTTTGACAATTCTGATTTTTCATTAGCATCACTCTTTGGCAATTGCTCTTTAGCAAGTGCAATAGCCTTTTCAAAATTACCTAGCTTAAAGTTTAAATCTGCTTGGTAATATGACAGCTTTTCTTTGTATTTCTCCTCATCACTAACTTGTTCAAAATACTCATTAGCCTTGTCGTAATCGTCGCCTTCATAAGCCATAAAGCCTATATAGTATTTAGCCTCAGAACCATATTCTTTAGAGTTTACTACACGATTTAAATATTTTTGAGCTCCTTTTTCATCTTTTGTTGAATACAAACTGTATCCATAATTAAATGAAAATTTATCGCGCTCTGCCCTAGAGATACTATTTTCATCAACCTTTTCATACCATTTTCTGGCATAAGCATATTTAGCATTATCAAAATAATAATCTGCAACATCTAAAAATGCAGTGTTACGTTTTGTACTTGTAGGATAGGTTTCAACAAAATCTTCAATTAAGGCATCCGCATTTTGCTGATTTAATCTTACAGCACAATTGGCATAATAATAACTACAGTCAGATTCTAACTGCTCATTATCTGTATCATCTTTGATTTTATCAAACATCGATTGGGCTGCCAGATACTGCTTGTTATTATATAATGTAAGTGCTTTTTGATAATCGACTAACGAATTGGTATATGTTGCCGATTGCTGTGCGTAAAAATTTAAGTTTAGTAAAATAAAACTTATAAAAAGTATGATTTTTTTGTTAACCATTAAAGTTCGTTTTTTGTTGTAGTTCAAAGATAAATCAATATAAAAGCTATAACGAAAGAATTATATTTTAATTATAAACGAAGTTATTAAAAATGATTTGCTGTAATATAAATTGTAATTTGATAATTGAATTTTTTAATAATACATTTACAACTCCTAAAAAAATTACTTAAAAATGTCTGAAACTGTTTTAGAATTAAAGAATGTATCCATATTTCAAGGTGATAGCATGGTATTATCTGATGTTAATTTTGAAATGAAAAAAGGTGATTTCGTATATCTTATTGGTAAAACAGGAAGTGGGAAAAGTAGTTTTATGAAAACACTTTATGGCGATTTAGAATTAACTGAAGGCGAAGGTCATATTGTTGATTTTAACTTAAGAACACTTAAAGAAAATGACATTCCTTTTTTAAGACGACGATTAGGCATTGTATTTCAGGATTTTAAATTACTACCAGACCGAACAGTAAATAGTAATTTAGAATTTGTACTAAAAGCAACTGGTTGGACAGACAAAAATGCTATATCAGAACGCATAGAAAAAGTACTTGATAAAGTTGCTATGAAAACCAAAGGTTTTAAATTTCCTCATGAACTTTCTGGAGGAGAACAACAACGTATTGCTATTGCAAGAGCTTTATTAAACGATCCTGAATTAATTCTTGCTGACGAGCCAACAGGAAATCTTGACCCACAAACAAGTATTGAGGTAATGGAAGTGTTACAAGAAATTAATAAAAATGGCAACACTATTTTAATGGCAACTCACGATTATGCGCTTTTATTACGCTATCCAAGTAAAACTTTAAAGTGCGACGAAAACAAAGTTTACGAAGTTGTACAGCGTAAAGCTACTAGCTAATTTTATCATAAAAAGTACTGTAGCAATCATCAAGTCTTAAAATAATGTATTTTTAAGCATTAATTTTGTGTCAATGCTATCAGTATTAATCCCAGTTTATAATTATAATATTGTTGATTTAGTTGAAGAAATTCATCAGCAATTAATGCAGTGTGCTATTGCATTTGAAATTATTGTAATTGACGACTGTTCTACAGAGCCCTTTTCTGATAACACAAAAATAAACACGCTAAATCATACTACTTTTACCGTTTTAGACAATAATATTGGTAGAAGTGCCATCCGTAATTTACTAGCAAAAAAAGCTAATTACAATACATTGCTTTTCGTTGATGCTGGTACATTCCCAAAAGAAAAAAATTTTATAGCCAGTTATTTAAACTCTATACATAAAGACGTAGTTATTGGAGGTATGATGCCAAAGGAGAAAGCTCCAGAAAAACCATATAAATTAAGATGGTTATACACAAAAACAAGAGAAGCTAGTTACGATAGTAATGGAGAAAACAGACACGTATTAATATCCTCTAACTTTTTAATTAAAAAAAGCGTTATCGAGACTTATCCTTTTGATGAAAGTTTAACAACCTATGGTAATGAAGATGTGCTTTTTTTTCACACTCTACAAGCTAATAAAATTGATTTAAGCTTTATTAATAATCCTGTTATACATGCTGCTGATGATGATGCAAATACTTATGTTAATAAGGCAGAAAGCACCATTAGAAATCTTGTTTTTTTATTAGAAGCCAACAAACTAGACGAGAAAAAATTTAAAATTGCAGTACTTCATTCTAAATTAAAAAAAGTAATGCTAGACAAACTTGTTTTATTAGTATTTAAAACAACAAAACCTATATTGCTTAAAAATTTTAATTCATCAAGCCCCTCAATTTTACTATTCGATTTTTATAAATTGGGATATTATTGCTCCTACAAAACCAAAAACTAATGTCATTATTTTCAATCATAATTCCTGTTTACAATAAAGGAAATCATATACAAAATACAATTAGTAGTGTTTTGAATCAGACCAATCAGGATTTTGAAATTATTGTCATTAATGATGGTTCAACAGACCATAGTTTAGACGTTATAAAATCTATAAATGATAAGAGAATAAAACTATTTACCATCGAAAACAAAGGCGTATCTCATGCTAGAAATTTTGGTCTTACCAAAGCAAGTTCGGAGTTTATAGCTTTTTTAGATGCTGATGATTATTGGCTTCCTAATCATTTAGAAACCTTTTTAATGCTTTATAATAAATTCCCAAATTGTGGTTTGTATGCCACTGCGTATACCTGTAAAATTGGAGATTTAGAAATTGCTTCAGAATATTATAAAATTCCAAAAACTCCAAACTGGATGGGAATTGTAAACGACTATTTTGAGTCGAGTATAATTAATGGAATAGCCTGGACATCTGCTGTAATGATTCCAAAGCATATATTCAGTTCTATTGGTAATTTTGATGAGGCTATTACACTTGGCGCTGGAGAAGACACTGATTTATGGATGAGAATTGCCTTAAAGCATTCGGTTGCATTTAGCAATACAGTTACAGCTTATTATATGTTAGATGCTGATAACCGAATTACTAATTCTAATACTAATTTGAGGCATTTTTTAAATTTAGATCAATATGAAGATGAAGCAAAGCACAATGATTCGCTAAAAAAATATTTAGATATTAATCGCTACGCTATAGCAATACAATACAAATTGGTTGGAAATAGCAAAAAAGCCAGTGAATATATTAAAAAACTAGACTTTAATAATTTAAACAAAAAGCAACGGTTTTTACTTTATTTAAATACACCTTTGCTAAAGTTATTTGTGAAGTTAAAGGTATTTTTACGCAACAAAGGTATGTTTTTAAGCTCCTTTAATTGATTTGAATTTTTTGTAATCTCTAATATATTCGGCTTCATCAAACTCTGTTGATGCTAATACCAAACATACAGCTCCTGAAGAGAAATTCTTAATCTCACGCCAAATTCCTGTTGGAATGTAAAGTCCAGAATCAGGTTTGTTAAGCATAAATGTCTTTTTTTCTTTTCCGTCATCTAAAATAACTTCAAAACTTCCACTCATTGCGATTATAACAGATTGCTGTTTTAAATGCGCATGTCCTCCTCTGTTAGTACCACTTGGTATATCATACAAATAATACACACGTTTCATGTTAAAAGGAATAGCATCTTTTTCAATAACAGCTAATTTTCCTCTCTTTTCATGAACTTGAGGAATAATTACAATCTGTGCATCTTCAATTTTAGTTTTCATGTGCTAATTTTTATTGTTTTTCAATGGTCACATGTAACATCTTAATAATCATCAACTTTATTATTAAAAATTAGTCTTGGATGTTTCATCTAAAGTATTTATAACATTTTGCCAATCTTTTGATATGTATTCAACTGAAAATTGTTCAACACTTTTCTTGGCATTAGACTTACATTTTGAGTATAAATCTAAATCAAATATAAAACTATTCATAGCATCTGCTAGTGCTTTTGCATTATAATTTTCAACCAAAAGACCATTAAATCCGTTAGTAATTACCTCGCTTGGCCCAGATTTACAGTCTACAGAAATCACAGGGACTTCCAATGAAAGCGATTCTGGTATTACCATTGGAAATCCTTCATGCCTACTTGTTAGTAACGTGAATTTGGCTTTTTTTACATAAGGATAAGGATTTGATGTAAACCCTTTAAAAACCACATTATCATTTATCTGTAATTGCTTTGTATAATTTTCAATAACTTGAATATCAGGTCCATCACCAAGAATTAGCAATCTTATTTTTTGAGCAATCAGTTTAGACTGCTTGTAAGCCTCTAATAGCAATTTTAAATTTTTATGGTCATCATCAATTCTGCCATAATAAATGATATAATCAGCTATTTGATCAGCTATTTGTTCTTGTGATTGCAACTCAATAGTTTTAAAATCGAATCCGTTATAAAGCACATTAATTTTATTGAGTTTAAATTGCGTTTCAAACTTCATTTTTGCTTCAGAAGAAACGCAAGTCATCATCTTGTTTTTATACAAAAGTGTATTTAGCCAAGCATATTTTGTAAACGATTTAGAGGTTTCAAAATTATGAATCACATAAACAGTTGGTATTTTATAAATAAATGTGGTAATGATAAATTCTGTAAAAGCCTGTACACGTGACCGATTATCAATAATTACATCAAACTGATGTGTTATTAAATATTTTTTAAACACTTGTAATCTGTGTATTCTTCCAAAAAAAGTATCTCGTTTATCTTTAAGTTCACCTAAGTTGAAATGTGTACCTGAATATTCGTAATCAACTCCAGATAATACAGTAACAATATGCACATCATAACCCAAACTAAACAACATTTTAGAGAGTAATGCAGACGAACGCTCTGCTCCTCCTTTTGATAAAGATTGTGCAACGATGCAAATTTTTTTATTATTGGATTTAGACATTAAAAACTATCTTTGAAACACACTCTTTGTAAATGCATGTAAAAACAAATGTATATAAATAAATGAAGATTTTATTAATAGGTGAATATAGTCGACTTCATAATTCGTTAAAAGAAGGGTTAATCGCTTTAGGACATGAAGTAACTATTGCTGGTAGTGGTGACTATTTTAAAAAGTATCCTGTTGATATTCATTTTGAAATTAAATACACAAAAGGCATTATGCTTTTTGTAAAAAGAGTTCTTTTTAGACTTTTTAAAATTGATATTACTTCCTTAAACATAAAAAAACAATTCAATTCGCATGAAGAGAAATTTAAAAACTACGATGTTGTACAACTTATAAACGAAAAGGCTTTTGGCACTTACGCAAAAACTGAAATACAACTTTTAAAGTTTGTTTTTGAACACAATAAAAATGTTTTCTTATTGTCCTGTGGAGCCGATTATATAAATGTAAAGTTTGCTAATGAAAACAAGCTACGTTACTCCATTTTAACACCTTATGAAGCTAACAAGGAAAAAAGTAATGAGTTTTTGTATATACTAGACTACCTCTCTAATCCTTATAAAGAATTACATGATTTTGTATATAAAAACATAAAAGGAGTAATAGCTTCAGATATTGATTATCACTTACCATTACAAGAAAATAAGCTCTATTTAGGATTAATACCTAACCCTATCAATACCAAAAAATTAAAATATATTGAGCCAAAAACAGAAGGCAAAATCATTATTTTTCATGGTATTAATGAGCATAATTATTACAAAAAAGGGAATGATATCTTTGAAGCTGCTTTAAAAATTATTCAAGAAAAATATTCTGAAAAAATTGAAGTCATCACAACACGAAGCTTACCTTATGACACGTATATAAACATGTTTAATTCTGCGCATATTATATTAGATCAAGTATATAGTTACGATCAAGGATTTAATGCTTTAGAAGCAATGGCAAAAGGAAAAGTGGTTTTTACAGGTGCTGAGCAAGAATGGTTAGATTTTTATGGTTTGCAAAAAGATACAGTTTGTATAAATGCATTGCCAGATACTAAATATATTGCCGATAAATTAGAATGGCTAATTAATAATCCAGAAAAAATAACTGAAATCTCTAAACACGCTAGAGCTTTTGTTGAGAAAGAACATTTATATACTACAATTGCTGAAAAATATATTAAAACATGGAGCTCTACATAGTGGATTCGTCTTTTGGTAATCTTCCAAAAAGTGATTTACTAAAAATGAGTAGTATAACCACAAAATAAACTACATAAGTTATAAAATGTGCCATTGTTGCTCCTTTAACTCCATACAAATCAATTAGATATACACTCGAAAAATAAAGGACAATTACAGACAAAGCTTCAGTAATCATATAATACCAAAACATCTTTTTTGCTAAAAACTGCACTGCAATAACTATAGATAATACCTTTATAAAATCGCCAAGTAATTGCCAAAAAAACAATGTTTCAACAGCTTGAAACTCTTTAGAAAACACAATAGCAATTATAAAATGTCTTAAAAAATAAATCGCTATTAAACCTACTGCGAAAATTGGCATAATGGTTTTATAAAAACTAAACACTTCTTTTCTAAACTCTAGTTTTGTGTTAATTTCAGAAAATCGTGGTAGCACATATAAGGTCAACAATGAACTTACAAACATTAAGTAATAGTTAGACAACCTATTCATTGCTTCCCAAAAACCAGCGTCATCTATACTAACTGTATCAATTATATAATTTCTAATTGACAAAGCCACTAAAGGAGCAATTGTAGCTGTAAATAGAGCCATTATTGAAAACGTGCTCAATTTCTTTATCTTTTTTAAGCTGATGTTTTTTTTACTTATTAGTGATAAAAAATATCGTTTATCAGAAACTCCATTTAGTGTTATTATAAAAAACAATATTTCTGCTAAAACAATTGCTAAAAGCGCTCCATGTATATGCTGTTTCCATATTAAAACAACTGTTAAACATGTACTTAAAACATGTCCTATAATTTGGATTTTCAATATGGTTTTAAACCTAGAAAGCCCATTTAAAATAGATGTCATTAAAATATTTAATGCATAAAAAGGTATTGCAACTGCAATTAACTTTATGATGTAGCTATAATTTTCACCATTTGGAAATATATACTGATTGATATAACCAGCTCCAAAAAAACAAAAGAGCGCAACTATAATAGTTGCAATTAGCATTAAATAAAAGACTGAAGATATTGTTTGAGTTAGTTTTTTTGCATCGTTTTTAAACTCTGAAACATACTTAACAATTCCGTTATAAAACCCAAGAGTGGAAAACGATTGAAGCGTGTTAAATACATCTCTCAAGTTTCCTATTAAAGCCAAACCAACAGGTCCTACAAAAAGAGCAATAACTTTAGAAGTAATTAATCCTGCTGCAATTCTTGTTAAAACAGAAGCAGAATTTAATGATGCTATTTTAACTAGCATATTATTACTAAAGTGGTTTATCAATCTTTTCAACCAATACTGTTTTTGAAAAATTATTGTTCTTCCTCATGAAGAACACCAAAAAGCGAACTACCAAATATTAATAAAATAATACCATAATGCATTAAATAGCTAACAAAATGACCCATAACTGCTCCTCTAACTCCAAAGGCATCAATAAGATATACACTAGAAAAGTACATTATAACAACTAAAAATATTTCAATTATAATGAAGTGCCAAAACATTTTCTTGGCAATAAACTGATATGCAATTACTACAGAAAGCACTTTTATAAAATCGCCTAATAATTGCCAAAAGAACAAATCTTCAACAGGCTGAAAAGCATCTGAAAAAACTAAAGTCACTACATACTGTCTTAAAATATATATTAAAATTAATCCTGCTCCAAAAATTGGGATTACACTTTTATAGAAATTGAATACTTCTTTTCTAAACTCCTTTTTATTATCTATTTCGTTAAAACGAGGTAAAATATACAAAGTCATTATAGATGTGATAAACATTAAGTAGTAGTCAGAAATCCTATTCATAGCTTCCCAATATCCTGCTTGTTTTATTCCTACAGTATCAATAATATAATTCCTAATTACTATAGATATTAATGGTAATGCAATTGCCGAAACCAATGCCATAATAGCAAACGGACTAAATTTCTTTAAAATATCAAGACTAACATTGGTGATTTTTACTGAAGAGACTAAACTTTTCTGATTAAAGATAGCAACTAGCGTCATTAATAATATTAAAGATGGCGTAATTACTGCTGATACTAATGCTCCATCAATATTGTTTTGGTAGATTAACAATAATGTTATTGACAATCCTAAAATCTGACCAATAATGTTAATTACCAGCAACATTCTGTATTTTGAAAATCCATTCATTATGGAGAAACAAAACAGATTTAAAGAGTAAAACGGAAGTGCCAAAGCTAAAACCTTAATTACGTATGCGTAATTGTAGTTTGATGAAAACAGAAACACATTTATACTATCTGCATTATAATAGCAGAAAAACGACATTAAAATAGTAGAGAAAAAACCTAAATAATATGCTGTAGACAGTGTTTTACTTAACTGTAAAACATCGTTCTTAAATTCGGCTATGTATTTAACCAAACCATTATAAAAACCTAGAATAGCAAACGATTGTACAGCACTTAAAAAATTACGTAAATTTCCAATTAGAGCCATCCCTTCTACTCCAATAAAAATGGCTATTGCTTTAGAAGTCAAAATTCCAGCAATAATTTTAGTAACTATTGTTGCCGAATTAAGATGTGCTACTTTAAACAGCACGTTATTATTTATATAATTTATAAACTTTTTCAATTAATACGAATTTAAAATTTGGGTAACTGTTTGTACTTCTTCATCTGTCATTACTGGACTTATCGGAATACTAACTACAGTATCATGAATTTTTTCAGTAACTGGAAATGACATATGATTAAACATTGCTAATGCTTTTTGTTTGTGAGGCGGAATTGGGTAATGAATTAAATAACCAACTTCATTAGCATTTAAATAATTAATGAAGTCTTTTCTGTCATCAACTCTAACTACAAACGCATAAAAAACATGATCTTTAGTATGATTAAAAAACGGAAGCTTTATCTTTTTATTCTTAATATTTGAAAGATAAAACTTAGCTATATCTTGTCGTCTTAAATTATCTTCATCTAGTTGCTTTAATTTGATGCTTAAAAAAGCCGCTTGTAATTCATCTAACCTACTATTAATCCCAATAATATCATTTACATATTTAGATGAACTTCCATAATTATGGAGCATTTTTATACAATCAGATAACTTGGTATCGTTAGTAGTTATAGCTCCTCCATCACCTAAACAACCTAAATTTTTACTAGGATAAAAACTAAATGCTGCTGCATCTGATAAATTTCCAGCTTTTTTGTGTGATGTACTTATTGCTCCATGTGCTTGGGCTGCATCTTCAATAAGTAATAATTTATGCTGTTTTGCAATATTATAAAGTGAGTCAATATCTGCTAACTGACCATATAAATGCACTGCAATTATTGCTTTTACTTTTGGATTTATATGTTTTTCAACTTCAGCAACTGAAATATTAAACGATTCCTCATTTGCATCAACTAAAACAGGTTTTAAATTGGCATGAAGCACAGATAAAACAGTTGCAATAAAGGTATTTGCAGGCACAATAACCTCATCACCTGGTTTTAGTTTACCAAGCTCGATATATGCTTTTAGTATAAGTGTGAGTGCGTCTAGTCCGTTTGCAGTACCAATGCAATGTTTTGTACCACAATAGTTAGCAAAATTGGTTTCAAATTGCTCTACTTGTTCCCCAAGTATATAATGTCCAGAAGTTAAAACACTATTAAATTGTGATTTAAATTCGGTATTGAAACGTGAATTGATTTTATGTAAGTCTAAAAACTTTATCATAACAAAACTGATTCTAGTTTTTTGAAATTTTCAGTTTTTAATTTATAAAAATCTTGTGTAATTGTTCTTGCTCCAAATCCTTCTTTCCAAAATTGCAATCCATAATTTACTTGTTTACCTCCATTTTCGGTAGAAACTCCAAAATCGAAATATGTTTTATGTGCAAATACATTTTCAATTAAATGCGCATGTAAAACATCTAAACTACCTAAAGTATTTTTATCTTCATTTCCAGAAATATACTGAGAATGCGCTACATTTTTAGATTCAAAAACTGTAGTTCCAGCAACTATTTTATTACCATCATAAACATTAAATTGTCTAATGTTTTTAGGAAAACGACTTTTAAGTAGCTTTATTTCTTCTAAGCTATGAACTGGTGTTGCATTATGCTTTTCATCAAGATTTTTAATAAGAATCTCATTCCAAAAACTATCAAAATTGTCTTCTTCTTTAATAATTAAACCATGCTTATTTGCTCTATTACAACCTTCAAGTCTATTTTTAGAAAACTTAACTCTTTCATTCAAATTAATTACAGATAATTGATCTCTTTTTTCAAGTTCAGCCTCGAGTAAAAACATAAGATATTGCACCTCATCACTTGGTATTTTATTATAAATTACAGGAATTTGCTTAATATGCAATGTTTTAATGTCTCGCTGATTTAAATATTTTAATACACTTTCAAAGCTTTTTAAAACAACTTTAAATTTAGTGTTTCCATTTAATAACAAGCCTCCATAAGTCAAACCTTGATGAGAATACAGCACATTATCTTTAATATTTGCAGGTAATAATGCGATCAGTTTTTTATCGTCATAAATCATCAGAGAGAAATCATCAAACCTGTCGTTATGGTAATCCATAAACTCTCTGTTGAATAAAAATGTAGCATTTTTAGAATTGCTTACAAATTCGTTCCATTCACTTTTACAGCTAACCTGATAAGGTTTTACGGTATAAATATTCTTCAAGGGTTTAATAATTATGTTAAATTTACAAAAAATAATCAACGGATTATATCGAGCAATTGCCAATAACCTCTATCTATTAATGAAACTTAATTTTTCAAATATAAACTTAAAGTATGGCTTATTTACAATTTATATTATAGTATTTATAATTGTTGTAATGAGACCTTATGAATTGACTCCAGATTCAGGTGGTTATTTAAATATAGACATTTATCGATCTGCTGTTTATCCACTTTTTTTAAGTATAATTCGTTTTTTTTCTGGTCATTATTTTTATACTCTAACTATTATTGCACAAGTAGTTTTAGGTGTTTTTAGCGTTCATTTTTTTATTAAAAATTTAAAAAAGAATATACAGTTAAACTCAATATTCTATATTTTACTGGCAATAATACTTCTTGCGCCTTATGTGTATTTACATAGAGTTGCAAACAACATAATGTCTGAAGCTCTATCGTATCCATTATACTTAATAGTGACATCATTTTTTATTTCATCTTTTATAAATGAGGATAAAAAACACCTTTTAAGAGGTTTACCTATCTTATTTATTTTACTACTAACTAGAAGTCAATTTTTGTTTTTGATACCAGTGGGTATCTTAATTCTGGTTTGGATAATAATTAAAAAAAACAATTTAAAAGAACATTATATTGTATTACCTGCCTTTATTTTAATGCCACTTTTCGTGTCAATTACAGATAAAACTTATCATAAAGTAATGCATGACCATTTTGTTAGTACACCTTGGACAGGAATACATTTAATTACACCAGCCTTTTATGTGTCTAATACAAATGATTTCTCAATTTATAACACTAATGAAGAGAAAGAATTTTTTAAAACTATTCATAGTGCATTAACTGACCAAAAGCTTAATATTCATGAATTAGACAGCACTGAAAATGCTACTTTATTTTACATAGCCAATTATAGTAATATTGCAAATGAAACAGTTTTTGAAGTTGGAAGAACTTTAGCTCCAGAAAAATCAGATATTAATACTCAATATATTTTTGTTGATACCATTACAAAGCAGATGGCCTTGCCTTTGGTAATGAAAAATTTTAAAAGCTGGTTTAAAATCTATATTGGTAATGCAGTAAATGCATTTGACACTAAAAAGAATCTTTTGTTATATCTTTTTATTTACGCCTTTTCAATCTTTATATTGTTTAAATCTAATACAAAAGCAAGTAAAGTAATTGTCCTTATTTTATCTCTAATGTTTTTAAATGTTTTTCTGATAAGTATAGGCATGCACACACTTAAACGTTTTACATTTTGTAACGATTGGGTCATTTTTCTGGTTGTATTTATTCTACTAGATAGTTTTAATAAAACTTTAAAATTTAATTATGAGCATTGAACTATCTATTGTAATGCCTTGTTTAAACGAAGCTGAAACTTTAGCAATTTGTATTAATAAAGCCAAGACCTTTCTGACTAAAAATAAGGTTATAGGTGAAATTGTTATTGCAGATAATGGAAGTACTGATGGTTCTCAACTAATAGCTTCTAATTTAGGCGTTAGAGTAATAAACGTTAATGAAAAAGGTTATGGTAATGCTCTTAAAGGTGGTTTTGAAGCTGCGCATGGTAAATACATCATTATGGCTGATGCTGATGATAGTTATGATTTTGAATCACTTTTACCATTCTTGTTACAATTAAGAGAAGGCAATGACCTTGTAATGGGAAACCGATTTAAAGGTGGAATACAAAAAGGTGCGATGCCTTTTTTACACAAGTATTTAGGTAATCCTGTTTTATCCTTTTTAGGACGTTTATTTTTTAAAATTAATATTGGTGATTTTCATTGTGGATTACGTGGATTTTCGAAAGAAGCATACAACAAAATGAATTTAAAAACTACAGGAATGGAGTTTGCTTCAGAAATGATTGTAAAATCTAAATTAAACGGACTTAAAATTACCGAAGTTCCAACAACGCTTAAACCTGACGGAAGAACAAGAAAACCACATTTAAAAACCTGGAGTGATGGCTGGAGGCATTTACGTTTCTTATTACTTTACAGTCCTAATTGGCTGTTTTTGTATCCATCAGTTTTAATGGTTTGCTTTGGTTTTGTTACTTCGATTTTATTGTTGTTAAAACCAATAACAATAAACAATATTAACTTTGATGTGCATACTTTATTATACACTTTTAGCCTTGTATTAATTGGGTTTCAGTTTTTAGTCTTTTATGCACTTACAAAAATATTTGCTGTAGAAAATGGACTACTACCAAAAAGCAACAGATACAATAAACTCTTTAAATATATTAATCTAGAAAAAGGATTAATTATTGGTGTATTGTTTTTAATAATTGGTTTTGTTTTAAGTACAAAAGGATTCTCAATTTGGGATAACACAAATTTTGGAAACTTAAATCCTTCACAAACTTTACGAATAATAATTCCTGCAGTATTTACTATACTATTAGGAATTCAAATTATACTATTTAGTTTATTTTTTAGCATTTTAGGCTTAAGAAACAAAACTTAATATTACTTATTCTTAAGAAATAAGTAATACACATTAATTCCGAAAATAGCTGTGTTTGTTATTATAATTGGTAGTGATATTGGTTCTAACAAAAGTCCATAAGCAACAAAAAGTAAGCAGCCAAATGAATTAATTAAGCGTAATGTATTAACGTTTTTCATTAAAAACGAAATTAATACTGTTGCCATTGCTGCATAACCAACCCATTCTGTAATTGAGATTCCAATAAATTCCATTGTATTATTCTTTATTTGTAATATTTGTTGCTTCTATAATATATAACTGTCTATTAATAACATTTTTATTAATTCTGCTGATATATTCTCCAATAATTCCTATTGAGAATAATTGTATTCCACCCAAAAACATTGAGCTTATAATTAACGACGTCCAACCTGTTATGGTTTGCTTTAACACAAAGTGCGAAAAAATAGCAAAGAGTATAATTAAAAATGACAAAAATGAAATTAGAAATCCTAACCTGCTTACTAAACGCAATGGCTTATCAGAAAAACTAGTAATACCATCTAAAGCCAAACTAAACATTTTACTGTACGTATAACCAGTTTTACCATGCTTACGAGAATCTCTATCATACAATACATAGGTTTGCTTAAATCCTAACCAAGCTATTTGCCCTCGTATAAATTTGTTTTGTTCTGGCATTGCATTGAGTTCCTTCACAACTTTACTAGAAATTAATCTAAAATCTCCAGCATCTAAAGGAATTTCGAAAGACACTAATCGTTTAAGAATTCTGTAAAAAAGCTTGGCTGTCCATTTTTTAGCCATCGTTTCTCCGCTTCTATCTTCTCGTTTTGCATAAACGACATCAAAGCCTTTTTTGTAATCATTATAAAGCTTCGGAATTAATTCAGGTGGATCTTGTAAATCGCCATCAATAATTACAGTAGAATTGGCTTTTGAGTATTGTAAACCTGCAGAAACTGCTATTTGATGACCAAAATTTCTACTCAAACTTATATAAAACACATTAGAATCTGCTTGAGATAATTTAACCAATTCATTTATAGAGTTGTCTGTACTTCCATCATTCACAAAAATAAGTTCATAGGCTTTTGTAATCGTTTCTAATGATTTTACTAAGCGTTTATGAAGCTCCAGTATATTTTCTTCTTCATTGTAAATAGGAATGATAACTGATATATCTTTATTCATAATTTATAGTACTACTTTTTGTTAGACTTGTAAATATTAAAATAAGGATTGCTCCATACAATTTCATAGTTGTTTCTTTTAATAAATGCATTCATAGCAACAACTCGTCTTTTATCAAAAAACACTGATGTTTCTTGACTCTCTGACATGTAGTTTGTTATTGGTTGAGAAAAACTACCTACAGTATCAAATTTCTGCTGAACAATTATAGGTAAAACACCAATTTCTTTTTCGGCTCTTGCTATATTTTTTTCAAATGAATGTCCGTCGTAAATCCAAACCCAAGGATTATACATATATGGTTTTGTTTCTGTTAAAAAATGTACCATTGGTATATTATCATAAGCAAACAAATAATCATCTGGCTCAACATATTCATCTAAATTAACCAACAAATCGTTTATAATTTCAGCACGATGTTGTGTTGTATAAATGCCATTAGCTAAGTTGTTATTAATTACAAATGTTTTATTAAACCTGCTACCTTCATCAAAATAAGCTTCATTTGAAACATTATAAACCTTAGCAATAAAATAGCTTAGCACAACTACTACAACAGTGTTTCGAAGCATATTTGCTGATATAACTATTTTGACTGTTTCTTGATTTGTTTTATAATTTATATTAAAGTTTTCAAATTGAGTTAACAGATGAAAAAACAAAGGTGTTGCTAGCCAAATACACATGTATCCACTACTACTAATTCCACCTCCACTTCCTAAAGGTAAAAATAATAGCATAAGTAATGCTAAAAATGCAATTAGCTTGATTTCATAACTTTTTTGTTTTATAACTAAAACACCTAAAGTTCCTATAAAACTCATGGCATAAATTGTATATATATCACTGACTTTAAAAAATAGAATAACACCAATAAATCCTAATCCATAAATTATATATTTTATAAATTTTGAAGCCTTTACAAAAAGCATACTACCCAATATTAATACTATAAGCGCTATTACTTCAATTGATTTTATAATCAAATTCAGATAGTTATGTATGTACATAATTAACATATCTGAAACGTTATGAGTGCTTCCTTCAGTTTTACCTAAATCAACTAAACTAAACAAAGCGTTTTTCATAATCTCAAGTTGATTTAAACTACTTAATACTAAATAAATAGCAACAAATCCAATTGCTGAACCTAGCAAAAATTGAAGTAAAGGACGTATTGATTTTGAAAATGGCTGGTTGTTTAAATATCCAACAAAAGGAATGGCTAGAATGAATACAAAAAGCGTAATATTCGGAATTCTAGAAAATACATTTATGGCAATTATAAAGCCAGATAAAACGATAGCCCAGCTTTTCTGTTTAGTTAAGCCTATAAACAGTAAATGCATACTTAATACAGCTAAAAAAGCAGTAATGTGATTGTGATAAAAAGTTAAAAAACCATAGTTATTGGCAAAAAGCACCATAGCCAAACCAATTAGGACTAACCTTTTATTCATAAAAGGTTTGAGAGTTTTATAAGCAATAATAAATGTTGATGTGTTAACTATAACTGCTAAAACTCTAAACCATAAAATACCTCCATCTTCATATAACTTATACCATAAACCTCCAATAATTGATGATAGCCAATACACAAAATTATACTCAACACTAGATGGTGAATTAAATATTTGCTGATATGAAGTAAGCACAAATCCGTCATCACAAACATCAAATCCTTGAAACATTAAAATAACTTGAATTACAACTATAATTAAAATAGCACTATAGAATTCGAGATTGTTTTTTGTGTTGGATTTAAACATAGATATTGTATCTAAAAAGCTGCAGAAAAATACGTTATACTGAGATTAGATTTTATAAACATAAATTCGTGAAGCAAGATATGGAATTATAGCGGATTTAATTTAAAAAAATTACTTTTACAACTTGAAAAAGCATTGCTGATTTTCAGTTGTTTTTAAATAAATTCATTTAAAAAAATATGAGTTCTAAATTAGACCCAAGAAATTTTCTTCGTCATGCCTTTATATATAAAACCTATCAAAATATTGTAGGAGGCACAAGAGCTCGTAAACTTTTTATTAAAAATAATGTTAAAGCCAAAAAAAATAACAAGATATTAGACATTGGATGTGGCCCAGGTTATGTACTTGATTTTTTACCTAAAGTCGATTACTATGGTTGTGATATTGACCAACATTATATAGACTCTGCTAATATTAACTATAAGGATAAAGGTACTTTTATTTGCGCTGGAGTAGACGATTTTGTTGTACCTAATCCAGGTACTTTTGATATTGTTATGGCGTCTGGAGTTGTACACCATTTAGATGACGAAAAGGCTAATAAGTTATTTAATATAGCTTATCAAGCACTCAAACCAAATGGTCGATTTATAACTTTTGATGGTTGCTATGTTAAGGATCAAAGTAAAATAGCACATTGGTTTTTAAAATCTGATAGAGGTGAATTCGTTAGAACTCAAGAAGAATATGAGGCAATAGCAAAAAATCATTTTTCTGATATAAACTCAATAATAGATGAGGCATATTTTCGTATTCCATATACATCTTTAATTATGGAGTGTAAAAAATTGTAATAAAAAAGAGGAGCCAAATGGCTCCTCTTTTATTTATATACGAGATGTATTAAATACTTTTATTTCTCTTACGCTCAACTTCAGTCAATAAAATTTTACGCAAACGTAAATGATTAGGAGTTACCTCAACATATTCATCTTTTTGAATATATTCTAAAGCTTCTTCTAAAGAGAATTTAATAGCAGGAATAATTCTTGCCTTATCATCTGCTCCAGACGAACGTACGTTACTTAACTTTTTAGTTTTTGTAACGTTAACTGCCATATCATCACCACGAGAATTTTCTCCAATAACCTGGCCTTCGTAAATATCTTCTCCTGGATCAATAAAAAAGCGTCCTCTATCTTGTAATTTATCAATTGAATAAGGAATTGCTTGACCTTTCTCCATAGATACTAACGATCCATTTTGACGCTCTGGAATTCCTCCTTTTAACGGTTGGTATTCAATAAAACGGTGTGTCATAATAGCCTCACCTGCTGTAGCAGTAAGTAAGTTATTACGCAAACCTATAATTCCACGTGAAGGGATTATAAATTTACAAACCATACGCTCTCCTTTGGCTTCCATGCTTACCATTTCACCTTTACGTACAGATACCATTTCTATAGCTTTACCTGAAACAACTTCTGGTAAATCAATAGTCATTTCTTCAACAGGCTCACATTTTACACCATCAATTTCTTTAATGATAACTTGTGGCTGCCCAATTTGAAGCTCATAACCTTCACGACGCATCGTTTCAATTAATACAGATAAATGCAATACTCCACGACCAAACACCATAAATTTATCAGCACTATCAGTTTCTGCCATACGTAAAGCTAAATTCTTTTCTAGCTCTTTAGTAAGACGTTCTTTAATATGACGAGATGTTACAAATTTTCCATCCTTTCCAAAGAAAGGAGAATCGTTAATTGTAAACAACATACTCATTGTTGGCTCATCAATAGCAATTGTTTTTAATCCTTCAGGATTTTCAAAATCTGCTACAGTATCACCAATATCAAATCCTTCTAAACCAACTAATGCACAAATATCTCCAGCTTGAACCTCTTCAACTTTTTTACGTCCTAGACCTTCAAAAACATGCAGTTCTTTAACTTTAGATTTTACTATTCTTCCATCGCGTTTTACCAATGAAATGTTCATTCCTGTTTTAAGAGTGCCACGCTGTAAACGCCCAATTGCAATTCGACCAGTAAATGATGAGAAATCTAAAGATGTAATCAACATTTGTACTGTACCTTCTTCAATTTTTGGTGATGGAATATGTTCAACAACCATATCTAGCAATGGTTCTATGTTTGTCGTTGGCTTTTTCCAATCATCACTCATCCAGTTTTGTTTTGCCGAACCATATACAGTAGGGAAATCTAACTGCCATTCTTCTGCACCAAGTTCAAACATTAAATCAAAAACAGCTTCATGTACTTCTTCTGGAGTACAGTTTTCTTTATCAACTTTATTTACAACCACACAAGGTTTTAAACCCAAATCGATAGCCTTACCTAATACAAAACGTGTTTGTGGCATTGGACCCTCAAAAGCATCAACCAATAACAAAACGCCATCAGCCATATTTAATACACGTTCTACCTCACCACCAAAATCCGCGTGACCAGGAGTATCAATGATATTAATTTTTGTGTCTTTGTAAACTACAGAAACATTTTTAGATGTAATTGTAATTCCTCTTTCACGCTCTAAATCGTTATTGTCAAGAATTAAATCTCCAGTGTTTTCATTCTCTCTAAATAACTGACAATGATACATGATTTTGTCTACCAAGGTTGTTTTTCCGTGGTCAACGTGAGCGATAATCGCGATATTTTTAATATTAGCCATAATGATGCCTTATTTTTAAGCGTGCAAAGGTACATTATATTTTTAGATAAATTAGATAATATATGTACAATACGTTAATTATATGTTATAATTTAAATTTAACATAATTTGAATGCTTATCTTACGTTTAAATAATTGATTAATAGTAAATAGCCACACCTTCCAACCGCTTAACTAATTGGCGATTTACATCTGAATTTTTTAAATAGCAAACAGATGAAAATAATTAGTAAATACTCAAAGTTTATACCTTATCTCTACTTCATTGTAGTGATTTTGTATTGGTTTACCGACGTTAATAGAAGCGAAGGCATTACAGCTTACCCAATTTTGTTATTTGGAATCCCTTTTATTTGGCAACTAGTAAAACCAAATAACAGCCTTAATTTTTCACTCGGAATTATATTCGTTTGTCTATCGTCGTATATGATTTTGGCTTACCTGTCTGATATTCTTAACATTGTAAGTCTTTCTAACGAAATTAGACAGTTTTTAATTTTAGGTGGATTTTTTGTTGTTGGAAACTTTATCATGTCGCTTTGGATGATTAGAAATAGTATTAAAAGAAGTTTTTAATTTGATTATCTTTGTGGCTTAAATTTTTAAGCTGATGACTCTTAACGACGTTCCAAAATTAAAACATACAAATTCAAATAATTTCTTTTTGCTTTGTGGCCCTTGTGCCATTGAGGGAGAAGATATGGCGTTACGTATTGCCGAAAAAGTAGTAGGCATTACAGATGCTCTAAAAATTCCTTACGTCTTTAAAGGAAGCTTTAAAAAAGCCAACAGAAGTCGTATTGATAGTTTTACTGGAATTGGCGATGAGAAAGCATTAAAAATTTTAAGAAAAGTATCTGAAACTTTTGATGTTCCTACAGTTACTGATATACACGAAATATCTGATGCTACTATGGCTGCAGAATATGTAGATGTATTACAAATTCCAGCCTTTTTAGTTAGACAAACAGACTTAGTAGTTGCTGCTGCACAAACAGGAAAAGTAGTTAACCTTAAAAAAGGTCAATTTATGAGCCCTGAAAGTATGAAACATGCTGTGCAAAAAGTAAAAGATGCTGGTAATGATAAAGCATGGATTACTGATAGAGGTACTATGTTTGGCTATCAAGATATGATTGTCGATTTTAGAGGTATTCCAACAATGCGTCAATATGCACCAACAGTATTAGATGTTACTCACTCTTTACAACAACCAAATCAAACTATTGGAGTTACAGGAGGTCGTCCAGACATGATTGAAACTATTGCCAGAGCAGGTGTTGTAAATAATGTGGATGGTTTATTTATTGAAACTCATTTTGATCCTGCAAATGCAAAAAGTGATGGTGCCAATATGCTTCATTTAGATAATTTAGAAGGCTTACTAACCAACTTGGTTGCTATTAGAAAAACCATTAATAGTTTAAAATAAAGTTAAACTATGGATTTTGAAATTAGACAAGCTACAATAGACGATATTCCTGAAATCACTTCACTTTTCAGAAATACTATTATAAATATAAATTCAAGAGATTATTCAGATAAACAAATAAAAGTTTGGGCTTCTGGAGCTGATGATATTGAAAAATGGGAAAAGAGAATAAATAATGATTATTTTATTGTTGCTGAAGCTAATAACCAAATAATAGGGTTTTCGTATTTAACTAAAGGAAATTATTTAGATGGTTTATTTGTACATAAAGATTACCAAAGAAAAACCATTGCTTCTAAACTATTACGTATTATGGAGTCTAGAGCTTCAATAAACGGATTTGATGTAATAAAATCTGATGTGAGTATTACTGCACTTCCTTTTTTTGATTCTCACTATTACGAAGTAGAAAAAAAGCAGAAAAAATCTTTTAAAGGCTTAGTTTTTGAAAATTATATAGTTTACAGAGATTTGTAATTACTTTAAGAACGATTTGTTTTTAAAAGACTCTACTTCTTTCAGAATTCTAATAAAAATTTCGTCGTTAATATCTTCTAATATTTTATACCTTAAAGATTTAATAACCTTTCGTTTTTCGCTCACCAAGTATTTATCAAGATTACTAGACAGATGAGCTGAATGCCAAAAGGCAACATCTACATAATCTCTACTTTGATTTAAATAACATATTGGACGAGTACCAATATAGTAACAAGGTATTTTCCATTTGTATTCCATATGAGATTCAGGCAACGTATGCTCTATCAATAATTGTACGTGCAACAATATAGATTTGAATGGCTCTGGTTGTTTTATTATGTATTCTTCGGCTGGTTTCACAATTTGATTACTAATTTAAACACAATCAAATTTAATAAACTTTTAACTTGTATGATTACTAAACTTCTCTATTGCGTTCTTGTATTTGTCTAACAATAGATGTTGCTCTATTTCTTGATAAAAAACGTGGCAATCCAGATAAAAATTTATTAAACACTCCTGGAATTGCTACAGTTTTTCCTTGATGCATAGCCTTATAACCATAAGCCGCAACTTTTTGCGGACAAGCCATGTTAAATGTAATTTTATTATCAGTTGTGCCATTAGAAACTACATCTTGAAATGATGTTCTTGTTGGTCCAGGACATAATGCAGTTACAGTAACTCCAGTACCTTTTAGTTCGTTGGCTATGGCTTCTGAAAATGACAACATATATCCTTTTGAGGCATAATAGATAGACATTAAAGGACCTGGTTGAAAGGCAGCCAAAGATGACATGTTTAGAATTTTTCCAGATTTTTGTTTTATCATTCCATCTAAAACAAGTTTTGTTAAATGCGTAGTTGTAATAATATGGACTTGCAGCATTTCTAATTCACGTTTCCAATCGGTATCTGAAAATGTACCAAACAACCCAAAACCAGCATTATTAATTAAAACATCTATTGGAGTATCTTTAATCTCTTCAAAAATCACTTCTGCTACATTCTCTTCACTTAAATCTTTTACAATTAATTTTACATCAACACTATAAGACTCTAAAATGCTTTGCTTTGCAACATCTAAGTTTATTGTATCTATATCAATTAAAATAAGATTATAAGAATCTTTAGCTAACAATAGTGCCAACTCATAACCCAATCCGGAAGCAGCTCCAGTAACTATTGCAGTTTTAATCATTAAAAAAGTGTTTGGAGCAATGTAGTAAATTAAAAGCCAATAAACCTAAAGTTTACCATCTACATAATCCTGTAAATATGAAAATCGTTCGGTTAGTTTTTTGTTTTCAGTAATTTTTGCACGCTTTAAAATTCCTCGTTCATCACCATTAAAAAATGCAGGAATAACGTGTTCTAAAAACATCTCACCAAAACCTTCACTAGCATCTTTTGGTAGTTCGCAAGGCAAGTTGTCGACTGCCATAACTGTTATTGCATCTTTAGCATTAAAAGCGACTTCTTTTTCAGTTTTTGCATCATAACCATAAAACGGATCTGCAATGGTTGAAGCTCTTAATGTTGAAGCCACAGGCCCATCAACATCACAACTAATATCTGCCACTAGATTGATATTAAAATCTTTTGATTTTGCATCTTGTCTTGTAAACAAATAAGGCGCATTATTACCATAAAAATGTCCAGCTATAAACATATCTGTTTCTTTAGCATATGGCATAAAATTACTTTCGTAACCTGTTGGGTCTTTATAAAACTCCCACTTCTCACCTACTTTGCCATCTTTACGTTTTGCATATTCCATAACATCTGCCATAACATAAACTGGTTCTGTAAACTTTGACGTTAAATATAACGCATCACTTACTTCTTTTATTTTTAAGTGATCTAGAATTTCTTTTGCTCCTTGGGCAACTTTTCCTGTTCCTGTAAGTAATATTTTGATATTTGGAAGTGTAATTTTATCTAGCTCTCTTTTTACCTCGTCCAAATCGGCTAGTGTTTCTACTTTTGGTAAGTTGAATAACCCATCACGCAACCCAAGAACTCTAAATCCGTTATAAGCTCCAACCAAACCTGCATAACGACCAAAACCAATTAAACGTGCTCCACTTTTCTTTACAATAGTTTCGTGGTCATACATTTCAATATTTTTCTCTAACATAGCCACTAAAAGCTTTCTGTTATAAGGTTGCTTTTTAATGGTATGAGAAAAGTAAAAGTATTTTTTGTTTGGTATTAAATTCTTAATTGGTACTTCTTTTACGCCTATCATCACATCGCAATCTGACACATCGTCTGTAACCTTAAATCCTAATGCTTTGTATGCTGAATCTGGAAAAATGCGAACATCGCTAGACTCAACAATAAACTCGGCTTTTGGAAATTGTGCTCTAGCTTCTGCTAGCTTTTCTGGTGAAAAAACTACGCGTCTATCTGGCGGATTTTTACATTCTTTTATGATGGCGAATTTCATAAGCTTATGATTGGAATAATTTTTGCACGAAAATAATAGGATTTGCAAGGTTTACCAAACTTTTTGATAACTTTGCAGACTGCGTTAGCGATTAAAGCGGCATCCTTTTGCCTTTTGCAAAAGATATAGCTGAAAGCGCGACCTGAAAGGGAACGCCAAAATACTATTAATAATGGGGTCGACTGGTTTTGACAGCGAGATTTATTAGGTAGTAAGCACGTCGTGTAATGATTTTGAAACACGTAAAAGGCTAGATCAAATTTTAAACGGCGAGAATAACTACGCTTTAGCTGCTTAATTCTGAATTACAGTAAGAATTTGCCTTTGTCCTACTAGGTAGGAAAGCTAAATGTCTCTTGAAAGCCCTGGTCAGCGGCGGTCAGATTAGAGGCATCGTAAAAGTTGACATAGAAAGTGAAGCGCTTTGATTTGCTTTTGAAACTTAAGAAGATAAGTTGTGAGTAGAGTGTTTTTAATCAGCTTACAATCGAAAACCATGAAAAAACTAAACGTGTAGAAGGCTATTTGGTGACTTGTTTGGACGAGAGTTCGATTCTCTCCGACTCCACATAAAACTCTGTAAATCAAGTGTTTATAGAGTTTTTTTATTAAAAATAAACTCTTATAAACGCATTGGGAGTTATAGCTAAAGACTGCTGGTTTGTTTTTAATAGATTTTGATCTTGCACACTATAAAAGCTATTTATTATATTTTCTTTATCAAGCACATTCCAAACTGATAATCCAATAGTTGCATTTACATGATGGCAAAATTTTAAATCATAAATAGCTGATATATCGAGACGTAAATAATCTTCTAAAGACTGATTATTTGCTGCTCCAAAATTAACTTCATTATTAACTATTTCGTTTCCAAAAATTGGCTCGGTTGTTGGTTTCCCAGAATGCCAATTAAATCCTGCTGAAACTTTAAATCTATTTTTGGTATATGCTGTTCCTAATGTAAGTGCATGAGTAATGTTATAGTTACTTGGAAAGCTAGGCTCATCTAACGAATTAAATTTATAAGTATTATCCATAAAAGAATAGCTTAACCAACCACTAAAACTACCTATACCTTTTCTAAAGAGAAAATCAATACCTTTTACGTCATAGCTTCCACTTACGTTACTAAAGCGATACTGATTTTGAAATCCTTGACTTTGAGAAGTTATACCATCAACCATTTTGTAATAACCTTCTAAACTTAAAAGCCATCCCTTTTTACTAAAACTGATTCCTGTTGATAACTGCTTGCTAGTAATTACAGGAATTTCTTCGTTATTTGATAGTTGCCATCTGCGCTTTTCTATACCAAGAAAATCATTCTGAAAATTAACAACTTGCGATGTGTATTGATGTTTAAACTCTCCTAAAATTTCAAATCTAAAATCATTTAAAAATTTTTGATTAAAGCTAAATCTTGGCTCTAAAATGCTCTTTTTAAATTTATCTAAATAATTGAATCTTGTGCCAATATTAAAAGCTGTATTTCTGTTTTTTGAAACAAATCCGATTTGAGAAAAAGCACTATATAATCTTACAACTTCAGAAATCTTTAATCTGTATAATGGATTATCTACGTCATCAAGATTTGTTACTTCTGTTTCAACAAAATGCAAACCTGAAAGCAAATTTAGCTGCTCAGTAATTCTGTAATTTGAAGTGAGTTTTAAACTAGATTCTGACACACTATTTTCTTGTAAAAATCTTTGCTCATCTAATATATTAGCATTTATAGCTTTTAATTTATAATCTGTTTCATAAACTTCGATTGATGTTTGAAATTTATCGTTCCAAACTCTATTATAAAACACTGCTCCTGCTATACTATTTTGTTTTAGACTACTCTCACGAGATTCTTGATTAGAATTTATAATTGCATTCTCGTTAAAAATAAGTTCATTACTTACATTTATAAAATTAACTCGCAATACATCTTTATCACTTATTTGGTACAACCAACGTAATGAGGTGTCATAAAAATCGAATTCTTTATCTGAATTAACACTATTATTTGTATTGCTATCAACCTCAGTGTTTTGTGAAATACGCTCAAAAAAGTTTGTATATGTTGGTGTTTTTAAAAAATCACTAATTGATTTTCGAGCTGCAAATTGTATGGATGATTTTTCGCTAATTGGCACATCTGCAAATGCATTTGCATCTATAAAATTACCTCCAAGATTAGCTCTAAATTTTGAGTTAATCTCATTATCTGTTTTCATAGCTATTGTACCAGAAACACCATCTGTATAAATAACATTAGAGCCATTTTTTTGCAAGGATACCTTATCTGTAATTTGTGGGTTATACATTGAAATTAAACCAAAAAAATGTCCAGACTGATACATTTTAATACCATCCCATAGTATTAAATTTTGATCATGTGTACCTCCTCTAATGTTAATATTAGAAACGGTTTCGTTTATACTTTGTATTCCTGGAAATGCCTGAACAGATTGTAAAACATCAGCATCTACAACGCCTGGTAATATTTCAAAATTAGAGAAATCAATTTCGAAAGAGCCATCGCTTAACTTATTAATACCACTTATCATGTAGTTTGATATAATGACTTCTGATAGTAGTTGAAAATTTGGGTACAAATAGGTATCTAAACAAACTTCTTTATTAAATACCGATGCAAGTTTAGTTACTGTTTTAAACCCTAGATATTTAATTGAAATTAGTTCGGACTCACTTTTAACTAAAAGTTGAAAAAATCCATTATTATCACTTACTGTTGAACTTGTATTACTTTGAATTGTAGCAGAAGTTAATACTGATTGAGTTTCTATATCTTTTATGTATCCGCATATTACAAACCCTTCTTTTTGTTTTACTAATATAATATTGTCACTAATAATGGTAAAACTAAAAGGCGTATTTCGTTCTAAATAATGCAACACGTCTTCTAATGTTAATTCCTTTTTAGGCGGAATTATAAATACATTCTCAATACTATCTTCAGCATAATTAAACTGATAGTTATATTGATTTTGAATAGCTTCAAAAATTGCAATAAGTGATTGTTTCTCATTTTTGACTTGCGCAGAAATAGTGAAAGAAAAAAAAGAAAATAAAATGATACTTAATAAATACTGCTTACCTTTTATTGCCATGAATAACAACTTGATTTGCTGTATTAATTTCATAGGTCAAATTCATAGGTTGGGATACAGACATTAACGCATTTTCTAAGTTGTTATGTATAAATACTCCTGTAAACAAACGACTGCCATCTACTTGTTTAGTTGTAATTTTAATATCATATTGCCTTTCCAACTCAGCGATAACTTCTTTTAATGGAACACTTTCAAAACTGCTTTTGTTTTTTGTCCATTGTGGTTCTTTGAGTATCGTTTTACTTTCAGAAAATTCATTATCTAAAAATCTATAAGTATCTCCAGCATTTAGTGTTTTTGTTACAAACTGTGACGTTACTTTTACAACACCTTCAAAACATTTAACTTCAAAATAATTATCTCTTTGCTTAACATTAAACTGAGTTCCTACTACGGTAACTTTGCCATCTTTAGTTATTACATCAAAAGTATTTCCCTTTGATACTATAAAGAACGCTTCACCTGCAAGTTTTATTTCTCTGTGTTTGCTCCATGCTTTTTTATCATAGCTAACTTGTGATTTTGCATTTAGGGTAACTATAGATGCGTCTGGCAACTCAATTGTTGTTTGTTCGTGGGCTAATGTTTGTATTTCTATTGTAGTTTCTTGAAAGATTGTAAAATATAATGCAAACCCTATAACAACTATACTTGCCACACGTAATAAAGGATTTAACCATTTAAGTTTTTTGACCTTTGGCTTTTGTGACTGGTATTTCGCATTAAAAGTTTCAAAATCTTCAGCTTTAGAAAAATTTGAAGCTTTAAAATGATTAGCATTATCTATAATGTCTTTATAAAAACTATAGTCATCAGATTGCAAAAAAGCTTCCTTTTCTGTGTCTGACAACTCATCTTTTAACCATTTTTTTAATAAGTAATCTTTATCCATCAATCTTTCCTATTTAACAATAAAACAACTTCACCTTTAAAACTCCTGATTATTTTATTTTAAAACCTTCTAGTTCTTTCTTTAAAACATCAAAAGCACTATAAATACGATACTCAATAACTTTTTGGGTAACTCCTAACAATTCAGCTATTTCTTTATGCTTTTTCCCTTCTACTTTATTTAGCAAAAAAGCGACTCTTTGATCTTCTGTTAACTTACTTAACGCTTTTTGGTATTTCTCGAGAAATTGATTGGTTTCTAAAACAAATTCTGGTGTTTCGTTTGTATATTTTTTTTGATTTGCTTGCTGATGTTTTAAAACAACTTTTTGGTGTTTAATATCATTCAACACCATATTATTAGCAACTGTAAACAAAAACGATTTAGCCTTACTTAATGTAACATCTTTACAATTATCCCATAGTTTCATAAAAGCATCTTGTGTTTTATCTCTAGGATTAAATTGCTCTCCGTATTTGTAGTATAAAAAATTATGCAAATCATCAGCATATTTTTTATAAACACTAGCAAAGGCACGTTCATTACAAATATTCTGATTTATATCTTTTGGCAAGGCTTAACGTTTTGATATTTTAAAGGTAGAAAATATTTTTCGAAATATTTTCAGGAGTTTTAAGGTTATAGTTGTTTTAGTATTAAAGAAACATTTTATACAATGAAAATTGACTTTAAAATTATTGCGCTACTTTTTTTAATATCATTCTCATCATGCAGAAAAGAAGAAGTTGAGTTTATACAAGCTCCAGATGATGAAATTTTGCAAGCCAATTCAAGTATTGCTAATCTAATGCAACGCACAGCAATGAATGATGGATCTAATGACAACATTATAGATTATGCAAATTGCTTTAATATACAATTACCTATAACTGTTGTTGTTAATGGAACTCAAATTATAGTAAACTCTGAAAACGACTATGATACTATTGAAGATATATTTGATGAGTTTGATGACGATACAGACTATATAAACATAACATATCCAATAACAATTGTACTTAACGATTTTACTCAAGTTACAATTAATAACTCAACCGAATTAAATAGTTATTCTATCAATTGTAATGGAGAAAATGAAAGTGATGATGATATTGAGTGTTTAGATTTTCAATATCCAATTACTGCCTCAATTTTTAATACCAATAATGAATTACTCCAAACCATAACTATAAATAGCGATTTTGAGCTTTATGTTTTTATTGATAACATTGATGAGAGTGATATAGTAAGCATTAATTTCCCTATAACAGTCGCATTATCAGATAACACATCTTTTACCATAAATAACTTAAATGAATTAGAAAACATTATTGAAGACTATATTAATGATTGTGATGAAGATGATGATTATGATTACAATGATGATGATTGTGATAATTGTACACCAAGTCAACTCTCAACTCTTTTAACTCAATGTCCAAATTGGACAGTTGATAGACTTAAACGAAACAATAACGATTATGATGATTTATATGATGGCTACCTGTTCAATTTTTTTATTGATGGAAGCATTTCTGTAAGCTGGTCAAGCACTACAGTCTATGGTACTTGGTCAACTAGTGGTACTGGAAACAATATTGTTGTAGTAATTGATATTCCAAGTTTACCATATTGTAATAATAACTGGTATTTACATGAAATTGATGAAGGTTCAGGAGAAACAAAAATCGATTTAAGAGATGGAAATAATGATAGACTACGATATGAAAATAATTGTAACTAATATAAATAACTCAAAACTATTCAAATTATGAAAAAAGGACTTTTCTACGGAATGCTATTAATGTTAAATTTTACGTTAATGTCATCAATGTGTTCATCAGACGATGATAATTCAAGCTCTAATGATAATAGTGCTGAAATACTACAAATAACAAATGCAATGCAAGTTGGTACATGGCGAATTACTAGTTATGTAGATTCTGGACAAAACGAAACTAATGATTTTACTGGCTACAATTTCACTTTTTCTGCTAATGGAACATTAACAGCCACAAATGGAACTACAACTTACACAGGAAGTTGGTCTGTTACAGATAGTAATAGTAACGATGACAGTAGCTCAAATGACGACATAGATTTTAATATTTCTTTTCCAGTACCAGACACTAATGTTTTTGAAGATTTAAATGATGATTGGGATATAGTTTTACATAATAGCACAACTATAAATCTAATTGATATAAGCGGAGGAAATGGTGGAACAGACACTTTAACTTTTGAAAAAAATTAGACATAAAAAATAATGAAAAAGAAAAAATTTTATTTACCTAATTTTTTTTAGCTGACCCCAAATTTAATTTTGATTTTTAGCTAACTGCTTCAACAATAAGTTGAAGTAGTTAAAAGCTAAATAATTAATGAACTTGCCTACTACTGTTATAAATAAGTCTTAAAAACTCATTAAACAATGCGTAAATGGATTGCCATATTTATACTACTTATTATAAGTGTTTTAGTATATAAATACATATATCAAGAACACAGAAATATAAGTAACGAAGTGTCTGTATACAAAACAGCATCAAAAGATATAATAAACGAATTTAAAGACAATTCAACAAATGCAGAAAATAAGTACTTAAACAAAACAATAGAAATCTCTGGTAATATTACTCAACATAGCAATAAAACAATTACAATAAATGAAACCATTTTTTGTCAGTTTACTGAAGAAATAATAGTAACCGAAAACAATTTTAAAATAACAATTAAGGGACGATTTATTGGCTATGATGATTTGCTAGAAGAGATTAAACTAGACCAATGCACAATTATTAATTAATCAAAAATATATTATGAAAAACAATTACACTTTCAGATTACTATTAACATTTATACTTACAGTATCAATGTTAACACTATCAAATGCACAAATAAGACTAAAAATTGTTAATCCGTCAACTGGAGCAGTAACCATGCATAATTATGGATCTAGCACAGTAAATATTGGCACTTATTGGTTATGTAACTTTCCTAGTTACGATCAACTTAATACATTAACAGTAACACAAGGTTCGTTAAATTTAGCTGCAGGAGCAGAAGTAACGGTTATAAGCACTGTAAATCTGGCTGTTGCAGACTCTGAATTAGGATTATATAACTCAAGTACTTTTGGTTCATCAACAGCAATGCAAGACTACTTACAATGGGGCTCTGCTGGTCATCAGCGTGAAGTGGTTGCTGTAAACAAAGGTATATGGGTTGCTGGAACATTTGTTAGCGCAGCAGCGCCTTTTGAATATATTGGAAATGGAGCTCAAAATGGAGCTACGTTTTGGGGCACCTTTTTAAGTGTTGAAGATTATGAAAGAGCAAACAGCTTTTTTATACACCCAAACCCATCAGATTCGATGTTAAATATTGAACTAAGAAACGGAATAACGAATGCCAATCTTGAAGTTTATAACTTACTTGGTAAACAAATATTAACAAGAGATATAAACTCAGAAAACGGGTTACAATTAAATATATCTAATTGGGATAGTGGAATGTATTTAGTAAAAATCACATCAGACAAAAGAGTTGAAACAAAAAGAGTAATAAAACAATAAAATGAAAAGTATACTATACATAATACTTTTTCTCCCAATTATAACTTGGTCTCAAGATGATTTACTTGCTGAAATTGATGTCGACACAATGCAAAATAGCTATACAATTGCTGCGTTTAAGGGCCTTAAAATTGTAAATTTTGAATCCACAAAACTAGTTGCAAAAAAAGAACTTACTTTAATAGTATCTCACAGATTTGGGAGTGTAAAAAATGGTTTTGATACTTTTTTTGGGTTAGATGATGCTGTTACACAGCTCAACTTTGTGTATGGTCTTTCAGACAGATTTAATATAAGTGTTTCAAGAAGTTCATTTCAAAAAATATATGAAAGCTCAATAAAATACAGCCTTGCTAAACAAATAGATAATGGTTTTCCAGTCTCTATCGTTGGTTATAATTCAATTTTAATAAACACAGCATTAGACAAAGACAATTTACCTAAATTAGAGTTTAGACATAGGCTAGGCTACACAGCTCAATTAATAATTTCTAGAAAAATAAATACTAGGTTTTCAGTTGAATTAGCTCCTACTTTTTTCCATGATAATTATGTAGCTATTGATGAACAAAAAAATTCTCAATACGCTTTAGGAATTGGAGGACGATATAAATTAGGAAAACGTTGGTCTATAAACGCTGATTACGGATGGCATTTAAATAGAGCAGCTAACTCACCATTTAAAAACCCTTTATCAATTGGGTTTGATTTAGAAACTGGTGGACACGTTTTTCAAATGCATTTCACAAATGCTCAAGCTATGAATGCAAATGGTTTTTTAGGTCAAGCTTCAGGTGATTGGACAGATGGGAATATATATTTTGGGTTTAATTTAAGTAGAGTTTTTTAACATGAAAAATATTTATAAAATAAAAGTCTATCTTCTTTTTATAACCTTACTTGGTTGTACAAATGCTAGTGAAAATGATTTGATTGATCAAACAGAACTTCCTGAGCTTATCACATATGTAAATGATGTAAAACCAATTATAGATAATAATTGTATTATATGTCATTCTAATCCTCCCCAAAATGGAGCTCCTATGCCATTATTAACTTATGACAATGTTAAAGAAGCAATGCAAAATAGAGATTTAATTGATAGAATATCCTCAACAGATTTAGGATTTTTAATGCCTTTTGGAGGTCCACGATTGCCTCAAAATTTAATTGACACTATTATTCAATGGCAAGCGGATGGGCTTTTAGAAAATTAAAAACTGAACTCATGAAAACTTTATTATACTTTTTTCTACTACTTGGTGCTTCAACATTTGCGCAACAAAAATATTTGACTAAAATAGGGCAAATAAGCTTTGAAGCATCTGTACCTTCTTTTGAAGAAGTAGCAGCAAAAAACAACTCAGTAACTGCTATCCTAAACACAGAAAATGGTGAGTTTGCTGCTTTAGTACTTGTTAAAGCTTTTCGGTTTAAAAATGCTTTAATGGAGGAACATTTTAATGAAAATTATGCTGAATCGCACTTATATCCTAAAGCAACATTTAAAGGTAAAATTAAAGATTTTGATTTCAAACAACTAAAAGATACTTACAAAATTAGTGGAGAATTAACTTTTCATGGTGTAACAAAACCTATTAATAATGTTACTATCAAATTAAAAAACACTGATGGAAATATAACTCTATCTAGTAGTTTTAAATTATTGCCTTCAGATTATAATATTAAAATTCCTAGTATCGTAAAAAGTAAAATATCTGATGAAGTTGTTACTACTATTGAGTTACTTCTTGTTAAGCAATAACTTTTAATATTAAAAAAAACCTCACTATAAGTGAGGTTTTTAACTATACATATTATAACTAACTCTACTTATTTTTACAATCAATAGCTTTATTTTCCACTCATATTTTTATTATAAACCCAAATCTCATCCCATTGATTTTTGAATGTTATTTGCTCTAATTCTAACTGGTTTTGCCAAGAGTTTTCTCCATTAACCTTATTAAAATTTTCTACCCAATTTACATCTCTATCAAAATCAGCCCAATTTGGACTAAAACTAAAAGTAGCAATGTGTCTACCAAGATCACCTTGTCTAAACTCGTTATAATAAATTCCCCAAGGATTAACTCCATCAAGAGCTTTAACAGTTTTACTTACCCTTTCAAAAAACAAGTTTACACCAGGCGTTAAACCATCTTCAACCTCATAATACCTTACAAACATAATAGGGTATTTTGTTTGGTCTCCATCAAGCATACCTGTATTATTTAATTTATCATCTGCTCTCCAATACTCAATTGTATGCATTTTTTTAATGTATGGCATAACATTATCTCTCCAATCTTCATCATGACCTCCTGAATCTGGTCGAGTATCGTTATGCTTATACATCATTGGTCCCATTTCCCATATAATGTTTCCTGAATTTGGGCCAGATACAATATTATAAACTGCAGCTTCAAAAGGTCCACTTTTATGGTACGTTTGATTATGCTTGCGCATATTGGTTTCTAATATCTTTAATTTCGTAAAATCTGGAGTAAGCATAATATCTTCCCACAATTTGTAATCTTCTTGTGCTACAAGAGTAAATGATGCTCCTAATAGCATTACTAGCATCATTATTGATGCAATAAATTTTTTAAACATAATATTATTATTTAGTTGATTTTTTAGCATTACGCAACTTTTACATAATGATGGTTGTTATAAAATGTAATAGTATTACATATAATAAATGGAATGTCTCTGTAATCCATTTAAGATAAAGGATCAGCTTTGGAGTGAAGTAAAATTAGACTGTTGTATGTATAATTTAAAACGATATTGGATGAATGAGATGAATTATTGTCCGAAGACAATATATTATTTACCAATTACTAAATTAAGGCATAAAAAAAGCCTCACATTATGAGAGGCTTGAATAATATTTTAAGCTTTCCTAAGCTATATTTACATTGTTATTTTTATTTTTTAAGCTATGCTTTTGAAATACATTTTGTCTGAATTGTGATAGTCTTTCAAATTCAGCTTTTATCTCATTACTTCTTTGCTGAAGTTTTTCATATTTTTCAGAGATAATTTTTTCTTTTAAAGCATGCTGCTCATTAATTTGAGCTTCTTTTTGTAATTGCCTTTTTTCAATTGCTCTTAGTTTTCTTTCTGCTAAGTATTCTGAAGAATAAGAATACACATACATTGCAGAGAATAGCAATCCAATTATTGATAGTATTATTAAAGCGTCATTCATAATATCTTAAATTAAAGGTGTTATTAATTCAAGATTTGGGGATACTTGCTATTGCAAATGTATCAGATATGTTAAAATATCAACTATATTTTAGATAAAACGCATTAAAAAGAGCCTAAAAGTAATTTTTTTATAAAAATTTAACTATTTACTTTGATTTTTAAAATTTTTAAGCCCAGTTTTTAACCAATTATAATACTCTTCAATATCTGGAGTATATGCTGTTGTATGATTTAGCAATTCCATATTATGATTTAATAACACATAATAAGGTTGCGAGTTGTTTTTAAAGTTAATCGTTTGCAATGTAGCCCATTTATCTCCTATGGTTTTTATTTTTTTGACAGTTCCGTTATGTTTCAAATAGTCAAATTGCATATCAGTTGCTAATTCTTTTCTATCATCTACATATAGAGAAATAACTATATAATCGTCATTTAAAATATTAAACACTTTTGGTTGGCTCCAAACTTGCTCTTCCATTTTTCTACAATTAACACAAGCCCAACCTGTAAAATCTAACATTATTGGTTTGTTTTGTGCTTTAGCTGCTGCAACTCCTTCATCTAAGTCTTTATAACAATTAAGTCCAAGCGGACACTCAGAACTTTTATCATAATAACTATAGAATAATGGAGGCGGAAAACCACTTAACAGAGTTAAGTTAGCCGCTTTAGTATTTGTTAATCCAGGTATTAAATACACTACAAATGCTATAGTGAGTAATCCAAAACCTATTCTACCTTTACTTAGTTTATTAATTGGCCCATCATGAGGAAACTTTATTTTTCCAAATAAATACAATGCTAATCCAATGCCTATAACAATCCAAAGCCCTATAAACAATTCTCTTTTTAAAAGTCCCCAATGCTCAACTAAATCTGCATTTGATAAGAATTTAAGCGCTAAACCAAGCTCTATAAACCCTAACACAACTTTTACTGTATTTAACCATCCACCAGATTTAGGCAACGAATTTAACCACTTTGGAAACATAGCAAATAATGTAAAAGGTAATGCTAAAGCTAAACCAAAACCACTCATACCAAGTGATAATTGAGTTGCGCCTCCATCTGAAGATAATGAGCTACCTAATAAGGTTCCTAAAATTGGTCCTGTACAAGAGAATGACACAATTGCTAGCGTTAAAGCCATAAAAAATATTCCGATAATTCCACCAATTCTATTTGCTTTACTATCTAATGCATTACTCCAAGAAGATGGTAATGTAAGTTCGTAAAATCCGAAAAATGAAAAAGCAAAGGCAACAAAAATCACGAAGAATATAACATTTAAGGTAACATTTGTCGAAATATTATTAAGTATTTCAGCATCAATAGTATCTATTAAATGAAATGGAAGGCTTAAAATAGCATATATCAAAAAGATAAAAAACCCATACATAATTGAGTTTGCCATTCCTTTTTGGCTATTAGCTCCGCTTTTAGTAAAAAACGAAACTGTTAATGGTATCATTGGGAATACACAAGGTGTTAGTAAAGCAATTAATCCGCCTAAAAACCCTAATAAGAAAATTGTAAAATTACTTTTCTCTTCTACCTTTTCTTGTTTAAAATTCTCCCATCCTGTAACATTCATTTCTAAAGCTTCAGATAATGCCTTACTCCTATCATCTATTGTTACTGGAATTACTACGTTAGCTTTTGATGGGTCTTTTTTTATTATATCAAACTCCAAATCTATATAATTTGGAGGTGTACATTGCTTATCATCACAAGCCATAAATTCGACTTGACCTTTAATACTAGCTAAGTCTTTATTTAAAACTTTTACACGTTGCCTGAACTCAGCTTTATCTTCAAAAAACTTAATTTTCATCATAAAAACTGGATCATCAACTGTATGACCTTTTTCTTCTGATGTTTTACCTACTAATTCATATTCATCATCAGCTGTAAAAGTAAATGTAGTTGGAATTGGACCATCTTCTGGCACATTTTGAGAGTATAGATGCCATCCTTTATCTATAGTAGCTTTAGCAATTAAATCGTATTCAGTATCAGAGATTTTCTCAATAGAAGTATCCCATTTTACTGGTTCTAAAATCTGTGACTGGACTGTTGAAAGTGAAACAGTAAGTAAAAAAATGAGACCTAATAAAAATTTATTCATCGCTTAACTTTTTCAATCTTATAAAAAGATATTGATTTACGTAAAGCAACAAAAATAATAGAAGTAAGCTAATGTCACCTATAAAGGTTTCATAAATTTATGCTAATATGAGAGATAGTAATTATTGAAAACAAAAAAAGCTGAGTATTAAACTCAGCTTTTTTTGTTAGTTTTCTGTCTGGATTTTAAATCCTTTAAATTTCCATTTAGTAATACCTCCATCGAGATCAAAAATTTTAATAAATCCTGCCGCCTGAAGCTTTTCAGCACATTTAGCACTACGTCCACCAGATTTGCAATACAATACAACTGGTTTAGATTTATCTAATTTTAATATGTCTTCATCAAATGTTGGTGAATTAAAATCTATGTTTTGAGCATTGTCAATAAATCCATCTTCAAGCTCTTTTGGTGTTCTAACATCTACTAATTGTACATCTTTTTGTTCAAGTAGTGTTTGCATTTCTTCTGGAGTTACTAATTTAATTTCTCCTTGTGATTCATCTTTACAGCTAGTTGCTAATACTATTAAAGCAACACTTAAAATTGTTAATACTTTTTTCATTTTGATTGATGTTTTTGTTATTCGACGTCTCCAGTCCACTGACTAAATCCTCCTATTAAATTATAGGTATTTTTAAAACCTAATTGATTCATAACTGCGCAAGCTTGAGCACTTCGCCCACCTGCTTTACAATACACATAATAGTTTTTAGATTTATCTAAAGCATCTACTTCATAAATAAATCCTTGACCTTTATAAATATCTATATGAAGAGCGTTAGGAATTTTTCCTTCATCTACCTCATCTTGAGTGCGTACATCTAAAATAACAGCGTTATTGTCATTATTAAGTTGCTCTACCCAATCTGTTTGTGTTAAATCTGCCATAATTTACTATCAAAAACTATGCTAAATTAACTTTTCTTTATGATAAAGACGAAAAAAAATCCGAAGTGTTACGCTTCGGATTCAATTTTTAACATTTTTCTCTTTTTAAAATGGAGATTTAATTTTTAAACTTTAATTGAACAACCTATTGCTCTAGTTTCTTTTTCTGAAATTTCTTTACCTGATAATAATGCATCAACAGCATTTTCAACATATTTAGTTTTTACAGCTGCAGCATCTTGATAATTATCATCTATAGCTCCAATATATTTAACTTGATTCCCTTTTTTGGTTTTTTGAAGTAAATACACATGAGGCGTTTTTGTTGCTCCATATTGAGGATAAATTTTTTGTCCTTCGTCCATTAAATAAGGAAAAGTAAACCCTTTAGCTTTAGCTCTTGCTTTCATAGCTTCCATATTATCTCCTGGCTTAACATCTGTGTTATTTGGCATAATAGCAATAACAGGATACCCTTTTGAAGCATATTTTTTGTTTAAAGCCTCTACTCTATCTTCATAAGCAACAGCATAAGGACAAGTATTACAGGTAAAAATGACAATAAACCCTTTAGCGTCTTTATAATTTGCTAAGGATACCATTTTACCATCAACGTTCTTTAAATTAAAATCGGTTGCAATATCACCAACTTTATAACCATTGCTAGTGGTTGTAAATGCAGATGCAATTACTATTGTAATAACTGCAATAAATGTTTTTAATGTGTACATAATATTTATTTTAAGAATTGTTTGACTCTAATTATTACTCCTCAAATTTTTATTTGAGGTTTCTTTAAAACTGTCATTCTCGCAAAAGCGAGAATCTAAAGTTAATCTATTTCATTTAAGAAATTTATTAACTTCGGTTTCTAATTCATCGTATGTAAATGACTGTTCGTAAAACTGTCGTTTATTTTTATTAAAAATGATAGTTGCTGGTATAGCGCCAGACCAAGTTTCATGAACTTTTGGAATCCATGTGTTAGAATCTACATCGTTTAATGCAACTACCTTAGACTTTAAGTTTTTACTAATTATAAATGGTTTTAACTTTGACTCATATTTATTTGGAAAATCTAGACTTACTAAAATAACCTCAACATTTTTATCGGCATATTTATAGTTTAACTCTTCAAAATATGGCAGTTCTTTTACACAAGGTGCACACCAAGTTGCCCAAAAGTTAACTACATAAATCTTATCTGTAGTAGTACTCAAATATTTTTGCAACCCATCAAAATCATAAACTTCTAACTCCATTGATTCCTCAACATTATCGTTTTCAATTTTTGCAGCACTATTAGTTGCTTCTGGTTTATCCTTACATGAAACCAGTAAAATTATTAATAAATAGGTAAGTATCCTCATGATATAAAGTTATAAATCTGAATGAAACCTATTAAAACTTTAACAAAATATTATAGCTAAATATATTTTTTGAGTTGATATAAATATTACATTTGTATATACAATTGTTGTATATGAAAGAGTTAGAAGATATTTTAAAAACCAGTAAAACATTACCATTGTCACGTAAAACAATAATAAATGTGTTTTTATCAAATACGTACTTTAAGGACGAAATGTTGTCTGTTTTAAAACCTTTTGATTTGTCTTTAGAACAATTTAATGTATTGAGAATTTTAAGAGGTCAAAATGAAAAACCTTTAAACCTACAAGACATTCAAGATCGAATGGTCAATAAAATGAGTAATACTACACGTTTAATTGATAAATTACTTTTGAAAGGTTTTGTAGAGCGAAATACTTGCGCAAAAAATCGCAGAAAGATTGAAATTTTTATAACTCAAGAAGGACTTAAAACATTATCTGTATTAGATCCAATAATTGATGATATAGAACAACAAATGACATCAAATTTATCTCAAACTGAATTAGAACAATTAAATAATTTATTAACAAAACTTAAAGCTTAAAATTAAACACTATGAAAAACAACATTTTAAAATCAGCATTTGTATTTGTACTAGCGTTAACTGTAGTATCATTTACTTCAATTTCTGACAAAACTGTTAATGTAAAAGACAGCCAAATAACTTGGAAAGGTTACAAAGTAACTGGTCAACATGAAGGTACAATTAGTTTAAAAGAAGGAACTTTAACCTTTACAGATAACAAACTTACTGGAGGTAATTTTGTAATGGACATGACATCTTTAACTGTAACAGATTTAGAAGGTGTAATGAAAGGTAAATTAGAAGGTCACTTAAAATCTGATGACTTTTTTGGAGTAGAAAAACACCCAACTGCATCATTTAAAATTACTAAAGTTGAAGGTAAAGACGGTAAATATAAAGTTACTGGAGCCTTAACTATTAAAGGAAATACAAACACAAATACATTTGATATGACTGTTGATAAAAACTCAGCAACTGCTGCTTTAAAAATTGACAGAAGTAAATATGATGTAAGATATGGATCAACTAGCTTCTTTGAAAACTTACAAGATAAAGCTATCTATGATGAGTTTGACCTAAATGTGAATTTAAAATTCTAAAAAAGAATTGATTTTTAGCAACATTTAGTGACGAGAATCCTGCAATTGCAGGATTCTTTTTTAATTTTAACTTAAATAGTTTGAAAAACTAATTTTCATTTCTATATTTGACAAACATTAAAAACAAAAATGAACACAATTTTAAATCATACTTGGTGGTGGAACTTTCGAAACTCAATTTCGTGAAGTAACCCTTTTGTATATTTAAAAATCAACATATAAAGGCTTGTCATTCACGACAAGCCTTTTTTTTATTTAAAATTTTATGAAGACATTCAGTTTATACACACACTACAAAAAAATACTAGCAGATACTATTACACCTGTAAGCATATATTTAAAAATACGCGATAAATTCCCAAATAGTATCTTATTAGAAAGTAGTGATTATCATGCTAACGATAATAGTTTTTCATACATCTGCTGCAATCCTATTGCGTCTATAAAAATAAAAGATGAAGCTATCACTCAAACTTTTCCAGATGGGACAGTCTTTAAAAATAAGATTAAGAAAACTACAAGTGTAACTAAAGTCATTCATAAGTTCACAAAACGATTTAAAGTTCAGTCTGAAGAAAATTTCAAATTTATAAATAATGGCATTTTTGGCTATATAGCTTATGATGCTGTACGTTATTTTGAAGATGTTGAGATTTCAAAAAAGGAAGACCATTTAAATATTCCAGATATTTATTATGCGGTATATCAAAATATCATTGCTATAAATCATTTTAAAAATGAAGCTTACGTTTTTGCACACTGTTTTGATACAGATAATAATATTGATGATATACTTCAACTAATAAAATCTAAAAACTACTCAGCTTTTAATTTTTCAACTCAAGGTAAAACATCCTCAAATCTTACAGATGCAGAATATAAAGAACACGTAGATTTAGCAAAAAAGCATTGTGCTCGTGGTGATGTGTTTCAACTTGTGCTTTCAAAAAAATTCTCTCAACAGTTTAAAGGCGATGAGTTTAATGTTTATAGAGCATTACGCAGTATAAACCCTTCTCCTTATCTTTTTTATTTTGATTATGGCGACTTTAAAATATTTGGAAGTTCACCAGAAGCGCAATTAGTAATAAATAAAGGAAAGGCTGAAATTCATCCAATTGCAGGCACATTTAAACGTACAGGAAATGATGAAAAAGATGCTGAATTGGCAAAACAATTATCTATAGATGACAAAGAAAATGCTGAACATGTTATGCTGGTAGATTTAGCTCGAAACGATTTGAGCAGACATGGTAGTAATGTAAAAGTTGAAAAATATAGAGAAGTACAATTCTTCTCGCATGTTATACATTTAGTAAGTAAAGTTACTGGTAATAAGCATAAAGATACAACTACTATGCAAGTGGTCGCAGATACATTTCCAGCAGGAACATTAAGTGGAGCGCCAAAACATAAAGCCATGCAACTTATAGAAAAATATGAAAAAACTAGCCGTGATTTTTACGGAGGCGCAATAGGTTTTATGGATTTTGATGGCAACTTTAATCATGCCATAATGATTAGAACCTTTTTAAGTAAAAACCATCAATTGCATTGGCAAGCTGGCGCAGGATTAGTTTCAAAATCTAATCCAGAAACCGAATTACAAGAAGTTTACAATAAATTAGGAGCATTAACAAAAGCTATTGAATTAGCAGAAAACCTATAGCTATGAAAAACGTATTAGTTATTGATAATTATGACAGTTTTACCTATAATCTTGTTCATTATTTAGAAGATTTAGACTGTCTAGTTACTGTAAAACGAAATGACCAATTGCATATAGATGATGTAGAGGCATTCGATAAAATTGTATTATCACCAGGTCCAGGAATACCTGATGAAGCTGGATTACTTAAGCCTATTATAGCAAGATATGCTCCTACAAAAAGCATTCTAGGTGTTTGTCTAGGTCAGCAAGCTATTGGTGAGGTTTTTGGAGGCACATTAATAAATTTAGAAAATGTTTTTCATGGTGTTGCAACTAAAGTCACAAGCTGTGTAAATGACGAAATGTTATTTAATGGACTAGATAAAACTTTTGAAGTTGGTCGTTACCACTCTTGGGTTGTTGATGCAAATCTACCAGAAGTTTTAGAAGCAACTTCTTTTGATGAAAATGGTCAAGTAATGTCTTTAAGACATAAAACTTATGATGTGAGAGGCGTACAATATCATCCTGAATCGGTTTTAACGCCTAACGGAAAACAAATATTAAAAAACTGGATAAACCAATAGATTTGAGATTTGAGATAAAAGATATTAGTTATGAATAATTATAGAGAATTAATAATTTGGCAAAAATCAATGGACTTAGTTAAAAATGTTTACGAACTAACTTTATTATTTCCAAAAGAAGAAAAATTCGGCTTAATAAGTCAAATTCAAAGAAGTGCTGTTTCTATACCATCTAATATTTCAGAAGGAGCAGGGCGAAATTCAAATAAAGAGTTTAGAAATTTTTTAGGTATAGCAAATGGTTCAATTAATGAGTTATCAACACAATTGGAATTATCAATTAGAATAGGATATTTAAAAGAAAATCAACTAAAGGAAGTATTTAGTCTAATTAATGAAATTCAAAAAATCAATTTTACTCTTATTAAAAAATTTTCCACTAATTAAAATCTGACATCTATTGTCTAAAATCTAACATCTTAAAAAATGAAACAAATATTAAACAGACTTATAAATCAGGAAAATATTTCTAGCGAAGAAGCAAAACAAGTTTTAGTAAACATCTCAAAAGGAGATTATAACCAAAGCCAAATCGCATCTTTCTTAACTGTATTTATGATGCGAAGTATAACTATTGAAGAGCTTTTTGGGTTTAGAGACGCTCTTTTAGAATTATGTATTCCTGTTGACTTAAAAGGATATGAAGCAATTGATTTATGCGGAACTGGTGGTGATGGAAAAGACACTTTCAACATATCAACATTAGCATCATTTGTAACAGCAGGAGCTGGCGTTAATGTTGCAAAACATGGTAATTATGGTGTATCTTCAGCTTGTGGCTCATCAAACGTAATGGAACATTTAGGCATAAAATTTACATCAGATAAAGATTTTTTAAAACACAGTTTAGATGAGGCAGGAATTTGTGTTTTGCACGCACCTTTATTTCATCCAGCAATGAAAAATGTTGCTCCAATTAGAAGAGAATTAGGCGTAAAAACATTTTTTAATATGTTAGGTCCAATGGTAAACCCATCATTTCCTAAACATCAGTTGGTTGGTGTATTTAACTTAGAATTATTGCGTATGTATGGCTATTTATATCAAAATACCGATAAAAATTATACAATTCTTCACGCCTTAGATGGTTATGACGAAATATCACTAACAGGACCAACTAAAGTGATTAGAAACGATTCTGAATACATTATTAATCCTGAAGATTTTGGATTAGAAAATTTAAATCAGAGCGAAATACATGGTGGAAATTCTGTAGCAACTTCTGCTAAAATTTTCACACACATATTAAAAGGTCAAGGTACTGACTCGCAAAACAATGTAGTTTGTGCAAACGCAGCCATGGCAATTTCAACAGTTACAAAAAAATCTATTGAAGATAGTTTTGAATTGGCAAAAGAATCATTATTGGGAGGAAAGGCAAAACAGAGTTTTGATAAATTAGTTAAACTAAGTAAGAATTAATGAATATTTTAGATAAGATAGTTGCAGACAAAAGCGTTGAAGTTAAACTTCGAAAACAACTTATTCCAATATCGCAATTAGAACAATCAGTATTGTTTAACAGAGAAACAATTTCTCTCGCCAAAAAGCTAAAAAATAGTACCACTGGAATCATTGCAGAGCATAAACGTCGCTCTCCATCAAAATCAGTTATCAACCAAAATTTAAATGTATTTGATGTTGCAAAAGGCTATGAAAAAGCAGGAGTTTGCGGAATGTCTGTACTTACAGACGCAAAATATTTTGGAGGCTCTTTAGATGATTTACTGACTGCAAGAGCAAGTTGTAATTTACCTTTACTACGTAAAGAATTTATTATAGAAGAGTATCAAATTATAGAAGCTAAGGCTTATGGAGCAGATGTTATTTTATTAATAGCAGCTATACTCACAAAAGAAGAAATAAAAACATTTTCTAGGTTAGCAAAAAACCTAAATTTAGATGTGTTATTGGAAGTGCATAATGAAGAAGAATTACAAAAATCTATCATGCCAAGCTTAGATATGTTAGGCGTAAATAATAGAAATCTAAAAACTTTTGAAGTTAGTTTAGATACTAGTAAAAAACTAAGTCAATTAATTCCTAACGACTTTGTAAAAGTATCAGAAAGTGGTATTAGTAATATTGAAGCCATAAAAGAATTACAACCTTTCGGCTATAAAGGGTTTTTAATTGGAGAGAATTTCATGAAAACTGAAAATGCTGGAAAAAGTGCAGGAGAATTTATAAAAGCATTAAAAATATGAAACTAAAAATCTGCGGAATGAAATATCAAGATAACATCACAGAAGCTGCAAGTTTGCAACCAGATTATCTTGGATTTATATTTCACCATCAGTCTGCAAGACATTTTGAAGGAACAATTCCTCAAATTTCAGACTCAATACAAAAAGTTGGCGTTTTTGTAGATGAAAAAGTAGAATTCATCTCGCAGCAAATAGAAAAACATAAATTATCAGTTATTCAATTACATGGCCATGAATCACCTGAAATATGCAGACTACTTCAATCAACTAATGCTAAAGTTATTAAAGTATTCTCAATAAAAGACACGTTCGATTTTTCAGTTTTAGAGCCTTATGAAGAAGTTTGTGATTACTTTTTATTTGACACAAAAGGTAAACTTCCTGGAGGAAATGGTTACACCTTTAATTGGTCTGTCTTAGAACAATATCCATCAACCAAACCTTATTTTTTAAGTGGAGGAATTGGTTTAGACCAAGTTAAAAATTTAAAACAATTTCAAGAAAGTAATGCTTCAAAATACTGTTATGCCATAGACATCAACAGCAAATTTGAAATAGAACCAGGATTAAAAAACATAAAATTATTAAAAGAATTTAAACAAAATTTGTCATTCCGCACTTGATGCGGAATCCATCATAAATTGAACTAAAATAAAAAAGATCCTGAATCAAGTTCAGGATGACAAAAAAATTATGAGTTATAACGTCAACAACAAAGGCTACTATGGAGAATTTGGAGGTGCATACATACCAGAAATGCTGTATCCAAATGTAGAAGAATTACGTCAAAATTATTTAAAAATAATGGGAGAACCATCTTTTCAAAAAGAGTTTAACCAGCTTTTAAAAGATTATGTAGGTCGTCCTTCTCCGCTCTATTTTGCAAAACGTCTTTCTGCTAAATACAAAACTAAAATTTACTTAAAACGTGAAGACCTTAACCATACAGGAGCACATAAAATAAACAATACTATTGGTCAGATTCTTATGGCACAACGTTTAGGCAAAAAACGAATTATAGCCGAAACTGGCGCAGGACAACATGGTGTTGCAACTGCAACTGTTTGTGCTTTAATGGGATTAGAATGCATTGTTTATATGGGAGAAATTGATATTGCTCGTCAAGCTCCAAATGTTGCACGTATGAAAATGCTTGGTGCTACTGTTGTTCCTGCTTTATCTGGAAGCAGAACACTAAAAGATGCTACAAACGAAGCTATTCGCGATTGGATTAACAATCCTGTTGATACACATTATATAATTGGTAGCGTTGTCGGACCTCATCCTTATCCAGATATGGTAGCGCGCTTTCAGTCTGTTGTTTCAGACGAAATTCAATGGCAACTATACGAACTCGAAGGAACAACTAAACCAAACTATGTAGTAGCTTGTGTTGGTGGAGGAAGTAATGCTGCTGGAGCTTACTACCATTATTTAGAAGACACCGAAGTAAAACTTATAGCAGTAGAAGCTGCAGGTTTAGGAGTTGATTCTGGTGAAAGCGCTGCAACTTCTGTGCTAGGAAAAGAAGGGATTATTCATGGTAGTAAAACACTACTAATGCAAACTAAAGATGGTCAGATTACCGAACCTTACTCTATTTCAGCAGGATTAGATTATCCTGGAGTTGGACCAATGCATGCACATTTATATAAAACTGGTCGTGCTGAATTTATATCTATTACAGATGATGAAGCCATGAAAGCTGGATTAGAATTATGTAAATTAGAAGGTATCATTCCTGCTATAGAAAGTTCACATGCTTTAGCCATTTTTGAGCAGAAAAAATTTAAACCAAACGATATTGTAGTCTTGAGTCTTTCTGGTCGTGGAGATAAAGATTTAGACACATATATTAACCATTTCAAACTATAAAAAATCAATTTTTGTCATTCCGCACTTGATGCGGAATCCACAAACAAAGTGTAACATAAAAATAGATTCCTGTCTTCGCGGGAATGACGAATTATGAATAGAATCAACAAAAAATTACAAGAAGACAAAAAGTTACTATCCATATATTTTACAGCAGGCTATCCTAATCTTAATGACACTGTAACTATCATTCAAGATTTAGAAAAAAGTGGTGTAGATATGATTGAAATAGGATTGCCATTTAGCGATCCATTGGCAGATGGTCCAACTATTCAAGCAAGCTCAACACAAGCGCTTAAAAATGGAATGACAACAGATGTGTTATTTAGTCAACTAAAAGACATCAGGAAATCGATTAAAATTCCTCTTATCATAATGGGTTATTTTAATCCTATGTTACAATATGGTGTTGAAGCATTCTGTAAAAAATGTGCCGAAATTGGTATTGATGGATTAATTATTCCTGATTTACCAGTCGATGTCTATAATGAACAGTACAAAGCAACATTTGAAAAATATGGATTAATAAATGTGTTTTTAATTACACCTCAAACAAATGTTGAACGCATTAATTTTATAGATTCAATTTCAAACGGATTTATTTACATGGTAAGTAGCGCAAGTGTTACAGGAAGTAATTCTGGATTTGGTGATGAGCAAACAAAATATTTTAAACGTATTGCAAAAATGAATCTTAAAAACCCACAAATTATTGGTTTTGGAATTTCTAATAACGAAACCTTTACACAAGCAACCACTCATGCCAAAGGAGCGATTATTGGAAGTGCTTTTATTAAGCATCTAACTAACAATGGTGTCAATACGATTACTAATTTTGTTAGTAGTATATTAAAATAGTTTTCAAATTGTAAATTACGCTCATGATAGATATTAAATACAGAACTGCTGATCTAAATGACTTAACAACATTATTAGATTTTGAATACGAAATCATATCTTTTGAACGTGCTTTTGACAGTAATTTAAAGCCAGACCCAACACATTATTACGACTTAAAAGCAATGCTGCTCTCTCAGGAAGTAGAAGTTGTTGTTGCTCATATTAACAACAATATTATTGCATCTGGTTATGCCAAAATAGTAAATGCAAAACCATATCATATTAATTCTCAATATGCTTATTTAGGGTTTATGTATGTAAAACCAGAATTTAGAGGCAAAGGTGTAATACAAAATATTATTGAAACTCTTTTACAGTGGTCTAAAAACAGAGGTTTAGAAGAAGCAAGACTCGAAGTTTATAATGATAATGTAAACGCTATAAAAGCTTATGAAAAGGTTGGCTTTAAAAAGCACATGATTGAAATGAAAATGTATTTATAAAAATTGGTTTATAGTGAAAAGTGAAAATGACATACTCCTTTTTGGAATGTTCAATATATTAGTATTTACATTACTATACACTTTCTTTTTTCTATGATTTTAAAGGGATTTACCTTGTATTTATGGTATATACAATATTTCATCTTCCTTCTTTCCTATTAGTTTTAATTTTATTAGCTATTGAGAGATATTATCAAAAATGCTTCCATTACTTTTGGTACATTCTTATATCTATTCTAACCTATTCTTTCTTATTCTTTATAATGAATTATGATTCTCCAGAAGAGAAAAATTATTTTCAATTATTTGATGAGCACATTTCTATAATTCTAATTTTATCTGTCGTCTCTAATGCACTAGCTTATACTTTTTTATATTTGATAAATCGATTAAAAAAATTAAATAAGTAATAGTATTTAGAATTACATTTGACAGATTATTAAACCAAATAAATATCAACTTTATGAGAATTAAATTTTTATTGCTAGTAATGTTATGCAGCTTAAGTTTTGGTTGTAAAAAAGATGCTAAAACAACAATAACTCCTGAAGAAGAAACAACAACTTCAAAACCAGTAGTTGGCGAAATAGACCCAGAGTTATTACCAGATAAAGTTACATATTCAGGCGTGTGGACTACTAAAAATGCAACTTCACAAACAGAAGTAATTCTTAATCAAAATAATAATGAAATAATTGGAACTCTAGCTTATAAAGAGTTTGATAATAACGGAAAACTACAAATCATTGGTAACAAACTTACCATTAAAGGCGTTGTAGAAAGCGAAATGCTTAAAGCAACTATTTTAGACGAAAACAATACTAAAATATCATCAGCTACTTTAACACAAAACGATAAAGAATTGTCTTTTAAAGTAACAGGTAAAAAAATAAAAAACATTGATAGTTTTACAGCTACTAAAAGAAGCATGTAATGCCATATTTTATCTTAATTAAACACAACATTAACTTCCAATTACCATAACTTTTAGTTATATTCCCTGCTATGAATACAATAGAAAATATTGAATTAGAATTTTTAAAAATTGAAGACTACCAAGAGCTAAAAGAAGCTATGGTTGCTTCTTATGTAACAATGCCAGATTCTATCTGGAAAGAAGAGCAGATTAAAAAACTGGTTAGCGAATTCCCAGAAGGTCAAGTCGTAATTAAAATAAACAATCAAATTGCTGGCTGTGCTTTATGTATTATGGTTGATTATGATAAGTTTGAAGACAACCATACCTATAAAGATATTACTGGTAATTATACCTTTAATACACATACCAAAGATGGAGATGTAATTTATGGTATAGATGTATTTATCAGACCTGAATATAGAGGCTTGCGTTTAGGCAGACGTTTGTACGACTACAGAAAAGAGTTATGTGAGCGACTAAACTTAAGAGGTTTAGCTTTTGGTGGACGTATTCCAAATTATCATAAATATTCTGAAAGCTTAACTCCTAAAGAGTATATCGATAAAGTTCGTCGTAAAGAAATACACGATCCTGTTTTAAACTTTCAAATATCTAATGATTTTCATCCTGCAAGAATTTTAAAAAACTACTTAGAAGGTGATAATGCATCAGGTGAATATGCAGTGCTTTTAGAATGGGATAATATCTATTACGAGAAGAAAAACAAAAAAGCATCAACAGTAAAAAAAATAGTAAGACTTGGGTTGGTACAATGGCAAATGCGTTCTTACAAAACTCTAGATGATTTAATGCATCAAGCTGAATTCTTTGTAGATTCAGTATCTGGATATCGAAGTGATTTTGCTCTATTTCCAGAGTTTTTTAATGCGCCTTTAATGGCTGAAAACAATCACTTATCTACACCAGAAGCTATAAGAGAATTAGCAAAACATACAACAGAAATTGTACAGCGCTTTTCTAAATTAGCTATATCATACAACATTAATATTATTACTGGTAGTATGCCAGAAATTGTAGGAGATAAACTTTACAATGTTGGCTATTTATGCAGACGTGATGGTACAACTGAGCGTTATGAAAAATTACACGTTACACCAGACGAAGCCAAAGTTTGGGGAATGGTTGGTGGAAACAAATTACAAGCCTTTGATACCGATTGTGGTAAAATTGGAATTTTAATTTGTTATGATTCTGAATTTCCAGAACTAAGCAGAATTCTTGCTGATGAAGGCATGGATATTCTATTTGTTCCTTTTTTAACAGACACACAAAACGGATTTTCGCGAGTTCGTCATTGTGCGCAAGCTCGTGCTATAGAAAACGAATGCTACGTAGCTATTGCAGGAAGTGTTGGTAATTTACCTAAAGTGCATAATATGGATATACAGTTTGCGCAATCAATGGTATTTACACCTTGCGATTTCGCTTTTCCTAGTGATGGTGTAAAAGCACAAACAACACAAAATACCGAAATGATTCTTATTGCTGATGTTGATATCGATTTATTGCGAGAACTTAATCAGTTTGGAAGTGTTAGAAATTTAAAAGACAGACGTAAAGACTTATTCGAATTAAGAAAAAAATAAAATTTAAAAGAAATGAACTATCATATTATTATCAATAACGTTAAAACTGTTGAAGAACTAAATGGTGCTTGGACAAATAACGATTTTATTCAATTGCTCGATCTTTTTGGGTTTCCAGATGCCGAGCAATCAAAACCTGAAGAACTACGTGATTTGTTATTTATGGCTATTTCAGATTTCGAACCTAATGAAGCTGCAGAAATAATCTTAAAATATAAACTTTCTGATAGTTTAAATGATAATCAGATTGAGCAAATTTCGCACGAGATGTTGTTAGACAAAATCTCTGAAGAATACAGCGATATTTCGCTTCATCATGAGTTATTTAACATCAATCAGTTATTGTTTAAAGCTTATAATGGCACATTTCCAAGCGCAAAAGCATCTGTAGTTGAATTTGAAATACAGCCAAACAAAGACATAGATAAAGAGATTGTTTTAAAAGCAATTAGCAAAACACTATCTGGAAGCAATGTTATTAAACGTTTATACTCAAACCACTTAGCTGGTAAAGAAAATTTTGATGAAGCCGAAAGTATTATTTGGAATTTAAAACCTATTGGCGAATCTGCTTATCAGTTAATCACTTCTGAATATTGGATGAGTAGAGATGAGTTTACAGAAGCAGAATACGATGTCGAAGTAATTGAGTTTGAAGAAGACGAAGACGATAACTAGCCTTTATTTTTTAGCATATTTAAATACATATTCTCAACTTTTGTTCTTGCCCAAGGTGTACGACGCAAAAACTTTAAACTAGATTTTACCGAAGGATTATCAGTAAAGCACCTAATATTAATTAGTGTTCCCATATATTCCCAACCATAATGAGCTTCTAACTCGGTTACAATTTGTTCGAGTTTAATACCATGTAAAGGATTGTTTGGTTGTGATTCCATTATCTGATTGTCAGGTCGAGCGCAGTCGAGACCTAAGTTTTTAAAATCTCATATAAAATAACCTCTCGACTGCGCTCGAGAAGACATTATTCTCCTATAACTAACTTTTTAATTTTTGTTGCTTTTTCAAAATGATTAAGCTTATGTGTCATAATCCACCATTCTGCTGCTTCCATTAACAACTCTGGATCTGTGTTTTTATTTTCAAAAAAAGCATAAAACGAAAGCCCAACATTTAACCCTTTTGCTTCTATTTTTTTATCACAAATAGAAATAATTTTATCTTTTAAAATGGCACGCATTAAGTTATTCTTTTCTGTCGTTATGACGATTTGGTCTTTTGTTTCTGTTATTTCTGTTTCTATTCGCATTTCCGCTTTTAGGCTTATTTGTGTTAGAATTCCTAGGATTAGCATTACGTTGTCTACCTTGTCCTGGTTTAAAAGGTTCGGTTGATGCGTTTGGATCTGGCTCAAAACCTTCAATAATTTCACTCGGAATACGTTGGCCAACCAACTTTTCAATATCACGTAAAAACGATGTTTCGTCAGCACTTACTAACGACACAGCTTCACCACTTGCTCCTGCTCTACCAGTTCTACCAATTCGGTGTACATAATCTTCAGAAATATTAGGCAATTCATAATTTACAACGTGTGGTAATAACGGAATATCTAATCCACGAGCTGCAATATCTGTAGCCACCAAAACTCTTGTAGTTCCTTTTTTAAACCCATCGAGTGCTTTAGTTCGAGCACCTTGGCTTTTATTACCATGAATAGCCATTGCAGAAATATTGCTGCTTATTAGTTTTTTTGTAAGCTTATTGGCACCATGCTTGGTACGCGTAAATACTAAAACCTGCTCCCAATTACCATCAGAAATTAACTTCACTAATAAGTCAGACTTTAAACCCTTTGCTACGCGATACACTTTTTGGTCAATAGCATCAACAGTAGAATTTTCTGGAGTGGCTTCAACTAAAATTGGATGATGTAAAATATCATTTGCTAAAGCTTTAATGTCTTTTGAAAAGGTTGCCGAAAACAATAAATTTTGACGTTTAGCAGGCATTATGCTCATTATTTTTTTAATGTCGCGTAAAAACCCCATATCTAGCATTCTATCAGCTTCATCTAAAACCAATATTTCAACATTAGCAAGCGACAGCAGTTTCTGATTGTGCAAATCTAGCAAACGTCCAGGTGTTGCTATTAACACATCAACACCATTACGCAAAGTAGCTACTTGAGGTCTTTGGTTAACACCTCCAAAAATTACTGTACTTCTAATATCTAAAAAAGCACTATACTCTTTAACATTATCATACACTTGTGCAGCCAACTCACGTGTTGGCGTTAATACCAATGCACGTATAGGACGATGACGTAATTGCTGACCTTGAGATAATATTTGCAACATTGGCAATGTAAAACCAGCTGTTTTACCTGTACCAGTTTGTGCAGATGCTAAAACATCTTTACGTTCTAAAATTAAAGGAATTGCTTTTTGTTGTATTGGAGATGGTGTTGTATAACCTTGTTTGCCGACTGCTTTTAATAAAGCATCAGATAAACCTAATGAATTAAATGACATATAAATTGTTTGTTAAATGACAATCTATTTTTTAGCGTCATTCTTTTATTAGCTGCAAAGGTACTGCTAATTTATTCAGTGCAATTTTAATTGCTTGATTTTGTTAGAAAAATAACCGAAATTAGTAGTTTAAGTACTATAAATAATGGACAGAAGAGAATTTACAAAAGGACTTTTGGCATCTGTATCGAGTTTTGCTCTTATGGACTCTCTTTTTGCTTATAATGCTTTTGGCTACAACATAAAGCCAATTTCAAATCATTGGGCAATTCAATTAAACGAGTACTGTTCAGATTTAAAAACAGAAACTATTACTGCTACGCAATGGCAATCTAAAATTGAAGACTTATATAAACAAATAGAGCTAGAAGACATATTAAAATTCATAAAATTTGAAAACCTTATTAAAGGGTTTGAATATCCTAATCTTGGAGTAAATACAAAACCTGTAAAATTTCCAAAACTAGAAGGTTTACCTGAACAAACCGTATTTATAAAAAAGATTTTTGGAATGAAAAAAGACAGAGCTATCATTCCGCATGGTCACAGTAACATGGCATCGGCTCATTTAATTTTAAAAGGAGAAATGCATTTACGCCATTATGAAAGAATTAGAAAAGAAAGTAACAATTTAATTATAAAACCAAGCATTGATAAAATTGCCAAGCTTGGTGAAAGTTCATCTATTTCTGATGAAAAAGATAATGTACATTGGTTTATAGCGCATACAGATACTGCTTTTACTTTTGATGTTATAATGATAGACTTAAATGGAAAATCTTACGACATACATAATTTAGATATTTACGAAAAGCAAAACCTTTCTGATGGTACTATGCGAGTTCCTTTATTAGATGTAGAAACTGCTCTAAAAAAATATGGTAAAGAAACACATCACTAAACACAAAATATCTGTTAAAGGCTCTTAGGCTATTTCATTAAAGATAGATTTTGATTTTATCGTAAAAAAAAGCGAACTTCGTTTAAGGTTGAATATTAATCATTAATATGAATTCAGATTCATAAGTTATTTGTAACCCTAAAAAACTCGAACTATGATACAAAAATCTTTACGAAAAGAATCTATTTACGATATTTCAGCCTATAACAATAAGAATATTGAAATACTATTAGCTGTATTTATTTCAATTATAGGTCTTACAATATTCCAGGATTTTTTAGAATCCAATAGAAGTGGACATTCATTTTATTTTAGTGAATCCATATTATTTAAAACTATCTGGATTCTTTTCATTCCGCTATTGTCATTATTAAGTAGATTTCTTAAAAATCAAAATTTAAATACATTAGGCAAAACAACATTTTTTATAGTTACACCAATAATCATTCATCTTGTTGTTCTTCCTATTGTTTTTCTGTTCCTTTCTTATCTTTTCTATAATGGCAGATATGACATTTATAAAATACTATCCTATACTTTAGCGAACGATTTATATAAACTCGTGATAATATATTCAGTTTTCGTTTTTGGCTACAAATATTTTTCTTTTAAATCAACTGATTTAGTTTCCATAAATAAGAAATCCTTCATCAGAAAAATAATTATTAACAATGGAAAAAACAATACCATTATTCAAGTGAACGACATTTATCAAATTACAGCAGCAACACCATATATTTCAATTCAACTCGAAGAAAAAAAATATCTTCACACAGAAACTCTAAAGTCAATTTCAACACAATTGAATAACAAGATATTTGTTAGAATCCATAAATCTACAATTGTCAATTTGGATAAAGTCGTTTCAGTGAAATCACGTCTTAATGGCGATTATGACATTTTTTTAAAAAATGACGTTGAATTAAGATTGAGTAGAACTTATGTAGCCAATTTCAAAAGCAACTTTAAAAACGTCCATCAGGTTACAACATAAACTCATCATCTCAACATATTTAATTTCTGTTTGAATATTTACAAACCTACTTTTGTCTTAAAACAAATTATAATGGATTTTCAAGCAACACCACTTCGATATGTAGCATTGCATTTCATCATCTTTTTTGCATCTATGAGCATTTTAACGAGTTGTAACGGACAAATCAAATCCAATACAAAACAAGCTAATCTCAAAACCGATAAGAAAAAACTTGTTGGTGGAGACTGTGATGGTTGCGAACTAATGTACGTTGGCATGCCTACAAACATAAAATCAATCGACACAAGTGCTGGATGGACCAAAAAAGGTCAAAAACTTTTGATAACAGGAACTGTTTATAAACTTGGCGGTAAAATCCCAGAGCCAAATGTTATCATTTATTATTGGCAAACCGACACTAACGGATATTATTCCCCAAAGGAAGGAATGGATCAAGAAACCAAAAAACACGGACATATTAGAGGCTGGGTAAAATCAGACAAAGACGGCAACTATTCAATTTATACAACTCGTCCAGCACCTTATCCAAACGAAGGCATACCTGCACACATTCACCTTTCAATAAAAGAACCGAATATTGAGAATGAATATTATGCTGACCTTTATTTTGATGATGACCCATTATATTTAAAGCACAAAAAAAAATACGGAAAACTTGACAGAGCAGGCACAGAAATATTAAGGGTTTTGTTGGATAACAAAATTCAAGTCGCAGAACATAACATAGTACTTGGGTTAAATATCCCCAATTATCCAAACCAAAATAATTCAATCCCTCAATCAGGTTTAAATATTGGCGAGGACCAACCCTCATTTCTTCCTTACCACGCCTTCGGACCAGATAAAGGAACTAAAACTTGTCCTGTTTGTAAATATGGTCGCTATCACGGTATTGTTTACTTTGTGGGAAACAATCCAAATTGGGAAAACATAAAAGACTGGCTGTCGTTTTTGGAACTTCAAAGCATTAGTAGAAGCAAGTATCTAAAGGTATATTTTATCTATGGTAATGAGATAAATTATAGTAAAGAAAACAGAGAGCAAGAATTAGAAGATTTGGGAAAAGAACTCAACTTGCAAAATATTGCTTTAACTTTTGTACCTTCCTTTTCGGACAAAGAAAGTGAAGCGAACTTGAACAGGATAAATCCGGAAGTTGAAAATACATTTGTAATTTATAAATACCGAACGATAATTGATAAATTCTTGGACTTAAAACCTACAAAAGAAAATTTCAATCTGATTTCGCAAACTTTGGACAAAACAAAAAACGAATATTTTAATCTTCCAACACCGAAACACGACTAAAAAAAATTGCACTACAAAGTTTATAGTTGATTGCTTCTAATTTTCAAAGGAAAATCCTCGCACACAAACACGCAATTACTAATATCCGAAACCGTTAAACGAACCACCTAAAAAAACTCACTATACTGCATCACTCTAAAATCGAAGGTATTAAACTTTGGATTTTTAGCCTTAAGGTGTTTGTATAGTGGTAGTTTACTTATTGAAATATTTGCAGCTCCAGAGCCTGAGGTTAGCGATACTGTTTTTATAGTTCGAGCTTCTTGGGTAGATTCCATTACTTTACTTGAAATGACAAATTGGTGAATTCGAGGTACTTCGTTTGAGACAACTTCAAGTTTTAGGTTATAATCTTTAATATGTTTCCTAAAAAAATATTCTGGTCCGTTTTTACTGTTTCCTCCTGTAAATAATAAGGTATCTATATTAGGATACTGTTTTAAATACCCAATAATATCGCGAAGTACAATGTTTTGCATTCCTAAATCTGACGCATCAATTTTTTCGCGTTCGGCACTTTCAACAATATCACAAACACCTATTTTTTGCTGTATTAAAAACTGTTTACGTTCATTAATGGCTTCTTGCGAATTGTCGTAACGTAAGTTTAAATTATGAATTTTGTCAATAAATAACCAAAGGGAATTGTAATAACTTCCGTAGCAAAAATCAACATCCTTTTCTAATAATTCACCTGTTGAAAATCGTGGTGGAGGCAATGTGCCAACAATTAGTTTTGTAGTATCATCTTGAATAAATGGCTGATATGGATGTTTGTGTTTAAACATGTTTTTTGTCATTCCTGCATTAAATATTAAGGCTATTCCGTTTTGTAAAAACTTATAATTTTCGTATTTTATGTATTGTAAAAATAAGTTTAATTAATAAGATTCCTGCCTTCGCAGGAATGACAATATGGGAAAAGGAGATAAAAAATCGAGACGTGGTAAAATACAACGAGGCACTTATGGTGTTCGTCGTCCGAAAATTAAAAAGCGTCCAACTACTTTAGAAAAAATTAGCATCGATAAAAAATCGAAGCCTTAATTATCTGGTAAAAACCAATTCGTTTTCTGACGACATTGCTTCACTAAACGCGTAGCCTTCATAATTAAAGCCTTTTATGTCATCTAATGTATTTGCATTAGTGTCTATAATATAACGCGTCATGTAGCCTCTAGCAAGCTTGGCAAAGGTCATAATAGTTTTATATTCTCCGTTTTTAAAGTCTTTAAAATTTGCAGTTACCACAGGAACTTTTAAAGCTTTGGTGTCTATAGCTTTAAAATATTCGTTACTAGCCAAATTAAGAAGAAACTCATCGTCTTTTAACTCTTCATTTAATGCTTTTACTATAGGCTTTTTCCAGAATTCATAAAGATTTTTATGTTTACCAACTGGAAACTTTGTTCCCATTTCTAATCGATAAGGTTGCATTAAATCTAACGGTTTTAACAAACCATATTGTCCAGAAATAATTCTGACTTTATCTTGTACTATATCAATTTTATCTTTTGGTATTGTGTAGGCATCTAAACCTCTATACACATCGCCACTAAAGGCATAAATTGTTGGTCGTGCATTATCTTTTGTAAATGGTAAGCTCCACTCTTGATTACGCTCGTAATTTAACTGTCCTAAAGCATCAGAAATACTCATTAGCTTTGAAAGGCTTTTAGCAGATTTCTTTTTTAATAGTTTATTAATTCGCTCTGCTTCTGATAAAAAAATAGCTTCCGACGTTTTGGTTGTTGGTAATTTACTTTCAAAATCGAGAGATTTTGCTGGAGATAATACGAGTTTCATAAGCACTTATATATTTATTCAAATTTACAATTACCTATGATAAAATAAAAGGTGATGGTTTTATATTTTTTATTATAAACATAACCCATTTTGCATTTTTGAATCTAGAAATATAATTAAACGTCAGTTCGAGTGATTTTGAGGCACGAAAAATTGTATCGAGAACCTTTTTCAACTTAAATTCTTATTCTCGATACAGATTTTTCTCATTTTCAATCGAAAAATCCACTCGAATTGACGAATTTCATCAAAATGCACAACGAATAAACATAGATAAAGTATGCGTTAAGGATTGAACTATTTGTTTGAGCTCCTCAAAGAGAGCGAGTAGTGAAAGCCTGACCTGTTTTCTGAACTTGTTTCAGAATAAAGGTAACGCCATAATTACTCTAGTTCCATGTCTTGATGCTTGGCATAGTTTCGCCATTTCTCGATACATTGTTGCATATCTTCTGGTAACTCAGAATTGAAACTTAAAAACTCTCCTGTTTTAGGATGTTTAAAGCCAAGCGTTTTTGCATGTAATGCTTGTCGTGGTAATACTTTAAAACAGTTTTCTACAAACTGTTTGTACTTTGTAAAGGTTGTGCCTTTTAGTATACGCTCACCTCCATAACGTTCGTCATTAAAAAGTGTGTGACCAATATGTTTCATATGCACACGTATTTGGTGTGTACGACCAGTTTCGAGAATACAAGACACTAAAGTAACGTAGCCTAAACGCTCAATAACTTTATAATGTGTTACTGCTGGTTTTCCTTTGTCTTCATCATCATCTAAAAACACGGCATTTTGTAAACGATTTTTTGGGTGTCTGCCAATATTACCTTCTATAGTACCTTCGTCTTCTTCAATATTTCCCCAAACTATTGCTACATACTCACGCTGACTGGTTTTATTAAAAAACTGTTTAGACAAATTTGTCATCGCTTTTTCAGTTTTAGCAATAACTAAAAGTCCGCTTGTATCCTTATCTATTCTGTGTACCAAACCAGGTCGCTCGCTAGAGTTGTTTGGTAAATTTTCAAAATGATACACTAATGCGTTTATTAATGTACCAGAATAATTACCATGTCCTGGATGAACCACCATTCCTGCAGCTTTATTGATTACTAAAAGCTCGTCATCTTCATAAACAATATCTAAAGGGATATTTTCTGGCGTTAGTAAATACTCGTAAGGTGGATGCTCAAAAAGTACTCTAATTTTATCTAAAGGCTTTACTTTGTAGTTAGACTTTACAGGTGTGTCATTTACATAAATACTGCCATCTTTAGCTGCTGCCTGAATTTTATTTCGAGTCGCATTTTCAATACGATTCATCAAGTATTTATCAATACGAAGTGGTGCCTGACCTTTATCTACTGTAAAAGCATGATGCTCGTACAACTCGTCATCGTAGTTGTCATCTGAAGTAATTGTTGTATCTGTCATTTTTAGTCTGCTGCACGATTACCATTACCTAAAACCAAATCTATTTTGGATGTTAATGGCAACATATCACCAGCTTTTATAGGTTTGCCAGCAAATTTAAGTGCTAGTACTTCGTCTTTAGCAATATAATCGCTATAAGTAATATTTCCTACCTCAAAACCTAAAGCTTCTAAAGTCGGTTTTGCTTGTCTGAAAGTACGACTTACAACATTTGGCACTGCTACTTTACGATAACCTGATGGATTTAATATTAAGTATATTTTACGGTCTTCTTTAACTTGAGTTCCTGCTAAAGGGTATTGTTCTATTACTGAATATTTTGGGTATTTTGGATTAAAATTAGCCGAGTCTTGGATTTCCATTGCCAAATCTTTGTCATCTAATTCAATTTGAACAGTTTCTAGTGTTTTTCCTTTTAGGTCTGGCACTTCTACAAAACTTCCATGATTGGTTCTAAAACTTAACCATTGTAAAAGTATAAAGCATAATACTACTAGCGCAACAATTGCTATTACAATTTGTTTTAAAAATACTTTACTGGTAAGAAAATTTTTAAGGCTCATTACTGTTTTTTATAAAAGACAAATATATAAAAAGAGAATCGTTTTATCTTTTGCTTTTAATGTGATATTTTAGCTTAACTAATAATAGATACGTTTTATTGTTAGTTTTAGATTAAAATGATTGTATAATTAATATAAACTCTCACTTTACTGAGAAGTGCTATGAAAAAAAATATTGCCATAATAATGGGAGGCTATTCAAGTGAATATGAAATCTCTTTAAAAAGCGGTCAAGTAGTTTTTGAAACTCTCGATGCTTCAAAATACAATGCATACAAAGTTCACATCTTTAAAAATAAATGGGTATATGTTGATGCTAATGATAATGAATATCCTATTGACAAAAACGACTTTTCTGTAACTGTAAATGGTAATAAAACAACTTTTGATTGTGTTTTTAACGCCATTCATGGTACTCCTGGAGAAGATGGTTATATGCAAGGCTATTTAGAATTGCTAAACATTCCTCACACAAGTTGTGGCATGTATCAAGCTTCGTTAACCTTTAATAAGCGTGATTGTTTAAGCACATTGAAGCCTTACGGAATTAAAACTGCAACTTCTTATTACGTTAATCTTGGTGATACAGTTAATGAAACAGCAATTGTTGAAAAAGTAGGTTTGCCATGTTTTGTAAAAGCCAATAAGGCTGGAAGTAGCTTCGGAATTACTAAAGTGTACAAAAAAGAAGACTTAAAAAATGCTTTAGACGTAGCCTTTAAAGAAGATGATGAAGTGATTATAGAATCTTTTTTAGATGGTACTGAAGTATCGGTTGGCGTTATAACATACAAAGGCGAGGTAATTGTTTTGCCAATTACAGAAATAGTTAGCAACAACGATTTTTTTGATTACAAAGCCAAATATCTTGGCGAATCGCAAGAAATAACACCTGCAAGATTAAGTAAAGTACAAGAAGAAAAAGTAAATAGTGTTGCTAAAAAAGTGTATGAAGTTTTAAAAATGAAAGGCTTTAGCAGAAGTGAATATATTTTTAAAGATGGTGAACCTCATCTTTTAGAAGTAAATACTGTGCCTGGACTTACAAAAGCAAGTATTTTACCTCAACAAGCTGCTGCCGCAGGAATTAGTTTAGTTGAATTATTTAGCAATGCCATTGAAGATGCTTTGAAATAAATTATTAAAACAAAAAAATATGAAAAAATTTAAGTGTTTTCTAGTCGTTTTTATCCTTATAAACACCTTCTCTTTAGCTCAAAATAGTAATTCAGAGTTGCTTTTTGAAACCAAGTTTTACGATGCAGTTGACAAATGGGTTGCTTTCCCTAAAAATGATAAAGATGACTATATTTTAGGTTTTATTTATATAGATGAAATGGCTGGATTTACATTTGATTATGAAAATTCATTTAAAATATCAGATGGTAAATTCATTATGAATAACACAGAAAAGCAAAAAAGTTCATCTATAAAGAGTAGACTTTCAGCTAACACAAGGAATGTCGCAATATTATCTGATAATCAAATCACACAACTAAATCTTCCAAAAGAACCAGAGTGGTTAAATAATTATAAAAGTGATGAAAATGATGTAGAATACCTAAAACAAATTGGGTATCATTACAATCATATTGGTGCAAGCAAAAATGCTTTAGAACCATTAAATAAAGCTTATACAATTAGCCCTCAATATAAAGGATTAGAATTTGAACTTGGATTTGCTTATAATGCAACTCAACAATTTGAAAAAGCTATTCCAATTCTAGAAAATGCTATAAAGCACGATTCTAAAAACCATCTTTTATATAAAGAACTTGGATATTCACTAATGAATTTAAAAGATTTAGAAAAAGCAGAAAAAATCTTTATACAGGGAATAGAAAATTCTGAAAATGAATTGATTAAAGCAGAAATGTCTATTAATATGTGTTCAGCCTATTTTCATGAAAAAAATGCAGAAAAATATAATAAGTGGATTGAAATTGCAAAAAAGTACAATAAACAAGGTTCTCAATACTATTCTTATATAGAGTATTTTGAAAGGGAATGGATTAAGAAAGAATAATTTATAATTATATTTGATAAATTTTTTTAATGAAACGAGCATTATTTCCAGGGTCGTTTGACCCAATTACGTTAGGACATTACGACATCATAAAACGTGGTATCCATCTATTTGATGAAGTAGTTGTAGCTATTGGTATAAATGCCGACAAAAACTATATGTTTTCTTTAAAAGAACGCCAACAGTTTATTGAAGAAGCTTTTAAAGATGAGCCGAAAGTAAAAGTGGTTACTTACGAAGGATTAACAATAGATTTTTGTAAAAAAATAGACGCTCAATTCATTCTTAGAGGCCTTCGCAATCCTGCAGATTTTGAGTTTGAAAAGGCTATTGCTCATACTAACCGAAAGCTGTCTAAAATAGAAACTGTGTTTTTATTAACTGCTGCTAGAACTTCATATATTTCGTCATCAATTGTTAGAGACGTAATAAGGAATAATGGCGATTATACTGTTTTAGTACCAGAAAGTGTAAAAACTAAATAAGTTTATTCCTTTTCGCTTTTTGTACAGCTTCCAGCTTATTATGCACTTGTAGTTTTCTGTAAATATTTTCTATATGCTTACGAACAGTACCAGAAGACAATATTAAATTTTCGGCAATTTTATTGTAGTTTAAGCCTTTACTTAATTGTTCTAAAACATCAATTTCTCTTGCTGTTAATTGTATATCTTCCTTATCTTCTTTATTTTGAATTGTAATTGGGTTACGAAGTAGCTTTAATGTTTTTAACGCTATAGAAGGGTTCATTGCAGCACCTCCATTTAAAGTTTCAATAATACCATCGTGTAAATCTTTGGCATTAATTTCTTTAAGTAAATAACCATCTGCTCCAGCTTTAATGGCATTAAAAATATTCTCATCATTATCAAAAACAGTGAGCATGATAATTTTAATATGAGGATATTTTTGCTTGACAATTTCGGTAGTTTCAATTCCGTTTAACACTGGCATTTCGATATCCATTAAAATTAAATCGAGATTAGAATTATCTTCCAATTGTGTTAATAAATCTGATCCGTTTATCGCTGAAAATTTAAAACTTAAATCTTCAAAAAAAGATAACTTCTCTTTAACCGTGTGAATTAAAAATGAATTATCGTCAACGATAGCTATTTTGATGTTCATTGCAAATCTGTTTTCATGACCAAGTTACTAATTTACAATTGAATGTATATACGCTATTTGTCGTATATTTTATTAATTGGTAATAGCATCTTAACTTCTGTTCCTGCTTCTAACTTTGATTCAATTTTTAGTTGAGCACCAATCTCTTGGGCTCTTTTTTTCATATTGTTAATTCCGTTGCCCATCACAACCGTTTTTTCATCAAATCCTTTTCCTTTGTCTAAAATTGAAATTTCTAATTCTTCATTTACGCCTTTAAACTGAACACTTATGGAAGTAGCATCTGCATATTTTAAAGCATTATTTATGGCTTCTTGTATTATGCGATAAATGTTCATTCCTTCAACAGATGTAAAGGTTAATTGGCTTGGCAATGATTTATCTGCAATAAAACTAAAATTTACAACTTCTGAAGCTGAATTAGCTTTATCAATAAAATTTGAAATTCGAGACTGTAAATCATCAAGCGTAATTTCATTTTTATTCATTGCCCAAATGGTATCTCTTAACTCATAAATTGTTGTCGTTGTAAACTCACTTATACCTTTCAATTTATCACTTAACTTGGCTGGAAGTTTAAATCCATATTTTAAATTATCTAAGGACGAAATAATAAATGTAAGTTGTGCTCCAATATTATCGTGTAAATCGCGACTTATTCTTAATCGCTGTTCTTGCAAGCGATTTTGAGTTTCAATTTTTAGTAAAGCATCTTTAAGTTCATTTTCTTTTTGTAGCTGACGATTTTTAAGTTTTTGTTGATTATAAAAAAGAAAGCCTAATAATGACAATGCTATTGCAAGGCCTATTAATCCTAATATGTAACTGTTTTTTTTATTTAAATCGAGTTCGTTTTCAGCTAAATCAGCACGTTGTGATAAAATCTCTTTTTCTTTCTTTTCGGTTTGATACTCTATTTCTAGTTTGGCAACCTTAGCGTTTGTATCAAAATTTAAAATACTGTCTTTAAAAGTTGAATACTCTTTAAAATACTTTAGCGCAGTTTTTGTATCATTTTTAGCCTCATAATATTGAGAATACATATGCAAAGCAGTTTCAATATCGACTGCTGTTTTAGATTGGTTAGCAAAATAATAAGCACTATCAATAAATATTTTTGATTCGTCTACTCTACTGTTTTCAATTAAAACTTGTGCTATATTGTTATAACTTGTACCTACTCCAGCAAAATTTCCTATAGATTTTTCAATCATTGCAGATTGCTTAAAGTATACCAAAGCCGAATCAATTTTTTGCATATAATAAAATACGGCTCCCACATTATTGGCTGATTCTGCAATGCCTTTTTTGTCTTTTAATTCTTTTTCAATTTTTAGAGAGTATTTAAAATATTGCAATGCCTTTTCTAAATCACCATCATTGGCATAAATGATTGCAATATTGTTATACACTTTAGAGATTCCTTTTTTATCCTTAAGCGATTCAAATACTACTTTAGACTTTAAATGATATTCAATAGCTTTATCATTTATCCCTAAAAAACTATATACCATTCCAATATTATCGCTAACAGTTGCTTGCTTATTTAAGTCTTTTTTAGCTTCATAAATTTTTAAAGCTGCTAAATAGTTTTTTAATGCGTCTTCATATAATCCTAAACCTCTATTACATCTTCCAATATTGTTTAATGCAGAAGCCATTAGTATAGAGTCTTTAGTTTTTGATAATGCTTCTTGCGATAGTAATTTTGCCTTTTCAAATTCTCCTAAATCAACATATACAATACCCAAATAATTTTTTGAAGTATAATATTCATGAGTATCGTTTTTTGATTGCGCAATTTTTGCTGCTTTTTCAAGTAAAAGAATTGCTTCATTTGGATTTTCTTTATAAAATGCCATTGCAGAATCATTTAATTGTCCTGCAGTGTGTTGCGAATAAAAAGGCTCTATAAAAAATAAGTTAAGAAGTATAAATAGAAAATAATTTTTCATAAGAGTTTAGATTAATAGCAATATGAAAATACTACTTTTTTTATTGTAAATTACTTTTTAAAGTATGGCTATTACTTTAGTTCCTTTGTTTTCTTCAGACACTATTACTAGCTCACCTCCTATTTCATTGATTCGCTTTTGCATGTTTAGTAGACCATTACCTTTTTTAGTAGTTTGTAAATTAAACCCTTTACCATTATCACTTATTTCGAATTGAAGTTGCTGATTTACATAGCCTATGTTTACCTTTATTTGGTTAGGTTTAGCGTGTTTTAAACTGTTATGAATAGCTTCCTGAATTATTCTATGAATATTCATGCCTTCAACTGAAGAGAATTTTTTTGTAGTATCTACATTATCATCAACTATAAATGAAAACTCTATTTTATCGTCAGACAAATGTGCTTTATCTATATAATTTGAAATACGTGTTTGCAAATCTTCAAAAGTAATTTCACTTTTGTTCATTGCCCAAATGGTATCACGTAATTCATAAATTGTTGCTGATGTAAAACTACTTATGTCATCTAACTTTTTATTGAGCTTTTCGTCTTTTATATCAAAGCCGTATTTTAAGTTATCTATTGAGGAAATAATGAAAGTAAGCTGTGCTCCAATATTATCGTGTAAATCTCTACTAATTCGCAAACGTTGTTCTTGCAATCGGCTTTGGGTTTCTATTTTTAGTAAGGCATCTTTAAGCTCATTCTCTTTTTGTAGCTGATGATTTTTTAGTTTCTGTTGATTGTAAAACAAATAACCAATAAAACCTAAAATAAGCGCCAACCCTAACAATCCATACAACTGATAGTCGCGCTTTTGTATTGTTAAGTTTTTTTCTGCAAGTTCAGCTCGTTGCGTTAAGATTTCACGTTCTTTATCTGCTGTTTTATAACGCTCACCCATTTCGGCAATTTGTCGCGTTTTAGTCTCGTTAAGCAAAGAGTCTTCAATACTTTTATACTCTATATAGTTGTTTAAAGCATTTTTGTAATCGCCTTTTTTTACATCAAGCTCATGATAGCGATAATAGGCTTCTAATTGATATTTTCTGGTGCCATACTTTAAGGTGTTTTGCATAGCACTGTCCAATATTTTTTTTGCTTCAGAAAATCTATTGGTTTCTAAATATATCTTACCCAAGTTAACAAGTGTAACCCCTTTTCTGTCGTCAAAGCCAGGAACCTTTAACGATTTTAAAGTGTACTCTTCTGCTTTTTTATAATCTTTAAGTTTACTATATGTGTTGCCTATATTGGAGTAGGATGTTCGTGCTTGTGCTAAATCATTAACCAGTTCGCTCATTCTCGCAGCTTTCTTGTTATAAAACAATGCACTATCAAATAATCGCTTATTAAAATTATCTCTTTCTGCCAACTCGTCAAAAGCTATACCTATACGTCCATAACATAGAGCTTCGCCTTTTTTGTCATTAAGTTTTTTAGCTAGTTTTAAAGCTTCTCTATTCCATTTTATTGATTCTTTAAAATCATACATTCTATCGTAGATATAGCCAATAGATGACATATCTCTTAGCACATTTTCTTCAATAGCATTAATTTTATTATACTCTAAAGATTTTAATCCTAAACTTAAAGCTTCAGGAAATTCTGAAAAAAGAGTGTGAATTTGAGACTCATCATAATAAATATCTTTTAGAGCTTCATTATTAGTATTTTCAAAAATTTTAGTTGCTTGTTTAAAATACTCTAAGGCCTTTATATTAGAAGTAGAAAGGATTGCTTTGCCTTTTAAATATAGTGCTTGCCCTTTTTTTAATTCATCATTATTTTCAATAGCCTTAGCAAGCATTTTATCTGCCATAACTATTTCTAAAGAGTCAGAATGTGAAAGCTTAGAATACGATTTATTTTGTGCTAATAGAAGTATTGGGCAACACAAAACGAAAGCTAAAATTATATATCTGATTTTCATTTTTGTGTACAAAAAAAGCATCAGAACCAAGCTGAATATTTCAACAGTGGATATAACTGACGCTTTTTTAAAAAAATTGATTAATAGCATTACGAATATATAATTTATTGTGCTTGAGCTTGATTTTTTTCGATAAGAAGCAATTAAAAAAGATTAAGCGCAACCCTACAAAAGTTACGCCTAATCATAATCTCAACAACAAGATTTATTTACTGAGATCGTAAGCATAAATTGTTTTATCATTGGCTTTGTAAAACAAGAATCCACCTTGCTCATCTACCTCATATTCAGGCTTTTTATCCATTAATAATATTTCCTTTTCTACTTTACCAGAGTCTTTATTTACTTTAACTAATCCAACACCATCATCTAGCTTTGTAAGTATAAATTGAGAGTTTTCTGTAGCTGAAGTAGCTTTAAATCGTTTTGACAGATAATCAAACGAAGCACTCGCTATCCCTGAAAACATATCGGCTGCACGTTTTGCTTCTTTACCATAATCATTATAGCTACTTAAATCGTTCATGCTTCCCATACCTGTTCTGTTAGCTCCTGCTCTTGCACTCATACTTACTGCCATTGCTGTAGATGTAACTGCAACAATACCACCAACAATTTTACCAAAAGTACTTCTACCTGGTGATTTATAATATGCATGATAATTTTCTTTACCATCAAAATTTAACAAACTCATATTTTGATCTGACGATAAAAAAATACCATTCTTTCTAATCTCCATTAAATTTGGATCTTCTTTTTCATCAAATTCACATTTTGCTAAATCACTAACTGTTCCTGATTTTGCGTCAACTGCCATGATTTTTCCATCTGCTGCAATTAAATATCTATTATTGGCTTGGTCGAATGTTGAGGCAACTGATGTAGCACTTCTATACTTTAATGGTTTATCCCAAATTTGGTCTCCTGTTTCTAAATTTACAATGTTTGCATCTTCACTAGTAATGTAAATAAGGCCTTGAGGTGTGTGAGCCATAACCATAATATTCTCACCTGTTTTTAATGGTTTCTTGAATAAAGTTTTTCCATCAAAAGAAATTTTATTGATTCCTCCCTGTTGAATACCAAATAAAATACCATCGTCCATAATGTAAAAATGCTGTACGTAACCTTTTGTTTTTGGAGCTTTATCCCATAAATCTTCACCTGTTTTTGCGTCTAGAAAAGCAATTTCCGATTCGTTTTTTGCAGAAAACACGCTGTTACTTCCTCCATCACTTTTATCACTTACAACAGCTAAACCTTGTGGAAGGATTTCAAAATTAACAACGTTTCCTTTTACTTTTCTGTCGTCATTCCATAATTCAGTTCCACTACTGCTTATTTTATGAATACGTGTATTAGCTCCATTACTAGTACCTTCAAATGCATAAATTTCTTTTTCAGTATCATCAGCAACCATCCAGTTAACTCCTTTAATTTTTGTCTGCCATTGCTCTTCTCCTTTGTGAGACATTGATAATATACCTTGAGCTGTAGGAATTAATATTGAATTTTTTAATAAAAGTGGAGCTCCAGTAACACTAAAATCTTTAGCTATACCTACTCTTCCTGGCTTATCTAAAAAAAATGAAAAGTCTTGTTTACCACTAACAATGTCGTATACAGCAATTTTTGGCACTTGGCTTTCAAACTTTTGATCGCTTTTTTGTAATCCGCTAATAATAATTTTATTCTGTGGAAGCACCACATTACAAGTATAAACTTGATTCCAATTATCATTCTCTGAATTAAAAAGTACAGTACCTTGCACGTAATCTATTACAGCTCTTTTAGTTTTGGCCAATCCAGCAAATTTAGAATCTGCGCCTTGTGATACAATTATGTAAGGTGTTCCAGGAACAAAGTCGGTTTCTTCTGGTTTTAGTTTACCAAAATTATTAAAAGTAAATATTGGTGTGTTTTTCTTTGGATCGATGCCAACTAATCCATCATTTGTAGCAGCTACTAAAATACCTCCTACTGTTAGAGTCATTTCATTAATATTAGCTCCTAAATCATAGGTTTTATCTGGCTGTTCTGCCTTTTGAGCTAATATAGAAGTTGAGCTTATTAGTAGTACTATAAGCATCAATAAGTTTTTAATTTTTATATATTGTGTTTTCATAATCTTAACTTTTTTAATTCATTATTTCTAAATTGAACGAACCCTCTGTAATGTTTTTAGTACTACCATCATTAGTGTTTTTACAAGTGAAACTAAAAGTTCCTTTAATGTTAGTACTTGTTTGCTCAGAAACATTTATTTCGCCTACTACACCAGAATTTTGAAAAGGTGCATTCCATGTTTGCGAGTTTAACGGATTACTAATATTAGGTTCGATGTATGAAGCTATTATAAATACATTGCTATCAGAAAGCTCGTATGAGCCCACACCATTGTATCCATTTATAATCATATTAATGGCTTGTGATTGTGTGTTACCTTGCATAACTAAGGTAGTCTGATTACTTGCTGTGGTTAAGCTTGCAAAAGATGTAATTTCTAATGAAGTAAACTGACTGCCATTTACTTTGGCAGTTATTGTACCTGCTGCTGCATCACCTCCATCACCTCCATCATCGCTTTTAGAACACGATGACAATGTTACCAATGATCCGATCATTATAAATAACATTAATTGTTTAAAATTTCTCATTGTTGAATATTTTATGATTAATAACAATCCAAAATTGCAACTTAATGAGAGGTCAAACAATACGACGAATTACGTATATTTTAAAAAAATTAATTATTCAGAAAAGAGTAGTAATTGCTTCTTTAGTTCTTCTTTTGATGTTTTACCATCATATAATTTATCTACAAGATAATTGAGAAATTGAGTATTGTCTTTAATAGATACTAAACTAAAATCGACTATAGCTCTAAAGAAAATTAATAGTAAAGCTGCTATATAAGTAACGCTTGTAAACATCATAAAAAACATAGCAAGGATAACAGTAAACTGCTGAATAAAAATACGAGCATATGGTTTGTACATTATTTCTTGTACTGTAAACTGAAGTTGTTTTTGAGGCAATATAAAGTCAAAAATAAACTTCATTAATTGCGTACCAACCATTAATGGTAAAATATACTCCATTCCTTTAAAATGAAGTATGGTTTTGTAGTTTTCAATGAGATAAAAAGGTTCTTTGAAAAACCCATAGTCACCAATTCCAAAAATTACAAATACAAAAATAGATTGTATGGCTACAAATGCTCCATAATGAAATAAGAAAAAAGGAATGAAAAACATAACAGATTTTCCACTTCCATCATGGCGAGACGCAACATACATTTTAATAGCATTGAAAAAACCAATAATTATGGTTTCTAAAAAATACCCAAAAAGCACTGCATAAGGTTCTATCTTGCCAAGAAAAAGCAAGACAATTAGGACTATTAAATTCATCCAAGCGTATGAATTATTTTTGTTTGGAATAAATACAGATTGCAGCATATTCAGTTGTTTAGTTACAAATAAAAGAATTATTCTATTGTTTAAACATACGTCATTTAGCGTATATTCTAAAACTGCATATGTGGAAATTCAGATTGAAGTTCTTGCTTTTTAATTTCTAATTGCTGAAGAAATTTTTGATGTGCTTCGGAATTTGGATTGAAAGCTCTATGCTCAATACCCTTTTGAATAACATCAACATCATTCATGGTTTTGTCAGTATGTGAAGCCAGCCAAACATATTTAAACTTCTCCCAAATGTATTGTACTGCTATTGCATTTGGGTGTAACATATCTTCAGCATAAAAACGATAATCACGAAGCTCATCGAGCATAATCTCGTACGATGGAAAATAAAAGCAATTAGACTGTGCTCTATCTGACATAACGTTATGTATAGATGCAATTAAATGTGCTTTACTTTGTGTATTCTCAACATAGCCATCTTTAACATGCCTTACTGGAGATACTGTAAAAATGATGTTTGCTTTAGGATTTACTTTACAAATTGATTTTACAATATTTTGTAATGAATTAGAAACCTCATCAATAGTAAGTAACACTTTAGTAAATTGTTTTTGAGGTACTTTATGGCAATTCGCCACAATAGTATCAGACTTTATATCTCTGTAAACCCAAGATGTTCCAAGTGTGATGATTATGTGTGTCGATTCGAAAATTTGACTATTTGTTGATTTGATACTATCGTTCAAACTTTGAAGCAAAATTTCTTTTAACCCATCACTTAATCTAGAATGCGCATCAAAACAATGCCATTGCTCATTTTGAAAAAAGACATCTTTATCAGAATACGCCTTTTTTTGAATAGCATTTAAAACTAAAGTTTCTATCGCTTTAGGATGAAACAAAATACCAAAAGGATTTTGAAGATTTTGGAACTTGAAATACTCGAATTTATCTCCAATATTTTCAACAAAACAAGAACCTAATAATAGAATGTTAGATTGATAATCAATTTGATTATTAGACTGTTTTTCTATTGGTATCGTCGTTTGTAGTTTCATAGTAGATTCCGCATCAAGTGCGGAATGACAAGTTACTCAATGTATTTTTTAGCTGCTGCTAAAGCCTCATCAATTCCATCAGGATTTTTCCCACCAGCAGTTGCAAAAAATGGTTGGCCACCTCCACCACCTTGAATGTATTTTCCAAGTTCACGAACAATAGTTCCTGCATTTAAACCTTTGCTTTCTACTAATTCTTTAGAGATATAACATGACAATAATGCTTTCCCATCGTTTTCTGTCCCAAATAATAAAAACAGATTTGTGTATTGCTGACCCAATTCAAAAGATACATCTTTTATACCAGAAGCGTCTAAATCTAATTTTTTAGCTAAAAACTGAATACCATTAATTTCGGTTAACTCGTTCTTTAAGTCACCTTTTACGTTTTTAGCCTTATCTTTTAATAAGTTTTCTATCTGCTTTTTTAAATCTGCATTTTCTGCTTGTAAATTCTGTAAAGCTTTTACAGGTTCCTGCGCATTATTAAGCAAATCTTTCATTTCAAAATAAGCTCTGTTATTTTCAAAATAGAAATCTTTTACCGCATCGTTAGTTATCGCTTCAATTCGTCTAATTCCTGCTGCAACAGCGCCTTCAGACACAATCTTAAAATGCCAAATATCGCCAGTGTTTTTCACATGTGTTCCTCCACAAAGCTCAATAGATTGACCAAAACGAACAGCTCTTACTGTATCACCATATTTTTCACCAAACAATGCCATTGCGCCTTCGTCAATAGCTTGTTGCATTGGTATATTTCTTTTTTCCTGTAACACTAATTTACCATCAATACGAGCATTGACAAAGTTCTCAACATCACGTAATTCTTCAATTGTTAATTTTGAAAAGTGAGAAAAGTCGAAACGTAAATATTTAGAGTGTACAGCACTTCCTTTTTGCTCAACATGCGTTCCTAAAATTTCTCGTAAGGCTTGATGCAACAAATGGGTTGCTGTATGGTTACATTCTGTTCTGTAACGTTGTTTAGCATCTACAACTGCTTTAAAAGTTTCATTAATATGCTTTGGAAGGTTTTTAGCAAAATGAATAATGACATTATTTTCCTTTTTAGTATCTAAAATATAAACCACATCTCCATGAGAATCTTCCAAATACCCTTTATCACCTACTTGACCTCCTCCTTCTGGATAAAATGGTGTTAGATTGAATACTAACTGATACATTTCGCCATCTTTTTTAGAAACTACTTTTCTGTAGCGAGTCAACTTAACATTCGCCTCCAACATATCGTAACCTACAAACTCTTCATGTGCATCATCAGATAAGATAGTCCAATCGTCTGTAGACATTTCACTTGCTGCACGAGAACGGTCTTTTTGCTTTTTCATTTCAGAATGAAAACCTGCCTCATCTAAAGACAACCCTTTTTCACGAAGAATTAAAGCAGTTAAATCGATTGGAAATCCGAAAGTATCATATAACTCAAAAGCCTTTTCACCAGAAATTGTATCAGATTTTGATTCTTCAACAATGCGATTTAACAATACTAAACCTTGATCTAATGTTCTTAAAAAAGATTGTTCTTCTTCTTTAATAACATTTTCAATTAATTGCTTTTGTGATTTCAATTCTGGGAAAGCTTTCCCCATCTTTTCACTTAAAACTTCAACAAGTCTGTATATAAATGGCTCTTTTTGGTCTAAAAACGTAAAGCTATATCTAATTGCACGACGTAATATTCGACGTATTACATAACCTGCTCCTGTATTGCTAGGTAATTGACCATCTGCAATTGAAAAAGCAACTGCTCTAACGTGATCAGAAATGACACGAATAGCGACATCAACCTTATCGTCTTTACCATATTTTTTATCTGCAATGGTTTCAATTTCTCTAATAATTGGAGTAAACACATCTGTATCATAATTAGACTGTACACCTTGTAATACCATGCACAAACGTTCAAAACCCATTCCTGTATCAATATGCTTGTCTGGTAATGCTTCAAGCGACCCATTAGCTTTACGGTTGTATTGCATGAAAACCAAATTCCAAATTTCAACAACCTGAGGATGGTCAGCATTTACTAATGTTTTACCATCAATTTTAGCTTTTTCTTCAGCTGAACGAATGTCAACATGTATCTCACTACAAGGACCACAAGGACCTTGGTCTCCCATTTCCCAGAAGTTGTCCTTTTTATTACCCATTAAAATTCTGTCTTCAGAAATAAAGCTTTTCCACAAATCGTAAGCTTCTTTATCCATTGGTAGCTTGTCATCTTCACTACCTTCAAAAACAGTGACGTAAAGTATATCTTTATCTATACCATAAACTTCTGTCAACAATTCCCAAGCCCAAGCAATGGCTTCTTTTTTAAAATAATCACCAAAACTCCAGTTTCCTAACATTTCAAACAATGTATGATGATAGGTATCATAGCCAACTTCTTCTAAATCGTTATGTTTACCTGAAACACGTAAGCATTTTTGAGTATCAGCTATTCGGTTATTTTTAGGCTTTGCATTTCCTAAAAAATATTCTTTAAAAGGTGCCATACCAGAATTAACAAACATTAAGGTTGGGTCATCTTTTAACACCATTGGTGCAGAAGGAACTATGGTATGCTTTTTCTCTTCAAAAAAACTTAAAAATTTAGATCGTATCTCTTGCGATTTCATAGAGTTTGATTACTAGTCTTACTTGTATTGATAAATTAGTGTTAAAAACAGAACATCGTGGTCATATTAAAACTAAAGTATACTTAATTTTGCCCTTTGTAACTTACATTAATCAATTATCATTTAGTTTTACTAAATTTACAATTAAAATATTTTGTAGGTTTGTTCGTTTGCTTAACAGTTTTAGACAAAACATTTGTCTATTTAATGTGCAAAAATAGTATAAATTAACTAATGAGTAAGGTAAAATATTATTACGATTCTGAAACTCTATCTTATAGAAAAATAGAGAAGCGAAAAGGAAGAACCTTTAAGTATGCTTTTATGTTTTTATTGGCATCTGCACTTTTTGGTTTTGTTTCATTCTTTTTGGTGAGTCAATATGTTAAATCTCCAAAAGAGAGAGCATTAGTTAGAGAATTACAGCATATGCAGTTGCAATATGAATTGTTAAACAAAAAAATGGATGAAGCTCAATCTGTTCTTGCAAATGTTGAAGAGCGTGATAATGCTATATACCGTGTTTATTTTGAAGCAAACCCCATTCCTGAAGAACAACGTAAAGCTGGTTTTGGCGGAATAAATAGATATAAAGATTTAGAAGGATTTGATAATTCTAAATTAATTATACAAACGAGTCGACGTATGGATGTGCTTCAAAAGCAAATAATAGTCCAATCTCGCTCGTTAGATGAAATTGCAATACTAGCAGAAAACAAAGAAAAATTTTTAGCGTGTATTCCAGCAATTCAACCAGTAAATACTGAAGATTTAACTCGTATGGCTTCTGGTTATGGTTACAGAACTGACCCATTTACTAAAGTAAGAAAGTTTCATTTTGGTATGGACTTTACAGCTCCAAGAGGCACGCCAATTTATGCTGCTGGTGATGGTGTTGTAGTAAGAGCAGATAACAGCGCTTCGGGTTATGGTAATCATATTCGTATTGATCATGGCTATGGTTATGTATCACTATATGCGCATTTATACAAATATAATGTTAGAGCAAACCAAAGGGTTAAACGTGGTGATTTAATAGGATTTGTTGGTAGTACAGGACGTTCAGAAGCGCCTCACTTACATTATGAAGTATTTAAAGATGGTGATCGTATAAATCCAATAAACTTCTATTATGGTAATTTATCTCCTGAAGAATATGGACGATTACTAGAGCATGCTGCTTTAGAAAACCAATCATTAGACTAATTTTTATGCATATTACTCTTCCAGAAAAAAGATATTACAGCATTGGTGAAGTTGCAAAAGCTTTTGATGTTAATGCTTCTTTAATTCGCTTTTGGGAGAAAGAATTCGATGTTTTACAACCAAAAAAAAATGCAAAAGGGAATAGGAAATTTACTCCAGAAGACATTAAAAACCTCAAGTTTATATATCACCTGGTTAAAGAGCGAGGTTTTACTCTTGAAGGAGCTAAAACACACTTAAAAGAGGAAAAACAAAAATCGCTTGAGACTTTTGAAATTATTAATAAATTAGAACATGTTAAAGCACAGCTACTTAAAATAAAAGAGCAGTTGTAACATTTTAAATATTTTTTCAACTAATAAACAAAACTCTAAAAAATCAACTATTATGAAAAAATGGTTACCATGGATTATTGTTGCAATTGTAGCAATTGGTTTATATACAAAAGGAAAAGGATTTTATAACAATGTAATATCTCACGAAGAAAATATTGGAGAGCAGTGGTCTAAAGTAGAAAGTGCTTATCAATTAAGAAGTGATTTAATTCCTAACTTAATGAAAGTAGCTGAGCGATATGCTGAATATGAGCAAGAGACTTTTAAGATAGTTACTGATGCTAGATCTAAAGCAACAAGTATTCAAATAGACCCATCAAATATAACTCCAGAACAATTAAATCAATTTAAAGAAGTACAAAGCGGAATGACTTCTGCATTATCTAGATTACTTGCTGTTTTTGAGCGCTACCCAGAGTTAAAAGCTAATGAAAACTACAAAGAATTAATGAATTCTCTTGATAGAGTTGAAAAACGAATTAAGATTGAACGCGATAGATTTAATGAAGCTATTACTCCATATAACGAGCTTGTAAGAACATTTCCAAACAACTTATACGCAGGTATTTTTGGATTCGAAAAGAAAGAACGTTTTAATGCTGATGAAGGTGCTGAAAAAGCTCCAGATGTAAACGACTACAAATCTCAATAATTACAATGTCTAAAGTTGAAGATTTTTTAACTGCTCAAGAAGAACAGGAGATTATTGCTGCTATAAGAAAAGCCGAACAAAGAACTTCTGGTGAGATTAGAATTCATATTGAAAAAACTTCAAAAATTGATGCTATAGATAGAGCGATGGATGTTTTTCATTTATTAAAAATGGATAACACAAAGCTTCAAAATGGCGTGTTGATTTATGTAGCAGTTGAAGATAGAAACTTTGTAATTTTTGGAGATAAAGGCATTAATGATGCTGTTGAATCAAATTTTTGGGATAGCACTAAAGATGTAATGCAGAAACATTTTAAATCTGGTAACTTTAAGCAAGGTTTAATAGAAGGTGTATTAAAAGCTGGAGAGCAGCTTGAAAAGCATTTCCCTTGGCAGCATAATGATACCAATGAGCTTCCCAACGAAATATCTAAAGGATAGTGTTTAAAAACAAATTCATAAAATTCATTTTACTAGTGTGCTTTAGCCTTTGCTATTCACAAAGTAGTTTTGCTCAATTCGACATCCCAAAAAAGCCTACCAAAACCTCTGATCAGACTAGTGTTTATGATTATATAAACCTACTCTCTTCAAATGAAAAAAATAGTTTAGAGCAAAAATTAATTAAGTACTCTGATACAACTTCAACTCAAATTGTCATTGCAATAGTTAGTACATTAAACGATGATGATATTACTTTAGTTGCAGCAAAATGGGGACAAGAATGGGGAATTGGTCAAGCTAAAGAAGATAATGGGGTTTTAATTTTATTAGCCAAAGACGATAGAAAAATTGACATTAGTACTGGTTACGGTTTAGAGTATCGACTTACAGATATTATGGCTGAACGCATAATAAACCGTATTATAATTCCAGAATTTAAAAAAGGTGATTTTTACAGTGGGCTAGATAAAGGTTCTGATGCAATTTTTGCAGCTCTTAATGGAGAATTTAAAGGCACGAGACAAAGCAATTCAAACAACTTCCCAATAGGTTTCTTTATTGTACTTTTTCTGATATTTATTATTATTTTAATCTCTATAACCAAACACAGACGTGGTGGCAATGGCGGAAGTGGTGGTACTAAAACCGATGGCACCAGTATTTGGGACGCCATTATATTAAGCAATATGGGTCGTGGAAGTTATGGAGGCTCATCAGGTGGTTTTGGCGGTAGCTCTGGAAGAAGTTTTGGCGGAGGCGGATTTGGTGGTGGCTTCGGTGGAGGCGGATTTGGTGGTGGTGGTGCCTCAGGTGGTTGGTAAAAAAAAAAGAGGCTAAACATTTTTAACCTCTTAATCTTATTTGTAATCTTACTTCTTACGCATGTACACACTAATCGGAACACCATGAAAATCAAAATGTTCGCGTAGTTTGTTTTCTAAAAAGCGTTTGTAAGGCTCCCTAACATATTGAGGTAAATTACAGAAAAAAGCAAACTGTGGTTGTGGAGTTGGCAACTGCATAATATACTTAATCTTTACAAATTTACCCTTAAGTGCTGGTGGTGGATTATTTTCTATAATTGGAAGTAAAACCTCATTAAGTTTACTTGTTTTAATCTTTTTTGTACGATTATTATAAACCTCTACAGCTGTTTCAATAGCTTTAAAAATACGTTGTTTATTAAGCACAGACATAAACACTATTGGCACATCAGTAAAAGGTTCTAGCTCTTTACGTATTTTCTTCTCGTAATCTCTTACAGAGTTAGTATCTTTTTCTACTAAATCCCACTTGTTCACAAGAATAACTATACCTTTTCTATTTCTTTCTGCAAGCCAAAATATATTTTGCACTTGACCATCAAAACCTCTATCTGCATCTGCTACAATTAAACATACATCACAATGCTCAATAGCACGAATGCTTCGCATTACAGAATAAAATTCTAAATCTTCTTTAACTTTTGATTTACGACGAATACCTGCTGTATCTACTAGATTAAATTCAAAACCAAATCGGTTGTATTTGGTATCGATAGCATCTCTTGTAGTACCTGCAATATCAGTAACTATATATCTATCTTCACCAATTAAAGCATTAATAAATGATGATTTTCCAGCATTTGGACGACCAACAACTGCAAATCGTGGTAAATCGTCTTCAACAGTTTCAACATGTTCTGGTAAAGCTTTAACTACAGCATCTAATAAATCTCCTGTACCACTTCCGTTAACACTTGCTATGTTAAAATATTCACCTAATCCTAATGAATAAAATTCAACAGCATCTTCTGCGCGTTTATTATTATCTACCTTATTAACTGCTAAAAAAACTGGTTTGTTAACCTTGCGAAGTAAATTTGCGACATCTTCATCCATACCCGTTACACCAGATTCGACATCAACCATAAAAACAATTACATCTGCTTCATCAATAGCAAGTTCTACTTGTTTATCAATTTCAGCTTCAAATATATCATCACTTCCAACAACATATCCTCCAGTATCAATTACTGTGAATTCTCTTCCATTCCATTCTGTTTTACCATAGTGTCTATCTCTGGTAACACCACTCACTGCATCAACGATAGCTTCTCTACGTTTAATTAAACGGTTAAAAAATGTTGATTTCCCTACATTAGGACGTCCTACTATGGCAACTATATTACTCATGTCTTTATATTTTATCTGCATTACATATCCTGTAAGCGAGTGCAAAGGTAGTGTTTACTTTCTGAAGAAAAAACTGTATTTTCAACTCATTAAATAATTGATATGCCGACAACTAACGATATTATATTAAGACCACGATTTAAAATGGAATTGAAAGAGCAAAACGAAACTGTTTTGAATGCTTTTAATGAGTCTAAAAAAGCGCAATCTGATTTTATTATAAATAGAGTCGATGATCATGTTTTCATTCGATTTCCAAAACATAAACAACATTTTTGGTCTCCTCAACTTCACCTTGAAATTAATGCAATTGATTCTGAAACTTCTATGCTTCATGGCTTATTTGGACCAAATCCTACTGTTTGGACCATGTTTATGTTTCTGCATTTTTTTGTTGCAGGACTTTTTATTGCCTTTGGAATTTGGACTTACTCTAATTGGACTTTAGAGAATCCGTTTGGTTTACAATTAGGACTTATGTTGCTTATGGTTGCTGCTTGGTTTGGGTTATATTTAGCTGGTCGTTTTGGTAAACATAAAGGAAAAGATGAAATGAATCAGCTTTATGACTTTATGAATATAACCTTAAAAACAAATAATATAGACTAGGCTTTACTTTTGATTATAACCAAAACGTTTTAATTGTTTTTGATCACTTCTCCAATTTTTATTTACCTTAACATATAGCTCTAAATGTACTTGTTTTCCAAAAAATACTTCTAAATCTTTACGAGCTTCAATTCCCACTCGCTTTAAAGCAGTGCCTTTATGACCTATAATGATACCTTTTTGTGTATCTCTCTCCACCATTATTACAGAACGCATTCTAATAATTTCTTCCTCTTCAAAAAACTCTTCTGTATCTATCTCAACTGCATAAGGAATCTCCTTTTTGTAATGCAATAGTATTTTCTCTCGAATAGTTTCGTTTACAAAAAAACGTTCTGGTTTATCTGTTAATTGATCTTTTGGATAATATGGTGGTGATTCTGGAAGTAATTCAATAATTCTACTGAATACTTCTTTTACATTAAAACCTTCCAATGCCGAAATAGGATAAATTTCTGCATTTGGTACTTTTTCTGACCACAATTGCACTTGAGCTTCTAACTGTTGTTGATCAGATTTATCTATTTTATTTAATAATAATAAAACAGGTATTTTAGAGTTGGTGATTTTTCTAAAAAACGCTTCGTCTTTTAACTCTTGCTCACCAATCTCAACCATATAAATTAACACATCTGCATCATCAAATGCTGACTTAACAAAATCCATCATGGATTCTTGCAACTCATAAGCTGGTTTAATGATTCCTGGAGTGTCTGATAAAATCATCTGAAACTCATCTCCATTAACAATACCAAGAATTCTATGTCGTGTAGTTTGTGCCTTAGATGTGATTATTGATAATTTTTCACCTACAAACGCATTCATAAGTGTTGATTTACCAACATTAGGATTTCCAATTATATTTACAAAACCTGCTTTGTGATTCATTTTTTACTTTTATAACACTGCAAAGTTACAACCTTGTTTTGTTTTATTCACTAATTTACAGCTATAAACAAAAAAACAGGAAGCAAGCTCCCTGTTTTTTTTAAATATATTTTCAATAAAATTTTATTGAACGATTTCTAATAACTCTAATTCAAAAATTAAAGTATCAAAAGGTTTAATACCTCCTCCTTGTCTAGGGAAAGCTCCATAAGCCAAGTCTTGAGGAACGAAGAACTTATATTTAGAGCCAACAGGCATAAGCTGCAATCCTTCTATCCAACCTTGAATTACTTGAGTAACAAAAAATTCTGCTGGTTGTCCGTTTTCTACAGAACTTTCAAATACTGTTCCATCTATTAAAGTTCCATGATAGTGTACTTTAACTTTATTATTTGTAGTTGGTTTAGGACCATTCCCTTCTTTTAGCACTATATACTGGAGACCACTTGGAGTAACTTTAACACCTTCTTTAGATTTGTTTTCTTCTAAAAACTTTACACCTGCAGCTTTATTGTCTGCATAAGTTTCTTCAGCTTTTTTTAATGCTTCATCTTGTTGTTTTTTTAAGTCTGCCTCTTGTTTCTTTTGAAAGTAAACACTTATAATTCCTTGTACATTAGCTTTATCAATTAAAACCTCTGTTGAATCAAGGGTGTGAATGAACCCTTCCATAAAAAGTTCGCTGTTTATTTCTGAAAAACTAGACTTAACATTACGAGCTACGTCCATTCCAATAGCATAACTTACAGAATCAATTTCAGTTTTTAAAGATTCTTTAGATGCTCCTTTTTTATTACAAGAAAACATAACTGATGCTACTATAACAACACTTAATAATTTATTTATTTTCATTTCTTATTAGATTAATATTTGATAACAAAAGTAGAATAATCTATTGATGATTTTAAAAATATTTTACTAATATTTTTTATATAAAAAAAGCCAAACACTTTCGTGTTTGGCTTGTTGTAGCGGGAACTGGACTCGAACCAGTGACCTTCGGGTTATGAGCCCGACGAGCTACCTACTGCTCTATCCCGCGATTTAGACTGCAAATATAATAGCTTTTTCTTTATAAAAAAAATAACTCCCAACAATTAATTGATGGGAGTTTATTTGCTATTAATCTTTATATTTCTAATCTTCTGTGTCTAAAGTAGCTATAGCGCTTCTGCTTTTTGTATTTGCAAAATCAAATTGCATTAAATTAGGAAACTGAGCTTCTAATTTTACTAATTCGCCTTTAAAATCATTGTCACCAATCATTAAAACTTTAAGGTTAACTAAGTTTGCCATCTCTGAAGGTAAATCGCCATAAAAAGCATTATTTGCAATTACCAATTCTTCAAGACTTACAATAGAACCTATTGAAGATGGAAGTGTTCCAAATAAATTATTGTCAAAAGCACTTAATACTTTTAATTCATTTAAGTTAGAAATAGTTGAAGGTAGTTTTCCTGTTAATCTATTGCTGCTTATTAATAATTCTTTTAATCCTTTTATATCTGTTAGCGTACTAGGTATTTCTCCAGATAAATTATTATTGTATAATTCTAACCTTTCTAATTTAGTTAAATCACCAATAGTTGAAGGTATTTGCCCTTCTAATCTATTCATAAATAATTGCAACGTTTTTAAAGAAGATAATTTAGTAATCTCATTTGGCAATTGGCCATCTAATTTATTGAAAGCGATATTTAACTCTTTTAAGTGTTTAAGATTCCCAATTGTTGAAGGAATAGCTCCAGAAATATCATTTCTAAAAAGATTCACTTTTTCTAAACTCACCAAATCTCCAAACTCTACTGGCAAGTTCCCTTTAAGGTTGTTAAAAGGCAAATCTAAAGCTACTACTTTATCATCTTTTAATGTAACACCAAACCAAGTTGATACTGGAGATTGTAAATCCCAAGTAGTGTTCCAAGTTGGTCCTTGTGTAGAATTATATAAAGCAACTAAAGCTTCTTTTTCTTTTGTAGAAACGTTACCAAAAGATAGTATGGTAACTAAACAGAATAACAATGTCGTTTTTAAAGTATTCATAATGGTAGATTTTTGCGAGGGAGCACATTTATATAACGAATATAGTTGAATATCGTTTAACTACCAATTATTTTCGACGAACTGCATCTTTAGAAATTACATTTATATTTAACTAACTGTATTTTAGCTGTTTACAAAACATCACTGTTCAATGCTTTCTGCTTGAAAACTAGTGATTTCATTTTTTTTTATTACTATGTCAAGCTGAATTGGATTGCAACAAATTTCACAATCCTCGATGTAATTTTGATTAGAAACAGAATAATCAACAAGCATAGAAACATCTTCCCAACAATAAGGGCATTGAAAAAAATACTCTTCCATACTTAAACTTATTAAAATTGAACATTAAGCAACTCACCACTTAGCAACAAAAGATTAAGTTCGGCAATTTTAGCTTGATATTTAGCTTGATTTCTGCTTAATTCAGCATTTAATAGATTCAATTGTGCTTGCCTAAACTCGATAGAAGTCACTTGTCCTAATTTGAATTTTTCTTGAGTGCGATCAAAATTATTTTTTGAAGTTAAAATATTCTCTTCTTGAACTCTAAAAATGGTTAATTTATTTTGATAATCATCCCAAGCATTATTAAAATCTCGCTCTACACTTATTAGCACAGACTCTTTTTGTAGTTGCTGATTTTCCAAATTTATTTTAGCGTTTTTTACTTGTGTAATAGTCCTACCTCCATCAAATAAATTCCAACTTAAATTTAAACCTCCTGAGAGTCCTGTATTAGTAGAAACTGCCACAAAAGACGCAGCATTATTATTGTTTTTATTCCAACCATAAGAACCCGTTAAACCAACTGTTGGCAAGTAACCAGATTTATTGGCCTTAATAGTAAACTCATTAATTGCTATATTTTTTTCTATTTGTAAAAGCGATACATTATTTGATTTCATTTTATCAAAAAGATCTTGTTTACTAATATCAATTTTAAAATTAACTAGTGTATCTACACTAAATTCATTTCCATAAGCATTTCCTAATACAACATTTAAATCGCGCTTTGTGTTTTTTAATTGCTGTTTTGAATTGATAACATTTATACTATCGTTATTAATATCAACTTGAGCATTAAGCACTCCTAGTTTTGTGCTTTGACCATAATCAAACTGATATTGGGCTCTTACTATTCTGTCTTTAGAAATACTCAAGGTTTGCTCTAAAGCATCAACATTTTCAGAGATTTGAGCCACATTATAATAGACTGTAAACAATTGAAAAATGGTGTTTTCAATGGTTTCTCTAGCTTCCAATTCAGATAATTGATATTGTTCTTTTAAGCGTTTGTAATCATAATGCCTTCCTAAACCATCAAAAAGTGTATAGTTTAAATTCAACGACGCATTATAACGTGAGCTTTCTGCTCCATCTAAATTAGTAACTCTTCCATCAGAAAATTCGGCTTCAGTATTATCTAAATTATAAGTTGCACCTGCGTTTCCAGTTAATGTTGGCAAATAACCAGAATTCAATACGCTAGTATTATTTTCTGCAATTCTGTTGTTGTTAGACGCTATTTTAATACCATAATTATTTTCCAAAGCCAATTCAATAGCCTCAGAAACTGTTAATACTTCTTGTGCTTTTACTGATATTGATAAAAATGCTATCAGTAATAATATGTTATATTTAATGTGCATTTTCTTCATTTTGTTCTTTTATAGCACGTTCAACTTCTTCTTTAGTAACCTCATTGCCTGTAACTAACCATTTGGTTTTTTGCTTGATGTAATTGCTAAATGACAACAACAATGGCAGCATTAATAAAGTTAACACTGTTGCGTAAGCAATACCAAATGAAATAGAAATAGCCATTGGTTTTAAAAATTGTGCTTGCCTGCTTTTTTCTAAAAGTAAAGGCGCTAAACCAGCAATTGTTGTTAAAGAGGTTAAAAATATGGCTCTAAAACGTGATTTTCCTGCTTCTTTTATGGCGTCGTCAAATTTTAAGCCTGATCTTAAATTAGTGTTGAATTTTCCAATAAGCACCAAACCATCATTGACCATAATTCCTATTAAGGCGATGATTCCTAATAAGGATAAAACATTTAATGGAAAATCTAAAAGCCAATGCCCTAATGCAACTGCAGTTAAACTAAATGGGATTAGCAAAATAAGTAAAAGTGGCTGGCTAAAGCTTCTAAACGTAAAGGCAATAGTTATATAAATTAATGCAAGAATAATCAATCCCGTTTGATTAAGAGATCCAACTAGCTTATCTTTTTCGCGACTTTGCCCTTCATAAGAAGCTGTTACTGTTGGATATTTTGAATGTAAATCAACCATAACATTATTCTCAATATCTTCCATAATATCAGAAGCACTTGTACTTGGATCTTTTAAATCGGCAGATACTTGTATTTCACGCTGACCAGATAAATGGTTAATAGCGACATCTCCTCTCTCAATTGAATACGTAGCAATATCTTTTAAAGTGACACGCTCTCCAGAAGGTGTCACAATTCGCATATCGTCTAAATCGTTAATTGAAGCCCTATTATCTTTCTCATAACGAACCCAAACTCTAATTTCGTCTTGTCCTCTTTGAAAACGCTGTGCTTGTACACCAAAAAAACCTGCTCTAATTTGAGTCATTACAGTTCGTAAATCCAAACCAAGTAGATATGCGCTTTCTTTAAGTTCTAATCGGATTTCTTTTATTCCAGCAGGATCGTTATCTGAAACATCTTTTAATAATGGGTTAGCCCCCAAAATTTGTTTTAACTCAACTTTGGCTGCTTTTAACTCTTCAATATTATTACTTAATAATGATACAGATACAGGACTTCCACCAAAATTACCACCTGAACCAAATATTAAACGCTCTGTTCCAATTACAGGTCCAACCAGTTCTCTTAATCGATTGGCAACCAGTGATGAGTTTATTTCATCTGGTCGTTCCTCTCCAGGCAACATATTAATTGCTAGTCGTGCACTAGATGAGCTATTGATACTTTTAATTGTATTTTCAAATAATACTTTATCAGTTCCTTTTAGATATTTTTCAGTGAACTCTTTATTTACAATTTCAGCTTTATCTTCAATCATAGAAATGATAGAATCAGTCACTTTTACATTAGTTCCGTTAGGCATACCTAACTCAATAGTCACTGTATCACTTGCAATACTTGGAAACATAGTAACACCAACTACACCTCCACCAATAAAACCAAAAGTCATTACAAAAAGAAAAACAAATATTCCAAATGATAGTACTTTAAACTTAAATACAAAATCTAAAATTGGTGCATAAACTCTGTCTCTTAAAAAAGACATGATTCGGTCTCCAAAGGCATTAATCCCTCTCATTTTAGCGAAAAACTGCTTTATTTTAGATGTTGGATTGGCTTCTTTATTTCGCTGTAATGCTTTTGAATGAGCTAAATGCGCTGGCAAAATAATTAACGCTTCAATTAATGATACCGCTAAAGTTAGCATTACAATTACTGACACTTCACCAAAAAATTCTCCAATTCTACTTTCTAAAAAAAGGAAGGTTGAAAATGCCAATAAAGTTGTTATAATTGCTGAAACTACAGGAGGAATAACTTCCATTGTACCATCTATAGCAGCATCTACTGGGCTTTTTCCCTTTTCGTAATGTTGATAAATGTTTTCAGCAATAACAATTCCATCATCAACCAAAATACCAATAACGATAATCATCCCAAAGAGAGATAATACATTTATAGTAACATCAAACTGACCTGCAAAAATGAACATCCCTAAAAATGAAATTGGCAACCCAAATGCTACCCAAAATGCTAATCGTGTATTAAGGAACAGTGATAAAAATATAAGTACTAAAAGCATTCCAATTACTGCGTTTTCAGTTAACAGTTTTGTACGCTGATTAAGAGTAATTGATAAATCTCTAACAACATCCAAACGAACATTGTTATGTTTTTGATTATACTCTTCAATATATTCTTTTACTTTTTCTGCTGATGTTACCAAGTCTTCATTATTAGTACTTGTTACACTAACATTTACAGATAAATCCTTATTAAAGTAAGTCGCATTTGGTGTTTCAGAAAAGCGATCACGTAATATAGCTACATCTTTTAATCGAACGGTTTTGCCGTCAGGTGTTGCTCTTACAATTATATTAGAAAGTTCATCGCCATAATACGAGCGATTATTAGCTCTAATTAAATATTCTTCAGCATCTGTTTTAATGTTTCCTCCTGTAACTAAAATATTAGAAGTACTTACTGCTTGAGCTACTTCGGCAAAAGATATATTATATGCTAATAAACTGGTTTCATTAACTGCAATTTCAATTTCTTCAGCTGGATAGCCAGAAACTTCAACTTGGGAAATACCATCAATTGCTCTTAAATCGTTTTCAATTTGCCTACCTATTTGTTTTAGAGTTGCTAATGGAATATCTGTTCCGCTTACAGCAAAAGAAATTGTTTCTCTTACATTTTCATTTTTTGCAACAATAAGTGGTTCCATTCCTGTTGGAAACGTTGGAACTCTATCAACAGCATTTTTTACTTCCAAAAGCATAAAATCGATGCTTTCGCCTTTCTCGATTTCTACAGTAATTGTACCACTATTCTCTCTGGAAGTAGATGTCACTCTATCGACACCTTTTAAACCTTTGAGGTTATCTTCTATTTGAAGCACGATTCCTTCTTCAATCTCTTGTGGAGATGCTCCAGGATAAGCTATTTGAATGGTTATAATTTTTGAATCGACAAGAGGGAAAAATGACGACTTTAGAGATAACATTCCAACAATACCAAACACAACAAATGCAAGTATAAATACATTTACTGCAACATGGTATTTTATAAAATATGTAATTATTTTTCTCATACCTAATTGCTTGCTTTATTAGGTTTGTCTTCAAATATTTTTACCAACATTCCCGCATAAGCTCCAGGTACAGAACGAGATAAAATAATAGCTCCATTTGGAACATCTTTTAAAACCACTTTAGTATCACTAAAATAAACAGGCTTTACATCTACAACATCTAAAACTCCATCTCTAACTACAAATATTTGATTTGTATCTAACAAAAGGTTTCTATTAATTTCTATCGCATTTTCTTCTTGTTTAGCATCTAACCTTGCTTCAAGATACATGCCTTCTTTAAGCAACTCACTTTTAACTTCTATAAACACCGTTATCGTTTGTGTTGTAGCATCGATGCTTCCATTAACTCTAGATACAATTCCAGTAAAGGTTTCAGTTCCATCAAGATTATTAAGCTCAACTTTTTCACCAACTTTAAGCAAATTAGCAAACGACTTACTAATAGCTACTTCCATTTCATAAACAGAAGGATCAATAAATTCGCCTAATTTTTGCCCACTTCTAATCAAGGAACCTTCGGTGACCAATGCTTCAGTTAAAATACCATCAAAAGGTGCAGAAATAGTGTATTTTGATAAACGTTGCTCTAAATTTTTAACATTGTAATAATTAGATACAATACCTCTTCCTGTGATAAAATAATTTTCTTTTTCAGAAGCCATAGATGGCAGTTTTGGTGTTGTTTTATTCAAATCAAAACCATTAAGGTATGCTTGCCATTTTGGAAATACTTCAGGAAAATCTAATCGCAAATCAGCCATAATAGCTGCAATAGAATTGTACAAATTGCTCTTTGCTGATTGCACACTTGCATAATATTCTGAAGCATCAATACGAATTAACGTTTGCCCTTGCCTGTAAGTTTGTCCTGCTTTAAATAAAGTAGAACCAGGCGTAAATATACCTTGTACTTCAGCATACAACTCAACCCTACGTTTAGCAGTAAGATTTCCATTTGCAGGAATTATAATAGGAATTATTGAGTTTTTAACTGTATCTACAAAAACAGTTTTGACTACTTTTTGAGGTACAGGTTTTACTTTGTTTTTACTTTCAATAAGTTTGTAAGCGAAAAAAAATGAGGCAATAATTAATAAAACGCCTAAAATAGTGAGTATGAGTTTTCTCATTAATATAGTTTTGATGGTATAAGTTTACAAAACTATTCTATTTAGCTCTTGCTTGCAGTTAAAAAAAACTTAAAAAAGGAGGTTTAACTTACGAGCTAATACCTTCTAATTCTTCCTGGACTGTTTCCCATTCAGTCATTAATGTTTCTAATTTTTTCTTTTTAGCCTGATAATGATCGAAGAATTTTGGATCAGAAGCTGTTTTATCATAGTCAGTTGCCAAATCAACATCCATAGTTTTAATATCTTTCTCTAATTGGCTGATTTTTGATTCGATATTACTTAATCTATTATTTAAAGACTTTAGTTTCTTTTGATCATCGTAAGATTGTTTGTTGCTTTCTTTAGGTTCTTCTTTAATAACATCTCGTTTTTCAACTTCACGTAGATTTTCAACATTACGTTGCTCTAAATAAAAGTCGATATCACCTAAATATTCTTTTATCTTTTGATCTTTAAATTCATAAACACTATTAGTCAATCCTTGAAGAAAATCTCTGTCATGAGATACTAAAATTAAAGTTCCTTCAAATCTTTTTAATGCTTCTTTTAATACATTTTTAGATTTGATGTCTAAGTGATTGGTTGGCTCATCCATAACCAATACATTGAAAGGTTGTAACAATAACTTAGCCAATGCCAATCGGTTACGCTCACCTCCTGAAAGTACTCTTACATATTTTTCAGCTTCTTCACCTCTAAATAAAAAAGACCCTAAAATATCTCTAACCTTACTCCTGTTCTTCTCGTTAGCAGCATCTATCATGGTATCTAAAACAGTTTTACTACCATCTAAATACTCTGCTTGGTTTTGGGCAAAATATCCTATTTGTACATTGTGACCAAGCTTCAGTTTACCTTCGTGCTTTAGCTCACCAACTATAATTTTGGCCAACGTTGATTTACCTTGACCATTCTGACCAACAAATGCTGTTTTACTATCGCGTTCAATAGTTAAATCGATGTTTTTAAGCACCTTTAAATCGCCATATTTTTTTGTTATATGATGTGCTTCAATCACTACTTTTCCTGGAACAACCGAAATAGGGAAATTTAAAGTCATTACACTATTGTCATCTTCATCAACCTCAATTCGATCAATTCTATCTAACTTTTTAATAAGTGATTGAGCCATTGTTGCTTTTGAGGCTTTAGCTCTAAACTTTTCAATTAGCTTTTCAGTTTGTTCAATTTGCTTTTGCTGATTTTTTTGAGATGCTAATTGTTGTGCTTTAATTTCGTTACGAAGTACTAAATATTGTGTATATGGCTTTTTATAATCGTAAATTCTTCCAAGTGAAATTTCAATGGTACGATTAGTAACATTATCTAAAAACATCTTATCATGCGATACAATAACAACAGCTCCTACATAATTTTTTAAAAACCCTTCTAGCCAAATAATCGATTCGATATCTAAGTGGTTGGTAGGCTCATCGAGTAATAAAATATCATTGTTTTGAAGTAAGAGTTTTGCCAACTCAATACGCATTCGCCATCCACCAGAAAAAGTATCTGTTAGTTTATTAAAATCTTCACGCTTAAAACCTAATCCTTGAAGAATTTTTTCGGTTTCACCTTGGTAATTGTAACCACCAATAATTTCGTATTGGTGTTGGACGTCATTCAAATCGACCATTAATTGATGATAACCATCACTCTCATAATCGGTTCTTTCAACTAATTGATGATTAATGTCGTCAATTTTAGCTTCTAAAATTTTTATATCCTTAAATGCTTCATAGGCTTCTTCTAATACTGTTCGTCCTAAAACGAAATCAATATCCTGCTTTAAGAAACCTATACTCAAATTTTTATCTGCAGCGATTTGACCAGTATCTGGTTCCATTTCTTTGGATAAAATTTTAAGCATGGTCGATTTCCCAGCGCCATTTTTTCCTATAAGACCAATTCTATCTCCAGCGCCAAGTCTGAATGTAATATCCTCAAAAAGATATTCACCTTGAAAAGACACTGAAAGATTATGTATGTTAAGCATTTTTGTAACTATTGTTGCAAAGCATTAATTAGAAAAACCTAATTTTGTACTTTATTTTAAAAGTGCAAAAGTAAACAATCTCGATGATAAATAAAGGAAGTAAACTGTATAGTATTTTTAAAGGGTCTTGCCCAAAATGCCATGAAGAATCAATGTATGTAAATCCTAATCCATACATATTGCCTGACACTTTAAAAATTCATGAAAAATGTTCGCATTGTGACACTAAATATAGAATAGAGCCTTCATTTTTTTATGGCTCAATGTATGTGAGTTATGGTGTAGGGATTGCTTTTGCAGTTGCAGCTTTTGTTATTAGTTATTTGTTTTTAGACTCTAATTTAGTTACTGCTTTTATTGCCATAATTGGTACTTTGGTTGTTTTTGCACCTATTATAATGCGTTTATCTAGAAATATTTGGATAAACTTATTTATGCATTATGATAAAACTTTAGCAAAAAAGTAATTAATAATTAAAACGATTAATATCAATCTCGTTATTTAAAGGAGTTTTATTTTCAATATAATTATACAGCTCTTTGGCAACACTTGGCGCAATCATAACACCACGCGTACCTAACCCATTTAATATTGCAATATTTTTGTTTGTATGATGCACACCAATAAGTGGTCGTCTATCTTTTACTGTTGGCCTAATACCAGCAACTTGGTTTACAACTTCAAAATTGCATGTTAATAATTGTTTTAAGTTATCTAACAGCTCCTTTTTAGCTTCTTCGGTAATTTGGTGTGTTTTATCATCCCAATTATAAGTTGCACCTACAGAGTATAAATCATTTCCATCTGGAACTACAAAAACTGAAGATTTAAGCACATAATCAATTTTTAAATCTGGAGCTTTTATAGTAAGCACTTCGCCTTTAGCAACATTTAGTGGCAATGCTTTAAAAAATGGATTATTAATCATCCCAAACCCTTCTGCAAATACAATATGTTTTGCCTTAATGCTTTTGTAAGTGATACAATCTTGTTCAATTATTAAGTTGGAATAATCAAAAGTTTCATTACAATAAGAATCAATCCCTTTTAAAAATACCTTGTAATGCTTTAACAATGTTGAAGTATCAATTCGTCCTGTTTGCAATACTTTACCAAAACCTAATGGTGCTATGATAGATGGATTATCATTTTTAATAAGCTGTGTAGATAAGTAATCTTCCAAATTTGGTTTGTCTGAAGCTGTAAACCATTCGTTTTGTTCTTCTACAGATGCAAAACGTCTGTACACTGGTAGTTTATAATCTAACTTTACATCTAAAAGAACCTCCAATTTTTTATAAAAAGGCAGAGCTAGCTCTAACTGTTCTTTAGCTTTCCAAACCTCAGTAAAACGCTTTAAAATAACAGGATTATACAGGCCAGCGGCAACTACTGAAGATTGCTGTGATTGGTTATCAAATACTACAAACGATTTATCATTTGCACGTAATTGCTCACTAAAAGCAATGCCTGCTAAACCACAACCAACAATAATATAATCGAGTTCTTTCATTAGTCAAAAGTAAAGAAGAATAAGAACTTTACTGTTATGAGATTTATACTTTTGTGTAATAAAAAAACGCTCACTTAAAAAAGTGAGCGTTTAAATATATGGCTTAAGGCTAAATTAGTAAGCCCACATATCCTGTTCAAAATTGCGAATCTTTTCTTTAATACGATCAGATTCTAGTAATTGCATTAAAGCATTATCAGCAACATACTCTTTAACTTCTCTATCTCCATATACATTTTCTTCTTTGTACATATAACCATTAAAACGTCTTGAGTTTAATAGATGGTCAAAAGAAATTGGCATTGAGCTGTTTTTGTTATTAAAAGCTTTTGCTTCATGAAGTATATCTCTTACTTCTGGGAAAAACACCCAAAATAAAGCAATTGGTTGTTTGTTAGCTTCATCATCTGAATCAATAAAGTTAACATCTGGTGCTGCAGGAGCAAGCGCCAACAAACGATATCTTAATTCGCCTAAACGTTTATCAAAATACCATAAGCCTTTAATTAAATATGCACTAATATCATAAGACTGTATGTCTCTTTTAAGAATATATTCTGGATCTACTTTTCCTTCAGCATTGTACTGTTGATAACCGATATCTAAAGTATCTATTTTAGATAATGCAGATTCGATATCTTTTAAAGTACGTTTTGCAGTAAAGTAAGAATCATCATAAATGTTCTCAATATTACCATTTTTCACATTCTTTAATAACACATCGTATAAAGAACGTCTCTCTTTACCAATATTATTGGTATCGACAGGATAATATAAAGGAAAATTAGCACGCTCATCTAGAACAATTTTCTCCCAAGTCATTTTTGAGAACATGATATCTCTATCATCAACATAACCATATTCTAATGGTTTGTCATTATCTAATGCTAATTGAGCTTCGGTTTTAACACCTATTTCTTCAGGTTTTTTTGCATTTAACAAGTTGGCTTGTGCAAAAGAACTTGTAGCGATGCTAACTCCTAAAACGGTTAATAAAAAACTTTTTAATTTCATATTCTTAATTTATTATTTGGGACAAAAGTCTTAATGTTTTTATAACGCTAAAACAGTACCTAAATTATATTAGTTTGTAATTTCAACAAATACTGGTGATACAGTTGGAAGCTTATATGCTGAGTTTCCAATAATTTGTGCTTTGATATCAAATATCTGCACACCATCACCTCTAGATGCTTTACGTAACTGATTTTTTGCTTGGTCATTCATTTTGTTACCATTAACGCTAACAGATGGTTGACCTGGAACTTTTACCTTAAATGAAACAACTTGAATTGGTAATTCGAAATCGAAATCATTTAAAATAGCACCAACAGTTGCAATTTCAACATTTTGACGAGGCAAACTTACATTGTCTTGTTGACCAGCAATAGTTCCTGTTGGTTTTGGAATATCTTTAATACGGAATGTAGCTCTATCACTTACTGTTGTACCATCAGGTAATTTACCTGTAACGTTAATAGTTACTTCTCTACCTGAACCTGGATTCATATTATATTTACCAGTACCAGAACCTTTACTTAAACCTGGAGCGCTTGCAGATACATTATTATCTGATACACCAGCAAAAGAAATTGTCATTGGATTAGTAACACCACGATATACAACATTCATTTTGTCTGCTGAAATTGTAGCGGAGTTTGGTTTAGGAACCACAGAGTAAGAACTTTCAAAGTCTATAACAACATCTTCACCACCTTCTTTAAAGGTAAACTGACCTTTAATTGGTTGCTCACCAACATTACCTGCTGGAAAATCTAATATTGTACGTCCTTCTTGCATTGACTCTTTAGATAATTCTCTTCCATTAACAACTACTTTATCAGCTCTTAATGTTTTATCTTTTCTACCAAGTATAATTTTACCAGTAAAGTTTTCTCCATTAAAGAAAGCCGTTTTGTCTGGTACAACTATAGCTTCAAAATTTGTTAAAGATGCTTCAACTTTAAGCTTTCCAGCTAACATTGAAGATAAAACTTCAGATTCAGTTCCTTTAATATCAGCTTGTAATTGTGTCATTTTAGTTAATGAAGCTACAAGTGGGAAACCTTTGTAGTGGTAATCTAACCAATCTTGTGTTCCAATATCTCTTTTAACTGGATCTGTAGAAAATTTTTCTTTTACATCTTTTGCGATTGTTGGGTACTCGTTGCCAATAATAGCAACTACACCATCACGGAATTTTGCAATTTGATCTAAAAACTCTTGCCCTTCAGGCTTAAGTTTATCGCCTTTAAAAAATGCTTCATCAAGATAATCACCTTTATCCATTACTTCGTAATCTTTAGGATCTTTTAACTTAGCTGTCATTTTCCCTTTAAGGTCTGACAAATAAGAATTAAAGTTATTTGCTAAAGTTGATATTTGTGCTGCCTGATCTTTTAAAGGTGCATATTTTTCTGGCTGATCTATAGCTTGCTGTTCTAATCCAGCAAAGAATTGTGCATTACGCACTGTTGCTGCATTATTAGACTCAGTCAGTTTTTCGTTCATTAATCCAAATGCCGATAGCACTTCTTTTGACATATTCAATGCTAACATCGCAATGAAGATTAAATACATCAAGTTAATCATTTTCTGCCTTGCAGATAATTTTCCTCCTGCCATTTCTAATTAGTTTTTGTTGTTAATTGTTAAATTTAGACTTATACTAATTAGTTTCTGTTCATTGCAGATAACATTCCTCCGTATACACCATTTAATGATGATAAGTTTGATGCTAATGATTGCATTTGCTCTTTTAATTTAGTTGCGTTTTCTACAGCTTCTTCATTAATAGTCGCTTGACGGTTAACGCTTTCTAATTGAACTTTATAAAGGCTATTTAATGATTCCATTTGTGCAGCAGCTAATGATAACTCTTCGCTATATTTTTTAGTAGCTGACATTGAGTCTACAGTTGGACCCATATTTTTAGCAGCTCCTTCGAAATTTTTGATGCTTTCTCCTAAGCTTGCCATTAATTCACTATCAATTTTTGCGTCTTTTAATAAATCATCTAATTTTTTAGATAATAATCCTTCTGCATCTTTTGGTGACTCTTTTTTTCCTTTAGATTGTCCTCCAGCTAATTCTGGGTATACTAATGACCAGTCTAAATCATCATCAACAGGTTCGAATGCTGAAATTGCAAAGATAACTGCTTCTGTAATTAAACCAATTGCTAACATCACGTTACCAGTTAGTGGTCCTATTTCGAAATGTGTAATTTTAAATAATGCTCCAATGATTACGATTGATGCTCCTAGTCCGTAAGACATGTTCATAAACTTCTTACTTGCTCTTGATTGTGCCATAATTTTAGTTGTTTTAATTTAAGTAATTACTTAAGTAGATTAATATTTAGTTTATTTAGTTGTTTGATTTGATAGTTTAGTTTTTGTTAACTCCAGCGTTAGATGTTACATCTGTTCCCATATAGTCTTGTACTGTTCTGAAACCAATGTAGCTTCTTGCTGAATCTGAATATTCGTAATCTCTTGAACTTACTTGCAAGAAATATGCAACATCTTTCCAAGATCCACCACGAACAACTTTACGAGAATTACTAGCGTCGTTAACTGTTGGGTTAATAGTAGACATATACTCATAAGAACCTGGATCATAAGATCCTTGAACCCATTCTGAAACATTTCCAGCCATATTATAAAGGTTGAAATCGTTAGGCTCATAAGATTTTGCTTCTACAGTATATAATGCCTGATCTGCTGCGTAGTCTCCACGTAAAGGTTTAAAGTTTGCTAAGAAACATCCTCTGTCGTTTTTAGCATAAGGTCCTCCCCAAGGGAAAGTAGCTCCTTGTAGTCCACCTCTTGCAGCATACTCCCATTCAGCTTCAGATGGTAATCTGAATCTATTAACAGGTTGAGCGCCTTTCTTTTTTTGATATCCATTTTTGTATAATGTTCTCCATTGACAAAATGCATTTGCTTGTTTCCAAGACACTCCTACTACAGGATATTCTCCATAAGCTTCATGCCAGAAATAATCATTATGCATTGGCTCATTATAAGAGTAAGAAAAATCTCTAATCCATGCAGTTGTATCTGGATACACTTCAATTTCTTCTTGTTTAATGGATTCGGAACGTTTTAAATTTTTGTTCTTTGCAGCTTTCTCAATATCCATGTATGTATACTGAAATTTAAATTTCTTTACATCCCAAGTACGTTGACCGTTATAAGATTCTTCAATTGGTAAATACATTGTATCCATAACCTCAGCATAGTACTCATCTGGATAGTCAGCAGTATCAAAAATTAAATCAACATCTTTGTTTAATTTTCTTCCTTCGTATCCTGTTGGTCCTAAACCACTATAGTTATCGAACATATATTTTTCGTAAACTGTCATGTTTTCTGGATCTGCATCTTTAAATGCAAATTCACCAATTCCACCATTTCCTGGAGTCTCTCCAATGTCGTCAGCTAAAATTGCCAGCTTTAATCTAATGATAGAATCTCTTACCCAATACACAAATTGGCGATACTCGCTATTTGTGATTTCTGTTTCATCCATATAAAACGCACTAACTGTTGCAGTTTTTGTTGGTGCATCATTAATTCCTGCTAAATCATCATCTGATTTACCCATAATAAATGCTCCTCCTGGAACTAGTGTCATACCATAAGGTTTTTCTGGATGCCATTTCTTTCCTTTAACTCCTACTAGTTCTCCTCTGTCTCCAGAATTACAACTAGCTAAAAGAGCTAAAACAGCGGTTAATAAAGCAAACTTCTTCATATTCATATAAACTCGAGGTTAAATTATTTTAGTCGTAAATATTAGTTCTTAAAATTTAAGGCAGTAAACATATCCATATATTTTCAAAAAAACAATTTTTTTTTCATTTTTTTTACACTTTATCCTAAAAAGGATGCATTTCATCGATAAATAATGTGTTAAATTTTACAAAAACGAAATTATTAAAAACTGTTCTTCTTGTAGGCTTTATACCACCTTTCTGGTATTTTACCGTGGCTTGCCTCAACATAATCGTCGTGCATGCAAGGTAATAACGTATGCTTTTTTAATTTATTATTAACATCTGGCAAAAAAGGAATCTCTATCCACCAACGTCCTGTTTTAATACTTTTATAAAAAATTAACTCATCGTCTTCAACTAAGACATTGTACTTTTGATAGTTAGAATCGTCTTTGAAATCATCATCTTTAATTCTGCAATTTACACCTTCGATGAAATACCATATAATTTGAGCCACTAGCATTGCAGTTACATCATCATCTTTAGAGGTCTGATATTCATATATACCAAATGAAGACACTTTATTACTTATTCCAGCATATCTAGCAATAGTACAAATCTCTTTTCCATCTAAACCATTTGGAGAGTATTTTTGTTTTGTAGAAACTTCCGAAGCTTTTACACTTTTTAAATCGAGACTTACTATATGAGCATCTCTCATAACTGGCTCTACTAAATTTATTTTTTTAGATATCTCGCCTAATCGGTAAGCCTCAAAGTAAAGCTTCTCCATCAAATCTATTTCTTCTTGAGAATTAAAATAAGTTTGATACCCTATTGTTGAGTAGTTAAATAGATTATATGGTTTGTCTAAAATAATTTTTCCTAGATAGCTATTATTCTTTATTGGCTGAGTTGCATCGCCTAAATCGAAATTACTATCTACATTAACTATATTAACCATTGGAGAAAACGTATCATAAGCTCTATAGTTAGGATATGTTAAATCTTGGCTTCCTCCTAATATAATAGGTATGATTTTTTTTTCTAATAAAACTGACAGTGTAGTTTTTAATGCAAAATAAGTATCATCAACTGAGTCTCCTTTAAGTATATCGCCTAAATCGGCTATTGAAGTATGCCAGTTACCAGGGAATAATGCATATAATGATTTACGTATAGTATCAAACTGCAACTCACCTCCTATATAATTTACATCATTCCTGTTTTCAAGAACTCCTAGTATAGCAAGTTTTACACCATCTAAATCTGGAATTCCGTTTTGTTTAGAATGAATTTTTAATTTTCTACCTAAAGCTTGTTGAGATAATAACTCGTTATGAGCTAATACAGCATCAGAAACAGGAGAGAGAAAATTAAAGTTCATATATTATTTCTTTTTAGGAGTCGCTTTTTTCTTACTTGCTTTTTTAGTTGTTTTCTTTTTTGGAGCTTTACTATCAATAAGAGCTATTGCTTCTTCAAGAGTCATTTTTGAAACATCGACAGATTTATCAAGCTCAACCTTAGTTTTTCCTTTAGTAACAGTATGTCTTCCCCAACGTGCCTTTTCTACCTTTATGCCATCTACTTCCCAATGATGAATTAATTTGTCTTTGTCTTTCTGAATTTTATCTTCAATTAGTTCTTCAATATCTTTATCGGACAAATTATCCCAATCATATTTTTTATTCACATTAATAAAAGTGTTGTTCCATTTAATAAATGGCCCAAAACGACCTTTACCTTTTATTACAGGCAATTGTTTATATGTATAAATAGGAGCGTCTGCTTTTTTCTTTTCTTTTATAAGCTCTATTGCATCTTCTAACTCTACACTTAAGGCATCAACACCTGGAGGTAGTGATATAAACTTTTTACCAAATTTTACATAAGGCCCAAAACGACCATTATTTACTTCTATTTGTTCTCCTTCATAAGTACCTAAATCTTTAGGCAACTGAAACAAATCCATCGCTTCTTCAAAAGTAATTGAATTTAACTGTTGATCTGGTGATAAACTTGCAAATTGAGGTTTTTCTTCTTCTTCAACAGTTCCTATCTGTACCATTGGCCCAAATTTACCTAATCGTACACTTACCTGACGTCCTGTTTTTGGATCTGTACCTAAAACACGTTCACCCGATTCTCTTTCCGCATTTTCTTGAACATCTTCTACTTGTGGATGAAAGGTTTTATAAAATTCTTTCATCATTGTAGTCCAATTTACTTTTCCTTCAGCAATATCATCAAACTCATCTTCAACTTTGGCTGTAAAATTGTAATCTAAAATACTTTCAAAATGATTTACCAAAAAGTCGGTTACAATCATTCCTATATCTGTTGGTACTAATTTACCTTTATCAGAACCTACTTTTTCAGTTAGCTCTTTATCTTTTACAGTTCCTTTTTTAAGTGTTAATTGCGAATATTTACGCTCAGCACCTTCAACACTTCCCTTTTCAACATAGTTTCTGTTTTGTATAGTAGAAATTGTTGGTGCGTAAGTAGAAGGACGACCAATACCAAGCTCTTCTAGTTGCTTAACTAAAGAAGCTTCAGTATATCTATATGGAGGTCTTGTATAACGCTCTGTAGCAGTAATATAATTATTAAGGAGCGTTTCGTTAGTTTTCATTGCTGGCAACATTCCTTCTTGCTCAGAATCTTCATCGTCTGTACCTTCTAAATAAACTTTTAAAAACCCATCAAATGTAATAACCTCTCCATTTGCAGAAAACAATTCTTTATGAGTTGAAGCACTAATTTTAACATTGGTACGCTCTAATTCGGCATCGCTCATTTGTGATGCAATTGCACGTTTCCATATTAAATCATAAAGCCTAGCCTGATCTCTATCTATATCTACTGAATGACGAGAAAAATCTGTAGGACGAATAGCCTCATGCGCTTCTTGAGCACCTTTAGATTTTCCTTTATAATTTCTTGATTTACTATATGTTTTACCAAAAGCACTTTCTATTTCTGCTTTAGCAGCATTACGAGCATCATCAGAAAGGTTTACACTATCTGTTCTCATATATGTTATAAGTCCGGCTTCGTATAAACGCTGAGCCATTGTCATAGTTTTGAGTACAGAAAAATATAATTTACGTGACGCTTCTTGTTGTAATGTTGATGTTGTAAATGGAGCAGCTGGTGATTTTTTTGCTGGCTTCTTTTCTAAATCTGCAACTTTAAAAGATGCTGATGCATTAGACTCTAAAAATTTATAAGCCTCCTCTTTTGTATTAAACGTTTTAGGTAGTTTAGCCTTAAATGTTTGACCTTCTTCATTAGAAAACTCTGCATCAATTCGGTAAGATGCTTCTGGAACAAAATCTTGTATTTCTCGTTCTCTTTCTACAATTAATCTTACAGAAACAGATTGAACTCGTCCAGCAGATAAACCTCCTTTTACTTTACGCCATAAAACTGGAGATAATTCATAACCAACAATTCTATCTAAAACACGACGCGCTTGTTGAGCATCAACCAAATGATAATCGATATCGCGAGGATTTTCAATAGCTTTTAAAATAGCCGATTTAGTTATCTCATGAAAAACAATTCGTTTAGTTTTTGCTTTATCTAAATCTAATGTTTCGGCTAAATGCCAAGCAATAGCTTCTCCTTCTCGATCCTCATCACTAGCTAGCCATATCATATCGGCATTTTTGGCTAAATCCTTTAGCTTTTTTACAACCGCTTTTTTATCTTTAGATACTTCATATTTAGGCATAAAATCACCTTCAACATCTACTCCTAATTCTTTAGATGGTAAATCTGCAATATGACCAAAGCTAGATTCGACTTTAAAATCTTTTCCTAGAAATTTTTCAATGGTTTTTGCTTTTGCAGGTGACTCAACTATAACTAAATTCTTCGCCATGTTTCAATTTTTATAGCCACAAATGTATATGAAAAAAAATTATTCATCCTAATTTAAAATTATTTGAACATTTAATCTTATTGTTTTTTAATAGAAAAAGCTCCATAATTATGGAGCTTTTACATTTATTTTATTTGCAATTAATTTGTAGCGCCTATTTCATTAATTTCATCTGCATCATCAAAACCAATAACCTCTTTGTATATAAAATATAAAGGATGATAAACAAATGGCATTGTAATTAAAGTACCTATACCACACATTAATAATCCAATAATATATGCTAGTAAACCAGAAACGAATAATAAACCAAAAGATAGTAGCCATTTTTTTGTTCCAAGTTTAAAACTTGCACTAACAATATCTCCAATACTTAAGTCTGGGTTAAAAGCAAAAAATATAGTAAAAAAAGACAAAGGCACAATTGCATATATTAATGGTATATAACATAATAATGCTGCAGGAATAGCAATTAGCGTAGACACCAACATTAAAAGAATCATTTTACCAAAATATTTACCTTTAAAAAAGTAAAACAAGTCAGCTGTTTTTACTTCTCGTTTTGCATCTAACTCTCTGAAAATCCTAAACAATCCTGCTTGCAATGCAACAGATACAGAACTCAGTAATATTATTGCTATAAAAAAGCCTATTAAATAAACAACCGAAAAACCTGCTAAAAAGGAACTAAAAGCATCTGGATCAACTTGACCACTTTCAGATTGTGAAATTATCATCATAATAAAAGGCACATACATTACCAATATAATTGGTAACATAATAATAATGACGAATAACTGCATCAAGAACCCTTGAAGCCAGCTTTTCTTAAATAATTCAATAGATTGATTAAAAATAGTACCAAAATCTAAAGCTTTAGCACTATTAATTTTAGATTGTATTTCTGATAATGTCATTTTATAAATTGTTTAGTTGGTTTAATATCAAAGAAACTACTTTTTTTAATATCTGCAAAACAAATTACACTCTGCCACTTTGTCACTTTCATTAAAATAATCTTATCTTTGCACACTTATTGAAAGATTATAGTTTCAGTATTATTATGGAAAAGACAATAGACGAAAGCAAGCAAGGCGAAAGCCTAATTTTAGAACCAAAGAATGAAAATAAGCGCAAGCTCTATATTGAGAGTTATGGTTGTGCTATGAATTTTAGTGATAGCGAAATTGTAGCTTCTATTTTGGCTAATGAAGGTTTTAATACTACTCAAAATCTTGAAGATGCTGATTTAGTTTTGGTAAACACCTGCTCTATTCGTGATAAAGCTGAACAAACTGTTCGTAAACGTTTAGAAAAATATAATGCTGTAAAACGTATAAACCCAAAAATGAAAGTTGGTGTTTTGGGTTGTATGGCAGAACGCCTAAAAAGCAAATTTTTAGAAGAAGAAAAAATTGTTGACCTCGTTGTTGGCCCAGATGCTTATAAAGATTTACCAAATTTATTAGCTGAAGTAGATGAAGGAAGAGATGCAATAAACGTTATATTATCAAAAGATGAAACTTATGGAGATATTTCTCCTGTACGTTTAAATAGTAATGGTGTTTCTGCTTTTGTATCTATTACTCGTGGTTGCGATAATATGTGTACATTTTGTGTTGTCCCTTTTACTCGTGGTCGCGAACGCAGTAGAGACCCTCAAAGTATTATTGAAGAAGTTAATGATCTTTGGAATCGTGGTTTTAAAGAAATAACATTACTTGGTCAAAATGTAGATAGTTACTTATGGTATGGTGGTGGACTTAAAAAAGACTTCGATAAAGCTAGCGAGCTTCAAAAAGCGACATCAGTAAATTTTTCTCAACTATTAGAATTATGTGCTAAAACACAACCAAAAATGCGCATTCGTTTTTCAACATCTAACCCTCAAGATTTAACATTAGATGTTATAGAGACAATGGCAAAATATGATAATATTTGTAAACATATTCATTTACCTGTGCAAAGTGGAAGTAATCGTATTTTAAAAGAAATGAATCGTTTACACACTCGTGAAGAATATTTCGAATTAATTGATAACATCAGACGTATAATACCTAATTGTGCTATTTCTCAAGATTTAATTGCTGGTTTTCCAACTGAAACTGAAGAGGATCACAAAGACACATTGAGTTTAATGGAGTATGTAAAGTACAATTTCGGCTATATGTTTACATATTCTGAACGCCCTGGAACATTGGCAGAACGTAAAATGGATGACGATATACCTGAAGCAATTAAGCAAAGACGTTTAGAAGAGATTGTACAATTACAACGTGAGCATAGTGAAATTAGAACTAAAGAATATTTAAACACAGTTGTTGAAGTATTAATAGAGCGCGAATCTAAAAAATCGTCAGAACAATGGTCAGGAAGAACTTCACAAAATATAGTAGCTGTGTTCCCAAAAGAGAATTATAAAATTGGAGATTTGGTAAATGTAACTGTAACCAATTGTACTAGTGCTACACTTATTGGAGATGCAATTGGATATTCAAAGAACAATTAATTTATGGAATCAATACAAGCTATAAAACAACGATTTGGTATCATTGGTAACGATGCAAAACTTAATCGTGCCATAGAAAAAGCCATACAAGTAGCTCCTACAGATATATCGGTTTTAGTAACTGGCGAAAGTGGTGTTGGTAAAGAAAGTATTCCAAAAATTATACATCAACTTTCACATCGCAAACATGGTAAGTATATTGCTGTAAACTGTGGCGCGATACCAGAAGGCACAATAGACAGTGAGCTGTTTGGTCATGAAAAAGGATCTTTTACTGGAGCAACTCAAACTCGTGAAGGTTATTTTGAAGTTGCAGATGGTGGTACAATTTTTTTGGATGAAGTTGGTGAGTTACCACTTACTACCCAAGTACGATTACTTCGTGTGTTAGAAAATGGTGAATTTATAAAAGTAGGTTCTAGTAAGGTTCAAAAAACCAACGTAAGAATTGTTGCTGCAACAAACGTAAATATGTTTGAAGCCATCAAAAAAGAAAAATTCAGAGAAGATTTATACTACAGATTAAGCACTGTAGATATTAACATTCCTCCACTACGAGAACGAAAAGAAGACATTCATTTACTATTCAGAAAGTTTGCTAGTGATTTTGCGTTAAAGTATAAAATGCCAACAATTAAATTAGAAGATGATGCTGTTAATATTTTAGTTAAACATCGTTGGAACGGAAATATTAGAGAATTGCGTAATGTTGCTGAACAAATTTCGGTATTAGAACAAACTAGAACCATAAGTGCAATAACTCTACAGAGTTATTTACCTAGTCAAGGCAGCAACTTACCTGCAATTATAAACACTTCTAAATCTGAAAGTGATTTTAGTAGTGAGCGTGAGATTTTATATAAAGTATTATTCGATATGAAAAGTGATTTGAATGATCTTAAAAAACTCACAATGGAGCTAATGAAAAGCGGAAATGCGAGCGATGTTCAAAAGAAAAATGAAGGGCTAATTCAAAAAATTTATGGAGGCGAAGATGAAGACGAATCTTTTGATGATGCAGTTGAAGATTTGGAAGTTTTATCGATACCTGAAAAAACAATTATTGAAACTCCAGCAATAGATAATAGTCAAGACAAATATCACTTTGCTGAAGAAATTGAAGAAGAAGAAACCTTATCTTTACAAGACAAAGAGTTAGAGCTTATTAAAAAATCTTTAGAGCGCCATCAAGGAAAACGTAAATTAGCTGCCGCAGAACTAGGTATAAGCGAACGCACTTTATACAGAAAAATTAAACAATACGATTTGTAATGAAAGCAGTAGAAATATTTAGACTACGAAAATCATTTGGTAGAGAAAGTTCAGAAGCTTTAAGACAAGAAGCTGAAGATTTTATAAACGAAAAACACTACCAAGGGTATCGTTTAATTACTGCTTCTTTTGAAGTTGCAGACAATGCAGGTTATATTTATGCGTTTATAACCATGAAACGCCCAAATACATATTAATTTATAATGAAAAAAATAAAATTTATATTACTCATACTAATTCCCCTATCAATCTATAACTGTAGCGTTCAGTATGGGTTAACACAACCAACTTCAACAAAAGCAAGAACCTACCAGGTAAATTATTTTCAAAATAATTCAGCATTAATAGAACCAGGCATAGAGCGTGATTTTAAAATTGCTTTAGAAAATTTAATATTAAATCAAACCAGTTTAGCTCTCGTAGCAACTGGTGGTGATGTAGTTTACGAAGGCGAAATAACAGAATACCGAATTTCTCCAACCACATCAACTGCAGAAATTACTGCAGCCCAAAACAGATTAACTATAAGTGTAAATGTTCGCTTTTATGATAAAACTGACGAAGATGCCGAACTAGAACAACGTTTTTCCTTTTTTTATGATTATCCTGCAAACGAACAATTAATTGGCAATATAAAAGAAACGGCTCATACTGAAATTTTTGATCGCTTAACACAAGACATTTTAAATGCTACTTTAGCTAAATGGTAACAAACCAACTTATGCAATTAAAGGATTTTACATATTTATTACAACATCCGCAAGACATCACTGCTGAACAAACCAGTGCTATGACTTCCATTATTGCAAATTACCCGTATTTTCAGCCAGCTAGAGCTTTATACTTAAAAGGCTTAAAAAATAAAGAAAGTTTTAAGTACAATCAGGAATTAAAAACTACAGCTGCTTATACAACAGACAGAAGTATTTTGTTCGATTTTATTACTTCAGAAGCCTTTAATCAAAACGAAATATCACAACAGATAAAACAAAATTCAGAACATCTGAAAAATATTACTGTTAATGATATGGATGATATTTCAGTGCATAAAAGTGTTACCATTGATGAGGCGTTAAAACAACACATAAAGAATAGCGAAGGAGTTTTAGACCCTTATTTATTTGAAGAAAAAATAAAAGCCGAAGATGTTGCTCAATTTATTTCAGATATTAATGAAGCTCCTAAATTGCCCATTTTCGAAATTGATACAGAGCAAATTAAACAAACACCTGAAGAACAATTAAATATTGGTAAACCGTTAGAGTTTAATAAATCTGAAACACATTCTTTTACTGAATGGCTAAAAATTACAAGTTTTAAGCCTATTGAAAGAGGTGAAAAAGTTGATGAAGATAATTCTGACGAGATAGATAATAAGAATGAATCATCAATTGAGAAAAAATTTGAGCTTATTGATAAGTTTTTAGATGCAAATCCTAAGATAGTTCCGTCAAAAGATGCACCAATTCATAATATAGCTAAAGCACAAATAACGCCAAATGATGGCTTAATGACAGAGACTTTAGCAAGAATTTACCTCGAACAAAAAAACTATGATAAAGCAATTCAATCTTATAAAATTTTAAGTTTGAAATATCCAGAAAAAAGTGGTTTCTTTGCAGACCAAATTAAAGCAGTAAAACAATTACAAGAAAATAATAAAGAATAACACATGAGTACGTTTACAATATTTTTAGTTCTTATCGTGATAGTAGCCTTTTTACTAGTTGTAGTAATAATGGTTCAAAATCCGAAAGGTGGAGGGTTATCATCATCATTTGGTGGTGGCGGAACACAACAATTAGGTGGTGTTAAAAAAACAGGTGACTTTTTAGACAAAAGTACTTGGGCTTTAGCTACACTTTTATTAGCATTAATCTTATTATCTAATGTTGCTATTAATAGTGGTAGTAATACAGAATCAAAAGCATTAGATTCTGGAGATGTACCAGTAAAAACTACTACTCCTGCTCCAACAAATAATGACGCACCAAAAACTGAGGGCAATAACTAGTCTAAAGTTTTTATAACTATAAAAGAAAATGCCAACCTACAAGAGTTGGCATTTTTTTATTACTGAAACTTTGTCAGTGATTTTTTATTGGCACATTTTTAGCATAACGCTAAAGCGTTAATAATAATTTTAATTAATAAAAAACATATAAAAAAATGGGCTTAAACATTAAACCATTAGCAGATAGAGTTCTTATTGAACCTGTTGCAGCTGAAACTAAAACAGCATCTGGAATCATTATTCCAGATAACGCTAAAGAAAAACCTCAACAAGGCAAAGTAATGGCAGTTGGTAAAGGAACAAAAGATGAACCAATGACAGTTAAAGTTGGTGATACTGTACTTTATGGTAAGTATTCAGGAACTGAACTAAAACTTGAAGGCAAAGATTATTTAATCATGCGCGAAAGTGACATTCTAGCAATTATATAATTGCTATCAGCTATTAGCACTTGGCTATTAGCTTCAACTAAAATTAATATTAAACATAGCCAAAAGCAAACAGCTAAAGGCTAAAAGCAAAATTCAAGAAAATGGCAAAAGATATAAAATTTGATATTGAAGCACGTGACGGACTAAAACGTGGTGTAGACGCATTAGCAAATGCAGTAAAAGTAACTCTAGGACCAAAAGGTCGTAATGTAATTATTGGTAAATCGTTTGGCGCACCTCAAGTTACTAAAGACGGTGTTTCTGTAGCAAAAGAAATAGAATTAGAAGATGCTCTAGAAAATATGGGAGCACAAATGGTAAAAGAAGTAGCATCAAAAACCAACGATTTAGCTGGTGATGGTACAACAACTGCAACTGTATTAGCACAAGCAATTGTAAAAGAAGGATTAAAAAATGTTGCTGCAGGTGCAAACCCAATGGATTTAAAACGTGGTATTGACAAGGCTGTTGAAGCTATAGTTAAAGATCTTGAAAAACAATCTAAAAAAGTAGGAAGCTCATCAGAAATGATAAAACAAGTGGCTTCAATTTCTGCAAATAATGACGATACTATTGGCGATTTAATTGCTAAAGCATTCAGCAAAGTTGGTAAAGAAGGCGTTATTACTGTTGAAGAAGCTAAAGGTATGGACACTTATGTAGATGTTGTAGAAGGTATGCAGTTTGATAGAGGTTACTTATCTCCTTATTTCGTAACAGATGCAGACAAAATGATTGCCGATTTAGACAATCCTTATGTTTTATTATTTGATAAAAAGATTTCTAACTTACAAGAAATCCTTCCAATATTAGAACCAGTTGCACAATCTGGTCGACCATTATTAATTATTGCAGAAGATGTTGAAGGACAAGCTTTAGCTACTTTAGTAGTAAACAAATTACGTGGTGGATTAAAAATTGCAGCTGTTAAAGCTCCAGGTTTTGGAGACAGACGCAAAGCAATGTTAGAAGATATTGCAATTTTAACAGGTGGTGTTGTTATTTCTGAAGAAAGAGGATTCTCTCTTGAAAATGCAGATTTATCAATGTTAGGAACTGCTGAAACTATTACAATTGACAAAGACAATACTACAATAGTAAACGGTTCTGGAAAAGCAGCAGATATAAAAGCAAGAGTAAATCAAATCAAAGCTCAAATAGAAACTACTACTAGTGACTATGATAAAGAAAAACTTCAAGAGCGTTTAGCAAAGCTTGCTGGAGGTGTTGCTGTACTTTATGTTGGCGCTGCAAGTGAAGTAGAAATGAAAGAGAAAAAAGATAGAGTTGATGACGCATTACATGCTACACGTGCTGCTGTAGAAGAAGGCATTGTTGCTGGTGGTGGTGTTGCTTTAGTAAGAGCAAAATCTGTATTAGACAAACTAACTACTGAAAATCTTGATGAAGTTACTGGAATACAAATTGTAGCTCGTGCAATTGAAGCACCTTTAAGAACTATTGTAGAAAACGCAGGTGGTGAAGGTAGCGTAGTTGTATCTAAAGTTATGGAAGGAAAAGGTTCATTTGGTTTTGATGCAAAAACTGAAACTTATGTAGATATGCTTAAAGCTGGAATAATCGACCCTAAAAAAGTAACACGTATTGCATTGGAAAATGCAGCATCTGTTTCTGGTATGATTCTTACAACTGAATGTGCTTTAGTAGATATTAAAGAAGATTCGCCAGCTATGCCAATGGGTGGAGGTGGAATGCCTGGTATGATGTAATATTGTATTACATATTTATAAAGAAAAAGCCAGAACAAATGTTCTGGCTTTTTCTTTATAAATTAATGACTATAGTCTTAATCAAGCGATTTGTCCATCAATTTCAAATCCATTTTACAAACAGGACACTTTCCTTCTTGATCATAAGTTTTACCCTTTTCACAATCCATTGGACATTGATAAGTTGAATACAATTCATCATGCTCTCCCTTTTCTTGTTTAACTTCTTCAGTTTTTTCTTTACTTGAATCTTTACAAGAAACAGCAATTAAACTGAAGCTTAAAAACAGAACTGATATTAATACTATTTTTTTCATAATTTAATATTTAGTTCTTATGATCTTTTTGCACATCCTTATCTCTATACAAACAACAAGGGTGAACACTATTATAAGCCTCGTCTGTTGCTTTTATTTCTTTGGTATCATGGCCAACATCTGCAATACATTGCTGTATAGCTTTTAAATTGATTTTACGCTCATCGTAAATCAACTTCAACTCATGAGTTTCTACATTCCAAATTGCAGACTTTACTCCTTTTGCTCTAATTGCTGCTTTTTCAATACGCTCTTTACACATTAAACAAACACCATCTACCTCAATAGATACTTTGGCATTTTTGTTTTGTGCAAATGTTATAGTTGTTACTAATAATAATAGTACAAATGCTATTTTTTTCATCACTTATAATTTTATGTTATTTAATTTTAAATCTTAATCCTGCGTAATACATACTTCCAAAAATTGGACCATAAACAAACGTTGTATCAAAATTAGCTCCAAAAGGGTCGTCTGCTCCTAAAATAGGATTATCTTGAGTAACATTTGTTATGTTTTCTCCGCCTAAATATACTTCAAATTTATCAGAAAACACTTTAGTAATCTGAGCATTTAATGTTCCTACAGTTGGTGAATATTCTGGTAATTGATACTGAACAGGGTTTGTAGCTGTTGATGAAAAGCGTTGTTTACCTAACCAGTTATATGTAGCATCAAATTTCCATTGAGCTTCACTTCCTTCTTTATGTGTTTCGTAAGAAGCGTTAGCAAACAAACGATGTTTTGATGTTAAAGGTTTTTCAAGTTTACCTGAATTATACTGAGTTTTTACATCATAAAATTTATATGCAGTTCGTAAATCAAAACCTTCAAAAACATTATAGTTAAACTCTAATTGAAAACTGTTAGCATAGCTATCTCCTTCTAGATTATAGAAATTTACCTCAGTTGGGTTTTCATAATCTACTACAACTTGATTTTGAAAATCGGTTCTGTAATAATCTAAAGTGACGTCTGCTTTTCTTCCAAAGAGGTTAAACCCTTGTAAAAAAGACAACCCATAGTTCCATGCTATTTCAGGATCTAAGCCATATATTTCTCCTCCAGAATTAATAATATTTAAACTTCTTGAAGTTGAGAAAATCGATTGATTTTCAGCAAAAATATTAGCACTGCGTTTACCTCTTCCAAACGAAAAACGTAAGGCAGATTTTTCCCAAGGTGTATAACGTGCATGAAGTCTAGGTGTCACAAATGTTCCTAGAAGATTATGTCTGTCTATTCTAACACCTGCTGATACATTCCATTTTTCTAAATTATCAAAATTATATTCAAAAAAAGCACCAATAGAGTTTTCAGTACGCTCAAAATCTGATGTATTAACAAACTCATCATAATGGTCGTAAGTATAACTTAAACCTGTTTTTATTTTATGCCTTGAATCACTAATAATTGAATTATAAATAGCACTTGTATACAAACTATTATGCAATATATCATATGGTGTCAATCCAAAATACGATTCTTGGTTATGACGACTGAAAGCAGCCTGAACTCCTAAACTTTGCCAAGGCACTTCAGGGTTAACATAACCTGTTTTTACAGACGCATCAATGCGTTGTGTATTTATTTCGCTTCCCCAAGCATTGGTGGTAAATTTATCTGTATCTGGGTTAAAATCAATTTGCCCTGTTTGTTTTGAATCATTTAAATATCTGAAATTAATGAAACTCACAAAACCTTTTTCTGGATTAGTATATTGCCAACGATTCATGAAATTTATCTGCTTTTGTATTGGCGCATCTAAAAAAGAATCATCGTTCATATCAAATTTTCTATCTCTTATATTACCATGAACATATAACCCAGTACTCCACTTATCACTAACTTTAGTATTTAAATGAGTATTCAGTTCATACCTTCCATTTTCTGAAGCATAAGCATTTACAAAAAACTTAGCATCTGTTGTTGGTTTTACTAGTTCTGTATTAATCTGCCCAGCTATACTTTCAAATCCATTAACTACACTTCCTGCTCCTTTAGTAATTTGAATACTTTCCACCCAAGTTCCTGGAGTAAAGCTTAATCCATAAGCTTGTGATGCACCACGAATTGTTGGAATATTCTCTGAAGTAATCAAAATATAAGGACTTGTTAGTCCTAACATTCTTATTTGTCGTGTTCCTGTTACTGCATCGGCAAAATTTACATCAATTGACGGATTAGTTTCAAAACTTTCAGATAAATTACAACATGCAGCTTTTAATAGCTCGTCACTACTCACAGTCATAATATTTGCAGACTGTAAATAAGATTTTGAAGTTGCTTGCTTACGAGAAGTCACTGTGACCTCGTCTAACTCACTAGTTGGTGTTAACCAATGATGAACCATTTTTGGCTCTGTAATAGTTAAAGTATCGGTTTTAAACCCAACATAACTTATAACAAGTTTAGTATATTCCTTTTTATAAGGAATTGTGAATTTTCCATCAATATCAGTTACTGTTCCAATAGTTGTATCTAACCAATATACATTAGCTCCAGGTAAACCAATATGTTTTTTTTCTGGATTTGATTCCATAATCATACCGCTTATCTTGTCTTGAGAAAACAAAACTGTTGGCAGTATTAATAATATATATAATATGTTTTTCATTAGTTGTAAGTTTTAATTAGCATAATGATTGCCATAATAATCATAATACTGTTTTCAATAAAAGTAGCTTTGGTCATTGGCAGTTTTAAGGCTGTACCTAAACATGCACATTGAATTGATTTTTTATCTAATAGGGTTTTAGTAACTCCAAAAGTTGTAATTCCTAAAATGATTAAAGTAATTATTAATGCTAACGGAATTTGAACTCTCATTAAGAATAATACTCCGAGTGCTAATTCAATAAAAGGATAAACCCAACCATAAGAAGGAATAATTTTTGCTAAAGGATCGTACATTTTAAACGATTCTGGAAAACCTTTTAAATCTAATAGCTTAAAAAAGCTAAATACAATGTAAAACAGTCCCATAAAGTCGAGCATAAAACTGTTTCCGTTCCATGGGTTAATATTTAATAAAATTGATGCTACAGTAATATATCCGAAGATTAAAAACAAAGGAAACAACTGTTGTAAATCACTTTTTTCTTCTTCAATTGGCATTGAAGCCGATTTAAAAACATTTTGTTCTTTCTTCTCTGTGATTGTATATTTACTAGATAATGCTTTCTGCAAAACATCAGTAGTAATGTGTGTTTTCATGTTGATAATTACTTCTGAAGACTCTAAATCTACAGACACATTTTCAACATTGTCTATTTCTTGCAAGGCTTTTTCTACACTAACCTTACAACTATTACAGGTCATTCCTGTAACTATATATGTATGTTTCATTTTTGAAATATATTTGATTAATAAATAGTTTAAGTTTTCTGTTTTTTAACAGAAAATAGAAAAAACTATAAAATCAAATTATGAAGACCTGGTCTAAAACCTGTATATCGGCAACCAAATTAGGTGGAGAATAATCTTTATGAGGAATGATCTCTTTATCAACTGTTTCAAAAAGATCAAAAATAGAATATACTAAACTTGTAACAAAAACTTTATGAATACTTGGAAGTTCATCAAACTTAGACAACTTTAATTTGTCTTGACCTTTAATAACTTCTAACTCATCTTTACAGCAATTCTTTTTTGTAATTAGAGCTTGTTCCATTTCAAAAGCTTCCATGATACATTTTTGCGCCTCTGTAAATACTGCTGTATCAATTAAAACGTCGCCACAAAAGTGTTTCTCAACTGTAAAAGATACTGTTGACAACAACACTAAAAGTGCCATTAGCATTGAAAAGCTTTTATGTAGTACTTGTTTTAACACAATGCAAAATTAATGATTTTTGAACTATAAGTAGCTAAATTATAATTCTATTAACATTTTACTGCTTCAGTTTATGATAATAAAACGCTGGCAACAAGAGCAATAACAATAAAGGCTGAATTAAAAATCGTCTAATATTGAAGAAAATATAGTAGTCTTCTTTATTTGGGTTAATTACAAAATACAAGAAAAACAGAATTAAAATCACATACGAAACAGCAAACACTAATGCTGAAAATTTAACAATACTTCTATCTTTAAAAAACAGAAAAATAATCCCTAACGAAATAGCTGAATTAAGCAAAAATCTTATTGTAGTATAAATTGTTAGTTTAAAAATTTCGCGCCTTGGGTTATCAATGTATAAATAATCATTTTTAAAAAACGATAAATAAGGGTCATAAAACAATTCGTTTTCAAAAGCTCTTATCAAGATTAACAACCCGAATAATACTAGAAGCAATATCATTTTTATAACGTTAGACATTTGCTTTTTTTATGTTAGAAAAACGATTAACCCAAAACATCCATAATAAAAATACCATTCCGTAAATTATCATAGGAAAAATAACAGTGTGCAATTCTTCTCTTCGCCAAGGATAATGATATAATCCTACTGAAAGTATTACTATTCTTAATAAATTAACTACATATATAAGTACACTTCCAGCCAAAATATATAGAAATGTAGTTTTAGCTTTTCCTGCAAAAGCGATGATAAATGAAACAAACAAAATAATAACACTTACCGAATTACAACCTTCAACCACACGTGCTACAAACTTGTTATTAATAATAAGTTTCATCGAAGGTTCATTAGGATGCTCTTCTATTGTAGCATTATATCCAAATGTCTCTAATAATGTTTGACTTTGCTTAGCAACTAAATTAGTTAGGTAGTCAGGATAATATTTATCATCAACTGAAGCATCTAAATATAACTTATATGAAAAAGATAAGGCTGCATAAACTAATATAAAGGTTAGTATAAACTTAATAACCGACTTGTATTTTATGATTAACTCTTTCAAAAAAGGAGATTTACATTAGTGATGTTAAATTTATATAAAAAGAAAGATAGTAATTCTACTTTTTAAATACTTTTACCAAAACTTTTTGAACAATGACTTTTGAACAACTTAAACCTCAGGTAGAATCTATAATTTCTAACAATACATCTATTGATGAACGACTATTATTAATATGCGAACTTTTAGAAGCTAATGTTCCTTATTATAATTGGGTTGGATTTTATTTTAGAAATGGCAATAAAGAAGAATTAAAACTTGGTCCTTATGTTGGCGAACCTACAGATCATACTATTATTCCTTTTGGTAAAGGTATTTGTGGACAAGTAGCTGTAAGCAATCAAAATTTTGTGGTTCCAGATGTATCAGCTCAAGATAATTACATAGCTTGTAGTATTACAGTAAAAGCCGAAATTGTTGTGCCTGTTTTTGTTAATGGTGAAAATGTTGGACAAATAGATATTGACTCAAACACTCCAGATCCTTTTACTGAAGCCGACGAGCGCTTTTTAGAGTTTGTTTGTGAAAAAGTAGCAGGAATACTTTAATAAATTTCAATAAAAAAATCCAAATTCCGAAACATAATAATTATTAGAATTTGGATTTTTTTATGCTTTTTTTTATTACATCCCAGTTCTAATTGCTTCAACAGGGTCTAAACGAGAAGCAGAAATTGCAGGTATAACTCCAGAAATTAGCCCAATAATTGTTGATAAAACAAATCCGAGCATCATATTACCAGCTGAAAGTACAAATTCAAAATCTCCTGTAAAAGTTGAGGCTATAGCAGAAACAATCCAAACAAAAAATAAACCTATTAATCCTCCAATTACAGCAAGTATTACTGCTTCAAACAAAAACTGAAATAAAATAAATCTGTTTTTTGCACCTAATGATTTTTGTATTCCTATTAGGTTAGTACGCTCTTTTACACTCACAAACATAATATTAGCAATTCCAAATCCACCTACTAGTAGTGAAAAACCGCTTATAATCCATCCCATTACATTCATAGTACCAATAACACTATCAATTGCATCAGTAAACCCAGACATTTTATTAACAAAAAAATTATCTGGCTCACCTGCTTTTAATCCTCTGTAAACTCTAAATTTCTGCTTCATAACGCTTTCAAAAGCTCCCATATCTACACCTTTTTCAGGTTTAATTATAACCGCTCCCGGAATTCCATCAGAACCTCCATTTCTAAAACGTCTCACAAAATTTGCAGGCACATAAGCTTTCTCATCAGGTGAGTCAAAAATTGTAGCTCCAAACTTTTTCAATACTCCAATAACTGTTAACTTTCTGCCATAAACTCTTATTTGTTTACCAAGTGGGTTAACATTACCAAATAAATTTTCTGCAATTGAGTACCCAAGAACAATCACTGGAGAACCTGAAGCCGATTCAGATTCTGTATAAAAACGGCCTTCACCTATTTTCATGTCTTCAATTTCATATATCTCACTCGAAACAGGAGTAACTTCAACACCTGCAATAGTCTCAGCATCATATTTTACTGTTTCTCCTCCACCAAAAATTACATAAGCAGCAGCTTCAATATCTGGAACATTTCGTTTTATAAACTCATACGAATCATATTCTGTTTGAGGAAAATTATCTCTTTGCCATCTAGGTATATCAGTAGGTCCAAATGAATATTTGGTAACATACATTGTATTTTTATCTAAACCAGATAGGTTATCTTGTATATTTCTATCTAAAGAATCTACTGCAGCTAATACAGCAATTATGGAGAAAATACCAATAGTTACGCCTAATAAAGACAAAAATGTTCGTAATTTATTATTTCGTAAAGCATTAATAGCAAACGAAAAACTTTCTTTAAATAGTCGTAAGTAAAGTAACATGAATATTGGCTGTTTTAAAACGAATTTAAAGATAGGACGTTTTTAACAATTTTTTGTTACAAAAAACTTAAATAAACTCACTCGTCTTATCATAAATTCTCTTTAAGAATATGTACTTTTGCACTTTAAAATTGATTTCTTCAATAATTATTGAAGATTTCTAAATAATTGTCATTCCCATGAAAATGGAAATCAAAACTACACAACAACAACATGAATAACAACAAAACCATAAAATCGGCTTTAATTTCGGTTTTTAGCAAAGAAGGATTAGAACCAATTGTAAAACAACTAAACTCACAAGGAGTTACTATTTACTCTACTGGTGGAACCGAAAAATTTATTAAAGATTTAGGCATAAATGTAGTTCCTGTTGAGGATGTTACTTCATATCCTTCAATTTTAGGAGGTCGTGTAAAAACATTGCATCCAAAAGTTTTTGGTGGTATTTTAAACAGACAAAACAACGAAAGTGATGTTGCAGAAATGCAAGAATTTACAATCCCACAAATCGATTTAGTAATTGTTGATTTATATCCTTTTGAAAAAACTGTAGCTTCTGGTGCGAGCAATGCTGATATTATAGAAAAAATTGATATTGGTGGTATTTCACTAATTAGAGCCGCAGCAAAAAATTATGCAGACGTGGTTTGTGTATCTTCGGTTGAAGACTATTCAGAATTTTTAGAATTATTAAAATCTAAAAACGGAACAACATCTGAAGAAGATAGAAAACGATTTGCTTTAAAAGCTTTCAATGTATCTTCACATTACGATTCGGCAATATTTAATTACTTCAATAAAAATCATGAAGAAGCTGTTTTAAAAATTAGTGAAACAAAAGGTCAAGTGCTTCGTTATGGAGAAAATCCACATCAAAAAGGGTTTTTCTTTGGAGATTTTGACGCAATGTTTACTAAACTTCATGGTAAAGAGTTAAGCTATAATAACCTTTTAGATGTTGATGCAGCAGTTAATTTAATGAATGAATTTAAAGGTGAGGCTCCAACATTTGCAATTTTAAAACATAATAATGCCTGCGGATTTGCTCAACGCAATACTGTGCATCAAGCTTATGTTGATGCGTTGGCTGGAGATCCTGTTTCGGCATTTGGAGGTATTTTGATTAGCAATGTAGAAATAGACAAATCTACAGCTGAAGAAATTCATGATTTATTTTGTGAAGTTGTTATTGCGCCTTCATTTTCAAAAGAAGCACAAACAATTCTTGAAGGAAAGAAGAACAGAATTTTATTAGTTCAACACGATATTGAACTTCCAAAAACAACCGTAAGAACATGTTTAAATGGTGCTTTAGTTCAAGAGAGAGATAATATTACAGATGCTATTGAGCATTTATCTAATGCAACAAACAATAAACCAACTCAAAACGAGTTAGAAGATTTAATCTTTGCATCAAAAATTTGCAAGCATACCAAATCTAACACTATCGTTTTAGCAAAAAACAAACAATTATGTGCAAGCGGAACAGGGCAAACAAGTCGTGTTGATGCACTTAACCAAGCTATACATAAAGCTCAATCTTTTAAGTTTGATTTAAAAGGAGCTGTTATGGCTAGTGATGCCTTTTTCCCTTTTCCAGATTGTGTTGAGATCGCAAAAAACGCTGGAATTACAGCAGTAATACAACCAGGAGGATCAATTAAAGACCAATTAAGTATCGATTATTGCAATGAAAATAATGTTGCAATGGTATTTACAGGAACGCGTCATTTTAAACATTAAAATTTTTAGTTAGTCTCAACTATTTAAAGAAAAAACTCGTATATAATTAAATTGTTAATATTTAGTAACTTTTACTACATTTACAAAACCAACATAAGAACTTAACATATCAACCTTTCATAACAGACGCAGATGGGATTTTTTGATTTCTTAACAGAAGAAATAGCTATAGATTTAGGAACAGCAAACACATTAATTATTCACAATGATAAAGTAGTTGTGGATAGTCCCTCAATAGTTGCCAGAGACCGAATAACAGGAAAAATAATTGCCGTTGGTAAAGAAGCCAGCATGATGCAAGGAAAAACGCATGAAAACATAAAAACAATTAGACCATTAAAAGATGGTGTAATTGCTGATTTTGATGCTTCAGAGCAAATGATTAATTTGTTTATTAAAAATATTCCTGCTCTTAAAAAGAAATTATTCACTCCAGCATTAAGAATGGTTGTTTGTATTCCGTCAGGTATTACTGAAGTAGAAATGCGAGCTGTAAAAGAATCTTGTGAACGTGTTAATGGTAAAGAAGTGTATTTAATACACGAACCAATGGCAGCAGCCATTGGTATTGGTATTGATATTATGCAACCAAAAGGAAATATGATTGTTGATATAGGTGGTGGTACAACAGAGATTGCCGTTATTGCTCTTGGCGGAATTGTATGTGATAAGTCTGTTAAAGTTGCTGGTGATGTATTTACCAACGATATTATATACTATATGAGAACACAACATAATTTATATGTTGGAGAACGTACAGCTGAAAAAATAAAAATACAGATTGGTGCTGCTACTGAAGATTTAGAATTACCACCAGATGAAATGAGTGTTCAAGGTCGTGATTTATTAACAGGAAAACCAAAACAAGTACAAATATCATTTAGAGAAATTGCAAAAGCACTTGATAAATCTATATTAAGAATTGAAGATTCTGTAATGGAAACATTATCTCAAACACCTCCAGAATTAGCAGCAGATATTTACAATACTGGAATTTATCTTGCAGGTGGAGGATCGATGTTAAGAGGTTTAGACAAACGCTTGTCTCAAAAAACAGACTTACCAGTATATATTGCTGAAGACCCATTAAGAGCTGTTGTTAGAGGTACAGGTATTGTACTAAAAAATCTTCAGAAATTTAAAAGCGTACTTATAAAATAGTAAACCCAAATGCAACAAATCATCAACTTTGTATTAAGAAACAAAACATTTCTTTTGTTTTTGTTACTCTTTGGTGTGTCTTTGTTTTTTACTATTCAATCGCATTCTTATCATAAAAGTAAGTTTATAAACTCTGCTAACTATGTTACAGGAGGTATCTATAAAAAAACTAATGGTATTAAACAATATTTTAACTTAAAAGAAGAAAACGAAGCTTTAATTGAAGAAAATAAAAAGCTAAAAACTCTTTTGTTTAATATTAATATTGACACATTAAATTATACAATTACCGATAGTACTTTTCTAGGTGAATATTTTAAATTTAGAACAGCTTCTGTTTATAAAAACAGTTATAGTTTGTCTAATAACTACTTAACAATTAATAGAGGAAAAAAAGATAACATAAAACAAGATTTTGGAGTAATAACCTCCAAAGGGATTGTAGGAATTATTGAAAACACTTCTGATAATTATGCGTCTGTATTATCCATTTTAAACACTAAAAGTAGAATTAACGCTCAACTAAAAAAAACAAGCCATATTGGTTCTTTAGAATGGAATACTAAATCGCCAGAGTTTGTACAAATGGTAGATGTCTCAAAATTTGCTCCAGTAAAAGTTGGAGACACTATTATAACTGGTGGTCAGTCTACTATATTTCCTCAAGGTATTTTAATTGGTAGTATTGACTCTTTTTCTTTAGATACTGGTGGTGACACTTATACTATAAATGTGAAACTATTTAATGATATGACTAATATTGGTCATGTTTATATTATTGAGAATTTAAATGCTGAAGAACTTAAATCACTAGAACAAAAGCCAAATGAATAGTGCTTCAATAAATATCATATCGCGTTTTGTTATATTAATTTTGGTTCAGGTATTAGTCCTTAACAATATTAACTTTCTAGGCTATATAAATCCTTATCCATATATTTTATTTACTATACTTTTCCCAGTAAGAAATAACCGAACAGCTATAGTTTTTTTAAGTTTCATATTAGGATTATGTATTGATATTTTTTCAGATTCTGGAGGTATTCATGCAGCAGCTTGTGTTACCATAGCTTATATAAGACCTACCATACTCAAATTCTCTTTTGGTTCTATTTATGATTATCAAACTATAAAATTCAACCAAACCGAAATTGGAACAAGGCTAACTTATTTCTCAATAATAACTGTTGTACATCACTTCATTTTGTTTAGCCTAGAAGTATTTAACATTTCAAAAATAATTTTAGTCCTTCAAAAAACGTTATTCTCAAGTATATTTACTATACTATTATGTTTATTAATTACAATTCTTTTTAGCAACAAACGTAAATGAGAAAACTGTTACTTACCTCTATTGTTTTTTCTGTAGGTCTAATATTTATTGCACGATTATTTTACTTACAGGTTTATAATCAAGATACATATAGCTTATACGACGATAATGCTATTAGAAAAGTTTATGACTATCCTAAACGCGGTTATGTTTATGACAGAAATGGTAAGCTTTTAGTGGCAAATCAGCCATCTTATGATGTCATGTTCATTCCTAGAGAAGTAAAACCATTAGACACACTTGAGTTTTGTAGTTTATTACGTATAACAAAAGAAGATTTTAATAGAATATATGATAAAGCATATATTTACTCACCTCGATTACCTTCTGTTTTTATCCCTCAATTATCTAGAGAAGAATATGCAGTTCTTCAAGAAAAAATAAGAAAATTTCAAGGTTTCTATATTCAAAAAAGATCTTTAAGAGATTATCAAACCACAATTGGTGCTAACGTTTTAGGTGATATTGGCGAAGTAAATAACGCAATTATAGATAACAACCCATATTATAATATGGGAGATTTAATTGGCAAGCAAGGGGTTGAAAAAACTTATGAAGAAATCCTAAGAGGTGTAAAAGGCATAAAGTTTATTCAAAAAGACAGGTTCAACAGAGACCTTGGTCCATACAAAGATGGTATTTATGATACTTTACCTAAAGCAGGTCACGATATAACAATTACAATTGACGCAGTATTACAAGAGTATGGCGAACTACTAATGCAAAATAAACGTGGTGGAATTATTGCCATAGAACCTAGTAGTGGAGAAATACTTGCAATGGTTTCTGCTCCTACTTATAATCCAAATTTATTAGTTGGAAGACAACGTTCTGCAAATTTTTCAAAATTATATAATGACTCAATAGCAAAGCCTCTTTTCGATAGAGGTCTTCAAGCACAATATCCTCCAGGCTCACCATTTAAAGTACTAAACGCCCTGATTGGTTTACAAGAACAAGTTGTAACAACAGATGATCAATTTGGTTGTAGAATGGGTTATTATGTTGGTAGCAGAAGATTAACTGGTTGCCATAGTCATTCGAGTCCTTTAGCCATGAATGGCGGAATTGCACAATCTTGCAATGCTTATTTTGCTAACGTTTATAGACGAATTATTGATAAACATAAAGATGCTGGCGATGGAATGGATGTTTGGAGTAACCATGTTAAAAGTTTTGGTTTAGGTAATTATTTAAATAACGATTTAGCAGTTGGACAAAAAGGAAGAATTCCTGATGCAGCTTTTTATGACAAATGGTATGGTAAAGACAGATGGGCTTCAACATATATTATATCTAATGCTATTGGTCAAGGAGAAGTAGAAGCAACACCAATTCAATTAGCAAACATGGTAGCAGCTATTGGTAATCGTGGTTATTATTTTACACCACATATAATTAAAAATATTGAAGGTGAAAAAATAGATTCTAAATATACTACACCAAATTACACAACAATAGACAAACAATATTTTGAACCTGTTGTTCAAGGCATGTTTGATGTATACAACCATGGTACAGCTTCAACATTACAAGTGCCAGGAATTGAGATATGTGGTAAAACTGGTACTGCCGAAAATTTTGTGAGAATAAATGGAGTTAAAACTCAACTTACTGACCATTCTATATTTGTTGCTTTTGCTCCAAAAGACAACCCAAAAATTGCTATTGCTGTTTTTGTTGAAAACGGATATTGGGGAAGTAGATTTGCAGGCAGAATTGCTAGTTTAATGATTGAAAAGTATATTAAGGGAGAAATCACAAGAAAAGACATGGAAACATGGATACTAACTCATGGTCTTGAAACTGAATATAGCAAACCCTATTCTGGAAAACCTTTTACTATTAACAAAGGTGCAACTATTGATATTGTTGAACCTCCAAAAACAGATAAGGATTTAAAAAAAAATAGTGTTAATGTAAAAGCAAAGACAACTAACTAGTTTAAAAATGCAGAGAGATTATAAAAGTTTTAGATTAGATTGGCTAACCATAATTCTGTTTTTTTTATTAGTAGGATTTGGATGGGTTAATATAACTTCAGCCTCTCATGTTGGTGATATTATTGAGTATTTTGACATGAACCAACCTTACGGGAAACAATCCTTTTTTATAGTTCTTACACTAGTACTTATCGTTATAGTATTATCTATAGAAGCCAAATTTTATGAACGTTTTGCTAGTATAATATACATTTTCTCAATTATTTCGCTGATTGGTTTATTCTTGTTTGGAAAAAACGTTAATGGAGCAACATCATGGTATGCCATTGGAGGTATGACATTACAACCTAGTGAATTTGCAAAATTTGCAACTTCGTTAGCAGTCGCAAAATACATTAGTGATATGCAAACTAACATAACAACACTAAAAGACCAACTTAAAACAATGGCTATAATTGTTTTACCAGCCATTCTTATTCTGTTGCAAAACGATGCTGGTAGTACAATTGTTTATGCTGGTTTCTTTTTTGTTTTTTATAGAGAAGGCCTTCAGCAAATCTATTTAATTATTGGCACAGCAATTATATTTTTATCTGTTCTTGCACTTAAATTTGGAATTTTATATACATCAATAATATCGGCTGTTTTTATACTAGCTCTATATTTTTACAGACGTAAAAAGAAATCTTCAATTATTCAGTCTATAGTTATACTATTACTATGTATTGGTTTTTCCTTCGGAATTAAATATTTCTATACAGATATTTTAAAAGACCATCAAAAAGACAGAATCAGTTTATGGTTACGCTTAGAAAAAGATCCAGCAAAATTAGAGTTAATGAAAAAGAAAGAAGCATACAATCTGCTTCAATCTGAAGAAGCAATTAAATCTGGAGGCTTTACTGGTAAAGGTTATTTAGAAGGCACACGTACAACAGGGAAATTTGTCCCAGAACAACATACCGATTATATTTTTAGTACAGTTGGTGAAGAATGGGGTTTTCTAGGTAGTGCCTTTGTTGTTATTTTATTTGTAGCATTATTAATACGTATTCTACACCTTGCAGAGCTTCAAAAATCACAATTTAGTAGGGTTTATGGTTATTGCGTTGCTTCAATTTTATTTGTGCATTTTATGATTAATGTTGGTATGGTCATGGGATTAATACCAACAGTTGGTATACCTCTACCCTTTTTTAGTTATGGTGGCTCTAGTTTATGGGGCTTTACTATTTTACTCTTTATATTTGTAAAATTAGATTCAAACAGAATTAACGAGTGGTAATAAAAATAAAAGGGACTAATATTTAGTCCCTTTTACAATATTACAAAGTCTATTTATTTATTTTAAACTCGCTAAACTAGATTTTAAAGTTTCAATTTTAGCTAAAGCATCTGCTTCTTTATTACGCTCATTTTGTAATACTTGCTCTGGAGCATTATTTACAAAACGCTCATTAGACAACTTACTTTGAACCGATTTTAAAAACCCTTCTGTATAAGTTAATTCAGCATTTATCTTTTTGATTTCTTCATCAATATTAACAGCACCAGAAATAGGAATAAAATACTCGTTAGATTGTACTCTAAAACTTAAAGCGCCATCAACAGAATCTGTTACAGATTCCATTTTAGATATATTTCCAAGTTTAGCAATTACTGAATTAAACTGATTTGATAAATTTTCATTATTTATAACAGATAACTCTATACTATCTTTAAAAGATATGTTTTTATCTTTTCTAATAGTTCTTATACCAGATACTACTTCCTTAACAACTTCAAAGTCTGAAATCAATTTCTCATTAAAAGCTTCAAGCTTTGGATACTGTGAAACTATTAAAGCTTCTTCTGGTTTACGCTCAGCTATATACTGCCAAATCTCTTCAGTAAGAAAAGGCATAAATGGATGTAAAATCCTAAGGTTGTTTTCAAATATCTCAATAATTGTGCTGTGTGTTTTAGCATCGATTGGTTGTTGGTAGTCTGGCTTAATCATTTCTAAAAGCCAAGAACAGAAATCATCCCAAACCAATTTGTACATCGTCATTAAAGCATCTGATAATCTATATTTGCCATAATGGTCTTCAATTTCTGAAAGTGCATTTTGGAACTTATTTTCGTACCACTGTAAAGCAATCTTAGATGATTCTGGTTGCTCAATATCTGCAACTTCCCAACCGTTTATTAGTCTGAAGGCATTCCATATTTTATTAGCAAATCCTTTTCCTTGTTGGCATAAATCTTCATCAAACATTAAATCATTACCAGCTGCACTACTTAGTAATAATCCAACACGTACTCCATCAGCTCCATAATCGTCAATTAATTTTAATGCATCTGGAGAGTTACCTAATGATTTAGACATTTTACGTCGTTGTTTATCACGAACTAATCCTGTTAAATACACATTTTCAAAAGGTTTTTCTCCTTTATACTCGTAACCAGCTATAATCATACGAGCTACCCAAAAGAAAAGAATGTCTGGTCCTGTAACTAAATCGTTTGTAGGATAGTAATATTTAATCTCTTCGTTTTCTGGATTTCTTATCCCATCAAAAACACTCATTGGCCATAACCAAGAAGAAAACCATGTGTCTAAAGCATCTTTATCTTGAGTTAAATCTTCTGCTTTTAAACTATCATTTCCAGATTTTTCTTGAGCAAGTTTTAAAGCATCTTCTTTGGTTTCAGCAACAACGAAATCGTCTTTACCATCACCATAATAATATGCAGGAATTTGTTGTCCCCAAAGTAATTGCCTAGAGATATTCCAATCTCTTATATTTTCCATCCAATGACGATAGGTGTTATTAAATCGTTTAGGATATAGCTTTATGTCCTCATCATCTAAAACAGATTTAATAGCTGGTTTTACCAATTCTTGCATACTCAAAAACCATTGGTCAGATAATCTTGGTTCAATCACTGCTTTTGTACGCTCACTAGTACCAACTTTATGAGTAATGTCTTCAGTTTTTACAAGAATTCCTAACTCATCTAGTTCTTTAGCAACATCTTTTCTCGCTACTACTCTATCCTTTCCTTGATGATGCAATCCAAAACTATTCATAGTTCCATCTTCATTCAATACATCAATAACTTCTAGATTATGCCTGTCACCAATTTCTTTATCATTTACATCATGAGCAGGTGTTACTTTTAAACATCCTGTACCAAACTCAATATCTACATAATCGTCTTCAATTATTGGAATAACACGATTGCAAATAGGCACTATAACCTTTTTACCCTTTAATGAAGTAAAACGTTCATCATTTGGATTAATACAAACAGCTGTGTCACCTAAAATAGTTTCAGGACGAGTAGTTGCTATGGTTACAAAACCATCTTCACCATCAATTTTATATTTAACATAGTACAATTTGTCAGTACGCTCAACATGAATCACCTCTTCATCTGATAATGTTGTTTTAGCTTCAGGATCCCAATTTACCATTCGATAACCTCTATAAATTAAGCCCTTATTAAACAAATCAACAAACACCTTTATTACGGCTTCATTCATATCATCATCCATTGTGAATTTGGTTCTATCCCAATCACAAGAGCAGCCTAGTTTTTTTAATTGTTCAAGAATTACGCCTCCATATTCATGTGTCCAATCCCAAGCATGTGCTAAAAATTCGTCTCTGGTTAGATCATTCTTATCAATTCCTTGCTCCTTCAGTTTAGCTACAACTTTTGCTTCAGTGGCAATAGATGCATGGTCTGTACCAGGAACCCAACATGCGTTTTTTCCTTGCAAGCGAGCACGACGTATTAATACATCTTGAATTGTATTATTAAGCATGTGTCCCATATGTAATACTCCAGTGACATTTGGTGGAGGAATAACAATGGTATATGGCTCTCTTTCGTCTGGTACAGAATGAAAATAATTATTTTTCATCCAATACGCATACCATTTGCTTTCTACATCTGAGGCTGAATATTTTGTTGGTATTTGCATGCTTTGGTATTGTTTTTGTATAATGACTTGCAAAAGTACTTATATTTCTTTTTTTGTGAAATTATAAAAACAATTAATGTGTTTAAAATTTGTGAATTGAAAGCCGTTTAACGTAATATATCTAAATAATTTTGCAAAATCACAAAAAGTAAGTAGTTTTGATAGTTAGTTTTAAACTAGAAAGTAATAATAAAAAATATAAAGTGATGAAAAATTTAATTACAATTTTATTTGTAGGAATGATGAGTCTTGGAGTATTTGCTCAAGAAAAAGTGGCAAAAATTGAATTTAAGACCGACACTATTGATTATGGAACAGTTGAAAAAGGATCTGATGGCGTTAGAGTATTTGTTTTTACAAACACAGGTAATGCTCCTTTAATTATTTCTGATGTTAAGTCAACTTGCGGCTGTACAGTTCCAAAAAAACCAGAAGAACCAATTATGCCAGGACAAACAGGTGAAATATCTGTAAAATATGATACAAACAGAGTAAATCCTATTAGAAAAACTATTACAGTAACTTCTAATGCCGACACACCAACTGTAGCCCTAAAAATTAAAGGAGAAGTAGTAGACTCTTCGAAAACTAGTGTGCTAGAGAAAAAAGGGAAAAGTGTAATGGAGCAATAAAAGCTACATAAATCCATTAAAAAAGCTCTTTTTATAAATTATAAAAAGAGCTTTTCTTATTAATATAGATTTTGTAAAATAAACCGAAAAGTAAGTATTACACCATTTCGATCTACTTTCATTTTAATTTGTTTTCCATGATCTGCCCTAAACATACTATTAATTTCCTGAAGGCTTAAATCATCGGCATGTTTATTATTAATTGATATTACTACGTCGCCTAGGTGTAAACCAGCTAACTCAGCAGGTGAATCTTTTCTTAACTCAACTATTCTGAAAGCAGGTTTTAACGAGTATTTATAACTTGTGTTAAAAACTAATGTAGTATTGTTAGAATCTTTATCATTTGGAAACCCAACCATAGATGTATTATCTAATTCTTTAACAATCCTTATCCCATCCTGTTCTAAAACAATTCCACTTTTATTGTAATGAAAAGGCATGCCAAAATTGCTATTCTTCTTTAATATAACTTTTTGGTTTGTATAGTCCATAATTATATTAAATCGTTTTAGAAGTTCTCCAGAAATACTTCCGCTTCGTTCTTTAAATTTTCGAGCAAAACTTATAGATGTAGAGTCTGGGAAAGCGACATTAACATTTTCTAGCTTAAAGCTATTTAGTGAAAATGAAGTAACTTTAGATCGTTTCCCGTAAACACTACCACTCAGCCCTTTGCCTAAATAATCATTAAAGTACTTTTCGCCAACAGGGTAAACACCATTATCTGCATCTTCAAAAAGCCATAGCGCGTCACTACCTCCAGAATCTATTAATAACTTTACTGGAATGTTTTTAGAGTTAATCTCAACATTGGCATCTATATAGGGCTTATTATTATGAAGAGTAAGATCAAACAGCTCACACTTTTTACACTCTTTATATTCATAGGTTAAAGGATTATGAAGCTTAATGAACTTTCTCGAATAATTAACCTCAACAATAAAATCTTTAAATATGTCATATCCGATAATTCCATGTATTGGAATTCCAAGTCTAGGAGCAAAGTTTATAGTACTATCAAAAACAACATAAATATCTTGGTTCACATTAATAGCATTACCAACTTTAAATAAATTTTGTTTTGATCTTAAGGCTTCAATAGAGCCATCACCTCCTAATCCTCTCAGATAAATAGTTTCTGCATTATTAATTTTTAAAGAGTCTGCATGGTTTCCAATGTTAAACAAAATTGGCTTACTAACTCCAGAATCCAATAAGAAGGATAATTCAAAACCGTTAACTTCAACAGGTAAAACAATTAAATTATCAATTAATTTAAATTTAATCTTATCAGATGTCGATCTTGGAATAGTAAAACTACTTTGTGAAAAACAAAAAAAGGATATCAGTAATAATAGTAAAAAAAGCGTATTTTGTTTTATCATACTGAATGATTATTGTAATGTCTAACAACAATTTACAAATCTTTATCTGAACTATTTTTTTTATGTCAATATTTTAAAAAAACTTTAAGATAAATTTCAGAACTTTGCCACCTAAACATTAGATAATGCCAAAAATTTCACAAAAAGGGCAATTAATGCCAGAGTCACCTATTAGAAAACTAGTTCCTTATGCTGAATTAGCATATAAAAAAGGGAAAACAGTATACCATTTAAATATTGGACAACCAGATATAAAAACACCACAAGTAGCTTTAGATGCTGTTAAAGTACACTCATTAGACATTTTAGCCTATACAAGGTCTGAAGGCTCTGAAGAATACAGAAAAAAAATTGCAGAGTATTATAAAAAAAATAATATTCATGTTTCTCATGAAGATATTATTGTAACTACTGGTGGAAGTGAAGCTTTGCTTTTTGCCTTTGGAAGTATTATGGATTCTGATGATGAAATAATAATTCCTGAACCATTTTATGCAAATTACAATGGATTTTCAACAGCTTCAAATATTAAAGTAGTGCCAGTAATTTCTAAAATTGAAGATAATTTTGCCTTACCAGCTATTGAAGAATTTGAAAAGCTAATTACTCCAAAAACAAAAGCAATACTTATTTGTAATCCTGGTAATCCAACAGGTTATTTATATTCTAAGGATGAAATTAAAAAATTAGCTCAAATTGTAAAAAAACATGACTTGTTTTTAATTGCAGACGAAGTGTATAGAGAGTTTGTTTACGATGGTAATGAGTTTTATTCTATCATGCAAGAAGAAGGTTTAGAAGATTATGCAATAATGATAGATTCTGTTTCTAAACGATACAGTATGTGTGGAGCTCGTATTGGTTATTTAGTTTCAAAAAACAAAAACGTAATTAAAACAGCATTAAAATTTGCACAAGCAAGATTGAGCCCTCCCACTCTAGCTCAAATAGCAAGTGAGGCTGCATTGCAAACTCCTCAAAGCTATTTTGATGAAGTTATTGATGAATATGTAAAAAGAAGAAACATACTAATTAACGAATTAGAAAAAATTGAAGGTGTAAAAGTAGCTAAACCAAATGGGGCTTTTTATTGTATTGCAGAGTTACCAATTAAAAACGCAGATAAATTTGCACAGTGGTTATTAGAGACTTTCGATTATAATAACGAAACAGTAATGGTAGCACCTGCTGCTGGTTTTTACTCAACTCCTGGAGTTGGGCTAAATCAGATACGAATCGCTTATGTACTTAATGAAACAAGTTTAATTAAAGCTGTTAAAATTCTTGGAGAGGCATTAAAAGTTTATAAAGATTAATGCAAATACAAAAAAACATATCACTAAAACCTTATAATACGTTTGGTATTGATGCCATTGCTAAACATTATATTTCGGTTAAATCAATTAAAGTATTACAAAGTGTTTTAAAATCAGATTCATACCCAAATAAGTTTATTCTTGGTGGAGGTAGTAATATGTTACTTACTAAAGATATTGAAGATTTAGTGGTTCATGTAAATCTTAAGGGAATTGAAGTAGTTTCTGAAAATGATAATCATATTTTTGTTAAAGCTAATGCTGGTGAGAATTGGCACGAGTTTGTGCTTTGGTGCTTAAATCACAATTTAGGCGGAATAGAAAACTTATCATTAATTCCTGGCAATGTAGGCACAGCACCAATTCAAAATATTGGCGCATATGGCGTAGAACTTAAAGATGTATTTGAATCTTGTGAGGTGATTGATATAAAAACTTCAGAAATCAGAACTTTCAATAACAAGGAATGTAAATTTGGCTATAGAGAATCTGTTTTTAAACAAGAAGTAAAAGATCAATATATTGTTATTAATGTAACTTTTAAGCTTACAAAGAATAATCATGTGCTTCGTACTGATTATGGAGCTATAACATCTCAATTAAATGATATGAAGGTTACAGAACCAACAATTCAAGATATTTCAAATGCTGTTATAGCTATAAGACAAAGTAAACTTCCAGACCCAAAAAAAATTGGAAACAGTGGTAGTTTTTTTAAAAACCCTGTAATATCAACTAAACACTTTGAAACATTAAAATTAAATTTTCCTGATATTCCTAGTTATCCTATATCAGAAACAGAAGTAAAAGTTCCAGCAGGTTGGCTAATTGAAAAGGCTGGTTTTAAAGGAAAAACATTAGGAAATTATGGTGTGCATAAAAACCAAGCTCTGGTGCTTGTAAACTATGGAAACGCAAATGGAAAAGATATTTTAGATTTGGCAAGATTAATTCAAAAAACAATTTATCGCCTTTTTGAAATTACAATAGAAACCGAAGTTAATATTATATAAAAAAAAGAGCTTCAGTAATTCTGAAACTCTTAATTTATAATAGAATGTGTTTTGAAAAAGCTATTAATCAATTCTTTTGAGGGAATAACATTCTATGCTGTAAAAACAATATTAATTTAAAAATACTGTTACGTTATATTTTACTAATTTTACTTCTTAAATATATATACGCTTAAAAAGCCTATTTGGATTTTTTACAATAAAAAAATTGAGCACTTCTTTAGAACAACATATTGTACAATTACTCGAAAAAAGTGATACCGCTGCCATAAATTTACTTTATGAAAATTATGCAGACAGCCTTTATGGTGTTATTTTAAAGATTACAAAAAATGAAGAATTAGCTCAAGATGCTTTACAAGAAAGCTTTGTTAAAATATGGAAGAATGCTAAAAAATACGATTCTAAAAAGGCAAAATTATTCACTTGGCTATATAGAATTGCAAGAAATACAGCTATAGATAAACTACGAAGCCACAACAATAGATTTGAAAAAGAAGTCCAAATCGATAAATCAAACGTATATATACTACCAACATCAAGTTTAAATCAAGATGTTATTGATATTAAAGAACATGTTGGGAGACTAGACGAGAAGTATCAAATTGTACTAAATGCCTTGTTTTTTGAAGGTATGACACAACAAGAAGCAAGTGATGAATTAGATATTCCATTAGGTACTATAAAGTCTAGATTAAAAATAGGATTAAGAGAATTAAAAAAACTCTATACTCCATAAAAAAGTGGAAATAATGGAAAAAAAACTACATTCTTTTTTACAATCTGGCCTAATAGATAAATATATATTAGGTACAACTACTCCTAATGAAACATTAGAAGTTGAACACTATATCTCAACGTATCCTGAGGTAAAAGCTGAATATAACAGACTACAAGATAATTTAGAAATTATTGCAAAAGCTAATGCTGTTGAGGCACCAAAGTTTGTTTTAGATGCAATTCTTAATGATATTAATGACAAACCAGTAATTGCATTAAATACACGAAAACAACACACACCTTGGTATAGCATAGCTGCTAGTTTTGCAGCAATTATGTTTGCTGTCACAGCATTCTTATTGTATCAAAAAAATAGCGACTTAATAAGAGAAAATAATGTGGTTGTTGATGAACTTTTTGATTTACGAAGCGATATTGAAAATAACAACAACAAGCTAGACAATGTAATGCGTCAGTTAATGAAATTAAACAATCCAGAAACTGAAAAATATGTGTTACGTGGTAATGATAGAGCTAAAGATTTAAAAACTGTAGCCTATATTAATTCGGTTGATAAAACATCAATGATAGATGTTGTTTCATTACCAAAATTACCAAAAGAGCAACAATACCAAATTTGGGCTGAGTTGCAAGATAGAATGGTAAATCTTGGAATTCTTGATGCTAATGACAGACGTTTAAAATCTATTCCTTACATGGAAAACGCACTTGGCTTAAGTATTACAATTGAACCAAAAAATAAAGTAAGTGAAAGAGCAACAGCAGAAAATGAAGTTGCAGAAATTACACTAAAAAACAAATATTAGTATCTTTTTAATATTAAAAAAAGCCACCAAATTATGGTGGTTTTTTTATGCAAATAAATTAGCGTTTAAGACTTAAAAAGATGTTCGTTTATATTTATGAAAAGCACTATCTTTGCATAAATATTTTTATAATGAAACTTTTTTTTATTACTCTTATTCTTTTAGGACTTGCAATAGCAGGAATTGCAATAAAAATTTGGGCAAAAAAGGATGGTAAATTTGCAGGAACTTGTGCAAGTCAAAATCCGATGTTGAATAAAAGTGGTGAATCTTGTGGTTTTTGTGGCAAGACTCCAGATCAATTTGAAAATTGTAATGAACCTCAACACTCATAGGTATTAATGCTAATTTTTAATATTCTATTCTACTTATTTATTGTAGTTATACTTATTCAGATTATTTATTACGGAGTATTTTTTGTTGCTTTCAAAAAACGAAACACTCTTCATAAAACCTCAAAAAAACAGCCAGTTTCAGTAATTATATGTGCTAAAAACGAAGCAAAAAACCTAAAACATTTTTTGCCTTCAATTTTAGAACAAGATTATCCAAACTTTGAAGTCGTTTTAATTAATGACTGTTCTTCAGATAAAACTTTAAAAGTAATGGAGAGCTTCAAAGAATTACACAATAATATTAAAATTGTTAATGTAAAAAGCATTGAAGCGTTTTGGGGAAACAAAAAATATGCGCTTACTCTTGGAATAAAAGCATCAACACATAATCATTTACTATTTACTGATGCAGATTGCAAACCTGTATCAAAACACTGGATTAGTGAGATGAGCAGTCATTTTTCTGATAAAAAATCGATAGTAATTGGATATAGTCCATATAAAAAAGAGAAGAAATCATTCTTAAATAAACTTATACGATTTGAAACCTTATTAACAGCAACCCAATATGTCTCTTATGCAAAAATGGGAAGTCCTTACATGGCAGTAGGTCGTAATTTAGCATACACAAAAGACACCTTTTTTGAAGCCCGAGGTTTTATGGATCATATGAATATAAAATCTGGTGATGATGATTTGTTTATAAATCAAATTGCTGATGCTTCAAATACAACAATTTGTATAAACCAAAATAGCTTTACAGAATCAATCCCAAAAAAGAACTTTAAAGACTGGATACTTCAAAAGAGAAGACATATTAGCACAGCAAAGCATTACAAATCAAAACATAAATTACTATTAGCTACATTTTACGCAACACAGCTCCTTTTTTATGTTTTAGCTATTCTATTAATAAGCACACTTACATATTGGAAAATTGTACTTATACTAATAGCTTTAAGATACATTGTTCTCTTTACAAGTTTTATAGTTACATCAAAAAAACTTAAAGAAAACGACCTAATACCCTATTTACCTTTGTTAGAATTGTTTTTAATTACCTCGCAATTCTCTATATTTATAAAAAATATATCTTCAAAGCCCAATCATTGGAAATAAAACATGCTATTGAGAAAGCCAAACTAAACGACCAAATGGCGTTTAATTATCTATTGGACACCTTTTGGAATGACGTTTATGGGTTTCAGTTAAAACGTACAGAAAACGAAAATGATGCAGAAGACATAACTATTCAAACCTTCTCTAAGGCGTTTGATAAAATTCATACTTATAATGAAAATTATGAATTTAAAACTTGGTTAATAACCATCTCAAAGAATATTCATATTGATTTGGTTAGAAAGCAAAAATCATCAATAGCAAATACTACAAGTAAACCTCATGATAATGATTTTTACGATATTATTGATGAATCTCCTTCGCCTGAAGATGACTTAATCACAGAGCAAAACTTAGCAAAATTACTTCGAGACATAAAAAAGTTAAAACCTCATTATCAAGAAATTATTAATTTAAGATACTTCCAAGAGTTAAGCTACAAAGAAATTTCAGATCAACTAAACGAGCCCATAAACAATGTAAAAGTTAAGTTGCTTCGTGCTAAAAAACTATTGGCAGAAATTATTAAGAAAAAGTAAGTATGAATCAAACACAAAGTCAGTTTTATCAAGAATCTGGAATAGCCAACCCACTAAATATTTCGCTATCAGTAACATGCAGCCTCATTGCAATATGCATTTTGAGTTTTCTTTACAGTATAATTACTCACTACCTACCTCTTGTTTACTTTAATTTTTTAATTGCTATAGGATTTGGCATTTCAATCTCCTTTGTTAGTCGTTTTTTCAATAGTATATTCAAAATAAGAAACAGGAAAAAAAGCATTATCATCACTTTAGTTTTAGCTTTTATAGCTGTGTATTTTCAATGGATATGGTATTTATATATTATTAATTCTGTTGAATTTAGTTTTATAGATGGAATTACTTTTTTTATTAATATGATATTCAGACCAGATTTAGTAATTGAAAATATAATTATCATAAATAAATTTGGTGTTTGGGAAATGTTTGGAACTACATTTAAAGGCATTGTTTTATGGTTAGTTTGGTTGGTTGAAGCTGCTATAATCATGTTTTTGTCATTTAATAATTATATACATTTTCAAACAATTCCATTTTCAGAAAAAGACAACAAATGGTTTAAAAAAGAATATATTGATTTTGATTTCGAACATATTGCATTCAAAAAAGAGTTCATAGAAAAATTTCAAATTAATCCTTCAGAAGCAATTAGTGAATTAAAAAAAGGTGATGGTTTAAGACATTCAAAAATTTCAGTTTACAAATCTGATACTGAACAAAAAAGTATTGTTACAATTGATAATATAAGAGTAACCGAAAGAGGAAAAGGAAAAAAAGATATCACTACTGTACTTGAACCTATATATGTTGACAATCAACATTTAATAAAAATTAGAAACAGTTTTAAATTTAAAAAAACATCGATTTTTGAGTTTTAACCTTAAAAATATTGGCCCAGGGTTATTATTTGCTGGTGCTGCTATTGGTGTTTCTCATTTGGTACAATCAACACGCGCAGGAGCAGATTTTGGTTTTGGCCTAGTTTGGGCTTTACTACTTGTAAACATTTTTAAATATCCTTTTTTTCAATTTGGTCCGCGTTATGCTTTAGCAACTGGCGAGAGCCTTTTAGATGGTTACAAAAAATTAGGAAAAGGCGTTTTAATTACCTATTTCATTTTAAGCATTGCTACAATGTTTACCATCCAACTTGCAGTAACTATAGTAACAGCAGGTTTGGCTTCATCTATTTTTGGAGATTTTATTTCTTTAGAATTTTGGACAGTAATAATTTTAGGTATCAGTTTTTCTATTCTTGTTTTTGGGAAATACAGTTTTCTTGACAAACTAATGAAAGTAATTGTACTAACCCTTACAGTTAGTACTGTTGTAGCTGTAATTATCGCATTGTCAAATAACCAAACATCTTTTTCATTTGCACAGATACTTCCAAAAAACAGTGTAGAAATAGCATTTTTAATTGCTTTTATGGGATGGATGCCAGCTCCTTTAGATATTTCAATTTGGCATTCACTTTGGGCAATCGAAAAACACAAAGACACAAATACTTATGATGTAAAATCATCACTTTTCGATTTTAATGTAGGCTATTTATTTACAATAATTTTAGGATTAGGTTTTATCTCTTTAGGTGCTTTGGTAATGTTTCATACCGAAGATGTTTTTAGTGGCTCAGCTAGTGAGTTTTCAAACCAACTTATTAATATGTATACTAAAAATTTAGGCAGTTGGTCTTATGTAATAATTGGCATTGCTGCTTTTACAACAATGTTTAGCACTACACTAACTACATTAGATGCTTCACCTCGAGCAATGGAAAAAACTACCCAATTGCTATTTGGTAACATTCTAAAAAGAGGATATTTATTGTGGCTACTCGTACTAGCTTTAGGAACTATTTTTATTTTCTTCTTTTTAAACTCAGAAATGGGATTATTAATTAAAATAGCAACTATACTATCATTTCTTACTGCACCATTTTACGCTATTATAAATTACAGATTAATTAGTAGCAAGCACACTCCTAAAGAGTGGCAACCTTCAATAAAAATGCACATTTTAAGCATTTTAGGAATCCTATTTTTAATCGCTTTTAGCATTTGGTATCTATCTACATTATAACATTTTATTACAATTTAACTTTGTATCTTTGCATAAGTTAATTGCATTTTAAATGAATACAGAAACGTCTTCAAATATATTACCAGAACGTCAAGCAAAACCTAAATGGCTACGTGTTAAACTTCCAACAGGAAAGAAATATACTGAGTTAAGAGGATTAGTTGATAAATACAAGCTTAATACAATTTGCACATCTGGAAGTTGCCCAAATATGGGTGAATGTTGGGGAGAAGGTACTGCAACATTTATGATTTTAGGAAATGTGTGTACACGTTCTTGTGGGTTTTGTGGTGTAAAAACAGGACGTCCTGAAACTGTAGATTGGGATGAGCCTGAAAAAGTTGCCCGTTCAATAAAAATCATGAATATTAAACATGCTGTATTAACAAGTGTAGATAGAGATGATTTAAAAGATATGGGAAGTATTATGTGGTCAGAAACTGTTAAAGCAGTTAGACGAATGAATCCTGAAACTACATTAGAGACTTTAATTCCAGATTTTCAAGGTATAGAACAGCATATTGACAGAATTATTGATGTTGCTCCAGAGGTCGTTTCGCATAATATAGAAACTGTTAGACGTTTAACTCGAGAAGTACGTATTCAAGCTAAATATGATAGAAGTCTAGGAGTTTTAAAATATTTAAAATCTCAAGGACAACGTCGCACAAAATCTGGTATTATGTTAGGGCTTGGTGAAACAAGAGAAGAGGTTATTGAAACACTTCACGACTTAAAAGCTAATGATGTTGATGTTGTAACTATTGGTCAGTACTTGCAGCCAAGTAAAAAACACTTACCAGTAAAACAATTTATCTTACCACAACAATTTGATGAATATAAACAGATTGGTTTAGACTTAGGTTTCCGTCATGTAGAAAGTAGTGCATTGGTTAGATCTTCATACAAAGCACAAAAACACATTAACTAATGATTAATGTTGCAATAAATGGTTTTGGTCGAATAGGACGACGTGTGTTTAGATTAATACAAGAGCGTAGTGATATGCAAATTGTTGCTATTAATGATTTAGCAGATGCAAAAACATTAAGCCATTTGTTAAAGTATGACAGCATTCATGGTGTGTTTAATAAACCTATTTCATCAGAAAGCGGTTTTATTATTGTTGATGGTAGAAAGATTAGTCTATTAAATCATAAACACCCTGAAGATATTGATTGGGCACCTTTTAAGGTTGATTTTGTTATTGAATCATCAGGAAAATTTAAAACTAAAAGCGAATTACAATATCATATTAATAATGGAGCAAAACGTGTAATTTTATCTGTACCTCCAACTGAAGATGATATAAAAACTGTAGTAATTGGCGTAAATGAATCTGTTTTAAATGGTACAGAAACCATTATTTCTAACGCATCTTGTACGACAAATAATGCAGCGCCAATGATTGATGTTATAAATCGTTTATGTAAAATTAAGCAAGCATATATTACTACTATACACTCATACACAACAGATCAAAGTTTACACGATCAACCTCATAAAGATTTACGTCGTGCTAGAGCAGCAGGACAATCTATAGTTCCTACTACAACTGGAGCAGCAAAAGCTTTAACAAAAATTTTTCCAGAATTGTCTAATGTTATTGGTGGTTGCGGAATACGCGTTCCTGTTGCAAACGGATCACTAACAGATATTACTTTTAATGTTGTAGAAACTGTATCAATTGATGATATAAATTCGGCATTTAAAAAAGCTTCAGAAACATATTTAAAAAACATTTTAGAATATACTGAAGACCCAATTGTATCTATTGATATTGTTGGAAATCCACACTCATGTGTTTTTGATTCTCAAATGACTTCAGTTATAGGAAACATGATAAAAATTGTAGGTTGGTACGATAACGAAACTGGCTACTCTTGCAGAATTATTGATTTAATTTGCAATTTATCGGACAAATCGTAACTTTTATCGAATAAATAATTATATTTGTTCAATTAAAGTGGCCAAATATGTCCCCAATCAAGTATTACATAGTTACTATTTTAATATGTTTTTCAACAATTTTATCTGCACAAAATAGTGCAAATGAAGACGTTGAACTATTAAAAATGCGTGTTGATAATTATGTCACTCAATCAGGTTTTGAGAGTGATCGTGGCGATTATTATAATGCAATTGACAACCTTCAAAAAGCATTAGAATTAGCTAAAAAAGTTAACGACAAAAAAAGTACAGGTAATATTTATACTAAAATAGCCAAACTTCAATATTTAGTAGAGGAACCTGAAAATGCTTTAGTATCACTTACCAAAGCAGCAGAATTACAAAGAGAAATTAACGATTATGCTGACCTTGCAGTCACCTACAACATTAGAGGAATATTACATAGTAGTAAAAAAGAATACAAAACGGCTCTTGAATATTTTAACTCAGCAAAAACAAAATTTGAAGAAGAAGGATTAGAAGCATATATTTCTGAAGTAACTTTAAATGAAGCGAAGGTTTATATAGAACTTGAAGATTTCAAAAATGCTAAATCACTCTTAGAAAAAACTATTGTTCTTTCAAAAAAACATAATCAAACAAAAATATTAAGTAGCGCGCTTATTAATAGCGGTAAAGTATTACAGCATATTGATAAAAATAATCCTTCATCACTTTCTATGACTGAAGAAGGTTTGCAAATTGCAAAATCTAACAACATAATAGAAAACATTAATGATGGCTATTTAACATTAAGCGATGTATACCAAGGTGTAGAAAACTATAAACTTGCTAATGAATTTTTAAAAAAACATATTAGACTTTCAGACTCGCTTTTAGATATAAAGCGTGAAAACTTATCTCCAGAACGAAGAGCTCAGTTTATCAATGAGTATAAAGACGCAAAAACTAAAGATATGGAGGTAAAACTAGAAGAGGCTGATGCTGAAAATAGCTTAACAAGAATTACAACCATTTTAAGTATTGCATTAATTACAATCCTATCATTACTTACACTTTCTCTTTATAAGAATAATAATATTAGGCTAAAAACAAACAACATGCTTCATAAAAAAAATGATGAGTTGATTGTTGCTAAAGAAAAAGCTGAACTAGCTTCAAAAACAAAAGCTAACTTTTTATCTACTGTAACTCACGAGCTAAGAACTCCTTTGTATGCAGTAACAGGGTTAACAAATATGCTACTTGACGAAGACCCAAAACCAGATCAAATAACACACTTAAAGTCTTTAAAATTTTCAGGTGATTATTTACTAACTTTCATTAATGATATACTACAAATAAATAAAATTGAAGCAAACAAAGTTGAATTAGATCCAGAGATTTTTAACTTAAAAAAGAAAGTAGAAAATGTTGTTTCAGCACTTAATAATTCAGCATTAGACAATAATGTAATAATGCATTATGAATTTGAAAAAGGATTGCCTGAAACTTACATTGCTGATCAATTAAAAATATCTCAAATATTAATCAATCTAATTGGTAACGCAATTAAGTTCACTAAAGATGGTGATATTTGGGTAAGGGTTTATAAAATAAGCCAAAAAGACAATGATTATATACTCCGATTTGAAATTGAAGATAACGGAATTGGTATTACAAAAGAAAAGCAAGAACATATGTTTGAAAGCTTCTCACAAGGTTCAATTCAAATTAACAGAAAATATGGAGGAACTGGTCTTGGTCTCTCTATTGTAAAAGGACTTATTGAAATTCTAAAAGGTAAAATATACCTTAAAAGCGAGCTTGGAAAAGGGTCAACATTTATTTTTGAAATCCCTCTAACATATTCTGAAGAAACTATAAAAGTTGAGAAACCTAATCATTTTAATAACATTAACGAATTGGACTTAAGTACTATTAAAATTTTGGTTGTTGAAGACAACAAAATCAATCAAATGATAACCAAAAAGATTTTAAACAAAATGAGTCTCTCTTGTGATATTGTTGACAACGGAGAAGACGCTGTAGAACGTGTAAAACAAAATCGTTATGATGTTGTTTTAATGGATATTCATATGCCAGGAATTAGTGGTCTAGAAGCTACTAAAATTATTAGAACCTTCGATAAAGAGCTTACAATTTTTGCTTTAACTGCTGTGACTTTAGAAGACAAAATGCATGAGTTTGATGAGGCTGGTTTTAATGATATTATTTCAAAACCGTTTAAACAAGATGATTTTGAGAAGAAGCTATACAATGCTCTAATTAATAATAAAAAATCAGCAACTTCTATTTAACAAAATCAGTAATTATTTTATTAAATAAAGTACTATTATCAATATCTGTTTTTATTGGTAAATAGAACAAATTATTGTCCTTTTTAAAATGTGAATTAAGTCGCATAAAATCTTTCTCTGTAGTAATTATCAATTCTTTTTCACGCAAAAGCTTTACATCGCTTTCTGTAAACTCATAATGATCATCAAAATTAAGGTGCTCAAAATTTAAATCTTTAGCTTTTAAAAAATCTACTAAAGGTTTTGGGTTTGCAATTCCAGTTACCAATGTAAATGATTTAGACTTTAAAAAATTAAAATCTTTGTCATCAGTAGCACTCTTCAAAACTTCAGAATATTTTATTGTACTAAAAAACACCTTTTGGTGCGCTTTTGGTTTTAATGCAGCAATTATTGATTGCTTTTCGTTATTATCAATACCATCAGGACATTTAGTAACAACAATAACATCTGCCCTATTTGCTCCATTTTTTGGCTCACGTAAATTTCCTGTTGGAAGCAACATATCGTTAACATACAAGTCGCTATAAGGTGTTAGTAAAACATAAAATCCAGCTTTTACTTTTCGATGCTGAAAAGCATCATCCAACAATATTAAATCAGGTCTTGACTCTAAATTTAATAAACTATCAATACCTCTTTGCCTATCAGCATCAACACTAACTGTTATATCATTAAATTTTTTATAAAATTGAAATGGTTCATCTCCAATGGATAAAGCAGAAGCAGATTCATCAGCCACAATAAACCCTTTTGTGTGTCTCTTATAACCTCTACTTAAAGTTGCAACCTTGTTGTCTTTTTTAAGTAAATTGATTAAATATTCAATCATTGGTGTTTTACCTGTTCCACCAACACTTAAATTACCAACACAAATTATGGGCAAATCATACGCTTTAGAACCTTTTATTCCTAAATCGTATAAAATATTTCTTATCCAAGTTACCAAATAATAAATAGGAACAACAGGAAATAATATGTATCTCAATATTTTCATCACAACGAAAATATAATATTTATATTTGTTTTAAACCTAATACAAAAAAATAATATGATTGTTCAAGACGTCATAAATTACTTAGAAGAATTAGCTCCTTTACAATATGCCGAAGATTTTGATAATGTTGGCCTTTTAGTTGGTGATAAAAAAGCAAAACTCACTGGAGTATTAGTAACATTAGACACGCTTGAAGAAGTTGTAGATGAAGCTATAGCAAAAAAATGCAACCTTATTGTAAGCTTTCATCCTATTATTTTTAAAGGCTTAAAAAAACTTAATGGCTCTAATTATGTTGAAAGAGTTGTTATAAAAGCCATTAAAAACAATATTGCTATTTATGCCATTCATACAGCCTTAGATAATTGCTTACAAGGTGTTAATGATATTATTTGTAACACTCTTGGACTAACAAATAAAAAAATATTATTACCTCAACAAGGCACAATAAAAAAGCTGACAACTTATGTCCCTAAAAAAGATGCAAAAACATTAAGAGTAGCATTATTTAATGCTGGAGCTGGGCAAATTGGTAATTATGAAAACTGTAGCTTTAATAGTGATGGTGTTGGCACATATAAAGGCAATGAAAATTCTAGTCCAGTTTTAGGCACTAAAGGCAAATTACATAGTGAAGAAGAAACACAAATTTCGGTAACTTTCCATAAACATTTAGAATCTAAAATTTTAAAATCGCTTTTTGAGAATCATCCTTATGAAGAAGTTGCTTTTGAGGTTGCTACCTTAGATAATTATAACCAAACTATTGGCATGGGAATGGTTGGAGAACTTGAAAATGAGCAGAAAACAGAAGATTTTTTAAACTTTGTAAAACAAAAAATGAATGTTTCTTGTATTAAACATTCAAATATTACAAAAAAAGAGGTTAAAAAAATTGCTGTATTAGGAGGCTCTGGAAGTTTTGCCATTAATGCAGCAAAGTCAGTAAACGCTGATGTTTTAATAACTTCAGATCTTAAATATCATGATTTTTTCTCAGCAGAAAGTCAAATAATTTTAGCAGATATTGGTCATTATGAAAGCGAACAATTCACAAAAAACTTTTTAGCTGACTATCTATCAAAAAAAATTACTAATTTTGCAGTCGTTTTATCGATGATAAACACCAATCCTGTAAAGTATTTATAATTATGGCAAAAAAAGCTGAACTTTCTGTTGAAGAGCGATTAAGAGCTTTGTATGATTTACAATTAATTGACTCAAGAGTTGACGAGATTAGAAACATAAGAGGAGAGCTTCCTTTAGAAGTTAGAGATTTAGAAGATGAAGTTGAAGGTTTAAATACCAGACTTGAAAAGTTAAACAATAGTCTTGAATTGATTGATAACGATATCAAAGCAAAAAAGAATTTAATTGAAGAAGCTAAAACTTTAATTAAAAAATATGCTGAACAACAAAAGAATGTTAGAAATAACAGAGAATTTAATTCATTAACTAAAGAAATTGAATTTCAAGAATTAGAAACTCAATTAGCTGAAAAGCATATTAAAGAATTTAAAGTTCAGATTGAGCAAAAAAAGGAAGTTATTTCTGAAACTAAAGACAGACTTAAAGATCGTCAAACTCACTTAAAGCATAAAAAAGGTGAATTAAACGCAATTTTAGCTGAAACTGAAAAAGAAGAAACAGCTTTAATTAAAAAATCTGAAGAGTTCCAAAATCAAATAGAAACTCGTTTAGTTGAAGCATACCACAGAATTCGTCAGAATGTAAAAAACGGATTAGCAGTTGTACCAATTGAAAGAGGTGCTTCTGGAGGTTCTTTCTTTACAATTCCACCTCAAGTGCAGGTAGAAATAGCTTCTCGTAAAAAAGTTATTACTGATGAGCATAGTGGTCGTATCTTAGTTGATGCACAACTTGCTGAAGAAGAAAAAGCAAAAATGGAAAAAATGTTTGCTAAGCTAGCATAAGCAAATATCAAATTATATCAAAAGCCTTCATTTACATGAAGGCTTTTTTATTTAGTATAATTTTCACATTTAAACCTTTAAGGTTTTATAGTTTTGTTCGACTACTAAAAGAAAACTATAATTATGAAAAACATATTCACTTTTATTTTTGTTACTCTTTTGTTTAGCTGTCAGAATAATGCACAAGTTAACAGCAAACAACAAGCTGTTATAGATGCAAAACCTATTGAAGTAGCTTTAGAAAACGGAAAAGCAAAAGCGTATTTTGCAAGTGGATGTTTTTGGTGCGTAGAAGCCATTTACGAAAGCATTAAAGGGGTTGACGAAGTTATAAGTGGCTATTCTGGTGGTTACACAAAAAGCCCAACTTATGAATCTAGCAATACAGGTAGAACTGGTCACGCTGAAGCCGTAGAAGTCATTTATGATCCTAAAATAGTGAGTTTTGCTACTTTAGTAGATGTCTATTTTGGTTCTCAAAATCCAACACAGGTAAATGGACAAGGCCCTGACAAAGGTTCGCAATATCGCTCCATTATCTTCTATCAAAATGATGAGCAAAAACAAATTATTTTAAAGAAGAAAGAAGCACTAGCCAAACAGCTAAATACTAAAATAGCTGCCGAAGTTTATCCTTTTCAAAAATTTTGGGTAGCCGAAGATTATCATCAAAATTACGAGCGTTTACATCCTGAAAATCCATACATCCAAAATGTATCTATACCAAGATTAAATAGGTTTAAAGTTAAATTTCCAGAGTTATTAAAAAGCAAACATTAAAACTTTGTTGCCTTAATTTCAAAAATTAAAGGATAAAGTTTATCTTTTGTCACATACATACCAGATTTAGTTTGCTCTAAGTCTGGTAATACATTATAAGGACATTCGTCATACTCATTTAAATAATCAATATGCAAACCTGCCTCAGTAAGCGCGTTTATAACTTCGCTTAAACCATGATTCCAGCCATATTCTTTACTTGTCATTTTTGCGTCTTGGTTGGCATAAGTTCCTTCATACTCTTCATAAATAACTTCATCTTGCATATAACCATATGTCATAATTGATTTCCCTTCACGATAGTCAAACATCCATACAATTGGATGAAATTCTGCCATGTAAAATGTTCCTCCCTTCGTTAAACGCTCGGCAATCATTCTTCCCCAAGGCTTTAAATCTGGTAACCAGCCAATAACTCCATAACTAGTAAAAACTATATCAAACGTGTTGTTTACATATTTCGAAGTTTCTAAAACATTACAACACACAAACTCAGCATCGAGTTTTAATTCTTTATTTAATTGCTGCGCTAGTTTAATACCTTCATCACTCAAATCAACTCCAACACATTTAGCTCCTAATCTACTCCAGCTTAATGTATCTTGCCCAAAATGACATTGTAAATGCAGTAAAGATTTATCTTTAACATCACTCAGAGCCTTCAACTCATAAGACATTAAAGAAGATTTCCCTTCTTTAAAAGCCTTTATATTATACATATCACTTTTAGAGTGTTCTTTCACTTTAGTGTTCCAAGTTGCTCTATTGGTTTCAAAATAACGGTTATTATCACTCATAGTTTTTAAAATTTCACAACTAAAATAAAATAAGTTCATCAATTACAATAGCTTTCTTAACTTTGAATAAAAATACTATGAAAAATTCTATTGCATTATTTATTCTACTTTTAATAGTCTCTTCTTGTAAAGAGGAGAAAAAAGAAACTATTAAAGAACTTTCTATTGCTGAAAAAATAGCAAATGCTCACGGTTTTGAACATTGGAATAAGGTAAAATCTTTTGAATTTACATTTGGTGGTAAAGCAGATGATCCTCAAAGTGGTCGTGCTTGGGTATGGAATCCAAAAACCAATGACATTAAATTAGTTCGTGATAGTGTAGTTACAGCATACAATAGAAATAATATGGACTCAATAGCATTAAAAGCTGATAGAGGGTTTATAAATGATAAATTTTGGGCGTTAATTCCATTTCAATTAATTTGGGATGAAGGCACTACCATTTCTGAAGTAGAAAAATCTCAATCTCCAATTAAAAAAGAAAAACTCAACAAAATTACTATTTTGTATTCAAATGAAGGTGGCTATACTCCTGGTGATGCATATGACATTTACTTTGATGATAATTATATTATTAAAGAATGGAGCTATCGTGAAGGGAATACTACCGAACCGTCATTATCAAACACTTTTGAAAATTATCAAGAGTTTAATGGTATAAAAATAGCCCTAGAACACAAAAAAGCAGAAGGTGATTGGAATCTCCTTTTAAGAAATATTAAGGTAGAATTGGAAGAATAATTTTACTTCAAAACATCTAAAACTTACAATTAAGACGTATATATTGTATAAATATTCCGCAGTATGCGTCTATATATATTTAAAGTGCTTCATCTAACAAGTTGAAGCACTTTCTCTTTTTTATCCAACAAAATTTTGTTTTACATGTGTTCCATCACAAAATGGTTTATTGTTAGATAGTCCACATCTACAGAATGCAGTTGTTCTGTTTTTAGTTTCTTGCTTACCATCTTTATGAGTCACTTTTAAAGTTCCATAAACCAATAAAGGACCATTCTCAACTACCTCAATTTTTGTTTCCATACTTTCAGATGTTTTATCCCCTTCAGCATTCATATAAAAACTTAAAGCACCAGATGGACATTGTTTTACTTGGTTAACAATTGCTTGTGTGTTTTCGGCATCAATTTTAATCCATGGTCTATCTTTAGGCTGAAAAACTTTTGGTAAACCTTTAGCGCATATTGCAGAGTGAATGCATTTTTCTGCTTCCCATACAACTGTAACTTCTCCGTTTGAATATTCTTTTGTTTTGCTCATACCAAATAATTTGTATTAAATATACAAAAAAACTAAGTTCAATTTATCGCTTAACTAAGTGTTCATTTCTAAATTTATAATTGCTATTTTTGTTGGAAACCGAAAAACAATTCGCCTTGTCCAACTATAAATTAGGTCTTGATTTTGCTAAGGAGCTAGACCAAAACGATAAATTATCTCATTATAGAAGTCAATTTCATATTCCAAAAAATAAGGATGGAAATGATTGGTTATACTTCACAGGAAACTCTTTAGGGTTGCAACCTAAAAACACAAAAAAATATATAAATCAAGAATTAGAAGATTGGGCAAATTTTGGTGTAGAAGGTCATTTTGAAGCTAAAAATCCTTGGATGCCTTACCATGAGTTCTTAACAGAGTCAATGGCAAAAGTTGTAGGCGCAAAACCTATTGAGGTTGTTGTAATGAATACACTTACCACGAATTTGCATTTACTAATGGTGAGTTTTTATCAACCAACAAAAACCAAGTATAAAATAGTTATTGAAAGTGATGCCTTTCCTTCTGATAGATATGCAGTACAAACCCAATTAGAGTTTCATGGTTTTGATGCTACTGAAGACTTAATAGAGTGGAAACCTCGCAAAGGTGAAGAGCTTTTACATATTGAAGATTTAGAAACTATTCTTAAAGAACAAGGAGATGAAATTGCTTTGCTACTTATTGGTGGTGTTAATTATTACACTGGACAATATTTAGATATAAAAAAAATTGCCGATTTAGGGCACGCTAAGAACTGTATGGTTGGTATTGATTTAGCACATGGCGTTGGAAATATAAAACCAGAACTTCATGATTCTGGAGTAGATTTTGCTGCTTGGTGTACTTATAAATATTTAAACTCAGGACCAGGAAGTTTAGGCGGACTTTTTGTACACGAAAAGCATGCACATAATAAAAACTTAAAACGATTTGCTGGTTGGTGGAGTCATAACAAATCTACACGTTTTAATATGCGACAACCATTAGACGTAATTCCTGGAGCCGAAGGCTGGCAACTAAGTAATCCTCCAATTTTATCAATGGCAGCTATAAAAGCATCGTTAGATATGTTTAATGAAGTTGGAATGGATGCTTTAAGAGAGAAGTCTGAAAAACTAACAGGTTACTTTGAGTTTTTAATTAATGAATTGAATAACAACAAAATCAAAATCATAACACCATCAAATCCTAAAGAAAGAGGTTGCCAACTTTCTATTCAGGTAAAAGATGCTGATAAAGATTTACATAAAAAATTAACCAAAGCGCATATCATTACAGATTGGCGAGAACCAGATGTTATAAGGTGTGCTCCTGTTCCATTATACAACACCTTTGAAGATGTTTACAGAATGGTTGAAAAATTGAAAGCTATTTTAAATGAATAAACAACAAAACATACTCATCATTGGCGCTGGACTTTGCGGAAGTCTTCTTGCATTACGTTTAGGACAACGTGGCTACAATGTTACTGTAATGGAAATGCGTCCAGATTTGCGAAAAGTAAATATCTCTGCTGGTCGCTCAATAAATCTAGCTTTTTCAGATCGTGGTAATAAGGCTATGAAATTGGTTGGTATAGAAGATAAAGTTAAAACACTTTGCATACCTATGAATGGCAGAATGCTTCATGATATAGAAGGCAATACCATTTTAGCACCTTATAGTGGTCGTGAGCACGAATATATTAATTCAATCTCTAGAGGAGAACTTAATGCTTTATTATTAGATGAAGCTGAAAAGCATAAAAATGTAACCATACATTTTAATAGAAAATGTAAATCTGTAGATTTCGAAAATACAACAGCTACTTTTAAAGACTATGAAAATAATGTAGAATTTATTGAAGATGCAGATGCTATTTTTGCAACAGATGGAGCTGGTTCTGCAATGCGAAAAAGTTATTTTCTAGGCAAAAAATTCTTGTTCAGTTTTTCTCAGGATTATTTAACCCATGGCTATAAAGAGTTAAGTATACTTCCTGCCGAAAATGGAGGCTACAAAACTTATAAAAACGCACTTCATATTTGGGGAAGAGGCGATTTCATGCTCATTGCATTACCTAATTTAGATGGTAGTTTTACTGTGACATTGTTTTTAAGTTTTGATGAAGGCGAATACAATTTCAATAACCTAACTACTAAAGAAAGTGTATTAGAATTCTTTGGTAAATACTTTAAAGATGCTTTAGAGTTGATGCCAAACTTAGTAGACGACTTTTTTGAAAATCCAACGTCACCATTAGGAACCGTAAAATGTTCGCCTTGGCATTATAAAGGCAATACACTATTAATGGGAGACGCAGCACATGCTATCGTCCCTTTTTATGGTCAAGGTATGAATGCTTCTTTTGAAGATGTTGTAGAATTTGATAAAGTTTTAGATGAACATCATCAAAATTGGGAAAGCGTTTTTAAAGCTTACGAAAAGACTCGTAAAAAGGATACAGATGCTATAGCAGATTTAGCTATTGATAATTTTCATGAAATGAAAGATCATGTAAACAATGCTATTTTCAGAGAAAAACGTAACTTAGAGATGGCTTTAGAAAAAACATTTCCTAATGAGTATTCTTCAAAATATTCGTTAGTTACCTTTAACGAAGATATAGGTTATAGGCAAGCAATGTTACAAGGGAGAGCTCAAGACAAAGCAATTTTAAACTTACTTGCAGACAAAGACATTAATATTAATGATGATTTAAAAATCATCTTAGAAAAAGTTAAAGCAGCTACTAAAAACATATTAGAAGACGATAAAATTGCAGGATTAAAATAACTTAAACTATGAGTGAAAAAATAGTAACACCAAGAGGTGCTTATCCTCACACAAAACGCGTTGGCGATTTTATATTTGTTTCTGGAACTAGTTCTCGTCGTGCAGACAATACTATTGCAGGCGTTGATATTATTGACGAAATGGGAACCAAACGTTTAAATGCTGAAGTACAAACACGTGAAGTAATTTTAAATATAGAAAAGAATTTAGCTAAAGAAGGTGCTTCACTTAAAGATGTAGTAGATGTCACTTCCTTTTTAGTCAATATGAATGATTTTGCTGGCTATAATAAAGCTTATGCCGAATTTTTTGACAAAGAAACAGGCCCAACACGTACCACAGTTGCGGTTCATCAATTACCACATCCAGATTTGGTAGTTGAAATTAAAGTGATGGCTTACAAGAAATTATAATGAACATCCAAAACTACATAAACGGTAATTTCCATAATCCAACGTCTAATGAATGGATAGACAACTATTGTCCTGCAAATGGCGAAGTATATGGAAAAATTCCAAACTCATCTAAAGACGATATTGAAAATGCATATATAGCTGCAAAATCTGCTTTTCCTAGTTGGTCACAAACCACTTTAGAAGAACGTAGTAGAATAATGATTAAGATTTCCGAATTACTTGAAGCCAACCTACAGCGTTTTGCTGAAGCCGAAAGCAAAGACAACGGAAAACCAGTGAGTTTAGCAAAGTCCGTTGATATACCAAGAGCAGCAAGCAATTTTCGCTTTTTCGGAAATGCCATTACGCAATTTGCAAGTGAGAGCCATGAAAGTGTTGGGCAAGATGCTGTAAATTACACGTTACGCCAACCAATTGGTGTTGTTGGTTGTATTTCACCTTGGAATCTTCCACTTTATTTATTTACATGGAAAATTGCACCAGCGATAGCAGCAGGAAACTGTGTCGTAGCCAAACCAAGTGAAGTAACACCAATGACTGCTTATTTGTTGGGTGAAATTTGTAATGAAGCTGGCTTACCTAAAGGTGTACTAAATATAGTCCATGGCTTAGGTACAACAACAGGACAAGCCATTATTGAACATCCAGATATTAAAGCTATTTCGTTTACAGGTGGCACAACAACTGGAGCACATATTGCAAAAGTGGCTGCTCCAAAATTCAAAAAATTATCATTAGAATTAGGTGGTAAAAATCCGAATATCATTTTTGCCGATTGTGATTATGAAGATATGCTTGTAACAACAGTGCGTTCATCATTTGCTAATCAAGGACAAATTTGTCTATGCGGAAGTCGCATTTTTGTAGAAGCTTCTATTTATGAGAAATTCAAAAAAGATTTTGTTACTCGAGTTAAAGCATTAAAAGTTGGACATCCTTCAGAAGATTCAACCAATATAGGAGCTTTAGTATCAAAACCTCATCTTAAAAAAGTAATGGATTATATAAACATTGCTAAGCAAGAAAAAGGAACAATACTTTGTGGAGGAAATAAAGTAATTGTGAATGGCTATGAAAATGGATACTACTTAGAACCAACAGTTATTGAAGTTCCAAATGATGAATGTAGAGTCAATCAGGAAGAAATTTTTGGACCTGTTGTAACCATAATGCCTTTTAGCACAGAAGATGAAGTGTTACAAATGGCAAACAAAGTAAAATATGGCTTATCTGCTACACTTTGGACTAATAACCTAAAACGAACTATGCGAATGAGTAACCAATTACAATCAGGTATTGTTTGGGTTAACACTTGGATGATGCGCGATTTAAGAACACCTTTTGGTGGTGTAAAAGCATCTGGTGTTGGACGTGAAGGTGGATTTGAAGCCTTACGCTTTTTTACTGAAGCAAAGAATGTGTGTATTAAATATTAAAAAACAAGAATATAGAAAAGAGAGAAGAGAATATAGACCGAACGTCTCAATTCTCTATTCTCTATTCTTTTTTCTCTTATCTTATAAAAAATGAATTTAAACTTAAATAATAAATATGCTTTAGTTTGCGGAAGCACAGCAGGAATTGGTAGAGCAACAGCAATTGCATTGGCACAAGAAGGTGTACAAGTAACTTTAGTTGCAAGAAATGAAAGCAAACTAAAAGAAGTACTAGCAGAATTACCCAGCCAGAGAAAACATAATTATATAGTTGCAGATTTTACTAATCCAGAAGAATTAAAATTAAAGGTATCTGATTATATATCAAAAAACCATGGGTTTCATGTTCTTGTTAACAATACAGGTGGTCCAAAAGCTGGAACTGTTTTAGATGCAAATTTAGACGAGTTTGAAAGTGCATTTATTCAGCATTTAAAGTGCAACCACGTATTAGCACAAGCTGTTATTCCATTTATGAAAACAGAAGGTTATGGTAGAATAATTAATATGATATCAACTTCGGTTAAACAACCTATTGAAGGCTTAGGTGTAAGTAATACCATTCGTGGCGCTGTAGCAAATTGGAGCAAAACATTAGCTACAGAAGTTGGACCTTTTGGAATTACAGTAAATAATGTACTTCCAGGAGCTACTGCTACTGAACGACTAACTTCAATTCTTCATAATGTGGCAAAAAAAATAAATGGTTCTTACGAACAAGCTGAAGCTATGATGAAAAACGTTACGCCAGCAAAACGATTTGCCGAACCTGAAGAAATAGCTAATGCAGTCGTATTTTTAGCAAGTGAATGCGCTGGATATATTAACGGAATTAACCTTCCTGTTGATGGTGGACGAACAAAATCTTTGTAACTTTATATCATAAAATTTTTGAATTATGAGCAACTTAGTATCTCCTTTAAATTTTAAAGATTGGATTGAAGAAAACAGACACCTTTTAAAACCACCAGTTGGTAATAAAGTTGTGTGGAAAGATGGCGATTTTATAGTAATGGTTGTTGGTGGACCAAATAGTAGAAAAGACTACCATTATAACGAAACACCTGAATTTTTCTATCAAATTGAAGGTGATATCGTATTAAAAATAATTGATAAAGGCACTCCAAAAGATGTGCATATAAAAGAAGGTGATATTTATTTATTACCACCTAAAGTTCCACATTCTCCTCAGCGAGGTGCAAATACAGTAGGTTTAGTTATTGAATATAAAAGACCTGAAGGTATGCGTGATGCTTTACTTTGGTTTTGCGAAAACTGTGTAACAAAATTATACGAAGAAGATTTTAAGGTAGAAAATATTGAAACAGATATGCCTAAAATTTTTGATAAATATTATGGTGATAAAGACAAACGCAGTTGCCCTAATTGTGGCGAAATAATGCAACCACCTAAAAAAGTTCAGATAGATTAATTATGAAACGCAAACTAAGAATAAACGGTCACTCTCACCTATTACCTTATCCTGAGGAAATTCCTCAGTTTATGAAAGACAAAGGTATTTTTTGGGTAGATAAAGACCGAAAGTTTATGCTTCAAAAAGATTGGAGTCGACCAGTTACAGACTCTAGTTTCTTTTTAGATGAAAAACTAGCATGGATGGAACGCTTTAAAATTGATCATGCAGTTGTTTTAAACCTTTCTCAATTATATGGTAATGGTTTGCGAGTGGAAGAAATGAAGCAAGCCTTGCGTTTTCAAAATGATTTTAATGCAAAAATTCAGAGAGAAAACCCAAGTAAGTTTACATGTGGTTTTGTTGTGCATCCTGGTTTTGTTCGTGGTGCTTGTTGGGAAATTGAGCGTTGTGTTGAAGAATTAGGCATGCAATTATTGTGCTTACCAACACACTATATGGATACTATTGGTACTTGGCGCTGTATTTTTGATGAAGAAAACGAACCTATTTTTGAGTTAGCTAATAAATATAATCTTGCAGTAGAAATCCATCCTTATGATGGTGAGAAATTTATAAAATTAGAAAATACTTCTTGGCGTTTTCATTTAATTTGGATGTTAGCACAATGTGCAGATGCATATCATTTTTTAACTTTAAATGGTTATCAAGATAAATACCCAAATATGCGCACTTGCTTTGCTCATGGAGGCCAATTGGCACAAATAAACTTAGGAAGACGTATACAAGGATTTGATGGACGACCAGATTTGTTTGAAGGCAAGCACCATCCTAGAAAAGCAGTTGGGCATAAAAACATCTTTTTTGACACATTAGTTCATGATACTGGTGGTTTACAATTACTAATTAAAAACCAAACCTCAAAACAAGTTTTAATGGGATTAGACGACCCTTATCCTTTAGGAGAAATGGAAAGTGCTCAACAATCATCTTATCCTGGTAAAATATTAGATTTAGCAATAGAACGTAATATTATTACCGAAGATGAACGCGATGCTATTTGGGAAGATAACGTTATACAGTGGTTATGTGGTAATGATGAAGCTGCCAAGCAAAGACTGATTAATCGAATTTTAAGTTAATAAACCATGTCACCTCGAGCGCAGTCGAGAGGTCTTTTTTTTATGAAATTATACTATGTTTATATTCTTAAATGCTCTGATGGCTTGACCTATACAGGTATTACAAATGATTTATCAAGACGTTTTAACGAACATAAATTTGGACTAAACAAAAATTGCTTTACATTTAACAGAAGACCATTGGAATTAATATTTCACCAAGAGTTTAATGATGTAAATCAAGCAATCTATTTTGAAAAGAAAATAAAAAGATGGAGTAGTATGAAAAAGTTTGCGTTAGCTAATAATGATTTTGATATGATGCAAATATTAGCCGAATGTAGGAACGCTACTCATTCAAAATATAAACCGGAAAACGAGTAAGGTCTCGACTGCGCTCGACCAGACAAATAAATATGCACTTTTTACCAAAAAAACTAGACGATTATGTTGTGGCTCATTCTGAAGAAGAACCAGAATTATTACAACAGCTTACTCGCGAAACTTATCAAAAAATATTACAACCTATTATGCTTAGTGGACCATATCAAGGTCGCGTTCTAAGTATAATCTCAAAATTAATAAGACCAAAAACCATATTAGAGTTAGGCACTTTTACAGGCTATGCAACACTGTGTCTGGCAGAAGGTTTACAAAAGGATGGCGAAATACATACTATAGATGTTAATGAAGAACTATTAGATTTTCAACGTAAGTATTTTGACAAATCTGATTATGGAAAGCAAATTCATCAACATTTAGGCAATGCAATAGATATTATACCTACTATAGATAAAACCTTTGATCTTGTATTTATTGATGCTGATAAACCAAACTATATTAACTATTTTCATTTAATTATTGAGAAACTAAATCCTGGAGGCATCATACTTTCTGATAATGTGCTTTGGCACGGAAAAGTTATTGAGCCTCTTGACGATAAAGATATTTCAACCAAAGCTATTTTAGATTATAATACACTTTTAAAAACCGACGATAGAATAGAAACTGTTTTACTACCTATTAGAGACGGATTAACAATTAGCAGAAAAAAGTAATCTTTTAATTTTAAAAAAACATTTATGGAAAACATAAAAGATGCACAAAACGAAATGTCTAAAAACTATGCGAATGGTTCAACAGGTATAATAATTTCAGGGATTGTTTGGTTAATTTCTGCCTTAATAATTGTATTTGCATCACCTAAATCAGGAGTTTGGTCGCTACTAATTGGTGGTGCACTAATTTTTCCTTTAAGCCTGTTAGTTAATAAATTAATAGGTCTTTCAGATTCGCACTCAAAAGACAATCCTTTGGGAAAACTTGCAATGGAAGGCACTTTTTTAATGCTTATGTGTATACCTATTGCACTTTTATTATCACTACAAAACATTGAATGGTTTTTTCAAGCTATGCTAATGATTATTGGAGGTCGTTATTTAACCTTTCAAACGTTATATGGCAATAAACTATACTGGCTTTTAGGTAGTTTGCTAGGTATTTCTGCATTTATTCTGTTTTCTTTAAAGGCAGATGCTTTTACGTCTGTTTTAACAGGCGCAATAATTGAAATTGTTTTTGGTAGTTATATGTTTTTTAATTTTAAAAAAACTCAAACTAAACAACATTAAAACGAATTCATATTAGGTTGAATGGCAACAAAATGGGCAAAATCAAAAATTTAGACAACTTTTAGATTATTATGTTAGATTATGGAATTGACACATATAAGTCACTCACAAAAATTATCAAGCTAAAATTCAATTCAGAACTAAAAGATAGCGGAATTGAGCTTCAAGGAATTTATTCAATGAAAAATTTAGTAACAGAAAAAGAGTTTTATCTTCTTGAAATTAATGGCAAACAAATAAGATTTACAAACCAAAAAAGTTTTGTAGTTCTATTTGCGGATTTTTTAAATAAGAACATAAAGGAATTAAACGACAGATACCAATATCTGATAAATCGACAGGCAGACGAATTTAGTGACGAAGTCGGAATTGAAATGGCTTATAAACAAGCAGAATACTATTCAATGAAACAAACTGAATTACTAAAAAAAATGATTGGCTTTAAGAATAAACTGTAATTCAATTAGAAAATGGAAAACCCTGAAAACAACTTATATTTTATACCGATTTTAACCGTTTTTTTATCAGGCATGTTTGGTCTTTTAGTTGCGGTTGTAACTTGGAATTTAGCAAGTAAACGTGAAAAAGAAAAATTTAAACAAGATTTAGCACTTAGAGAATTTAAAGAAAAAGAGGAATTGTACATTTCTATTCTTTCTTCACTAGATAAAACAGTAAGGTTTACAAAAATTGGAAAAGAGTACGTAGACTTATACAATGAGTTTACTTTTATTACTGCAAAATCTCAACTACTTGCAACAGAAAGTATAAATAAAAAATTTAGTGAAATAAGTGACATTTTATATGCTTGGTCTTCAAAATATAGACAAAGTCTTCCGAAAAAAGTTAGCGGAACGGATTTTGGAATAGTAACAAATTTAGACAGTGAAAACAGAAAAAAAGCAGATGAAATATATCCAGAATTAATAAAGTCTATTAATGAACTTGTTGCATTGATTAAAAAAGAATTGAATTACTTGAAAAACGAAATCAAAAAATAAATACTTTTACCAACAAACGTATAAAATTCAGATTACTTTCTTACAAAAACCACGCAACTATTCTAAATAAAACACTTAAAAAAACCTACAAAAAAATCCTCTCCAAAAAACTTGAAGAGGATTTTAAATAGAATTAAAAGTTATTATTGTACAGCTTGTAATGCGTCAATATTTCCATATCCAAAGCTACTATTTCTACTAGGATAAAAATCTGAAGATTGCTTTAATCGATTTAAAACTTGAGTCCTTGTCCAACTTGGATATTTAGACCAAACCAAAGCCGCAATTCCTGCTGTAGTTGCAGTTGCAACAGATGAACCACCTGTATAACGTCTTTCTCCATTATAAAAACCTAAAACAGGTGGAGCTTTAGACGTATCATTATCACCTTCCATTATTATAGTAAAATCTATTTTATCACCACTATGGCAAGTTTCACAACGCTCGTAAGTTAACCCATCATTTACTCCAGTAACAGCAACTGTTTCGCTCATAGTTGCTGGAAAAATAACACCAAACCCATTTGTAAAACTTGTTGAAGTTCCTCCAGCTGCAAAAATTAATTTTCCTTTACTGTATGCATATTTTACTGCATCTGAAATGTTACCAATTGACCATATATACCCAATAGACATTGAAATAATTTTAACATCACTTCTATTGCCTAATTGTGTTAACGCATCTGATACTCCTTTGCGTTCATGATAATCATTAAGTAAAACATCTTCTGTAGCTCTATATGCAACTAAATTTGAATTATATGCTACACCTACAGGCATTCCGTTATCATTTCTTGGAGCTGCAATTGTCGATGCCATTGCTGTTCCGTGACCACATTTATCATGTGGACCATCATAGTTACTAGACCACCACCAAGCAGAGTCAATGAAAGTACCATATTTTTGTACAAACCTTCCACTTGAATAACCATCATTAAAACCAACTGAATTTAGTAATTGCTGTGATTCAGAAACACCAGTATCAATTAATCCAACGGTTACTCCTGAACCAGTACTGTAGTTCCAAGCTTGTTGTATATTATGCTTGTTAAAATGCCAAGATACTTGAGCATTATTTGGAGCAATTGTAGTATAGTGAGCAGTATTTATTGTTTCTCCATTTTTACTACATCCTGAGCTAGACCGTTGGTATTGATCATTAGTATAATGATTGTACCCATTAGGTTCTATATATCTTACATTCTTACTTTTACGTAAAGCTATTATTGTTTCTATTGACTTAACTTCAATATCAAAAACATTTATAATTTGATGCTCAACAATTGTTAATTTGTCTTTACTTATTTTTTCATTTTTAGATATAAGCGAAACTAATTCGTCTTTTTTATTTATTAAACTTTGACTTCTGTTTTCACTAAAAATTTCGTTTTCACTACCATATCCTACTGTTAAAATGTTATTTCCATGAACTAAAGCGCTCCACAAAAAATGAGCGTCTGTATTACTCCAATTAAAATTTCCTTTAGTGGATAGTGTTTCGCTTATTTTACTATTAATTTCAGAAATACTTAACGGATCTTTCTGATAATTTACAGATTCTTCTTGTACCATTTCGTCACTTTTAGAACAAGCAACTATAGTAATTAATAAAAGAATAAATGATTTAAAAAGTAGTTTTTTCATTTAATGATATTTAGATGGTTAATAGTATTCTAAATATATTAAATATTTTAATTGAAAAATGATATTAATGAAGATTGGTATATACTATAACTCTCGCTTTACAGATCCCATAGCATCTTCAACCTCATCTTTAACTTTGTCAACTTCTTCTTTAAAGTTTTTAGTAAAGTCAGCTGTATCTATACCATGTTTATGTGCACTTTTAGTTACCTCACTTTTTATATCGTTTGAGGCATCTTTAAGCATACGCATTCCTTTGCCTAAACCTCTGGCAATTTCTGGTATTTTATCGGCTCCAAAAACCATGACTACTATAAATAGTATGAACATAATTTCGGTTGTACCAATAAATAAAAATGTAGTTAATAGTATCACAATGCAAATATACTAAGTTGTTTTGTTAAGATTATATAATGTATGTAGAATATTTTTATAAAGAGAAAAGTAACTTTAACTGCAACTAAGCTAGTCTTTTTTTATTTGAAGATTAGCTTTATATACGTTAAGCTTTTCTTGAAGAAATTCTAATATAGCTATGTGGTTATTAATTTTACATAAGTTAGAAAAATTCTCATCTTCAGAACAGAAATAAAAAAACTCTGATCTTAGCTCTTCGTTTAAACTATTATTATTAAAAAGTAACTCTGAAAAATTAGAAATAATTTTCGACATGCATTCGTCTTGTCGCTCTAATTTAACCTGATTTTTAAGCATTTTTGTTCGTCCTGATATTGCATTTATAATTGGGTTTAGTGATAAGCCTACTCCACCTCCACCAGTTGAACCTCCAAATACTGGGTTTAAATCTGAAGCTTCTTTTAACCGCCTTTCATTTTGTGTAAGCGGTTTACCTTTATAACCAGGAATACCTAAATCGTAAAAATTAATATCTCGCTTAGCATCAGAATTTTCAATATCAGATAATAAATCGCCTGTCAATATTTTACCAACAACAACTTCGTCTAATTGGTTTACAAGTTCTTGTAAAAAAACAGTTACAGATTTAGACTTTACAATTGATGCATTTATAATAATTTCTTTGGGTTGATACTGAATTCCACTAATTATTATAGTGTCATTTAGTTTAGCAGGAATAATAAACTCACCATTACTATTTGTTATGGTAAATCTACTTGCAGTTTTATTAATAATATGAATACCTTCAAGATCATCTGGAGCAATAACTTTACCTTCTACATCTATGTTTTGGGCATTAGAAACAGAAAAGCATAAAAATATAATTACAAAGAAGAGTTTACTAATGCATTCCATCTAAGCTTTCTAAAAATTGTTTGCTTTTATGAGTTAAGAACTCTAAAAATTGCATTTCTTTTCCTGCTTTTAGTAGGTTATAATCTAAACCATTATTCTCAACAAAAGCAATAAACTCATCTATCTTGTCTTTAGGAATTTCAAAATTGGTTTGTATATACTGCGAACTATAATAATCTCTTAATCCTGATGTAGGAATATCTGGAACTTTGTCTTTAACGTTCTCCTTTTTTGATTTATCAGATTTAAAAAGCGGCTTTAATAACATACCAATAATTGCAATGGCATCTGCTTGGTATCTTATATCATTTCCTGGTCCACGCATAGCAATATTTTCCACTTTAGACTTATAATCGTCAGGAAACTCATAATCACTAAAATTTTGTATTCCAAAATAAATAGCATCCATATTAGGATTAAAAGTTCTAACACTCTCTATATCTACAGCCAAATTTCCTGTAAGATCATATGGTAAAATAACAACTTCATCTAGCTTATTTACTTTTTCAACCAAAAAGACAGTCATTTTTTTAGATTTAATAATGTTCTCATCTATTGTAACCGTAAAATCCTGAAATTGCAACGCTCTAAATTCAACAATATCGTTTAAAGCTACATTTAATAAAAATTTACCGTTTTCGTCTGTAACTGTACCTTTATTAGAAGATGAATTATAAACCGTAATTCCCTCTAAATCATTGCTATCAACAACAATTTTTCCAGAAATTTCTATACGCTCAACATCTTGTGCTGAAATTGTAAAAAAGGAACTAAAAAGTAGTGTAAAAAGTAAAAGTCTTTTCATTAAAATTGGTTTTAAAATATAAAGTACGGTTTTCATATCTTAATTAAAATGCAAAACATATCTAAACTTTTGTTAAAAGGATACTTTACTTAAATTTACAACAAATTAACCGAGATGAAAAATATAATCATAGCAAGCACATCTACAATTCATGGTAGTGGATATTTAGAATACATTTTAGATGAATTAAAATCTTTTTTTAAACACACAGATGATATTTTATTTATCCCATTTGCAAGACCTGGTGGAATAAGTCATGATGAGTACACAAAAAAAGCTAATGAAGCGTTTAGTAAAATAGGAAAAAAAGCTAGAGGAATTCATGAATTTGAAAACCAAATTGAAGCTTTAAAAAAAGCAAAAGGAATTTTTACAGGAGGTGGTAATACGTTTGTTTTAGTAACACAGTTATATAAATTTAATTTAATTGAGCCTTTAAAAGATGTTATACAAAATGGTACTCCTTATCTTGGCACAAGTGCAGGAAGCAATATTTGTGGATTAACTATAAACACTACTAACGACATGCCTATTGTGTATCCTCCAAGCTTTAAAACTTTAGGTTTGGTTCCTTTTAATATAAATCCGCATTATTTAGACCCAGAACCTAATAGCAAACACATGGGAGAAACCAGAGAAACACGAATACAAGAGTTTCATGCGTTTAACTCACCTCCAGTTGTTGGGTTGCGAGAAGGAAGCTGGCTACAAGTTAAAGATGAATCAATTGTATTAAAAGGCAGTTTATCTGCAAGAATATTTGAATACAATAAATCGCCTTACGAAGTAGAGTCTAACACAGAGTTAAATACACTTAAATAAAAAAGCCTCACATTTCTGTGAAGCTTTAGAGCGAAAGACGAGGGTCGAACTCGCGACATTCAGCTTGGAAGGCTGACGCTCTACCAACTGAGCTACTTTCGCATTCTTGAGGCAAATATATATAAACAGGTATTCATTTTAAAGAAAAAATTAAAGCTTTTTTAAAAAATGATAGCCAAGTATTTGAAAGCCTTCATTGTAATAAAATTTATGTGAAGGATAATTTTGAACATATGTATTCAATTCCATGGTTTCATACCCTTTTTGCTTAACATATTCGTAAAGCCAATTAAAAAATTGTTTCCCTAAACCTTTACTTCTGTAGCTATCATCAATATAAACATGATCTACTTCAACGCTTCTTCCTGAGTAATGCCTTGTACAATACCAAAGCCCTGTAACACCAATAAGTTTATTGCCATCATAAATAACTGCACACTCATAATTTTGAGTAACCATTTCTGAAAATCGTTGCTTTAACAGTTCATCAGAATTTTTATTATTGGTTAGCTTCTGAATTAATGGAATAATAGAATTGATTTCCGTTTTGTCAATAATTTTGAATGTAAATGGCATTGTAGTAAAAAATTTAAGTGAATATAAATAATTTACTTCAAAGATAAATTAGTTAAGTTTGAGCAACACTATTTAACTAAATGAAAAAAGAATCTAACTATACAATTAAGCAAATATCTTCAGTTGAAACTTATATTGTAAGGCATCCAGTTTTGCGCGAAGGACGACCAATTGAAGATTGCGCTTTTGATAATGACGATTTAGAAACAACATTACATTTTGGACTCTATACTAATAATGATTTGGTTGGTGTCGCTACTTTTTTATTAAATAACAACCAATTATTTTCTGAAACTATTCAATATCAACTTAGAGGAATGGGAGTTTTAAAGTCACATCAAGGTTTTGGCTTTGGAGACTCACTTTTACAATATGGTGAGCAACAAATAAAGCTAAAAGATGGCGCATTAATTTGGTTTAACGCAAGAGAGATAGCCATTGGTTTTTACAAAAAAAACAATTATCAAACAATAGGTGATTCATTTGAAATTAAGGGAGTTGGCAAACATTATGTAATGTATAAGAAGTTATAATATGTAAATCTTTTGTAAATTGTAACTCTAATTTTTTTTAATAAATGAGACGCGGTAATTTAAAAATAAGACTATTAATAGGTGCAGCCATCGTGATTTTTGCAATTGTAAAACGATGTAACAGTAAAGAAACTAACCCTTATACTGGTAGAGTACAAACTATTAATATGACTTCAGATCAAGAAATAGCAATTGGTTTGCAAAGTGCTCCACAAATGGCTCAACAATATGGAGGATTATATCCAAATTCAGAATATCAGGCTATTGTTGATAATGTTGGACAAAAATTAGTTAATTCAAGTATAGCAAAACAAACACCTTATAAATATGAGTTCCATTTATTAGCAGATCCAAATACAATAAATGCATTTGCACTTCCTGGTGGACAAATTTATATAACCTATGCTTTATTTTCTAAACTGCAAAATAGAGACCAACTTGCTGGAGTGTTAGGTCATGAGATTGGTCATGTGTTGGGTCGTCATTCTGCCGAACGAATTGCTGAAAGTGAATATTGGCAGACACTATCAACTGGAGCTTCAGTTGGTGCTGATATGGGAGGATTAGTTAGTAGTTATGGACAACAAACTTTATTAACTAATGGTCGTGGCGATGAACTTGAAAGTGATGAGCTTGGTGTAAAATTTATGTTAGATGCTGGTTATAATCCTGAAGAAATGATTGGTGTTATGAAAATATTAAAAGCTGCAGCTGGACCAAGTAGAGTTCCAGAAATGCAAAGCACACATCCAGACCCTGAAAACAGAATAGAAAAAATAAAAGAAGCCATTGAGAAGTATCGAAATAAATAATTTTAAAACTTATCTTAAATTATAAAAAATCCTGTAGCTACAGGATTTTTGTTTTTATCTTTGAAACTAAATGTAATTCACCATGAATAAAAAAGTTATTCTTATGATTCTTGATGGATGGGGTTTATCTCCAGACCCAAAAGTTTCTGCAATTGATAATGCTAACACACCTTTTATAGACTCCTTATATACTAAGTATCCACATGCAACTTTAAGAACAGATGGTTTGCACGTAGGCTTACCAGAAGGACAAATGGGAAACAGCGAAGTTGGACATATGAATCTTGGTGCTGGACGAATAGTTTATCAAGATTTAGCTAAAATCAACCTTGCAGTTAAAAACAAAACATTAGCTAATGAACCTGTGCTTATTGATGCTTTTAAATATGCTAAATCTAATAATAAGCCTGTTCATTTTTTAGGCCTACTAAGTGATGGTGGCGTACATTCTCATATTGATCATTTATTCGGTTTACTAGATGCAGCAGAAGATTATGGTGTGCAAAACACATTTGTACATGCTTTTACCGATGGAAGAGATGTAGACCCAAAATCTGGTTTTGGCTTTGTAACTGCACTTGAAGAACATATTAAAAATTCTAACACAAAACTAGCATCAATTACAGGGCGTTATTATGCAATGGATAGAGATAAACGTTGGGAACGAATTAAGTTAGCATATGACGCATTGGTAAATGGTATAGGAGAACTATCAAATAACGCTACACAATCCATAAAAAAAAGTTATAAAAATGATATTACTGATGAGTTTATAAAACCCATCATAATGACAGATAATAACAACCAACCTATTGCAAATATTAATGATGGTGATGTTGTTATCTTTTTCAACTTTAGAACAGATAGAGGTCGTCAGCTTACCGAAGCCTTAACTCAAAATGATTTTCATGAACAAAATATGCATAAGCTTAATTTGTATTATGTAACCATGACCAATTATGATGAAAACTTTTCAAATATTAAAGTTGTTTTTGAAAAAGATAATCTAACAGAAACATTAGGTGAAGTTTTAGAAAAACATCATAAAAAACAAATTCGTATTGCTGAAACTGAAAAATATCCTCACGTTACATTTTTCTTTTCAGGAGGAAGAGAATTACCTTTTAAAGGAGAAACTAGAATTTTAAGAAACTCACCAAAAGTTGCAACCTACGATTTAAAACCAGAAATGAGTGCTTACGAACTTAGAGATGCTTTGGTTCCAGAACTAGTAAAAGGCGATGTAGATTTTGTTTGCCTTAATTTTGCAAATGGTGATATGGTAGGTCATACTGGAGTTATGGAAGCTGCAATTAAAGCATGTGAAGCAGTAGACATTTGTGTTAAAGATATTGTTACAACTGCGTTAGAAAATAATTACACAACTATTCTTATAGCAGATCATGGTAATTGTGAAACAATGATAAATCCTGATGGATCGCCAAATACAGCACATACGACCAATCCTGTTCCTGTAATTTTAATTGATAACGAATTAAAACATATAAATGATGGCGTTTTGGGTGATATAGCTCCAACAATATTAAAACTTATGGGAGTACAACAACCAAAATTAATGACAAGACAGGCTTTAATTGATTAATCTTCAAACATAGATAATTATTGTATTTTAGCATCATAAAAATTAATCAATGAACTTTCAGGACAAATTAATTATTGCAATAGATTTTGATGGAACTATCGTTGAAGACGCATATCCAAAAGTTGGCAAACCACGTATTTTCGCTTTCGAAACATTAAAGCGTTTACAAGATGAAGGGCATCGTTTAATACTATGGACTTATAGAAGTGGTAAAAAACTTGATGAAGCTGTTAAATTTTGCGAAGACAATGGCATCGTTTTTTATGCAGTAAACAAAAGTTTCCCTGAAGAAAAGTTTGACTATAGCAAAAGCCGCAAAATATATGCTGACATATATATTGACGATAGAAACATTGGTGGCATTCTTGGTTGGGGAGAAGTTTACCAAATGATTACTAACGAGAAGCCAAACATCAAAGAAAATCAGAAAAAAGGATTCTTCTCTTTTTTTAAATAATCTTTATCCTCTTACAAGTTCAAAATAGTGTTTATCAATAGACTCTCTATGATTTGGATGAGCAATATCTACCAAGGCTTTCACTCTATTTTTTATAGTTTTTCCATATAAATTAGCCACTCCATATTCAGTTACCACATAATGCACATGAGCTCTTGTAGTAACAACTCCAGCTCCTGGTTTTAAAGATGGCACTATTCTACTTATTCCTTTGCTTGTTACTGATGGCAATGCAATTATAGCCTTACCTCCTTCACTTAATGAAGCTCCTCTAATAAAATCCATTTGTCCTCCTACTCCAGAATACATATTTGGACCTATAGAGTCTGCACAAACCTGACCTGTAACATCAACTTCAATTGCCGAATTAATAGCAACCATTTTTGGATTTTGTTTTATAATAGATACATCATTAACATAATTAGAAGCACGCATTTCTATAAACGGGTTATCATCAACATAATCATATAATTTTTGAGAGCCAATTAAAAAAGTGGCTAATGCTCGTCCTCGATTAATACACTTATAATTACCATTTACAACGTCTTTTAAAATTAAATCAATAACACCATCAGAAAACATTTCTGTATGTAACCCTAAATCTTTATGATTCGTTAGGCGAGTTAATACAGCATTTGGTATACTACCAATTCCCATTTGAAGTGTACTTCTATCTTCAATTAAATTAGCCACATAATCTCCTATTTTATTTTCAATTTCAGTTGGTTCAGGCATATCGTGACTTGGTAACAACTCATTACTTTCAACAAATACATCAATTTCAGAAACATGAATAATTCCTGCACCATGAGTTCTTGGCATGTATTTATTTACTTGAGCTATAACATATTTTGCGTTATCTATAGCTGATAATGTTGCTTCAACCGAAACTCCCAAAGAACAATAACCATGTCTATCTGGAACAGATACTTGAATTAATGCAACGTCTAAATCAATAATATTACGTTTAAACAATAATGGCAATTCGCTTAAAAACACTGGAGTGTATGATCCGTTTCCAGCCTTTATAGTATGTCGAACATTTTTACCAATAAAAAAAGAATTTACATGAAAGCTATTTTTTAATTCTGGATTTGCATAAGGCGCTTCGCCTTCAGTATGTAATTGACAGACTTCAACATTTCTTAATTCTTCATGTCGATTAGCCATCGCTTTTATTAACGCTTGAGGCGCAGCTGCTGCTGCATGAATATAAACACGATTGTTTGATTTTATAACTTTTACTGCTTCTTCAGCACTTACAGGTGAGTACATAATAATTGATTTAAGCAGCAAAATTATTTATTAAAAACCGTTTAAAAACTGTCGAAAATCATGTTTTGATAATAAAAGATTACAATTTTTATTTTAAGTATCTTTGCCAATATTTTTTAAGCATGATTATAGTAAAAACAAGAGAAGAAATTGAATTAATGCGCGAAAGTGCATTGGTAGTTTCTAAAACATTAGGAATGTTAGCCAAAGAAGTGAAGCCAGGAGTAACCACATCCAAATTGGATAAAATGGCTGAAGAATTCATAAGAGAACAAGGTGCAATACCTGGTTTTTTAGGCTTGTACGATTGTCCTTCAACGTTACTTTGTAGTACTAATGAAGCTGTAGTACATGGACTTCCAACCAACGTTCCACTTAAAGAAGGTGATATTGTATCGATTGATTGTGGTGCTATAAAAAACGAATTTTATGGTGATCATGCCTATACATTTGAAATAGGAGAAGTAGCTCCAGAAACTAGAAAATTACTTCAAGTAACTAAAGAATCATTGTATTTAGGAATTCGAGAACTAAAAGTTGGAAACAGAGTTGGCGATGTTGGTTTTGCTATACAAAATTATTGCGAAGCTCAAGGTTATGGCGTAGTAAGAGAACTTGTAGGTCATGGATTAGGAAAGAAAATGCATGAAGATCCTGAAATGCCAAATTATGGTAAACGAGGACGTGGTAAAAAATTTATTGAAGGTATGGTTGTAGCTATTGAGCCTATGATAAATATGGGAACTCATAAAGTAAAGCAACTTAACGATGGCTGGACAATTGTTACTTTAGATGGACAACCAAGTGCTCATTTTGAACACGATGTGGCTATTGTTGACGGAAAACCAGAAATCTTATCGACGTTTGCATATGTTTATGAAGCTTTAGGTATTACATCTATTGAAGAAGATGAATTTCGCCAAAAAGCATTAGTCTTATAATACAAAATGAATAATATAAACCTTATTGAAAAAGAGTTAGAGGCTTTAAGACTTCAGCTTAATAATCATAAATTATATAGTGCTTTAAAATCTATAAAAGATGTTCAAACTTTTATGGAGCAGCACGTATTTGCGGTTTGGGATTTTATGTCTTTACTCAAAGCACTTCAAATTCAATTAACAAATACTACGTTGCCTTGGATTCCTGTAAAAAATGCTACTACAGCCAGATTTATCAATGAAATTGTTCTTGGTGAAGAAAGTGACATTAATGAATTAGGCGAACCTAAAAGCCATTTTGAAATGTATTTAGATGCAATGTATCAAATAGGTGCAAATACAAGTGAAATTGAAATGTTTATCACTCATATTCAAAATGGATTTTCTTTAAAAGAAGCTAATGCAAAAGTTGATTTAAAACCTGAAACATTAAAATTTATTGAATTTACTTTTGAAATTATTTCTAGTAATGAACCTCATAAAATAGCATCAGCATTTACTTTTGGACGTGAAGACATTATTCCTGATATGTTTTTTCGAATAATAAATCAATCGAAAACTAAAAGTAATTCTTACAGTAAATTGGACTATTATCTAAAACGTCATATTGAATTAGATGGAGATGAGCATGGTCCTTTGTCTTTAAAAATGATTGAAGAATTATGTCAAAACGATACCGAAAAATGGAATGATGTGCTACAAATTGCTAAAAAATCTCTTGATCATCGTATTACATTATGGGACGGAATTACACATTTAATTTCAAATTCGAAATTAGAAATACAAGTACATTGAAAAAACTCTTCAAACTTATTCTTAATACAATTCCAAGACCTTTACTAATTAGGTTAAGTTATGTTGCTAGTCCTATTTTAGCGTTTTTTTTAAAAGGCAATACATTTACTGACCCTATTGATGGCAAAAGCTTTAAGTCTTTTTTACCTTATGGTTATGGTAAACAACGTAACAATGTACTATCACCTTCTACATTAAGTTTAGAACGTCATCGTTTACTTTGGTTGTTTCTGAAAAATGAAACTGATTTTTTTTCTGCACAAAAAAAAGTATTACACTTTGCCCCAGAACAATGTTTTTTAAAACGATTTAAAAAGCTTAGTAATTTAGATTATACTACAACAGATTTGTTATCTCCAATCGCAGATGTAAAAGCAGATATTTGCAATCTTCCATTTAATGAAAATGAATTTGATTTTATACTATGTAATCATGTATTAGAACATATTCCAGATGATACTAAAGCAATGCAAGAATTGTATCGTGTGATGAAAGTTGGAGGTATGGGAATTTTTCAAATTCCGCAAGATTTAAATAGAGAAAAGACGTTTGAAGACGATTCTATTACAGATAAAAAAGAACGCGCTAAAATTTTTGGACAATATGACCATGTTAGAGTTTATGGTCGTGATTATTTTAATAAACTTAGACGTATTGGTTTTAAAGTTGATGAAGTAGATTACACTTCTAAACTTTCAAAAGAAGATGTTGCAAAATTCTGTCTTGCCAAAGGCGAAATTATTCCTGTGGTTTACAAATAGTTTAATTCTCTGGAAATCCATTTAAAGACAGTGTTTCCAATACTTTATTTTCGTTTTCAAAAATTAAAAATACTTTCAATTCTGGATGCGTTTTTAAAAAGTCTTTCACTTTTTCAATTCCCATGGCTTTAAAAGCAGTCGCATAACCATCAGCAGTCATACAATTACTGGTAATAACTGAAATACTCAATAAATTGGTTTTACTCGGATAACCCGTTTTTGTATCTATAATATGTGAATATCGATTACCTAAACTGTCGGTTTTAAATTTTCTGTAAGTTCCAGAAGTAGCCATTGATTCGTTGTGAAGCGAAATTGCTTTCATTATAGATTGTGTACCATCAAAATGAGGCATCTCTACACCTACTTTCCAAGGTTTTTGTTTTTCAATATTTGTACCTTTGCATCTAATTTCACCACCAATTTCTACAATATAATTCTCAATATTTTTGCTTTCTAAAAAATCAGCAATAACATCAACTCCATAACCTTTAGCAATAGCATTAAAGTCTATAAATGTATTTGTGTTTTCTTTAAAAATTGTATTACCCACTAACTTTACCTTATTTAATCCAACAGAAAGCATTAAGCTATCTATTTTAAGACTATCTAAGCTGATTATTTTTCCTTCAGGTCCAAAATCCCAAGCATTAACTAAAACACCTATAGTTGGATCGAAAATGCCTTCTGTGGCTTCATAAATCACTTGTGAAGCTGAAAATACTTTTTTAAAATGTTCATCAATCTCAACAGTTTCGTTTCTATTTATTCTTGAAATATCTGAATTGGTTTGATATGTAGACATCGATTTATTAATCACATAAAATAAGCTGTCTATTTGTTGTTGAAAATCGTCATTCTCTTCAGAGTAATACTGAATTGAATATGTTGTACCAAATACATCACCAGTTAGCTTTGTATTCTTCTGATCTTGTTTACAACTAAAAACAATTAATAATAAAAGTGTAAATAAAAAATGTCTCATTTAATTCAGATTAGTTTCTACTACTTGTATTCCATTATATTCAATTAAATAGTCTTCGTTTAAATATATTGGCAAATCTTCTCCATTTGGATTTCCCAAACCAACACCAGCATATAATACTTTAGCATCTTTATCTCTCGCATGCTTTTTAAAAGATTCCATCCAAATTACATCATAATTGTTTGGGTTTTCTGGTAGGATAACCACTTTAACAATGACAAAAAAATATTGTTTGTTTTTATCTATACACACAAATTGTGGGTGCTTTTTAAGTTTGCTATTTATAGCTATAAATTCAAAACCTCGTTGCTCTAAATCCTTACCAACATGATTCATTGCAAGGTTGTGAAGTTCTTGTTCTGTAAGTGGTTTGCTCATAATGCAAAAGTACAAAATGATAAAAAGATTTTTTACTTTGTTTGAGTTATTTAAACCTCACAAATTTGGAATCGTAAAACGTATAATTAGAAACTGGTATTACAGTATCTTTTTCTAATTTATACCATGGTGAAATTGTAGTGTCTTCTAAATTCTTAACTAGATGTACATTTTGTGCAGGTGTATTACCTTGAAACAAAAGAAATAATTTCTCTCCTTTATCATTTATTACTTCATCACAAATCATTACAATATGCCCTGGAGAGCCTCCTTTTATAAGCATGTCACCTAGTTTTAATTGTTTAGCATCATTAATTTTTGGCAATTCATTATAAAGTGATAATGTTCCTGCATACATATAAATTAGGTTCAAATAAGTATAAAAATTAGCTTTAGATTCGTTTTTAGATGCAGATTTACTAAATGTTACTTTATTACCATTAATAATAGGTCGATAGCCCTCTGCATATTTATCCCAAGAGCAATAATCACCACTTGTAAAGTTGAAGCCTATCTCGTCTTTTCTATTATTATCCCAAAGGTATTCGCTCCTAATTCTAATAAGTGCATCAGCACATTGTTGCAGCCCATTTGAAGGTACTGGAATTTCTAAAATACCAATATGTCCACCTTGCCAAAAATAATCAGTATTATCATAATTAATAATTTTTGAGCCATACGCTTTCAGCTTATAATTACGTAAATATTCTTCAAATGATCCTTTTGGGTAATCTACACGTTTATAACCTTCAGGAATATTTACTCTACTTTTTATAGTTAGACTATCTTCATTAATATGATTGGTCTTTTCAATAGAACCAACAATCATATTGGTTGCTTGCTTAACAGGTTTAAATTGATAAGCAACAATTACAAATACTGAAAGTAGAGATAAAATAAGAATTAGCTTTTTCATCTATTAATAATTATTTGTTTTTTAATGGTCAGATGCAATGCCCAAATTATAATTCTATTGGGTTTGGCGCAATTCGTTAAATGGGCATTTCATAATTATTGTAACGAAAAAACCCAACACTTTCGTATTGGGTTTGATTTTATATGTACTGAAGATTATCCTCCAAAGTCATCAAAACGTATATGTTCGTCTGGAATTCCAAAGTCTTCACCCATTTTTTGAACCGCTTGATTCATTAATGGTGGACCACAGAAATACAACTCTATATCTTCTGGCGACTCATGTTTACTTAAGTAATTATCAATCACACAATTGTGAATAAACCCAACAAACCCATCTCCAGGAGCATCAATGTTTTCTTTTACTTTCCAGTTATCTTCTGGTAAAGGTTCAGATAATGCTAAATAGAATTTAAAATTAGGGAAATCGTTCTCTAACTGTTTAAAGTGATCTAAATAGAATAACTCACGTTTAGAACGTCCACCATACCAATAGGTTACTTTACGACCTGTTTTTAAGGTTTTGAATAAGTGGTATAAGTGCGAACGCATTGGTGCCATACCAGCTCCACCACCAACATATAGCATTTCAGAATCTGACTCATTAATGAAGAACTCTCCATAAGGACCAGAAATAGTTACTTTGTCACCTGGTTTTTGAGCAAAAATATATGATGATGCAATACCAGGATTAACAGCCATCCAGCCGTTTTTAGCACGATCCCAAGGTGGAGTTGCAATACGTACGTTTAACATAATTTCACGTCCTTCTGCTGGGTAAGAAGCCATAGAATATGCTCTTTCAACAGTTTCAGTGTTTTTCATCATTAATGGCCATAAATTAAATTTATCCCATTCTGCTTGAAACTTATCTGGAGTTTCATGCTCTTGTGGATGCGCAGTAATGTCGATATCTAAATATTTTATTTCGCATGGTGGAATTTCAATTTGAATATATCCTCCAGCTTTATAACCCATGTCTTCAGGTATTTCCACTACAAACTCTTTAATAAAAGATGCAACGTTATAATTACGAACAACAGTCGCTTCCCATTTTTTAATTCCGAATACTTCTTCTGGAATAGTGATTTCCATGTCTTGTTTCACTTTTACCTGACAAGATAAACGTGCTCCATGTTTTAACTCACTACGTGTAAAATGTGGAGTTTCTGTTGGTAAAGCTTCGCCTCCTCCAGATAATACGTGACATTCACATTGAATACAAGTACCTCCACCACCACAAGCAGATGGTAAAAATATTTTATTATTTCCTAACGTTGAAAGTAAACTTCCTCCTGAAGCAACTTCAATTGTTTTCTCGCCATTAATAGTAATTTTTACTGGGCCAGATGGTGATAATTTTTGTTTTACTACCAATAAAAGCGATACCAGTAAAAGCGTAATTATTAAAAAAGCTACTACTGTTGCTATTATGGTTCCTAATGTTCCTGCTGCTAATAAAATCATCTTACTCGTTTACTTTTGTATTGTTAGCTAACTCTTTATCAGTATTATTTTTAGGTTCTTCAACCTTTACTGTTTTTTCTTCTTTTGGAGCTTCATCACCACCTGTTAACATACCTCCAAAACTCATAAATCCGATTGCCATTAATCCTGTAATGATAAATGTAATTCCTAATCCTCTTAATGCTGGTGGCACGTTAGAATATCTGATTTTTTCGCGAATTGCTGCAATAGCTAAAATTGCTAAAAACCAACCTATTCCAGAACCTATTCCGTAAACCGTTGCTAAACCTAAAGTAGGAATCTCACGAGATTGCATAAATAATGAACCTCCTAAAATAGCACAGTTTACTGCAATAAGTGGTAAGAAAATACCAAGTGAATTGTAAAGTGATGGTGAAAATTTCTCAACCACAATTTCTACTAATTGTACCATTGTTGCTATAGTAGCAATAAACATGATAAATGATAAGAAGCTTAAATCGTAATCTGCATAATCAGCACCTAACCATTTTAACGCTCCTGGTTGTAATAAATACTGATCAAGCAACCAGTTTAAAGGCACAGTTATCGCTAGTACAAAGATAACTGCTGCACCAAGACCAACTGCTGTTGTTACTTTTTTAGATACTGCTAGGTAAGAACACATTCCTAAGAATGTTGCAAATACCATGTTATCTATAAATATTGATTTTAAAAATAATTCTATATATTCCATTTTTTATAGTATTCAGTACTCAGTGTTCAGTGTTCAGTAACTGCTTACTGCAACTGCTAACTGCTTACTAATTTTTAATCTTCAATTAATGTTTTATTTCTACTACGTTGTACCCAAATAATAATTCCTACAACAATTAATGCCATTGGAGATAATAACATAAATCCGTTATTCTCGTATCCTAAAGCATATAATCCTGATAATTCTCCAGGAATCGGATTACCTAATACAGGGAAACCTAATAGCGTTCCAGAACCTAAAAGTTCTCTAAAGAAACCAACGATTACAAGAATTAAACCATAACCTGCAGCATTACCAATACCATCTAGAAAAGATCTCCAAGGACCATTTGCTAAAGCAAAAGCCTCAAAACGACCCATAATAATACAGTTGGTAATAATTAATCCTACGAAAACTGATAAGGTTTTACTTAATTCGTAAGCAAAAGCTTTTAATACTTGGTCAACAATAATAACCAAAGCGGCTACTACGACCAATTGTACAATAATTCTAATTTTAGATGGAATGATGTTTCTCATAAGAGAGATTACAACGTTTCCAATACCTAATACAAACAATACAGATATGGCCATTACAATAGAAGCTTTAAGCTCTGCAGTAATTGCTAATGCAGAACAAATACCTAATACTTGAATGGTAATAGGGTTATTATCTGCTAATGGATCTAATATTAATTTGCTATCTTTTTTTGATAAAAGTCCCATATCTTACTCGTTTTTTAAATTTTTGAAATAAGGCACATACAATCTTAAATCACTTTTAATCATTGCAGTAACACCATCGCCAGTAATTGTTGCACCAGCTATAGCATCAACCTCGTTATCTGTTTTATCGTTATTTTTTGGGTCTGCATTTCCTTTAGCAACTGTAATACCACTAAAATCTCCAGATTCGTCTAAAAGATGTTCTCCAATAAAATCATCCATAAAGAAACGTTGCTTAATATTAGCACCAAGACCAGGAGTTTCTCCTTTGTGGTCAAAATACGCTCCTTGCACAACCATATCTTTATCAACAGCTACATAACCCCAAATTGCATCCCAAAGACCTTTACCATAAATAGGAATTACATAAAACGTTTTTCCGTCTTTTTCACCTACAAATAATGGTAGTTTTCTATCGTAATTAGGGTCTTTAGCAGACGACTTTTCTTTTTTGACGTCTATTAAATAAGCTTTGTCGTCTTCATTTATTTTATCACCTTCAATTACTAATTGTTGTGTGATGTATTTTGAAAATGCTTCAGGTGCTTTGTCAGTAGATATAAATACTGCACTACTTTCATCGTTATCATTAACACCCATTGCATACAAAATGTTTTGCTGCTTTTCTAATCGCACATTTTCAGTAATAGTTGGTTTTAATGATGCAGCAGCAAAAGCTAACAATGCACCAACAACCAATACCATTCCGATGGCAAAAATTATAGTGTATGAATTTTTATCTGTTCTATTTTCCATCATTAAGCAGTTTTAACTTTTAGACGTTTCATTCTTCTTTTCACATTTCCTTGAACCACATAATGGTCAATAGTTGGAGCAAACACATTCATTAATAGAATTGCAAGCATCACGCCTTCAGGATATGCTGGATTGAACACACGAATTAATATAGATATAAACCCAATTAAGAATCCGTAAATCCATTTTCCTTTATTTGTTTGAGATGCTGTTACAGGATCTGTTGCCATAAATACAGTACCGAAAGCAAAACCACCAATTAATAAATGGTGCCAAAATTCGGTATTCATTAATGCATAAAATTTACTACTCTCTGTAATCCATCCACTTGAAACAACAGCATTAAATATTAATCCCATTGCTAAAGCACCTAAAACAGACGATAGCATAATTCTCCAGCTACCAATTTTTGTAAAGATTAAAAACAAACCTCCTAGTAAAATAAGTAATGCAGATGTTTCACCAACTGAACCAGGAATAATTCCGTAGAACATATCCCAAGCTGAATAAGCTACTTCTTTACCTTGAGCTAAAGCTCCTAATACTGTTTCACCAGAAATTGCGTCTAAATTTTCACCAGCCGCAATCGCTTTATCTCTTGCTACTGCACCATGAACCCATACTTTATCTCCAGACATCCATGTTGGATACGCGAAGAATAAGAATGCTCTAATAGTTAATGCAGGATTTAAAATATTCATTCCTGTACCACCAAAAACTTCTTTTCCAATTACAACACCAAAAGCTACTGCTACAGCAAGCATCCATAATGGTGTATCGATTGGTACAATTAGAGGCACTAACATACCTGTTACTAAATAACCTTCTTCTACTTCATGTTTTTTAATAACTGCAAATAAAAACTCAATTGCTAAACCTACACCATAAGAAACAACTACTAATGGCAATACTTTTTGTAAACCAATTACAAGGTTATTCCAATTCCAAAATGTGGCATCTAAAAATCCTTCAGCTCTTCCAATTTCTCCTAGAGCTAGGAAATGCTGATATCCAGCATTAAACATTCCGAAAATTAAACAAGGAACCATAGCCATGATAACAATGTTCATTGTACGTTTTAAATCGTCAGCCACTTTTATGTGAGTTCCACCATGTGTGGTCTCGTTTGGCAAGTATAAAAAGGTATGTATTGCGTTAAACGCAGGAGCCATTTTAGTTCCTTTATACTTTTCTTTTAAGTTGTGTAAACTACTTTTTAAACCCATTATCCTATCTCTTTAATCATTAAGTCTAAACCTTTTCTTATAATAGCTTGATGTGGCTGTTTAGACACACAAATAAACTCAGTTAAAGCAAAATCTTCAGGTGCAACTTCGTACATTCCTAAAGCTTCCATTTCATCTAAGTCTTTGTACATACAAGCTTTTAATATTTGTAATGGATAAATATCTAAAGGAAAAACCTCTTCATAATTTCCAGTTAATACAAATGCTCTATGCTCTCCATTTGTGTTAGTATTTAAATCAAATTTTTTGTTTGGTGTTAACCATGAAAATGTTAACGCTCTTGACGTTGAAATTTTATTAAATACTGGTTTGTTCCATCCAAAAAACTCGTAATCATCTCCTTCTGGAATTACTGTTATTGTATTACTATAATAATCTAAATATCCATCTGGCTTTACTTCTTTTCCTGATAAAATACTTCCAGAAATAATTCGGTCGTTTCCATCTTTTTCAACACCATTATCATAAACCATTGTTGCAATTTCACTTCCTATTTTGGTTACAAAATATCTTGGTTTCTTAACTGACGAACCTGCTAGCGCAACAACACGTTCTGCATTAAATTTGCCTGTTAATAATAGCTCACCAATGATAACTAAATCTTGAGCAGCAACTGTCCAGACTACTTCACCTTTGTTTACAGGATTCACTTTATTGATTAATGTTCCAACATTTCCAGAAGGATGTGGTCCAGAAACCTTATGAAGTGTAACACCAGCTAAACCAGCTAATGGAGAATTAGATTTTTTTCCAACACTTACATGTACCTTACCTTCTGTTAACTTACCTAAAGCAGTAACTGCAGCTTGTAATTCAGCTTCTTTACCTTGAAGCACATAATCTAAATCTGCCACTAAAGGTGCACTAGCATAGCCTGAAATAAAAATAGCTTTTGGCACACTATCAGTTTTTGCTATTACATCGTAAGGACGTTGTTTAATAAAAGGCCAGCAACCTGCTGCTAATAATTGAGCTTTTATAGCTTCTGCATTAGATGCGTCTACATTAAACTTACCATTATCTTGGTAGGTTTGCTCTTTATCAGCTTGTAGTTTTATTGCTAATATTTTACGTTTTTCACCACGTGCAATATCAATAATTTCTCCAGAAACTGGAGACGCAAACTTAACAGATTCATCATTTTTGTCGTAAAAAATAGGCTCACCTGCTTTTACTTTAGCGCCTTGCTTTGCAATTAATTTTGGAGTAACACCGTGGAAATCTTCAGGTCTAATCGTATAAAAGTTACTGATAATAGCCTTTTCAGTGGTTTTTTCAGCTTCGCCTTTTAATTTAATATTGAGACCTTTTTTAATCTTAATGTCGTTTGACATATTATAAGTCTATTTGTTAATAGTTATAGTATTTTGATTTTTAATCGACTCAAAAATCCGTGCAAATTTACGAATTTATAATGCAGATTTCATAATATTTATAATAAATTTTATGTGAGCCTTTAGTAGATAATTTTTAGGCACAAATTTTGTTTATCTTTACAATTCAAATAGCATAAAAATGACATTAAAGTTTAAACAACTTCTTTTTTTACTGTTTTTCCCGACTTTTATTTTTGCCCAAGTTGATGAAATCAATCCTCCAAGTTATATAAAAACAATCACCTTTAAAGGTAGTACTAGCCAAAGTCAGTTACCTATTTTAAGATTAGGTGAACCATTATTGTTAGAATTTGATGCACTTAATGGAAACGAAGCAGATTTCTATTATGTTATTGAACATTATAATTATGATTGGACACCTTCACAACTCTCAAAAGCAGAATATTTAAGTGGATTTGATAACCAACGAATTGTTAATTATGAAAACTCTTTTAACGCTTATCAAATATACTCACACTATAATCTTAAAATCCCTAATCAGCAAACCAGAGGCTTTCTCAAGACAGGAAACTATATGGTTTTAGTTTATGATGATTATGATGAACTCGTTTTTTCAAGAAAATTCATGATTTATGAAGAAGCTGTAAATGTTGGAGTAACAATAAAACGCTCTAGAGATGTTAAGTTTATTAACGAGAAACAATCTGTTGATTTTATAGTTTCAAATAACAGTTTCAATTTTAATAATCCTTCTGAAACAGTTAAAGCTTTAGTGATTCAAAACAATAACCTCAACACAGCTATTTCAGGTTTAAAACCTCAATACACATTAGGAAATGAATTAATTTACAGGTATGATACCGAGTCTAGTTTTTGGGCTGGAAATGAATATTTATATTTTGAAAATAAAGATGTGCGTGCTGCAAATGTTGGTGTTCAATATACCGATTTGCAAGATATTTATCATAATTACTTATTTATTAATACCGAAAGAGCAAGTAGACCTTACACTTACAATCCTGATATAAATGGTAACTTTTTAATAACCTCTTTAGATGCTGATAATGTAGACATAGAAGCAGATTATACTATGATTCATTTTTCGTTACAATATCAACCAGTTACTGATGGAAAGAAAATATATGTTTATGGCAATTTTAATAATTATGCCTTAAACAAAGAGAATGAATTATTATACAACCCAGAAAATGGATTATATGAATGTGCTTTTAAACTAAAGCAAGGTTTTTACAACTATAAATATGTGATTGTAAATAAAAAAGGACATCTTGAAGAAGGTGCTATTAGTGGTAATTTTTATCAAACTGAAAACAATTACAAAGTACTTATTTATTATCGTGATTTAGGAGCTCGTTACGATAGATTAATTGGATTTGGTGAAGGATCTTCAATAAATATTTCTAATTAAAATTAATTTTCTGATATTTAGTACGACAGATAGATAAACACTAAAAATCAATCCTTACTAAATGATTAATGATATAAAGCTTTTTAATGAGCTTGTCGAATTGCTTTTACAAGAAGAAAAAAAACATCCTGTTGCAACTCCAATTGACACAGACAAACTATACCAAACATTAGATCTTAAATTAAATGATGAACCTGCACTAGATTCAGATTTTAAAAAGATATTATCTCAACTTATTGTTAGCACTCCAAAAACAGCTTCTACTTCTTTTTTTAATCAGCTTTTTGGAGGAAGGGTAAGCAAATCAATATTAGGTGATTTATTGGCTGTTATGCTTAATAACAGCATGTATACATACAAAGTTGCAGGCCCGCAAGTTGGTATTGAAAAAACCATTCTTAATAAAATCTGTGAGATTATTGGATACGGAACTGAAAGTGATGGCACATTTGCTCCAGGTGGTTCTATGAGTAATTATATGGCAATGATTATGGCTCGCGATCGCTTTAATCCAACAATAAGAAGCAAAGGTATTCATAGTAAAATGACTCTTTACACATCTGAAGATTCACATTACTCCATTTCAAAAAATGCTTCTTTAATTGGTATAGGTCGCGAACAAGTAAGGCTTATTAAAACAAATGATTTTGGTGAAATGTTAGCCGATGATTTAGAACTTCAAATTAAAAATGATATTGCATTAGGTTGTGAACCGTTTTTTGTTAATGCTACTGCAGGCACAACTGTTTTAGGTGCATATGATGATATTACTAGTATTAGCAAGGTTTGTAAAACTTATAATTTATGGCTTCATGTAGATGGTGCTTATTGTGGCGCTGTTATATTTAGTAAATCATATAAACACCTTTTAAAAGGTTTAGAATTAACAGATTCGTTTAGTGTAAATGCTCATAAAATGTTAGGCACACCATTAACCTGCTCAATTATAGTTACACAAAACAAAAAACATTTATACCAATCTTTTAGTAACGATGCAGAATACTTGTACCAAACTAACGATGACGAATTTAATCTTGGAAAAACATCATTACAATGTGGCAGACGTAATGACGCTTTAAAACTTTGGACACTATGGAAATCTGTTGGAAACAATGGTTTGGAAAGTATTGTAGACAAACAATTCTATTTAGCAGATGTAGCTAGAAATTATATTAAATCGCATCCAGATTATAATTTATATAGCTTTGATAACTCAATTTCAGTGTGTTTTAATTATAAAAATATTTCAGCTAAAACTTTATGTACTTTATTATATGAACATTCAAAATTAATGGTTGGCTATGGTACTTTTAAAGAAGAAGAGTTTATAAGATTGGTAACTATAAATACTTTAGTTGAAGAACATGATATTTTAAACTTTTTTAAAACTATTGAACATTTTGTTGATAGTAATAACATTATTGAAACAATAAGTAATTCACCTAGCGATTGTTAAAATAGTCCCTTACGACGAAAAAGATGTGTATTTAATTAAAATTTATCCTATTTTAGCTAATCTGTAAAAAAACAATGATGGTACAACAAGTTACAAGCGGCATAAAAATTTCCGTAGAAACCACTTTCGAAGGCACATTTTATAAAAATTATAAAGTGCACTTTGCTTTTGGTTATAAAGTAACTATTGAAAACCAAAGCAAAGACTCTGTACAGTTAAATTCTCGTCATTGGAAAGTTTTTGATGCCCTAAACAATATTGAAATTATTGAAGGTGAAGGCGTAATTGGGAAAAAGCCTGTTTTAAAACCAGGCGAATCACATACATATAATTCTGGTTGTTTACTTACATCTCCTTTTGGTGCTATGCAAGGCCATTATAATATGGTTAACTTTACCAATGCCAATAAATTTAAAGTTTACATACCAAGTTTCAAGTTAAGCGCACCTTTTGCTCTTAATTAAAAATCACTCATTCTTACGAAGAAAATCAAATCTAAATGTAGTTTCATTTTGTTTTACGTGGAAGAAGCTACAATTTGAATATTGAACAAATTCGTGGTCAATAGTCATATCGAATCCTTTTTCATTAATCAAATAAATACCATCAACATCAATATGTCCATGAGGAGAAACTCTTCTAAAACGATACTCCCTGTCATGCTTTAAATCATGCAATTCAAACCAAGCTCCTGCAGCAATACCAGATAACCACTGTGCATTTTCATGTTTCGTGTTATTATGCTTTGGGTGAAGTGTACCAACAAAATCTGGGTTATGATTTGACAACTTATCTAAAAACAAACGTCTGTTTTCTTTACTTACTGACGATTCGAAATAAGAAATTATTCCTTCTTCAGAAACTTTGTAGACATTTGCTTCAGTATTTGCAATAACAACATTGCCAATAGTACTTGGCGTAAACCATTTTGATCTTTTTAAATTATTCACAATCGCTTTATCTGTAACTCCAGCAATTAATGAATCGGTTACAAAACGAGCACAGTTACAAGCATCTTTTATAAAAGCTGCATAACGAATAAAATGTCTGTTTTGCATCATTGTAATATGATCTCTCGCATTTTCATAATTCACACTATTGCAAACTGATGCATAAAGCGTTCCATCTCCATGTGTAAGCTTAGGATGAGTTGATAGGAATTTAAGTATCTCATCTAAATTTACAATAGTATCATTTTCAATTTTTGCGACAATCGGAAACTCTAACTCATGGTCCGTATCTTTACCTCTCACTCTTCCGTTAGGCTCAGGAGTTATATAACGACCAAAATCATGATACTCTAAAATTCCTGTTTTTTTATTTATTAGTACTAAAGCTGCATGTCCTGCTCTAACATAATTTTTCTTTCCAATACCAAAAAATCGCAAATAATGTGAGTACCACTCATCGGCAACCATAACAATAGTTTCAGGATAAGCTAAGGTGAGTATAATTCCGTTATTCATCAATATATAATGGTTCAAATTACAGTTTGGCAACTTACAAAAAATTACGCTTATTTTTTAACTTTGATTTAATAGGTCTTCAAACAGAAAGCGAACAAAATTTTGTACCTTTGCATTTCAATTTTTCAAACATTTAAAAAATCAAAATACTCATGGGAAAAGGATTCTTCAATGTACCAGTAGCAGTTAATGAACCAGTAAAATCTTATGCTCCTGGATCACCAGAACGTGAAGCAGTAAAAAAAGCATACAAAGATATGTTTAACAACACTATTGATGTACCAATGTATATTAATGGAAAAGATGTAAAAACAGGAAATACTAGAACAATGTCTCCTCCTCATGACCACAAGCATATTGTTGGAACTTATCATTTAGCAGAGAAAAAGCATATTGATGATGCTATTTCAACAGCTTTAGAGGCTAGAAAAGCTTGGTCTCAAATGCCTTGGGAACAACGAGCTGGTATTTTCTTAAAAGCAGCCGAATTAATTGCTGGTCCTTATAGAGCAAAAATTAATGCAGCTACTATGATTGCCCAGTCTAAAACTATTCATCAAGCAGAAATTGATGCTGCTTGCGAGTTGATAGATTTTTTAAGATTTAATGTACAGTTTATGACTGACATTTATATGGAACAACCTGAAAGCACAAGTGATGCTTGGAACCGAATAGAATATCGTCCATTAGAAGGTTTTACTTATGCAGTAACTCCTTTCAACTTTACTGCTATTGCAGGAAACTTACCAGCGTGCATGGCATTAATGGGAAATGTTGTTGTTTGGAAACCTAGTGATAGCCAAATATATTCTGCTAAAGTAATTATGGATGTATTTAAAGAAGCTGGTGTACCTGCTGGAGTTATTAATGTGGTATTTGGTGATCCTGTAATGATTACAAATACTGTTCTCGCAAGTCCAGATTTTTCAGGATTACACTTTACTGGATCGACAGATATTTTCAAAAAGCTATGGAAACAAATTGGAAATAACATCGAAACTTACAAAACCTATCCAAGAATTGTTGGAGAAACTGGAGGAAAAGATTTTATAGTTGCGCATAAAACAGCCAACGCTAAACAAGTATCTACTGCAATTGTAAGAGGCGCATTTGAGTTTCAAGGTCAGAAATGTAGTGCTGCATCTAGAGCCTACGTTCCAACTAGCTTATGGAAAGATGTAAAAAAACAAGTGATTGACGATGTTAAGTCATTTAAAATGGGTTCTCCTGAAGATATGAGCAACTTTATAACGGCTGTAATTCATGAAGGTTCATTTAATAAATTAGCGAAATATATAGACCAAGCTAAAAAAGATAAAGATGCTGAGATTATTGTTGGTGGTAACTATGATAAATCTAAAGGTTATTTTATTGAACCAACAGTTATTGTAACTACAAACCCGAAATACACAACTATGTGTACCGAACTATTTGGCCCTGTAATTACTATTTATGTTTATGAAGATAAAGATTACAGTAAAACACTAAAATTGGTTGATGAAACAAGCGAGTATGCATTAACTGGAGCTATTTTAGCAACAGACAGATATGCAATTGAAGAAGCTACTAAAGCTTTACAAAACTGTGCTGGTAATTTCTACATAAATGATAAACCAACTGGCGCTGTTGTTGGTCAACAACCTTTTGGTGGAGCAAGAGCATCTGGAACAAATGACAAAGCTGGTAGTTCACAAAACTTATTACGTTGGGTGTCACCAAGAATGATTAAAGAAACATTTGTAACTCCAACAGATTATCGTTATCCTTTTTTAGGATAAAGAATACATTCTAAAAAAAAACCCATCAAATGATAATGCTTGATGGGTTTTTTAATATCTGAGGTTTTACAATTAACCTTTCCATTTTATTGGTAAGTGAACTATTTTTTTTGTTTCATAAAAGTCTTCATCAAAATAGTCGGTTATATTATAAATTGTTGCGGTTTTATAATCTTGAAGCTCTTCAGTTAAATCACCTCCTTTTAAATAAATAATTCCATTTTTAAGTTCGTGATTTTGCTTTTTGGCTATTTTCCCTTTTGTCCAATGCACAAATGTTGGCATAGCAGCAACAGCTCTACTTACAATAAAATCATAAGTATCATTAATTTCTTCAACTCTGCAATGAGAAGTTTTTACATTAGTTAAACCTAATCCTTCAACTACTTCATCAACAACTTTTATCTTTTTTGCAATACTATCTACTAAATGAAAATTACATTCAGGAAACAAAATAGCCAAAGGTATACCTGGAAAACCTCCACCTGTTCCAACATCCATAATTTTAGCGTGAGGCTTAAAAGTAATTAGTTTAGCAATAGCTAAAGAATGCAACACGTGCCTTAAGTATAACTCATCTATATCCTTACGAGAAACAACATTAATTTTCAGATTCCAATCTTTATAAAGGCTCTCTAATTGCTCAAATTGTTTAACTTGTAACTCCGTTAAATTTGGAAAATAATGCTGGACTAAATTCATAGAAACTAAAATTTTGAACAAAAGTATCATTTTTGTGTGGATATTTTTAATTCAATATTGTGATATAGGCAGTATTTATTAATTATATTTGGCACCAAAATATGATAACTCCTAATTTAACGTTACCATATAAAAATACAATTATGACAGAGCAAACTTTATCTTTTTCAAGAACAGATTCAGCAAAATTCTTCAGAACTCTTAATAAACGAGTTAACGATTACTTTAAAGATAACAATATAAAACGTACTGGAAACTGGAAACTATGGGTAAAAACTGTAGTAATGTTTTCACTGTTTTTAGCGCCTTATTTTTTAATACTTACACTCAACTTACCAACTTGGTCTATGATTCTTCTTACAATTGTTATGGGAATTGGAATGGCTGGTGTTGGAATGAATGTAATGCACGATGGTAATCATGGCTCTTTTTCAAACAAAGAATGGGTTAACCGTTTAATGGGAAGTAGTATATATATTTTAGCTGGAAATGTTTATAACTGGAAGGTACAACACAATGTTTTACACCACACATATACAAATATTCATGGTCATGATGAAGATTTAGAAGCTGGTCGTATATTACGCTTTTCTCAACATGCAAAATGGCATAAACATCATAAATTTCAGCATTATTATTCAGTTTTGCTTTATGGGCTATTAACTATAAATTGGGCAATTACTACCGATTTTATGCAAATGAAGCGTTATTTAAAACGCAAACTATCATATGGTAAGTTTCCAAATCCTGCTACCGAATGGAGCAAACTAGTAATTTCTAAAATTATATATGTGTCTATTTGGATTGTGTTACCATTACTATTAACCAACATTGCTTGGTGGAAAATATTAATTGGCTTTTTTATTATGCACTATGTTGCTGGTTTAATATTAAGTGTTGTATTTCAATTAGCTCATGTTATGGATGAAGCAGAAATGCCTTTACCAGAAGAAAACGGAACAATGAAAAACTCTTGGGCTATACACCAACTTACTACTACTGTTAACTTTGGAACAAAAAACAGAATAGTAAATTGGTTTACAGGAGGATTAAATCATCAAGTAGAACATCATATATTTCCTCATATTAGCCATGTTCACTATACAAAGATTTCAAAAATTGTAAAAGAAACAGCTAAAGAATTCAATTTACCGTACAAAGAATATAAAACAACCAGAAAAGCAATTATTGCTCATTTTAAATTCTTAAAAGAAATGGGAATGAAGCCTTCACTGCAAATGTAAATTTTCATATTTTATTTATCAATGAACTTATTATCAGATAGAATTTTAAATATGTCTACCTCTGCAACTTTAGCAATGGCAGCAAAGACAAGAGAATTAAGAGCAGAAGGAAAAGATATTATTGGTTTAAGCTTAGGCGAGCCAGATTTTAACACTCCAGATTACATAAAAGAAGCTGCAATACAAGCTATTAATGATAATTATAGTTCATACACTCCTGTTGACGGTTATGTTGAGCTTAAAGAAGCTATCATTAAAAAATTTAAAAGAGACAATGATCTTATATACACTACATCTCAAATTGTAGTTTCTACAGGTGCAAAACAATCTTTAGCTAATGTAGCTGCTGTATTAATAAACAAAGGCGACGAAGTTATTATTCCTTGTCCATATTGGGTAAGTTATGCTGATTTAGTAAAATTAAATGAAGGAATTCCTGTAGAAGTAAAAACATCAATAGATACTGATTTTAAAATTACACCTAAACAATTAGAAGCAGCTATTACTCCAAAAACTAAGATGATATGGTATAGTTCGCCATGCAACCCTAGTGGTTCAGTTTATAGCAAAGAAGAACTTAGAGCATTAGCTGATGTATTACAAAAACACCCAAATATTATTGTAGTGTCTGACGAAATTTATGAGCATATCAATTTTATTGGCGAACATGCAAGCATGGCTCAGTTTGATGATATGTTTAATAGAACTGTAACTGTAAATGGTGTTTCAAAAGCATTTGCAATGACTGGTTGGAGAATAGGTTATATTGGTGCTCCTGAGTATATAGCTCGTGCTTGTAATAAAATGCAAGGTCAAATAACAAGTGGTGCAAATTGTATTGCACAACGTGCTACTATTACTGCGTTAAATGAATCTCCAGAACGAGTTCAGTTTATGGTTGATGAATTTAAAAAACGTCGTGACTTAATTATTAGTTTACTAAATGATATTCCGACCTTTAAAAACAATATGCCAGAAGGCGCTTTTTATGTGTTTCCTGATGTTTCATATTATTTCGGAAAAACATTAAGAGGTAAGTTAATTAAAAATGCTGTCGATTTTTCTTTCTACCTATTAGAAGAAGCACTTGTTGCTACTGTCGATGGAGAAGCTTTTGGTAATCCAAATTGTATTAGAATATCTTATGCAGCATCACAAGCTGAAATTATTGAAGCTATAAAACGAATTAAAGCAGCATTAGTATAAAATAAAAAGCCACTATTTTAGTGGCTTTTTTATTACATTAAAATTAGTGTTATAACTAACCCAATTAGAATGACTCCTAATAATAAAAATTGTTTAAGTCTTCTTAGTTTATTCTCTTTTATTAAGCGCAATCTTAATTCCTTAATCATTTGAGGAGTAGCCTCAGGAAAGTTAAACTTAGATTTTTCTTTGGCATCATAACCTCCTAAAGTTTTTCTGAATCTTTTACTTTTATCAAGCATTATGCTTTTATTGCTCTTGATAACACTTAACATTGATTCTGACAATGGCATCTTGTAACTGAATTTAAATGGTTAAAATAGCAATTAGTGCAATCACAATTATCAAGAATAAAATAGCTTGCTTTAAATGCAAACTCCTTTTTTCTTTCTTTAATTGCAACTTAATTCCCAATAAAAGTTCTGGAGTAGCCTCAGGGAATTTTGCTAATTTAACATCAGTATAACTGCCTGATAAACTCCTTTTTTCTTTTCTTTTTGACACCAAATTTCTATTATTTTTTAATGAATTATTTGCTGCCATCATTGAGCCCTCTCCTGCCATAAGTTCTAAGTTTTAGTTAATTTAAATTACAATACATCTCTTTTGAAGAAATTTCAAACTCGACTTTATAAATTTTTCAATATTGAAACCTTATACATTGGTTAGTATTAAATTTTCACTATTTGTTACTTGATTCGAAAAAAACAAGGCAGATTACACCTAAACACTTAAAGACAAGGCACATAATTAACTTAACATTTAGAGATATTTAAAAACTATTTTATAAGTTTACAGATTAACTTTAAGCCAATAAAAATTCATGTCCTTGAAGTATTATACAACAAGAAAAGTATTATTGATTTTGGTTCTTTTCCCATTCAACCTTTGTTTGTCACAAAATGAAACAAACAATTGGTATTTTGGCGATAAAGCAGGGCTAAATTTTAGTAATGGGCAAACAAGTATTTTAACAAATGGAAATATTAATGCTCCTGCTGGTTGTTCAAGTATTTCTGATAGAGATGGAAACCTATTGTTTTATACAAATGGAAAAACTGTTTGGAACAAAAATCATGCTTTAATGAATAATGGAGATGATTTAGCAGGTATAATAGGTGAAACTCAAACTTCTATAATTATCCCAAGCCCAACAAACAATAATAAATATTACTTATTTACTACTAGAGGCACTTCACCAAGTATAAATGCATTAGGCACAGGAGTATATTATTCTGAAATAGAATTTACCAACCAAAATCCTTTAGGGTCAGTAGTCTTAAAAAATGTAAAACTTACTCAAACATCATCAGAAAGAATTACAGCCATTCATGATTCTGAAAATAATTCAATAAAGGTTATTGCGTTCTGTACTTTTGGTCAACAAACTCAAACACCTTACAATACTTTTTTTATTTTTAATGTAGATTCTAATGGTGTTACAAGTTCTTCAACTTCAACTGTAAATGAAGTAACAGTTTCTAAAGCTGGAACTATGAAAATTTCTCCCAATGGTGAATATATTGCTATAGCTGATAATGCCTCAGAAAGAATATATCTTTACAATTTTAACATCACAAATTCTAGCATAACCTTTAGCAACGCAATTAACACAGGCTTGTTTTTAGTACCAATTAAACCTTACGGCTTAGAGTTTACTGCAGATTCTAAAATTTTATACTTTACTGGTTCTACTTCAACAACAAATTATTTGTATAAATATATTATTACAACAGCTGAAACATTTAATGACAAAATATTAATAGCATTATCAAATTCATATAAGTATGGCTCATTACAATTAGCTAGAAATGGAAAAATTTATATTTCAAATTACTCTGGAGATAATGAATTAACATCATCAAACTCAATTAGTGTATTAAATGAACCTGAAAACTTAACAGCAGACTCAGGTTTTGAACCTTTATCAATTAATCTTAGTACAGGCAACTCATTCAAAGGGCTACCTAATTTTATTCAATCTTATTTTAGAAATAGAATAATAGCAAAAAACGCCTGTATTAATGATCCATTTGAGTTTAATCTCGACGCATATACTCAAATACAGTCTGTCTTTTGGGAGTTTGGAGATGGAAATACTTCTACACTTATGAGTCCAACTCATCAATATACAATTGCTGGCGAATATATTGTTAAAGCAACCATTGAAATAGATAATTATCCAACTGTTCTATATAAAAAAATTACAGCTTATCCACTGCCAACCTTAAACATAAATGAAACCCTAGTGCAATGTGATGCAGATAATGATAGCAGAGCAAACTTTAATTTGTATACCATTGAAGAACGATTAAATAATATATCAGAATCATATGAGATGACGTTTTATAATTCGTTAAATGATGCTAATAATAATACTAACCCTATTACCAATCCTGAATCTTATGAAAACACAACTAACCCTCAACAGATTTTTGTTGAAATAATTACAGAGGAAGGCTGTCCTTCGTTGAGTAGTTTTAATATTGAAGCTACATACACTGAATTAGGTAATATTAGCAATATGTATGCGTGTGATGATTCAGATGGAATTTCAAATAATAATGAAGGTCTGTTTAGTCTAAGACAAAAATTAGATAGTATTAGATCTCAATTTAATGTACCACAAACCTCTACTATTACTTTTTATGAATCTTTTGAAGATGCACAATCAACAAATAATTCACTTCAATTAAATTATATTACAGAAACCACAACTATCTGGGTGAGAATTGAAAATGAAGACTATAGTTGTAGTGGTATAGAACCTATACAATTAATAGTAAATGTAGTATCTATACAAAACATACAAGACGAATACACAATTTGTGAAGCATCATTACAACCTCCAATTATTTTAGATGGAGGTGTTTCAAATAATATATGGGAATGGAGAAATGGGGCAGGAGAATTAATTTCTACTCAAAGAGAATTTCAATTAATAGAGCCTGGTAATTTTTCGTTAACTGTGTTTAAAACTGAGAATAATTTACAATGCTCAACATCAAAAAATTTCACAGTATATAATTATGGCATTGTAACCTTTGATGAAATTATAGCTGATGATTTTCAAATTTATGTTTCTGTTGAAGGGCAAAGCTCTTATGAGTTTTCACTTGATAATGTTAATTTTTTTGGCTCAGGAACTGCTCATACTTTTTTAAATGTTGAAGCAGGAATTTATACAATATATGTTAAAGATATAGATAATTGTGAACTACCAATAAATACAAACACATCTATAATAGGTTTTCCTAAATATTTTACACCAAATAATGATGGCGTTAACGATACATGGAAAATTAAAGGTATTACAGAAGATTTATATTCTGCAGCAAATATTAATATTTATAATAGATATGGAAATTTATTATTCTCAATGGATATAGATGATAATTATATTGGATGGGATGGAACTTATAATGGTGAAATTCTTAATTCAACCGATTATTGGTTCAAAGCAATTTTAACGGATAGAGAAAACAATATAATAACAAGAACTGGTCACTTCACCCTAAAATATTAATTATTTTTTTGCACCTAACTAATAATTAGTTCTGTTTCCAGAAGAAAGGTGTAAATAAAATAAGCACAGTAAACAACTCTAATCGACCTATTAGCATTAAAAATGAAGACCACCATTGTGCTAATGGAGGTAATGCAGCATAGTTATTAACTGGACCAAAATTACCAAGTGCTGGACCAATATTTCCTAAGCTAGATGCTGATAATCCTATTGCAGATTGAAAGTCTATTTGAAACATTGAAAACACAAGTGCTCCAACAATAAATGAAAGCATATATAAAATAAAAAAACCTAGAATATTAAATACAATATCTCCAGAAATTGCCTTTTTATTATAACGTACAGGCAAAACTGCATTAGGATGTAAAGCACGCTTAAACTCTAAAAAACCATTTTTAATAAGTATTAAATGTCGCATTACTTTTACGCCTCCAGAAGTACTTCCTGCTGATCCTCCTAGAAACATAATTCCAAAAAAGAATACAACTAAAAAGGGTGTCCATAAGGTATAGTCGGCTGTAATAAACCCTGTTGTTGTAATCACGGTCAGCACCTGAAATAAACCATGCCTAAAAGCACTTTCAGCTTTACCCCAAACCATAGGATGGTCTATTGTTGACAAAGCCAAATCTGCTTTAAAATAAATAATCAGTGAAACTATAATAGTAAATAAAGCTATAAACTTAAAATACAATTTAAGCTCTTCGTCTTGTATTGCCTTTTGTACTCTTCCTTTAAATGCATAATAGCTTAGTACAAAATTTGTTCCTGCCAAAAACATAAAAACAATAATGATATATTGAATAATTGGCCTATCATTCCAATACGCTACACTAGCATTTTTTGTTGAAAATCCACCTGTAGACAATGTACTCATTGCATGGTTTATTGCATCAAAAAAGGACATTCCTGCTACCTTTAGTAAAATGGTTTCAGCAACTGTATATCCAAAATAAATAAGCCATAAGCGCTTTGCAGTATCTGTAATTCTTGGATGTAATTTATCTGCACTTGGTCCAGGAGCTTCAGCAGCAAATAGCTGCATACCTCCAATACCTAGTAATGGTAAGATGGCAATGGCTAGCACGATAATTCCCATACCACCAATCCAATGTGTTGTACTTCTCCAAAACAAAACCCCTTTAGGTACTATTTCAATATCGTTTAATATTGTTGCACCAGTAGTAGTATAACCAGACATTGTTTCAAAAAAAGCACTAGTAAATGTTGGTATAACATTAGTAACCATATACGGAATTGCTCCAGAAATTGCCATAGCAACCCATCCTAAGGTTACAACAATATAACCTTCACGTTTGTTCATCTCTTTACTATGCTTTCTTGTTAAAAGCATTAATAAAGTTCCAACTACTAAAACACCAACTCCAGAAGCAAAGAGATTTAAAGTAACTCCATCTTTATAAATTAAACTCACCAATGTAGACAATAGTATAAAACCTCCATTACATAAAAGTAATAGTCCTAAAAAGTGAAAAATGATTTTATAATTGAGTTTCAACAGTATTAAAATATTTAAAAGAAAAACTTTTCAACTTCGGTTATAGATCTAGGCAAACAACAAACTACTACTCTATCTCCTGCTTCGATTCTAAAATTACCTAATGGAATAATTCCTTTTCCATTTCTTATAACTCCACCAATAATTGCAGAACGAGGAAAATCTAAATCCTTAATAAGTTTATTGGTTATTTTTGATTTTGAATTTACAACAAACTCTAACAATTCTGCATTCATATTGTTAAGCTTGGTCATTGCCACTACTTCACCTTTACGTATATATCTGAAAATATTATTAGCAGCTAGTAGTTTTTTATTAATCAATGTATCTATTCCAATAGATTGTGATAATTGATAATAATCCATGTTTTCAACTAATGCAATAGTTTTTTTAACACCTTTAGATTTTGCAACTAAGCACGACATTATATTAGTTTCAGAATTTCCTGTAACAGAAATAAATGCATCCATTTTAGATATGTTTTCTTCTTCAAGAAGCTCTACATTTCTACCATCTCCATTAATTACTAATACTTTTGGTAGCTCATCTGCTAAATCAAAAGCAATGTCTTTATCATTCTCAACAAGTTTTACACTAAATTTCCCTTGACACAAATCTTTGGCTGTTTTATAACCAATCTGACTTCCTCCAAGGATCATTACTTTTTTAATATCAATTTTTACTTTCCCCGAAAGCTCAAAAAGCTCTTCATCACCTCCTTTAGAGGTTATAAAAACCACCTTATCTCCTTCTTTAAACTGAGTATCACCTCTCGGTATTATAGTATATTGTGTGCCGAAGCGTTGAATTGCTATTGGAATAAAATGTAGTTCTGGGAATACTTCTGCAGCTTCTTTTACTGTTTTGTCTACAAATGATGCCGTTCTAGAAAGTCGTAAACTCAACATCGTTAATGCTCCATCTTCAAACTCATAACTATCGTTAAATCCGTATTGATTTAATAATAATTCAATCTCAGATGCTGCTAATGATTCTGGCGAGATAAGTTCATCTATTCCAAATTTAGAAAACCCAACTTCTTCCTTCTGGTCAATAAACTCAGTATTAGATATTCTAGCTATAGTTCTTCTAGCTCCTAATTGTTTTGCTAAAACACAAGCTGTAATATTTGTAGTTTCGGAAGAAGTAACTGCTATAAATAAATCTGAAGTGTCTATCCTAGCATCTTTTAAAACTGCTATTGATGTTGCATCACCTTTAATTACTCTAATATCTAGATGGTCTATGGCATAAACCAAACTTTCTTTTTTTGTGTCAAGTAGAGTAATTTCTTGTGACTCGTAGGACAGTAATTTTGCCAAATGAAATCCGACTTCTCCTGCACCTGCAATGATTATTTTCATTATGTAAAGTATTCAAAAAAACATACAAATATACTTTATTTTAAATATGTAGTAATTAAACTAATATATCTTTTCGTGGTAATGCTTTTTTCATTGTTATTTAGCAAATTTACAATCAAATTATTTATGTAGTTTTGTCAAAAATAAAAAGAATGTCTATAAAAGTTAAGCCATACAAGGATAGCGATTTAAACAAAAAACAACAGGTCACTAAAATGTTTGACACTATTTCTAAAGAATACGATGGGTTAAATCGTGTTATTTCTTTTGGAATTGATGTGAAGTGGAGAAGAAAAGTGGTAGATATTGTTGGTAAAACAAATCCTGAAAACATATTAGACATTGCTACAGGAACTGGCGATTTAGCCATTAGTTTAACTAAAACTAATGCAAAAGAAATTGTTGGCTTAGATATAAGTGATGGAATGCTTGAAGTTGGCAGGCAAAAAATTGCTCACAAAAAACTAAACGATAAAATAAAAATGGTTCTTGGAGATTCTGAAAGTTTACCTTTTGAAGATAACACTTTTGATGCCATAACTGTTGCCTTTGGTGTACGTAATTTTGAAACTTTAGAAACTGGTCTTTCAGAAATACATAGAGTGCTAAAACCAAATGGTGTATTTGTAATTCTTGAAACCTCTGTGCCTACAAAAACTCCATACAAACAAGGCTATAAGTTTTATACAAAATATATTTTACCAACCATTGGCAAAGTATTCTCTAAAGACCAATCGGCATATTCTTATTTATGTGAATCGGCTTCTGTATTTCCTTATGGCGAAGCATTAAACAATATTTTAAGAAAAATTGGGTTTAATAGTGTTAATGACTTGCCACAAACATTTGGTGTAGCAACAATTTATACAGCGACAAAGTAATTTATATGAAAAAAATAAGTGTTCTTTTTATACTTTTAATTGTAACCCAAACGGCTTCTGCTCAACTTTTCAGCAAAGAAAAAATAAAGAATCAAGAAAATTTTGATAAAGATTTTTTGACTTGGGGATATTTTATTGGCTTCAATAGTTATGATTTTAAGTTTGAATATGAACAAGACTTAAAAGACATAGAAGTACAAACTAATCTTGGTTTTGGTGTGGGTTTAATTGGTGATATGCGTATTAACGATTATTTTAATTTACGTTTTGAACCAGGCTTATATATTACACAACGTAACTTTCAATATGATGAAAGCTACTTTGATGGTATGACTTTTACAGATGCCGATTTATATAGAGAAGTTAAATCTACATATATACATTTACCGTTACTTTTAAAAGTCTCTACAAAGCGAATAAATAATTTTAAACCTTTTATAGTTGGAGGTGTTTCTACTGCGTTAAACTTATCTAGTAACGAAGAAAACCCTGACGATAATAGTGTAGGACAGTTTAGAACCAAAAGAGCAATGTACTTTTATGAGTTAGGTTTTGGTGTCGATTTTTACTTGTATTGGTTTAAATTTACACCAACTATTAGAGGCGTTTTTGCTTTAAACGATGAGCTAGTTAGAGATGTTGATCCAAATAGCCCATGGACAAGCAATATTTCTACTATGAAAACTCGTGGTGTATTTTTAAATTTTACTTTTCAGTAGAACCCCTTTTAAACTCACTTAACACAATAGCAGTTGCAGTTGCTACATTTAAGCTTTCTGTTGCCTGAAGATTTCCAAAGCGAGGTATGCTAATTCTTGTATTTACTAATGTTTCAATAGTTGCTGATATACCATTAGCTTCATTTCCAAAAACTATAACACCTTTATCTGGTAACATTTGTTCATAAACATTTTTTCCTTCCATAAAAGCTCCAAAAACATCATTTTTATGTGCTTTTAAAAAAACCTCTAAATCTAAGTAACTAACATTTACTCTAGTTAAAGAACCCATTGTTGCCTGTACCACTTTTGAATTATAGCAATCTACTGTTGCATTACTACAAACCAAATCTTTTACACCAAACCAGTCGCAAAGCCTAATAATTGTACCTAAATTCCCTGGATCTCTAACGTCATCTAAAGCCAATATTAATTTAGATTCATCAACAGGTTTTGTATTTGGAATTTTAAAAAGAGCTAAGGCAGTATTAGGAGTTTTCAATTTGCTTATCTTTTTAAGTTCGGGCTCTGTAATTAATGTGAATTTTTCATCATTAACTTTAAAAGTAGGTTCTGTTGCAAATAAGTGATGTAATTCAAAAGTTGAATTTAAAAACTCTGCAATTCCCTTTTTTCCTTCAACAACAAAAAGCTGATGCTGATTTCTAAACTTTTTTTGATCTAAACTTGTAATTAATTTTATTTGGTTCTTTGTTAACATCAAAATGTATTTACTTTTGTTATGCTTTTAGATTCTTATATATTTTGGACTAATTTTTGTTTAGCAATAACAATCTTAAAACAGTAAATTTGAATCTATTAATTAAATTATTATTACTTAATTGAAACTCACTCTGGCAAAAATATCATTTATTACGTTAATCGTTATACTATTTACTTCTTGTAATGTTATAAAACGTGTAAAAAAAGAAGATTACTTGCTTACTGATAATACTGTTTATGTTAATGATAAGAAAAACAATAGTGAGGCTGTAACAAATTTACTGTACCAAAAACCAAACGGTAGACTTCCATTATTCAATATTCCACTAAGATTACATATATACAATTTAGCTAGACCAAATATAGACTCTATAGTAGATTCGCAAATAAATGCAAACCCTAAAAAGAAAGAACGTTTAACTAAGCTTCTATCTCAAAAACAATTTGATAAGTATTACCAATCAAAAAAAGATTTTAATGATTGGTTAAAAAAAACTGGTGAAGCTCCAGTAATTGTTAATGAGCTTAGAACAGAAAAATCTATTATTAATTTAAAAAAATATTACTACAATAAAGGCTGGTTTGATGTAGCAACATCATACGAAATTAAAAAAGATAGCAATCAAAGAGCCACTATAGATTATAAAGTAACTACTGGCGAGCCATATATTTTAGACTCAATTACATCTAAAATAGGAACTCCTATTATAGATACTCTTTATAAAACACTTAAGAAAAAATCTTTAATTCAAAAAGGACAGCAATTTGATGCTAGTAATTTTGATGGTGAACGAGAACGTTTAACTACAGAATTAAGAAATTCAGGCTTATATTATTTCGGTCAAGACTATATTAAATTTGAAATTGATACAGTTGGCACTAATAAAAAAGTAAATACTGAAGTTCAAATTCAAAACCGAATTATAAGAAATGAAGATTCTATAGTAAGAACACCTTTTAAAGTCTATAAAATTAAAGATGTAAATATTTATACTGACGACTTTTTCGAAAATAAAGATTCAAAAATAACTGATTCTACAACTTACAAAAACTACAATTTATATAGTTATAATAAGTTAAAATACAGACCTAAAGCCATTACAGATGCTGTTTTTATAACTAAAGGAAATGTATTTAAAGATATTGATAGAAGTCGTACTTATAGGTATTTAAGTGAGTTAAAGATTTTTAAATATCCTAATATTGAGTATATCGAAAACGCTAACGACACAACACTAACTGCAAATATTTACTTAACCCCTAAAAAGAAATATGGGCTTAATATAGATCTTGATATTACCCAAAGTAATATACAAACAGTTGGATTTTCATTTAGTACAGGTTTATTAATCCGTAATATATTTAGAGGTGCCGAAACCCTTGAAATTTCTGCATTAGGAGCTATTGGTGCTTCTAAAGAAGCTGGAAACTCAAGAGACCAGTTTTTTGATATTAATGAAGTTGGCGCAAATATAAAGTTAACTATTCCTCGGGTGTTTTTTCCTGTGAATACTAATAAAGTAATTCCAAAATTCATGTCTCCAACTACGAGAATAGGTTTAGGCGCTACGAGTCAGCAAAATATTGGTTTAGACAAGCAAAGTTTTACTGGTTTACTTAGTTATAATTGGTACCCTTCCCGAAAAGTAACAAACACTTTAGATTTGTTTAATATTCAGTTTGTAAAAAATCTAAATATTGACAATTATTTTGGTGTATATCAAAACTCATTTAGTAGACTTAATACTATTGCCCAAACTTACAATACCAATCCTAGTTATTTTGATACAAATGGCAATTTAATCATTCCACAAGGCGCAAATAATTTTATTACAGATGCTCTTGATCCAAATTCAACCTTAAATCTAACTGAAGATGATTTAATTAACGTAAGCAATATTTCACAACGTAAGAATAGATTAACAGAAAACAACCTCATCTTCGCAAGTAGTTTTAACTATGTTAAAAACAGAAGAGAAAATTTATTTGATAATGATTTTTCCATATTACGTTTCCGATTAGAACTAGCAGGAAATTTACTTTCAAACATTTCTAGTTTAGCAGGTTTAAATAAAAATTCAGACAATAGATACGAAGTTTTTGGCGTAGCTTTTTCTCAATATGCAAAAACTGAATTTGACTATGTTAAATATTGGGATTTAGGAAAACGTAATGTTTTTGCTGTTCGTAGTTATTTTGGTATTGCTATCCCTTATGGCAACTCAAACAGCATACCTTTTTCAAAAAGTTTTTTTGCAGGAGGACCTAATGACAACAGAGCATGGACAGCTTACAACTTAGGACCAGGAAGCTCAAACTCAACAAATGAGTTTAATGAAGCAAATTTAAAACTTCACTTTAGTGCAGAGCAGCGCTTTAATATTTTTGGAAGTTTTAATGGCGCACTATTTGTTGACGCAGGAAACATTTGGAATGTTTTCGATAATATTACTGATGACTCTTATACCTTTAGTAGTTTAAGCTCTCTAAAAGATATAGCTGTTGGCTCAGGTTTTGGGTTACGTTATGATTTTAGATTCTTCATTTTGCGTGGTGATATTGGTTTTAAAACTTACGATCCATCAAACAATGATGGTGATCGTTGGTTTAAAGATTATAACTTTAGTAATGCTGTATATAATATAGGTATTAACTATCCTTTCTAGAACAAAACATCTTTTTTGCTATAACGTTTTCGCTGTTTTTAAGTCGAAGTAAGTTTATAATTCTCCAAAAATTATTGAAAAATTGATTACTTTTGAGTCACATATTTTTCAACTATAAAATCAAAAAAAATGAGTCACAACATAAAACCAGGAGTTGCAACTGGAAAAGCTGTACAAGATATTTTTAAACTAGCAAAACAAAAAAACTTTGCATTACCAGCAGTTAATGTAATTGGTTCTAGTAGTATAAATGGAGTATTAGAAACAGCAGCAGCTTTAAACGCTCCTGTTATCATCCAATTTTCTAATGGAGGCTCAGTATTTAATGCAGGTAAAGGTTTAAGTAACGATAACCAAAAAGCAGCTATTGCTGGCGGAATTGCTGGTGCTAAACACGTTCATTTATTAGCAGAAGCATATGGTGTACCTGTCATTTTACATACAGACCATTGTGCAAAAAACTTATTGCCTTGGATTGATGGTTTATTAGATGCAAGCGAAAAACACTTTGCTGAAACAGGAAAACCTCTTTATAGTTCTCATATGATTGATTTATCTGAAGAACCTATTGAAGAAAACATCGAGATTTGTAAAGCATACCTTAAACGAATGAGTAAAATGGGAATGACTTTAGAAATTGAATTAGGAATTACAGGTGGTGAAGAAGATGGTGTAGATAATAGTGATGTTGATGATTCAAAATTATACACACAACCTGAAGAAGTTGCTTATGCATATGAAGAGTTAAGTAAAATAAGTAATCAGTTTACAATAGCAGCTGCTTTTGGAAATGTACATGGTGTTTACAAACCAGGTAATGTAAAGCTGACACCAAAAATTTTAAAAAATTCTCAAGATTATGTATCTAAAAAATTTGGAGTAGGCCATAATCATATCGACTTTGTGTTTCATGGTGGCTCTGGTTCTACAGTAGAAGAAATTAGAGAAGCAATAGGTTATGGTGTTATAAAGATGAACATCGATACAGATATGCAATATGCTTTTATGAGTGGAGTTCGTGATTATTTTAAATCTAATGAAGCTTATTTGCAATCACAAATTGGGAATCCAGATGGTGAGGATTCTCCAAATAAAAAGTATTATGACCCAAGGGTTTGGCTACGAAAAGGCGAACAAACATTTGTTGAACGCTTAAAAAAAGCGTTTGAAGACCTAAATAATGTAAATACTTTATAACTTTGCACCATAACTAAATAACTAAAACTCACTTTTAATGTCTTGGTTTAAAAGAAAAACAAAAGGTATTACTACCACAACCGAAGAGAAGAAAGATACTCCTAAAGGTCTGTGGTACAAATCACCAACAGGAAAAATTATAGATACAGAAGAGTTAGAAAAAAACTTTTATGTAAGTCCAGAAGATGGATACCATGTAAGAATTGGTAGTAGAGAATATTTTCAAATTTTATTTGACGACAATAAATTTAAAGAATTAGATGCAAATTTAGATTCTAAAGATCCTTTAAAATTTGAGGATACTAAAAAATATCCAGATCGACTAAAAGCTGCTCAAGCAAAAACAAATCTTAAAGATGCTGTAAGATGTGCAGTAGGAAAATCTAAAGGTAAAGATTTGGTTATTGCTTGTATGGATTTTAACTTTATTGGAGGCTCAATGGGTAGCGTTGTAGGTGAAAAAATTGCACGCGCAGCAGACTATGCTCTAAAAAAGAAAATCCCGTTTATGATTATCTCAAAATCTGGTGGAGCACGTATGCAAGAAGCTGCATTATCATTAATGCAACTTGCAAAAACATCAGCAAAACTTGCGCAATTAGCTGATGCAAATATTCCTTACATCTCATTATCAACAGACCCAACAACAGGAGGAACAACTGCTTCTTTTGCTATGTTAGGCGATATTAATATTAGTGAGCCAGGAGCATTAATTGGTTTTGCAGGTCCTAGAGTTGTAAGAGACACAACAGGACAAGAATTACCAGAAGATTTTCAAACTGCTGAGTTTTTATTAGAACATGGCTTTTTAGATTTTATTACTGAACGTAGAGACTTAAAAAATAAAGTCAACTTATATATTGATTTAATAACAAATCAACCTTTAAGAGTTTAAAACATAAAAAAAAGGCGAACCAATTGGTTCGCCTTTTTAAATTAATAGCAATAAATTAATTCAATGTAATATTTACAACATTGCCATTGTTAAACGTAAATGTTGCTTGATTATCACAATTACCATTACCATAATCAAACACACCACCAAAGTTTGTACGCTGTACGTTAATGCTTCCGCTAACAAAATAAAAGCAAATAACCTCTCTACGTAATGGTATAACAACTTCATAAGTATGCGTATTACCATTTACAAAAGTAGTTGACCAGTTTCCAGTAATTTCAAAAACATTATCACTCCAAACTCCACTACCAAAACCTTCAACCCATTCTCTAATTTTTACTCCTTCTCTACTTGCTTGTGCTCCGTTTGGCCAAATTACAGTTAAATCTAAAGTATGTGTAAACTGTGGGTTTCCATTATCATTAGACAACTCTTTTAATAAAGTTTTACTACCAATTATGTTCTTATTGTCAAAATAGAAATCTTCAAGAGTATAAGTAATCAATACTTGTTGGGCTTCTGGATTTCTACTATAAGTAAACACAATTTGTCCTTTTAGTAAATGACCATTAACTATACAACCTTCTGTACCAAAGTCTACAGTCACTTCTCTGTAATTTTGCTGCATAACCACAGTAATAGTTACACAAGCTGGCAACCCAGATTGTTGAGCGGAACGACCTAACTCATCAGATTCCTGACCCTCGTAAGCATCAATAATAACATCACCTAACACAACTTCTATTTCGTCAATTTCTGACGATTTTGCAACTTCAGTAGTATCTTGTTCTTGAGTGTCTACAGACTCTTCATCACTACAACTTGTAAATGCCAATCCTAAAACCACAAGGAAAAACATAACCTTTTTTGTTAAATCAATTTTTTTCATCATTACTTATATTTAATGTTAATATAAAGTTAAGACCATCGAACAGTAAAAAGGTTTAATATCATTATGAAAAATTCGATGAATGACATCAAAAAAATAAGCTTTAGCTTGTAAATCACTAAAAATTACTATATTTGCCGCTTGAAAGAGAAACTTTCATATACATAAAAATCATTTACAATAATATTAGCATGTATTTAGATCAAAAAGAAAAAGAAGCCATCTTTAAAAAACACGGTAAAGATGCAAAAGACACAGGTTCTGCAGAAGGGCAAATTGCTTTATTCACGTACAGAATTAACCATTTAACTGAGCACTTAAAAAACAATCGTAAAGATTATAACACTGAGCGCTCATTAGTAAAGTTAGTAGGTAAAAGAAGAAGTTTACTAGATTACTTAACTAAGAAAGATATCTTAAGATATCGTGCCATAGTAAAAGAATTAGGATTAAGAAAATAATCAAATTAAGAGGCTTCGCGCCTCTTTTTTTGTTTTAAATATAACATAGTTACAATGTCATTACGAGGAGAGTAACGACGTGGTAATCTCTTTAAAATTAAACAGATTGCCACATCACGCCAAAAGCGTGATTCGCAATGACATAAAATAGAAGAAGCTTATTATAGTTTTTCATTGGTCACAAACACAACAACTACAACAACACAACGACCATTGTTTAATTAGAATTAAAAAATTTATGATTCCAAAAGTTTTTAAAGAGGTCATAGACCTTGGTGATGGACGTACTATTTCCATCGAAACCGGAAAATTAGCAAAACAAGCTCATGGATCGGTTGTTGTACAATCTGGAAAATGTATGTTATTATGTACAGTTGTTTCCAATTACAAACAAAGTGATGTAGACTTTTTACCATTAACTGTAGATTACAGAGAAAAGTTTGCTGCCTCAGGACGTTATCCTGGAGGTTTTTTCAAAAGAGAAGCTAGACCAAGTGATGGTGAAGTATTAACAATGCGTCTTGTAGACCGTGTTTTACGTCCATTATTCCCTAAAGATTATCATGCAGAAACACAAGTGATGGTTCAATTAATGTCTCATGATGAAGATGTTATGCCAGATGCTATGGCAGGTTTAGCTGCATCTGCTGCTATTCAACTATCTGACGTGCCTTTTGAAACTCCAATTTCTGAAGCAAGAGTTGGACGTATTAATGGTGAATTTATTATCAATCCAACAAGAGCACAATTAGAAGAATCAGACATCGATATGATGATTGGTGCATCTGCGGACTCAGTAATGATGGTTGAAGGCGAAATGCTTGAAATTTCTGAAGAAGAAATGGCAGAAGCAATCAAATTTGCTCATGAAGCTATTAAAGTGCAATGTGCTGCTCAAATAAGATTAGCTGAAGCTTTCGGTAAGAAAGAAACTCGTGAGTACGAACCAGAACGTGAAGATGAAGCTTTAGAAAAGAAAATTCGTGATATGGCTTACGATAAAGTGTATGCTGTTGCAAGAGCTGCTTCTGCAAAGCACGAACGTAGTGCTGCATTTGATGCTATTAAGGAAGAAATTAAAGCTACTTTCTCTGAAGAAGAATTAGCCGAGTTTGACGGATTAGTTTCTAAATATTACTACAAAGCAGAAAAAGCTGCAATTCGTGACCTTACTTTAAATGAAGGTTTACGTCTTGATGGTCGTAAGACTGATGAAATTAGACCAATTTGGTGTGAAGTTGACTATTTACCATCTACACATGGTTCTTCAATTTTTACTCGTGGAGAAACTCAAGCATTAGCTACAGTAACTTTAGGAACATCAAGAGAAGCCAACCAAATAGATATGCCATCTTTTGAAGGTGAAGAGCGTTTCTATTTACATTATAATTTCCCTCCTTTTTCAACAGGAGAAGCTAGACCTTTAAGAGGTACTTCTCGTCGTGAAGTTGGACATGGAAACTTAGCACAACGTGCATTAAAAAACATGATTCCTTCAGATTTTCCATACACAGTACGTGTAGTTTCTGAAGTATTAGAATCTAATGGTTCTTCATCTATGGCAACTGTTTGCGCTGGAACTATGGCACTTATGGATGCTGGTGTAACATTAAAAAAACCTGTTTCTGGTATCGCTATGGGATTAATTTCTGATGGAGATTCTGGAAAATATGCCGTATTATCTGATATTTTAGGTGATGAAGATCACTTAGGAGATATGGACTTTAAAGTTACAGGTACTGCTGATGGTATTACTGCTTGCCAAATGGATATTAAAGTAAAAGGATTATCGTATGAAATCTTAGTAAATGCTTTAAAACAAGCACGTGATGGACGTTTACACATACTAAGTAAATTAACCGAAACAATTGCAGCTCCTGCAGCAGATGTTAAGCCTCACGCTCCTAAAATGATTACTAGAAGAATTCCTAACGAATTTATTGGTGCATTAATTGGTCCTGGAGGAAAAGTAATTCAAGAATTACAAAAAGAAACTGGAACTACAATTGTTATTAACGAAGACCCAGTAACTGAAGAAGGAATTGTTGAAATTTTAGGTGTAGGTCAAGATGGTATTAATGCTGTATTAGCAAAAATAGATTCTTTATTATTTAAGCCAGAAGTTGGTGGAACTTACGAAGTAAAAGTAATTAAAATGTTAGATTTTGGTGCTGTTGTTGAATATACTCAAGCTCCAGGAAACGAAGTTTTACTACACGTAAGTGAATTGGCTTGGGAACGTACAGAGAATGTATCTGACGTTGTTAATATGGGAGACGTTTTTAAAGTGAAATATTTTGGTGTAGATCCAAAAACACGTAAAGAAAAAGTATCTCGTAAAGCATTATTAGATAAGCCAGAAGGTTATGTTGCTAGACCACCAAGAGACAATAACGATCGTGGTGGACGTGATAACAGAGGTAGAGATAATCGTGGACGTGATAATAGACGTGACGATAGAAAACCAAGAGAAGATAAAAAAGAAGATTAATTCTTTTTAACTCAATAAATGAAAACCTCGCAATATTAATTGCGAGGTTTTTTGTTAAAAGCTAATCAAAATTTGCTTTTCTCGATATTTTCATTATATTATCAGTTATGATTTATACAGACAAAGAAAAATACTCGGACATTTTAAACAGCTCATTAACGTATTTAGAAAACAGTGGTTTTGAAAATATCAAAGCCGACGCTGAGGGTTATGAAACACCAAAATCGTATCTTAAAAAAGGAAGCGAAATTAATATTACACCAGATATTGTTGCCGAAAAAGAAGGTAGAACTCATTATTTTGAGTTGAGTTTAAAATCAGACAAGCCTAAACTTTTAAAATCTAAATGGCTGTTTTTAAACACATTGAGCAATTTAAAATCACGTCGTTTTAAAATTATTACAACACGTGGTCATTATAAATTCACTCAAGAAATGCTAGAAGACATTCATCTTGAAGACAAAAAACCTATAAAAATTTAATTTAATTTTGAGATTATTGTAACATTTATACAACTTCTTACGTATAACTATGTAGCAATGTAATATTCACATTTATAATTTACAGAAAGACATTAGATGAGACAACTCAAAATTACGAAGCAGGTTACCAATAGAGAAACAGCTTCGCTAGACAAATATCTTCAAGAAATTGGAAAAGTTGACTTAATTACCGCAGACGAAGAAGTAGAATTAGCACAACGTATTAAAGCAGGAGATCAAGTTGCTTTAGAGAAATTGACTAAAGCTAATTTACGTTTTGTTGTTTCGGTAGCTAAACAATACCAAAATCAAGGATTAACTTTACCAGATTTAATAAATGAAGGTAATTTAGGTCTTATAAAAGCTGCACAACGTTTTGATGAAACTCGTGGTTTTAAATTCATTTCTTATGCAGTATGGTGGATTCGTCAATCGATTCTTCAAGCACTAGCTGAGCAATCTCGTATTGTACGTTTACCATTAAATAAAATTGGTTCTATTAACAAAATAAACAAAACATTTGCGTTTTTAGAGCAAAGTCATGAACGTCCACCAAGTGCAGAAGAGATTGCAAAAGAGTTGGACATGACTATAAACGACGTAAAAGAGTCTATGAAAAACTCTGGTCGTCACGTAAGTATGGATGCACCTTTAGTAGAAGGTGAAGACTCTAACTTATACGATGTATTACGTTCTGGAGAGTCTCCAAATCCTGATAGAGATTTATTACATGAATCTTTACGTACAGAGATTGAAAGAGCTCTAGAAACATTAACACCTCGTGAAGCAGATGTTATTCGTTTATACTTTGGTTTAGGAGATCAACACCCAATGACTTTAGAAGAAATTGGTGAGACATTCGACCTAACTCGTGAGCGCGTACGTCAAATTAAAGAAAAAGCAATTCGTAGGTTGAAACATACCTCACGAAGCAAAATATTAAAAACATATTTAGGTTAGTAATTCCCAATAATTACGACTAAATTAACGTAACAAACAGTTACAACATAACTGTTCGTTTTTTGATTGATGAAAGAACCCAGAGCTGATTACTCTGGGTTCATTTTTTTACCTACTTTTGCAAAAACATAACAACAACACAACAATGAGTTCTAAATTAATAGCACCTTCAGTTTTAGCAGCAGATTTTGCAAATCTTCAACGTGATATAGAAATGATTAACCAAAGTGATGCAGATTGGTTTCATATAGATATTATGGATGGTGTTTTTGTACCTAATATTTCTTTTGGAATGCCAGTTTTGAAAGCGATTAGCAAAGATGCCAAAAAAACAATTGACGTGCATTTAATGATAGTTGAACCTGATCGTTATATTAAAACTTTTGCAGAATTAGGAAGCAATATCTTAACTGTTCACTATGAAGCTTGTACTCATCTCCACAGAACATTGCAAGCTATAAAAGCAGAAGGAATGCAAGCAGGTGTCGCTCTTAATCCTCATACAAATGTGAATGTTTTAGAAGACACCATTAATGATATAGATTTAGTTTGCTTAATGAGTGTAAATCCTGGTTTTGGAGGTCAAAGTTTTATTGAAAACACTTATAATAAAGTCACACAATTAAAAGCTTTAATTGAACGTAAAGGCGCTTCTACAAAAATTGAAATTGATGGTGGTGTTACTAATAAAAACGCAAAACAATTAGTTGATGCTGGAGCTGATGTTCTGGTTGCTGGGAGTTATGTTTTTAAAAGTAGTGACCAGCCAAAAACAATAAAAGACTTAAGAATTTTAGCTAATTCTTAATTAGTAACCTGCAAAATTAAAATTAAGCATTTGCTTAGTTTTACTATAGATTTCTGGAAATTGAGTTTTAAAATCTTCTGGAGATTCAATAAAAGATTCAATTATTACTGCAAGAAACTCGTATTGATTAGTGTATGCGTATTCTCTAAAGTATTCAGAGTTTATTAAGTCTTTTCGTAATGTTTCGGTATTTGCTAAAAGTTCTGTAAGCTCTTTAAAAGAGTCTGAAAAAATTGTAGAACTCACATCTCTCTCTTTCATACTATTTAAATGTATAGCATGAGCAAACTCATGAATTCCTAAGTTTAGTTTATCCTTTTCAATTTCAAAACCCTTTTTAAAATCTTTCCAAGACAAAACTAAAGTCTCCAACCTTGGATTAAATTCCCCTTTATGATAATCTTGATTCATATTTGAATAAAACTCTTCTGGATAAATAAATATCTTATTTATTAAACCTATATAAAAGTCTCTAAAACCAAAAGTGAGCATCACAGCAGTAGCCGATATAAGTACTTTCATTTCTTCAGTGACATGTAAGTTATCTCTGCCAATAAAATGTTTATCAATTATAAAAGATGCTACCCTATGCTCAAAATATATCTTGTGCTTGGGAGTTAGTTTATTGTAAAACTTAAACTGTTGTTCTAAAATAAACTTTTGATTAGGTTTTAGTTTTTTTAAAAAGAAAGGTGAATGAACAAAAAATGGCTTTTTATGCCTCATCACATATCCCATCTCTAACATTTTTAGTACAAAACTAAAAAGCATAACGAGTAGAACACAAAAGAAAACTCCGATTATAATCTTTCCTCCCAAAGAAAATTGTTCTATTAGAATTAGATGCTTATTTACCACTTTTAAATAACGTTAATTCATAATCTACATTGTGAGGGTTTTATTATTTTGAAATAAATATACAAAACAAAAAGCAAGCTAAATATAAAGCTTGCTTTTTGTTTTACTCGTGACTGCGATAGGAGTCGAACCTACAACCGCTGGAGCCGAAATCCAGTGCTCTATCCAATTGAGCTACGCAGCCTTTAATACTAATTATAGACTGCTTAGGTAATTTAAGAAAGTTTAGATTTTACAATCATAGAAATTGTTTTACCTTCTGCTTTTCCTGCCAATTGTTGATTAACAATTCCCATTACTTTACCCATATCTTTCATTCCTTCTGCTCCTACTTTAGCAATAGTTTCTACAACTACCTTTTCAATCTCTGTTTCACTTAATTGAGCTGGTAAAAACTGACTGATAATTTCAGCTTGTGCCAATTCTGGTGCAGCTAAATCGGTTCTGTTTTGTTCTGTAAAAATTGCTGCACTGTCTTTTCGTTGTTTAACTAGTTTTGAAAGAATTTTAATTTCTTGGTCTTTTGTTAACTCCTCTTTTGAACCTGTTTCGGTTTGTGCTAATAATATTTCCGACTTTACAGCTCTTAATGCTGCTAATGCCTCTTGATTTTTTTCTTTCATGGCTGCTTTCATTGCTGCCATGATACCTTCTTGTAAACTCATAATCATTTGTTTTGTGCGAAGATAAAAAAGAAACCCGAAAAGTAATTAAACTTTTCGGGTTAGAAAGTGTGAAACACTAAACTAAAATTTGCTATTAATCTACGTTATCATGTAAAAACGAATTATTGCTTCGTAATTGAATATCGTCGTTGTCGTCAGTGCCAACAGACATTCTAGAAGCATTCGTCTCAGAAGAGTGTTGTGTGTCTTCCAAGTTCACACCTTGTCTTTTATAAGCTGGTTCTTTTTCAATTTCATCTATTTTAGCATTGTTGAATTTGTAATTGAAATCTTTCATCTTACGTCTTCTTTCATCTGCTCTTTCTTTTAACATATCTGAAATTGGACTGTTCATAGGGTCTATTTCAGCTTTTTCAGTAGATATAGCTTCATCAGAAGCAACTACTTTCTTTTCAAAAACAATTTCTTCATCAATTTCTATTACTTTCTTTTTTGTAGTATTCATTGACGATTCAAATGACATAAAATCATCTAAAGCATATCTTTTTTCACCTTCTTCATTTGCTTCAGTTACAGGAATAATTTCAACATAATCGTTTACTTTTAAATCTTTCACTTCATCTTCTAACTCAAATAACACTCTATTTTCATCATTACTTACTGCCTCTTTTTGAGCATCAGACAAAGGCAAATCAAAGGTTAATGTGATTTGTTCTTCTTCCTCAATAATTTCTTCAACCTCGTCTTTAAATGGTTGAATTGGTGTAATAACAAAATCGTCTTCTTCAATAGTGTCTAAAACCTCATCATACACAACATTCAAATTTTTAATAAACTCGGTTGTTGGTATTAAATCCATTTTTGTGTCAATTACTATTTCATCTTCAAAAAGTGTATGCTTTACTATAGTTTCCTTTTCTTCTTCTTTTTCAAGAATGATATCTGGAGTAATAATTGCTGGTTCACGCTCTTTAACATGTACATCGTTATTTTGATCATCTTCTAATGCATGAATTACTTTTTTAACTTCTGTGTTAGATATTTCGTCTTGTTGTTCTACATCAAACCCAGTAGCAATAATTGTAACAGAAATTGATTCTTGTAAAGATTCGTCTTCACCAACTCCCATAATAATATTTGCTCCATGACCAGCTTCGTTTTGAATATGGTCATTAATTTCTCCAATTTCGTCAATAGTAATTTCTTGAGATCCAGAAACGATAAGCAACAATACGTTTTTGGCTCCAGTAATTTTATTGTCATTTAACAATGGCGAATCGAGGGCTTTCATAATTGCTTCATGAGCACGTGTTTTTCCAGATGCCGTTGCAGAACCCATTATTGCTGTTCCACTATTGCTTAACACAGTTTTTGCATCACGTAAATCGATGTTTTGTGTATAGTGATGTGTAATAACTTCAGCAATACCTCTAGAGGCAGTTGCTAAAACTTCATCAGCTTTAGAAAATCCTGCTTTAAAACCAAGATTACCATATACTTCTCGAAGCTTATTATTATTAATAACTATTAATGAATCTACGTGAGCGCGTAGTGTTTCAATACCTTTTTGTGCTTGTTCGTTACGTGTTTTACCTTCAAATTGAAAAGGCATAGTAACGATTCCGACAGTAAGAATATCTAATTCTTTTGCCATTTTAGCAATGATAGGAGCAGCTCCAGTACCTGTTCCTCCACCCATTCCAGCAGTTATAAATACCATTTTTGTATTGGTATCTAACATTCTGTGGATATCTTCCAAACTCTCAACAGCAGCTTGCTCTCCAACATCTGGATTAGCACCTGCTCCTAGACCTTCGGTTAAGTTCACACCAAGTTGAATTTTGTTTGGGACTCCACTGTTTTGCAGTGCTTGAGCATCTGTATTACAGATTACAAAATCAACTCCTTTAATACCTTGTTGAAACATGTGGTTAATAGCATTGCTTCCGCCTCCACCAACACCTATCACTTTAATGACATTGGATTGATTTTTTGGCAAATCGAATGCGATGTTTCCAAATTCATTTTTGTTGCTCATATACTTGGGTTTTTTCTGGATTTATAATTAATATCTAATATTTTACTCTGCGTTATCTAAAAAATCTTTAACACGTTCTGTTAGTTTATCTAAAAACGATTTACGCTCTTTTTTTGGTTGCACTATCTCTTCTTCTTCAATAATTGCTTCTTCATTAGATTCAGCTTCTGCCTCTTCTAAGGCTTCTATTTCAATTCGTTTGCGTTCTTGACGTTTTAATCCGTCCATTACCAAACCTACAGCTGTTGCAAATAATGGGCTTGCAACTTCTTCATCACTATCTCCAGCTAAGTGCTCATTAGGAAACCCTATTCTGGTATCCATTCCTGTTATGTACTCTACTAATTGCTTTAAGTGTTTTAATTGTGCTCCTCCACCTGTTAATACTATTCCTGCAATGAGTTTCTTTTTTTGTTCTTCGTGACCATAGTTTTTAATCTCTACGTACACTTGTTCAATAATTTCAACTACTCGAGCATGAATAATTTTAGAAAGATTTTTAAGAGTAATTTCCTTTGGCTCTCTTCCTCGTAATCCTGGAATTGATACAATCTCATTGTCTTTATTTTCTCCTGGCCATGCTGAACCAAACTTAATTTTTAATAATTCGGCTTGTTTTTCAATTATTGAACAACCTTCTTTAATGTCTTCAGTAATTACATTGCCACCAAAAGGAATAACAGCTGTATGACGAATAATTCCGTCTTTAAAGACAGCTAAATCTGTAGTTCCACCACCTATGTCGATTAATGCAACTCCAGCTTCTTTTTCTTCTTGACTTAAAACCGCATTTGCAGATGCCAATGGCTCTAGTGTAATCCCTTCAAGTTCTAATCCTGAACTTTTAACACAACGTCCTATATTTCTTATTGAAGACACTTGCCCAACTACAACATGAAAGTTTGCTTCCAAACGTCCGCCATACATCCCAATAGGTTCTTTAATTTCTGCCTGACCATCAACTTTATATTCTTGTGGTAATACATGAATAATTTCTTCACCTGGCAACATTACCAATTTATGAACCTGATTGATTAGTCTATCAATATCATCTTCATCAATAACCAATTCAGAATTTGCTCTAGTTATATAATCACTATGCTGTAAACTTCTAATGTGCTGTCCAGCAATACCTACGGTTACATCTTTTATTTTTAATCCGCTTTCAGCTTCAGCCTCTTGTACAGCTTGCTGAATAGATTGAATAGTTTGTGTAATATTATTAACAACACCTCTATGCACACCTAAACTCTTGGATTTTCCAATACCCAAAATTTCGGCTTTGCCATATTCGTTTTTACGACCTATCATAGCCACAATTTTTGTGGTTCCGATATCTAATCCTACTGAAATTTTATTGTTTTCCATCGTTTACTTTTTGGTGCAAATGACTTGTTTATCAAACCTTAAGTTCACTACACTATAACTATTAAGCGTATTATCTCTCATTGCCTTTTGGTAAAAAGCTTTGAGATTATTTATTTTTTTATCTAATTGCTTTATAGACCCTAATTGAACTTTAAAATCGTTCTTTCTAAATCTTAAATCGATACTTCTATTTTCGTTTTGATGAATTTCTACAACGTGGTTTTTTAAAAACTCATCACTTTGAATTTTTTTTGCAACAACAGTCACATTATATAATTCTTTTTTGTTTACAAATCCAGTCACTAAAGGCACTCTTGCACTGTAATTTGTTGATAAAGGCATGTCTTTCCCTTCGTCATCAACGTAATAGGACGCATTTGTACTTATTCTTGCTATAGGTTTTTTCTGAATGATTTCGGCTGTTAATGTTCCATCAACATTGATGAACACTTGCGCTTCCTTAATCATTGGGTTAGAATTTAGGGTATTTTCCAACTCGTTCAAATCTATAATTTCTTTAGGCTTATTCGTAACACTCTGTTGATTTTGTATTAACAATTTACTAACAGTTTCATTTGTTACGAATAAATTTTCTTCACCAATAAATTCAATGTTTGGCGCACTCACTTTTCTTGCAGAGTTTCTAAATGAAGAAAATGCAAAAAGGAATATTACCAAAATTAGCAATACACTGATTTTTATGTAATTATAATTAACTCGCAACGCTTAGAGCTTGTTTTATATGTTTAACTTCTTCACCTATATCGCCTGCTCCAATAGTTAAAATAACTTGGGCATTTGACTGCTTTATACTTGAAATTAATTCTGATTTTTGAATTAACTTCTTGTTATTATTTTTAATTTTTGTCAATAACCATTCTGAATTAATTCCGCTAATTGGCAACTCTCTTGCAGGATAAATATCTAGCAATAAAATGTCATCAAATTGCGAGAGGCTTTTCGCAAAATCGTCTGCAAAGTCTCTTGTTCTGCTAAATAAATGTGGTTGAAAAATAGCTAACACTTTTTTGTTAGGATACATTTCTCGTACAGCTTGATGTACTGCATTTATTTCTTCAGGATGATGTGCATAATCATCAATAAAAACTAAATCATCAGTTTTTATTTGATATGTAAATCTTCTTTTAACCCCTTTATAAGATGCTAATGCCGTGGCGAGCTGTTGCTGAGGGATGCCGTATTCTACAGACATCGCCAAGGCTATTAATGCATTCGACAAGTTATGTCTACCAGGTAGGTTAAATTTGAAGTTGTGTAGCGTTTGAGTTGGTGTTTTTACATCAAACTCATAACTGCCATTAATAATTTTTATATTTTGAACAGAATAATCAGAATCATCTTCTATTCCGTATGTAATTCCTTTTATAGGTAATCCGCTCTTAACGAATAGTTTACCATTAGGCTTTATTTTTTTTGAAAACTCTACAAAGGATTTTTTAAGCTCATCTGCTTCACCATAAATATCGAGATGATCTGCATCCATTGATGTAATACAAGCCATGTCTGGCGATAAAGTTAAAAACGAACGATCAAATTCATCAGCTTCAACTACAGTAACTTTAGTTCCGTTTAGGATAAAATTAGAATTATAGTTTTCACTTATTCCGCCTAAAAAAGCTGTGACTTCAACATTACTTTGGTATAACAAATGCCCAAGAATACTTGTTGTTGTTGTTTTACCATGAGTGCCTGCAACTGCTAGACAAAATGTATTTTTTGTGATTTCGCCCAGAACTGTTGATCGTTTTAAAACTTCATAATTATTATTCTTAAAGAAGTTTAATTCTTTATGATCTTTTGGCACAGCTGGAGTATAAATTACTAAAGTTGTTTCAGCATTTAAAAATGGTGCAGTAATATTATTTACTGAATCTTCAAAATGAACTTTCACACCTAAATCAACCAAGGCCTCTGTTATCTCTGTTTTAGTTTTGTCATAACCAGCAACAATTTTTCCATTAGCAACAAAATAACGAGCAAGAGCACTCATTCCGATACCTCCAATTCCTATAAAATAGACGTTATGTATGTTGTTTATATTCATTTACTTTTTAATAGTTTTTCAACTTCATCTGCTATGTCTTTAGTTGCATTTACTAAAGCTAATTTTTTTATGTTATTGCTTAATTCTTTTTGTTTTTCTACAGATGACACTAGCTGAGAAAACCTGTTTTCAAAATCTATATCTAAATCTTCTTCTTTAATTAGCAATGCTGCATCATTATTTACAATAGCCATTGCATTTTTAGTTTGATGATCTTCCGCCACATTTGGAGAAGGAATAAAAACAACAGGTTTACCAACTACACACAGTTCGGAAACAGAACTTGCTCCTGCTCTCGAGATAATAAAATCGGATGCTGCGTAAGCAAAATCCATATTATTTAAAAACGCATGAACCTGTACATCGTCATTGTTATTGTATTTTTTATACATATCGTAATACAACTTCCCACATTGCCATATAACTTGTACATTTTGTGTTTGCAAAAACTCCAACTCTTTTTCTATAAGCTCATTTATTCTTCTAGCACCTAAACTTCCTCCTAAAACTAACAGTGTATGCTTACCATGTTTTTGCTTAAAAAAGTCTTTAGCTTCAATTGTTTTATTGTCAATTTTTAATAAATCTTGACGTATTGGGTTTCCAGTTTTAATAAGTTTATCTTTTGGAAAAAAGCGCTCTAAACCATCATAAGCAACACATATTTTATCAACTTTTTTAGCTAACAATTTATTTGTAATACCAGGATAAGAATTCTGTTCTTGGATTAAACTTGGAACTCCGTTAGCAGTAGCCATTTTTAATAATGGACCACTAGCAAAACCACCAGTACCAATTGCTACATTTGGCTTAAATGATTTTATAATTTTTCTTGCTCTCATCAAACTTAATATCAACTTAAATGGAAATACTAAATTCTTCAAACTAAGTTTCCGTTGGATGCCAGAAATCCAAAGCCCTTCAATTTTATAGCCTGCTTGTGGTACTTTTTCCATCTCCATTCTATCCATTGCACCAACAAATAAAAACTCAGCATCAGGAAAACGAGATTTTAACTCATTTGCAATAGCTATTGCAGGATAGATATGTCCACCTGTTCCGCCACCTGATAATATGATTTTATAATTGCTCATTAAATTGCTTCACTTAAAATTTCGAGTGGATTTTCTTCACTAGCTTCTTTTTCTTTTATTTCTTCTCTTTTAGCACTTACACTTAAAATGATTCCAAAAGCAAGACATGTCATCCAAATTGATGTTCCACCACTACTAATTAATGGTAATGTTTGACCAGTAACAGGAAATAATTCTACTGCAACAGCCATATTTATAAATGCTTGAAATACTATTGGAAGCCCAACTCCTAATACTAAAAGTTTGCCGAAAATAGTATCTGCTTTTTGTGAAATAATTACTATTCTAAATAACAACCAGCAATACATTACAACTAAAAACAAACCTCCTATTAAACCATATTCTTCAACAATTATGGCAAATATGAAATCTGACGACGATTGAGGTAAAAAGTTCTTTTGTACACTCTTACCTGGTCCAACACCTTGTATCCCTCCAGAAGCAATAGCAATCTTAGCTTTTTCAATTTGGTAATCAGCTTCAGTATCTTCACCACCTTGTATGAAATTTTCGATTCTATTTTCCCAAGTATTTATCCTATTTTCCATTAGGTCAGGAAACGCTTTTGCAACCAACACGAATAATCCTAAAGCGACTATTCCTGTACCAATGATTACTGCAATATATTTTGTTGGATAACCTCCAATAAAAGCTAATATCAGTACCATTGTAAACATGATAGCTGTTGTAGAAAAATTAGCTGGAAGAATTAATATTAATACTAAAAAAACTGGTAACCATAATGGCAAAATTGACTCTTTAAAAGTAATATCCTTGTCTTGTATTTTAGATAAATACCTCGCTACATATACCATTAACACAACTGCAGCCAGAGTTGATGTTTGAAAAGACATTCCTACTATTGGAATTTGTATCCATCGGCTTGCATTTGCGCCTTCAATAGTAGTACCTTGAAGCATTGTTACCACTAATAACACCAAAACAATTGGTAACATTAACATAGATAAGCCTCTAAAATATCTGTATGGAATTATATGAACACCATACATTATTACAAACCCTAAAAAGAGATGCATAAAATGTTTAATAAAAAATGCAAAGGTACTTCCTGAAGTTACAGAATATGCTAAATTACTAGCAGCACTGTACACAGGAAGGAATGAGAAAATTGCCAATAGTGTAACTATCGCCCAAATTAATCGATCCCCTTTTATGTTTTTTAAAACATTATCCATTTTCCCCTTTTTTATTCTGTGGTACCAAACACAGAAACACTAACCTTTTAAATTCTGTTTTAACAGAATGATTTAATTATAAATTTCTAACCGCATCTTTAAATTGGCGACCTCTATCTTCATAATTTTCAAACAAATCGAAACTTGCACATGCTGGAGACAACAATACAGAATCACCAGATTCAGCAAGTTTGTAAGCAATTTTTACTGCTTCATTCATTGATTGTGTTTCAATAATAACATCAACCATATTGCTAAATGTGCTCATTAATTTTTCGTTATCAACACCTAGACAAACAATAGCTTTTACTTTTTCGTTTACAAAAGGAAAAAGTTCTTCATAATTGTTGCCTTTATCAACTCCTCCAACTATCCAAACCGTTGGTGTATCCATACTTTCTAATGCATAATAAGTTGCATTAACATTAGTTGCTTTTGAGTCGTTTATATATTGCACCTTATTAATTTTTAGTACATGCTCTAAACGATGCTCAACACCTTGAAAGTTTTCTAAACTTTCTCTTATGGTCTGTTTTCTAATTTTTAACAAATGCGCCACAGTCGACGCTGCCATTGCATTCTTAATATTGTGTTTTCCTTCTAAAGCTAAATTTGCTGTTGGCATAATTATCTGGTTGTTATCTATTGTTATTTTTATATTCTCTTTGTCTAAATACGCTCCATTTTCAATAGCTCTTGTTAATGAAAATGGTAATAATGTGGATTGAATTTTGTTTAGCATTAACCACTCATTAATAACCTCATCATCTGCATCGTAGATTAAATAATCTTCTTTGGTTTGATTCAAGGCTATTCGAAATTTAGAATTGATATAATTTTCAAACTTGTAATCATATCTATCTAAATGGTCTGGTGTGATGTTTAACAGTACAGCTATATGTGGTTTAAAATCTACAATATCATCTAACTGAAAACTGCTAATTTCTAACACATAGTTTGGATAATTTTTTTCTAAAATCTGATTTGCAAAACTTTCACCAATATTTCCTGACAAACCAACTTCTAATTCTTGTTTTAGAATATGGTGCGTTAATGTTGCTGTTGTTGTTTTACCATTACTTCCTGTTATACCTACAATAGTTGCATTGGTATATTTTGAAGCAAACTCAATTTCAGAAATCACCAAAATTCCTTTATCACGTATTTGTTTTACCAAAGGTGCTTTGTCAGGAATTCCTGGACTTTTCATCACAATGTCAGCATTCAGTATTTTCGATTCTGTATGCTGCTCATCTTCAAATTCAATCTCATTATTTATAAGAACGTTTTTATATTTTTCTTTAATTGTTCCTTTATCTGAAACAAAAACTTCATACCCTTTTGCTTTACCCAAAAGCGCTGTACCTACACCACTTTCTCCTCCTCCTAGAATCACTAATCGTTTCATTCTATCTAATTTTCAGTGTCACTATAGATACAATTGCGAGTAGGATTCCTATAATCCAAAATCGAGTTACAATTTTACTTTCGTGGTAACCTGATTTTTGAAAATGATGATGCAAAGGCGACATCTTGAAAATGCGTCGTCCTTCACCATATTTTTTCTTTGTGTATTTAAACCAACTTACTTGCATGACTACAGATAGGTTTTCGGCTAGGAAAATTCCGCACAATACAGGAATTAACCATTCTTTACGAACTGCAATTGCTATAACTGCTATAATTCCACCAATTGTAAGACTTCCTGTATCTCCCATAAACACTTGAGCCGGATAAGTATTATACCATAAAAACCCAATGAGTGCTCCTACAAATGCTGCGATATAAATAGTAATCTCTTCTACTCTTGGGATGTACATTATATTGAGGTAGTCTGAGAAAATGATGTTACCAGAAACCCAGGCAAAAATCCCTAAAGTGAGGACAATAATTGCTGATGTGCCTGCTGCCAAGCCATCAATTCCGTCCGTAAGATTTGCACCATTAGATACTGCTGTGATAATAAAGATGCTTACAAGTATGAAAACAATCCAAGAATATTTTTCTAACTCTGGGTTAATCCAAGTAATAACATCTGCATAATCGAATTCGTTTTCTTTTACAAATGGAATTGTTGTTTTTGTTGATTTTTCTTCAGGCTTAAATTGTTTGGTAATTGGAGCATTAGACATCACTAAAACCTGCTGTTGCTTTTGTGGCAATTCTTCTTTTATAGTTACATCTTTATGAAAAAACAATGTTGCGCCTACAATTATTCCTAATCCTACTTGACCTAAAACTTTAAACCTTCCTTTTAGTCCTTCTTTGTCTTTTTTGAATTTTTTGATATAATCATCAATAAACCCTATGGTTCCCATCCAAAGCGTGGTAATTATTAAAAGAATAACATATATGTTATCTAACTTTGAAAGTAATACTACAGGAATAAGTGTTGCTAGAATTATTATAATTCCACCCATTGTAGGTGTGCCAGCTTTTTCCACTTGACCTTCTAATCCTAAATCTCTAATAGTTTCACCTACTTGTTGTCTTTGTAAAAATTTAATAATGCGCTTACCATAAATAGTTGAAATAAGCAACGACAGAATTATAGCCATTGCAGCTCTGAAGGTAATGAACCCAAAAAGAGATGCTCCAGGTATCTGAAAGTGCTTTTCTAAATATTCAAATAGGTAATACAGCATATTATAATTTCATTTTTAAGACCTTTCGACTACGCTCAAGGTGACATTTAGATAATTATTTTTGTAATTGTTTTAAAAGTTCATGTACTATTTTATAATCATCGAAATCAAATCGTTCACCTTTTATTTCTTGATAAGTTTCGTGACCTTTTCCTGCAATTAGTATTATATCATTAGGTTGTGCTAATTGACAAGCTGTTTTTATGGCTTGTCTTCTATCTACAATTGAAACAATTTTTTTGAAATTTTGAGGTTCAACACCTTTTTCTATCTCTTCAATAATTGTTTCTGGTACTTCGCTACGTGGATTATCACTTGTGAAAATGACTTTAGTACTCAAAGCCGAAGCTATATGTCCCATTTTCGGACGCTTTGTTTTATCTCTATCTCCTCCACAACCAACAACTGTAATTAACTCTTCATTTTTAGTACGAATACTATTAATTGTCTCTAACACATTTTGCAATGCATCTGGAGTGTGTGCATAATCAACTATAGCAGTGATTTTTTCATCAGAAATTAAATACTGAAAACGCCCACTAACACTTTCTAACTCACTTATAAGACGAAGATTTTCAACTTTTTCAAGTCCTAATAATTCAGCAGTAGCATAAATTGCCAATATATTATAAGCATTAAAATTGCCTATTAATCGTGTCCAAACTTCACTTTCATTAACTTTAAGAAGCAAACCTCCGAGTTGATTCTCTAAAATTTGTGCTTTATAGTCTGCATAGGTTTTTAATGCATAAGTAATTTTTCTAGCTTTTGTGTTTTGAAGCATTACTAACCCATTCTTGTCATCAATATTTACTAATGCAAAAGCATCTTTAGGTAAATTATCGAAGAATGATTTTTTTACATCTCTATATTCTGCAAATGTGTCGTGATAATCTAAATGATCATGCGACAGATTGGTAAAAATACCGCCTTCAAATTTTAATCCTTCTGTTCTGTTTTGATGTATTCCATGTGAGCTTACTTCCATAAAACAAAACTCAACACCTTCATCATTCATCAAACTTAAAAACTTATTAATAGCTAATGAATCTGGTGTAGTATGTGTAGCTTTATACTCTTTGTCATCAACTATTATTTTTACAGTAGAAAGCAATCCAACTTTATAGCCTGCTTTTTTGAATAATTGATACAACAAAGTGGCTACTGTGGTTTTTCCGTTTGTACCAGTTACACCAACGAGTTTCAAATTTTCTGAAGGATTCTCATAATAATTTGAAGCCATAAATGCTAGTGCCTGACTTGCACTTTCTACTTGTATATAAGTAATTCCGTCTTGAAGATTTGTTGGTAACTCTTCACAAATTATAGCCACAGCACCATTATTAATTGCAATATCAATAAACTTATGACCATCAGCAACACTACCTTTAATAGCTACAAAAACGTCGTTTTTTGATATTTTTCTAGAATCGAAATCAATAGCACTCACCTTTACACTTGTACTGCCTACAACTGCATTAATGGTTACCTTATATAATATGTCTTTTAACTCTGTCATTAAATTTCTAAAAAGACTGTTTGATTTCGTTTTACTTTTATTCCTTTTTCAATTGATTGTGATTTCACAATACCTACGCCTCCAATTTTAACATTAAGCCCCATATTTTCAAGCAATGCTAAAGCATCCATTGTTGGCATCCCTGTAACATCTGGCATTATGGTTTTATAAGTTTGAGCTACATCATAGTAGGTCTGAAAATCATTATCTACAATTGTATTTTTAAACTGAAGTGACTTAACTTCGTCTGTAATTGGTGTATCTGTAAATATTTTTTGAGCAATTTTTTTGAATACAGGACCTGAAACATCAGCGCCATAATACCCTACACTTTTATCTGGTTCATGTATTACCACAATGCAAGAATATTTTGGGTTTTCAGCAGGAAAAAAACCTGCAAAAGATGAGATATAACTCAGTTTATCTTTTTGAGCATAATCCTTTTGGCAAGTACCTGTTTTACCAGCCATAGAAAAATTTGGCGAATACAACTTATGACCAGTACCATGTGGTTTTTCAACAACTTCTTTTAGCAATTGTTTTACCTTAAGAATTGTTTCTTTAGAACAGATTTGCGGATTAATGACTTCTTTTTTGAAAGGCACTATTGTTTTATCAAACTCTCTAACCTCTCTTAAAAATTGAGGCTTCACCATTTCACCATCATTTGCAATAGCATTATAAAAAGTTAATGTTTGAAGTGGTGTAAACGAAACTCCATAGCCATAAGCCATCCACTGCAAAGCAATACCACTCCATCTACCATTTTTAATTCTAGGATCTGGAATTATTGGTTTAGGCTCACCAATTAATGGTAAGTCTAAATCGTTATTAAGATTCATTGAATATAATCGTTCAACAAACTTACTTGGTTGATTTTTATAAGCTTTATCTATTGCTGCTACAATGCCTGTGTTTGAAGACACCTCAAAAGCTTTAGCGATAGATATTTTTCCATATCCACCATGTTTTGAGTCTCTAACAGACTTACCATAAAATTTTAAAACACCATTTTTAGTATCAACAACATCGCTTGTATCAATAACTTTATCTTCTAAAGCAGCAGTTAAAGCCATTAATTTAAAAGTAGAACCTGGCTCATGAGATTCGCCAATTGCATAATTTAACCTTTCATAATAATAACCATCACTATTACGCCCTAGGTTTGAAATAGCTCTAATTTCGCCCGTTTTGGTCTCCATTACAATAACACATCCATGATCTGCTTTATATTTTTCAAGCTGTTCTAAAAGTGCATGATGAGCTATATCTTGAATATTTACATCTATAGTTGTGTACACATCATAACCATCTTTAGGCTCTACTTCATTGAAGTCTGTTATTGGCTTCCATTGTCCATGACCTATTTTTTGTTTCCAACGATGACCATCGGTTCCTCTTAAATATTTTACCCCAAAAGCACCATCAATCCCTGCTCTAGTTACATTATTATCTTCATCAATACGCTCATAGCCTATAGTACGTTGTGCAATTCCACCCATTGGATGCTCTCTCTTAGTGGTTTGCTCAACAATTAATCCGCCTTTAAAAGCTCCAAGATTTAATAATGGAAAATTTCTTAAACGCGTATAGTCTGTATAATTTATATTTCTTGCAATTAGGTAATACCTGTTTTTATTAGCTCTTGCTTTTCTAATATCTTTTTGATAATAGCTAGACGATTTACCTGTATATTTTGATAGAGAGTCACATAATGGTGTTATATATTTTTCAAATATTTTATTTGTTGGTGTAATTGCATCGAGTCTTATATCATATTTAGGTATTGAAGTTGCTAACAAACTTCCATCTGAAGCATAAACATTACCTCTGTTAGCAGGAATTATAACATTTTTAATAGTACGTTGCTCTGCTAAATCTCTATATTTTTCTCCTTGAACAAATTGAATATTAAATAACTTAAAAGCAATAGCTATTGCGAAAACAAACATAATGCTTGCAACAAAATACAATCGGTTTAATATGCGTTTCTCTGTAACTGCCACTTAGCTTATTCTTGAGTTTTTACTTTTATTTTTTTTGGCGGAATCACTGAAGGCGCTATTCCTTTTTTTGCCATTTTTTCAACGAGAGCCGACTCCATTTTTAGCCTCATTAATTTTGAACGTCCATCAACAAATGCCGAACGCCATTCTTTTACTTCATTATTTAATTGTGCAATTTCATGCACTTTTTTGTCTGCACTATGCGAACTAGCAATCATAATAATCGCTAAAACAGAAATGAATATGATGATTCTCCAATTTTTAAAAGAATCATCACTAACCAAAAATTTACCTTTTAATATGCTGTAAATACTTTGTTTCATATTTTTTCTGCAACTCTTAACTTTGCGCTTCTAGCTCTATTGTTTTCTTTTATTTCTGTTTTTGTTGGCACTATTAAACCTCCAACTTTTCTTAAAGGCACTTCAAAATTTCCATATACATCCCGAACAGGTTCTCCTTCAAATAATCCGTTTCTTATAAAGCGCTTTACCAACCTGTCTTCTAAAGAGTGATATGAAATAAAACTTAAGCGTCCACCTACTTTTAAGACTTCAGGCATTTGACTTAATAATTCTTTTAAAGCTTCAATTTCCTGATTCACTTCAATTCTTATAGCTTGATAAATCTGTGCTAATACTTTATGCTCGTTTTTATGTTTTACAAATTTTTTTAAAACTTCTTTAAGGTGTTCGCTCGATTTAATTTCTCCTTGAACTCGTTCTTCAATAATCACTCTTGCCATTGCAGGAGCTTGTCTTAATTCGCCATATTGCAATAACACATTCTTTAATTGCTCTTCTTCATATTTATTAATTACATGAAAGGCTGACAATTGACTGTCTTGATTCATTCGCATATCTAAATCAGCTTCAAAGCGAGTAGAAAATCCTCGTTCGGCAACATCAAACTGATGAGAAGAAACTCCAAAGTCTGCAAGAACTCCATCAACTTCTTTAACTCCATAAAATCTTAAGAATCGTTTAATGAATCTAAAATTTTCGTTAATCAGTGTAAAGCGATTATCATCAATAGTATTTAAAAGAGCGTCTTTATCTTGATCAAAAGCATACAGCTTCCCTTTTGGCCCTAATCGTTTTAAAATCTCACGACTATGACCTCCACCTCCAAAGGTGACATCTACATAAACACCATCTGGTTTAACATCTAAACCATCTACTGTCTCTTTAAGTAAAACTGCATTATGATAGTCCATTGTTATCATCATCTTGTCCCATTACATCTTCTGCTAAATCAGCAAAATCTACTGTTGCATCATCAATTGCTTGTTCATATTTCTGCTTATCCCAAATCTCAATAATGTTTATTGCTGAAGACACAACAATATCTTTAGTAATATCTGAGAATAACATTAAATCTTTCGGGATTAATAAACGTCCAGCACTATCAACCTCAACCATTTTAACTCCAGCTGTAAAACGACGAATAAAATCGTTGTTCTTTTTTTTGAAGCGATTAAGCTTATTCATTTTTTGCATTAATGCTTCCCATTCAGTCATTGGATACAATTCTAGGCACTGCTGAAAAACAGCACGCTTTAAAACAAAACCATTTTGAAGCATAGGAGATAACTGCTTCTTTATCGAAGCAGGTAGCATCAGCCTTCCTTTAGCATCAACTTTACACTCGTATGTTCCAATTAATGAGTTCAAACTGATTGGTTTATGTTTCTAACGACTAGAATTCAAATATATTGAAAATATTACCACATTTTACCACATTTTACCACTTTTGTTAATAAATTTTAAAAAATGAGCGTGTTTTTATATTTTTAGGGCACCACAAAAAGCTACAACACTCTAAATATCAATATGTTAAAAAGTGGTAAAAAACTTATCAATTGCTTGTCGAAAACTATTATTTGATTAATCTTTGGAAGTCTTGTGAAAAAGAAATAAAATTTGAATGATTTGACTATATTTGTTTTTTAAGTAAATGACTAACCAATTACATGAAACACCTCTTAAAAAAAGAAAAAAATTACAGTTATATTGAAGTTGGAGAAGGCAAACCAATTATTGTTCTTCACGGATTAATGGGTGGATTAAGTAATTTTGATGCTGTTTTACATTATTTTGGTAACAAGGGTTATAAAGTTATAATACCTGAATTACCTATATATTCTATGTCTTTACTTAAAACCAATGTTAAAAGCTTTGCTAAATATCTTCATGATTTTATTGCTTTTAAAGGTCTAGATGATGTTATTTTATTAGGCAACTCGCTTGGAGGTCATATTGGATTATATCATACAAAATTATATCCAGAAAAAGTAAAAGCTCTTGTAATAACTGGTAGCTCTGGTTTATACGAAAGTGCTATGGGTGGAGGCTACACAAAGCGTGGTGATTATGAAGTTATAAAGAAAAAAGCTCAAGAAGTTTTTTACGATCCTGCTATTGCAACAAAAGAGATTGTTGATGAAGTTTATGAGACTGTAAACGACCGAAATAAGCTTATAAAAACACTTGCCATTGCTAAAAGTGCAATACGCCATAATATGGCTAAAGATTTACCAAAAATGTCGCTTCCTGTTTGTATTATTTGGGGTAAAAATGATAATGTGACTCCACCAGAAGTTGCTGAAGAATTTAATCAATTACTTCCTGATTCAGATTTGTTTTGGATAGATAAATGCGGACATGCTGCAATGATGGAGCATCCTGATGAATTCAATAGCATTCTTGATAAATGGTTGACTGACCGAAAACTATAAATTATGCTTATTAAAACTGCTGAATTTGTGATGAGCAATTCTGAAGTGGCTAAATGCCCTAAAGATGTGCTCCCAGAATATGCATTTATTGGTCGAAGTAATGTCGGAAAATCTTCGTTAATTAATATGCTAACTAACCATAAAAATTTAGCAAAAACCTCTGGACGTCCTGGAAAAACACAGTTAATCAATCATTTTTTGATTAATAAAAATTGGTTTTTGGTAGATTTACCTGGATATGGTTATGCAAAAGTCTCAAAGACTGCAAAAAAGAAATTTCAAAAGTTTATTACAGATTATTTTGAAAAGCGACAACAATTGGTTGCTGCTTTCGTATTAGTAGATATTCGACATGAACCTCAAAAAATTGACTTAGAGTTTATGGAATGGATGGGAGTAAATGCGATTCCATTTTCAATTATATTTACAAAAGCCGACAAACTAAAACCAAAAGCTATTGAGCGAAATGTAGAGGCTTATACTCAAGAGTTACTAAAAAATTGGGAAGAAACACCTACATATTTTATAACCTCATCAACATCTTCGGTTGGCAGAGATGAAGTACTTCAAAATATAGATATTACAAATCAGGAAATTAATAAACTAAGACAGAATTAGTTTTTTACATCTAAAGCATCACGTAGAGCATTACCAATTAGCATAAAAGCCATAACTAAAAGCATAATACACAAACCAGGTATTAATGCTAGATAAGGCTTGCCTAAAATAATGTAATTATAATGGTCTTTTATCATTGCTCCCCAACTTGCCATTGGTGGTTGTGCTCCAATACCCAGAAAACTCAATCCGCTTTCTATAAGTATAGCTCCTGCAAAATTAGCTGCAGAAATGACTATTACTGGAGCCATAATATTTGGTAATATATGCCTTGTTATTATACGATAATCATTAAACCCTAATGCTCTTGCAGCTGTAACATATTGCATTTCTTTTACACTAATAACCTGCCCTCGTACAACTCTAGCCACTTCAACCCACATTGTTAATCCAACTGCTATAAAAACCTGCCAAAACCCTTTGCCTAAAGCTAATGTAATTGCAATTACAAGCAGTAGTGTTGGTATGGACCAAGTCACATTAATAATCCACATAATTATCGCATCTACTTTGCCTCCAAAATAACCAGCAATGCTTCCCATAAAAATGCCAATAATTAAAGAAATAAAAACAGCTATAAAACCTATAAAAAAAGATATTCTTGAGCCAATTAATATTCTACTTAAGTAATCTCTCCCATACTTATCTGTTCCAAATTGAAATGTTTTTAGGGTTATAAATTGCTTATAATCTTGATTTGGAAAAGAATTTAATGATATCTGTTTTGTTACACCTTCCAATCCATCTGATGCGTATTCGGTATAAACTAACTCATTATTTTCAATTTTATAATTTGTAATAGGTATTGCAGTATCAGTGTTTTTGACTCCATAAAACACTTTTGAAAAAAATAACTGCTCATTTTTAATCTGTGAAGGAATTGTTAGCATTTGAACATTAAACCCAGGCTTTTTTGAATGGATTGTTAAATGCATTTGATTTGCATTTTGAGAATTATCTGGAGCTAAAACATAAGCAAAAATCGAAATAAAGCCAACAAATACAATAAACCAAAAACTTAAAACGCCCCAAATGTTCTTCTTGAACTTTTGGAGCGCTAATTGAGATAATGAGTTATTGTCTTTACTCATTTATACTATTGTTTTGCATTTGTAGCAACTTTAGTTTTAACTGGATAAGCCATTTTTAAATCGTTTAAAACATTTAACGCTTCTTCGATATATACATCTTGGCTTAAACTTTCATGCCAGCGTTCACGCTTTTGTTTTAAAACGCTATCAATTTCCATTTGCTTATTCTCATAAGGCAATGATTTAAAAGTTAGATTTGTTTTATAATCTGAAAGTTTATCAAATCGTTTTGCCTCTTCTTCGTTTAACTTTAAAGTAGCTTTATAATCGTCATAATTAAGAGAATAAATTTCTCTGTCTCTAATTTTTTTAACCCATTGAGCGTTCTGGTCAATTAATTTTAATTGCTCATTATTTGCCATTCGCTCTTTACTTTTCTCTATAGTACTATTATAATCAAAGTAATTTTCCCATAAGGTATAATCTGCTGGCTCAATTTTGTCCCAAGCTAATGGATTTTCTTGGTCTTTTTCTCCAACATTAATATAACTATAACGATCTGGTACTACAACATCGCTTTTTACACCTTCTAATTGCGTTGAGCCACCATTAATTCTATAGAATTTTTGAGTTGTAAACTTCAATGCTCCCATATCGCCATTAGTATTATTACGTACCATTCTGTTTAAATCTAATACATTCTGAACAGTTCCTTTACCATAGGTTTGTTTACTACCAATTACTATTGCTCGTTTATAGTCTTGCATTGCAGCGGCTAAAATTTCAGACGCAGATGCTGAAAGCTCATTCACTAAAATTACTAATGGACCATCCCAAACTATAGAACGATCTTTGTCATTTAATACTTCTTTTGGTTCACCTGCAGTTTTTACTTGCACTATAGGACCTTCTTTAATAAATAAGCCTGCCATATCAACAACAGTTTGTAGAGATCCTCCTCCATTGTTTCTTAAATCTAAAACTAATCCTTCAATACCTTCAGCTTTTAATCTTTCAATTTCTAGTTTTATATCTGACGCAGCATTACGCTTGTTATAATCTTCAAAATCTACATAGAATTTTGGAAGGTTTATAACACCAAATGTTTTTCCGTCTTTAATCACTGTTGAAGACTTAGCATAAGTTTCTTCTAACTCAACAACATCTCGTGTAATTCTTAAATCTTCAATAGTTCCATTCACTTTTTTTAATGTTAAAATAACATCAGTTCCTTTTGGTCCTTTTATTAATTTAACAGCATCATCTAAGCGCATACCTACAACATTTACTGCTGGCTCATCACTATCTTGTTTTACTTTAAGTATTTGATCACCAACTTCTAACTTGTTTTGTCTCCATGCTGGTCCTCCACTAATAATTTCGTTAATAGTGATGACATCCATTTTTTTCTGTAAACGCGCTCCTATACCTTCAAAATTACCAGACATAGCTACATCAAAACGGTCTTTTTCTTCAGGTGCAAAATAAAATGTATGCGGATCGAACTCTTCTACAATAGCATTAATATAAACTGAGAACCAATCTTGGCGTTGTCTGTCATCAATAAAATCGTAAAGCTCATCAAGAGATTTTAAAGTAGTTTCTCTAGCTTCTTTTTCTATTTCTGAAAGTGATTTAGGTTTTTCAGAATTATTTTTTACTGCATTTTCTTGTTGAGAGATTAAATCATCATAATTAGCAATTGTTGAAAACTTAAGTTGTTGTCTCCAACGATTTTTCATTTCTTTTTTACTATTTACATAATGTAAATCTTTATAATCTGTCGAAAAATCTTCTTTAATATTAAAATTAAAAGGTTCAGACAACACTTCCTTATAAACCTGTTTAGATTCTTCTAAACGCTGTAATAATCTCTCGTGAGTGAGATTAAAAAACGATAAATCATAAGCTTTTATTTGATCGTCTAACTTGTCTTTATATGCAGCAAATTCTTTAATATCAGACTCATAGAAATAGCGTTTAAATGGGTCTAGTTGCTCTAAATAATCGTCAAAAACTTGCTCAGAAAAACTATCGTTTAAATCTTTAGGGCTAAAATGACCTTGATCGAGCACATATGTAATTAATTGTACAAGTAATTTATCTTTGTCTGGATCACTAAATTTTTTTGTTGTAAAACTGCAAGAAGCAAAAGCTAATAACAGTACTAGTAACAACAATTTATAATTCCTTTTCATAATGTTCATCATATTAATTTTAGGACTATGAAATCAATTTATATTAAACTACACTTTATATTACTTATTGTAAGTGTGGTTGATAAGATAATAAAATTTCACGCATATTTTTCACTAAAGTAAAAGAAAAAATCATGCCAATAAAACCAATCTCTACTAATTTTTTGTTAAACCTTATTTATAGGGCATTTCAATGGTAAATTATGTATTTTAGTAGCCTTAATTTAAGATAGATTTATGTCAAAAAAACCACTTATTTTAGTTATAAATGATGATGGAATAACAGCTCCAGGAATTAGAGCTCTTATTGAAGTAATGAACGAAATAGGCGATGTAGTTGTTGTTGCACCTGATAGTCCTCAAAGCGGAATGGGTCATGCCATCACAATTAATTCTACTTTATTTGTAGAAAAAGTAGTTATAGATAAAGGGAATCAAACCGAATATAGCTGTTCTGGAACTCCAGCTGATTGCGTTAAACTTGCAGTAAAACAAATTTTAGACAGACGACCAGACTTATGTGTTTCTGGTATTAACCATGGCTCAAACTCATCAATTAATGTAATATACTCTGGTACAATGAGTGCTGCTTTAGAGGCTGGCATTGAAGGCATACCTGCAATTGGATTTTCGTTACTTGATTATAATTGGAATGCGAATTTTGAACACGCAAAGCCTTTTGTAAAAACTATTGTTAAAAACGCACTTAAAAACGGGATGCCAAATGGAGTTGTTTTAAATGTTAATATTCCTAATCTTGCTAAAAAAGATATTAAAGGTATTAAGGTTTGCAGGCAAGCTAAAGCTAATTGGGAAGAAGAATTTGATAAACGAAAAAATCCGCAAGGACGAGAATATTATTGGCTTACTGGTAAATTTGTAAATTTAGATAATGGTGAAGACACTGACGAATGGGCTTTAAAGAATAATTATGTTTCTGTTGTACCTGTTCAATTTGATTTAACTGCTCATCATGCAATTCAAAATTTAAACACCTGGAAATTAAATGATTAAAAAAGAAGTGTTTATTGGTTTTATTATAGGTATTCTCTCGACGGTAATTGGTGTTATTATAACTACTATCATTTTTAGTTTCTTTCAAAAGTTATCGTTTACCTCAACTTTCGATATTATAAAAGAACAAAATCGTCTTTGGGCTTTATTAGCTTTAGGAGCAATACCTAGTCAAATTGCTTTTTTTGTTTTACTTAACAAGAAAAAAGACTACAGAGCAAGAGGTATTGTATTATCAACCTTTTTAGTTGCATTTATTGTATATTACTTATATTTTTCATAACACATGAAATACTACATTATCGCTGGCGAAGCCTCAGGAGACTTACATGGTTCCAATTTAATGAAAGCATTACAAAAACAAGATGTTAATGCTCAATTTAGATTTTGGGGAGGCGATTTAATGCAGTCTGTTAGTGGCACTTTAGTTAAACATTACAAAGAACGCCAGTTTATGGGTTTTGCTGAAGTAATTTTTAACCTAAGAAAAATTTTAGGGCTTATAAAATATTGCAAAAACGATATTGAGAATTTTCAACCAGATGTAATTATTTTTATTGATAATTCAGGATTTAATCTTCGTATTGCAAAATGGGCTAAAGAACAAAATTTTAAAACACATTATTATATTTCCCCACAAGTTTGGGCATCAAGAGCTAGTAGAGTTGAAAAAATAAAACGCGATATTGATGCTATGTATGTTATACTCCCTTTTGAGAAAGAATTCTATGACAAACATGGCTATGAAGTAAATTTTGTTGGACATCCTTTAATTGATGCTATTGCAGACAGGACTCAAATAAATGAATATGAGTTTAGAGCAAAACATGCCTTATCTGACAAACCTATTATTGCTTTACTTCCAGGAAGCAGAAAACAAGAAATTACCAAGATGCTGGGTGTAATGTTAAGTTTAGTAAATGATTTTAAAGATTATCAATTTGTGATTGCTGGTGCGCCAAGTCAAGACAGAGCATTTTATGATACATTTATAAAAAAAGCCAATGTTTCTTTTATTAATAATGAAACCTACAACTTATTAAGTGTTTCAACTGCTGCATTAGTAACTTCTGGAACAGCAACATTAGAAACAGCATTATTTAAAGTACCTCAAGTTGTTTGTTATAAAGCTAATTCTATTTCGTATCAAATTGCTAAACGTATTATAACATTAAAATTTATTTCTTTAGTAAATTTAATAATGGATAAGGAAGTGGTTACCGAATTAATACAAAATGATTTTAACCCAAAACGTCTTAAAAAAGAACTTAATAATATTTTAAACAAAAGTAAAAGAGAAGATATATTTATGAATTATTTTGAATTAGAGAAAAAACTTGGTGGAAAAGGCGCTAGTGAAAAAACTGCTAGTCTGATTTTTAATGCTATAAAAAATAACAATTCATGAAAAAATTACTAATACTAATATGCTTATCTGTTTGCTTTTATAGTTGTAAATCTTCTAAGAATACTAAAGCTCCAACCAATGTAAATACAAGGCCAAACAAAACATCATTGCCTGAAGACAACTCAGTAAAACTTAATACAACAGATTTTCCAGATGTTTCTAATACTAATTCGAATAAAACAGAAACAGCTTTAGCTTTTAATATTATAGATTATGCCAAACAATTTAGTGGTGTGAGGTATAAATATGGTGGCACAACAAAAAGCGGAATGGATTGTTCTGGTTTAGTTTTTGAATCATTTAAAGCCTACGATATTTTATTGCCTAGAAGCTCCAGAGATATGGCAACAAAAGGTGTTAAAATAAAAATTGAAGATGTAAAAGAAGGTGATTTACTATTTTTTCACACTAACCCTAAAAAGAGAAACACAATATCGCATGTCGGCTTGGTTGTAACCTCACGAACGGGATTAGTAGAGTTCATCCATTCTACAACCCAAGCAGGAGTTATTGTGTCGTCTTTAGCAGAGCGTTATTGGTTTACTTCGTTTGTTGAAGCCCGAAGGATTTTATAACATATAAAAATTGAAAAACGATAAATAGAAATTGATGAAATTGCTAAACTTTCCCATTATCAAATTAACCTTGTTTTTGATAATTGGTATTCTCATAGCAACTTTTTTTACACTCCCTTTTTACCTAATTTTATTTTTAAGTATTGTTTTATTAGCATTACTTTTAGTCACTTTAATTCTGGCTAAAAAACAGATTCACAAAACCATTTGGTTTGGCTTGTTAGCTTACTTTACAACTGTTTGTATTGGTGTTTTAATAGTGCAACTGCACAATCAGAAACAGTTTAATTCTCATTATACTCATAGTTTTTCGACTGAAAACAATTCAACTCATCAAATTACTTTTAAGGTTAAAAATATTTTAAAACCAACATTATACCATGACAAGTATATTGTTGATATTTTAAAAATTGACAACAAAACAGTAACAGGAAAATTGTTGTTTAATATTGATAAAGATTCTTTAGAAAACAAAATAAATGTAGATGATGTGTTGTTCGTTTCAACATCATTGAAAGATATAAATCGACCACTAAATCCTTATCAATTTAATTATAGTGCATATCTCAAAAAGCAATATGTTTACCATCAAATTTCGACTGATTATCGATCCGTTTTTAAAACAAGTTCAGATCCCAATACTATTTCTGGATTAGCAAATAAAATTCATACAAAGATTAGTAATTCACTAGAGGCTTATCATTTTAAACCCGATGAATTGGCTATAATTAACGCATTACTTTTGGGTCAGCGACATGATATAAGTTCCGAAGTTTATGACAACTATGCTAGTGCTGGAGCAATTCATATTTTAGCTGTTTCTGGTCTTCATGTTGGAATTATCTTTCTGATACTAAACTTTTGCCTTAGACCAATAGAGCGTTTAAAAAATGGCAAGTACATTAAAATTACAATTGTTGTGCTTTTACTTTGGTGCTTTGCAGTAATTGCAGGACTAAGGCCTTCAGTAACTCGAGCAGTAACTATGTTTACTGTTATAGCTATTGCTATGAATTTAAAACGGCCTTCAAACATCTATAATACTTTAGCTATTTCGATGTTCTTTTTATTACTCTTTAAACCCTTACTCCTATTTGATGTAGGATTTCAAATGAGTTATATTGCTGTTTTGGCAATTGTGAGTATACAGCCATTAATTAAAAAAGTATGGACTCCAAAGTATAAACTTGTTAATTATTTTTGGAATATTTTTACTGTCACAATCGCTGCTCAAATTGGTGTTTTACCAATTAGCCTTTATTACTTTCATCAATTTCCTGGGTTGTTTTTTGTATCCAACTTAGTTATTCTTCCTTTTTTAGGACTTATTTTAGGGCTTGGTTTTATTGTTATTATTTTAGCATCACTAAAAATACTTCCTCAATTTGTTGCAGATATTTATGGAGGTTTAATTAGTTTAATGAACCTCTTTATTGAATGGGTTTCTCAACAAGAGAGTTTCTTGTTTAAAGATATTTCCTTTGGAATTGGTTTTGTTATTGCAACGTACTTAATAATCATTTCTGTTACTAAATATTTTAAAAAGCCAAATTACTTAAGATTATCTTTTGTACTAATTTCTGTAATAGTGCTTCAATCCGTTTTTATATTCAATAAGCTTGATACTAAAAATAATGAGCTTGTAATTTTTCATAAGAGCAGGCATACTATAATTGGTTTAAAAGAAAATAATAACTTAACTATTGCACACACTATAGATAGCTCTTCAGTTTTTAACGAAAATAGTTTACAAAGCTACTCAGTTGGAAACTATATTAAGAAAATTAATCAAACCGATTTAAAGTCAGTATATAACTTTGCTAATAAAAAACTACTTGTTATAGACAGCTTAGGTGTTTACAATGTAAAATCTTTTCATGTAGACTACATTCTATTAAGAAACTCTCCAAAAGTAAATTTAAAAAGGCTAACCGATTCACTAAAACCTGAACTCATAATTGCAGATGGAAGTAATTATAAATCGTATACTAAACAGTGGGAAGAAACTTGTAAAAAACTAAAAATCCCTTTCCACAAAACCAGTGAAAAGGGAGCTTTTATAATAAGTAAATAATTTTTTATCCTTTAAATGCAGGCACAAATGCCGAATAATATGCATTAAAATCTTCTTGCTTCTTCATATCCTTATGCTTATCATCTTTAAACATTTTAAGGTACAATTCTAATTGTTGAGGGTTTTGATATCCACGAACAGGGAAAATTGTTTCTCCTTTTTCATCAAAAAAAACAATGGTTGGATAAGCATTGACTTTTAAAACACGAGTTAAGTCGTGCACACTGTTTCTTCGTGACGCTAACTCGGCTTTATAGTTGGGATTGGAATATGTTTTATCTTTATATTTTACAACATCATTCCCTTCTGCATTAAATTTAACTGCATAATAGTTTTCATTAACATATTTAACTACATCTGGATTATGAAATGTGTTTTTATCTAACATTTTACAAGGTCCACACCAGTTAGTGTAAACATCCATCATTATTTTTTTTGGTTTCTTTTTTTGAAGTGCTAAAGCCTCTTCAAAAGTCACCCATTTAATTTCTTGAGCTATACTATTTGCAGAAACAAATAAAGCTAAGGCAAATACAACTGCTAATTTTTTCATCTTCGTTTTCTTTTATCTTTTATTTACTTCAACATTTAGAAGCAAAAGTTATTCCGAACTTACAAAAAATGCTCCAAGTTGGAGCATTTTGTCTTTATTTTAACGATTTATTCGTTATTTTACACCATGCATTAACTTTTTAAGTACAGGATTTAATATCATTGACACTAGACCAATACCTATTGGAACTAACGTAAATATTAAAAAGAAAGTACTTAATGAATATTGTTCTGTTATTTTATCAATCATTCCTCCCATTGTACCTGCAGCTTTTTGACCAATAGCAATTGCTAAATACCAAATACCAAACATAAAACCTATCATACGACCAGGAACTAGCTTACTTAAATATGAAAGACCTACAGGAGAAATACAAAGTTCTCCCATTGTGTGCATTAAATATGCTAAAATTAAAAATATCATACTAACTGAAGCTGTTTTAGCTCCTTGAGGAATTCCCATAGTACCAAACACCAAAATACCAAATCCAAGACCTAATAATATGAGTCCAATTCCGTATTTCATAGCAACACTTGGGTTATATTTACTTTCCCACCATTTTGAAAATAAAGGCGCTAGCGTAATAATAAAAAATGAATTTAATATTCCAAACCATGAAGCACCAACTTCGGTTGTATCCTTACTAAATTCATTATTAATTTTATAAAACACCACATACCAAAGAAAAACAAAAGTAAGAGCTAAAATAATGTTTGAATATGGAATTTTTTTATAGGTCTTTTTGAATAATAAATATAACACCCAAGTTATTATGGCTAGTGGCGCTACTGTTAAAATCAAATCAATGATTTTAAATATCATTGCTGAATCTCCAGTTAAGGCACGAGCAGTATAATCTCTTGCAAATAAGGTCATAGAACCTAATGACTGTTCAAATGCCGCAAAGAAAAACACAGTAAAAATTCCGAATATTGAAACAGCTATAATTTTATCTCTAACCATTTTTGAATAACGACCAATTCTTGTAATAATTAAATATAAAAACAGAACCAAGGCTGTAAGAATAACAACATTAGAACCATCTAGACTTCCAATCTTAAAATTTAATAAATTAATATTTCCAATTTTTGATAATGGATCATTAAACAAATACAATACACCTCCTAAAGAAGACAATACAATTAAAACCATATCTATTGAAGTAAATGGGTTTAATTTTTCAGTTGCACCTGTTGTATCATGCTCTTTTGGACTCTCTTCATTAATATTTTGAGGTAATTCTACTTCATGAACTTTAGATGGTCTTTCACCTATTGAACCAAACAAATCTTTTGCAAGCCAAAACTGAATTAATCCACCAAGCATAAAAATACCTGCCAAACCAAAACCATAACTCCATCCAATGTTTTCAGCTAAATAACCACACAACATCATTCCGAAAAATGCTCCTGCATTTACTCCCATATAATAAATGGTATAAGCTCCATCTTTTTTAGATTCTTTGCCTTTATACATTTCAGAAATCATAGATGTCATATTAGGCTTAAAAAAACCTGTACCTATAACCAGTAAAGCTAAACCTAAGTATAGAGACCAAGTTGTCTCAAAAACCATTGCAGCATGACCTAGCATCATTATAAAACATCCAATGATAACTGCCCATTTATAGCCTGTAATTTTATCTGCAATCCATCCACCTACTATTGGTGTTAAATATAACAATGAAGAATAAGTTCCTATTAATGCTAAAGCGTTTTCACGTGACCATTCCCAACCTGGATTGTCGCTTAAAAAAGGTGCTGTTAAGAAAAGCACCAAAAGTATTTTCATCCCATAGAATGAAAAACGTTCCCACATTTCAGTAAAAAATATTACAAAAAGCCCAGCAGGATGACCAATAACTTTGTCTTTAAATAGATTTTCTATATCTGTATTCATAAAAAAATATTGAGGTTATTAAAAAAGAGAAACCCTCACAAAAGTTGTTTTGTAAGGGCTAGCTCATTATTATATTATTGTTTATCAGCTAATTCGAAGCCTTCTGTTTCATCAGTATGCATAACGCGTTCGTTATCTTCAGCACCATGAGTCAAACGCTTTAAAGGCTTTAATATCATGATAAATAATGATCCTATTATAACTGTAAATACTAATATTCCTAAAAACACAGTATATTCTCCAAATTCTGAAGCTGATTCTCCAACAACACCTGCCACTTTATTACCTAATCCTGTTGCTGCAAAATAAACACCCATTAATAATGATGCATATTTTACTGGAGCAAGTTTTGTAATAAACGATAAGGCAACAGGAGAAATACAAAGCTCTCCAATAGTATGAAACAGGTAAGCTAATACTAACCAAATCATACTTGATGTTCCTGATTTTTCAAATTCCATAGCTGCAAATACCATAAATAAGAACCCAAAGCCCATAATTATAATTCCTAATGCCATTTTAAATAACGAAGAGGCCTCTTTACTCTTAAGTTGTCGTTTTGCCCAGAAGCTTGCTACAATTGTAGCAAAAATGATAATAAATCCAGCATTTAAACTTTGAAACATTACTGTTGGAATTTCCCAACCAAATAATACTCTATCAGTATTAGATTCAGTATATAAGTTCATTAATCCACCTGCTTGTTCAAAAGCTCCCCAGAATATAATTACCATTATAAACGATAACAATAATACCATAAAACGGTCTTTAAAAACTTGTGTATCTAGTTCTTTATAAATCATCATTAAAAGTGCAGCAATAGCTGTTAAGAATAAAAACAACAATCCGTAACCCCATCCTAATTTATACCATCCAAAAGTTGATGCTAATAATAGTACTACAGTGAATAATAATTGTTTTGGCGAGCTAAATAATTTAGAATATAATTGTCCGTAAGAAATTGCATTACTATCTCCTTTACTAGGCACAAAATTACCAACATGAACTAAATATTTTTGTCCATACAAATAGTTAATTAACCCTAATACCATTACAATTCCTGCAAGTCCAAAACCTGCATGCCATCCCCATTTTGCGACTACTAAACCTACAATCATTGTAGCTAGTAACGACCCAAGGTTAATACCAATATAAAAAATACTAAACCCTTTATCGCGTCGTATATCACCTTCTTTATATAAACCACCAACCATAGTAGATATGTTTGGCTTTAATAATCCTACTCCTAATATTACTAATCCAAGACCAGTATAAAATGCCCAAATATCTGTAAGTACTAACACACCATGCCCTAAACATAGTATAATTGCACCTATTAAAACCGATTTTTTCTGACCGATTAATTTATCTGCAATCATTCCTCCAGGAATAGACATTACATAAACTAACATGGTGTACCATCCATAAAGCGCTAAAGCTTCTTGATTTGTCCAACCTAATCCAGCTCCTCTGTCGTCTCCTACAGTTTGCGTTGTCATATATAATACGAGTAATGCTCTCATTCCATAATATGAGAAACGTTCCCACATTTCGGTTAAAAATAAAATATAAAGTCCTATAGGTTGCCCAAAAAGTTCTTTTTGATGCGGCTTTAATGTTGTTGCAGACATAAATTTATTTGTTTAGTTATAGTTTGTTAAGTTTCTGTCTATTAGACTTAAGTCTGTTTTATTGACAAAATCATGCCAAGTTTACTAAAAATTATGCAAAAAACACTATCTATTAACAGTTAAATACTCAATATTAGTCAACTTATAAAATTTTCGTGTTAAGAATAGTATCTTTGTAAACCTAAATAAAAGTTAATGAGTAAAACTATTTCTGGCTTTTCAAAATTGTCTAAATCCAAAAAAATTGATTGGATTGTTGACACCTATTTTTCTAATAAAGAAGATGCAAAACACATTATAAAACAATATTGGAATTCAAACGATAAGCTGCAACAACTTCATGATGAGTTTATTGAAAATACAATTACTAATTATTATTTACCTCTTGGTGTAGCTCCAAATTTTTTAATTAACGGAACATCGTACACCATACCTATGGCAATTGAAGAAAGTTCGGTTGTGGCTGCTGCTAGTAAAGCTGCTAAATTTTGGTATGACAGAGGTGGTTTTAAAGCCGAAGTATTATCAACTACAAAAATAGGTCAAGTACATTTTATTTATAATGGAAAGACAGAAGCGCTTAAAAAATATTTTGACAGTGTAAAATCAAAACTTTTTGCAGATACCGAATCTCTCACAAAAAACATGCAAAAACGTGGAGGTGGAATTTTAGATATTGAATTACGAGATAAAACAAAAGATATTAAAGGCTATTATCAATTACATGCAACATTTGAAACGTTGGATGCAATGGGAGCTAATTTTATTAATTCGTGTTTAGAGCAATTTGCAAAAACTTTTAAATCTGAAGCTCATCATTTTGAACTATTCACTTCAGAAGAAAAAAATATTCAAATTGTGATGAGTATTTTATCTAACTACGTGCCAAATTGTTTAGTAAGAGCAGAGGTGAGTTGTAAGATTGAAGAATTAAGTGATGACAAAAAAGTATCAGCAGAAGAGTTTGCTACTAAATTTTTACAAGCTGTAAATATAGCAGAAGTTGAACCTTATAGAGCTGTTACTCATAACAAAGGCATAATGAATGGCATAGATGCTGTTGTATTAGCTACAGGAAATGATTTTAGAGCTGTTGAAGCTGGAGTTCATGCTTACGCTTCAAGAAATGGAAGGTATTCAAGTTTAACTCATGCTAAAATTGAAAATGGAATTTTCACCTTTTGGATTGAGATTCCTTTAGCACTAGGTACTGTTGGTGGATTAACCAATTTGCATCCTTTGGTAAAATTATCTTTAGAAATGCTTCACAAGCCTTCAGCAAAAGAATTAATGAAAATTGTAGCTGTTGCTGGGTTAGCTCAAAATTTTGCAGCATTACGCTCACTTACAACTACAGGAATACAAGAAGGGCATATGAAAATGCATTTAATGAACATTCTTAATCAGTTTGAAGCCACAGATAACGAGAAAATAATTCTTGTAGATCATTTTAAAACTAATGTTGTGACGCACAATGCTGTTGTTGATGCTATAAATAAGTTAAGAAATAAAAGCTAAAGTGAAAACCTACTACAGCAACGGAAAATTATTAATCACAGGAGAATATCTAGTTCTTGATGGTGCATTGTCACTTGCTCTACCTACAATTTATGGCCAGTCGCTTACAGTAAACCCAATTAAATTATCAAAATTACTTTGGAAAAGCATTGATTGTAATAATGATATTTGGTTTGAAAATGAGCTTTCTTTAGATGAAATTTCAAAAGGTTTAAGTACAACACATGATGATGTTTCTAATAAGTTAATTCAAATTTTAAATGCTGCTCAACAACTAAACCCAGACTTTTTAAATCTCAAAAGCGGATTTGAAGTCACTACAAAGCTGGATTTTCCAAAAAATTGGGGACTTGGCTCGTCTTCTACTCTAATTAATAATATTGCTAATTGGGCAAATGTTGATGCATACAAGCTATTAGAACTTACTTTTGGAGGAAGTGGTTACGACATTGCTTGTGCGCAATATAATTCAGCTATAACATATCAATTAAAAGACAAAAACCCTTTAGTAAACTCAGTGGCTTTTAAACCCGAATTTAAAGACAATTTATACTTTGTATTTTTAAACCAAAAGCAAAACAGCAGAGATGCTATTGCTCAATACAAAACTAACAAGTCGAATACTGAAGCTGCAATCAATCAAATAAATGATATTACTACACAAATGATGTCTTGTAAAACAATTGATGAGTTTAGCTTGTTAATTGACAAGCATGAAACTATAATTTCAAAAACAATACATCAAAAAACAGTAAAAGAGCAACTTTTTAATGATTTTAAAGGCAGTATAAAAAGTCTTGGTGCTTGGGGAGGAGATTTTGTTTTGGTAGCTTGTAAAGAGAACCCTGTAGATTATTTTAAAAACAAAGGTTACCAAACAGTCATAAGATACTCAAATATGATTCTATAAAAAAAGCCTCACTAAAAAGTGAGGCTTTTTTTTTATGCATTAACTAAACTTATTAATAAAATTTAGCTCTATTATCTTCTATTTCTGCAGCTTCCTTAAGAGCATTATATACTTTTACTTGTGCAGCACCAACTCTTGCAGCTGTAAGTCTATTAGCCACTGCTTGATAATTGTCTAATTTAGGCGCTTCAGTTTTATTAGTAACCTCAATCATGTAAACACCGTTGTTACCATCAATTAATTTTGATTTTTGTCCTACTTTTAATCCAAAAGCATTACCAACAACTAAAGGCTCATTACCTGCTCCAGATAATGTTGGGTTTTTCATATTTACAGCTGAAGCATTTTGTACAGTTACGTTTTGACTAGATGCAATTGCATCCATAGACTTTCCTGCAATTTTCTCTCTAATCATTTTAGCCTTTTTCTCTTTTCTGATTTCTGGAATTGCAGTTACAGAAGCAGCTTCAACACTCATTAACCCTTTTTTATTTGATGCTGATAATTGTACTACAACAAAACCTCCATTAGGAATAGAAAAACGCTTGTAGTCTCCTACTTTAGTTCCATCTTCAAAAGCCCAACGAACAATTGAACGTTGACTTCCTAATCCAGGAATGTTTTCATCTAATTCTTTAATACCATTAACTGGTTTTACTTCATAGCTGTTTTTTGTAGCTACTTCTTGAAAATCTTTATCTTGAATAGCAATTTCAAATTTAGATGTTGCATTAAACACATCATCAATTGTTTTTTCTGATGGCTCAATTTTTTGACCTAACGTTGCTATTTTTAAAACTCTATTCTTTTCTTTTTGACCAAGTATTTCGATAATATGGAAACCAAAAGCTGTTTTCACAACTCCTAAATCTCCTGTTTTCCCTTCAAACTCAAAATCATTGAATTCTGGAACCATAGTATTGTATGGGTGAAAATCATATTCTCCTCCTTTTTCAACACTTCCAAGGTCTGAAGATAAAGCTGTAACTAATTCAGGGAATTTAGATTTATTGGCTTTTACAACTGCTAAAACACTATCAGCAGTCTTTTTTGCTTCTGCTTCAGTTTGCGTAACATCTGGTTGCGCACTTTGTGCACCAACAAATGGGATTAATATGTGTCTTACTTTTACTGAATCTGGAATTGTTTTTTCAGCAACAACTTTAGAAATTTTAAACATTCCGTTGTCTTTGTAAGGACCATAATACTGACCAACACCTAACTTAAAGATACTGTCTTGTACTGTAGCTGGCAATGTATTTTTCGAAACAAAATTGTCGTTGTATTTAACATCTGAATATGTGTTAATGAAATTTTCAACATCTTTAGTTTCACGTAATCCAATAATTGTATCATTTAACTTTGATACATCATTATACTCAACTTTATTGTTTAACAATGCAATTACACTGTTTTTTATTGCTTCTTCATCTTCAATTGAAGCAACCTCTTTAAACTCAACAAAATTGATATCTCTTGATGCATCAACTTCAAATTTCTTTTGATTAGCATTAATATAATCTTCAATTTCAGATTTTGATACTTTTATTATACTATCAGAAATTGATGTAAAAGGCACTTGAACAAATTTTACATCTACTGCTTCATTTTCTAGAACATAATCAACCTTTGCCTCACCAATTGTGCTTGTTATACCAGCTTTAATCATATTGTAATATGATTGCTCTTGAGCACCAACAGCAATAGATTTTTCGTTATCTACCCAATCATCATAGTTTATTTGTATTTGTCCACCAAGTACAGTTGGAGTTGGAGCAGTTGCTTTTAAGTTAGCAATAAACTCGTTTAATTTATTTTCATCAAAAACACCAGCTTCATTTAAAAACTCAGGAAAGCTTAAAAAACTATTTTTCAATAAATCTCTCATCTGGTCTTTTTCAACAGTTAATCCTAACTCATCAAACTGAGTTTTCATAATTGCTTTTCTAACTTCTAAATCCCAAACTCTATTCATTGCTTGAGTTGAAGTACCATTAGGTCCTAATTGACGTTGAGCCAATTCAACTTTATTCATGAAATCAACACGGTTTACGTCTTGACCATTAATTGTTGCAACTATATCTTGAGAACCAGTAAAAGCACTACTGTTTTTAAATAAATCTGAAAGCACAAATGAGAAAAGTGCTAACGCGATAATAAGTATTAAGAAAAGTGAACGTTGTCTAATTTTATTTAAAACTGCCATTTTGTTGTATACGTTTATAAAATATAAGTGCGCGAAAATACCAATTTCTATTAAATAATAAAAGTAGAATATCGGTTTTTATTTGTAAGATGTCGTTTTAATCTTCTTCTAGCACTTTTAAAGAAACTAAGTCTATTTTTGTGGTTGATACTTCTAAAATTGTAAACAAGAAATTATCTATAATAATTTGATCGTTAACATGAGGAATTTCTTCTGTTTCATCAACAATGAGTCCACCAAGAGTTTCGTAATTTTCTCCTTCTGGAAGATCTAATTTGTAGGTTTCGTTTATATAATCTACTTCTAATCGTGCTGAGAATTTATAGTTGTTTTCATCAATTTTTTCTTCAATTAACTCCACTGTATCATGTTCATCTTCAATCTCGCCAACTAATTCTTCAACTATATCTTCTACTGTAATAATTCCAGAGGTTCCTCCATACTCATCAATAACTATAGAAATACTTTTTCTTTTTTTAGTTAAAAGATTAAGTACGTCTTTAACTAACATTGTTTCTGGAACAAATTCAACAGACATTACAATTGATTTGATGGTTTTGGGTTTTTTAAATAAATCAAACGAATGTACATACCCAATAATATCATCAATAGTATCTTTATAAACCAATATTTTAGACAACCCAGACGATGTAAAAAGTGCATTAAGATTTTTTAAAGAATCATTAACATCGACAGCTATTATTTCTGTTCGAGGAATCATAACTTCACGAGCTTTAACTTCGGAAAACTCTAAAGCATTTTGAAATATTTGAATTTCACTATCTACCTCATCATGCTCTTCAACAGATTCCATTTGCTCACTTATATAATTACCTAATTCTACTTTAGTCATTACTAACTGCACATCTTCACCTTGAGCTTTAAAAATATGCTTAATAACCATATTAGTAATCCAAATAACAAAATCTGCAACATACCAAAATAGAAAATAGAATACATAAGCTGGAATAGCTAATGCTTTTAAAAGATAATTAGCATAAATCTGAAAGAAAACTTTAGGCAAAAACTCAGCAGTAATTAATATTATTAATGTAGAAATTATGGTTTGAGACAATAAACTTAAGTCTACTAGTAAGTAGTCTAATTGAGGTAATTGTGTTGGCACCATACTCTGAAACCAATTAACCAATAAGTCTCCCATTAAAAACCCATAAACAACCAATGCTATATTATTACCAATAAGCATAGTTGCTATAAACTTTGAAGGTTTTGCAGTAAGTTTAGTTAATACTCTTGCCAGTAAATCTTTTTGCTTTTTTTCAATTTCTATATGTATTTTGTTTGAAGATACATAAGCAATCTCCATACCTGAAAAGAATGCAGAGGCAATAAGTGATATAATAATTATTAAGACATTAACGTCCATAGATTACTGCTTATTATTATCCATTTTTTTTCTGAAATACTTTTTGAAAAAGTACATAAAAACAGCTAAAACAGCAAAAAACAAAAGCATGTAAGCTCTTTCTCTATCTACATTCCAGTTTCTGTAAGTTTCGTAACTAAAGAAAACAGCTATAAAAAGATATGCGTATTGAATAATTTTTTGAAGCATTGTTGGTTGTATAAGTTAATTATTGAGCAAAGATAACTAATTATTAATCTAAATTAACTATTCCTGTTATTTCGCTTAAGCCATAGACATTAACATCTTTATCAGAATCGTATGCATTAGCTGTCATTATTTTTGTTGGAGATACAAAGCGAATAGGTTTATTTGTAAACACCCATTCTCTTTTTTGATCGAAATATAATTGCTCTGCAAATAACGTGTCGTTTTCTTGAGTAATAATTGTAACGTTACCCTGTAAGTCTATTAAATCGGTTTCACTGTAAGAAATTGCATAATCTGAAAGAATAACACTTTTTCTGTTATTATCACTAAATAAGGTAAGTTTAATCCCTTTTGGGAACTCAGTAAAAGCAAAACTTCTATTAGAAAAATCTAGCATCTTTACACTTACTAAATCTGCTTTTATTTTTCCAGAATCTGTGTATTTTAAATTTATTGTGTCAGCAACACCTATAGGTTCGTTTTGTAAAACACCTATTTGTTGAACTTCATCATAATTGTTTTTACATGAAAAAAACATAGTCACAGCAATTACTGTGACTATGTATAGTAAATTATATGATTTATTATTTTTCATTTATAGTTTTGGCACTGTTACACTTGCACCTATCCAACAACCAATATTGATTACTTGTCCACCATTCCCTTTTTCAAATATATCACTTCTTGATGGTGCTTTACCTTCATAGCTATCAGCTAAACCGTTAGCGTATGATGCTAAATTAGCATCTACTCTCGCAGCTTTACGAGCCTCAGAAGCAGCTAACCAATACACTGCTCTTTTACTAAACACATCTGTACCACAGCTATTAGCACTTGCAGCATACATTTGCGCTATTGAAGTGTAAGCTTTACCCATTGATGGACTTAAACTTAACGCCTTTCTGTAATAGTTTCTCGCTGCAGAGTAATCTCCTTTACTTTTTAAACTTCCAGCAATTCTGTAAGCTAATTTTGCTTTCTTAAAATTATCTTTTTCTAAATCGTAAGATTGGTTAAGGTAATCCATACCTTCTTTATTCTTACCTTGTTTAAATAATAAACTAGCCACGAAATATTTGGTATCTGCAGATGGTGCAGTTTCATCATAAGCCTTAACTAATTTTATATATAAAGGATCATCAGTACACTCTTTATTATACATTCTGCTTACAGCACGTTGTAACCAAACTGCATCATTTTTAAAGGTTTCAAAATCTTTAGTATATAAAGGAATTAAGTTTTCGCAATTTGCTAAAATTCCTAATTTACTATCTATACTTCCACCAATAGCTTCATAGTTTTCAAGATAACTGTTATAAGATGCTTTATATTGTTCTTCTTTAGAAGTTAGACCTGTACCAGCTTCTTCTTTTTCAATTAACTCATTTAACTTTTTAGTGTAAGCATCTTTTTCAGATTCTATTTTACCAGTAACATCATCATACTTGTTAAATACATCCTGAATTGGTGCTTGACCTGCATTATGTAAATCTACTAAAGTAGAAAAGTAAATGTATAATCCTCTTGGGCTTGAAAAGTTTTCAAGATCTGTTTTAAAAGCTTTATCAAAAGCATCATAAATTTGCTTATCTGTTAAGCCTAATTCCTTTTTATGATCGTACATTAACTCAGCTTTGTCAACAAGAATCTCTCCTTTAGTATATTTACTTGAAAAGTTTAACATTCCTTCGTCCCACAGTTTCATTAAGTCATTAATGTAACCTACTTTTTCTGTAGCTGCAGAATTTTCAATTTTGTGCTCTAATATTCTTTCACCATAAGCATAAATAGCATAGCTGAATTTAGGACACTTATTTCTAACCTTCATAAAAGGCTCGTAAGCTTGATCATAGTTTTTGCTCTTAACATAATCATTCATTATAGTTAAGTTTAGCATACACTCTTCATCCTGTTGAGCAAAACTCATATTAAAACCAAGTAAAAGGGCTGCAAATACTAAAGTAATTCTCGTTTTCATTTTTGTAATTATTAATCTATTAGTTATATTTTCTTTTTTGGAACCATCTATCATTTAAAGATAAACTTATTTGAAGATTTATAAAATTCTCTTGAATTAAATTTTGGTTTGTTGTTCCACGCTTACCAAATTCAAGTCCAAGATTTGCATTTGAGAAAAAACCTCCAACTGGCAAACCAACTCCAAAAGACATGCCAAACTCGTTTATAGTCTCATTATTAATTTCTAAACCAGTATTTTCAAAATGCAAACCACCTCTATAAGTCACTCTTTTCCAGTAATTTGTAAATGAATTAAAATTAGGAATATAAAACCCTCCTAATGCTATTGATGAGGCGTTAACAAATTTAGCATTATCGATACTAAAAATTGGATTAGCAAACTTACTAGTGTTTTGATACGTATATTCTGCGCCTAAAAACCATTTTCTTGGCTCACCTATTCCTGCCCCAAAAGAAATTCTTGATGGTAATGATAAATCAGTAGTTTTTAAGTTTTGACCTTCTAAATCAGCACTTATAGTATTTATTACAAACTCTTGGCCTGTAACTTCATTTGTTATTATTGTTGAATAAGATCTTAAATTATTTGATGTCAAATTACTTTTAGGAGCATATGTTACACCAGAAAAAAGCTCTAACTTATCACTAACCATAGTTTTATATGACAATCCAATATTAAAATTTAAACCACTTAAATCTGATCTATTATTTTCTCTAGATTGATATTGAACTGGATTACCCTCGCTATCATAAACATAAGCTACAGAACTATTTGTTACATTACCAAAATTATAACTTGCTTCAACTCCTATACTTAATTCTTTATTGATTTGATATGCCAAACCAGCAAAAGCTTTATTTACACCACCTTGACCTCTGTACCTGTTATCTAAATCTCCGTTGTCTTTTCTAGACTCAAGCTTATATCCAACAGATGTATAAGGCAACAGCCCAAATCCAAATCCAAACTTACCCATTGGTACAGAAAGTGCTAAATAATCAAAGGTAGTTGAACTTGCATTTTCACTTCCTGAATCGCTTTTTAAACTCAAACTACTATGACTACCACCTATAGCAAACTTTATTGGACGACTCTCATCATTGAAAGATTTAATATTATTTCCTGTGTAACCAGCTGGATTTCTAAGATTTACGTGAATGCTATCATTATAAATACTAAGCCCACCCATACTCCTGTTTTCAACAGTACCTTTAAACTTTAAACTTCCAATTCCATAAAATGAATATGGTGAAGCTGTTCCTTCTTGAGCCTGCAACTGAGATGCAAAAGCCACTATTAAAACTACTACAAGTTTTTTTATCATTAGTTTGAATTATATTCTAAAATAAAGTTTAAACCTTCTAAAAGAAAATTTGAGTTGGCAAATATGCTATTTTTTAATTGTTTTGACAAGAAATTAGCGTCACCTCCTGTTAAAATAACTGTTAAATCTGAATATTTTTGTTGATATTCATCAATTACGCCATCAATTTCTTTCAAAATACCAAAAACTACTCCAGAATGAATTGAACTAGCAGTAGAGTTTCCTATACTACTTTCTGGCATTTTAGTTTCTAATAACGGAAGATTGGCCGTTAAATTATGTAATGCTTGATAACGCAATCTGATTCCTGGCGATATTGCACCACCTAAATACTCGTTTTTTGTTGTAATAAAATCATATGTAATACACGTTCCTGCATCAATAATTAATACATTTTTATCTGGAAATTGTTCAACAGATGCACAAACCAAAGCAATTCTATCTACTCCAAGAGTTTTAGGAGTTTCATATAAATTTTTAAATGGTAATTTAGTTTCAGAATTTAAAACAAAGGTTTTTAGCTTTTTTTGGAGATAATTTACATCTTGATTGTTCAATTTTCCTACTGAAGAGATAATACATTTATCAATTTCTTTATGGTTTTTGATAATATTTTTAAATTCTTTTAAAAAAAATTCACCTGAAACAGACTTTTTTTCAACCAAGCTATCCTGCTGAAATACAGCAAATTTAACAAAAGTATTACCTACATCTATGATTAAGTTCATATCTAAATTAAAAGCTGTAAATTTACAAAAGCAATTTTTATATATTTTATTTTTGTGAATAATAAAAATGAATATATATTTGCATCCGCATTTACAGCGACTGGTGCCTTAGCTCAGTTGGTAGAGCAAAGGACTGAAAATCCTTGTGTCCCTGGTTCGATTCCTGGAGGCACCACCAGAAAACCCTTAAAACATTAGTGTTTTAAGGGTTTTTGCTTTTAACGGGGACAACATTGGGGACGATTTTGATTAAATATTGTTCCTTTAAATTTTTTCAAAAAAAAATTTCCCTTTATTGATTCATCTTCATTTCGTGGTCATATTGACAACATCCTGGTAAATTTTTGTAAGCTTCTTTATCTCCTAAAACTTTTTCAGTATCATAACCTGAAGCTGCTATTGCATTGTGAATTGACATTATATCAGTTTTTGTTTCGTCAAATGACACGTCAATTTTCTTTTTATCTACATTCCAATTAGCACTTGTTACACCTTCAACATTATTGACTGCGTTTTCAATAGTTTTTTTACACATTCCACAATTACCTCTTACGCCAAAAGATAGATTTGTCATAGCCATTTTATTAGACGCTTCAATTGTTGCTGTTTCTGTTTCTTTTTTTGTTTCGTTTTTACAACTTGCTAAACCCAATATTGCTATTACAGCTCCGCTTAATATTACTTTCTTCATTGTTCTAAATTTTAATTGTTATTATTTGATTTATTATTATTCTATTATTTGCTTTACCTCTCCACAGGTTAGCATTGATTCACCAAAATAAGGATTGATTACTTTTTCTTCTTTGCTCAACCAATACGCCCCTTTGTTGTTATCTGCCATTGGACAAAATTCTACAAAAACTCTTTCATTCACACCAAACAATTGAATAGCATTAATTAGGTGTGATGATAAATGCTTAAAATGGTCTCTTTGAATTTTTATTACTGATGTCTTAGAAATTGAATTGGCAGATGAGTTTATTTCTTTTTGTAAGGACATCCAGTGTTTATGAGCATTATTATCTGACAAAAGTTTCATATCTACTTTACTTAAATTGTTTAGTAAACGTGCTGCATTGTCTGACGTAGCTTTTGGAGCTTCTTTAACTAAAGCATCCTTTAAATCGATATAATCGTTAAAGACAATTAGTAATTGCTTTTTAAATTTATCTGATACCACAATGCGTTCATTCATATTCGATTTAACATCCTCTTCTTTTGACTCAATATTATCAATCCCCAAATGCCCTTCGTGCCCCGTCCTTACATTACTACTATTTGTATTCATCATTGATTTTTTGCCTTGTAGTTGTGCTGCGGCATCTACTGTAAAAGTTCCGTTTGTTACAATCTCATTACCAGAAAATAATCCTTCTAACACTTCATATTCATCACCTATTTGATTTCCTAAAACCACTTCTTGCATTTGAAAAATTGGCTGCTCTGGATTACTTTTTATGTACACGACAGAACGTTTCCCTGTCCATAGAATAGCAGAGGATGGAATAGTTAAAACTTCTTTATTTTTATTTATCACACCTTCAATCTGTGCAGAAACAAACATTCCAGGCTTAAATAAATTCTCTTGATTGTTCAACACAACTCGGAGGATTACTGTTCTTGTTTTAGCGTTTAAAACGGGATTAATAAAATCGACCTCACCTTTAAACTCTTTATTGTTGTATGCATTTGTAGTTACAACTACCTGTTGCCCTATTTTAAAATAATCTATTTGATTTTCATATACATCAAAATTAGCCCAAACCGTATTGAGATTGGCAATTTTTAATAAAGGCTGACCTTGTTTGATGTAATCGCCTTGTTCTACCAGTTTTTCGGTAACTGTTCCTGAAACGGTTGCATAAACTGGAAAGTTCTCTTTTATTTTTCCCGTATCTTCAATTTGATTGATTTGATTGTCAGAAAGTTTCCACAACTTTAATTTGTTTCGGACTGCCTTATATAATGCAGGTTGCAATTCTTTTAAAGATGCAGCTGTGATCAATTCTTGTTGCGCCGCATACAATTCTGGCGAATAAATAGTTGCTAAAAGTTGCCCTTTACTAACTTTTTCCCCTGTAAAATTGATGTTTAATCGTTCTATTCTGCCAGAAAAATAACTTACCTGTACTGCATTTGATTCTTCATTTTCAGCTATTTTACCAGATAACTTAAGTGATGTACCGTCAACATTTCCTTTACCTACTATGGTAGTTTGAATATTAGCCAATGCCATAGCGTTCTCGGTCAGCTTAAATTGGTCTGCTAATAACCCATCACTTCCACTTTCAGCTGGAATTAAATCCATTCCACAAATAGGACAATCGCCTGGTTCTGGTTGCATAATTTGTGGATGCATGGAACATGTCCACATTTGATTGGTTACCAAAACCTCATCGACCTTATGGTCTATTTTTTCTTTTGACAAACCACCAAAAAGCATCCAACCTAAAAGTAAGCCTACAGCAAATATTCCTATATAAATTGCATTTTTTTTCATCTCTTATTTTTTATTTCTTTTTAAAAATTTTCTAATTGAATGTGATGATGTATACCACAATAAAAACCCACTCAATACAGTAATTAATCCGAGTAATGAAAAGGCTCTTAAAACAACTGTATTAAAGTTATCTCTTCCTTCATAATCCATTGTATGTGTCATCCATAAAAAGTCAAACCAACGCCAACTCCTGTGTCTAACAGTTTGAAATTTTCCATCAACAACAGATACGTAAGCCTTTAAAGCTTCATTAGATTTATAGGAAATCACAAAAGCAGGTAAGAGCTTTTCTCTATACTCATGATGTTTTCCAGTTGCATTAATCTGTTCTATAGATTCTACCTCTAAATCATTTTTTATATTGAGTTTAGCTATATATAAAGCTTCTTCTTTTGTAATGCTATTCTTTGTGCTTCCATCTAAAGCATTATATAATTGCTTGCTATTTACCCAATAGTAAGGCGTATTATCAATATCTCTCAATTCAATAGTATTAACACCATTGTCAATATCGAGTTGTGATGGGCTAATTAAATTACTGAATGCTTGAGGTTGATATTCCAGATTTTTAAAATGGTCACCATGTATATCATCGATATTTGTCCAACTAAAGTATAAACCACTAATAGTCCAAAACAAAAATTGAATACCCAAAAACAATCCTAAATAACGATGTGTTTTTCTAATTTTTAATGCTGTATTCCTTCTTACCATTTTATTGATTTACTTTGAATGGAATACTTATTGTCACTTTTTCCCAAGTAAGAGAAATGTTGCCTTCAGTTTCACTAATCTTATCTATTTTATATTCTAAATGTTCTTTAATTTCATCTGAAATACTTGGTTTTACTTTAAATCTTATTACATCATCATTTTCATCGTAATCGTCTTTCCCATGCTGATTCCAGTTTTTATTTATCATTATAGTCCAATCCTCTTTTGATGGAATTGTAAAAAATCCATATTTACCTTTTGGAAGAATATCGTCATTTATGATTAAATCTTTATTTGTTTCTATCCAAGTGGCATTATGCGCTCCTGCTTGCCATACATTGTCATAACCAACTAACCCACCAAAGATAATTCGCCCTCTTACTCCTGGTGATGAATAGTCTATATGAATATGCGCATCGCCAATCATTTCCATAACAGATGTATGTGGGCTTAGAGGTTTCTTTTTAGTTTCTTCAGATTTTTCAGTTTCAACATGCTGATGCTGTTCATCACTTGAATTGGCTTCTTTATCTTTACAGCTTACAACTAGAAACATAATGGCAATAAATAAACTTAAGTTTTTCATATGTTTGTTTTTATAGTTAAATTTTAATTGTTCTTAATCTCAATGCATTTACTATTACTGAAACAGAGCTAAAACTCATTGCTAAAGCCGCTATCATTGGCGAAAGTAAAATGCCAAAAAATGGAAATAACACTCCAGCTGCAATAGGCACTCCTAATGTGTTATAAATAAGTGCAAAAAATAGATTTTGTTTAATATTTCTCATCACAGAATGACTTAAATTTCTAGCTTTTACAATTCCGTGTAAATCACCTTTTACCAAAGTTATCATTGCACTTTCTATAGCTACATCGGTACCTGTTCCCATTGCAATACCAACGTCACTTTTTGCCAATGCTGGTGCATCATTAATACCATCACCTGCCATTGCAACCACTTTTCCTTTTTCTTGCAATTTCTCTACTTCTTTGAGCTTGTCTTCTGGTAACATACTGGCTTTAAAATCTGCGAGATTAAGCTCTGATGCTACTGCTTGTGCTGTATCATGATTATCGCCTGTTAACATTATAACATCAATGCCTTTATCTTGAAGCGCTTTAATCGCTTTGGCACTTGTTTCTTTTATTTTATCTCCTATAACTACATACCCAACCACGACTTTATCTAATGATAAATAAGAAACTGTTTTACCTTGTTTTTGGTAATTTTTAGCTTCTTCTTTCATTTTAGAAGTAATATCTGCTTTGACATATTCCATCATTTTAGGATTTCCTAATGCTACTTTTTTATCATTTATTATAGCTTCAACACCTTTTCCTGTAACAGCACTAAAATCTTGTGATTCTAAAATTTCTGTATTGCGCTCTTTTCCATATTTAACCGTAGCTTCTGCTAATGGGTGTTCGCTATTGGTATTCAATGAAACTATGTATTGTAGTAGCTCTTTTTCGTTTAGAGTATCACTAAAAACACCTACTTTTTCTACCGTTGGTTTCCCTTCTGTTATTGTTCCTGTTTTATCAACTATAAGTGTATTCACTTTATCCATTTTCTCAAGAGCTTCGGCATTTTTAATCAATACACCGTTTTGAGCACCTTTACCCACGCCAACCATTACGGACATTGGTGTTGCTAAACCTAAAGCACAAGGACAAGCAATTATTAGAACTGCAATGGCATTTACAAACGCATATACATAGACTGGTTCTGGTCCCCAAATAGACCATACAATAAATGTGATGATAGAAACAAAGACTACAACTGGCACAAAATAACCTGATACCTTATCTGCTAAATTTTGAATAGGCGCACGGCTTCTACTAGCATTATTAACCATATGAATGATTTGAGATAATAAAGTGTCACTTCCTACCTTTTCCGCTTTCATTAAAAAAGATTGATTACCATTGATTGTTCCGCTACTTACTTTATCATATTGTGATTTGTTTACAGGAAGAGGCTCTCCCGTAATCATTGATTCGTCAATAGTTGTTTCGCCTTCAGTTATCACACCATCCACAGGGATTTTATCGCCAGGTTTTACTTTTAGAATATCATTTAATTCTATTTTATCTATACTGACTTCAACTTCTTCACCATCTATTATTTTTATAGCTTTGTTAGGTGCTAACTTTAATAATTCTTTTACTGCTGAATTGGTTTTACTATGTGCTCGTGCTTCCAACAACTGCCCTAACAAAACAAGAGTTAAAATCACAGTTGCGGCTTCAAAATAAACATGTACCGCACCCAATTCCGTTTTAAATTGTTCAGGAAATATATTTGGAAAAAGCATTCCAAAAACACTAAATAACCAAGCTACACCAGCACCTATTCCTATTAGCGTAAACATATTGAGATTCCACGTTTTAATACTTTTGTATGCTCGCTCAAAGAACATCCAAGTAGCATAAAATACTACTGGAATTGATAACACGAATTGTACCCAATTCCAATATTTTTGCCCAATAATATCATACAATGGATTATTATTTAGCATTTCGCTCATAGCTATTAAGAAAATAGGTAGTGTAAAAGCTGAAGCTATCCAAAACTTTTTCAATAGTTTTTTATAGGTTTTTTCTTCCGCTGAAAGGTCTGGTTGCATTGGTACTAAATCCATACCGCAAATAGGACATGAACCTGCTTCATCTTTTACAACTTCTGGGTGCATTGGACACGTCCATTGTTCTGTTGGAGCTGATGATTGATTTTTCTCTTCAACCAAGTCCATTCCGCATACAGGGCAATCGCCTGGTTTATCGTAGGTTTTATCACCTTCGCAATGCATTGGGCAATAAAATGTGCCTGTACCTTTGCCTTTTGGTGTTTCTTCTTTTTTAGATTCTGAATGATAGTGGTGACCTTCTTGATTATGAATACTATATCTACCACCATCTTTTAAAGCCTTTTGAAATGTTTCTAAAGGAATATGCTGTTCCATTTCTATAGTGGCTTCGGCTTTTTCTAAATTAACCGATGCCTTTGAAACACCTTTTACTTTTGAAAGTGTTTCTTCTACGTGAGTACGACAACCGTTGCAAGTCATTCCGTGTATGTGATATGTGTGTTTCATTTTAACAACAACTTTTATTATTTTGAATTGGTGGACAAGGAACTGTTCCGTATGAACAATAAACACAACAATCTCCTTCCTTTGGTTTTAGAACTGTTTTGCAATTCTCACACTCATAAAAGAACTGGCAAGCATTTGTTGGCATTTCTTCCATTTTTTTATGTCCACAACTTGGACAAGTAATTTCTGATTTTAATTGAATTTTCATTAGTTTTCTTTTTTGTCAGTTACTTTATAACCTGTTGCGTTAATTGCTTTCTCAATTTCCTTTTCATTGGTTTTGGTTTTATCAAATTCAATGATTGCGTTTCCATTTTTGTAGGATGCTTTTGAGTTTACAATTCCGTTAAGTTTATTTACTTCGTGATTTACGTGTTCCTCGCAACTTGCACAAGTCATTCCGCTGATTTTAAATTCAGCTGTTTTAATGTCTGATTTATCGACTACTATAATTTGCTTTTCTGTTTCTGGATAAAAAATTCCTGAATAGTATGGAAAAGCCAACATTATTATTGCAAATGCAGTTATAATTCCCAAAAAGGTTTTTGACTGTGTAAATTTTGGCTTTTCATCTGTTTCACATTCGCAATCAATTTCTTTTTGAGGTTTTAGTTTTTGATACCACGCAAAACCAAGAACTAAAATTGTCAGACCAATTAAATAAGGTCTAAATGGTTCTAACCAAGAGAAAGTTGAAGCAATCCCACTTGTACCTGCAATTAATGCTAAAACTGGTGTGACACAGCATAAGGAAGCTGTAATTGCAGTTATTATGCCTGTACCTATTAGTTTGTTATTATTTTTCATTTGTTATTGAATTAAATAATTAATAATTGTGCTTTGCACATAGTAGCCCTTAATAGACTCTATTTGGTTCATTTGAAACTTTAATTGTAATTCCTGTATATCCAAAACATCATTAAAGTCAATCGTACCTGTTTCATAGCTTTTGATTAAGATGCCCTCTGCATCTTTGGCTTGTTTTAGGTTTTTAGTTTGGGTTACATAACTTATTCTTGCAGAAATACGTTCTTTTATTGCCTTATCTAAAAGAGTTTCCAAAGAATTTAATCGTTCTTGTTTTTGGTAATTGATTTCTTGTTGTTGCAGTTCGTTTTGTTTTGAAATCGATTTATACTTCTTATTAAAGATTGGTATGGAAACCGAAACCATTGGCATTACTATATCCTTGCCGTTGTCTATTAAGTTCATGTCTGTACGCTCTGATACTGGAATATAATCCAACCCAAAACCTATCATTGGGCTACTTTCTTTTTGGTTCAATAATTCAGATTGCTCTACTGATTTATAAAGCTTATCATATTTCAACAATTCTGGATGCAATGCCAATTCTCCTAAATTGATTTCAACATCTTCTGAAGGAATTATCAATTCATCTATTAACTGGACTGACATTGCATCGTCTCTATTTAAAAGATTATTAAGATTAGTTTGTTCAGCCAAAAATTGTTGTTGCAAAACATCTTTCAATTGTTGCATTTCGTTTTGGCGCATTTGCAAGCGCAACACATCTACTGCTGAAGCCTTTCCTACCTCAACTGATGTAAGAGCTAAAGTTTCATAGGTTTCCAATAGTTTTATATTTTCAGTCAATACAAGCTGTTTAGCTTTATTAGTATAGAGATTGTAATAAGATTGAGAAACAGACGTGATTAGTTTGCGTTTAGCAATAACAATGTCTTCATATTTAGCATCTGCTAGCGAACTCACATAGTTTTCTCTTGCAGTAATGCTACCAAACCATGGCAACATTTGTTTTACTGAAATACGTGCACGTTGTGCTCCTGTTCTTGTTTCTGGCTCACTTATAAAATACCCAACTGCAAATTCAGTATTGGGTATAGAATTAACTTCAATTACTTTTTCAGAAGCTATACTGTATTGCAATTCAACCTTTTGAATTTCTGGATTGTTTTTTATAGCTTCATCAATAAGAACTTCTAATTTTTGTGCATGAGTATTCAGCCCTATGAAACAAAAACCAAGAAATAAAACTAATTTGAGGTAATGACCTTTATTTTTCATTTGTTAATCTTTTAAGTTGAAATTCTTTTTTCCAGCTAAACAAAACGGGAACAATAAAATAAGATGTAATATCTATAATCATACCTCCAAAAATTGGAATAGCCATAGGTATCATAATATCACTCCCTCTACCTGTCGATGTTAATACTGGAAGCAATGCTAGTACAGTAGTAACTGTTGTCATTAAACACGGTCTAATACGCTTTCCTGCTGCTTCTAACGTTGCTAATCGAATTCCTTTTTTATCCGTTGGAGTTTCTTTATCAAAGCTTTGGGTTAAATAAGTTGCCATAACAACACCGTCATCTGTAGCAATGCCAAATAAGGCTATAAACCCAACCCAAACAGCAACACTTAAATTGATTGTTTTCATATTAAAGAGTTCCCTTAAGTTCTCACCAAACAAACTGAAATTTAAAAACCAATCTTGTCCATACAGCCACATCATGATAAAACCTCCAGCAAAGGCAACTGTAATACCAGTAAAAATCATTAATGAGGTTGACACCGAACGGAATTGAAAATAAAGAATAAGAAAGATGATTGCTAGTGCTAATGGCACAACAATAGATAAGGTTTTTTCTGCACGTAGTTGATTCTCGTAAGTACCTGTAAACTTATAACTTAACCCTTTAGGCACTATAAGTTCGCCTGAATTGATTTTGCTCTGAATAAGAGCCTGCGCATTTTCGACCACATTTACTTCTGCAAAACCATCCAATTTATCAAACAACACATAGCCTACCAAAAAGGTGTCTTCACTCTTAATTACTTGTGGTCCCTGTTCATATCTAATAGTAGCTAATTCGCTTAATGGAACTGGGCTACCTTTTTCAACAGGCACATATATTTGTTCTAAATCGGTTGGATTTGCTCTTAACTCTCTTGGGTAACGTACACGAACTCCATATCGCTCTCTTCCTTCAACAGTTTGTGTCAATACCATACCACCAACAGCCACTTTTAATACATTTTGAACTTCCTCAATAGTGATACCGTATCGTGCAATTTTCTCTCTGTCAATATCTATCAACAAATAGGGTTTACCTACAATTCGGTCTGCAAAAACTGCTTCCTGTTTAACACCTTCAGCCTGTTTCAAAATGTTTTCCAATTGTATCCCAAATGCTTCTATTTGTTTTAAATCTTGACCTTTCACCTTAATTCCCATTGGTGCGCGCATACCTGTTTGTAGCATTACTAATCGTGTTTCAATGGGTTGTAATTTAGGTGCAGAAGTAACGCCTGGTAACTTAGTAGCTTTTACGATTTCATTCCAAATATCATTTGGTGATTGTATTTCAGGTCGCCAATTGCGATAAAACTCCCCATCTTTATCCTCAATTAATTGAGCCCTATCAAGTTTGGTTATGACTGAGCTATTAGTATTATTTGGATTTGCGATAAAACGTCCATCGTTCAATTCAAATAGCCCATTTTCATTCACCTTATATCGTTGACGTTCGCCTTTTTCATTCAACATATATTCAGGTTTGTACTGAATAACATTCTCATACATTGATAAAGGTGCTGGATCTAATGCTGACTCTGTTCTACCAGCTTTTCCAACTACTGTTTGAACTTCTGGAATACTGGCTACTGCCATATCCAACTGTTGTAAAACTCTTTTGTTTTCTTCGACTCCAGAATGAGGCATTGACGTTGGCATTAATAGAAAAGAACCTTCATTTAAAGAAGGCATAAATTCCTTGCCTGTATTTTTCATGATATAAAAACCAAAAATCAACAACGTGGTTGGAATAGTTAAAAACAGTAATCGATTCTCTAATGCCCATTTTAATATTTTACTATAATAATGCTGAAATAGCACAAAAACACCCAATAACCCAAAGCAAATAATACTCACAAAAATTAAGTTTAATATTATGCTTTTATCAACTCCAAGTGGTCTCCAATATTCAGCTAATAAAAACACAATGGCTAATGCTGAAATAATAATATTAATTAGGTTAGCTCTTTTGTCTGTTAGCTTTTGATTTGATTTTAAAAATGCAACAATGCCATAACCTATCAGCAATATCCCAATCCAATAGCCAAAAAACATAATGACTAAACCAAGAACAATCATAAGTCCATTTAGAACATAATAACTTGTCTTTCTAATCTTCGCCTTTTTAAATATGGAAGCAGCAAATGGTGGAATTAAAAACAATGCTATTATAAGAGCAGCAGCTAAAGCAAAGGTCTTAGTAAAAGCTAAAGGTCTAAACAATTTCCCTTCAGCTCCAATCATTGTAAATACTGGTATAAAGCTAATGATAGTAGTGGCAACAGCTGTAACAATGGCTCCAGAAACTTCAGCTGTGGCGTTATAAACAACTAAATTGATAGGCAAGTTTTTATCATCTTCATCCAAGTGCCTAATTATGTTTTCTGATAATATCACACCCACATCCACCATAGTACCAATAGCAATAGCAATACCTGAAAGCGCAACAATATTTGCATCGACCCCAAAGAGTTTCATGGTAATAAAAACCATTAAAACAGCCACTGGTAATAACCCTGATATAAGTATTGAAGCTCGAAGATTAAAGACCATTACAATAATGACCAAAATAGTAATCAGAATTTCTAAAATTAAGGCTTCATTAAGTGTTCCTAATGTTTCCTCAATTAGCTCTGTCCTATCATAAAATGGCACTATTGTAACTTGTGAAGTTCTCCCATCACTTAATGTTTTAGAAGGTAATCCTGAACTTAACTCGTTAATCTTTTCTTTAACATTGTTAATGACTTCCATTGGATTAGCACCATAGCGAGCTACAACAACAGCACCTACAACCTCTGCACCTTCTTTATCCAATATACCTCTTCGTGTTGCTGGTCCTAATGATACTTTTCCAATATCTTTTATTCGTATTGATGTGTAATCTTCAGAAGTAACTACTGCATTTTCTATATCTTGAATAGATTTCACATAACCTAAACCTCTCACTAAATATTCAGCCTGATTAATTTCTAGTGTTTGTGCTCCAATATCTCTATTGCTTTCTTTAACCGCTTTAACCACTTGATTTAAACCGATGTTATATTGACGCATTAACTCTGGATTTACATCAATTTGATATTCCTGAACATAACCACCAATGGAAGCGACTTCGGACACGCCACTCGCGGAAGAAAGCGCATATTTTACATAGTAATCTTGAATACTACGTAATTCTTGCAAATCCCATCCACCAGTAACATTACCGTTTTTATCACGTCCTTCAAGTGTGTACCAAAATATCTGACCTAAACCTGTAGCATCTGGTCCAAGTGCTGGATTAACGCCTTCTGGCAATAAGCCACTAGGTAGAGAGTTAAGTTTTTCGAGGATACGACTTCGGCTCCAATAAAACTCTATATCTTCTTCAAAAATGATATAGATGCTAGAAAAGCCAAACATAGATGAACTACGAATGGTTTTTACTCCTGGTATACCCAGTAATGAAGTTGTTAAAGGATATGTGATTTGGTCTTCAATATCTTGTGGTGAACGACCATCCCATTTAGTAAACACAATTTGTTGATTTTCACCTATATCAGGTATAGCATCTACTGAAACTGGATTACTTGGCAAAAACCCTGTGTCCCAATTAAATGGTGCATTTACTGTTCCCCATCCAATAAATAGGACAAGCATTAGTACCGCAACGAGTTTATTTTCTATTAGAAATTTTATGCTTTTATTTAGCATTGGGTTTGATTTTTAATAATTATTATTCAAGGTTAATCTATATTTCAAATACCGTATATTCACCATTCCAAATTTTATAATTTGTTACTTTTTTGATATTCATAATTTCTTCTATTACACCTCTATTAACTGGATATGCATAGACAATTAAAATTGGTCTATTTTGCCTTTTTATAGAAATTAAAATATTATTCAATACTTTTTTTAGTATAAATTCGTCAAAAGGATTGTACATAAAAAAAACATACTCATCATCTTTAAAATTATATTGTGTTGCATCAATATTAATTACCTCAAAAAGGGTATTTGTATTAACTCTGCTTTTGAAATTTGTAATATTTTTATTTGCAATTGAGCACAGTTTAGATGATAATTCAATACCTCTTACTCCTTTAAATCCAAATTCTGAAGCTATTAATAAAACTCTTCCTTTGCCTGAACCAATATCAACAAGCACCTTGCCCTTTGGAATATTCATTTTTTTAAGAAGATTCCTTAAAGGCAATACTTTTGTAGCTTGATAACACGATGCGTGTTCAGCAATTTTATCTTCAGCAGTTAAATCTTGTTTAGACACCCAAGAATAAGTATCAATTTTATATTTTATATCGTAGTAGTGATCATATAAATAAGATATTAAATCCATTAAGGTTTTTAATAGCCCTTCATTTCGGATTTTTTTTATAACTCTTGTGATTATTTTATAAATGTTCATAACGTTTTAATATGATAATTAAACAAATAGTATTGATATTAGAAAAATACCATATACAACAAATTACCCCATAACATAAGCTATTGGATAACGTATTTTAATGTTTAAAAATCAAATTAAATAAGTCTCGTCTATTTTGTAGAGTTGCTTGACGACGAGTGGTGGTGAATAATCTTCATATGATGAAATGTTTTCTTCAACTATTTCAAAAAGATTGATATACGTGTTAACAAAATAAGTGATGAATATCTGTTTCTCAAACGAAATTTTGTCAACAGCTAGTTGTAATTCGTCTTGACCATCAACTACTAATTGTTTATCATCACAGCAATTTTTCTTTGTAATTGAGCAACCATCGGTAGAAGGTTTTTCCATTTCCATGCCGCAACCTTTGACTTTATGGGAAATAGCAGTTTCCACTAAAGCTCCTCCACAATAATGCATGTTAATAGTAAATGATAGTGTAGAAAATAACACTACAAAAGCCATCACCAAAGACATTATGTTTCGGAATATTTGTTTCATACTAATCGCTAAGTTACAAAAAATCAAACAATAGGCAGTTTTTTAACAAAAAATTAAAGCACGAACCTAACAATCAAAAACAGAGCTATAAATAAAGCTATAAAAGCCAACACTGTAACAATTTTATCTTTCTGCGTAACATTGCTCTTATTTGACTTTTTTGATTTCCTAAACTTTTTCTTATTGTTTCTATAATGTGACATTTTCACTTAATTTAATCCCAATTCATCCTCTGTAATCTAACTGCATTCAAAATTGCTAATAATGCTACTCCAACGTCTGCAAAAACGGCTTCCCACATCGTTGCTAATCCTCCTGCTCCTAAAATTAAAACTATTACTTTAACTCCAAATGCCAATATGATGTTCTGCCAAACAATTTTTCTAGTGGAACGACTAATTTTTATAGCTTTTACCACTTTGGAAGGCTGGTCTGTTTGAATAATAACATCTGCAGTTTCAATAGCAACATCGCTACCTAAACCTCCCATCGCAATTCCTACATCACTTGCTGCTAAAACAGGTGCATCGTTAATACCATCTCCAATAAATGCGATTTTGTTTTCTGGATTTTTCTTTAAAGCCTCAACTTCACTTAATTTATCTTCTGGTAATAAACCGCCTTTTGCATTTTCAATATTTAATTCAGAAGCTACTTTTTGAGTAATAGAGTCTTTATCACCAGAGAGCATCAATATATTTTTGACACCTACTTTATGTAACGCAGTAATCGTTTCTTTTGCATCTTCTTTTAATTCGTCTGCAATGACAACATAACCTGCAAATGCATTGTCTATAGATACTAATACTATAGACTCTACGATAGTTTCTGTTTCCTCTAAAACATTAATATTGTTGGCTAACATTAGCGCTTTGTTACCCACTAAAACAGCCTTTCCATTTACAAAACCTTTCAAACCTTTTCCCGCAATTTCAGATACGTCCACAGCCTCATAATCTGATCCTTCATCTCTATATTCTAGTATCGCTTTTGCTATTGGATGTGTGGATTGTTCTTCCATTGCCAACAGGTATTTCATAAACTCTTTATCATCCAAACCAATAGCTTTAATTTGTTTGATTTTAAAAACCCCTTTAGTAACCGTTCCTGTCTTATCCATTACCAAAGTATTTATCTTAGTCATTGCATCTAAAAAGGAAGCTCCTTTAAATAATATTCCATTTTTTGATGCCGCTCCCAATCCTCCGAAATAACCCAGTGGAATAGAAATTACAAGCGCACAAGGGCATGAAATCACTAAGAAAATTAAAGCTCTGTACAACCAGTCTCTAAAGACGTAACCCTCTACAATAAAGTATGGTAGAAATGCAACACCAATAGCTAGAAAAACTACAATTGGCGTATATATACGTGCAAATTTTCTAATGAATAATTCTGTTTTAGATTTGCGAGCTGTTGCATTCTGCACCATATCAAGAATACGTGCTATGGAACTATCTTTAAACTCTTTAGTGGTTTCTATTTCAATTACACCGTCCAAATTTATGCTTCCAGCAAATACTTTTTCGTCTTTTGCAATCGTATCGGGTTTACTTTCACCAGTCAAAGCTGCTGTGTTAAACGACCCTTTCTCGGAAAGCAAAATACCATCTAAAGGCACTTTTTCTCCAACTCTTACTTGTACTTTTTCTCCAATCCCAACAAGTTCAGGGCTAATACTTACAATATTTCCTTTTCTAAAAACATTAGCCTCTTTAGGTCTGACATCCAATAATGCTTTAATATTACTCTTAGCTCTATTGACTGCTGCATTTTGAAATAACTCTCCAATAGCGTAGAATAACATAACAGCAACACCTTCTGGATATTCACCAATAGAAAAAGCACCCAAAGTAGCTATTGACATTAAGAAAAACTCTGTAAAAACATCGCCTTTTTTAATACTTTCTATACCTTCTTTTACAACAGGAAGTCCCACTGGCAAATAAGCAATACCGTACCAAATGATGCGTAACCAATCCTTGAAAAAAGCAACACCATTATAGTCTAAAACAATGCCAATCATAAGCATTGAAAAACTTATAATTGCTGGAATATAGGCTTTGTAATTGTTGGGTTGACTACTATGGTCGTGTCCATCATCATGACTATGCTGCTCTTCCGAATTTTGTTTTAAATCTCTCAAATTGACTTTCTTCTTCATTTTGTATTGAATATTATTTTAATATCATTAGGGATAGGCATTTTTCTTAATGGAGGCACATTTGCACCTCCAGTATTTCCATGTGGCACATGATTAATAAAAGATTTCCAACCTCCAACTACTAGCCTTAAAAGTTGACCAAATACTTCACTAGTATCTTTTTGGTTTAAACCAAATTTAAGCATTAACCAATGCGAATATGTATGCTCAATTGGATAAGATTGTCCAATGATATGACTTCTCTCCAAATGATACCAAGCAACTGTAAAATTGTTGTTTTCTAAAGCTATTAAATATAAATCAATCTCTTTGTAATAGGCTGTTTTAAGCTGTTTTGGGATTATTAAATTCAATTTCATCTTTTAATATTTTAAAATGTGAAATTATCATTTAAAGTGATGCAATGGAAGTGCATTTATAATCCACTACACTTATCACAAATACCTTTTACAACCAAGTTTATGTCCTCAGAAACGAAACCATTTGGCACTTTAATTTGTGGAATTTTATGTTCAGTTAGACATATTGTTTCGTTACAATTATTACAATGAAAATGTAAATGTAAATCGGCTTCAATCTCACAATTACATCCCTTTTCACATAAAGCATATTTTGTAATCCCAGTACCATCGTCTATTTGATGCACAATTGCTTTGTCTTCAAAGGTTTTTATAGTCCTATATAAAGTGGTTCTATCAGCTTTTTCAAATGCATTTTCTATATCACTTAAAGTAACTGCTACTTGTTTATCAGCAAGAAACTTATAAATCAATAAACGCATGGCAGTAACACGAACATCTTTTAAAGCAAAAAATTTTTCTATCTCGTTCATATCTAATTATTAATGTCCATGTCCTCCTTCTTCTTCACTGTTTTTTGCTTTCGCTAAAAGGGTGAAAGCATCTTTTAACACAACTTCAACTTTAGCAATATCTTGGTCTTTGTTTTCTAAAAATATTGCCACAAAACCTTCTTCTTCGTTGCCTTTAGAAATTTCAATCATTTCAAAATCATTCATTGTTTGTTCGTTTTCTTTTCTTTTCCCTAATGACTTGAAAATATAGTGTTTGCTATCAAACCTTACAATAGCTTCTTCGGGAACAGTATATTGTTCTAGTGCTTCTACTTCAATATTAGCATTTACAAACATACCAGGCAGTAAGTCTTCATTTTTTTCTTTCAAGTGACCATGAATTGTAATTGACCTATCTTCTCGAACGTTGTTTCCTATTAGGAATACCTCTGCTTCCATCCATTTATTTGGAGCATTTGCTAATCTAAAGCGAATACGCTGACCCATTCTAATAAGTGGTATGTCATCTTCATATACTTTTAGCTCTACATGTAAATCAGATGCATCGGTTATATCCATCAAAACATCTTGAGGATTAAAATATTTTCCAGTATTAATATATACATCCCTCACAATACCATTGATTGGAGAATAAACATTCACCACAGAAGAAATCTTACCATTTTTAACACTTGAAGGATTTATACCAATTAATCGCAACTTACTTTCTAAAGCTTGAATGTTAGCCTTATTAGTTAAATAACTGCTTTTTGCTTTTTGAAATACCTTTGTAGATGTTACTTCTTCATTATTTAAAGTTTGTTGACGTTCAAAATCTGCCTTTAAATATTCATTATTTGCTAATGCTTCTAAATAATCTCTTTGAAACTCAATAAATTCAGGGTTTTCTACTGTAGCAATAATTTGCCCTTTTTTTAGTCTAGTTCCAGGTAACATAGCCGTATATTTTAGAAAACCTCCATAAGGAACAGTTACCGAAATATTGCCTTGGGGTGGCACGTCAATCATTCCATTTACAGAAATTTCGTGTCCAATTTTTCGTTTAACAACTTTACCAATAACAATTTCAGTTTGTTTCAATTGCGCATCTGTAAGTTCAATAATATTCTCATTTTTACTTTCATGAGTATTTTCAATAACTGTTGTTTTTTCTTTACAACCCACTCCTAAGATAAGTGCGATACATAGGATTATTTTATAAACTATATTTTTCATGTCTTTAATTATTTGCTGTCAATTTTTCAATGACTATTAGTGTTTGATTATATTGATTTATATAATCCAGATATTTTGTTTGTATAGTTAAAGCCCTATTAAGACCTTGAACATACTCTATGTATTCAATTTCACCTTCTTGAAAACCTCGTTGTGAACTTTTTAATAACAATTCAACTTGTGGTAATGCGTTAATACGATAAAAATTCATGTTCTCTTGGCACACCTTTAATCTTTCAAAAGCACTTTGTAATTGTGATTTGGTGTAACTGGTTACAGCCTCTAGTTGAGATTCTACCTCCATTTTATGAATTTTAGCTGCTTTAATTTTTGATGTGTGTCCATTAAAAAAAACAGGAATACTTAACCCTAGTTGCACACCAGTAAAACGATTCCCTGAATCGAATACAGTTGGCATGCCATTGGCAGTTTCACCATTACCAATAAACGATTGATTAAAATAACCCAAAGTAATATCAGGAAGCATTTTTGCTGACTGAACTAAACTTTCTTTATCAGCGACTTCTACTTTTGATTTATAATATGAAACCATAGGATTATTAGATACAGATATATTATCATTCAAATCATCTGAGAATAATGTAGAAATGATTTCTAATTTCCCAACATTAATATCTACCAAACTGTCCGATTGTATTAAGTTTTGTAATAGTAGCTGATATGTTTTCATTTCAGAGCTATTTTCCTTCAACCCTATTTTAATACCTGCTAATTCAGCATTGGCAGTTGCTTGTTCTAAAGCATTACTTTCACCAGTTTTAAAACGTAAATTTGCTGCATATTGGAATTTTTCAAAAATGCTATCCTGTTGCCTCAACAAATTTTGTTTGCTTTTTAAGTACCAAAGCTGATAATAGGCAGACTTTATTTGAGCTACTAACTCATTTTTAACGACCTCTTGATTAAACTCACTTGATGCTATTTTTGCTTTTGATAATTTATTTTGATTGCTGTAAAGTGTAGGAAAAGCAAAGGTTTGACTTACACTAAAACGTGTGTCATTATCTGCAATACTATTGGTTTGACCATATTCCACACCAAACTCTGTTTTTGGAACATCGAAACTTGCTCCCTTTAGAGCTTGCTCTTGTTCTGTTTGTAGTTTTGATATTTTAATGTTTGGATTATTCTTTAATGCTATTTCAATAACAGTTTCAAGTTTATCAAACGCTTTTACATTTTGTGTTGTCTGTGCATTAACAGAAACCACACTTGCAAAAAAGACAAAAAGCAACATCATTACTGTTTTATTTGTTTTCATTTTTATTTTATTTTCTGAATAATAGTAGAGAATTGGCAACACAACTAAAGTTAAAAAAGTGGCGGTAATTAAACCACCAATAACAACAGTCGCTAAAGGACGCTGTACCTCTGCACCAGAAGTTTGAGAAATTGCCATTGGTAAAAACCCTAAAGATGCTACAGTAGCTGTCATTATTACTGGACGTAAACGTGTTTTAGTACCTTGATAAATACGTTCAAAAACATCTGAAACACCATCTTTTTTAAGACGATTAAATTCAGCTATCAATACAATGCCATTTAAAACTGCAACACCAAACAAGGCAATAAATCCAACTCCTGCCGAAATACTAAAAGGTAAATCTCGCAACCAAAGTGCAAAAACACCACCAATAGCAGATAATGGAATGGCAGTAAAAATTAAAACACCTTGCTTAATAGAACCAAAAGTGAAATACAACAGAATAAAAATAAGTAGCAAAGCCATTGGCACAGCAATTGACAAACGTTGTCTTGCTTCAACCAAGTTCTCAAATTGACCACCATAACTAATACTATAGCCAGGTGCTAAATTGACTTGACTTTCTATTTTTTTACTGATTTCATCTACAACACTTTCTACATCACGATTTCGTACATTAAACGCTGTAATAATTCTTCTTCGAGTATCATCGCGTTGTATTTGATATGGACCATCAATAATTGAAACATTTGCTACTTGCTGTAACGGTATCTGTTGTCCTTTAGCCCCATTAATGTATAAGTTTTGGACATCGGAAAGATTTGTTCTATGGTCGCCTTCCAAACGTACAACCAAATCAAATTGTTTTTCTCCTTCATAAACCAATCCAGATGATGCACCTGCAAACGCTGCTTGAATGGTATTATTTACAGATTTTATATCTAAACCATATTTTGCCAATTGTGCTCTATTATAATCAATTACAATTTGTGGCACACCAGTAACCTCCTCAATGTAAATATCTACTGCACCATTAACCGTTCCTGCTATTTTACCTATTTGGTTAGCATACTTTGATAATTGGTCTAAATCTTCACCATAGATTTTAACAGCAACATCTTGACGTACACCAGTCATTAACTCATTAAAACGCATTTGTATTGGTTGCTGAAATCCGAAAGTAACTCCTGGAATTACCTCTAAAGCTTTAGCCATCTTATTAGCCAACTCCTCTCTGCTGAAAGCTGAAGTCCATTCTGATTTATCCTTAAGAATAATCATTAAATCTGCGGCTTCAATTGGCATTGGATCTGTTGGAATTTCACCAGAACCTATTTTTGAAACTACTTGTAATACTTCTGGGAAATTATCTAATAATATTTTTTCAGCCTTTGTTGTTGCTTTTATCGTATTGCTTAATGAACTTCCTGTCATTACTCTTGTTTCGACAGCAAAATCTCCTTCTTCTAATGTTGGAATAAACTCGCCTCCTAAACTTCTAAACACCATAAAAGCAATAACAAACAACACTACAGTTATTCCAACAACTATAGTTCGTGTATGCATTGCCCTTTTAAGAATAGGTTGGTAGATACGGTAAAAGAAATCCATGATTTTATCAGAGATATTCTTTTTGTGGTTTGTGTTCTTGCTTAACACCAACGCTGACATCATAGGTATATAAGTTAAAGACAAAATAAAAGCTCCTAATATGGCAAAACTTACCGTTTGTGCCATTGGTCCAAACATTTTACCCTCAGTACCAACTAAAGCCAAGATAGGCAAGTACACAATAAGAATTATTATTTCTCCAAATGCGGCAGAATTTCTAATTTTACTAGCAGATTGAAATACCTCCTCGTCCATTTCTGGTTGTGTGAGTTTTCGTTTTAGCTTCATACTACCTAAATGGAATAAGGTAGCTTCAACAATAATAACTGCTCCATCAACTATTAGCCCAAAATCAATAGCTCCAAGACTCATTAAATTTGCTGAAACACCAAAGAGATGCATCATACTAAAAGCAAATAATAATGCTAATGGTATTACAGAAGCTGTAATTAACCCTGCTCTCCAATTACCTAATAGTAACAATAAAATAAAAATAACTATAAGCGCACCTTCAATAAGGTTTGTGGTTACAGTGCCAATTGCGTTGTTAACCAATTTAGTTCTATCTAAAAAAGGCTCAATCACTACACCTTCTGGCAATGTTTTGCTAATGGTTGCAATTTTATTTTTAACATCTGCAATTACTTGTGCAGAATTTGCACCTTTCAACATCATTACAATAGCACTAACAACTTCACCTTCACCATTTCGTGTTGTTGCACCATAACGAATTGCTGAGCCTATTTGCACATTGGCTACATCGCTAATTAAAACTGGAGTTCCATTTTCGGATTGTTTAACTAAAATGTTTTCAATATCTCTTATTGAGCCTACTAATCCCTCACTTCTAATAAAAAGGGCTTTATCATTTTTTTCGATGTATGCACCTCCAGTATTTTGATTATTATTCTCTAGAGCATCAAAAATTTCAGAAATTGAAACTTGCATTGCATTTAAACGCTCGGGGCTAATAGCTATTTCAAACTGTTTTAAATAGCCTCCAAAACTACTAACATCGGCAACGCCTTTGGTTCCTAAAAGCTGTCTTTTTACAACCCAATCTTGAATAGTTCGCAATTGAACAGCATCGTATTTATCTTCATAACCTGGTTTTGTTGTGACCACATATTGGTAAATTTCACCAAGACCAGTAGTTAAAGGTGCTATACCTGGTTTTCCTATACCCTCTGGTATTCGAGATTGCGCATCTGCAAGACGTTCGTTTACTTGTTGTCTTGCCCAATAAACATCAACATCTTCTTCAAAAACTATAGTAACTACAGATAAACCGAAACGCGAAAAGGAACGAATTTCATCTATTTGTGGAATAGTTGCCATAGTAATTTCAACTGGAAAGGTTATTAAACGTTCAACCTCTTGTGCTGCAAGAGTTGGTGAGTTGGTAATAACTTGTACTTGATTGTTGGTGATGTCTGGAACTGCATCAACAGGTAGTTGTTTTAGCGAATAAACTCCTGCAACAATCAAGGCTAAAGTAAGTAATCCTATAACTAATTTGTGTGTTATAGAATACCTAATAATATTATTAAGCATATAAATTGATTTAAAAATGTTCGTAAAAATTTAGTCTTTTTAAAGTATGTAGACTACAAATACACATGCTCCTAAAATTGTAGGAACAATCATTTTTAAATTCTAGGTGGCTGAAATAAAGTATCTAAATAAGTTGAAGTATGGGATACTTTATAATAATCAAATTTTATAATATTTTTAAAATTAACAGGCTCTATAACAAATTGAGATTGTTGCACAAAAAAGAATGTAACATGGCTACATTGATGTGAGTTTTGCACAGGTACATCATGATGGTTTGAGTTTTCATGATGCTTCTCTGCATTTCCATCATTATTTATATATTCCTTTATTACAAAATCCAACAACGTATCACCATCAAATGTTTTATGCTCTTGATAATGTGAATAGACTGCTGCAATTTTTTGAAATTCACATCCCAAGTCTATGTTAGGCATAGCTGCCTGAAACATAAATAGTATTGACATTAATATAGATGTGATTAACTTCATAACGAGTACAAAGATATAAATTATTTAATGCAATGGTTGTGCAATTCTTTTTAGAATAATATTACCAACTTTTATACAAACTATGAGTTTTCAACAATAGCAATCTCCTCTTCTGTTAAGCTATATAAATTATAAACCATGTTATCAATCTCCTTTTCAGTTTGGGTGATTTGTGTTTGCAGGTCTTGGGCTTTTTTCTTGTTGTCTTCAAACAGGTCGAAGAACACATATAAATAAGTTTGCTAGCTTGTTGTAAAATTTTATTTTGACCTCTTTGGGAAATAATTTGAATATACCATATTAACAACCTTCACTCGAGCCATCTGATCATCTATAATCCTTGAAATTGCCATGGTTAATTTAGTAAACTCATTTTCAACTTCAATTTGTTTATTATCCTCTAATTCTGATTTATATTTATCTGATCTTAGATATAAATATATTCTTTCACAATTATCTGATTCAAATATTTCCTTCAATAGCGACTTATCTGTAAGCCCGAGAGAATGACCTAATACATGAACATTAAACTTTTCTTTAACTCTTATTAAACTATGATGAATTAATTGATAATTATTATTTTTCAAATAGTGATGAGTTTTAAAATTTGTTAAAAAATTATCATCTTTTAAATCTTTAATTTCTAAATAATCCCCATCTTTATCATTACCCCAACCAAATATAATATCTGAATTTAATGTACCATGTATCGGATAATGTTCGTATCCCATAATTTTAAAACTTTTAATTGTTTGGGTATAATTAAAATCAATAACTATAATATCATTTGCGCTTCCTTTATTTTGGAAAGATGTAATTAAATCTTTTGTGAAATCGGAAACCTGACTATCATAATTAACATTCAATGTTTCTAAATAATCCTGCAATAAGGTTTTAATTTGTTTTAAGTCCTTATTTAATCTTAAAACTTGAACCTTTTGAGAACTTTTATCATATGATTTGGGAATATAACTCAACATATCAAAATATGAAGACTCGACATCAAACCAAAACTCATCCTCCTCCCTATACAGTTTTGATAAAAAATTGTTTTTAAGATGTTCTAAAAATATCATCTTATTATTTATCAATGACTCTTTAAAACTTTCTTTTGATAAGTTAAGTAGAACTCCTTCTAAAGAATAGTTAGTTTTGTAACCCACTGGAAATAAATGCTGACGGAAAATTTCTCTTATACCATCTGTATAATATAAGCTATTTCCCGTTTCTAAGACAAACTGTTTTAAATCTGGAATGAGAACTTTTTCCAAAAGATACTTTGAAAAATCCTTAAAACTAGTTGGAAGACCATGGGCAATATCAAACCCATTCCCAATAATTATAACTTGTTTCATAAAAATAATCTATTTAAAGGGTACAGTTCTTATTAAAGCAAATATTACTCTACTGAGTACAAAACACTTAACAAAAGTACAAAACACTCAATTACATTACTATTTAGTTGCGGAAAGCATGTTTTTATATTTATGCTTGAAATAAGCAATAGATTTAGATACGACTAATCTAGTTTATTAATTGTTTAAAAAGGAAACTTGTTAATTTTATAATTTTTCAACATCATTTTTAGTTCATTTAATTCATTTTTTAAAGCTGCAACATCACCTTTAGTTGCTGGCAAACTGTTAGGAGCAAATAATAATTTAGCACCATTAACTGCTGTGGTTGCTGCTATAGACCCAAGAGCTGAATTAGTTACTGAAGTAACGTTAACTTTATTCATTTTTTGCACTCTTTCTTCTAACGATGTAATAGACTCATTTAATTGATGTTTTGTAGGTGCAGGTAAACTTAACTGATTATTATTTTCTGTTTTTTGATAATGACCAGTAATATATTTATAGTTGTTTCTTTTATAACTAGCCATAGTTTTACAACTATTATTACAATACATATGGTTTCTTCGTCTAGGAGTAAACGTTTCGTTACAATTTTTGCAGTATTTGGTATTATTCATATTGTTTTGGGTTTTAATACGTTAAATAAAGTTTAATTTAACCTTTTATCTTCTTAAACTCCTTCCTTTAAATTCAACTATGTTAAACATTTCAAAGAAACGATCATGTAACCTTCCACCATATCTAATACCTAAATCACATAAAGTTTTATCAACACTACTTTCAGAATTTGTATGATTGCATGTCACATAGGTTATGTGGTTATTTTCATTTTGATTAAATAGTATTTCTTCAATAACATCACAACTACCATAGTTACTTGCAATGCGTTCTGAATTTATATCGTCAATAAATAATCTTGGTCTAGCTATTTTATCCATCATATAACTTTTATCAAATGGAGTAATACATGCTTCATACTTACTAACTAATTCTTTAGCTCCATATCTTTTAAATCTTAAGCACCTAGAGTCATTAAATATTTTCTCAAACACCTTAAAATAAGCTGTTTTACCTATACCGTATCCACCTAGTACCAATAAGCCTTTTTTAAACGTTGGGTTACTTAAACTTGATATTAAATTATTACAATTAAAAAATTCATTATCTCTTAAAAAATAACAAAACAAGATTTTAATATTATTTATATTTTCATCGGACTTAATAAAGTTAACCCCATACATAAACTTAAATTCTTTGAGAAACAAAATCCAAAGCTCTTGCTTATTGAAAATAGGTTGGTGTTGTTTTTCTTGTATTGGCAAATCGTTATTTAACTTTTGAATATGAAAATTTTTAACGAGTTTACTTATTGGCTGTGATTGGTTAAGTCTCATAAATTATTTGGTTATCTATTGGTATGAAATTCAGGTTCGATTTTATTATTTTTTTTGGTAGTTCTTTCGTTAGCTTTCCATTTCTCTAACCTTTTTTTAATTTCAAAAAAATTTTCTTCTTCAAATCGCATTTTTGTTTTAACTACGTTTAGCTCACTCCAGTATTCAAAAAAATTTTCTAAAATTTTAATATTAAATTGAGAGTGTAAAAAAACTTCTTCTCTAAATCTATTTTTTTTATTTAGTATGTTATTATTAGTATTAGTAGTTGCTATTTGATTGTCATTAGTTTGAGAATTGCTTGAGAATTGTCTGTCATTTTGTTTGTCAGTAAGCATGCTATTTAGCTTGTCATTTTCTTTATCAATCGACTGTGAAATAAAATCTTCGATTTTTAACAAACCAATTTTAGTAAATGACGTGGTTGTTTCTATATAAATATCATTAGTAGACTCTAACTTTGATAATGCTGTTCTAACTTTACTGATTGTCAAACCTGTTTCAATAGCAAGTTTTTCATAAGAAGTAACAAACTGACCCTTATCTATAAATACACCTTGCCACTTTTTTTGGCTATAATTTACTTTTATAAGGCAATGTAAAAATACTTTGCAGGTATTAACATCAGTATACCATTCCCAATCAACAAAATCTCGATAAAGCATTATAAATCCAGTTTTAACCATGAAATTCTTGTTTTATAAGTTTTTCATTAATATCACTTCTCTTAATGTAAACTCGATTACCTAGACGATAGCTGGGTATAATCCCTTCTTTTCTCCAATTCCAAAGAGTTTGATTAGAGCATTTTAAAATAATTAGGGCTTCTTCTAAAGTTAAGAGGTCAACTTCTTCTGCTTTTGAAGGTTTGTACTTATCAAAAAACTCCTGTAACTTGCTATTAACACCATTTAGGATGTTGTCGGCAAGTTCTTCAGGAGTAATCTGATAGAAGTGTAATGGGCTTGATTTCATTTTATGATATTTTAGATTTATATTCACAAAATTACTCTCATTTCAGAGGCTATTAAGTACCAGAAGGTACTGGTACTTACCCTAAAACACGTGGGTTTGGCAACTCAAAACCATGCTTTTTAAAATTTTCGTTTAAAGGATAGAATTTGTCTGAAGTTATATTACTATATTTTCTTAAATTTTCAACTGTAGGCTTTTTACCTATAAACTCGAAGGAACTCAAAATATTCCTTGAGAGCTCGGAGTAGTTAATTTCACCATCATTGTTTATAGGGGCTTCAATATAGCCTTCCAATATAAATTGACTAATAAAATACGCCAAATGTGAGTGTTTACCTGACCATTTTAGCAACGAGATATTTCCATTATCATAAACTTTATTGACTTGCTCGACAAAGTCAGAAATTATCTCCATACGACTAACTAAATCTTCTTGAAGATTATTCCATGCTATAAAATGGCTTATCAAATGTTCTTCAAACTCAGGCTTAAGAATTTTCCCTTCAGTTTCAATAAATCCATCATCTAGCTTAATTTCCTTGTAAAAAGTACCACCTTCAAAAGAAGGTTTAGCATTAACCTTTAAGTGCCTTATTTTAGGGATAACTTTATACTTTAAAATATCAATTAATAATTTAGTGTTTTTTGATTTCTCATAGTGAAAATATAAAAAAGTTTTAACCTCTAAAACATCCAATTCTATTAACAGCTCTCTCATGAAATATTTAAGGTAAAATTCACTATCCAGCTTTGGCTGATAATAGTCATGATTATTTAGAACATATTTTGCTTTGGTCTTTTTGTTGCTATTTTGGTTCTCGTTATAATAAACGTCATCAATAGAAAATGCATCTTTGTAATTCATGAATGTATATATAGAATTGATTATTAATTGTTAAAAAAAGCACTTTCGGCTATTTTTACTGCTCGTTCTTGTGGTGTAACTTTAATGTATTTGTAAAATTCTCGCTCTGTAGTATGTCCGCTGATAGCCATTATATCAATTACAGGCATTTTGGACAAATAAGCATTAGTACAAAATGATCTTCTAGCAGTATGTGAAACAATAAGAGTGTTTTTTGGCACTGATTTAGTTTCATTTTTTCCACCTATAGTTTTTTGAATTGTTATAAGCTCTGTAATTTCAGCTATTCGACCAGCTTCTTTAATATATTCATTTATATCAGGGTCATTTAACTTTCGAGGTGGTTTTCCATTATACCTTTTGTCCATTATAGCTCTTACACGATGGTGAATAGGAACATAAACATGTTTACTAGTCTTTTTCTGTTTAAACTGAAATACTTCACGTCCATCAAATTTTTTTATTTGCTCTTCAACAATACCGTTATAATCAGAAACTCTTTGTCCAGTATAATAACCAATTAAAAATATATCTCGTGCCAATTCCCAATCAGGAGTTTTAGACAAATCCACATTATACAATGCATCTATCTCTGACTCTGTTAAATAAATTGAAACCGTTTCTTCTGAAATTGATTTAAATTCTCTATGCTTATATTTAAGATTTGTATTTATGCCTTCTTCGGTTGCTCTGTTCATTATTGTAATCAAATTCTTGATATGTTTACCAATTGTATTAATAGAATAATTATTGCTCTCTAAGTATTGTATGAATGAATAGTAAAATTTCAAATCTATACTATCGAAATCTAAATTATACTTGATTTTTTTATTAAAATCTTTAAGGCGATTTACAGTTTGTTTATATGAACGTACAGTTACCGATGCAAGTTTTACTGAGTCAATATTTTTAGCTTGATTTTCTTTCGTTTTTATAAAATCATCAGCAAAGTCAAAAAAAGATGAAATAGGTTTAACTATTTCACAATCATTTCTAATAATCTTTGCAAGTAGAAGTTTTAAAATATCCTTATTTTGCTTTTCAAACTCATCTAAACTACTAACAGCGTCAATAAATTCGTAAGAAAATTTCAATAAATCACTATTTACTTTTTCCCTATTACTAATTGTTGATACAGCTCTAATTCTTTGATTAATCTTATCCCAATTTTTTGGGTGAACTTTATAACCAGTAGCAAATTTTATACGATTATTTCTTCCAAAACTATAATCTAAAATTATTGACGTTTCTCCTTTTGCTTGAACATCTTTTATTCTATATTTAACCGTTCCAGAAGTAGATTGAATTGTATTATTCATAACATATAATGTTCTATTAATTATTTAAAGGGACAACATTAGGGACAACATAACATTTATTCATTGTTATAGCAATATTATAAAAATTACATCAAACTACCTATAAAATCAATAAACAAAAGGGATTAAATAAAATAAACTCAAATAAGATAAAATAGATTAATGCTAAAAGTAGTACTGGAGGCACCACCACTAAAAACCCGAACAATTTGTTCGGGTTTTTTGGTTTTATATATATTTGATTTTTTTCTGTAATCATTTTGTTTTTACTCCGACAGAAAACTGTATCTTCAATTTTTTCGTAAGAATACTAACAAATCATTATACAATGCAAAAAACCTATTACGACCCAGCAGACCTTAGAAAATTTGGCAAAATATCAGATTGGAATGAAGAATTAGGAACAAAATTTTTCGAATATTATAATTCTGTTTTTAAAGAAGGTGCTTTATCTGAAAGAGAAAAATCTTTAATTGCTCTTGCTGTTGCGCATACCATTCAATGCCCATACTGTATTGATGCTTATACAGGAGATGGACTGCAAAGAGGCATTACAAAAGAAGAAATGATGGAGGCTCTACATGTAGGAGCAGCGATTAGAGGAGGTGCATCATTAGTGCATGGAGTACAAATGATGAATAAGGTCAACAAATTAGAAATGTAATTAAGTTCGAAGCAATAAAAATATAGCTTCTACAAACGATAACTCTTAAACTATAAATGATTAAGTCCCTACATAAACGCGAAAGCGAATTAGCAAACAGCAAAAGGCAAGTTGAAATTTTATCCAATGGTATTTTTCAAAGTGGCGACTTGCCAAAATTTAAAGACAAGATTTCTGAAACTAACCAATTCCCTTTAAAAGCAAAGAAATTAGAAATACTTCAGATTAATGTTGGCTATATGTGTAATCAGGTTTGTGAGCATTGCCATGTAGATGCTGGTCCAGACAGAAAAGAAATTATGACCAGAGAAACGATGAAACAATGTCTCGAAGTTATAAAAAATACTGGAGCTCACACGCTAGATTTAACTGGTGGAGCCCCAGAAATGAATCCAGATTTTCGTTGGTTTGTTGATGAAGCTTCAAAAGCAGGTATTAAAGATTTTATTGTTCGCTCAAACCTAACCATTATACGAGCTAATAAAAAATATCACGATTTACCAGAGTTTTTCAAAAGTCATAATGTACATGTGGTAAGCTCAATGCCTCATTGGACTAAAGGCAAGACAGATAAGCAACGTGGCGATGGAGTTTTTGATAAATCAATAAAAGCGCTTCAAGATTTAAATGCCATTGGTTATGGAATGCCAAATAGTGATTTACGTTTAGATTTAGTGTATAATCCTTCAGGTGCATTTTTACCAGGAAATCAAGCAAGTTTAGAAAAAGAATTCAAAAAAGCCTTAATCGATGATTTTGGAATTCAGTTTCATAATCTGTTTGCCATTACCAATTTGCCAATTAGCCGATTTTTAGATTATTTAATTGCTTCGGAAAATTATGAAGACTACATGTATTCGCTGGTTGAAGCATACAATCCAGCTGCTGTTGCAAATGTGATGTGTACTAATACACTTTCGGTAAGTTGGGATGGATATTTATATGATTGCGATTTTAATCAGATGCTTAACTTACCTGTAAATAGTAAGGCTAAACACATATCTGAATATAATGAAGAACTTTTAGAAGGTAGAAACATTGTTATTTCACAACATTGTTATGGTTGTACTGCTGGAGCAGGAAGTAGTTGTCAAGGATCAGTTGCATAATTATGAAACAAGTTCTTTTTTGCATTTTTGCAATCTTATCATTTGTTGGGTTCTCTCAAGAAACTCTTTCTGAATTATTAACTATTCATAACACTAAAGGCATCCCTTACATCACAGCTCAAGAACTAGCAATGCCAAAAACAAAAGCCATTATTCTTGATGCTCGCGAACTTGAAGAATATAATGTAAGTCATATAAAAGAAGCCATTTTTGTTGGTTACAATAGTTTTCAGATTGACTTAGTTAAAAATAAACTACCAAATAAAAATGAAACTATGGTAGTGTATTGCTCGTTAGGCATTCGTTCAGAAAGCATTGCCAACAAACTCAAAAAAGCAGGTTACAATAATGTTTTTAACCTTTATGGAGGCATATTTGAATGGAAAAATAATAATTTTAAGGTTTATAATTCCGAAGGAAAAGAGACCGATAACATTCATGCTTTTTCCAAAGAATGGAGCAAATGGCTTTTAAAAGGAAATAAAGTGTATTAAATGGGCATACTTTCGACAAACAACACTAACAGTGACAACGAAATGGCAAAAGACTTCCATTTCCCAACGTCTAAAAAAGCGCTTATTATTTTTACTCGCAACCCAGAATTAGGCAAATGTAAAACACGTTTAGCAGCCACTATTGGAGACGAATCAGCTTTAGAAATCTACAAGTATTTGCTACAGCATACAGCAAAATTATCAGAAAAAGTTAAGGCTGATAAATACGTATTTTATTCCGAAAGCATTAAACGCGAGGATATTTGGGACGCTACTATATTCAACAAAAAATTGCAACAAGGCAATGATTTAGGCGAACGTATGGAAAATGCGTTTACCGAATTATTCGAGTTGGGTTATGAAAAAGTAATTATTATTGGTAGCGATTTATTAGACTTATCATCAGATGATGTAAATGAAGCATTTGATTTTTTAAATGAAAATGACATAGTTATTGGCCCAGCAAAAGATGGAGGTTATTATTTGTTAGGCATGAAAAACATGCATTCAAAAGTCTTTAAAAACAAAGAATGGGGAACCTCAACTGTTTTAGAAAATACATTATCAGATTTAAAAGATAGCACAATTTCTATGCTTAAAGAATTAAATGATATTGATACCTTTGAGGATATGAAACATTACGAACAACTAAAGAAATTTTATAAAAATATATGATTAAATCAATCGTAGAAACCACAGAATATTTACAAAGTAAAGGTTTCGATTCACCAGAAATAGGCATTATTCTTGGCACTGGACTTGGGCAACTTACACACGAGATTGAAATTTTACACGAAGTTAGTTATAACCATATTCCAAATTTCCCAACTGCAACTGTTGAATTTCATAAAGGCAAATTAATTTATGGTCTTATAGAAGGGAAAAAAGTTATTGTTATGCAAGGTCGTTTTCATATTTACGAAGGTTATACATTACAAGATGTTACGTATCCTGTTCGTGTAATGGAAAAACTAGGCATTCATACCTTATTAGTTTCTAATGCTGCAGGAGCAGTTAATCTTAATTTTAAAAAAGGTGAATTAATGCTTATCGATGATCACATAAATCTTCAAGGTAGTTCTCCTTTAGCATTTAAAGGTGTTGAGCATTTAGGCGAACGCTTTACAGATATGAGCGCGCCTTATGATGCAGAAATCAATTCAAAATTTAAAGCTATAGCTAAAAACAAAGGCATTACACTTCATGAAGGTGTATATGCAAGCGTTGTTGGTCCACAATTAGAAACTAGAGCTGAATACAGAATGCTTAAATTTATTGGTGCTGATGCTGTTGGTATGAGTACAGTTCCAGAAATTATAGTTGCTAATCATTTAAAATTAAAAGCAGCAGCAGTGTCAGTTATTACTGATGAGTGCGACCCAAGCAATCTAAAACCTGTTGACATCGCTGAAATTATAGCAATGGCAGGAAAAGCTGAGCCGAATATGATTACATTATTTAAGGAATTGATAAAGACATTATAACTATGAGTTATTTAGAAACCACACACGACGTATACAAAGAAGCAGCCTTAACTCCAGATGTTGGATTATGCTGCACTACCAACCCAATTTGGGAATTACCAGGATTAAAAATTCCTCGTATAATGCAAGAAATGAATTATGGTTGCGGAAGCACAGTTCATGCTCGAGATTTAACCAACAATCCTAAAATGCTATATGTTGGTGTTGGTGGCGGAATGGAATTATTGCAATTCTCATATTTTAATCGTCAAAAAGGTGGTGTTATTGGTGTTGACGTTGTAGATGAAATGTTAGAGGCTTCTCGTAAAAATTTCATTGAAGCCGAAGCTCAAAACCCTTGGTTTAAAAGTGATTTTGTAGACCTTAAAAAAGGTGATGCTATGAATCTTCCTGTTGAAGACAATAGTATTGATGTTGCAGCTCAAAACTGTTTGTTTAATATTTTTAAAGCAGACGATTTAAAACAAGCCATAGCTGAAATGTATCGTGTGCTTAAACCACACGGAAGATTGGTAATGAGCGATCCAACTTGCGAGCAACCTATGAATGAAGCTCTTCGTAATGACGACAGACTTCGTGCTTTATGTTTAAGCGGAAGTTTACCAATTGCAGAATATGTAAAAATGCTTACAGATGCTGGTTTTGGAACCATAGAAATTAGAGCTCGTAAACCATATCGAATTTTAGATCCAGTGCATTATCCTACTGATGAACTAATCTATATAGAATCTATTGAAGTAGCTGCTATAAAAGATCCAATGCCAAGTGATGGACCTTGTATCTTTACAGGAAAAGCTGCTATTTATTATGGAACAGAAGATTATTTTGATGATAAAGCTGGTCATGTTTTATTAAAAAATCAACCAATAGCAATTTGTGATAAAACAGCAAATGCATTGGCAAATTTAAATAGGAACGATATTTTTATAAGTGAATCTACTTATCACTATGATGGTGGAGGATGTTGCTAGACAATAATTGTTGTATTAAATTTTTAATCAATTGGAGAAATATATAGACATCATAAAAAATTCTTATTCAGGTTATTGGAATTACCTCAAACATGAGCTCATTTCAATTAATCATTGGGATAATTATTTTTATGGATTAATCATTATTTCAATAGTAGTTTGGTTGTTAGAAATTGCTTTTCCATGGCGTAAAAACCAATCTATTTTTAGAAAAGATTTTTGGTTAGACACCTTTTATATGTTTTTCAATTTCTTTTTACTGAACTTAATCATCCTTATTGCCTTATCAAATACTGCTGCCGAATTTTTTAATGATATCCTCTCAATAGCAGGTTTAAATATTTCAAACCTTCAATTGTTTGATGTAGATAATATGCCTAAAGCTTTAGGTTTATTTATCTTTTTTATCATTAGTGATTTTGTGCAATGGAACACACATCGATTATTACATCGTGTGCCTTGGTTATGGAATTTTCATAAAGTACATCATAGTGTAAAAGAAATGGGCTTTGCTGCACACTTACGCTATCATTGGATGGAACCAATCGTATATAAATCACTATTATATATTCCAATAGCAATTATTGGAGGTTTTGATGCTCAAGATGTTGCTATTGTTTATTTCTTTGCCATTATTGTAGGACATTTAAACCATGCTAATTTGGGTTGGGATTATGGTTTTTTAAAATATGTATTCAACAATCCTAAAATGCACATTTGGCATCATGCTAAAGAATTACCAAAACACGTAAGGTATGGCGTTAATTACGGACTAACTTTAAGTCTTTGGGATTACATTTTTAAGACCAATCATATTCCACACGATGGAAGAGATATAGAACTTGGCTTTAAAGGAGATGAACAGTTTCCTAAAGATTTTATAGAACAGGAATTGTATCCAATAAAACTAAAAAATGAAGTTTAAAGCCTTAATTATTATTGCATTTGTATCACTAACAAGTTGTTTTTCTGCTAAAGGACTACCAATTAAAGAAACACCAGAAGATTCAAAAGAAAGCATTGAAAAAGAAGATAGCACTGCTGATGAACATAACACGAGTATGGAGAATGTAACAGTTGATGTTACTGCTGAAGATATTCAAATAGACAAACAAATTGACGAGCCTAAAGTTGATCATTCTGCTTGGGATGATTTACTAAAAAAATACGTTGCAGATAATGGAGATGTTAATTATAAAGGTTTTAAAAAAGATATTCAATCGCTTAATGATTATGTTAATTATTTAGCAACTCAAATCCCTTCAGAAAGCTGGACATTAAATGAGCAATTAGCTTACTTTATTAATGTTTATAATGCTAATACTATCAAACTGATTGCAGATAATTATCCAACAAAAAGCATTAAGGACATTAACAATCCTTGGCTGAAGAACCGAATAAAAATCGGTATAGAAGACTATTCTTTAGCTGATATTGAGAATGGTATTTTACGTAAAATGAACGAACCAAGAATCCATTTTGCAATTAATTGTGCTTCGTTTTCTTGTCCAAAATTGTTGAATACAGCTTACACTACAAACAATGTACAAGAATTGATGGAACGTGCCACTAGTGAGTTTATCAACAATACGTCTAAAAATAAATTGGAAAAAGATGAAGTGAAAATTTCAGAAATTTTTAAATGGTATAAAAGCGACTTTACTGAAAATGGCTCTGTGATTGACTATATCAATCAATATTCTGATATAAACATATTTCCTAATGCAAAAATCAATTATATCAATTATGATTGGAGTTTGAACGAGCAAAACTAAAAACCCAGTTTTTACGTATAAATTTACATGATAAGTATTGTTATTCCTGTTTTTAACGAAGAAAATAACATTGGCAAATTGCTTGAGCATTTGTTTGATAACTCATCATCTAAAAACATTTCTGAAATACTAGTTGTTGATGGTGGCAGTACAGATGGTTCGCAGCAAATTATTAAAAAAGTAATCTCTGTCTCCTCGAGCGGAGTCGAGAGGTCTCAAAAAAAAGGTCTCGACTGCGCTCGACCAGACATAGTTCTGTTAAATTCACCAAAAGGGCGAGCAAAACAAATGAATTTTGGCGCAAAACATGCCACAGGAACTATTCTTTATTTTCTTCATGCCGATTCTTTTCCTCCTAAAAATTTTGACGAATTAATTATTAATAAAGTTAATAAAGGGCATCTGGCTGGTTGTTTCAGAATGCAGTTTGACAGTAATCATTGGTGGTTGAGGCTAGCAAGTTGGTTAACAAAGTTTTGCTGGAGAGCTTGTCGTGGTGGAGATCAAAGTCAATTTATAACTAAAGATTTATTTAATGATATTGGTGGCTTTGATGAAAACTATATTGTTTACGAAGACAACATCCTTATTAACGAGTTGTTTGCTAGAAAACAATTTGTCGTCATTCAAGAGAAAATATATTCGTCTGCAAGACTTTATGAAAAACATGGCGTTTGGAAACTTCAGTATCATTTTATAGCAATTTATTTTAAGAAATGGTTTGGTGCTTCTGCTGAAGACATCTTCAAATACTACAAAAAGTATATTGCTTAATATTTAGAATACTGTTTTCTTATGGTCTCTTCAGCAGGTTTGTTTTGAGGAGTAAATCGATTGTTTTTTATTCCTCCAACAGATTCGTAATCGATAAACCATTTCCAAACAAAACCACCAGCAAACCATTCTTCGTCCCATAATTCATCAAACAAAGACTGTGTTAAAACAGATTGTGCTTCAAGATTTACTTTCCCATCTTCTCTATCAACTAACCAAGGTTTTACACCTGCATAATCAATACTTCTATAACCAAATTCGGTAAACAAAATTGGTTTTTTATAGGTGTCATAAAAACTTTTTAATATTGTTTTATGCTTTTGCCACCCTTTCCTGCTTTCTGCTAATGTTGGTGTTTGTTCTTGACTTAAAGGAAAATAACCATCAACACCTATATAATCTAATTCACTCCAAAAAGGAGTTCTGTTAAACTCATTCCAATTTGCTGCATAAGTTAATTTACCTTTATAAATAGTCTTTATTTCTTTAATTAATTGATGCCAATATTCAGGACGCTCATCTACAAACCCTTCTAACTCTGTTCCGATACAAAAAATATCTGCATTCATTTCTTGAGCAATTCTAGCAAACTCTAATATAAATTTAGAATACGTTTGTTCTAAAGTCTGCCAATCTTCTTCAGAACCCATTTTAATAAAACCTGTAAACTCTCCTCTTGAAACCCAAATTTGAGGTTTTAGCATAATCTTAATGCCTTTTTTATTTAAAGCACTTGCATATTGCTTTACTCCATCTTCAGTTTCACCAAACCATTGTCTTTTTCCACTATATATTATTTCTGGATGAGCTAAATCTCTAATAAACCCAAATGGCATTAAGGATGCATAATTAGCATTAAGCTTAACAACAGGATTTACATGTTTATCTGAAATTGAATCACCAGAAGCTACAAAACTAACACCATTAATTTTTTCTGGTTTTGGAACAGTCATAGAACAAGATGACATTAGTACAATAACACTTAACATTAAAAAAATTGTTCTCATAACTTATATTTAATGTTTAAATTTAAACAAAATGAAAAGACAAGGTTAAGGTTTTAACAAAACCTTCGACAAACTTTTCAACGACAACCAAAACACATGGAGCACATCGTCATTATTGGCAACGGAATTTCTGGCGTAACAACAGCCAGACATATCAGAAAACTTTCTGATAAAAAAATAACGATTATTTCTGCCGAAACTGAACATTTTTTTTCGCGTACTGCATTAATGTATGTGTATATGGGACACATGAAGTTTGAACACACCAAGCCTTATGAAGATTGGTTTTGGAAAAAGAATAGAATTGATTTAAAATTCGGTTTTGTGTCTTCTATTGAAACAAAAAGTAAAACTATTTATTTTGAGAATCATGACTCACTTCAATATGATAAATTAGTTATTGCTACAGGAAGTAAATCGAATAAATTTGGCTGGCCTGGACAAGATTTAAAAGGTGTACAGGGTTTGTATCATAAACAAGATTTAGATAATCTTGAGGTATATGCACCAAATAACAAAGTGTGTAAACAAGCAGTAATTGTAGGTGGTGGATTGATAGGTATTGAACTTGCTGAAATGCTAAACACTCGAAATATTCCTGTAACTTTTTTAGTAAGGGAGTCTAGTTTTTGGAATGGTGTTTTGCCAAAAGGCGAAAGCGAAATGATAAATCGTCATATTAAAAATCATCATATCGATTTACGCTTATCAACTAACTTAAAAGAGATAATTTCTGATGAAAACGGCAAAGTTAAATCTATAATTATTGAAGAAACAGGAGAAGAAATTCCTTGTGATTTTGTTGGTTTAACGGCTGGAGTGAGCCCTAATATTGATTTCTTAAAAAATTCAGACATTGAAACCAATCGTGGTGTTTTGGTTAATCGCTATTTAGAAACCAATATAAAAGATGTATTTGCCATAGGTGATTGTGCCGAACAACGTGAAGCCATTGGTAATAGACGACCTATTGAAGCGGTTTGGTACACAGGACGAATGATGGGAGAAACTTTAGCACAAACCATTTGTGGAAACAAATTAGAATACAAACCAGGACATTGGTTTAACTCAGCAAAGTTTTTTGATATTGAGTATCAAACTTATGGTTGGGTTTTTTCCAAACCAAAAGAAGGTCACCAACATTTTCACTGGAAACATAATGACGATACCAAATGCATAACCATTGAGTTTGATTCTGAAACAAATGCGTTTTTAGGTATTAATACATTTGGTATTAGAATGCGTCACGAAGTATTCGATACATGGTTAACAGAAAAACGAACAGTTGATTATGTGATGCAACATTTAGTAGAAGCTAATTTCGACCCAGAATTTTATAAACATTTTGAACAAGAAATACTATTAACATATAAAAACCAATTGCAAACAGTATAAGCCATGAGTAATAAATTAAATTATAGTATGTCTCTTGCAAAGCCAGATGCTCAAAACTTATCCATGATTCAAAAAATAGCTGTAGTTCTTGGTGTAGTTGGTTTATTCATTATGATTTTAGCATTGCTAAACGTTGATTTCCCAAACAAAGCAATCTTCTTGACCTTGTCGCTTGGATTAATTATTATTGGTACAGTTATTTTTTCACGAGATGCGTATCTCAAAAAAACGGAAGGCATCAAAAATGATGGCGTTTGGTTTAAATCCATTTCATCAAAAGGTATTTTAGGTTGGGCAACAGGAATTATATTAACAGGTTTTTATATCGTTCTTTATTTTTATGCTGAATTATTAGGTCAAGGTTCAAATGGTGAAGCAAATACAGGAGTTATTAGTTTGTTTGATCCGTTAAGTCAATTCTTAAGCGGTCGACCAGCTAGTCAATGGTTTGTTTACGGAACTTTGTACACTGTTGCCATTTTAGCTTTTGGATATAAATTTATGCTTAAATATCGACACAATCGATATGAGCAATTACGTACAGCTTCAGTTATGTTTTTTCAATTGGGTTTTGCCTTTTTGATTCCAGAGTTTATGGCTCGTTTAAACGAAAGCCCTCAATACAATTTACCTTACTACGATTTAAAAAGTATGTGGCCTTTAAATTATTATTTATTTGATAGTTGGTCAATTAACGGATTTTTATCTTCTGGAAATTTAGGTTTGTTAATGTTGCTATTTGGTGTGATTTCCATTTTTGTTATTTCACCAATATTAACTTACAAATATGGGAAACGTTGGTATTGCTCTTGGGTTTGTGGTTGTGGAGCATTAGCCGAAACGGCAGGAGACTCATTCAGACAATTAAGTAGCAAAAAATTATCAGCATGGAAATTAGAACGTTGGCTAATACATACTGTTTTAGTATTCTCGGTTATAATGACTATCGCAATTATTTACTCGTATTTAGGAAGCGACCCTAATAAGTATTGGTTAACTAGACCAGTTTTTTTAATTAGTATAGGCGTGTTTTTAACATTGGTTTTTGCTTTAATAATGATTTTTAAAAGAAATGAATTAGGCAAAGACGCACGTTATGGAGCCATTGGCTTTTTTGTTGTCATTGCTGCTTTATTTGCAATCCATTTTACTGGAACAACTGATGAAATTTTCTTAATAAAATCTTCAAACTTACGTTCAGCCTATGGCTTATATATTGGCTCAATCTTTTCTGGTGTTATAGGTACTGGTTTTTATCCAATTTTTGGAAATAGAGTTTGGTGTCGCTTTGGTTGCCCAATGGCTGCAGTTTTAGGAATGCAACAACGCCTTTTTTCTAAATTTAGAATTACTACTAATGGAGGTCAGTGTATTTCATGTGGTAATTGCTCAACCTATTGCGAAATGGGAATCGATGTGAGAGCTTATGCTCAAAAAGGTGAGAACATTGTACGTAGCAGTTGTGTTGGCTGCGGAATTTGTAGTGCTGTTTGCCCAAGGGGTGTTTTAAAATTAGAAAATGATAGCATGAAAGGTCGTATAAATCCGAATGAAATTTTATTAGGTAATGATGTTGATTTAATGGATTTAGTGAATCAGAAATAATATCTAAAACAATTGTATTTTTGCACTTTCTTTAAAGCACTAAATGACCAACATTAAAGTAATTATTCCTGCCTATAACGAGGAAGATTCAATCGCGCTCGTTATTAAGGATATTCCGAACATAGTTAGCGAAATTATTGTTATTGACAATAACTCAACCGACGCTACACCAATAAACGCAAAAAATGCTGGAGCGACTGTATTATCTGAAACCAGAAAAGGTTACGGTTATGCATGTTTAAAAGGCATGGAGTATGTTGCTAATCAATCTACAAAGCCAGATATTATTGTTTTTTTAGATGGCGATTTTAGTGATTATCCTGAAGAACTAACAAAAATTGTTGCTCCGATTATTGATAATAATATCGATTTTGTTGTTGGAGCTAGAGTTAAAGAACTTCGAGAGAAAAATTCGATGACTCCACAGCAAGTTTTTGGAAATTGGCTGGCGACAACTTTAATGAAGTTATTTTTTGGAGCAAAATTCACAGATTTAGGCCCTTTTAGAGCTATTAAATACCAAAAACTATTAGACTTAAATATGCAAGATAAAACTTATGGCTGGACCATAGAGATGCAGTTAAAGTCTATAAAGCAAAAATTAACGTATATTGAAGTGCCTGTTAACTATAAAAAAAGAATTGGTGTCTCAAAAGTTTCAGGTACGATAAAAGGTACTATCTTTGCAGGCATAAAAATCCTAGGTTGGATATTTAAATACAGTTTTAAAAAATGATTTTAGAATACATAATTATTGCTATTTACTCAACAGCACTTGTGCTTATTTTCATGTATGCTTTAGCACAATTAAACTTATTGTTTAGTTATATAGCTGCACAAAAAATTGAAGATACAGACGATAAATTTGATCTCACAAATCCAGATGAAATTCCGTTTGTAACTATTCAACTTCCTGTGTTTAATGAAATGTATGTTATGGAACGATTGTTAGATAACATAGCATTAATTGATTATCCAAAAGATAAACTAGAAATACAAGTTCTAGATGATTCTACTGATGAGACTGTAAAAAGCACATATGAACATGTTCAAAAAATAAAAGCTACAGGATTAGATATTGTACATATTACTCGTACTGATAGAAGTGGTTTTAAAGCTGGTGCTTTAAAAGAAGGTTTAGAAATTGCTAAAGGCGAATTTATTGCCATTTTTGATGCTGATTTTTTACCTAATCCAAACTGGTTAAAACGCACAATCCCTTATTTTAAGGATAAAAAAATTGGTGTTGTACAAACACGATGGGGACATTTAAACAGAAATTACTCAATACTTACAAAAATTCAAGCATTTGCATTAGATGCACATTTTACTTTAGAGCAAGTTGGCAGAAACAGTAAAGGTCATTTTATAAACTTTAATGGAACTGCAGGTATATGGCGTAAAACATGTATTATCGATGCAGGAAACTGGGAAGGTGATACTCTAACTGAAGATCTAGATTTAAGCTATAGAGCTCAACTAAAAAACTGGAAGTTTAAATTTCTTGAAAATGTTGAAACTCCAGCTGAATTACCAGTAGTTATTAGCGCAGCTCGTTCACAGCAATTCCGTTGGAATAAAGGTGGCGCAGAGAATTTTAGAAAAATGATGTGGAGAGTTTTAAAATCTAAAAACATCTCTTTTAAAACTAAAGTTCATGGTGTTTTACATTTACTAAATAGTACAATGTTCCTAAATGTATTTTTAGTAGCAGTATTAAGTGTACCTATGCTATATATTAAAAATGAGTATGCTCACTTAAGATATTACTTCTATTTTATGAGCTTTTTCGTAATTAGTTCTGTTATCTTTTTTGTGTGTTATTGGTTTATGTACAAAAACATTTATGGCGATGGCTTTAAACGCTTTTTTGGATATATAGGTATGTTTTTTACATTCTTTACAATAGCTATGGGCTTTTCATTACATAATTCAATAGCAGTTATAGAAGGACATATTGGTAAACGCAGTGAGTTTGTTCGTACTCCAAAATTTAATATAAGTACTTTAAAAGACTCTTGGAAAGGCAATAAATATATTAATAAGAAAATCTCTTTTAACGTTATTATTGAAGGCTTGTTAGTATTATACTTTGCTTTTGGTATGTATAGCGCATTTATTGTAGGAGACCAAGGTGGCGATTTCGGATTGTTCCCTTTTCACTTAATGTTGTTTTTAGGTTTTGGTTTTGTGTTTGTTAAATCATTAACCTCTAAAGTTTAATTTTTATAGCGTTTCTCACAACCTAGTTGTGAGTCGCGTTTTACATTATATCTAATAAAAAAGCTGCAAAAATTTGCAGCTTTTTTATTAGGATGCCATTGCAACCGCTAACGCATATTTTGTTTATATAATGTAAATTTCGTTTTATAATAACGACAAAAAACAAATTAAAAATCTTCTTAACTTGAAGCCGAAATACTAAATCTGCAAATGTTTAATTCAACATTTTTAAAACTAAATAAAATACCTCTTTTAATGGCACTTACTAGTGTCTTGTTTTATGCATCATTTGCCTACGATTTAGTTAGAACAGACTACACAAAGCTATTTACACTATATATCGCATTGTTCTTTTTGTTTTACAAACTCATGCAAATAAATAAAGACAATTTTAAGTTTCTAGTAGTATTAGCCATTATTTTTAGAGTTGTTTTTTTATTTGCAATACCAAACCTTTCTCAAGATTTTTACCGCTTTATTTGGGATGGACGGATGATTATACAAGGTTTTAATCCTTATCTATACACACCAGAATCTTTTATTAATATTAATATTTTCCCTATAGCACAAGCCCAAGAGTTATATAATGGTATGGGAGAACTAAACGGAAGTCATTTTACCAACTATCCTCCAATAAAGCAACTTGTGTTTATGATTGCCGCATTACTATCAGGAAAAAGCATTATTGGGTCTGCAATAGTCTTTAGGATTTTTATACTAGCAGCAGATATTGGCACATTATATTTTGGAAAAAAACTTTTAGAAAGACTTAATCTTCCTACTCATAATATATTTTGGTATTTGCTTAATCCATTAATTATTATTGAACTTTCAGGAAACCTACACTTTGAAGGTATAATGATATTCTTTTTAGTGTGGAGTTTATATTTATTGCATTCAGGCAAATGGAAATGGGCAGCTATCGTTTTTGCTTTATCTATTTCAGTAAAATTGATTCCGCTTTTATTATTGCCTTTGTTTTTTAAGTATTTTATACAACATCGTTTTACAAAGAGTGCTTTTGCAACATCAAAAACCCTTCGCAATGACATTATAAATTTAACTGGGTTTTACGCAATTGTAGTTTTAACAACACTGCTTTTGTTTACACCCTTTTTCTCATCAGAATTTATTAATAACTATACTAAAACTGTAGCGCTTTGGTTTAGTGATTTTGAGTTTAATGCTAGTATATATTACATTGCAAGAAGTATTGGTTATGCAATTACTGGTTATAATGAAATAGCAATCATTGGAAAATTTATTCCGCTAATTACGATTATTTCTGCTTTAGGATTTACTTTTTTAAGAAAAAATTACGGTGTTCAGCAACTTATAATTTCTATGCTTTTTGTGACTACACTTTATTATTTTACATCAACAACAATTCATCCTTGGTATATAACAACACTTATATTTCTATCGGTATTTACCAATTATAAATTTCCAATAGTTTGGTCGATAATGTTAGTCATAAGTTATTTTGCCTATGCCAATAATTATATTGAAAACCTTTGGCTTATCACCATAGAATATGTTGTTGTCTTTTCGGTATTTATTTGCGAAGTATTTATAGTACCTAGAAAGCAAAAAACAGCCTAGTTTTCAGTTACATCATCAATTGTTGGAGCTTTCCATTTTGTTGTACCAACTTTTACTTGATTTGCAGTTTTAATTGCCGAGCCAGCTCGTTTCTTATCATAAATCATAGCTCCAGTCATAATTAAACTAGTTCCAATAATTACAAATAATAATATACCTGGTTCAAACGTAGCAATTTGTGCTTCAACAGGAATAGCATAAAATAATAATACTGTAATTAATCCTCTTGGCGCAATAAACAACTGTGGTAATATATCAGTACCAATAAAGATTCGTAATAGCACAAAACGAATAGCATAAATTGATGCAATAATCATCAAACTAATCATAGCTACATCAAAATTAAATAAAGAAGCAACGACTATAGTTAATCCGAAAATAACGAAGAAAAGTGTACGAACAACAAAAGCTGTTTCTAATGTAATAATATGTAGTTCGTGATAAATTTGATGTGCTTTTTGATAATCTAAAAATTTTGATAGTTTACCTGAAAAGAACAATTTCATATTAGCAATAACTAACCCAAAAATTAAGATAATAATCAATGAAGAAAGGTGCATTTTTTTACCTAAAGCATATAAAAGCAGTAATACAGCTATGAGTAAGAATAATTTTGCTTGACTCTTTATTTTCTGAAATATCATTATTATAGCATAACTAGCTACAAGTGATATTAAAATTGTAACTATTAAATTGCCTGCAAAACCAACCGCTCCAGTGTCTTCTGCTGGATTTAATTTGCCAACTAAAAAGTAAAACATCATAATTCCAATAATATCAGAAAAGGTACTTTCATAAATATGAAATTCCTTTTTATCTTCTCTTAAACCAGTAACACTTGGTATTATAATAGCACTTGATAAAATAGATAATGGTGTTGCATATAACCAAGCAGAATGCATAGTCATTTCTGGAATAAATTGATACAATATTAATGCTGCTGCCCAAGCTGATCCTACTAACCCAACTATTGCAATAAGCATTGATTTTAGTATAGGCATTAGCTTTTCTCTTTTGAGTTCTAACTCTAATGCAGCCTCAAGCACAATCATAATAAGTCCTACAATACCAATAATTTCTAACATTGGCAAAAAATTAGGAAGGTCTTCTGTAAAATACCCTAAACCATATTGTAATACAACGCCTAATATTATTAACATTAAAACCGCTGGAATATTTGTTTTTTTAGATACACCATTAAACAAGAAAGATAAAATGATGATTAGCGAAACGCCTATAATGACATTATAAGATGAGAAAATTTCCATTTGTTTTATTGTTTAGTAAGACTTGACTTGATATTAAATTGATTTAAATAATCTATTACAGATTCTATTTTTGCACCATTTTCGAGTGTTAATTGTATTTGCTGAACCTTCTCTCCTGGAATATTCCAAACAGAAGGATTTTGGTTAAAATCGATTAATGGACTCTCAAAAAGTAAATCCATTACCTCATCAGTTTTTTCGGGTTCTAATAAATACAAAGTTTTGCGCATAGAACCATCAACTTTTTGATTAACACAAAACCCTTGTTTATCAATTGTTGAGTAATTAATAAAACGCTCTCCTTGTTCTACTTTAATTATAAGTCCAAAAGGCAGTAGCTTTTCTATTTCGCCTTGATATTCTCCTGTTACCAAATTAACTCCAGGATCAATTAATGGGTTAATTTTAAATAAAATTCCGCTGCAGTAGTTTTTAATATGCTGAAATAAAATTATGCCTGCAGCTAATATTAAAACACCATGAACTTTATAATTTATAATAACAAAAGCTGAAACTATTGTTAACAAGGCTAATGGCTTATATAACTCGAAAATAATTTCTATCCACTTTTTAAACTTGCGTTTATAACTATTTCTTCTAAAAAGTTTGAATGCTATTTTTGATAAGATTTTTAATCCAAAAAACAGAAGTATTAATCCTAAAACCAATTTAAAAAAGTCGAGCCATGTGATTTGTAATTCCATAGTTTATAAATTAGTTACGTTGGTTTATAAATTGGTTAACATCACTTAAAACAACAGGATTAATATATAAATGCCCTAAATTGTTTCTTAATAATACTTTTGTATTAATAAGTCTTTTTAAAGCTGATTTAAAATCTGATTCAAACCTTGACACCAATATGCGTTTTAATTCTAATTCTGTTACTTTCTTAAAAATAGACGATTGCTTTAAAATGATTAATTCTTGTTGAGTAAAAAAATCAGGAAAATCGTAATCTACCTCTTTAAATAAAACTTTTTCGTTCTCTTGAACAAAAGTATAGTATGTCCAAGCTTGAAACACATCACCTAGATTGTTGTTATACTTATGACTCAACTTTGTAATTGCTTTTTGAATCATTTTTGCACTCATAGGTTCTAAATTTTCAGAAACTAAATCTCTATGAGCAGCACCATGACGAATCATTAAGGCTTCAATAATTTCGTCTCTGTCTGTTTTACTAACATTTATTGATGTACTAAATACGTTAGAAAAATTTAATCTTGCGTCTAAATGATTTACCATTGCTTTAGTTGTAGATACCATTACAAATGCCACGTCAGACTCTGTTTCAATAAAATTAATAAGCGCTCTAATATTAGATAACAAACTATAATCTTTATCTCTCCAAAGCTCTAAATCATCAATTAAAATTACTGACTTTGTGCTGCCATTGTTATTGTTTTTAATATACTGTAGCGCTTCTTTTAAATTATTAGTGGTTGTAAATTTTCGTCCATCAATAGTTGCAACACTATTAGGTTGAAGAACAACTATGTTGTTCCCAAAATATTTTTTTGAAGTATAATCTAAAAATGTTGAGCGACCACTTAATCGTTCTCCAAATACTAAGGCTGATTTATTAAAGCCAGAATGCCATTGATTTAAGGTTTTACTTAAAGTTTCTTCTTGAGTTTTTCTTGGAATTAAAAACAAATCACCTATAAATTTTTTATTTAAAAACAACGAGTCATAATGCTCATCGTCTTGCTTAAACATTCGATGGTTTAAACAATGTGTTGCTGATTCTATACTAGAATGTGCATTGTAATGTGTAGTTTTCTTTATTTGTGTATCAAAAAAGGAAAGCCCTTTTTGTATTGGTGATTTTATACTATTTAAAAAGGTATTACTATTTAAATTAAGTGATGAGTTAAACGGAACTTCTAAAAATACCTTACCTTTTATAAGATTTGCTATTTGTAATTGAGCCTCTACTTTTTTATTAACTCTAGCAGTAATAACTTCTCCTTTGCTTTTTAAATCGGATAAACTATCCTTTAAATTATTTAAGTTAGGTGTATTCCTATTTGTGTTTTCTTCATCAGAACTCTTAGCAAGTTGTATATTGTTTTTAAGGTTTGTTAAATTAATGCTATTAATACTTTTTAAGCTATTTTCAATAGTAATCAAATCCATTACATCTGGTAAAATCTGATAATCAAACCACTTTTGAACAGCTTTATTTAAATCAATTTCTCTATTAATTAACATTCCTTGCTCAGATGAAATAGGAATTTTTACCTTTTTCAACTTATCTATTTGTGAATTTAGATCTTCAGTTAAAGTCGATAAATTATTACCTAAAGTTAAATCGTGCACTAACTCTTCATCAATAAAAAATTTCAGCTCTTTTTGAGCATCTTTATTATTAATGTTTTTTTCAATATGACTAATATTAGCTTCTAGTTGTTTGATTAAGACAGTATGCTTATCAGAAATAGAAGTGCATGCTTTTTTTAAATCATTAAAAGTTTTTAAAACATCTTCAGATATATCTTTTGCTTGTTCAATATCTTTAAACTGACTTAATAAAGCAGTAAACTGGTTATTATATACACTCCAAGGGTTTTGATGTAATGATAGCTTTTTTGATAATTTATTTGATGCTTTTAAATTTTTGGATAAAGCATTCTTTTTTGCAAATATCTTATTTAGAACATCATCAAGTTGCGATTCTAAAATAGCTTTACTCTTCTCAAAATGTTTATTAGATAATGTTTTAATTTCTTTTTGTTCTTTTTCTAGAACTTTTACTTTATTAAGTTCTAAAAAAACATCTCTGTGTAATATGATTGTGGTTTTAAAATCTTCTGGGACACTGTAGTTTACAGTATAAGTTTCAATAACATTGACTTCAGTTTCTTTATTATGCGAAGCATCTTCAACATAATTTCCCATATTAATATATAAGCTTACTAGATCTGTAAAATTAGAAACTATTAATTTTTTTAAACTTTCAATAGTATCAATGTCTTTTAATTTATCCTTGTAAACAGCTAGTTGACTTTCAAATTCATTAAAAGTCACTTTGTTAAAAGTTGGTTTAATTTCAGTTTTAGCGCTACTTATATTCATACTTATACCAAGGCATTTTCATTTAAACTATCTAAACAGAAGATAGCCGAAGTTCGAGTAAAATTAACAATTTCAATCATTTCTTTTATATTATTTTCTTTTAAAATAGGAATAATATTTATGTCTGAATTATTAGACTTTAAAAGTGATGCTTCAGATTGAATGTCATACGATTCAATTATTGAATTTACAGGGAAACGCACTAAATCATTCAATAAACTAATATCTTCTTCATTCTGCATACCTAATGAGTCTAATGCTACTTTTACATTAATATTTCCTTTCCAGTTTTTTTGAAGCATTAAAGCTGTAAGAATAGAAATATCATTATTTCCAATATCAAAATTGGTTTTCCAACCCGATGGAAATTCTTTAAGCCAAAGCGTAATATCTCTTTCTAATGAAAGTCCAACATTTTCAAATGGCACATATAACAAAACACTATATTTATTAAGTTTAGCGACATCAATTAATTTTTGGTACGACTCATGCAACTCTTCATTACCATTAACCGTTAAAAACAAAGTGTTTGGTTTAAAAAAGGCAGCATTAAGTGATTGCATACTAATTTTTAAACTTTCTGCTAAATCATTTCCGCTAATGTATGTATAGCTTGTTGCAATATTTTTACTTTTTAGTCTAGCGCTTACTTCTGGTAAAAAGACGTTTAATTTATCATCTACATCTTTGTCAAAGCTTTTTACAGCTAAAAACTTAACCGAACCTTTAGGCGCTACAGTACTTTCAATTAGTTTAAATGCGCTTCTTATATCTTTTGGAGCTGTAACAGGAATTAATAAATCTGGTCTCCATGAGCGAACTTCTCTATTTGGGCTTAATTCGTTAGTTTTTTTAGTAGACCATTCAGCTAAAGCTGTAAACAAACCACTACGCGAATCTCCAGCATCAGATTTTAATTTCTTTTTTACTAGATAGTAATAAAACACAATTATTAATACAATTGATGCCATTGCTACAATTGCATTAATAATAAACATAACCGTTAACGAACCAAAAGCGCCTATTATTGGTATTATTATAGGTATTTTTAAAGTTGGTCTAAAACTTGGTAATGCCAATGATTGTTCTATTAATGCTACAACATTTACCATTGCATAAGTAATCATGAAAAACATTGTAATTAATGGAGCAATGGTATTTAAATCTCTTAGCGATAAACCTAGCAAAACAATAAATGAAGTAATAATCATTGCATTAATTGGCTCACCTTTTTTATTAGTTTTAGCTAAAAAAGGGCTTTTTGGTAGTATTCTTTTTTCTCCTAGAGCCAATAATATTCTTGGAGCACCAACAAATGATCCTAATGCAGAAGATAATGTTGCTCCTAATAATCCAGCTAGAACAATTGGCGCATAATATGCTTTATCAATAAATACGTTATAATTTTCTAATAATTCTGTTGGCGTAGCTAATAATGCAGCAACAAATACTAAAGCCATATATACTAATGTTGTTATAATAACTGCACTAATAGTACCAACTGGAATATTTTTTCGCGGATTTTTTAAATCTCCAGACATGTTAGCTCCAGCCATGACACCAGTAACTGCTGGAAAAAATACTGCAAAGACGACCCAAAAAGATGTTCCGCTAAAATTATTTTCTACAGATCCTTTATAATCCCCAAACCAAACAAAATCGTAATTAAGCTCATTAACAAACAATCCACCTACAATTGAAGCAATTGACAAAATTATGATAGCCATAATTACGTATTGTATCTTAAACGCAAAACTAGTACTGATAAATGCTATTAACATAACCAATGCAAATACCATTAAGTCTAAAACAAGAGGAGCGTATTCTGGTAGTAATGATTGTAATCCTTCTCTAAAACCAAATACATACATTGCTACAGCAATTGCTTGAGAAAAGAAAAAAGGAATTCCTATAGCTCCACCAATTTCTAACCCTAATGATTGGGATATTAAACTAAAAGCTCCACCAGATCCAATACGAATATTAGTAGTAATACTTGATAAAGAAAGTGCTGTTGATAGTGTAATAGCAACAGCTATGATAATAATAGCGAGTGCGCCTAAAATACCTGCATTACCAACAACCCAAGGGTGTCTTATATACATAATTACACCTAAAATGGTTAAAAAGGTTGGCGTAAAAACCCCAGCCATTGTACCAAACTTTTTTACTGTTTTAGTTGGTTCTGCTTTCATTTTAATGAGCTTTAGATTATTGCTTTCTTTTGTGCCTAAAGGCTAATAACATTCCTGAGGCTAATCCTATTAAAAAACAGCCTAGAATAACTAACACTCTAGACATAGATAACTTAAAAGTTAGAAATTTTATAGTTACAACTTCTGTGTTCTGAATTGTAAAAATGACAACTAATAATATTAGTATTATGGCAATAACAGATTTTGTGTTCATAATTTTTAAAATTCGAGGTTTGCACTATATGGTTTAGACCATTTTCCTATTGTAGTTACAGCTGGTACAAGTACTGCGAATGTTTCAAGTTTTTTTGTGTAATGCGAACTGCCTGTATAAAGCAAACCAAGTTTTAGCTTTATATCACTAATTATCTCTTCTGATTTTGAAGATGCATTAACTTTAACTTTTAGTTCGCCTAAAAAATCATCCTTTCTGTCTTCCGTTAATGAATATATTGCACTTTCATCCCAATTCGATACTAATACAGGAATATCAATTTTGCCATGTACCTCATATACGTATAGATACAGCATATATTCCATCTGAAGCTTTAAATCAATATCATGAAACTCTACAGTTGTTTTTACAGTAATATCATTAATATTATCACCTACAATTATAGTTTCAGGCACATTAATTAACTCTACAGATGAAATCTTTGCCATATTTAAGTTTTATTATTTTAGAGCGTTTACTTTATCTTCGTAAGCGTGCCATACTTCAGTAATAAACTCATGATCGTTAGAAAAGTCGTTATTTAATTTGTCTAAAGCTTTTTCTAAATCTTTATCTGGATGATTAAATAAATCTACTTGAAGATGTCCTACTTTTTCAACTAAGCTCTCACATGAATTTTTAATATCTTCTATTTTTCTTAAAAATTCTTCTTTAAGTTCTAAATTTGATTTTTCCATTGTAGTTATATTATTTTGATTTGTTATTTCTTTATTATTTGTGATTTATCGTTTAATCCTTCTACTTTAATATGAGGTGTGCCATATACGTAAATAAAGCTTTTACCTTTAGCATAAATATTAAGTTCTTTACTTACATATACATAAATATCTGATGTGTTAGAGGCGTTTAAATTAGCATTGGTAACTTTTAAATCTTTTGCTTTAATATCTGTCGACCCTGTTGTTATAAGGCTTAAATATTCTGCATCTCCTTCAATTTTCATATCAGCTCGTTTGTTTACTGTAAGCGCTAAATTATCAACCGATAATTTACCTTTTAAATATGCATTATCGTTTAAGACCATCGTAGCCTCATCACTTCTCATTTGTAATTTTCCTTTAGTATTTCCGTTAAGATTCATAGTTATTTGTTTAGAATTTACATCTAAATCAAAATCACTTCCATCGTAACCATCTAAAATAAAGTTGTTTAAATTGAACTTGTTTAAACCTTCAATTTTGGCATCATTTCGAAGTGTTATTTTATCTAAGTTTTGAAATGTAACAGATATTTCTAATTTTTTACTTGATGTAATTTTATGTGTTGTATGTATTTTTAAAACACTATCTACCACTTCTACTTTTAAAATTTCTACAAGGTTAGAGTCTGTTTTTAATCGGTATCCATCTGCAGTTGTTTGCATTAAAGACACCTCTAAACCATCACCTATTTCAATTTGATTAAAAGCTTGAAGATTCTCAAAAACTTCTACAACATCTTTATTCCCTTTTACTTTAAGCTTTTTTTGAGCTACAAGGTTTAAAGAAAATAAGACTGTTATTGCTATAAATATTGATTTCATAATTTATATATTTTGTGTTCTTTGAATTAAAAAGAAGCGGCTACCAATTATGGAGGTACAGAATTAAGATAACCGCTCTTTAATTTCAGTAGAAACTTTCGTCAACATAAATCAACCAACTTTGACATGTTATAAAACTTATAAAAAGCTGACTATTATTTCTACTGATTTACTATTAATCTTCTATTTCTACTTTTTTATCAACTAGTTCTTTAATAGGTATTACCACTTTACCTTTAACAGTTTTTAATGTGACACAAATGTTGTCTATAGATTCAATTTGCCCTTTAATATCATCAACTTTAATATGCTGGCCTATTTCGAAATTTCTTTTAGAATAAAATGAGAATAATAGACTTTGAATAACATCTTTAGATCCAAATCCGAAAGCAATAGCAAAGGCTAATAAAAAAGATCCTAGAACTAGAGTAAGATTGTTTGTTATTATTGTTGTATCTATACCAGCTTGATTTAATGCTGTTATTGTAATAATAATTGCTATTAAATAATATATTAGGTGACTTATGGCTTTAGCACCAACAAGATCAAATGAAGAGAAAAATCCTGCAATAGCTTTTTTTATAAAATTTGCTATATAAAGACCAACCATAAATAATGCAATTGCACTAAATAGTTTTGGAATATAACGTAATAAATTCCCTATCTCTTCTGATACAATTTTCCAGTTTAATATTTCAAAAGAAACAGTTAAAAAGACTAGAAACATTATAAACTTAATAAAGCCCAATATAACGTTGGAAATTTTAAAGTTAACTTGTACTTTTCCAAAAACTTCAGACTCTTTTAGCTTGTCTGTTAGATTATCAACTTTTGCTAATTTAAATACTCTTTTTAAGATGTAAATTGTAATTTTAGTGATAATCCAACCTAAAAGCAATACAAGTATTGCTCCTATTAAATTTGGTAATACTTCAGCCATTTTAGTACCCATATCTCTGAATGTATTATAAATAATATCTTTCCACTGATTTACTGTTTCCATAATATTTAGTCTTTATTATTTGAATTGTTTTTTTTATTTTTTTTTAAAATCCCAGATAATACCGATGCATAATTAAACGTAAATAAAGAAGATACTTCTTGAATTAATTTAATACTTTCAACACCATCCATTACTTTTTTCTTGAGATGTATTGGAGCTTCAACTGGTGGATTTCCTATTTTTTTAAATGGATTTTCTTTACTCATCTGTTTTTATATTATTATAAGATTCTATAAGCCTAGATTTAGCTCTTTTTAATCTCATTTTTACTGCACTTTCACTAAGTGTTAACAATACACTTAAATCTTTAATTGATAAATCATCTTGATATTTTAATAATAAAATTACTTTGTCCTCAGGGTTAATAAGCTCTAATGATTTTTGTAATTTATCTACTTGCATCTGAAATAAACTATAATCATCTACATCAATCAATAATTCATTAGAATCGTTTAACTCTACTGATGCTTTTTCTATCTTTTTATTCTTATCTCTATTTACATAGTTTACACAAAAATTATAAGTCAGTACATATAACCATTGCCTAAAACTTACCTTTTTTGTAAACGTATTTAATTTTGTGTAGGCATGTATAAAAACATCTTGTGTTAAGTCTTCAGCCTCTTGTGATGATTTTGAAAAGCCTAAGCACTTATTATATACATTAGTTATATATCTGTCATATAGTTCTCCAAAAGCTGTTGAGTTTTTTGAAGTAAGTATGATATCAACAATTTCTATGTCGCTAAGAATCTTGATATCTGCTATTGTTTTCAATTTTTAAAGTTGGTTTATACTTATTAAACACAGAATAATTTAAAAAGTCACATTATTTTTTAAATTATTATTAATATAATGAATAAAAAAATAAGTATTAAGCAGATTTAATAATATTATACTACTGTTTATCAGAGGGTTAATAAATCAAAAAAAGCTACCGAAAATCGATAGCTTTTATAAATAATTATTACTCCTGTTCTTTAATCTTATGATTTAAAAACTTCTTTTTGATTTGTAAAACATTTAAACTCTACTGTAAAATCGTTTGGGTCTTTAATAAAAAAAGATTGATGCTCTCCCACTTTGTTTTCTAAAAATTTAACTTGAGAAGTAATTTCAATTTTTTTAGATTTTAAAAGGTCTAAAACCTTATCCCAATCAGGTTTATCTAAAATAATTCCGAAGTGAAAAGAAGGCAAAATATCTCCATTAAAAGAATAACTTTTGCACTCAAATTTAAAAGGACCACATTCTGTAAATGTTATTTGGTTGTTATACAAATTAACATCTGCCCATTTTACAGAAGAACGTCCAATTTGAGCACCTAATACTTCAGAATAAAAAGCTCTTGTCTTATTAATATTAACACAAGGTAATGCTAAATGAAATTGAGTAGCCATAAGTTTTTAATTTACCTAAAGTTAAAACTTTTTTTTTCTCATTGTTATATTTTATTCAACTTTTTTTTAAAGATTATATTTTGGTTTAAAGCCTATTAAACTAAAAAAGCCAACTTAAATAAGTTGGCTTTTTATAATTGTTATTAATTGATTTTAGTCAATATCTTCATCAATCTCTACATCTGCATCTTCGTCTGATATTTCTGGATCTTGAACTGCTTCTGGATCGTCACTATCATAATCTTCATAGTCATCTTCGTCATAGTTTTCCATAGTAACTTGTAGTTTAGTACTCACTTTCACTAAATACTTTGTATCGTCTGTTGTTACTTCAACAGCTTCAACTATTTCGTTATTAGCATTTTTAAAGGTGATGATATTTTCATCATCATAACCGTCAGGATACTTTTCCACTAATAAAGCTAAAATTTCTGGCGTTAATTTTTTAAAATCAACGATAACGCGTTTAAGATTATCTCTTTTGTTACTCATAATTACATGTCTAATAGGTAGGCAAATATAAGTGGTGCAACAATAGTAGCATCACTTTCTATTATAAATTTTGGTGTGTCTATATCTAATTTTCCCCAAGTTATTTTCTCATTAGGAACTGCTCCTGAATACGAACCATAACTTGTTGTTGAATCGCTAATTTGGCAGAAATAACTCCAAAATGGTGTATCTTCTCTCTCCATATCTTGATATAACATTGGTACTACGCAGATTGGAAAATCTCCTGCAATACCTCCTCCAATTTGAAAGAAACCTATTCCGTTTTTAGAATTATCTGTGTACCAATCTGCTAAGAATGTCATGTATTCTATACCAGATTTCATTGTACTAGCCTTTAACTCTCCTTTAAGAACGTAGCTTGCAAAGATATTACCCATTGTACTATCTTCCCATCCAGGTACAATAATAGGTAAATTTTTCTCTGCTGCTGCATACATCCAAGAATTTTTAATGTCAATTTCGTAGTGCTCTTCAAGAACACCGCTTAACAACATTTTGTACATAAATTCGTGTGGAAAATAACGCTCACCTTTATCTTCAGCATCTTTCCATATCTTAAAAATATGTTTTTGTAAACGTCTAAACGCTTCTTCTTCTGGTATACAAGTATCTGTAACTCTGTTTAATCCCTTCTCTAACAAATCCCACTCATCTTGTGGTGTTAAATCGCGATAGTTAGGTACACGTTTGTAATGTGAATGTGCAACTAAATTCATTATATCTTCTTCAAGATTTGCTCCTGTACAAGAGATAATTTGAACTTTGTCTTGGCGGATAATTTCACCAAAAATTTTACCAATTTCGGCAGTACTCATTGCACCTGCTAAAGACACCAACATTTTTGAGCCTTTTGCTAATTGCGCTTCATAGCCTTTTGCTGCATCAACTAGTGCAGCAGCATTGAAATGCAAATAGTATTTTTCAATAAAGTTTGATATGTGTCCTTTAGTTTTCGTCATCATCCTCGAATTTAGAAAATTTGTTTATAGATGAGCCTGATTCTTTAAAGTTACTCTCATAACCATCTTCTACATTATCATCTAAAAATTTATAGCTTAACATTTTATAGTATAATTTTGCTGCAAGAAAATCTGATGATCTCTCTTTTGAGTCTGGGCACAACTCAACAATATCAAAACCTACTACATTTTTTTCTTCAAAAACTTTTCTTAAAAAATCTAGCGTTTCATACCATAACAAACCACCTGGTTCTGGTGTTCCTGTTGATGGCATTATTGAAGGGTCGAATGCATCTAAATCTATAGTAATAAATACATTATCTGTCATTTGATCAATTGCACTATCCATCCAAAACTCATCAGTTACCATTTCGTGGGCAAAGTATGTTTTTTCTTTGTCCATTACAGTAGTTTCCATAACATCCATACTACGAATACCTACTTGTATTAGATTTGTCGTTTGACTTGCTTCATATAAAGCACATGCATGATTACATTTACTTCCTTGATACTCTTTACGCAAATCGGCGTGAGCATCTAATTGAAGTACTGTAAGGTTATCAAAACACTCATTAAACGCTCTAATTGTACCTATAGAAATTGAATGTTCACCACCAAAAGCAGTTACAAACTTGTTTCTTTTAATGTACTTTTTTACAGTTTGATGAACTTCATCGACCATTTTTTCTGGTGATGAATTTTCTGTTACTGCATCAGCAAGATAAACGCCTTGTTTGTAAACCTCAGTTTCAGTTTCGATATCGTAAAGTTCCATGTTTTCAGAAGCATTTAAAAATGCATCTGGTCCTTTGTCTGCGCCTTTTTGCCAAGTACTTGTGCCATCATAAGGCACAGGTATTAATACAATTTTAGCGGTTTCTAATTTGGAATATTCTTCGTCTATTCCTGCATACGTTTTATTACTCATTGTAACCTAAAATTTTAAGTAAGTCTTCACTTTTTTGTTGTTCACTAAATAATTCGGTCGTTAATTTACCGTTTTCGTCTTTATCAATTAAAATATGTTTTGGCGAAGGTATTAAACAATGCTGTAATCCGCCAAATCCACCAATTGTTTCTTGATATGCTCCTGTATTAAAAAAGCCAAGATACAAAGGTTTTTCTTTATTGTACTTTGGAAGGTAAATAGCATTCATATGCTGCTCACTGTTGTAATAGTCATCACTATCGCATGTTAAACCTCCAAGTAAAACTCTCTCATATGAATCGTTCCATCTATTTATTGGCAACATGATAAATCGTTTATTAATTGCCCATGTGTCTGGCAATGTAGTAATAAATGATGAGTTTATCATATTCCATTTTTCTCTGTCGTTTTGTTGCTTTTGGTATAGCACTTCATAAATTGCACCTCCACTTTCTCCTACTGTAAAACTACCAAATTCTGTAAATATGTTTGGAACTGGTACTTCTTCTTGCTCACAGAATAATTTAATCTGGTTTACAATTTCATCTACCATATACTCATAATCATACTCAAATGCTAATGAGTTTTTTATAGGAAATCCTCCTCCAATATTTAAACTATCTAATGATGGACAAATTTGTTTTAAGCTCGTGTAAACCTTTAAACATTTAGATAGCTCATTCCAATAGTAAGCATTATCTCTAATACCTGTATTGATGAAAAAGTGAAGCATTTTTAGCTTTACTTTTTTATTGTCTTTAACTTGATTTCTGTAAAAAGGTAAAATGTTTTTATAGCCAATTCCTAATCTAGAAGTATAAAACTCAAACTTTGGTTCTTCTTCTGAAGCTATTCTTATCCCTATATTAAATTTACCTTTAATTTCTTGCGATAGTAAATCTATTTCCTCATAATTATCAATTATGGGAATACAGTTTTTATGTCCATTATTGATTAATCGAGCTATATTGGTAACATATTGTTCTCTTTTAAAGCCATTACTAATTACATATGTTTTATCTGTAATTTTTCCTTCAGCTTTCATTTTTTCAACAATATCAATATCAAAAGCAGAAGATGTTTCAATATGAATATCATTTTTTAAAGCTTCATTTAATACGTGTTTAAAGTGAGAACTTTTTGTACAATAGCAGTAACTGTACTTGCCTTTGTATTTGTGCTTTTTTATTGCCTTGGCAAACCAGCCTTTGGCTCTGTTTATATTATTTGATATTTGTGGTAAATACGTAAACTTTAAAGGTGTCCCATAATCTTCAACCAATTTCATTAAATCAATATCATGAAATTGCAAGTTTTTGTCTTCGAGTTTAAATTCGTCTTGTGGAAAGTAAAAGCTTTGATTGATGAGATCAATGTATTTTGTATTCATTATTTAGTATTAAGGTTTAAAATTCTGAAAAAAAAATTAATTAACGGAATAAATAATGAAAAAATCATACTCTGATTTGTTGATAAGCAGGAATAGACACTATTATTAAGTGCTCGCTTTCAGATAAATCTAATTTAGAAGTTAGCTTTAAAACTTTGTTACTTATCTTATAAGTGGCTTTCAAATTTGACTTCAAAACTTTTAAAAGCCTAAACATAAAAACTTTTGTCAATTGTTTAATTAAATGAGGTACAAAAGAAATATAAAAAAATTAAAAACAAAGATGTTTAAAACTTTTTTTTAGAAATTTTATGATAACATTTTTAAGGTATTCACTTCTTGCTCTGTAAGATGCTTCCAATGACCTCTAGGAATGTCTTTTTTAGTTAATCCAGCTATTGCTACACAGTCTAATTTAACTATCTCATACTTTAAATGATCAAAAATTGAACGAATAATTGTATTACCTGTGTTCTTGATTTTTAATCCTATTTGATTTTTAGATTCTCCTTCGATATAGCTAATTTCTTCTACAGTAATTAATTTACCTTCTATTTTAAGTCCAGCTTGTATTAATTTAATATCTTCTAGTTTTAAATTTTTATCAAGTTCAACCTGAAACAAACGCGGAACACCATTTTTAGAATTCGTGAACTTTTTTACTAAAACTTCATCGTTTGTAAATAAAATTAATCCTAATGAATTTCTACCTAATCGACCAATTGGCTTAATACGTGCAGATGTAGCGTTAGCTACTAAATCCATGACTGTTCTTCCTTTACCTTCGCTTGTAGTTGTAGCAAATCCTTTAGGTTTATTAAGCAGTACGTAAGCGTTCTTTTCAGGTTTTATACGCGCTCCATCAAAACGAACTTCGTCTTCAAGCTTCACTTTATAACCCATTTCGGTTATCACTTTTCCGTTAACAGTTACACTACCTGTTGCTATATGCATATCTGCATCGCGACGAGAACACATTCCTGAATTAGCAATATACTTGTTTAATCGTATCTCATCTGGATTCGATTTTTTAGCAGGTACTTTTGGAGCAGATGTTTTTGTTGTAGGAGCTTGTTGCTTTTTTAATGGTGAATTACCTCTTGCATAACTTTTAGAACGAGTATTGTTTCCTCCTCGTCCTGAAGCTTTTCCTTTTTTATTATCACCTTGATGTCTAGTCATTGTATTTATTTTGATGCAAAGATACTTTATTATTTATTCTTTCCTTAATAATTAAATTCGATTAAGAACAACACTAATATCTATTAAAGCAATACTAAAAACACCAGCAACTATGATTAGCTTTAAAATATTATGCAAAATAAGATAATGTGTTTTTGTTTTAGATTTCCAAAGTAAAATAACAAATGCTACTAAAAATAATGTGCTTAAATAGAAAAAGTAATTCATTCTACCTACATCAAAATAATATAAAAGTAAATATGTAGGTAATAATGTAAGCAAAACAAGTATGGTTAACATTACTTTTGAAACCTTCTCACCATAAACAATTGGAATTGTATGATAGCTTTGAGCTAAGTCGCCTTTTATATTTTCTAAATCTTTGGTCAACTCACGCATCGAAATAATTAAAAACAAAAACATAGCATGTACAAAAATTACTGTTTCAAAATTTTTGTAATAAATAAAAATGGCAAAAAACGGTGTAATAGTTAATATTGCTGAAGTTAAATTACCAATAAAAGGGAGCTTTTTAAGCTTATGTGAATAAAACCAAATACCGAAAATATATATAGAAAAGAAAATTACCGCTCTAAACGACACATAACTTGCTAAAAAAACAGCAAAAAAGTTAAGCACAAAATAGAAAGATAGCTTAGTATTCTGGCTTACTAGTTTATCTAGTTTCGATTTTTCTGGACGATTAATTAAATCTTTTTCTGAATCGTAAAAATTATTTATGATGTAACCAGCTGCAATTGTTGATGCAGAAGCTAAAACCAACACAAATAAATTGATATCTAATACGACTTCACGCAATGGCTTATCGTGAGCAAAAATATAGATTGAAGCTAAGTATTGTGCTATAACTATAACGAGAATATTGTAACCTCTAACAACAGAAAACATGCTAAAAAACTTTAGCAAGAGGTGTTTTTGTTTTCTCGTAAACATAAATTGAGTTACTTGGAAAGAATCCTTTTAGAAATTCTATAGATTAGGTAGATAAATGCAATTATTAAAATACCACAAAAAAATGACCAAAAAAATAATCCAAAACCTAGCATAATTAAATCCATATTATTTAACTTAAAAATTATATACCACTTCTAATTTATAATTTGCAAGTGATATCTTGGCTTTATCAATATCTTCAGTGAAGCCTAAAATATAGCCTCCTCCACCCGAACCACAAAGTTTTAAGTAATAATCATTAGTATCAATACCTTTTTTCCAAAGCTCATGAAACTCTTGTGGAATCATTGGCTTAAAGTGATTCAATACCACTTTAGATAATTTTTTGGTATTACTAAACAGTGATTTAATATCTCCTTTTAAAAAATCGTCAACACATGCATCAGTATGTTTGATAAATTGGTTTTTAAGCATTTTTCTGAACCCTTCTTGTTTCATATTTTCCATAAAAATGCTAACCATAGGAGCTGTTTCTCCTATAATGCCACTATCTAATAAAAATACAGCACCTTTTCCATCGCTTTTTTGTGACGGAATACCAGTAGCCTCAATATTATCTTTAGAATTGATAAGAATTGGGATGCTTAAATAACTGTTTAAAGGATCTAAACCAGACGATTTTCCATGAAAGAAAGATTCCATTTCAGAAAAAATTGATTTTAATTTCAATAATTTTTCTCTGGTTAGGTTTTCTAGAACAGTAATTTTATTAAACGCATATTTATCATAAATAGCAGCTACTAATGCGCCACTACTACCAACACCATAACCTTGAGGAATAGAAGAATCGAAATACATTCCTGCATCAACATCATTTTGTAAAGCAGCTAAATCAAATGTTACTAATTCGGAATTGATTGTTTTTAAATAATCAACAAATCGTTTAAGATTAGTGTTTGACTTTATAGCAGTTTCCGACTGAAGTCCGTTGGTTTTTAATGCACCATTATAAAAATTATAAGGAATTGATAAGCCTTTAGAATCTTTAATGATTCCATATTCTCCAAAGAGTAATATTTTTGAGTAAAAAAGAGGTCCTTTCATGTTTCTTTTAATATTCTGTTTAACAATATAATAATATTTTTAAACATTTTACAAATCTAATCAATTTTTTTTGCTCCAAAACCAATTTGATCACAAATATAATGTCCGTTTTGACAATATGCAACTAACTCACTTTTAATAAATTCCAAAATTTGAGTTGCTTCATTTTTTGGATATAAAACATGAACGTTAGCTCCTGCATCTAAAGTAAAACTAATATGCAAACCTGAATCTTGTCTAAAACGCCAAATTTTATTAATTATTTCAAGAGTATTAGGCTTCATTAAAATAAAATAAGGCATACTTGTCATCATCATAGCATGCAACGTTAATGCTTCACTCTCTACTAGTTTAATAAAAGCTTTTAAGTCTCCAGATTCTAATATAGGTTTTAATTTTTCAAGGTTATTATGTGCTTGTTGAAATCTTTTTTGAGCATAAGGATGATTATGCATTAAATTATGCCCAACTGTGCTACTTACTTGTTTTTCTCCTTTATCAACTAATAAAATAGTGTCCTGATAGTTCTTAAAATTCTGGTGAATTTTATATGGGTATTTTACTCCAAACAGATCTGTGCTTCCTTCAATTGAATCTGTTTTTCCCCAAACAATTAAGTCGCCTTCAATACTTCTGCATGCTGAACCTGAACCTAATCGTGCTAAAAAGGATGCTTTTTGGTTGAAAAAGTTTAAATCAATATTTTCAATAGCCTGAAAATTGAAAAATCTATAAACATTTTGCTTTTCTAACTCAACTAAGCAAAGAGCCAAAGCGCTCATTCCGCTAGCTGACGACGCTATACCAGAACTATGTGGAAAGGTGTTTTTGGTTTCAATTTTAAAATGATAGTCTCTTAAAAAAGGTAAATAAGATTCAATTCGCTCAAAAAACGTTTGAATTTTTGGTTTAAAATCATCTTTTTTATTTCCATCTAAATATACTTCAAAAGAAAAGTCTTTATTGCTTTCTTTCTTTGTAAAAGTTAGTGTAGTTATGGTTTTGCATTCATTAAGCGTAAAGCTTATTGAAGGATTTTCAGGAATTTGATCTTTCTTTTTTCCCCAATATTTTACTAAAGCAATATTACTTGGTGATTCCCATGAAAAATTCCCTTCTTCAAGGATATTAGGATAAGGTAATAAAATGAAATCTTGCTCAGTCATATTTGCTATTCTGCTGACAAAGATAAGATTTTTACCATTGTGTTGTAATTTCTTGATGTTGCAAATGTTTTAAACTTTCGTTCAAAGAAATTGACATTAAATTTTGCCTTTCCCAAGCCTTTTTCATAGTAATAGTAAATACAGTTGTTGATAATTTTATATTCTTCTCCTTCATACACTTTTTCTGAAGCTTCTTTTACTAAATCATCACTTGGGCAATCGTGAAGCATCATAAAATAACTGGCTTTCTTTTTATCTTTAGCGAAAGGAAAATCATCAAAAATGCGTTGTAAATCTTGCCTTGTTTTTACTAATACCGACACTTCAAATCCGAAATAATTCATAATACTATTTTCAATATCACTTTCTATTTCAGAGATATCACTGTTATTGGATTGTAAAATAACATTACCACTCTGAATATAGGTTTGTACATTTTCAAATCCAGATTTAGATAACAATTCACGTAACTCAGCCATTGGCACTTTTTTGTGTCCACCAACATTAATACCTTTTAAAAGTGCGATGTATGTATTCATTTATTTTGAAATAATTTTTCTTCTATAAAAACTAATAATACTCGGAATCAATGAAATTATAGTGCTTGAAACTATTATCAAACTATACCTTATCGAATTATAATGAATTTTAATAGCTCCATCTTCACATTGTGTGCATTCCATTAGTTTAAAATTTGCATAAATGAATGAGATAATTAATAACGAAATAAAGAATAGTACTATAGCAATTAATAAATTTTGAATAAATATCTTATATGAATATTTTGAATTAATTAACCAAAATATAGCAAATAAAAAGGGAAACGAGATTAAAACAAACCAACTAGGAAATAAGTAAAAATTTTTGCCTAAAAAAATAATATTCTCATTTAACGATAACTTAAAAAAACATCTTATTAGTTCTTGTAACTCATTATCTATAAATGCAATAAAAACAAATCCAACTAAAAAGACTAATACTGCTATTATAATTCTTTTAACCATGTTTTCTTGATATTGATTTAGCTGCAATATAAGCTCCTGTCCAAGCATTCTGAAAGTTAAAACCTCCTGTAACTGCATCTACATTAATAACTTCTCCTGCAAAATACAAATTGTTATGTAACTTACTTTCAAAGGTTTTAAAATTGATTTCTTTTAAATCGATACCTCCAGCAGTCACAAATTCTTCTTTAAAGGTGCTTTTTCCGTCTACTTTAAAAACAGCTTGAGTAAGTTGTGAAGCTAAATCTTCTAATTGGCTTTTGTTCAAATCTGCCCAACGTGTGTCTTGATCCATATTAGACGCTAAAACCAGTTTATGCCACAAGCGTTTTGGCAACTCAAATTGTGTAGATTTATAAACTGTTTTCTTTGCTAACTCGTGCTTTAATTCTTTTAATATATCTAAACAATCTTCAAACGATTGTCTGATGAAATTAACTTCAATCTGAAATTTATAATGGCATTTTGCCAATTCAATAGCGCCAAAAGCAGAGAGTTTTAAAATTGAAGGCGCACTCATTCCAACGTGTGTAATTAACAAAGGACCTTCAGAAACCAAGTCAGTTCCTAACACTTTAACCTCAACATTTTGTGCTACAACTCCAGGAATATCTTTAATGCGCTCGTCTTTTATATCAAATGTAAACAGCGATGGAACTGGTTGCGAAATACTATGACCTAAACCTTCAAGAAGATTCCATATTTTTGGGTTGCTTCCTGTAGCGATGAGGAGTTTTTCACATGTGTAAATGCTGTCTTTGGTTGAAATTTCAAAACCTCTCGACTGCACTTCGACAAACTCAGTGTGACTTTCTAGAGGTAACATACTTGTAACACTTTGATTATACAATACCTCAACCTTGTGTTTTTTGGCTTCGTTTAAAAAACAATCGATAATCGTTTTTGATGAATCTGTGATTGGAAACATACGTCCATCGTCTTCAATTTTGAGTTCGACACCTCGTTTTTCAAACCAATCAATAGTATCTCCTGTCATGAATTGATGAAAAGGTCCCAGCAATTCTTTTTCACCTCTTGGATAATTAAGTACTAATTCCGAAGGTACAAACTCCGCATGAGTTACATTACATCGACCTCCTCCAGAAATTCTAACTTTTTGTAAGCCTTCTTTTCCACGCTCAAGAATAACGACTTTTAACTTCGGGTTTTGTTCAGCAATATTTATGGCTGCAAAAAAACCTGCTGCTCCACCTCCAACAATGATGACGTCTTTTTTAATCATAATCTATCTGGTACATCAGAAATTATTCCGTCTACTTTATAGTTTTTCATTCTTTTAATAGTATCGTCATCATTAACAGTCCAAGTATATACTTTATAGCCTTTTGTTTGTGCTCTGTATACATTTTCGGAAGTTAACAAGGCATAATTGGGATGAATTGCAACTGCGTTTATTGTTTGAGCAAATTCAATAGCTTCATCTACACTTGCTTTAGATAACACTCCAAGTGGAATTTGTTCATCAATTTCAAAAACGTCTTCAAGCTCATGATGCTGAAAGCTAGACACTATAAAATCTTGATAGTTCCATCCTTTTGTTTTTATATATTTCTGAACTATTTCGCATGTTTTTGAAGCTGTATTTTTCCCTTTTAATTCGATATTTAAAAGGCATTTTTTGTCAATAACATCCAAGATTTCTTCTAAAGTAGGAATAGTAAATTGATTATTTATTTTGAGTTGTTTCAGTTCAGATAATGATAATTTACTAACTTCTCCAGTTCCGTTAGTCATTCTATCTAACGTAAAATCGTGAAAAACAACCAATTCACCAGAAGCGCATAAATGTACATCAAGCTCAATGCCATCAACTCCAAAATCTAATGCTTTTTGAATAGATTCAATAGTGTTTTCGGCAATGTATCCTTTTGCACCTCGATGTCCTATTTTTAAACATGAGTGCTTCATCCTTTTGGTCGCATTAAGCCTTCTTGAGCTACAGAAGCAATAAGTTTTCCATCTCTTGAAAATATATTTCCTTTAGCAAACCCTCTTGCGTTAGACGTGTTTGGAGATTCTATAGAATACAGCAACCAATCATCAAAATCGAAGTCCCTAAAATACCACATAGAGTGGTCTAAACTTGCTGTTTGGGTATTTCCCCAATGTGCTTTACTAGCATGACGATTCATAGCTGCAGCTAAAATATTATAATCGGAAATATAAGTGAGTATTTGCTGTTTTGAAGCCAAATCTAAATTTGAAACACCACCTTTTAACTTAAACCATACGTTTGTAAAAGGCGGCAAATCTTCTTTATTAAATGGATTTACAACCTCAACAGGTTTAAACTCTACAGGACGCTCAATCTCCATAAAACCTTTAGTTCTTGGTGGAATAGCTTCTCCAAATTGATGCAACATATCTGTCCAACTTAACAATTCTTCAGGTTGTTTTATGCTTTTTGGCATTTCAATTTGATGGTTATAACCTTCTTCTTTTTTATGAAAAGAGGCAGACAAAATAAAAATTGTTGTTTCTCCTTGATGTGCAGTTACACGACGAACCGAAAAACTCCCTCCATCTCTTACAATACTCACATTATAAGTAATAGGAATCTCTAAATTTCCTGCTTCTAGAAAATAGGAATGCATCGAATGCAAAACACGATTGTTGGTAATTGTCCTGCTTGCTGCATTAATGGCTTGTGCTAACACCTGACCACCAAACACATTTGGGCTACCAACAGTTTTGCTTATTCCATTAAATTCGTTGTCACTTATCTTCTCTAACGTTAGAAGATCTAATAAGTCGTTAACCGTCGTCATGTTTTTCTCTTTTATAAGTTCAAAACTATTAAAATCATTGGTTGCTTTCTACTTATTTTATAAATAGTTTAAGATTTTTAATTTCAAATTCAGTATTAAAGTCGTTATATTGGTTTTTAACCTAAAATTTATGATGTTTCAAATTCAACAATTAATTTTTATCACTCTATTTTTATCTTCTTGCGATACAGGCAAATTAACTGTAATTGCAGATTTACCATCAACCCTAAAAGAAGTTTCTGCGACTGAGACAATACCCAATTCTGATTTGATTTGGGTTATTGAAGATGCAGGAAACAAAAACAATATTTATGGTTTAAATACTCAAGGGAAAATTATAAAAGATATTGATGTTAGCAATGCAAGTAATATAGATTGGGAAGATTTAACTTCAGATGATTTAGGCAATTTATATATTGGTGATTTTGGTAACAACAGCAAAAACAGAGATGATTTTACTATTTACAAGATTGCTAATCCTGATACAGATAAAGCTAGTGTAACTGCTGAGAAAATCAACTTTTTGCTTCCAAAAGATATGAAATCAGAAGATTTTGAAGCTTTTTTCCTTTTTAAAGGTTATTTCTATGTTTTTAGCAAAGAGAATAAAACCAGTAAACTTATTAAAGTCCCTAACCAAATTGGTAAGCATACAGCAGAATTGGTTACTGACTTTAATCTAGCAGGAAAGCATCACAAAATAACCTCTGCTGATGTGAGTGATGATGGAAAAACTATAGTGCTATTAAACCACGATAAACTTTGGAAAATAACTAATTTTAAAGATGATAATTTTTTTAAAGGCACTATAGAAGAATTGAAATTTGATCACGATTCTCAAAAAGAAGGCATTTGCTTTAAGGATAACTCTACTGTTTTAATCACTGACGAAAGTGATAGTAAGTTAGGAAGTAATATTTATAGTTTTAAATTGAATTAAAAATTCAATCCAAAGCCAAACGAAAATCTTAAACCTTCTGTACTATTAAAAAAATTAAATGTTCCTGATAAACTCTCGGCTGCCGTAATCCAAAATCCACCACCATAATCGTTATGCCATTTTTCTGAGTCTTCACCTTTTAACCATACTCTACCAACATCTGCTCCTCCAAAAATTCCAATTTGCAATGGCAAAATATTGGTTTTAAAAGATGGAAAACTATATCTTACATCGGCACTTCCTACCAATGAGTTTTTACCAGTAAAGCGTTCGGTTCTAAAACCTCTCAATCCATTATTGCCTCCAATATTTGATGCTTGGTAAAATACAAGCTCATCACCAATTCGTATTTGAGTTCTTAAATCGGTTTTGAGTACCAACTTTCTGTCTTTAGATAATGCATTATAAAAACCTAGATCCGAATTAATAAAGCCATAAGTATTTTTTGTGTCTTTAAATTCTGTTTTTCCACCAATGTTTAGCATAAAAGTCATACCTCTTGAAGGATTGATAGCATTATCAAAACTTTTATAATTATACTCAGCTTCTAAACCTCCAAAAAATCGTCGTTTGTAAAACTCGGTGTTTATTTCTGGAGCAAACTCTGATATAAATCTATCTTCGGTTTCTTCAATTTCAATACCTTCAAAAATGGTTCTAAACCCATAATCGCTACCAAAACTTCCTCTTTTTAAGATTCCAATTTTGGCTGCATAAATTCCTGTTTTAACTCGGTTATAATCTAAATCTAACTCCTCATCATTATTTACAGTTTCATTACCATAGCCAAAAAAGTTGTTCGTAAAATTTTCTGAAGTAAAAGTACCAGCAACATGTAAATTCCAATCCTGAAAAATATTAGCAAATTCACCATCATAATTAAGTGCAAACCCATTCGTCGCAAAAAAGTAACCACCTTTAAAACGATGTTGCTGCGAAAATGGATTGCGTTGAAACCCTTTAACTGTTTTCATAAACGACACACCTAATTGAAAACCATCGTCTGGATTGTATCCCATACTTGGTGTAATAGTTGATGTTTTTACTATGTTTTTATTGAAATCGAAAAGGTTTAAATTGTATACATCGGTAAATTTAATTTGTGCGCCTTTATTTTCTTGAACTGTATTCTTTTTTGACTTGTGATCATAGACTTTAATTCGCCTTCCGTTTTTAATAATATATGTGTCATTCTCTTGACCCCCAATAAGTCTTGTAAATATTAAATTATTTGCTTTTCCGCTCACTTCAAAAACATCTTTATCGTCAAGACCGTAAATCCAAATCTCTTTGGTGATATCTCTATTAAATGTTTTGTCAACTAAAATTTCACCTTTTTCACCTCCAATAATTCTTGAAATTTTAATATCTGTCTCTTTGTCTCCAACTCGTGTCACTTCAATATAATCATCTTTATCTGTTCCTGTAAGGATTACTAATTCATTTAAATAATTATAATAGCGAGTAGCAATGTCTTGTAGATTACCTCTTCTTCCTTTAAGTTTCTTTTTGATGTCTTCTAACGTCTCATCTTGAACTTCTACAGGAACTTTTGAAAATGCCAAATCAATAACTTCATCTGTAATATGTTCTTGCAAAAACTTAGCTTGTTCTATCCATTTTTCTTTATCTGCTTTTTGAATTAAGACTCTGTCGAGTTTAATTCCTGCGCTATTCATCCACTCAATATCCTTTAGTTCTTCGTCATATACTTGGAGTTGCTTTGTTGAACCCGAAATAATTTTCATTACATCTAACAAAGCACCATCAAAATTTGAAAATACCTGATCTCTATCTCTAGGAATTGGTCTATAGTATTTGTCGCCATTTTCCATATTAAATTGTGCCCAACGCCATTGGTCTTGATGTCTGTCCCAATCGCCAATTAACATATCAAAAAGACGTGCTCTAACAAAAGCATTTTCGTCAATTTTATACTTTTCATCTTCTCTCACTTTTTCAATAATATCGTGAGTACTTTCAATATCATCTGCATAACCAAAGTTTCGCTCATCTGTATAATTATCTTCTGGTCGTTCTTCAATCATATATAATTCATCACCATATTCTTCATTATACTCTCCTAAACTTTCATGCTTTGGAATAAAAAACAATTTTGGGTTTGTATGATAAATTTTTGCTGCATTTGACAAGTCTGGAACTACTGAAAAAGCATAAGGATGCGCTGCTGTATAAAAATCTAAAATAAGACTTTCAATTGCAGTTTTTTCAAACTCATCTTGTATGTAAGTGTCTTTAAAAAGTACAGCCTGTAAATATTGTGTGGCACTTTTACGAAGCGCTCTCATATTTAATTCTCTACCATCTTTAGTTTTTAAACGTAACGAGCGTGTTTGGTGTCCTCCACCTTTTCTAACGACTTCCAATCCACCATAAAGCGTATCTAAAGTTGTTACTTTAGCTTTAATTTTTGTACTATAAACATCTCTGTAATGATCTCCCCAAACCGATTCGAAAAAACCTGTTTTATCTGTTTCTTCTTTTGTGTAAATAGACACTTCTATTTCTTGCGGAAAGCTTTTAGGGAATTTTGAAGCATCAAAAATGGTTCTTGGTTTAAAAATTTCTTTTTGAAATAACACTTTTGCTTTTCCATTTTCGACACCATGAATTTTAACCCAACTACTTCCATCTTTAAAAATTGTCAATTCAGCAAATCCTTGTTTGCCATAAGAGAATTGTCCATTTTCACCCAACGAAACAGCAGATTCTTTTGAACCTGAACCAGAAACTATTTGTTTTATAGATTCGTTTTCTATGTACTGTAATGTGTGTTCATGGCCTGAAACAAATACAACATTGTCTGCATCTAAAGTGATAGTCTCCAATCTACTCATTAATTTATGATAACGTTCATTATACCTGTCTTGTATAGACACTCCTCCTTGTGTTCTTACTTGAGTTAGCAATGACGCAAAAATTGGCACAGGAATTTTACTCTGTGTTGGGAACAAATGTTTTTCGGCAGCAAAATAACCACCATGAACTCCATTGGTGAACATTGGATGATGCATTGCAAATACTACTGTTTTATTTTGCGCTTTTTTAAGTTCACCTTCTATTTCTTCAAATAAGCGTTCTCTTGTTTTTATTTCACAATCATCATTTATTGTTGGGTTATGATTCCAGTTTTCTAAATACCATTGCGTATCAATTATTATAAGCTGAATTGTTTCACTTACATCTATACTTTCAAGTGGACAACCATTTTCTGGTAAAAAAGTGTTTTTCCCTAACGCATCTTCAATATATTTTTCTTCACGTTTTAAGCCTTTTAGTCCGTTTGAATACCAATCATGATTTCCAGGAATAAATATCGTTTTCCCTTTAAACTCTTTAACCGATTTTATTTGGGCATTCAAACCATTTTCAGCACTTTCTCTTCCTTTCTCATCTTTATCTGGCAATCCTGCTGGATAAATATTATCTCCAAGAAAAATGGTATAGTCTCCATTAGTTTTTTTATCTGAAATATAATCTTGAAATGCTTTTAAACCATCTGAAAGTCCATTTTGAGGAGATAATCCTGCATCACCAACTAAATAAAAAGTTTTATCTATTTCTTTATTTGGAAATTGATTTTGTTTTACCTCATCATTAACATACTGAGCGTCATAAGTCGCACATGCATTAAATATTAAAGCAATTAAAAAAAGTATAATTAATTTATATTGAAACTTCATTTTGGAATTTTAGTTTTTATAAAGATAAGTATTGTTAAGAACTACAAGACAACATAGAGCAACCAACTTTATGTCTTGCCCATTCTGGACGTTTTGCAAACCATTTTTGCTGTTCTGGTTGTTCTGCATAAGGGTTTTTAAGCAGGTTAAACAATTCGTCAATTAACTCGTAATTTCCTTTATCTGCTTCATCAATTGCTAACTGTGCCATATAATTTCGCAATACATATTTAGGATTTACTGCATTCATTTTTTCTTTTCTTTCGGAATTAGAAAGAGATTCTTCTTGTAACCTTGTAGCGTATCTGCCAAACCATTCATTCCATTTTTGTCTGATACTATCAGAAATTTCTGTTGGCACATAAAAAGCATCGCTTACAATACTTAATCCTTCTAGAGAATTACCTTTATCAAAGTCACTCAGAGTTCTAAAAAAAATAGTCATATCTGTCTCAGTGAAAAGCAAATTATCTTCAAGATCTTGAATCACTAATTTATCAGCCTCATGTTCTTTTTCTAAACCAAGCTTAGAACGCATCATATTTAAAGATTTTATATCAAAATCTGTTTTATACTGATTCAAAATTGTTTCAAATGGTTCAACTTCTTCAACCAAAGGATACAACGCATTAGCTAGCTGATATAAATTCCAAAGTCCAATATTTGGTTGGTTTCCATATCTGTATCGTTTATGCTCACTATCTGTGGTATTTGGTGTCCATCCAAAATCGAATCCTTCTAACCATCCATAAGGTCCATAATCTATAGTTAGTCCTAAAATAGACATATTATCAGTGTTCATTACTCCATGCACAAAACCAACGCGTTGCCATTCAATTATCATATTTAGAGTGCGTTGCGTAACTTCATTAAAAAATGCTAAATATGTTTCTTTTGAAGGGTTACCTAAATGAGCAAAATGGTGTTTTATTGTAAAATCTACAAGTGTTTTTAAAGTCTCATGGTCTTGTCTTGCAGCAAATATTTCGTAGTTTCCAAATCGTAAAAAAGATGGTGAAACTCTACACACAATTGCTCCTTTTTCATAATCTGGATTACCATTATACATAACATCGCGAAGCACCTCATCTCCTGTTAAAGATAATGATAAAGCTCTTGTTGTTGGTACACCTAAATGATGCATAGCTTCGCTACACAAATACTCTCTTATTGAAGAGCGTAATACTGCTAGACCATCTGCAGTTCGAGAATATGGAGTTTCTCCAGCTCCTTTTAACTGTAATACCCAGCTTTTATTATTATGTTCAACTTCGGCTAAATTTATTGCTCTGCCATCACCTAATTGTCCTGCCCAATTACCAAATTGATGTCCTGCATAACACATAGCATAAGGTTTTGTATTTGGTAAAACCTTATTGCCAGTAAAAACATTTAAAAATACCTCAGACTTTGAATCTTCTTCAGTTAAACCTAAATTTTTCAACATATCTGGTGATACATGCAACAATTTAGGTTTTGACGTTTTTTTAGGTGTTACATAAGAAAAGCATGCACTTTTAACTTGCCTTCTGGTATTTTCCAAAACTGGATCTGCTGGCAATTCTTTATTAAATATGTCTTTAATCTGAAGTTTCATTATTTTAGCTTATCTGCATGCATTTGTTTCAATTTAGTCAACTTTGGCGTAATCACAAAACTGCAATATCCTTGCGACTTATTATTCTCATAATAGTCTTGGTGATAATCTTCAGCTTCATAAAATATTTTTAATGGGCTAATCTCTGTTACTATTGAATTATCAAAGTATTTTGAAAGGTTTTCAATAACTGTTTCTGCTATTTCTTTTTGTGTATCATTATGATAATAAATTACAGAACGATATTGTGTACCAACATCTCCATCTTGACGATTAAGTGTTGTTGGGTCGTGGCTTGTCATAAAAACAGTAAGCAAATCTTTGTATGAGATACTATTTGCATCAAAAGTAACCTGAACAACTTCAGCATGACCAGTTAAACCAGAGCATATTTCTCTATAAGTTGGTTTTCCTGGCGCTTTCCCTCCTGAATAGCCAGACACAACTTTTTCTACGCCTTTTACAGCTTGAAAAACTGCTTCTGTACACCAAAAGCAGCCACCTCCAACAGTCATAAGTTCTATTTTTTTATTTCCCATTATTTGGTCTCCTCAGTTTTATTAATAACCATTGACTCTGAATTAATACAATAACGCAATCCGCTTGGTTCTGGTCCATCAGGAAATACATGACCTAAATGAGCATCGCACGTATTGCACATTACCTCTACTCTAACCATTCCAAAACTTGAATCTTTTTCATATTTGATAGCGTTTGTTTTAATAGGCTGTGTAAAGCTTGGCCATCCTGATTTTGATTCGTATTTAATTGTAGAATCGAACAAAGGTGTATTGCAACATACACAATTGTATTTGCCTGTATCGTACACACTGCATAATGCACCTGTTCCTGGTGCTTCAGTTCCTTTTTTGCGTGTTATTCTAAATTGTTCAGAGGTTAGAAGTTGTTTCCACTCGGTTTCTGTTTTTTCAACTCGTTTATCTGGTTGAGGATTTCCATTTACTGCATAAGCAATAATATCTTTCCATGTAAGCATATAATGTCCTTTCGTTATTAATTAATAATTTTTGATGCTTAATATTACGGTTTAAAATAGTCGTAATGTTAAGTATTTCATTACAATGGCGACTATTTAGCTTATCAGATATATTCTGATATTTTTTTAGTAATTTGTAATTCTATAAACTCAATATTTTTATATGCCTAAATTAATTGAAAAAGCTGAGAAATTTGTCTTTGATTTATTTAAAGACCATCTTGATCAGACATTTTTATATCACAACTTTACACATACCGAACGTGTATTACGTAGCTTGAGAGAAATTATTGATAACACTAAAGTTAGTAAGTCTGATGCTGAAGTTTTAGAACTTGCTACCTTGTTTCATGATACTGGTTATACAAAAACGAGAGAAGGTCATGAAGAGGAAAGTGTAAAAATTGCTACAGCTTATATGAAAGATAATGACGTGGATGATAAAACAATTGAAGCTGTAAGCAAATGTATTATGGCTACAAAGTTTAAAGATTCGCCAGATACTGATTTAGGTAAAATAATAAGAGATGCTGACTCGTCTCATTTTGGAAAAAAATACTTTAATGAAGCCAGTGAATTTTTAAGAAAGGAATTAGAAATACAAGGCATTAAAAACTATTCACCAAGAGAATGGTTAGACGAAAACATTAATGTGCTTTCTAAAAAGCATGAATTTTATACCGATTATGCGTTAAAAAACTGGCAGCCTAGAAAAGAGAAAAACCTATCTAAACTCATAAAAACCAAAAAGAAGCAGAAACTAAAATTAAAAACCGAAGAAATAAAAGCCAAGTACAAAGCACAATATAAAGATGAAAGCCCTGAACGTGGCATACAAACGTTTTATAGAACAGCTTTAAGAAATCATATAAAATTAAGTGATATTGCAGACACAAAAGCTAATATTTTACTTTCTGTAAATGCCATTATTATTTCGCTTGTGCTATCTACTCTAATTTCAAAATTAGACAATCCATCAAATGAGTATTTAATTATTCCTACTGTAATTTTTACCTTATCGAGTGTTATCTCTATGGTGTTATCTATTATTGCTACACGACCAAATATAACAAGTGGCCAATTCACAAAAGAAGATGTTAAACAACGTAAAGTAAACCTTACCTTTTTTGGGAATTTCCATAAAATGGAATTGCATGAATTTCAATGGGCAATTGATGAGCTGTTAAAAGACAAAAATTATGTTTATAGCTCACTTACTAAAGACCTCTATTTTTTAGGAAAAGTATTAGACAGAAAGTACAGAATTTTGAGAGTTACTTACACCATATTTATGATAGGAATGATAGTATCTGTTATTTCTTTTGCAGTATCTTTTAAAATGCATCCAACTGCTAAAATTGAAGATGTATTACCTACAGATAGTCCATCTGGTTGGGTTATACCTTTTGAAGACAATTACTTTGTTTAAGACTTAATTTCTTTAATTAAATCGTTATAAGTGTAGAATTTTTTATCGTTAGCATCTTTATTATATAACAAGCTCACACGAATTGCTTTAAGACCTGTTACACCTTGCAAATCTTGAAGTTCTAATAGCTCAATATCATCATCAAGCATTAATTTAGATTGTAGAAAACTGACATATCGTAAGTATTCTGTTTCGTCTTCTTTTTGTGAATAGATGATAGTTATTTTTCCTTTTTGAGTAATGCGCTCATCTGTACCTTTTATAACAGCTTTATCTACTCGTTTTTTAACCACTTCATATCTGGCATTATAAGTTCCATCAACATCAAACTGTTTTTCATCCATTCTAAATCTAATTGATAAAGGCTGGTTAAACACTAAAATCATTGATGCAACATCTAAAGATAATGGGTATTCGTTTTGTTTGTTATAAAACTCTCTTTCCATTTCGCACATGACTTGCAATTGCCAGAGCCTTAGATTATAAAGATAAATGATATTAAAGCTCTCTTCTTTAGTAATAGATTCACCTATATACATATTATGCTCTACACCATCAGTTTTAAAACGTTCAAAAAAATGAGGATACATTTGTTGTGCTTCAATTTGCTTTTTGTCTAATAGACCAGACATTCTTTTATTTATCAGCGCAATTGTATCGTCATAGTTTTTTCTGTAATAATATATAACTCCTAAATCATCATCTATTTTACTAAAATAATCTTCAATATCTTCATTAACAGATTTGTTTTTCTTTTGCAGAAATCTAAATAATGGTTCAATTTCACCCTTAAAAAAACCTGATATTTGATGTTCGCTATCTACCTTAAAATCGACTTTTATTTCTTTAGAATATGACTCAATTTGGTATTTTATCTGTTCATAAATTGGTAGTTGATCTTTTTTAGGAAGCTTGTCAAAAATCTTTTCGGCAAGTGATAACTGCATGGCTAAATCTTTTTGAGTAGCATGATTTCTTGCTTCTGATGAACCTTTAACATCAATTTGTCCAAATAATGGATATACTTTTTTAAAGCTTATTCTACTAAAAGACGCATTAGAACCTAGATGTTGTTTGTCTATAAGAAATTTTTTGGCTGCTTTTCTAAATTTCCATGCTACACTAGGATGAATTGATGTACACTCTTGTTGTATTATGGCTTCAATAAGATTTTCTTCTTCATTTTTAGATCGCTTTACAGACGCAACAATATATGGCATTACATCTACTAGCTTATTAGCATTTATACTATTGAGTAGTTTTGGCTTGTCTGAAACTAGCTCTAAAACTCCCATCAGTTCATTATTATCTGCGATTGGAGCCAAAATAACACTCTTAATTCCTTGCTCTTTAAACGTTTTGACTTGTGGTGCTTTACCTTCAGATTTCTTATACATCTTATCTACATCAGATATAGAGTATGATTTATGATGTGTAAGAAGTCGTTTATAAGAGCTATGACATAAAGCTTTGTTACAATCAAAATGCTCGTTGTCATTTAATAAAAAACTCGTTATCCCTTCGCCATACACACGCTCAAAAGTATTATCCTCTTTATTATAAATTGAAAATCCAACTTTTAATTCTTTAATATTTAAAAGTGAACGAAATATTTCATGAAAATTATCCATGAAATTTTTGTCTTTTCGTTTTCCTTCAGAAATTAAAGTCGATTTTATATTAGAAATAGATTGATCGTCAGTTACATCAAACATATTTGAAATAACAAAGCCTTTAAATGTGTAACTGTTTGGTGGAAATTTCTCTTTCCAAAGTTTCAGATTATCAAAATTATCTAACAACAATTCGTAATCTTCTTTGGTTATTTTTGGAGCATTCTTATTCGGAATTAATTCACAAAAATCTGCATTATATAAAATTTTATAATACCTCATTATACCATTTGCATCTGGTATTTCATAAAAAAATGGTCGTTTAAAATTTAAATCATATCCATAACAAAAGTTAAGAATAATTGTACAAGCCATGATATAAGTATCATCTTCTATCATGTTTTTAATTTGAAGATTAAAATCTTTTCCTGCTGTTTTTATAATATTTTTAAACCTTTCGGATGAGTTAAAAATAAGATCATGAAATGGTACAGAGGCAGTTTTTATTTCATTTTTTGTTAAAATTTCACTGAAAGAATCCTGAAGAATTAATTTAATCTCTTTCTCGTATTTTGAAAAAAACGATACATCGCTAAATCCAGATCTTAATATTGGGTGAGGCCTTTGTTTTATTAAAACCCTTCTTGCTTTAGCCGAAATAAATTCGTCATCACTTTTTTCCAGATTTTCGTAATAATCTAGAAGCTTATTAAAGCTAACTTTAATTGTAAAAGGAGATTCTATGTTATCGTTTAAATCTTTCATGTTATTATATTAATACAAAACTACAAAATAATGGATTAGTCGTGAAGATATTAACCAAATAACAAATTACATTGTTTACAATTTTTAAGCTAAATAATTACGAATATGATAATTTTCAATATATTTATTAAACTAATAACTAACTAATACAATAATTATGTTTTCAAAAACAAATTTAATTTCAACTTTAGCCGCAACTATTTGGGGCTATTTTGGTGGCTATTTACTTTGGGGAATTATAGGAGATTCCTTAATGGCTGATTATTCTGGATCTGCAACTGGAGTTATGAAAGTTGCTGTAGACCATGTACACCTATTACTAGGTTGTTTAATTCTTGCTTTTGCTTTTTCTACTATTTACTCTAAGTGGGCAAGAGGAGCTCATTCAGTTTCTCAAGGTGTACAATTTGGTATTTGGATGGCCATTTTAATTGGTCTTGGTGAAGGGCTAATAGATTTTGGCACTTCCAATTTACTTAATATTACTGGTACATTTTTAAACACTGTAATATATCTTGTTCATTTTGTAATTATGGGAGCTATTGTAAGTGTTGTTTATAATAAACTGTCTACTAAAGAATAATATTTATCTTATAAACTTAAAAAGCTTCAACATAATGTTGAAGCTTTTTGCATTAATTAAATAGTTAGTTATAGTTAATTAATTAAGATTTTGTATTCCCATGGCTTAAGAGTAATTGTTTCACCTTCTTTAAACTCTACCTTTGTATTATTCATGTAGTCGGTAAAATTGCCAAGTATTGCAACTGTGGTTTTTTGCTCTTTATCTGTTAGGTTAGCAATAAAGGTCACTTTTTTGCCTTTTTTATTTCTTTCAAAAACTAAAACGTCTTTATTTTCTGAAGATAGCCTCTTATAATCTGCAGCAGATTTCCCTCCATTTAATGCAACGTTATCAGTTTTGAGTTTTCCAAGCTTTTCTAATAAAGGCCACATTTTCCCTTTTGTTTTTGGAATACTATCCTTTTCAAAAAACTTAAGCCTGTGATTTAAATCATACTCTTGCCCTGAGTAAATTAAAGGCATTCCTGGTGCAACATAGCTTAACGCTAGCATAGTCTCTGCAGCATTTCCCATTCGTTCATTTATAGTACCATTCCATGAATTTTCATCATGATTAGTAATAAAGTTCATAAGGATATCGTCTTGCTCGTATTCTTTTCCCATTTTTTCAATATAGGTATCCCACTCTTTTACTCCTTGCTCACCTTGTGCAATTTTATTTAAAATATGATGTCCTTCCCAAGCGTAAGCCATATCAAATAAGTTACCTTTTAATAATTCAGGTTCCCAAGCTTCTGCTAACATAAATAAAGGTTTTTTAGCTCTTAATTCTGAAACACATTCTTTCCAAAAATCTAATGGAACTGAACCTGCAACATCACATCTAAACCCGTCAACGCCTTCATCAGTTATCCAATACATCATGTCTTCAATCATTTCTTTACGCATTGCTTTGTTATCGTAATTTAAGTCAGCAACATCTGTCCAGTCTGTTCCTTCAGGATGTGTAATATTTCCATCTTTATCTTTTGTATAGTAATCTGGTTTGTTTTTAATCCAAATATGATCCCAACCTGTGTGGTTAGGAACCCAATCTAAAATCACATAAATATCATTTTCATGAGCTGTTTTTACTAATTTTCTAAAGTCTTCAATTGTTCCATACTCAGGATTTATTTTTGTAAAATCAGTTACTGCATAATAACTTCCTAAGTATTTTTTTTGTTCTTCTTCTGGAAAATCTGTAGCAAACTTACTGTCTGGTCCTCCAGTTGCTTTACGTTTTGTTTCTGAAATAGGAAATACAGGCATCAACCAAATAACTTTAACTCCAAGTTGTTTTAATTGTGGAATATCTTTTGTGAATTCTTCAAAAGTACCTTCAGGTGAATATTGACGAATATTTGCCTCATAAATAACAGCAGTTTCCATCATTTCTGGAGTTACAGGAGCAATATCTTGTGATTCAGTTTCTGCATTTTGTGCTACTTCTTTCTTTTCTTTTTTACAGGCAATAAAGAGTACTAATGTTAATACTATAAGTGTTAGTTTTTTCATAGTTTATTTGTTTAGTTTTATGTCTATTTCAATATCTGTTTTTACTTTCCAGTTTATTGGTATTATTAATGTTTTACTTAATTCATTCCAATTAAAATCAGCTTTTTTATTGTTTACTTTTATTCGCTTTGGTAATTTATTTATATTATGAATTGTTAAGTTTATTTGTTTATCATTTGATGTGTACTCTGAACCAATAATAGATTCAAATTCTATCTCAAGATTTCCTTTTTCTATTTCTGATTCAAATTGTAATAACTCATAATTACCTTTTTCAAATGAGTTAGGAGTTAATCCATCATCATTATAAAGTTGACTTATACTAGTAATTACAGATTCGTCATAATAATAGTGCACATCTAAACTTGAAGCATTATAGGTGTCAGTGCTTTGAACCAATTTAGCCATTGGAATAAATGCTCCAGCTCTAACGTAAGTTGGAATATAATTTTCTTTAGTTTGAATTGCTTTTGTTATTCCGCCTTCAAATTTTTCATCAGTATAAAAATCAAACCAAACATTGTTTTTTGGGAAGTATACTTCTTGCTCCTTTACATTTGAGTTTACAATTGGCGTGACTAAAAAATCTTTTCCCCAAAGGTAGGTTGTTGCACTTAATTGCTGAGTTTTACTATTTGGCTCATCAAAAAATACTGGTCGCATTAAAGGTGCTCCTGATTGATTATTCTCAAATGCTAACGTGTAATTATATGGCAGTAGTTTATAACGTAATTCGATTGATTGCTTTGCTAATTGTTTCGTTTTTTCTTCTCTAAATACTGGTTCGGCTGGTACTTCTTCTTGAGCGTGAGGTCTGTAAATAGGCTGAAAAACACCATATTGAAGCCATCGCGTATATAATTCATCATCTAAATTTGCACCTGCAAAACCACCTAAGTCGCTATGCATATATGCAAGCCCTTGCATTGCCATTTGTATTGCGATTTCGGTTTGACTTTGCAATCCTCCCCAAGTTCTGTTAACATCTCCAGACCAAGGGATTAACCCAAAACGTTGTGAACCTGATGAGCCTGATCGCATTAAAATAAATGGCCTTTGATTAGGAAAATCTTTTTGATAACCTTCAAACACTAAACGAGCCCAATCGTGACCATAAATATTATGCACCTCATCTGCTGTACCTGTTGCATGCAATAGTTTTGAAGGATGTACTTCGGGCTCACCTAAATCTCCCCAAACACCTTTTACTCCAATATCAGCTAGTTCTTTGTAAATGTTCCAGAACCAAGCTTTCCCTTTTGGGTTATATATATCTATTAACCCAGTATTTCCAAAATAAAAATCGAATTTATAAGGATTCCCAACTGAATCTTTTGCTAAAACATCTTTATCAACAGTTTCTTGCCAGCGTTTTGATGTTGTTAAAATAAAAGGTTCTGTTACTAACACTGTTTTTACTCCTTTGTCATCAAGGTTTTTTATCATCTGTTTAGGATTTGGGAACGAATCTTTTAAAAACTCTAAATTTCCCATGTGACCTTGAATATCTTTTCCGAACCAATAAATGTCTATAATAACAGCATCTAAAGGGATTTTTTCATCTTTGAATTTTTGTACAGTTTCTTCAACTTCTTTTTGTGAATGATAACCAAATCTACTTGAAAAATTACCAAATACCCAACGTGGTGGTAATGGTTGTTTTCCTGTTAAATCTGTATAATTATCTATTAAATCTAACCAAGAATCTCCAACAATAACTTGATATGTTTTACGACCAGATATGGTTTCATAAGTTAACGTGTTATCTTGTTTACTATCTAAATCTAAATATCCAATAGGTGCATTATCAAAATGTACAGCATATATGTTAGATGACATTACTAATGGCATTGTATAGTTCATCAACTCACTACGCGTTTCATAGCCATAATGTGCTCTGTTATAAAGCTGAAGCCTGTTGCCTCTTCTATTCATACCTAAAGCTCTTGCTCCTCCTCCATATAAAACTTCATCTTTAGTGAGGTTAAATTGAATGGACTCGCCAGATTCAATTTTAGTATAACCTTCTTTTTCTGAAATAATAGGCTTGCCATTAAACCAGTACGAAATTTGAAATGGCTTCTTTTGAATATTAACAGTTATTCCATTTGAATGAAGTACTATTCTATCGTTTAAATCTTTCAACTCAAGAGCTACTTTTTCGGGTTGTAAAACAACTGCATGCGAATTTGAATTAAAATCTTCACCATTAGGAATGAAAGTGGTTTCTACAATTTTAGAAGTATAAAACTGAATTTTATAAACACCATCGTTTACTACTAGTTCTACTCCATTATTGGTTTTTTCAACATTAGAGATGTTTCGATTAACATTCTGCCCAAATGAGAACTGAACAATAGTGAAAAGCGAAATAATATTTAAATATTTATACATCTATTTACCTAATAAAAAAGTTAGTGGAATATCTAATCGTTTTTGCCATGCAGCTTCAGAATGGTTTTCACCTTCAAACTTCAAATTTCTAAAATTGGTATTATTATACCCCTTTTCATGAAAAATTGCATTAACAGTTTCTTCATATTGTGGGTAATACTGATCTAATGTTTCTGTGCCAAAATCGAAATATAATTTATGCGTTTTTGAGTCAGGAAGTTTATCTTTCATATACTTAAAAATCGCATTTGCAAATACGTTGGATTGTGACGGAACTACACCTGGCCAATGTGTTGAAATACAAGCAGCACCTGAAAAATGCTCAGGATATTCACATAAAGCATACATAGAAATTAATCCTCCCATGCTAGAGCCTGCAATAAACGTTTTCTCTTTTGTAGCAAAAACTGAATAGTTAGAATTAACATAAGGCATTAATTCTGAAGTGATAAACTTTAAATAATTATCTGCATTTAGGTTTAAATTAAAATTGTCCGATTTAGCTTTTTGTATAATAGAGTCTTTAACTTGTTCTGGAATATAATCTAAAGCTTTTTGTGGAAAATAATCTTGCCATCTTATCTCAGAAATATTCCATATAGCAACAACAATAAAATCGTTTGTTAAGTTATCATCCATTAATTTTGATGAGACCTCATCTACCATCCACTCTTGTTTATTCCATGTTTTTAATGAGTCAAACAACATTTGACCATCATGCATATATAAGACTGAATATTTTTTATTACTCATATAATTGTGAGGCAACCATACGTCTATATTTCTTGGTGTAATGTAATTTGAAGGAAAATTTTCTACCCTAAATATCTTACCAGAACTAATATTTATATCTAAAACTTCAGATGATTTTATATCATTAAATTCATTTTTTACCGAAACAGTTTTAGTCTCTTTGCAAGAAACAAATACAATAAAACAAACCGATATCCAGATATATTTAACCATTATTTCAATTCTATAATCATTGATGATTTGGCTTCAATTTTTAAAGTGCCATTAAATTCAATTTTATTTCCTGAAAGAATCTCTTGCCCATATTTTGATTCTTTTATCATTTCAGCAAAACGACTTAATTCTAATGATTGCGCATCAGTACTATTATTTAAAACAATCATTACACGTTCAGAATCATTATATCTAAAATATACATACACATTATTTTGTGGCACAAACTGCATTGTTTTACCATTGTGTATTACATCTTTAGATTTCCTCCAATTGAATAATTTTTTTGTAAAATTATAATAGCTGTTTTGTGAGTCAGTTCTTCCTTGTGCGGTAAACGCATTACTTGTGTCACCTTTCCATCCACCTGGAAAATCACGTCTAATATCGCCATCTCCTTTTGCATTTTTATCTCCAAGCATTCCTATTTCATCTCCATAATAAAACTGCGGAATTCCTCTAACTGTAGCAATTAACGACATTACTAATTTGTATTTATTTATATCACTTTTATAGATTTCGTTAATTCTATTGGTATCATGATTTCCAGCAAAAACCAAAATATTATTAATATCAGGATACAAAAAGTCATTAGTAAAATTATCGTAAGCACGAATCATTCCTTTATCCCAAGACCATTTTTCTTCTTCATTGAACATTACTGTAACAGCATCATGAAGTGTAAAATCCATAACACTTGGTAAATTAGAATTAAAGCTATCTATAGCACCAACTTTACTGTCTTTTTGCCAATATGCCATTTGAGATTGGTTATGCATCCAGACTTCGCCAACGATATTAAAATTTGGATACTCATCCATAATCGCTTTTGTCCATTTTGCAATAGCTTCTTTATCATTATAGGAATAAGTATCTACTCTAAAACCATCTAAATCTGCATATTCAATCCACCAAATTGCATTCTGAGTAATATATTTTAATAACAAAGGATTGCTTTGATTCATATCTGGCATTGTAGTATCAAACCATCCATCCATACAAGCATGTGAATCGTGTTGTGAAGCATTACTGTCAAATTGTGTAGACATTCTGTAACTACTTCGCTGAAACCCTTTTTCACCATTTTCCCAATAATGAATCCAATCTTTAGTTGGTAAATCTTGAATCATCCAGTGCTTACTTCCCCAATGATTGGTTACATAATCCATGATAAGCTTCATGTCACGTTTGTGCATTTCGCTAGCTAAACGTTTATAATCTTCATTAGTCCCAAAACGAGAATCAATTTTATACAAATCGCTTTGTGCATAAGTATGATATGAATATACTGGCTCATTATCTTCTAACAATGGCGTACTCCAAAGTGATGTAAAACCAAGGTCGTTTATATAATCTAAATGATCAATTACTCCTTGAATATCTCCTCCATGTCTTCCACCTGGATTAGTTCTATCAGCTTTTTCAACTGTATCTGCTGTACTATCATTATTTGGGTTTCCGTTTGCAAATCGATCTGGCATTATTAAATACATGGCATCACTTGAATCGAATCCATTTCGAATTGATGAGTTTTCTCTTCTTTGTTTAAACTCGTAAGCTAATGTTTGTATTTTTTTACCTTTTTCTGAAAACGTAATATTTATGTTTCCTGGATTAATGTTTTCTGTACTAACAGTTATAAATTGATAGTTAGGATTTTCTGTTTTTCTGACATTAATTATTTTAATGTTATCGGAAATTGACACGTCATATTTAGCAATGTTATTACCATAAACTACTAGTTGTAATTCAGGATTTTTCATATTACTCCACCAAAAAGGTGGTTCTATTTTTTCTACTTGAGAAAAAATAGAAATACTAAACAACAAAATGACTACTTTAATAATTGATTTCATGTGTTGATGTTTGTTTTTTTTATTGGTCAAATGTTACTTCCTTTTAATCTTTCGATTAGTTGTAAAATTATAGTTATGGAAGTTTCATAATATTATACAGTTACTAAATTATTGGGAGAGATAGTTACTTTTTTGCCATTAACAAAAATGTCTAATTCTGCTTCTCCTTCTAATTCAAATTTTGTGTCCTTTTGACACACATTCACTTTTAAAATTTGATTTCTGAAGTTTACTTTAAATGAATAACCTTCCCACTGTTTTGGAATTTTAGGCTCAAAACTTAAGGAGTTATTCTTTACACGCATTCCTCCAAAACCTTCAACAATACTCATCCAGGTTCCAGCCATTGAGGTAATGTGTAAACCTTCTTCTACTTCATGATTATAATCGTCTAAATCTAATCGAGAGGTACGCAAATAAAAAGTATAAGCTTGTTCCATTCTATCTAATTTAGCAGCCTGAATACTATGTACACAAGGAGATAGTGAACTCTCATGAACTGTAAATGGTTCATAAAAATCGAAATGACGCTCTAATTCTTCAGTTGTGAATTGGTCTTCAAAAAAGTAAAAACCTTGTAAAGCATCTGCTTGTTTTATATATGGCGAACGTAATATTCTATCCCATGACCATTTTTGGTTAATTGGTCGTTGCGATTTATCTAAATCGGCAACAGTAATAAGTTCTTTGTCTAAAAACCCATCTTGCTGCAAGTATACGTTATGCTTTTCGGAATACGGGAAATACATATTATCAGCAACTTTCTTCCATTGCTGCAATTCAGTTTTAGAAAGTTTTGCTTTATTCATAATTCGTGTATAATCTGAAGCATAATCAGACTCTATTCTATCAATGTTTTCTAACGTATAGTTTATACACCATTTAGCAATATAGTTGGTATAAAAATTATTATTTACGTTGTTTTCATATTCATTTGGTCCAGTTACACCAAGAATTACATATTTATTTTTAGATGTAGAAAACGTTGAGCGTTGATGCCAAAAGCGCGCTATTCCTATAAGAACCTCGAGTCCTTTTTCTGGAATATAACTATAGTCTCCTGTGTATCTGTAATAGTTAAAAATGGCAAAAGCAATGGCTCCATTACGATGTATTTCTTCGAAAGTAATTTCCCATTCGTTATGGCATTCTTCTCCGTTCATAGTAACCATTGGATACAAAGCAGCTCCGTTTTTAAATCCTAGTTTTTCAGCATTTTCAATAGCTTTTTGCAAATGATTATATCTGTACTCCAGTAAACTTCTTGCTACATTTTGATCTTTAGTTGCCATGTAAAATGGAATGCAATATGCTTCAGTATCCCAATAGGTTGAGCCTCCATATTTTTCTCCTGTAAATCCCTTTGGACCAATATTTAAAGTTGAATCTTTTCCTAAATACGTTTGATTAAGTTGAAAAATATTGAAACGAATACCTTGCTGTGCTTTTACATCACCATTAATAGTTATGTCTGACATGTTCCAAATGTTTGCCCATGCATGCTTTTGCATTTCTAACAAACCATTAAAACCTAATTTACTTGTCTTTTCTAATATTGCTTTTGCAGCTGAAACAAGTTTTGCTTTATCATGATTTCTGTCTACAGTATAACCTCCAAATTTATGAATTGCATAAGTTTCTCCTTTACTAACAGCTTGCTTATAACTAAAAGACACATAATTAACTTGAGAATTAGTTGTTGGCTGATTTGAAACTGCTTCTCCATTAATAAACACACTAGACTCCATAAAAGTACAAGTGTGAAAATTTGTTTTCATTGTTTTAGCTTCTATAAAAGCTTGATTTTTCTCATGACTTACATTTTTAGTATCCCAAAACTTATCGTCCCAGTTGCTGTCTTCATTTGTAATACCAGAATCTAAATACGGTTGAAATGTAATTTCTGCATTACTATTTTTAGGTGTGATTTGATATTGTATTGCTCCAGCTTCATCAATATCTAAGCTTAAAAAACGTTTTGCTTTAACTTCTATTTCTATATTGTTTTGTAGTGTTGCTAAAAAACTACGAGATAACCAACCCTCTTTCATATTAAGCTCTCTACGAAAGTTTTCAACCTTTTTACAGGTAAATAAGTCTAGGGCTTCTCCATTTACAAAAACGTTTATCCCAATCCAACTTGGCGCATTAAGCACTTTAGCAAAATACTCAGGATAGCCATTTTTCCACCAACCTACTCTTGTTTTATCTGGATAATAAACTCCTGCAATATAACTTCCTTGAAATGTTGGTCCTGAATATTGCTCTTCAAAATTAGCACGTTGTCCCATGGCACCATTACCAATACTAAATAAGCTTTCAGATGACTTTACGTTTTTAGTATTAAAGCCTTCCTCAATAATTGACCAATTATTTGGTTGTATATAATCTTGATTCATTTGATTTATTTCGTCTTGTAATTCTTAATGATTAGAGAGTCTCTCAAATTGAGATTCTCACTCTCATTAGGAATAACAAATTCATTTATTAATTAATTCTTTTAAAAATTCTGTCCTTACCGCAGTAAAATCATTAAACACATAATCTGCTTCTTTAAGTACACTTTTTTCTCCAATACCTATTGATATCATACTTGCAATATTAGCTGCCTTAACACCTGCGAGAGAATCTTCAAAAACAATACAATCTTTTGGCAGACAATTTAATTGCTTTGCTGCTTTTAAAAATACTTCAGGATTGGGTTTTGCTTTTGTAACATCATTACCATCAACGATTGTATCAAACTTTTTAAATAAGTTTACTTTTTTTAAAATCTCTCTTGCATTTTTACTTGCGGAACCTAGCGCAATAGGTTGATTGTTTTGTATTAAAAAATCTAATATTTTAGTTACATCTGGAAGAATTTCATTTTCGTCCATCTTATTGATATAGCTTAAATAATCGTCATTTTTTAAAGCCATAAGTTCCATAAACTCATCTTCACTAATACTTTTATTGCCCCAAGCCAAAATCTTTTCGAGCGATTTAACTCTACTAACTCCTTTTAATTGTTCATTCTGGGTTTCAGTAAAATCGACACCTATACTATTAGCTAATTTTTTCCATGCCAAAAAATGATACTTTGCAGTATCAACTATTACTCCATCTAAATCGAATATAAATGCTTTTTTATTCATTTTTATAGTTCTTCTGCTTGATATGAAATTGCATTTTTATTAGTGATTAATAAATTACATAAACCAGCAATAATTAAACTTATACCTGCAACTGTCATTGCATTTATTGCTTCTTCGCCTAAAAGCCCTGAAATGAAATTAATACCTCCAAGAGCTGCAATAATTTGTGGTATTACAATAAACATATTGAAGATTCCCATTATAACACCCATTTTTTTAGGGTCAACAGAACTTGATAACATTGCATAAGGCATTGATAAGATACTTCCCCAAGCAAAACCAATAAGTATAAAGCAGTACATTAAATTTTCAGGTGATGCATAATTCATTAAAATAAATCCTAGTCCACCAAATATCAAAGAAAACATATGTACTAGCTTACGATTTATGTTCCTTTTTGATGTATATAAAACTAGTAATAAGGCAAATGCCATTGAAGACAGACCATAAATACCCATTGCAGAACCAACTAAATTTGAAGATTTTTGAAATGCGGTATTTGCTATATCAAAAGCTTGAGCTTGAGCAGGCACATTCATATCATAAGCTGCTTCAATTGGCGCAGGTGTTTTATAAACGTGCTCTGTTAAAGCAGGATTTGCTAAACTCCACATAGTAAAAAAGGCAAACCATGAAAAGAACTGGATAATACCTAGCTTTTTCATTGTAAGAGGCATACTTCCAATATTATTTAAAATATCAGGAATAAAATTATTTTTTTTAGCCTTTTCGAGTTCAAACTCTTCCATATCCTCTGGAGGATACTCTGTAGTTGTAAAGACAGTATATAATATACTAATCAAAAACACAAAAGCACCAATCGCAAATGCAATTTTCACTGACATAGGCACTACTCCTAAAGGTGCAGAATCACTAACGCCGAGTTTAGAAACTAACCAAGGTAAATTACTAGCAATCCAAGTTCCTATTCCAATAATTAATGTTTGTACAACAAACCCATATGAACGCTGAGAGTTTGGTAGTTTATCGGCTACTAACGCTCTAAACGGTTCCATTGATATGTTAATGGATGCATCTAAAACCCATAAAAATCCTGCTGCAATCCAAAGCGCAGGAGAGTATGGTACAAAAAATAAAGCTAGAGAGCTTAAAATAGCTCCTATGAGAAAATATGGCCTGCGTCTTCCCCACTTAATACTCCAAGTTCTATCGCTTAGATACCCAATTATGGGCTGAACAAGCAAGCCTGTTAAAGGCGCAGCAATCCATAATAAAGGAATGGCGTCTTTTTCAGCTCCTAATGTTTGAAATATTCGAGACATGAAGCCTCCTTGTAAGGCAAAACCAAATTGGATTCCTAAAAAACCGAAACTCATGTTCCAGATTTCCCAAAATCCTAGTGTGCGCTTTTTCATCTATAGTATGTTTAAATTAATACTATTGATAAGCGATATTACTTATCAAAACTTATTAGTAGAAGTGAAAATATAAGTTTTGATTATGGGATAAAGATAGTAAAGTTTTTAAATTTGCAATATTAATTTTCTATTTGGTTGAATTTCTTTCTATTAATTCTGTTTCTATAACTACTGTTTGATACAGTTCCTCTTGGTCTTCGTGCTCTAATTTTTCTATTAGTAATTCTGCAGCTTTTTCGCCCATTTCTTGACCATGCTGACTAACAGTTGTAAGGCTTGGTGTAGCGTGTTTAGACAATACACCATCGGTAAAACCAATAAACTGAATATCTTCAGGGATTTTCATTCCACGTTTTCTTGCCACTTTCATAGCAATAATTGCATACAGTTCATTTACTGCAAAAACACCATCTATTTTTTTATTATTTAAAAATAATTGTTCTATTTCAGATTCTAGAGATATTAAATGATCTTCTGAAACTAATTCGTCGTCTACTTTTAATATTAAGTTAGAGTTTGGACTCATTTTATAATCTTCTAATGCTTCTAAATAGCCTTGTGTTCTTAACTTTCCAACACTAACGTAGTCTTTAGTGGTAATAATAGCAACATGTTTACAACCATTAGATAATAGCTTGCTTACAGCATTTTTAGAACCTTTTAAATCATCAATTATAACTTTATCACATTCTATCTCATTAACTACCCTATCAAACATAACAATTGGCATGCCTTGGCTAATTGTTTCTTTAAAATGGTGATAATCTTGTTGCAATAATGTCTCTTTAGAAATTGATAAAATAAAACCATCAATACTACCATTTGCTAGCATTTGCATATTAATAACCTCTTTATCAAACGACTCGTTAGATAGTCCTACAATCACATTGTATCCACGCTTGTTAGCGACTTGTTCTATACCTCTAATTACTATTGAAAAAAAATGATGCACTATTTCTGGAATTATAACTCCAATGGTTTTTGTTTTTCTGTTTTTAAGACTTAACGCAATATTATTAGGTCTGTAATTATATAGTTTGGCAAAAGCCTGAACTTTTTCTCTAGTATCTTCACTTATTTCAATACTATTTCGTAACGCTTTTGAAACTGTTGATATTGAAACATCTAGTTCTCTTGCTATTTGCTTTAATGTTATTTTTTTCTTCATTAAAATGATATATAAAAGGAGTAAATCTTGCCTGAAATTGATTATTAAATTATTGCATTTCAACCATTTTAATTCCAAACACGACAATAAAGGTATTATTTTATTAATAATTCGGTAATATTTTCGTCAAAAACTAGTAATTTAAAAAAGTTGTCAACACGAAAACGTTTTCGTAAAAACATAAAATTGAGCTAGCCAAAAATTAACATAAAATTTACATAAGTTTATAGCTAGAAGTGAAAATATAACGAAATAATTAAAAGCAACTAACTTTAAAAATATTGTATGAAAACATTTTTAAATAGCTTATTGTTACTACTCTTTTTTATACCCTCAATACTGTTGGCTCAATCAACAGTTTCTGGTACTGTAACAGATAAAGCTTATGCATTACCTTTACCAGGTGTGAATATTTTAGTCAAAGGAACTTCTGTAGGAACTACTTCAGACTTTGACGGAAATTATACTATATCTGTTAAATCGGGTGACGTTATAGTTTTTTCTTATGTAGGCTTTAAGACTCAAGAAATAACTTATAATGGACAATCAACATTAAACATTACATTAACCGAAGATGCAGCTCAACTAGATGAGATTGTTTTAATTGGGTATGGTTCTGTAAAAAAAGAGGATGCTACAGGTTCTGTTGATGTAATCTCTCAAAAAGATTTTAACAAAGGAGCAATTGTATCTACAGACCAACTATTAAACGGTAAAGCTGCAGGGGTAAGAATTACAACAAATGGAGGTTCACCAGATTCATCTCCTAATATCAGAATTCGTGGAGGTGCTTCAATAAATGCGCAAAATAATCCGTTAATTGTTATAGACGGAGTACCAATTGGTAACGATAATCCTGCTGGTGTTTCTAACCCATTATCTCTTGTTAATCCTAATGACATTGAAAGTTTTAGCATTTTAAAAGATGCTTCCGCAACAGCAATTTATGGTTCTAGAGCATCAAACGGTGTTATTATAATTACCACTAAAAAAGGAACCTCTGGCGAGGCAAAATTCAATTTTTCTACAGATTATTCTTCAAGTAGCCCTGGAGATGGTCTAGATATGATGACTAGTAGTGAGTATGTTAGATTTATTCAAGAATATCATCCAACATTTGTTGACAGATTAGGTGTCCCTACAGGGTCTGTTGTTACAAGTGAAGCTCCTAGTCAAACTATTGGAGGTAGAACTATTTATAATACAGATTGGAGAGATGCAGTATTCAGAACAGCAAATACATATAATACTAACTTTAGTGCTAGAGCAAATCTGAACAATAAAATTCCATTTAGAGCTTCATTCGGTCATACTTATGCAGAGGGTGTAGTAAAAGAAGATAATTATGAAAGGCTAACAGCTTCATTTAAATTATCGCCAACACTTTTTAATGAAAATCTAAAAATTGACCTTAATGCAAAAACTATTTATGCATTTAAAAATTCAATTGACACAAACGGAGCGTTACAAGGCGCATTAGTTTTTGATCCTACAAAACCAGTATACAATAACGCTTCCGATAATAGATTCGGAGGTTATTATACAAACACAAATGTGGATGGCAATAGATTAATACTTGATGGTCAGTACAACCCGCTAGCATTATTAGAACAAAGATACAGGCCAGAACGTGTTTACCGATTCTTAGGTAATGCCGAATTTGATTATAAAATGCCTTTCCTTCCTGAATTAAGAGCAGTAGTAAATATTGGTTTAGATGCTTCTAAATCAAAAATTGAAGAAATATTTTCTGATAATTCTCTAGCTACATACAGGTTTAATAATTCAAATTCAGATATTAACTCAAATTTTGTCTTCAACCCAGGTAGAAACTTTAAAGAGAATCAACGCATTACTAACACAACTTTTGATGCATTTGGACAATACACGAAAGTTATGAATGATAGTTTTGTAAACAAAGTTGATGTTCAGGCTGGATATTCATATCAAAATTTTAAAAATGATGGAAATCAAGAACGTTTTGAATACAATACAGAAACTGGTTTAAGAATACCAACAATAAATCCTGACAACAGAAATAACAGGTATTATAATGTATTAAACTTACAATCTTTTTTTGGAAGAGCTAATATAGATCTTGCCAATAAATATCTGTTTACTTTCACAATGAGAGCTGATGGGTCTTCATTGTTTACTGAAGAAAATAGATGGGGCTATTTCCCTGCTGTTGGTATAGCATGGAAAATAAAAGAAGAAAAATTCCTAAAAGATTCAGAGTTTATTCAAAATCTAAAAGTTAGATTAGGTTATGGTCAAACAGGTCAACAGGATATTACTGGTACTGTAGGATACTATCCTTCAATACCTTTATTTATTGCCGGTAGTAGTAATAGCCAGTATTTACCTGGTTCTTCATTATATTCAGCAGCACCTTTTAATCCAAATTTAACTTGGGAAAAAACCACAACTTATAATTTAGGTATAGACTTTGACTTTTTTAAAAATAATTTCTTGTCTGGATCATTTGATATTTATAAAAGAGATACAAATGATTTATTAGCAAATGTCCCTGTGCCTCCTGGTCAAGCATTTTCAAATACTTTTATTGATAATGTTGGTAAAACTGAGAGTAAAGGTTTTGAGCTTAATTTAAATCTCAAACCAATACAAGGTGACAATTATGGACTTAGTATAAACTCAAATTTATCTTATAATATAACTGAAGTTACTGATTTAGATAATATAGAGCTTCTTCAAGCTGGTGGTAGATTGAGAGGTACTGGTGCCTTTTTGTTATTTCATGCTGTTGGAGAACAACCAAATAGTGCTTATGTATTCAAACAAGTTTATGATGCTAATGGTGACCCTATTCCTAATGCATTTGTAGACTTAAATGGCGATAATGCTATTACAAATGAAGATAGATATTTTGAGCAAATAACCCCAAACTGGACTTTTGGTTTTGGAATTAATTTTGATTATAAAAACTGGGATTTAAGCGCTGGTTTTAGAGGTCAAGTTGGAGGGAATGTTTATAATTTCAACAAATTAAATTACGGATTTACTGAAAGTGCATTGCCAACCAACAATAATAGTATCTCAAATGTTTTAAACTTTTATGATGGAGCTGCAAATCCAGTTTTCAGCAATGTGATAGGAAATATTCAATTTTCAGACTACTATTTGGAAGATGCAACTTTTTTGCGCTGCGATAATATAGCATTAGGACATCGTTTTAATAAATTGATAAAAAATAGCACATTAAGGCTATATGCATCAGTAACAAACCCTTTTATTATAACTGAATATTCAGGACAGGATCCTGAAAATTTCGGCGGAATTGATGGCAATTTTTATCCAAGACCGACTGTATATACTTTAGGGATTAATTTAGATTTTTAAAAAAAATGAAAATGAAAAAAATAATATTAACACTTATAGGACTTACAATGTTTAGTATTGTGTCTTGTACGGACGATTTAAACACAGTGCCAAAAGTAGAACTTACATTACAGGAACTGTTAGACCAAGATCCAAATGCCATTAATGGTATAGTTTCTAGATTATATGCGTCTTTTGCACTTTCTGGGCCAAATGGACCAGGAAGTTCTGACATAAGCGATGATGCTGGAGAATCACCTTTTTTAAGAGGGATTATTAATTTACAAGAATTTACCGCTGATGGTTTAAAAAATCGTTGGGGAGACGATGGTCTTGACCAATTGACTACAACATCAGATTGGAATGGTAATAATAAGTTTTTTAGATATTTATATAATAGAGCATACTACACAATTCCACAGTGTAATAATTTACTACAAGTTTTAAATAATTCAAATTTTCCAAATAGTGAAACTATTAAAGGAGAAACTCGTTTTTTACGTTCTTTAGCTTACTTCTATATAATCGATGCTTTTGGTAAAGGAGTTTTAGCTACAGAGGATAACTTAGGACAAACCGCACCATTACCTGAAGCTTCAAGGCAAGAATTATTTAATTATGTTGAGTCAGAATTATTAGCCATAGAACCTATTATGCCTTTAACAAATAGTTATGGTAGAGCTAACAAGTATGTAGTAGACATGCTATTAGCAAAATTATATATAAATGCAGAAGTATATACAGGGACACAAAGATATAATGATGCTTTAGTTTATGTAAATAAAATTATAAATGAAGGCGGATATACTTTAGATCAAAATTTTGTTCGTGTGTTCTCGGGAGATAATGATAGCTCACCAGAAATCATATTCCCTTTAATAGCTGATGCTACTAACAGTCAAAGTTTTGGAAATACAACATATATCGTTAATGGAAGTCTAAGCCCTGATACAATGACGATTTCTAATTTTGGAGCTACACAAGGATGGCAAGGTCATAGAGCAACAAAAGCCTGGTATGGGTTATTTGGAAACTTAAACACCTCTACAGATGTTCGAGCTAGTTTATTTTGGACAAATGGGCACAACTTTGAAATGACTAATTATAGAACATGGACTGATGGTTATCCTTCAGTAAAATTTAGAAATACAAACTTTAATGGATCTTCTACACCTACAGATTTTTCTTCAACAGATTTCCCTCTTTACAGATTAGCCGATGTTTATTTAATGTATGCGGAATTAGCTATAAGAGGAGCTTCTGGTGCTAGTATGGCAGATGCAGTAACATATGTAAACCTTGTTAGAACTAGATCTAACGCAAGCACTATTTCTTTAGGGCAGTTAACTTTAGATTTCATTTTAGATGAAAGAGCAAGGGAGCTTAATTTTGAAGGACATAGAAGAACAGATTTAATTAGATTTGGAAAATTTACAGGAGGTAGTTATTTATGGCCATGGAAAGGAAATACAGTAAACGGTACTTCTATTCCTAGCACATACAACTTATTTCCAATACCTGAACAAGCTCTACAAGCTAACTTAAACTTACAACAAAACCCTGGTTACTAATAATAAAATAAAGATCATGAAAAAATTAAAATTAATATTCATTTTTTTAATAGCTGTTTTTTCCTTTACAGCTTGTGAAGTAAATGACGATTTAGAATTTGTTGCAAATCAGCCTGAAACTTTTACTTTCAGCACAACTTTTTTAGACAACTATGTTCTTAACTCGTCTGTTGGTACTAGTTTAGCCGAACGCTTTACATGGAACACTGCATATTTTGGTGTTCCAACAAATGTAACATATAGCCTTCAAGCTGCTACGATGGAAGATTTCAGTGACTATAACTCTACTGATAACTTATACAATCTTGGCAGTACTACTGGCAATGAAATTGCTGTTACAGTCAATAAAATGATTGCTCTAGCACAAGCTGCTGGATTAGACAACAACCCAGCTACACCTCAACCAAATACAGGCATCTTGTATTTTAGGCTACTTGCAGTTGTTGGTGATTCAGGTTTACCTACATATTCAAATGTACAAGGTTTAAATATTGAACTTCAAGAACAAGTAAATAATGGTAGTGGTATTACGCCTTCATCTTGGGGAATAGTTGGTTCTGGATATAACGACTGGGGAAATGGAGGACTTGATGGTGTATTTTACACTACAGGTACAACAGATGTTTTTGTTGCATATGCAACCTTATTAACAGGTGAAATAAAATTTAGAGAAAATAATGATTGGGCAAACAACTTTGGAGACACAGGTGCTGATGGTACTTTAGATGCAGGTGGAGATAATATAGCTGTAACAGCGGGTAATTATAAAATTACTTTAAATATTAGCAACAATACTTACATGATTGAACAATATTCATGGGGAATAGTGGGTTCTGGTTATAATGATTGGGGAAATGCTGGTCCAGATGCTAAATTCTATTATGATTATACAACAGATACTTTTAAAGTTGGTGTAAAGCTGCTGACTGGTGAAATAAAATTTAGAAAAAATAATGATTGGGGAACTAACTTTGGCGATAATGGTGCTGACGGGACTTTAGAAGATGGAGGAGATAATATAGTGGTAACTGCTGGTCATTATACAGTAACTATAGATTTTAATGATGGTACTTACTCAATTGAAGCTGATGATGTAATTGGAGTTGTTGGTTCTGGCTATAATGACTGGGGAAATGCAGGCCCTGATTTTGCTTTAACTCAAGTTAACCCAGATATATTTGTTGGTGATATAGCAACTTTTGTTGCAGGTGAAATAAAATTTAGAGTCAATAACGATTGGGGAACTAATTATGGCGATACTGGTGCTGATGGCACTTTAGATGCAGGTGGAGATAATATTGTTGTAACTCCAGGTAAATATAGAGTTAGACTCGATTTAGCTAATGGAACTTACAAGTTAAATAAAGTTCAATAATTTAAATTAAAAAAAATTAAAGGGCTGGTTTAAATAATCAGCCCTTTTCTATTTAAAAAATATTTGTTATGATTAAAAAAATATTTTTATTTCTGTTATTAACTACTTCGGTTGCATATTCTCAACAACAGACAATAACATATTCAATTACTCCAACAGTTTTTGAAGAAACAGATGCTATTACATTAACTATTAATGGTAATAGTATTAATGAAGCAACATGGGGAGTTACTAGTAATGCGCTATATTTATGGTCTTGGTCATATGATTTAAATCTATCAAATCAACAAGATTGCCCTACTAATGGTACTTGGACGAACTCAAACGAAGCCAATCGTTTAACTTATAATAGTGGAAACGACACCTATACTTTAACTTTTACTCCTACATCATTTTATAGTAGAACAAATATTGGGAGAATAGGCTTTTTAGTTAAAGCAAAAGATGGTACAGGAGACAAAAAATCTCAAGATGTTTTAGTCGATGTTGGTTCTTTTAGAGTAACAATGGGTAATCCTGCTCAAAATTCTACTACAATATTAACTTCAGGCAGTAATCTATCCATAAGTGCTAGTAATATTGGTGGCAATGCAAATTATGTTCTTAAATCCAACGGATCAATAATAAACTCACAATCTAATATTGCTTCATACTCATATACTCATAATAATATTACCGAAAATCAAAATTATAAATTAGAAGTCACACTTAATGGAGATACTATTACTAAAGAATTTTCGGTGTTAATAGATCCTGGTTCTAATATTGGCATTATGCCAACAACTTATCAAGATGGCATAACATATTTAAGCAATACAGAGGCTGTATTAGTCTTATATGCTACTGGAAAAGATTTTGTTTATTTAGCAGGTAGTTTTAATAACTGGCAACCTACTTCGGCATATGCAATGAAAAAAGATCCAACCAGGAACAATAAATTTTGGATAACATTAACTGGTTTAACACCTGGACAAATTGAAACTTATCAGTATTGGGTTGTCGACAAGACTCCATTAGCTAACTCACCTGCTTTGGTAAAAACAGCTGATCCTTATTCTACTTTGGTTTTGTCTCCATTTGATGATCCATACATTCCTGCTGCCTCTTATCCAAATATGCCAACATATCCTGCTGGACAAGAAAGAGAAGTTACAGTATTACAAACAGGGCAAACACCATATAACTGGCAAGTCACAAATTTTAATAAACCTAAAAAAGAAGACTTAATCGTTTATGAGGTTTTAGTAAGAGATTTTGATGCAGATAGAAACTATCAAGATTTAATTGACAGAATTAACTATTTCAAAAACTTAAATATTAATGCTATTGAATTAATGCCAGTAATGGAGTTTGAAGGTAATGAAAGTTGGGGTTATAACACAGCTTTTCATATGGCTTTAGATAAATTTTATGGTACTGAAAATAAGCTAAAAGAATTAATTGATGTTTGCCATCAAAATGGTATAGCAGTAATTTTTGACGTCGCATTAAATCACGCTTTTGGTAGAAGCCCTATGGTCAGAATGTGGATGAACGATCCTGATAATGATGGATGGGGAGATCCAAGTACAGAAAACCCATATTTTAATACAGTAGCAAGACATAGTTATAGTGTTGGAAGTGATTATAATCACTCTAACCCTAGAACTAAAGACTATGTTAAACGTGTCATTAAACATTGGATTGAAGAATTTAAAATAGACGGATTTCGTTGGGATTTAACTAAAGGTTTTACTCAAAATTGTACGGCTAATGATCAAGGATGTACAAATTCTTATCAAGCTGACAGAGTTGCTATTTTAAAAGAGTATGCAGATTATTCTTGGTTATTAGATCCCGATCATTATGTGATTTTTGAACATTTAGGCAGTGAAAATGAAGAAAAAGAATGGGCTAATTACAGATATAGTGAAGGGAAAGGTATAATGATGTGGGGAAAAATGACAGATCCATATAACCAGCTTACAATGGGTTTTAATTCTAATAATAACATTAATGGGATTGGACATAAATCACGTCCTACATTTTTAGGAGCTCGTATTATTGGCTACCCTGAAAGTCATGATGAGGAACGGTTGATGTATAAAAATTTACAGTTTGGTAACTCAACAAATTCTTCTCATGATGTTAAAAATTTAAATATAGCTTTATCAAGAATGTCTGCACTTGGTGCAGTTAGTTTAACAGTTCCTGGGCCTAAAATGATTTGGCATTTTGCTGATTTAGGTATGCAAAATTCAATATTTACATGTAATAACGGAACAGTTAATGAACCAGGAGGAACAGATGGTGACTGCAAGCTAGACACAAAACCACAACCACAATGGACAGAAAATTGGCTTGCAAATTCAAATAGAAATAAGATATATAATGATTGGTCTAGAATTAATTATCTAAAAATAAATGAAGCTGTTTTTGAAGGTGATTATACAATTAACTCAGGCAATTTAACTCCTACCATATTAATTAAAGACGATGCATTGCCATCAACACAACTTAAAGATGTGGTTATTTTAGCAAACTTTGATGTTAACTCTCAAAACATTACACCAAACTTTCCATACACAGGAGACTGGTATGATTTAATGGATGTTACAGGAAGCACATTTATTAATGTTACAAATGTTACTAATCCAATAACAGTTGCTGCTGGACAATTTAAAATGTATGGTAATAAAGCTCCAACATTATCTATTGAAAACGAAGAGTTAAGTTTATCATTTAAAATTTATCCAAATCCTGTAAACAATTCGTTTAACATTAATAAAAGTGCTAATGAATTAAGAATTTATGATTTAACAGGAAAACTTGTAAAAACATTTGTTGGAGAGTTTACTCAAAATAAATCATTTGATATATCAGAATTAAATGATAGTATTTATCTAGTTAAGATAAAAAATAACGAAGGACAAGTATTAACTTCTAAATTGATTAAAATTTAGCCTAAGATTAATAGCATTTATAATTAAAAAAGCTTCTCAATATTTGAGAAGCTTTTTCCTTTTTGTACAGGCGGGGAGACTCGAACTCCCACACCTCGCGGCACTAGATCCTAAGTCTAGCGTGTCTACCAATTCCACCACGCCTGCATCAGGTCCGATTATTATCGGGATGCAAATATATACAATACTTTGAATATTCAAATAACTTTAAATGATAAAATTACTCTAATAAAATAGTCATCATTTCATTTGCTGAAACTCTTCCAATAATTTTTATATTTTCTTTAGAGGTATTATCTCCTATTTCATATGTAATCCCAACAGCATTATGTCCGTATAAAAACCATCCTTTAGAAACTGGTTTATTACTATTACTAGAAGCTTCATTTACTTTGTATCCATCAACTTCAGTCTCTAGCGCTTTAAACCAATCTCCAATAAAATTAGGTAATGTAGTTGAGGCTCTTTCTTTGTTTGTGTAAAATATATCATACCAAGTTGAATGAAAATCTAAACCTAAAATTAAATTCGATTTATTTTTGTTTAAACTATTATAAATGTATTTAACTGCTTGTTTTACTTCTGGTTGATTATAAACAGACCAATCTCTGTTTAAATCTACTCCACCAGCATTATGTCTCCAATGACCTAAATCTACTCCGTCTGGATTCATAATAGGAAAAGCTATTACATGATATTTACTCAGAAATTGTTTTGATAACTCTGACTCATTTAAAATGGTTTCCAAAAAACTTTGAAATGCATAATAACCAGTAACTTCTGGTGGATGTTGGCGTGTTAGTAAAACTATAATTTCTTTTCCTTTTCTATCTCCTATACTAATATCTAATACAGGTAAATTTCTACCTAACATACTTTTCCCAAAACTTTTTACACATACATAATCTTGTTTTCCGTTTGTCAAATTAGTATACCATTCCTTAACATCTGTTGAAGATTGAATTTCTTGAGCTGCAATTATAACTGGATTTGTATTTAAATCCATTTTGATTGTAACAACACTATCTTGTTTAAAAACATTCATTGAGTCAATTGTTCGCCAAGAGTTACCTTCTTTTAATTTTGGTAAATATCTATGGTTATATCCTTGAGGATATTTAAATGTAAAATAAAATGGTTTTGGGTTTGAAGACCATGCTTTAAATGCATAATAACCACTATTGTTTATTGGACTGTTTTCTGGATAAATTAACACTGTTGCTGTGCTATCATTCACTAATTCTAAACCACTTAGTCTAGCCCCATCAAACTCATTACTTGTAAATACCTCTACCTCCTTTAATGAAAATGTTTTTTTAGGCTGATTTAGTATTGGCTTATTAGTTGTATCAACAGGCTCTTTAAAATGTACTTTTTTAACTGAATAGCAACTTATTAATAAAAGCGAAAGTATAATATAAACTTGTTTAGTGTATTTCATTTTACATTTGAATTAGAAAATAAAATTAATCATATTAGAATTAGTTTTATAGTATAATTTATAACTTTTCAATTTTGTATTTTTGAAAAAACAATTTCTTACAATGCAAAATATTCAATCTTACGTCAATCTAAATAAAGATAGATTCCTAAACGAGCTAGTTGAGCTTTTAAAAATACCATCAATAAGTGCAGATTCAGCCTATAAAAACGATGTGTTAAAAACAGCGGATGAAATTAAGATAAGCCTAGAAAAAGCGGGTTGTGATCATGTCGAAATATGTAAAACAGATGGCTACCCTATTGTTTACGGAGAAAAAATTATTGATAAAAACCTACCTACAATATTGGTTTATGGTCACTACGATGTGCAACCACCAGATCCTTTAAATTTATGGAACTCACCTCCTTTTGAGCCAGTAATTAAAAGCACAGAACTTCACCCTGAAGGCGCAATTTTTGCGCGTGGTGCATGTGATGATAAAGGACAAATGTATATGCACGTTAAGGCTTTAGAGTTTATGACATCTACAAACCAACTGCCTTGTAATGTAAAGTTTATGATCGAAGGTGAAGAGGAAGTTGGAAGTGTTAATCTTTCAAAATTTGTTAAAACAAATCAAGAGAAACTTAAAAACGATGTTATTTTAATTTCTGATACAGGAATGATTTCTAAAGACACACCATCAATAACTACAGGTTTACGTGGTTTAAGTTATGTTGAAGTTGAAGTTACTGGTCCAAACAGAGATTTACATTCAGGGTTATATGGTGGAGCTGTTGCTAATCCGATTAATATTTTATCTAAAATGATAGCATCTTTACATGATGAAAATAACCACATCACTATTCCTGGCTTTTATGATAAGGTTGAAGAATTATCAAAAGCTGAAAGAGAACAAATGGCTAAAGCGCCTTTTTCATTAGAAAATTATAAAAAAGCTTTAGACATTGAGGCTGTTTATGGTGAAGAAGGTTATACAACTAATGAACGTAATTCTATCAGACCAACATTAGATGTTAATGGTATTTGGGGAGGATATACTGGCGAAGGTGCTAAAACAGTGATTGCAAGTAAGGCGTATGCTAAAATTTCGATGCGTTTAGTACCTCATCAAGATTGGGAAGAAATAACTCAATTATTCAAAAAACACTTCGAAAGTATTGCTCCTAAAGGTACAAGAGTAAAAGTAACACCTCATCATGGTGGACAAGGTTATGTTACACCAATTGACAGTATTGGTTATAAAGCTGCAAGTAAAGCTTACCAAGATTCATTTGGAAAAGAACCAATTCCGCAGCGTAGTGGAGGAAGTATTCCTATTGTAGCGTTATTTGAACAAGAGCTTAAAAGCAAAACCATTTTAATGGGATTCGGATTAGATAGCGACGCTATACATTCGCCAAACGAACATTTTGGTGTTTGGAACTACTTAAAAGGAATTGAAACTATTCCTTTATTTTATAAGTATTTTACTGAGTTAAGTAAATAACTTCTATCAAAATTCATAAAAAAATCCGCTCACTAAAAATGAACGGATTTTTTGTTTTAAAGCAAAATGAAATTTATTCTTTTACAATTTTATATGTTCCTGTTTTTTGAGCAGACTTTATATTTATAAAGTAAACTCCACTTGAAATATCCTTTAAGCTAATTGTATTTTGTTGTTGCTGTATAGTTTTAGTAAGCATTAATTTTCCTGAAATATTATATAAACTTACAATAGCTTCTTCATCAAAGTTCAATTCAATTTTTAAATCGTTTTTTACTGGATTTGGATGAATTGTAATTTCATCTTTAGTAAAAGCAGACAAACCTAATGTGTTAAAAAGGAAACATTCACTACGCTCTGTACATGTTCCTGAAGTTACTTCTACCGCAAAGGTTCCATTAAATGTTGGTGAAAAAGATTGATTTGTGGCTCCAGAAATTGCCATATTAGTATCGCAATTATACCATTGGTATGTTGCTGAAGCTTCATTTGCTGTTAACGTAGTTGCATTGGCAGTAATAGTATTATCAACACTTACCAAACCACCTTTAGTAGCCATATAGCCTAATATTATTTTCGCCAATTGATGATAGTATGGCAAATCTAAAGTACTATATCTATCTCCAGATGTATGATAAAAAGGAGTTTGGTCATTAGTTTCCCACGATTCACCAACTAAAACCGCTGAATAGCCTCTATTCCAAAATCGTGAATGATCACTGTTTGGTGTTCCAGGATTAACAACATTTACTACAAGGTTAAAACCATAGGTAGGATTGTTTAAAACTGCAATAATATCATCTTTCATTGCAATAGAATTTGCAATTGGTCTTACATCGATATCAAAATTATCATCATTATTACCATCATAACCCATCATATCAATATTTAAAACACCTAAAATATTATCTCCATTATTAAAAGCCTCAGTTGCATAATGATTTGCTCCTAAAAGTCCATTTTCTTCTTGATCCCAAAGCGCGTAAACAATTGTATTATCAAAACACTGTTTAGATAAAATTCTTGCAATTTCTAGAACAGCAATTGTACCACTAGCATTATCATCAGCACAATAATTAGCAACCGAATCGTAATGAGCACAAATTATATAAATGTTATTCGGATTTGTTTTTCCTAATTGAGTTGCAATAATATTTCTGCCGTTTGCACTATAAACTTGATCTGTGATAGTCAAATTATTATACTGCTCAAACTCTTGCTTTATATAATCTGCTGCAATATCGTTATTACTACTTACTCTATTAAGTATAGTTACTGTATTGCCATCTACAACAGTTGGAATTTCTCCAGAAAATTCTTGAACTTTTAAAGAAAGCGTATCTAAATTAACTAAATTAATTAATTCATTAATAGACTGTGAATACGATATTGCTGAAAACAATATAGCGCATAACACATTAATAATCAGTTTGTTCATTTTGGGTTTTTATTGTAATAAGCATCAAATATAGTGTATTTTAACAAAATTTAAGTTGAATTAATTTGCATATGTTATTTTTTATTCTACATTTGTAGAGTACATTCTAAAAACGTAGAGCAATGCAATTAACAAAAACAGAGGAAGACTTAATGAACCATCTATGGAAACTGGAGAAAGCTTTCATGAAAGATTTATTAGATGCTTATCCAGAGCCAAAACCTGCAACAACAACAGTTGCAACGTTGTTAAAGCGAATGACAGATAAGAAATTTGTTGGTTATACATTGTATGGTAAATCACGAGAATACTATCCATTGGTTAAGAAGAAAGATTACTTTTCAAAACACGTTAATGGTCTAATAAAAAACTTTTTTAATGATAGTGCGTCACAATTTGCATCGTTTTTTACTAAAGAAACCGATTTAACAAAAGAAGAATTGGAAGACCTAAAAAAACTCATAGATAACGAAATTAAAAACAAATAATCATGCTCATCTACATTCTAAAATTCTCGGCTTGTTTATTCATTTTTATGGCATTTTATAAATTGTTTTTAGAAAGAGAGACAATGCATCAATTAAAGCGTTTTTACTTGTTATTTGCTTTGGTTTTATCTATTGGTTTTCCTTTGATAACCTTCACTCAATTTGTTGAACCTGTAACAATCACCCAAAATTTTACGAATGCACAACAAATTGTATTTGAACATGAAGCAATTGAGCAAGCTAGTTTATGGGATTATTTACCACAACTATTATGGACAGTCTATGGTATTGGTGTGTTAATTTTTAGTTTAAAGTTTGTGTTAAACCTCAATGTTATTTTTAAAAAGATAAATCGTAACCCAAAATTAAAAGCTCATCGTTATATAAATGTATTGTTGAGTGATGAAGTAACACCTCACACGTTTTTTAATTATATCTTTTTAAATAAATATAAATACGAATCGCAACAAATTCCTCAAGAAGTCTTTATACATGAACAAACTCATGCTGAACAAAAACATAGTTTAGATATCTTATTTATTGAATTATTACAAATACTATTTTGGTTTAACCCATTACTCTATTTTATAAAAAGAGATATTAAACTTAATCACGAATTTTTAGCAGATAAGGCCGTTTTACTTAACGGCATACAACCTTCGCAATATCAACAACTATTATTAGCATTCTCATCAAATGCAGCAGAACCTCAATTGGCTAATGCCATCAATTATTCATCAATCAAAAAACGATTTACAATTATGAAAACACAAACATCTAAACAAAAAAAGTGGTTAAGAAGCTTATTACTTCTACCATTAGTTGCACTAACACTTTATGGATTTAGTGATAGAAATATTGAACTAAAACAACAGCTTTCATCTATTATTAATAATGATAAAATACAAGATGTTATAATTAAAATAGATAAAAATCAAGAAATATTTCTTAATGAGCTTCCTATTAAAATGCAAGACCTATCTAAAGAAATAAATAAGCTGAACACTCATTTAACTTTAGAACAAAAGAGAAAATTTTTATACGCTGAAATTTATCATCACACAAATACTACAAAGGAATTAGTAAAATTTATTCAAGAGACTTTAAGAGAATCAGATATTTGGAATTATAGTACAGCAAATCTTGATTTTGAAGTAAATGGAAAAGTTAAAATAAAAAGCCCACATTTACCTTTTACTCCTTTAAGCGAACTTTCAGATGAAGATAAAACAATATACTATTATTTATTAAACAACTATAGAGAATGGTTAAAAGTGAATAAACCTAATAGAGAGTTAGAAGAAACTAAAAATGGATATATTATTAAAGATGAAAATAATAAAATCATAATAAGTACTGACCCTGAAATAGAAGCTATTCCTATTGAAGAAATGTTAGGCAAAAATTCAGAATGGTCTGTTGATGTAAAAGTAGATTTTACAGAAGATTCAATTCAACAAAAAGCAACTCCAGAAGAAGTTGCAGAATACAACAAGTTAGCTAAAAAATACAATACACAACCAAAAGAGAAGCATGTTGTTAAGTTAGATGATCTAAAACGTTTGGAATACATTTATAACAAAATGTCTAAAGACCAAAAAGCATCTTCAGAGCCATTTCCAGATTGTCCACCTCCTCCACCAGCACCAAAAGTAATTAAAGGAAAAGAGTTATCGCCTCCTCCTCCAATTCCAGCTGATGCAACACCTACTCAAAAAAAGAAAATGCAAAATGCTGTGGATGATTACAACAACAAAGTACCACCTCCACCTCCACCTCCAGCGCCAAAATCGCCTTTAGACCACGTCATTGAAATGGCTAAAAAAGGAGCTTCGTTTTATTATGAAGGAAAGTCTATTTCATCAGACGAAGCAATAGGTTTATTAAAGAAAAATGATAAACTTAATATTTCAACAAAAGAATCAAATTCTAAGCAACCAAAGGTTTATATCACTACAAAACCAATTGTAATTAAGAATTAGAAAATCAAAACCTATAAAAAGACCTTTAAATTTGATGAATTGAAAGGTCTTTTTCATTAAATCATGTAACAAATTCACTAACTTAACGTTCTAATAGACAACCTGTCCTGAGCGTAGTCGAAGGGTCAATCAAAATCAAATCACGTTATGTTAAAAAAATTCTTCATTGTCTGTTCTGGGTCTGACACAGATATTCTCGACAACTGTTCTATAGGAGAACAAAATAAATACGCAGGTATTGGCGCTACCGTATTTTTTACAGCTGTTATGGCTACAATTGCTGCTAGCTATGCACTTTATACTGTTTTTGATAATCTTTATACTTCAATTGGTTTTGGATTAATTTGGGGTTTACTCATTTTTAATTTAGATAGATTTATTGTTTCCACTATTAAAAAACGTAATAGTGTAATGGATGAATTAATACAAGCCACTCCACGTATTATTCTTGCAGTTATTATTGCAGTTGTGATTTCTAAACCTTTAGAATTAAAAATTTTTGAAAAGGAAATTAATCAAGTCCTTTTAGAACAAAAAAATGAACTGACACTTGCTAATAAAGATCAAATAGCATTACAATTTAATCCTACGGTTGAAGGATTACAGAACGATATTAATAGCTTACAATCTGAAATTACTACTAAAGAAACAGAAGTGAATGCCCTTTATGACACTTATATTACAGAAGCCGAAGGGACTGCTGGTACAAAACTATTAGGCAAAGGACCTGTTTATGCTGAAAAGAGAGAAAAACATGATGCTGCATTAGCAGAATTACAACAGCTAAAAACAGATAATAAAGCAAAAATCACAGCAATTGAAGGTCAAATTGTACAATTACAAAACGATTATAATACACAAGTAGCCTCAACCCAACCAATAATTGACGGTTTTGATGGATTAATGGCTCGTGTTAATGCCTTAAGTAAATTACCTTGGCTGCCTTCATTTTTTATATTTCTGCTGTTTCTGGCTATTGAAACATCACCTATTTTCGCTAAATTGTTATCACCAAAAGGAGAATACGATTATAAGTTAGAGGATGCTGAAACTGCAGTAAAAATTTGGGTAGAACAAAAGGTTAATGAGCGTAATATTCTTTTAAAAACTGATATGTCAATCAACAATAAAATTTACAATGATATTGCTGAAGAAGATGAATTATATCAGTACAAACGAAAAAAAGCTCGCGAACTAATGCAATTGCAAGCTGATGCTTTTTTTAAACATCAGAAAAATGCGTTGTAATTAAGCTGCGCTTTCAGATTTAAAATGTTCATATAAATCATCGCAACCTAAACCTATAATCGATAAGTTTTTGTGTTTTGTTATTGACTCATTATGAAGTTGTGCTAAAGCATTAACACCATAAGTATCTATACTTTCTAAATCTTCGATACTCAAAGTTAACGAACTAAATTTGTCGAAAATATTTTTAAATTCATTTTGAAAAACAGCTACATTCTGTCTGTTTAGAACACCCTTTATTTTAAAATGGTTGTTGTAGTGTGTAATTTGTAGATTCATAATAACATAATTTAAACTGGTTAAACGTTTGAGGGGATTATGCTATTAATCAAAGTATTACAGAGTAAATATCTGTTTATAAAATGAGTAGTCAAAAGATATTCGTTGAAATGACTTCTAGTATCGTTGAAAATATATAAAGTTCTCTACGGCACGATAACACGCACACTTATAGGTTATTATGATTAGAACTTTCTGTCTGGTAAGTACATTGTCATATCTAAAGACGTCTTTTTGTCTGAAATTATTTCAGATACTAATTTACCAGTTCCGGTTCCCATACTCCAACCCATCATGGCATGTCCAGCTGCTATTGTTAGGTTGCTACATTTTGATGATTTACCAATATATGGTAATCCGTCTGGCGATACTGGTCGTAATCCGCAAGCTGCACTATCTTTCTCTTCAGAAGTTAATTTAATTTCAGGATAGTATCGTGTCGCTGCATTTGCAATAGCTTCAACTCTAACTCTATTTATATTATGGTTTATTCCTGCAATTTCCATTGTACCAGCAAACCGTGTAAAGCCATTCATAGGAGTTACAGCAACTTTTGCCTCAGCTAAAATAGAAGGAATTTGAATTCCAGTATTCTGATTTGTATTAATTCTGTAACCTTTTCCTGCTTGTAAAAGTAGTTTTAACCCTAGCTTTTTACTTAATATATGACTCCATGATCCTGCAGCTAGAACAAATTCATCTGCCTTAAAAGTTTGATTGTTAGTTTTAATAGAAACAATTTTCCTATTTACTACTTCTAAATCTTCAACTTTCTCATTTGAGTAAAAAGTAACTCCAACAGCTTTTAAATATGCTTTCATTTCATCCATAAACTCATGTGGTGTAGTATGTGAATCACATTTATAAAAAGTTGCTCCTTTAACATTCAAATTAATATTAGGCTCTAAAGCTTCTAATTCCTTTACGCTAATCTCTTTAGCATCTAATCCTTCACGTTTAGCCAAAAGTGCTGTTTTAATCTCTTCCTCTAGCATTTTTTCAGTTTGGCAAAGCATTAATAATCCTTTTTTTTCATAGTGAAATGTGAAACTTTCATCACGTTTTATATCATCATATAAATCTTGACTCATCAAAGAAATATCTTTTATCGCTGGAATGGCTTTTTTAACATGACTAGCATTACATGATTTATTGAATGCTAATGTCCATTTTAAAAAATCTGAATCTAAACGTGGCTTTATGTATAACGGACTTGCAGAATTAAGCATCCATTTTAGCCCCTTTTTCATAACTCCAGGAGCAGACAAAGGTATGATATGACTAGGCGACAAATATCCTGCATTTACATATGAAGCTCCTCCATCCATGTTAGATTGATCAATTATAGTTACTTGATGACCTTCCTTTTGAAGATAATACGCAGAACATAATCCTATGATTCCGCCTCCAATTATAATTACTTTTTTACTCATATTATATCACTTGAAATCCGAAAGCATAAGGATCGTCATCAGAATCTATTGTTATTGTATTATGTCCATAAATTTTTGCCCAACCTTTTACACTAGGTATAATAGCTAATTTACCACCTAAAACGGTTTCCTTTTCAACTCTTCCAATAAATTTACTTCCAATAAAACTCTCGTGTATAAAGTCTTCACCAACCTTAAGTTTTCCTTTAGCATGTAATTGTGCCAATCTTGCTGAAGTTCCTGTTCCGCAAGGGCTTCTATCTATAGCTTTATCTCCATAAAATACTGCGTTTCTACCATGTGATGACAGGTCAATTGGGTTACCTGTCCAAAGCATATGTGTTACATCTTTTATGGTTTCATTTTCTGGATGAATAAATTTATTTGGGTATTTTTCATTTATGCGCTGTCTTACAATTTGTGAAAACTGAATTATTTTAGAAGCTGAAAAATCATGCACTCCTGAGAAGTTTTGCTGTGGATCTACAATTGCATAATAGTTTCCACCATAAGCAACATCAAAAGTAATTTCCCCTAATTCTGGGCACTCAACAGTTAAACTTTCAGCGGCTAAAAAACTTTTAACATTGGTTAATTTTACCCAATCTACTTTAGCACCTGTTTGCTGATATTGAATTTCAACTAAACCTGCTGGTGCCTCCATTTTTATTTTTCCAGGAACTTTGGGAGTGACCAATCCTTCTTCAATAGCAATTGTAATTGTACCAATGGTTCCATGCCCACACATAGGTAAACACCCTGAAGTTTCTATAAATAATATAGCAAAATCATTTTCAGGATTGAGAGGTGGATATAAAATAGAGCCACTCATCATATCATGTCCACGAGGTTCAAACATTAAGCCTTTTCGTATCCAATCGTATTCCTTTAAAAAGTGTTGACGCTTCTCACTCATTGTATTTCCGACTAGCTTAGGACCACCATCTTTTACAACTCTAACAGGGTTTCCACAAGTATGTCCATCGATACAAACAAAGGTGCTTTTACTCATTATGATAATTACTTTTTATATAAAATTTCTATAATAAACACTCTAGTTTCATGATGATGTAAAGTTAATTTTTTTTTACACATTTTGGTATCTTTACCCCTATCAAGAATTAACTTTTTCCTAAAAATATTTTCAACTTTTTCTTTCTAAAGATTTTTTTATTCTAAACACAATATTCAAGTAAATATTGCTTCATTTGCACGGACAAATTTTTTGATTTTAATATTTGTTTTTCGATTCATTTTAACATTGTTTTTGATTTTTTTTATTTTTTTTAACATTTTTATTAATTATTTAATAATTTATTATCATTTTGAATAAGAATGTTTTAGCGAAAGGTTTTTTCAATACATTTGGCTATTATTCTAAAACTATGTTACTTATGAAAAAACTATTACTATTATCTTTTATTTTAGCAGGTTTTGTTTCTCCAGCACAAGAAACACAGTATTATACTGCTTTACCTAATAATGGATCTACATCCGGACTATCAAGAGCTCCACAAGGAACGCAACGTTATATTAGAACTGTGTATTTGATTACCAGTGCAGAAGCAACTGCTTCAGGGTTAGTTAATGGTGATGTTATTAACTCGATTGGTTTTCTTTATTCAACAGCTCAAAACATTGCAACAACAGGAAATTTTATTGTGTATATGCAAAATACAGCAGATGCAACTAATACAAAATCTACAACTTGGTCTACAGCAATTTCAGGAATGACTACAGTTAGTAATTCTACATTTACTATTCCTGCAGCAACAGGTCAAGCGTTTCACACTTTTTCTGGCGGCTCACCATTTACATATACTGGTGGAGCAATCTATGTTGCTTTTGATTATCAAAATGCTGCTGGACCATTAGCTACAACTGGAAACGTGGCTTTATGTAGTAATACATTAACCGCAGGTTTAAAAAATGCACAAAGCACAACTGCAATTCCAACAACTTTAACAAGCACTTCTAACTTTAGACCTCATACATTTCTTGGCAAAAATGTAGCTTGCGCATCTCCTTTAAATATTGCTACATCTAATATAACACTAATAGGTGCTGATGTAACTTGGACAGGAGCAGGAACCAATTATTCAATTCAATATGGAACACAAGGATTTACTATTGGTAATGGAACAATTGTTAACAATATTTCAAGCCCTTATACTATACCTAGTTTAAATTCTGGAACTGCTTATAGTTATTATATTAAAAAGTTTTGTACTGCACCAAATGAAAGTATTTGGGATGGACCATATAATTTTACAACTCTCTTTACACCTGCAACTCCTCCTTATTCTTATGGATTTGAAGCTAATGGTGATTGGAGTATTTTAAATGCTGGAACTGGAAATAATTGGGGATTATATACTGCAACAGGAACTGGTGCAATTCCTGCAGCTGCTGAAGGTACAGCTTATGCTGCTTACCCATTTAATTCAACTAACGCTGCTAATGCTTGGTTATTTTCTAGGGCTTTAAATCTAACAGCTGGAACGTCTTACAACGTTGATTTTAAGTATAGAACTGCTGATGGTACTCCTGCATATCCAGAAAACTTTAAAGTTACTATGGGTACAGATAAAACTGTCGCTGCTCAAACTAATACTTTACAAACTTACAACTCTACAACTGTTCAGGTTTGGACTCAAGCTAACTTAACGTTTATACCTTCTACAACTGGAGTTTATTATCTAGGGTTTCATTGTTTTTCTGCTGCTGACCAATATGTTTTAGCTGTAGACGATGTGCAAATAACACAAACTTTATCAACAGAAGAGTTTTCACAATCTAAAATTAATGTGTATCCAAATCCTGTAAAGGATATTTTAAATATTAAGAGTGATATTCCTAATATAGAAAGTATTACAATTACAGATTTAAACGGAAGAACAGTTAAATCTATTAATTATAATACTGTCTCTGAAGTAAATTGTAACATTTCTGATTTAAACTCTGGAATCTATTTCTTAAGAATAGCATCAACAGATGGAATACTAGACAAAAAAATTATTAAAAACTAATTTAAATACATTCTAACAAAAAGGTGATAAGAAAACTCTTATCACCTTTTTTTATTTATAATTTTACCTATCAAGAATGCTATTTACTTTTTAGAGTCGCTAATTGTATTTTTTATATAATTATTTACACGCTCTTCCAAAATCGCCAAAGTCACTGTCCCTTGCTCTAAAATAATTTCATGAAACTCTCGAATATCAAATTTTGAGCCTAGTTCCTTTTCAGCTTTTTTGCGTAACTCTCTAATTTTTAATTCTCCAATTTTATAAGACAGCGCTTGTCCTGGCCAAGAAATATAACGATCAGTTTCAGTATTAATTTCGTGTAAAGACAATGCTGTATTTATAGACATATAATCTACTACTTGTTCTCTAGTCCATCCCTTTGCATGTATTCCTGTATCAACAACTAATCTGCAAGCACGCCACATCTCGTAAGTTAGCTTGCCAAATTGCTCATAAGGCGTGGTATACATTCCCATTTCGTCAGCTAAAAATTCAGAATATAATCCCCAACCTTCACCGTAAGCAGATAGATATAGATTTTTTCTAAACTGCGGAATACTATCACCAAGTTCATTATTTAAACTCCCTTGTAAATGATGCCCAGGAACAGCTTCGTGAACTGTTAAAGATGGTAACGTATATAAAGTTCTACTTGGTAAGTCGTATGTATTTACCCAATAATACCCTGGATCTGTACTTTCTTTATAAGTACCAATATAACGTCCTCCTGTATATTTGGGAGCAATTGCATCAGGTACTGGAGCCACACCATAAGGTTTACGAGGTAACGTTTTGAAAAAACGAGGCAATTGTGCATCAGCACGTTTTGCCATATCACGAGCAATCATCAACAATTGTTCTGGTGTTTCTGCATAAAATTGTTTGTCTGTTCTTAAGAAATGAAAGAAATCAGCAAAGCTGCCTTTAAAATTTAAATCTTTGATAATTTGCTCCATTTCAGCCTTTATACGAGCAACTTCTTTTAACCCGATTTGATGAATATCGTCTGCAGAATATTGAGTGCTTGTTGTATAGAAATTGATCCTATTTTGATAAAAATCATTCCCATTTGGCGTTTCAAAAACACCTAAAGTGGTTCTTGTTTTTGGAAAGTATTCGGTTTCAAAAAAAGTCTTTATACGTTTAAACTCTGGAGTTACTTTGGTTTCAATGGCAATTTTTGCAGCTGTTAAAACCGAATCCTTTTGAGCATTACTTAAATCTGATGGTAAATTTTTAAAAGGCGAATAATAAAAACTATCTTCAAAATGGTCTACAATATGATCATTATAAGTTGACTCATATCCTTTAAAAATAACCAAAGGTTGTGAAATACCTTTTTCTAATCCTTCACGTAAGTTGGCGAGATTTTGATTTACAAATTCTGGAATAGCATTAAGTTTTTTTAAATACTCTTTAACCTGAAAATAGTCAGCTAAAGGTCTTACTTGATAAGTTAAGTCATTATGAAATCCTGCATCAGATAATAAAGGGTTTAAATACTGCTCGAATTTGTGATAATCAATCTGGTCTTGAAGTACAAACGCCAGAAGATCAGCAGAAATTCTATCGGTTTCGGTTAATTTGATTTTATCAATTTTTAATAATTCGTCCAAAGTATTTTGAGCAAAATCAGCTTCAGATTTGTAATAGTCTTTTGTGTACAATCCTAAAGGATATTTATTTCTGTCATAACCTTCGTGGTCCTGATAGGTTTCAATGATATTTTGAAGTGATTTTGGTTTGCTAAAATCTTCTTTATTCTTACAACCAAAAATTACTACCAATAAAAGAACTGAAACAATCTTTAAAAACCTCATATCTTATCTGTTGTTTGTTTATTATTTACTAGACGTGAAATCCCTAACGGGTTTTCATTTTTAAGCTCATTTGGCAGCAACTCATTTGGCCAATCTTGATAACTAAAAGGTCTCACCCAACGTTTTATTGAATGAATACCAACTGCTGTGAAACGACTATCTGTTGATGATGGATAAGGTCCACCATGTGTCATTGAAGGGCAAACCTCAACTCCTGTAGGAACTCCATTATAAATAATTCGTCCTACTCTGTTTTGTAGTGCAGAAATCACTTCTAGATATTGTGATACTTCATCACTTTCAGCTATTAAAGTTCCTGTTAATTGACCTTCTAATTTTGATATTATTTGCTCTAATTGTATAGCATTTTCACACTGTACAACTATAGAATATGGTCCAAAAACCTCTTGATGCAAGGTTGGATTTTCTAAAAAGGTTTTGCCTTCAACTGTTGTTATGGTTTGTCGAGCATAATTAGTTTTTACTTCAGCATTATAACTTGCAACAACATTTAATTCAGGTTGAGACGTTGCTTTTTTCTTGTTGTTTTCGTAAGCTCCAATAATATTTGGATGCAGCATTACTGATGGTTCAATTTTTAGAATTTCATCAGATAAGTTCTGAATGAATTCAGACAAGCTTTCGCTTTTAATCCCTAATAACAAACCAGGATTTGTACAAAACTGACCTGTTCCTAAAGTGATAGAACTTGCGTAAGTTTTTGCCAAAGATTCATTTCTGTTTTTTAATGCTTTTGGAAGCATTATAACAGGGTTGATACTTCCCATTTCGGCAAATACAGGAATTGGTTCCTCTCGTTGTGCTGCCAAATCGTACAATGCTCGACCTCCTTTTATACTTCCTGTAAAACCAACTGCTTTTACTCCTTTATGTTTTACTAATTGAGAACCTACTTCAATTCCGCTTGAATTTAAATTTGAGAACACACCATTTGGCATACCTGTTTTTTGTGCTGCTTTTACAATGGCTGAAGCTACTAATTCTCCTGTTCCTGCATGCATTGGATGTGACTTTACAATCACTGGACAACCTGCCGCAAACGCTGCTGCTGTATCGCCTCCAGCTGTTGAATATGCCAAAGGGAAATTGCTTGCTCCAAAAACCACAACTGGACCAAGTGGTACTAATAGTTTACGTATATCAGATTTTGGCATTGGTTGACGTTCTGGTTGAGCTGTATCAATGGTTGCCTCAACCCATGACCCTTCGGTTACCAAATCGGCAAACATTCTTAATTGACCAATTGTTCTTCCTCGTTCTCCTTTTGCTCGTCCTTCTGGCAAGCCAGTTTCGGAACAATAGGTTTGAATTAATGCATCATCTAATGCTAAAATCTCATCAGCAATAGCATTTAAAAAAGCTGCTTTTTTCTTTCCTGAAATAGTTCTAAATGTTTTAAAAGCTTCTGAAGCTAATACAACAGCTTCATTAATTTCATCAGAAGTTGCTTCTGTAAAAACAGTTTCGTTTTCAATATTTAATAGCGGATTAAATGTTTTATATGTCTTGCTTCCTTTAGCTGATTGATTATTCCCTATGTAGTTTTTTCCTGTTATCATTTTCTTTTTATTCTTTCTAGGTGTTTCTCTATATCAACAGGTTTATGAATCACTTTTGTTGATACTGGATATTTTATTAATAATGCTTCTGGTCGTGTTGGACGTTTTTCAAATCCACCACCACAATTTGGACACACATTTTGTAAAACATTTTCAGTGCAATCTTTACAGAATGTACACTCGAATGTGCAAATCATTGCCTCTTGTGAATTGAAAGGTAATGATTTGTTACAATGTTCGCATGTTGGTCTTATTTCTAACATTTTTTTGTGTTAAGGATTGAGGCTTTGTTTGAGCTCTTTAGTTTTTATAGATTCCGCATGGTATTGCTGAATGATAAAAAGGTAAAAGCGAGTGCCAAAAGCCTGACTTTACTGGTCTCTCGACACCGCTCGAGATGACAGTAAAGGAACACCCAAATTATATTACAAATTTTTATAATTTGGCAATGTTGGTCTATTTTTTAAACTATCCTCAATGATTTTAATCACTTGTTTACGTTCATCGCCATGTAAAGGCAAACGTGGTGCTCTCACATTTTCAGTACCAATTCCTGTATAAACTTCTGCCAGTTTTATATTCTGTACTAATTTAGGGTTTATATCTAACTCTAACAACGGTAAAAACCAGCGATAGATTTCGATAGCTTCTTTGATACGTCCTGCTTTTTGAAGCTCGTAAATAGCAACCGTTTCGGCTGGAAAAGCACATACTAAACCAGCTATCCATCCATCAGCTCCCATTAGTAAACTCTCCAGTGCAATAGTATCTACTCCTGTCATAATTTTGAGTCGGTCACCAAAACGATTTTTAATTCTAGTAACGTTAGATATATCTCTTGTAGATTCTTTTACTGCTTCAATGTTTTTACACTTTAATAATTCGTCAAACATATTTAAAGTGACTTCAACTTTATAATCTACAGGATTGTTATATACCATAATTGGCAATGAAGTACTGTTGGCAACCGCTTTAAAATACTCAACAGTTTCTCTGTCTCCAGATTTGTATCGCATTGGTGGCAACATCATGAGCCCTTTTGCACCATCAACTTCAGCTTTTTGTGCTGCTAAAATGGCTCCTTTTGTAGTTTGTTCCGCAATATTGATAAGTACTGGCACTTTACCTTTAACTATATCTACTGTTGCAGTAGTTAAAAGTCTTTTTTCTTCATCAAGTAATGTGCTGGCTTCACCTAATGTTCCACCAAGAACAATTCCATGAACTCCAGCTTCTAATTGCGCTTTGATATTGAGTTCGAAGGTTTTTAAATCGAGCTCATCATTATCTGTAAACTTCGTTGTAACTGCTGGCATAACGCCTTTCCATTGTATACTCATAAATAACATTTTTTGATACAGTAAAAATAGCTTTTGATGACAGTATTTATTTATTAGTTGTTATCCTTAATCGATACTATATTATCTAATAAATAAGTATAATATAATTATTTTGAATAGTATTTAATTATTTTTGAGAGCTGTATAAATTTTAGTATCACATGAAAGTGTTACCTTTTAAAATACCAAAACCTGAACAGGATGCTTTTGTATTTCAAGTAGATAAAGACGAGGTATTTTATGATAAACTGCATCAGCATGAAGAAATTCAATTAAGTTTAATTGTTGAAGGTGAAGGCACACTTATAGTTGGCGATACTGTAAATTATTATTCTAAAAATGATATTTTGGTTATCGGAAGCCATATTCCGCATGTGTTTAAAAGTGATGTAAAAGCCTCAAAAAACTCACATATGTTAACTTTATTTTTTACTAAATATTCCTTTGGCGAAAGCTTTTTTCAACTCGAAGAATTGAAAACATTGGAGAATTTTTTTCAACGTTCTAAACATGGCTTTAAAGTGCTTTCAAAACAAAAACTAATGAAAGAGTTGTTTTTTCAACTTGAAAATGCTTCAAAATTTAATCGGTTTATCATATTACTAAACCTTATTAAAACCGCATCTGTTGCGAATTACAAAAGTTTATCTTCCTTTATTTATGATAAAATATATTCAGATAATGAAGGGAACAGAATGCGAAATGTATTTGAATATACCATGAATAACTTTGAAAAAGACATTTCATTAAGCGTCATTTCTGAAGTCGCTAATATGACCAAAAATGCCTTTTGCAAATACTTTAAAAAGCGTACCAATAAAACCTATGTTCAGTTTTTAAACGAATTGAGAGTTGAAAACGCAAGTAAGCTTTTAGCATCAAAAAATGAACTTTCAATAACAGAGATTGCTGAACTTTCTGGCTACAATAATATATCTAATTTTAACAGACAGTTTAAAGCTTTTAAGAAAGTAAACCCTTCTGAATTTAGAAAAAAGTTTAAGTCTTCTTTACGTATTTAGTAATGATAACTATTTGCTGACCATCAACTTTACCTTCAATATATTCAGCATTTTCATGATCTAAACGAATGTTTCTAACAGCTGTACCTTGTTTTGCAACCATACTAGAACCTTTCACTTTTAAGTCTTTTATCAAGACAACAGAATCGCCATTTTCTAAAATAACACCATTAACATCGCGATGGATGATTTTTGCTGATTCATCTTCATGTTCGCCAGTTGCTCTTGCTAGCGCTAACGCTTCGTCATCGAGATACATCATATCTAATAAATCTTTTGGCCAACCTTCATTTCGTAATCTTTGTAACATACGCCAAGCCATAATTTGTACAGCAACATGCTCACTCCACATACTATCATTTAGACATCGCCAATGATTGACATCCATTTCGGTATTGCCTTCGATTTGATCCAGACATGTTTTACAAACCAATACATCATTAGCCACATTTTCATTTAATGATGGTGGAATGGTATATTGTGACAAGCTATTTTTAGAAGCACAAAGTTCGCATTGATTATTACTTCTATCTTGAAGCATTTGAAGTACACTCATGTTGATAATTTTGATTTTGCAATGATACACTTAATTAAAACTTGAAGCAAACTAAAAAGGATGCCAAATGACATCCTTTAATATTAATTAGTTATTGTTTAGCTATTTACGAAGCTCAGCAATGGCAGTATAAACTTGGTCTCCATGAACACCTGTTGTGTACTTATTATATTTTTCAAAAAAAGCTTTGCGAGACTCTGGAGTTTTCCAATGTGCTCTAACTAATTCTCCATTTCTCTCTGCCATTTTTTCTAAATCGCTCATTGAATCTAAAAAATATGCGTGCATAAATTCGGTTCTATCTGCTCCCCAAGCATGCATATGCGGATAGTAGCCTTTTATGTATTCATTTTTATGGATTACGTTTTCAACAAATTCTTTGTTTAACTCGTTAAACTCTTTGTTTGATCCTTCTTTTGGAAATGCAAAATGTTGTCTTTGTAGATATAAAATTTTGTCTTCAGTTAAATCAGAACTTAAGGGTTTAGAACCAGGTAAAACAGCATAAATTTCATCTGAATGGTTTACAGAGTAAAAATCGTTTTGTCTTTTTAGGAACGCTGTTCTCACTTTTTCATCTGGCCATGCTTCTTTTTCTAATTCACCGTTTCGAGTAGAGGCTTTGTCAATATTTTCCCAACTACTAAAAACTTGTACATATTTTAACTCGGTATTATCATCGCTCCAACGATGTAAATAAAAGCCAGCTCCCATAATGTATTGGTTTTTTCTGGTGACCTTTTCAAGGTATTCTTTTTCAGTTTTTACCCAAGTAGTATCTTGATTTTCCATGTTCCAATGCATGGTTGTAACCGTATAGTATTGAGGTGTTTCAGCATCTTGAGCTACTGTAGCATTCGTAAATAGTAAGGCAAACAATGCCATGACAATTAATAGTTTTTTGGTTGTTTTCATAATTGAATAAATTAATGTTAGTATAAATTGATTAATAGCTTACTACCTTTAATTTGGGACAATACAAACAACTCAATTGGGACTTATAAGATTAAGTCTTTGTTACATTTCTGTGGAGAGATAAATAAATGTAAAGTATAAATTTACGAAAAAATATTCAAATAATTGATTTTCAATAATTTGTAGCTTATTTACTACATAGATATTTGATCGCGAAGTTTTTTAGGCATCCCTTTTACAACCATATCGTATGAGTGGTCAATTAATTCTATAAGGAATTTTGTAGAAACTTCTCCAGACGTTAGAGAAACCGAATTCCAATGAACTTTGCTCATGTGGTAACCAGGATAAATACTATCATATTGTGCGCGAAGTTCTTCTGCATACTCAGGATCGCATTTTAGATTAATAAATCTGTCACCAACCTCCCATTTTTCTAGACCAACCAAGGCAAACATTTTTCCTAAAACCTTAAAAACTAGTGTGTGTTCATCAAAAGGAAAATCTTCAGTAACAGCTTTTTTGCTTAAACAATATTCGCGAAGTTGTTCTATATTCATTGTTATTATAATAAACGTTCCATTACTTTTTCAGGATGTTTAAGTTCTATGTAACCAAATTGTTTGTACAACTTGTGAGCATCAGAAGTTTTTAACATCCAAACCTTACACGATTGTAATTGAGGCTCTTCATTTATGGCTTTCATCAACTGCTTTGAATAGCCTTTGCCTCTATATTCTGGTAAAACAAACACATCCATTAAATAAGCAAATACTGTATAATCGGTTGCCAATCTTGCGAAACCTATTTGTTTTCCATCTAAATACATTCCAAAACACAAACAATGCTCAATCGTTTTTTTAACTTCTTCAAGCGTTCTTCCTTTTGCCCAATAGGTTTCAGTCAAAAACTGATGAATGACATCGATTTGGAGCTTTTCTTTATCAGTTGAAATTGTTATCATTCCAAAATTTTATATAAAACAGGTTTGCTTGGTGTTGCATCATTTTCAAAAGGCGCAATTTGAAGATTTAACATATAGCAACCATCTTTTACTTTGTTAGGCACATAAATAAACTCTGTAATTGTAGCATCCAATCTCAACTTTCCTTTAGTATTCCAAAACGCATTATGAGCTAGTAATTTACCTTCATCTTTTTCTTTATCTACACTCGGCAAATCTATTAACAAGTGCTTTATATTTTTGCTTTTTAAGTATTCTGCGGCTTCCTCTAAAAGGTAGGTTGGATTAGTATTTGAGTATTGTTTAGATTTTTTATCCTTCATATTGGGAAGGGTTCTTAACACAACAGCATCTCTTTTTTTATTGCCAAGGGCAAATTGAATTTGAGTTTTTGAAATCACAAAATCGTCATTGATAACTTCTGGCGCGACTGTAATAACCTCAGCTAAAAAGAAAAACTGTTTTAAATTTTTATTGATAGAATGTACCTCTTTTGTAATATGACCAACACATTCAGTATGTGTACCATGTGCATGAGGATTAAACATAATGTTGTTGAAATTAACATCTGCTCCTTTTTCAACACTACCAATCCAATCGCCACTTTTTACTGGTTCAATTTTTGGTTCTTCTAAATACCATGCATTTACATTGGTTTTAGACGCTCGCATTGGAATAGAAATGTCTAACGGTTTTGATAAATCTATTTGTAATTTCTTAGAGTTATATTGAATTGTTGCAATCAAGATAAATTAATTTTAAAGAGGTCTGAAGCGATACCATCGCTTAAAAATTTTCCTTTTTTAGTGACCAATAATTTGTTGTTATCAAGATACAACAAATGTTCGTTAATATGTTTTTGAGAATGTTCTAAAAGATAATTTTTGTACTGCTGTCCAAAATTTTGTTCCACTTTTTCTAACGAAACTCCCCAAACTGTGCGTAATCCTGTCATTACATACTCGTTATACTTATCGGTTATTGAAAGTGTTTCGGTTTCAATTGGCACTATATTTTGCTCTAAAGATTTGATATATTTTGAATTGTTTCTCACATTCCAACCACGCTCATTTCCATTAAAAGAATGAGCCGAAGGTCCAATCCCTAAATATGGTTTTCCGAGCCAATAAGCTGAATTATTTTTACTAAAATACTCTGGCTTTCCAAAATTAGAAAGTTCGTAATGTACAAACCCAGCAGCTTCCAATTTCTCTATTAAGATATGAAATTGCTCTTGTGCTAAATCATCATCAACATTTTTTATGACACCTTTTTTTATAAAGGTTTCTAGAGCTGTTTTAGGCTCTACTGTTAATGCATAACTGGAAATATGAGGTATATTGTATGATAAAACAGTTTCGATATTTTCAATCCAACGCTCATTACTCAATCCTGGAATACCATAAATTAAATCGACAGAAATGTTCTGAAAATGCTTTGTTGCTTCTTCTAAACATTGTTTCGCTTCTTTTGCATTGTGTGCACGATTCATCAGTTTTAAATCGTCTTCAAAAAAAGATTGGATACCTATGCTTAAACGATTAATTTCTGTATTTGCCAGTGAGCTGACTTGTTCTTTACTTAAATCATCTGGATTAGCTTCTAATGTTATTTCTGGGTTTTCAATGACTTTGTAATTCTTATATACAGAATTGATTATTAATTCAATTTCGTCTTTAGTTAATAAGCTTGGTGTACCTCCACCAAAATATATGGTTTCAACTGTTTGGTTTTTGAATTCATCTTTACGTAACTCCAATTCTTTCACCAATGCATTTAGTAAATCATCTTTTTTCTTTAATGACGTCGAAAAATGAAAATCACAGTAATGACAAGCTTGTTTGCAAAATGGAATATGTATGTAAATTCCTGACATTATTTCTTAACTCTATCTTCATTCTGCTTAACAAAAGCAGCCCAACCAGTATAACTTTTACCAATCTCTACTTTACCTTCATTATAAAAATGACACACAGCAGCTGCTAATCCATCAGTTGCATCAAGATTTTTGGGTAGTGTTTTAAGTCCAAGTAAGCTTTGCAACATTTTTGCTACTTGCTCTTTACTTGCATTACCATTTCCTGTAATTGCCATTTTTATCTTCTTTGGCGAATATTCAGTTATTGGTACTTCTCTACTTAAACCTGCTGCCATGGCTACACCTTGTGCTCGACCTAGCTTTAGCATACTCTGAACATTTTTACCAAAAAAAGGTGCTTCAATAGCAATTTCATCTGGATGATGCGTATCGATAAGTTCTATAGTACGTTCAAAAATAAGTTTGAGTTTAAGGTAATGGTCATCATATTTTTTTAAATCTAACTCATTCAATTGCATAAATTGCATAGATTTACCAACCACTTTTATGAGCCCAAAACCCATAATTGTTGTTCCTGGATCGATACCTAATATTATTTTTTCTTTAGCCATTAGTTAACAATATTGACAACCACTTAAAGAAAAAGAAACTCCAAAGGTTAGTGTAAATAGGTTTCCATTAAAAGACCCTAATCCATCTGAAACAGGATTAAAATCTTTAGCAAACCCATAAATATATGATGTGTCAGCTATTAGAGATAAACGTTCATTTAAATAATAATGAAATTCGATTCCTGCCATGACATTAAAAAACGACAAATTGTTATCAGTATAGTCTCCAAGTGGTTTTACAAAGGTATAACCTGGTCCTGCATGTCCAACAACTCCTAAACGCTCTGGTAAAAAGGTGAGTGTTTTTTTAGCATCATACACAAATTGTAGATTAACTCTACTATAATTAATTTTAAACTCTGGAGTGTTATTTGCATTTGAAAAACGATTAAAACCAAAATCTAATTTTGCTCCAAATTGATCAGCAAACATATACTGAATTCCTAAATTAACTGTTGGAAAATTAACAGGTTTTGCTTCAAAAGGCGATACAAATCCGCCAGAAGAAGGGTTATTAACACCTACTGCAATTTGGGCTTTTATCTTTTGAGTTTCACTCTGCGAAAATGACACTAAACCAAAGTTGAGCGTTAAAATAATGACTATATATTGTTTAAACTTTGACTTCATATTGATAATATTTGGTTTAATTTGTGATGATGTTAAATAGCCTATCCTACAAAACTAAACAATTCTTTGTTGTGCTTTTTAAATTAAGCATAGTTGTTGGTGCTTTTTATTTTATCTATTTAAAATTAACAGAAAACGAAACATTAGATTTTCGTGTTTTTATTGATTTTTTAATCAAAAAAGAGGTTTTTTCGCTAAAAAATATTCTTTTATTATTGTTTTTAAGCGTTTTTAACTGGTTTTTTGAAATCTTAAAATGGCATACTTTAGTGAGTTCAATTACTAAAATTTCATTCAAAAATGCTCTTGAGCAAAGTTTAGGTGCTTTAACGGCTTCATTATTTACTCCAAACCGAATAGGTGAATATGGTGCGAAAGCCATTTACTATCTGTCAGGATTAAGAAAAAAAGTTATGCTTCTAAATTTGATTAGTAATATTTTACAAATGAGTGTTACTGTAGTTTTTGGAAGTATAGGATTACTCTTCTTTGTATCTCATTACCATTTAGAAATAGACTTTAAAAAAATATTATATGCGCTCACACTTATACTCATGATTGGAGCATTTTTTGTGTTTAGTTTACAACATAAAGCCTTTGAAATTAAAGGTTTTTCAATAAAAAAAATAATTGAATTTATTAAGAGCATCAATAAAACAATCATTCTAAAAGCAGCCTTGTTTTCTATTTTGAGATACTTAATTTTTTCATTTCAAATGTATTACTTACTCTGCATTTTTGGAGTTAATATTAGCTACTTAAATGCAATGATGGTTATCACAACAATGTATTTACTATCATCTATTATTCCTTCAATATTTATTTTTGATGTGGTTATTAAAGGTGGTGTAGCTGTTTATTTATTTTCAATTATTGGAATTAATGAATTGACAGTTTTATGTATTATTACTTTAATGTGGATGCTCAATTTTGTGCTTCCAAGCGTATTTGGCAGCTATTATGTGCTTAATTTTAACCTTCCAAAAGAACAAACTGAATGACCACAATTGCTGTACTTGTCACTATTGCATATTTAATTTTAATTGGATACCTCATTGTTGGTTTTGATAAAATTAAAAGGTTTGTATTAAAAGATATTTCTGCTAAAACCAAGTTTACAGTCGTTATTCCATTTAGAAATGAAGCTGAAAAATTACCAATGTTATTGCAATCCATTTCAGAATTAAATTACCCTAAAGCTCTATTTGAAATTATTTTTATTGATGACGAGTCTGAGGATCATTCGGTTGAAGTTATCAAGACAATTTCAAAAAAGGTTGGAATTGAAGAAACCCTTATTAGCATTATTAAAAATGAGCGCAAAACCAAATCGCCTAAAAAGGATGCCATAACTGCAGCAATTTTAAAAGCAAAACATAAGTGGATAATCACCACAGATGCTGATTGTGTGTTGCCTAAATTTTGGCTTGATAGTTTTGATGAATTTATTCAACAAGAAGATTGCGAATTAATAGTTGCTCCTTTAACCTATTCTAAAAGTGATAATTTTTTAGAGCGCTTTCAATTACTAGACATTTTAAGTTTGCAAGGATCTACAATTGGTGGTTTTGGTATTAGTCGTCCTTTTTTGTGTAATGGCGCAAATTTAGCTTATAAAAAAACGCTATTTAATGATCTAAACGGTTTTGATGGTAATACAGATATAGCTAGTGGTGACGATATTTTTTTACTTGAAAAAGCAGTTTTGAAACACAAATCTAAAGTTAGATATTTAAAATGTGAGCATGCAATTGTAACTACTCAACCAGAAAGCACGTGGAAAAGCCTAAAACATCAACGTATGCGTTGGGCAGCAAAAACAAGTGCTTATAAAAACTGGTTTGGAAAGTTTGTTGGGATTATAATTTTTCTAATGAATGGTGGATTAATGGTTTTTGGATTAATGACACTTATTGGCATTATTAAATGGAAGGTGTTCTTTTATATTTTAATTATCAAGTTTGCAATTGATGCCTTGCTACTATTTAAAACTGCTTTATTTTTTAATCAAAAAGAAAGTCTAAAAAGTTATCCATTAAGCTTTTTTTTATATCCATTATTTAGCGTTTATATTGTATTTATCTCTGTTTTTAAAACCTACAAATGGAAAGGCAGACCATATACCAAATAGTGTTTTTATCATTTATTTTTGTTAGATTTACCTAACTATAATCCTAAATCGTAATGAAAAAATTACTCTTAATTTTATGTTTTCTATTAGGCTATACTTCTGCTGTTGCGCAAGACACCTATACAGTTAATGGTGAGACACTTCAATTAAAAACAGAAATTGATGGTCAATTAGATTTACTTTGGAATGTTATTGATGGTAAGTATCGTTATTTTGTAAGAACAAGCGATAACACAATTCTAGAACTAAAAAATACTAAAAGTGACTCTGGCGATTATCTTGAAGAGTATAAAAGCACTTTACAAAATGTAACTTCTGGCACAGATTTATCAACTCATAAAGTTAATCTTACTTTAGGTAGTTTAAGAAATTTTATTGACAAGTATAATGGCTTAACAGATTTAAATTACAACTCTCAAGTAACTAAAAGTAGTGTCGATTTACGTTTAGGAATTTTTGGAGGTATTAGCAACAGTCCTTTTGTTGGTAATGATGATAATATTAAAACTCCAGTATTTGGTGTTGAATTAGAAATTTTAGAAGGAAAAACAATGCCTCGTCATTCTGGATTTTTGCAATTGAGACATACTTTTGATAATGATGATTTTCAATACTCTACAACCGAATTATCTTTAGGTTACAGATTTAGAGTTATAAACACATCAAAGTTTGGTTTTTATGGCGACGTTAGGTTTGCCACCTTAAACTTCTCTAAAGCCACCATAAGTTATCTAGATGAAGATGATATGTTAGTAACAGAAAACATTTCTGACACTGCGTTTGATGCTCCTTTTATCTTTGGTATTGGAGCCGATTTTAAAATAACAGATAACAGCTATATTTTTATTGGTTACAATCAATTATTTGCAGCATTTTTAGATAATCAAGGTAATTTTTCTACTGATATTACTTTAGGGTATAAGTTAAGTTTATAATGGGTTTATCAGATTTTAAATCTTCCAATCCTGCATTTACATCCTATTTTTGGGATGGTGAAAACAAGTCATCTTCAAAAATGACTATTTCAGGAATTTTTATAAAATCTCTTACCTCTATACTGATTATTGCTTTTGTTACTTTTTGCATTTGGAGGCTTCATGCTGATGGATATGATGTTACTTGGTACTCACTTGGCGGAATAATCGCTTCAATTATTTTAAGCGTGGCTATTTCATATAAAAACCATTGGGCTCCAGTAATTGTTCCTCTTTACGCTATAGCTCAAGGTTGTTTTTTGGGTGCTTTTTCTGCTTTTATAAAAGACAAATTTCCAGATATGCCTTATCAGGCAATTGGTGTTACTATAGTTACTTTTTTTGTAATGCTCATCTTGTACCAAACCAGAATTATTAAAGTCACTCAAAAGTTAAGAAGCGTTATTATAACTGCATCAATAACCATTGGTGTTGTGTATTTAATATCGTGGATTTTAGCCTTTTTTGATATAAAAACCTTTATATGGGGAACATCTTGGTTAGCTATTATTTTTACAGCTGTTTCTGCTATTGTGGCTTCGTTTGCATTGCTTTTAGATTTTGATTATATAGAAAAACACAAGAATACTGCAGAAAAAAGTAAAGAATGGTTAGCTACTTGGGGACTTTTAGTAACTCTTGTTTGGCTTTATATTGAAGTACTTCGCTTAATGCAGAAATTAGCAATACGATTTTAAAGTATTATTTATTGTGGATTCCGCAACAAGTGCGGAATGACAACTAACTTAATTTATATTTACAATTACAGGCAAACTAAATTCGGTAGCTACTTGCTGGCTGCGCTTTATTGCTGGAAATATTTTTGGTAACGAATCGAAACTATGGCGTAACAAGCTATCTAACTGCGGAATTTGAGCCTTGGTAATGTCGCTACATTCAATCGATTTTATTGAAAAAACACCTTCACTATCTATATAAATACGTAGTAAAATAGTATCATTTACGTCTTCTGTAACTACTATATTTTGGTTAGAAAGTTTAGCATTTAATCTGTCGCGAAGTACATTTTGAAAACACTCCTTTTTGTTGTTAGTAGAATCGCAAATAGAAAATGTTGGATATTCATCAACATCATTCCAATTAATAGATTTTAATTCGTCATTAACTATAGTTTTAGTGTCGATTTTCTTTTTATCAAAGTAATCGCAAGACACAAAAAAAAGAATACTTAAAACAAGGATTAATCGTTTCATTGTTATGCTAATGAAGCGGAAAAGTACAATTTTTTTAGATTTTATTCGCCTTTCATGAATTTTTCTTCTTTTAGCTCTTTTAAGCGTTTATCAACAAAACTAACATAAATGTTATTTGGGAATTTCTCTTTAAAATCTTCATACACTTTTATTTTAGAATCTATATCTGCATAATATTTGTCTTTTGTGAGGACTAATAAAAACTGTGTAAATTGATTTTTAGGATTTTCATTGATTGCAATTTGAATGGCATCGATTGCTTCTTTATATTTATTTTGACTATTGTATATCACAGCCAATTTAGAATATTCTGCATCTAGAGGAATATCCATTAATTCTAAAGCTTCAGAAATATATTTTTCAGCATTTTTAAAATCACCTATTCGCTCATAAAGCTGACCTTGTATGTAAAGATTGGTTTTGTTTTTTGGGTCGTATTGAAGTGCTATTTCGCCTTGCTCAATTGCTTTTTTATATTCAGAGTCTTGTGCATAACAAAAGCTTAATTTCTCATGGATAAATTGAGAAGACTGCCCAAGTTCTATTTCTTTTTCAAACCATTTTGCTGATTCAACATACTTTTCGTCCCAATAATAGTTTAATGCCTTTAGGTTTATTAGCTCAATGTTGTTTTCGTAAGCCCTTAAACCAGTATCAATATATTTTAAAGATAAATTGTGTTTTCTGTTTACTAAATAGTCTTCTGCTATTTTGTAGATGGCTTTTTGATGAGTCGAATCTAAATCAAAAGCATTTTTAAAGCTATTTATTGCTAATGTATCGCTTTGTAGTTCTAAAACTAGTCCTAATTCATAATGATAATTAGGGTTTTTAGTATCTATATTCAATAACTCTTTTAATAAAACAGAAGCTTCTTCAAGTTTTTGGTGTCTTGATAAAAGTTTTGCATAGTCATACTTGATTAATGCATTGTCTGGATTAGCCTTTAAACTTAAATCATAATTTAGCAAAGCCTCACCATCATTACCAATAGCTAAATACGCTTTAGCTATCTTATCATACACCTCTGAAGGGTTATTGTGAGTTTTATAAATCTGGATTGCTTTGGTATAATTACCATAAGCATATAAACTATCTGCAACAGACAAAACCGAAGGTTGCGCTTCGGTTTTAAACACTGTTAATAAGATAATGGCAATAAGGATTTTTCTCATTGTACTTGAAAAATGATTGGTAAACTATATGGCACATTCACATTTTTACCATTATACTTGCCTGGAGTCATTTTTGGTAACGACTCAACAACACGTATAGCTTCAGCCTCAAGTGCTGGATGAGGAGCACGAGCCTTAGCGCTCTTAATAGTTCCGTCGTTAGCAATTACAAAAACTACACTTATTCTTTGTTTTCCTTTTAAATTTAACTCTTTAGCAAGTTTAGTATTAAAATTTTTATTTATATGACTAGCTATTGCCGTTGATGTACAGTCCTTTTTCTCTTTATTGGTCGCTAATTGTTTACATTCTTCAAAAGTTGGCACTTCATCTATAACACCAAAAGGAATTTCAGCAAGATCTATCACATCTTCAAAAAACGGGTTATTAAACCCATCTTCTGTGGTATACAATAATAACAGCTTTAGCTTTTGTTCTTCATCATCAGAAATATTACCTTGTTTTTGTATCTGATCCATTACATCTGCTACTTTTTGAGAGAGTTCACTTTTATCTTTTTTATCTATTAGCTTTTGAACTTTCTTAACTAAATCTGCATCAAAGTTTTCACCAGATACTACTTTATATAATAGATTTAAATTTTCTTGTTCTTCATCAGTAACATTACCTTGTTTCTGTATTTGCTTTTTTACAGCGCTTATTTTTTCTATTAACAAACTACCTTCACTAGGAATCTCTTTCAAAACACTTGTGTCAAGCTTAGCGCTATCTACTTGAGCACTAGAAGTGTAAATTAAGATTCCAAATACAATTGGTATTAATAATGCGTATTTTACTAATTTAACTTGTTTTGATTTTGATTTGTTTAACATAACGATTCGTTTTTTGATTAATGATTGTTTAAAAAATGGATTTATAAATGAAAACTGTTTGACATCAAATACTTGAGATAACAAGTTTTCATAATATTGATTTTTGTCGTTGTACTTTATTGCATTAGCATCTGCAATATATTCGTGCAAAGTTGATATTTTGTTTTGGTATATATACACAAGAGGATTAAACCAAAACAAGATTCTTAAAATCTCAAAAAACAATAAATCGAGGCTATGCTTTTGTTGTACATGTACAATTTCGTGCTTTAATATGGCTGATTTATCTTCTTCTTTAATGAGTTGACCTATACATATGTAATGAAAAAATGAAAATGCTGAAGTACTATTAATTAAGTTAACAAGTAGTACATTATCTTTCCATCGCTTAGGGTTTTTATAAATAAGCAAACTAATTTTAATCATTTTATAAGCAAATAGTATTGCTGCAAGAATAATCCCAACATAAACCATGTACTCCCAATGCCAAACAAATGATGATTCATTTAAAGGCATTTCTGTAAGCGATATATTTTTAGTAGTTGAAGTAACATCTCCAATAATTACTTCTGGTAATCTAATTATAAACTGTTCGGGTACAACTCCTTTGAAAAATTCAATTTTTACAAATGGTAATAGTAATGATCCTAAAGCAGTAATTAGTAAGTAGGCTCTGTTCCAATTGAAAAAGGTTTCTTTTTTTAAAAACACATCATAGATGAGCAAAAAGAATAATTGAAACGCAATGGTTTGTAGAATATAGTATAACATCTTATTCTTGTTTTTTGTTAACCTCTTTAAGTACTGATTCTAATTCTTGAAGATTAATATCATTTTTCTTCACAAAAAATGACACCATACTTTTAAAAGACCCTTGAAAATAGTTATCTACCAAAGAGTTTATACTTTGGTTACTATATTCATGTTTTTGTAATACAGGAAAATACAAATGGCCTTTACCTTCTTTCTCGTAATTAACAAATCCTTTGCTTTCTAAAATTCTAACAATAGTAGATACAGTATTATAAGCAGGTTTAGGCTCTGGTAATTCATCAATAATTGCTTTTACATTGGCTCTTTCTAGTTGCCAAAGTACTTGCATAATTTCTTCTTCTGCCTTTGTTAATTGTTTCATGAGATATTAATTTTAATTTCCTTTGAATAGCTAATATAACTAAAAAATTAGTTTAAACTAATTTTTTAGTTCAAAAATGTAACAATTATCTTAAGAACACGTCTTATAATTAGATTTTTAAATACTTAAATGGATATTTTTTTAATTATTGTTGCTGCTATTTTCATGATTATAGGAATTTTAGGCAGCTTCTTACCTATACTTCCTGGTCCACTAACAAGTTGGCTAGGATTATTAATTTTTCATTGTACAGATGCTGTACCAATGAATTGGACTTTCATAATCATAACTCTAGTAATAGCCATTTTTATATGGTTTTTAGACTATATAATTCCTGCAATGGGAACCAAAAAGTTTGGTGGTAGCAGAGCTGGTATAGTAGGCACTTCTGTTGGATTAATTGTTGGGCTAATTGCGCCTATACCATTTGGAGTAATTATAGGTCCTTTTGTCGGTGCTTTAATTGGGGAACTTATAAATAAAAGCGAGTTTGATAAAGCTGTAAAAGCTGCTTTTGGTTCTTTTTTAGGTTTTATTGCATCAACCTTTATAAAGTTTATTGTGACAATAATATACTTAGGTTTTTTTACAGCAAAACTTGTAGAGTATAATGGCTTACTTTTTTAAAAAATAAAACCTAACAACTTCATAGTGTGAATTTGTTAGGTTTATTCTTTTTTTGCTATTAATTCAACAAATAAACTAGAGGGATTAATTAAACTTTGTTGACAATTCAAATATATATAACGTAAATAACTTTTATACGTGGGAAAACCGTAAACATGTTACGGTAAAACCGTAGTTTTCAAGTATATCAATGCTTTTGAAAGATTTTAAAATGCATAAAAAATGCATTTTTTCGATATTTTTTTATAAAAAGCCTTTTTTTCGAGCTTCAAAGATTAAAGTTTCATCTTTTCCGTCTTCAATAGAGAATAACAACTTCATTTGTTTCTTCCTTTTTTCTATTGAACTCATAGACAAGTCGATATATTCAGTAAGGCTTTTTGTTTTTATGCCTTGAGAAAGTAAGTGCAATATTTTTCTATTTATATCATCAATATGAATATCGCTAGTAACCAGTTTGTTTAAAAAGATACTAACTGTACTACTATAATATGGAGGTGATACAAGAATATGCTGAAAAGCTTCGGCTAACTCACTAGAAGTTAAATCGCTTTTAATTAAAAACCCATCAGGATCTACGTTTTTAATAATGTTGTGAATACGATAAGACTCATTAAACATTGTTAGAATAATAATCTTTGCATTTGGAAGAATTTTTTTGGCTATAACACCTAAATCTTCACCTGAAGTAATTTTACCATCTTTAGACCCTGGAAGCCTTATATCAAAAAACAATACATCATAAGGTACATCTTGGGCAGACTTTTGCATTAATAAGTTTGCCGTATCACAATCATTGGCTGTATCAATAATAAGGGTTTGATCTTCGTTTTTAGTTGCCATTAATGTATTTTGATAACCTTCAATAATTATTGGATGATCATCTACCATTAATATTTTTATGACTTGACTCATATGCTACTTAATTGTATATGGTATATCTATTGTTATTGTTGTGCCTTTATCAATTACAGAATCATAACTTACTATTCCGCCAACTTCATCAACTCTAGAGTGGATGTTTTTAAGACCAATTCCTTTTTTACTTTTATTAATTACAAACCCTTTTCCATCGTCAGAAATTGATAAGCAAATTACATCATTTTTTAGTTGAAAACTAATTTTTATAAGAGAGGCTTCGGCATGTTTATAAATATTTTGCATAGTCTCTTGTAAAATTCTGTAAATGTGAATTTTAGTTTTATTAGAAACATTTTCCCAGTTAATATCATCGCTATGATAAAAATCGTATTTTAATTGATATGCTTGAGTTTGTGTACTAATAAGTGTATCTATAATATCGACAAATCCTGAACCAGAAACAAAATCTGTGTTTAAATCGTGAGATATTTTACGAATATCTTGCTCAATGTTTTTTAAGTCATTTATATACTGTGAGCGTGATTTAATCCCTTCTGGTCCTTCCTTAAAATTAAAACTATCTAGACTCAACCTTGTTCCAAATAAACGCCCTAGAATTCCATCATGCAACTCTTCTGAAATCCTTTTTTTCTCTTGAGCTCTAGCCTCATCTACTTTGTCTTGCTGAGATAACATTAAGTTATAAATTTCTTCATTTGCTTTTTGCTGATCTTGCTCAAATCTTAATTCTTTGTTTTTTGCTCTTTGGGTAACAATTACATATAAAAAGAAAATAGCTATAATTAAAACGATTGACACCATTAACAACCAGAAACGTTCTCTTGCAATGCGTTCGTTTTCTTGTTCTATTTGATCGGTTTCAAATTGCACTCTAGCAAATTTGTTTCTTATTCCTCTTTCGTGGTTTAATAAACTATCACTTAACTTTATATGCTCTTCAAAATACTTTTTTCCTTCTTCCCCTTCATTCAATTCTGCTAAAATCATTAATGACTCAAGAAGCATATCATTTTCATTTGTTTGTTTTGCTAATTGATAGGTCTCATTAGCGTAATGAAGAGAACTGTCTTTTACTCCTATTCCTTTATAAAATTTAGCCATATCTATGGTAGTAGCCATTTTTGTAATAGGGTCATCAAGACTATCACAAATTTTATAAGCTCTTTTGAACATTTTTTCTAGTTCAGTAAAGTTTTTATCCTCATTAAGAAATCGAGTAAAAGCAACATTATCTAGAACTAATGCGAAAAAAGATGGATCAATTTCAAACAATTGTTTGTTACTTAATACTTCTTCATATAACTTGAGTGCTGTTTTAATATCACCCTTCTCTTTATAAACAAAAGCTACATTATTTCTAGAAGCCAAATCTCGCATTAATCCATTATTAATTTTATTTGCAAACTCAGATGCTTTCTTATGGTATTCTATTGACTTATCGTAGTTTTTTAGTTTTAATGAAATGATACCTAAAAGATTATTTAAGGTCCAAGCTGTCGCTAAATTTTCTTGTGATTTAGGCTGTCCTTCTAATAATAATAAAGCTTTTATTGCCGCTTCTTCGCTCCCAAAATAATCCTTCTCAACCTCCTGAATATCAGACAAATTTGATAAAACACTAATTTGTCTAGAATCTTCTTTTAAGTCTTCATATATTTTAACTGCTGTTGACAAATAATAATAAGCACTATCATTTTGAACTCTATTGATATAATAATACCATCCCAAGTTTTGATTAGCCACTCCAGTGGCTAACGAATCATTTAGTCTTTTAGCTAAATTTAAATTCTTAAAATTTATGTTTTTAAACTTCTCATATTCTCCATTAATAAGGTAAGCAAAAGATAATGTTCTATTACTCTTTAATATAATAGAATCTACTTTGAGCTTATTTGATAACTCAACAGCCTTTTTTGCATATTTTAATCTTCTGTCTAACGACTCAGCTTTGTCATCACTTATATACCTATATTTTATAATACTATCATATTCTGAAGATTTTAAAACTTGTTGCGAAACAGATTTAAAACAAGAAAAAAATATTAAAACAAAAATTGTAGAATATTTAAGCACACAAATGAATTTATGATTTATTCAAATTTAGTATAATTATTTAAAGACATCTAAAAAAATATGATTGGTGTGATTATATGCAAGAAAAGCCCTTACAAAAAAAGTAAGAGCTTTTAAAAATATTATATGAGTTGATAACTATCCCTGTGTTGGAATCTCTACTCCTCTTTTAGCATGAGCTAATAAATCGTAATGAGTTTTTGTTGATTTATAAGTATTAGCTTCGTCATTTGTTGGTGTTTTGTCTGATTGGCTTGATACTGATAAAAATAAAGCTAGTAATAAAGTAATTTTTAAAGTTTTCATCGTTATTAAATTTAGGGGTCTATATTAGTTTTTTTGTTAATTAATAATTACAGAGCATTAAAAAATGCCGTTCGAGGGAAGAATGGATTATTAATTTTTTTAAGCACAAAAAATGCTAAATACTATATTTAAAAAACGAGGGAAATTTATAGGCTTTAATAAAAACCTAAAATAATGGATTAAAAATTACCTAATTAAGTGATTTTAGGGGCTTAAGAAGGACTGCTAATGTATGTTAAAAAGAATTAAAAAAAGAAATAAAATCGATAAAGTGTTTATTATCATCGATAAAGTGATATTTAAATTGTTAATATTATTAAATACCTACCTTCATAAAGATCACTTTTATTTTTTAATCTATAAAATTTCTTTTTAATCTTTTCATTTAAAATAGAAAACAGGAATAGCTGCCATATCATTTTATCTAATAAAAAAGCATCCCATCCTTAAATTTAGATAGGATGCATAAAACTCAATGAAATAAAAATTTGCTATTAATTATTTGGGTTTTTATTTTAATAGTACGCTTAATTTTGTAATAAGTGTATTTCCCGAATTGGTTTGATTTTCTACCCAAACCTCAACATAATCATCTACTGCCATATAAACAGGTCCAATAATTGTAAAATTTCCAATATCGTTATTTGGGAAACGTCTCTCAGCCGAAATTGAAGGAAGCTGTACTCCATTCTTATATACATAATAGGTAAAAACACGGTTACCTCCACTACTATGATCTATAGTTCCTGTACAAATTATTTCGAAGTTTCTTGGTTTTGATCCTTTGTATGTTAATCTATTATTTGAAGATTCTATTCTAAATAAGTTAGTTGGTGTAGTAGTACCTGCAATTTTTGATGGAATATTTGAAGCAACAAATGTTGTATTTGTAGCATTTCCATTCATATTATAATATCCAATGGCAACATCATCACTCTCTCTTGGGATTCCTGGGCAGTTAACTGTCCAGTTTTTACTAAAATTAAATCCTACGTATGAGCCTACTGTATATCTATTAATAAACTGTGTGCTAGTTCCACTAAAACTTGTACCTGTTAAGACACCAATATTAACTATTGGGTTGCTACTTACATTAATTCCAACATTAGCACCATTAACTTTAGAAAAACCACCTTGTTTTTCAATAAATTCAAACGTTCCAGTAAATGTCTCATAAGTTCCTGAATTATTGGCCTGCCAACCTAAATTACTCATAAGTAAATCTGTAATATTATTATACGTAATACCATTAGTATTTCCAGAATATTGAATCACACTTAAAAACACTAATCCAAAACCACTAATAGTTCCAACTGATCCTGAATTTGCAACTATTGAGTCTCTAAAAATTAAATTTTGTGTATTTGCTCCAGAAAGATTAAATACTGTACCTCCAGGAGCTGTTAAGGTTAAGTTTCTAATACTTCCACCTGTCGCACCTGTAAAAATTGTACCTCCAACTCTAACAAGAATATCTTCATTAGTATCTAATCCTATAATATATGCATTATTTAACTCAATAGGTTGCGCTAAAGTTATAGTTCCATTTACTTCATAAAGTGTGTTGGAAGTAAGTAAATATCTTGTACCTCCTCCTGCTGCAAGTTCAGCACTTAAATCTGCTGCAGACTTTATAAGCTTATAATTGTTTCTTACTACAGAATCAATTTTAGTCCAAACACTTGCCTTATAAAAATAAAATGCGTTTTCGGTAGTATCATAAACTAAAAGTCCGTTAGCTGGTGTTGCAATAGCAACACGTTGAGCAGTAGTCATTCTTGGCGCCAACATTCCTTTATTGGTAGAACTTATGTCTATCATAGAAGAGGCGTCTGGTGTAATTGTACCTACACCTACTTGAGCATAAGTGCTAGCACTTATTAGTAATGCAGCTATGCATTTAAAGATGATTTGATTTAATTTAGTTGCTTTCATAATTAGTACTTTAAAATTTTTGTAGATTTTTTGCTATTATTTGTGTTTAAAACTATGAGGTAAACCCCATCGCTTTCATTAAAGGGAATTTCTATTCGATCTTGATTATTTAAATTATCTTTTATAGTTAATATTTGTTGCCCAATAACATTATATATTTCAATATTGTTCAACTCAACATCTTTTATATTAGCTATAACTATATTGTTTAACCCATCATAAAAGACATTAACATTCTCTATTGCTGGAGTTGAAACACCCAAGGTTGGTGTTTGAAAAACTATTGTATATCTGTCAAAATACACTCCTATTGGTAAATTAACATTAAATGCAGATTCACTTAAATTATGATAAGTGCCTAAGTAATTATCTTTTAAGTAAACAATGTTTGTAAAATTGTTAGTTTCGTCTAAAATAATTTTATGGCTTCCAGTTTCAGAAATGGTTACTCCTATTGGAAATTCCATATCATCTACAAAACTATTTACACCTTGAATTGCATAACGCTTATCATAATTACTTTCAATTATAAAGAACATATCATCGTTTCTATTCCCTGCTATTAATGCATCATAACCTGGATTATATCTAGTGTCTGCTAATGATTCAGGCAAAAAGCCTAGCAGTAATTGCCTATGAAACCCTTCAGGATCTTCATAGCCTAATCTTAAATATTGGTCTCCAGTTGCATCATTTGTACTTCTATAAAAAACTGCATCTCCAGACGCTTCTGTTTTAAATACTCTCTGTGAATTATTAAAAGTTATATTTCCAGAACCAATTGCATTAATAAAAAATCCTTGACCAACAGCTACATACTGAGTTGGAGCTGTTACTGAGCCCGAACTACCTATACCACTAATTAATGGAGAAGCAATTGATGGAGGTGTACCTCCTGTAAGGTTTCTAATAGCATAACCACCTAAATAATCTGTTAAATTATGTGACGTTGATCCTCCATCAACCCAAAAATAAAGCGCATCAACAACGGTTAAGTTATCTATAATAAACTTATTAGCATCTAATGCCGAAGGATATGGATTACCTAGCAGAGAGTGTTCTCCTAAAATAATAGGAAATGTATAGTCTCCATTATTAGGTTCGCCATAAAACACATAATTCTGATTAGCAGTTATAGCATTTGTTCCTTTCATAATATAGCCTTCACCTGGATATATTAAACTGTTTTCATCTAAGTTTATCCAATCTGAATAAGAGCCACTGCCTCTTGAGTATTTATATAACCATTGTGTGTTAATTGTTAATGGAGTAATAACATTATTACCTCCATCTAAAATTGAAGGCAAACCATTATATGGCGAAACAGAATTAAATAAAATTTGCGTTGGATTAAAAGGGTTTATAGTCGAATCTGTACCATCAAATTTGCCTCCTAAAAGCGAAAAACTGCCTGAATTGCTTATTGGAGATGACCAATAATTGTATTGATATGCCGAACTATAACCTTGTTGATCTAAAATAAGCTTTCCAGATACGATGGTGTTAGAATTTACTCCTGTATGAGATTGAATAAGTTGTGCCTCGCCCAAAAGCCTTAAATCTCCACTTATAAAATTTATAGAATTGGCAACATTTAATGCAAAATTATTGGCAACCGAAACACCTTTTGTGCCACCAGTGGTAATATCAATTTGTAAATTATACAAATTGATGTTGTTTGTAATTCCAGAAATTGTTAACACGTTATTTGTTGCACTTTTAAAATATGTTGTGCCAGAAAGTGCCAATGTAACTCCATTGTTAATAAAGTTATTGTTTAAATAGAGGTCCCCATTTGAGTTATGAATCCCTGTGGTTTTATTAGTGTATTCATTCTCAAAATAAACATCTGTTGAAGCAGAAATTTGCAAAATGCCTTCATTAACAATTTGCGAATTTGCTTCATGAAGTTTTGAAAAAAGAAACACAATTAGGATTAAGTATTTTATTTTCATTTCTTTTAGATTTAGGTTAATACAATAATTAAAAGGTTTAAATTGGTTTTTTATAATTGTAGTTTTTGTCTTCTGCGTTTACTGTCTCAATTATATCTTTAAGTTTTTCAACCGTTAATGGTTTAGTAATATAACCTGTGCAAAGCGACTCGTTTTTTGCTTTATTAATATCCTCAAGTGATAATGATGATGATAGCATAAAAATATGCATGTGCTTAATTTCATTCATATCAAATTTTCTTAATTCATTAAAAAATTGAAAGCCGTCCATTTGAGGCATATTTATATCTAAAAAAATAAGATCTGGTTTTGTTAAAGAGTCAGAATTAATGTTTAAATCTAAAATCTTTAAATAGTTAATAGCTGAAACTGCACTAGTAAACATTCTTGTTTTTAAACCACAATCATACTTCTCAATAATCTTTTGATTTACAAAAAGATCTATCTTATTATCATCTATTAGTGTTATATTATTAATCATTTTTTTGTTTAGTTTTTAATAAAATTCGGTAATACTAATTCAAATAATGTCCCTTCGTTTTGTTCGCTTTTTACTTTAATCTCACCATTAAAATCGTCAACAATTCTTTTAACAATATATAAACCAAGACCAGAGCCTTGTTCTTGTTCATTATCAACTCTATAGTATAAATCGAATATTTTATCTATACACTTTTCATCTATTCCAATTCCATTATCTTTTACAGTAATATTCACCTTATTCTCTGATTGATTGATTTCAATTTTTACTATTGGAGTATAACAGCTAGAAATAGGTTTACTATATTTTATAGCATTATGAATTAAATTTTGAAATATAGAATTGATTAACTCTTGGTTTGAATAAAAAATTCCTAGCTGATTAATAGTTATTTCAAATTTTATTGATTCAAAATTCTTTAGTCCACTTAAAGTCTTCAAAGTGTTATCAATAACTTTCTTGAAATCTATAGTATTTGTTTCTTTGCTCTTGTCCTGTATTGCTGATGCATAAGAAAGGTTATCTACCAATAACTTTCCTCTTTCTAAAGTTGTATCCAGAAGTGTTGTTAATAGCTTAACATTGCTATTTATATCTTCTTCTTTTATTAGGTTAAGAAGACCTTCTGCAGATGTAAGTGGTGCTTTAAGGTCGTGAGCTGATCGATATAAAAACAGCTCTAAATCTTCTGTTTTTTGTTTTAGTTTGTTTTCTAATTTTTTACGGTTAGAAATATCTAACATCATAGCACAGTAAAATTTTTCCTTGCCATTATCCCAATTACTTATAGAAAACTCTACAGGAAACTCTTGTCCACATTTCTTAAGACCAATCATTTCTAGGGTTTCACCATTTTTATTTTCGTTTAGATCATTTTTTGCCTTTAAAAGTTCTTTTACACTTGTTATAAGATGTTGATCAGAAATTAACATAGTTAATGAGTTGCCTATCACCTCATCTTCTGTGTAGCCAAAAGCAGATTCAGCACCTTTATTCCATTCTGTAATATTACCTTTACTATCTGTTACTACTATAATACCAACATTTATTGATTGAAATATTGTGCTATATTTTGCCTCAATATGTCTTAACTCTTTTTTTATTTTTAAATCTTTCCTTAGCTTTTTAGTTACTATTGTAGCATATATTATTTCACTGTGGTTGTTATATACAGGCTCAATTTTAGAAACATAGAACGTTTGTTGTCCTTTAGGTGAGAATTCAATGGTTTCAAATTCAGAAGATTCACTTTCGTTAAAAACTTTCTTGATTTGCTTTTTTACTACATTATGACTAACTGGGTTTATAAAATCATATACATACAAACCAACAACATCATCTATAGAGGTGTTTAAAATCTTGTTTTTTGCTTTTAAAATTTTTCCAAATGAATTAATAGACAAATCAACATTTAAAAAGTTTTGTGATAAGGTTTTCCCTTTTGGGTCAACCATTTTAATTGTTCCTTTTTTGTTATAATAATCTGTAATGTCATTATAAACTGCTATGTACCTTGAGATGTCTCCATTTTCATCTTTTACTGGAGTAATAGTAGTTTCCAACCAATAAAATCTTCCATCTACTAGTTTGTTTGGTAAAACTCCTTTCCATACTTCTCCAGATTTTATAGTTTTCCAAAGTTTTTTATATAATATATCTGTATGTAGATGCGATTTAATTAACTCGTGCGTTTCGCCAATAATGTTATTTCTGTTAGAGCCTATTATTTCACAAAACCTGTCATTTGCATAAATAATTCTACCATATTTATCTGTAATTGATAAAATTGAATTGTTTTGAAGCAAATCAGTTAATTCATTTTCATGATTGTATAATATGTCTTGTTTAACGCTCTCCATCATAATAATCATTCTTTATTTTAATACAATATTCTAGTCCGTCTTTAAGATTATCAAAAATTTGAAATGGTGTTACTGGTTCAAATATTCTTTTATATGAGTTAATCAAAAGTTTCATTTTTATTGAATTAATAATGAATGCTTCTGATAATCTTAATTTTTTTAGGTCATTATTTCCTGCAAGCAACTTAGCTGCTGGATTTAAAATAGTTCCTTGCGAACTTCTTAAATCTATTAAAAATGGCATAGGTTTACCATTACACAACTTAACTACTGCATTTATGTAATTATCAAGAGTTTCTATTTCAAGATTTAAATTGACGTTAGTATTTCTAATTTGGCAGAAAAGAATACCATTTTCTGTCCATAATTTTGCCCTATCAAATTGTATTATGTCTTTTTCTGATGTCATTTAACTATGAGCATTAAATATTTGATTAATCTCTACAGAATATTGAAATGCGCTTTCAAAGTTTTTAAATACTTTGTTAGGTATTATTGGATCATAAATACCATGAAGCACTACAAGCATAAACTGCATAAAAGCCGAATTGACAACGAATGATTTTGATAGTATAACAGACTTAAGTTCTGTATTGTTAGCTAATAAACGGACTTGTGAAATTGTGTCCTTATTGTCTACATCACGAAAATCAATAAGTAAAGGATAGTATTCTCCATTTGATAAAGTAGTAATAGCTTTTATATAATCGTTAATGTTATCTTTTTTAATAACTTGACCATTATCGCTATTTTGTACTTTACAAAAAAGAACGCCATTGTCTCTCCAAAATTTTACTCTATCTAATTGTATTTGTTTCGTCATAACATTTTCGGTTACAAACGGAAAGTCAATTGCAATGCCAAAAAACAATTTTTGAAGAAAATAAATTTTAAGTAATTGATTTTTAGCTACTTAATAAAATCATGAAAATTGAATAAGAAAAAAATACCCACGGTATTCCGTGGGTTAAAATCCGATGAAATGTAATTTCACGGAATACCGTAAAACTTAATCAGGCTTTTTTATTCCTAATTTCTTCATTCTATCGCGCAATGTGCTTGGTTTAATTTCGAGAAGTTGGGCTGCGCCATCAGACCCATCTATTTTCCAATTACATTTTTTAAGTATTTTTATAATGTGTAGTCGTTGTGCTTCATCTAAAGTTAAAACTGTTGAAGATATTAGTTTCTCTTCGGAACCCGTTTCAAAATTTGGCAATACAAGTGTTTTATCTTGCGATAGAATAACAGCTCTTTCAATTAAGTTTTCAAGTTCTCTTATATTTCCTGGCCATGAATATTCTTGCATATTTCGCTTTGTTTCTTCAGACATAAACTTAATATCTTTATTATAAGCTTTACTAAACTTATCTACAAAGTGCTCTATTAATATAGGAATATCTTCAACTCTATCTCTTAAAGGCGGAACTACTATAGGAAATACATTAAGCCTAAAAAACAAATCTGATCTAAATCTTTTTTCTTCTACTTCTACTTTTAGATTTCTATTAGTAGCTGCAATTATTCTAATATCAACTTTTTGTGTTTCAGTACTACCTATTTGCTCAATTTCCGATTCTTGAATAGCTCTTAATAGTTTAGGTTGCATATCTATAGGTAACTCACCAATCTCATCTAAAAATAACGTACCACCATCGGCTAATTTAAACTTACCTATTTTATCGTTAATTGCTCCTGTAAACGATCCTTTTTTATGACCAAACAACTCGCTCTCAATAAGCTCTTTTGGTATAGCAGCACAATTAACCTTTATTAGTGGTTTATTTTTTCTTGGACTTGTATTATGAATTGCTCTTGCTAATAATTCTTTACCTGTACCAGACTCTCCTAAAAGCAACACTGTGGCATTAGTAGCAGCAACAAGCTCAACATCTGTAAGCACATTGCTAAAAACTGCGCTACCATAAACCATTTCTTCATAGTTAAATACTAAGTCTATCTCTTCTCTTAAGTAGACATTTTGTTCTTCTAGCTCTTTTTTTAACTTATTTAACTCGGTATTTGCATTTAAAAGTTTATCGTTAGTTGTAACAAGTTCATTCTCAGCTTGTTTTCTTTCGTAACTTTCAACCATTAAAGATACTATGCTAGCTATAGAAGTTACAAAGCTTTCTTCTTCATTAGTAAACACCCTATTAACCATTTTACTTTCAAAACTTATTATACCATAATGGTCACTCCTCCCGTAAATTAAAACATCTATTCTAGAAGAAATATTATTTGGAAGAAAGAATTTTTTAGCAAATGCTTTAGTAATTGGATTAGTATTTACATCGCTAATATTTATACTATGTTTATTCTTAAATGCATTAAAATAGTCTGGAAAATCTTCTTTTTTAATTACCAATCCCTCTGAGTCAAACTCTTGCTCTTCTAATTTAAAAAACACTTTACTTAATAGCTCAGACTTGTCGTTTTTATATTCCCATATAGTAACCAAATCGACATTTAAAGCTAATGCAGATGTAGATGCAATTTTTTGTAAAGATTCATTAAGATCTTCACCTATAAGGTTTGCTAATTCTATTATAGTATTTTTTCTTAGATTAGAAACTCTTATACTTTCCTTTAAAATATTATTAGCTTTCACCCTTAAAGTAATGTCTGTAATTGTTGTAAAATAAGCAATTACATTACCTTCTTTATTTTTAATAACAGAATCTGATAAAGAAACTGGGAAACGTTCGCCATTTTTTCTCATTAAAATAGCTTCTTTGTTAACACTTAAGTTATCTAATGGATTGTCAAATGCCTTATAAATGTTTTCATACTCCTCTGGTGGCCAATAAGGGAAAGGCGCCTTTATACCAACCAATTCATCTTCTGTAAAACCAGTCATTTTACATAATGCAGCATTTACTTTTATATGCAAACCATTTATATCTACTACAGAAAGCCCTTCATTTAATGAGGTTATTAATTTTTCGGAAAATTCTTTCTCAGTTTTCAGTTCATCTTCTGCAGCTTTCCTCTCATTACTTTCAACCATTAATGATACTATACTTGCTATAGTACTTGCAAACTCTTGATCATCTTCTGTCCATAATTTTGGTTCACCTATATGTTCAAAACAAATAACACCATAAGGCTCTTGATTACCTTGTATAAATACATCCAACATAGAAGTAATGCCGAAAGGGATTAAATAGTCTTTTGCAAAACCTTTTGTAATGTTATCTGTAACTGCATGCTCAACACTAATGGTTTGGTTTTCTGCTAAAGCATCAAAATAGTTTGGATTATCTTTTTTGTATAAAACAACTCCACTTTCATATTTACCAGTTTTTAAAACATGTAACTTCTCACATAAAATGCCTGTTCTGTTTTCAATAAATTTCCATATACCAACACGTGCAACATTTAGCGTAGCGGCAGACAAAGCTGTTATACGTTGTAATGATTCGTTATAATCTGATCCAACAAGACCAGACAATTCCATAATAACATTTTTCTTCAGAATGGATTTACTAGCGGTTTCCTCTAATATTCTTTTAGCTTTATCTTCTTCTGTAACATCTTTTATGGTACCAAATAAAGCAATAACTTCTCCTTTATCATTTAATATATTTCCTGATAAAAAAGACGCTAAAAACTTGTCGCCATTTTTTTTAAAAAACTCAAGCTGAAAAGACTTCGTCTCTCCTGAAGCTACTTCATCTTTAATCTCCAGCATTAATTCTAAGTCTTCCATTTTAGCAAATGGATATGGCAAATCTAGCCCAATAAGTTCTTCTTTTTTATAACCAAGAATTTCACTTAATGAGTTATTAACCATTATAATTTTACCACTGAGATCGACAATTAACAAGCCTTCTTGCATAGACATTATCAGTTTGTCTGAAAACTCCTTGGCAGCTCTTAATTCTTCTCTAGCTTTAACTTTTACAGAAACATCTTCAATTGACGCTATAAATGCAACACCTTTATCATTTTCATCTTTTACAGATGAAATAGAAATCTGAACAGGAAAACGCTCACCGTTTTTTCGTTTAAACACTGTTTCTCCGCTTTTGTCAATGCCAATTAGTGTTTTTTCAACTATATCATTAATTTCATCATAATATTCTGGAGGCCAATATGGAAATGGTGGAGAAATTCCTAATAATTCTTTTTCTGAATAGCCAGTCATTTTACATAATGCTGGATTTACATGAATATGTTTTGTGTTTGCATCAATTACAGAAAGTCCATGCTGCATACTACTGATTAAGCTTTCTGAAAACTCTTTTGCTGCCTTTAATGCAATTTCACTTTGTTTGCGCTCGGTAATGTCTTGAATTGTACCAAAAAAATTAGTTGCCTCTCCATTAACATAAACAACTTCACCAATGCCATGAATCCATTTTAATTCTTTTTTGTTTTTGGTAAGTATTCTATATTCTACATCAAAAATTTCTCCTGTTTCTACACACCTATCTAATACTTTTTTATTACTATCTGTATCATCTGGATGTGATATGGTTTTCCAAACATCTAATGTTATTACAGTATCAGATTCTACACCTACAATCTCTCTATAGCTAGATGAGCCATGCACAATTTGTGCTTTAAAATCATAATTATAGCTGCCAATTTTTGCTAGTTTTTGAGCTAATAAGAGCGATTTTTCACTTTCTTGTAGTTTTAGTTCTGCTTTTTTACGCTCAGTAATATTACGTATAATACCAAGAATTCTTCCATCTGTTTGAAGTTTTGCCGATATTTCAGTGTCTATTAATGTTCCATCCTTGCAAATTAATTGTCTTTCAAAAAGCACAGGTTTTCCTTTAAGTATTTTTTCGTGCCTTTCTGGGCTAGCAATAAAATCACCTTGAATTATGTTTTGTATTTTTAATTTTGAAAACTCGTTTTTTGTATATCCTAAAACTGTATATGCAACTTTATTAAAATCAAATATGTCGCCTTCTAAAGAGTATGTAACAATAGCATCACTAGCTTGATTAACTAAAGACTTATAAGACTCATCTCTTTTTTTAATTTCTGCTACAGTTTTTGCTTTTTCAATAGCAACAAGAGCTAAATTAACAACGTAATTAAGATCAACTATCTCTTCATCACTTGGCGAATTTACCTCTTTGCTATAAATGGCAAATGTTCCTAAAACAATATTATTTTTTGAAAGTATTGGTATAGACCAACAGGATTTTAAATTATGTTTTAAAGCTAAATCTCTATAATCGTCCCATAATTTATCTTTACTAATATCTGAAACTATAACAAGCTTTTTAGTAAATGCAGCTGTGCCACATGACCCAGCTTTTTTGCCAATTTTACCACTTTTTATAGCTGAATTATATGCTTGTGGCATAGAAGGTGCCGAAACAAGTTCTAAATGAATTCCGTCTTCATTCATTAAGCTTATAGAAGCTTGGTAATTTTTATGATTAGATTCGTAGTTTAAAAGTATATGATCAAAAACCTTATTTAAAGGCGTGTTATGTGCTATTAAATCTAAAACTTCATTTTTATGAATTAATAATTTTTCAGCCTTTTTTCGTACTACAATTTCTTTTTCAAGGTCAAAACTTTTTTGTTCTAACTTGTTTATAAGTCGTTCGCTATAAAGTTTTAGTACATCTTCATTCGTTATTTTATCCCTTTTAACTTGTTTAGTTGGTTTGCTATTTTTACCTAAAATATTCTTAACCGTTGATATTACTTCATCATGATCAATTGGTTTTCTTAAATATTTGGCCGCTCCAAGTTTTAGAGCAAAGTCTTCATCTAATCTTTCTGTATAGGTTGATGTATAAAAAACAAAGGGTATGTTTTTAAATAATTTTTCTTCTTTACAGGCTTGACAAAACATAAACCCATCCATTACAGGCATTAAAATATCTGAAATAATTAAATCTACATTATTGTTTTCGTATAACTTTTTTAATCCTTCACTACCATCATTTGCCTCAACAACATGATAACCTACTTCTTCAAGAATAACGCGAAGGAGATATAAGTTTTCATAAGTATCATCTACTATTAAAATAGTTTTTTTAATCATTTTCCTTTTTCATTAATAATGCTTCTCATTTGATTTACAAATGTGTCTGGGTTTATTGGTTTCTCTAAATAACCATCTGCTCCAGACTCAATAGCTTTTTCTTTATCGCCTCCCATGGCATAAGAAGTTACTGCAATAATAACTGTGCTTTTAGGCAAGCCATTATGGCTTAATTTATTACATATTTCGTAACCATCCATATCTGGTAATTGAATATCAATTAAAATAATTTCTGGATGGTGTTTATGCGCCAAATCCAATCCGTCTTTTCCATTAAAAGCTTCAATTACATTGTAATTGTTTTTTTGGAGCAAATATGATAACATGTACATATTTTGCTCATTATCTTCAATTATTAATACAGTAGATTTCATATGTAAGCAATGTTTTTTTTTAAATATAATAAATTTATATGTTCTATAAGTTATTTATTATCAAATAGTTATAAAGGCAGCGTAAATGCAAAATTACTTCCTTTACCTATTTCACTTGTTACTTGAATTTTCCCTCCTAATTTCTCAACTAAACTTTTACAAATGGCTAATCCAAGACCTGTACCTTCATGACTTCTTTTTAACCCACTTTCTAGTTGAATAAAAGGCATAAATAATTTATTTTGATCTTCCTTGCTTATACCAATACCATTGTCTATTATTTGAGTGGTTAATACATTTTTGTTTACATCTACTTTTACTATTATTTTTCCTTGATTTGAAAATTTGATGGCATTTGAAATTAAATTCAAAACTACTTGTTCTACTCTTCTTTCATCACTATTTAGCGTAATTTTTGTTTCTGAAAACTCGGCAATTATTTGAAGCCCTTTTTTATTGGCTTGTGGAGATAAAAACTCTATAGTATTTTCTAATGTTGATAGATAATTAAATGGTGCCTTAGATACATTTAATTTACCTGCTTCTATTTTAGAAATGTCTAAAATATCATTAATTAAACCTAATAAATGTTGCCCACTGTTTTTAACCATGAGTAATTGCTTTTTTTGTTCATCATTTAATGGACCAGCAAACTCTTTTAATAAAATGCCTGTAAACCCAATAATGGAGTTCATAGGTGTTCTTAATTCGTGCGACATGGTTGCTAAAAAGGCTGATTTCATTAAATCGGCAGATTGCGCTTTTATAGTTTCTTTTTCTAGTTTTATAGACTGTGTATTTAAGTCTTCTAAAAGATTTAATAGTGCTTCTTTACTTTCATTTAGCTCTTCAGTTCTTAAATCGACTAATTTCTCAAGATTGTTTTTATAAATTAATAGTTCTTTTTCTTGATTAACCCTATCGGTTATATCTGACGCAATACCAATGTACCCATATATACTTTTATCAACATCAACCAATCTTATTGCCTTAGCGGATAGATATGTGACTTTTTCATTTTTACCTTTAAATCTAAATTCTGATTTAAAATCGGCTTTTGTTAAAACTGCTGTTTGCCATTCATGTAATACTCTTTCTTTATCTTGTGGATGTAAGGCATTATGCCAACCATAACCCATTGCCTCTTCAAAACTCATCCCAGTATAATTAAACCACTCTACATTAACGTATGTGCATTCTCCTGCTTCATTAGTATTAAAAATTAAAACTGGTGCATTAGAAGTAAGGCTCCGATACAACATTTCACTTTTTCTTATTTTTTCTTTAGAGCTTTCATGAATTAATTTTAATTGCGATTCCTGCTCTATTAGTTTACTATTAATTAGTTCGTTTAATCGTTCAGATTGTCCAATAAAATACCAAACTATCCAACTGGCTAAAATAGAAATTACAACCCCAAATACTGAAAACCATATTGCAGTATTAAAGGGTATCTCTCTTGGCACAACATAAAGTTTCCATTCGCCATAATCCATTTCTATTGGTACAGCGTATTCTTTTAAAGATGCCATATTATTCTTTAAAAAGAACTCTTCTTTACCTGTTTCTAAATTTACTCTTGACAATTGATAATTAAATCTATTATCGTTTGAAGGGTCTATATTTAAGTCATTAAAAAAAGTAGACATTTTAGTAACTACTGCAGAGAATCCAGCGAATTTGCCATCTATAAAAATAGGCTGTCTACTTATCATGCCTATACCACCTTGTTTTAAGTTAACTGGGCCTGCTATAAAAAAATCTTTCTTTTTTATAGTTGCTAGTGCTCCACTACTCGCTTCAATACTATTTAAAATATTAAAACCTATAACTTCATTATCTTTTAATGGATACACATGTGTAATAAATCCGTTAGCATCAACCAATTCTACAACATCAAAATATTTGCTTCTATCTAATAATTCTATTGCTATGTCATCAAAATCTGATGGAATTCCGTTTCTTTCTACAATGTAGGCAAGAGATTTTGTAGCAGAATAACTAAACTTAACTAATGATTGCAGCTTTTCTTTAATTATACTTACTTGAATATTTATTTCTTTTTTTTGCTCGTTTTCGTTTATTAAATATTTCTGAAAAGCAATATATTGAGTACTAAAAAGCAGTATTGCAAAAGTAGCGAGACCACCTACTATAGGGTTTTTAAAAGTAGAATTAAAAGTGCGTTTCATATTAAAATAAAATCAAACGGGTTTATTATTTTGGTTGTTAGTTTAATTTTCATTTTTTGATTTTAATTCTTTAATAATATTTTTTAGTTCTTTCATTTTCAACTCTCTACCGACAAATAATTTATTCATTCGTTGTAATTCGTTATTTTTTAAACTTACCTCTTCAGTTCTAATTTTAACTAGTTCTTCTAATTGATTTCTGTGTTTTTCTAATTCGATTTCAACATTTTTAAGATTAGTAATATCTCTTACTACACCAATAAGGTATTTTTTACCATTCTCATCTATAAACCTAGTTTTTTTAGTGTAGATGTGTTGAACTTTTCCATCTTCTCTTGTTATACTTCTTTCATTAACAACCTCAATTCCTGTAGTTAATACTTTGCTATCATCCTTTAAGTAATAATCTCTTAAGTGGTGAGGCACATCTTCAGCAAAAGTTTTACCTATAATTTCTTCTTTAGTACGTCTGAAAAAATTATAAAATGAATTATTTGCTAACAGAAAACAACTTTGTTCATCCTTTACAAATATTGGATCTCCTATATTATTTATAATATTGTCTAGATATTTTTCACTTTCTTTTAATCTTTTTTCAATTTTTACCCTTTCTGTTATATCTCTTATTATACCTATTAAAAACTTATTACCACTCTCATCAATAAACCTTGTTTTTTTAGTTAAAATGTAACGTTTTTCTCCGCCTCTAATCGTAAGTGTCTCTTCGTTTACATTTTCAACACCAGTAGAAATGACTTCTCTATCTACCTTTAAAAAAACCTCTTGCTCTTCTAGGGGCACTTCCTCTGCAAGTGTTTTGCCTATTATGTTTTCTTTAGAAAGATTAAAAATATCGCAAAAAGCGTCGTTTACCAGAAGTAATCTGCTTTGTTCATCTTTTACAAATATTGGATCTCCTACATTATTGATAATATTATCAAGATACTTTTCATTCTTTTTAAGAAGATCTTCCGCCTTTTTACGTTCAGTAATATTTGTTGCTACAATTCCTAAAGCTAATGGTGTATTATTAATACTATCAGTTATTAAGAAACCTGACATTTCAATTGGGATTATATCTCCTGTTTTAAAGTTTTTTAGTTGAACTTCTCCATTCCATCTATTTTTAGTAAAAATATTAGGCATGTGTTCATTTAAAATTGCATCATGGTAATGCTCAGGAAAAAAATCTTTAATATTATTAGGCATGGCCTCTTCGGCACCTAAACCTACCATTTTTCTACCCAATGTGTTTAAATAAATAGGATTTCCTTCTAAAGTAGCTAGCCCAATAAAATCGTCACTAGTTTCAATTAATGAAAGTAACATTTGATTGTTCTTTTCTGAAATTTTACGTTCTGTTATATCAGTAAAATAAATGGTTAAACCGTTTTTTGATGGGTAAATCCTGTTTTCAAACCACTTTTGAAAAGGTTCGTAAAACTCTTGAAAATATATTGTTTTTTTTGTTTCAACAGCTTTATAATAAGCATTGTAAAAAGGTAGTCCAACACCATCTGGAAACTCTGTCCATATATGTTTACCTATTAAGCTTTGTGGGTTTCTTCCTAAAAACTCACCAGCTTTTTTATTTACAAAAGTATAACACCAATTAGTGTCTAAAGAAACGAAACCATCAGAAATATTGTTTAATGTAGTTTCCATATGTGAAACTAATTTTTTTTCTGATTGTTCTTTTTCAATTTTAAGATCTAAATATCTTTTACGATATTTTAAAATAGAAAAAATGCCTCTATTTTGATTAGCAATAAAACTGTTATGCTCTTTTACTTTATCAAAGTAAGTCAAATAAATGAAAAGTATTAATGAAAAAATAAAAGCGGTAAATGTTTTACCTATAATGTGACCTATTAAGGAAGAAGAGAAATTTGGGGTATCATATTTAAGTATTAAATTAAAAGCAATAGAATCGAAAATTAAAACCATTGCTAGTGACACAAAAAGAATTAAAAAGAAATATAATTTATTCCATTTAGAAATTAAATATTGATATAAAATTACAAGTAATATAAAATCGAAAAGTAAAATTATTGTGCCTGTAATAAAATATTTATAATCTATATTAAAAACTGATTCTGACGAGTTATTATTAATTAACCCTAAAACAACCTCTTGCAAATAGGTGATACTTGATAAACCAGCTAATAAAAAATTTGAAATTACTATACCTATAATTAGTGCTCTTGCACTAGCAACACCTTCTTTTATATAAATTAATAAAACCGCAAAAAGTACTGCAGAAAATATAATTACTGAACCTGGATAAATTGTGTATTCTCCAAAAACTTCAAATCTAATAATAGAGCTAGAGAATGCTTGAAGATATTGTATGGCACCAAGTAATATATATAAAGGTGCTAAACCTAATTTTGATCTAAACCTAAATAATAAAAGAATACTTGAAGAAATAAGTATAAACTCAGCAAGTATGGCTAGATATATGTGCATTATAATAAATATTAAAAAAAGCTTAAGTTAGGGTAATAGCTAACCCTTTAGATAAAATAACTATCTATTTATTACAAGGGATTAAAAATTACTCTTCTAAAGTTAGGAATATTTTTTGTTATAATTCAAAGCATCATAGTTATTTACAAAAAACATTTTAACCTGTAGGATGTTTCTGTAAGACTTTATTTGCTTTCTGTAGTAAATCCATTAAGATTCATTAAAAACAAAAAAGCATCCCGATTTTCTTAAAAAGAAAAAAGGAAAGCTTCTCATTGGAATACCAAATTACTTTGGTATAACTACTTCTCGAATTTTACTTCGAGAACAACACAACTTCTTTAATTTGCCAAAAAAAGCCCTAATCTCTTAGAGCTTTCTAGCAATCTTGCGGTCTGGACGGGACTCGAACCCGCGACCTCCGCCGTGACAGGGCGGCATTCTAACCAACTGAACTACCAGACCGTTGCATTATTGCGGTTGCAAATATACGCTCTGTTTTTTATAACACAAACATTTTTAAAGTTTTTTTAAAAAATATTACATTACTTAAATTTACCGCGCTCTACCATGTAGGTTGTCAGTATTTTATCAAAACTTTTATTTATATCTGCTTCAACATATTTTATTTGATATTGCCCACATTTAAGTCTTAATTCATTAAAATAAGACTCAACAGAAGTTTCATAAGATTCTTTTATGGTGTCTGGATACAAGTTTATATGTTCTCCAGTCTCAACATCAATAAAACGTTTTGGTGTATTATCAAAATCGAATTTTAATTCCTTTTCTTTATCAAACACATGAAATAGCACCACCTCATGTTTATTATGTTTTAAATGACGTAATGCTTCAAATAGTTTTGTTTCGTCTGTTGAAGTTTGAAACATATCGGTAAAAAAGAAAATCAATGAACGTCGATGAATTTTTTCTGCAATTTGGTGCAAATAGGTATACGTTTCTGTTTGCTTATTTAAAGGCTTTGAAACCGCTGTCTTACTCAACTGACTCAACAGCATTTGATGATGTCGTTCACTCCCTTTTTCTGGCGAATAATAGTCGTAAGCATCACTATAAATACTCATTCCTACTGCGTCACGTTGTTTTTTGAGTATATGCATTAAACTTGCAGAAGCTAATGCCGAAAAAGCAATTTTATTTAATTTACTAATCGAAAATTCCTTCATTTGCGGATAATGCATCGAACTACTGTTATCAATAATTAAATGACAACGCAAGTTCGTTTCTTCATCATAACGCTTAGTAAACAACTTGTCAGTTTTAGCATATAATTTCCAATCTATATGCTTTGTGCTTTCACCTTGATTATAAATTTTATGCTCAGCAAATTCAGCCGAAAACCCATGAAACGGACTTTTATGCATCCCAGCAATAAAACCCTCGACCACTTGTTTGGCGAGTAATTCGAGATTTTTAAATCCTCCTGTTTTATTGAGTTCTGCTTGTAAGTTCATTATTATTTTAAAACTTTGTCAACAATACCATATTCAACAGATTCATCAGCTCCCATCCAATGGTCACGATTAAAATCTTTCATAATTTTTTCAACTTTCTGACCACAATTGTCTGCTAATAATTGAGCACTTAATTCTTTAGTTTTCACAATCTCTTGAGCTGTAATTTCTATATCACTAGCTTGCCCACGAGCTCCTCCACTTGGCTGATGAATCATTACTCTAGCATGAGGTTGTATAAAACGTTTTCCTTTTGCTCCTGCAGATAAAATTATAGATCCCATAGATGCCGCAAAGCCTGTACAAATTGTAGACACATCGCTTTTAAGAGATTTCATACAGTCGTAAATTGCAAAGCCAGATGTTACATAACCTCCAGGACTATTAATATATAGGTGAATATCTTTTGTTTCTAATGCATCTAAATACATTAATCTGTCTATAACGTGCTTTGCAGATTTATCATCAACCTGTCCCCAAAGAAACACTTTACGTTCTTCTATCAATTTGCTATCAATAGCATCTTGTATTTTAATTTGTTTACTCATTATTCTAAATTTTCTTCTAAAATAAAAAAAGGTTTACCATTACAGCAAACCTTTTATCATTTCTTTATGTTTATATCTTACAAAAGACCATCAATAGCGTCAGTATAAGCATTTTTAGGTGCTACACCTACTTGACGACCAACAACTTCTCCGTTTTTAAATACTAGAACAGTAGGTATGTTACGCACGCCATATTTTGCAGCAAATTCTTGGTTGGCATCTACATCAACTTTACCAACTACAGCTTTACCAGCATACTCTTCACTAATTTGATCAATAATTGGTCCAACCATACGACATGGTCCACACCAAGCAGCCCAAAAATCTACCATTACTGGTTTATCACTTTTTAATACTGTTTCTTCAAACGTTGCATCTGTTATTTCTAATGCCATAATATCTTGTTTTTAATAGTTTTACTTTTTATTTATATGCAAAATTAGTCAAAAATTCTGCCAAACCTTACATGGTTAGTATTTGTTTTGATTATAACCCAATTGGCTGATGTTATCATTACTTTTTTGGCGCATAAACCAGGCTTTCGCAAGTCGCTCTTTACAAGGAGCTCCAACAGTTGCTCAATCCTTTGCGCGTAGATTGCTGCCTTAATAGGAATGACAAAACTAATTCAACTTATAAAACACATCGTTACTTGCTAACTCATCAAGCAGCTCTTGAGATATTTTTACTTTCTGTTTTCTACTTGACATATTTAATTTTAACTTTTCATCATTATCATAAATCACAAAATTAAGTGCATGATTGCCTTCGTGCATTTTAAACAAATCGTTTAAAATGTTAATTCTCTTTTCTTGTAAGTCTTTTATATCTAGTTGAATTGATAATTTTTTCGCATAAGTTTCCATGACATCATGCAATAACTGGAAACTATTAAATTGAATTCTCGGATCGCTCTTTTTACCTGTATCTTTATTAGTCCAACCTTCATTAACTCTTACTTTCACAAAAACAAATGAGTTTTTCACAAAAAAGTGCCTAAATCTTAAATACTCTTCTCCAAAAATTCTAAACTCAAAACTATCAGTGTAATCTTCTAAAGTAAATAAAGCCCAGCCTTTACCTTGCTTGCTTACTCGATGTTGCACATCTGTAACTACACCTCCAAAACATAATTCGCGGTTTACATAAGGCTCTAAATTTTTAAAGAATGCTAATGTTGCATTACAAAAAGTATTCATCTCTACTCTAAAATCATCTAAAGGATGACCTGAGATATATATTCCAACTACTTCTTTTTCTCGAGCAAGTTTTTCCATAGTTCCCCATTCTTCACATGGTGGAACCAAGGGTTCTGCAATTTGAACATCACTAGCGTCGCCAAACAAACTTACTTGTGCTGAATTTTCATTCTCTTGGTGCTTTGCACCATACTTTATTGCTTTTTCTAAAAATGTAATTCCGTCTCCTTCATCAGAAAAATATTGAGCTCTGTGTGTGTTATCAAAACAATCAAATCCTCCAGCAAGTGCTAAATTTTCAAAAGCTTTTTTGTTGGCTGCACGTAAATCGATTCGCTTTGCAAAATCAAAAATAGATTTGTAATTACCATCTTTTTTTCGATTTTCTACAATAGTAACTACAGCTCCATGACCAACTCCTTTTATGGCTCCCATTCCGAAGCGAACTGCATTGTCTTTATTTACCGAGAATTTATAGTAAGATTCATTAACATCTGGCCCAAGCACATTAAGTTTCATACGCTTACACTCTTCCATAAAGAAAGTCACCTGCTTAATATCGTTCATGTTATTAGACAAAACTGCTGCCATGTATTCTGCAGGATAATGAGCTTTTAAGTATGCTGTTTGATAAGCAATCCATGCATAACATGTAGAGTGCGATTTATTAAATGCATAACTCGCAAAAGCTTCCCAATCTTTCCAGATTTTTTCTAAAACATCTTTTGGATGACCATTTTTCTCACCACCTTCCAAAAACTTAGGTTTCATCTTATCTAAAACCGATAAAATCTTTTTACCCATAGCTTTACGAAGTACATCGGCTTCACCTTTTGTAAAGTTTGCCAATCGTTGCGATAAGAGCATCACTTGCTCTTGGTATACTGTAATTCCGTAAGTTTCCTTAAGGTTATCTTCCATATCTGGAAGGTCATAGACAATCTCCTCTTCACCATGTTTTCTACGAATAAAACTTGGTATATACTCCATTGGTCCAGGACGATAGAGCGCGTTCATAGCAATTAAATCATCAAAAACTGTAGGCTTTAAATCGCGTAAATGCTTTTGCATTCCTGCAGATTCGTACTGAAAAATCCCTACTGTATCTCCTCTTTGGAAAAGCTCATAGGTTTTCTCATCATCTAACGGAAAATTATCTGGATCTAATAAAACATTATGTTTTGCCTTAACAATTTTAACAGTATCCTTAATTAAGGTTAAAGTCTTCAATCCTAAGAAATCCATTTTTAATAATCCTGCATCTTCAACAACAGAGTTATCAAATTGAGTAACATATAAATCTGAATCCTTGGCAGTTGCAACTGGAACAAAATCGGTTATATCGCTTGGTGTAATAATTACACCACATGCATGTATCCCAGTATTTCTAACTGAACCTTCTAGTGTTCTTGCGAGATTAACAGTTTCAGCTTCTAAATCTTCACCATCAGAAATATTAAGCAGTTGGTTTACTTTTTCTAGGTCTTCAGCTCTAAATGCTTTACTTAATTGCTTTTCATCATATCCAAAAATCTTTCCTAGTTTGGACATAGTTGGAATCAACTTTGCAATTCTGTCAGCATCAAATAATGGTAAATCTAAAACTCTGGCAGTATCTCGAATAGAAGATTTTGCAGCCATTGTCCCATAAGTGATGATTTGAGCAACTTGACTACTACCATATTTATTAATTACATAATCCATAACACGACCTCGTCCTTCATCATCAAAATCGATATCGATATCTGGCATACTTACGCGATCAGGATTCAAAAAACGCTCAAAAAGCAAATTGTACTTTAATGGGTCTATATTAGTAATCCAAAGACAATAAGCTACAACAGAACCTGCTGCTGAACCACGACCTGGCCCAACAGAAACATCCATTTTTCGAGCTTCGCGTATAAAGTCTTCAACAATTAAAAAGTAACCTGGATAACCTGTTTTTTTAATAACATCGAGCTCAAAATCTAAACGCTCTTTTATCTCATCTGTTAGAACTTCATATCGTTTTTTTGCACCTTCATATGTAATATGTCGCAAATAATCATCTTCGTTTTCGAATGCATGAGGAATATCGAATTTTGGAAGTAATACTTCTCTAGCTAACTGATAATCTTCTATTTTATTAACTACTTCTTCAATATTTGAAATGGCTTCAGGTATATCTTTAAAAAGCAATTTCATTTCATCAGAAGACTTAAAATAATACTCCTGATTAGGTAATCCGTAACGATAACCTCTTCCTCTTCCTATTGGTGTAGCCTGCTTTTCTCCATCTTTAACACATAATAAAATGTCATGAGCATTTGCATCTTGTTTTTCAGCGTAATAAGCATTATTAGTTGCAACAAGTTTTATATTATGCTTCTTGGAAAAATCAACTAAAACAGAATTTACTCTATTTTCATCTTCTTGATTGTGACGCATAAGTTCGATATACAAATCGTCACCAAATTGTTCTTTCCACCAAAGTAAAGCCTCTTCAGCTTGACTTTCACCAACATTTAGAACTTTGCTTGGCACTTCGCCATATAGATTACCTGTAAGCACAATAAGATCTTCCTTATGTTTTTCTATAATAGCTTTATCAATTCTTGGCACATAATAAAATCCTTCGGTGTAAGCAGAAGAAGAAAGTTTAGCCAAATTATGATATCCTTTTTTAGTCTTTGCCAAAAACACTATCTGATAACCATTATCTTTTCTGGTTTTATCTAATCGGTCTTCACAAACAAAAAACTCACAACCAACTATAGGCTTAATTTCTTTTTCAGTTGGAGTTTCGCCTTTAGCAATTAACTCTTCATTTTTAGCTTTTATAACTTTATTATGATTAGTAACCTCCTTAACAAAATGGAACGCTCCCATCATATTTGCATGATCGGTTAATGCAACTGCAGGCATTTTTTGTTTGGCAGTATTTGCTACTAAATCTTTTATACTGATAGTAGATTGTAGTACCGAAAACTGCGAATGGTTATGCAAATGCACAAAATCTACTTCTTTTAGTTCTTGTATATTTTGAGCTATTTCAACTTTAGAAGGTTCAGCATCTGTTTGAAGCGATTGAATTTGCTTCTTTATTTTAGCACTTTCTTGCTTTAAGTTAATGTGTTTTAGCCCAATTAGTTGAATTTCAGAAGGGTTTGCTTCTTTAAAATTCTTAAAGTAATCAGGTTGAACTTCTAATTGTTCTTTTGTGAATTCTTCTAATCTTATTAACTCAAAAAAGCAACGTGTTGTTGCTTCAACGTCTGCTGTTGCATTATGAGCTTCTGCAAAAGGCACATTGAATAAAAATTCGTGTAACTCAGTTAGAGTTGGTAACTTAAATTTTCCATAACGACCACCTGGCAATTGGCAAAGTTCAGCCGTATGCTCTGTACATGTATCTAGTACAGGTAACTCCTGTAATTTATTAGCAATATCAGCACGAATAAATTCGGCTCCCATAATGTTTAAATCGAAGCCTACATTTTGTCCAACAACAAATTTGGTTTTGTTTAGTGCAGCATTAAATTTTTCTAAAACATCTACTAAAGGAACTCCCTGCTCTTGAGCTAACTCTGTAGAAATACCATGTATTTTTTCAGCATCATAGGGAATATTAAACCCTTCAGGTTGTACCAAATAATCTTGATGTTCAATACAATTGCCCAAATTGTCATGTAATTGCCAAGCAATTTGAATGCAACGTGGCCAATTATCTAAATCACTAATTGGCGCGTCCCAACGCTTTGGTAATCCTGTTGTTTCTGTATCGAAAATTAAGTACATAAAAGTGTTTTATCCTGAAAAAATAAGAACGTTAAAATTAATAAAAATTGAAGTTTTTAGAAGCAAAAGTTATAAACACTTGTAAACAAAAAACGCAACCTTAATGGCTGCGTTTTTTGTATTATTTTTTGTCTATTAATTTATTATTGGCACTCTATAAAAAACACCTTCATTAAATCCAACAGAATTTAAACCATCTGATGTAAAAGCATTAAACCTAAATGTACCTGAAAGTGTTCCTGGAGTTGATTCTGTTATTACTATTTCGCCAATTTCAGGATATATTGTAACACTAGGATCAGGAGTATTACTTGTTGAGTAAACTGTATCATTAAAATCCACAAAATTAGCTTTAGAAATTGTTGCATCACTTAACGTATAAGTTCCAGTATTTGAAGATACTACTGTAAATATCATTGATTCATTATTGTTTCCAGCTGTAATAGTTACCATTCCATTGGTTCCTATGGTTGCATTAAAATATGTAGCTCTCCATAAGTTGTAATCTTTATTACCTTGGAATCCTGGTGTATTAAATTCAACCTCATTACCACAACTCAATAATGTTACCATGGTTAAGAAAAGTAAGGCAATCTTTTTCATGCATTCAAATTTTTTGTTTTCAGTAAATTGAAACGCTAATTAAATAAAAAATAACGTTTTTAAGCGCTTAAAAGTATAATAAAATTTACACATCACTTAAATTAACACAAAAAGTCTGAAATTCATAAAAATATATTATCTTTGCGCACTTATTAATAATCGAGGTCGAGAACCTCACTAATTAATTTTTTATGTCAGTTAAAATTAGATTACAAAGACACGGTAAAAAAGGTAAACCTTTTTTCTGGATTGTTGCAGCAGATGCAAGATCAAAAAGAGATGGTAAATATTTAGAAAAATTAGGTATTTACAATCCAAACACTAACCCAGCAACTATCGAATTAGATGTTGATGGCTCAGTAAAATGGCTTCAGAATGGTGCTCAACCTACTGATACGGCTAGAGCAATTTTGTCTTACAAAGGTGCTTTACTTAAAAATCATCTTGCTGGTGGTGTTAGAAAAGGTGCTTTAACCGAAGAACAAGCAGAAGCAAAATTTGCTGAATGGTTAGACAGCAAAGCTGGTTTGGTTGATGCTAAAAAAGAAAATTTAGCAAAAGCTCAAGCAGACGCAAAAGCTAAAGCTTTAGAAGCTGAAAAAGAAGTAAATGCTAAACGTGAAGCTGATGCTGCACAAGCAATTGCTGATGCTGAAGCTGCAGAAGCTGCTGCTAATGCTCCAGTTGAAGAAGCAACAGAAGCTACTGAAGAAGTTGAAGCTACTACAGAAGACGTAGTTGCTACTGAAGAAGCTCCAGCTGAAGATGCTGAAAAAACAGAAGAATAAAAAACATAATTTTTTATACTTTTAAACTCCGATACAACTTATCGGAGTTTTTTATTTAAATCCTATGCACAAAAAAGATTGTTTTTATCTCGGTAAAATTGTAAAAAAGTATAGTTTTAAAGGTGAACTACTTGTAAAACTAGATACTGATGAGCCCGAATTGTATGATGGCCTTGAATCAGTTTTTGTTGATTTAAGAAACAATTTAGTGCCCTTTTTTATTGAGTCATCTCAATTACATAAATCTGAATTGCTACGCATAAAATTTGAAGATGTAGATACTGAACAAGATGCAGATTCACTTTTAAAATGTGATTTGTATTTACCTCTCGAATTTTTACCAAAACTTGAAGACGGAAAATTTTATTTTCATGAAATTATAGGATTCAAAGTTGAAGATGTCAATTTTGGAGCTGTCGGCATTGTTAAATCTATTAATGATTCTACTTCACAACCTTTATTTGAAATTGATCGTAATGGCATTGAAATATTAATCCCGATGAATGATGCGTTTATAAAAAAAATTGATAAAAAGAAGAAAATTATCACTGTAGATACTCCCGAAGGATTGATTGATTTATATCTAGACAATGTCTAATCTCCCTTTTAAATTTAAAGAATTCTCCATTAATCAAGACCAATGCGCAATGAAAATTGGAACTGATAGTGTGCTTCTTGGCGCTTGGACATCACTTGAAAAAAGACCATTTTCAATTTTAGATATTGGTAGTGGAACAGGTGTTTTAGCCTTAATGTTAGCTCAACGCAGTCATGCTGAACTTATTGATGCCGTTGAAATAGATGATAACGCTTACGAGCAGTGTGTAGAAAATTTTGAACAATCACCTTGGAGTGATAGACTTTTTTGCTACCATGCTTCTCTAGAAGAATTTACTGATGAGATTGAAGATAAATACGACCTCATCATTTCTAATCCTCCTTTTTATTCTGAAGATTACAAATCTGAAAATGATCAGCGTGATTTAGCTCGGTTTGTTGATGCTATGCCTTTTGAACATCTACTTAAAAGTGTTTCAAAATTATTAGCAGAAGACGGTATTTTTTCTGTGATAATTCCATTTAAAGAAGAAACTTCTTTTATTGCATTAGCATCTCAAATGAGTCTATTTGTAAACAAAAAACTACATTTAAAAGGCACTCCTACATCAGACATTAAACGTAGTCTTTTAGAATTTTCTTTTCAAGAAAGTGATATAAAATCAAATGAGCTTATCATAGAAACTGCAAGACACCAATACACCCAAGATTATATAAATCTAACTAAAGATTTCTACTTAAAAATGTAGTTTATAATTGTACACTGCAAACGATTTCGTTACTTTTGCTATACAATTAAAATTACAATATGAAGCCAGATTTATTTCAAGCACCTGACTATTACAATTTAGACGATTTATTATCTGAAGAACACAAACTTGTTCGTGATTCTGCTCGTGCATGGGTTAAAAAAGAAGTATCTCCAATCATCGAAGAATATGCACAACGTGCTGAATTTCCTAAGCAAATTATTAAAGGTTTAGGTGAAATTGGTGGTTTTGGGCCTTATATTCCTGTTGAGTATGGTGGAGCAGGTTTAGACCAAATTAGCTATGGTTTAATTATGCAAGAAATTGAACGTGGAGATTCTGGTGTTAGATCAACTTCATCTGTACAATCTTCATTAGTTATGTATCCAATATGGAAGTATGGTAATGAAGAACAACGTCAAAAATATTTACCAAAATTAGCAACTGGCGAATTTATTGGTTGCTTTGGTTTAACTGAACCAGATCATGGAAGTAATCCTGGTGCTATGGTTACTAATTTTAAAGATATGGGAGGCCATTATCTTTTAAATGGTGCAAAAATGTGGATTTCAAATGCTCCTTTTGCTGACATAGCTGTAGTTTGGGCTAAAAATGAAGAAGGACGAATTCATGGTTTAATTGTTGAGCGTGGTATGGAAGGATTTTCTACTCCTGAAACCCATAATAAATGGTCACTTCGAGCTTCAGCTACTGGCGAACTTATTTTTGACAATGTGAAAGTCCCAAAGGAAAATTTACTACCTAATAAGTCTGGATTAGGAGCGCCATTAGGCTGTTTAGATTCAGCTCGTTATGGTATTGCTTGGGGAGCAATTGGTGCTGCAATGGATTGTTATGATACTGCGTTACGCTATAGTAAAGAAAGAATTCAATTTGGTAAACCAATTGGGCAATTTCAACTACAACAAAAGAAACTTGCTGAAATGATTACCGAAATAACCAAGGCACAATTATTAACCTGGAGACTTGGTGTATTACGAAATGAAAACAGAGCCACTTCAGCACAAATATCGATGGCTAAACGAAACAATGTTGATATGGCAATCAATATTGCTCGCGAAGCTAGACAAATGCTTGGAGGAATGGGAATTACTGGAGAATATAGTATTATGCGTCATTCAATGAATCTTGAAAGTGTTATTACTTATGAAGGCACACATGATATTCATTTACTTATTACAGGAATGGATGTTACAGGATTAAACGCTTTTAAATAAGTCGCTAAACAACATTTGATTATCTAACTCCTATGAGTTGATTAAATATAAATTTATGGTAATGCTTCTCTAAAATGGGAAGCATTTTTTATTCAATTTTGTTTACATTTACTAAATGTTTTCAGCTAAAAAACGATTAGATAGAGCTTATAAGAATGCTAAAGTTATCAATTTTGATAACTCGAGTAAATTTATCCTATTTAGTGATTGTCACAGAGGTGATAATAGCTTCGCAGATGATTTTGCTAATAATCGAAATATATACTTCCATGCTTTAAAACATTATTATTCTGAAGGATTTAGTTATTGTGAAGTTGGTGATGGTGACGAACTTTGGGAAAATTTATCGTTTACACCCATACTCGAGGCTCATAAAAATGTGTATATGTTGATGAAATTGTTTCATGAACAAAATAGATTACACATGATTTGGGGAAATCATGACATGGTGTATCGTGATCCAAAATATGTAGAAAAGCACTTATCAACTTATTTTGATGAAAAACTAGGAGAAGAAGTTGAACTTTTTTGTGATATTAAATATCATGAAGGCATTATAATAAAACATACTGAAACGCAACAAGAGCTGTTTTTAACCCATGGACATCAAGCCGATTGGTGGAATTACACCTTTTGGAAATGGAGTCGGTTTTTGGTGAGGATACTTTGGAAACCATTAAACGTTATGGGAATTGCTGACCCAACTAGTCCTGCGAAAAACTACAAAGAACTTATAAAAGTGGAACGTAGAACAAAAAAGTGGATTATTGATAACAACAATTTAATAACCATAGTTGGCCATACTCATAGACCTCGATTTCCAAATCCTGGTGATATCGCTTTTTTTAATGATGGTAGCTGTGTGCATCCAAGAAGCATTACTGGTATTGAAATTGAAAATGGTGAAATCTCGCTTATAAAATGGCAGATTGACACTAATGAAGATGGTATCTTACAAATTGTAAGAGTACTTCTTGAAGGTCCTAGAAAATTGATTGATTATAAAACGGATTAGCTTTCAGGAGCTAACTCCACTTCCAAACCTTCCAAGTCTGGAGTAATATGAATTTGGCAACCTAAACGCGAATTATCTTTAACATAAAACGCTTCAGAAAGCATCGCTTCTTCATCATCTTGCATTTCTGGTAATGTTGTATCACTCAAAACATAACATTGACAGGAAGCGCACATCGCCATTCCTCCACAAATTCCAATTGTACCTTCAGGTGCTAGTTCATACGAACGAACTACTTCCATAAGATTCATTGCCATATCTGTAGGAGCCAACACTTCGTGTGTTACACCTTCTCTATCAGTTATTTTTATGGTAATATCTTGCTCCACTAATTAATAGATTTTACAACTTGCTTTGGTGCCTCTTTTCGAGTACCGTCAAACCCATCAACACCACTAACTGTTGTGTATTTTAATACATATTTCTTACCAGGATTAATAATTTGATAAGCTGCTTGACACATTAGTGTTGCCTCATGAAATCCACATAAAATTAATTTTAATTTTCCTGGATAAGTATTCACATCGCCAATGGCAAAAATGCCTGGTATATTAGTTTGGTAATCTAACGCATTGTTGACTTTTATAGCATTTTTTTCAATCTCTAATCCCCAATTAGCAATTGGGCCTAGTTTTGGTGACAAGCCAAATAATGGGATAAAATGATCACACTCTATTTCAAATTCTTTTTGAATATGTTCCGCTTGTGAGACTACCACTGCTTCCACTTTATCATGTCCAACGACATTAATAACCTCAGCAGGTGTGATAAGTTTAATTTTGCCTTTGTTTTTTAGTTCTTGTACTTTCTCAACAGAATCTAAAGCACCTCGGAATTCATTTCGTCTGTGAATTAAGGTTACTTCAGATGCTACTTTAGATAAAAAGATACTCCAATCGAGTGCAGAATCACCACCTCCAGAAATTACCACACGTTTGTTTCTATATACTTCTGGGTCTTTAATAAAATACTCAACACCTTTATCTTCAAAAAATGTAATATTATCTATAAGTGGTTTTCTAGGCTCAAAACTACCTAATCCACCAGCAATTGCTACAACAGGAGCTTGGTGCTTTGTGCCTTTATTTGTAGTTACTATAAAACTACCATCTTCTTGCTTTTCAATAGTTTCTGCACGTTCACCTAATGTAAACCCAGGTTCGAACTGTTTGCACTGCTCTAATAAATTATTTGTTAAATCTCCAGCAAGAATTTCTGGAAATCCTGGAATATCATAAATAGGTTTTTTAGGGTAAATTTCTGAACACTGACCTCCTGCTTGAGGCAAAGCATCTATTAAATGACATTTTAACTTTAGTAAGCCAGCTTCAAAAACAGCAAATAAGCCTGTTGGACCAGCTCCAATGATAAGTATATCGGTTTTAATCATGAATTTTTAAATTTCGAGAACAAAGTTATTATTGCAAATTCTTAATTTTTATGATATTAATCACTTTAAGCTTCAATATTTATAACTTTTTCTATTTGAGGTGCATATTTTTTAATAGTCATCTCTACACCAGATTTTAATGTCATTTGGTTAACACTACATCCAACACAAGCACCTTGCAACTGTACTTTTACCAATTTATCATCTTCAATTGATAATAAAGAGATGTCTCCTCCATCACTTTGTAAAAATGGTCGAATTTCATCTAATGCTTTCTCTATATTTAATCTAAGTTCTTCTGTGGTCATAGACTATTTTTTAACTGCTGAACATCCAGCCATTGTTGTGATTTTAATTGCTTCGGTTGGAGGTAAATCATCATTACGTCTTACTACTTCTTGCACTACATTTTGAGTTAATTTCTCAAAAGCACTTTCTAATACTGTAGCTGTTTGTAATGCTGCTGGACGACCAACATCGCCTGCCTCTCTTATACTTTGTACTAGTGGAATTTCTCCAATAAAAGGGACTTTTAAATCTTCAGCTAAGTTTTTAGCACCTTCTTTTCCAAAAATATAATATTTATTGTTTGGCAACTCTTCTGGTGTAAAATATGCCATATTTTCAATGATACCTAATACTGGCACATTAATGCTTTCTTGCTGAAACATAGCAACACCTTTTTTAGCATCAGCCAAGGCCACATTTTGAGGTGTACTTACTACAACAGCTCCTGTAATTGGAAGTGATTGCATAATACTTAAATGAATATCTCCTGTTCCTGGTGGTAAATCAATAAGCATAAAATCTAATTCTCCCCAATGTGCATCAAAAATCATTTGGTTTAACGCTTTTGCAGCCATTGGTCCTCTCCAAACTACTGCTTGATTTGGCTGAGTGAAAAACCCAATAGATAGTACTTTTACGCCATAACTTTCGACAGGCTTCATTTTAGATTTTCCATCAACATTTACTGCTAAAGGTCTTTCATTTTCAACATCGAACATTATTGGGATTGACGGCCCATAAATATCGGCATCTAATACACCAACTTTAAAACCCATTTTAGCTAAAGTCACAGCTAAATTTGCTGTTACTGTAGATTTACCAACTCCTCCTTTACCTGAAGCTACTGCTACAATGTTTTGAATACCAGGAATTGCTTTCCCTTTTATAACATTTACAGCTGGTTTAGCTGGAGCATCTACTTTAACATTTACAGTAATTTTAGCTTTTTCATACACCAAATTATGTATTGTTTGTAAGATTTCAACCTCTGTTTTCTTTTTTGCTTGAAGGCTTGGGTTTTTAATTGTAATATCTACAATAACCTCATCACCAAACGTAATTATATTGGTAACAGCACCACTTTCTACCATGTTTTGTCCTTCACCAGGAGCAGAAATAGTTTCGAGTGCTTTGTATATATCTTGCTTGTTAAGTTTCATATATTTTGAGATATAAGAAATTAGACCAGAGAATAAAGACTTTTTTTATAATCTCTTTTCATTATTCTAAATTCTTTTTTCTATTTAATTAAGAATCATTCTAAAGTGCAAATATACTGCGAATTGTTTAGAATTTGAAACCCTTTTATTGAAATGATTGATTTGAATATTGGTATAAATTATAGCTCTTTTGAAGGGTCCCAATATACTTTATCGAAATTCTGAATTTGATTGTCTTTTACTTTAATGCCTTCGCTTTCTAATAACTGTTGCATAAGGTTAGTCCCATCAAAATGATGCTTACCTGTAAGTAACCCTTTTCGATTAACTACGCGGTGTGCTGGAACATCTTTACCTACAGAACCATTCATTGCATAACCAACCATACGCGCACTACGAGCTGCACCAAGGTGTTTTGCAATTGCGCCATAACTAGTTACTCTACCATAAGGTATAAGTTTAGCAACTTCATAAACTTTATCGAAAAAATTTAAAGTCTCTTGCTGCATTATAATTCCATTAAAATATTAATGAGTGTAACCCCTGCAATAATGCCTGTAATTGTACCAATTAGGTAGTTCATGTTTTTTTGTGATGTAAACTTTTTACTTTTAATTCTGTGAAAGAAGAAAATGTACATATATAACATAACAAAAGTACCCATCGTTGCACCTGTAACATAAGCAATAACCGAAATTTTTTCAAAACTCATCCAGCCAAAAGACGCTACTGTAATAGTCATATAAGCCTGATATGGAATTGGAAACACATTTATTGCAGACAAAAACATACCTTGAAAAAAACGACTGTGCTTACTTTTTGTATGTGGTTCTATATCTGGTTTTGGTTCAGATTTTGCAATTAGAAGAAAGTAAATTGTTATAAGAACAAAAATCACAAAAGCTACGCGCTGTAAAATTTCGACAACATCTCTATGGTTGTTTAAGTATCTTGCAAACATAGATGCTATATAAGTTTGCAAAAAAACGATTACACAAACTCCTATTGAAAACACAATACCTCTTCCATATCCTTCTTTTAAACTAATTTTGGCAGCAGTCATATTTAATAATCCAGGTGGAATCACACCTACAAGCGCGATTATTAATCCTAGAAAAAATATAACTGTAATATTCAAGATTATTTAATTTTAAATCTAATATAGGTAATTGCTTTGTTTTTCTCTAAATATTGGCTTTCATAAAATGTTTGAATGGCTGTAACTTCCTCTGGACTTCCTTCTTGTTTATAAACATTATGGTTTGCATAAAGCACCTCGTGTCCTGCACCATGTAATAACCCAAGTGTATAACCATGCATAAACTCGCTGTCGGTTTTTAAATTTACAACACCATCTGGTTTTAGAATTTTTTTATATCGTTCTAAAAACTCAGAATTTGTCATTCTGTGCTTTGTGCGTTTGTATTTTATTTGTGGATCTGGAAAGGTAATCCATATTTCATCTACTTCTTTTTCGGCAAAAGCATATTCAATAAGCTCTATTTGTGTACGTAAAAAAGCTGCATTTTCAATTCCTTCTTCAACAGCTGTTTTTGCTCCTCTCCAAAAACGAGCACCTTTTATATCTATACCAATAAAATTTTTGTTTGGATATTTTTTTGCCAACCCAATGGTGTATTCTCCTTTTCCACAACCCAACTCTAAAATTAATGGATTATTGTTTTTAAAAAAGCTTGAATTCCACTGTCCTTTTAGATTAAATTCTCCATTTACCAGCTCGTCTCTTTTTGGTTGAACTACATTAGCAAAGGTTTCGTTTTCATTAAAACGCTTAAGTTTATTTTTACTTCCCACTACTTTAATTTAAATTTTTGGTAAAATTAAGGAAATATATGGTAGTGATTATATGCTTATCTTTGAATGTTACTCTAATTTGCGTGAGGGGTTGAAGCGACATCCTTTTTGCTTAGCAAAAAGATATAGCGTAAAACCCGACTTTTTGCAAAGCAAAAGTCACGCCCTTAAAAATAGATGAAGAAAAGAATTTTAGTCGCGCCATTGAATTGGGGATTGGGTCATGCTACTCGATGTATCCCTTTAATTAACGCCCTTTTACAGCATAATTTTGAACCTATTATTGCTAGTGATGGTGTTGCTTTAGCGCTTTTAAAAAAGGAATTTCCTGAAATTACTTGTTTAGAATTGCCTGGTTACAATATAAAATATGCGAAGAAAGGTTACTTGTTTAAATTTAAACTTTTAAAGGATTCACCAAAAGTAATTAAAGCTATAAAAGCGGAGAAAAAAGCAGTTGAAAACATTATTGTTACTTATAAAATTGATGGTGTTATTTCTGATAACAGATTAGGGGTTTATAATAAAAATTTGCCTTGTGTTTTTATAACTCATCAATTACAGGTTTTAAGTGGTAATACAACTTGGTTGAGCACAAAATTGCACACTAAAATTATACATAATTTTAACGAATGCTGGGTCCCTGATAATAGAGATGAACCTAATTTAAGTGGTAAATTAGGTCATACTGAAAATGGTCATTTAAACACTAAATACATTGGGCCTTTAAGTAGATTTAAAAAAGTTGATTGTGATATAAAATATGATGTTATGGTTTTGTTATCTGGACCAGAACCTCAACGCACAATGCTTGAAGAAAAGTTATTGATTGATTTTGAGTCTTATTCTGGGAAAGTGCTTTTTGTGAAAGGAGTAGTTGAAAAGGAATTCTCATTAATTGAAAAAAATAATTTAACTATTTGTAATTATATGACTAGTGATGTGCTAGAAAAGGCATTAAATGAAAGTAGGTTTATTGTATCTAGATCTGGTTATACAACTATAATGGATTTAGCCAAATTAGGAAAGAAAGCATTTTTTATTCCAACGCCTGGACAGTTTGAACAAGAATATTTAGCTAAACGATTGTTTGATGGTGGCTTTGTGCCTTACTGTAAACAAGATGATTTTTCAATTGATAAACTTGAAACAATAAAAGATTATAAAGGGCTTGAAAATTTTGATTATGAAGTAAATTTTAAACGATTATTTAGCCTTTTCTAGAGTAAATGAAAACTCACTACCTACTGCTGGTTCGCTCTCTATATATATTTTTTCTTCGTGAGCCTCAATAATATGCTTAACAATTGCTAACCCAAGTCCTGAACCACCTTCTTTTCTGGATCCGCTTTTATCAACTCTGTAAAAACGTTCAAATAATCGTGGGATATGCACTTTCTCAATCCCTTCGCCATTATCTGTTACACGAACTATAACTTTGTTTTTAATTAAGTTTTCGATACTTACTTCGGTAGTTCCTTTTTCTCTACCATATTTTATTGAGTTAACCACAAGATTTGTAAGCACTTGCTGAATTCGTTCTTTATCAGCCATTACATTAATTGGGTTTTGGTAATCCATATCGAAGGTTAGTGTAATTTTCTTCTTTGCTGCTTTCATTTCAAGCAAATCGAAAACATTTTTCACTAATTCTATAATATCAAATTCTTCTACTTTCAGACTTAAATCACCAACTTCTAATTTGGTAATCATGTCTAAATCTTTTACAATATAAATAAGTCGTTCAACACCTTTATTTGCTCTGTTAAGATATTTTTCTCTTATTTTCTTATCTTTCATAGCGCCATCAAGAAGCGTCAAAATATAGCCTTGTACTGTAAACAATGGTGTTTTTAATTCGTGCGATACATTTCCTAAAAACTCTTTTCTGTATTCTTCTCTTACTTTTAAGGTTTCAATCTCTAATTTTTTATCTCTAGCAAATTTGTCGATTTCTTGTGTAAGTGTAGCCATATCTGTAGTAATTGGCTTATTTATAAGCGACGTAGACTCTAAAAGTGTTAAATCGTCATATATTTTTTTTACACGTTTATAAATAAAACGCTCAACCCTATATTGTGTAATTAAGAAACAGGTTATGTAGCATATAATAAAAAAAGCAATAATGTATTCCCAATTAACGGCATTACTTAAATACAAAAAAACACTCATAAAGAGCGTTAAAAAAATAGTTATGTATAGCGATGTTTTAATCGCAAACTTGTAAGTTTTTTTTAGTTTATTTTGCATTAATCTACAAACTTATACCCAACACCTTTAACGGTTTTAAAGCTATCATCACCAATCTTTTCACGAAGTTTTCTAATATGCACATCTATAGTACGACCTCCAACTACAACTTCATTTCCCCAAACTTTGTCTAAAATTTCTTCGCGATTATAAACTTTACCTGGTTTTGTTGCCAACAAAGATAACAATTCAAACTCTTTTCTTGGCAGAATTATTTCTTTGCCTTTATGAGTAATTTTGTATTCTTCTCTATTAATAATTAAACCACCAACCTTCATTATACCTTCTGATGTATCATCTTCTTTTAATCGTCTAAGTAAAGCTTTTACCTTACTTACTAATACTTTTGGCTTTATTGGTTTAGTAATATAATCATCAGCACCAGCATCAAAACCAGCTACTTGTGAGTAATCTTCGCCTCTTGCTGTTAAAAATGTAATAATAGTATTACTTAAATCTGGTATTTTTCTAATCTGTTCACATGCTTCAATGCCATCCATTTCAGGCATCATCACATCTAAGATTATTAATTGAGGTTTTTCTTTTTTTGCCTTTTTAACGGCTTCCAAACCATTTTCTGCTGTAATAACGTCATAACCTTCTGATGATAAGTTGTAACCAACTATTTCTAAAATATCTGGCTCGTCATCAACTAATAAAATTTTAATTTCTCTTTTTTTCATTTCTTTAGATTATAAAAATGGCATTGTAAAGATAAGATTAATAACAAAAAATTATAACAACAAGACTATTAATAACATTAAGATAACTTTTAGTAAATGTTGTATATACATTATGTCGAGTTTTTTTATTGTTTAACATTTTTTTGGTACATAATTTGAGTTAATTTTATAATTTTAAATTTAAGTTGATTTATTTGATGAAAAATTACTTTTACATTTTAGTTTTTACGATTTTTTTAATGGTTCCGCTTAGTGGTTTTTCACAGGTGGCAGAATCATATAAATCTGATGATACAACTATTGCAGGACTGTCAATATATCCTAATCCTGTAAGTAATGGTAAAATTTATATAACTACTACAAAAAACTTAACTAAAGACATTGAGATTTTTGATGTTTTAGGAAAAAAAATACACTCTTCTTCATTATTTGGCAACGAGTTAAATGTATCAAAACTAACACCTGGAATTTATATCCTTAAAATTAAGGAAAACAATATTTCGGCCACAAGAAAGCTGGTTGTTAGATAATTGCATTCCAAATGTTATTATATTGTAAAATAGGTTATTGAACTTATCAAGGCTATATTTTTGTCTAAATTATCATTATATTTGTCAAGATTTATAAATTAATTAATTATGAAAAAAATTTACTTTTTATTTTCCCTTTTATCGCTTTTAAGTTTTAATACCTTTTCTCAAGGTAATGAAAACTTTAATGGCTTTGTTTCTGCTACTTCATCATATGTTAATGGAACGTTTGTTGGACAAGATGGTTCTAACTGGACGTACACACAATGTAGAGGAGATGTAGCAATTAATTCAAATGCGTTAATGATTGGAAGAAATAGAACGCCTCAATCAGAAACTTTTTCTGGAACCATTTCTGGAGGTGTTGGAACCATTTCTTTTAACTATATGCAAGCTTTCTCTACTAATGTTAACTTAAATGTATTAGTTAATGATGTAGTAGTTGGTACTGTTACTAGTTCTGGTGAACAAAACGTGGTTAAAGCATCAGGTGCTATAACAGTTAATCAACCAGGTGACGTTGTTATAAAATTTAGAAATGTTAACAACAGTGATGGCCAAGTTGTAATAGATGATGTTGTATGGACTGGTTATACTGGAGCTGCAGAGCCAAACTTGGTTATTTCTTCTCCATCTGACAATGCTGTTTATCCTGGAGGAACTACAAGTGTAGATGTATCTATTATCGTTCAAAATTTTGTTGTTGGCAACCCAGGAGCAGGTATTGATGGTCATATTCATTGGACAATTAATGGTGCTGCGCAGCCTATGAAATATGATGTAGCTGATGTAAGTATTCCTGTTGTAGACGGTCAGTCTTATACTGTTTTTATGCAATTAGTTGATAATAGTCATACACCTATAGTGCCTAATGTTAATGCAACTGTTAACTTCTCTGTTGAGTACCCTTGCGATTTAGTTCTTGGTACAATTACTACAACTTGTGATGCAGTAACAGCTGGTATAGATACTTACACGACTACTATTGATTTTACTGGTGGTGGAACTTCAACTTACACTATTGATACAGGTGGTAATGGTACAGTTGGTGGTCAAAATCCTTCATCTGTTGCATCTGGTCAAATTATTATAACTGGAGTTAACGAAGGAACTGACTTTTCAGTAAATGTTACTGGAGATGTTGCTAACAGTAGTTGTGTTATAAACAGAAATATTAACAGCCCTTCTTGTGTATCTGCAACATGTTCTAATCCTGGTGATATAATTATTACAGAGATAATGCAAAACCCTGCAATTAATAGTGATCCAGCTGGAGAATATTTTGAAGTATACAATACAACTGGCTCACCTATTGACATGAGTGGTTGGATAATTAAAGATGATTTAACACCTGCTGAAACTCACACTATAGTGTCGCTAATAGTTCCTGCAAATGGATATGCAGTTATTGGAAATGCTGCTACTCCTAATGGAGGTGTGACAATGAACTATACATATGGAAATGATATTTCTTTAGGTAATGGAGCAGATGGATTAATAATTGAATGTTCTTCAACTATTATTGACCAAGTTATTTGGGATGGAGGTCCTGTATTCCCAGACCCAACAGGAGCTAGTATGGAGCTTGCCACTAATAAATATAATGCTACAGATAACGACCTAGGTGAAAATTGGGGAACTGCAGTGACTCCTTTTGGAGATGGAGATTTAGGTACTCCTGGTTCAGCAAATGACTTTGTCCTTTCTGTTGATCAGTTTGAAACTAACAACTTTAGTATCTATCCTAACCCAACATCAACTGGTTTTGTGACTATTACAAGTAATAATAGTGAAGTTATGTCTGTTGCAGTTTATGATATTTTAGGAAAACAAATAATTAATCAAACTGTTAACAATAACCGTTTGAATGTTTCAGGATTAAATTCTGGAATTTACATTATTAAAATTTCTCAAAATAATGCTTCAGTAACTAAAAAATTAGTGATCAAATAATTTTCACGTTATAATATTTTAAAAGCGTTGTCTTAGTTGGCAACGCTTTTTTATTTTATCTACTTTTGCATTGATGATAAACACAAATGCAATTTTTAACATTTCTACAGAAGATGAGTTTAATAACTTAGCTTTAAAAATATTCAAACACCAGTTTGAAAACAACCCTGTTTATCGCTCGTTTTGTGATTTACTTTACAAACACCCAAGTGATGTAAGGTCTATTAACGAAATCCCATTTTTACCAATTCAGTTTTTTAAATCGCATGACGTTTTAAGTAACATAAACACTGTTGAAAAAACGTTTTCCAGCTCAGGAACTACAGGCAGTATAACTAGTAAACATCATGTTACAGACCTAAATATATACAAAGAAAGTTTTACTAAAGGATTTGAGTGCTTTTATGGATCTATTGAAGATTATGTAATCTTAGCTTTGTTACCTTCTTATTTAGAACGCGAAGGGTCTTCATTAATTTATATGGTTGAAGATTTCATTAAAACATCTAAACATCCTGAAAGTGGTTTTTATTTGAACAACCTATCTGAATTAAATGAAACACTTACAGCTTTAGATAAAAAAGGAAAAAAAATATTATTAATTGGTGTCTCTTTTGCGCTTTTAGATTTGGTTGAATCTTATCAGTTTCAGCTTAAAAATACAGTTATAATGGAGACTGGAGGAATGAAAGGACGCAGAAAAGAATTGGTTAGAGATGAACTTCATACAATTTTAAAACAAGGTTTTGGAGTAAATACTATACATAGCGAATACGGAATGACCGAATTGCTAAGTCAAGCATATTCGAAAGGCAATGGTATTTTTGAATGTCCTAAATGGATGAAAATACTAACCAGAGATACTGAAGATGCACTTACCATTTTACCTCAACAACAAAATGGAGGTATTAATGTGATAGATTTGGCAAATATTAACTCCTGTTCATTTATTGCAACTCAAGATTTGGGTAAAGTACATCATGATGGAACATTTGAAATTATTGGCCGATTTGATAACAGTGATATTAGAGGTTGTAATTTAATGGTTTTGTAAGTAATTAATAAGAAAGTCGACAAAATAAACAACTATAGTTATTGAAAAAGAAAATAGTTGTTAGTTATTTTAAAAAAGCCTGATTTAGTAATTAAATCAGGCTTTTGCTTTTGTTTAGTTTACTACAATAACGTAGTAGTTTTTCTTACCTCGTTGTAATAAGACAAATTTGTTGTTAATTAAATCGTCTTTAGTAATAATATAATCTTCAGCAACTTTTTCTTTATTGACTGAAATAGCATTTTCACCTAAAGCTCGTCGTGCTTCGCCATTAGATTTTAAAAATTCTGTTTTAGCAGATAGTGCAGCAATCATATCTAAACCTTCATCAATATCAGCTCTAGAAATTTCTGCTTGTGGCACACCATCAAACACATCTAAAAAAGTTTTTTCATTCAATCGTTTTAAATCATCACTTGTTGATTTTCCAAACAATATATCACTAGCTCTTATAGCATTCTCTAAATCATCAGTAGAGTGAACCATTGCTGTAATTTCTTCGGCTAAACGCTTTTGTAATTGTCTTAAATGTGGTGCTTCTTGATGTTCTTTAATAAGTGTATTAATCTCGTCTTGAGTTAAAAACGTAAATATTTTTATATACTTTTCTGCATCTTCATCACTTGAGTTAAGCCAATATTGGTAAAATTTATAAGGCGATGTACGTTCTGCATCAAGCCAAACATTACCTCCTTCACTCTTACCAAATTTAGACCCATCACTTTTTGTAATTAAAGGACAGGTTATAGCATACCCTTTACCATTACCTATACGACGAATAAGTTCGGTACCTGTAGTAATATTTCCCCATTGGTCACTTCCTCCCATTTGTATCGTACAATCGTTATGCTTGTATAAATGAAGAAAATCATAACCCTGTACCAATTGGTAAGTAAACTCAGTAAAACTCATTCCGTCTGTAGATTCAGAAGAAATTCTGTTTTTAACAGAGTCTTTAGCCATCATGTAATTAACAGTAATATGCTTACCTACATCACGAATAAACTCAAGGAATGAAAAATCTTTCATCCAATCATAATTATTTACTAAAACAGCAGCATTACCAGATTTGCTCTCAAAATCTAAAAAGTGTGATAATTGCTTTTTAATAGCTTCTTGATTATGACGCAGCGTTTTTTCATCTAACAAATTACGTTCACTAGATTTCCCTGAAGGATCACCAATCATACCTGTTGCTCCTCCAACCAAAGCAAAAGGCTTGTGTCCGCATCTTTGATAATGTGCAAGCAGCATTATAGGCACTAAATTACCAATATGTAAAGAATCAGCCGTTGGATCAAAACCAACATAAGCACTTCGCATGCTTTCCATTAAATGTTCTTCAGCACCTGGCATTACATCGTGTATCATGCCTCTCCAAGTTAATTCTTCTACAAAATTCTTTATCATTTGGTGAAATTTTTAATAAACTGTCGCAAAGATAAAAATCAATGCATAATTACTAGTCAATTATGAATAATTCTTTACCTTAGTTATATGATTTTAGTTACAGGAGGCACAGGTTTAGTAGGTTCGCATTTACTTTATAAATTAGCAACTACCACAAAAAACATTAGGGCAATATATAGAAGAACTCATAAATTGGAATCTGTAAAAAAAGTATTTTCATACTATACAGAAGATTTTGAGGCACTTTTTGATTCAATTGATTGGGTTGAAACCGACTTAAATGATTTACCTACATTATCTGAAGCATTTAACAATGTTACACATGTATATCATTGCGCTGCTTTTGTAAGCTTTGAACCAGACAAATACCATCAACTTCGTAAAATTAATATTCAAGGCACTGCCAATATTGTTAATTTATGTGTTGCAAATAATGTACAGAAATTATGTTATGTGAGCTCTATTGCAGCTATTGGACATAATAAAACTAATGATATTATTAGTGAAACTACCGAATGGAATCCAGAATACGACAATAGCGTTTATGCTATTACAAAATATGGTGCCGAAATTGAAGTTTGGAGAGGTACTCAAGAAGGTGTTGACGCTGTAATTGTAAACCCTGGAATTATTTTAGGTCCTGGTTATTGGAATGGTGGTGGAAGTGGAAGTTTAATTAAACAGGTTTATAAAGGATTTTCACACTATACACATGGTGTTACTGCTTATGTTGATGTTTGGGACGTTGTCGCTATTATGCAAAAGCTAATGCAAAGCGACATAAAAAACGAACGTTTTATTCTCATATCAGATAATTTGTCGTTTAAAGAGTTTCAAGATAAAACAGCAAAAATTTTGGGTGTTGCTCCAGCTAAAAAGGAAGCTTCAAAATTTATTTTAGAAATGGGTTGGCGATTAGATTGGCTAAACCATAAACTTTTTGGCAAACGAAGAAGACTATCAAAACAAGTAGCAAAAACTGCTAGAACCAAAACTTTTTATGATAATTCTAAAATTAAAAATGCTTTAGGGTTTGAGTTTAGCGCCATAGACAACTCATTAGAAACAGTGTGTGGATATTTTATGAAGGATCAAAGAAAAAGCTAAGCCTATTGCTTAACCTCTTTAAATTCTTTTAAAACTTTAGGTGATTTTTTTAATTCTTTAGCTCTAGTTGCTTCTTTAAGTTCTTTTTCAGCTTTAAGTTCTTCCTCATTTATAGCTTCATACTTTACTTTTTCACTTTCAATTTTCTCTTTCACCTTATTAATTATACCTTCATAAACCTCAGTATCAAAAGCATAATAATCGTTACTATTCGCAAATTGTAAGCTATCAATACTGTGTTTTTTATATATAAACTCTTGAGGGAGAATACCATTGTTTTCAAGTAATGTTTTATTAATTCCTTTTGCAGAATTCATTATGTAAACATCATAAATAATTTCAGACATTTTATCTTTTGAAATTAAATTATCTGGCTTTTTTGGTCGGTTAACAGAATTGCAACCAACAAAAAGAATAATATACATTATGAAAACTAAAATTCTCATCTATTGAAAGTTAATCGTTTTGCTGGTTTTACATCAAAAAACTTAGAATTTTGATACACCAAGGTTCCATTAACAAATGTATGAGTTACTCTAGATTTAAAGTTAACACCTTCAAATGGAGACCACCCACATTTATACAATAAATTTTCTTTTTTTACAGTCCAAGGACTATTTATATCTACAACAACTAAATCGGCAAAATATCCAGGCTTTACATAACCTCGTCTATCTATTTGAAACAAAATAGCAGGATTATGACACATTTTTTCGACAATTTTCTCTAGCGATATTTTTCCTTTATGATAAGCTTCAACCATTGCTACCAAAGCATGTTGTACAAGTGGTCCTCCTGAAGGAGCATCTGTGTATACATTTTTCTTTTCTTGCAGCGTATGAGGTGCATGGTCTGTAGCTATTACATCAATCCTATCATCTAACAGTGCTTTCCACAACTCTTCCCTATCGTTAGCAGTTTTTACAGCAGGATTCCATTTAATGAGTGTGCCTTTTTGTTTGTAATCTTCATCACTAAACCATAAATGATGGATACAAACTTCGGCTGTTATCTTTTTGTCTTTTAAAGGAATTTTGTTTGAAAACAATTTAGTTTCCTTTCCTGTAGACAAATGAAAAACGTGTAATCTTGCACCTGTTTTCTTTGCTAATTCGATAGCTTTAGAAGATGACAAATAACACGCCTCTTCACTTCTTATAATTGGATGGCACTCAATTGGAATATCATTACCATACTTTTTTATATGAATATCTAGATTTTCTCTTATTGTGGTTTCATCTTCACAATGTACAGCAATTAACAACTTAGTACTCTTGAATATTTTTTCTAAAACCTCAGGATTATCAACCAACATATTTCCAGTTGATGAGCCTAAAAACAACTTTAATGCAGCAACGTTTTTAGGGTCGACTTTTAAAATTTCTTCAAGGTTATCGTTTGTACCACCAAACATAAAAGAATAGTTAGCATGCGATGTTTTTGCTGCGATATCAAACTTTTCTTCAAGTTTTTCAACCGTTGTTGTATTTGGAACCGTGTTTGGCATTTCAATAAATGATGTAATTCCACCAGCAATTGCAGCTTTAGATTCGGTTTCTATTGTTGCTTTATGGGTTAATCCAGGCTCTCTAAAATGAACTTGGTCATCTATAACACCTGGAAACACATAGCTTCCTTCAACATCCAATACTTTAACATCTGACGATTTCGCGCTTATTGAATCTGAAATTTCTTTTATAAACTCACCTTCAATAAGTATATCGCCTTCAAAAATACTGCCTTCATTAACAATTTTGGCATTCTTAATAAGCACTGTTTTTTCCTTCATTTTATTCTTTACCAAGTAAACTCTTAAACTTCATTTTTAGTACTCCAAAAATAGCTTCATTAATAATTCTTCCGCTCATTTTAGATTTTCCTTTTGTTCTATCAGTAAAAATTACTGGAACTTCAACAATTTTAAACTTTTTTAAATACGCTTTATACTTCATTTCAATTTGAAATGCATAGCCAACAAACTTAACACTATCTAAATCTATAGTAGATAGCACTTTTCGTTTATAGCATACAAAACCAGCAGTTGTATCTTGTATTTTCATTCTGGTTATAAATCTCACATATTTAGATGCAAAATATGATAACAAAATTCTGGTCATTGGCCAGTTTACAACATTTACACCATCTATATATCTTGAGCCAATTGCTAAATCTGCTCTATCAATATGGCAAGCATTATAAAGTTTTATTAGGTCGTTTGGGTTATGAGAAAAATCAGCATCCATTTCAAAAACATACTCATAATCTCTATCCAAACACCATTTAAAACCATCAATGTATGCAGTACCTAAACCAGTTTTAAGTTTTCTTTCTAATAAAAATAGCCTGTCTCCAAACTCTTTTTGTAAGCTTTTTACTTTAAGACCTGTTAAATCTGGCGAATTATCATCAACAATAAGAATATTAAAAGCTTTTTCTTGAGCAAATACTGCTCTTATTATAGCTTCAACATTCTCAATTTCATTATAAGTTGGAATGATGACAATAGTGTCTCTCATTAAAATTTAATTTTAGCAAAAGTAAGTTTTTTTAAAGTATTAATTTTATTGAAAGAAGCATAAATAAAAGTTAAACAGATAAAATATTCTTTATAATTTAGCAAACATGTTACGAGAAATAGTATCTAACGAATGGTTTACCATTTTCATTGTATTTGGCTTGGTGTTAATTACCTTGTCTAAATTTTTATTTGCTAAACGTTTTGAGGATTTTTTGCAAGTAATTGGTAATTCTAAATATCTTAAAATTTACGAAAGAGATCAGAAATTTATTGATGGCTTTGATACGCTTTTGTTTTTAAACTTAGTTTTTGGCGCTGCAACCTTTTCTTATATAGCTTACTCAACAGTTATTAGCCCAATTAAATTTGAAATTATAACATTCTTAAAAGTTGTTTTTGGTGTTGCTGCTTTAATATTAATGAAAGTACTTTTTGAGCGCTTAATTGCTAGCTTATTTGAAATTGATAGAATTATAGATTCTTACCTATTTCAAAAAACCAGCTATCTTAATTTTAGTGGCTTTATACTACTACCCATAAACGTGTTATTAATTTTTACATTAGAGCCTTCTAAAACAATTATATATATAGTATTAGCTGTTTTGCTTTTAATTAATCTCATTGGATTGTTTACTTCTTTCAAAAACTACCAAAAATTAATTATCAATAACTTATTCTATTTTATTTTGTATCTTTGCGCACTTGAAATTGGACCTTATCTGATTTTATATAAACTAATTATAGAATATTAAGCTAAACCTAACTTAGGCCTATGAAAGTGAAAACAATTTTAGTTTCTCAGCCCGAACCTAAAATCGAAAATTCGCCTTATTTTGATCTTCAAGAAAAGCAGAAGGTAAAAATTGACTTCAGACCATTTATACATGTAGAAGGTGTACCAGCAAAAGATATCAGACAACAAAAAGTTGATTTGAATAACTACACTGCTATTATACTAACAAGTAGAAATTCTGTTGATCATTTTTTTAGAGTTGCTGAAGAAATGCGTTTTAAAGTTCCGGATACTATGAAATACTTTTGCCAATCGGAAGCAGTAGCTTTTTATTTGCAAAAATATGTGGTGTACAGAAAACGTAAGATCTATGTAGGTAAACGCGAATTTGAAGACTTATCTCCATTAATTAAAAAATATAAGGATGAGTCATTTTTACTTCCAACTACAGATAAATTAAAAGATGAAGTGCCTAAAACTTTAAACTCACTTAATGTGAAGTGGAAAGAAGCCATTTTTTACAAAACTGTAATTAGTGATTTATCTGATTTAGAAAATGTGTTTTATGACATTTTAGTATTTTTTAGTCCTTCAGGAATTGATTCATTATTACATAATTTTCCTGACTTTAAACAAAATGACACTAGAATAGCTGTTTTTGGTAATACTACTATTAAAGCTGTTGAAGAAGCAGGATTGCGTGTTGATATTGCTGCTCCAACTCCAGAAACACCATCTATGACTATGGCTTTAGAAAAATATATTGAAAAAGTAAATAAAGGAAAATAATAAACCTTTATCCATATAAAAACAAAAAGCGCGATTTTAAAAAATCGCGCTTTTTTTATGATAGTTTATCTTATTAACTTTTTAAGTTTGGAGCTCCAGCAAGAATTTCGTCATTAGCAAACTCTTCAAACTTTTTGAAATTTTCTCTAAACGATTCTGATAATTTGTAAGCTGTTTTATAATAAGCTTCATCATTATTCCATGTTTGTCTAGAGCTTAATACTTCTGTTGGTACACCAGGACAAAATCTTGGTTGTAATAATCCAAATACTGAATGTGTTCTGTATGTTTCTGGAGTCACTAAGTCTAAATCTCCATTAAGTGCAGCTGTAATCATGGCACGTGTGTATTTTAATTTAATACGACTTCCTACACCATAAGCTCCACCAGTCCAACCTGTATTAATTAACCATACATTAACACCAGTTTCTTTCATTTTAGCACTTAACATCTCTGCATACTTTGTAGGATGCAATGGCATGAAAGGCGCTCCAAAACATGCTGAGAAATTTGGTGTTGGCTCATCAATACCTGCTTCTGTTCCAGCAACCTTAGCGGTATATCCAGAAATGAAATGGTAAGCTGCCTGACCAGGAGTTAATTTAGATATTGGAGGCAATACACCAAAAGCATCTGCTGTTAAGAAAAATATATTTTTAGGATTTTTCCCTATTGATGGTACTTGAATATCTTTAATATGATCAATTGGGTAACTTACTCTGGTGTTTTGGGTAATAGATATATCTTCGTAATCAACTTCTCCTTTATCATTCATAACAACATTTTCAAGGATTGCTCCTTTTTTAATTGCATGATAAATATCTGGCTCATTTTCTTCAGTTAGATTAATCACTTTTGCGTAGCAACCACCTTCAAAATTAAACACAGTGTTCTCAGCTGTCCAACCATGTTCATCATCTCCAATTAATCTTCTGTTTGGATCTGCTGACAATGTTGTTTTACCAGTTCCTGATAATCCAAAGAAAATTGCAGTATCTCCATCTTTACCAACATTAGCACTACAATGCATTGGTAAAGTATTTTTGTAAACAGGTAGAATAAAGTTTAAAGCTGAAAAAATTCCTTTTTTAATTTCACCTGTATAACCTGTTCCTCCAATTAGAGCAATTTTTCTAGTAAAGTCTAAAATAGCAAAGTTATGTTGACGTGTTCCATCTACTTCAGGGTTAGCCATAAATCCTGGAGCATTAACAATAGTCCATTCTGGTGTAAAATTTTCTAATTCTTTTTCTGTTGGACGTAAAAACATGTTATAAGCAAACTGATTGCTCCAAGCATATTCTGTTATAACTCTAATATTTAATTTGTATTTCTCATCTGCACAAGCATAACTATCTCTTACAAAAACTTCCTTATCAGAAAGGTATGCTGTTACTTTTTTGTATAATTTTTCAAACTTATCAGACTCAAAAGGAATGTTAACATTTCCCCACCATACTTTATCTTCAGTAACTGCGTCTTTTACAATAAATCTGTCTTTTGGTGAACGTCCTGTAAATTCTCCAGTATTTACTGCTAAAGCTCCAGTAGAGGCTTCAACACCTTGTCCTTTTTTTATTGCAATCTCGTGAAGTTGGTCTGGTGAGAGTTGATAATTAACTTTGGCATTTTTAATTCCATATTGTTCTAACGAAATCGATTTCGTAGTTTGGGTATGATCTACCATAATATTTTTGTGTTGTTTGTTGATGCAAAATTAAACATTATTTTAAAGTACACACCTAATTTTATGATTTATCCTTATTGATTTTTAAAAAGTTTATCAACAAAATTAGCCAAGCTGCTATTAATAATAATCCTCCAATTGGAGTTATAAATCCTATCGTTTTAAAATCGAAACCTGTAAGTGTATTTGTAGCTAACGCATATATAGAACCAGAAAAAAACAAAAGCCCAATAAGTGTACAATAAAATATAGATTTCTTAGCTTTTAATGAGATTATTGAGGTTGTTCCCACAAACAAAAGCAAAATAGAATGATACATTTGGTATCGTACTCCTGTCTCAAATGTTTGTTGAGATTCTACCGAAATAAGTTCTTTTAAACCATGAGCTGCAAAAGCTCCTAAAACAATACTTAATATCCCTAAAATGGCTGCTGTAATTAATACAGTTTTGTTCATATAAAGTTTGTGTTTAAATTTTTATAACCTTTTGTATTTAGTAAATTCGCAATTACAAAATTACTCAACAAATCCCATTATGCGAAAGATTTTAGTTATAGGTTCTGGAAAATCAACCTCATACCTTATAAAATATTTATTAGATAAATCAACTACAGAAAACCTACATGTTATTGTTGGAGATATTAACATACATAACGCTAAAAAACTAATAGGAAAGCATGAAAATGCTCAAGCTATAATGCTAGATGTTTTTGATAAATCTTCTCGCATAAACGCAATCCAAAATGCTGATATAGTAGTATCAATGCTTCCTGCTCGTTTTCATATAGAAGTTGCAAAAGACTGTATTACATATAATAAAAACATGGTAACTGCATCTTATGTAAGTGACGAAATGCAAGCACTTGATAAAGCTGTTAAAGAAAAAGGGTTAGTGTTTATGAACGAAATTGGTGTAGATCCAGGTATTGACCACATGAGTGCTATGAAAGTAATTGACAGCATCAGATCTAAAGGCGGTAAAATGATTTTATTTGAATCGTTTACTGGAGGATTAGTAGCTCCTGAAAGCGATACCAACTTATGGAATTACAAATTTACATGGAACCCAAGAAATGTAGTTGTAGCTGGACAAGGTGGAGCAGCAAAATTTATACAAGAAGGTACTTACAAATATATACCTTACCATAGATTATTTAGACGAACTGAGTTTTTAGAAGTAGAAGGCTTTGGTCGTTTTGAAGCTTATGCTAATCGCGACTCTTTAAAGTATCAAAGTGTTTACGGATTAGATGATGTAAAAACATTATATCGTGGTACTATACGACGTGTTGGTTTTAGCAGAGCTTGGAATATGTTTGTACAATTAGGGATGACTGATGATAGTTATACTATTGATGATAGTGAAAATATGAGTTATCGCGACTTTGTAAATTCATTCTTACCATATAGTCATACAGATTCTGTTGAATTAAAATTTAGATACCAATTAAAAATTGAGCAAGACGATATTATTTGGGATAAATTTTTAGAGCTAGATATTTTTAACTCTAAAAAAATGGTAGAGCTTAAAAAAGCAACACCTGCTGAAATTCTTCAAAAAATACTAATGGACAGTTGGACATTAGAAGAAGATGATAAAGATATGATTGTAATGTATCACAAATTTGGCTATGAGTTAAATGGGAAAATGCATCAAATAGATTCTACAATGGTTACTAAGGGAGAAGACCAAACTTATACTGCAATGGCAAAAACTGTTGGGTTACCTGTTGCAATTGCAACCTTAGCAATTTTAAATGAAAAAATTAAAACGCCTGGTGTTCAAATTCCGATAACCAAAGAAGTTTATGATCCTATTTTAAAAGAGTTAGAAGATTATGATATTCAATTTACAGAGTCTGATGTACCTTATTTAGGTTATAATGCTTTGAATGTTTGAAGAGCACAAAACATAGAATATAATTACAGTTTGGCTGAACCTGAATTACAATTTTAAATCATTTTATTACTTTTAACTTTTAAACAGAAATATAAATACAGATGAAAATTGTAAATCAAAATTTACAGATAGATGGTATCGATAAAAAGATACTTCGTGCATTAATGCAAGATGCAAGAACTCCTGTTCTAGAAATTGCACGACAAGTAGGTATTTCTGGAGCAGCTATACACCAACGGTTACGCAAACTTGAAAAATCTGGTTTAATTTCGGGTTCTAAATTTGTTATTAACCCTAAAGTTTTAGGTTATACTACAATGGCTTTTATTGGTATTTATTTAGATAAAGCAGTAAGTAATCCCGAAGCTGTAAAACAATTACAAAAAATACCTGAAGTTTTAGAATGTCATTATACTACAGGTAACTGGAGTATTTTTATTAAAATACTTTGTAAAGATAATGAGCATTTAATGCATTTATTAAATAAAGAAATTCAGTCAATTGAAGGTGTTTCAAGAACCGAAACCTTTATATCATTAGCACAGCAAATAGATAGACAAATTAAAATATAAAAAAAGCCTCTGAAAATTCAGAGGCTTTTTAATTTATTATGATAATGCTTAATCTCTAGACATAAAAATACTCAATATATACCAGAACAATAACATTAAAGATGCAAACAATCCTAAAGCTGCTGGTATATAATCTTCACTAGAATATTTATTTACCAAATTTGATGTTTGGTATAAAATTGAACCTCCTGCTAATAAACACATAGCAACTGAAAACCACAGTCCTAAATTAAACCCAAAAAGAGAACCTGCAATAATTAATCCTATAGCAATAAAAAAACCTATTGTTAATCCTGTTTTTAAAAACGAAAAATCTTTTTTAGTAAAAAACACAACTGCTGACAATCCTGTAAATAATGCTAGTGTTACTATGGCTGCTTGATTTAAAATTTCAGGACCAGAATCCATATAAAAAGCTGCTATATAAATTAAAGGCACAAAAATAAATGCTTCAGCCAAAATATATAAACCATAGGCTAAATATTGCTTGTTTTTATCTGGAGTTTTTAGAGCCATTCTTTCAGCATATGTAGTAATAAACATAAACCCTCCTAGCATTAAAAGCCATTTAAAACCCTCTGTCATTGATAAAGCAAAGTTGACAATAGTTTCACTTTGAAGCAGTAGATACTCAAATAAAATAAATACTAAAACGCCACCAGCAACATGTGCATAGGTTTTTTTATAAAATGCGACACGATCAACTTCAGATAATGAACTCAATAGTAATTTGCTTTCAAAATTCTGAAAAGGTCCTTCAGGTGAATTTTCCATAATATGTTAGTTTTTTGTTAGAAGTTAAAAATATGAAAAAAAATAAACCGAATTACGACAGTATATCGAATTCGGTTTATGGTATATTTTTTAGTGAATTAATCTCTTCCTCCAAACACTTGAAGTGCCCAGTATAATAGTGATGCTAAAGCACCTATTGCTGCAACTAAATATGTACGAGCTGCCCATTTAAGTGCATCTTCTGAACCTTTATATTCCTCAGGAGTAACCATGTTTTTTGCTTTTAGCCAAGCTAATGCTCTATTACTAGCATCATATTCAACTGGTAATGTTATAAAACTAAATACAGTTGCAACTGCCATAAATGCTAATCCAGCTACTGCAATCCATTGTCCGAAACCAACACCTGCTGCTCCTGCTAATATCAAGCCTCCAATAACCAACCATTGCGACATACCTGATGTCACACTTACCATTGGCACTAAAGTAGAGCGTGTTTGTAACCAACTATAAGCTTGAGCATGTTGTACAGCATGTCCACACTCGTGCGCTGCAACTGCTGCTGCTGCTGCATTTCGCTGATTGTAAACAGCCTCACTTAAGTTTACTGTTTTGTTCTTAGGGTTGTAATGATCTGTTAATTGCCCTGCAACAGATATTACCTCAACATCATAAATGCCATTATCTGCCAACATTTTTTCGGCAATTTCTTTACCACTCATGCCATTACGTAATTGCACTTTAGAGTAATGTGCAAACTTTTTCTTTAATTGATTACTTACTAACCAACTTACTAGAGCTATAGCTCCTATTAATATATAATATCCAATCATTTTTTTATACTTTTTATTAATTGTAAATGTAATACAAGTATAGCAAAAAATAAGCCAAATTTGAGTTAAGAAATTTTGTCAGTATCTTTTTTTACGCAACCATTTAGTATTTTTAACATCTACAAAAGATAATAATAAAAACTATCACTCATGAAAAAAGTTATTCTTTATACCTTATTAAGCTTTGTTGTCTCATGCGCTAATAAAGATGATTATTTCGATGGCAGTCAAGGTCAGCTTTTAAGTCAATGGAAACTTATTGCAATGTACACTGATCCTGGTGATGGAAGTGGAGATTTTGAAACTGTTAGTAGTAATAAAATTATATCTTTTTATAGCGATAATGTTATCTTGTCTAATGGAGATTTATGCATTATGGGTACAAATACAACTGATGGGAGTTTTGGAACCTTTACCATAGGAACAACTAATACTATTATGCCTAGCTCTTGTGCTGCTGAGCAACCTTTTAGTATGACTTTTGTAATTGAAAACTCAATACTACTAATATACTATACTTGTATTGAAGCTTGTGTGGAAAAGTATGAATTAATTGAGCAATAATTAATCAAGCATTTTCATAGAAGATACTTGAAATCTATCTCCTTCTAATTTACCTGTAACTTCAGCTTTTCTTACAACTTCACAAAAGCCAGTACCTTTATCATGTGCGTCGCCAAAATCGTCAATATCTGCACCATCCACAAAATAGGCTTTGTCATCAAAACGAACCGCTAAATCGCATCCATCTTGAGATGTTAATCCAAATTGGCATTGTCCACAAGATGCTTCAACAATCTGCTTTTTGTCTTCGCTACAAGCAAAGCTTAAAAACAGAACACAAACAAAAAGTATTTTTTTCATAATTTTTATAATTAATAATTTATTAATCAGATTACAAAGTTGTCCTTTTATCTCGACTGCGCTCGATATGAAAGCCTTAGTCTTAACAACATTAGCCTACAATATTTACAATTTTACCAGGAACAATAATTACTTTTTTAGGCGCTCTTCCTTGTAATTGAGCAATAGTTTTTTCGTGAGCCATTACTGCTTTTTCGATATCATCTTTACTTAAATCTAAAGACAATTCCATCGTGAATTTCATTTTTCCGTTAAAGGAAATCGGATATTCTTTACTGCTCTCAACTAAATGACTTGCATCAAATTTAGGAAAAGCTGCAGTAGAGATAGACTCTTTATGACCTAACTGATTCCATAATTCTTCAGCGATATGTGGCGCATAAGGTGATAATAGAATTAATAAAGGTTCTAAAATCTCTTTACTTGTACACTTTTGAGCTGTTAACTCATTGCAAGCAATCATAAAGGTAGACACTGATGTATTAAAAGAAAAATTCTCAATATCTTCTTCTACTTTTTTGATGGTTTTATGTAGTGTTTTTAAATTCTCTGCAGTTGGTTTAGCATCATTTACGTTTAAACCATTGTCACCAACATACAACTTCCAGAATTTTTTAAGAAACCCATGAACTCCAGTAATACCAGCAGTATTCCAAGGTTTAGCTTGCTCTAAAGGCCCTAAAAACATTTCGTATAAACGTAAACTATCTGCTCCATATTGCTCGCAAATAGCATCAGGATTTACAACATTGTATTTGGATTTGGACATTTTTTCGACTTCACGTTTTACTTTAAATGTATTATCTTCTTCAGTTATAAATTCAGCCTCTTTAAATTCTTCTCTCCAATTTTTAAACGCTACAATATCTAATTCATCTGATGCATTTACAAATGACACATCTGTATGTATAAAATCAGCAGTATAAAATATTTCTTTATTGTGATACTCCTTTGCAATTAAATCCTTAATCTTTCTTCCTATTTTCAAGTTAAAATCATTTGACTTGACATTAACATGACTTTTCTCAAAATGAGATAATAATTCTTTTGAAGAAGACAAAAGTGGTTTAATAGTCTTAATAATCTTCCCTTCTATGATTGGAGTAATTCTACATACAAAAGCACTAGTCCCAAGAATCATACCTTGGTTAATCAGCTTTTTTGCAAACTCATCAACAGGTACTAACCCTAAATCGAACATAAATTTTTGCCAGAAACGTGCATATAATAAATGCCCTGTAGCATGTTCGCTTCCTCCAATATATAAATCAACTTGTTGCCAATAATCAATCGCTTCCTTTGAGAAAATTTCATTCTCATTATGAGGATCCATATAACGATTAAAATACTGCGAACTTCCTGCCCAACCAGGCATTGTGTTTAGCTCTAAAGGAAATATAGTAGTTTTATTTATTTTATCATTTGATACAACTGAATTAGTTTCAGTACACCAAGCCCAAACTGTTGCATTACCTAAAGGTGGTTCGCCAGTTTCGGTTGGTAAATATTTTTCAACTTCAGGCAACGTAATTGGTAAATGTTGTACATCTATCATTTGTGGCATTCCGTTTACATAATAAACAGGAAATGGTTCTCCCCAATATCGCTGACGAGAAAACACGGCATCACGTAATCTGTAATTTGTTTTACCTTCACCTTGACCTAGCTTTTCTAACTCGTAAATGGCTAACTTGGTTGCTTTTTTATAGTTTAATCCGTTAAGGAAATCGCTATTCGCAATTATAGTATTGTCTTTATCCGCAAAGGCTTCTTCACTAATATCTACGCCTTCAAAAATGTTAGTAATAGGAATATTAAAATGCTTTGCAAAATCGTAATCACGTTGGTCGCCACAAGGCACAGACATGACTGCTCCAGTTCCGTAACCAGCCAACACATAATCTCCAATCCAGATTGGAATAGGCTCTTTTGTAAAAGGATGCTCTGCATAAGCTCCTGTAAATGCACCAGAAATGGTTTTTACATCTGCCATACGTTCGCGTTCGCTACGTTTTGCAGTAGCTTCGATATAGGCTTCAACGTCTGCTCTTTGTTCTGGTGTTGTGATTTTTGAAACCAATTCATGTTCTGGAGCAAGCGTCATAAAACTAACGCCAAAAATGGTGTCAGGACGTGTAGTGAAGACGTCAATCTTGTGTGACATCTCGACTGCGCTCGATGTGACAGCAGGAATTACATTAAACGTTACACTCGCTCCAACCGATTTTCCAATCCAATTGCGTTGACTTTCTTTAAGTGAATCTGTCCAATCGATAGTATCTAAACCTTGAAGTAAACGCTCTGCATAAGCAGAAATACGCATACTCCATTGTGTCATCTTTTTACGGATTACAGGATGACCACCACGTTCTGAAACGCCATTGACGATTTCGTCGTTTGCTAACACCGTCCCTAAAGCAGGACACCAGTTAACTTCGGTTTCAGCTAGATATGTTAGTCGGTATTGTAAAAGTATTTCTTGTTGTTTTTCAGATGAAAAAGTATTCCATTGTTCAGCGGTAAAAGGTTCAATGTTATCATCACAAACTGCATTTACATTGGCATTTCCTTCTACTGAAAATTTTGAAATAAGCGTTTCAATAGATTCGGCTTTATTGCTATCGTTATTATACCATGATTCAAACAACTGAATAAAAATCCACTGTGTCCATTTGTAGTAATTAGGGTCAGAAGTATGTACTTCTCTGCTCCAATCGAATGAAAAACCAATTTGGTCTAGTTGTCGTCTATACGTTTTTATGTTTTCTTCTGTCGTTAAAGCTGGATGTTGCCCTGTTTGAATGGCATATTGCTCTGCAGGCAAACCAAAACTATCATAACCTTGAGGATGCAACACATTAAACCCTTTATGACGTTTATAACGTGCATAAATATCGCTAGCAATATAACCTAATGGATGACCTACGTGTAAGCCTGCTCCACTTGGGTAAGGAAACATATCTAGTACGTAATATTTTGGTTTATCGCTAGTGTTTGAGGCTTTAAACGTTTTGTTTTCTGCCCAATATTTTTGCCACTTGGCTTCAATGTCGTTAAAATGGTATTGCATTTGTTATTTCTTTTCTTTTTTACCTTTCGTTATGCTTCGCAAAGTGCTTTCTATTAAAATATATTTTAATTTCAACCAATGCTCAAGGCGACAGCAGAACTAATTAGTAAAAGATAACTTAAATTAAATTTTGAATGAGAAATGCGACTAATTACTATTTACTAGTGCCTTACTACTTTTTTCAAGTCGCAAATTTACGGTTTATTATACGATTGTAAAAGGAAGATGTATCAAAAAAGAGGTTGCAGTAACTTGCCAGAATACACTACCCAAATCATTGATAAAATAGCTACAATATTCATAGCAACTCCGAATAGTTTCATTTGACTTATCGAATAAGGTTTTTCTTTAAAAAAGATAAAAATATCAGCTATTAGCCACAATGAAAACAGTGCTAAAAAGCCTGCAAGAACATAATCTTGAAACCAAAAAGAGAGAATAAACGTTTCTAAACCTAATAAAAACAACATCAAAAATTTTGTTTTTTTTCTGCCAATTAAAGTTGCTGTTGTTCTTTTTCCTGCTTTTAAATCGGGCTCTATATCCATAATTTCTCCAGCAATATGCGCTTGAAATGCAAACAAGGTTAAATACAAAATGGTTTGCCAAGGTAACATTTGTAAATCGTTAAGCACTACACTAAAAAAGGCAGTAAAAACATAACCCATTTGAATACAAATCTCGAAAGGTGGACGCTCTTTAATTCTGAAAGGTTTAAAATTGTAAATAATATTTATCACTATCATAAACGTTAATAGCAACAACATTTTCCAACCAGAAACTATGGTGAAGTAAATTATAAATGGCAAAACTACAAGTACAACTTTTTTAGGTATTGAAGCTAATTGTTTCTGTGTAGATTTTGCTCCAAATAAAAAATTACCCTTTCTGCCATTAATTTTATCAGCCTTAAAATCGTTATAATCATTAAGTCCGTACACTAAATAATTTAAAGGAAAAGTGACAAAAAACAACCCAATCCAAAAATTATAATGAAGCCAAAAATTAGTTTCCAAACTAAATGGCACTAAATAAATCCATAGCGTTGGAAACCATAAACCAGGACGTGAAATTTTTAAATCGTGTAGAGCGTTAATTATGATGGATTTTGATTTGATTAGCTTCCAAATTTAAACTTATTATAACAATGTTGAAAGTTTAAACGTTGTAATTAGATACTCTAAACATTAAGATGAAGTTTTCAAGCATAAAAGAGTATATTTTAATAAGATTCCCTTTTACAAGGGAAAGACAATATAAATGAAATCAAAAGACTTTATCTTTTGAAGTTTCTTTTCGTTTTTCTTTTATATTTTTACAGCATAATCCATTTTATTTATGAGTTCATCATTTGACAAGTATCAAAAACGCAAATTAATTTCATCTTATTTTTCTGTTGTAATTAGTATTGCTTTGGTTCTTTTTCTATTAGGCTGCCTTGGCTTGTTGGTTTTAAACGCTAAAAAAGTAGCTGACCATTTTAAAGAACAAGTTGTTGTTACTATTTATTTGAATGATTCTGCCAAAGAAGTTGAAGTAAATCAGCTAGAGAAAAGTCTAGCTATGGCTGAATATACCAAAAGCACTGAATATGTATCTAAAGAAGCTGCTGCAGAATCGATGAAAGCAGAAACAGGTGAAGATTTTATGGATTTTGTGGGTTATAATCCATTACAAAACTCAATTGACGTTCACCTAAAAGCCGATTTTGTGACTACAGAAACGCTTGAAAGTATCACTGAAGAATTAGCGTCCAAAAAGTTTATTGAAGAGATACGTTATGATAATGATTTAGTTGAGCTTATGAACGATAACGTTAAAAAAATTACCTTTTGGGTATTAATAATCAGTGCCATTTTTACGCTAATAGCTGTATTATTGATTAATAGTTCTATTCGTTTAGCAGTATACTCAAAACGATTTATTATTAAAACTATGCAAATGGTTGGTGCAACTAAATCGTTTATTAGAAGACCTTTTATATTAAAAAGTGTACAATTAGGTATAATTGGAGCCATTGTTGCTTTAATTGGTATGGCAGTGGTGTTGTACTACCTTAACCAAACATTCCCAGAGTTAGAGCTTGCAAAAAATCCTGTTTTACTTGGAGGTTTATTTATTGGAGTGTTTTTACTAGGCATTTTTATAACTTGGATAAGCACGTTTATTGCAACACAGCGTTTCTTGAATTTAAAAACCGATCAATTGTATTATTAATATGAATACAACTTTAAGAAAAGAAATAATTTGGTTTGCTATTTGCCTCATTCTTATTCTTTTGGTTTACTATTTTAATATTGGTTCATTAAATATTTTTGCTGAATCATTTTTGGATATTAATGTTCATGATACTTATTTTGTTGTTCCTTCATTTCAGTTTTTAATTTTACTTACTCTATTTGTGTTCTTCGATGTTTATCTAATTAGATCTTTCTTTTACAGATTTAAAAATGTAATTGTAAATTATATTTCCTTAACTATAAACCTATTTATGATAGTTGCTTTAAGCTATCTAATTTCGTTTGTGTTTTCTAATGCAGTTTTTGATTCTACAACTATTTACCCTCCTTTATCAGCAGATATTGTAGTTACAGATGAAAATATTTTTGGTCGTTTTTTTTATGTGCCTGTTGTTTTACAAGTTTGCCTTGTATCGATTCAAACAATTCTTGCATTCAAAACTGGTTTGTTGATTCAAAACAAAAAATATGAATCTTCGTTACATAAATAAATTTCAACCATGAAAAATCTAAAGTCGTTTTACATCCTTTCCATTTTTTTACTTTTCTCATCTTGCATCATCAACAATCCTCAACCTGAAGATTGTGTCGTTCAAACTGTAAAAATCATCAAAATTACTGAAGGTACTTCCAATGACATTGTATTTCATGATAAAGGAACAGACTTTTATTATATAAATCGAGGATTAGAGCGAGGCTTAAATTTAAATACTCTTAACACAAAAGTTTTAAATAAAACCGTTACTTTGCATTTACCAAAGTTGTTTTTAGGCACATCAGAACATATTGCTCAATTAGTGGTTGAGAACGACACAATTTTTACAGAATTTAAGTAATCATGGGAGAAAAAAAACGCAAAGAAGACAGTAAAAATGAGTTTATCTTCGGAAAGAAAAACTATAAGTTTATGCTTATAGGTTTAGCTTTTATTGCTATTGGTTTTATACTAATGGCAGGAGGCGGAAGTGATGACCCAAATGTATTTGACGAATCTATTTTTAGCTGGAGACGTATACGTTTAGCTCCAACATTGGTTTTAATTGGTTTTGCTATTGAAGTATATGCTATTTTATTGAATCCAAATAAAGAAAAAAAATCTAAATAATAGCTCCTAATTTTTAAATAACTCTCTCCTAATTTTATGGACTTTATAGATTCAATAATTCTCGGTATAATTCAAGGTCTTACAGAATTTTTACCTGTATCTTCTAGTGGTCATTTAGAACTCGGCAAAGCTATATTAGGAGACCGATCTGTTCCAAAAGAAAGCCTTTTATTTACAGTTGTTTTACATTTTGCAACAGCTTTAAGTACCATAGTTGTTTTTAGAAAAGATATTTGGAGTATTTTAAAAGGTATCTTAAAATTTGAATGGAATGACGACTTGCAATTTGCTTCTAAAATTGCAATTTCAATGATTCCAGCAGTAATTATAGGTGTATTCTTTGAAAAAGAACTAGAGCAACTTTTTGGTGGTAATATTATGCTTGTTGGTTGTATGCTTTTGGTAACTGCATTATTACTGTTTTTAGCAGACAAAGCTAAAGACACACAAAAAAAGGTAAGTTTTTCTAATGCATTTATTATAGGTGTTTCTCAAGCCATAGCAATGCTTCCAGGAATATCACGCTCTGGAGCAACAATATCAACTTCTGTTTTACTTGGTAATGACAAAACCAAAGCCGCAAGATTTTCATTCCTAATGGTTGTTCCGCTAATATTCGGTAAAATTGCAAAAGACATATTAAGTGGAGATTTAACTTATGATAGTGCTAACTTTTTGCCTTTATGCGCTGGTTTTATTGCTGCTTTTGTTGCAGGACTTTTTGCCTGCACTTGGATGATTTCATTAGTAAAGAAAAGTAAGCTTTCATATTTTGCAATATATTGTAGTGTAATTGGTATTGTTGCCATTTCTTATTCTTTTTTAAACTAAACCCAATGAGCTCTGCTGAAGATTATCTTTCTGGTCAAGTATTATTGATTGACAAGCCTTTGCATTGGACTTCCTTTCAGGCTGTAAACAAATTAAGGTGGGAAATACGAAGAGCATTCAATATTAAAAAAATAAAAGTTGGTCACGCTGGTACTTTAGACCCTTTAGCAACAGGTTTGTTGGTGATTTGTACTGGTAAAATGACCAAGCAAATAGATACATTTCAGGGACAAATAAAAGAATATACAGGTACATTTGTTTTAGGTAGTACAACACCTTCGTTTGATTTAGAAACCGAAATAGACCAAACTTATCCTACAGAGCATCTTACTGAGCAATTAATAAAAAATGCAACCTCACAGTTTATTGGTGATATCAATCAATATCCTCCTGTGTTTTCGGCTATTAAAAAAGACGGAAAACGTTTGTATGAATTTGCACGAGCAGGTGAAGATGTAGAAATAAAGTCTCGTAAAGTGAATATTTCTGAGTTTGAAATCACAAAAATTGATGGTCTTAATATAGATTTTAGAGTTGTTTGTAGCAAAGGCACTTACATAAGATCGTTAGCTCACGATTTTGGAAAAGCACTTAATTCTGGTGCTCATTTATCAGCATTGCGTCGTACTAAAATTGGAAATTTTAATGTTATTGATGCTCTTTCTCCAGAAAAATTTATTGAACAACTTCCTTCGGAATAATTATTGATACAGATTTGTTTCTAACTAAATTGTATATGAAGCAACTTTTACCACTGCTTTTTGTAAGCATTTCTTTCTTCGGATTTTCTCAAGACGATATTAAAACTAATGGTGTTTTTTATAAAATATCGCTCGCAACAACATTAACCATTAATGAAGACTACACTTTAGCTGAAGATGATACTGGTCCATTTTTTAAACCTAATGCATTTTTTTTAAATAATACTATTGGGTATCAGTTTGACAATAGGTCAACAATTGGCCTAAATGCTGAATATAATTGGCATTCTGAGAGTGGTTTGCAATTTTTTCCAATGTATTTAAACTTTCAGTATAATGTTTTCGATTTTGATGATAAAGTCTTTATAAGAGGTGGTTATGGCAGACTTATCGATTTAGGTAAAGCTTTTGAAACTGGTACGTTATATAAAGTTGGTTTAGGCGCACAAATCTATGATGAAAATTATAAAAATTCATGGCTTATTGGTCTCGATTTTTCCAGAAAACGCTTTGGTTACAGGCAAACTGAGAAGCTATCTAGCGTCTCAATTTTTTTAGAATTTATGTTGTTTTAATCTTTTTTACTTACTTTAACGTATATATTAGTAACTAAGCAACCTAAATAACATAAAAACCTACTTTTGAATTTTACTGAAAAACATAAAGCATTACTCATATCTGTATTAATATCAGCTACTTTGGTATTGGCTTTATTTAGCTTTCATTTAAAGCAAAAAGCTGAATTAATTACTGAAAGCTATTACGAACTAGAGCCAGAAAAAACTCCTGAAGAAAAAAGACTTGAAGAGTTAGCTGCAAACGATAAAACATCGCAAGAAACCAACAAAGCTTTTAATGAGGAAAGCGAATTTAAAGATATGATGAAAAATTTCAAATCGATAAGTTCTAATGATTTTGATAAAAACACAAAACAAACCGAAACAGAAGATAATCAGACTGAAGAAGAAGTTACTGATGTAAAAAACACTCGTGCATCTTACGACCCTTCAATTAACGAAAACGAATTATCTTCTTATAGTAAGATTAAAAATGTTATAGCAATGCGTTCACCAGAAAGAAGAGAATCATCTGCTTCTAATGGTAACAATTCTACGAACAAAACAGGTGTAAACTCTTCTGTAAACAGAAATAGCAGTGTTTCTTATTCACTTAAAGACAGAAAAGATAAGCACTTACCTCCTCCTGTATATTTATGCGAAGCAGGCGGAAAAATTGTAATTAACATTACTGTAAATTCTGGAGGCGATGTTATTGACACTTACGTAAATAAAGCATCATCTACATCAACAAATGAATGCTTAATTGATAGTGCTTTAGAATACGCCAAGACAGCTCGCTTTAATTCTGATACATCAAAAGACAAGCAAATAGGATCTATAACTTATTATTTTCAAGGAAAAAACTAAACACCTAATAGGTTTAGTAAATCGTTAATTGTATTCTGTCCTTTATCTGTATTATACCAATGTTGTAACTCTTCCTTAAATTCGGGTGTTAAAGTTCCGTGTTTAGCCTTAAAATCATTCACTAATTGTGTTGCTTTGCTAGGTCGTGGCCCAAAAGTATTAATGACTTCATCTGATAGATTATCTACCATAATTAATTTTGGAATAGACTTACTTCCATTAGTTAAAAACTGATTCATAAGCTCTTCATTTTCATCTCTAAAAACTAGCTTTAGGTCAATGTTATCACTCAAGTCTGCAATTTTATTAATCGCAGGTACAACGTGAGCTGCATCACCACACCAGCTTTCAGTAAGTACTAACCATGTAATATCGCCTTTAAAATTTGATACTCTTTCTTTAACCTCATCAGATACTTTTATAGTTTTATCCCAACGCTTCATTCTTCTATCGTTAAGCATTGTATAATTCACCATTGCTTCAGAAGTATCATTCCCTGAAGTTAAATTTTGTTCTGCTAATTGAGTTACTATAGTTCTGTATTCTTGATAGCTTTTGCTGTTAGTAACATTTAACGCTATAATTGATTCCATATATATTTATTAGATGTCACAAAAATAGTATCTTGTTGTTTTATTTTTTATGACTTTTATCATAAGTAAGTCTTACTTTAAACTTAAAACTTACAATGACTTACTTTTCATAAAATAAATATTAAACAACTAAAATTATGAACTGGATTAAATTTTGGAAATCTTTACGTTATATTTTTATCCTTTGTTTTATTGCTTCTTATATTCCAAAAAGATTTAACTTAATTGAAGATTATGAACTTATAAAAAAATTTTGGTTATATGATTTATCTTCATTTTTTGTTTTACTTTATTTATTATCTTATTTGTTTCAAAGTCGACTAGAAGTAAAAGCCAAAGACAAAGAAATAATAGAATTAAAATCACAATTAAACAGTTGAAACATGACAAAACACAGATGTGGCTGGTGTCTTGGATACCCAATTTATGAAGCTTATCATGATACTGAATGGGGAGTTCCTGTAAAAGATGATGCTACGCTTTTTGAATTTTTAATTTTGGAAACGTTTCAAGCTGGATTGAGTTGGATTACCATTCTTCGAAAGCGCGAAAATTTCAGAAAAGCGTTTGATAATTTCGATTACAAAAGAATAGTTAATTACAATCAAAAAAAGATTGATTTATTGCTTGAAGACGCAGGTATTATTAGAAATAAATTAAAAATAAAAGCCACCATTAGCAATGCACAAGCTTTTATTGATATACAAAAAGAGTTTGGAAGTTTTAGCAACTATATTTGGGCTTTTACTAATGATAAACCTATAAAAAACAAGGTAAAAAACTATAAAGAAGCTCCACCAACTACAGCGTTAAGTGATACTATAAGTAAAGATTTAAAAAAACGAGGATTTAAGTTTGTTGGTTCAACTGTAATATATGCACATATGCAGGCCACAGGAATGGTAAACGACCACGAAGTAAATTGTTTTAGGTATAATGAAGTATAATTTATAATGTCTTTCAGCTATTTATCTGTGAAAATCAAGATAAATACTTCAAAAACTCATCCCTAGAAATCTCTTCAGCTCCTAGACTTTCTAGATGTTGTGTATAAACCTGGCAATCGATAAGTTTATAATTGGAGTTTTTAATAAAATTGATAAAGCCAACTTTGCTTGCATTGCTTACTTTGGCAAACATACTTTCACCACAAAAAACACCATTATTTAAATCGACACCATATATGCCGCCAACAAGCTCATTATTTTGCCAAACCTCAACAGATTTAGCATAACCAAGTTTATGTAAACTTATATAGGCATCTATCATAGATTGTGTAATCCAAGTACCTGGCTGACCAATGCGTTTTACTTGTGAGCATTCATTTATAACTTCTTTAAAAGCTTTATTTGTTGTAACAACAAAGTCTTTTCTTCTCAATATTTGTTGCATACTTTTAGAAACCTTAAGCTTATCTGGATAGAGCACAAAACGCGGATTTGGCGACCACCATAAGATAGGTTCTTCGTCATCAAACCAAGGAAATATGCCGCTTTTATATGCTAATATTAAACGTTTGACAGACAAGTCGCCACCAATAGCTAAAAGACCCTCTTTTGAGGTCTTTGACACATCAGGAAACTCTATTTTTTGTGATAAAAAATTCATTAGTTTACTACATCGTTTGCGTAAATATAATTGATTAAAAACAGTTGTTTTACTTTGAAAAGCGAACTTTTTTCGCCATATTTGATATGACCTTTATGCTTTGAATTATATTCATCATTGCTTTTTTGAGTTTGTTTATAAAGGTCAAACCTAAAACCACAATAAGAAGTCCTAGTTATGAATAATTAGGACTTCTTCTATTATAAAAATAAAAAAATCTCAATGTAGAGTTATACATTGAGATTTTATATTTAAACCCTTAGAGGTTCAGTATTTAAACAATTTAGAAAGGTAAATCATCGTGATCATCTTCATTTAAATCTCCAACTGGCTCAAAAGCTTCAGCTGGTGCAACTGGTGGCATATCGCCTTGAGCTCCTGCTTGTACACTTTCAATTCTCCAACCCTGTATAGAGTTAAAATATTTAGTTTCCCCTTGCGGATTAACCCAATCGCGTCCTCTTAAATTTATGCTCACTTTTACATTTTGACCAACTTGAAAGTTATTTAACAAATCTGTTTTGTCTTGAACAAACTCTACCAAAATATGCTGAGGATATTGCTCTTCTGTAGTTACTACAACCTCTCTTTTTCTAAACCCATTACTACCAAAAGTTTGAGTTTCTCCTATCATTTTAATTTTTCCTTGTACTTCCATTTTAATCTTGTTTATTCTTAATTATTATTCTCTTTAATTTATGATAACAACAGTTTCCATGCACTAACAACGTCTCCATAACTTAAATAATTACGTGCTATTTTATGCTTTTCTCTATGTGTCATTTCTTTAATGTTTGGATAGCGTTCGCTAACCTCTTTTAAAAACTCAGTAATTTCCTTTTTTGTTGGCAATCTTTCAATATTACCTAACATTCCTAAATCGTTACCTGTTAAAATCATACTGTTTTTAACTTCGTCAGGCATGGCATCAACACCAATTCCTAGGCTTAAAAGTGGTTTTGGAATTTCGAAAAATCCTTTTTTAGCTCTGTTATAATAATCGCCTCCTGCTCTGGCTACTAAATCTAACTTTTCTTGTATAATTGTATTATTATCATCTAAAACCTCTTCGGTAATGTGAAATTTAACAACTTCACAAATTACTAGATTACCTGCTCCACCTTCTTCACCAAGTTTTATAATTTCATTTACTTTACATTCAAACTGAACAGGAGATTCTGCAACTCTAAAAGGTTTTACTTTGTCTGATTTAAGCATTGTTAAACCTGCTTTATCAAACTCATTAACTCCTTTTGCATATTCTGTACTGCTTAATGACATTTGCTGAACAATATCATAATTAACCACATTAATGACAACTTCTTTTGTTGTCTCAACATTTTCTAATGTATGTTTAACACTATTATCTCTCACACGCCTTGCAGGAGAAAAAATAAGAATAGGCGGATTAGCACTAAATACATTAAAAAAACTAAATGGCGACAAATTAGGGTTTCCATCAGCATCTATAGTGCTTGCAAACGCAATTGGTCGAGGCGCAACTGCGCTTAATAAATAACCATGAAGTTTTCCTGTTGAAAGGTCTTTTGGATCAAAAGATATCATCTAAATAATTGATTAGATGCAAATGTAACCATATTAGCAATTTTATAAAAGCGATTTATAACAATAAACAAACAATAATATTAACATATTTACATTGTATATTTAAAGTATATTTAAATAATTAAAACTTACCAATGACATTTAGTATGAATAGAAATGTGTTGCGATGGATTATTATTATCACATCGTTTATAATTATTTCTTTAATCCTTTGGAATACCTATATTTTCTTTCAAAATTTTAAAGCTGAAGAGCGAACTAAAATGCAGAACTGGTCTTTTGCTCAGAAAGAATTAAATAGAAACATGGACTTGGACACAGATTTTGGTGAACTTACAATACAAGTTCTTTCAAGCAACACAACAACTCCTATGATTCGTGTTAATGATGATGGAAGTATTAATCATAACAACATTGATGAAGAAAAGGCTAAAGATTCACTTTATATTCAAAAATTAATAAAACAATTTAAGAATGAGAATCAGCCTCTAGAAGTAAAATATGGAGATAGAGTTTATTCAACAATTTATTACGGTAATTCTCCTCTTTTAAACAAGTTAAAATACTATCCTTTAGCCTTGTTGTTAATTATTTTTCTGTTCGGTGCTGTTGTATATTTCTTTTATCGAAGTTCAAAAATTGCAACTCAAAATAAGCTTTGGACAGGGATGGCTAAAGAAACTGCTCATCAAATAGGTACGCCTTTATCATCATTAGTGGGATGGACAGAAATATTACGTAGTGAACATGTTAATCCTTCATATCTACTAGAAATAGAAAAAGACATAAACAGGTTACAAACAATTACAGATAGGTTTAGTAAAATTGGTTCAGTACCTGCTCTCGAAAAAGCTGATATTGTTACAGAAACCGTTGAATCTTACGAATATCTAAAAGCGCGCTCATCTAACTTAATTGATTTTGAGATCTCAGCTCCTGAAACAGCTATATATGTTAACTTAAACAAACAGCTGTATAGTTGGACTATTGAAAATCTGGTGAAAAATGCTATTGATGCTATGAAAGGTAAAGGTAAACTTAAAGTAACCATTATTCAAGATGCAAATTTTGTAAAAATTAACGTGACTGATTCTGGTAAAGGAATTTCAAAAAACTTATTCAATAAAATTTTTGAACCTGGTTTTACTAGCAAAAAACGCGGTTGGGGATTAGGCTTATCTTTAGCAAAACGTATCATTGAAGATTACCATAAAGGAAGGATTAAAGTGCTTCATTCTGAGATAGGAAAAGGAACTACAATGCAAATTTCCTTAAAATTACTATCTTAGTAATGCTATTATGGATGAAAAGCTTTTTACAGTTAAAGAATTTGAATTGAATAACCATTGCCCAGAATGCTATTCGCGCGATGGGTTACAGCTTACCTTTAAACAAAAATTTGTTGAAAATGCGTTTTACAGAGCAATAACAAACGAAACTACATATTCTATGTTTTGTAATGTTTGTAAAACAGATATTTCGCCTTCTCGATGGACTGACGATATTGATAGCGTTATTAGTTACCAAAAAAAGGCATTAGTGCCTAAATCGGCTACTTTTAAGCTTAAAAAAACATCTTGGCTGTTATTGATATTAGCAATTTTAATTATAATTGCTTTGAATGTTTTTATTTTTGTGAATTAAAGACGATCACTAATCTGTTTTGCTATAGCTTCAAACTCTTCTTTATTAAGACTTACTTTATTTAAAAAACGAGCATCTTCCATAGAGTTTAATGGTATTAAATGCACATGTACGTGAGGTACTTCTAAACCAATTACTGTCATTCCAACTCGTTTACATGGCACTGCTTTTTCTAAGGCTATTGCAACACTTCGGGCAAACTCCATTAGCCCAACATAAGTAACCTCATCTAAATCGAATAATTTATTAACTTCTATTTTAGGTACACATAGCGTATGTCCTTTTGCATTTGGATTGACATCTAAAAATGCAATAAAATCTTTAGTTTCTGCAACTTTATAACATGGTATTTCGCCATTTATGATTTTTGTGAATATTGATGCCATTAGATTATTAGTTTTTGAGTTAATGTAAAGATAAAAAGAAAATTCCTGTTCAGTTTTATTTGAACAGGAATTATAATATTTAAAAATTCTATCTGAATACTATCTATCTCGTAATCTCTAAAATATCAAACTTCATAACACCATTTGGCACTTGTATATCAGCAACTTCACCAACCGATTTACCAAGCAAACCTTTACCAATAGGTGAGTTTACAGATATTTTGCCTGTAGCTAAATCTGCCTCACCATCTGCTACTAATGTATAGGTCATCACCATACCATTAGTCTGATTTTTTATTTTAACGGTTGACAACACCAATACTTTAGACGCATCTAATTGAGACTCATCAATAAGTCTAGCATTTGCAAGAGATTCTTCAAGTTTAGAAATTTTCATTTCCAACATACCTTGTGCTTCCTTTGCTGCATCATATTCAGCATTTTCACTTAAATCTCCTTTATCTCTCGCTTCAGCAATAGCTTGTGACGCCTTTGGACGCTCTACATCTCTTAACTGATTAAGTTCGTCTCTTAATTTTTTTAACCCTTCTGCAGTGTAATAAGATACTTTACTCATAACTTCATCGTTTTAATTATAGTTTAGCACTAAAGCACAACTATATAAATAGAAAAAATCCCGCTCACACGAGATTATATAGCAAATATACAAAATATTTATTGCAACGTTTATTTTGTTGTAAATTGCAACTCAATTTTTTTTGACTTATGAAGCATTATATTTTAGGTTTATCTTTTTTATTGCTAACAGCTTGCAGCAAGAATGACACTATAAATAATTGTAATTTTTTACTAAATGTTGGTGTTAATCTTACTGTAAATTTAAATTTACCTCAGTTTAGCCAATTACAATTTACGAGTAACTCTGTTTATGTTGGCAATCAAGGTAATGGTGGTGTTATTATTACTAATGTTGGTTCTGGACTAAGAGCTTGGGATGCTTCAGACCCAAACCATCAACCTAATAGTTGCTCTATAATGACAATAAATGGCGCCAATGCAGAGTGTGGTTGCGCTGACGCCAATGAGTATAGCTTATTTACTGGTCAATCTTTAGGCACACAATTACCTTGTGGTTTAAAAGAATACAGAGTTGAAGCCATTGGTAATAATAGCTATTTAGTTACTAATTAAAACTTCAAAGTAGCTCCTACTAAAAAATTAGTCGTAGCTTGAGGGTAATAACCAGCACCTTCAATGGTTGTTGTACTTCCTGGCACAGACCAAGTATCATCATAGGCATAGTAGTATCCATTAGAAATATACTTTACTCCAAACACATTATTTACTAAGCCTGATAGCACAACTGACTTAAAAATTGAATTCATTTTTATTTCATAAACTATATTAAAATCGTTTATGAAATAGCTGTCTAATTTTGATGCTTTCGCGTCTGTATTTCCCATAAATTGCTCGCCAACATATTTACTTAAAAACGATACTTGAAAACTCTCTTTTGGTTGAAATACAATTGCGTTTGCTGCAACAAACTCTGGTGAAAATGAAATATTTGTTTTACCTAGATTTACTAATTCACCATCAATTGAAGCAACGGTTTCTTTGTTTTTGTTTGAGCTAACTGTAAAATTTGGTTGCACTAAAAATTTATCAGTTAGTTTAACTGTTGCTTCAACTTCTAATCCTAACCTGTAACTATCTCCACTATTTGTTCTTATTGGGTTACCTACATTATCTATATTTCCTGTTAATACCAATTGCTCATTATATAGCATGTAATACCCATTAATGTTAATTCTGAATTTTTCTGTAATATGTCTCCAACCTAATTCAAAATCATTTAATTGCTCTGGCTTTACAGTTTCATTATTTTCAAAATCATCTCTATTTGGCTCTCTGTTTGCTCTTGCATAAGAAAAATAGAAATTATTTTCATCGTTTAACTTATATGTAATTCCTGCTTTTGGATTAAAAAAACTATAGTTCTCATCTACATTAAAAGGTACTCTGTCTGATGTAAGTCCTGATGTTTTATAATCAACATTTCTAAGTTGCAAATCGCCATATAAACTTACTTTATCGTTAAGTCTGTAGGTTGCTTTTACAAAAGTGCTAAAATCTTTTTTTCTTCCATTTCCTTCATAATATCGGTCTCCAATCTCGCTGTTACTTGCGTATTGCGCCCAAATTATTTCACCAAAATGATCACCATCATAATTACTATAAGAAGAACCAAAGGTCATATTTAGTGCATCTTTTTTATAGTTTGCACTTGCGTTAACCACATAAAAATCGTTATCCAACCAACGACGACGAATTAAATCAGTTGTGTTAACTGTTTCACCTCCAATAGTTATTTCTTCGAGATTGTAATCAGCAAAATCTTCATCCTCTTTATATTGTTCAAAATAGCCACGACCATAGGTATAATTTAGACCAAGATTAGTTGACCAGTTATTATTATAGCGCTCATTCCAATGCAATTGGTAATGGTCTTGGTTATAATTATCAACTTCGTTATCATAAAAACGAGTATTACCTTCATCATCAGTGTACATTCCTGCAGTGTTGAAAGTTCTGTTATTTTCTAAAAGATCTAAATCTTCCAACCCATTCCAAGATTGATAGGTCACTTCTTTTCCTCCAAAAGCAATAGCTTTAATTAATGTATTATTATCTACGTAAGAAGCTTGCAGAAAATAAGATTTAAGATCTGAACTAGCTCTATCGATATAACCATCTGAAGCTATTTGAGATAAACGACCAGCTAATTCGAAATGATTATTAAGTAATCCTGTACTAAATTTTACTGTATGTTTTCTTGTATTGTAGCTACCAAAACTATTAGATATTTCTCCATTAGCTTCATTTGAAACAGCATCTGTTAACACATTAATACTTGCACCAAAAGCTCCCGAACCATTAGTTGATGTACCAACACCTCGTTGTAATTGAAGACTCTCAACAGAAGATGCAAAATCGCCTAAATTAACCCAAAACGTACCTAAGGATTCGGCATCGTTATAAGGAATTCCGTTAATGGTTACATTGGTTGACTGAGCATTGATACCACGAACTCTAATACCAGTATAACCAACTCCAGCACCAGCATCTGTTGTGGTCACTACAGATGGCAAATAGTTTAGCAAAACAGGAATATCTTGCCCTAAATTACGTTTTGCTAATTGTTGTTTTGTAACATTAGAGTGTGTAATTGGTGAAGTGGCTTCTACACGAACTGCCTTAACTAGAACTTCATCTAAAATTTCTGTTTTTGTTGAATCTTGTTGTTTTTCTTGTGAAAACACACTGACAGACAGTGCAAAAAGTGCTAAAAAAGCGAATAAATTTTTAATTCTGCTGATATTATTTAGAAAGTCAGAATTGAATCTCCAAGCAGAATAATTAGACTTTGAAAAGTGATTTTTTGTAAAAGTCGATTTCATTACGATTATATTATAATCGAATAAAAAGAGGTCATTATTCTTTGTTAATAATTGATTTTTTATTTAAGCATTTTTGTTTGTTGAATAATTGATGAACTATTCGCACTCACTAAAAATGTCTACTAGACATTTTCTTAACGCTCGTTTCCTAAACAGCATTACCTGTTCTAGGTTCAATGGGTATGATCTCAGCCGATAATAGGCACCCCTTTTTTGAGAACGATGCAAAGATAACTATCAATTAATAATTATCAATGAAGAATTTAATTAATTTCTGGTGGTTTTCTATTTGCCTTTTTTTCTGAAGCTATTCGCTTGGTTTTTAACCGTTTTATTTTTACTTGCTTTGGCACTTTAGTAGGCTTTCTTTTTTTTGGAACAACCAATCCTTCTTCAATAACTTTAAAGAAGCGCTCTATTACCAATGTTTTGTTTTTATGCTGACTTCTGCTTTCATCACATTGAAGGAGTAGAAAGTTGTCTTTTGTTAAGCGATTAGCAATGGTTTGCTTTAAAAGGTGTTTTTCTTCATCAGACAATCCTAATGAATCTTCTAAACTGAAAGTAAGCTCGACTTTTGAAGCTACTTTGTTCACATTTTGTCCGCCAGCACCAGAGCTTCTTACGGCTTTAAATTGAAGTTCGCTAAGTAACACTTCTTGGTTCATTCTACCTTATTTGGTGTGTTGGCTTTAGTAAATCGGTTACTGTTTTTACTGGATTAAATGTTATTAATGGTACCTCAACAAAAATAGTATTCCAACTTGCCATACTTCCATTCCAAAGTCCTGGTAACTCTAAAGCTTTTAAATCTTTATCAAGTTTTGTTTTCATAGTTATAAAGGCTGTTTTATGATCTACAAAATTTTGCAAATCAAAAGGTTCTCCTTTATGGTTTTTTATACCACAAACTATATCTACAGGATTAAAATGTGTTGCTTTTTTAAGTATTTCTTTTTGATTTTTATTTTTTCTGTCCACTTGTGCAGACTCTACAATTTGTAATGAGATATTACCACTTTCTTCTTTTACCCAAAATGGTCCTCCTCCAGGTTCTCCTTCATTTTTTACCATTCCACAAACACGAATAGGCCTATCTAATTTTTCGATTAAATACTCTATTTGGTATTTTTTAGAATATTTTTCAAACTCATGACTCACCTTAACATTTAGTTTATTTATCAAAAACTCAGCAATTGAAACTAAATCGGAATGAGAAACATCTGCTTTATTTAAAATATCAATCATCTTAAATACTTCCTCCTGCGTTTTAAGTAATAAGCCAGCGAGCATTTTTTTAAACTCGGCCACTTCCTTTTCATATTTAAAGACAACTACATTATCAATGTTTTTTATAAAAATTATATCTGCATTTAACTCATTTAAATTTTGTAAAAGTGCTCCATGACCAGAAGGTCTGAAATACAACTCGCCATTTTCATCTCTAAAAGGATCGTTTTGAGGTGTAACAGAAATAGTGTCAGTAGATTCATTTTGATAGGAAAATGAAATATGAAATTTTGTGCCTTTTTTACGCTCAACAATATCTTCAATACGCTTGAACTCGTCATCAAAAATATTTTTATATCGTTCAGAAATTGTAAAATGCAAATAAGCTTCATTTTTACTTGATGCATATAAAGCTGCTTCAAATAAATGCTCTTCAAAAGCTGTAGCTAAATGGTCTTTATATTGATGAAAAGGCAGTAACCCTTTAGGATAAAATCCGTAATTAAGCTTGTCTTCATCTAACATAGTTTTTATAAATACAAATTTCTGTTTATCATTTGAAAACGACTTGTAATCTGGATAATATTCTTCAATTTTATTTAAAACAATATCATAAAATGGAAGTTTTTCTATTGCAACTAAAAAAACAGATAAATCCCTTTCTTTCTTTCTGTTAATAAATGAATTTATTGTATCATTCTTTGGATTGAACTCTGAAATAAATTCGAAAAGCGTTTTAAACATTCTGGTGGCAGCACCAGATGCAGGAACAAATTTTATAATTGATGTATTATCTCTTTTTGTATCAAAAAAATTGATATAATCTACTTTTTCATCATCACTGCATTTTTTAATACCATGTCCAACAGTCGCAACAGAATGCAGATTTATAAACGGTAATCCCGTTTTAAACAAGTCTAATTGAGTGTTAACTTGCTTTATAGTTAGACCTTTATTTTCGATCTGTTTTATATCTTTTTCGGAAAATTTCACTTCTTATTTTTTAATAGTAAATCAATATGTTTTGTTGCTTCATCAAGTCTTTCTTTTAAGCTTCCTTTTAACAATACATAAGGTTTTTTGCTTGTTTTTAATGCCTCTTCAAAAGCTTTAAACATACGTTCTCTTTCATGAGGTTTGTCACGCAAGTCATCAGCTTCCCATGGTGTGTCAATATAAGTCAAAAAATACAAATCGTAAGTGTTTTCTAACGCATATTTTTCTATTAATGGATCACAAGTTCCTGAATAATAAGCCTCAGAATACACCTTAGTTTCTAATAAATCTGTATCGCAAATTAATACTGTGTCGGTTTTTTGAGCGAGATGGTTTTCTATATTCATTTGTCCTATTGCTATAGGTAATAAATCTTTAGGCTCGCAAGTTTTACGTTCGTTATTCCATTTGTTTTGCAAATATTCACGAGCATACTCAGGAACCCAAACTGAGTTGTAATACCTAGCCAGTTGTTTAGATAGTGTTGTTTTACCAGTCGATTCTGGTCCAAACATTACTACTTTTATACAGTTACTTTTTCTTTGTTTAAGCTTTTTCTCCATTGTAAATATCCTTGTATAGCTAGAATTGTAAAAATGATATATTGTAGTGACAACATACCTAAACCTCTATAGGCATATAGTGGTATTGTTATTAAATTGCCAATAATCCACAACGTCCAGTTTTCTAGTTTTTTATTTGCCATATACCACATTGCAGTGAAAAAAACACCTGAAGTTACTACGTCTATATAATTAGGGATTTGCATTGTATAGTTAAACCCTTTATACACCAAAAAAGTTATTACGATTGTTAAAGCAAAAAAACCAAGGCCAATAATTTTCTCTTTTTGGTTAGTTCTAGAAATTGGCAAAATATAAGTGTTTTCTTTTTTTCGTGACCAGTTCCACCATCCATAAATACTCATTACAGAATAATAAAAGTTCATCATCATATCACCAAAATATTGGTTGATATAAAGTAGGTAAACTGTAATAACTGTACATATAATTCCTGTTGGATAAACTAGAATGTTTTCGTTTTTAGCATACCAAACACTTAATATTCCAAATACAAACGCAATGGCTTCTAAAACAATTTGAAACGTTGGAGTATTTTTATAAGCTTCAAGAAAAAAATCAAAAATGTGGCTCATAATTGTGTCTATCAGATTTTACAATTTTCATAAATAATAGGCCGTTATCCATCAGCTCAAATGCTTCTTTTATTTCGTTTTTAAGCAAATCCATAACTTCATCATAGTCTCCATATACTTGTGTACTTAGGGGATTTTCTAATACTTTTAAGTTAGAAGCTCTTAGCTTTTTTATTAAATGTATAATAGAAGGTTCAAAATTGTCATGCAATGGTGTTAAGGTTAATTCAACAGATATTTTCATTATACTATTTCTTAAGTTTATCAAAAAAAGATTTGTCGTTTTCAAAAGCTGTACCTATTACAACAATATCTGCTCCAGATTTGTATGCATTTTCTAATTGTTCAATACTTTTTATTCCACCACCAACTATTAAAGGGATTTTAATTTCTTGTTTTACTGCTTTAATAATGTTTTCAGAAACTGGATGCAAAGCACCACTTCCAGCTTCAAGATATATCAACTTCATTCCTAATAATTCTCCTGCACTAGCAGTATCAACAACAAGTTGAACATCATTTTTAGCTATTGGTTTTGTTTGTGTTACTCTCTGTACTGAGGTTTCTTTACCGTTTTCAATTAATAAATAACCTGTTGGAATTACTTCAAGTTTAGAGCCTCTTAATTTGGATATAGCTTTAACATGTTTATCTATTAAATAATCTGGATTTCTTCCAGAAAGTAATGACAAAAATAATAATGCGTCAGCTTTGTTTGTAATTTGGGTGACATCACCAGGAAATAAAATTACTGGTAATTTTGTGTGCTTTTTTATTTCAATTACTAAAACTTCTGTTATTTTATCTTCAACAGTACTTCCTCCTACAAAAACATGAGTAGCTTTCGAATTATTGAGTTTCATCATAAAATCAGACAACCCTTTGAGTTTCGTTTTGTCAGGATCAATTAAAACTGCAAGTAACCTTTCGTCTTTAGAAATTGAATGTAATATGTTGTTATAGATGCTTTCCATTAGGTGGTTACGTATGCGCAAGTAAAACCTTCAAATTCTAAAAAATATGTGTTATATCTATATTTTTTATGCTCATAATCTATCCATGCAATAGTTTCACCATCTTCCAACATAAACGGAACTACCAAAAAATGTTCTCTAAACAACATTCCTGGAGTAGCAAAAAGCTTATACAGTGACTCTTTAATTCCCCAAATAACAGTCAGTTTTTTAATATAATCTTCAGTACTTTTATTTAAATAATCAAACTCATAATCAACAAATTTATGAGCGATAATTTTAATTTTTTCACGTTGCATTTCTATATCAATACCTACTTCATGTTCACTTACTATAATAGCAGAAAATGTAAACGAATGCGTAATTGAAATGTATTTCCCATCCTTTAAATGAGGTTTCCCATTAGCGTCATAAAACAAATCTGTATCAGTATATCCAAATTCTGCTAATAAATGACGAACACTTAAAAACCCTCTTTGGTGTATTTCGCTTTTCATTCCTAAAACACGCTCTAAACTTTCAGGTCTTAAACTAATAGGACACATTAAATCGTCATAAGACTCTGTAATCTTCCAGATTTTAACAGTAGTTTGTGAGTTTGGAGTAAAGGTTTTATATAAAGGCATTTAGAAGTCTCGAAGTTATTAATTATCTTTGCACTCGTTTTATGAATATAAGATAACAAATATACAATTATGAATACAAAAACAATACCTTACGTACCTTACAAAGTTAAAGACATGTCGCTTGCAGCTTGGGGAAGAAAAGAAATAGAATTAGCTGAAGCTGAAATGCCAGGACTTATGAGTCTTCGCGAAGAATACGGAAATTCTCAACCTCTTAAAGGTGCTCGTATTGCTGGTTGTTTACACATGACAATTCAAACAGCTGTATTAATTGAAACCTTAAAAGCTCTAGGTGCAGAAGTTACATGGAGTTCTTGTAATATTTTCTCTACACAAGATCAAGCTGCAGCTGCAATTGCTGATGCTGGAATTCCTGTTTATGCTTGGAAAGGTATGAACGAAGAAGAATTTAACTGGTGTATTGAGCAAACGTTATTTTTTGGTGAAGACAGAAAGCCATTAAATATGATTCTTGATGATGGTGGTGATTTAACTAACATGGTTTTTGATAAATACCCAGAATTAATGGCTGGAATTAATGGTTTATCTGAAGAAACTACAACAGGAGTTCATCGTTTATATGAGCGCATGAAAAACGGAACATTATCAATGCCTGCAATTAACGTGAACGATTCAGTTACTAAAAGTAAATTTGATAATAAATACGGTTGTAAAGAAAGTGCTGTAGATGCTGTACGTCGTGCAACAGATGTTATGCTTGCTGGAAAACGTGTGGTTGTTTGTGGTTATGGTGATGTTGGTAAAGGTACTGCTGCTTCATTTAAAGGTGCAGGTAGTATTGTAACTGTTACTGAAATAGACCCAATTTGTGCTTTACAAGCTGCAATGGATGGTTTTGAAGTTAAAAAATTAGAAACTGTTGTTGCTAATGCAGATATAGTAATTACAACTACAGGAAATAAAGACATTGTACAAGGACGTCATTTTGAAATGATGAAAGACAAAACTATCGTTTGTAACATTGGTCACTTCGATAACGAAATTGAAATGTCTTGGTTAAACAAAAACTTTGGAAACACTAAAGTAGAAATTAAACCTCAAGTTGATAAATATACAGTAAATGGTAAAGACATTATCATTTTAGCTGAAGGACGATTAGTTAATTTAGGTTGTGCAACAGGTCACCCAAGTTTTGTAATGAGTAACTCATTTACTAACCAAACGTTAGCTCAAATAGAACTTTGGACAAATAGAGATGCATACCAAAATGAAGTGTACATGTTACCTAAACATTTAGATGAAAAAGTAGCAAAATTACACTTAGCAAAAATTGGTGTAGAATTGACAGAGCTACGTACTGAGCAAGCTGATTATATTGGTGTTCCTGTTGAAGGTCCATTTAAACCAGAATATTACAGATATTAAAAAAAGACCGCTAGCGCTTTTAGACATAAGACCGCTTCGCTTTTAGATACAAGACCCTTGCAGCAATGTGAGGGTTTTTTAATACCCAGTAACCAATAATCCTCTGGCTCCTTTTATTCCACACTTTTGATAATGATTATAAGCTTGTGCTGCTCTCTCTCTGATTTGCTCATCTGTTTCATTTAAAATCCAACCATCAATTGCCCATTTTAAAGTATAAGCTTCTGGAGCCATTAATCCTGTAGTCCAAACTAAAGGGTTTGCTTTTGTAACTTCAATATAAGGTTTAAAAAATCGTTTACTAATACAAGCCAAGATAATGGCGTCACGCTTATTGTTATTAATTGGTTTGAAACTTCCTTTAACATCAAACTCCATTAATCCATCATGGCCAATATAAGCTAACATATTAGAGCTTCCACCAAAAGTCAATTCTTTATCATTTATTTTCATTCGCAACTCATTCCTTCCAGCTGACGCTTCTAAAAAAGCTATCGTTGTTTGTTTTATATATTTACCATCGTAAGCATCGGCAAGCAAATAAGTGTTTGATGTTTTATGTTTAAACAATACACGCTCTAATACATCTGTCTTGAGATTCGTTTCTGATGAAACCAACATCCAATCTTTATCGTTCTTAAAAAATGTTTTTACACCATATAATGCTCCCCAATATAAATTGTTTTTAGCGTCTTGACCGTTGCCTAATTTTTGAGGAACTGGAACAATACCCTGATTTACATTATCACAAAGAGCAACAAAAACATGTATAGTTTTTATTTCTGAATTGGATTGACAAAAAACGATATTGCTAATAAATATCAGAAGTAGTAAAAGTTTATTCATAACATGATTAACGAATTAACTTGCAAAATAGTATCTTTATTAATCAAATACTACTATGCAACACAACTCAAAACTTCCTAACATAGGTACAACCATTTTTACAGTCATGAGTACTTTGGCCAATCAACACAACGCACTTAATTTGTCGCAAGGATTCCCAAATTTTAAAAGTGACCAAAAATTAATGGACTTAGTCACTCAAGCAATGAATTCAGATTACAATCAGTATGCTCCAATGGCTGGAAATATTGATTTACGCATTGCTATTGCTAATAAATTTAATCTTTTATATCAAACAAGTTATCATCCAGAAACAGAAATTACTGTTACAGCAGGAGCTACACAAGCTATATACACTATCATTTCGACATTTATAAGACCAAATGATGAAGTCATTATTTTTAGACCTGCTTACGATTGCTATGAACCTGCTATTGAACTTAATGGTGGAAAAACTATTTCTGTTCAATTAAATGCTCCTAATTATAGAGTAGATTGGCATGAAGTAAAACAAAAAATAAATAGCAATACTAAAATGGTTATCATCAATACACCACAAAACCCAAGTGGCACTGTGTTTACAAAAGATGATATGCTTCAACTTCAAGAAATACTTAAAGGCACTAACATTATTTTAATAAGTGATGAAGTGTATGAGCATATTATTTTTGATGATGAGAAGCATCAAAGTGCATGTTTATTTCCAGATTTAAAATCGAGAAGTTTTGTAGTTGCTTCTTTTGGAAAAACATTTCATAATACAGGTTGGAAAGTTGGTTATTGTTGTGCGCCAAAAGAGTTAATGGATGAATTTAAAAAAGTACATCAGTTTAATGTGTTTTGTGTAAATCATCCAACACAAAAAGCATTAGCAGATTATTTACAAAATCCAGAACATTATTTAGGATTATCAGAGTTTTATCAGCAGAAAAGAGATTTGTTTTTAAGTTTAATAAAAGACTCTCGTTTTAAAATTACTCCAGCAAAAGGAACTTACTTTCAAGTTTTGGATTATTCAGAAATTACTAACGAACATAATGTCGATTTTGCAAAGCGATTAACCATCGACAATAAAATTGCTTCGATACCAATGTCGGTTTTTAATGAAAATAATATAGATAACAAGGTCTTGAGATTTTGCTTTGCTAAAACTGATGAAACATTAGTAAAAGCTGCTAACATATTAAACCACATCTAATCGCATTAACCAATCGGTTTGTCTGTCGTTTCCTATATAAAAAGAATGTGTGTCAAATTTAGTAAATCCGTGACGCTCATAAAACTTAACAGCATTAACATTCTGTTGCCAAACACCAAGCCATAACCAAGTTTTTCCCATCTTTTTAGTCAATTCAATAATCCAACTTATTATATATGCTCCAAACTTTTGACCTTGAAACGCTTTTAAAACATAAATACGCGAAAGCTCTAAAGCATCTTTACCAAATGGTTCGGCTTGTGCTTCATTTTCATTTATTTTAAAGTAGCATACTAAATCACTTTTAGAGTACACAAAATAAAATTGAGAGTTAGAGTTTAGAATTTCTGTTTTGATTTGTTCTTTGCTAAAAGCAATATCAATATATGTTTTAAAATCTTCTGGATTGTTATCTTTTTCAAATGCATCAATAAACGTTTGTCTTGATATGTTAGTCAACATATCTAAGTCACTCAAAGTGCATTTCTTAAACGTTAAATTCATATCAATATTGATAAAAATTAATTGAAAAACAATTACATTTATACTATTAAACTAGATACTAAATTAAAGAATTTAGAGTGACTTTTTTTATAGTTTTGTGTTTAGTTATTAAATAACATTTTAAAGTATAAAACTATGAAATTTTGGATTTTATTATTGTTCTTAATGTTTGGGTTAAATTCTTATGCTCAACAAGTTGAACACGAAGGCGTGAAATATGAAGTAAAAGGAAAAACTATTTATCAAGATGGTAAAGACGTAACCGCAACTTTATCTGCTGAAAAGCTACAAGAAATAAAAAGTATTGCTGACCAAAAAGCTAAGGCTGAAAAGGAAGCCAAAAAAAGAGAGAAAGAGCAAAAGAAAGCTGAACAGGAAATGAAAAAAGCTGAAAAAGCTCAGAAAAAAGCAGAAAAGGCTCAAAAAAAGGCTGAAAAAGAACTAAAACGCAAGCAAAAAGCACAAGATGCTTATGAAAAAGCTTCAAAAAAACTAGAACAAAATCAGGCGAAATACGAAAAGCTAAAAAACAGAGGTAAATTATCTCCTAATGATGAAGAAAAATGGCTTAAAAAACTTGAAGGTTATAGAGAAGATTTAGAAAAAGCTAAAAAGAAATTAAACCGATCTTAATCTGAAACAAGATAAATTAAATATCGCACTTATTCAGTCTGTTTTGGTATGGGAAAATCCATCTCAAAACAGACTGAATTTTTTAAACAAAATTGATAGTATTACTCAACCTGTTGATATTATTGTTCTTCCCGAAATGTTTACATCTGGCTTCACCATGAATCCAAAGGATGTTGCTGAAACAATGCAAGGCGAAACCGTTTCATGGATGAAGAGTATAGCATCAAAAAAACAAGCTGCAATTACTGGGAGTTTGATAATAAAAGAGAATGACAATTATTACAATCGTTTGTTATTTGTGCACCCAAATGGTGAGATTAATAGTTATGACAAGCGACATACTTTTACTCTTGCTGGAGAAGACAAAGTCTATACTGCTGGAACAAAAAAGCTCATTGTAGCCTTTAAAGGGTGGAGTATTTGCCCTTTAATTTGTTATGATTTACGTTTTCCTGTTTGGGCTAGAAATACTGAAAACTATGAGGTTTTAATATATGTTGCCAACTGGCCTAAACCTCGTGTTAATGCTTGGGATGCGCTTTTAAAAGCAAGGGCAATTGAAAATATGAGTTATTGTATTGGAGTAAACCGAGTTGGGTTAGATGCTAATAATCATGAATATTCTGGTCATTCAGCAGCTTATGATGTTTTAGGTAATAGATTAGATACAACCCCTTTAGATAAAGAGGCTATAAGCATTGTAACTCTTAATAAAACTGAATTAGAAAACTATAGAAATAAGCTTAACTTTTTAAATGATAAAGACGAGTTTACTCTAAAGTAAAATCATGAATTATATCCCAATTTGCTGACGCTTCAATAAGTTTAGAATCATAACTAATACGCTCTGGCTGTAGCTTTTTAAGATAATTACCTGTATCCCATTTCTGGTTTCCATTAGTATCAAAAACAACTCTTAAATAATAATTTCCAGGGTTAATGTATCTAAAATCGAATACTTTTGGCTTATCGGCAAACTGCTCATATTTTAAATTTCCTTGCTCATCTAAGAGCTGAACTATGATTGGATAAGTTGCATTAGATAATGTAACTCTAATATTTGCATAATCTGAAAATGCTTTGGTTCTTAAGCTATAATTTAATGTATCATTTACTTCGCCAAAAAAACTAGTCAGTGCTTCTGGTAACATTTTAATTTTATAGACTTGTGACTCTTTCTTTTCGAACTGAAAAATGTATTTATTATGCAACTCATCAAACTGAGTTGTAAAAGGCACAGTGACAGAATCTTTATCAATAATTTTAATTAAATCTTCACGAATAAAAGTAAAAGGAATTGAGCCTTCAATTTCAAAATTTTGGTCAAAATTTAAACTCCCTTTTTGAATTGCATTAATAGTAAGAGAATCTTTTTTGAAATCTCTAAATTTAAAATTTAAAGTATCTCTATATTCTTTATTAGTAACTACAAATAAAGTTGAATCTCTTTCCAGGCTTTTATTATACCAATAATATAAAGTATCAGATTTAACATCTTTAGTAATTCGTTCTACTAATCCTTCTGGTCTATCTCCCAGTAATTCAATTTGCATATTTTTATAATCGCCTTCAAAACCAAAAGCTATTTTTTGACCAGCAGCTTGTTTGGGTCTAACAGCTTTAAAAGCTAACTCTTCCTTAAATAATTTAATAGAGTAAACAGAATCTGAAGGCACTGTTATTACCTTATCGTAAAAACCTATTTTATCTTCTTTTTGCTGATATGTAAAATTTCTATTTTCGTCTTTTAAGGCTACCAATTTATATTTCCCTGCTTTAATATTTTCGATATTAAATGTTGTTACACTGTCTAATGTATTAGTAATATATTTAGGCTTTTTTTTGTAAACAACTGAATCGTTAAAAGTGGAATCAACTTCGAAAAGCATGACAGACACAAACTTATCTGCTATCATACTTTCAGCATCTAAAATATTTCCTTTTACAGAAAGTGAGTCTATATAATTGCCTGTTGAAAATACATATTTATAGTATGGATATGGATTTTCTTCATTATTATCAACTATACTCGTACCAAAATTAAAAGCATATGTTGTATTTGGTTGTAAAGTATCTTTTAAAACAATTTTAATGTGTTTACTAGCTGTTCCTAAAGGTGTAATATCAGGTTCAGTAGTCATTGGCGGCGAAATAATAAGCTGCTTTTGAATATCTTTTATTTTGATATACTCATCAAAATAAATTCGTATTTCATTGCCTTTAAAATTAGTAGTAAAATTTTCAGGTGTAGACTTTGTTATTTTTGGTGGCATCTCGTCTTTTTCACCTCCTGAAGGTGTGCCTCTATTAGCACAAGATACTACTAAGACCAAAACTGATAAGAAAGTAAAAAATCTATAAAAAAACTTTTGCATGCGCTGTTTTAAAATTTAAAGCAAATTAACAACATATTTGGGATACTAACGAAAACGATAAGGCTAAAATTACTATTAAATTCATATCATTTTGTTAAAACTATTCTGTAATTGCCATCGTTGCAATGCTTATTTTAATATCGTCTATAGCAAGTAAAGCATTAGAACAAGCCTCAAGTGTTGCTCCTGTTGTAATAATATCGTCAACTAATAAAATATGCTTGCCTTTTAGAGAGGTCTTTTCTACAATTGAAAAATCGGAGTTATGGGTTGTAACTCTTTTTAATCTGTCTTTAAATACTTGTGTTGTAGTTGCTTTAGTTTTAATTAAAACATCATCATTATAAACTGTATTTAACGCTTTTGCTATTTCTTTTCCAAACTTATCAACTTGGTTGTATCCTCTTTTACGCAAGCGAGATTTATGTAACGGAACAGGAATAACTACATCTATATCATTATAAAGATTAGTGTTTTTAAGCTCAGCACCTAACCATTGCCCTAAAAACAAGCCAACCTCATCATAACCTTTATATTTTAGATTATGAATCATGTGTTGTACTTTTCCTTTTTTATGAAACCACAATAATGAAGTGGCATTACAGAAATTTACTCGTCCGTATAACCTTTTTGTTACAGCATTATCAGGTTTAGTATGAAAATCTGTTATAGGAAATTCATGCCTACATGCTGTACAAACATATTGCTCATTATCACCTAAATGCTCTTCACATGCTAAGCAAACCTTTGGAAAAAACAAGTTTAACAAATTTATTATCATTTTATCGATAAAAAAGAGATAACACAAACATAATATATATTTTCGCTCCAGTTAATTAAATAATTCATAACCTCCCTCAATAATTAAATAATGATAGTTAACCCTCAACTATTTAACTACAGATTAATTATAGGTTCTTTAATAGTAGCCATTGCAGTTTTGGCGGTTTTTAGTTTTACAAATTACGAATCAATTAAATCGCATCAGCTATTTTTAGAACAAGAAAAAAAATTAGTCGAAGGTGAATTATCTCAAATGTTAGTGAGATATGACGAAGTATCTACAACTAATGATGATATTTCCTTAAAACTTAAAGAAGCTAAACTGTCAACAAAAATGGCTTTAGATTCTCTTCGATTATTAAAAAGTGATTTCTCGGTAATTTCAAAATACAAAAGTCAGCTTATAACATTAAAATCAAAAAACAAAGAACTTTTTGAAACCATCAGTTCGTTAGATGACATAAATAAGAAACTTGAAAAAGACAAACTTCTAGCTTTTAATGAATTAAAAAAGCAAAAAGAAGAAAACTCTTCCTTAGCAAAAGAAAATAAAGATTTAAATAAAGCCTTAGAAAAAGGAGCCTTACTTACAGCAAATTCTTTTAAAGCTAAAGCGTATCAAACCGTTTCAGGAAAACAATACGAGACAAAAAAGGCATCGAAAGCCACTTCAATTCAAGTGTGTTTTACTTTAGCCGAAAACGCATTAGCACTCAAAGGAGAAAAAGAGTTATACATACAAATAGTTAACCCTAAAAATAATGTAGTAGCAGATAAAGGCTCTATAGAATTTGGTACGTCTTCATTAATATATAGCTCAAAAAACAATGTATATTATAATAACGATGTTGTTGATATTTGTACAAATATTGAAGCAGATATTGATGACAAACCACTTACAAAAGGCATTTACTACGTATCAGTTTTTTATAAAGACAGAAAATTAGGAAGTACTCAAATTGTACTAGACTAATTCAAACAAATATATTTTAATAAACCGTTCTATTAATTGGAGCGGTTTTTTATTTTTGCATCATGACAAATCAAGACGATCAATTTAAAAAAGTAATATCTCACGCCAAAGAGTATGGTTATGTGTTTCAGAGTAGTGAAATATATGATGGCTTGAGTGCAGTTTACGATTACGCACAAAATGGTGCTGAATTAAAGAAAAATATTCGCGATTACTGGTGGAAAGCCATGGTGCAAATGCATGATAACATAGTAGGTATAGATGCTGCTATTTTTATGCATCCAACAACATGGAAAGCTTCAGGACACGTTGATGCTTTTAATGATCCATTAATTGATAATAAAGATTCAAAAAAACGCTACAGAGCAGATGTACTTATTGAAGATTATTGTGCAAAAATTGAAGCAAAAATTGACAAAGAAGTAGATAAAGCTGCAAAACGTTTTGGTGATTCGTTTGATAAAGCACAATATTTAGCAACAAACACTAGAGTTGTTGAGTATCAAGAAAAAATAAATACAACGCTTTCACGTATGGCAAAATCTCTTGAAAAAGAAGATTTAGCTGATGTAAAAGCTCTAATTGAAGAATTAGAAATTGCAGATCCTTTAACAGGAAGTAAAAATTGGACAGATGTAAAGCAGTTTAATCTTATGTTTGGAACCAAACTAGGAGCTTCTGCAGAAAATGCAATGGACTTATATTTAAGACCTGAAACAGCACAAGGTATTTTTGTTAATTTCTTAAACGTTCAAAAAACTGGGCGAATGAAAATTCCTTTCGGAATTGCTCAAACAGGAAAAGCGTTCAGAAATGAGATTGTTGCAAGACAGTTCATCTTTAGAATGCGTGAGTTTGAACAAATGGAAATGCAATTTTTTATTAAACCAGGAACACAAAAAGAATGGTTTGAACACTGGAAAGAAACCAGAATGAAATGGCATTTGTCATTAGGAATGGGAACAGATAATTATCGTTTTCATGACCATGAAAAATTAGCTCATTATGCAGATGCTGCAACAGATATAGAGTTTAAGTTTCCATTTGGGTTTAAAGAACTCGAAGGAATTCATTCACGTACAGATTTCGATTTAAAGCAACATGAAGAGTTTTCAGGAAAAAAACTTCAGTATTTTGACCATGAAGACAATGCAAGTTATACACCATATGTTTTAGAAACATCAATTGGTTTAGACAGAATGTTTTTAGCTGTTTTCTCTAACTCGTTAGTTGAAGAAGAGCTTGACAATAATACTACCCGAACTGTTTTAAAATTACCTGCTGTTTTAGCACCAGTAAAAGCTGCTATTTTACCTTTAGTAAAAAAAGATGGTTTGCCAGAAATAGCAAAACAAATTGTTGATGATTTGAAATGGGATTTTAATGTTGATTATGATGAAAAAGATGCTGTAGGAAGACGTTATAGAAGGCAAGATGCAAACGGAACGCCTTTTTGTATTACTGTAGATCATGATACTTTAGAAGATAATACAGTAACAATACGCCATAGAGATTCAATGGAACAAGAACGAGTAAAAATTGAAGATTTAAGACATATAATTAAACAAGCAGTTGATGTAAAAACTTGGTTGATGAAGATGTAATTCTTTTTTAAATAACAAATACTAAAACACTTAAGAAAACCTCTTGAGTGTTTTTTTATATCTCATAAACAACAAATTCTCCTCCCCAAATTTTATAACTTTTAGTATTTTGGATTGGCATAAGTGTTTCTATTAGTTTCCTATTTACTGGGTAAGCATAAATGATTAGTATCTTTCTTTTGTTTCTTACTAAAGATTCAGATATATGTTGTAGAACTTTTTTTAGAATAAACTCATCAAAAGGATTATACATAAAATAAACATAACCATCATCTAAAAATACATACTCTCCAGCGTCAAAATTAATAATTTTAAAAGCCGTCTTACTCTTTGTTTTTTCTTTATAAATAGAAATATTCTTTTTTGCTATTTCACATAAAACAGGAGAAAATTCAATACCTCTAACTTCTTTAATTCCAAATTCGGCAGCTATTAAAAGTACTCTACCTTTACCAGAACCAATATCAATAAAAACTTTGTCGTCGGGAATTTTTAACTTTTTAAATAAGCGTATTAATGACAATGCTCTTGTGGCCTGATATTTAACTGCATGTTCATTAATACTATCTTCAACCTCTAGTTTGTCTTTTGATACCCAAGAATAAGTATCTAAGCCAAATTTGTAATCATAATAAAGATCATAAAGGTAAGTTACGCCTCCTTGAAGTAATTTTATAAAACCTTCTTGCCTAACCTTGTTGAAAACTCTGCTATAAATACTCATACTTTATTAACAGGCTTTGCTTTAATAATAATCATATTCTTTAATGATTACTCTTTGTAGTCTATCAATATAAATTTAAGAATATATTACACATTTACAACATTTCTTATACTTAAATAAAAAAGCCCAATTTAAGTATTGGGCTTTTTATTTAAAATATTTTAACTACTAAAACCTATACCCAAAGTTTACTCCAAAACGACCTTCAATATTATCTAAATAGTCTGTATCGAAATTCCCAAGATTTCTTGCTATTTCTCCATTGATCGACAATGTAAACTTGTTATTAAATAACCATTTATGGCCTATACCAAAACCTGCTGAAAATCCAGAAACATCATATTTATATTCTTCTTCAATATAAACATCATTCTCATAATCAAAATAAATATAATCATCTAACACTACCTCACCTGTTCTAGCTTTAAGTTGAGGATAAAAGTAAAACCCTTCATGATCTTTCTGCTTTGAAAAATAAATCATGTAAGCTGCTTTTAAACTAACTGCATTACTACTTTTTAAGTATCCAGCATCATAATAGCCATAAGTATCAAAAAAAGTAACACCTAAAAAGAGCGATTGGTTTTTTGCAAATAAATGCTCATAGTTTACATTTAATGAACCAGCTACTACTAAATCAAAGAGGTTTGATGATATCTCATGCTTTTTGGTTTGGTCATCATCAGACTCTTGTGCTATTGATATAAATGATGTAAATAACAATACTGTGATAAGAATTTTTTTCATATAAGTTTAAGTTTTATTAATTAGGCTTTAGTAACAACTATTATACCAATTGTAGATGCAATTATACCTGAAAGGTTGCGTAAGAAAAAACTTAAATTAAAAATAAGCTTTAAGTTGTACTGTTCCTGTATGGATCGTTTTGGAAGTTTCTGTTTTTCTTCCAAAATAATTAAGATTTAAATCTAAAAAAGTTGTTAGTTTCTTTTGGGCTAATAAACTCCAAGTAAAGTTTTTTCCTGGTTGTAACCCTTCTAACATTTGGTAAGATACTGGTGTATTTGCATTACCATCAAAAGTATTATCAAAAAAATTAATTTCGCCAGTTAAAGCCACTTTTTGAGCGTTATTATATGTAAACGAAACACCATAATTATTCTGCAACAGTGTTTCCATATTTCCAACAGTATTATCTTTAGATGTATATTGGTAAAACACATCAAAACGTGCATTTTCATTAAACAAATAAGATAACTTTGGTTGGAATCTTACTTCATCAATTATATAATTTCGGGATGCAAAATTTTCACTCAAACTCTCATTCTTTTCTAAACTCGATTTCAAATTCACCAACCAACTTGTAGCAAATTTATGGTTAAAATTAAGTTGATGACTTTTAAGTTTGCTCTCCTGAAAACCAATTGACAATAATGTTCTGCTTGTATTGGTTAAAAAAGTATAAGAAGTTGTGTAATGTTGTTTCCCTCTATTAAAAAACAAAACGTTTCTAACACTTTTATTTAGTGCTAGTTGATTTTCGTCACTGCTTGCAAAAGGGTTTAAATCGAAAGAATTGCCTTCCCTTTTAATTTTTCTATCAATTAAATATGATGCCTGATTATAAAAATGAGACCAGAATTGCTTTGATTTATTATCTGAAGTCGACCATTGTTGTGGATTAAATGTGAGCGTTTGGCTTAACCTATTTTGATGCGTTTTAACAAAAACCTGATTTGGTAACAAGACTCTTATATACTCTCCTTGATCTTGAAATTGAGCCACCTCAAATTCATTTAGTTCTTGTATTCCGTTGTTATTGTAATCTATCCACGTGTAAGCGCCTTGTCCTGGCTCTACTCGCACATAAGTAAAATCTTGTTGTGGCAAACTCCCTGCATTGGTTTCAAAAATGGTATTCCATTGCACAATTTGCTTAAATAATTGCTGATTGTAATTTAATCTTGAGTTTAGTGATTGCTCATCTTCAATATTAGCTTCAACCGATTTTAAGTTTCTATAATTTATGTAAACTCCTAAATCTGTTTCTGTATTTTGAATGATTTTTGATTTAATATAATATGTGTTAGAACTATTAACTTTAACCACTTTATTAAATCTTAAACTATCATTTATTCGATGCTTATAACCTACTTCTGCAAATACTTTAGTGCTATCTCCAACACCATAAAACACTTGATACGATTTGAATTTTTGACTTAAAGGCGTTAAACTGTCTGTGGTTGTGCTTCGTTGTTCATTATTTTCTGCAGCCAATTTTGTACCAATCCATTGCTTGTTAAAACTATAAGTCACTCTATTAAATGTTCTTAAAAAAGTTGAAGTAGTGTTACTTGCCTTATTATTTAATACACTAGAGTTTGTAAACACATTAAGTTTATTAAGGTTAAGGTTTGCAAAAACATTATGCTTATTCCCATTAAAGTTTTCAGAATAATTAAGATGTTCAAATTTGTATGAGGCAAACCCTTTTTTAGGATGAACAAGCTCAAAACCTGTTGTTAGTAGATTTTGATTTCCTAGCGGTTGATCTAAATTCCAATCTCTATTAAACTCTGCATAATACAAACGTTGTACAGTTTTAAAGTTTTGTTGAATCATATCAGCATCTACAATTGCAGATAAATTCCAAAGGCTATCTGTTTTTATAATATTGTGTTTTACTCTTAACTTTCCTGCAAAACCATCATTATTACTATCATCTAAATCTGAAAATAAATTCAAATCATTTTTACTTCCTGCAGCTTCAAAATAAATATCAGTTTTGTCTGTTGGCTTGTATGCACCATTTACAATAGCTAGCTGTAATTTTGTTGGAGCAATAAGCTGAACTATTGCTGCATAATTTCCTTGAGGCACACCAGAAATTGGCTCTACATATTCATAAATTTTACTAATTGAGTTACTATTAATTAATACATAATCGCCTTGATTATCACCAACTAATCTAAATTTTACACTAAATAACTCATCATCAGGATTGTTTGAAAACACAAATGCTTCAACTCCACTTATGAGTTCTTTTTTATATAAAATTCTATTCTCACTATACGTTTCTGGAGTTCCTGAAGGAGCAAACATTAAATCTTGGTCATCTCCAGCATTTGATAAAATTTGTATTTGTTCTGCTGATAAATTTTGCTGTAATGGTTGATTTTTTGAATCTACTTCTGAATAAACAGAAACACCAAGTTTTAATTTTTCTGTTTCATAATTACCTCCACCAAAAGCTGTAAATCTCGAAAAATTACGTTCACTAAATTGATAATCGACAGTAATTCGCATTTCTGAAGTAATAGGAAATGTAGAGTTAAAAATAATCTCACCAGCATTATAATCGATAATGTAATCATTACTCTCTCCACGAACTATAGGCAAGCCATTAACATAAACTGTTTCACTACCAGATACTATAAGTACAAACAACTCATTATTTGGACCACGCAATTTATAAGGTCCTTGGTTACCTTCTTGTGCTAAAAACTGACTTGTTGTAAACTGTCCTCTTACTAATGCTCCAGCTGCAAACAAATTAGTTTTAGACTCCTCTTTGTCTAGATTAACATTAACCAATAATCCTTGTACACGTTTGCTAAATCTACCGAAATAGCTTGTATTGTTTTCAAGATCAATATCTCCTGCTCTTACATTCCAAGAATCACTAAACAATTCAATAAAAACCTGATCAAATTCATCTAATCGTTGTGAATAACCACTTTCTTGTAACGGAATATTGGCATCTTGAATTGAAGCTCGTAATGACACTTTATCACTTAATTTTCCTGAAATTTGCAAATCGAGTTCACTGTTTAATACCGAATTTTGATTATTCCCAATCGTTACGCCTCTCGATATACTTCCTGAAGTTGTAAGTCCATCAAAAGGTGTAAAGTTTTTAGTTAATGTAGATTGAGACAACTTGTATAACCGTTGCATATTATCAGTATTCTCAACAATAATTTTATCATCTAACTGAAAATATTTACGTGTAATAAATTCAGGATATTTTAAATACTCGATGGTTACAGAGTCGGTTTCTATTGGTTTTTTAAAGGTTAATATTGCTTTTGAAAAATCTATGTTATAAAATGAAGTGTCTATAACAACATTGTTTTTTGTCTTTAAAACAAATTTGCTAGAGTTTATACTTACAGAATCAACCAAAATTGTATCTCTAACAGCAACTTTTTTAGTTTTATAATTAGATGCTTGTTCTTGTGCTACTGCACAAAAAGACATTAATAAACATATAAAACCAATAGCAATTTTCATGTAGTATATAAACTTGTAAAGCTTAAAAATATTTTATAGTTAAAATGACTATAAAAATATCGTATAAAAGTACAGTATTATTTATTTTAGCTGAAATTCTAAACATATAACATGAAAATCATCTCCTATAACGTTAATGGTATTAGAGCAGCTCTTAATAAAGATTTTATTAGCTGGTTAAAAAGTGCTAATCCAGACGTGATTTGTTTACAAGAAATTAAAGCGATGAAAGATCAGTTAGAGCTAGATATTTTTGAAGCTGCTGGTTACAAGTATCATTATTGGTTTAGTGCACAAAAAAAAGGATATAGTGGTGTTGCTATTTTAAGTAAAACCGAACCAAATCATGTTGAGTTTGGAACAGGAATAGCATCTATGGATTTTGAAGGCAGAAATCTTCGTGTAGACTTCGATGGTTTCTCTGTTATGAGCTTGTATTTACCTTCAGGAACAAATGACGATCGCCTTCAACATAAGTTTAATTACATGGATATGTTTCAAGAGTATATTAATACACTAAAACATGAAATTCCTAATCTGATTATTTGTGGTGATTATAATATTTGCCATGAAGAAATAGATATTCATAACCCAAAAATGAAAGGTGTTTCAGGTTTTTTACCTGAAGAACGTGAATGGTTAGGAAAATTTATTGATAGCGGATTTATTGATTCATTTAGATATTTACATCCAGAAAAACAAGAATACACTTGGTGGAGCTACAGAGCAAACTCTAGAGCCAATAATAAAGGCTGGCGATTAGATTATGCATTAGCAAGCAAACCATTGCAAGAAAAGCTTAAACGTAGCGTTATCTTGTCGGAAGCAGTGCATAGCGACCATTGCCCAATTTTACTAGAAATAGAAAACTAAAAACCCAAACAACTTAAATATATTTAACCATGATTAAAAAACTGTCATTAATAGCATTAACATTAGTATTATCAACTTCTTGTGTTTCTAAAAAGATATATACCGATTTAGAAAACAAGTATGCCGATTTAAAAAAAGAAAACAGAAAGATTTCTGATGAAAATACTGAACTTTCAAAAGCATTAACAGCTGCTCAAAATGAACTTGCAAAGCTTCAGAAAAATTATGATGCTACTCTTGCACAACGCGATAAACTGCAACAAGATTTTGAAGCAACAAAAACTAGTCTTGATAATTTGCAAAAATCTTATGAAGCATTAGAAAAAAATAGCTCGTCTGCAATTGCGGAAAACGCAAAAAAGAACAGAGAGTTATTAGCGCAATTAGAAGCAAAAGAACAAGCTCTTGCTGCCGAAAATGCACGTTTAGAAAAGCTAAAGAAAGATATGGATTTACGTTCGCAACGTATTGCAGAGTTGGAAAGCATAATATCGTCTAAAGATGCTGCAATGACCAAGTTAAAAAATGCAATTTCAAAAGCATTAACTAACTTTGAAGGTAAAGGTTTAACTGTAGAGCAACGTGATGGAAAAGTTTATGTGTCTATGGAAAACAAACTATTATTCCAATCTGGTAGTTGGGCTGTAGGAACAAATGGTAAAGAAGCTGTAAAACAATTAGGAAGTGTTTTAGCAGAAAACCCTGAAATTGCAATTTTAATTGAAGGACATACAGATAATGTTCCTTATACAGGCTCTGGTCAATTATCAGGTAACTGGGATTTATCTACAAAAAGAGCAACAGCAATTGTAGAAATTTTAAGAGAAAATGCATCTATTAACCCAGAAAATTTAACTGCAGCAGGACGTGGAGAGTTTGCTCCAATTGCTAGTAATGATACTGCAGAAGGCAAAGCAAAAAACAGACGTATTGAAGTGATTTTAACACCAAAGTTAGATGAGATTTCAAAGCTGTTAAATGACTAGTTCAGCATAAACTTAACATAGTTTTAAACCTTTCAGTTCTCAAACGCTGAAAGGTTTTTTTATCTTTGGTGCTTGTTAAAAAACACATGAAATGTCCATTCCTACAATTTTAAAATTCAACCAAAATGATAATCTGGACATTGCATCTGACCTTTAAAAAACAAATAAATATTAACAGATGAAATACACAAAACTACCACACACAGATATAAAAGTTAGTAAATTATGTTTAGGCACTATGACTTGGGGAAACCAAAACACACAAGCAGAAGGTTTTGAACAAATGGATTATGCTTTAGACCAAGGTGTTAATTTTTTTGATACTGCTGAGTTGTATCCTGTACCTGCAACCAAAGAAACTTATGCAGAAACAGAACGTATTATTGGTAATTGGTTTGAAAAAACAGGTAATAGAGATAAAGTTGTTTTAGCTTCCAAAATTGCAGGAACTGGAGATTATACTGCTCATATTAGAACCAATGGTTTTAGTCCAGAAGCACTTAAAGATGCAGTAAACCAAAGTTTAAAACGACTAAAAACCGATTATATAGATTTATATCAACTGCATTGGCCAGAACGTAACACCAATACTTTTGGCGTTAGAGATTATAAACATGTTGAAGACAAATGGGAAGATAATTTTAACCAAATTCTTCATACACTAGATGAAATTATTAAATCTGGAAAAATAAGACAAGTAGGTATCTCTAACGAAAAAGCTTGGGGAACAATGCGTTATTTAGAAGAGTCTAAACATCATAATTTGCCAAGAATGATAACCATTCAAAATGCCTATTCATTACTAAACAGATTTTTTGAAGGTGACATGGCAGAAATTGCAATTAGAGAACAAATAGGTCTTCTTGCCTACTCACCAATGGCATTTGGTGTGTTATCTGGTAAATACATAAAAGGCACAGCAGGAGATAATGCAAGGCTAAAATTATTTCCAAGGTTTGCAAGATATAGCTCTGAGCAATCAACCGAAGCTACAAAAGGGTATCTAAAAATTGCTGAACAACATAATATCACACTTGCACAATTATCATTAGCTTTTGTGACATCACGTCCTTTTATTACAAGTAATATTATTGGAGCAACCTCTATGTTGCAACTAAAAGAAAACATCGATAGTATTAATGTAACTTTAAACCAAGATATTTTAGACGCTATAGAAAAAGTGCATAACAACATTCCTAATCCAGCGCCTTAATTTATAAATGTATTCAAAAACAAAAACCCCTTTCACTTTTGTGAAAGGGGTTTTTAATATTAATTGATTTCCTCACCATTTTTATCAAAAAAATGGTATTCAAGATATGTGTAAGCATCTCTGGGTTGTATTTTAACCCACTTTTTGTGTTCTAAAAACCATTTAGAACGTTGTGATGGAAAGCCTTTTGTTAAAAAGGCTGCTATAAAAGGGTGTGTGTTTAAAGTCATCTTTTTATAGCCTTTTTTAAAGAGTCGCTCCATGTCTTGAGATATTTTTTGCACAACTTTAATTGGTGCTTCTATTTCATCTCCAGATCCATTAGGGTTTTCCTCTTTGGTTTCAATATTCCTTTCTGGGCGTACTCTTTGTCTGGTAATTTGTACCAATCCAAATTTGCTCGGAGGTAATATTTTATGCTTTGCTTTATCATCTTTCATTTCGTCACGAAGATGATTGTACAGTGTTTTGCGGTTTTCGGCATTAGACATATCAATAAAATCGACTACAATAATTCCTCCCATATCACGTAAACGTAATTGACGAGCAATTTCTGAAGCTGAAATTAAATTTACTTCTAAAGCTGTGTCCTCTTGATTTTTTTCTTTGTTAGATCGGTTTCCACTGTTTACATCAATTACATGCAGTGCTTCGGTGTGTTCTATCACAATGTACGCACCTTTTGCCATAGATACTGTACGCCCGAAAGAGGTTTTTATTTGCCTCTCAATACCATATTTTTCATAAACAGGTACGCCATTTTGATGTAGTTTCACAATAGATTCCTTTTTAGGTGCAATTTGATGCACGTAATCTTTAATTTGTACATAAAGCTCTTCATCATCAACTACAATACTAGAAAAAGTGTCATTAAATATGTCTCTTAAAATTGAAGAGGCTTTATTCATTTCTCCTAATACTTTACTTGGATGATTGGCTTTATTAAGTTTTTTACACATTGCTGTCCATCGACTCAGCAAATTTTGTAAATCGCTATCTAGTTCGGCAACTTTTTTGCCTTCTGCTACAGTACGAACAATTACACCAAATCCTTTAGGAGTGATGCTTTTTACCAATCGTTTTAATCGGTCTTTTTCTTCTTTAGATTCTATTTTTTGAGAAATAGAAATACGATCTGAAAAAGGAACTAAAACAATATATCTACCTGCAATAGACAGCTCGCTACTAATACGAGGTCCTTTGGTAGAAATTGGTTCTTTAACTATTTGTACTAAGATAGACTGGTTAGATTTTAAGGCGTCAGCAATGCTTCCGTCTTTATCAATCTCTTTCTCAAACTGAAAGTTTTTGAGTAAAAAATCTGTGTGTTTCCCTGTGCTTACACGTTTTACGAATTTTAAAAGTGAAGGTAATTGAGGTCCTAAATCATGATAATGCAAAAATGCATCTTTCTCATAACCTACATTAACAAATGCTGCATTTAGCCCTGGAACAGCTTTACGTATTTTGGCAATAAACACATCGCCAACCGCAAAGTTGTTATCCTCTTCATCTTTATGCAATTCAATAAGTTTTCCATCTTTTAATAAGGCAAAATCAACAATATCAGAACTCGATCTAATAATCAATTCTTTATCCATAATGTTAATTTATATCCATTCTAATACATTAGAACAGATGGATTATACTTTATTTTTTGACACAGGATGTTAAATCCGGTAAATTATATAATTATTTAGGTAACAAATAATTACAAAATTTCATATCAAAGAACGTTACTTTAAAACCGAAAAAGTAGTTAAAAAACTACTTTTTCAATTTATTTCTTTTTGTGACGATTAGCGCGTCTACGTTTTTTACGCTTATGCGTCGCTACCTTGTGTCTTTTTCTTTTTTTACCACTTGGCATAAATCAAAGTTTTTTAATTAATATTTATTTTTTAAGCCTCAACTTCAACACTTGATTTTACACCTTCTACGAACACTTTTGCAGGTTTAAATGCAGGAATGTTGTGCGCTGGAATTTTGATAGTTGTGTTTTTAGAAATATTTCTTCCAGTTTTTTCAGCTCTAGTTTTAACGATAAAACTTCCAAAACCTCTTAAATATACATTATCACCACTCTCTAATGAAGTTTTCACTTCTTCCATAAATGTTTCAACTGTTGCTTGAACGTCTCCTTTTTCAATTCCTAATTTGTCAGAAATTTTAGCTACTATATCAGCTTTTGTCATTGTTATTAATTTTAGGGTTATCTATTAATTATAAGGGATGCAAATATAGGGATTTTAATTTCAATATTTCAAACCTAATTAATTAAAATTTAACCTTATAAAGAATTATTTTTGTCTAGATTTAAACTTTAAAATGAATTTCAGCTCAATCATAACTAATTGGTATTCAATACATAAAAGAAGCCTCCCTTGGCGAAACACTAAAGAACCTTATTACATATGGCTATCTGAAATTATTTTACAGCAAACACAAATTACCCAAGGATTACCTTATTATGAAGCTTTTGTGAACAAATTTCCTACAGTTTTTGATCTTGCAAACGCAAAAGAAAGCGAAGTTTTAAAGCTTTGGCAAGGTTTAGGCTACTATTCTAGAGCAAGAAATTTACATAAAACTGCCAATTATGTTGCTAACGAATTAAATGGCACTTTTCCAGATACATATACAGATTTATTAAAACTAAAAGGAATTGGTGATTATACAGCTAGTGCAATTGCTTCAATTTGCTTTAACAAACCAACAGCTGTTGTTGATGGTAATGTGTATAGAATTTTATCTAGATATTATGGTATTGAAACTCCAATAAATTCTACTGAAGGGATAAAAGAGTTTAAAAAATTAGCCACAGCTCTTATTGATAAAAATAATCCAGCTGAACACAATCAAGCAATCATGGAGTTTGGCGCTAGGCAATGCAAACCTAAAAATCCTGATTGTTCTGTATGTCCTTTTAATAATAGCTGTGTTGCATTGCAAAAAAATAGTATTGACAAACTACCTGTAAAACTAAAGAAAACTAAGGTTAGTAATAAGTATTACAATTTTTTGGTGTTTATCTCATCAGACAAAAAAACGTTATTTGAGAAAAGAACATATAAAGGTATTTGGCAAAATTTATATCAATTCCCGCTTATTGAAACCAAAACACCTCTCAATATTGATGCCTTTAAAGCAAGTGCTAAGGTTAAATCGTTACTAAATGATATTTCATTTGAATTTAGTTTATATAATGAGAAAGATATTGTTCATAAATTATCTCATCAACATTTATATACAAAGTTTTGGATTATTGAAGTTGACAAACTCCCATCTGAAGGTATTAGCATTTCAGAATTAACAACTTTTCCAACCAATATTTTGATAAGTAATTTTATAGATGAATTTAAATTTCCTATTTAAAGACTCACATTTTTTTATTACTTTTAAAAAAGTCAATGCAAAAGGTTAATTTTGCAATTAAATTTAAAGATATATGTCTGGAACCTTAAATAAAGTGATGCTGATTGGGCATTTAGGTGATGAAGTGAAAATGCATTATTTTGAAGGTGGAAACTGTGTAGGACGATTTCCTCTTGCTACAAATGAAACCTATACAAACAAGCAAACTAATGAGCGAGTTACAAACACTGAGTGGCATAACATTGTTGTTCGTAATAAAGCTGCCGAAATTTGTGAGAAGTATTTAAGCAAAGGTGATAAAATTTACGTTGAAGGCAGAATAAAAACCAGAAAATGGCAAGATGATAAAGGTATGGATAGATACTCTACCGAAATTCAATGTACTGATTTTACTTTTTTAACCACTAAAAACGAAAGCCAAGGTCAGCAACCAACGCAAGCATCTACTCCTCCACAAAATGATCATGAAATAATGCATGATAAGGACGATGACTTACCTTTTTAACTATGTTTAACTAACAATTTATATATTGGACCCTGAACCCACGAGTTTATTAATAACATTATCAGTCGATAATGTTTCTTTAGTAATGAGTATTATACTACTCTTTATATTACTCCTTTGCTCTGCACTTATTTCTGGAGCTGAAGTTGCATTGTTTTCATTAACCCGATCAGATTTAAACTCTGGTTTAGAAGAGAACTCTAAGCAAATTCAAATTATATCAAAACTTTTAGAACGACCTAAAAAACTATTAGCTACAATACTTGTGGCCAATAATTTTATAAACATAGGTATAGTAATTCTATTTGCTTTTATTGGTGAAATGGTTTTTTATAATATTAAAATCCCTGTAGTTCGCTTTTTGCTTGAAGTAGTTTTAGTCACTTTTTTAATTTTACTTTTTGGTGAAATTATCCCAAAAATATATGCTAGTAGAAACAGTATAAAGTTCTCAAAATTTATGGCTTATCCCATAAAAGTATTAGATGTAGTATTTTCTCCTTTGAGTGTACCAATGCGCCATTTAACTATCTTTATTCATAATAAGCTAGGAAAGCAAAAATCTAATATAAGCGTCGACCAACTTTCACAAGCTTTAGAGCTAACTCGAGAGAGCGACACAACTCACGAAGAACATAAAATATTACAAGGTATAGTATCGTTTGGTAATACAGACACCAAACAAGTTATGCGACCACGTATTGATATTTTTGCTTTACAGTCTGAACAAAAATATGTTGAAATTATTCCAGAAATTATAAAAAATGGATATTCTCGTATTCCTGTTTATAAAGATAGTATAGATACTGTTATTGGTATTTTGTATGTAAAAGATTTACTACCTTATCTTGATAGAAAACAGTTTGATTGGACAACACTACTTCGTGAGCCATTTTTTGTGCCTGAGAATAAAAAACTTGATGATTTAATGGTCGAATTTCAAACTAAAAAAGTTCATTTAGCAGTTGTTGTTGATGAATATGGTGGAACTTCTGGTTTGGTATCTCTTGAAGATGTTATTGAAGAAATTGTTGGTGATATAAGTGATGAATTTGATGACGATGATTTGGCTTATACTAAAATTGATGATTACAATTTTAGTTTCGACGGAAAAACAACATTGAAAGAGTTTTACAGAGTAATACATATTGAAGACGAATCAGATTTTGAAGATTATAAAGGTGAAGCCGAAACATTAGCTGGTTTTGTTTTAGAAATATCTGGTGTATTCCCTAAAAAAAACAGTAAAATAAATTTTAAAAAATACGTTTTCACTATTGAAGAGTTAGATAAAAAAAGAATTAAACAAGTAAAATTCACTTTGCCTAAATGATACGTCCAAAACGTTTTTTAATACCATTATTTACTGCTGGATTAATGCTTTCATGTGGAAATGACCCTATTCCAAAACCTAGAGCATATCTTCGGTTAGATTACCCAAAAGCAGATTATAAAAATGTTGATGTATCATTGCCTTTTACTTTTGAAAAAAATAAGCTTTCAAATAAAATTAGATATATAAAAGCTGACTCATTAAATAATATTTATGGTATTGATATAGATTACCCTTCTTTAAAAGGCACTATATATTTAACCTATAAAAATGTAAGTGATAAAGAACTACTTTTAAATTATATTAGAGACGCTCAAAACCTTACACAAAAACATGCTATAAAGGCTGATGAGATAGTTGAACAACCTTATATAAATACTAAAAGTAAAGTTTTTGGGATGTTTTATGAGGTTGGAGGAAATGCTGCTTCTCAATCTCAATTTTATGTGACTGATAGCACAAAGCATTTTTTAAACGGTTCGCTTTACTTTTATGCTAAACCAAATTACGATTCTATACTTCCTGCTGCTGATTATTTAAAAAATGATATTAAGCACATTATGGAAAGTTTAAAATGGAAAGAATAATTTTTAATCTATACTAATAAAAAAAGCCCATCAAAATTGATGGGCTTTTAATTTATTTATGATATTGTATTCTTAGAAGTTGTAACGAACATTTAAGTTCCAAGTTCTTCCTAAACCAAAGTAACCTTGGTTAGATACGTTTATACCATTGAAAGTAGTATCACCTGGATTTGCAACATTAGCAGATCTTAATTCAGATAAATATACTTCATCAAAAAGGTTGTTAATGTTAACTCTAAAGTTTAATGAGTTAGACTTATCTTTACCTAAAAGCATTTTGTAAGACATACCAAAATCAACTAAATCGTAAGCTGGTAGTTCTAAATTCTCTTTTACAGCTCCTACTGATGCATATAAACTACTATAAGTTCTCCAGTCAGCATCAAAAGAAAAAGCTTCACAAACTCTGTAAACAAAACCTGCTCCAGCAGTAAATTGAGCAGCATCACCTACTTTACCTCCATCAACATCAGTTCTCTCTACAAGAAGTATATTTCTGTTTTCATCAGATTGGGTTCTTACTACATCACCTACATATTCCCAGTTACCAACAGATACAAATCCTCTTAAATCGAATGCTTCAAATGGTTTAGCTACAACATCTAACTCAAGTCCAGAATGTAATTGCTCTGCTCCTTGATCTGATGTAAATACTTGCTCTCCTGCTAATAATGCTGTTGTACCAATTGTTGTATTAGCTGTTAACACTCTTGAACTTGAAATTACTCTGTCTTTCCAAGACGTTCTATAAGCATTTACGTTAGCTGTAAAATACTGACTTTTAAATGAGTAACCAGCTTCTAAACCTAAAATCTTTTCATTTTCGGTTAAAGGGTTAACTTCATTTGTAAAGTTTAAGTAAATATTATCATGGTATGGTTGGCGAGAATAGTAACCTGCATTAACATAAAACTTATTGTCTTCATTAATTAAGTATGCAGCACCAGCTTTAACGTTGTATCCTGTATTATTTACTTTTTCTGAATCTTCAAATGCGTCTTGGTAGTCACGTCTGTCAAAACGTTGGTGAGATTGAGAAGACACTGCACCTTGGAAAAATGCAGATAGATTATCATTTGCATATTCTAATTGACCAAAAATACCTCCATAAGAAATACGCTCACTATTATCATAGTTTATACGTTGGTCTTCAGCCATTGTATTAAAAGTAGCTGTCCAAGGGTTAGCTGCAAAAGATTCAGTTATAGTTCTAGTTTCTGGGAATAAAGGATCTCTTTGGTGGTCAGCTCCTCTTGCATTCCAACTTTCTGTCCAGCTATTTAATCCTAAAAAGTTCTCAATTTGTCTAAAGTGAGTTCCGTAGTAAGTTCTTAAATCTGCTCCAGCGTTTAATGTTACTGTTTCAGATAATTTAGTTTCAAAATTTGTTACTAAACCATACCAGCTATGTAAGTTCATAGATGATCTGATAGCATAAGTATTGTTACCAAACTGACCTTGACCATTAGCTGCAGCATTATTAGCAGCGATAGCATCAAAATCAACTAATCCTGTTGATGTTCTTTGTCTTGAACCATAGTTACCTGTTCCACCACCACGTCCCCATGATGCATAAAGAACTGTTGATAATGAAGAATTGTCATTTATATTCCAATCCCAGTTTAAGTTAGCAACTGGTTTGTGGTAGAAGTTTCTTCTTTCAGTCATGTAACCTCCTTTATAAGTACCCCAGTTGTTATTATACTTTCTACCATAAGTTAAATAATCTGAAATTCTTTTTGTGAAATTTTGGTCATGCCATTGTGGTGCACCTGTAATTAAGAAGTTAAAGTTATGATTATCATTAGCTTTGTATCCAACAGAAACAAAATAGTTTTGTCCTTGTCCAAAAGTACCATCATTATATCCATCACCTTGCCAGTGAGTTAACATTGCAGTAACTCCCCAACCATTTTCTAATATACCAGTACTGTATCCTAATGTAGATTTAAAGTAATCATCATTAGCTATTCCTGTTTGTAAAAAACCACCTTGTCTTTTGTCAGTAGCTTTAGTTACAAAGTTAACAGTACCTCCAACAGAAGATATTGCAAGTTTAGAAGATCCTAAACCTCTTTGAATTTGGATTGCGTTAGCAATATCAGCCATTCCAGACCAGTTAGACCAGTACATTAAACCATCTTCCATTCCGTTAATTGGTTGACCATTTAATAAGAAAGCTGTGTTATCTTGGCCAAAACCACGAACAGCTATTCTAGAATCTCCAAAACCACCTGCTTGTCCTGCAACATATACAGAAGGCGTGTTTACTAAAGTAGCAGTAATGTCGCTAGTTCCAATTTTTTCTTGAATCTCTTTAGCTTTAATTGTCGATACTGCAATAGGAGTTTGTCTTCCTTCAGCTAAATCGATAACTCCAGAACCAATAATAACAACTTCATCAAGTGTATTATCAGATAGTAATTTAATAGTACCTAAATCTTGGTTACCATTAAAAGCAATAGATTTTGAACCAAAACCTACATAAGTGATAACAATCACTCCTGAGTTAGACTTAGTAGTTAATGTAAAGTTACCATCAAAATCTGTAGTAGTTCCATTCGTTGTTCCTTTTTCAACAACGTTTGCTCCTGGAAGTGGTGCATTCATATCAGAATCCATCACTTTACCTTTTACTGTGCTTTGTGAAAAAGCGACTGTAGTGCATAATAAGACTACAGCAATAGTTAAGAATTGTGTAATTTTTTTCATTTTTAGATTTTAAAATTAGATTTTAAATTTGCGGCAAAAATACATCATTATTACGATAATTTATTACCTAAATGTTAAGAATTTTTGACATGTTGAAATTACAAAAAATGAAAAATGAAAAAACAATATAAAATTTAAGCTATAAAAAAGTTTTTAACAAAATTTATGTTAATTTCTTGTAATATTCTAAGATGTTTTTAGTAGAAGCATCATGTTTTACAATTGTAACATCATTGTTAATTTCGCTTAAAATTGTTGAAGCAAGTTGCTTGCCTAGCTCAACACCAAACTGATCATAACTAAAAACATTCCATACAACACCTTGAACAAAGATTTTATGTTCGTATAATGCTATAAGCTTCCCTAAACTTTCAGGTGTAAGTTTATTTATAAGAATTGTTGTCGTTGGTTTATTACCTTCAAAAACTTTAAAAGGAGTAAGCATTTTTATATTATCATCTGAAACATCTTGTCGTTTTAATTCTAGAACGACTTCTTCTTCATATTTTCCATTTAATAAAGCTTCTGTTTGAGCGATAAAATTTGACATTAATTTATCTTGATGCTCTTTATTACCATAGAGTGATTTTACAAATCCTATAAAATCTGAAGGAATTAATTTTGTTCCTTGATGAATTAACTGAAAAAAAGCGTGTTGTGAATTTGTTCCTGGTTCTCCCCAAACAATATTACCAGTCTGGTAATTCACTTTTTTTCCGTTTCTGTCTACACTTTTACCGTTACTCTCCATAATGGCTTGTTGAAGATAGGTAGCAAACTGATTTAAGTATTGAGAGTAAGGAATAACAGCTTCACTTTCACATTTAAAAAAATTAGCATACCATATACTTAAAAGCGCTAAAATAACTGGGATATTTGATTCAAATTTTTCATTCTTAAAATGCTCGTCCATTTTGTGAGCTCCAGAAAGAAGTTGATCAAAATTTTCAAAACCTACAGATAAACTAATTGACAACCCAACAGCACTCCACAATGAAAAACGTCCACCTACCCAATCCCACATTGGAAAAATATTAGCTTCAGCAACCCCAAATGCTTTAACTTTTTCAATATTAGTAGAAACAGCAACAAAATGTTTCTTGATATCTTGCTCTGAAGCAGATTGTAAAAACCAATCCTTTATAGTTGTCGAATTTGATAATGTTTCTTGAGTTGTAAAGGTTTTAGAAACTATAACAAATAATGTTGTTTCTGGGTTTAATTTTTTAATAACTTCATTAACATGATCGCCATCAACGTTACTAACAAAATGAGTGGTCAATTGATTTTTATAATATTGTAATGCATCAACAACCATTGCTGGACCAAGATCAGATCCTCCAATTCCTATATTTACAATATCTGTAAATGGCTTGTTAGTATATCCTTTACGGTCTCCACTGATAATATCATTTGAGAAATCTTTAATTTTCTTTTTTACTTCAAAAACTTCTGGAATAACATTAACTCCATCAATAAAAACTTTTTTGTCTTTTGGACACCTTAATGCTGTATGAGAAACTGCTCGATTTTCAGTTTTATTAATAATGTCTCCGCCAAAATACTTATCAATAGCTTCTTTTAATTTTGTTTCATCAGCTAATTTTAAAAGCAATTTTAGAGTGTCTTCAGTAATTCTGTTTTTTGAATAATCAATATAAAAATCTTCCCATTTTATTGTCATTTGATTTGCTCTATCATTATTTTGAGTAAACCATTGAGACATATGCACATCTTTAATAGCCTCGAAATGCTTATTTAAAAGCTCCCAAGATGTAGTAGTAGTTGGATTAATTGATTTTAATGACATTAATTAGATTGGCTAACTAGGTTTTCTTCTTTAGTAGTTATATGCTTTTTCCCTTTTTTAAAAGGGATTTTATCTAACTGCTCTTTTAAAGGTTGAAAATAAGTTTTATACTCTTCTTTTAATTTATCTGGTATACTCTCGGCTGTTGGAAGTTTTTCTTTGAAAGGATCTACTTGCTGACCATTTTTCCAAAAACGATAGCATACATGCGGACCTCCTGTATTCCCTGTCATTCCTACATACCCAATAACATCTCCTTGTTTTACATATTGTCCTCTCTTTACTGCTTGTTTACTCATGTGAAGATACTGAGTACTGTAAATATCGTTATGTTTAATTTTTACATATTTTCCGTTACCTCCTTTTTGTGTTGATTCGGTAACAGTACCATTAGCAGTTGCTAAAATTGGTGTGCCAATTGCCGCTGCAAAATCTGTCCCTTTGTGTGGACGTAAAGCATAACCATAATAAGCAATACGACGATTAAGATTATAACGCGATGAAATTCTACTAAATTGAACTGGTGCTTTTAAAAAAGCTCGTTTTAAACTTTTAGCCTTTTCATCAAAATAAGTTGGTGTTTTTTGTAGACTATCTGTTTTAAAACTAAAGGCATAAAAATCTTCTCCCTTATGTTGAAAATAAGCTGCTTGAATACTTTCTAATCCAACAGAAATATCTCCTTCAATAAATTTCTCTTTATAAATGATTTTGAATTTATCTCCTTTTTGAACTTTAAAAAAGTTAATGGTCCAAGCATAAATATCAGACATATCGTTGATTAACTGATAAGGTAATCCTTGTGCCTCCATAGTTTCAGATAATGAGTTCATTATTACACCTGAAGCTTCTTTTTCGACTACTGTTACTGGTTTGCTTTCATTGTATGTAATTATAGAATCAGCAAATTTTATAACTACATAATCAATACTATTAGGCTGGTAAATAAAACATTCTGGTGTTTGAAGTGAGTCTTTAGAGCATAGTAAAGTGTATGGTTTTCCTATTTGAAGTTTACGAATATCAAACGATTCTTTAGCGCTTTCTGCAATATGAAAAATTCGTGGATAACCAATACTATTTCTTTCTAAAATAGTACCAAAGCTATCTCCATTTTTTATGGTATCTCTTTTTACCACATAATCGTTAAGATTAAAACCAAACTCTATTACTTCTTCAGGTTCAACATAGCTCTGTAAATCATCATCAATATTATCTTTTTCATCATTTTTACAAGAAAAAAAACTGATGCAAACTGCAAGTGCTATTAATATTTTTTTTGAATGCATTTATGCTTTTTAGTTAGTTTAGTTTTAAATATCGTTTCCCCAGTTTTTTAATTCTTCATCTGACCAAAGCTCTGGAAAAAAAATTCGTCTTTGATATTTTGGATGCATATACTTTTTCCATTCGCTACCTCCTGTAGCTTCTACTTTCTTATTGCCACTTTCAATATAATGTTTTGCTGCATTATAATGTGCCATAACCCAAGTTACATTAACTGTATAATCGTAATGCCTCATTGCTTTAACCAAATCTTCGTCTTTTTGGTCCTCTTTAGGTAATTCCTTAAAACGAGTCCAAAGATTTTTAGTGTTATAGCTTTCCATAAACCTTAAAAACTCATCTTTATAACGATTCTCAAAATTAAGTAAAAGTGTTGATTTTTTACCTGTTTCGTAATCTTTTCCAGCAGCTTGCCAATACAAGTGCTCAAAAGCGTGCAAATATGGTGTATTTCTATCAATATTTGCTCTAAAACGGTAATCAATTAAATTGATTAATTCGGTTGATGCAAATTCTATTAATCTATACTGTGCGCTTTGAAAACCACTAGCTGGAGTAAGAGTATTTCTAAACTTCATATATTGCTCAACTTCCATTCCTTCTCTCATAATATTAAAGGATGTTGTGAGCATATCAAAATAACGGCTAATGCGCATAATTTTACTTTCGAAAAAAACAACATCTAATTGCTGTTTTGTTGATACCTGTTCTATTTCCCAAAGTATCATTTTAAAAATAAGTTCATTAATTTGATGATAGGCTATAAAAACCATTTCATCTGGTAATGTGGTACGTTGTATTTGTAAGTTAAGTAATGCGTCAGTTTGTATATAGTCCCAATATGTAATAGGCTTACTGTAGAGTAAGCCTTCTAAATGAGTGTGAGTATCTTGATTAATGCTATTGTACTTCTTTTGAAGCTCTTCTAATATTGGATCAAAGTTTGGTTGATTAGACATGTTTTTAGTCAAATTGTATCTGAAATGAATGTTTTAAGCCTTTAAAAGCTTCTAATTCTGCTCTTAAAGAACCAACAGCTAAATCTGCCTGAACTTTTAAAGGAATCTTATTTTTATCTGCACTTACCCATAAGGTTAAACTTTCTTCTTCTTTGAATACTCGTCCTGCCATTACATATGGCCTGAATTTTAAGGTTTTTACTTTACCAAATTCAGTTTTAATTGTTTCTCTACCAAGAAATTTAAGTCTAAAGTTATAGTTTTCTTCATCAAAAAACATATTTAATGAAACTATATCACCTTCTTTAATTGTGTCGGTATTATAATTATTACGAAGATAATAAAAGGCCGAGACCATATCTTGCACATTCTTTTCTGTTGAAAATGTGTTTTTGGTATTATGCTTTTTATTATTTACAAATGCTTTTTGACTAACCTGATCGAACTCAGTTTCTATATCTTTTGTGTGACCTCCTTCATCAATTTGTCTTATAGATTTATAAGGCAAGCCTGTATATTTATCTATATAACTTTCGTAATTGTCTTTTACTTTAAAAAACCATTTTATAGCTCCAGTTGTCCAACCTTTACCAACAACATGATAAACTTGTTTTCCTTTATAAGTTGTTTCTTCAACACTCATAGTGGCATTACCAGCTTTAAGCCATCCACTATAACTCATTCGAAATTTAAACCACTCACCAGATTGATATGCTTGCTCTTTTTGAGCAAGAGAAACCTGCATTGTTAAAATAGCCAATATTAAAAGTAGTGTCTTTTTCATCTTTATACTGTAATTGTAAATACTTATTTTCATTCTATTTTTTATCTAATAAATAGATTTACAATTACTGTTCCAAAAATATAAAAATTCTTGAATGTAGCTATATATAAGAGATGGTACAGATGTTAAATAAATGTTTAATTTTCAATTTATTTGTTATAGTGTCCCTCTTTTTTCTTGTTCTCTTTCTATAGACTCAAAAAGCGCTTTAAAATTGCCTGCTCCAAAACCTCTTGCTCCCATGCGTTGAATGATTTCAAAAAACAATGTTGGTCTGTCTTCTACTGGTTTTGTGAAAATTTGAAGCAGATAGCCTTCTTCATCTGCATCAATCATAATACCTAAACCTTTAAGTGTTTCAATATCTTCTTTCAGAGCATGACTATGTTCTTCTAGTCGCCCTGGAACTGCTCTATAATATTCTTCTGGTGGAGTTGATAAAAACTCAACACCACGAGATTTTAGTTTTGCTACTGTTGTAATAATATCGTCTGTGGCAACTGCAATATGTTGCACTCCAGAATCTTCATAAAAATCTAAATATTCTTCTATTTGAGAACGCTTTGCTGCTTTTGCTGGTTCGTTAATTGGAAATTTAATACGTCCATTACCATTACTCATTACTTTACTCATCAAAGCTGAATATTCAGTATGAATTTGCTTGTCATCAAAAGATAAAAAGTTAACAAAGCCCATTACATCTTCGTACCATTTTACCCAAGTATTCATTTGTCCCCAACCAACATTACCAACCATATGATCAATAAACTTTAATCCTGTTGGTTCTGGGTTGTAATCACTTTTCCACTCTACAAACCCAGGCATAAAGGTTCCTTTATAATTTTTACGCTCAACAAACATATGCACTGTTTCGCCATAAGTATAAATTCCCGCCCTAACTATTTCACCAAATTCATCGGTTTCAACTTTTGGTTCCATATAAGATTTTGCACCTCGTTTGGTAGTTTCTTCATAAGATTTGCGAGCATCATCTACCCAAAGGGCAACCACTTTTACTCCATCGCCATGTTTAACGATGTGGTCGTTAATAGGCGATTTGCTATTTAATGGTGTTGTTAATACCAATCGTATTTTATCTTGTTTTAGCACATAACTTACCTCATCGCGTGAGCCTGTTTCTAAACCTTTGTATGCATACGATTGAAAACCGAATGCTGTTTTATAAAAATGTGCAGCTTGCTTTGCATTACCTACATAGAACTCTACATAATCGGTTCCTAAAAGTGGAAGGAAATCTTGTGCGCCTTCAAATATTTTTTCTAGTCCGTATTCTACTGATTTTATGTCTTTACTCATATTGTTTGTTTTTATAATTAAGAAAAGAGAGGAGAGAAAAGAGAGAAGTGATGTTAAAGTTTATTTTGAAAACTCATAGTCATTTTCTGAAACTCTTCTATTTTTTCTTGAATTTCTGTTAATTTATCTTTTGTTATATAATTTCTATTACATGCTATTATTAATTGTGTTTCTAGTTCAAAAGATGAGCCTAGTGAAATATCTATGAAATGAGAAAAAGATTTATCAGTTCTTGAAGAACCTTCAGCAATATTACTAGGGATTGAGACAGAACATCTGCTTATTTGAGAGCTTAAACCGAATTTTTCATCATTAGGAAATTCGTTAATAATATTAAAGACGTCGTCAACTATTTCAATTCCTAAATTCCAGATTTTAAGATTCTTATAATTATGTCTTTTCATTCTTTCACTTATCTTTTTTCTCTCCTCTCTTCTCTATTTTCTATTTTCTATTTTCTATTTAAAGCCAAGATTTAAAATAATCTTCGTCAGCTATTTTTAATGCTTCTTCTGTAACTTTTAATGGTTTAAACGTGTCGACCATAACAGCTAACTCGTCTGTTTTTACTTTGCCAATACTTCGCTCTACAGCTCCTGGATGTGGACCATGAGGAATACCAGCTGGATGAAGTGAAATATGTCCTGCATCGACATCGTTACGGCTCATGAAATCGCCATCGACATAGTATAACACCTCATCACTATCTATATTACTATGATTGTAAGGCGCTGGAATACTTTGCGGATGGTAATCGTACAGTCGTGGCACAAAACTACAGACTACAAAAGCATCTGTTTCGAATGTTTGATGTACTGGAGGTGGTTGATGAATGCGTCCTGTAATAGGTTCAAAATCATGAATTGAGAACGCATAAGGATAGTTATAACCATCATAACCTACAACATCGAAAGGATGTGAGGCGTAAACCATTTCGAAAATATCGTTTTGCTTTTTAACTTTGATAAGGAAATCGCCAGATTCGTTATAGGTTTCTAATTCTTGTGGTTGGCGAATATCACGCTCACAAAAAGGTGAATGCTCTAACAATTGCCCAAACCAATTTCTGTATCGCTTTGGTGTATAAATTGGTCGTCGAGACTCAACTATAAACAATCTGTTGTCTTCAGTATCGAAGTCTAGTTTATAGATAATTCCTCTTGGTACCAATAAATAATCTCCATATTTAAAATCGAGATTACCTAAATGTGTACGCAATTTTCCTGTGCCTTTATGAATAAAAATAAGCTCATCGGCATCAGTGTTTTTATAAAAATAATCTTTGGTTGATTGTTTTGGTGCAGCCAAAATAATGCTACAATCGCTATTGGTTAATATTGTTTTACGGCTTTGCAAATAATCGTTTTCTGGCTTTACCTGAAACCCTCTAAAACGATACGATTGTATGCTGTTTTCTTTTGCAATTTTTGGAGCTACACTATATTGTTTTTTTATTTCCTTTACCTGTGTTGGTCGCTGTTCGTGATAGCTATTTGTTGACATTCCATCAAAACCGATGGTTCCAAATAATTGCTCGGAATATAAACTACCGTCTGGTTTTTTAAATTGTGTGTGTCGTTTAGGAGGTATACTCCCTAATTTATGATAAAATGGCATTTTTTTATATTTTATAGTTTGCCCTTTAGATTAATAAAAGGTGTAAAATAAATTTAAATAAAGATAGTGAAAATTAAAGAGATTCCTGCCTACGCAGGAATGACAAAAATGCGTAATTATTCAGGATTTCTTTTGATAAGAAATTTAAGAAGTAATAATATGTTTTCCCAAAACGGTGTCATAATGATACAAATATCGGAAAATTTTAATAATCATTTGTAACAGAAAGTAGTTAAAACCAAAACCCAACATTAAAAAACCATATGCTTTTATTGACTTCTGGAGACCATGACCATTTTGCCTCTATTGGTCCTAAAAATGTTTCGAATGCGTAACCAATAGCGTAGCCGCTATAATCTGGAGCAGTAATCCATTCGCTATCTTCAAAAATATCATCATCTACATTAGCAAAATTTGCTGAAGCTATTAAATGATGTTTTTTATATAGCTCATAGTCTACACTTATTGTTCCTTTTACAAAGCTATTTCCTATTATAGACACATAATCATACCCATAAAAAGAAATAAAATTATTAATGAAATTATTACCATAACCTCCAAGAGCAAAGTTTAATGAACTTGTTGTATCTGCTCCTATTTTAAAACCGCCTTGTGACTGAATATTTATTGCTAATTTATCGTTTAAGCTAAACGCATAGCCAATATCTGCTTTAGCGATTGAAAATTGAGAAAACTCTTTATTAAAATTTGATGCATGAGCATATAAATGAAAATCTCCATTAAAATAAACACCTCGTTTTGGGAAATATTTATTGCTATAAGTATCAAATTTAAGTGCTCCAAATACACTTAAGTAATCTGTGTTTTCAAAAATTAATTCGTCATCATCAACGTTATCAATAACAGTTTCTGATTTTATTTTAAGCCTTTTATGTTCACCTCCAATACTAAAAGCAAAGTCTTTTCTAAATAATGTTTGAAAATAAATTTGGTTTGTTTGGTCTTGCAGCTCTACATCTAGTTTATTAACACCATTAATGGTTTGCTGATTATTATCTAAAAATAATTGAGCGCTAACATTTTTATGAAATTGATTGAAACGTGATTTTAAACCAATACTCCAATAAAATCCTTTATCAATAAAGTACTCAAAATTATAACGCACATTATCTCCAAGGATTATATCTAAAGAAGCAACATCATTATCAAATAAAAATCTCTTTTTTGTTAAATTAACTAATGCTGCACTTTTATATAAATCGTCATAATGAATTCCAAGCCTTAAATAGGTTTTTATATCATTCTCTTTTAGTGTTGCCTCTAAATCAAACCCTTCTTCGTTTTTAGTTTTATGTAACTCATATTGAAAGGTTTCAAAATTATTTGTTGCCACTAAATTATTTATTCCTCTACTAAAATCATCATAGCTTAATGTAGTATTAGTTTTAAACTTTAGTTTTCCTAAAATATAAGCTCTTGTATATCTTGTATTTCCTTTAAAACTTATACTGTTTATAGTTATACTATCTCTAGAAAAACTATCTGTATGTAATTCTCTAAAATCTTTACGTTTGGGTAAAGCGTTTAACTCATTTATTTTTTCTTTTGAAGCAAACTCGCCACTTTTAATAATTTTTCGACCTTCACTGAATGAGACCACTGTAAAATCTTTAATATCTGGTTTTATATAAATATTTGTTTTAGCTATTTTCTTCTTCATATCATTAATCGTCCTGTAATTATTGATTTGAAGTAATATGTCTGGTGCTGTTGTTAGCTCTTCTCTAGTTGACAAACCATCTTGTACATCAACACCAATAATAACATCCATCCCTTTTGCTCTTAATTCATCTATTGGATAGTTGTTTACAACACCTCCATCTATAAGAATTTGGTCATCAATTATTACTGGTTGAAATAATGAAGGGAATGCTCCACTAGCTGTTATAGCTCTTGCTAAATTGCCTTTATTTAAAACTACTTCTGCTCCAGTTTCTATATTAGTCGCTATACAAAAAAATGGAATTGGTAATTGTTCAAAATCATCAATCTCACTTACATGAAGGGTTAATTTTGAGAGTAAGTTAAATACATTTTGACCTCTTGAAAGTGCTGAAGGTAATTTAACTTTAAAGTTTTCGAAAGGGAGTGTAACAGCGTATTTTTCTGAATTATCACGTTCATAAAATGTTTTTGCAGCTCTAGGAAGGTTATCGCTAATTATATCATCAAAATTTTGGCTTTTAAAAATAGAATCTAATTGTTTTCCTGAATACCCTGAAGCATATAAAGAGCCTATAATTGCTCCCATACTTGTTCCAGCAATATAATCGACTTTAACCCCTAAACTATCAATAACTTTTAGCACTCCAATATGAGCAAACCCTTTGGCGCCACCACCACTTAACACAAGTCCAACCTTAATGCTATCTCTTGATTGTTCTTGTTGAGCATTTAAATTAAATGTGAGTAATAAGATTAATATGGTAAAAACGTATTTGTTCATTTAGATTTATAATAATTCACTATTTTTTTTGCTCTAGATGCTCCAACAACAGTTTCTAACTCTTTTTGGGTTGCTTCGCTTATTTTTTTAATCGTTTTAAAGTGCTTCATTAGCTCTACAATAGATTGCTCTCCTATTCCAGAAATTAACTCTAACTCTGTTGTTAATGCACCTTTGCTTCTTCTGTTTCTATGATGTTCTATTCCAAAACGATGTGCTTCGTTACGTAATTGTTGAATAATTTTTAGTGTTTCACTTTTTTTATCTAAATATAAGGGAATTGGATCGTCTGGGTAAAATAATTCTTCTAAACGTTTAGCAATTCCGATAATTGCGATTTTTCCTCTTAATTTTAAAGCATCTAAACTCTTTAAAGCTGACGATAATTGTCCTTTACCTCCATCAATAATTATAAGTTGTGGCAAGGGTTGATTTTCATCTAATAATCGTTTGTAGCGTCTGTAAACTACCTCTTCCATTGAGGCAAAATCATCAGGTCCTTCAACAGTTTTTATATTAAAATGTCGATAATCTTTCTTACTAGGCTTACCATTTTTAAACACAACACAAGCAGCAACAGGGTTTGTGCCTTGTATATTACTGTTATCAAAACACTCTATATGTCTTGGCTCTGCTTTTAGTTGTAAATCGGTTTTCATTTGAGCCATTATGCGATTTACATGTCTATCTGGATCTGTTATTTTAACTTGTTTAAACCGTTCCATTCTGTAATATTTTGCATTACGCTCAGAAAGTTCTAAAACTCGTTTTTTATCGCCTAATTTTGGTATTGTTACTTTAATATCTTCTCCCAAATCAACTATAAAAGGCACGTAAATTTCTTTAGATTTAGAATGAAATCGTTGGCGAATTTCTGTAATTGCTAATTGTAATAATGCTTCATCTGTTTCATCTAGTTTTTTCTTAATTTCTAAAGTGTGAGAACGTATTATAGAACCATAAGAAAGCTGTAAAAAATTTACATAGCCATAACTCTCATCAGAAACAATAGAAAACACATCAACATTGCTGATTTTTGGGTTTACAACTGTAGATTTAGATTGATAGTTTTCAAGAATATCTATTTTTTCTTTTATTCGTTGCGCATCTTCAAACTCCATCGCTTTTGCATGAGTTTTCATTTGCTGTTTGAATTGAGAAAGTGACTCTTTAAAATTACCTTTTAAAATTTCTTTTATTGCTATAATATTTTGATGATAGTCAGTTTCTGTTTGCAAATCTTCACAAGGCCCTTTACAGTTTCCTAGATGATATTCTAAGCAGACTTTATATTTGCCTGCTTCAACTTTATCTTTAGATAAATCGTAATTACAAGTTCGTAATTGATACAAACCTTTTATTAAGTCTAAAAGTGTATGTACAGTTTTCATACTTGTATAGGGTCCAAAATACTCTGAGCCGTCTTTAAAAACTCTACGTGTTGAAAACACTCTTGGAAATCGTTCGTTTTTTATACAAATCCAAGGATATGATTTATCGTCCTTTAGCAATACATTATAACGAGGCTGATATTTTTTTATGAGATTATTTTCAAGTAGCAAAGCATCTGTTTCAGTTTCAACAACAATATGCTTAATGGTTACAATCTTTTTTACAAGAACTTTAGTTTTACCATAATCGTGGTTTTTAGTAAAGTATGAGCTAACACGTTTTTTTAAATCTTTAGCTTTACCTACATACAAAATCTTATCATCTGCATCAAAATACTGGTACACTCCTGGCTGATGAGGCAGTGTTTGTAATTGGATTTCTAAAGGCGGTTTACTCATAAAACCAAAGATAGCATTAATCTAAAAAAGATTTGAGCCTAATATTATTTGGTTACTTAATTTAACATAAGATTTTCATTACCTTGCAACACTATTTTATAATGTAATGCCTAAAAAAATTATTGGTCGAATAGATAAAGCCGATTTTCCTGCGCTCGATTTATTTGACATTGACATAAAAATAGATACTGGAGCATACACATCATCCATTCATTGCCATAAGGTAATTGTGGAAGATGGTGTGCTTAAATGTATGTTTTATGAAAAAAAACATCCTCTATATACTGGCAAGGAAGTAGAATTTAAGAGCTTTTCTAAAGCCAAAGTAAAAAGTAGTAATGGCATTGTTCAAACTCGTTATAAAGTAAAAACAACCATTGTTATTTTTGAAAAAAAATACAACATAAACCTTACATTAAGTACAAGAGAAAAAATGAAATACCCTGTACTTATTGGTCGTAAATTTCTATTGAAAAAATTTGTTGTTGATGTTGATCAAAAAAACGTATCTTATAAAGAAAAATTAACCCAAAGTGACAACTAAACAATAAATCTTCACTTTAAATATCATTAACTAAACACTTTTAATTTTATAATGAACATTATCATTTTATCTAGAAACCCTCATCTATATTCAACTCAACGCCTTGTTGAAGCAGCAAAACAACGCAAACACAACGTAGAAGTTATTGACCCTTTAAAGTGCGAGATAATAATTGAGAAAAGAAATCCTGCTATATTATACAAAGGACGAACTTTAGAAAATATTGATGCCATTATTCCTCGTATTGGCGCTTCAGTTACCTTTTATGGCACAGCAGTAGTAAGGCAGTTTGAAATGATGAAAGTGTTTTCTGTGGTGGAGTCTCAAGCTCTTGTTAGATCTAGAGACAAATTAAGAAGCTTACAAGTGTTATCTAGAGCTGGTTTAGGAATGCCTAAAACTGTATTCTCTAATTATACAAAAGATGTTGCTGAAGTTATTGAGTATGTTGGCGGAGCACCATTAGTAATAAAATTATTAGAAGGAACTCAAGGCTTAGGAGTTGTTTTAGCCGAAACAAATAATGCAGCAGAATCTGTATTAGAAGCTTTTAACGGTTTACAAGCACGTGTTATAGTTCAAGAATTTATAAAAGAAGCAAAAGGAGCTGATATTAGAGCATTTATTGTTGATGGTAACGTAGTAGGAGCCATGAAACGCCAAGGGAAAGAAGGCGAGTTTCGTTCTAACTTACATAGAGGAGGAAGTGCAAACATTATTCAATTAACAGATGAAGAAGAAAATGCTGCTCTAAAAGCAGCCAAAGCTTTAGGCTTAGGAGTTTGTGGTGTTGATATGTTACAATCTGCACGTGGACCATTAATTTTAGAAGTAAATTCTTCTCCAGGTTTAGAAGGTATTGAAGCTGCAACAAAAAAAGATATAGCAAAAAGCATTATTAGATATATAGAACGTAACGTTTAAGCCTTTATGAGCGAAAATTATAAAGACATTATTACCATTCTTGGACATGAAATTCCGCTAGGAACATCTAAAGAAATTAATTTTAATATTGCCAAACTACATACATCAACAAAAATTGATGTTCCTGTTATTATAGAACGCTCAAAAAAACCTGGTCCAACAATTCTATTTACTGCTGGTATTCATGGCGACGAGATTAATGGTGTTGATATAGTAAGGCAATTAATTTCAAGAAAAATAAACAAACCTAAAAGAGGCACTATTATTTGCATGCCAATTATTAACATTTTTGGCTTTTTAAATGCTTCTAGAGATTTTCCTGATGGTAGAGATTTAAATAGGGTTTTCCCAGGATCTGCAAATGGTTCTTTAGCTAGTAGAGTAGCATATAGATTAGTAAAAGAGGTTATACCAAATGTTGATTTAGTTGTCGATTTTCATACTGGTGGAGCAAGCAGATATAATGCTGCTCAAATACGAATAGTAAAAAATCAGCCTAAATTAGATAAACTAGCTGCAGTTTTTGGAGCTCCTTTTGTATTGTACTCTAACCACATATCTAAATCATTTAGAAATGCTTGTTTTCAATTAGGTAAGCCAATTTTATTGTTTGAAGGCGGGAAATCATCATTTATAGATAATCACATTTCTGATGTTGGTCTTGAAGGTGTTAAACGAGTTTTGGCACATTTTCAAATGCTCGATAAAAATTTTGAAGCATCTCCTATCGAAACACCATCAATTTATATTGATAGCAGTAAATGGTTACGAGCAAAACGCTCTGGAATGTTTAAATCTTCGGTCGAAATAAATACTAAAATAAAAGTAGGATCTATTTTAGGACAAATAACCGATCCTTATGGTAAAATTCACCACACTGTAAAATCTAATGCTAATGGCTACATCATCAATGTTAATGAAGCTGTTTTGGTTTATCAAGGTGATGCACTTTTTCATATAGCAACTGATGTAATTAAATAAAAAAGGTAACCTTTTAAGATGATTAAATCTGAATTAAGACATCTTTATAAAAAACGTCGACAGCAGTTATCTACTGAACGTATTGACGAACAAAGCTTAACTATTGCAAATCAACTATTGCAATTAGATATTTGGAATCACTCTTTCTATCATATTTTTTTAAGTATTACAGAACATAAAGAAGTCGATACTGATTATATCTTAAATATTTTATCAGGTAAAGACAAAAACATTATCATTTCTAAAAGTGATTTTAATACTTTAAAAATGACTCATTTTTTATTAACCGATAATACAGTTATTAAAAAAAATGAGTGGAACATTCCTGAACCTATTGATGGTATAGAGATTGCTTCTAATAAAATTGATGTGGTTTTTGTTCCGCTTTTAGCTTTCGATAAACAAGGCAACAGAGTTGGATACGGAAAAGGATTTTATGATAAGTTTTTATCTGAATGTAAACCAAAAACTATTAAAATTGGCTTATCATTTTTTGAAGCTGAGGAGATTATTGATGATGTTTTTGAAACAGATATAAAATTAGATTATTGCATTACTCCAAAAACTGTTTATACATTTTCTGATTGACTTTCGTTTTCTGCTAGTTCTTTCTTTTCTCCAAAAGCTCTTTTATTAAAAACAATCAGCATACCAATTCCTGTACTTATTGCCATATCTGCTACGTTAAAAACAGGTTCAAAAAAAGTAAAATAATCACCTCCTATAAAAGGTATCCATTCTGGTAAAAACCCTTTCCACATAGGAAAATGGAGCATATCTACTACTTTACCATGAAAAATAGTATCATAACCACCTTCAGTTGGTAAAAACGTAGCCACTTGGCTATAACTATCATTAAAAAGAACACCATAAAACACTGAGTCAATAATATTACCAAGTGCTCCCGCAAAAATAAGAGCTATAGCAACTATTAATATTTTAGAACCTTTCTTTTTTATGGAAGTTACCAACCAATAGCTTATACCTATAACTGCAATTATTCTAAAAATTGTTAAAAATAATTTTGCTGTTCTATCTGAAATGAAACTAATAAAATCGCTCACTTTTGTTCCCCAAGCCATACCTTCGTTTTCAACAAATACAATCTGAAACCAATTATAATCGAAAGCTCTTTCGTTAAGTACTAAATGTGTTTTAATATAAATCTTACTTATTTGATCGATAAGTAATATAATGACGATAAGTAAAACTGCTTTTTTTAATGACATATTTAAACTATGCTTGTTGCTGGCAAAAATAGAATTATTATTTAAATGAAAACGTCTTGCAATTGCAAGACGTTAATTAATATTACTATAACTCGTTTAATTCACGAGATTTCATATTTCCAAGGAAATGTTATTGTTGCATATTTTTAGCTTCAATACTTAATGTTGCATGTGGTACAAGTTTTAATCGCTCTTTACCAATTAACTTTCCTGTAACTCTACAAATACCATAAGTTTTATTCTCTATTCGTATTAAAGCATTTTTTAAATCACGTATAAACTTTTCTTGACGAATAGCTAATTGTGAATTTGCTTCTTTACTCATTGTTTCACTACCTTCTTCAAATGCTTTAAAGGTTGGTGAAGTGTCATCTGTTCCGTTATTAAGGTCGTTCATGTAAGCACTCTTAATAAGGTCTAAATCATGAACTGCTTTTACAATTTTCTCTTGAATAAGTAATTTAAATTCTGCTAAATCTTTATCAGAATATCTTTGATTTGCTTCTACTGCCATAACTTTAAACTTTTTTAATAAACAATTTGGTATTTACATCATCAAAAGCAACTTCTATACCATTAGTTAAGTGTTCTAAAATTTCCAACTCTTCTGTTAAGGTCTCTGTTTTTATGTAATCTAAATTCTTGTTTATTGCATTAATAATTTGTTCGTCTTTTTGAAATTGTACTACAATTCTATCAGTAAGCTCATATCCAGAATCCTTGCGTAAATTTTGAATTCTGTTTACCAATTCTCTTGCAATACCTTCTTTTTTTAATTCGTCTGTTAATGTAACATCAAGAGCTACTGTTAAAGCTCCTTGACTAGCTACTAGCCAACCTTCGATGTCTTGTGATGTTATTTCAACATCGCCTCGTTCCAAGGTAATACTTTTTCCATTAATTTGGACGTCTAAAATACCTTTTTGCTCGATTTTTTTGATATCATCTGCAGTAAAGTTATTAACCACGTTAGCAACAGCTTTCATGTCTTGCCCAAAACGAGGTCCAAGAACTTTAAAGTTAGGTTTAATTTGCTTTACCAAAATATCTGAAGCATCATCTAAAACCTGAATTTCTTTAACGTTTACTTCAGATTTAATCAAATCAGCAACAGCTAATACCTCTTCTTTTTGAGATTCACTATCAATAGGAATCATTATTTTTTGAAGTGGTTGGCGTACTTTAATTTTCTCTTTAGCTCTTAACGATAATACTAAAGATGATATTGTTTGCGCTGCTTCCATTTTACGTTCTAAAGACTTATCAACAAAAGAAGCATCAAACTTTGGAAACTCTGCTAAATGCACACTTTCAAAAGTTTCTTTTTTGGTCACTGAATTTAAATCTAAATACAGTTTGTCCATAAAGAAAGGCGCAATTGGAGCTCCAAGTTTAGCAATCGCAATCATACATGTATAAAGCGTTTGATAAGCAGATACTTTATCTTGCTGATAATCGCCTTTCCAGAAACGTCTTCTACTTAAACGCACATACCAGTTACTTAAGTAATCTTGTGTAAAATCTGAAATAGCTCTAGCCGCTTTTGTAGGCTCATACTCTGCATAATATTCATCTACTTTTTGAATTAATGTATGTAATTCAGAAAGTATCCAACGATCTATTTCTGGTCTTTTTTCTAAAGGTAAATCTGCTTCAGAATAGTTAAAACCATCTAGATTTGTATATAAGGTAAAGAATGAATATGTGTTATAAAGCGTGCCGAAAAACTTGCGTTTTACTTCTTCAATTCCATCTAAATCAAACTTTAAGTTATCCCAAGGATTTGCATTAGCAATCATATACCAACGCGTTGCATCTATTCCGTAAGTTTCTAATGTTTCAAAAGGATCGGTTGCGTTACCTAGACGTTTAGACATTTTTTGTCCGTTTTTATCTAAAACTAATCCGTTAGACACTACATTTTTATATGCTACAGAATCAAAAACCATTGTTGCAATGGCATGAAGCGTATAAAACCATCCTCTTGTTTGGTCTACACCTTCTGCTATAAAATCGGCTGGGAATGATTTGTTTTCGTCAATCAGCTCTTTATTCTCAAAAGGATAATGCCATTGTGCATAAGGCATTGAACCAGAATCGAACCAAACATCAATTAAATCTGCTTCGCGTTTCATTGGTTGCCCTGAAGGTGAAACCAATACAATTTCATCAACAATGTTTTTATGCAAATCGATTTTTGCGTAGTTGTCTTCAGAATTATTTCCAACTTCAAAGTCTTCAAAAATGTCTTTTGCTAAAACTCCTGCTGAAACAGCTTTTTGCATCTCTGCTTTTAATTCTTCAACCGAACCAATACAAATTTCTTCTTTTCCATCTTCAGTTCTCCAAATAGGTAACGGAATTCCCCAATAACGAGAGCGCGACAAGTTCCAATCGTTTGCATTTGCTAACCAATTTCCAAAGCGACCTTCTCCAGTAGATTTTGGTTTCCAATTAATGGTCTCATTAAGTTGAAACATTTTGTCTTTAACATCTGTTACCTTAATAAACCAAGAATCTAAAGGATAATATAGAATTGGCTTATCAGTTCTCCAGCAATTTGGATAGCTATGTTTATATTTTTCAACCTTAAAGGCTTTATTTTCTTCTTTTAATTTTATGGCAAGTTCAACATCTATTGAGCGCTCAGGTGCTTCACCATCATTATAATATTCGTTCTTAACATACTTACCAGCAAATTCTCCCATTTCTGGTCTGAATTTTCCTTGCAAATCTACAAGAGGTACTAAGTTACCATTCTCATCTTTTATCAACATTGGTGGTACTTCTGGCGTTGCTTGTTTAGCAACCATAGCATCGTCTGCACCAAAAGTAGGCGCTGTATGAACTATTCCTGTACCATCTTCAGTCGTTACGAAATCTCCAGAAATTACTCTAAAAGCATTTTCAGGATTATCATTTGGTAAAGTATAAGGCAATAATTGTTCGTAGGTAATTCCTACTAAATCTTTCCCTTTAAATTCTTTTACTACGTAAAAAGGGATTTTCTTATCGCCAGATTTGTAATCTAACAATTCTGGTTTAGTTTCAACTTTATTAAATTTTCCATCGAACTGACTTCCAACTAAATTTTTTGCTAGAATAACATTAATTGGCTCGAAAGTATATTGATTATATGTCTCTACTAAAACGTAATCTATTTTTGGCCCAACAGTTAATGCTGTGTTACTTGGAAGCGTCCAAGGTGTAGTTGTCCAAGCTAAAAAGTAGATTGTGCCTTCGTTTTGTAAAAAACTAGGGAGTGAACTTTCGTTAGCTTTAAATTGGGCTACTACAGTTGTATCTGTTACATCTTGATATGTGCCTGGTTGGTTTAACTCATGTGAGCTTAAACCTGTACCTGCTTTAGGCGAGTAAGGCTGAATAGTGTAGCCTTTATAAAGCAATTTTTTATCGTAAATCTGCTTTAATAACCACCAAACAGATTCCATATATTTTGGTTCGTAAGTAATGTATGGATTATCCATATCTACCCAATAACCCATTTTTTGAGTAAGGTCATTCCAAACATCTGTGTAACGCATTACTGCTTTACGACACGCTGCGTTGTAATCTTCAACTGAAATAGTTTTACCAATATCTTCTTTAGTAATACCAAGCTCTTTTTCTACACCAAGCTCTATTGGTAAACCATGTGTATCCCAACCAGCTTTACGCTTAACCTGAAAGCCTTTCATGGTTTTATATCGTGGAAAAATATCTTTAATAGCACGAGCTAATACGTGATGAACTCCTGGGAGTCCGTTTGCTGAAGGTGGGCCTTCAAAAAACACGTAAGGTTTATTACCTTCTCTTGTGGTAACACTTTTATCGAAAATGTCTTTTTCTTGCCAGTATTTACCAATTTCTTCGGCTATTTTTGGTAAGTCAAGACCTTTATATTCAGTGAATTTACTGCTCATTATATCATTAATTCTAATCGAGGTGCGAAATTAATGAATTTTGAGAAAATAGCGTGTGTAATTGCTTAAAAAACCATTATCAAATCTTAAAACTTAATCATTTGACTTAATGGCTTTTTTTGAATTCTTTTTGGAAATAGAGCGCTTTATGCAAAAGAAGGTTTTCTTCTTCGGAATTTATATTTTCACTACTTATAGTTTTCCGCTTTTTAACATAAACTCTTTTTGTAGGCGTTTGCTGTGATTCAGATACAATTAGGTATACATTATTACTTGCAAAATAGTAAGTCTCTATTATGGTTTTGTCAGTGATTTCTGTGTTTTGTATTTTAAAAAGCTCATTCGTTTTTTTATCATAGAAAACAGAGTGCTGAAATGAACCTACATCTTTAAACCCGTCTTCATCTGTTAAAGCTCCTTCTGTTTTAAGTTCGGTTAAATTTTTATTTGCATCTGTTTTTGTTGCTAAATCATTAGAGGCTTTTATTGCTAAATCTAGATTGGCACCAGTTTTTGTTCCACAAGACAAAACAATAAGGAATAAAGCTATAATACTAATATTAGTTTTCATGTGTTTAATTTTGTCATTAAAGGTCAATTTAGAATATAAAAAAAGCCCAAACAAATGTTTGGGCTTTTTTTAAGATTATTATTACTTTATTAATCGATAATTATCTTTTTTGTTTTTGTTGTGTTTTCTGTATTAAAATATACAACATAAGTACCACTAGCTAAACCTGAAATACTTAATCCGTTATCTAGTGTTTGTGCAGCTACATCTTTAAACTCATTAACTGTTTGTCCTAGCATATTTATTACCATTAGTTTGTCAACAGATGTATTTAATCCTTTTACATATAATTTGTCTTGCTTGTTATTATAATAAATTAAATTAAAGTTATAATCTGACTCTTCAGTACTTAATGATTCTCCACTTTGGAATACGACTTCAAATCGGTTATTAAACTCTCCTGCTGTTGATGTAAAACTATATGGTTGTTCTATTGTTCTTAAATCAAAATATGTGCTTGTAAGATTATCTTTTAAGTATATTTCTTGATTTTCATCGATATTTTCAATCTCTGTCATCTTAATTTCAAACGTAAAATCACCTGATGCTTTAAAATTTAATGGTACAACTTTTTCGTTAGTAATTGCCGAATATGCTTGCATTGACATATTCTGACCGTTTAATAATAAGTTAAGATCATTACTTACATTATCCATGTTTTTAGCATCGTAACCATAGTCGAATGCGTCTGTAGTTATATTACTAAATCCTAGCAACAATTCTTTACGCATTTCAGGTCCATTTACTGAATTAAACTCTAATCTTATTTTACTAAAAATATTAGTTTCTTCGGTTGAGTTACTCTCATCTTCAGTATTTACATCAGCCTGATTTCCATTTCTGAAAAAGACAGAGCCGTTATTGTAAGTGCCATTTGCATCAGCTTCTTTAATAAAAATACGTTGACTATTATTAAACACTACATTACCATTTGCTACAACTTCTGCCATAAAAGCTTGCCCAACTGGAAGATATCTTGATGGTGTTAATGTCCCGTCTTGAGACCCATTGTTTGCACCATTAATTCCAACAAACTGATATGCACGTACAGAACCAAGTTTATTAACTTTAGCATAACCTCCATCATATTCATCTAAATAATGCGAGCTTCCACTCCATTGTTGCCATAGTTGTAAAGTTCCGTCAATAACACCAGCATTATCATCAATAAATTTATGAATATCTAATGCTGAAGCATAAGGATTACCTAATAAATAATCTGTTTTAGATACTGTTGGTACTGATCCTGATCCTCCAACGTCAGTTACAGGAACTAGTATTGTTCCGTTGTTTGGTTTTCCTTCAAAAATATACTGCTGTTCTGTTCCAGAGTTTCCTGTTCCTTTTTGAGAATAACCTACTCCTGGGTTAATATTAGTTGTTGGTGCCAATGATGCCCAATCCCAATATGTCACTCCATTTTTATATGTATATAACCAACGTGTACTAACTTTTCCTACTTGATTATATGCCGAAGTAAATTGAACATTGTTTGCATTTCCTTCTTTAAGTAAGTTTAATCTAAAATTGGAATTATTTGCATTGTTGGTAGCAGCATTATTGTTAGAAATGGTTGTTACTCCAGTTGATCCAACTGGTGAAGCCCAATAATTATACCAATATACGTTTGATGTTCCTTCTTGTCTTCTTAGTATCTTACCATTAGCTGATGTCACTAAATCACTATTAACTGTTTGAATTAATTGAGAATCATTTTGTAAGTCTAATGTTCCATCAAGCTTTAAATACCATGTATTGTTTATTAGGTTGTCACCATTTACAATTAGTGATTTCCCGCTGTCTATTATTAAACCTAAATTTTTATGAGAATTTACAGTTGTTACATTGTGCTCAATTTTTACAATACTCCAATCTTTATTATTTACTATATTTTTTATGTCCCAAACAGATCCATGCAACCAAGTAGCTTGTGATGTCCAGCTTCCATTAGATCCAGTTTTATAAGGCATAGGAGCTGTTTGTCCTTGAGCTGTTGTTATATTATTAAGTTTTAAAGTGTGGTTATTATCAGAATAATCAAAAGTCACATTACTTTTAATATCAGTCATTGGATAATAAGCGATTAAATTTGACCACGGAATTTTATTTCCATTAGATATATCAACTATATCTTTTTCGATAATTGATCCTCTTACATTTCCTGAATTATTTTGAATTTCTTGATATACCATTCTTTGTAGCTGATCATCAGTTAGAACAGTATCAAACACTCTAACTTCATCAATTTCTCCCTTAAAGTATTCTCTGTTTGCTATATTACTTGAGGCTCTTCCTATTTCAAATGCATCATTACCATTGGCTGTACTAGCAATTGTTGTTACAGTTGGAAGCGTGTTTAATGTATTAACTAGATTACCATCTATATATAATTTTAAGGCACCCGAAATATTAGAATAAGTCCCTGTTATATGATGCCATTCATCAAAATTGATTGGTGCTGAACTAACAACTTTTGTAGTATTTCCTGTTGTTTTAATTGAAAAGCACGGCTCATTACCATTTTGCAGGTATATTTTACAAGATACATCTTCACCAGCTATTGTTAAATAACCTGAATTTCCTGAATCTACTTTTACCCAAGCCATAATACTTACACTACTAAACCCTTCAATAAAAGAATCTGTTGACAAGTAATCATCAATACCATCAAAATCTAGGGTTGCTGAAGGAGGTGGATTTGTATTAAATAAATCTCTATAATCTACATCTCCTCCACTATTAACATCTCCATCTAAATCTGGAAGAATAGAAGCAGAAGGATTATTAATTTCATCGTTTACATCTAATGGATCAGAAATATTAGAACCCTCAAATAGATTGTCAAGTCCGTCATTATCAGCATCAGAAAAAGCTACAATAACATCTGCCATTCCGTTTTCTTCAATATCAAGTAAACCATCATTATCAGAGTCTAAATCTAAAATATCTGGATACTTATCGTAATCTGTGTTAACTACCTGAATACCATTGCCATATGCGATATCTATTCCTGTTTTTGAATCTACAGTACCTAAAGGAGTAATATAACCTAAAGTTGTTTGTCCTTCAACATTATCAGGAATTCCATCGTTATCACTATCTAAATCTAAATGGTTATACTTACCATCATTATCAAAATCTTCACCTTTAACAATAATTAATGAATTTGCATTAAAATCTAAGAATTCACATTGCGTAAAGGACATACCAAATTGTCTTGTAGAAGAGCCTGAAGACGTTTTAATAGCTTGCATACGCATAGTAAATGTGTTACCTATAAATTGGTAATACGCTCTTAATACTCTTAAAGTTGAGAAACCAGGACCTTCCTGTAGTCCAGAAGCGCTAATTTGTATATCTCCACCTCCTAAATTTGAAACCAGTAAAGAAGTAGGGTTATCTGTTCCGTATGCGGCTGGCTGCTTATAAATTACTGATTCACGCAGACTTCCACTACCATCACAATCCCAAGTAATACCATTAACTCTAAAAATAGAGGTTGATGGCACAGTTGTTCCTGCATTTACAATTGTAAATTGAAATGTTGCTCCTGGTGTTCCAGTCCCAGAAAATGTTAATTCTGTTTGGAGATAATCAGGATTATCAACTAAATCATTATCTATATTTGCAATTGTTGTGTTTTGGAGTTCAGTAATTTTCATTAAGATATCATAACCTTGAATTGCATTACTGTATCTATATACTGCGCCTACTTGACCAATTAAACCAGTGCTTGCAGAAGGGTCGTAAACACCATTCTGGAAATCTAATGAAGGTAAAGTACATTCAAACCTGTCTTGACCTAAATTTTCTTTTGCATCAGTTATTCCATCACCATCATCATCATAATCCAGATTATCAATTATACCATCTTGGTCAGTGTCTAATAAAGCATTACAAGTGGCATCACCTCCAGAAACATTAAAGTACGCTATTGTACCAGATGTATTTGCAGTACTACCATTATTATTAAGAACTTCGGTACCAGCAACTACAACACTAACATAGCTACTGCTAGTCCAACCGTTGTTTGCAACATCATACATTTTTATGTAATAATTGCTACCATTAGTTGCGCAACCTAAATCATAAGTTGAACCATAAGCATCAGTAACACCTTGTTGACTAGACGAATAACATTGATTGTCATCGCAAATGGTAATTAATAAATCGTTTGTGGTGTTATAAACTTCTATCTTATTTTCATAAGACCTTGAAGACCATTTAACAGTGATTTTTACATCAGATCTTTGTGCTGATAAACTGCTAAAAGCAAATACGGTAAGTAGTAAACTACAAAGTAATTTTGTTTTCATAAGTAGGGTTTTTAATAGTTTGGGACTATTTAATTAACTGTGTAAAACTAACTTAATCAGCAAATTAGATAAAAATTAGTCGATAAACTGTTTATATACTCGTTGTTTGAATTATTTAACCGTTTAAAAGTTTAAAAGTTAGATTAACTTATTAAAACATAAAAAACACTTATAATCAATTAAGTAACAGCTTTTCACATTTAACAAATATAAATAAAAAATCGATTAAATGATTATTTTATTCGACAAAGTGCTAATTAACAAAAACAATAAGGTCTTCAATTTTTGAAAGTAATTGAATTTTAATAGTCGTATTTTTAAGAGAAATTTTATTGTATTTAGAGACAAATATTGTGGTAAATCCAAGCTTTTCAGCTTCAAGAATACGTTGTTCAACACGTTGTACTGGTCTTATTTCACCAGACAGCCCAACTTCAGCTGCAAAACAATAATCTTTTGGGAGCGCAACATCTTCATTAGATGATAATATAGAAGCTACAACAGCTAAATCTATTGCTGGATCATCAACAGAAATTCCTCCAGTAATATTTAAAAATACGTCTTTAGTTCCAAGTCTGAACCCAGCTCTTTTCTCTAAAACGGCAAGTAACATATTTAGCCTTTTGGCATTAAAGCCTGTGGCACTTCGTTGAGGAGTTCCATAAACAGCTGTACTGACAAGCGCTTGAACCTCTATCATTAATGGTCTCATGCCTTCTAATGTAGCAGCAACAGCATTACCTGAGAGTTCTTCGTCTTTTTTTGATATTAAAATTTCTGATGGATTAGAAACCTCTCGTAATCCCGATCCTTGCATTTCGTAAATACCTAATTCATTGGTTGATCCAAAACGGTTTTTATTTGCTCTTAAAATTCTAAACACATGATTTCTATCACCTTCAAATTGTAAAACAGTATCTACCATGTGCTCTAAAATTTTAGGCCCTGCAATATTTCCATCTTTTGTAATATGCCCAATAAGTATAACAGGAATAGAAGTTTCTTTTGCAAATTTAATTAGCTCTGTAGTGCATTCTTTAATTTGAGAAATACTCCCTGATGAAGACTCAATATAATCGCTATGCAATGTCTGAATTGAATCGACCACTACTATATCTGGTTGAATAACTTCGATTTGTTTAAATATGTTCTGTGTTTTAGTTTCTGTTAGCACATAACAGTTTTCACTATTTGGATTAATGCGTTCTGCACGCATCTTGATTTGTTTCTGGCTTTCTTCACCAGATACATAAAGTGTTTTGTAGGGTAATTTTAATGCTATTTGAAGCAGCAATGTACTTTTACCAATTCCTGGTTCGCCTCCGAGTAAAATTAGTGATCCTGGAACTATTCCTCCTCCTAAAACTCTATTGAACTCTTCATCAAAAGTGTTTAATCTGGTTTCTTGAGATGTTTCAATCTCGTTAATTTTTAATGGTTTAGAAACTCTTTTTACTTCTGATGATGATTGCTTCCAGTCGCTTTTTTCTGCTTTTTGAATAACTTCTTCAGCAATGGTATTCCACTCTTTACAAGCAGTACATTGACCTTGCCATTTTGAATATTGAGAGCCACAATTTTGGCAAAAAAAAGTTGTTTTAATTTTTGACATTTAGTACCCGAAATCTGCTTTAATTGAAGCTGCTTTTTCTAACATTAAATCTTTAGTAATTCCACCTATTTCATCTAATATGTAAGCAGATTGATACGTTTTCATTGCTTTTTTAGGTTCGTTGGTTTCTTCATAAAAACGAGCCAAGTAATAATGTCCTAATAATGTATTTGGATATTGATCTCTAGCTAATTTTCCTAAGGCTTCAAAGTATTCAAATTTTTGATTTTTTTCGATTGCAGCTTCAATAGCTTTAAAGTCATTAATTAAGATCTCTTTATCAATACCAAATAAATCTTTAATCGTTTTATATTTTTCAACTAAATATTCTACTGGACTTGTTTCAAGTTTTAATATTGTTTCATCATACTCTTTCTTGCTTATTGGTTGGAAAACCAAAAAGATGCTTTCTAATGCTTTAGGAATAGTATGGGCTGGAAGGGTGTAATGTGTTGGGCCTTCAAAGTTATTATACTTATAAAGAACATTCTTATTGTCTAATGCACTCAATTTTGAGTTTAAAGCCTCAGCTTTCTCTCTAATTGATTTTACATCGTTACTAGATGTTGCTAAATAGTAAAACACTTTACTTTGTATTCCTTTAAGTCTTTCTGCTAAATAATCTGAAGTTTGAGGTGCAAGATCTGGGCTAATTGCTATATATGCTTGAAAAATTGGATTATCTTTTAATAAATAATAATTAATAAAATTAGCTGTTTCACCATGTCCAACTGCAACTTTAAATTTCTCGGTTTTATACGTTCTATCAATATATGGTAATAATTCCAAGCCTAAAAACTCAAAAAAACTTGCTCCTTTTTCTATCGGTAAAGAGTTCTGCTCTGAATACATAGTATCGTCATAACGACTATCAACTTGATTAACGCCAACAATAATAGATTCAGGTATGTCTTCCCAATAAGAATAGTAATCTACATTTCCTGCTACAGCTTCAAATAAGTAATCACCATCTAAAACGACAATTACAGGATACCTTTTTTTATCATCACTATCATATCCTCTAGGTAATAGTATTTTTAATTGACGAGAGTTCCCTAATTTATTAGACTCAATAGTTTCATAAATTGCTTGAGATTTAGCACCTATTGTTACAAAAAACAATAATACTATTGTAATAAGTTTAGTCATTATAATTGAGATTAAGATTTGTTATGGCAAGGTAAAAAATTATTCCTTTCTATTATAGATTGGCAGATAAATTAAAGACAATCCTCCTAAAACAATAATCATTAAGGTTTGTGATGACCACATAATCCAACCAAAAGCTATACTTGGATCTTTTGCGATACCAAAAATTGAAAATGCCAAATACACAGCTACAGGATAAGAACCAATGCCACCATTAGTTGCTGCAATACTAAAACTAGCGGAAATAAAACCTATTAATATTGCGGCTAAAGGAATGTTAGTTGTTTCATCTAACGCGAATGTTGTAACATAAAACATAAGAACATACATAGTCCAAATAAATAGCGTATGAAAAATGAATGCCCATTTTTTCTTCATCTTAAAAATGGTCATTACACCTTCAATTAAACCACTGATAAATGATTTTATTTTTATTGCAAATTTTGAAGAACTACTTTTTATAAGTAAAATGATTAAAGCTAGAATAATCAAAACAGCTATTAAACCATAAACTATTTTATGACCATCGAATCTTTCTGCAAAAATTTGATAGATAAATTCAAACTCTAAAAAAAGAGTTATAATAATGATTATTAGCATTACTAGCATATCAGCAATACGTTCTGCTACTATTGTACCAAAGCCTTTTTCAAAAGGAACACCTTCATAATTAGTTATAATAGTTGCTCTTGTAATTTCTCCAGCTCTTGGTATTGTATAGTTAACTAAATAGGTTGCAAAAACAGCCATTATGCTGTTTGGAAGTCTTAACTTGTAACCCATTGGCTCAATCATAAACTGCCAACGATAAGCACGTGATAAGTGGCTTAATAAGCCAAAAAACAACCCTAATCCAATATAAATGTAATTAGCATCTTTAAAATATTGAAGAAGCTGAGAGATAGAAATTTCCGATAAAGAATACCAAACCAAAACCACTCCTAATAATAAAGGAAGTACTATTTTTAGGGTTTTGCTTATTTTAGTATTCAAAATTTATTTTAAAAGATTAGTCGCTTCGTCTGGAAATACTAACGAAGGTTTAAAGGTTTTAGCCTTTTCATAATCCATAAATGCGTAAGTTATTAGTATAAGTGTGTCTCCAACTGCTACTTTTCTTGCAGCAGCACCATTTAAAGTGATTTCACCACTATTACGAGGTCCTGGAATTACATATGTATCCAGACGCTCACCGTTGTCGTTATTAACAATCTGAACTTTTTCACCTTGTATAATATTAGCTGCGTCCATTAAATCTTCATCAATGGTTATACTACCTATATAATTTAGGTCTGCTCCTGTACACTTAACTCTGTGTATTTTAGATTTTACTACTTGAATTTGCATGAGGCAAAGATAATTAATTTAAAGCGATATTGTCTATAAGCCTAATATCATCTGCATATACTGCAATAAACGCTCTATATTGTTTTTTGTTAGATTTTCTTGTTACCGTTTTTAAGGTTTTTATATCAGCTATGGTGAAATACTCTAATTTTAATAAATCATGCTTTTCAAACTGATTTTTAACCCATTCTGTAACTTTATTAGCACTTTTTGTGCCAAATTTTTGCTTGGCAGTTTTTAACGTTTTGTATATAAATGGCGCTGCTTTTCTGTACTCTGGCTTTAGTCTCTCATTTCTTGAGCTCATTGCTAATCCGTCATTTGCTCTGAAAATATTACATCCAATAACCTTCACTGGAATGTTATTGTTTTTAACTAATGTTTGTATTATACGTAGTTGCTGATAATCTTTTTCACCAAAATAAGCATTATTGGGTTTTACAATTTCAAACAATCGTTTTACTATTGTTCCAACGCCATCAAAATGACCTTCTCTAAATTTACCCTCCATTTCGAACTCCAATCCATCATACTTAAATTTACTGGAAGTAATATTTTTCCCATAAACGTCTTCTACAGTTGGTGCATATACTATTATATCATCAGAAACTGTCTTTAAGAGGTTTACATCTCTATCTAAGGTTCTTGGGTACTTTTCTAGATCTTCTTTGTTATCAAATTGAGTTGGATTAACAAAAATACTTACCACAATTATATCATTTTGCTGCAAGCCCTTTTTAACTAATGAAAGATGCCCTTCATGCAAAGCTCCCATTGTTGGCACGAACCCAATAGTTAGCTGTTGAGACTTTAATTCCTCAACAACAGTATTGATTTCTTCTTTTTTATAATAAATAATCACGTTATAACAAAAATTTAACAGCGTGCAAACTTAATATTTTACTAGCAATCTGCATAAATTTTTGTAATTTTGCGTGTTTTTTATTTTTAATTTTTTAAAAACTACTTGATTTATGAAAGATAAGAGAATATTGTACGTGTCCTCGGAAGTTGTACCATATTTACCTGAAACAGAAATTTCTTCAATGTCGTTTGAAGCGCCTAGAATGGTAAATAAACAAGGTGGACAAATACGAATATTCATGCCGAGATACGGAAACATAAATGAACGTAGACATCAGTTGCATGAAGTTATCAGATTATCTGGTATAAACTTGGTTATTAATGATTTAGACATGCCTTTAATTATTAAAGTAGCTTCAATCCCTAAGGAAAGAATTCAAGTTTACTTTATTGATAATGAAGACTATTTTAAGCGAAAAGCTACATTAACTGATGAAGACGGAAACCTTTATCCAGATAATGATGAACGAGCGATTTTCTTTGCAAAAGGTGTTATTGAAACTGTAAAAAAACTAAACTGGTCTCCAGATATTATTCATGTAAATGGTTGGTTGGCTTCTTTACTCCCTTTATACTTAAAAGAATACTATAAAACTGAACCACTTTTTATCGATAGTAAAATTGTTACTTCTATATACAATCAAAGCTTCGATGAAACGTTAGATAAGGAGATGATTAATAAATTAAAATTTGATAACATTGATGAAAATGCTATTAAAGCGCTAATTACTCCTAGCTACAATAATATAATGAAAGTAGCTATCGATTATTCAGATGCGTTAATTATTGGCTCACAAGAAATACCTAAAGAATTAGAAACTTATTTAAAAGACTCAAAAAAACCTGTGTTAGAATACTTTTCTCCTGAAGAGTTTGCAGATCCTTATACAGAGTTTTACAATACAAAAGTTTTAAACTAGAAAATATTAAATGAAAAGAATAAAATTTGCCCTAAAAAACGTTGCTGTTTTAGTACTACTTATAACATCGTTTGTAGCTTGTGATAAAGATTTTGCCACTATTGGATCTGATATTATTGGCCAAAACAATTTTAGTACTAACTATTCTAACTATGAAGTTACAGCATACAGTAGAAAACTAAACCCAGTTCAGACAAATGGTCTTCCTGTACATTTATTGGGAGTATATAAAGACCCTGTGTATGGTCTAACAACAGCAACAGTTGTAAGTCAATTAAGTCTTTCACAGCTTGAACCAACTTTTGGAGACGATGTCATATTAGATTCTGTTGTTTTAACTATTCCATACTTTAGTAAAACAATCGAAATTAATTCAGAAGGCGAAACTATTTACGAACTAGATTCTATGTTTGGTAACTCTAAAATGAAGCTCTCAATTTTTGAAAATAATTATTTTTTGAGAAGTTTTGATCCAAATTCAGCATTTAATACACCTCAAAGTTATTATTCAAATCAGTCTACTTCTTTAACTAACTCAATAAGTCAGTCACTTCTAGAAGGTCAATCAATAACACATGTTCCTGATTTTTATTACCCAGACCTTAATGAATTTGAACCAAATAACAAACAAATATTATTAAGAGATGAAGAAGGTGAAATAACCGATAGGTTAGCGCCTTCGTTGCGTTTAAAATTGGATAATCAATTTTGGCAACAAAAAATTCTTGATAAAGAAGGTGAGCCAGAATTAAGTAACCTAAATAACTTTCAAAATTATTTCAGAGGACTATACTTTAAAATTGAAGACATTAACAATGAAGGCACAATGATGCTTCTTAATTTTGCTTCACAAAATGCAAATATTACACTTCATTATACAAGAGCTCCTTCTGTTGAAGGTGGCGAAAGAATAGAGTCTAAATTTGTTTTAAATTTTAATGGAAATCGTGTTAACTTTTTATCAAATAACCTTAATTTTCCTTTACAAGATGGCAATTCAACAACTGGCGATGAAAAACTTTATCTAAAAGGCGGCGAAGGATCAATGGCTGTTATTAATTTATTTAATGGAGATGTAAATGGAGAATCTACTGAGTTTAGCGAGTTTAAAAACAAATACGTAATTACAGACAACGAAGGAAACTTTGTAAAGCCAAGACGATTAATCAATGAAGCTAATTTAGTGTTTTATGTAGACCAAACATTAGTTAATGGACAGGAGCCAGAAAGAATTTATTTGTACGATATAAATAATGGCACCCCTTTAATCGATTATTATTTAGACAATACTAATAACATCAGCCCAAATGACTCTAAGCTTAATCATCTGGGGAAATTAGAAAGGGTAGACAATGAGCCTGACGGACAAGGTATACGTTATAAAATTCAAATCACAGAGCACATAAATAATATACTTTTAAGAGACTCAACTAATGTTAAACTTGGACTTGTTGTTTCTGGAAATATAAATTTAGAAAATGGTTTTACTCCATTTAATGTGTTAACCAATAATAGTTCAGATATCATTAATAAAATCCCTGTTAGTTCAACTGTTTCCCCAAGAGGCACAATACTTTACGGGAATAACACAACAAATACAGATAAAAAATTAAAACTTGAAATTCACTATACTTGTTTAAATGTTGATGATGATTGTGAAGATTCAAACAATTAAAATATAAAATTATGTGTGGAATCGTTGGTTACATAGGTCACAGAGAAGCTTATCCAATAATCTTAAAAGGATTAAAAAGATTAGAATATCGAGGTTATGATAGTGCAGGGATAGCACTTTATGACGGAAAAGATATAAAGCTTTCTAAAACAAAAGGCAAAGTAGCCGACTTAGAACAGCGATTAGAAAAGGAAATACCTACAACTGGTAAACTTGGAATAGGACATACACGTTGGGCAACCCATGGAGTCCCTAACGATGTTAACTCACACCCGCATTATTCGAATTCTGGAAATCTGGTAATTATCCACAATGGTATTATTGAAAATTATGAATCTCTTAAAAAAGAATTAATTAATCGTGGTTATACATTTAAATCAGATACAGACACAGAGGTTCTTGTCAATTTGATTGAAGATGTAATGATTAATCAAAATCTTAAACTTGGTAAAGCAGTACAAATAGCATTAAACCAAGTTATAGGAGCTTATGCAATTGTAGTTTTTGATAAAAATAAACCAAACGAATTAGTCGTTGCAAAATTAGGAAGCCCATTAGCAATAGGTATTGGTGAAGATGAATTTTTTGTTGCTAGTGATGCATCTCCTTTTATTGAGTTCACAAAAAATGCTATTTATCTCGAGGATGAAGAAATGGCAATTATTAGGCTTGATAAAGAAATCAAAATAAGAAAAATTAAAGATGACACTTTAGTTAATCCTTATATACAAGAGTTGCAAATTAATTTAGAACAAATCGAAAAAGGTGGTTATGATCACTTTATGCTGAAAGAAATTTATGAGCAGCCAAATGCAATTAAAGATACCTATAGAGGCAGAATGTTAGTAGATGAAGCTATTATTAAAATGGCAGGTGTTGAAGACAACATGAAAAAATTCTTGAATGCAAACAGAATTATTATCGTTGCTTGTGGTACGTCTTGGCATGCAGGGCTTGTCGCTGAATATATCTTTGAAGATTTAGCAAGAATCCCTGTTGAAGTAGAATATGCCTCTGAGTTTAGATATCGAAACCCTGTAATAACAGAAAAGGATGTAGTAATTGCTATATCTCAGTCTGGTGAAACAGCTGACACTTTAGCTGCGATAAAATTGGCTAAATATAAAGGAGCATTTGTTTTTGGAGTTTGCAATGTAGTTGGGTCTTCTATTGCTAGAGAAACCAATGCTGGAGCTTACACACATGCTGGACCAGAAATCGGTGTAGCTTCAACAAAAGCTTTTACAACTCAAATTACATTGTTAACACTAATTGCATTGCGATTAGCGAGAGCAAATGGTACAATATCAAGTTCAGATTTTCGCCACCATTTAATAGAGTTAGAAATGATTCCTGAAAAAGTTAAAAAAACTTTAGAGTCTGAAACTCACATTAAAATGATAGCTGATATATATAAAGATGTACATCACTTTTTATATTTAGGAAGAGGTTATAATTTCCCTGTAGCCTTAGAAGGTGCATTAAAACTTAAAGAAATATCTTATATACATGCTGAAGGATATCCTGCTGCTGAAATGAAGCATGGGCCAATAGCTTTAATTGACGAAAATATGCCAATTGTTGTTATAGCTACAAAACGTGGTCATTATGAAAAAGTGGTAAGTAACATACAAGAAATTAAATCAAGAAAAGGAAAAATTATTGGTATAGTTACTGAAGGTGATGTTGAAGTAAAAGCATTAGCCGATCATGTAATTGAAGTTCCTGAAACTTTAGAATCTCTATCTCCATTATTAACAACAATTCCATTACAGCTACTTTCTTATCATATTGCAGTAATGCTAAATAGAAATGTAGACCAACCTCGAAATTTAGCTAAATCTGTTACTGTAGAATAGCATATAATTTTGTACATTTAGTTAATAAATAAAAGAATTGTGTAATTTTTTGCGTGTTTTTTTCACAAAAAAATACTATGCGCGCATAATTTTATTAAATATTTAATTAACATGTCATTAATTTATTTATATTGCTGACTAAAATTAACTAATTCCCTAAGATGAAAACAATTTTAAAGATTATTATGCTGTTTTCTTGTGCCCTAACTTATGCACAAACAACAGTAAAAGGTAATGTAACTGATAACAGTGGTCAACCATTACCAGGTGCTAACATTATTGTTGTAGGTACAACTACAGGCACAATTACAGATTTTGATGGAAATTTTACTTTAAATTACAATCAAAACCCTCCATTTACAATTCAAGTAAGTAGCGTTGGTTTTGAGTCAAAAACTGAACAAATTACAACAAACCCGCAAACAGTTACTATTGTTTTGGTAGAAGGAACTTCACTAGATGAAGTTGTAATTTCTGCGTCAAGAACTCCAGAACGAATTTTTGAATCTCCAGTAACTGTGGAACGTTTTGGTTTAAAAGAAATTAAAAACACAGCATCTGCAGATTTTTATGATGGTTTAGAAAACCTTAAAGGTGTTGATGTAAATACAAACAGTTTAACGTTTAAATCAGTAAACACAAGAGGTTTCGCAACATTTGCTAATACAAGATTTATGCAATTAGTTGATGGAATGGACAATTCTACTCCAGCATTAAATTTCCCAATAGGTAATTTAGTTGGGATGAATGAAACGGATGTGTTAAGTGTAGAGTTACTTCCTGGTGCAGCATCTGCTTTGTATGGTGCAAATGCATTCAATGGTATTTTATTTATGAGAAGTAAAAATCCTTTTGATTTTCAAGGTATTAGCGCTTATCACAAACAAGGAATAACTTCTCAAGAAGCTGGTGGTGATAATAATTATAGAGATAGTGGAATTAGAGCTGCATACAAGTTTAGTGATTATTTTGCAGCTAAAGTTAACTTCGGATGGCTAAAAGGTACTGACTGGGTTGCAAATAACTATCAAGGAAAACCAGGAACTGGAGACACTAGAGCTAGCTTAGGTTATGATGGCTACAATATATATGGTGACGAAGTAGCAACAAATATCAATGGTGTTGCACAAACTTTAGAGAGTTTAGGAATATTACCAGTTGGAGCAAGTGCATTAGTTCCTTCAGTAACAGTTAGTAGAACTGGTTATGAAGAGCGTGATTTAACAAACTATAACGCAGAAAGTATTAAAGCAGATTGGGGACTTTATTTTAGACCTTGGGCTAACGATTTTGAAATACAATATGTTGGAAAAATTGGTACAGGTTCAACGATATATCAAGGAACCAACAGATATAATATCAATGGATTTACACAACAACAACACAAAATAGAAGTAAAAAATGACAACTTCTTTTTAAGAGGATATGTGGTTGCTGATAAGGCAGGTGACTCTTATGATATGGTGTTTACTGGGATAAACATTAACAGAGCTTGGAAACCTGATAATACTTGGTTTGGTCAATACACAGGAGCTTATGTTCAAGCTTCTTTAGGAGGTGCAAATGATGCACAAGCACATGCTATAGCGAGACAAACTGCAGAAACAGGCCGTTACGAACCGGGTTCACCAGAGTTTATTGCAGCATATAACGCAAGTATTAGTAATCCTGATTTGACCACTGGTTCTAAGTTTCAAGATGCTTCTAAATACTACCATGCTGATGGTAATTATAATTTTAGTCACTTATGGGATGCAGTTGATATTCAAGTAGGTGGATCATACAGAAAATACAATTTAAACTCTTCAGGTACTATTTATACTGATTACGATGGTGCCATTGATTATTCTGAATATGGTGTTTATACACAACTACAAAAAGAATTTGATTTAAATGGTGAAATGAGTTTAAAGTTAACTGGTTCTGCTCGTTATGATAAATCAGAGTTTTTTGACGGATTTGTTTCTCCAAGAATTTCAGCTGGTTTAACAATAAACCAAAATCATAATATTAGAGCATCTGTTCAAACAGGATTTAGAAACCCAACAACTCAAGATTTATTTATTGGTCTTGATGCAGGTAGAGCAATTTTAGTTGGTTCTGCTCCTGCTAATTTAGACAGGTATTCAGATTCTTATGATGTTAGCACAGCTGGTCAAATAGGTTTTGGTCAACCTGCAACAATTACTCAAACTGGTGCAGCAGCATACACAAACTCTTATTTAGCGTCTTCTGTTTCGGCTTTTGCTGCATCAACAAATCCAGCAGATTTAGTAATAGGAAATTCTGCATTAGTTAAACCTGAAAAAATTACTTCTATGGAAGTAGGTTATAGAGGAAAGCTTAATAAAGTTATTGTTGATATGAGTGTATACTACAACAAATACCAAGACTTTATTTCAGGCGAAAACGTTGTTGCTCCTTTTTATGGAACCGTTGGAGATAACTCTTTGTCAATTGCAGCAATTGCTAACGGAGATTATCAAGTTTACCAAACTTACACAAACTCTAAAGCTGATGTTAATTCTTATGGTGGGTCTATAGGTTTAACAACTAAAATCTTTGGAAACTTTGATTTAGGAGGTAGTTATACATACACTAAACAAGATTTTGATGAAAATGCATTTCCTGATTTTAGAACAAACTTTAACACTCCTGAACATAAAGCAAAAGTTTCTTTTGGTAACACTGAATTATTTAAAAACTTTGGATTCAACACAGCTTGGAGATGGAGTGATACTTATTTCTGGCAAGCAACATTTGGTGATGGTAACATCCCTTCTTACCATACTTTAGATGCACAAATAAGCCTAAATGTACCTTCATTTAAATCTACATTTAAAGCAGGAGCAACTAATTTGTTAGGAGATGAGTACTTTACTGCTATTGGTGTTGGAAACATTGGGTCTATGTATTATGTATCATGGACAATTAATAACTTATAATAATAACTAAAATGAAAACTATAAAATACATTTTACTTTCAGCTATTCTTATTGGCTTCACTTCTTGTAATGAAGATGATAGCAATGATATGATTGAAGAACCATTACCAGAGCTAACAACTGGTTCTGCAGATTTTTCTAAATATGTTTCTTTAGGAGCCTCTTTTACTGCAGGTTATACTGATGGAGCTCTTTTTAAAGCATCTCAACAAAGCTCATTTCCAAACATACTGGCACAGCAATTTGCTGTAGGTGGTGGTGGAACTTTTACACAACCTCTTATGAATGATAACTATGGTGGATTAGCTGCTGGTGGTACAAGAATTGCTTCTCCAAGACTAGTTTTTGGTGGTGCTGGACCTGTCCCTTTAGAGAATGTAATAGGACCTGTAACTGTATCTACTGATATATTTTTAAACAATCCAACTGGACCATTCAACAATTTAGGTGTCCCAGGGGCAAAAAGTTTCCATTTGTTAGCTAATGGATATGGTAATCCAGCTGGATTACCAAATTTAGCTAACCCATATTTTGTAAGAATGACTGGAACTAATCCAAACAACTCTATGTTAAACATGGCTACTGCTCAAAATCCAACATTTTTTACTTTATCAGAAATTGGTGGTAATGACGTACTTGGATATGCAACAACAGGTGGAGACGGCACAAATCCGATTACAGACACTCCAACTTTTAATGCTGCGTTTAATGCTATGGTAACTGCTTTAACTGCAAATGGGGCAAAAGGTGTTGTGACTAATGTACCATATATTACAGATTTACCACATTTTACAACTGTACCTCACAATCCTCTATCTCCGGCTTTATTAGGTGGAGCTACAAACATCAACACGTTAAATGCTCAATTATATGGCCCATTAAGAGGTATATTTACAGCTTATGGAGAACCAAATAGAATACAATTATTGTCTGCGACTTCTGCAAACCCATTATTAATTAATGATGAAAATGCTGTAAATAGATCTGCCGAAATCACTGCAGCGCTAACACCTTCTTTAGGTGCTCAAACTGCAGCTGCATTTGGTGCTATTTTTGGAAGAGCGCGTCACGCAACTGCCGCAGATTTATTTGTTTTACCTTTATCTTCTAGTATAGGAACCGTAGTTTCAGGAGCACCTGCTCCAATAAACTTAAATGGTGTAAGCTATCCACTTGCAGACAAATGGGTGTTAATACCAAGCGAGCAAACTGCTATTAGAAATGCTACAGATGCATATAATGCAACAATATCTAACGTAGCGTCAACTAATGGCCTAGCTCTAGTAAACCTTAATACTATTTTAACTCAAGCATCTACTACAGGAATAATGTTTGATGATTATAATATGAATACTAGTTTAGTGTTTGGTGGTTTAGTTAGCTTAGATGGTATTCATTTAACTTCAAGAGGTTATGCACTTATGGCTAACAAATTTTTAGAAGCAATAGATTCTACTTATGGATCAAATTTCATCGCTTCAGGTAATGTTGCCAAAGCAGGAGACTATACAACAAATTTTTCTCCAACGTTGCAATAACACAGGTTTAAAATATATATTTATAACGCCTTCATTATGAAGGCGTTTTTTATGTGTAAAAAAGAAAAAAAATGCCTTTAATTTTAAATTAAAAAATATATCTTTGCAGCGCGAAAAAAGTATGTTTTTTCGTGTAAAATTTTAGGTAAACATTAAACACATAAGTAATGTCAAAAGTTACAGGTAAAGTTGCACAAATCGTTGGTCCAGTTATCGACGTAGCGTTTGAAGCTGGTTCAAGCCTTCCAAAAATCTATGATTCTTTAGAAATAAAAAAACCAGATGGTTCATTATTAGTATTAGAAGTTCAATCTCACATTGGTGAAGATACTGTTCGTACTATTGCAATGGATTCATCAGATGGTTTAAGCAGAGGAACAGAAGTTACGGCTACTGGTGCTCCTATTCAAATGCCAATTGGTGATGATGTTTACGGACGTTTATTTAACGTAATTGGAGATGCTATTGATGGTTTAGGTGAATTGCCTAAAGCTGGATCTGCTGGATTACCTATTCACAGACAAGCTCCAAAATTCGAAGAATTATCAACGTCTACTGAGGTTTTATTTACTGGTATTAAAGTAATCGATTTAATTGAGCCTTATGCAAAAGGTGGAAAAATTGGTTTATTTGGTGGTGCTGGTGTTGGTAAAACAGTATTAATTCAGGAGTTGATTAACAATATTGCAAAAGGACATGGTGGACTTTCAGTATTTGCTGGAGTTGGAGAAAGAACTCGTGAAGGAAATGACCTTTTAAGAGAGATGTTAGAATCAGGTATTATCCGTTATGGTGATGATTTTATGCACTCAATGGAAGAAGGCGGATGGGATTTATCTAAAGTGGATAAAAATAAAATGAAAGAGTCTAAAGCGACTTTCGTATTTGGACAAATGAATGAGCCTCCTGGAGCTCGTGCTCGTGTAGCATTATCTGGTTTAACTATTGCAGAATATTTCCGTGATGGTGCTGGTGAAGGGCAAGGAAAAGATGTACTTTTCTTCGTAGATAATATTTTCCGTTTTACACAAGCTGGATCTGAGGTATCTGCTTTACTTGGTCGTATGCCTTCTGCGGTAGGTTACCAACCAACTTTAGCAACAGAGATGGGTGCAATGCAAGAGCGTATTACATCAACTAAAAGAGGTTCTATTACATCTGTACAAGCGGTTTACGTACCTGCAGATGATTTAACCGACCCTGCTCCTGCTACAACGTTTGCCCATTTAGATGCAACAACAGTACTTTCAAGAAAAATTGCTGAGTTAGGAATTTATCCTGCTGTAGATCCTTTAGATTCTACATCACGTATCTTAACTGCTGATATTTTAGGGAAAGAACATTATGAATGTGCACAACGTGTAAAAGAGTTATTACAACGCTATAAAGAATTACAAGATATTATTGCCATTCTAGGTATGGAAGAGTTATCAGAAGAAGATAAAATGGCTGTAGGACGTGCAAGACGTGTACAACGTTTCTTATCTCAACCTTTCCATGTTGCTGAACAATTTACAGGTATTCCAGGTGTATTAGTTGATATTAAAGAAACAATTAAAGGATTTAATATGATTATGGATGGTGAATTAGATCACTTACCAGAAGCTGCTTTTAACCTTAAAGGAACTATTGAAGAAGCTGTTGAAGCAGGAGAAAAAATGTTAGCTGACGCTTAATTAATTCTTAATTAATAATTATGTATTTAGAAATTGTATCACCAGAAGCCACGTTATTTAGTTCAGAAGTTGATTCTGTTGTTGTACCTGGTGTTAATGGTGAGTTTGAAATGCTAAATAATCACGCTCCTATTGTATCGCTACTAAAAGAAGGAATTGTTAAAATTAAAACTCATTCAATAAGTCATTTGGTTTTTGACGAATTGCATGCTGAAGTAATTCCTCATAGTGATGACAAAAGAGTTTTGACTTTAAAAATCAATTCTGGAACAGTAGAAATGAAAGATAATAAAGTAATTGTATTAGCTGATTAACACAATACAACTTTATAAAATAAAAAAAGCCAAACGTTACGTTTGGCTTTTTTTATTTCCAATTCCAAATAATCAATTCCCAATCTTGATTATTAGAAGAATAGTTTTTTAAAATTTCAAACCCAACGGCTTTATGTGCTTGAGATGATCGTGTATTCAAAACATCAACTTCTGTAATTATTGCATCATATTCTTTGGACAACTCATCTTTCATAAAATTATATAAGCCTTTAAAAACACCTTTCCCTCTATGACTTTTATCAATGCATATTTGGCCCATGGCAATGTAGTTTAAACTTGTATTGTTTTCTATGAGCGCTTTGTCAATTTCTTCAAACATTGGTACTAAAAGTGGGATATCCTTTTTAAAATCTTGTAACATAGATAATGCATAGCCTACAACCTTATCATCGTATTTAGCAATACAATGTGCGCACTTATCATTCATCAACTTTAGTATGTTGTAAGTATGCTTTAAGGTGACAAATCCTTCTTTATTTTTTTCATTCGCAGATAAAACTTCTCTAAGGTTTTGCTCCTGAAGTTTTAAAATCCCATTGAGTTCTTCAACAGTGGTTGCTCTATGATAAGTTAGATTGCTCATAATTGCTATTCTTTAATATTCAACCAAAGTGCTTTATTCTGTTTAACTTTTTTAAGCTTTAAATTATCATCCAAATTTAAATATGACAATTTATAACTTACATCTGTTTGAATTTTTAAAGTCGTTTCGTAAATAATATCATAACGTTCGTAAATTAAAACAACCTCATCATTAATATTATATTTGTTTAAAGCTAAATCAATACTTACAACGCTATTTAGGGTAAAATCGCCAACTTTTATAAGCTTATCTCCAACTTGCAGACCAGCATTATATGCCGAAGAGTTAAGTTTTGGATTGCTTAATAGTTTATGGTCTCTAACAAAAGCTCCGAATGTAATAGCATTTTCGGTTTTTAATTCTATCCCAACATTTTTAAAAAGTCTTTCAAAATCTGGCATCCCACTTTTATAGATATAATTATTAAAGAAAGCATCTCCAAATTCTTTCCCAGCATAATCATTAAGTGTTTGATGTAGCTCTTCAACAGAATAGTATTTGTTAATCTTTCCAAAATTAGTCCACATTAATTTCATATAGTCATCAAGATTTAAGTTTTGCTCTCTTAATGATAAATCTAATGCTAAACCAAGTATTTCGCCATAGTTATAATATGAGATAAATGTGTTGCCTCTATTTTGTTCATCTACCGATTTTGCTGCATCAACAAAAGGTGCTTGATAACTCATCTCAATAGGATTGAAAAACTGACGTCCAGGTGAAGTCCAAACATAATTAAACCCTCTAGCCATATCGTTTAAATAGGTTTCATGACTCCACACGCCTGCTCTACACATTGTTAAAGCATCATAATAGTTTGAAAATCCTTCAGCAAACCATAGTGACCCACTCATGTTAGCTTCTTCAAAATTAAAAGGCTCTAAATCTTGTGGTCGAATGCGTTCTACATTCCAGCAATGAAAAAACTCATGCGCAACTGTGCCTATGTTTTGTTCTATTCCTCCTTGAGCTAAACTTCGTGTACTAGTTATTACTGTTGAGTTGCGATGCTCCATACCATCACCATCTACATTAGGCATATAACATGCTAAAAAAGTATATTCTCCATAATCATAAGTTGGAAGCTCGCCAAATACTTGCTCTTGCTGGAGTACTATTTTTTTAACACTATCAAAGTAGGTATCTAAATTAGCATCTGTAGCTTTATCATCATGCAACACAAAATTTATGGTTTGATTTTTAACTTTAAATGAGCGCTTTCTGTAATTGCTAATCTCTACAGGGCTATCCATAAAATATTTAAGATTTTTAGCATAATACTTGTAATCAGAAACATGTTTTAATTGTGTTGCAACTTTCCAATTTAAATCTTCTCTTACATTAAAAATAACTTCAAATTCATTTTCAGATAATTCTGGAACATACATAAAAGTAGCAGGAATATTAAGGTGTGCATGAGTCTCATCAATTTGTGCATAAGTCCCATCTCCATGATTTCCATATAATGTATAAGTAACATTTATAGTCCCATCGTGTCCTTTTACAAGCCAAGAATAAGGGTTAGGCCGTGTTGCAATTAAACTATTGCCTTTACTGTCTGTAACTTTAACATTGTAAACATTTTTTACAAACTCGTGTAAAGCATATCGACCAGGAGATGATCGACTCATAGTAAACTCAACCTCATCAGATTTTAAATCTGAAAAAGCAGCTTTTATAGTTGCTTCATGATGAATAGCATTTTCAAAAGAGATAACATATTTTGAAGATACTTGAGCATTAATAACAACCGAAAAAAACAATGTTATAATACCAATAATAGACTTTTGCATAAACCCAATTTTTGCCTCTAAGATAATATTTTGACTGTAATTTTAATCTTCAATATATTCTAAAATATCACTTGGTTGACAACTTAATGCTTTGCAAATAGCTTCAAGAGTTGAAAATCTGATTGCTCTTGCTTTTCCAGTTTTTAAAATAGATAAGTTTGCAGTAGTTATACCAATGATTTCGGCCAACTCATTGCTTTTCATTCCTCTTTTTTCAAGTATTATATCAAGATTAACAATTATTGGCATAGCTTATATAGTTAATTCACTATCGTCTTTAGCTGCTTGAGCAATTTTAAATACTTCACTTAACACCATAAAAAATAAACCTAAGGCTAATGTTAAGATAAATGGACTAATACTTAAATCTAGTTCAAATTTGTTTTGATAAAAAAGTCTATAAATAAAAGAAGGTACGCCACTTATAAATGCAGCAATAACCAATAAAACACCAATTCTATTCATAGTTAAATAAACAAAAGTGTCGAAAATCTTTAATTTTTGAAAATAGCGAAGGACTTTTCTAAATAAATACAAACAATAAATTAGAAAAAGATACGATATTAACATTAAAGCTAATATTATTTTAGCACCAAAATCTACAACATAAACTTCTTGACCATTCATCTTAAATGGAAAATCATTTAATGTATCACTTAAAAACAAAAAAGGTATAAAAAATATAATTATAGGGATTAGTGGCATTGATACAATCCAAAGAAAATCTAAAACAGATTTTAATAAATTTAACTTTTTCATAAATATGATAATTATTGTTTAACGATAACAAATGTAATAAAATTATCGAAAAACAATAATTTTTTTTATTTTTTAAACACTCTATAATTTAATCGGCTTTGTATCTTTGTTTTATGATTCCTAAAAAACTTCAAGATAAAATAGAACAGCGCAAAACTCAAAACACATTGCGCCAATTAGGCACTCAACATAATCTGGTAGATTTTTCATCAAATGATTATTTAGGGTTTTCTATATCTAGAGATATTTTTGATATGACGCATCATTTTTTGGAAGAAAATTTTATTAAACAAAATGGCTCCAGAGGCTCTCGTTTATTAACTGGAAACCATCAGTTATATGATGATATAGAAGATTTTATTTGCAGCTTTCACAATACTGAAGCAGCTCTAATTTTTAATTCAGGTTATGATGCTAATCTTGGTTTTTTTTCATCAGTACCTCAACGAGGCGATATCATTTTATATGATGAATATATTCATGCTTCTATTCGCGATGGCATTACTATGAGTAATGCAAAATCTTATAAATTTAGTCATAATGATTTATCAGATATTGTTGCAATACTTAATCGTGTTCAACATAATGAAGAGGTTTATATCGTTACAGAATCTGTTTTTTCGATGGATGGTGACTCACCAGACTTAAAAGCTTTCACTGAATTTTGCTCACAAAACAAGTATCATTTTATTGTTGACGAAGCTCACGCAGTAGGTGTTTTTGGTGATAAAGGTGTTGGGTTGATACAAGCATTAGGATTAGAAACCAAAATTTTTGCACGTATTATTACTTTTGGTAAAGCTTTTGGTTCACATGGAGCAGCAATTTTAGGCAGTGAAGATTTGAAACAATACTTAATTAATTTTTCTCGTCCCTTTATTTATACCACAGCTTTACCACCACATTCTTTAATGACATTAAAATCGGTTTATAAAGAATTAGCACATACGCGGAGCATTGAAAAACTTCATGAAAACATTGATTTTTTTAAATCGCAACTTAAAATACATCAATTAAAATCGCGCTTTATAGAAAGTAAATCTGCCATACAGTGTTGCATTATTAGAGGTAACGAAAACGTGAAATCGGTTTCTAACATGTTAAATAAAAAAGGGTTTGATGTAAAGCCTATTCTTTCTCCAACGGTTCCACTTGGTCATGAACGACTTCGTTTTTGTTTACACAGTTACAATTCACATAAAGAAATCTCGGAAGTCTTGCAGCTGCTTAATAATTTTATTCGTTAATTTTGTCATTCCGCACTTGATGCGGAATCTAGAACTAATTTAAAAAAGATCCTGAATCAAGTTCAGGATGACAAAAAAAATGCCAAATACATATTTCGTTACAGGAATCTCAACAGATGTTGGTAAAACAATAGCATCAGCAATTCTTGTTGAAGCATTAGAAGCTGATTATTGGAAACCTGTACAAGCAGGAGAATTAAATTTTTGTGATACTAAAAAAGTAGAACAATTAGTATCTAACAAAACATCTAAATTTCATGCTAATTCCTATGCTCTAAAAACGCCTATGAGTCCTCATGCTGCGGCAGAAATTGATAATATTTCTATTGATATTAAACAGATAGTTAAACCTATAACTAAAAATAATTTAGTTATAGAAGGTGCTGGAGGTTTACTTGTTCCTTTAAACAATACGCAAACGGTTTTCGATATTATAAAACCTAGCTATAAAGTTATTGTAGTTTCTAGACATTATTTAGGCAGTATTAATCACACTTTAATAACCGTAAATTTTTTAAAAGAAAAAGGTTTTGATGTTTCACTTATTTATAGTGGTAATGAGCATAAAACTACAGAAGACATTATTGCCAAGATGACTAATGCTTCTGTTATTGGTAGAATTAATGACGAACCTTATTTTGATAAAAATGTTGTTAGAGAATATGCTGAATTGTTTAAAGAAAAATTATGACATTAAAAGAACGTGATAAAAAACACCTTTGGCATCCATTAACACAGCATAAATTACATCCTGAAGCTATAGCCATTACAAAAGCGAAAGGTTGTGTGTTAACAGATGAAAACGGAAATGAATATATTGATGCTATTGCCTCATGGTACACATGTATGTATGGCCATTGTAACGAGTTTATAACAAATCGTGTTAGCCAACAAATGAAAACTTTAGATCAAGTAGTGTTTAGTGGTTTTACTCACGAGCCTGCAATACAACTCTCTGAAGAATTGATGACCATTTTACCACAAAATCAAAACAAGATTTTTTTTAGCGATAATGGCTCGACAAGTGTTGAAATTGGTATTAAAATGGCGTTACAATACCACTTTAATAAAGGTGAAAAACGCAAGGTGTTAATTGCTTTTGAAGACGGATTTCATGGTGATACTTTCGGAGCTATGAGTGTGTCTGGTTTATCAGTCTATAATGGTCCTTTTGAAGATTTTTTTTTAGATGTAAAACGTATTCCTACACCAAACGGAAGTAATCACGATGCTATTTTAGAATCTCTTAAAGAAATTGCTAAAAGCAATACCATTGCTGGATTTGTTTACGAACCATTAGTACAAGGCGCAGCAGCTATGAAAATGCACAATGCTGAAGGACTTGAGCTCATTTTAAAATTTTGCAAGGCAAACAAAATAATAACTATTGCTGATGAAGTAATGACGGGTTTTGGTAAAACAGGAAAATACTTTGCATCAGATTATATACATACCAAACCAGATATTATGTGCTTAAGTAAGGCGCTTACAGCTGGTTTATTGCCAATGGCTATTACTTCATGTACTCAAGATGTGTATGATGCATTTTATAGCGACGATATAAGTAAGGGGTTGTTCCATGGTCATACCTATTCGGCAAATCCGTTAGCATGTACAGCTGCAATTGCAGGAATAGAGTTGCTTAAATCTAAAGAGATTCAAGATAACATTCAACGTGTCATAAATTCTCATAAAGATTTTAATAATAGAATTAAAAATCATCCGAAAGTAAAATCAACACGTCAAACAGGAATTATTTTTGCTCTCGATTTAAATATAGAAATGGAGCGTTACGGAAATTTACGTGATAAACTCTTTAGCTTTTTTATGAGTAATGGTGTTTTTCTTCGACCTTTAGGTAATACAATATATATTTTAGCACCTTATGTAATTACTGAAAAACAATTAGAAAAAGTTTATAAAACCATTGAAGACGTTTTAGTTACAATTTAAATGATTACTCAATCCTTTATTCATTTTTTTGTTAAGCTTAAATAATTGTAATTTTGAGGATACTTAAATACTAAAAATGATTAAAACACTTCAAATTATAGCCTTATTTCAAGGCTTATTTGTTCTTGTAGTTTTGTTTGCTAATAGAAAAGAGTACAAAAAAATGACATTCAGATTAATTTTTGGTGCTCTTGTTTCGATTATACTTTATATTATTGGTGATGATGAAAATAACTTGTTTTTTGAAGGCGTAGATTTATTTTTGTTTGATAGCTCATTATTTATCACATTTCTTTTTCTGTTTTTTAGATACTATAATAATGGCAAAGAGAGTTTTGCTAAGCTTGACTATCTTTTTTTTATTCCAAATTTGATTTATTTTATTATTGAGCTAATTGAAATAAACTCACAATCAGAAAATTTTATTGTTGAAATTATTGAGGTGCTTATTGAGTTTACTTTTTTTGCATACCTCTGTATTTTATTTTATTCTATAATTACCACAAAGAGAAAGCACTGGATATTATATTTTGTAATACCTATCTCTATTTTATTTGGGTTTGCTTCTATAAATGATTTTTTATTGGCATTTGGTTATGATGCCTTTGAAATATTTAACGATCAAAATTTTAATACTTATTTACTTCTAATTATTGCCTTCCTTTTTTATTTTATTTCCTTGACTTTAATGAATAAAAAAATGAATGATATTTTACCTAAAATAAAAAAAGACAAGTATAATAACTCTAACCTTAACCAAGAAGCTATTGCTCAATACAAAACAGATTTGATTAACTCAATGGTAAATGATAAAATGTATCTTAACCCGAAATTGTCAATTCATGATTTGTCAAAAAGAAATAACATTCCTCGTCAGTATATTTCTGAAGTTTTAAATGAGTATATGAATACTAGCTTTCAGGATTTTGTTAATGAATATAGAGTTGAAGAGTTTATAAATAGATTAAAAAACAATCAAGACAACCAATTTACTCTACTAGCCATAGCTTTAGATGTAGGATTCAACTCAAAATCTTCTTTCAATGCTATTTTCAAGAAATTCAAGGGGTTAACACCTACTGAATACAATAAGACTATTCTCAAAAACAATAAATAGGTGCAGATAAATTATTCTGCACTTATATGATAAAACATCCATTTTTAATCTCTCGTTATTTGTATCAACAAATGCCTATAACGTATTTTAAAAATGGAAGAAGTGCTAAAACCCAAAAGGCTTTAATTAATACACTCCTCATTTTTCTCTACTTATTTTAAAATTCTAATTGTTAGTTTGTGGTTATACTTAACCTTCAAACCTGTAACAACTGAAACTTAATTTATAATAGCATTTGTAATTTTTTTATGATTACTATTATGAACCTATCTATCATTAAAAATTCATTAATAACCAATCAAACATTAAATACCCAAGTAATTAATAATTTTAAAAAATTAAGGTTAAGTGTATTTTTTCCTCCTTTGTTTTTAATGATTCTAATTGTTGTTGTTTTAATTATTGAAAATGAATTTTCAGTTGACGCATATATATTAATTCAAAAAGATTTGTTTTTATATATTAATTCAATCTTATCAAAGCTCCCTAACTTACAATATAACTTAACTCAATTAGGTGACGTAATCACATTCTTACCTTTTGTGGCTATTTTTATGATTTATGCGCCTAAATTATGGGAGTCAATACTAGCTTCATTAATAGTCTCATGTATTTTCACTAACGTACTTAAAAGGTTTTTTTCAGTACCAAGACCAGCTGCTATTTTTGATAATGATATTTTTGTTATTACTGGAAAGGCAATTATATCTCATAATAGTTTGCCTTCTGGACATTCAATAGCAACTTTTACAATTCTAACATCAGTACTATTTGCTTTCATGCCAAAAAAATTAAAATTTAAAATAATGTGGTTCTCTATCATTTTAAGCATAGGCACACTAATTGCGTTTACTAGAGTTGCTATAGGCGCACATTACCCTTTAGATGTTGTAATTGGTGGTATAATTGGCTATATATCTGCTCTAATAGGCATTTTTTTTAGTAGAAAATTTAATCTTCTGTCTTGGTTGACAAACAAAAAATACTATTTCATTTCGATGATTTTGTTTTCAATTTGGGCCATTGCGTTAATTAATAAAATAATTACTATAAATTTGATAGTGTTTTATTTTTCGTTAGCATGCTTGTTAACAACACTATATGTAACCTCTATTATTTATGTTAAAAAACAATATTAAATTAAGCCATTTTGTATTAATAGCTAGCTTAATTAATTTTTTATTATATCATTTCCCTTTTTTTAAATTCGTTTTTAACACCCTAGATTATAAAAGTTTAAGTGGAATTACCATTATAGTAAGTTTGGTAATAATAATGCTAGTTGTAAACGCTTTTGTATTATACCTTATATTTTTTCTTTCTCGATTTGTTGGAAAATTGCTATTGGTCATATTTTTCATCATTAACGCAATTGCTCTATATTTTATTAATACCTACAATGTTTTAATTGACATAACCATGATTGGTAATGTTATTAATACCGATTATGAAGAGGCCAGTAGTTTCTTTTCTTGGGGATTAATTATGTATTTAATTCTATTTGGATTGATACCTTCCTTTTTTATTATTAAAGCGAAAATTATAAAGGAATCACTAAAAAGATTTTTAATCAGTTTTTCGTTAACATTACTTTTTATAATATGCATGGTTTTTGTAAATGGTGGCAATTGGAGATGGATAGATAAAAATTCAACCAAATTAGGTGCATTAGCAATGCCTTGGTCTTATATGGTAAATACTTCAAGATACTATATTAAAAAAAGTAAAGAAAATGAAAAGGAAATTTTATTACCTAACGCAACCATAAAAGACAATGAAAAGTCTATTGCAGTTTTAGTAATTGGAGAATCTGCAAGAAGCCAGAATTTCTCACTATATGGTTATGAAAAACTTACAAATCCGTTATTATCTAAAATAGAGAATCTTCATAGTTATAAAGCAACAGCTTGTGCTACTTATACCACAGCAGGTGTTAAATGTATTTTGGAGCATAAAAACACTAATAAGTTGTACGAAATACTACCAAATTATCTGCATAGAAATAATGTAGAAGTTATATGGAAAACAACAAATTGGGGAGAACCACCAATACATATTAAAAGTTTCTATAATAAAACTGAATTAAGAAAAGATTGCGAAGGAGAAGAGTGTAGTTATGATGAAATTCTCTTAAAAGGGTTACAAGAGCAAATTTTAGCGAGTAATAAAGACAAAATACTAATTGTACTACACACCAGTACAAGTCACGGACCATCCTATAACACAAAATATCCATCTAGGTTTGAAAATTTTAAACCAGTTTGCAATAGTGTTGAACTAGGCGAATGCACTTCAGAAGAGCTTATAAACGCATATGATAATACTATTGTTTACACAGATTATATACTATCTAGTTTAATAGAAAATTTAAAGGAATTAAAAGATTATAATAGTATGATGATGTTTGTTTCAGATCATGGAGAATCATTGGGAGAAAACAATTTATATATGCATGGAATTCCAGTAGCTTTTGCACCAAAAGAGCAATTAGAAATACCTTTTATTGTGTGGATGTCTGATGATTCAAAACAACTAAAATATAATGAAACAGAAACCTTGTCACAAAATCATGTTTTTCATAGTGTCTTAAACTTTTTAGCAATAGAAAGCCCTATTTACGATGAAAGCATGAATATTTTTAAATGATTTAATTTCCTTCTAAACTTTTATCTAGTAAGTTAATTTCTTCATTTGTCGATTTTATTAATACATATAACTCTTCATAAACCCAATCTCCATTTACTTTTTCTCCTATAATAGTAACATAGCCTTTGCGCTTAGACCCTTTTAGCGGAATTGTAATATCAACGTGACCAGAATCACCATTTTCAAGAGATATGTTGCCTTGCATAATACCATCTGTTTCTACAGGGCTTCCGAGTGCTGCAATAACTTTAGGGCTATTAGACGCTTGTTCAACAGCATACTCATAAGGCGCTGAGCCTGAAATAGCTTTTGAAACTCCAAAAACTAATGCTCCAATACCTAAAACAAATAATGCTATAATTGTTAAACATCCTCCTAGTGGCACTACCCAAACCCAGTTTCTTCCAAACCAACTTTTTTGTTTTACTTCTTCCATTCTATAAATTGTTTTATTAATATAAGTAATTGACTTCAAGCTTTTGTTACATTTTAATAAAACATACCTTTGTCAAAAGCTTTAATTTTTAGTGAAAAATCCAATCTCAATAACATCAATTTCATCAATTTCGCCTTTAGGTTATTCTTTAGACGATATATGGAATAACTACTTAAATAGCAATCATTGCTTTAGTAAAACGTCATTATTTGACACAGAAGTTTTAGTATCGAAATTACCTGTTTCAGCTAAAAAAGAAATTAAAGCATTAAAAGCTTCAGATTCTAAATATAAATCGCTTGATGACTCCGTGTTATTTGCAATTTATACCTCAAGAAAAGCTGTTGAACAAGCAGGTTGGAAACCTTCAGATAACTTCGGAATTAATATAGGTTCTTCTCGAGGTGCAACACAATTGTTTGAAAAACACCATGAAGCATTTCTTAAAACAAATAAAGCCAATACACTTAGCTCTCCAACAACAACATTAGGAAACATTTCATCTTGGGTTGCTCACGATTTACAAACTCAAGGTCCAGAAATAAGTCATTCTATTACGTGCTCAACAGCATTACATGCATTACTTAATGGTATAGCTTGGATAAATTCTGGTATGTGTGATAAGTTTTTAGTTGGAGGTAGCGAAGCGCCTTTAACACCTTTTACTATTGCTCAAATGCAAGCATTAAAAATTTATGCTAAAGAAAATAAAAATGAAGCTTCATATCCTTGTCTTGCATTAGATGTTGATAAAACAAAAAACACAATGATTCTAGGTGAAGCAGCTTCTGTGGCATGTTTAGAGCAAGGTGAAAAAGAAAATGCGATTGCAAAAATTATAGGATTGGGTTATGCAACCGAAATATTAGAACATAATGCATCGCTTTCAACTAATGCTGATTGTTTTCAAAAGTCTATGGTAATGGCTTTAGGAAATTTAAATCCTGATGAAATAGACATTATAATTACGCATACTCCAGGAACAGTAAAAGGAGATTTATCTGAATACAATGCTATTAAAAAAGTTTTTGGTAACAATATTCCTGCGTTAACCTGTAATAAATGGAAACTAGGACATAGCCTTGGTGCCTCTGGAATGTTAAGCGTTGAAATGGCAATATTAATGTTGCAAAAACAAGAATTTATTTCTGTTCCCTATATCGAAACTAAAACACCAAAACAAATTAAAAACATTATAGTGAATGCTGTCGGTTTTGGAGGCAATGCAGTTTCTATATTATTAACTAAAAAATAGGACTGTAAACTATTTAATTATTATTTTTGAACTTAAAATCAACCCGATTTATGAGCGAGACAAGACACAATTGGACAAAACAAGAAATTTTAGATATATATAACAAACCAATGATGGAGTTGCTTTATGAAGCAGCAACAATTCATAGGTTGCATCACGACCCAAATACTGTACAAGTATCTACACTTTTATCTATAAAAACAGGAGGTTGTCCAGAAGATTGTGGCTATTGTCCGCAAGCTGCACGTTACCACACCAATGTTGAAGGCAATGATTTAATGAGTGTACAACAAGTAAAAGCGCAAGCCTTACGCGCTAAAGCTTCTGGTAGCTCACGTGTGTGTATGGGAGCAGCTTGGCGTAATGTAAAAGATGGTCAAGAGTTTGATAATGTACTAGAAATGGTACGTACTATTAACAAACTTGATATGGAAGTATGCTGCACATTAGGTATGATTACCGAAAACCAAGCGCAACGCCTAGCTGAAGCTGGTTTATATGCCTACAATCATAATTTAGACTCGTCTGAAGAGTACTATAAAGAAGTTATTTCTACACGTGGTTTTGAAGACAGACTGCAAACAATTGATAATGTTCGTAAAACCAATGTGACTGTTTGTAGTGGTGGAATTATTGGAATGGGAGAAAAAATTGAAGACAGAGCAGGAATGCTTGTTGCGCTTTCTACATTAAATCCGCAACCAGAATCTGTGCCAATTAATGCTTTAGTTGCTGTTGAGGGTACACCTTTAGAAGAACAACAACCAATTGAAATTTGGGATATGATTCGTATGGTTGCTACAACACGTATTGTAATGCCAGAAACTCAAGTACGATTAAGTGCTGGTAGAACAGATATGAGTAGAGAAGGTCAAGCTATGTGCTTTTTTGCTGGTGCAAATTCAATTTTTGCAGGAGATAAATTACTAACAACTCCTAATCCTGATGTTAATGAAGACATGAAAATGTTTGAGTTATTAGGACTTAATCCGCAAAAGCCTTTTATTAAAAAAATGCAACCAGAAACTGTTGAAGCTAAAGATTCTAAATTTCAAGCTTTAGGCGAAAAACCAAAATGGTCGCGTCCAGAACATAAAATTGAGCGTAACGAAGAGGCTAAACAAAAAGCTAAAGCTTTAAAGTAGTAAGTACTTGTGTTAAGGATTGAAGCGATATCCTTTTTATAGTTACTTTGCTATAAAAAGATAAAGCTGAAAGCCTGACGCTTTGCTGAAAAGCATAAGCGGAACACCCAAATTTTAACATACAATTTGTTTGATTATATAACGTTTTGTTAACTTTACACGTTAAAATTTTATAGCATTGGCATTAGACCTACAAGACATTCCTCGTGTAAAGACTATTACCAAAGAGGAGTTTATAAAACATTATTTTAAGCCACAAAAACCTGTGGTTATTGAACAATGTATAACAGATTGGCCTGCTTATAACAAGTGGAGTTTAGACTACATGAAACAGGTGGCTGGCGACAAAATTGTTCCGCTTTATGATGATAGACCTGTAGATTATAAAGATGGTTTTAATGAAGCTCATGCTAAAATGAAAATGAGCGAATATGTAGATTTGCTTAAAAGTGAACCTACTAAATATCGTATTTTTCTTTGGAATGTTTTAAAGGAAGTACCTCAGCTTCAAAAAGATTTTAAGTTTCCAGATTTTGGTTTAAAACTCATGAAAGGGTTGCCAATGTTGTTTTTTGGCGGAACAAATTCGCATACTTTTATGCATTATGATATTGATTTAGCTAACATTTTTCATTTTCATTTTGAAGGCAAAAAGCAATGTATATTATTTGACCAGAAACAAAATAAATACCTCTATAAAATTCCGTATTCGCTAATTAACAGAGAAGATATAGATATGTCTAGTCCAGATTTAAACAAATGGCCTGCTCTTAAAAAAGCAAAAGGGTATATTACAGAGCTGAATCATGGTGAGGTATTATATATGCCAGAAGGCTATTGGCATTACATGAAATATTTAACGCCTGGATTTTCAATGAGTTTGCGAGCAATTGCTAGAAATCCAAAAAATTTAGGTAAAGCAGTTTATAATATCTTTATAATGCGTTATTTTGATAATGCAATGCGTCGTCTTAAAGGTCAGAAATGGATTGACTGGAAAAACAAACAAGCTATTACAAAGACTAATAAGATTTTAAAATAAACCATAATACTCAAATCATGAAAAAAATATTTTTATTACTAGCTATATTAAGTACATCTTTAATAAGTGCACAAGCATTTAAAGGTAAAGGAGATACTAAGTTACAAGTAGGTGCTAATGTTCAAAACAATGCAACAGGTATTAATTTAAGTTACGATTATGGTGTTGGCGAAAACATATCGTTAGGTTTTTCTACATCTTACGCATTAGGTATTGATGATAAAATAAGTAAAGATTTTACTGATAGATTTGATTTAAAAGCGCGTTTTAATGCTAATTTGGGTAACGTACTTAAAATTGATGAAAATTTTGATGTGTATCCTGGTTTAGATATCAGTTTAAAAAACTTTGGTGGACATTTAGGAATGCGTTATTTGTTTACTGATGGTTTTGGTGTGTATACAGAGTTTAATGTGCCATTTGCAAAATATACTTCAGATGCACTTACACCTTCCGAAAAATTACACAATCAGTTTGCTGTAAATTTTGGAGCTACTTTTAATCTTTAAAAATTAAAAAAGGCACTTTTTAAATCGATAAAAAGTGCCTTTTTTAATGTCTTATTTTATAAGTTGGTTTACTTTATCGTACACCAAATTGCTTTCCCAACCACGATATAATAAATAGTCAGCTAGCTTCTTTTTTTTCTTCCAAATATTAGCTTCGGTGATATTTTTCGCTTTTTTTTCGGCTAAATCATTAAAAACATCGATATACTCATCATAATCTATAGTGTTAAGTGCCTGATTTATATTAACTTTGCTTATATCTTTTAACTTTAATTGTGAAGTTAAACGGAGTTTTCCCCAACTCTTCATTTTAAACTTACCTCTAACGTATGCTTTGGCAAAACGTTCTTCATTAAGAAAATTGTGTTCAATTAGGTGTACAACAATAACATCTATAGCTTCAGGTATCATTTGCATATCCTTAAGTTTTTGAATCACTTCTTTATGACAACGTTCTTGATATACACAATAATGCTCTAGCTTACTTTTAGCTTCTGTAACTGTGTATGTCTTTTTGTTATTTAACATGTATCAAAAATAAAAGATTATTAAAACAAACGTTTGATTTTTATAACCAAGTCTAAAAAAATTTAAACTTAACATTATGAAAAAAATATTTACTCTTAGTAAACCCTCTGCTTTTTTTATAGCTTTTTTATGTGCCATTTCTTTTGGGTTTGGGCAAGTTGAATTAGCATCATATAGTTCGGTTAATAATACAGGATGTAGTGGTATTATAGCTAATAACACCAACGTATCAGCTACAGGTATTTGTAGAGGATCTGGTATTACATGGAACAATGGTTTAACTTACAATTCAAATAGTTGGAGAGCTACTCCAAACAATGTGCCTACTGCAAATAAATATTTACAATGGACATTATCGCCTAATGCAAATTATCAAATTGATTTGACAACTATGGAGATAAGATATGACAGAAGCCCAACTGGACCAGATAAAATGATTATTCAAATGAATACTGGTAGTGGCTATGTAACAATTTTAGATGATAGTGGCCCAAACTCCGTTTCAGATTTAGGTGAAGATCATACAATAGATTTATCTGCATATACATCTTTAACTTCTGCAATAACATTTAGACTTTATGCTTTTAACGCTGGCTCAAATGGTGGTACTTTTGATATTGAGGAGCTTACTGCTCATTCAGGAACAGACAAAGGTATTATCATAAATGGTGATGTAAGAGCTTATTGTGCGCCAAGTACAACTTGGAATGGTGCGACATGGAGTGCTGGAGTACCAAACATTGGTACAAATGCGATTATAAATGGTAACTATTTTACAAATGTGGCTAATCCAAGCTTTAGTGCTTGTAGCCTAACTGTAAATACTGGCTCAACCCTTACTGTAAATAACAATTATTATGTTGAAGTTCAAAACGATATAACTGTTGATGGCGCAATTAACGTAAGACCAAGAGGCTCGGTTAAACAAAATAGCAATACAGCTAAAGTAACAGAAAATGGAACTATTAGTGTTACAAAAACAACAGCTCCTTTAAATGCTTGGTATGAATACACATATTGGAGTTCGCCTGTTTCAGGTGAAACTATTGGAAGTGGTTTATCAGAATCTGATGTAGATAGACGTTTTAGGTTTAATGCTAATAACTATTTAGACGCTTTAAGAGAAACAGCTAACAATAATACTTTTGTTGCAGGTCAAGATGATGTTGATGATAATGGTGATGATTGGACTCTAGTAAATGGAGCTACAGTAATGCAACCAGGTGTTGGTTATGCTGCTACACATGATGAAGCTGGATTTGTTGGTCCTGGATCTCCTCCATATCAATTTGATTACACATTTACTGGTCCTTTTAACAATGGGATAATTAATGTAAATGTTGTTAGAAATGACACTGAAACAAATGATAATAACTGGAATTTGATAGGTAATCCTTACCCATCTGCTATAAGTGCAGATACTTTTTTTAGTGTAAACTCTTATGCTTTAAACCCTACTAGTGGTAAGCTTGATGGAAGCATATATTTATGGTCTCAAAACATAGCGCCTAGCGACTCAACAAATGGTAATGAAGGTCAGAATTTTTCTGCTTCAGATTATGCTACAATTAATGGAGCTGCTCAAACCGCTGGTGGAGATGGCTTAACTCCTGTTAGATTTATCCCTTCTGGACAAGCCTTTTTTGTGTCGGTTTCAGATTCTCCTGCTTCGCCTTCAGGTAATGTAGTGTTTAATAACTCTATGAGAGTTGTTGCTAGTAATACACAATTTTTCAGGAATTCTAATACGCCTTCTGATAATAAACTTTGGGTTAATTTAACTTCAGATAATGGAGTGTTTAATCAAATTGCAATAGCATATATTGATGGTGCAACTAACGGTTTTGATGGCACATATTATGATGCTCCTAGAAATTTATCAGCTAACTTACCTTCTTCAATTTACACATCAATTGAAGAGAATACTAAAAAGTTTGTGATACAAGGTAAAGCTTCAAATAGCTTAACTTTAGACGAAGTTATTCCGCTAGGATTTAATACATCTATTAACGTGCCTACGGTTTATACGTTATCTATCTCTCAATTTGAAGGTGATTTTATGACTAACAATCCTATTTATCTTAAAGATAATGTATTAAATACTATACATAATTTATCAACTTCTGCTTATAATTTTACTTCACAAGTTGGTGAGTTTGAAAGTCGTTTTGAAATCGTATTTCAACCAGAAACCTTATCAATTGGGGAAAATGATTTAAATGCTAATAGTTTAACAATTATTGAACTTAATGATGATAATGTTAAGTTTACTGTTAGTAATAATTTTGATATTAAATCTGTAGCTATTTTAGACCTTTTAGGTAGAACGCTTTATCAATTTGAAGGTCAGAGCAACTCTGAAGTTTTTAATCTTTCTAACTTAAGTAATACAGTATATATTGCTAAAGTTGAGCTGTCTAATGGACAGGTAATTACCAAACGTGCAATTAAAAGAAACTAATAAATCCTTTATAATAAAAAAGCCTCAACAAATAGTTGAGGCTTTTTTTATGCTTAAAGATTACTTATAAACTATACTTTAAAGACACAATTAAATTTCGTCCTGCTGATGCAATACCAGAAGAATATGTTTTATAACGTTGATCTGTGATGTTCTCTAAACTAGCAACAATTGTAGCATCATCAGTAATTTTATATTGAGTTCTTAAATTTAAAGTGTACCATGATGGTGAATATGGATTTCCATTATCATCTAAAGCATAGATATAATCTTTTTCTTGCTCTGATGGTGCAAGTTGATAAAATGATAATTCATCATTATAATTTGCAAAAGCATCTATTAAAAATTTTGAGTTTTGCCATACTAAATGCGTATTCCCAAAATTTGGTGCTGCATGTCTTGGTGGAGTTATTGCTCCAAAATCGTCTTCTTCTTCTCCGCCAATAATATTATACTGAGAGGTAAGTTTTAATTGTTTATTAAAATTAACTCTTACACCAACTTCAAAACCATAAATCCACGACTTAGATGCATTTTGTATAGCCTGTACATTACTTAACTCGCCATCGTACATAATTTGCGATTGACCGTTTAATGTAAAATCTCTACGCACCAACGCATTATCTAAAAAGGTATAATAGGTTGCCATGTCTATAATAAGTGCGTTGTCGAAATTAAGTTTTAAACCCAATTCGCCTCCATAAGCATACTCAGGATTTAAATTATTATTAGGAACAACAACAGAGCCAGGCTCTGAGTCAAATACTTTACCAATATCATCAATATTAGGCGCTCTAAAAGCAGATGAAGCATTTAGTTTCCACTCTATCATCTCACTAGGTATCCAGCTTATTCCTGCTGTTCCCGTAAAAGCTCCAGAGTTAATTTTGGCAGTATCAAAAGGCAAATTTAAATATTGGTTATTGGCTTCAAAATTGGCATTTGCAATAATGTGATTATAACGTAATCCTGTTTGAAACGTAAATTTGGTATTTGGCTTATACTTTAAGCTAGTATATGCTGCTATTGATTGCCAATCAGATCCGTTAGGATATCTAGATACTGTTGGAGTAATTTCATTTGTAGAGATGTTTTCTTCATCTCCTAAAGATTTTACTTTATTAAACACATATTCTAAGCCATAAAAAAGTTCGGTTTTAGAACTTAGTTGTTTTTCTAAATCTAAATTTACAGATATGGCATCAACAGCTTCTTCACGAATGTTTCTTGTTGTTTTATTAAAATCTCTATCCATTCGGCTTTCCTGAAAATTCTGAAAAGCAACAGTTGTTTGTATTTTATCGTATAAATTAGAGTTACTACTCAATTTTGTTACTTGAGCATTTCCCATAAACCAACGTTGTGGACCATAATTCCATTCTGCAGAACGTAAATTGGCTCCTCTATATCTTATTAATCTGTCGTATCTAGAATAATCTGAAGTTGTACTATAGTATAATCCAAAATCAAAAAAGAGGTTGTCTGACGCTTCATATCGAGCCTTTTGTATTGCATTAACTTGATTATATCCTGTTGGGTTTTGTATTAATGGATTATCATTTGCAATCATTACATCTTGCCCATTAATTGTTTGTACGTATTCTGGTCTTAAATACTCATCAGGACCATGACTTCCCATGCGTAAATCGTCAAAATCGGTATAACTAACACTTGTAAGGAATGCCCACTTTTTAAGCCCAAAGTTTAAATCTATATGACCTGCTTTTTCCTTATTTGCAGTTGCATACCTAGTTACTGCATTTGCTTTAAAATATAAAGAATCTGAATACGATAATTGTGGTTTTTGTGTATAAAAACTCATAACACCACCAATAGCATCGCTACCGTAAACAACAGAACCAGCACCTAAAGTAACCTCTGTATTTTGAATTGCAAAAGGATCGATAGAAATGACATTTTGCAAATTTCCACCTCTAAAAATAGCGTTGTTCATACGAACGCCATCAACAGTAATAAGCAACCTATTGGTTGAAAATCCTCTAATCATTGGGCTTCCTCCTCCTAGTTGACTTTTTTGTACATAAATGTTTCCAGAGCTTTCCAATAAATCTGCACTTGTTTGAGGGTTAGAAAACTGAATGGATTTTGCGCTAATATTTATAATTTTTTGTGGTATGTCTCTTTTACTTTGCTCAAATTTTGAAGCAGATATTACCACTTCATTTAAATCTTCAATCTTTGATAGCAAATACACAATATTTTTATTACTTAAAATAACAGACTTTGTAAAGTGTGCTTTTTTATGAAACATATGTTGAAAATGAATATCCTCATCAGATGAAAATTTATCTATGTTAGCATGTCCATCAATATCTGTTGTTGCTGTTTTAGTTTTTTGAGTATTATAAATTAAAACTCCAGCCAAGGGTAAGTTAGTGTCTTGCTCTAAAACTAAAATATTTTGAGCATGTAATGAAGTTGAAAAAAACAACCATATACCTAATAAAAAAGTATACTTCATAAAGGGTAATAAATAATGGGTTAATTAAATACTTGATTAAATATAACTAGGGACTTTGGTTTTTTAAAATCCCCCAAATGTAATTCAAAATAAAGCAATAGCATTGATAAAAATGATTGTCGCTGTTTTGAATTTAATTTGACAGTATTTAGCGTATCAAATTTTATGCCTAATAGTTGTTTTAAGATTGTTAAATTTTCACCAGAAATTGAGTAATAATCTCTCTTAATTGTTTCAAATTGTCCTGTGCTTAAGTGAAAATAATTCGCATCGACATTTGTGTCGTCTGGGTAAAACCCAAGGTGCTTAGTTAGATTAAGCAAAAACAATAGATGAAAATTTGAAAACTCTTGCTCATGATCTAACCATTTAAAGGCAGTTTCTAAATAACTATAAAGTAATGTGTTTTCTTCTTCTTCTTTTAAAACAGAAGATAATACCTCAGCTAAAAACATTACAATAGAGCTTTTTATGATATTAGTATGAAGACTTTTGTAAACAACATCTAATTTAACATCAGTGATGTATTGAAGTGATTGGTTAGCTTTATATCGTTCTTCTATTTGCAGTTGAGATAATAACTGATAATAAGCGACTTTTGAGTTTCCTCTATTAGACTTTAAAACTCCCCTTAATAAATAGCTAACAACTCCTCTATTATAAGTGTAGCATTTTACAATTAAATCGTTATCTCGATATTTAATTTTTGAAAGAACAATGGCATTTGTTTTAACTAACATCTTAGCATTGTTAATTTTATTATCTTATTATTAATAGCTTTAACACTTTAGTTTCAAATGAATCTAAATCAGAAATAAGGATTAAATACACTCCTGAAGCCACAATATTATTTCTTAGATTTTTACCATTCCAAATAGCAGTTCCTCCATCAATAGCAAAATTATAATTCGCTTGTGACGCTCTTGAATTGACTTTAGATTGGGCTTCGGCTACTAAATTTCCTTCAATATCAGTAATTTTAATGTTTACGTTTTTGGTTAGCCCTTTAATCTTAACTCCGTTATTAATGTTGTTTAAATCACTAGCGCCAAGTATATTATATTCTGGCCTTACTGGGTTTGGATATACATATGCATCTTTTAGTTCGTCTTCAGGTTTTGAACCTCCAGACAAAAATGAAACTAATCCCTTATTAGTAGCTATGTACACTCTACCGTTTTGAGAGTCTATTGATATATCTGTTATGTTATTAGATGGTAAAGGCGAATTATCTTTAGTGAAATGATAAATTGTTTGTTGTCCATCAGGAGAAAAGTAAAAAACTCCCGAATCTAAAGTACCTATCCATTTATTATTAGAGCCATCAACTTTTATATCTGAAATAAACTGATCTGATAACAATTCTTTAGGTATCCCATCATCTAAAATAACAATTTCACTAGCCTGCACATTTGGCTCATCAAAAAAATTAGATGTATTGTATAATACACGCAAACCACTTTCTGTACCAATCCAAAGCTGATTTCTATTATCTATAGCTAATGATTTAACACTTTTAGATGGCATGTTTTGGTCTTGAGTATAAAGCCTTTTAACTCTATTTCCATTCTCGTTAAATCCAATTAAGCCATTAAAAAAAGAACCTGTCCATTTTGTACCATTAGTATCAATTTCTAAATCAGAAAAACCTAGTTCATCACCTATAGGATTTGGTATAATTTCTTCAAAACTATACGATTGCCATTGTCCTGATGACGGATTGTAAGATTTTAATGGTCTTGCTACAAAACACGTCATAGACCATAGTAAACCATTTCTGTCAAATTTTAATGGCCCAAGTCTTAAATCTGTATATGTTGTATTAGGAAATTGTGTTGATTCTAATCCGCTATTATTTTGATCATATAAATTTGTAGCTATATCATCATTAATCTCTAATAACCCATTAAAAAAAGCACTTATATATGTTTGTGTTGGATTAAGCGGATTGATAGCTATATATGTGAGATTTCTTGCTGTTAACAAGCTATCGTAAGGTATGTTATTCCATTCATCATCAACTAAATGACTTAAGCCATAAGTTCTTAAAGGATAAGGGTTATAAAATTGATCATAGTCACCATAAGTTACCCATAAATCATTATCCCCTGCTTCAATTTTAAACGCATTATTTCTTAAAGGTCCATCAGGTCTTATTACAATATAATCTAGAGGATTAGTAATTTCTGTTTGTAAAACTCCAAAATCAATAGTACCAATATAAATGTGTCCATCTGAAATAGTTGCCGAACTAAATAGAGTATTATATTCCTGATTTACTGAAGCAGTAGCTTGTAATAAAAAACTAGAATCATAAACAAAAACACTACTTTGAGTGGTTATAATCAAGCTACCATTTGCTTCTTTTACATCTAATGGCTGATTTGGGTAAGTAAACAAGCCAATAAATGTATCATTAATAATTTGATAAATTCCATTATCAGACTTAACAGCGTATAAATTACCTTCAACACTTTGTACTGCTAAAAAGTTACCGTTGTTTAATGTTTGCCATTGTTGGTAATCAATTAAATTTGGATTTGATAATAGCGCTTTCTTAACAGCATTATTACTGCCACATGCAGCGTAAATACTATTATTAAAAATAGTTGTTTGTTTTACTACTATTTGACTACCTCCTGCTCCAATAAAATAAGAGTCTCCAAATTCTAGTCTATCTAAATCATATACTGATATACCATAATCAGTTGAAATATAAACTAAACCATTATGCTCATTAAAATGATTAATTCTTTTAAATACTGGTGATATTGTTTCTTTATCACGTATATCAACTACTCTTAAAACCTCATTATCTGAACCAGAAACTATCTCAATTAAGCCATTTTCATATCCTATTAATAACGATTCATAAGTTTCGCTATACTCAATTGTTGTTATAGATTCTCCAGACAAACCATCAATAGTTGTTATAGTTTGTAGCTCATTAGTTGTTAAGTCATAACTAAAAATCACATTTTCTGAAGCTGCATAAATTTTATCATTTCCTTGTACTACATCTTTTATATTGTAATACGAAAAATGACCTTCCCATAAAGCAGAAAAATTTTGTGCTTTACTGGTTAAAGAAATTAACATTATTAAAAATATAGTAATCTTCTTTAGCATACGTTTTTATTATGTGTCAAATATATTTATAACAAACGAAAAAAATAATGTTATCATATATAACTTCAATAAAAAAAGCTCTCATATAAATTTATGAGAGCTTTTATTTATTAATCAATAAGTGACTTTTATACCACGCCTTGTGCCAACATTGCATCAGCAACTTTTACAAAACCAGCAATATTTGCACCTTTTACATAATCTATATAACCATCTTTTTGTTTACCATAGGTAACACAAGATTGGTGAATATCATCCATAATTCTATTAAGTTTCTCATCAACTTCTTCTCTTGTCCAACTTAAACGTAAAGAGTTTTGACTCATCTCTAAACCAGATGTTGCAACTCCTCCTGCGTTTGATGCTTTACCTGGAGCAAACAATACTTTGGCTTTTTGAAAAGCAGTAACAGCTTCAGGTGTAGTAGGCATATTGGCGCCTTCTGCAACAGCAATAACTTTATTTTTTATTAAAGCATTAGCCTCTTTTTCATTTAATTCATTTTGAGTAGCACATGGTAATGCAATATCACAATTTACTGACCATGGACGCTCACCTTCATGGTAAGTTGCCGATTTGTATGTCTTAACATAATCACTTATTCTACCACGTTTAACATTTTTAATATCCATGATTTTTGCTAATTTTTTAGCATCAATTCCATCTTTATCATAAATGTATCCTGATGAATCAGACATTGTAACAACTTTTCCTCCTAATTCAGTAGCTTTTTCACAAGCATATTGAGCAACGTTACCAGAACCTGAAATAACTACAGTTTTTCCTTTAAAAGAATCACCTTTAGTTGCTAGCATATTTTTTGCAAAATACACACAACCATAACCAGTAGCTTCTGGACGAATTAATGAACCTCCATAAGTTATTCCTTTTCCAGTAAATACTCCTGTAAACTCATTACGTAATCTTTTGTACTGACCAAACATGTAACCTATTTCTCTTCCACCTACACCAATATCTCCTGCAGGAACATCTGTATTTGCACCAATATGACGGAATAATTCGTTCATAAATGATTGACAAAAACGCATCACTTCATTATCACTTTTACCTTTAGGGTCAAAATCAGATCCTCCTTTACCTCCACCCATAGGAAGAGTTGTTAACGAGTTTTTAAATGTTTGTTCGAATCCTAAAAACTTAAGTATACTAAGGTTTACTGATGGATGAAAACGTAAACCTCCTTTATATGGACCAATAGCAGAGTTAAATTCGATTCTAAACCCTCTGTTAACTTGAGTATTCCCTTTGTCGTCAATCCATGGCACTCTAAAAATAATAGTGCGCTCAGGCTCTACCATTCTTTCCAATAACATTTTACCTTTATACTTTGGGTTCTCTTCAATAAATGGTATTACTGTTTCAGCAACCTCATGTACAGCTTGTAAAAACTCTGGTTCATGCCCATTTGTTTTTTTAACAAGATCTAAAAAATCTTCAATTTTATTTTTCATTTATTTTGTTTATTAAGAATCTTTTAAACTTAATTTTGCGCAACAAAGATACATTATCTTTAAAAATTTAAAATCTTTTTTTTCATATTCTCAAAATAATGCTATTGAGATATTTTATTTAACAAATGTATAATTTTAAGTTTATAGACACGTTATATCTCTTTTATTTGTTTGTTGAATGAGTTTTTATATATTTGTTAATAACTTTGCCTCAAAAAAAGCACCTATATGACGCTTAATTTTAAACAGTTAGCCTATCTTTTTGTATTCGTTGCGAGTATAAATAGTGGCTTTTCTCAACTCGGCTTTTCTCATGAAATAGGCGTGATTACTGGTCCAGTAGCTTTTCAGTCTGATTTTGGGGTTCGAAACGACTTTGAGACCAATGCAGGCAATACAGGTATAGGTATAGGTATTATTCACTATATCAATTTCTCTTATAGAGCAGATTGTAATTGTTATTCAACAGATACTTATTTTAATGACCACTTTAAATTACGAAGTGAAATTTCGTGGAATAAAACCAAATTAGAACACTTTGGGAAATGGGTTGACCAATCTAGACAATCTATAGAGGCAGATCAATTAAGAGCCCATACTGGCGAAGCCAATAATTTTGATATTGGTATGCAATTAGAATACTTTCCTTTAAGTATTAGATCTTTTTCTGCTCAACAAGAATCATTTGCTCCATTTGTGAGTTTAGGTGCGCATTTCACTTCATATAACCCTAAGGTTTACACTACTTATGGTGATGGAAACATAAATAATCCTAATAACTTTTATTCATTTTGGGATCCAGGTTCTGTTGACCCATCAAGTGGTACAACTTGGTCTGTTGTAGGTAGTGTTGGTACACGATATAAGCTTACTATTTTATCTGATTTAATGGTAGATTTAAGATGGCAACACTTTTTTAATAACTGGGTTGATGGGTTAAATCATCAATTGCCTTCTAATAAATCTAACGATTGGTTAGTTTGGCTTAACTTCGGTTATATTTATTATTTAGATTAAACATATAATACAAAATATAAAAAAAGACCTAATTTTACAGTTAGGTCTTTTTGCTTTTATTACTGCAATCTATCCTATAGCTTGCTTTAAATCTTCTATTAAGTCGTCTTCATCCTCAATACCTACACTTAATCTAATTAAAGAGTCTACAACACCTATTTTCTCTCTTTCATCTTTTGGTATGCTAGCATGTGTCATGCTTGCAGGATGACCGCATAATGATTCAACACCACCAAGAGATTCAGCTAAAGTAAAAATTTTAAGCCTTTCAACTATTTTTATAGCTTCTTCATAATTGTTTCCTTTAGTAGTAAACGAAATCATCCCTCCAAAATCTTTCATTTGAGTTTTGGCAACATTATGGTTTGGGTGACTTTCAAGCCCTGGCCAGTATACGTTTTCAATTTTTGGGTGATTTACTAAATACTCTGCAACTGCTTTACCATTTTCGCAATGACGCTGCATTCTAATATGTAACGTTTTAATTCCTCTTAACACTAAAAAACTATCTTGTGGTCCGCAAATAGCTCCACTAGCATTTTGTATAAAGTACAATCTGTCAGCCAAATCTTTGTCTTTAACAATTAATGCTCCCATAACCACATCACTATGCCCTCCAAGATATTTGGTTGCAGAATGCATTACTATATCTGCTCCTAAATCTAATGGTAATTGTAAATATGGTGTTGCAAACGTATTATCGACAGCTAATAAAACATTATGGGCTTTGGCGATTTTTGATATAGCTTTAATATCAATAATATTCATCATTGGGTTTGTTGGCGTTTCAACCCAAATTAGCTTTGTGTTCTTATTTATATAGTTTTCAATGTTAGCTGCATTTTGCATTCCAACAAAGTGAAACTTAATTCCAAAATCAGCATATATTTTTGTGAATAACCTGTAAGAACCTCCATATAAATCATTAGTAGAAACAACTTCATCGCCAGGCTTTAAAAGCTTAATAACAGCATCTATAGCAGCAAGGCCTGAACCAAATGCCAAACCGTAATTACCATTTTCTATGCTAGCAAAAGCCTGTTCTAAAGCATTCCTGGTTGGATTATGCGTTCTAGAGTACTCATACCCTTTGTGTCCTCCAGGTGTTGATTGTGCATATGTTGATGTTTGGTAAATAGGAGGCATTACAGAGCCATAAGCTTTATCATGCTCTTGTCCTCCGTGAATAGTTTTTGTATTAAACTTCATATCTAGTTTATTTTAACACAAATTTATTCTTTTATTTCGTTGGTTTCAAAAGTATGTAATACCTTTATTGAATGTTTAACAAAACCTGTAAACTTTGAAAAAAATTAGTCTTCTACTATGTGTTAGTTTTATGATTTTTTCTTGTAAAAAAGATGTAAAATTAGATTTTGAAGAGCAAAATATAGAGCAATCCGCAAATGCTATAGTCGAAATAAATTACCCAAAAGCAAAAGGCACAAAAAATGTTGCTGAATCTATAAATTCAACTCTAGAAAATTTTATTGCTAATGAAATTAATATGAGTGAGGATGTGGTTAAAAGTGTAACTCTTAATGAGGCTATTAAAGGATTTGACAACGAGTTTAAAACATTTAAAAAAGATTTTGAAAATGTTACACAACAATGGAAAGCTTCAGTTAATGCTGAAGTTATTTATGAGTCTTCGAAAATAATATGCTTTAGTATTAACACTTATTTAGATACTGGTGGAGCACATGGCAATAGTCATGTTACTTTTTTAAATTTTGATGCTCAAACTGGCAAGCTCTTAAAACAAAATGATTTAATTAAAAACCCTGAAGATTTTAAAAAGATTGCTGAAGAGTATTTCTTAAAAGAAGCTGAACCAATTAACAATGGTGATAATCTTGAAGATTATTTTTTTGGAGAAGGTTTTAAACTCCCAGAGAATATAGGCTTTAATGAAAATGGTGTTATTTTATTATATAATGTTTATGAAATAGCTTCGTATGTACAAGGTGTAACCGAGTTTACAATTCCTTATGCTGAAGCTAATCCTTATTTAAAAATTGAACAATAATTCCTTATAATGAACAAAATTTACTATTTAAAAACTTGCAGCACTTGTGTTAGAATTATAAAGTCATTACAATTACCTTCAAATTTTGTATTTCAGGATATTAAGGAAGAAGAGATAACTGTAAAGCAATTAGAAGAACTTTATAAACTTTCAGGAAGCTATGAGGCTTTGTTTAGTAAAAGAGCTAAACTATATAAGGAAATGGGCTTAAAGGACATGAATCTTACTGAAAAAGATTATAAGCACTACATTTTAGAACATTATACCTTTTTAAGCAGACCAGTAATTGTATTTAAAAATCAAATTTTTATTGGCAATAGTGCTAAAACAATAGAATTAGCAAAATTAGCCATAAATGAATAGTAGAACGTTTGCAATTGTCGCGCTTTTTTTAGTTCAATTACTTTACGGACTTAACTATACCTTTGCAAAAACAGTAATCAACGAAAACTTTGTCCAGCCATTTGCTTTTGTGATTTTACGTGTTGGTGGTGCAGCAATTCTGTTTTGGTTAGTAAGCTTCTTTTTACCAAAAGAAAAAATAGATAAAAAAGATTTCTTAAAATTCTTTATTGCAGCCGTTTTTGGTGTTGCAATAAATATGCTTTTATTTTTAAAAGGTTTAGAACTAACAACACCTATTAGCGCATCTGTAATTGTTACTATAACACCTATAATTATTTTAATATTATCATCTTTCTTTTTAAATGAAAAAATAACAGGGCTTAAAGTTTTAGGCGTAATTTTAGGGTTTGGTGGTGGAGTATTGCTCACAATTTTAGGAGAATCAACACGTGTTGGAGACAATCTCCCATTAGGCAATCTCTTTATTTTTATAAATGTAATTTCTTATAGCATCTATATTATTCTTATTAAAAAATTAACACAAAAATACCATCCGTTTACATTTATAAAATGGCTGTTTTTGTTTGGTTTCTTCTTAATTCTTCCTTTTGGTTATGGTGAGTTTAAGCAAATTGAATGGCATACTTTTACACCTTATGTTACATTCTCTGTTCTTTTTGTAGTGGTAGGAGCAACATTTGGCACTTACCTATTAAACCCTTTAGCTTTACGTAAATTAAAAGCGTCTACAGTTGGTATATTTATATATCTACAGCCAGTAATTGCTGGGCTTTTTGCACTAATAATGGGAGCAGATGATATTGGCTACGTAAAAGTAATAGCGATGTGCCTTATTTTTTGTGGTGTATATTTAGTAACTAAAAGACCTAAAAACTCAGACTAAATTAACAGGTTTTTTGCCAAATTTTCTGGTGTCTTCTTTGGTTAAAATTTTAAAATCTTCAGACTTCGGAAACGTGTCCATTTCTTTTATAAAATCTTCAGGCAATGATGTAAGTGCTCTTGATTTTAAATTAATCCATGCGCCTAAAATCTCACAATGTGCAAGATTTTCACCTTTATGATTATAAAAATTATGAATAATCTTAAAAAACATTCCATCTTCACTCAATCCAGAAACCTCTAGGCTAACAGTTATTGGTGTGCCTAAAAAGGCTTCTTTAAAATAGTAAATATGCTCATAAAAAATAACAGGGCTTATATAAAACTTTGCTAGGTTTGACAACGAAAAACCATGGTCTTCAAAAAATGCCACACGAGTGTGACTCATAAAATTCACATAAGCAGAATTAGCTAGATGCCTGTTAGCATCAACATCACTCCAACGTATTTCAAATTGTTTTTTATACATCATTTTTATTTTAAGGATACAAATCTAAAACTTTTAACAAGGTCTGCATAATAGATGTAAACTATTTTCAATGCTTAAAACTTTATGTTTTTGCTTACCTTTGTTCAACTTTTAAAATAAGTCCATGATACAATCTATGACAGGTTATGGAAAATCTGTAATACAGCTTCCAACAAAAAAAATATCAATAGAAATAAAATCTTTAAATAGTAAAAATTTAGATTTAAATACTAGAATGCCTTCTTTGTATAGAGAAAAGGAATTAGACATTCGAAAACTTATTGCTACAAAATTAGAAAGAGGTAAGATAGATTTTTCGTTGTACATGGAAATTACTGGAGAAGAAACTTCAACTCAAATTAATAAAACTGTTGTTAAGCAATACATCAAACAACTAAAAGAGGTAGTTGATGGTGACGAAACAGAAATGCTAAAAATGGCTATTCGTCTTCCAGATGCTGTAACTACAGAACGTGATGAAATTGATGAAAATGAATGGTCTCAAATAGCTAAAGAAATTGATAATAGTTTAGAGAAAATACATCAATATCGTTTAGACGAAGGTAAAAGTTTAGAATCTGAATTTTTTGATCGTGTAAAGAATATTTCTGATTTATTAGATCAGGTTATTGCTATGGATCCAGAACGTATTGAAGGTGTTAGAGAACGTCTTCACAAAGGTGTTGCTGAATTAAAAGAAAAAGTTGATGAGAATCGTTTTGAGCAAGAGCTAGTGTTTTATATCGAGAAATTTGATATTACTGAAGAAAAAGTGCGTCTTAAAAACCATTTAGACTACTTTCTAAAAGCATTAAAATCGGCTGATTCAAATGGAAAAAAATTAGGTTTTATAGGACAAGAAATGGGTAGAGAAATTAACACCATAGGCTCAAAATCTAATTATGCTCCTATGCAAAAACTAGTTGTACAGATGAAAGATGAGCTTGAAAAAATTAAAGAGCAACTTTTAAATGTTTTATAATGAGTGGAGGAAAATTAATTGTCTTTTCAGCACCTTCAGGTTCAGGTAAAACTACCATTGTAAGACACCTATTAAAACAAAAGGAATTAGATTTAGAATTCTCTATTTCTGCGACCTCTCGTAAAAGACGTGGAGAAGAGGTTGATGGAAAAGATTATTATTTTTTATCGTTTGAAGAGTTTAAGAAAAAAATTAAAAACGATGAGTTTTTAGAATGGGAAGAGGTATATCGCGATAATTTTTATGGCACGCTTAAAACCGAAGTTGAGCGTATTTGGGCAAAAGGTAAGCATGTAATTTTTGATATTGATGTGTCTGGTGGATTGCGTATAAAACGTAAATTTCCAAAAGAGACATTAGCTATTTTTGTAAAACCACCTAGTATTGATGAGTTAAAAATTAGGCTTAAAAATCGAAAAACAGAAAGCAGCGACAAAATTAATATGCGAATTGCAAAAGCGTCAGCCGAACTTGCAACTGCGCCTTTATTTGATAAAATTGTAATAAATGATGATTTAGATATTGCTCTAGACGAAGCTTATAAACTAGTGTCTAATTTTTTAGAAGTTAAAAAATAAACAAATGAAAATCGGCTTGTATTTTGGTACTTTTAATCCAATTCATGTTGGGCATTTAACCATTGCAAATCATATGGCAGAATACAGTGACTTAGACCAAATTTGGTTTGTAGTTACGCCTCAAAGCCCTTTTAAAGTTAAAAGCTCAATGCTAGATAATCATCAACGGTTAGAAATGGTGTATAGAGCAACAAAAGATTACTTAAAGCTAAAGCCTAGCGATATTGAATTTGGTTTGCCACAGCCTAATTACACCATAAACACACTTACCTATTTACAAGAAAAGCATCCTAATTATGAGTTTGCTTTAATTATGGGAGAAGATAATTTAAAGAGTTTTCATAAGTGGAAAAACTATGAGCTGATATTAGAAGGTTATAATATTTATGTATATCCACGATTATCTGAAGGAACAATAGAAACACAATTTGATAAGCATCCTAAAATTCATCATGTTGATGCTCCAATAATGGAATTATCATCTACTTTTATAAGAAAATCTATCAAAAAAGGTAAAAATGTAAGACCAATGCTTCCTGAACATGTTTGGGAATATGTTGATGAGATGAATTTTTATAAGTAAAATTAAAAATGATAAAAAGCATTTTCAATATGCTCAATATCAAACTGCTTTCCTGTTTTTACAATTGCAATAATATCAAATCGCACTTCAACATCTAACTTATTTACAGTTACATATTCATCAACCGCTTTTACTAGACGTTGAATTTGCTTTGGTTTTACAAAATCTTGAGGATCTCCAAAGTCTGTTGTAGACCTTGTTTTAACCTCAACTATGGCAAGAGTATCTTTTTGTTGAGCAATAATATCTACTTCAGCTTTATCAAACCTATAATTTTGAGCTACAATATCATATCCTTTTTCTAATAGAAAATTGACAGCTATTTGTTCGCCTTTCTTACCAAGTTCGTTGTGTTGAGCCATGTTTAGTAATCTTTCTTATTTAATTTGTAAAACCTATGGTCTAAAATATTACTAATATTCAACTAAAAAAAATTTACACGATATGTTAAAACGCATTATAATTAAAACACACTTTTGCTATTTTTGTCGCTAACAATTTACTGAACAGTATAATGAAAAATAGTGCGTTCATTTTAGTGCTTTTTATGCTTATTTTAAATTCTTCTTGTGGCACTAAAAAACAATTAATGACACTAAAACCCGAACCTAGTGAAGCCAGCCCTTTAGTTTATGAACACAGTCCGTCTTTTATAAATATTCCTATATCTGTAAAATTAAAAGACATAGAAAATCAAACTAATGCATTGCTAAAAGGGTTAATTTACGAAGACAATACAATTGAAGATGATGACATAGAGATAAAAATCTGGAAATTAGCGCCTATTACAATTAAAAATGATGAAAATTCTAAAGGAAATAAAATAAAGATAACATTACCACTAAAAGCAAAGATTAAATATAGAGTTGGCACATCAACTTTGGGCATGAATCTTTACAAAACAAACGAATTTAATCTTAACGGAGTAGTTACCTTAACTAGCGATTTAGGCTTAACAAATTGGCAACTAAAATCAAAAACAGACTTAAAATCTCTTGAGTGGGTTGAAAGCCCTTCAATGGTAGTTTTTGGAAAAAACGTACCTGTAACCTATCTTATAAATCCAGCAATAACAATATTTAAGTCAAAAATAGAAAAGAGTATTGATACATCGATTGAAGAGTCTATGGATTTTAAACCAAACGTTTTATCAGCAATCGAAAAGCTTACAGAGCCGTTTAAAATGAGTGACGATTATGAGAGCTGGCTACGAATTGTTCCTATAGAAATATATGCTACAGATGCCAAATTAGAAAAAGATAATGTATTGCTACAAATGGGCATGAAATGCCAAATGGAAACTATAATTGGACAGCAACCAAAATCTAAATTTGATGCGAGTAAAATTGTTTTGAAACCAGTTATTAAAATGCCTAATCATGTAACATCAAACATAATAGCTATATCAACTTATGAGGATGCATCTAAAATAATGACCAAAAATTTTAACGGACAAGAATTTAGCTCTGGATCTAAAAAAATTGTTGTACAAAAAGTAAATATTTGGCATAAAAATGCAAGTATGGTAATTGCTTTAGATATTGTAGGCTCGGTTAATGGAACTATTTATCTTTCAGGAATTCCAAAATACGACGAACAAAAAAGAGAAATATATTTTGAACAATTAGAATATGTTTTAGACACCAAAAACAAACTTATTAGTACAGCAAATTGGCTAGCTAAAGGATTAATATTAAAAAGAATTCAGGAAAGTTGCAGATATTCTATTCAACCAAATATTGATGAAGGCACACAAACCATATTAAGTTATCTTAATAATTATTCACCAATGCCTGGTGTTTTTGTTAACGGAAAAATGGATGCTTTTGAATTTGAAAAAATACAGTTAACAAATAATGCTATTCTAGCATTTATGAAAATAAACGGACAAATAAGTGTTACTGTAAACGGATTGGAGTAATAAAATTATTGTTTTTTCATTATAATAATTACCACACCATCATATTCTTTATTTGTATATTTTTTTATTTCCTCCTTATCTTTAATCACAGTAATATTTTCAATATCATTAGGCTCGATATTCAATACAAAACCTTTAGTAGCCTCTTTGTTATCCACTAGATATAGTATATTGCTGCCGTTAAAAGTGTTTTTGGTCTTAACATATATTACACCATCTAAATCTTTATCAGGAAATAATTTGTGAGCAGCTTCTCTTTTTAAAACATCAACTGACTCAATATCATCAGGATTAATCTTATCGAAAGCCTCTCTATCTGCCTCATTCCCATCAATTATTATTAATATTTTACCGCTTTTTATTATATCATTTAAGGTGGTTTCTTTTATGTTTTCCTTTTTCTGACTTTTTCCTTTTTCTTCATTTTTATAATCTGTTGTGGTAATTAACAAAACGCCTCCTTCAGCAAATTCACCATAAATTCTTACACCAACATCTTTCTTTAAAACATCAATTTTTTTAATATCAGATTTTGACAGTTCAAGTCTTTTATCTTTTAACTCATGATCATATCTGTAAGGTTTACCATCAACAACAATTAAAGGCTTGTTAGAAATCCCTTCTGTATTTTTATACTCTTTTATTTTTTTGCTTAAAAATTCTTTATCCTCATTAATATCTGTGAGCAAATATCTATTTGAAGAACAACTTGATAAGATCAAGCCAATTAAAATAGCAACTGAAATTAGTTTCATTTATTTATTATTAAAATTTAATGTTGAATTATCCTTACCAACTTTTAACTCAACCGTTCTACCAAGTATCATAGCGCGATTATCTTTCTCATGTCCTGCTGGCATATTAAACGCAATAGGAAAGTTATATTCTGCAAGAGCATCAATAATAAGTTGTTCAACAGGTTTTCCCCAAGCGGTTGTATTCTTTCTCACTTTAGTAATATCACCAACTATTACACCTTTACAATTATCAAAATAACCAGCGCGTTTTAAGCTTTGCAGCATTCTGTCTATATGATATTCGTACTCACCAATTTCTTCAATAAACAAAATTTTTCCAGAAACATCTATACTTGTTTTTGAACCTAACATGGTATGCAAAACGGTTAAGTTTCCACCTACCAATGGTGCAGTAGCATTACCTTCTCTGTTATACTTTGAGCCTTTTAATGTATATGATAATGAGTTGCCAAAAATAGCATCTTTAAAAGTAGAAATAGTGTCTTCTAAACCAACTTTATCATCTGTTAAGCTTACACACATCATAGCATGTATAGACTGAAATCCTTCATTATGCACTTGATTATGTAATGCCGTAATATCACTATAACCTATAATCCATTTTGGTTTTTTATTGAATTTAGTATAATCTAATTTATCAAGAATTCTAACCGTTCCATAACCTCCTCTAGCACACCAAATAGCTTTAATTTTAGGATCATCTAAAGCCTTCTGAAAATCTTCACAACGCTCATCATCTGTACCTGCAAAATGATTGGCTTGACTAAACACATGTTTACCAACTACAACATTTAAATTCCAGCTTTTAAGTAAAGCCTTAGCTTGCTCAATTTCATCAGTTCTGTTTTTTAAAATTCCTGAAGGTGCAACAATAGCGACTGTATCACCTGCTTTTAAATATGGTGGCTGTATCAATTTATTCTCTTGTTTAGTTGCTAATTTAGCTTGTGCTGAAATATTCATCTTCCCAAAGAAAAAAACAACACAGCATAACGCAATTATTATTCTGCTTTTTGACATATTGTAAATGTACATTTTTTTTCTAAATCCCTTTCAAAATGTGTACTTTTGTGGCTTCAAAAAAGAAACAAAAATGTCAAAACGATATACCATTACAGCTGCATTACCTTACACCAATGGCCCAATACATATTGGACATTTAGCAGGTGTTTATGTGCCAGCAGATATTTATGCACGTTACCTTCGCTTAACAGGAAATGATGTAGCCTTTATTTGTGGAAGTGACGAACATGGAGTGCCAATTACTATTAAAGCAAAAAAAGAAGGTGTAACACCTCAAGATATTGTAGATAAATATCATGCTATAATTAAAAAATCGTTTGAAGATTTTGGAGTTTCTTTTAATAATTACTCACGTACATCTGCAAAAATTCATCATGATACTGCTCAAAATTTCTTTAAAACGCTTTACGACAAAGGTGAGTTTATTGAAGAAGTCACTGAACAATTGTATGATGAAAAAGCTGATCAGTTTTTAGCAGATAGATTTGTAACTGGAACATGCCCTAAATGTAGTAATGAAGAAGCTTATGGTGACCAATGTGAAAAATGTGGAAGCAGTTTAAATGCTACAGATTTAATAAACCCGAAGTCTGCAATTACTGGAAACGTACCTACTCTTAAGCAAACCAAACACTGGTTTTTACCTTTAGACAAACATGAGGCTTTTTTAAAAGAATGGATTTTAAAAGGACATAAAAAAGATTGGAAACCTAATGTGTACGGACAAGTAAAATCTTGGATTGATGATGGATTACGTCCGCGCGCAGTAACCAGAGATTTAGATTGGGGAATTCCTGTACCTGTTGAAGGTGCTGAAGGAAAAGTACTTTACGTGTGGTTTGATGCCCCAATTGGCTACATTTCTGCAACCAAAGAATGGGCAGAACGTGTAGGTAAAGATTGGGAGCCTTATTGGAAAGATGAAAACACTAAATTAGTTCACTTTATAGGAAAAGATAATATTGTGTTTCACTGTATTATTTTCCCTGCAATGTTAAAAGCCGAAGGAAGTTATATATTACCAGATAATGTGCCTGCGAATGAGTTTTTAAATTTAGAAGGCAACAAATTGTCAACTTCTAAAAATTGGGCTGTTTGGTTACCTGAATATTTAGAAGATTTTCCAAATCAACAAGATGTGTTACGTTATGCATTAACTGCAAATGCACCAGAAACAAAAGATAACGACTTTACTTGGGCAGATTTTCAGGCAAAAAATAATAATGAACTTGTAGCCATTTTTGGAAACTTTATTAATCGTGTTGTGGTATTAACTGATAAATACTACAACGGAATTGTGCCATCACCTTCTAATTTTACTCAAGTTGATGAAGAAGTATTGGCTGCTATAAAAGCATATCCAGATGTTATTGCAAGCTCTATTGAAAGATACAGATTTAGAGAAGCAAGCCAAGAATTAATGAATTTAGCTAGACTTGGTAACAAATATTTAGCAGATGAAGAGCCTTGGAAAGTCATCAAAGTAGATGAAGAACGCACCAAAACTATTATGTTTGTTGCTCTTCAAATTGCAAGTGCTTTAGCTACTTTAAGTGAACCTTTTTTACCGTTTACATCAGATAAATTAAAGAATATTCTATCTGTCACATCGAGTGAAGTTCATATGTCATGGGAAGATATTAGCACTAAAAACGTGTTACTCCCAACGGGTCATCAAATTGGAAAAGCCGAGTTGCTTTTCTCAAAAATTGAAGATGAAGCTATCCAACAACAACTAGACAAACTTATAGCAAGTAAAAAAGCTAATGAAGCTGCAAACAAAGCTGTAGAGCCTCAAAAAGACACAATAACTTACGATGACTTTTCAAAATTAGATATTAGAGTTGGTACTATTTTAGAAGCTGAAAAAATGCCTAAAGCTAATAAGCTACTGGTTTTAAAAGTAGATACAGGAATAGATATAAGAACTATTGTTTCAGGTATTGCAGAAAGTTTTTCTGCCGAAGAAGTTATTGGTAAAAAAGTAACAGTTTTGGTGAATTTAGCTCCAAGAGCTTTACGTGGTGTTGAAAGTCAAGGTATGATTTTAATGACTGAAAATGCTGAAGGCAAATTAGTATTTGTAAATCCTGATGACAAATCTGTTGCTAACGGATTACATATAAGTTAGTAATTATTTAAAAATAGAAACTTATCTTTTCCTTGTGGTAAACAAAAAGCATAAGATACTTGGTGAATACTTATCATTAATTGTAATGACTTGTATTACCATTATGGCTATTTATAGTAAACAAATTACTGTATTTTATATTATTTATTTGTTTTGGTGTGATGAGTTTTTAAAAACGATTTTTGATGGTTTGCGATATCGATTTAAAAAAGAGCAAATACAAAACCCAACAAACTATATTTTAAATATTAAAAACAGATTTTTTATGCTTTTAATTTATTTAGTATTTATTATAGTCTGTTTTGGTTTAATACTAGACTGGAACAATACTGATTTAATTTTAGGCAATTTTGAAGTATTCTTTTTTAAGAATACTCTTTTTAATATTAGCTTAATTACATTCTTGTTACGTGAAATTTATTTGTACAAAAACAATCAGTTCATTTTAAATTCTCATCACCTGCTTTCAAGTGGTATTATTACGCTTCATATATCGCTTATTTTAGGAATAATGCTCTCTTTTTTAATTAAAAAGGAATTTGTTGTTTTTGAAAATTATGTAGCTGTATTTGCTATTATCCCTTTTTTATTGTTAAAGTTGTATTTTGAGATACAAGAAATAAAATACAATTCAAAAGAGGCTTAAAAATAAGTTTTAATTGGTGGTTTTTAGTTCTCCATTTTCCCAATAACCTTTACTTTGTATTGCTCCAGATTTATTAAAGTAAGCTCCTAAGCCATGTCGTTTGCCGTTTGAAAACGCGCCTCTATAAATAGTGCCAGAAGAACCGTAATACTCTTCACCTTGGCCATTTCCTAAATTGTTATAATACTCACCAGTATATATATTTCCTGAAGCCCAAGTATAACCACCAACATAGTTTCTATTATTGTTTGAAAAAAATCCAGTGTAAATATCACCATTAGAATATTTATAAGAACCAAAACCATTAACACAATCACCAATACAATTGCCAATTAATTTTTGATCCTTAAAATCTTGAGTAAGCATATTTCTTGTTTGTTTTCCATTTTCGTAATATCCAGCTTGAAACACTATTCCTTTTTCAATATAATAACCATAGCCATGTTGATAACCTGATTTCCAAAAACCAATGTAGCTTTGCTTTAATTTTACCCATTCATAGTAACCATATCCATCTCTAAATCCATCTTTAAATGTCCCTTGATAATATCCAGATCCATCATTAAATACTTCTTTTCCGTAACCATTGGCTTTCCCGTTTTTAAAAAACCCAACAATATTAGATTTTGACAATTTTAGTTCGCCATAGCCATCAGTGCAATTGCCCGAAACGCAATAAGAATCTGGAGTTATTGGTGCTTTTACATTAGTTTCTGTTACATTATTTTGATTAGAGTTTGATTGCTCTAATGTGTAAGTATCTGTTTTATTATTATAAGCTCTTCCAGGATATACAGTTGCATCAAGTGCATTTTTATAATTAGGAAAATAATATTTAGGCTCATTGTTTTTAAAAAGAACAATATCATTATTGTTGTAAGCAAAAGTATGTTCAGCACTTGACAAAATCTTCCCTTTTTCAACATAAAAAATGCCGTCATTACCTTTTAAGAAAAATAAATTTTCTTTGGAGTTAACCTCTTGTAAAGGGTAAAAACTAAATTTTTCATTAGGATTGAATTTACAAAACAATGTTTTATCAATAAACTCATCATAACATATGTAGTTATTATATTGATTATAAACTATTAGGCTGCTTTTTCTTAAATATAACGCATTTACAAGCGATGTGCCTTTGTAACATAATTGCTCAAAAGATTCTGAAAAATCCAAAAATGAATGTGCATCTATATAAACTTTTGAGAATACTTGTTTTTTTCCTGACTTTGTATCGTTAAATGCATCTTCTATAATTAAGTATTTTTCTTTAAAAGGATCATAAATCATTAAATCTTTTCGGTTAATCACTTTTGTAAACAAAATCCCTACACGTTTATTATTAATGTAAAACTTGCAATCATAAAGAAAATTAATTGAGCCATAGCTTGGCTTTTCATAAACTAGAGAAATTTCATTTGCCTTGTTTTCAACTTCACTATAAAACAAAGTTTCTCCAATAAAAGGTGATATTAAGTTACCATATTTATCATAGTTATTATTAAACCTATTATCATCTTTCCCTATCAAATGTCCATTTTTATAAATTAAGATTGATTGTGTTATTGGTGATTTTGATAAATCTTTTTCTGTAATAAGCAACTCTTCTCCTTTTTTCTGATAACTATACTCTTTAGTTACTCCGCTTACCACACTTTTAATGAGTCTATTATTAATATCATAATCATAAACCGCATTATAACCTTTGGTATTTGTAACCTTAGTTAGTAATCCTTTATTGTTATATGTATATGATTGTGTTTGCACACCTGATGAAGCATAGGTCATCTTTGAAATATAGCCTTGGCTATTAAACTCAAACAATCTACCAGACGTATCTGCATAAAGCTGATTGTTTTTATATAAAAAGCTTTCTGTGCTAAATTGATTTTCAAAAATCATTAAGCCTTCTTTAGAAAACATTTGCTTTCGATTAGCATAAATATCCCCTTTTAAGTTAAAATGCTCAAGTTTATATTCAAATGCAATTGGGTTTAAAGGAGCATTAACCCAATCTGTTTTTTGGGAATATATACTCATAGAAATAAAAAGTACGATTAAAGTAAGAATAGCTTTCATAAAAATCTTATTGTTGTTTATAACAAAATTATTATTCAAACGTATTTCACACCATACGATGAATGTCGTATATTTTAAACTAACTATCTTTACGCTTTCAATTTTAAAGTATCCCAAAATGCATTTGATTTCCTATATAAAGACTAATACACAACTTCCTGAAACGTCAATAAAAAACACTGTCGATTTATTAAACGAAGATTGTACAATTCCTTTTATTTCTCGTTACCGAAAAGAACGTACAGGAAATTTGGACGAAGTTCAAATTGGCGAGATCGTAAAATATAAAGAGCTTTTTGAAACTTTAGAAAAGCGAAAAATTGCCATTTTAAAAGCTATTGAAGAACAAGATGCTTTAACAGATGAGTTAAAGCATAAAATAGTAGCTGCACAAGATATAACAACACTTGAAGATTTATACTTACCATTCAAAAAAAGCAGAAAAACAAAAGCAGACACTGCACGACAAAACGGATTAGAGCCATTGGCGAAAATTATTATGTCACAAAATGCAAATGATGTCGAATCAATTGCATTTAAATATGTAAAAGGTGAAATAACTTCTATAGATGATGCTTTAGAAGGTGCTCGATATATTATTGCTGAATGGATTAACGAACGTACAGATATTAGAAACAATATTCGTCATCAGTTAGAGCGCTTTGCTATGATATCAACCAAAGTAGTAAAATCGAAAGCTGATGATGAAAATGCTCAAAAATTTAGAGATTATTTTGATTGGGAAGAATCATTAAGCCGAATTCCGTCGCATAGATTATTGGCTATTTTACGTGCCGAAACCGAAGGATATATTAAAACAAAAATAGCTATTGACGACGAAAAAGCAATAGCAAAAATTGAAGACCGAATCATTCGTTCTAGTAATGATTGTGCAGAACAATTAGAAATTGCTATTAAAGATGCTTATAAACGATTGTTACTTCCTGCGTTATCTAACGAAGCTCTACAAATAGCTAAAGAAAAAGCAGATGCTTCAGCAATTACTGTGTTTGCAAAAAACCTAAAACAACTTTTACTAGGTTCTCCTTTAGGAGAAAAACGTGTTTTGGCAATCGATCCAGGATTTAGAACAGGTTGTAAAGTGGTATGTTTAGATGCTCAAGGAGGATTATTATATAACGAAACTATTTATCCGCATCCTCCAAAAAGTGACAGTGCTGGAGCCATAAAAAAAATAAGCTCGTTAACCGAAGCTTATCAAATTGAAGCTATCGCTATTGGTAACGGAACTGCTTCAAGAGAAACAGAATCGTTGATTAGACGTATTCATTTTAAAAACGACATTCAGGTATTTGTTGTGAGCGAAGCTGGAGCAAGTATTTATTCGGCTTCAAAAATTGCACGTGATGAATTCCCTAATTATGATGTCACAGTAAGAGGTTCAGTCTCTATTGGAAGACGTTTACAAGACCCTTTAGCTGAATTGGTTAAAATCGATGCAAAATCGATTGGCGTTGGGCAATACCAACATGATGTGGACCAAACGAAACTTAAAAAAGAGTTAGATACTGTTGTTGAAAGTTGTGTGAATGCTGTTGGTGTTAATATTAATACTGCAAGTACTTCGCTGTTAAGTTATGTATCTGGAATTGGGCCTAAATTAGCAGAAAACATTGTGACCTATAGAGATGAAAATGGTGCGTTTGCATCAAGAAATGATATAAAAAATGTGCCTCGTTTGGGAGGAAAAGCTTTTGAGCAAGGCGCAGGGTTTTTAAGAATTAAATCTGCCAAAAATCCATTAGATGATTCATCAGTTCATCCTGAAAGTTATAACATCGTTGAAAAAATTGCTAAAGATATAGGTAAAAACGTATCTGATTTAATTGGTAGTAAAGAGCAACTACAGAAAATAGATTTACAAAAATACTGTACAGAATCAGTTGGGTTACCAACACTTCAGGATATTGTAAAAGAATTAGAAAAGCCAGGTTTGGACATTCGACAACAAGCCAAAGTGTTTACTTTTAATCAGAATATAAAAAGTATAAACGACCTACAAGAAGGGCAACTATTACCAGGAATCGTCAACAATGTAACCAATTTTGGGGCATTTGTTGATGTAGGGATTAAGGAAAGCGGACTAATTCACGTATCTAATTTATCTGACTCATTTGTAAGCGATGTTAATGAGCATGTAAGTTTACATCAGCAAGTGATTGTTAAAGTTTTAGAAGTCGATATTCCACGTAAGCGAATTCAGCTGAAGTTACATAAATAATTACGCCGAATTACGACTCGCATTGATGTTTCCAAAGAGTGAACGTGTTACCAATTTTTCATAAATTTCAATTTGTGATTTATCTGGAGTTTTTTCTTTCTGAAGCTCTTGAATTTTCTTTAAAGCATACTGCTGAATCGTCAGTAATGGTAAAACTATAGATTCACGAATATCAATCGAAGCTTTACCTGCTGGTTCTTCTTCCATTAAGTTTTTGTAGCCTGTTAATTTTAAAAGCAAACGTTTAGTGGTTTCGTATTCTGAATAAATAATATTCCAAAATTCACCAAATTCATCATCTTCTGACATGTATTTTGTTAAATCAAAAAAGGATTTAGATAAAGACATCATACTATTTTCAATTAAAGTTCTAAAGAAACTTGATTCTTGAAATAGCTGTTTTACTTTATCAAACTGATGTTTGTCTTCATAGTGTTTTAATGCTGTTCCTACACCAAAAAATCCAGGGACGTTTTGTTTTAATTGACTCCAACTGCCAACAAATGGAATAGCACGCAAATCTTCAAACACTAATGCGTCAGATTTTCCTCTTTTAGATGGACGACTACCTATATTGGTTTTAGCATAATATTTTAATGTGCTCATTCGCTCCAAATATGGCACAAACATCGGATGGCTTTTAAAGTTTACATAGGCCTCATAACTCTTATGAGCTAAATCATCCATAACCTTTACATTCTGTTTAGACATTTGTAAGTTGGTTTCATTCAATCGATTTAAAATACCAGAACTAATTAACTGTTCTAAATTATATTGAGATGAATCTAAAGTTCCAAAATTTGAGCTTATGGTTTGACCTTGTATTGTTAATTGCACTTCTTTATCTTCAATAGTTGGTCCTAAAGATGCATAAAATTGATGTGTTTTTCCGCCTCCTCTAGCTGGTGGACCACCACGACCATCAAAGAAAAGAACTGTAACACCGTATTTTCTAGATACTTCAGTAAGGTGTTCTTTAGCCTTGAAAATGCCCCAATTTGCCATTAAATAGCCTCCATCTTTAGTACCATCACTAAATCCTAACATAATGGTTTGTTTATTGCCTCGCTTTTTTAGATGTTTACTGTAAGTTGGATTTGTATATAATTCCTCCATAACCGCTGGTGCATTTTCCAAATCGGTTATAGTTTCAAATAAAGGTCCAATATCTACTGTCAATTCATCTTCAAAGGCAACTAATTTCAACATAGCATATAATTGCATTACATTGAGTGTAGTTTGATTATTACTTATAATATAACGACAGCAGGCTTGCTCACCATTAGATTCTTGAATGGTTTTTATGACTTTCATTGTATTAAGAGCCTTTAAAACATCGTCATCTTTTATTAAGTTTAAATCAATTTTACCTTTTACATTTGAGAGTAATTTAACCTGCTCTTTTTCTGATAATTTATGATAATTCTTTGGAAATATATTACTTCCAGAATCTATCAAAACATTAACCATTGCATTAAAAACCGAGTCATGTGCACGACTGTCTTGCCTAATATCTAAAATGGCAAAATGGTAGCCAAAGAGCTTGGTTTTGTTTATTAAACTTTGAATATCATTGAGATACAATGATTGATGTTCTTTTATAATAATCGATTTTACAGCTTCGAGTTCAGCTACAAAATCATGTAACTCTATGTAGTGTTGTGCTGTTTGACTAATACTACTTTCATAGAGTTTGGTTTCTAAATAAGATAAACGCTCTTCAACACCTCTAAAGGTTAATTTTCGTTTAAGCTGTCGAATGTCTCTATAATAGTTTTTTAAAATAGTATGCTTTAAACGCTGTGAAACCCTTAAGGTAATTTCTGGTGTTACAAACGGATTTCCGTCTCTGTCGCCACCTGGCCAAAATCCAATATTAATAATGTCATTTGATAATGGTTTGTCTTCAAAAATGTTTTGTTGAATATAATCGAAAATTGTTCCAAAAGATTTATAAAATACATTTTCTAAATACCAAATGAGGCTCACAGCTTCATCATAAGGCGTGGGTTTTTGATGTTTGAAAAAAGGTGTTTTCCCTAATTGTGCTAACAAATCGTTAATGGTTAATAAATCATTCTTCTTAATAGCTTCAGTTAAATCTGTAATAATTCCTAAAACTGCTCCTGGATAAAATTGTGTTGGATGAGCAGTTAAAACAATTCTAACCTTAAATTCTTCTAAATACTGTCGCAAAATTTCAAGTTTTTGTTCGGAACTAGCAGACTCTTTTAAACTTCTTAAGGTTCCTATTCCATCCATATTATTTACGATTGGAAAAGAAGCATCTTCAATAGCATCGAACAATACTACTTGTCTTTCTATGTATTGAATAAAGCGAAACAGCAAACTCAATTGACTTTCTTTGCTTCGTCGTGCTTGGTATTTCTTGAAAAACGTATCTACTATTGTTGTTGGGTTGTCACCTTGTGCAAACCCTTTTTGACAAGTTTCATGAAACAATGGCAACAACACTCCAGTTTTTGTAATCGTATCGAATGGAAGTGTCATAAAGATACTGTTATAAATTTGGTATCTTGATAATACATTTTGTTGAAACCTTACTAGCTTTGGTTGAGTAGACATATAATTTTATTTACTTATAAAAGTACTAATTAATGTTATTATGAAGTATATGATTATTTTCTGATTTGTAATTAAATAAAAAAGGCTCACAATTGTGAGCCTTTACCAAATAATCAAAATGATTATTTACTTAACATAAGCAATTCGTTGCAAACAACTTCGGTTGTATATCGTTTAATACCTTCTTTATCTTCCCAAGAACGCGTAGTTAATTTCCCTTCTATGGCAATTTCTTTGCCTTTTTGTAAATATTTCTCAACTAAACTAGCTGTCTTTCCCCAGGCAACTACATTATGCCATTGAGTGTCTGTTACCTTTTCTCCTTGTGCATTTTTATAGCTTTCATTTGTAGCTATAGAAAATTTTGCAAGCATTTTTCCTGATTCTAAATTGATAATTTCTGGATCGTTTCCTAGATTTCCAATCAACTGTACTTTGTTTTTTAGCGTGTTCATAATTATAAATTTTAATGTTAAACAGTTAATACTATTGAACCTTCATCGATTCAACACTGCAAATATGAAACAGCCACCAAATTTTATTCGGTTATTAACTATTTAAACTCGTTTGTAAATGTTTGTAGTCGTTTGTAAACGAATATTTTGTATATTACCACTTGTAAACAAACCTCTATGGAATATAGCATTGAGAAAAGTCTTGAGATTTTAAAACAAACTCCTAAAACATTAAATTCACTTTTATCTAATTTATCTGATGAATGGATTTTTTGTACTGAAGGTGATAATACTTGGAGTGCTTTTGATATAGTTGGACATTTAATTCATGGCGAAAAAACAGATTGGATTCCTAGAATGAACATTATATTAAGTCATTCAGAAAATAAAACGTTTCAACCCTATGATAGATTTGCTCAATTTGAAAACTCAAAAGGTAAACATCTAAAACAATTGCTAAACGAATTTTCAGATTTAAGACATAAAAATATAGAATACTTAAAGTCCTTAGCTATAACAGAAGCGCAATTAAACCTAAAAGGGAAACATCCTGAATTAGGCGAAGTAACCTTAAAGGAATTATTGGCTTGTTGGGTAGCACACGATTTAGGTCATATTGCACAAATAGCCAGAGTCATGGCAAAACAATATAAAAATGAAGTTGGACCTTGGGTAGAATATCTTCCTATTTTAACAAAATGATAAATCATGAAAAAAGAATGTCCAGAATGCGGTGAAAAAATTGTTGGCAGAATTGATAAAAAATTCTGCAGTGATGCTTGCCGAAACTCTTACAACAATCGAGTAAATAAAGAAAGTAAAAACTTAATTAGAAACACTAATAATAGATTACGCAAAAATTACAGAATATTAGAAGATTTAAATCCTGATAAAAAAACAAAAACATCAAGATCAAAACTAATTGAAAAGGGTTTTGACTTTAATTATTTTACAAGCATTTATACTACTAAAGCAGGAACTGTTTATTACTTTGTTTATGATCAAGGCTATTTACCTTTAGAAGATGATTACTTTGCTTTGGTTAAACGAGAATAATATTATTTCCAATTCTGGCCTTTAAGTTTTAAAGCAGCAATTAAAATATCTTTTTGACTAATCTGGCCTATTAATTTTCCGTTTTCAACTATTGGAAATCGTCGTCTTTTAGATTCTAAAAATTTATTTGCAGCATCAAAAACATTCATGTTCCCATCAATAGTTTCAACGTTTTTAATCATTCTATTTTCAACATTATCTTGAGCCATAGGCATATTATAATATCTGCTATCACTAATTTGTTTCAGGCAATCTCCTTCAGATATAATTCCAACAAGCTCATTATTTTCATTAACAACTGGTCCTCCAGAAATTTTATTTTTTATTAATCCATCAATAACTTCTTCAACAGACTGTTCTGGTTTAAATGTAATGAGGTTAGTAGTCATATAATCTCTCACCTTAAAAGGAATAGATTCTGACTCCTTTTGCTGTTGCTTTCTTGCGCCTTGAAAACTTTTAATTCCCATAATAAACATGTTTTAGTGAACTTAAATTTACTGAAAATAAGGCAATTAAACTAACATTAATATCTATGAGATTATTTTGTATTTTTATAAAACCAACTAACACTTCCAACTATGCTTAAAAAAATAACTGCTTTCCTTCTAATTATTTTAGCAATCTATTTAAGTTATTCGGCTTTAATGCCAAGTAAAATTTCTGGTTTAGATGCACCAAAAAATTCATTTTCTACTGAAAGAGCTTTAGTTCATCTTAAAGCCATTAGTAAAAAACCACATTATATAGGTTCTCCTGAGCATGAAAATGTTAGAAACTATATTGTAAAATCTCTAAATGATTTAGGCTTAGAAACAGAAATACAAGATGAATATTCGTTTACCGATTGGGGAACAATTACCAAACCAAAAAATATACTAGCGAGAATAAAAGGTAGTGATAATTCTAAAGCTTTATTATTACTCACACATTACGACAGTAATCCGCATTCATCCTTTGGGGCAAGTGATGCTGGCTCTGGAGTTGTGACTATTTTAGAAGGTTTACGTGCTTTTTTAAGTGAAAATAAACAACCTAAAAATGATATTATAATTCTTATTACTGACGCCGAAGAGCTTGGCTTAAATGGCGCAGATACTTTTGTAAACAAACACCCTTGGGCTAAAGATGTAGGATTGGCTTTAAATTTTGAAGCTCGTGGAAGTGGAGGACCAAGTTATATGCTAATTGAAACCAATGGTGGAAATCAAAATCTTGTTAATGAATTTGTAAAAGCTAATCCAGATTATCCTGTAGCTAATTCTTTAGCATATAGTATTTATAAAATGCTACCTAACGATACAGATTTAACTCGCTTTAGAGAAGATGGAGATATTGACGGGTTTAATTTCGCTTTTATTGATGACCATTACGATTATCATACTGCACTAGATAATTATGATCGTTTAGATAGAAACACACTAGAACATCAAGGCACTTATTTAATGCCATTACTTCACCATTTTTCTAATGCTAATTTAAATAATCTAAAAAGTGATGCTGACGATGTTTACTTTAATGTGCCATTGTTTAAAACTATTAGTTATCCGTTTTCTTGGATTTTGCCTATGCTTATTCTAGCAATATTAATATTTATCGCACTGGTTTTTTATGGAATTAATAAACGTACATTAGACTCAAAGCATATGGCTGCTGCATTCCTTCCAGGAATTGCTGCGGTTTTAATTAATGGGCTAGTTGGCTATTTTGGCTGGAAGGCTTTATTAGCAATCTACCCACAATATGGTGAGATTTTACATGGTTTCCCTTATAATGGACATTTATATATTTGGGCTTTTGCTTTGTTTTCAACTGGTGTTTGTATGTGGCTTTATAACAAGGTTTATAAGCCCGAAAACACTGCAAGCTTAGTTGTGCCTCCTTTATTTTTATGGTTAGTAATATGTGGTGTTATAGCTTTTAAACTTAAAGGCGCAAGCTTTTTTATTATTCCAGTATACTTTGGATTAATAAGCCTATTTGTTTTAGTAAGACAAAAGCATCCTAACATTATACTTATGGCTTTATTACTGTTCCCTGCATTAATGATTTTATCGCCATTTATAAAAATGTTTCCTGTTGGGTTAGGCTTAAAAATGCTAATAGCAACTACACTTTTAGTTTCATTAATATTTTCTTTATGTATTTCTGTTTTTGGATTTTCTAGATATAAAAATAGATGGGCTTATGCACTATTTCTTGCCTCACTAGGCTTTTTTATAACTGCACATTTTCAATCTGGATTTAATGAAGAAAGACCAAAACCTAACAGTTTGGTTTATATTTTAGATGCTGATAATGACTCTGCAATTTGGGGAACTTACGATACTATTTTAGACGATTGGACAAAAACATATTTAACAGATAATCCTGATACTTCTGATAATATAAAGAAAACAACTTTTGGAAGTAAATATGATACAGGTTTTACATTTAGTAAAAAAGCTAACATAAAACCATTAGATCAACCTTATATAGACAAGCAAAAAGACACAATTATTGATAATGTTAGACATATAAAATTATTTATTTCACCTCAACGATATGTAAATCGTTTAGAGTTTTTTGCAGATTCAACTAATCAATTTTTATCATTTAATATAAATGGGTTAGACGTGCAAAAAGCCAAAGGTGAAAACTCGGTATTTAAAAAGCGAAAAAGTAATAGACTGTTTGGTTTTTATGTGGCTGATGATAATCATTTAGAGTTAGAATTTACAACTCCAGCTTCTCAAAAAACTGAGATAATGTTATATGAAGCTTCATTTGATATGTTAGAAAACGACATGTTTAATGTTACTAAACGACCAAAAACAATGATTCCAAAACCATTTGTACTAAATGACGCTGTAATTATTAAAAAGAAAATTACTATTGAATAAACAAATAAGTATAATTGGTTGTGGCTGGTTAGGTTTGCCTCTAGCTAATGAATTAATTAAAGATACATATATAGTAAAAGGCTCAACAACTACAACCAATAAATTAAGCGTGTTAAAAGCGGTAAACATTGAACCTTATATTATAGAGTTTACCAAAGATGGTATTAATGGTGATATAAAAAATTGTCTTTCTGGCAGTGATATTTTAATCTTAAATGTGCCTCCTGGTTTGAGGAAACAACCTGAGATAAATTTTGTAAACCAAATTGAATATCTAATTCCGTATATTGAAAATTCATCAATACAAAAGTTAATCTTTATAAGCTCTACCTCTGTTTATTCTGATGAAGAATCAATTCCAATAATTACTGAAAAATCAATCCCAAAACCAGAAACAGAATCTGGGAAGCAGCTTTTAATCATAGAAAATTTACTTCAAAATAATAAACATTTTCAAACAACTATTATCCGTTTTAGTGGTTTGTATGGCGAAGACAGACATCCAGCAAAATCATTATCAGGAAAAATTAATCTTAAAAATCCTGAAGCTCCAGTTAATTTAATCCACTTGAATGATTGCATAGGCATTATTAAATCGGTTATAAAAAACAATGTTTGGAACAACAAGTTTAATGCATCTACTACACCACATCCTTCAAGAAAAAATTATTATACATCAGTCTGCAATTCATTAAATTTACCTGTTCCTAAATTTGATGAAAGTATGATAAACAAAGGAAAAATTATAAACTCAGATAAACTGGTACAACTTTTGAATTATAGCTTCAAAATAAAACTATAATATTTGCATCCTTTTATGATTTAATGTTATTAATTTTTATAGTTTTAGCCCATTAAAATTTAAACAGATGAAATGCTACTTACTACTATTTAGAAAACCAACCTAAATAATGATTTAGCATTGCATTTGACTTTTAAAAAACGAATAAATATTATCAGATGAAAAAGATTTTACTTTTACTTGTTGTTATGTCTTCATTTAGCTTAACAGCACAAAACAAAACAGAGCTTAAAAAGCATTTTGAGGCTTATTATAAACAAATGAAATCTCAAGGAGACATACAAGGTGTTATTAATGCTATGACACACTTAGATGTATTAGAACCTAGTCAAGCACGTAAAGATACTTTAGCTTACATTTATGTGTCTGAAGGAAGAAATTTAGAAGCTTTAAATACAATAGGTATAGAAAAAAATGCTACAGATTCAGATATAAATACTGAAGTTAAGGCTATTGCTTTAAACGCTTTAAACCAACCTAAGCGTGCTTTAGAGTTTTACAATATTTTGTTTGATAAAAACAAAACTCCACAGTTAGCTTATGAAATTGCTGATTTAAACACTCAAATAGGAGATTTTGCTACAGCAAAAACAAAAATTGAATATGGTTTAGCTAATGTGAAGGATGATATGAAGCGTGCTTTTTATGAAACACAACAACCTTATGAAACCTCTTTAAAGGCTGCTTTTTTATACTTAAAAGCTCTTGTTATCTTTAATGAAGATAAAGATAACAATGTTGAAACTGCACTAGCAACTTTGAATCATGCTTTAGTTATAGACCCTAATTTTAATATGGCTATCATTAGTAAAGAAGCTTTACTTTCAAGAAAAAAAGGAGAATAAATAATAGATTTTATATAAAAAAAGCAGCCAATAGGCTGCTTTTTTTGTTCTCTATATTTTTGGTTTATTACCAAATTCTAACTCGTTTTTCTGGAGCTAAATACATTTTATCTCCTTCTTTAATATCAAACGCTTCATAAAACGCATCAATGTTTTTTAACGGTTGTGTAGCTCTATACATTCCTGGAGAATGTGGATCGGTTTTAATACGTGTTCTAAGAGCTTCTTCTCTCATTAAGGTTCTCCATACAGTTGCCCAGCTCATAAAGAAACGTTGTTCTGCAGTAAAACCATCAATTTTTTCTGGTCTTCCATTCTCTTTAAAACTTCTTTGTAGTCCATCATAAGCACCAAGAACTCCTCCTAAATCTCCAATGTTTTCTCCAAGTGTGAATTTACCATTAATGTAAACACTATCTAAAACTTCAATTTGGCTATACTGTTCTGCTAAAGCATCACCACGTTTAGTAAACTCTTCTAAATCTTTTGGAGTCCACCAATTTTTTAAGTTTCCATTAGCATCAAAACGTGCTCCAGAATCATCAAATGCGTGAGATATTTCGTGACCAATAACGGCTCCAATTCCTCCATAATTTACAGCATCATCAGCAGTATAATTATAAAAAGGTGGTTGTAAGATTGCTGCTGGAAATACAATTTCATTATTTAATGGGTTAAAATAAGCATTCACTGTTTGTGGTGCCATTCCCCATTTCTTTTTATCAACTGGCTCATTTATTTCAGAGTAACTCTTTTTAGTTGCCCAATCTGTTACTGCTAAAATATTTTCTGTATAGCTATTACCTTCTTTTATTTGAAGTTTAGAATAATCTTCCCATTCATCTGGGTAAGCAATTTTAACAGTGAATTTATCTAATTTTTCAACTGCTTTTTTCTTTGTTTCATCAGTCATCCAATCTAAAGCCATTATTCTATCTTGGAACGCTGCAATAATGTTTTTAATCATTTTTTCAGCCTTAGCTTTAGCTTCTGGTGGAAACTTAGCTTCAACATATAATTGCCCAATAGCTTCTCCTACAGAATTATCAACAGTTCCTAAAGCTCTTTCTTCAGCAGGACGCATTGCTTTATCTCCATTTAAAGTTTTGCTATAAAAATCCCAATTTGCTTTTTCAATTGGTGTACTTAATAAACCAGCTGCTCCATTTAAAGTAGACCAACGTGTTAATGTTTTTAAATCTTCAACATTTGTTTCCTTTAAAAATGTTTCTAGAGCAGTCATGTATTTTGGTTGCAAAACTATAACTGTATCTAATTGTTTTTCAACACCTAAATCTGCAATAAACTTTTTCCAATTAATACTAGAAGTCATGCTTTGCAATTCGCTCATAGATCTTGGGTTATTAAAATTACGTGCATCTCTGCTTTGTACTTTGTCTAATCTTGGGCTAGCAAGCTTAGTCTCTAATGCTAATATTTTTTGTGCATCAACACGAGCTTTAGATTCATCAACACCAATAAACTTGAACATTCTAACAATATGATCAACATATTGCTGGCGTATTTCTTTAGATTTATCATCTTGATCTAAGTAATAATCTCTATCAGGTAAACCTAAACCACCAGGCACTATATAAGCTGCGTTAACCTTACTATTGCTTAAGTTTGGAAATGAAGCTAATCCCATAAATGGTGCAGAAATAGCATTACTAGATGCAATTGCTGTTTGTAAATCTGATAAGTTTTTAACTGCATTAATTCTATCTAGATAAGGTTGCAATGGAGTAATTCCTGCTTTATTTCTAGCAACAGTATCTAATTCAGATTCAAATAATAACAATGCTTTCTTTTGATCTGTACCATCAGCATATGTACCCAACTCTTTTGAAGTCTTTACAATGTCTAATACATCTTGTCTTGTAGATTTACGTAAAACGCCAAAACCTCCCCAAGTAGATTCATCTTCTGGTATTGTAGTGTGTTTCTCCCAATTACCATTTACATACTTGTAAAAATCGTCTTTTGGACTTACCGAAGTGTCCATATTCTCTAGAATGATTCCTGGAATTTTTTCTGTCATTGCAGTATCTTTTTTCGGCTCTTCTTTACATGCAACTAAAGCAATAAAAGCAAAACCAGAAACTGCCAACATCATTTTAATATTGGTTTTATTCATAATTTATATAGTTTAATGGATTTCATGAATGCGAAGCATTTCATAGTTATTAAATATTTGATTTATATAAAATTAGTTATTTATTAGAAGGTTAAACCTCTAAATTGTTACATCTTAACAAAACATTAAGAAAAATGAAAATTAGAACTTACTGATTAGTAAGGTTTTTCAATAACTTGAGATTCAAACTCTAGTTTTTTATTAATTTGAAGATTCAAATTAGTAAAAGCAACGAAAAGGTCTTTAATATCTTTTAACACTACCTTCTTGTCAATATTATCAAGATTTGCAGAATCATGGAGTTTTAAAAGTTTAGTTTCTAAAACTGTTATTCTAGAATCTATGGCTGGCGATTTTATTGTTGCAGGAGTTTCAGCTTTAAAATCGTTTATAAATGTTTTAAAAATTGCTTCTTCATCTTTAAAAAAAGAGAAGTTTGCGTTTTTAAGTAAGTCAATATTTGTTGAAAGATCTTGGTATTTTTGCCAAGTATTTACTGCATTTTGTGAATCTGCACTAAGTAAATACTCAACATATTTAATTTTTTCAATATCCTCTTTGGTTATTTTCTGTTCCTCTTTGGTTGTTTCAATTATGGTAGTGTCAACAGCTTTAGGCTCTTGATTACAGCTAGAAACTAAAAAAATGAAAAAAGAAAAATAAATAAACTTCATAGGTATAATACTGTTCAATAGTTTACAAAGAGTAATATGGTGTAAATATAATTAAACTTAATTGTTATTGCTTTAGTATAATTTGGGTTTATTATGTTTTATAAACCTTTTATTCTTTTTATTTTTGATTAAAATTTAAACATATAATGGCGTCTAAAATATTAATTATAGGAGCATGTGGTCAAATTGGGTCGGAATTAACTTATAAATTGCGTGAAATTCATGGTGACGATAATGTAATTGCTAGTGATATTAGTTATAATAATCTTGATGTTGTAAACTCAGGAATTTTTGAAATTGTCGATGCTCAAGATTATGCTTCAATACTTATTTGCGTTGAAAAACATAAAATAGATACCATATATTTAATGGCTGCTATGCTAAGTGCCACAGGTGAAAAGTACCCAATGAAAGCATGGGATTTAAATATGAACTCACTGTTTCATGTACTAAACCTTGCCAAAGCAAAATATATAAGTAAAATATTCTGGCCATCTAGTATTGCTGTTTTTGGACCTACAACTCCTAAAGAAAACACACCTCAACATACAGTTATGGAGCCCTCAACAGTTTATGGAATAACTAAACAAGTTGGAGAACGTTGGTGCGAATATTATTTTGAAAAATATGATGTTGATGTTCGTAGTATTCGTTATCCAGGAATTATAAGTTGGAAAACATTACCAGGTGGAGGAACTACCGATTATGCTGTTGAAATATACCACAAAGCATTAAAGGATGGTACTTATGAGTCTTTTTTATCTGAAAACACCGAATTACCAATGATGTTTATGGATGATGCTATTGATGCTACTATTAAAATAATGGATGCTCCAGCAGATAATATAAGCATTAGGTCTTCATACAATTTAGCAGCAATGAGTTTTACTCCAAAAGAAATTGCCGAGTCTATTAAAAGTGAGTTAAAGGATTTTACTATTACTTACAAACCAGATTTTAGGCAACAAATTGCTGATAGCTGGCCAAAATCTATAGACGATAGCTACGCAAGAAAAGACTGGAACTGGAATCATAATTTTGATTTAAAACTAATAACTAAAGAGATGCTAACACAACTTAGTAAAAAATAAGTTTTTAAAAAAAAAGGCTTTACACAACGTAAAGCCTTTTTTTTTCTTATCCTGTTTCTAGTTTTAACCTCATAAAATTAAAAAAGACCTACATTTTCATGTAAGTCTTCTTTTCTCAAGTTGCTCCTCCTCTTGGGCTCGAACCAAGGACCCTCTGATTAACAGTCAGATGCTCTAACCAACTGAGCTAAGGAGGAAGGTGTTTTACCTTTTTTGAGGTTGCAAATATATTGTATTTTTTAATTTCAACAAATATATTTTTAAAAATTATTTTTATTTAAATATCGCTCTGAAAATGTCGTTACCATTAGCAAATAATACCAAAGCAATTAAAATGAAAAATCCAACCATTTGAGCGCGTTCTAAAAACTTCTCTGATGGCTTACGCCCAGAAATAATTTCATACAGTAAAAACATAACGTGACCACCATCTAAAGCAGGAATAGGTAATAAATTAAGTACTCCTAACATAATAGACAAAAAGGCTGTTAATACCCAAAATGCTTGCCAGCTCCATGTTCCTGGAAAGATATCATAAATAGCTTTAAAGCCTCCAACACCTTTATAAGCACCTGTACTTGGTGTAAAAATAGCTTTTAACTGTTCTCCATATGAAGAAATTTGTCCTGTGAATTTTGAAAAACCAGCACCAAAACTCTCTCCAAACGTATATTCAGTAGTTATTAAATCAAAATATCCTAATTCTGCAAAACGGCTTTCATCATAAGCTGGTCTAATACCTAACTCTGCTCTTTCATTAGTTTTTAAAGTTCTTTTTAAAGTGTTTTCTCCTCTAAGAATCTCTACTTCGATTGACGCATTTTTAAGATCTTTTTTTCTCGCCTCTAATTGATCATAATATTTTAATTCTTCGCCATTAAAAGAAACCAAAATGTCACCTTTCTTTAAATCTACTGATTTATTTACAGATGAATCTGCAACTTCGCCTATCATAAAAGGTATTCTAAATTCAAATAAACCTCTTTTTTGTCTTGTAGATAATTGTCCTAAAAAGTCTTCAGGTAAGGCAATTGTTTTTTCTGCATTGTCTCTTTCAATAGTGATAGTTTTTGCACTGATAATATTTTTGCCAATATCTGAATCTTTAATTATCGGATTATCATTAATGGCTAAAACTTTATCTCCTGTTTTAAAACCTATATCGTTTAATGTTGGGCTTTCAATCCAATAACCATCTTTTAAGCTGTTAACATTTGTGTCTTTGTCTCCATAAGTAAATGACAAAAACACATAAATAACGTATGCTAGAATAAAATTAACGGTTACTCCACCAAGCATAATAATAAGACGTTGCCAGCTTGGCTTTGAACGAAACTCCCATGGTTGTGGTGGCTGAGCCATTTGCTCTTTATCCATACTCTCGTCTATCATCCCAGAAATTTTTACATAACCTCCAAGTGGTAGCCAACCAATACCATAAACTGTATCGCCAATTTTCTTTTTAAATAGTGAATATTTAATATCAAAAAACAAATAGAACTTCTCTACTCGTGTTTTAAACAACTTTGCTGGTATAAAATGTCCTAATTCGTGTAATACGATTAGTAACGATAAACTCAATAAGAATTGCCCAATTTTTATTACAAACTCCATGTGTCTCTAAATCAAAAAAATTATAAGGCACAAAAGTAATGTTTTAACACCATTTAGAAAACAATTATTAATACTCGCTCAATTTTTTAACAACGATTTATTAATTGTGCCTTCATTAGTTTGAAACTGAACAAACAACAAGCCTGATGCTAGTGTAGACACATCAATATTTGACGACCAAGGTGTTTGATGAAGTAATTGCCCTAATGCATTAAATATTCTTATTTCATTAACTATAAGGCTTTCTGGTTTTTGAATAGTAAAACTTTGCGATGTTGGATTTGGGTAAATGCGAAACTCTAAGTCTATTGGTGGCTCATAAAGCCCTAGTTGAACACTATTGTTTTTTGATATTAAATCGCTTTCTGGGTCGAAAACAACATTAGCAACTGTAAAATTTACAGTGTTAAAAAACTCTTCTGTATTGGTTGTGTTATTTAATGTAACATCTAAAACCTCTCCCATTGTCCCGAGAAAACGCAAAGGTACTGGAGCTTCAAAATATGATACAGACGCATCACTTTGAGTCTGAGTTATGGTTGTTTTAACCTCTGTTGGACTAATTTGATTCCACTCTATTGTGTAGCTAGGATATCCTTGGTTATATAACCAATCACTAAAAAACTCTGTTAAACTTTGACCACTCGCAGCTTCCATAATTGGAATAAAGTCTTGTGTTTTTGCATATGCATATGCATGATCTGTATCGCTTAAGTAATCTTTTAATCCTTGAAAAAAGTTAGCATCACCTACTTTTTTTCGCAACATATGCAAAACCATTGCGCCTTTATTGTATGAAAGTCTACCGCTAAAAATTCTATTAACGCTTAATGTATCTGTATCTGTTAGATATACAGCGCCACCAGGTTGAGAGGTAATTGAGTTATTGCGTTGTTGTTTCCAAGTTGTAAAGGCTGAGTTCCCATCTAAATTTTCTATGGTTAAACCTGAAAGATACGTTGCAAACCCTTCATTTAGCCAGATGTCTTTCCAGCTACCACATGTAATTTTATTACCAAACCATTGGTGTGCCAATTCGTGAGCAATCAAATTACGATCAAAACTTCCCATAAAGGAAACAGTGGTATGCTCCATACCTCCTCCCCATCCAAATTGTGCATGACCATATTTTTCACTTGCAAAAGGATATTCCTCAAATAAATTGGTAAATAAGTTCATAATATCTACTGTTACTGGCGTATTAGTTTGAGCATATCCAAGATCTTCAGGATACACATAATTTACAATATCAAAAGGGTTTCCGTTATTAGGTACTGTATGAGAATATACTGAATAGTTAGTTACAGCTATTGCAACTAAATAAGCTGGAATTGGATAATTATGGTGGTAATGCGTTGTTTTATTAGAACCATTTATAGTTTGGCTAACTTCCAACCCATTAGATACAGCTACATACTCGTCAGTAGTAGAGTTAAACTGAGGTGTTGTAATGTAAACATCAATTGACTCAATTTTATCTATTAAATCTTGTTTGCATGGCCACCAACCTTTTGCTCCATAAGGCTCAGAAAGTGTCCATAATACAGGTTTGCCATTATGTGTATTAACCTCAAAACTACCAAAACCAGAGCTTATTGGATTTCCGCTATATGTAATTTCTACAATTCCTGTTTGTCCAGTATTTAAGGTTTGAAATAATGTTATAATTAATTCATCATTTGCGTTTTGAGTAAAAGATAAGCTGTTTCCATTTTGCATAACTTGTGATACAGTCATATTATCAGCTAAATCAAAAGTCACTTCGCTCATATTTTCTTTAGCTTGAAAATGAGTGGTTACAACTCCAGAAATAAATGCTACTGAAGGGTCAACTGTAAGCTCTAACTTGTGATAGGTAACATTATAATTTCCTGTATTTGGGTTAGCTCTAAACAACATTTGATGTAATGCTGATTTAGCTTCAGCTTCTCTTATGCTATTTAGTGTTTCATTAAAATCCTGACCAAAAGTTAAGGTCGTAATAAAGCAAAAAACAAGTAGTAAAATTCTTTTCATAGTATTCCATTTAGCAGGTTAAAAATACCCATTTTTTGTATATTCTGTCGTATTTTTGCACTCAAATCTTACATAACGCCATAAATTATAAACTAATGCTATCTTTTTTTAAAGAGTATAAATTTTTCGGAATTGCTTTATTAATTCTTTCTGTAATTATAATTTCTGTTTTTTATTCAATATTAAATGTTGAAAAACCTCTTCCAATTTATCAACCTTCAAAGGTGAATTTTGAAATGGTTGATAGTACCATTCAACATGTAAGTAAATACCATAAAATTGCAAATTTTAGCCTCATTAATCAGAATGGAAAAACTATAACTCAAAATGATTATAAAGACAAGATTTATGTGGCAGATTTTTTCTTTACAACTTGCCAAACCATATGTCCTATAATGACTGATCACATGGCAAAAATTCAAAAAGAGATTTTAAATGATAAAGAAGTAATGTTACTATCATACTCTGTTACTCCTAAAATTGATAGCGTTGCTCAACTAAAGCGTTATGCAATTGAAAAAGGAGTTAATGATACTAAATGGAATTTGGTTACAGGCGATAAAAAACAAATTTATGAATTAGCTCGTAAAAGTTATCTAGCTGTAAAAACTGATGGAAATGGTGATGAATATGATATGATTCATACTGAAAATTTTATGCTAATTGATAAAAAACGTCAAATTAGAGGCTACTATGATGGCACTAAACCTAAAGATATTGAACGCTTGCTTAATGATATAAAAATTCTTAAAAAAGAAGACTAATCATACTTTTCTGCTTACAATTTTTTTACCCTAAATTTTTACATTATTTTTGCTTCTTTAAAATCAATCTAAATAAGCTTGGAAGTAACATTAGCACATCTTAAACGTGGAGAACGAGGAATAATCATTGATGTTTCGTCAATTCATATTCCTTTAAAATTACTCGAAATGGGCTGTTTACCAGGCAATGAGGTAGAGCTTGTACAAGTTGCTCCATTTGCTGACCCAATGTACTTAAATGTAAACGGAACGCATTTAGCCATAAGAAAAGAGACTGCTATTCATATTTTAATAGATATTATAAATGAGTAAGCAGATTAATGTTGCCTTAATTGGAAATCCGAACACTGGAAAAACTTCAGTTTTTAATGCTTTAACTGGGCTAAACCAAAAAGTTGGAAATTATCCTGGTATTACTGTCGAAAAAAAGGAAGGTATTTGCAAATTACCAAGAGGTGTTAAAGCTCACATAATTGATTTACCAGGAACTTATAGCCTTAATGCATCATCGCTTGATGAGAATGTAGTTATTGAGCTTTTACTAAATAAAAACGATAAAGATTTTCCTGATGTAGCTGTTGTTGTAAGTGATGTTGAAAACTTAAAACGCAACCTTTTACTGTTTACCCAAATTAAAGATTTAGAAATTCCTGTTATTCTTGTTATAAATATGGCAGATAGAATGATTAGAAAAGGAATTTCTTTAGATATTGATTATTTAGAACAGCAACTAAACACAAAAATTGCTCTAGTTAGTACTCGAAAAAGCAAAGGTATTGACGAACTAAAAGAACTAATTTCCAACTATAAAGAGTTGTCTGTTGAGCCATGTATGCATGCTTCAGAAATTGATAAAGATTATTTTGATGGTTTAAGAAAAGCATTCCCAAACCAATTATTGTACAAGCTTTGGCTGGTAATTACTCAAGATGTTAACTTCGGGAAAACTGATAGAAACGAAATAGATCCAGTTGCCAATTTTAAAACCAAATCTAAAGCCGATTTAAAACGTTTACAGCAAAAAGAAACTATTAAGCGATATCAATTTATAAATGATACACTTAAAAAAGGTCAAACTATTGACTTAAATACAGCTACAGATTTACGTATTAAATTTGATAGAGTTCTAACACATAAAGTATGGGGTTATGCCATTTTTCTAATCATATTACTTACAATTTTTCAAGCTATTTACGATTGGTCAAGTGTACCAATGGATTTTATTGATAGTGCATTTGCATCGTTAAGTGAGTGGACAAAAAATGTGCTTCCAAGTGGTGCTTTTACAAATTTATTGGCTGAAGGAATTATTCCAGGTCTTGGTGGCATTGTCATTTTTATACCTCAAATCGCATTTTTATTTCTCTTTATTTCAGTTCTTGAAGAAAGTGGTTATATGAGTCGTGTTGTGTTTTTAATGGATAGAGGCATGCGTCGCTTTGGATTAAGTGGTAAAAGTGTTGTTCCTCTTATTTCAGGTACTGCTTGCGCTATTCCTGCAATTATGGCAACTCGTAATATAGAAAGTTGGAAAGAACGCCTTATTACTATTCTGGTAACACCTTTTACAACCTGTTCGGCAAGGCTTCCTGTATATTTAATAATTATATCTTTAGTAATACCTGAAGGAAGAATTTTCGGTTTGGGCTATCAAGCATTGACTTTGATGCTTTTGTATTTAATTGGGTTTGGAGCAGCCTTAATTTCGGCTATGATTTTAAATAAAGTGCTTAAAATAAAAAGCAAAACTTTTTTTGTGGTTGAAATGCCAAATTATAAATGGCCAATGCTTAAAAATGTTGCATTAACAGTTCTAGAAAAGACAAAGTCATTTGTTTTTGGTGCTGGAAAAATCATTTTGGCTATTTCAATTGTATTGTGGTTTTTGGCTTCTTATGGTCCTGGTGATGACTTTAATAAAGCTGAAGATATTGTAGCTAAAGAATATGCTTCTAAAAATTTATCAGAAGAAGAACTACAACAACATATAGCATCATACAAATTAGAACATTCATTTATTGGAATTACTGGTAGAGCTATCGAGCCAGCAATTAGACCTTTAGGTTATGATTGGAAAATAGGAATCGCTATAGTAAGTTCGTTTGCTGCTCGCGAAGTATTTGTGGGCACTTTAGCTACTATTTATAGCGTAGGAAATGATGATGAAGATACTATTAAAAACAGAATGGCTGGAGAGGTAAATCCTATTTTAGGTGGTCCTTTATTTAACTTTGCCTCTGGTATATCATTGTTGCTATTTTATGCTTTTGCAATGCAATGTATGAGTACTTTAGCAATTGTAAAGCGAGAAACCAATAGCTGGAAATGGCCAATTTTGCAATTAACTATTATGAGTGCTTTTGCATATATTGTTGCTTTAATTGCATATCAGGTTTTAACATAATTTTCGACTAAGACTCTATGAATACTCTACTTCAAAATATACTTGTTTTTTCTGCTCTCGTATTAGCTGTTGGTTTTTTAGTAAAAAAGTACTTTTTTAAAAAAACAAAAGCAGATAAAAGCTGTGGTAGCAAAGAAGGCGATTGTGGATGCCATTAATACTACTCTATTTTAGACACATTAATAGGGATTTTTTCTTCAATGGTATTGGTAACATCTAGCCCAAAATCTTCAATTGCACTTAAACCTACTGATTTTAAAAATCTATAAATTCTTACTGTAAACATATCAATTACTGAAAGTTTATTATCAGATGCTACTCTAGAGTTTATAAGTATATATTTAAAATCAGGTGGTACTTGAATATTAGAATTTTCATAAAAAACATTTATGCCTTCTATATCTCCAGATTCTTTTAAATCAGCATGAATTTTTTTGATTGCCTGATCGATTAAATGAGGTTCTTTAAACCCTAATTTTAAATTTACAAAAAAGCAATTTTTAGGTATTATAGTACAAACACTATAATCCATACCATAAGGTTTATCAGTGATATCAATATGCAAAAACCAATATACTTCGGCTTTTTTGGGCTGCATATAAAACAATGAATGTACTATTGTTTTATCTATAAAATTAATTCTCCTTGATCTTGCTGGATATACTAAATTGGTGGATGTATATGGTAATTTTTTATTTGCAATAACACTTTCTAACATTGGTTTTATGTGGTCAATGTCTTCGTATTCTGCTACACTATTTCTCAGTAATTTTGCTTTATGATGAAAATACAAAAGCGTAAAGAAAATAATTGCTAATAAAAGTGTAAACCAACCTCCATGTACGATTTTGTTTAGATTTGATGTTAGGAAAGTAAATTCAATTACAAAAAAGATGACAAATAAAATCACTATCAAAACTCTTGCCTTCTTATGTCTTATCAACATTAAATAACCTAACAATAAGCTTGTCATTAACATATCAATAGTTATTGCTAATCCATAAGCGGCTTCCATATTTGAGGCCTTTTGAAAAATAACTATAACTAGTAAACAACCAGCTAATAGGAAATAATTAATAAACGGAATATAAATTTGTCCTTTATGCGTTGATGGATACTTAACTTTAAGATTGGTCCATAATTTAAGTTTAATGGCTTCATTAACTAGTGTAAAAATTCCTGTAATTAAAGCTTGACTTGCAATTATGGTAGCCAAAGTTGCAATACCAATAATATAAGGTAAAATTGACTTTGGAACAGTTTCGTAGAAAACAGATTCTACTGTTACATTTGGCTGAAGAGATAAGCAAAATGCGGCTTGCCCAAAATAACTAAGTAATAACATACTTAATACAAACACCCAAGTGATTCTTATATTTCGTTTACCACAGTGTCCTAAATCTGAATATAAAGCTTCTGCTCCTGTTATACATAAAAAAACTGCTCCTAAAACCCAAAGTGCTTCTGGATATGTTTTTAGAAATGATAATGCATACATTGGATTAACTGCAGCTAATATATCTGGGTTTTTTATTATTTGATTTAGCCCTAAAACACCTAAGGTTAAAAACCAAATAAGCATTACTGGGCCAAAAAAACCTCCAATTTTTTTTGTTCCAAATTGCTGAATTGAAAACAGCATAATCACTATAACACAAACTATTGGTAATGTTGGTAGCTCTGGATAAATTAAACTTAATCCTTCAACAGCAGAAGAAATTGAAATTGCAGGTGTAATAAATCCGTCACTTAATAATGTTGCACAACCTATGAGTGCTGGAATTATTATCCATTTAGACTTCGTTTTTCTTAACAATGCATATAATGAGAATATTCCTCCTTCTCCATGATTATCTGCATTTAAAGCTAAAAACAAATACTTAAGAGTAGCTATTAGTATTAACGACCAAAATATACACGACATACTTCCCATTATAAGTATGTGGTCAAAAATTTTGCCTTGTGATATTGCTGTAAATACGTATAATGGCGAGGTACCAATATCACCAAAAACAATCCCTAAAGTCATTAATAATGACGCTAATGATATTTTATTGATACCTGATTTGTCCATTATTTCATTATTAAATAGCTAACAATTCCTGCGAAATATCCTAGCAAAGCTAACCATGACATTTTCTTTAAATACCATAAAAAATCTATTTTAAGTATTCCCATTGCAGCAACTCCAGCAGCTGAGCCAATAATTAGAACACTACCCCCAGTTCCAGCGCAATACGCTAAAAATGTCCAGAAATTATGATCTTGAGGAAATATATCTAAAGGATACATTCCCATTGCTCCTGCTACTAAAGGTACATTATCAACAATAGAAGATAGCAATCCTAAAACAATATTTATAATATATATATTACTGAAAGAGTTTTCTAATGTTGTTCCTAATAATGTTAATGCCCCGTTAGACTGAAGCGAGGCGACAGCTAGTAATATCCCTAAAAAGAAAAGTACACTTGGCGTATCTATTTTTTGAATAGTTCTTGCTACAGAAAACGAATGTCTTACATCTTCTGGTTTTTTTCTATGCAATATTTCGGTCACAATCCACAAAACACTTAAGCTAAACAGCATTCCAACAAATGGAGGTAAATGAGTAATGGTTTTAAAAACAGGAACAAACAATAACAATCCAACTCCTAAGGCTAAAATAAAATAACTTTCTTTTGCACTTATTTGAGAGTGACTGTTATCTGTTTGCTCTGCATTATTGTCTATATTTCCTTTTATATAAAAAGAAACAACAGTTAATGGAACTAACAAACACATTAAACTTGGTAAGAAAAGACCAAGAATTATAGCGTTAGTTGAAACTTGCCCTCCGTTCCAAAGCATAATTGTAGTCACATCTCCTATTGGCGACCATGCACCTCCAGCATTTGCTGCTATTATAATAAAACCAGCAAAATACCAAAGGTCAGATTTGTCGTCGAAGAATTTTTTAATCAGCGCAACCATAACAATGGTTGTTGTTAAATTATCTAGTACAGCTGATAAAAAAAATGTGAGAATCGATAACAACCATAATAGTTTTATCTTTTTTGTTGTGGTAATAACCTTATTAATAATGCTAAACCCATTATGAGAATCAATCAGCTCTACAATGGTCATAGCTGCTAAAAGAAAAAATAAAATCTCTGCAATTTCTTCAAAATGCTCAGACAGATGTAGCTTTGTTTCAATAGCGTCATGTCCTATAAAAATTAGTATAGCCCACAACGTAACTCCAGTAAACAAGGCTGTTGCTGCTTTATCTATTTTAACTACATGCTCTAATGCAATAAATAAATATCCAACAACAAAAAAAATGATCATTAGTTCCATTATAATCTTTAAGCTGCTTTTTTCTTGGCTACTGAAGCCAAGTTATTGTTAATAATTTGAGCCCATTTCTCAGCTCTTTTATATTCAAAATCTTCTCTGTAATCATTATCAATATTATAAAAATTAAAAAGATAAGAAGATTTATTTGTTGTAGAAGTTAACTTTAAATCTATAGTATCTAAAATATTAACAACCACTTTATCAATTCGTTTTTGCGAAACATTTTTTAAAATTTCACATTGATTAATCCCACTTAAATTTACAATATTAAAATCATCATTATTAAATCCTTTTTTATATAAAAGTATTTGTTGTGACTCATCTATCCCAATAAAAGTATTTCCCCAAAACTCTTTCTGATTGAGTTTTAAATTATTTTTAATAGCAACACTATTAAAAAGTTTAATTGTTTTATTGAAATCTGTGTTTCCAGATTTAATCATTAAAAATATTGGTAAAAAGATGCTAATAAAAATTATAGCAGTTATGATAGCTACTTGTGTATTCATTTTTTTATGTTTTAAATTATTTTATATTAAAAATCCTAATGACTAAAACTTAGTCAAAGTCTTACTAAAAAAATAAAACGTTTAATAAAATGAATGGAACGGAAAAATCATTTTAGTACTCTCTAGACTAGGAGTTACTAAATGAATAAAATTATAGGTAAGCTTATTTGTTTTATTATTATGCTTAAGAATTGAATTAACTCTAAGGCAATAAATACTACTAGTTTTCTTAAATCCAGAAATTAAAACAGTATTAACATCTAGCTCTGACTCAACTAATAAAAAAGTAGAATGTTTAGCGCTTTTGAATACTAAATCCTGTTTTTCGCTTTTAATTTGAGATTGAGTCTTTATCTCAGAATCAGCAAAACCAATAGAGCTTATACTAAATAATAAGACGCAAAATATAACTTTTAAATAAGCAAAAAACACTTCTTTTTTCATTAACGCAGAAGTAACTATTGATAAATAAATTAAAGATTTTACATCAATATAATGCTTAAAGCAACATTGAATAAATCTTGGTAAAAGTATATATAAATTCGTTAACGTAATGTTAAATTAATTAAGCATTGGCTAATATCTAAAATTATTAAAATCACTTTCAAAATTCAATATTTTAGTTATCTTTGAAAAATATTTAAGTAAGCTTAAAAATTAATTAAAGTAATTAAAAATGTCAGTAGCAATTGAAAACTTTGTAAAGGCCATTTACAAAAACGACATACAAGATAATAATGACACCAAGCCTGGCAACATTGCCAAAAAGCTGGGTATTTCTAATGCTGCAGCAACAGATATGGCAAAGAAATTAGCTACAAAAGACTTGTTGCATTATGAAAAATATCAAGCACTTCAGCTAACAGAAAAAGGCACAAAAATGGCACTCAATGTGGTACGTAAACATCGCCTTTGGGAAGCTTTACTATTCAAAATGTTTGATATGAGCTTACATGAAATTCATCGTGAAGCTGAACTGTTAGAACATGAAACTTCAGATTTTTTGGCTAATAAAATTAGTGAGTATTTAGGAAATCCAAAATTTGATCCTCATGGAGACCCAATTCCAAATGCTGATGGAGAAATCACAACTGAAGACATATCAATTGCTTTATCCCAATCTAAAGAAGGTAAAACATACATTATATCTAGATTAATGAGTGATGATAAAGAGTTTTTCGATTTCTGTGCTCAAAACGGATTGAAATATGGAAACACTATTACTATTACAAAGCAATTCAGCAAAAACAAAATGACACAAATATCAATTAATAATAACACTATTCTTCTTAATGAAGATTTTACAAACATTATCTATGTCAACGAAATTTAACAAGAACATATTTGCGCTTTTTTTAAGCTCGATGTCTGTTTCTGCTTTTGCACAAGACAAGAAAACCTTTGGTGCACTTATAACTGATAGACCAGACCAAACCGAATCTCCAACACCAATGCCAAAAGGTTTTCTTCAATTAGAAACAGGAGCATTTTACGAAACTTTTGAAGACAATAACATTAAAAATGAAAACTATACTTACAATACTACTTTGGTTCGTTATGGCTTATTAAATAATCTCGAACTTCGATTAGGATGGGATTTTGTTGAGGGCAAAACAAAAGTAAATGGCACAACTTTAGACGAAGTCACCAGTGGCTTTAACCCTTTGCTATTTGGTTTTAAAACAAGTATAGCACAAGAAAATGGTTGCTTCCCAGAAATTGGATTTCTTGGTCATTTATACCTGCCATTTACTGCAAGTAAAGATTACAAACCAGAAACCACAGGAGTAGACTTTAGATTTTCATTTGCACACACCTTAAGTGAAAACTCTAGCTTATCATATAATCTTGGTGCAGCTTGGGGAGACGATTCTCCTGAAGCATCGTATGTTTACACTATAGCATATGGTCACAGTATTACTGATAAATTAGGTGCTTACGCAGAACTTTATGGTGATTTACCAGAAAACAGTAAAGCAAATCATCTTTGGGATGCTGGTCTTACTTATTTAGTCTCAAACAATGTGCAATTAGATGCTACAGTTGGTTCAAGCATCACCAAAGGACAAGATATATTAATTAGCGCTGGAGTTAGTTTCAGATTACCTACTAAAAACAATTAATACAATGAAAAAACACATACTAATATTCTCAATTATATCAGTTTTTTTTGGCTGTAAAAATGACAAGAAAGATAACGGAAAATTAAACATTGTTACCACTACAACTATGATTACCGATTTGGCAAAAAACATAGGTGGTGATTATATAAATGTTCAAGGTTTAATGGGAAGTGGTGTTGATCCGCATTTATATAAAGCCAGTGAAGGAGACGTATCTAAACTTGTAAACGCAGACATTATTTTCTATAACGGATTGCATTTGGAAGGTAAATTGGTTGAAGTATTTGAAAAAATGGAAAAGAGCAATAAAACACCAATTGCTTTAGCTGAAGAAATTGACAAAAGCACTTTAATTGGATCAGACTATTTTGCATCAAATTACGATCCTCACGTATGGTTTAATATCGAGTACTTCAAACTATTTGCTAATAAAGTAACTAAAGTACTTTCAGAAAAAGATCCTGAAAATGCTGCAAATTATATTGAAAACGAGAAGATTTTCTTATCTAAATTAGATGCTTTACAAGAACAAATAAAAGCGACTATTGAAACACTTCCACAAGAAAAAAGAATATTAGTGACAGCACATGATGCTTTTAATTACTTTGGGAAAAATTATGGTTTTGAGGTGGTTGGATTACAAGGATTATCAACAGCAACAGAGGCTGGAGTGCAAGACGTACAAAAATTGGCAGCATTTATTATTGAAAAAAATGTAAAAGCCATTTTTGTAGAAAGCTCTGTTCCAAAACGTACTATTGAAGCCTTACAAGCCGCTGTAAAATCTAAAGGTCATGAAGTTACAATTGGAGGCACATTATATTCAGATGCTTTAGGAAATGCAGGAACCAATGAAGGTACTTATATTGGTATGTTTGAATACAATGTAAACACAATTGTAAACGCACTTAAATAAAGAACTCATTTGTCATTCTGCGCTACGACGCAGAACCCAATTAAAATAATAGATTCCGCATCAAGTGCGGAATGACAGAAAATTATGAAACAAAAAATAGCAGTAAAAGTTGACGATTTAACGGTTGCTTACAACTACAAGCCTGTACTTTGGGATATCGATTTAGAAATTCCAGAAGGCGTGCTTATGGCTATTGTTGGACCAAATGGAGCAGGAAAATCTACCCTTATAAAAGCGATATTAGGTATATTAAAACCCATAGCTGGTAGTGTTAGTATTTACGAAAAGCCTTATGAAAAACAACGCTCACTTGTTGCTTACGTTCCACAAAAAGGAAGTGTAGATTGGGATTTTCCAACTACAGCTTTAGATGTTGTTATGATGGGAACTTATGGAAGTTTGGGTTGGATTAAACGTCCTGGTCAAAAAGAGAAAAAAGCAGCACTCGAAGCTTTAGAAAAAGTAGGTATGTTGCCTTTTAAGAGCAGACAAATTAGTCAGCTTTCTGGCGGACAACAACAGCGTATTTTTTTAGCCAGAGCCTTGGTTCAAGACGCATCTATATACTTTATGGATGAGCCTTTTCAAGGTGTAGATGCTACAACCGAGATTGCTATTATCAATATTTTAAAAGAATTAAGAAAAGCAGGAAAAACAGTTATCGTTGTTCATCACGATTTGCAAACCGTTCCAGAATATTTTGATTGGGTAACGTTTTTAAATGTGAAAAAAATAGCAACTGGCCCTGTTAAAGACATTTTTAATGATGATAATTTAACCAAAACCTATGGAATTAACTATAAAGTGAGTATTCAAGAGTAATGGATTTACAAGAGTATTTTTCTTTAGTATTTAGTGATTACACACTTCGTACCATCACATTAGGAACTGCTATTTTAGGAGCAGTTACTGGTATGCTTGGTAGTTTTGCTGTGCTTCGTAAACAAAGTTTACTAGGTGATGCTATTTCGCATGCTGCATTACCTGGAATTGCTATTGCATTTTTAATTACAGGAGCAAAAGACAGTAATACATTGCTATTAGGCGCTTTAGTTAGTGGACTTTTAGGCACGTTTTGGATTAGAGGTATTATTACCAAAACACACTTAAAATCAGATACTGCTTTAGGATTAATTCTGTCGTTGTTTTTTGGTTTTGGAATGCTTTTACTCACTTTTATTCAAAAGCAACCAAACGCCAATCAAGCAGGATTAGATAAATATTTATTCGGACAAGCAGCCACACTAGTTGAAAGTGACGTCTGGTTAATGGCAATTGTTACAGGTCTTTGTTTGTTTGTACTACTACTCTTTTGGAAAGAATTTAAAATATTATTGTTTGATAAAGATTACGCTAAAACCCTTGGTTTTAATACCAAAACCATTGATGTTTTAATAACAAGCTTTATTGTTTTGGCTATTGTTTTAGGCTTACAAACCGTAGGTGTTGTGCTTATGAGTGCTATGCTTTTAGCTCCTGCTGCTGCTGCAAGACAATGGACTAACAGTTTGAGCAAAATGGTGTTTTTAGCTGCAGTTTTTGGAGCATTTTCTGGTGTATTTGGAACTGCAATAAGCTCTAGCCAAAATAATTTATCTACTGGTCCTGTAATTGTTTTGGTGGCTTCAGTATTTGTCATATTCTCCTTTATATTTTCGCCTAGTCGAGGCTTGCTATTCCGTCAAATCAGATTTATTGCCAACAGACGTGATTTAGAGCAGCAAAAAACATTAGCGTTTATGTATCACATTGCAGAAACACACGACAATATTTCGCATCCTCATACTATTAAAATATTAAACAATTTTCAAGGGTTTACTCGAAAAACGCTTCAAAAATTAGTAGATAAAGAATATGTGGTACTAGATGGAACTATGTGGAGTTTAACTCAAAAAGGCTTTGACAAAGCTTCAAATTTGTATAACCAACAAGCAAAAGAAGATGAGTAATGCTCAAATAGAAATACAGCTTATTGCAAGTTTAGTTGCCATTGCTTGTGCTATTCCAGGTACATTTTTAGTGCTTCGTAAAATGGCAATGATTAGTGATGCTATTAGTCACTCTATATTACCAGGAATTGTAGTTGGGTTTTTTATCACACAAGACCTCAACTCACCTTTACTCATATTATTAGCAGCTTTAACTGGAGTTATTACAGTAGTTTTAGTTGAACGTATTCAGAAAACTGGTTTGGTAAAGGAAGACACAGCTATAGGTTTAGTGTTTCCTGCATTGTTTAGTATTGGTGTGATTATGATTGCTAAAAATGCTAATGATGTGCATCTAGATGTTGATGCAGTTTTGTTAGGTGAATTGGCTTTTGCGCCTTTTGATAGATTATTTATTTCTGGAACTGATGTTGGTCCAAAATCATTATGGATTATAGGTTCTATTTTAGTTATTACTGTTGGATTATTAATTGCCTTTTTTAAAGAGTTAAAAGTAAGTACGTTTGATGCTGGACTTGCGGCTTCACTTGGTTTTTCACCTGCTTTAATTCATTATGGATTAATGACAGTGTCATCTGTCACAACGGTTGGTGCTTTTGATGCTGTTGGTGCTATTTTAGTCGTCGCTTTAATGATTGCGCCTGCTGCAAGTGCCTATTTATTGACTACAGATTTAAAGAAAATGCTAGGACTTGCTATTGTTTTTGGTGTTTTGAGTGCTATTTCTGGCTATTGGTTTGCGCATTGGCTTGATGCATCTATTGCTGGTTCAATTACTACCATGCTTGGTGTGTTGTTTTTGTTAGTGTATTTGTTTGCGCCAAGTAAAGGACTCATTGCAGTTATGTACAGAGAAAAACAGCAACGTATAGAAGTGTCATTACTAACGTTTTTATTGCATTTAAAAAATCATACTGAAGAAACTGAACGTCACGTTAATCACCTTAACGAACATATTAATTGGCAAAAAGTACGTAGTAAAACAGTTCTTGATTTAGCGCTTAAAAACAATATGATTGTAATTGATAATAAAATTGTCTCACTCACCGAAAAAGGTGATGAATTTACATCTCAAGCTATCGATTATATTATCACTAATGAAGACGCTCAAATTGAAGACATGAAAGACGATTTCTTTTTGTTTAGAGGGTAGTTTTTTGTTGATTATTATTTTTATATTAATATTCTATGTCTATATTTGTAACCATGTGTAAGGTTGTGTAATATGGTTATAAAAGAATATTATTCTATTTCTGAAGTTTCAGAAATTTTAGATAAGAGTACTGAAACTTTAAGACGTTGGGATAATTCGGGAAAACTTCCAGCAACTCGCGAGCCTTTTAGTGAATATAGAATTTACAAAAAAGAGCAGTTAGAACTATTTCCTAGGTTCAATGAATACCTAAATGGTAATAAATTTAAAGGAAATATTACAACTCCAAACAATAAATATAGTGTTTTAGAATTATTTGCAGGAGCTGGTGGTTTAGCTTTGGGCTTAGAAAAAGCTGGACTAAATTGTGTTGCTTTAAATGAAATTGATAAATGGGCTTGTCAAACATTAAAGCAAAATAGACCAAATTGGAATGTCTTAGAAGGCGATATCAAAAACTTTGATTTTACAGAATTTGAAAATAACGTTGATGTTGTTACAGGCGGATTCCCTTGTCAGGCATTTAGTTACGCAGGTAAAAAACTTGGATTAAATGACACTCGTGGAACTCTTTTTTATGAGTTTGCTAGAGTTGTGAATGAAGTTAAGCCAAAAATTTGTGTGGGTGAAAATGTCAAGGGTTTATTAAGTCATGAAAAAGGCAAAACTTTGGAAGGTATGATTTCTGTTTTAGATGAAATTGGATATAACGTAGTCACTCCTGTTCAAGTTTTAAAAGCTATTAATTATAATGTGCCTCAAAAAAGAGAACGACTTATTCTTATTGGAATACGAAAAGATATTGACCTAAATTATAAGTATCCTTTGCCTTATGATAACATTTATAATTTGAGTGACGCCTTAAAAAAAGGGGAGTTATTTGATTGTGATGTTCCTAAATCGAAAGGCTCTATTTACCCGAAACATAAAAAAGACGTGCTTAAATTAGTTCCTCAAAAAGGCTATTGGAGAGATTTACCACTCGATATTCAAAAAAAATATATGCAAAAAAGTTTTTATTTAGGAGGAGGAAAAACTGGAATGGCTAGACGAATTGGATGGGACGAACCTTGTTTGACACTAACTTGTAGTCCAGCTCAAAAACAAACAGAAAGATGTCATCCAGAAGAAACTAGACCATTTACAGTAAGAGAATATGCAAGAATTCAAACATTTCCTGATGATTGGCAATTTGAAGGCTCAATCTCTCAACAATACAAACAAATAGGTAACGCTGTGCCTGTCAATTTAGCTAAAGAAATAGGATATTCTTTAGTTCGGTTTTTGAATGCTTATTATGAAACTAATCAAGAAAATTTAGCCTCAATCTCTTTAGAAAGTGCATCGATGGTTTGAGCTAATACTTTAGTTCCATCAACTTCTAAAGCTACTTCGCCAACAGCATCAATTAAGTCAAAATAGAAATCTTTTTTACCTGTTAGTCTGTGCCAAAAATCTTGACCAATTATAACTGGATATTTTTCATTTATCTTTTTGTAATGTGAGCTTAATTCTGACACTTCACCGTAAATAACTCCTACAACCATATCATTTATACCAATATTTAAATTGTTGGTTCTGGCTAAATTAATTGTTCCCGTAAAGTGATTGAAAATTGTAGTTACATCATCAAAATTAATTGTATTTGGTCCTGATTTTATTTGGCAGTATTTTTTTCTTCCATCTATCGCATCAATAAACTCAATATCAATCCCTGGAGTGGTAGAACCAAAACCCTCAAACAGTTCACTGATAAGTTTTTGAATTTTCATGCCAAATGAAGTGCTTATTGACGACCCTAAAACTCTTGGCAAAACTAAAGCTTCAGCAATACTTCTTGCTTTATCATCTCCTTTTAAGAAATTAGCTAAATACTTAAATAAAAAAGGGTTTACATTGTAGTTTTTTAATTGACTTGCGTTTTTACAGCCAACTGTTATATGAGATTCAACAATTTCATTTTTAAAAAAAGCTTTTGCCTTTTCTAAAATTATTAATCTTTCTTTTTCATTCATAATAAAAAGTAATATTCAAATTTAATTAAAATATCTAAAACCCTCTCTCTTTCTGCAATTGCTCGTAAGCTTGTTGTACTTGTCTGAATTTTTCTTCCGCTCCCTTTTGATGTTCTTCACCTAAGTGAATCACTTTATCAGGATGGTATTTTTTTGCCATTTTTCGGTAAGCAGCTTTAATTTCATCTACTGTAGCAGCTTTAGTAATCTCTAAAATCTTATAAGCATTATCGCTACTATTATAAAACATGGCTTTAATACTTTCAAAATCACGAGAACTAATACCTAAATAACCAGAAATTGTGTAAATCTGTGTTACTTCATTTTCAGTAACCATGGTATCTGCCTTAGCAATACCAAAGAGAAAATGCAACAATTGCAAACGCGATGGATGGTCCATCATTTGCTTTATTTGAAGGCAAACTTGTCGTGTTGGAATTTGTTGCTGATTAATATTTTTAAACAATTTAAAAGCATGATCTGCTCTTTCTTTCCCATACATATTTATAAACTGCTGACGCACAAAATCTAATTCTCGTTGATCTTGTTTTCCATCTGCTTTAATTACAATAGAAGCTAATATAAGTAAACTCACTTCAAAATCGCCAGACTGAGTTTTTGGGCGCTCTTGTGGTCTTGTTCTATAAGTTGTTTGTCGTCTTTGTTGCTTAGTATTGCCTTGTCCTAAAAAAGGGCTTCTATTACCATCAGACATTGCATCTATAACACTACCTAATGCCAATCCTATAATTGCACCAATTGGTCCACCAACCGACCAACCTAACGATGCTCCTATCCATTTTGAAAAACTCATGTAAACTATTGATTTTATTTATGGGTAAATATACTATTTGTTAGTAGATTACATAGGTACTTTGTTACACAATTGGTATCTTTGCAGTCTAAATATTAATTATAAAATTTAAAATATATGTATCCAGCAGAATTAGTAAAACCAATGCGTGAAGATTTAACCAAAGTTGGTTTTGAAGAATTACATACTGCAGAAGCTGTAAATGCTGCTTTAGCAAAAGAAGGCACTACTTTAGTAGTTGTAAATTCGGTTTGTGGTTGCGCAGCTGCAAATGCTCGTCCAGGAGCTAGAATAAGTTTACAAAATGCAAAACGTCCTGATCATATTGTGACTGTTTTTGCAGGTGTAGATAAAGAAGCTGTTGACCAAGCAAGACAACACATGATTCCTTTTCCTCCAAGCTCACCAAGTATGGCTTTATTTAAAAATGGAGAATTAGTACACATGCTAGAGCGTCATCATATTGAAGGTCGTCCAGCTGAAATGATTGCAGAAAACCTTGTAGATGCTTACAACGAATATTGCTAAACAGTATTAAGTTGATAACTAAAAGCCACATACATTTATGCGGCTTTTTTTGTTTTTAAACGCAACCTTTTTATGGTTGTTTCATCTATGAAAAAAAAGAAATCATGAAAAAAACAATTCTCATTTTCGTTTATGCTTCATTATTCATTTCATTAACTGCATTTCAATGTGATGACGATGATCTACAGCCAAATTGCACAAATCAAATTGAATATTTGGAAGAATTAAAAGCAAATATTATTGCTATTGCAAATTCATCTGTTTGCGGTGAAGAGTTTGAATGTCGTTATATTGCTTTTGGAAGTAAACCATGTGGTGGATCATGGGAATTTTTGTTTTATACAACATCTATTGACACAATGGAGTTAGAAAATCTTGTAGCTTCATACAATGCTCTTGAAGCAGATTTCAACGAAAATTGTGGTGCAGTTTCAGACTGTTCTACACCAATTCCTCCAATAGATTTTAGTTGCGAAAACAATCAATGTATTCCTATATATTAATATAGTTTTGCATTAAGTTTTTATTACTTTTGGGCTATGAATAAAATCTTAGCTTACCCTTTAACTGTTATCTATTTGCTTTGTTTTGGATTAACACTTGTTGTGTTTCATCCCATACAGTGGTTTTGCTTTAATGTGCTAGGTTATAAGGCACACAAAACTAGCGTCGATTGGTTACAGTTTTTTATCATGCGCTCAACAAATTTATTAGGAACTCGTTATACCTTTACTAATTCTTACCAAATAGATACAGACCAACCTTTAATAATTGTTGCCAATCATCAAAGTATGTATGACATTTCGCCAATAATGTGGTACATGCGTAAGCATCATCCAAAATTTATTAGCAAACAAGAACTAGGCAAAGGAATTCCTAGTGTTTCTTACAATTTACGTCATGGAGGCTCTGTTTTAATTGATAGAAAAAATCCGAGGCAATCATTACCAGCTATTATGAAATTTGGAGAATATATTGAAGAAACAAAAAGAGCTGCTGTTATTTTTCCTGAAGGCACACGTAGTAAAAATGGAGAGCCTAAACCGTTTCAAACTAAAGGACTTGAGGTTTTATTTAAAAAAATTCCGTCTGCTACAATTGTTCCAATAAGTATTAATAACTCATGGAAAATGTTAAGATATGGTAAATTTCCTATGGGAATTGGAAATCATTTGAAGTTTACAGTGCATCAGCCTATCAAATTAGCTACCTTTACAAATAGAGAAGAATTAATACGTACTATTGAACATACTATTTCTTCAAATATTAATCCCTAAAAATAAATTATGTCTTTAAAAAATGTACGATTGGAGGTAATGCAGCATCTGGAAAAAGACGTCGATTCCTTAATAGAAAAATACCTTATTCCTGTAGATAAAATATGGCAACCAACCGATTTTTTGCCTAATTCGGAAGGTGATAATTTTTTTGAAGAAGTTGCTGAAATTAGAGAATTAGCCAAAGAATTGCCTTATGATTTTTGGGTGGTTTTAGTTGGTGATATGATAACTGAAGAGGCCTTACCAACATACGAATCTTGGTTAATGGATGTTGAAGGAGTCGATCAAGTAGGTGGAAACTCTTGGGGAAAATGGGTTAGGCATTGGACTGCTGAAGAAAACAGACATGGAGATGTACTAAATAAATATTTGTACTTATCTGGTCGTGTTAATATGAGAGAAATTGAAAAAACTACGCAGCATTTAATTGCTGATGGTTTTGATATAGGCACAGATAGAGATCCTTATAAAAACTTTATTTACACTAGTTTTCAAGAGTTGGCAACTTATATTTCTCATAATAGAGTTGCAAAGATGGCTAAAGAGAGAGGTAACAAACAACTCTTTAAAATGTGTAATATAATTTCTGGAGACGAGATGCGCCATCATCATGCATATTCAGAGTTTGTGGAACGTATTTTTACAGTCGATCCTAGTCAGATGATGTTGGCTTTTCAATATATGATGAAACAAAAAATTACCATGCCAGCACATTTTTTAAGAGAATCAGGAGATAAAATAAGTACTGCTTTTGAAGAGTTTTCTAATACAGCACAGCGTATAGGTGTTTACACATCAATGGATTATGTTGACATTTTAGAAAAGCTTGTTAAACGATGGGAAATAGGTAACATCACAAACCTATCTGATGAAGCAGAAAAAGCACGTGATTATTTAATGAAATTACCTGATCGTATGAGACGTTTATCAGAACGAATGAAAATTCCTGAAAACTCATACCAGTTTAAATGGGTTGAGCCTGCTGTTTTAAGGTAGAAAATATTAATTTATTGTCCGTTCGAGCACAGTCGAGAACTTAATTTTAGGTTTCGACTGCGCTTAACCTGGCATTCAAGTATACATTTTAATTGACTTCAAAAGAACAAATTAATAAAACCATAGCTTTTGTAAAAGAACAACTTGCAAATGCTGAAGGAGGACATGATTGGTTTCATATTGAAAGAGTGTATAAAAACTCATTACTCATTTCAAAAAATGAAAATGTAGATGTTTTTATTGTTCAACTAGGTGCTTTATTACATGATATTGCTGATAGTAAATTTCATAATGGAGACGAAACTGTTGGTCCTAAAGTAGCTCGTGAGTTTTTATTTAATATTAATGTAGATAGTAGAGCTATTGAGCATGTTATAAAAATCATTGAAAACATTTCTTTTAAAGGAGGAAACGAAATTCAAAAATTTAAGTCTCCAGAACTTGATGTTGTACAAGATGCAGACCGATTAGATGCCCTTGGTGCTATTGGTATTGCAAGAACATTTAATTATGGTGGATTTAAAAACAGAGCACTATTTAATCCAGATACTAAGCCTAACCTAAATATGAGCAAAGAAGAATACAAAGCTTCATCTGCTCCAACAATTAATCATTTTTATGAGAAGTTATTGTTGTTAAAAGATAAAATGAACACAAAAACTGGAAAGCGAATTGCTGAAAAACGACATAAGTTTATGGAATTGTATTTAGAACAATTTTATGCTGAATGGGATGGGAAACGTTAATATATCATATAACATTTTTGAAGGTGATTTAAGCAACAATCTTTTCACAGAATTACTTAATCTTTATAATCAACTTTTTGAAGATGCCGATTTAGAATTTTTTAAAACTCGCTTTACAACACAAGCAAACATTTGTTCTGTTTTAGCTTTTAAAAAAACGCAGCTTATTGGATTTAAAATTGGATATCCTATTGAAAACAATACTTTTTATAGTTGGATTGGAGGCGTAAACTCTGAATTTAGAAATATTGGAATAGGAAAACAGCTTGCTACTTTGCAAGAAAATTATGCTATTCAAAAAGGATTTTCAGTATTAAAAACCAAGTCCATGAATAGGTTTAAACCAATGATGATTTTAAACTTAAAAAACGGATTTAATATTACTAAAGTCTACACCAATACAAAAGGGCAAACAAAAATTGTATTTGAAAAACAATTAAAACAGCTTTAACTGCCCAACTTTGTATTGCTCGTGAAGAGTAGTATTTAGTTTAGGCATTGACTTACCTTTAAAATATTTCAGTCTAGCCAATTTTACTAAATCATTAATTTGTTTAGCTATTTCACCTTCTCCACGCATTCGTGTTCCGTAACGAGAATCGTTTAAATTCCCTCCATGGCAGCTTTCTATTTGGTGCAATACTTTGTCTGCTCTATCTGGCATAGTTTTCTTAATCCAGTCGGTAAATATTTCTCCTATTGCACCATTAAGTCTCACAATAGTGTGAGCAATACTCAAGGCTCCAGCTTCAGAAACGGTCTTTGCCAATGGTAATATTTCATGGCTATTAATTGATGGAATTATTGGAGCTAACATTACATTTACTGGTATTCCGTTTTCGCTTAATATTTTTACGGTTTCTAATCTTTTTTTTATGGTTGCAGTACGAGGCTCTAAAACTCGACGAGTATCTTCAGAAAGCGAAGTAATAGACACATTTACATTTATTAAATTGTCTTTGGCAAGCTCTTTTAAAATATCTAAATCTCGAAGAATTAATGCGTTTTTTGTAATTATAGCAACTGGGTGTTTATATTTTAAAAACACCTCTAAACATTGTCTTGTTATTTTAAATTGTTGTTCGGCTGGTTGGTAACAATCTGTGTTACCAGACATCACAATTGGATGTGCTTGCCAACTTTTCTTTTTTAATAATTCTTCGAGTAGTTTTGGAGCATCTTTTTTAACCAAAATACGTCGCTCAAAATCCAAGCCCGCACTATAACCCCAAAACTCATGACTATTGCGTGCATAACAATATATACAACCATGCTCGCAGCCTTGATACATATTCATAGAATACATCATACCAACATCTGGACTATCAACTTTATTGACGATGGTTTTAGGAAACACTTCGAGATAAAGTGTTTTGTTTTTATCGGCTTCTTCACCTTCTTTAGCACAAAATTCGAGGAAATCGTCACGCATTTCATGACTTAATTGGAAAAATCGATTAGGAGAGTTGAGTTGTGCTCCACGACCTTTTATGGCAGGATTTGGGTTCATAATACTAAAATTAAAAGGTGGTTATTTGAAAAACTACTCTTTAAAATTAATTAATTATGAGTTTTAATACTGTTAAATTGAAAACTGGTTATAAACAAATTGTGAAAGAAAAATCGCCTTTTATTTACCAGGAAAATCTGCTTTACGTTTTTCTAAAAATGCTGTGGTGCCTTCGGTAAAATCTTCAGTTCCAAAACACTTTCCAAATTGTTTTATTTCAACTTTGTAACCATCAACACCATCTTTAAAATTAGCATTAATTGCTTTTATAGCGCCTTTAATAGCAACTGGAGAATTACGCATAATTTTGCTGGCTATTTTTTCGCAGAATTCTAATAAGTCTTCTTGTGTGGTTATATGGTTTACCAAACCATAATCTTTAGCTGTATTAACATCAATCATACCAGCAGTCATAACCATTTCCATGGCTCTCCCTTTACCAACTAATTGAGGTAAACGTTGTGTGCCACCATAACCTGGAATAACTCCAAGTGAAACTTCTGGTAATCCCATTTTAGCGTTATCACTTGCGACTCTAAAATGGCAAGCCATCGCTAACTCTAAACCTCCACCAAGTGCAAAACCATTTACAGCAGCTATAACAGGAGTTGATAAATTTTCAACAAAGTCGAATAATAATTCTTGTCCTTTAGCAGCTAATTTAGCTCCGTTTTCAACATCAAAATCAGCAAATTCGCTAATATCTGCTCCTGCAACAAAAGCTTTTTCGCCACTTCCCGTAACAATAACAACTCGAGTATTTGTATCATTATCAGCTTCTTCAAATGCATCGTGCAATTCTTCTATTGTTGCTTTATTTAGTGCATTAAGCTTACTTGGACGATTAATTGTTATGGTTCTAATACCATTATTTTCTTCAACTAAAATATTGTTGTAATTCATTTTGTAAATTAATTTGTATTATTCTTTATATAATTCTAATCCTTTTAAGTTTTCAGATTCGTAAAAACGCAATGCTGTTTTAACAATTTTATCTGATTTATCTCTAGGTGATTTGGTAATATATCTTGCTTTGGAATTGTTTAAATTTACAGTGTAATGTTCATTTAAATCTTCTTTTTCAGATAATAAAGTGACAATTTTTCCTTCTAAAATCCAAGTTCCCTTTCCATAAAAATTTTCTTCTTTATTTGGTTTTGAAATGGCTGAAAGATCTCTTAAAAAATGATATATAAATGTACCATCTTCATTCAATGTAAGTGTCCATTTTATTTTTGTTCCATCGGAATTTTTAGGTTCGTTTATGTACACTCCAGATTGAGCAATCATATTACAACAAATAAAAAACAATAAAACAAAAAATAGCTGTTTCATAAATGTTTAATTTTCTTTAGGGAAAGTAACTTTAAAAACAGTTCCTGTATCTTTATCTGAAGTAAAAGTAATGCTTCCATTATACGTTTCAACAATATTTTTAACCATTGCAAGACCAAGTCCCATACCACTTGTTTTTGTGGTAAATTTAGGCTCGAAAACTTTGTTTTTGTTTTCTTCAGAAATACCATTACCATTATCTACAACAATAATGCTAACATTGTCTTTTTCTGATTTAACATTGACCATAATCTTAGGTTCTCTATCATCAGGAATCGCCTGAATGGCATTTTTAACTAAGTTGGTGACTACACGAATGAGTTGAGTTCTATCAAATTTAGCAATTATCTCTTCTTCATCAGCTAAAAAGAAAATATAATCTTCACTAAAAATATCTAAAGCAAGCTTAACAATGTTAACCACATTAAGCGTTTCGTTTTGTTGAGCTGGCATTTTAGCAAAGTTTGAAAACGCTGATGCAATAGAGCTCATCGTATCGATTTGCTGAATTAATGTTTTAGTATATTCATCTACTTTTTGATGAATATTGGGATCTTCTGGATTGAATTTACGTTGAAAATTTTGCACACTTAAACGCATTGGTGTTAATGGGTTTTTTATTTCGTGTGCAACTTGTTTTGCCATTTCTCGCCAAGCTTGTTCGCGCTCACTTGTTGCTAGTTTAACAGCACTTTCTTCGAGCTCGTCTATCATGCTGTTATATGAGGTAACCAAAGTTGCAATCTCTTCACTTGAAGACTCTATATCAATTTTTTGGTTGCGCTTTTCTAATCTTGTAGCGTTAATTTTATCGCTTATTGTTTTAAGAGATTTTGTAATATATTTTGATAAAAGATATGCTAATGCAATAGCAATGAACAACATGAAAACATAGGCATAACTTAAACGCTCTAGAAACTCTTTAAGTTCTTTATTTAAAAAGTCATCGTCTTCGAGATAAGGTAAATTTAAAATAGCAATAGGCTTAAACTTTGTGTCTGTGATATAAGTATAAGAAGATTGAAACGTTTCTTCATTAACCTGAGTTTTCTTTACATACCTATGTTCGGCAGTATTGTATAATGCGTTAAGTATTTCTGCATCTAAACATTTAGTAATTGAATCTGCTTCAATTGTTGCTCTAGAGGATTTTAATAATCCACCTTCTAAATCATATAAGTTAATTTGAAGTTGGTGAATATCTGCGATTTTGTATATCTCATCCTTGAAAATTAAAGGGACTTTTTCAGTTTTAACTTCCCAAGTTGTTTCTCTTATTACAAAATCTATACTTCTACGAATGTTTTCTTCTTTACGTTCTAAACGTTCTTTATGATAATCGTGAGCTTCTTCATTGTATTGATAGATGGTGACTCCTGCAATTAATATTGATGCAATTAATACCAATAGTATCATTGCTATAAAAATTCGAACTCTTAAAGACAGTTTGTTTAACTTCATGAAGTGATTTAAAAACGATTAAATATAACAATAATCACGCCAAGTCATTTACGCGTCTGGATTTTTAGCTCTGATGTTTTTATATATTTTAAAACCAAGCATTAATAATAGTCCTAAAACTATAATTCCTATAACACCAAACACCCAATTTATAGCACTTTTTAATATCACTAAAAAAACAACTGCAAAAAGTATAAATGTTGCGCCTTCGTTCCAAAGTCGCATAAAATTTGAGGTCTTAGTAACCTCATCTCTTTGTAACTGTTTGTAAAATTGATGTGTTTTAAGATGATATAGTATTAGGAGTACAACAAAAGTTAACTTAACGTGCATCCAAGGTTGATGTAACCAAAATGGTTGCAAAACAAGTAACCATACAGCAAAAACAGTGGCAAGAATTGCCGATGGCCATGTGATGATATTCCACAAACGTTTAGCCATGAGTTTTAACTGAGTACCTAAAATTTCTTTATCAGGAGACGGTTTATGAAACGCCTCTATTTGATAAACAAATAACCTAGGAATATAAAACAATCCTGCAAACCATGTTATAACAAAAATGAGATGCAAAGATTTTATATAGTTGTAATACTCCATTAATCTTCGATAAATAAATAATTCAGGCTTTTAGAGTTGAATGCTGCATTAAACGCTGTAATTTCATCACTTATTAGTTTATTAAAGGCATCTAATTGTGTTTTTATTTGAGTAGTCAATTCATCTTTAACAGCAATATCTTGGTCTGTTGGCGCAAAATCTCCCATACCTACTAATGCATTTAAATGTCCTAATTTATTAGTTAAACGTATTGGGAAGTTTAAAGGATCTTGACCACTTCTGTTTTGTGTTTGATATAAAGCCTCTTCAATTTTTGTAAACTCTTCTTTTAGGGTTTTAGATTTTTCAAGAAGATCTTTTACGCTTTCGTTGTCTTTATATTGGGTTTCAAAAGCAGTTAATTGTTCTCTAATATTTCTGATTTTTTTAATGGATTTGTGTGCATCATCCATAGTTTTATTAACATCTGTAATAAACATAAATTGCTTTTCCATATCAGCTTGAGTGCTTTCGGCTCTTGGATCTGCGACTATAGTGAATGATTGTGACATCTCGACTGCGCTCGATGTGACAGTATTATTAATATTAAGACTCACTTTGTATACTCCAGGAATAGCTTGCGGACCATCTAAACTTGCCCACCATAAAATCATTCCATCTAATTCCTCAGCACCATCATAAGTCATATCCCAAACAAATTGGTTCATTCCTTTTTTTACTTCTAATTTATCTTTCTTTTTGTTTTTTGTACTAAACGTTTTTATTGTATCTCCTTGTCTATCAAAATATGTTAAAGAAATAACATCTTTCTTTTCATCGTACTCTTTTAAATTGAAATAGGTAATCACACCACTTGGATGATTTGTTCCAGAAGTTTTACTTCCAGCTCTTCCGCCTCCATCCATACGATAGGTGTCTTTTGGTTTAAATAACATTGTTTCGTTAGCGTTAGCTTTGTAAAGTTGATGTAAAACAGTTAAATCATCAATAATCCATAGGCTTCGCCCTTGTGTTGCAACAATTAAATTATTGTCTTTTATAGCTAAATCTGTAATTGGAACAATTGGTAAATTCAACTGAAAAGGTTGCCAGTTTTTACCGTCGTTAAATGAAATATACATTCCTGTTTCTGTTCCTGCATATAGTAATCCTTTTTGTTTTGGGTCTTCTCTAACTACTCTTGTAAAATGCTCTGGGTTAATTCCGTTTGTAATTTTAGTCCACGTTTTACCATAGTCTGTAGTTTTATACAAGTAAGGTTCAAAATCTCCTGTTTTGTATTTTGTCCCAGCCACATAACATGTTCCTGCATCAAAAGCACTTGGCTCTACGCTATTTATCATCATCCATTCTGGCATTCCTTTAGGTGTTACATTATCCCAAGTTTTACCTCCATTTTGGGTAACGTGGATTAATCCGTCATCGCTACCAACCCAAAGTAAACCTTCTTTTAAAGGTGATTCTTGAGCGGCAAAAATGGTACAATAATATTCAACAGATGTGTTATCTTGTGTTATTGGTCCTCCTGAAGATTTTAATTTTTCAGGGTCATTACGAGTTAAGTCTGGACTTACAATTGTCCAAGATTGACCTTCATTTTCTGTAACATGTACATTTTGTGAAAATGTGTACAACCTGTTTGGATTATGTTTAGAAAATATAATAGGGAAATTCCACTGAAAACGATATTTCATCCCTTCAGCTCCATGACCCATTGGATTGTCTGGCCAAACATTAATAGCTCTAACAGTTCCTCTTTTATGGTTTACACGAGTTAAAAAACCGTCGTAACTTCCTCCGTAAATAATATCATTATCTTTAGGATCGACAGCAATATGAGCTGATTCTCCTCCAGCTGTGCTTTCCCAATCATCTTCTGAAATTGACCATCCATCTGTACGATGTGAAATTCTTATTGTTGAATTATCTTGTTGAGCTGCATATATACGATACGGGAAATGATTATCTGTTGTTACTCGATAAAACTGTGAAGTTGGTTGATTATGGTATGTACTCCATGTTTCTCCGCCATCATAAGTAACCTGTGCGCCACCATCGTCTCCAATAATCATTCTATCTGGATTTTCTGGTGCTATCCATAAATCGTGATGGTCTCCATGAGGAGCGTTATAGGTATCAAATGTTTTACCTCCATCAGTACTTTTATGATATCGTACATTTAGTACGTAAACAACATCTACATTTTTAGTATCAGCATAAACACGAGTATAATACCAAGCGCGTTGACGTAAATTGCGTTCACTGTTAACTTGCTTCCAAGTATCTCCACCATCATCACTACGATATAAACCTCCTTTATCTTTGTGTTCTACAATTGCCCAAACACGTTGATTATTTACTGGAGAAACTGTTACTCCTATAATTCCTAAAGTACCTTCAGGAAATCCTTTTTTAGTAGAAATTTCAGTCCAAGTTTCACCTCTATCTGTACTTCTCCAAAGAGCCGAGCCTTCACCACCAGAACTTAAACTATAAGGCGTACGTTGTACTCTCCAAGTTGAAGCATATAAAATTCTCGAGTTTGTTGGGTCTATTAATAAATCAACAACACCTGCGTTTTCATTTGCAAAAAGAGTTTTTCTCCACGTTTTCCCACCATCAGTGCTTTTATATACACCTCTATCTTGAGTTGGTTTATAAATATTACCTAAAACACCTGCGTAAACTACATCATGATTGGTTGGGTCTACAGCTATACGTGGCACATGACGTGAGTTTTTAAGTCCTGCTTCTGTCCAAGTTTTTCCTGCGTCAACGCTTTTCCAAATTCCATATCCAGATGACACATTCCCTCTAACGGTTTTTTCTCCTCCTCCAACATATATAACATTCGGGTCGCTTTTAGATACTGTAATTGCACCAATACTTCCTCCAAAAAAACCATCAGAAATGTTTTCCCATGTTCGACCACCATCATTAGTTTTCCAAATACCTCCTCCTGTTGATCCAAAATAAAATAAATTAGGTTGATTTGGTACTCCTGTTACTGCTGCACTTCTTCCTCCTCTAAAAGGTCCAAGAAGTCTATATTCTAAAGCATTGTATTGATTTTCACTGAAGGTTTGCGCATTGGTTTCTGATATAGAAAAAGAAAATAGAAAACACGCTAAAGCGATAATTGAAAATTTCATATTGATTGTGGTTTGGTTATAGAGCAATAAAAATAGTCATAATATCTTTTAGATTTAACTCTATGACAAATTTTAACTAAACTAAAAACAACTATTAATTACTCCACTTTTTAATCCATTTTGCAAGTAAAGCAACCCATTCATCATCATCATTTAGGCAAGGTATCGTTGAGAATTCTTTTCCTCCCATTTCGTGGAAAATTTCTTCGCCTTCCATAGCAATTTCTTCTAATGTTTCTAGACAATCACTAACAAATGCAGGTGTTGCTATTGCCATGTTTTTTATGCCTTCTTTACCTAATCTCTCAATAGTTCTGTCTGTATATGGTTGTAACCAAGGATCGAATCCTAATCTGGATTGAAACGATGAAGAGTAAGTACTGTCTTTTAAATTTAATTTTTTAGCCACCAATCTAGTTACTTCCAAACATTGATGTCTGTAACAAAATTCATGAGCTGGCGAAGGTGTTACACAGCAACTACCATCAATTTTACAGTGCGATTTTGTTATATCTCTTTTTCTAATATGTCGCTCAGGAACACCATGATATGAAAACAATAAGTGGTCGTAGTTTTTACCTTCAAGGTTCTTTTTTATAGATTTTGATAGAACTTCTATGTAATCTTCATTATTATAAAAGGCAGGCAAGTCTGAAATTTTTAAATCAGGAAAATGCTCTTTTCTTATGTCTTCAGCTAGAACTAAAATAGTTTCAGTTGTTGCCATTGCAAATTGAGGGTATAGTGGAATTAAAAACACCTCGTCAACACCTTTATCAACTAGCTCTTGTAAACCTTTTTTAATTGTCATACTTCCATATCGCATAGCTAATGCTACAGGAAAGTCTACTTGCTCTTGAACCTTACTTTTTAAACGTTCTGAAATTACTATTAAAGGAGAACCCTCTTCCCACCATATTTTTTTGTAAGCTGCCGCAGAAGCTTTTGGTCGAGTATTTAAAATAATTCCTTTAACTAATAGGTTTCTTGCCCACAATGGAACGTCAATGACACGTTCATCCATTAAAAATTCGCCTAAATATTTTTTTACATCTTTTGGTTCAGGACTATCTGGTGAACCAAGATTTACTAATAATACGCCTTTACTCATATATATAAATTATGATGTCAGTGACATTAAATATTTTTTTGGTGTTGTACCATATTTCTTTTTAAATGCTGCAATAAAATGACTTGATGTACTATAGCCAACTTTTAATCCAACTTCATTAACATTATGTTCGCCAGACTCTAATAGTTTTCTAGCAAATTCCATTTTATAATCAAACAAAAAACTAAACACTGAATCCCCATAAATTTGTTTAAAGCCTTCTTTTAGCTTTTTTAAATTTAATCCAATCTCATCAGCCAATTCTTGAAGACTTGGAGGCTCTGCCATGCGAGCAATAATAATATCTTTCGCCTTCCTTATTTTTATCACATTAGTTTCGTCAACCAAAAAAGGGCAATGCTCAATATTAGCATCTTCACTTCTATTAAAATACAAGCTTAAAAGTTCGTATGCCTTGCCTTTAAAGTATAGATTTTTAATTGACTGATTAAGATTATAATGAATAAGTTGTGTAAGTACTATAGCCATTGAAGGCGAAATTTTTCCGTCTTTATAATACTTCTTATCCTTATTATCATCACTCAAAAAGGTGATATAATCTGCTTCTTGTGAAAATAAGCTATGGAATTTTTTAATAGAAATTAATACAGAAACTAGCCATGAATTAGGATTTAGTTCTAAATGGATTGGTAAATCTCGTTGAGGATTATAAAGTAGTAATGAATTTTCTTCAAGAATATCTAAAGCATAACGACCTTCGTTAAAAATAAATTTGCTTGATCCCTTTAAACAAAAATGAAATTGAATAAAACTACTATCTATCGCTCTTTCAATAACTTCTGTATAAATATTTTCATTTTGATAGGTTAATACAAAAAACCCATCATCAATTTTTGTTTCACTAAAAGTACCTCTAGCGACATTTTTTATATCTAAATTCATAAGAATATTTTTGCTGTTATTTAGATTGATTCTAAACAAATGTTCTCAAAAGCATTACTATGCCTGCAAAAGTATGATATTTATCATAGTTTATAAAAATAAGCATATAAAAAACCAATAGCGACACTTAAAGTTCTTTTAGCGTTACTTTTTTACGATTAACCTACATATTTTTGTTTTCGAATTTCCAAATCAGGTAATGGAGCAATATCATATTTCTAAAGGAACTTACTTTTATGCCATTGGTTTAAGCTATAAAAAAGCTGATGCCGAGATAAGAGGTCATTTTAGTTTAGACGAAAATGCTAAGCTAGCACTACTAAAACAAGCCAAAGAAAGCAATATTGAAAGTTTATTGGTTACCTCTACTTGTAACAGAACAGAACTTTATGGCTTTGCTGAGCATCCTTACCAACTTATAAAACTGCTTTGTGATAACACAAAAGGAACTGTTGAAGAATTCCAGGAAGTAGCTTATATATATAAAAACAGAGAAGCAATTGCACACATGTTTAGAGTTGGGTCTGGATTGGATAGCCAAATTTTAGGTGATTTTGAAATTATAAGTCAGCTAAAAACCAGTGCAAGGGTTTCAAAAAAGTTTGCTTTATTAAATCCGTTTATTGAACGTTTAGTAAACTCAGTAATACAAGCTAGCAAGCGCATAAAGACTGAAACAAATATATCATCAGGAGCAACATCTGTATCTTTTGCTTCAGTTCAATACATTTTGAATACTGTAGAAGATGTTACCAACAAAAATATTTTGCTTTTCGGAACAGGAAAAATAGGCAGAAATACTTGTGAAAATTTGGTAAAACATACCAAAAACGAACATATTACTCTTATAAATAGAACCAAAGATAAAGCTGAGGCTATTGCTGGAAAGTTTAACCTGTTGGTTAAAGACTATTCAAATCTTCAAGAAGAAATTAATAACTCTGATATATTAATTGTTGCTACTGGAGCACAAAATCCAACTGTTGACAAACATTGTATACAAACTAAAAAACCGTTGTTAATTTTAGATTTATCTATACCAAAAAATGTTAATGATAATGTTACCGAATTAGATAATGTATCTCTAATTCATTTGGACGATTTATCTCAAATTACAGATAAAACTTTAGAAAAACGTAAACAACATATTCCTGTTGCAGAGCAAATTATTAAAGAAGTAAACACTGAATTTAATGATTGGTTAGAAACCAGAAAATTTGCTCCAACTATTAAAGCTCTAAAGCTAAAGTTAAATGATTTTAAAATTGCCGAATTAGATACTCAACGCAAAAAAATCAGTAATTTTAACGAAGAACAGGCAGAAATAATTAGTAATAACATCATTCAAAAAATTACAAATCACTTTGCTCATCATTTAAAAGATGACGATATTTCTACTGACGAAAGTCTTGAACTCATAAAAAAAGTGTTTCAATTAGAAACAACTACAAAGCATGTCTAAAATAATAAGAATTGGTACGCGCGATAGTGAATTAGCATTATGGCAAGCCAAAACTGTACAAAGCCAGTTAGAGCATCTTGGTCACAAAACTCAATTAGTCCCTGTAAAATCGGATGGTGATTTAAAACTCGACAAACCTATTTATGAACTTGGTATTACAGGAGTTTTTACTAAAATTCTTGATGTTGCCATGCTTAATCATGAGATTGACATTGCAGTACACTCACTAAAAGATGTCCCTACATTATTGCCAAAGGGCATTGTACAAGCTGCTGTGCTAAAACGTGGTAATGTTAGAGACACTTTGGTTTATAAAAACAACGAAGAGTTTTTATCACAAAAACATGCTGTGATTGCCACAGGAAGTTTGCGCAGAAAAGCACAATGGCTCAATCGCTATCCAACACATACTGTAGTTGGTTTGCGAGGAAACGTAAACACAAGGCTTCAAAAATTAGAAGAAAGTGATTGGAATGGTGCTATTTTCGCAGCTGCTGGAATTGGAAGAATTGGTCTTACACCAGAAGAAGCTATAAATTTAGAATGGATGATTCCCGCTCCAGCTCAAGGTGCAATTATGATAACAGCTCGAGAAGAAGATGAAGATTTTAGAGCTATTTGTAGCGAAATAAATCATGAAGAAACCGAAATTTGCACCACAATTGAGCGTCAATTTTTAAACCTTTTAGAAGGTGGTTGCTCTGCCCCAATTGGAGTTCTTGCATTTATAAAAAATGAAGAGGTGACATTTCAAGGTGTGTTATTAAGTTTAGATGGATCTAAAAAAATAGAAGTTAATCGAAAAGAAAAATTAGGAAGCCACCATAACATTGCTCAATTTGCTGCCAATTATATTTTAGATAGAGGTGGTAATCGCTTAATGGATGATTTAAAAAATGTTGATAAGCAAACTCAAGTCTATTCAACAAAAACGCTTACTGAAGCACAGCGTCATTTATTCAAAAACATAAAGGTTGATAGTTCTGATTTTTTAAAAATTAGTTTAAACCGAATTCCTAAACCAATTCTGAAATCAAAAATCGATAATGTTATTATCACAAGTCAGAATGCAGTTGAAGCCATTACAAGAGTATTTCCAAAAGAAGAACTACAATTCAAAAACATTTATTGCGTAGGAAGACGTACTAAAAAATTGATTGAAAGCAAAATCGGAAAAGTAAAACATTCTGAAAACAACGCTAAAGCTTTGGCAGATTATCTAGTTGACTTTATAGATGGTACTGATGTCACTTACTTTTGTAGTGATATTCGTTTAGACGAATTACCAACTATTCTTGAAGAAAACAATATAAAAGTTAATGAGGTTGAAGCATATAAAACCATTTTAGATGCTGCAAAAATAGATGCAACTGTAGAAGGCGTTATGTTTTATAGTCCATCAACGGTTGAAAGTTATATGCAAAATAATAAAGCTGATAAAATTGCGTATTGCATTGGCGACACTACAGCTACTGAAGCTAAAAAATATTTTAAAGACGTAAGGGTTGCAAAAATACCAACTGTAGAAAGTGTTATTGAGTTGGTTAATGAAAATTATAAGTAGCAGTTGGCTGTTGGCTGTTGGCTGTTGGCTGTTGGCTGTTGGCAAAACATAAAACAACCAAAAACTAAAGACAAGAAGCATGAGAGACTTTAGAAAACTAGACATCTGGAAAAACGGTATCGAATTAGTAAAGCAAGTTTATTTGATTACTGAAAAATTACCTTCGGAAGAAAAATTTGGTTTAAAAAGTCAAATAACAAAAGCTGCTGTATCAATTCCTTCAAATATAGCTGAAGGTTGTAGCAGAAATAGTGAAATTGAGTTTAAACGCTTTCTAGAAATCTCAATGGGTTCTCTTTTTGAAGTTGAAACACAGTTGGTTATAATTGAAGAATTAGGTTTTATAAATTCAGAAGACCTAAAACAACTTTTTAAGCTAATAGAAAAAGAAGCTAAAATGATTAATAGTTTAATTAAAATAATAAAAAACAGCTAAAGCAAAAGGCTAAAAGCTAAAAGCCGCATATGAAAAACGATTTATATTTAAGAGCATTAAAAGGCGAAACTGTTGAGCGTCCACCTGTTTGGATGATGCGTCAAGCAGGTCGTTATTTACCAGAATTTCAAGAGATAAAAGCAAAATACGATTTCTTTACACGCTGTCGCACTCCAGAGTTGGCAAGTGAAATTACAGTACAACCTATTCGTCGTTATGGTATGGATGCTGCAATATTATTTAGTGATATTTTGGTAATTCCTCAAGCTATGAATATTGAGGTAGAGATGAAACCAAATTTTGGTCCATATTTACCAAATCCAGTACGTGATCAAAAGGGAGTAGATAATGTTATTGTCCCAGATGTACATGTTGAATTAGATTACGTAATGCAAGCCATTAAAGCAACTAAAGAATTACTAAATGATGAAGTTCCATTAATTGGTTTTGCAGGCTCGCCATGGACAATTTTATGTTATGTTGTACAAGGCCAAGGGAGTAAAAATTTTGATAAAGCCAAAGAATTTTGTTTTACAAACCCAATTGCTGCTCATCAATTATTACAAAAAATAACAGATACGACAATTACATATTTAAAAGCAAAAGTCGTTGCTGGTGTAAATGCTGTACAAATTTTCGATTCTTGGGGAGGCATGTTGTCTCCAACTGATTATCAAGAATTTTCATGGCAATATATTAATCAAATTATTGAAGCTTTAAAAGACGATACTCCTGTTATTGCTTTTGGTAAAGGTTGTTGGTTTGCTCTTGGTGATATGGCAAAATCTAATGCATCTGCTTTAGGAATAGATTGGACATGTTCTGCGCGTAATGCTCGTTATTTAACTGGCGGAAAAATAACACTTCAAGGTAATTTTGATCCCTCAAGATTATTATCTCCACCTGCAGAAATCAAAAAAATGGTACACCAAATGATTAACGAGTTTGGGAAAGACAAATATATCGTAAATTTAGGTCATGGAATTTTACCAAACATTCCACTAGATAACGCAAAAGCATTTATAGACGCAGTAAAAGAATATCATGTTTAAAGACATTTTTAAAGGCATTAAAGCCTACGCAGGATCTCTTCAATTAATTTCAAAACTTGGTCTTTGGAAGTATTTTGGAATTCCTATCTTAATTAGTATTGTTGTTGCAGCACTTGTGCTGATTTCTGCTTATGCATTAGCAGATGATTTTGGCTATTATTTCTCAAAACTTTGGATTTGGGATTGGGGAAAAGAGACTTTCTTCTTTTTAAGTAAAATATTGAGTGGGATTTTGATTTTACTTGTTGGAATTTCTATTTATAAACACGTCGTTATGGCGTTATCTGCTCCTTTTATGGCTCCTGTTTCAGAAAAAATAGAGGCTTATATTCTTGGTGAAGATAATCACAAACATAGAGTGACTAGTTTTAGTGAACAATTAATGAGAGGTGTTCGTATTAATATGAGAAATTTAGGAATGGAAATCCTATTAACTATTCCTATTTTAATTATTGGGTTTGTACCAATTTTAGGGTTTGTATCAACAGTATTATTAATTTTAACTCAAGGTTATTATGCTGGTTTTGGAAATATGGACTATACATTAGAACGTCACTTTAATTATAGTGATAGCATTAAGTTTGTTAAACAACATCGTGGTTTGGCAATAGGAAATGGTATTGTATTTATCTTGTTTTTATTAATTCCTGTAATTGGGATAATCCTTGTATTGCCACTATCAGTAACAGCATCAACAACTGAAACTATTGAATTGCTAAAAGAGCAAAACAAATTAAAAACCTATGACGTATAGTTCAGATACATTTTATATTGAGCACTTACAATATGACGATGCACTTCATCTGAACAAACTATTAGTATCAAATACCGAACGTTTAAAGCGATTTTTACCAAAAACATTAGCTGCAAACAGAACTTTAGAAAGCACTAAATCTTACATCATAAGTAAAATTGAAGCCATGCAATCTAACACAGAATTTGTCTTTACAATTAAAGATAAATACACCCGAAATATTGCTGGATTAGTTATTCTTAAAAACCTCGATTGGGATAAAAAACAAGGCGAGTTCGCCTATTGCATAGGTGAAAAATTTGAAGGTAAAGGCTGGATGAGTGAGGCTGTAAAAGCAACCTCTAAATATGCAATTCATACTTTAGGTTTAACAAACCTTCAAATAATTGCACACAAAAAAAATTATAGCAGTGTAAAAGTTGCCGAAAAATCAGGCTTCTCATGGCGAAAAACTTTGAAATCGGTTTTTACACCAATTAATGAATCTCCAATAGATATGGAGCTTTATGAATTAAGAAATGAAGGATAAATTTTATCATTATATACAACAATTACAAGATACAATTACATCAAAACTTGAAGCTGTTGATGGTTTAGCAAGGTTTAAAGAAGACCTTTGGACACGTCCTGAAGGTGGTGGCGGAAGAACTAGAGTGATTGAAAACGGTACTGTTTTTGAAAAAGGAGGTGTAAACATTTCTGCTGTTCATGGCGAGTTGCCAGAAACTATGCAAGCGTATTTCGGAGTTAAAGATGCAAACTTTTTTGCCTGCGGATTAAGTTTAGTATTGCATCCTAAAAATCCAATGGTTCCAACTGTTCATGCAAATTGGCGCTATTTCGAAATGTATAATAATCAAGGAGAAATTGTAGATAGTTGGTTTGGAGGCGGACAAGATTTAACTCCTTATTACCTGTTTGAGGAAGATGCTATTCATTTTCACAAAACTTGTAAAATAGCTTGCGATAAACATCATCCAACATTTTATGACACATATAAAAAGAAATGCGATGAGTATTTCTGGAATACACATCGTAATGAAGCACGAGGCGTAGGTGGATTATTTTTCGATTATTGCAAAGCTACCAACGAAATGACAATGGAAAATTGGTATGATTTTGTAACTGAAGTTGGCAATAGCTTTTTAGAAGGTTATGTCCCAATTGTTGAAAAACGTAAACTTTTACCATTTACTGAAGCACAACGCGATTGGCAAGAAATTCGTCGAGGTCGTTACGTAGAATTTAATTTAGTACATGATAAAGGCACTTTATTTGGACTCAAAACCAATGGTCGAATAGAAAGTATTTTAATGAGTTTACCTCCACATGTACAATGGGTTTATGACCATCAACCAGAAACTGGAAGTGAAGAAGAAAAACTTTTAAATGTATTAAAGAATCCTAAAAATTGGATTAATAAATAAAAACTAAAACATTTTCATAATGTATCCATTAAGAAGAAATAGACGATTAAGAACTAATGAAGCAATTCGTTCACTAGTAAGAGAAACAATCATAACACCAAACGACTTTTTAGTGCCTTTATTTGTTGTTGAGGGCAAAGGTGTAAAAGAAGAAATTGCTTCAATGCCTAATTACTACAGGTATAGTTTAGACTTGCTAGAAAAAGAAGTGAAAGAACTATGGAAACTTGGTCTAAAATCGGTGTTACTTTTTGTAAAAGTGCCAGATAATTTAAAAGATAATAAAGGTACTGAAGCTTTAAACCCAAACGGATTAATGCAACGTGCTATAAAAGCTGTGAAAAATGCTTGTCCAGATATGCTTGTGATGACAGATGTAGCACTTGACCCTTATTCTTCTTATGGACACGATGGTATTATAGAAAATGGCATTATCCTTAATGATGAAACAGCAGACATTTTAGCCGAAATGAGCGTGTCTCACGCTAAAGCAGGAGCTAATTTTGTAGCACCAAGCGATATGATGGATGGACGTATTTTAACCATTCGTGAAGCTTTGGAAGACGAAGGTTTTATCGATACAGGAATTATGAGTTACTCAGCAAAATATGCATCTGCTTTTTATGGTCCTTTTCGTGATGCTTTAGATTCTGCTCCTGTGAATATGAAAAACATTCCGAAGGATAAAAAAACATATCAAATGGATTATGCCAACCGTTTTGAAGCCATAAGAGAAACCGAAATGGATATTGATGAAGGTGCAGATATCGTAATGGTAAAACCAGGATTATGCTACTTAGATATTGTTCGCGAAATTAAAAACGAAGTTGATGTTCCTGTGGCTGTTTATCAAGTTTCTGGAGAATATGCAATGCTTAAAGCTGCAGCCGAAAAAGGTTGGTTAGACCACGATGCTGTTATGATGGAGCAAATCACTGCAATTAAACGTGCTGGTGCAGATGTTATTGCAAGTTATTTTGCTAAAGATGTTGTGAAATTGATTTCGTAAAAAGCTAAGTTAAATAGAAAGACCTCAAAAAGCATAGTGGTTTGTTCTATCAAAATTATAATATTCCGTAAATTAGCATCAAACGAAAAAATCTAATGACGCTACTTATATTTTACGCTTTTATTTCTATATTTTTTTCTTTTCTCTGCTCCATTCTTGAAGCAGTACTTTTAAGTGTTACATCAACATTTATCAACCTCAAAAAAAAAGAAGGAATGCGCTATGCTTCAACCCTTGAAGCTCTTAAAAAAGATGTTGACAAACCACTAATTGCTATCCTTACACTAAACACCATTGCTCATACAGTTGGTGCCATTTTAGTCGGTGTACAGGCAGAAAAAGTTTTTGGTACTGGAGATAATTCTATAATGATAGTCTCTGCAATAATGACCTTTTTAATATTGGTACTTTCTGAAATCATTCCAAAAACCATTGGAGCTACCTACTGGAAAAGTTTAGCTGGTTTTTCATCAACAGCACTAAATGTTCTTATTTTTCCTTTAAAATACACAGGAATACTCTGGTTATTACAGCTTACCACTAAACTAATTGGAGGTAAAGGACATGCAAGCGGTTTAAGTCGTGAAGGTTTTATTGCTATGACAGATATTGCTCACGAAGAAGGTGTTTTTCATGAATCAGAAAGTAAGGTCATAAAAAATCTACTAAATTTTAAAGAGGTTTTGGCAAAAGACATCATGACACCTCGTACGATGATGATTACCGAAAACGAAACCCAAACCATTGAAAAGTTTTTTTTAGAACATCCTAACCTTAGAGTATCCAGAATTCCAGTATATTCAGAACATATTGATAACGTAACAGGATTGGTCTTAAAAGATGATGTTTTTAAAGAAATGGCCTATAAAAATGGTAAAAAAACATTATCAGATATTAAAAGAGACATCATTATTGTTAGCAGACGTATTGCAATTCCAAAATTGTTTGAAAAACTTGTTGATAGTAAAAACCACATGGCTTTGGTAGTTGACGAATTTGGTTCTGTTAGTGGTCTTGTTACAATGGAAGATGTTATAGAAACACTTTTAGGTTTAGAGATCATGGACGAAAGCGATAGTGTTGCCGATTTACAATCGCTTGCAAGACAAAACTGGGAAGCAAGAGCTAAGCGATTGGGAATGATTGATGATGACATCAAATCGAAAACTAAAAAGTAATGGTAGAATGCATTGTCAAATCGCCATTAGGATACACTAAAATTGTCGGTGATGAAGAAGGTGTTTCTTCTGTTGTTGTTTTAAATTCTGAAGAAAAAGAAACTGATATTATTCCTGTAGAATTAGAAGATTGTGTCATTCAACTTAATGAATATTTTGCAGGAGACCGAACACTTTTCGATCTTAAACTCAATCCTGAAGGGACTACATTTCAAAAACAAGTTTGGAATGCACTTCAAACCATCCCTTATGGAAAAACATTGTCTTATTTAGAGCTATCAAAACAACTTGGTGATGTTAAAGCTATAAGAGCAGTTGCTAATGCTAATGGTAAAAACCCTCTTTGGATTATAGTGCCTTGCCACAGAGTCATTGGTAGTGATGGGAGTCTTACTGGCTATGCTGGCGGATTGCATCGCAAACAATGGCTATTAGAACACGAGAGTCCTTATAAGCAACAATCTTTATTTTAATTTCTTATATTTAATTCCTTAAAATAATTTAAATGAAATTCCTCAAAAAATTCTTGAAATGGACCATAATTATAGTAGGTCTAATAGTAGCAACATTATACATTACAGATACAGATTATTTGCTTAAAGCGGTTAGAACCATTTATCTAAAAGGTTATACTACTGCCTATTTAGAAGACTATAAAGAGTTTGATAATGAAGTTGTCAATAACGGAACACCTCAACCTTGGCCTAATCATAAAAATTATAACTCAGTTAAAGAAACTGATAAGCTAAACGAGATTAATAAAGCCAACGGAACCATAGCATACGTCATTATCAAAAACGATAGTATTTGGTTTGAAAACTATTATGATGGATTTGGTGAAGACTCAAAAAGCAACTCTTTTTCGATGGCTAAAAGTTATGTTTCTGGATTAATGGGAAAAGCAATAGAGCAAGGATATATTAAAAGTCTTGATCAACCTGTTGGCGATTTCTTTCCAGAATTTAGTGAAGGCTTGGCAGCAAAAATGACTGTTGGTGATTTATCGTCAATGGCTTCTGGCACCAATTGGGATGAAGCCTATTACTCACCACTATCGATCACTACTAGAGCTTATTTTGATGATGATTTAGAAAAAGTAATTCTTGGACTTAAAGTTGTTAATGAGCCTGGAACGGCTTACAAATATGCAAGTGGCGATACTCAATTACTAGCTATGGTAATAGAAAAAGCGACAGGTAAAAAACTATACGATTATTTAACTGAAAGCTTCTGGAAACCTCTTGGTTCTGAAAACTCTACTTTATGGCAAGTTGATAGCGAAGCACATGATTTAGTGAAAGCTTATTGCTGTATTGCAAGTAATGCAAAAGATTTTGCGCGTTTTGGAAAACTTTATAAAGATCATGGAAAATGGAATGGCAAACAGATTTTAGATTCTGCTTTTATAGCTAAATCTGTCACGCCTCGTTTTGCTGCAAGTCCAGAATATGGATATGGTTGGTGGCTTAAAAATGTTGGTAATAAACAATTTTTTATGATGCGTGGTCATCTTGGACAATACGTTATTGTTGAGCCAAATGACAATGTAATTATTGTTAGACTTGGACATTCTAAAGGCGCTGGTGATGCTATTGCAACGTTTACAGATGATATAACTACTTATATTGATGAGGCTTATAAAATGCTTGAAAAATAATTATGATAACCAAACTCAATCTTGAAGACATATTGTTTTTGGACATAGAAACAGTTCCAGAAACACAACATTTTTCTGATTTAGATAGAACAAAACAAGATCTTTGGGAGCACAAATCACAATACCAACGTAAGGAAGATATAACTGCCGAAGAGTTTTATGAACGTGCAGGAATTTGGGCAGAGTTTGGTAAAATTGTTTGTATTTCGGAGGGTTATTTTAATATTCAAGGTGATATAAGAACCTTTAGAGTCACCTCTTTTCATGGTGAAGAAATTAAAATTTTAAAAGATTTTAAAAACTTATTATTGTCTCATTTTAGTCAGGCAAAACATTTGCTGTGTGCTCATAATGGAAAGGAATTTGACTTCCCTTATATAGCAAGACGAATGATTATTCATAATATTGAATTGCCATACAAACTCAATTTATTTGGCAAAAAACCATGGGAAGTACCTCATCTGGACACTTTAGAGCTGTGGAAGTTTGGCGACTATAAAACTTATACCTCTTTAAAGCTTTTAACCAACGTTTTAGGAATACCTTCTCCTAAAGATGATATTGATGGTAGTGAGGTTTGTAAAGTGTTTTATGAAGATAATGATATTGATAGGATTGTTACTTACTGTGAAAAAGATACAATAGCTGTCGCACAGATCTTTTTAAGATTACGAGGTGATGCGATACTACACGACAGTGAAATTATTCATATATAATTTTTGCAAAAGGGATTAAAGCATTTGTTTGAGCTCTTTTGGTTTTTAACCAGAAAGCGAGTGCTGAAAGCCTGTTTTAAGCAATGCTATAAATTTGCCAAATAATAAAAACAAAAAAGTCCAGACATTACATCTGGACTTTTCAAATTTAAAATAACTATATTATTGCTTAATAAAGCGCTTGGTAAACGTTTCTCCGTCAGCAATGAAACGAACTTGATAAACAGCAGACTCTAGTTTGCTAACATCTATAGTTTCGTTAATAACTTTGCCTTTGGCAACTATTTGACCAATTCCGTTGTATATCTCATAATTTACATCTCTGAAATTAGAAACTACATTAAGTATATTTCCTCTAACTGGGTTAGGATATAGTTTTATATCTGATATAGCATTAGAGACCTCTGTTTCTTCTCCTCTAGCTGAACTTTGAATACAGAAAGTTGTTGCTTGAGATGAACCAAAACTGCCGCCTGAAACTATTGTTCCTAATGAACCTGTTAATGTATAAGAACCACTTCCATATGAACAACATATACCATCTCCATAACTATCTGTGATAGTAAAAGTATAATCACCAGGAGCTAAGCCTGAGAATGTTCTTGTAACTGTTGATCCATCAGGATTTGCAGTTGAATATGAAGCTGAATCTATTGTTGTGCCTGACGCATTTCTAAGTGTCCAAGCAGTTTCTTCAGGATAGTTATCAAAAGTAATACTTAATGATACGTTTCCAGTGTTACAAGTTGGTGGAGGTGTAGAACCATCTACTAAACTCACATCATCTATTGCAATATCTGCTTGCCATGTACTTCCAACATTTCTGTTAAAACGTAATTGTATAGATCCTCCTGCGTAAGCTGATAAATTGACACTTGCAGATTGCCAAGCATTACCTTTATTACCAGACTCGTTCCAAATGCTTGTCCAAGTCGCACCATTATCTGTACTAACTTCTAATGCAATCGTTCCCATATCAGAAGCGCCATACATGTGGTACATAAAATTGAACGTTGGGCTGCTTAAAGCACTTAAATTAAAGCAAGGTGAATTTAAAATTGCGCGCTTACTCGGATAATTAGGACTAGATGCTTCAACATAAACATAATAACTACCTTGTGATGCACTTGTTGGTCCTGTATTACTAGATGGTGTTCCATTAGCATCAACAGTCCAATCAATGTCATCTGCTGTTGACTGCGTCCAAGCTCCTAAAGTATTTTCAAATCCTTCACTATAAGGGAAAGACGAAATTCCTCCAGAACATCCACTTGAAGGTTGAGTAACAATAACTGTTCTCGTAACCTGTGTAGCTGCATTACCTGCTGCATCACTTACATTATAGTTAACTAAATATGTTCCTGCTGCAGATGTGTTTACTGTTCCTGTAATAACGATGTTAGCAGTTATGTTTCCATCAACATTATCAGTTGCTGTTGCGCCTTGTTCTGTATAAGTATCTCCAACATTTAAATTTATTGTTGATGCACCATTTAAAGTAATAACTGGTGGTGTTGTATCTGGTGGTGTAAGTGTTGTAACATTAACCGTATTACTTGCACTTGAAACATTACCTGCAGCATCTTTAGCTCTTACACTAAAACTGTAAGCTGTACTTGGTGTTAATCCTGTTACACTTCGTGATGTTCCTGTTACAGTTGCAATTACAGTTGCTCCTTGATAAACATCGTATCCTGTTACTCCTACATTGTCTGTTGAAGCATTCCAAGATAAATTTGTTGACGTTTGAGTTGTTCCACTAGCAACAAGACTTGTTGGTGCAGTAGGTGCTGTTGTGTCTGGTGGTGCTAAAGTTGTTACATTAACCGTATTACTTGCACTTGAAACATTACCTGCAGCATCTTTAGCTCTTACACTAAAACTGTAAGCTGTACTTGGTGTTAATCCTGTTACACTTCGTGTTGTTCCTGTTACAGTTGCAATTACAGTTGCTCCTTGATAAACATCGTATCCTGTTACTCCTACATTGTCTGTTGAAGCATTCCAAGATAAATTTGTTGACGTTTGAGTTGTTCCACTAGCAACTAAATTTATTGGTGCAGATGGAGGTGTAGTATCAGGTCCTGAAGCCTGAATAACAACTGTATAATCTTCAACTTCACCATAAGTAAACGATTCACAAGATGTAGGTATACCATTATATTTCATAGAAACACGCATTCTAGTTGAGTTTTCAACAGCACTTGCAGGTATTGTAAAACTTCCACTAACTGGTGTTGCATTTGTAGCTGCTTGTGTCCATACTTGTTCACCTGCATCTGCAAAATCACCATCTCTATTATAATCAATCCAAACGGAATACCCTTCATTATAAACTGTTCCAGTCCAAGTTGGAGTTACAGTAATTGTATATTGAGTTCCTTTAGTTAGTGTCGTAGATATGTTTGTAAAGTTCGAGTAAAACTGTGCTCCAGAAGCATTGTTAATAGTATTTAATTGAACTCTACTTATATACTCGTCGTTAACATTTGTGCTAGCAGATGTACAATAGTTTAATTGAACATCTGTAGTTGTAAATGTAATTGGACTACTATAAGCCGAATTGCTTCCACCACTACACTTACTTCTTACTTGAGCTTGGTATTGAGTTAAAGTGCTCAATCCTGTTAAGTTTGTAGAAACTCCAGCAACAGCAACTGTTGTCCAAGTTGATGATCCTACTACTCTGTATTGTAAATCGTAAGTTGCTCCAGGTACTGAATTCCAGCTTAATGTTGCTGAACTCGATGCTACATTTGAAGCAGCTAAACCTGTTGGCACAGTTGCATTACATACAACCGTTCCAGCTATTGTAAAGTTTGTATTAGAAATGTCAAAGAAAATATGATTAGACCCTTTAACCATAATTCTATTTTGATTACCTTGATTATTTGGTACAGTAATTACATGAGACCCATCATTAGGTGTATTTGTTGCTAGCGTAATTGGATAGGTATTACCTCCATCAGTAGACAGAAAAATATCTACGTTAGCTGCATTAACACCATTCCCTGTAGTTCCTGCTACACTCCAAGTTACTGTTTGAGAAGTTCCTGCATTCCAAGTAACATTTGTGTTAGGTGAGTTTACAACAAAAGGTCCAGCTGTTCCATTTACAGTTACAACCATATCATCACTATTGTTTGCTGCTCCACCTGCTTTATTATCTCTAACAGTCATTCTAAAAGTCATAGACCTCGCAACATTTGGCACTGCTTCCCATTGCCATGAAGTCGAACCCGCTTTAATAGTTTCAAGTCTAGGAAAATAACGCTTCGTATCTGTTGTTGGACTAAATGATCTAAACGCTGGGCCAGAAGTAGCATTTACACTAGGGTTTGTCGTTGATGACGTTCCAGTATTATACTGTTCCCAGCAATATGTAAGTACGTCTCCTGAGTTAGCATCAGTTCCTGAACCATTTAGCACAAATGGAGTTCCTTTTGGAATTGTATAATCACTACCTGCATTAGCTGTAGGAACTGCATTACCTGTATTAATATTAGTTTGACAACTTTTAGATTTTATATAATTAGTAATCTGTTCTATTGTTCTTGCATGAAAATAAGGGTCACTATGCGCTTGCACATCTGTTGAGCCTGTAATACCTGCATAACCCATAATTGTTGAACCACTTCCTGGTTCCATTTGCGCGCCTGTACCACCTTCATTACTAAATGTGAATGTGTGATTACCACCAAATTGATGTCCCATTTCGTGAGCAACATAATCGATATCAAAATTATCTCCAGTAGGAACTGTGTGTGAAGTCCAACCACTTCCTTTTTGATTGTTTGTACAAACACAACCTATACAGCCAGCGTTACCATTATTTTGTAGGTTAGCAAATAAATGACCAATATCATAATTTGCTTCTCCAATTACACTTGTTAAAGTAGATTGTAATTGGCTATTATACCCAGAAGTAGTATTCCCATAAGGGTCGCTACTAGTACTAGTATAAATAACGCTATCTGTATTACCTACTAAAACCATTGTAGCATTAAAATCATTTTCAAAAACACCATTTACACGAGTCATAGTTGCATTAATTGCTGCTAGAGCAAGTGCTTTTGTACCACCATGATATGCAGTATATTCTCCAGTTGCTGATACAGCTAATCTGTATCGACGAAGTATCCCATCATCTGCATTTCTTAATGTACTTGCATCACCATCTATGTTTTTACTCATTGAGTCAGTAACTAAACACTCAAAATCATCAGGTGTAGCAACTTTATCAGCTCTTTTATAAACAACATACTGTGATAAATCATTAGTATATGCCTCAATGAAAGTTGCTGATTGGTTAGCTGATAATCTCATACTTTGAAACCCAAGAGGAGAAACACTAAAACGTATCACAGCAGATGGATCATCTATACCTTGACCAGCATAAGATTTAATCTCAGGAAATCGAGCCTCGAGTTCTGGAGACATATTAGATGCTTCAACTATTCTATAACGTTCCATTTTCCCTTCAGAATTTGGAAACGATAAAATAACACTAGAAACTCTAGAAACATTCTCTCTCTTTGGCGCTTGAATAAGTGCTTGTTTAAAAGCATTCATATTAAGGCTAAACACTTGAGATTTTGGTAAGTTAGCTTTGTCAGCTTTAACTTTAGAACTGCTAGCTACTGATTGCTTTTGCCAAAAGTTGTCCTTTTGCGAAAAAGCCAGAGTAGCACTCATAAACATGATAATACATAATAGTTTTTTTGTCATAATCTGATTTTTAAATTATTATTATTTTTTTGAGGGAATTTGTCCGAATTTAGAAAAATTTTTAAAAATTTTGTTGTGTTATTATATAAAATAATAGCTTTTTTTAACTATTTATTAACAATACGGTTTTACCGTAACACTATTGAAGAAAATGACTACATTTACTTATTATTATGACACAAAAAAAACTGCTTGATGTAAATAATTTATCAATTTCGTTTCAATCTGATGGAATTGACAAAGAGATTATTCATCATATTTCATATACACTTAACAAAAATGAAATATTAGGAATTGTAGGTGAATCTGGTTCAGGAAAATCAGTATCTACTTTAGCAATTTTAGGATTACTACCAAAGCAAATTTCTAAAATTACTAGCGGAAGCATCCTTTTTAATGAAAAAGAGTTAACACAGTTAAATACTAAAGATTTTCAAAAAATAAGAGGGAGTGAAATTTCAATGATTTTTCAAGAACCAATGAGTTCATTAAACCCATCAATGAAATGTGGCCAGCAAGTTGAAGAAATATTATTACAACACACCAATTTATCAAAGTCTGAAGCCAAAACAGAAACCCTTTCACTTTTTGAAAAAGTGAAATTGCCTTCACCTCAACGTATTTACAATGCATATCCGCATGAAATTTCTGGAGGGCAAAAACAGCGTGTTATGATTGCTATGGCTATAGCTTGTAAACCAAAAATTTTAATTGCTGATGAGCCTACAACAGCATTAGATGTAACTGTACAAAAAGAAATTATTCAATTACTTAAACAGTTGCAATCTGAAGAAGAAATGAGTATTATTTTTATTTCTCATGATTTAGCATTAGTCTCAGAAATTGCTAATAGAGTGTTGGTAATGTATAAAGGAGATATAGTAGAACAAGGTGAAGTTTCAAAAATTTTTAAGACTCCAGAGCATATATATACAAAGGCCTTATTAAGTTCTAAACCTTCATTAAGTGTGCGTTTAAAACGTTTACCAACTATTAAGGATTTTATGGAAAACGTCACAAAATCTGATATTATAACCAAAAATGAACGTGAAAATTCTCACTCAAAACTATATGCAAAAACACCTCTATTAGAAGTAATAAATCTTGAAAAAGAATACATTTCAAAATCTGGATGGTTTGGTAAACCAGAATCGTTTATGGCTGTTAATAATATTAGCTTTAAGTTATATGAAGGAGAAACTCTTGGGCTAGTAGGAGAATCTGGTTGTGGAAAATCTACATTAGCAAACGCAATTTTACAATTAGATAAAGCAACTTCTGGGCAGATATTATATAGAGGTATAGATATTAATAAGCTTCCATCTTCTGAAGTAAGAAAATTAAGAAAAGATATTCAAATAATATTTCAAGATCCTTATGCGTCTTTAAACCCTAGGATTCCTGTAGGGAAAGCTATAATGGAGCCTATGAAAGTACATCAAATAGGAGAATCTAATGAGGAACGAAAAACTATGGTTTTAGATTTACTTCAAAAAGTAGGTTTAGATGAAAGTTTTTTCAGTAGATATCCTCATGAATTTTCTGGTGGTCAACGCCAAAGAATAGGCATTGCTAGAGCTATTGCTCTGCAGCCAAAACTTATTATATGTGATGAGTCGGTTTCAGCTTTAGATATTTCAGTACAAGCTCAAGTATTAAATTTATTGAATGATTTAAAAGACAATTTTGAGTTTACTTATATCTTTATTTCACACGATTTATCTGTAGTGAAATATATGTCTGACCAATTAGTTGTTATGAACAAAGGGGAAATTGAAGAAATTGCAGATGCTGATAAAATATACAACAATCCAGTACAAGAGTACACTAAAAAACTAATTCATGCTATACCTAAAGGGTTATAGCATGAATATTTTTTTAGTTAAGGTTAAAATGTTTTTTAACAATTTAAAGGTTTTTTGAAAACCAGCTAAAAACTTATTTTCAAAAAAAGTAGGTTTTGGTAGATTTGGGGCTGTGTTCATAAGTTAAAATTTACGATAGATTTGGGGCAAATCATAAATCAAGTTTATGGTTAATTTGGGTAAATTTTCATAAGTCAAATTTAGGATAGATTTGGGGCTCTCTTAAATTAGGTTTATGGTAAATTTGGTTGTTTCGATTTGGTTTTGTAAATATGAAACAAATTTTTGATTTATCAGTTTAAATACATTATTAATCGATGAAATACATTAAATTTTAACATTTAACATTCATTTTAGGTATTTTTCCTACAAAATTGATTAAATAAGAAAAGCTATAATAACAAAAAAACCACTTAAAAAGCGGTCTTCATTATGCTTAATATGTTATAAATTTAGATACTCATTTCTGGTATATCTCCTTCAATTATTAATTTACCTTCGGTTGCTTTAATTATATCTTCAACAGAAATTCCAGGGGCTCGTTCTACTAATTTAAATCCATCTTTTGTTACTTCTAAAACAGCAAGATTTGTAACAATCTTTTTTACACATCCTACTCCTGTTAATGGTAAGCTACACTTTTTTAATAATTTAGATTCTCCTTCTCTGTTAGTGTGCATCATAGCAACAATTATATTTTCTGCACTAGCTACTAAATCCATTGCGCCTCCCATACCTTTTACCATTTTTCCTGGTATTTTCCAATTAGCAATATCTCCAGATTCTGAAACCTCCATCGCTCCAAGTATAGTTAAATCGACATGCTTACCACGAATCATTGAAAAACTCATTGAAGAATCAAAAAAACTTGCTCCTGGCAATGTTGTAATAGTTTGCTTTCCTGCATTAATTATATCTGCATCTTCATCTCCTTCAAACGGAAAAGGTCCCATGCCTAAAACACCATTCTCACTTTGAAATTCAACTTCTATATCGTTTCTAACATAATTTGCAACTAAAGTAGGTATACCAATACCTAGGTTAACATAGTAACCATCTTTAACTTCTTTTGCTATACGTTTTGCTATTCCTGTTTTATCTAACATAATTAAGACTTTTTTCTAACAGTTCGTTGTTCAATTCTCTTTTCATATACTTCTCCTTGAAAAATACGTTGTATAAATATTCCAGGAATGTGTATTTGGTTTGGATCTAACGTGCCTGCTGGCACTAACTCTTCAACCTCAGCAACTGTAATTTTTGCTGCTCCACACATTGCTGGATTAAAATTTCTTGCTGTGCCTTTAAAAATAAGGTTACCTGCTTCATCGCCTTTCCATGCTTTTACGAAGGCAAAATCTGCCTCAAAAGCTTTTTCTAAAACATACATTTTACCATTAAACTCTCTTGTTTCTTTTCCTTCAGCGACTTCTGTGCCAAATCCTGCTGGTGTATAAAATGCTGGAAAACCTGATTGTGCTGCTCTACAACGTTCTACTAATGTTCCTTGAGGCACAAGTTCTACATCTAGCTCACCACTTAACATTTGACGTTCAAACTCATCATTCTCTCCAACATACGACGAAATCATTTTTTTTATTTGATGCTTATGTAATAGCAATCCTAATCCAAAATCATCAACTCCTGCATTATTAGAAATACATGTTAACCCTTTAACACCAGTTTTTACTAAATGAGCTATTGCGTTTTCAGGAATACCACAGAGTCCAAAACCTCCCAACATAAGTGTCATGTTATCTGTAACCCCATGCATAGCTTCGTTTATATTAGCTACTTTTTTATTAATCATTTTATGCCTTTTTTGAATTTGAAAAATACAAAATAAAAAAGCCAATCTAAAATGTTAAACAAATTTTAGATTGGCTTTTTAAACAATTTATATACAATTAGTATTAGAAATCTAATTCATCAATTATTCCTCCTTCAGTATCGGAAGTTGGTCCTTCAATTGGTGCACCACAATTAACTCGTATTGAAAGGTTTTGAGGTCTCTCAAAATCGGCTTTTGATACATCTAAAGTTTTATCGTCATAACAGCTTTTCATATATAATCCCCAAATAGGTAATGCCATAGATGCTCCTTGTCCATATGCTGTGTTTCTAAAATGTGCAGCTCTATCATCGGCTCCAACCCAAACTCCAGTTACCAAATTAGGAACCATACCCATAAACCAACCATCACTATTATTTTGTGTTGTTCCTGTTTTACCTGCAATTGGATTAGTAAACTCATAAGGATAACCTGTAATTATTTCTTTATAAACTACATTCCATTGGTCAGCTCCTTTTGTTCTTAATCGTGCTCCCGAACCATCTTCGGTTACTCCTTGCATTAGGTTTGTGGTAACATAAGCAACCTCCTCACTCAAAACATCTTTCGTTTTAGGTGTAAATTGATATAAAACTGTTCCGTTTTTATCTTCAATACGCGTTACTAAAACAGGCTCATTATAAACGCCTTTGTTTGCAAACGTTGCATAAGCAGCAACCATTTCGTAAACACTTAAATCTGGTGTGCCTAGCGCGATTGCTGGCACAGCAGGTATATCAGACTCTACACCAAGCTTCTTAGCCATATCAACTACTGGTTGAGGGCCAACTTGATCCATTAATCTTGCCGTTATTGTATTTGTAGAATTAGCTAATGCGTTTTTTAAGGTTTTAAATCCACCATATTTAAAATCTGAATTTTCTGGACTCCAAGCTTCAGGGTTTCCAAATTTACCAGCTTCGATAGTTACTTTAGTGTTTGGGAAAGTATCACAAGGCGATAAGTGTAATTGGTCTATAGCTGTTGCATAAACAAATGGTTTAAATGTTGAACCTACTTGTCGCTTACCTTGCTTAACATGGTCATATTGAAAATGTTTCATATTTATACCTCCAACCCAAGCTTTAACATGACCGGTTTGTGGATCCATTGACATCATTCCTGTATGTAGGAATGATTTATAATAACGCATAGAATCCATTGGCTTCATTATGGTATCTATTTCGCCCTTCCAAGAAAACACTGTCATTGCTGTTGGTTTATTAAATGAGGCTATAATTTCACTTTCAGATTTCCCGTTAGCTTTCATTATTCTCCATCTTTCTGATTGACGCATTCCTCTATTTAATATCGATGTGATTTCATCTGGTTTTAAATCTAAAAAAGGAGCTGTTTTATTTCTTTCTGGTGTATTTTGATTAAAAAATTCAGCTTGAAGTCTTGGCATGTGTTTTTCAACGGCATCCTCGGCATATTTTTGCATACGAGAATCTATAGTTGTATAGACTTTTAAACCATCATTATATAAATTGTATTTTGAACCATCTGGCTTTGGGTTTTCATCAATCCACTTTTTCATAAAGTCTGTTAGATAAGCTCTAAAATAGGTTGCTGTTCCTTCACGATGAGATTCTGGAGAATAGTTTAGTTCTAGTTCTAACTTTTGAATAGAATCTCTAACTTCTTCAGTTATGAAATCATATTTTTCCATTTGACTCAAGACAACATTACGTCTGTTTCTTGTTCCTACAGGATTTCGATGAGGTCTTGGGTTGTACAATGATGGATTTTTTAACATTCCAACAATCATTGCAGATTCTTTTACGTCTAAATCTTTTGGCTCTTTTCCAAAATAAATTCTAGCAGCACTTCGTATTCCGTCAGCATTATTATTAAAATCGACAATGTTTAAATACATTGCTATAATTTCATCTTTGGTATATTGTCGTTCTAAACGTATGGCAATAATCCACTCTTTTGCTTTTTGAAGTACTCTTTCAATTATGTTTTTAGAGCCTTCACCATGAAACAGGTTTTTTGCTAACTGTTGAGATATTGTACTAGCACCTCCACCACTTCCAAGCTTAAAAATAGCTCTTAATGTTCCTCTTGCATCAATACCTGAATGATCACGAAAACGAGCGTCTTCAGTAGCTATTAATGCATCTACTAAATTTTGAGGTAATTCACTATAATCAACTGGAGTTCTATTGTCGTTTAAATAAAACTTCCCTAAAGTTTTATCGTCAGAAGAAATAATTTCGGTTGCTAAATTAGTTTTAGGGTTTTCTAAAACCGTATGATCTGGCATCTCCCCAAATAAGCCAAAAGACGCCAATAAAAATATTAAAACTATAAATAGAATTCCTCCTATAAATAGTTTCCAAAACCAACGTATGTACTTAGAAAAATCTTCTACTGCAGTTTTTTTTGTTGCCATAATATAATACTAATCAATTTTTTGCAGGCTCAACTCTAAAGCCTATATCTGTAACACCTTCTAGTTCGTCAATTCCTTCAACATCTCCATTTTTTCTCATTGCATGTTGAATATTTACTTTATATTCTCCTGTTTCTTTAAAAACAACAGACTCTTTGTACCATAGTTTATTTTCTTTTACATCTGCAAAACCAGTACCTAATAATTCTCCATTAGGTTTTGCCATTTCATACTCTAAAGTGTCTTTAATAACTTTTCCGTTAGGAAAATTCATGTCAACAATTAAAAATAAATTTCTGTATTTATAGGCGCTTGTATTTCTAATATTGACAAACAAATTATATGCTTTAGTTGAATCTGGTGGTGTTATACTAAACGAAATAATTGAATCTTTATTCCATTGATTTGGCACAGTTTTATATTCATCAAACACTTGATTAGAGTCGCAAGAGCTCAATACAATACCTGCAATTAAAACAATCCAATAACCTTTACTTGGCATTATTCTTTTGAGATTTATGTTGTTGAGGGTTATTTCCCTTTTTTTTGTTTCTATTATTTCTACGTTTATTTTTACGTTTTGGACTATCAAAACGAGTTAAACTGTCTTGACCAACAACGTTTTCGAAGTCTGCTTTAGTATCTTCAACAAGCTCTGAAGCATATTCTTCTAAACTGGCAATTTTTTGTTTTTTCTTATTAAGCTCAATTATTTCTCTGGCCTGAGCAGTAGTTAATTTGTGCCAGTTCATCCACTCTCCTTCATAAGCAAACCACATAAACCCTTTAAAAATATCGGTTTTTTGACACACTGCTGTCCCTTTTTCAGTATAAAGTTTTGTGTCTGTTTTTGGGAATTCTTTTAAAGCGTCTAAATAAGCATCTAACTCATAATTTAAACAGCACTTTAGCTTACCACATTGCCCTGCAAGTTTTAATGGGTTTAAAGATAATTGCTGATATCTTGCTGCAGATGTGCTTACAGATCTAAAATCTGTTAACCATGTTGAGCAACATAATTCACGTCCACATGAACCAATACCACCAAGTCTAGAAGCCTCTTGACGAAAGCCAACTTGTTTCATTTCAATACGTGTGCGAAATTCTTTAGCAAACAATTTAATAAGCTCTCTAAAGTCTACGCGTTCTTCTGCTGTATAGTAAAAGGTTGCTTTGCTTGCATCACCTTGATATTCGATATCAGAAATTTTCATTTGCAATTTTAAATCTATTGCAAATTGTCGAGCCTTAACTTTCATAGGCTCTTCTTTATCTCTAGCTTCAGACCAAATATCGATATCCTTTTGAGATGCTTTACGATAAATTTTTAGAACATTCTCTTCGTCATCAATATTAACTTTTTTACGCTTCATTTGAATTCTAACTAATTCTCCTGTAAGCGTTACCATACCAATATCATGACCAGATTGAGCTTGAGTAGCTACAATGTCTCCTATACTTAATGTTAAGTTTTCGGTATTTTTATAATATTCTTTTCTTCCGTTTTTAAAACGAACTTCAACTCCAATAAAAGGCTCTTCTCCTTGAGGAAGCGACATATTGGCCAACCAATCAAAAACTGTTAACTTATTACAGCTATCTGTGCCACAAGTTCCATTGTTTTTGCATCCTTTTGGTTGTCCATCTTTTCCAGTTGAGCAACTGTTACAACTCATACTATGTATGTTATATAAAATTCGTTATTCTCATAACGAATGATGATTAATACTGAATTTTAAAATGTAAAGATAAGATTATTTATCGAGCAAAAAATAGATAACAACAATCTGCTTTTTCTAAAAAGAATAAATTTATAATTACTTGATTATTAATATAATAAAATAAATTACTATTTTTATTATGCTATTAATCAGATACATTGTCTAAAGTAATTGTATCTATATCTAATAAACAAGCGATGTATTGGCCTAACACTTTAAAACTTCTATTTTATGAAATTAAAAATTACTTTACTCATTTACATTCTTTCTTTTGTTACAAATAATTATGACGTATTTGCTCAAGAGGTTAATTTTTCGCCTATTGGTGATGAATATCAATTTAATAGAAGCAAGACTCCTTGTCTTACTGATTCACAGCGAGAGGTTATTAAGGCTGAATTAATAAACAATGTAAGACAATTACAACAAGAAAATAGATTAGCACCTATTTCGTTAAGAGGTGCTCATCCTCTTTTTATCTGGCCTGTTCAAAAAGCTGCTGGAGTAACTTATAACGATGTGTGGTCTATTTCTAACTATGTTGACCATAATTCTGCTTATCCAAACCAATTACAAGATTATAACTGTGGTACCAAAACTTACGATACTAGTTCTGGTTATAATCATCAAGGTATAGACATTTTTACATGGCCTTTTACTTGGAAAATGGTTGATGATAATAGTGTTGAAATAATTGCAGCTGCGCCTGGTCAAATAATTGCTAAAGGTGATGGGCAATATGATAGAAGCTGTAGTTTTAATAACAATCAATGGAATGCTGTATACGTAAGACATGGTGATGGAAGTGTTGCTTGGTATGGACATATGAAAAACGGTTCATTAACCACAAAAAATGTTGGTGACTTTGTTAATTTAGGAGAATATTTAGGCATAGTTGGGAGTTCTGGAAACTCAACTGGGCCACATCTCCATTTTGAGGTTTACCAAAATGATACCTATACAAATTTAATTGATCCATACACAGGAGCATGTAATAGTTTAAATGTTGATACTTGGTGGCAAACACAAAAACCATATACAAATCCTAATATTAATGCTGTATTAACACATTCTGCTCCTCCTGTTTTTCCTACATGTCCAAATAGTGAAACAACTAATACAAGCAACACTTTTGATGCCTCAGCAACAATTTACTTTGCAATTTACATGAGGGATCAGGCTAACGGAACAAGTATTAACTTAAAAATTATAAGACCTGATAATTCTGTTTTATATAACTGGAATTATAACTTCACGGCAAATTACGCTGCTTCTTATTGGTATTGGTACTATTCTGGAGTATATAATATGAATGGTCAATGGAAATGGGAAGCAACTTATAATGGACAAACAATTACACATACATTTAATGTTTCAGGAGCATTAGGAATTGATGATGAAGATTTTAATACAACTTCCGTTTATCCTAATCCATTCAATGATGCAGTAACAATTTCTTCTAATAGTTTTATAAAAAAAGCCACTGTTGTAGATATACTTGGCAAAACTGTAAAAACAATTGAAAGCCAATCTGAAAATATTACAGAGGTAAACCTAGAAACAGTTTCTAATGGACTCTACTTTTTAACTTTAGAAAGTGATACAGGTCAGAAAAAAACAATTAAGCTTATAAAAGATTAACAAAAAAGCTTCCAAATTTGGAAGCTTTTTTTATTTCTTCAGAGTTTCAAAAATATTCCTTAAATCCTTTTTATAAGGTAAATAATCTGCTCTTCCCTTTTTAAAGATATCATTACTATTTCCTTGTCCTTTTCGTAACGCTTTTTGCTCTTCGTAAGGTAATTGATGTATTTCCATACAGGTAGAAGAACAACAATTATTCATTTTTTCTTTACAATCATCACATTGAATAAATAGTAAATGGCATGCTTCATTTGCGCAATTTGTATGTAAATCGGCAGGACTACCACATTGATGACATTGAGCAATGACGTCATCAGAAATACGTTCAGATCGGCGCTCATCAAAAACAAAATTCTTTCCTATAAATTTGTTTTCCAGCCCTTTTTCATTGACCTGTCTTACATAATTGATTATTCCTCCATCAAGCTGATATACATTTTTAAACCCCTTATGTTTATAATATGCACTTGCTTTTTCGCAACGAATTCCACCAGTACAATACATCACCAGTTTTTTATCCTCTTTGTGGTCTTTTAAGTCTTCTTCAATAATATCTAACGATTCTCTAAATGTGTCAACATCTGGAGTTATTGCATTTTTAAAATGCCCTATTTCGCTTTCATAATGATTACGCATATCAACCAAAACCGTATTCTCATCTTCAATTAATTTATTGAATTTTTCCGCATCAACATGAATTCCTTTATTAGTAACATCAAAAGTGTCATCGTTAAGCCCATCAGCAACAATTTTGTCTCGCACTTTTACCTTTAGTTTTAGAAATGAAAAATTATCATGCTCTATGGCAATATTTAATCTCACATTTTCTAAAAATGTAATGGTATCTAAATGGTTTTTAAATTGATGAAAGTGATCTGCAGGAATAGATAGTTGTGCATTAATGCCTTCGTGAGCGACATATATTCTACCTAAAACTTCTAGCTCATTCCAAGCTAAAAACATATGGTTTCTAAAGATTTCGGTATTGCCAATTTTGGCGTATTTGTAGAAAGAGATAGTTAAACGGTCTTTTCCCGCTTTTTCAATAAGTTCTGCTCTTTCTTTAGCACTTAAGTTATTGTACAGTTGCATGCTATACTAATTTTATAAGGTTAAAGATTAATTTTTTGCAAAGTTACAATTTTTGAATAATTACCACCTTGTTAAACACAAAAAAAGCACTAAAGATATCTCTAAAGTGCTTTTTTGAGGACTAACTCGTTATTAATATTTTTTTAAATTTTCATTCTAAAAAATATTACACGAGTCACCCTCCATCGGCTTTACAATTGCTGTTAACAGTAATAGCAACTGAAACGCCTAATGCGTTATTAAAAATAATTTTTCTAAAAAATTTCATCTGTTAAACTTTTATTAGTTAATATCATCAGATAAAATAGATTGTCATTAAAATGACCTTTTTCATAGCAAGATTTCCCAATCTTATTATATAGATGCAAAAAGTATAAAAAGGTTGCGTCATAAAATTGTAAGATGCAAAAAGAAGTAGTATTTTAGCTATCCAAAATAAGAAAAAGATCGAATAAAATGAGTAGTGAAAAAGAAGCAAAATTAAAAGCATTAAAGTTAACTTTAGACAAGTTAGACAAAGCCTATGGTAAGGGAACAGTTATGAAAATGAGCGACCAAGCTGTAGTTGATGTCGATGCTATTTCTTCTGGGTCGTTAGGTTTAGATATCGCATTAGGAGTTGGAGGCTATCCTCGTGGTAGAGTAATAGAAATTTATGGCCCTGAATCATCAGGAAAAACCACATTAACATTACATGCTATTGCTGAAGCACAAAAAGCTGGTGGTATTGCTGCATTTATAGATGCTGAGCATGCTTTTGATAGAACTTACGCTCAAAAATTGGGTGTAGATATTGATAACTTAATCATCTCACAACCAGATAATGGCGAACAAGCATTAGAGATTGCCGATAATTTAATTCGTTCAGGAGCGATAGATATTGTTGTTATTGACTCTGTTGCAGCGTTAACTCCAAAAAGTGAAATTGAAGGGGAAATGGGAGATTCTAAAATGGGACTTCATGCACGCTTAATGTCTCAAGCATTAAGAAAATTAACAGGATCGATAAGCAAAACTAATTGTACAGTAATCTTTATTAACCAATTACGTGAAAAAATAGGTGTAATGTTTGGAAACCCTGAAACAACCACAGGTGGTAATGCATTAAAGTTTTATGCTTCTGTACGTTTAGACATAAGACGATCTACACAAATTAAAGATACTGATGGTAGTGTTTCTGGTAATAAAACCAGAGTAAAAGTTGTAAAAAATAAAGTAGCTCCACCATTTAAAACAGCAGAGTTTGATATTATGTATGGTGAAGGTGTGTCAAAAGTTGGTGAAATACTAGATATAGCAGTAGAAAATGAAATCATTAAAAAAAGTGGTTCGTGGTTTAGTTATGAAGACACTAAGCTAGGGCAAGGTAGAGATGCTGTAAAAGCACTAATAAAAGACAATCCAGAACTTATGGATGAGCTCGAGGCTAAGGTTAGAGTTATAGCAAAAGCAGCATCAGCATCAGATGATTAATTATAAAACCCGAAAAAATCGGGTTTTTTTTGTTTTTTAACGCAACCTTTAATAGGTTAATGCATCTACAATGTGATTAGGTGTTTATATCAAACTAATTTTTATGAAAAAACTGCTTTATTTAAGTGTTTTTATGCTTACACTTTTTTCATGTAGCATAGATGATGATGGTCCAAACTACACGTTTGAAATTTTACCAATAGAATCTGTCAGTATGCCTTCAGAATTTGTTTTGGGTGAAACTTATGAAATAACTGTAAGTTATTTTAAGCCTTCTAGTTGTTATGTTTTTAATGATTTTTATTATGTAAGTGAACTAAATCAAAGAACTATAGCTGTTATTGCATCAGTATATTCTGGCCCAAACTGTGAAATATATGAAAACGAGCTAGTAGACGTGTCTTTCAACTTTATGGTAAACAATAACGGAACTTATGTATTTAGATTTTGGCAAGGACAAGATGAAAATGGAACAGATACTTATTATATTGTAGAAGTTCCTGTAGTGAATTAATATAAAAATTTGGATAATTAATACTTTAAATGTTTGAGTTTAGAACAACTCATAGAACAGTGCAAAATAAATGATGCTAAAGCTCAAAGCCAAATATATAAACTCTATGCGAGTAAATTGTTTTCGCTTTGCTTGAAGTATTCAAAAAACTATGCAGAAGCTGAAGATAATCTGCAAGATGCTTTCGTGACTATTTTTACGAAAATGTCACAATTTAAAAGTAAAGGTTCTTTGGAAGGTTGGATGAAACGAATAACTATTAATACTGCTTTGCAGCGTTATAGAAGCATCGGTGTTTTTGATATTATAAATGAAGCCCAAATAGAAGATGTTTCTGTTGAAGTAGATGAAGATACAATTAGTGCAGATTTTTTATTAGGTATAATTCAAGAATTACCAGATAGATATAGATTAGTTTTTAATTTATATGCTTTAGACGACTATTCGCATAAAGAAATAGCAGAAATGCTAGATATTACAACCGGAACCTCAAAATCGAACCTTGCACGTGCAAGAATGATTTTAAAAGAAAAAATTGAACATTACAAAGCGAACATAAGCTCGCAAACATTATAATGAGTGACAAAAAACATATAGACAGACTCTTTCAAGAGAAGCTAAAAGATTTTGAAGCCAATCCTAGTGATGCAGTTTGGGAAAACATTCACAGTAGTTTGCATGATGAGAAACGCAAAAAACGCCGAATAATCCCAATCTGGTGGAAACTTGGTGGTGTAGCAGCAATTTTATTGCTAATGCTTGCTATTGGGAACACTGTGTTTGACAATAACGAAAATAATGACTCTATAAACACAGTTGTTGATACAGAAAACAATTCTAATAATGATGGATTGAAAAACAACTCTACAGATAAAAATGTGTCTGATGAGATTAATTTAGATTCCAATAATAAAGTTTCAGATAACGAAACAAATCCTGATAAAACCCAGAATAAAACCTCTTCATCAGGAAAAAATCTAATAAACTCGTCATTAAACAACCAAAGCAAAATAGCTTCAACCAAATCTGACTTGTCATCAAAAACATTTAATAAAAACAGTAATCAACAAAAAGAGTCAAGTCAAAACAATATATCAAACATCATAAATAAAAAAAAGGGTGTTGTTGCAGATAATTCTTCAAACCCATTTAATTCAGATAAGAATTCAAAAACTAAACCTGAAGAAAATATAGTTCCAGATTATCTTAAATCTGCATCTAAAAATGCAGTTGCTAGTAGTGATGAAAAAACTGAAGATTCTGTCAATAAAGAAGAAGAAACCATTACAAACGAAAAAACTATAGAAGACGCTATTGCTGAAACGAATACGACTGAAGAAAAAGAAAAAGAAGAGAAGCTAAACAGGTGGAATATTACACCAAATGTTGCGCCTGTTTATTTCAACACTTTTGGTAAAGGTTCATCAATTGACGAGCAATTTGTTGAAAACTCTAAAGTTGGTAATGTAAATATGAGTTATGGAATTACTGGAAGCTATGCCTTAAATGATAAACTAAAGATTAGAGCAGGAGTTAATAAAGTTGAATTGGGTTATAGCACAAATAACGTTATATCTTATACAGATTTAGATGCGACTCCTTCTTTTAGTTTTTCTTCGTCAGCTTCTCACTTAAAACATGTAAGTGTAAATCATAATGCCGAAAACACTTTGTATATGAGTACAGAAACTTTGAATAGGAACAATATTCCAGAAATTTTAAATACTAAAGAAACAGGATCTCTCGATCAGCTATTTGGTTTTATTGAAATTCCTGTAGAAGTAGAATATGCTTTAGTTAACAAAAAATTTGGTGTAAATGTTATAGGTGGTTTTAGCACTTTATTTACAGATAAAAATGAAGTTTACTCTGTTATAGATGGTAATAGAATGCTCATTGGTGAAGCTAATAATCTTAATGATGTAAGCTATAGCGCGAATTTAGGTTTAGGTATTAATTATAATGTTTCAGATAAAATAAAATTAAACCTTGAACCTACCTTCAAGTATCAAATAAATACTTTTCGTGAAGCATCTGGTGATTTTCAGCCATATTTTATTGGCGTTTACACAGGCTTAAGTATTAAGTTTTAGGTTTTTTTAGTTGGTTAGATAGTTATTGCAAACTCGCAATGATGACGAAAAGCTGCTCTGTGCCAAGAGCAGCTTTTTATGTGTTATATTTTTGAAGTTGGTTGTAAATAACACTTCTAGATTGTTCATTTATTGTTTTTGTATCCTTTGTCGTTAAATCCTTTGTGTTTAAAAAATGATGAATTTTAACTCTCATTTTTCCTGGACCTCCACTAAAAAACGTATATGAAAAACGTTTTTTATTATCTGCAAAAGTCATTGGAACAATTGGAATTTGATGATTGACGGCTAACCGAAAAGCACCATCTTTAAAGTCATCTAAAATAATATGCTCTTCTGGCACTCCACCTTCAGGGAAAATACAAATACTCAACCCTTGCTTTAAGCGTTTTTGAGCTCTTAAAAACACTGCTTTTCTGCTTTTTTCAGAACTTCTATCTACCAGAATACAAGTGCGTTTATAGAAAAATCCAAAAAGAGGAATTTTTGCCAACTCCTTTTTACCAACAAAAACAAAAGGGTTTTTAACACTAACCAACATAAGCATTATGTCTGCCATTGAAGTATGATTAGCAATAAACATATAGCTTTTTAAAGGATCTGGTGTTTGCTCTCTTTCTATAATCCACCTAAAACCCATACCAATTAAAATAAACTTTGCCCAAAATCTAGCAAGCTTAAAAAAGAATGGATACCACTCTTCCTTTAAAATAGAAATTAAAAGTATAGGAAACAATATAACTATTGGCAGCCCAACAAGTATGTAGAACCAAATACGATATAAAAGCCAGAAAATATATTTAATAACAATCATGCTCGCCAAAACTAATTAATTTTATTGAGCTATTATACTAAAAAAATTACCTTTGTGACTGTTGAAATAAAATACTATGGCAAGAATACTTACAGGCATACAAAGTACAGGAACACCACATTTAGGAAACATTTTAGGCGCACTAATGCCAGCAATAGAAATGGCTAACAACCCAGAAAATGATTCATACCTGTTTATTGCAAACATGCATACATTAACACAAATTAAAGATGCTGAAACTTTACGCAATAGCACATATTCTGTTGCTGCAACATGGTTAGCCTTTGGATTAGATGTTGAAAAAACGGTGTTTTACAGACAAAGCGATATTCCGCAGGTAACTGAATTGTCATGGTATTTAAGCTGTTTTTTTCCTTATCAACGATTAACTTTAGCACATAGTTTTAAAGATAAAGCTGACCGATTAGAAGATGTAAATTCAGGATTGTTTTACTATCCTATGCTTATGGCTGCAGATATTTTATTGTATGATGCAGAAATTATTCCTGTTGGAAAAGATCAACTACAACATATTGAAATGACTCGTGATGTCGCTTCTCGTTTTCATGCTAAAATGGGCGAAACTTTTGTTTTACCAGAAGGAAAAATACAAGAAAACACAATGCTAATTCCAGGTACTGATGGCGAAAAGATGAGTAAAAGCAGAGGAAACATCATTAACATCTTTTTAGACGACAAAAAACTGCGCAAGCAAATTATGTCTATTGAAACAGATAGTACACCTTTAGAGGATCCTAAAGACTGGAAAACATGTAACTGCTTTGCTATTTATAGTTTACTTGCTTCTGATGAAGAGGTTGCTGCCATGAAATCTAATTACGAAAAAGGTGGTTATGGCTATGGACATGCCAAACAAGCTTTATTTGAATTGATTGTCGAAAAATTTAAAACTGAGCGTGAGCGTTATCATTATTATATGAATAACCTCAACGAAATTGATACTGCTCTTGCTGTTGGTGCAGAAAAAGCTAAACTAGTAGCTAATGAGGTTTTAAACAGAGTGAGACATAAAGTTGGGTATTAAATAACCTCAAACAACTTACCAGGAAGTGGTCTGATTACACCTTTAAGCTCCATGTTTAAAAGCAAGCTTGCAACTTTAAAAATTGGCATCTCGCATTCTAAAGCAATAGTATCTAATTGTTGTTTGCTGTTGTCTTTTAAGTAATTATAAATTGCTATTTCATCAACCTCCAACTCAACAAATAACTGTTTTTGTATTGCAGGTTTTTTGTCGTCTTCTAGTTGCCAATTTAATATATATGGAATATCCATTGGATTAGTAAGCATTTGTGCTTTTTGGTATTTTATTAAATTATTACAACCAACACTTTGACTATCGGTTGTTCTACCAGGAACCGCAAACACATCTCTATTGTATGAGTTTGCTATATCTGCTGTTACTAAGCTTCCTCCTTTTTCGGCAGACTCAATTACAATAGTAGCTTCACTAAGACCAGCTATAATTCGATTTCGTTTTAAAAAATTTTCTCTATCAGGATTAGATGTACTCCAAAATTCAGTTAAAAAACCACCATGCTTCTCAATATCTGCAACATACTTTTTATGTACTTTAGGATATATTTGGTTTAAGCCATGTGCCAAACAACCTACTGTTTGCAAGTTATGTTTTAAGGCTGCTTTTTGTGCTGTAATATCGGTTCCATAAGCAAAACCAGATACAATTACTGGATTAAAAGGAGCCAACTGCTCAACTAATTGCTCACAAAAAGCCGTACCATAGGTTGTAATTTTTCGTGTTCCTACAATACTAATAATACGTTGTTTTTTTAGATTAATATCTCCTGTCTGAAACAATAATATTGGTCCATCAATACAATGCTTTAATTTTTCAGGATAGTTTTCATCCATAAAATACAGGCTCTTTATATCATTATCTTTAATAAATTTTAATTCCTTTTCAGCTTCTTCAAAATGATATGTGCTAAAAACATCACTAATGGTTGTAGTTCCTATGCCATCTATTTTTAAAAGGTTACTCTTCTTTTCTTTGAAGATTGCTTCAGCAGAACCACAATTATTAATTAGCTTTTTGGCAGTAATATCTCCAATTCTGGCTACATTTTGAAGTGCTAATACATAAAGTAAATTGTGTTCTGTCATTATATTGTGCTGATTTTTAGATGTAAAACATAAAATCTTTGCAATGTTAATAAATACTAGAGCTTAAGTTTTATTCCAAATCAAAAATTTTTAACTTTGTTTCAATGCAATTAGAAACTTACATAAGCGATTTATTATACCGTTACGACTGTGTAGCGATACCAGAATTTGGTGCTTTTTTAACCAATCGTGTGTCTGCAAAAGTACACGAAACTACAAATTCTTTTTATCCTCCAAAAAAAGTATTGTCTTTTAACGAGCAATTACAGCATAACGATGGCTTGCTATCTAGTTATATTGCTGAAGTTGAAAAAATACCTTATGAAGTTGCTGTTCAAAAGATTAGCAAACACGTTAAGTCGATAAAATCATATTTAGTTGAAGGGGAAACTATCACTTTTCAAAATATTGGTGATTTGATGCTAAATAATGAAGGTAAAATTATTTTTGAGCCTTCTTATCATATCAATTACTTAACAGATGCTTTCGGACTTACTCAATTTGTTTCTCCTTCTGTTAGCAGAGAAGCTCACAAAGAAAAGGTAGAGGCTATTGAAAAAGTAATTCCTTTAACAATTACTCCTGAGAAACGTAAATCTCGTCCTTATCTTAAGTATGCTGCTATAGCAGTAGTAGCTTTAACACTTGGTGGTTTTGCAGCTTCTAATTATTATGTTAATCAAATTGAATCTCAAAATAAAATAGCACAAGAAAAAGCAAACGAGCAATTAGATACTAAAGTGCAAGAAGCTACTTTTGTAATTAGCAACCCTTTGCCAGCTGCAACTTTAACTGTAGATAAGCAAGTTGGTATTTACCATATTGTTGCTGGTGCTTACCGAGTAGAAGCTAATTCAGATAAAAAAGTAAAGCAATTGCAAGATTTAGGTTTCAAGGCTAGAACTATTGGTGAGAATAAATATGGGCTTCATGAAGTTGTTTATTCAACTTTTGATACTGCTGAAGAAGCTTTAAAAGAATTACGCCAAATACGTATTAATCATAATCCTGATGCTTGGTTACTGGTTAAAGAATTAAATTAATTGTTTTCTTTCTTTAATTTTTAAAAGCAACTTACCTTTGCACTTCATTAAATTAATGACAGATGCAAGCAAAAACTCCAGAACAATCTAAAACCATAATGACCGACTTGGTATTGCCAAGCGAAACTAACCCGTTAAACAACTTATTTGGTGGTGAGTTATTAGCTCGTATGGACAGATGTGCTAGTATTGCAGCACGTCGTCATTCGCGTCGTATAGTGGTAACAGCTTCGGTAAATCATGTTGCTTTTAATCGTTCTGTCCCATTAGGAAGTGTTGTAACTGTTGAGGCTAAGGTTTCTAGAGCTTTTAAGACCTCTATGGAAGTGTTTATTGATGTTTGGATAGAAGATAGAGAATCTGGCTTAAGAGATAAGGCTAATGAGGCTATTTATACCTTTGTTGCTGTAGATGAAACAGGTCGTCCAACAACTGTTCCAGAAATTAATCCAGAAACCGAATTAGAACAACAACGATATGCTGCTGCTTTACGTCGTAAACAATTAAGTTTAGTTTTAGCAGGTAAAATGAAACCTAACGAAGCTACTGAATTAAAAGCGTTGTTTTCTTAATAATTAAACTTTTAAACTTTTTGTTAGTCTTATAGTAAATCCCAAAGCTATGAGAGTACTAATAATATTACTTGGAATACTATTTACTATGAACATTACTTCTTGTAGAAGTAGAGTAGTAGTTTCAAATCCTAATGCTAAAGTAATTACTGTTGCCCCTAAAAATCATAAAGTAGTTTATTTAAAAGGTAAACGTTATTATTTTTGGAATGGTAATTACCACAAAAAAACTCGAAAAGGATACGTTATCGTAAGACTGTAATTACATTTTATAAATCCAGCCTGAAGGGTCTTGGTATTCTGAATTTTTTGAGTCTACTTTATAAATACTAAAACTTAAAATAGTTTCGCCATTAGACGATGTAAACACTTCGCCAATCACTTGTTTTGTGCTCACCTTATCGCCTTTTTTTACATATACTTTTGATAAGTTTTTATAAACAGTAAAATAATTACCATGCTCAATTAGAACTGCTGGATTACTATTTTTAATTGCAATTACCGCACTTACATTTCCTTCAAATACCACTCGAACTTTAGAGCCTTCTTCGGTTGCTATACGTACACCATTACTCTTTATTGTTAAGGATGGGTCTATTGGTGATGGTTGAGTACCAAATCGGGTTTTTACTATCCCTTTCTCTACAGGCCAAGAAAATTTACCTTTATTAGATTCGAAATTAGCAGCCAAAATTTTAGCTTCTGGCGTTAATGCAAAACCAGATGATGATGCTTTAGTTTCTTTTGTAGTTGTGTTTCCGTTTTTATTGGCTTCCGCCAAAGCTTTTCTGTTAGCCTCTGCAATAGCTTCTCTAATTAAACGTTCAATCTCTCTATCAATCTTATCGACTTCTTGTTGTTTTGTTTTAATCTGCGAAGTGTATTTACTTAAGTCTTTTTTAATAGAAGCAACTAAGGCTTGGTGTTCTTTCATATCTTCTTCAAGTTTAGCTTTTGCAAGTCTATTCTCTTGAATAAGTCTGTCTTTATCTTTCTTTTGTTGAAGTAATGATGTGTTAAGTTCTTGTAATTTTTGAGTTTTATTCTTTATTTCTTCTCCTTGTTGCTCTTGGTACTTTGTGTATTGTCTGATATACTGTAAACGCTTATAGGCTTGTTTAAAATTTTCTGATGACAATAAAAACATAACTCTGCTTTGCTCAGATTTACTTTTATAAGACTTTACCACCATTGCTGCATAATCTTCTTTAAGATCTTTTAATTGATCTCTAAGGTGAGAAATTTCTTTTTGGTTAGTGTTAATTTCTCTGCTTAATAAATTAGCCTGATCGTTAGTGACTTTTATTAAATTTTGACGCACTTTAACTTTGTAATTTAAATCTTCAACAACAGTTACAATCGATTTCTCCTTTTTCTTATTAGATGAAATTAGCTGGTTATATTGGTTGATTTCTTTTAGTATTTCTTGTCGTCTTTCCTCTAGCTCTTGTTGTTTTTTACTTTGAGCATTAGTATTTAAAATACACAAAAGAAGGAGTGTAATTAAACTAAAATATGTTGGTTTGCTAAATTTCATGTGTTAATATTTATTGTTTTTTAAATGGTCACATGGAACATCCTTATTATCATATCGTTTTGAGTCTAAAATTAGATATTGATGTTTCATTTAAAAGTAATTTCTTTATAGTTTGAAGGAATTGAAAATGGGAAACGTAATTTTTCGTTAAGACTTACTGATTTAAATTCTAAATCGATTAGTATTTCTTCGGTGTCTTCAACTGCAATTATATTTATTATTTCTGGCACAATTTGTTTATCAACCAATTGATATGATTTATAGTCTATTTCTAAAAATCGTTTCTCTAAAGGCTGAGCTAATTGTTGTGAATCTAGTTTAAAATGCCCAGGATTTAATAAATAAAAGATTTCGAAAAGCGTGTTTTGATCTTCTGGTGATAAGATGTATGAAGCTTCATTATTAGACACTACATGTTTTTGTTCTTTTAAGTCGAATAATGTTTCACCTAATAACAAATTCTGAACTTTTGTAAAATCTAATTCGGTTCCTAATAACTCACTTAATAACGAAAAATCACCATCAAAATAAACATTCTCCCAATTATTGTAATAACTTACTTTGTCTGGAGTTATCATTACTTTTGCAACAGATAATGGAGCGCTTAACCAGATGATTTTATCTTTCTCCATTCGTAGATTTACAGAAACACCATTAGATTTATTATTTTCTGTATAATCTATTTTTACTCTTGCTTGTAGAGTTCTAAACTTTGCTGTTTGTTTATGATTATCATTAATTAATTGCTTTGCAGTTATACCTTCTTTTATTGACCCAGAAGATGTTAAGCTTTTAGCTGATTTGCAGCCAACTAAAGAAGTAACTATGAATAATAATAAAAGCGTTTTTAATAACTTCATAATCTTAGAAGATTCATATAATTAAAATGTTTTTTAGACACTTATTGTTGTTGTTTGATTAATGCTTCGGCCTTTTTAGTAAACGCTTCTGATTTGGTAATATTATTGTTGAGTTTATAAGCAAGGCTTAATTGTGTGTAAAAATCTGCTTCCATTTTAGCATCATCAATAACATAATCTAAACCTGTTTCTAAACTTTCTATTGCTTTTTTAGGTTGTTTTAACTTGTTATTTGCTACGCCATTAATGAGATATAATATTGGTTGCGCAGGAAACAACTCAATGGTTTCTTTGCTTTTTGCAACCACCTTATCATCCATATTTAAATCAAGTTGAAGCAATAAAACGTCTTTAATAATTGTAAAGTTTTTAGTGTCTTGTTTTAATGCTTCTTCAAAATATTGAAGTGCTTTTGGCTTATCGTTAAGCTTTAAATAATACTGCCCTAACTCTGTAAGTGTTTTGGTGCTTTTATCTGTATCAATAAGCGCTGTGATTTCTATTAAATCTTTTTCGTATTCAGGATTTTTAGATACAAAATTAACAAAGTCATTAAACACTTTAGCTTTAGCATCTGGGTTTATTTCTGGGCTTTGAAGCACAGTTTTCATAGATAGTATAGCGTTTTTTGGCTCATTAGCATCTAGGTAAAACTTATACAACGCTAAATGCACCAATCTAGATTCTGGATGAATTTTTAATAACTCTTTTGCTGTTTCAAAAGCTTTTTTTGTATCTCCTGTTTCGCTATATCTGTAAATGAGATTTAAATAATTAGTTTCATTACCTGGATTTGCTTTTACGCGCTCTTCAAGATTTTCTATTCTATCATCATCATTCCCTGTAAGGTTATAAATCTCGTTTCTTAAGTAATCTCTATCTTGGTTTACACCAAACTCTGCATCTAGATCATCTAAAATTTTGAGTGCGTCTTTATATTTTTTTGCTTTGATGTATAATGAAGCTAAATCTTGTCTGTAATCTGGGTGATATTTAACAAGTTGCTTAACTGTTTTTATTGCTTTATCTGTATCATTTTGAAGATTATATACTTCATACAACTGATCTAAATACCATTCATTTTCAGGCTCTTTAGACGTTGCTTTTTTTAGAGCATCTTCAGCAGCTCCAAAATTTTTGAGTGCTATATAATTTTTACCCAACTCATAATACACAACTGTTTTAGAGTTGTCGAGTTTTTCGCATTTTAAAAGCGCATCGATAGCCCTTTGATGATTTTCAATTCCTGATTGTTTTAGAGCTTCAAAAAAATTCTCTTGAAACATGTCTTCAACATCGCCAAGGTCGTCGTTTGGACGTTTATTAAAATCGACCTGAGCATAATTCACCTGAGGAATGATTAGTATTCCTAAAAGAAGAATTACAATGTTAAGCTTTCTTTTCAATGCGATTAATTATAAAAACAACTGTAATTAAGTTTAAAATATTCCATTTTTTAAGGGAATGGACAAAAACTATTCCAATACTGAATAATCGCCAATACTTACAGTTTTAAAATTACCATCGTATTGTACATGATTACCAATCATTGCTTGGTCTAAATTAGCATTTTTAATTGTGTTTTGGCTTTGTATTAGGCTATTTTTAACGATTACATTACTTAAAGTACAGTCATTACCAATAGATACATTTGGGCCAACTGTAGAATTGTTTAACACCACGTTTTCACCAATAAAGCAAGGTTCAATAATTTTTGAATTGTTTAATTTTACTGTTGATGCTATCATTTGTTCTTCTCCATCAGCTTTTAAAAACCCTAGCATACGTGTGTTAGTTTCGACAGTTACTGCTTTGTTTCCACAATCCATCCACTCACTAACTTCACCTGTTTTAAATATTTTTCCTTTTGCCATCATGCCTTTAATACCATCATTAATTTGATATTCTCCACCATTAACAATATTATTATCTAAAACGTGCTGCAGCTCATTTTTAAGAACGTTTACATCTTTAAAGTAGTATATGCCAATAACTGCTAAATCGCTAACAAAATCTTTAGGTTTTTCAACCAGTTCAATAATTTCATTTTTCTCATTTAACTTAACCACTCCATAAGCTTCAGGTTGGTCAACTTGTTTTACCCAAATAACTGCATCAGCTTCTGGATCTAGATTAAAGTTTGCTCTAATTAATGTGTCTGCATATGCTATTACTGCTGGTCCAGATAAAGATTCTTTTGCACACATAATGGCATGACCTGTACCTAGAGGTTGGTCTTGACGATATATAGATGCTTTTGCACCAAGGTTTTCTGCTAATTTTGTTAAGCTATTAACTACATCATCACCAAAAAATGCTGGATCGCCAAGAATAAAGGCTATTTCTTCAATTGGTTGATTAAGAACCTTTACAATGTCTTTTACAAGTCTATGTACAATAGGCTCGCCTGCAACAGGAATTAATGGTTTTGGTATTGTTAATGTATGTGGACGAAGACGAGAACCTCGTCCTGCCATTGGTACTATTATTTTCATTAATTTAGTTTTATTCGTTTATCTGAAGATTATGTTTTTTAGCTATTTCATAAAACAACTCTAGCTTATCTTGCTCTTTCATTTCATTGTAAATCATTACAATATGCTTTTGAGCGTCAATGTTATATGGAGAATCCATATCGAGATATAATTTATAAGCCACAATCATTTTATCTAAAGCAGGTTCATAATCTTTTTTTAGCATATACATTCTGCCTAATCCATAGAATGCTTCAGGGTCTTCAGGATAAAGATCTCCAAAATGATTGTAAGCATCAATTGCACTGTCTAAATCATTATCTAACTGATAAGCAACAGCAATATTCATTAATGGCATTTTACCTTTTGGGTCTAAAGCTAATGATGTTTTATAACATTCAATTGCTTGTTTATAGTTACCTAACCTTCTATAGCTGTACCCTAAATTATCCCATGCAAAGGCGAAGTTTTTATCTTTATCGACTGCTTTTTTATATAGTGTAATTGCTTTAGCATACTCCTCTTTTGCAAAAGCAACTTGACCTTCTTCGTAAAATTTCATTGCCTTCTTTCTATTAGAAAATGAATTTTTATGCTCTTTATTGTCTGTGAAATAGATGGTTTTCATTACAGGACAATTATCGTAAAGATATTTTTCTACTTCATCATAATTCTCTTTATCATTTATTACAATTGTTACATCGTCTTTAATGGTTAGTGAATCAATTTTAGTAATGTCCTCAATCTTACTAAGTGTATCATTAGTTTTACTTACAAGCGCTGATAGTTTTTCTTGAAGCTGATTTGTTGATATTGCAGTCTTAATACATTCTGAAATTTTTTCACTTTTTACTTCTTTACTTTCATTTAGGTCAACTTCATATATGCAATCGCAAGCAGAAGCTGAAATGTTTTTAATTTTATCTGATGTTTGAGCATTAGAAAATGAGCAAATTAATATTGAAGCAATTAGTAAATACTTTTTCATGTTTTTTTATTTTGTTCCTGTACTTCCAAAACCACCTTCTCCACGAGATGTTTCTGATAGTTGTTCTACTTCAATCCATTCTGCACGTTCATGTTTTGCAATAACAAGCTGCGCAATACGTTCACCATTATTAACTACAAAGTCTTCATTAGACAGATTAACTAAAATAACACCTATTTCACCTCTATAATCAGCATCAATAGTTCCTGGAGCGTTTAAAACTGTTATTCCCTTTTTTGCCGCTAAGCCACTTCGCGGTCTTACTTGGGCTTCGTATCCAATTGGAAGTTCAATAAATAAACCTGTTCCAACAATACTTCTTTCAAGAGGTTTTAAAATTCTTGATTCTGATAAACTTGCGCGTAAATCCATTCCTGCTGAAGCTATGGTTTCATAGTTTGGCAGTGCATGGTTTGACTTGTTGATGATTTTAATATTCATTCTATTTTTTTAATAACTGTTTTATTTCATTTCTTTCTAATAAGAAAATAATAGTCAAAAATACTAAAACTAAAACTGTACTTATGAAGTAATCTTCATTAAAAAAGTAATACGATACAGCCGAAATAATTGTTGAGAAAACTAAATAGCCTGAAATTCTAAATATGTCATAAGGTACAGGATAATACTTTTTGCCCATTTGATAAGAGATTAGCATCATGCTTCCATAAGCTAAAAGTGTTGCCCAAGCTGAAGCCATAAACCCTATTTTTGGAATCATAACATAGTTAAAAATAATAGTTACTATTGCTCCAACTATTGAAATATACATTCCATATCGTGTCTTATCGGTAAGTTTATACCAGATTGCCAAATTGAAATAAATTCCTAAGCATAAATTTGCAAGTAATACAATAGGTACAATGTCTATAGCAATCCAGTACGATTCGTCTCTAACTATTAATTCTTTAAAAAGGCTTAAGTATACAACAGTAAAAACAAACATTAAGCTTCCAAGAATTACAAAGTATTTCATAATTCTGGCATACGTTTCTTTTGCATTTAGCTCTTTGGCATGATTGAAAAAGAAAGGTTCTGCTCCTAACCTAAATGCTTGAATAAAAATAGTCATAAACACTGCTATCTTATAACAACCACTATAAGCGCCATTAATGTCTTTCCCGAGCATCTCAGGTAATAACCACTTGTCAAAATTTTCATTTATAACATACGCTAAACCAGCCACCATTATAGGCCAACCATAATTTAATAGTTGTTTAAAAATAGTTATGCTAAACTGCAGTTTTGTTTTGAAAAAATATGGAGATAATAGCAAAAGTGTAATAATGCTCGCTACAAGATTAGACACAAATATATACTTGACTAAGTCGTTACTATCATAATTGGGAAAGTTTAAAGCAAACCTTGGGATTGCCCAAAGAAAAAAGAAGTTTAGAGCAACGTATACTAAAATATTAGATAATTTAATTGCTGTAAACTTTATTGGTCTTCCAGTAGCTCTTAAATATGCAAAAGGAGCTACCACAAGAGCATCTAAAACTAAAACTCCTATTAATAAATTAAAATATGTTTGATTTAAATTTACTAAAGCTGCTAATTGTTCATTAAATAAAACCACTATTAGTAAAAACACAATAGTTGTAACTGTTAAGCTTATTAACGTTGTAGAAAACACCATGCCCTTCTCTTCGCTTTTACTAAAAAACCTAAAAAAAGCCGTTTCCATTCCGTAGGTTAAAAGCACGTTAAAAAATGCTGCATACACATAAAATGTAGTGTTATCTGAATAGCTTGCCGTTTCTAATGTGTCTGTATGAAGTGGTACTAAAATAAAATTCATTAGTCGTGGCAATACAGTTGCCAAACCATAAATAATTGTATCCTTAAAGAAGGTTTTTATTGTACCCAAGAGTTGTTTTTTGTTATGCTAAATATACAGTTTTATAAACCTATATGCAATGCATAATTTATTGTTTGTCTGGGCGAGCACTTGGGTAGTGTTCTGGTTGAATTTCAACTATATTTTCAATTTTATAGTACTGCGTTTTGTTTCCGTTTTTATAACTGATAACGCATTCATTCTCTTTAAGTTTAAAAGGAATTTTCGTAGTTTTTTTTGGAAGTGCGTTACCATACTCTTCTTGAGCATTACCACTCATTATTATGTCTGTTTTCTGGTTAAATTCAGTTCTAAAATATGCTACATATATAATTTTTCCACCTGCTTTACGCTGCATTTTAGCCACTTTGCCACGAAAATACACAGAGTCTAACTGAATAGTATTAGGTAGCTCTGATGGTGTTGAAATAAATAAATTTATTCCAGATCCTCCTCCTTGTATTCCCGCAACCCAACTTTGACAATATACTTCATCAAACACTATTGGTGCTACTTTTTGTAACTTCTGGGCTGATGAGCAATTCGTAAAACTAATTAAGATAATTATACTAAAGAGTAATGTTGTGAAAGCTTTCATTATATGGCAATTTATTGTTCTATAAAGATAATAAATCAAATAGTGTTCCATAAAAAAAGCCTTACTAAAAGTAAGGCCTTATTAAAACTTTAGTGCTTTTATTCTATGTCTACAGTTACTACTCTAGATGGAGGACCATTTTCATAGTAAATACCTTCTCGTTCTGTAACATTTACAATTTTAAAATATTTAGTTTCACCATCTTCAATATAGCTAATCACACATTCATTACCAGATAATTTAAATGGATATTTAACCGCTTTGGTTATTGGTGTAGAATCGTATGGAGATCTGTTTTTTAAAATTGCAGAATACATTGATCTTTCTTTAGTAAGCTTGCCTTTTAGGTTTCTAAAAAACACACTATCTACTACTACTTTGTTGTTACTGTTAAGATTAGGGAAGTAAATATTAATTCCTGTACCACCAACTTTAATTCCTGCATACCATTCTTGAAAGTAAACACGATCTAATTGTAAAGTTGTTTTTTCTTGTAATTTATACTTTGTACTAGAACACTGATATGTGCTCATAACAGCAATAGTAAAAAAGAGTAAGTAGGTTACTTTTTTTATTGTTTTCATTTGGTAATTGGTTAAGATTTGGACTCTAAATATATGAAAATTAATTTATTACAAACAAAAAAGCCCCACTTTTTAAAAAGTGAGGCTTAATTTATATTACATCTCGCAGTACAGCGAAATTAAAAAATTTATTAGTTATTCAATGCTTCAGCACCACCAACAATCTCTAAGATTTCATTAGTAATAGAAGCTTGACGCGCCTTATTGTAAGTTAATTTTAATTGATCTCTTAATTCAGTCGCATTATCAGTTGCCTTATGCATCGCTGTCATACGTGCACCATGCTCACTAGCAAAAGAATCTCTTATTGCCTTAAACAATTGCGTTTTTAAAGACTTAGGAATTAATTGCTCAACTATTTCAACTTTAGAAGGTTCAAAAATATAATCTAAATTAACATTCGCGTCATTTGCCACAGGAACAATTGGTAAAAACTGCTCAGTCATTACTTCTTGAGTTGCAGCATTTTTAAATTTATTGTAAACAAGTTCAACTTTATCAAACTCACCAGATATAAATTTATCCATTAATAACTCAGCAATTTCTGCAACATTATCAAAAGTTAAATCATCATAAATAGCACTTTTATTTGCAATTACTTTGTTAGATTTTTTAAAAGCGTCATTAGCTTTTTTACCTAACACTAAAAATGATACTTCCTGATTTGCATAGGTAGTAGCCACTAAAGTATTTACTTGCTTAATAATGTTTGAGTTGAACGCTCCAGCTAAACCTCTGTTAGAAGTGATAGGAACTATCAAAACTTTTTTAACTTCTCTTTGATTAGCAAATTTACTTCCTGAATCTGCATCTAACGTTGCGCTTAAACTTTGTAAAAGCTCAGTTAGTTTATCAGAATAAGGACGCATTGCTGTAATAGCATCTTGTGCCTTTTTTAACTTTGCAGCAGATACCATTTTCATGGCACTAGTAATCTGCATCGTAGATGACACCGATGATATTCTGTTACGTATTTCTTTTAAGTTTGCCATTTTACTATCCTAAATCTTTTCTAAAGAAAAGAAGTATTGGTTTATTGATTAGGTCTTACTTTCTGTACTTAGCTGATAATTCTTTAGCTACAGTAGTTAATGTATCTGTAACCTCATCAGTAAGTTTTCCTGCTTTTAAAGTGCTAAGTACATCTGCATGCTTAGCTTTTAAGAACTCTATGTAATCTCTTTCAAATTCTTTAACCTTTTCAACAGGCACATCTCTTAATAAGTTTTTAGATCCTGCATAAATAATTGCAATTTGATCTTCAACTGTAAATGGATCATTTTGTGCTTGTTTTAAAATCTCCACGTTACGTTTTCCTTTTTCAATTACATTTAAAGTAACAGCATCAAGATCAGAACCAAACTTAGCGAATGCTTCTAATTCACGATATTGTGCTTGGTCTAATTTTAAAGTACCTGCTACTTTTTTCATTGATTTAATCTGAGCATTTCCTCCTACACGAGATACTGAAATACCTACGTTAATTGCTGGACGAACACCTGAGTTAAATAAATCACCATCTAAGAAAATTTGTCCGTCTGTAATAGAAATTACGTTTGTTGGAATATATGCTGATACGTCACCTGCTTGAGTTTCGATAATTGGTAATGCAGTTAACGAACCTCCACCTTTAACGATAGATTTTAATGAATCTGGTAAATCGTTCATATTTTTAGCAATCTCATCATTTGCAATAACTTTTGCAGAACGCTCTAATAAACGAGAGTGTAAGTAGAAAACGTCTCCAGGATATGCCTCACGTCCTGGTGGGCGACGTAATAATAAAGATACCTCACGGTAAGCTACAGCTTGCTTTGATAAATCATCATAAACAATTAATGCAGGACGACCAGTATCTCTAAAGTACTCACCTATTGCAGCACCAGCGAAAGGCGCATATACTTGCATAGGTGCAGGATCTGATGCATTTGCTGCTACTATTGTAGTATAAGCTAAAGCTCCTTTTTCTTCTAATGTTTTTGCAATTAAAGCTACTGTAGATGCTTTCTGACCTACTGCAACATATATACAATATACAGGCTCACCTGCATCATAAAATTCTTTTTGATTTAAAATGGTATCAATACAAACTGCTGTTTTACCAGTTTGACGGTCACCAATAACCAACTCACGTTGACCACGACCTACAGGAATCATCGCATCGATAGACTTAATACCTGTTTGTAATGGCTCAGTAACTGGCTGACGAAAAATAACTCCAGGCGCTTTACGCTCTAAAGGCATTTCATAAAGTTTACCTCCAATTGGTCCTTTACCATCTATTGGGTTACCAAGTGTATCAACAACACGTCCAACAATCTCTTCTCCAACTTTTAAAGAAGCGATACGATTAGTACGTTTTACTGTTGATCCTTCGCTAATTGTTTTTGAAGGCCCTAATAATACAACACCTACGTTATCTTCTTCAAGATTCAATACGATGCCTTCAAGACCATCAGCAAATTCAACTAATTCTCCATATTGAACGTTTGATAATCCGTAAACACGTGCAATACCATCTCCAACAGTTAGTACTGTTCCTACTTCGTCTAATGAAGCACTTGCTTCAAAACCTGAAAGTTGTTGCTTTAAGATTGCTGAAATTTCAGCTGGTTTTACTTCTGCCATTTTTATTAATTTTAAATTCAGAATTGAAAAATCTGAATCATTTTAGTTTAATGTAAATTCTCTTTTTAGTTTACTCAATTTATTAGCAATACTAGCATTGTATTGAATGTCTCCAACACGCAAAATAAAGCCTCCAAGAATTGATTCATCAATGATGCTTTCAATCTCAGCGTCTTTACCTGTTAGTTCTTTAACTTTAGCTAATACTTTAGTTTTTAAATCGTCTGTTAAAGCTACTGCTGTTGTTACTTTTGCAACTTGAGTTCCTTGAGACTGATCGAATAACTGATTATATTTTTGAGCGACATCACCTAAAATATTAATACGCTTATTTTCAATAAGTGTATCTATTAGGTTAACGCTTAACTTGTTTAAATCTTTAAATACTGCTAGTAAAGCAGATTTTTTTGTTGCAGTACGAACAATAGGGCTTTGTAGCATATCGCTTAAGTCTTTGCTCGTCGAAACAGCATTAGCAATAGCTTTCATGTCTGTATTAACAATTTCTGCTGATTTTTGATCTTTTGCTAGATCAAAAATTGCTTTTGCGTATCGTATTGCTGCTCTTGTTTGTGCCATTTCTTAAATTTAGTTTAGTGTTGCTTCACTTAACATAGACTCAACTAATTTCAATTGTTTGTCTTTGTTAGATAATTCTTCACGCACTACTTTTTCTGCAATATCAACTGATAAGCTAGCAACTTGGTTTCTAAGTTCAGCCATAGCTGCCTTTTTCTCGCTTTCTATCGCTGTTTGTGCTTGCTCAATCATTTTTGCCGCTTGAGTTTGTGCCTCACCTTTTGCATCAGCAATCATCTTAGCTTTAATTTCGCGCGCCTCTTTTAGCATAGCTTCACGCTCAGCACGTGCTTCATTAAGAATACGCTCATTATCAGCTTTAAGATTTTCCATTTCTTTACGAGCATTTTCAGCAGAAGCTAAAGCGCTTTTAATGCCTTCTTCTCTGTCTTCAACGGCTCCTAAAATTGGTTTCCAAGCGAATTTTCTTAAAATCAAAAGCAAAAACAAAAATGTAATTGCTGTCCAGAATACAAGTCCAAAACCTGGTGTAATTAACTCCATTTTATTTATTTATTTATAATTTAAATTTTAGTTTAAAATACAGAGGCAACCAACCGTTACCTCTGTATTTAATAATCATAATTAAACGATTAATGCAGCAACAACACCAAATAGTGCTACCGCTTCTACGAAAGCTGCTAAAATAAGCGCTGAAGTTTGGATTTTTCCTTGGATTTCTGGTTGACGTGCCATGGCATCCATAGCTGATCCACCAATTCTTCCAATTCCCATTCCTGCTCCGATTGCTGCTAAACCAGCTCCGATTGCTGCGATTCCTGTAATAGTCATAGTTATAAAATTTAAATTAATTAATGATGTGCTTCTTCGGTCGCCATACCAATATACAAGGCAGACAACACGGTAAATATATAGGCTTGAATTGCGGTAACCACAATTTCTATTAATCCGATAAATAATGAAAATGCTACAGATACTGGCGCTACTGCAATAGTCTCAAAAATAAATATTAAAGACATTAACGCTAATATAATTATATGTCCAGCAGTAATGTTTGCAAATAAACGAATCATTAAAGAGATAGGTTTAACAAACATTCCTACAATTTCTATAGGCATTAAAAATATTTTCATTGGTACTGGAACTCCTGGCATCCAGAAAATGTGTTTCCAGTAATTTTTATTTCCGCTAACATTGACAACTATAAAAGTAAATACTGCCAACGTAAGAGTAAATGCAATATTACCACTAACGTTTGCGCCATTTAAAATAGGTATTAACCCAAAAATATTATTAACCCAGATAAAGAAAAAGATTGTCAATAAAAATGGCATATACTTTTTGTACTTATGATCACCAATCATTGGTTTAGCTATATCATCTCTTACAAAAACAATAAGTGGCTCTATGAAACCTGCGATTCCTGTTGGTACATTATCTTCAGTTTTTTTGTAGCGTCTAGCTGATAAAATAAAAATTGATAGTAATACTAAAACAGACACCCACATCATAAAGACGTTTCTTGTTATTGAAAAATCTAAAGGCATTGATGCATTTGTTGGGTGATGCTCATCATCAAAAGCAACTTCATTAGCATCTGCATTTAATTGATATATTTTTTCGTGAAACTTCACGAATTTTTGACCATCTTTTTCAACTATATGGTGACCCGAATCATCATGATGAAATTCGCTAGACATAAACACTGTCAACCCATTATCAGTATAAAGAATAATAGGCAAAGCAATAGTTACTGGTTTTTCATTCCAATCAAAAACATGAAATTCATGAGCATCCTTAACGTGATGCATAATCATTTCTTTAGCATTGAACCCTTCCTTTTCTTGGTCTTTATTGTCTTCTGAAGCAAACCCAACTGTTGTGATTACTGTAGAAAAAACTAAAAATAATACGGTTCTTAAAGTGTTTAATGTCATTATGAATTGCTTAAAAATTCCTTGCTCTAAATTCCGTGCAAATGTACGTACATTATATTAATTGTCAAACACTTTTTTAATGATTATTAAAAGCCTTATTTTTTAAGGGTATAGATGTGTTTTATTAAGCGTTTTTCTGAAGAAAAAGTGTAAGGGAATAGACTTCAAAAAACAAGTACAAGAAGTAAGGAATAAAAAAATTAAACACGTCTGCTTGTTTTTTTTCTAAATCAGACATTAATAATGGTAGTAAAAACAAAATAGCTAATGCCATTTTTAAAAAAGTGCTTACCATAAACGTATTGAAAATATCTTTTTTTCCATTAGAGTATTTATAATTAATAACAGTATATAATAGAGTAGTAATCACAAAATGAAATGTATAAATTTGCCATAAAGGAAAGAAAAAAGCACTAGAATCAGCGAAATAAGACACTAAATACGCGTGTATTGCGAATACAACTAAAGTGAAAATTATATTCTGAACTAAAAATGATAGTTGTCTTGATTTAAATGCTTGATTCATATTATTTATCGTCTTTTGAAGCTGCAATAATCTGCCTAATAACAAATAACATAGACACTATTACAGAGGTCAAAGATAATACTAAAGTAAATAGATTATGGTTGTTTGGAAACTTTTCGTCTAGTTTTACACCTGCAAAAGCACCAATACCAATAATTATAATCATTTGTATAGCTATGCCTGAATATTTTGCGTAAGAATTAAGCTGATTGCTCTTCTTTTTGTGGTCTTTGTCCTCCGCCATTATTAAGCTCTTTTATAGACCCTTTCATTACACATGTGGCATTAAATGTTGCGCCAGGCTCAACTGCTAATTTTCCAACTTCAACTTCGCCTTCAACATAAGCTGACGATTTTAAAGTTAATGTATCTGAAAGGCTTAATTTTCCAGAAAATTTACCTTCAATATCGGCATTAGCACTTGTTAATGTACCTTTTATATAGCCTGTTTTTCCTAAAACAACTTTACCTGGTGTTTTTACGTTGCCTTGTACAGTTCCTTCTATTCTAAAGTCGCCATCACTAACAATATCACCTGTAATATTTGTGCCATGTGCTATTGTGTTTTGTTGAGTTAAAGTTTCTGTTGCCATTTTTCCTTTTTTAGTACCTGAAAACATAGGGATTATTAAGTTTATTGAGATTCTAGATACTCACTTAGGTTTTTATGCCTTTGTAGTATCTCATAATTTGGAGATGAAATTGCAAAATAAGGTCTGACTATTTTAGACTTGCGTTCTTTAAGCAACTCTCCAAACCCTTTTGCTCCTTCTATACTTTTTAGACCATGAACAACAACAAAAGTAGTAGTATTGTTGTAAACATCTACAGAAGATGAAAGGTCAAAATACTTTATCTGCTCTATTTCTTCGTTTAGCTTTTTTATAAATTCATTAATATCTTCACCTGATGTATTATCAAATTGATAAATTACATTGAAGTTTTTGCCTTGATTATTATCAACAAACGCTTTGTTTTCAAGTATTGGTATAACCACTTGCATTATTTCTTGAGCTTGTTTTCCTTCTGGCGAATTTGGGTATGATAATGAAATGAAACTTACGCCTTCTTTATAGGCTTCAAAGCCATATAAGCGTCCTTTTGCAGATGCTTTTAATATTTCAAATTTTGGAACAATAGGATCGCCTTCAAAATCAGAAATATATTTTTCAGATTGAGTTATTACATCTTGAAAATTTTGTGCTTCATATTGCTCGTAAAGTTTTTCATAAAGGCTTTCTGGGCTTTTTTCATCTTTTGCTAAACCTGAAGAAGGGTTTTTAAGCAGTTCTGCATAACGAGAGTCTGGGTAATTAGATATTATGTCGTTTTTAGCTATTTCAGCTTCGTCGCTTAAATTAAGTTCTTCGTATATTTTATATAAATTATATTTTGCAGGAAGGATTAAACGCTCTTCAGGATTGTTTTTTAACAATTGCTGAAGTTTGTTTTTAGCAAGGTTAAGTTCTTTAAACTTTTCTTTATAAATAACACCTAATTGATAATAGGCAAAGTTTCTATCTTTTGATAAACTATCGATTACTTTTTGATCGGTCGGAATTTTTGCAATATAAAACTCTGGATTAAAAAGTTCTTCTTCTGTAGCATCAGTAAATAATGTGTTTATCACTTCATCGTTTCTAGAAATTGTTCTAGTGTCAGAACGTCTCCAATTATCTTTTAATGAGCGCTCTCCCCAAATTTTTAAAAACTCATTTTTACCAAACGCAACAGTAGTTGGGTTATAAAAGTAAAATTGTTGCTTTCCTTGATTTGATGATGCTTCAGCTCTGTTTATTCCTTTATTAACTTCATCAATTGTCTTTAACCCTGTGTTTTGGAGTTTTCTTGCTTCTTCTTTGTCTTTAATTTCTTGAGCTTTTGCTTTTAACTCATCTGTATACGTTGTAAAATATGCTAATTTATCTGCTGCAGAAAGGTTTACTAAATTGAGAATACTATCATTAACCTGAGCTATTGTTTCGTAGTAAATTACATCTTCTAAGTTGTCTCTTTTTCGTTTAATTGTACGATATGGTTTTGAATTTAGCACCATATTATTCATTGTGCTATCATAATAGGCTCCTGCAATTTTATATTCAGAATTATCAAAACTCATATCACCAAGTATAGAGTAATCAAAAGCCTTTAATTGCTTATCACTTGTTGGCGATCTGAGTGATTTATTATAATACGCAATTGCCAACGAGTCCGATTTGTTGGTTCTATGATATTCTGCTATTTGATAATAAATTTTACCTAAAAATGGTCTGTTTTCTCTGTCTTCTTCTAAATCGGTTAAATACTCCAAAAACTCAAGTTTATTACCATTTTCGTAATCGAAGTTATTTGCTTTTGCTAAATGCGCATTAATATAATATGCTCTAGGTATTTTGCGATGTAACTCTATAACCTTATCAAATGCTAAATTAGCACTGTCTTTATAACCAAACTCATTATATAATTGACCTCTTATGTAATTGTAACGTGCTTTTTCGTTGTTTTTTTTCGTGTAGCTAGCTGCTATTTCCAATTGGGTTAAAGCACTGTCTTTAGATTTTGTGTTTATGTAGGCTTGAGCTAGACTAGATGTAGCGTCTGCTAAATCTTGATCGTCCAATACTTCTTGCTCTAATAAACGCTTTAGATTTTTTATAGCTAAATCGGTATTTTCCATACGAATATTAGCTTTTTCTCTCCAAACTTTTGCTTCATTTATTTTGTCGCTAGCAGGATATTTATAAAGTATGTAATTAAATGCCTCTAATGAAGGAACAAACCTTTGGTCAAAATAACGTGCTTTGCCTAGAAGCAAATACGCCTCATCTATTTGAGGGTTTTTTTCTTTCCCCTGAATATTCATTCCGTGTGTTTGAACTGCTTTAACAGCTTTCTCTTCTGCACGTTCAAAATCTGCGTTTTTAGATTGTCCTGGCAATAAAATTTCATCCGACAACTGCATGCGCTCTACTGGAAGTAAGTCCCAATAGTTGTCTGTAAAAGCATCATCAACAGTTGCTCTCCCATTTTCTAAAGCAATATTACCATTATAAAGAATGTTATATTTTGTGCCTAGAGCATGAAAGTTACGATTGATAAACTTATCCTTCTTTCGCGAACAGCTTGTTACCATTAACGCAGTGCAAAATATTATAAGTATGGCTTTTAAAGATGTATTCAACGTGGTTGTTATTTGGTTAATAGATAACTAAAAACGTCTACAAATATTATGTAGTGCTGTAAAAATAAGCATCTTTTTGAATTATTGAGAAAAAATGAATGACTTTTAGCCGAGTTACTCTCCAGAGAAATGTGCTTCTAATTCTTTTAATGTAGCTTCACTTGTAGCTAAGTCTTTTACTATTTTTCCTTTTTCGAGTACTACTATACGCTCACAAACGTCTGTAACATGCATTAAATCGTGGCTAGATATAAGGACAGTTACGCCTTTTGTTTCGGCTAAATCTTTAATAATTTTTTTAAGTCTAATTTGTGTTGTTGGGTCAAGGTTAGCAAAAGGTTCGTCTAGAATAATAACTTCTGGATTGCCTAATAATGCAGATACAATTCCAACTTTTTTCTGATTTCCTTTACTTAAGTCGCGAAGGTATTTTTTCTGATTTAATATTTCGCCATGAAAAAAATCTTCAAATTGTGAAACTAATGCATCAACATCTGCTTTATTTTGCCCTCTTAATTCACCAATAAAATAAAAATATTCTTCTGGTGTTAAATAACCTATAAGGAAACTCTCATCAATAAATGAAGATGTAAATGGTTTCCAGTCTTCACTTTGGTGAACTAATATATTATTGTTTTTAATGTGTCCTGATGTAGGCTGAATTAAATCTAACAGCAAACTAAAAAAAGTGGTTTTCCCTGCTCCATTATTACCAACTAAACCAAAACTTTGTCCTTTTGGTATATCTAAATTATCGATATGTAAAACAATGTTGTCGTTATATTTTTTTGAAAGGTTTGAAGTCGTTATCATGTGTTATGTGTATTAATTATCTTGACTAAAAGCGTTAATCATTTTATATTTTGAATCTAAATATTTTTCTGTGATGAATTTCATTAGTTTTTGGTGAAAAACCATTCCTAATAATCCTAAAATAGTAAGTGCAGCAATACCACTTTCAAAATTTATAGTGTAATAAAACAATGCAAAAATTCCCATTGGCAAAAACATTAAAGGAAACCCAATAAGCCATTGCATAGCTCCTGTGCCTTGGTAGTTAAATGCAGCTCTTTGGTTTAAATCTATTTTTTTTCGATTGAAAGATCCTCCAAACAAAATAACATGTGTATTGACACCAATATTATAAATAGCTGCAGCAAAATGCGCAAGTAAAATATCCCATCCAAAATACACGTAAGGTATACTCAATACGAAAAGGATTATTACACTTAGTGACATTAAAGTAAATTTAGATTTAAGATAATCTTGATAAGTGATGTTTTGACTCATTAGCATTTTGTAATAACCACTATCCCAAGCAGGAACAAACTGCCCAAAATTGATAAGAAAAATACCTGTTACAAAAATTCCTACAAAGGCAAAAAACCAAGGCATATTCTGGTATACTGGATTTGGATAAAAGAACAACCCATAAAGCAATCCAACAACTATTAAAAACACACTCGATCTTGGTCTTTTATTTCTCCAGATTAGTTTTAAATCGAGTTGCATAAAAGGTGCTACTTTACCAAAACGTCTTGTCCAAGCCATATCTGCAACCTTCACTTCCTGAGTTTTAGATTTTAATGAACTATCTAAAAACAGTTTTGCTCGTAATATTCTATAATTATAAAGATATAATCCAACCAATAGTAGAATAGGTATACTAAGCAATAAAGGGTTTTCAGCAATACTTAAAACTGCTTTTGACACAATTTCTGAAAAAGAAACAATACTAAAGTAATTAAGAGCAAACAAAACTGATGTTGTAGCTATTAATGGTAAAAACGATAAGTCGCTTTCTGCTGTAAGACTTTCAATAATAAAATTTAAGAAGTTGATAATAAGTGTTATCAATAACATAACAAACATCCAAACGATTGTTGTTGATACGTTATAACCTTCTGAAATTAATACTAGCCCAAACGGAATTACTGCAAAAAGAGGTAAAAAGTTAAGGAACGAAAGTGCAGATTTGCCTAAAACAAAATTAACCACACTACTTCTTTTAATTGGAAGTGTTAGCAAGGGTTTTACACTCATTACTGGCAGTTTCTGAAAGAAAAAACGCATGAGTAAATCAGCAATAATCCAATAGAATATAAAACCATTAACAATCACAAACGGATCATTATCTGGATACATTTTTTTAAGAATTGGATAAAGTGCAAGTCCGCCTAATAAAAACATTGCAATGAAATAAAGTGCAAAAAACACCAATAGTATATTTAATCCAAGACTCTTTTGCCAATAAGACGATCGGAAGTATTGTTTCCACTCTAATCTTAAAAAATGTTTAATCATAATTTTGGTTGGGTTTATAGCATTAGTAATAATATTCTCTTTTTTGTTACAATCAAATCTTAAATGGCATTATACTTTCTTATTTTTGCAAAAAAAAAGTAATGTCACATTTTTATAAACTTACAATAAAAGATATTCATAGAGAAACAGACAAAGCTGTAGTTTTAAGTTTTGATGTACCTCAAGACAAAAAAGCCGAATTTAAGTTTAAAGCTGGTCAGTATATCACTTTAAAAACAACCATCGAAGGAAATGAAGTGCGCAGAGATTATTCTATTTGCTCGTCTCCTAAAAGTGGTGATTTAAAAGTAGCTGTTAAAGAAGTTGAAAACGGAACCTTTTCGTCTTATGTAAATAATACCCTTAAAGTTGGCGATAGTTTAGAGGTTGCTATACCAAAAGGTCGTTTTGTTTTTGAGCCTAACGATAATAAAACAAAAAACATTGCTGCCTTTGCTGCAGGTAGTGGAATTACTCCTGTTTTAAGCATTATAAAATGTGCTTTAGAAGAAGAAGTTTATAGTAAAGTAATACTTGTTTATGGCAACAAAACAACTAGAGATACTATGTTTTTAAACGAGTTACTAGAACTTCAACATGCATATAAAGATCGTTTTTCAATTCAATTTGTATTTAGCCAGGCAGATGAAGATGAAGCTATTTTTGGACGAATAGAAAAAAGCACAGTTAACTATGTAATGAAAAACAAGCACAAGCATATTGATGTTGATGCTTATTACCTATGTGGGCCAGAAGCGATGATTTATGCTGTAAAAGATGTGTTAACAGACAGTAATATTGATAAAGAAAGAATTCATTTTGAACTGTTTAAAGCAGCAAAAACAACAGATGTAGAACAAACTTCGGTATCTGATGGTAAAACTAAGATTACTATTATTTTAGATGAAGAAACATCTACTTTCGAAATGTCTCAAAAACAATCTGTGCTTGAAGCTGCTTTAGATGAAGACCTTGATGCACCTTATTCTTGCCAAGGAGGAATTTGTAGTAGCTGTTTGGCTAGACTAACTGAAGGAGAAGTTAAAATGCGTCAAAACAATATTTTAACTGATAGCGAACTTGCAGAAGGTTTAATTTTAACTTGTCAGGCTCATCCAACAACCTCAACAATTAAAGTAGATTACGATGATATTTAATGTTGCTTGTCGAATAAATTTGTTTTTTATCGTATTTAAGCAGCCTTTTGTCGAAAAAACATAACATTTTCCTACAAAAACATTGCGCATCGTTTTAAAGAAAATATTTTAGAGCAGATTTAATCGTAATTTAGGGATTATCTATTGCAAAGCGATAAATCGGCCCTACTCTTCGGAGTAGGGTTTTTTTATATTAAGCTATTAATTTTATTGATAACTAACTCAGGCGAAATAGACTTCATGGCATTTTTGTAACTCTCTGGAAATTTGTTGCCATATATAGAGGTTGGAATTTCTGGATATATATTTCTATTTGCTAAAAGCGCGTTTTCAGGATTCTGATTAAAAGGATAGAAACCTGCAAAAGGATGTGTAACACCCCAAAGTGTCACAACATTAATTCCTAACATTGCTGCTATGTGAGCATTCCCAGAATCCATAGACAACATCACATCAAGATTAGAAATAACATCTAGTTCTTCATCTAAACTTAACATTCCAGCTACATTTACAACATTATTAAATTTAGATTCGAAATCATTTAAAATTTTGATTTCATGTTCTCCTCCTCCAAATAGTAACACTTTGTTGTTTTTAGACAACTCCTTTATTACTTCTTCCATAAGATGTAAAGGATACATTTTAGACTCATACGTTGCAAAAGGAGCTATTCCAATCCATTTTTTTGAATCGTTACCTACAATAGCAAGAGTTTTTGACGCCAACTCTTTTCGTTTTGGAAAACTAGGTTTTGATAAGTTTAAAGGGAAGCCTAATTGCTTAAAAACTTCAACATATCGTTGATGAGTTGTTGTAAGTTGTACAAAATTTTTACCATTAATGAGGGCTTTTTTATCTTCCCTTCCTTTGTCAATTTGTACAACATTAATTCCAAAGAAAAAGAATTTTAAAATATTTGTTCGCAATACATTATGCAAATCGGCAACTGCATCAATATTAAGTTTTGCTAGTGTTCTTGATAATTTTAAAAGTCCAAAAATGCCTTTGTGTTTTCCTTTTAAATCTGGAGAAAACACAGTAACATTTGGTAAATCTCTAAAAAATGGATTAAAAAAACCTCTTGTTAAAACTGTAATTTTTACGTTAGGATATTGCTGTGTAAAGGCTCTTAAAACAGGAATAGTCATTGCTACGTCTCCCATTGCCGAAAGACGAATAACTAATATATGTTTTATTGTTTTAGGCATCTCAACTTCGCTTGAAGAGTTTCTGAAGTAGCTTCAGAATTATAAGATTATTTTTGACTTCTTAAAACTGGGTTAAGTTCATCATCATTATACATCTTCATTTGCTTGTAGACCTTCATATACTTGTCCCCTTTTTTAATATCATTTAGCAAAGTATCTATCGCAGTCGATAAATCAACTCGCTGTTCTAATAAAATGTCTAATTTTTTCTGGCAAGCATTTCTGTGAGATTCAGAAGCGTCTTTACGTGTTGCTTCTTCATTCATGTGGTATATTTTAAGAGCTAAAATTGATAATCTATCAATTCCCCAAGCTGGGCTTTCGGTATTAATAGTTGCATTTTGCTTTGGAGTTACATGTTTATATTCTTCAAGAAAATAACTATCAATATACTCAACCATATCTGTTCTATCTTGATTAGATGCGTCTATTTGGCGTTTAAGTTTTAAAGCAGCAACAGGGTCTATTTGAGGGTCGCGAATAATATCTTCATAATGCCATTGCACTGTATCTATCCAGCATTTACGATACAATAAGTGTTCTAACAAATTGGTGCTCTTGTCGTAAATGTTTGTGAACGGCTGGTCTACAGTGTTTTTTATATGATACGTTTTAATAACGTCTTGAAAAATACTATTGGCTTTACTCGTAAACATGATATTAATTTTAGAGCACAAATATAAGCCTAAATTAATTAACTTTACCACTCAAAACCTCAACAATTGCCTTATGCAAATTCATAATCTAACTGAAAAAAATTCAATACTAAATACTTTTATTTCTGAATTAAGAGATGTTAATGTTCAAAAAGACAGAATGCGTTTTAGACGAAATATTGAGCGTGTTGGTGAGGTTTTAGGTTATGAGTTAAGCAAAGTTTTAAATTATACACCATCTGATGTAAAAACACCATTAGGAAAAAGTCGTGTCAATTTACCTCAAAATGATATTGTTATCTGCTCTATTTTAAGAGCTGGTGTGCCTTTGCATAATGGGCTTTTAAATTATTTTGACAACTCTGAAAATGCTTTTATTTCAGCATATAGACATCATAAGGATAATCCTGAAGATTTTGAAATTATTGTTGAGTATTTAGCGTGTCCAAATCTTGATGGAAAAACGTTAATCTTAGCCGATCCAATGTTAGCAACAGGTCAATCTTTAGTTTCTACATACAAAGCTTTAAAGCCTTATGGAACACCAAAAGAAGTACATTTAGTAAGTGTAATTGGCGCCAAACCAGGAGTTGATTATGTTAAAAAGCATTTTAATGAAAACACACATCTTTGGATAGCAACAATAGACAATGAGTTAAATGACAAAGGTTATATTGTGCCAGGACTTGGAGATGCTGGAGATTTGGCTTTTGGAAATAAGTTACAACACTAGTGCTATAATTGGAATTATTACCAAAACCCAAACAATAACTTCTTTAAACCAAGTTTCTTCAATAACTTCCAAATAATTGGTCATTATAATAGCTAATGGTGCAAAAAGAAACAAAAACTCACTACCGGTTTTGTTTGGAGAAACAGCTATAATTAATAGCCCAATTAATGACGATATAATAACCAGCACAAAAGAAGGTCTGTAAGTTTTAGCCTTATTTTTTATGTGCTTTATAAAAAAGAATGAGGCCCAAGTTCCGTAAGAAATTAAAATTGTAGTTGCTATTATTATTCGTTTAGAATTTAGCCCTGTAAAATCGAAACTATACGCCCAGAAATCGTTTAAATATGCAACAAAATCTATATTAAATATCATCATTAAAGACATTGTAATTACAGCTACAGCTATTACACCTGTAAATGGAACTATCCAGTTTTTAACACCTGTTATTGAATATAAAATCATTGCGGCAAAAATGAGAATAAAAAATAATGAAGCCCAGAAATAAAGAAGAGCAGCAAGGCTTATCCAAAACGCAGAATCAAAAAGCTTCTTTTTTATTTCTTTTTGTGATCTTAAACTAATAATTCTTCTGAATGCTAATAAAACAAAAAGGTTGGCTAATAGTATTTTTGTGTTACATAGTGTTTCTGGTAAAACAGTAATAAACAGTCCAAACATCAATATTTTATAGCTATTTTTTTTGGTGAGGTTATTTCTGCTTACTAAAAAATCTAATAAAAATAAAGATGCTAAAACAAATGAAAAGTACAGTGTTTGTTCAAAAAATAATTGAAAAGTAAGAGGCTCACTTAATGTATTTGTTTTAGTAATAATAAAAACAAAAAGCAATAACACACATATAGTTGCAATGTGAATTGGCTTTGCTTTACTAAAAAAACTTGAAATCATATATTCAATTTAAACGAATTACCTAAAACATGAGGAAATTACTATTAATCTTTTTAATATTTAAAATAAAAAATATGTAATTTTGCAGTGTAAATATATAATTATACTATGAAAGATTTCTTTTACGCTATACAAGATTTATTTGTAAATGTTTTATTTGCTCCATTTGATTCACTACGTTCTTTAGAATTAACAAACTGGTGGTCTGCAAATTTTATGTCTTGGCTTTTTATTGTTATTGGAATGGTTGCATTTGTTTATTGGATGTTACAACTTAAAAAATACAATGATAATGGAGAAGAAGATAAAAGTATTTCTTCTCATTCATATTTATAAATCAAAACCAATATCCTTACGATAATTCATCTTATCAAAATGTAGTTTTTCTATATTTTGATAAGATTTTTTTATGGCTTCTTGGTAAGTATTTCCATAAGACGTTATAGCCATAACACGACCTCCTGAAGTTATAACTTTACCATCTTTAAGTACTGCTCCTGCATGAAATGGTATTGAGTCTTTTATACTATCAATTCCTTTAATTTCTTTTCCTTTTTCATAAGCCTCAGGATATCCACCAGACACTAACATAACTGTAGTAGCAGCGCGTTGGTCAATTTCTATGTTAATCTTATCTAATGTTTGGTTTGAAATCGCTTGAAAAATTTCAACTAAATCATTTTTAAGCCTAGGTAAAACAACTTCCGTTTCAGGATCTCCCATTCGTACGTTGTACTCAATAACTTTAGGGTCATTGCCAACTTTAATTAAGCCTATAAACACAAAACCTTTGTATGGTAAATTGTCTTTTTGAAGACCAATAATTGTTGGTTTTACAATACGCTCTTCAATTTTAGTTAAAAACTCATCTGTTGCAAAAGGCACTGGAGATACTGCTCCCATTCCGCCAGTGTTTAATCCTGTATCACCTTCTCCAATTCGCTTGTAGTCTTTTGCTGTAGGTAGAATTTTATAGTTTTTACCATCAGTTAATACAAAACAACTTAACTCTATACCATCAAGAAATTCTTCAATAACAACTTTAGTGCTAGCTTCACCAAATTTCGCATTAATCAGCATGTTTTTTAGTTCTGATTTTGCTTCGTCTAAGTCATTCAAAATTAAAACGCCTTTACCAGCTGCTAATCCATCTGCTTTTAAAACGTAAGGAGGTTTTAATGTTTCTAAAAATTTATAGCCTTCTTCAACATTATTCTTATTAAAACTTTTATATGCTGCTGTTGGAATATTATGACGATACAAAAACTCTTTAGCGAATTCTTTGCTTCCTTCTAGTTCTGCGGCAGCTTTTTGTGGCCCAATTACTGAAACATGCTTTAAATCATCATCATTCAAAAAGTAGTCATGAATACCCAACACTAAAGGGTCTTCTGGCCCAACCACAACCATCTCTATTTTTTTAGATATTACTAAATCTTTTATGGCTTTAAAATCGGTAACTTTTATCTCAATATTAGTTGCAATTTGTGCAGTTCCAGAGTTTCCTGGAGCAACATAAAGTGTTTCACATAAAGGGCTTTGGGCGATTTTCCACGCGAAAGTATGTTCTCTTCCACCTGAACCAAGAATTAAAATTGTCATGTTGTGTGTTGTTTGCCGCAAAAATAAAACTAATGCCACGAATACACGAATAATTTTTATTTACTTTACATAAATTATGTTTTAGCTTGAATTTATTTGATCTTTCATTACGTTTAAATGGCTTTCCTATAAGAAAAGCTGAAATTGCTTTAGAAGAAATTCAGCAAAAAAATGATGATGCATTTGAGGGTTACATAATTTATAAAAAACAGGAGATTGTAGCTTATCACTTAATGCATACTCCATTTTACAAATCACTTGCCAAAGGTATTAACCCTGAAGATTGGAATACTGTTCCAATTATGACAAAGCGTAATTTACAGCAACCTCTAAACGAACGTTTGTCTGAAGGGTTTAGCACTAATAATGTTTACGTAAATAAAACTTCTGGCTCATCTGGTGACCCATTTATTTTTGCAAAAGATAAGTTTTGTCATGCATTAACTTGGGCAATTATTAAAGATAGATTTGGATGGTTTAATTTAGACTTTAACACATCTAAACAAGCTCGATTTTACGGAATTCCGCTAGACAAAAAAGGCTATTATAAAGAGAGAGTTAAAGATGCTTTAAGTAATCGTTTTCGATTTTCGGTTTTTGATTTAAGTGATGCTGCATTTGATAATCTATTGAAGAAATTTTCGTCTACTTCGTTCGATTACATTAATGGTTATACAAGTGCCATTGTTCAATTTGCAAAATTTTTAGAACGAAAAAACATAGTTTTAAACTCAATTTGCCCACCACTAAAGGCTTGTGTTGTTACATCAGAAATGCTGTTTGATGATGACAAGACTCTTATGGAAACACAATTTGGAGTTCCTGTAATTAACGAGTATGGCGCATCAGAACTTGATTTAATTGCATTTCAAAATCCAAAAGGCGAATGGCAAATTAATAGTGAAACTTTGTTTGTAGAAATACTAGATAAAAATGACAATATTCTTCCTTTAGGTGAAGAAGGTCGAGTTGTTATCACTTCTCTCTATAATAAAGCACATCCTTTTATTAGATATGATATTGGAGATATTGGAATGCTGTCTAAACAAAGTACAGCTAAAAAACCTGTATTAGAAACATTAATAGGAAGAACTAACGATATTGCAATTTTACCAAGTGGGAAAAGAGCATCTGGTTTAACTTTTTACTATATCACCAAAAGTATTATTGAAGATGATGGCAATGTAAAAGAGTTTGTAATTGAACAGCATAAAAAAGACACATTCAAAATTATTTATGTGAGCTCTGAAGAATTATCAGTAGAAAAGAAACTTATTATTTCAAATGAAATGGAGCGTTACCTAGAAAAAGGACTTCAAATTATTTTTGAACGCCAAAACCAGCTACAACGCTCAAAAAGTGGTAAATTGAAACAGTTTTCATCATTAATAAATGTAAAGCTTTAAATGAAGAAGGATATACTTATTATAACAAGTTATTTTCCTCCTGAAATTGGAGCGGCATCAAATCGTATTTATCATTTAGCTGAGGGGTTAGAAAAAAGAGGTTTTAAAGTTCAAGTGATTACACCCTTACCTAACTACCCAACAGGTAAGATTTTTGATGCTTATAAAGGAAAGTTTAAGGATTCAGCATTTAAAGATAATATTACTATTCATCGTTTATGGATTTTTGCTAGCAACTCTAAAAACAAGCTTTTAAGGTTATTTGCTATGATGTCTTACGGTTTTAGTCTGTTTTGGTTTTTCCTTTGGAATAGAATTCCAAAAATTGTCATTGTGCAATCTCCTCCTTTGTTAGTTGCTTTTACTTCAATGCTTTTTTTGCGCTCAAAAAAAAGAAAACTCATTTTAAATGTTAGTGACTTGTGGCCAATTGCTGGTTTAGAATTAGGTGCTCTTAAAAAGAATTATAGCTACAAACTATTAGAAAAAATTGAACATTTTAATTATAAAAAAGCAAATTTAGTTTTGGGACAAAGTGATGAAATTCTCACTCATATAACCAAATTGTTTCCTGAAAAAGAAACCTTTTTGTATCGAAATTATCCAAATTTTGAAGCACCACAGCTTAAACCTATACAAAGTTCATCAAATAAAATAAAATTAGTTTATGCTGGTTTGTTGGGAGTTGCGCAAGGCATTTATAAGTTGTGCCAAGAGCTAGATTATAGTAATGTTGAATTTCATATTTATGGCTCAGGAGCAGAGCAAAAGCAAATAGAGTCCTTTATTATAGATAATCCAAACTTGCCAATAGTATATAATGGCGAACTATCAAGAGAAGAACTTCATAAAGCGTTATTAAAATACGATTTAGCTATAATTCCGTTGTTAAATAGAATTTATGGATCTGTACCATCAAAAATATTTGAATATGCGAAATTAGGGCTTCCAATGCTTTATTTTGGTGGTGGAGAAGGTGAAGCCATTATTAAAGAAAATAGGTTGGGTTGGGTTGCTGAAGCTGGAAATTATAAAGAATTAAATTCTGTTTTTTATAAAATAAAAAAAGATGAATTAAATCTAGACTTGAGGAATAGAATAAAAAGCACTGCTATAAATAATTTTGATTTTGATGCTCAATTAGATGTTCTTGAAAAAGAACTTTAATAGGCTTTTTCCTCTCCTCTTACTGCATTCAAAAAAGTCTTAGTTATAATTTTTAAATCTAATAGCAGTGACCAGTTTTCGATATAAAAAATATCATACTTAACTCGTCCAATAATGTCTTTATCTGTTTCTATTTCTCCTCTAAAACCACTTATTTGTGCTAAACCTGTTATTCCTGGTTTAACAAAATGTCTTACCATAAATTTATCGATTTTTTTTGCATACATATTTGTATGACTTACCATATGTGGTCTTGGTCCAACTACAGACATATCCCCAAAAAGAACATTAAAAAACTGAGGTAACTCATCAATACTTGTTTTTCTAATAAATTTCCCAATTCTAGTAACCCTTTGATCGTCTCTAGTAGCTTGATGAATGTTCGCATCTTTATTTGGCGTCATAGACCTAAACTTATAACAATCAAACTCTTTGTAATTAAACCCATTTCTAGATTGTTTAAAAAAAACCGGGCCTCTAGATTCTAACTTAATAAGTATTGCAATTAAAGGTGTTAACCAAGACAAAATAAAAATGACAACCAAACTAGAAAACATAATATCAAAGCTTCTCTTAACAACCATATTTATAGAGTCTTCAAGTGGTATGTTTCTTAAAGACAGAATAGGTATGTAATCGTAATACTCGTACTTGAGTTTTTTTGAATAAATGTCTTTATTGTCTGGTAAGAATTTTAAAATTTTTAAATTATTATCTGCAAAATCAACTATTTCACTAATCTGATTATTAGTTAATTCTGTAATTGAGCAGTATATTTCGTCAATAGAATTATTCAAAATAAACTCAAAACACTCATTAAGATCAATTTCATTTTTATCTTTAAAATTAAAAGTCTTTTTATGAATATACCCATATTCTGGGTTTTTGTTAAAAAAATGTTCTAAAGCCAGCGTTTTTTTGTTTGCACCAAATACTACAGTTGTTCTATAATTACCTCCGAAAGACGTTCTATATTTTTGAAGTAGATAATATAGTGCAAACTTAAATATAGTAATCCCTAAAAACACTAAAAAAACATACTTAAAAATTGTTGCTGGATAAATGTTTAAAGTATAATGGTATCCAGAAAAAGCAAACATAATTAAGGTAAACAAGACTAATTGCCTGAAAATTAACGAGAAAATAGTAACCTCTCTTGTATATCTGTAAACTTCATAAAATTTTGATGCAATTGATAATATAATCCAAGCGATAGATATAATAGGGATAAAAATAAGAGGGTCGATATTTTTTATAAAGTAGAAAATAGCCAAGCCATTAATAATACTTAAATCTATTAAGTATGAAATTGGTCTTAAATACCCTGAATATCTTCCTTGTTTAAATAAACTCACCTTAAATTTTTATATGTTTAGTAAAGTCTTTATGTTCACTTTTATAAAGTTCTTCTTTAGATAATCCTTTAAAATAGTTAAAAGTAATCTTCATTCCTTCAGCCCTGTGTGTTTTAGGTTCCCAGTCTAATAACTTTTTTGCCAAACTAATATCTGGTTGACGTTGCAAAGGGTCATCAACAGGTAAGTCTTTATATACTAGTTTTTGATTTGTCCCTGTTAGTTTAATAATCTCTTCTGCAAAATCTTTTATTGTTATTTCGTGAGGATTTCCAATATTAACAGGGTATGAATAATCACTAAATAGTAATCTGAAAATACCTTCTACTTGATCGTCAACATAACAAAACGAACGTGTTTGTAATCCATCACCAAAAACGGTTAAATCTTCACCTCGTAAAGCTTGTCCCATAAATGCTGGTATAACACGACCATCATTAAGCCGCATTCGTGGCCCATAGGTATTAAATATTCTAACTATGCGTGTTTCTAATCCGTGAAACCTATGATAAGCCATAGTGATTGATTCTTGAAAACGCTTAGCTTCATCATAAACCCCTCTTGGGCCTATTGTATTTACATTGCCATAGTAGTCTTCTGTTTGTGGATGTACTAAAGGATCGCCATATACTTCAGACGTAGATGCTATTAAAATACGCGCTTGTTTAGCTTTGGCTAAACCTAATAAGTTATGCGTTCCTAAAGAACCTACTTTTAAGGTTTGGATTGGAATTTTTAAATAATCTATTGGGCTTGCTGGTGATGCAAAATGTAAAATATAATCTAACTCTCCATCAATTTTTACAAATTCGGTAACATCATGTTCAATAAAATGAAAATTTGGATGTTCTAATAAATGAGCAATATTTTTTATATCTCCAGTTATAAAGTTATCCATACCAATAACTTTAAAACCTTCATTTATAAACCGATCGCTCAAATGAGAGCCTAAAAAACCTGCGGCTCCAGTAATTAGAATTTTTTTCATTTGTTATTTTTAATATCCACTTCCTATTTTGTAATATGTAAACCCTATTTTTTCTAAAAGGTCTTTATTCAAAATTCCTCTTCCGTCAAATATAAAAGCTGGCTTTTGCATAGCCTTATGTATTTTGGCCCAATCGTAGTTTACAAATTCATCCCATTCTGTTAACACTGCAATTGCATGTGAATCTTTACAAGCTTCATAAGCATTGGTGTGAACTTTTAACAATGTTTTATTTTCTTCATCTGAACGAGTCTTTAAGTTTTCTAAATCGGCATAAATTCTTTCTTTTTTAACTTTAGGATCATAAACTGAAATCAATGCGCGTTCACTTAATAGGTTATCGGCCACTTTAATAGCAGCAGACTCTCTCGTATCATTTGTATCTTTTTTAAATGCCCAACCTAAAAAAGCAATTTTTTTTCCTGATACAGTATTAAATAATGTTTGAACAATATTATCAGAAAATCGTTGTTTTTGGTGTTCATTCATAATAATTACTTGTTCCCAATAATCTGCTACTTCATCTAAACCATAACTCTTAGCAATATATACCAAATTAAGAATATCTTTTTGAAAACAAGATCCACCAAATCCAACAGAAGCTTTTAAAAATTTTGGCCCTATTCTCGAATCCATTCCTATGGCTTGTGCGACTTCATTAATATCTGCACCTGTTTTTTCACATATTTCTGACATAGCGTTAATAGAAGAAACGCGTTGAGCTAAAAAGGCATTTGCTGTTAGTTTTGAAAGTTCAGAAGACCATACATTGGTTGTTAATATTTTATTTTTTGGAACCCAATTTGAATAAATCTCTACAAGTTGGTTTACTGCTTTTTGCCCTTCTTTAGTATTATCTCCACCAATTAATACTCTATCTGGCATTAATAAATCATTAACTGCAGTTCCTTCAGCTAGAAATTCTGGGTTAGATAATATTTGAAACTGTACGCCATTACCTGTATTGTCTAATATATTTTTAATGGCTGATGCCGTTCTAACTGGTAGTGTAGATTTTTCAACAACTATTTTATTGTTTTTTGATACACTTGCTATTTGTCTAGCACATAATTCAATATACTTTAAATCAGCAGCCATACCTTTGCCTTTGCCATATGTTTTTGTAGGTGTATTTACAGAAATAAATATCATATCGGCTTTATCGATTGATTCTTCTACATTACTAGAAAAAAATAAATTTCTTCCTCTTGCTTCTTTAATAATTGAATCTAAACCTGGTTCAAAGACAGGTAAACTACTTAAATCATCATTATTCCAAGCTGCTATTCGTTCTTTATTAATATCAACTACTGTCACATTAATGTGAGGGCATTTTTGAGCTATAACAGCCATTGTAGGGCCTCCAACATATCCTGCTCCGATACAACAAATATTTTTTATTGACATATTAAATTTTTCTAAATAATATAATTTTATATTTACAAATATATCATTCCATTATTATAGTTAACATTAGCTTTTCTTAAATCTTTCTTTTAATACAAGAATAATAAATTTAGTGTTTCCAACTAAATATCTCCTCCACATTCGTTTAGGTTCTTGTATAAAACGGTAAAACCACTCAAGTCCGTTTTTTTGCATCCATAATGGTGCTCGTTTAACTTTTCCAGAAACAACGTCAAAACTACCTCCAACTCCCATTATAAAGTTTACATTACTTAATAATGCTTTATTTTGATAGAGGAAATTTTCTTTGGTAGGAGAGCTAATTGCTACAAATAGAATATTGGCACCACTTTCTGATATCTGCTTTGCAATATCCTTTTCTTCTTCTTTTTTGAAATAACCATTTCTGTAGCCTGCTATTATATTGGGGGAATATTTTTCTGAATATTTTTTAACAACCTCTTGAACTATTTCTTCTTTAGCCCCAAAAAAATAGACTTTGTGGTTTTTTTCATGCGCTAATTCAACTAGGTTTTGCATTAAGTCAATACCTGCAACACGTTCTTTTAAAGGTTGTTTTAATAGCTTTGAAGCCCATACAACTGCTTGACCATCGGCATTTATTAAATCGCTTTCGTTAACGCTTTTTCTTAATTGTAAATCTGTTTGCATCGCTACAATCTTACCAGCATTTACAACTACATGGTGTAATTGTGTTTTATTTGCAATTGCTTTTTCAATAGTCTGAAGTGTTTCTTGTATCGAAAGGTTGTCTATGGTGGTGTTTAAAATATTGACTCTACTCATTCTCGCTGGTTTCTAAAAGGTAAAAACTGAATGCATAAAACATCCAAGATTGCGCCCAACGAATATATGAAATTCTTGAAGTTACTAATTTCTTTTTTTGATAATAAAAATACCCTTGGGGAGATTGCATATTGTTAATTGTCCATATCAAAACTTTATCAATGAAGTTTTTATTTTCGTTAAAGTTTCCAAATTTAGAGAGAGTTACTATTAACTGGGCTGGAGCGTGTATATCTATTGGAAATGTTTGGTTATTGTAATATTTAGACATACCCTCTGGTGTAAAAAAGGTATTTAAATAATAATCCATCCCTGTTTTTAAGTGTTCGTCATAAGATATGTCGTTGGAAATTTTTCTATAAATATGAATACATTCTAAATTATAACCTGTATGGAAATTATCTATCCATTGATGAAATGGTAAAGTACCATATGTCCAAGACCCATCTTCTTTTTGCTTATTACAAACATAGCTTACTACCTTTTTTGCACTTTGTAGCAAAGTCTCATCTTTAGTGTATTGATAAACCAAACTCAATAGTTTAGCGCCTAAAAGTCCTGCATTAAATACTTGTGTGTTGTCTAATGGTGAGTATGAAAATGTATAATTGCCATCATTGTCATAAGACTTATTAAGATCGTTTAAAACAAATTTAGAGGCACTAATAACAGTATCTAAATATAATTTATTATTGGTTATCTCATAAGCCTCTAGTAATGCCTCTGAAATAAATGTGGTTGCTACAACCGTGGGTGTATACTTAGGTTGGAAAAACGCTCTAGCTTGCCAATCGAAATTATAGCCCCAACATGCGCCAGAATAACCTTCTGTTTTAAGCTCAATTATTTGAGTTGCAAGTAGGTTAATTTGCTTTAAATATTCTTCCCTCTTTTCAATTTTATAAAGATTACAATACCCTATTAAAAACAAACCTAACCCTTTTGGATTATAGGCCTTTTTTACACCAAATAACCGCCTTAAGTTTATAGGGTTTCTTTTAAAAAGCTGAATCCAAGCTAGTCTAAAAAAGCGCGACTTACCCAGTAATGTATTTTGTATTACCCAACTATTTAAGCCATCGTATGGATCCCACCCCTTAAAATCTTCTTTTTCGCAATAGGCTTTTAGTTTATTAAAACTCTCTCTTACTTGATGATGACTCACTTTTTTCTGATAATTTAAATATTAAGCTGAAAAATATAACCCAGAATATTGATGAAGAATGTGGTAGTTCTAAAATGACATTAAAGCATGAAAAAACTACTATTCCTAATAAACTTAATGACAAAAATAAAATTTCTTTGTCCATTATTAAGGTTTTATTATAGAAAAGACTTTTTATTGGGTAAATTAAAAGAATTAGTGATGGTATTCCAATATGAATTACCATAGATAAAAAAGAGTTGTGTGGTGCAGTCAAGTATATATCCTCTCCTCTTATTAATGGGCTATACTTTGTGTCTGGGAAAAGCCCGTTTAATTTTTCAACTGTTTCTGTCGAAGTATAAGGTATTCCAAATCCCTCGCCAAATATGAAATAATTATTAGTGATTTTTATTAAAGAATCTTTCCAAAAAACAAAGCGCCATTGAGCATTAACATCAGTAAATGAAGGTAAAAAAATAAAAATTATAATTATAACAGTAAATAAAGATAGGGTTAGTATTATTCTATATTTTTTCTTACTTATGATAAATAAATATGTAAAATAAATTAAGCCCAAGCTTAAATATACAGAGTCGTGCCCAATAGAGAATGAAACCAAAAGTAGTATTAAAAAAAGAAGGTGTTTAAGCCTTATATTACATGTTTGTGACAAAATATAGCTTGCTGTCACAAAAAAACCCATAACAATGATTGGAGAAAAATAATTTCTATCAAAAAAAACTGTAGATGAATAAACAGTAAAGAGATAAAATATATAAATTATCTGAACGAAAATAGAAGTTATACCGAAATATATTATCCACTTAGTTATGTTTTTTTTAATATCCTTTATACTAAAAAGCGCATTCATAATTATATAAAGGTATATACCATATCCAAAAAGCATAAATTGCCTAATCGTTAAAATACTTTTATGAAAAGTAAAATCTATTATAAGAAAGGAAATTATGAGATATAAAATTGCTATTAAAAATAAGACTTCAACGCTACTTACTCTATTTTCTTTTTTTATGTGCCATATACCAAAAATTGACAACATTAATAAAATAAGATCATGCAAATAAAAAAAAGGAGGAAACAGAATTAGTTTTGTATAAGATTTGCCAAAAATAATAAGGCAAAAAAAATCCAGTAAAAAAAGAAAAGTAAAGATTTTCCCAATTTTATTTTTCATCTTTTTTAGTCTTTGTTAACAATAACGAATAAAAGAAACTAAAAAATACAATTCCTTGTTGTCTTTCTAAAACATCCTCGGTTAAAAAAAATATTAATGTAATTAATAAAAACCAACTGTAAAGATCATTAATTTTGGTGTATTTGTAATAGGGTACAAATATCACTACAAAAAACAAGAGCAACCCAACAACACCAAAAGCTACTAAAAATTGAAGATACTGGTTGTGAGGTCCAAATCTATTAACTGCCGCAAATTCATAACCGTTTTTTTTATACTCATCAACTAATACTTGCTTTAAATCACCTGGCGAAACACCAAAAACCGGATTCTCTTTTAATAAGTTTAATGCAGAACTCCATTTTACTAATCTAATAGATAGCACATTCCTTCTGTCTTCTTTATCAGTGATTTCTATTTTAGTTTTTTTGAATCGTTGAATCTTATCTATTTTAAAAGGATTCACAAAATAAAAAAGGCTTACTAATGACAAAACGAAAAATATTAAAGAAAATTTATGCCAGTTCTTTTTAATCGACATGACCAAAAAAACAGAGGTAACGAAAACCAAGCACAAAATACCAATTATAGATTTTATTAAAAATACATTTAAAATGATAAATAAAATTATAGGTATGGCATATTTTTTTTGGGGTTTTAAAAGATATTTTATAGTTATTGACAAACTCATAATCAAAAACAAAGAAACGAGAGTTGGATGCCAATCTGAAAAAATTCTCGTAAGTCCAAAGGAAAGAAACTTATAATAGTCACCCATACCAACCCTTACAATATAACTTTCTGTTTTAAGAATATCCATTATTGCATAAAGGTCTGCAATGAATAAAAATAAAACAGTTGAACACACAAACACCAATAATATGTTTCTCTTTATGTTCTTATCAATCACATTGGTCATGAAAATCAAAGGGATAAAAAGGTATGACAAGTGCATCGTTAACTGATTAATTCCTTTAGGTATATTACCCGTATAAACTAAACTGATAATATATAGCATGAAAAATAAAGGTAACAAAAATGGAAGCAAAGTTGGCTGTTTTGTAATGCCCTTATATTGCTTTGTTAACAACCAAACCACTAAAAGTAAAACTATGACAATACCTTCAAGATTATAAACTCCCGATGGTATCAAAAAAGCCAACCCATATAATAAATATATATATAGATTATTTAACTTAAGTTCTGACAACATATTTAGCTAATATTTTGTGGAAGTCCTGTATTTAAACTATCAATAATTTTGAAGGTAGTTTTTGTTGTTAAATAAATAGACTCAAATGTTATTGGGCTTTCATTGTCTTTACTTAAAGATGATAAAAACGCTTCTACTTCTTGTTTATGTCCTTTAGAAGTTGATTTTAATTTAATGGTTTTATTTCTTTCGTGTAGTTCACCTGATCTAAAATCATGAATACGACCTATTTTGCCACCTCCAAATACTTCAATTAATTCTTTAGGCAATGATTTGTCTCCATTAGCCAAATAATTAAGGTTACCTACAGAGCCATTTTTAAATTTAACAATAATAGAAATATTATCATCAGTCTTCATCTTTTGATTATCTGTGTTAATGCAATCGGCATAAACTTTTACTGGTTGTGAATTTGTAAAATATTGCATTAAATCAATAAAATGACACATCTCACCTATTATTCTACCTCCACCAAGTTCTGGGTTTTGAGTCCAGTGTTCTTTAGGAATAAATCCTGCATTTACTCTAATGTTAACAAAGACAGGCTCTGTTAAACTTTCAAATGCTTTTTTTATGGTTTTAGAAACATCAGCAAATCGTCGATTAAAACCTACCATAAGTTTTCCATTTGAGTCCTTGTAAGCCGCTTCCACAGCCTCCAACTCATCTTGTGTCATAGCCAATGGTTTTTCCACAAATACGTTTTTATTAGCTTTTAAGGCTTCAATTGTATATTGAGCATGAGAATTATGTGGAGTTGCAATAAAAACAGTGTTGATGTTTTTGTCTTTCATTACATCATCTGAGTTTGAAGATGTATTATTAAAGCCGAACTTTTCAGCAACATTTTTTGATGTTATCCCCTTTGTTGTAACAACAGTATCTAGCGAAGCGCCTCCAGATTTTACATTAGGTATTAAATAGCTTTGAGCAAAACTTCCTGCTCCAATAAAACCTACATTGATGTTTTCAATTTTATTTGTATTTATCTTAAATGTCGATGTATGTTTATCTGAATTATTTTCAGGATATTTTAATAAAATACCTATTGATGGTTCTTCAACTTTTCCTAAAACAATATCGTAAGCTTTTTCAGCATCAATAATATCAAAAATATGTGTGGTTAAAGGTTTAAGGTTAATACTTCCATAAGAGATTAATTTTAAAAATGCCTCCATATTACGCTGTTCAGTCCAACGAACATAAGCATAAGGATAGTCATTTCCGTTCTCTTCATAATTAACATCATATCTTCCTGGACCATAAGAACAAGACATTCTTAAATCTAATTCCTTTCTAAAGAAATGCGGATCGCGAGGAATATCCATTTTTACAGCGCCTACAACAATAATTTTTCCTTTTTTGCGTGCAATAACTGCAGATAATTCAATAGGATCGTTAGATGGTGCTGCTGCTGTAATGATAATACCATCAAAACCATGTCCATTAGTAAATTCATCAACAGTTGCCAATAAGTTTGAATCGTTCCGTAACATCGCATTATCTGCAGCTGTTTCTTTAGCTAAATCAACTAATCTTGAGGATAAATCAATTCCAAACACATTACAGCCATTAGCTTTTAATAGTTGACATGTAATTTGCCCTAACAAACCTAAGCCAATGACACATACATTATCACCTAAAGTTGGCTCACTTTGCCTCACGCCCTGTAAGGCAATTGCTCCTAAAGTAGTATAGCTTGCATCTTCAAACGACACATTATCTGGTATTTTAGCTACTAAGTTTTGTGGTATTGCAACTATTTCAGAATGTGATGCATAATCTTGCCCAGCACAAGCAACCCTATCACCTACTTGAAACTGATTATTAGCATCCATAGAAGCTATAACTACACCTGAAGTACTATACCCTAAAGCCTTTAAACTATCTAGTTTAGTTTTTACTTTATCTAAAGTAGCTTTTAATCCTTCTTTTTTTATGTTTTGTATAACTTGAGCTACTAAATCTGGTCGTTGCTTTGCTTTTCCAATTAAACTTGCTTTACCTACTTTAACCGTTCCTCTTTCGGTACCTGCGCTAATCAATGAAAATTTATTTTCCACTAATACCATACCTTCTGAAATTGATGGTAATGGTACCTCATCTACATATAACTCTCCTGATTTAAAATTTTGTATGACTTGTTTCATGTTATCTTTTTATTCGATTAATAAACACCTAAGCATTTATAATTTAACTTATTAATTAACGCATTAATTCTGAATACTGATCGTTATAAATAAAAGCCATATTATCATATAGGCTATCTAAATTATAAACAACTCCCCATGTTCTCCCTTCAGCATTAAATTGTCCTGTGCCAACTTCGACTATTTTGCCTTTGTTTGGAATAACTTTTTTTATAATAATAAAGTTTTTATACCTGTCACCTAATAATTGATTGATTTGATAATCATTAGCGTTAAAATCTGTTATTAATTTTTCACTATTATTCTCATAACTTATGTGTAAATAAAATTGGGTTTCTAAATCGGATTTTGTGCCATTTGGCTTTATATAATATAGTATATTTTTATCAATCAATAAGTCAAAATTTTCTTGGTGCTTAATAAAATATCCTTGGTCAAAAGCAGATTCAAACTCTAATAAAAAGCGATTAGTTTTGAAATTATTTACATACTCATTTTTGTAATTTTTAACTTCACTTTTAATGTTTTGATTTGATATATATGTACTCCAAACTCTTCCTTTGTTATTAAACTGTCCAATTAACACATCATACGTTTTGTTTTTATTTATCATCGGATATTTATAAACAACTACATTATTAAAATTTTCACTTAAGCTATCGTTAAATATAAAATCTGAAGGGTTTATATCTATAGTTGGTGGATTGTCCTTAACGCTTTTTAACTCTAAAAAGAAATGATTTGTTTTATCTTCATTAGTAGGGCTGGCTTTTAAAAGATATAATGAATTGTTGTAAAAAACCACATCAAAACCATTATTGTTTTTAATAAAAGTGCCATTATATAAAGCGTTTTCTATCTCTGTATCTTTATATATTTTGGTTAATTGTTCTGTTTTATTACCATTTACATTTGTACTTTTTGAGTCACTTTTACATGAAAAGGCCAAAACACAACTCAAAAAAATTATTAGCTTTTTCATTTATTATTTAAATTTTACTAAAACATTCAATTATATATTTGTTCTCCTCTTTAGTTCTTGAAGCTAACCTAACAAACTCTCCATTTAATCCTATTTTATCAGAACATGTTCTTAAATAAATCCCATGATTAATTAGCATATTAAATACAAATTCATCGCTACTTTCGCCATTTAATATTTCTACTAATGCAAAATTAGCCATACTTGGGTACACTTTTATATTAGGTATTTGTTTGAGCTGTTTTATAAACTCTTGTGTTTCTTTAATATACTTTACCCTTACTTGTTCGTATTCTTTTAAAAATTCATCTCTAGTGTAAAGTCTAAAGAAATACTCCGACAATCCATTAGAATTCCATAAAAACCCGTTTAATAGTAACTCTTGCACGCGTCTTGAATTCATAACAGCATAACCTGCTCTAATGCCAGCAATACCAAAATCTTTAGACATACTTTTTACAAGTATTAGGTTTGGAAATTTATATACTAAATTAGAAGCTGTTTTTAAATCGTAATATTCATTTTCATAAGCAAAGTGAATAAAACTTTCGTCTAATATAAAGTTTTTAACATCTCGTAACTCTCTCAATAAATGATGCACTTTTTCTGAATCTAAATAACCTCCATTTGGATTGTTTGGGTTAATTAGCACAACAGTATCTGGACGTTCTTTTTTTACAAGCTTTATATAAGCTTCAACATCTAATTCGTAATTGTTTTCTTTTAAAAGCTTATTATATACTACCTCAACATCATCATTTATAAACTCATAATACGATGAAAACGTTGGGATGTTAATCACAATTTTAGATTTTGTATAACGCTGTATTACTGTTTGTATAATTTCTATTGCCCCATTTCCAATAAAAATATTATCAGGATGAATACCTATAGCGCTAGATAGAGATTCGGCAATAACTCTGTTTTGTGATGGGTAAAACTCTAACAAATCTCTTAAACCACCTGTGTCTAATAACTCCCTTTTAAAGTATTCTAAAAACAAATCGGTTGCATACGGATTTGATAAAAAACAAGCATCTACTTTAACTTTTAGCTCTGGTATAGCTTCTTTTATAGTAAAAATGCTTGGTGAGTGCGATCCAGCTTCTTCTTTTAAAAGGCGTAGCTGTCTGGTTAGTTCTTCTTTTGTTTGCATTATGGTTTTACCTTAGATTCAATAATTTTTACTTTGTCTGTTTGTTTATTTCTTTGTATGTCTTTTACCACATTTATTTGAAGTGGAATATTACCTAAGCGTTGTATAATTCCTTCTCTTAAATCAAAAAGTTCTTTTTCGCTTAATGGTTGGTTTTCACTTATTTCCATATTAACAGATAAATCTTCTTCTTGAAGAATATAAAACTGTTTAACATTTTGAAATTTTTCCATTAAATTATAAAAATTTATAGTAGGGATCGCTTCTTTCCCTTCTCTATATAAAATATCATCTTGCCTTCCTTCAATTCCTTTAAATGGAATGTGCATTGCTCTTCCACATTCACAAGTTATATTTTTTTCATACAAAGGTATTGCCTTATCATTGGTATGATATCGCAACAAAGGCATAATGTCATTATTTAACGACGTAGCAACGATAGTATTGTCTGTATCTATCTCACAAATTCCGTAATCATCATTATTGTGATAATTACCATACGAGCATTGTTGTACTGTAACTGTTCTTTCATTTTGACCATACCAATCTAAAACATCGCATTGCCAATAACTTTCAATTTCGTCTCTATATTTGGGCAACATGGTCTCTGACGAAGTTATTATGGTTTTGATTTGAGGTAATTTAATATTGTGCTTTTTTAAAAGCAAAGTTAAGATATACACTGATGAAGGGTAACCTTTTAGTACTTTAGCCCTAGACTTTTTAAAAGTTTCTAAAAAAATTGATAAATGTGCATCGTTAATATGGTAAGGTGATAGATACCAAAAGTTTCTAATAAAATCGCGTTTATAAATTGGTTCGTTTTCTTTTGGAGAAAAGCTTCTTATTACAATTGCAGGTGCTCTTAATTTGTATTTAAACTTACCAAACGACCAAGCTCTATAGCCCAAAATAACTTCAACAGCATCACTAAAGTAATATTTTGGAACCTTAAATGGTTTTCCTGAAGACCCTGAAGTAGATTTCCATTGCAAATTATTAATGTTTTTATCTTCTCTTATAAAGTCTAATGGATTTTGCCTAATGGTATCTTTATTTATAATTGGTAGTTTTTGTAATTCATTTAAACTAAAATTATCGAAGTCTATTTTAGTTTTATATGGCTTATAGTAAGGTACTTTATTAACTGCTATGGTTATGATGCGTTTTAATTTACGCTCTTGATATAGTTTGATGTCGCTAGCAGATTTGGATTGAAATTTTAAATATTCAGGATATTTTATATAAGTGTAAGCTAAATTTAAAATCTTATTTAGGGCGTGGTTTATTTTCATTTACTATATACATTTTCTAGTTTAAAACTAGCATTTCGCTCTTTAAAATTTTTGTATAATGGAAATGCAAATTTACCTAAATTTCTAACAAACTGAGGTAAATTCAACTTATTTTTAATCTTGTAATAGCTTGAAAAATAGTTGTTATCGCCACTTTGCTTTTTGTAACCAAAAATTTTGATATCGCTATTGTTTAGGTTTAATAAACTTGCTTTTAAATTATTTAAATCTAAACTAACCTCGCAAACACATTTAAGGATATCTGAATTGTAATGTGCGTCACTGCCTCCTAGAGGAATTAAATGTGGGTATTTAACAATCTCGTTTTGTGCAGCTACATTAAAATCGTTATTAATTTTGGCGTTAAACACCTCAAAAGCATCACCAAGTTGTATAGCTTCATTGTAAAACTCTGATTGCATAATGCCATCTTTACGTGCAGGATGCGGAAAATACACTAAGCCATTTTGTGCTTTAATGTTATTTATAACATTTATAGGTGTGTCTGTTGGTATAAAGTCGTTAATAAACAACCCTATTATATGTGTGCCATCAGTACACGTTACTTCTTCTCCAACTATTACTTTTAAATCTGTTTTTTGTGTTTCTTCAATCCACTTTTTAAAAGCTACTGCACCATTAATAGTATCGTGGTCTGTTATGGCAATAAGGTTAATACCAGCCTGCTTACATTTGGCATAAATAGCTTTATATGAGTTATAACCATCAAAACTAGATATAGTATGTGTATGAAAATTAGCTCTGTATGGTTTCATTTAATATTTGGTTTATTGTTTTAATAAAGTTTGCCTCAAAAACTTCTTGAGTGTATTTTTGTTTAAATTTATTACGGTTATTTGTCCCATGGTGCGTTATTAGCTCCTTATCCTCAATATATTTAATCATAGCTTGAGATAAATCATAAACATCATTTTCCTTCACTATTACTCCGTTTTCATTGTGTTCTATAATATCTGGTATAGCACCTTGAGATGTGGATATTACTGCTAATTGCATTTGCATTGCCTCTAAAATAGATAAAGGAAAGCAATCGTTTTGTGTTGGAAAAACAAATACATCAGAATTGGATAATTCTTCAAATTTCTCTCCGTCATATTTTGGCCCAATAACAAAAACTTGATTCTCTAAATTATTTTCTGTAACAAATAACTTCGCTTCTTCTATAGTATAATCTGCAGAATCACCAATTATTTTTACTTTAAAGTTATATCCTTTTTCTTTTGTTATAACTATTGCATCTAATAGTACTTTTATGCCTTTAGATAAAACTAAATTAGATAAATAAACAAAAACAACATTGTCTCTTTTGGTTGTAGTCTTATTTATGCTTATTTGTTTAATTCCGTTATTAATAACATGAGGTGTGTCTAGATAAACACTATCAATATCCTGATACAGTCTGTTAGATAATATTATTACTTTAGAGCCTTTAAAAACGTAAATACAAAGCCATTTATTTAGTTTAGATTTTTCAGATTTCTCTTTTATTCCTTTGCCATGAAGGTGGTAGACTATTTTCTTTCTAAATAATTTTAAAACAATTACGAAAATTATATCTCTGTAAAAAGCATATCCAGTAGGCGAAATTGTAAAATATACCAAGTCTACTTTTTTTAATAACAACTGTTTAAAGAGTTTAAAAACAATTTTAATCAACAACCAAAACTTCAAAGTTGAAGCTTTTCCAATTTCATCAATTTTATTTACAAAATTTAAAGGCAATTTTGTAATTGTAAATTCTTCATTTATAGCTTTACTATTGATTAATGACAAATTAACCATCGAAGCCCCATGTGTTGGTGGTGGCAGTTGTACTAAAAAAAGTATGTTAAGCTTTTTCATACCGAATTCTTTTAGTGTCATTGAAATGTTTAAACATAATTGTCATAAAAAAAGAGAAAACCACAACGCCCTTGTTTGTGTATAGATAAGATTCTGTCATAAAACAAAAAATAAAAAGCAATACAATATATAATAACAGCCATCTTTTTTCTTTAATATAATTTGATAATGATAGTCCCAAATAAAATAGAAATAAAAAAAGACCTAATATTCCATTACTTACCATTAACGACAAGTATTGGTTATGAGAATTCATTTGAAACCTAAATTGAATTCTATGTTTATTTTTTTTATATTGACTTATCAGAACATCTTTAAAATCACCAGTACCAACTCCAATAAAATAATTTTCTTTAAAAACCTCAAATGATGATTGCCATAATTTTTTTCTCATCTGAACACCTTCTTCTTTTGAAAGATTTTTATCAAAATCATCATTAAAAAAAACAGACTCGATTCTTAACTTTAAAATTGGATTAATTGAAATTATAGATGCTGATAAAAAACCTCCAACCATAATAAATCCAATTAGAACTTTTAATATTCCCATTTTTTTTGAAAAATATCTAAAAGTTATTATAGAAACTAAAATAAAACAAGCAAGTATTACTGTTCTTGATGATAAAAAAATTAATATTATTAAAAAAAGTAAGGTTGAAAACAAATAGAAAATAATTGTTTTAATTGAAAATGGTCTTGTTTTATTAAAAAAATCATATACAATAAATATCAATGATATTGCAATGTAAAGTGATAAGTAAATTGCATTCAAACCAACATTTAATGATAGCTTTTGATGAGTGAGCAACCATAGGGTTTCTATAGACAATCCCTTTTCTAATATTGATTTTATTATAATAAAAAGTAATATTAAACTAATAATAATATTCCCTAGAATAAAAGATTTTAAAACAATATTAAATTTGTTTTTTGTTAATTGAACTGAAGAGGTAAAAACTACTATTGGAAAAATAAGGAAGGGTAGATTTTTAGTTAATTCAACGTTTAACTGATGATAATTATCTGTATTAATCGAACCAATAATTAAAATTATATATGGTATAGTTAATAATATAATTGGTTTAAAGTTTATCTTTTTAGGAGGGTTTTTAATTATAATTATTAGCCATAAAACAAATAATAAAATAATTGAAATATTGTTTAATAACATTGATAATGGAATAGTCGTTGCTGAAAAGCACAACAAACCAAAAAAAACTTTTTCTAAATCAATACAATGAGTTCTCATTATAATTTATATCTATTATTCTAATATTGTTTCATTATTAGCTTTATCGTTTTTTATATCAGTTAACATAAATAACTCAAAAAAAAGTATAACGGTAAAATATTCAAACCAATAATCTAAAACAAAAAAACCAAGCATTAATGGGAGTATTATTTTACCATATGTCAAAGACATCCTTCGCTTGAAAAAATATCCTATATAATAGACAAATAACAATATTCCAACTAACCCATATTCGCCAACAATTTTATTATAAAAAGAAAAAGGTTGATTTGCAGTACCATCTCTAAAGGCAATTTTTAGAGCTTCAAAATTCCACAGTTTAAAATGGTTTTTCTCAAACTTTTCACTTCTATAAACTATCTTTTCTGGAAACCAATTTACATATTCACCACCTGTTAAATATGCTGTTCTAGAAGAAAATTTACCACCTCCTTCTCCAATAAAAAAAGACTGAAAACTACTAACAAAGTTTGAAGCCGTTTGTTGAAAAGATACAATCTTTCGTGAAGGATCTGTTTTACTATTAATCTTTTCAGTTAATACTGATTTAGCGTACTTTACATTTTCAGGAGTAATTAATGTAAAAGCAAAATAAATAAGAGTAATTAGGGCTATAATTTTAAATTTGTTTTTTAATTTAAACATAAAAAAACCATATATTGAAACAATAAAAATAGCTATTAAAATTCCACTCATATATGTTGTTGATAAGACTAATATTATTGATAAGAATGTTTTTTCCTTATTTTTTAATGTAAAATAATAGGCTGAATAAAAAGACATAACTACCATATTTACTGAGGAATTTGAAAAAAAACCTCTTAAATAATCTCCTGTTGACATACCAAATTCAAATACTGAAAATGGAAAAAGTGTTTTTGCTTCAATACAAACTAATAAATATTGAAAAGCAATTAATAATGCGTTTAAAATAAAAAACAAATCTAATACCTGATAAATAGACACAACAGACATGTTTTTTGTATTATTCGTTATAAAATTATGAGCTAAAAAAGCTAAAATCCACATAAGGGTAATTAATGATGAGTTAATTAAATATGGAATTGAATAATCTAATCTGAAAAAATAAAACAATTGAATAAACGATAACAATATTAGTACTATATAAAAAATTAAAAAATGCTTATTATTATTTATACCTTTAAATGCTATCATAGTTATTCCAAATACAAGAATTGAGAAAACTTGAATAATTACATTTCCTAGTGAACAAATTATCAAAAAAAATAAAAGACTTAAAACTGATAAGCTAGAAATAGAAAATTGCATTTTACTTTGAATTATTTTAATAGTTATTAATCTGTTTTTTAAAGATAATTAAACTTGAGAAAGAAGCTAATGTAATAAAGATTATAAATGAAATTGTATTAGAAAAAAAGTATAAGAGTAAACTATTTAAAATAGCTAGAACTCCTATAGCTCCAATTGCATAAACACCTCTTGAAGTAAAAAATTTAAATTTATTTAAACCCCAACCGTGTATAAAAATAGCTATACACTCACCAATAGATATTGATAAATATATATATGCTTCGTTATTATTATCTACAAAGCTAAATATAAAAACCAAACACAAAACTATTATTGCGCCTAAAATAAACCCAAAAGAGTATGTTTTATCTTTATTTCTTAAAAGAAGTTGTAATGGCCCAGCAAATGAAATTGAAGTAAAAAATATAGCGGGTAAAAGGTAAATTAAATTTTTTACAGATTCTTCATAATCTTTGGCAAAAAACTTAATAGAATACTCTGGATAATATACCAGTGCAATTATTACTGTTACAGCGGTAATAATGCCTATTTTATCAACTATTTTTACTAATGAATCGTCTTTTAATTCTTTAAATAAAATTTGTACTAAAAGTCGTTTTATACCAACATAAAAAACATAAATTTTTAACAGTAAATAAGCGTTTGCAACGGCTTTTTCATTGTAGAAATAACTCGCAAACGAAATTACTCCTAAGCCAAAAAACACTAAAGCAAATGAGGCTAAACCAACATTTAAAGATTTTAGGTAAGACTTATAAAAATCTAGTTTTGGTTTTACAAAGTACTGTTGATTATTAAAATATGATGAAAGTAAACCTACAGCTAAATAAACAATTAGAGTAGTTATTATATAGGTTATTTTAATATAATTGTTTTCGAATATAACACTAAAAATGATAAACATTGATAAAATTCCTACTCTTAAAAATGACAAAAAAGCTCCCCGTTCTGTTTCGCCTTTACCATAAAAAGAATAATCTGCATTTAAAGCAATTAAAGGAATTACTACATAAAACAATAAACTATCAAACTCTAACCTTTTAAAAAAAAGATCAACAGCCAAAACGCTTATTAGTACTAAAAAAGAAAATGTTAGTCTATCCCTCTGGCTATCTAGTAAAATTTGTTTCCATTTATCAGATAAGGCAATATCTCTAACCGTAACCAATTGAAGTCCTAGTGAGATTATAGCAGTAAATACAACAATTAAAGACTCAAAATTACCAATATCGTATACTAAAGATTGATCTAGCGATTTTAGGAACCCTACCGAAACCAATGATATTATTTGAGAAAACCCAGTTAAAAAAGCTACAATGAAAAATTTTTTTATCATCACTTATTGTTCTTCAAATATATAATTAGTCAACTAATTTGCTTAGAAAGCATTCGTGCTTTAGCTCTTTTTTAAAATTAAAAAAACAGATTGAGGATATACTCTTTTAAATTTGTTTTCTGTATGATATTCTATATTCCATTTTAAGCAATAAGACAAATATTTATCAAATAAAACATAGGTTTTATAGGCATAAATAGGTTTAGATAAAAATTTCTGTGTAAACCTTGAAAAAAAGGATGATAGTGTAAAACAATAGTTTTCGCTAATTGTTTTAAAATTTAATTCTTTGATATTTTTTTTAAGATACTTTATTGGCAATCCTCTTTCGTTTTTGGTCAAGCCAAATCTAGGCTGTCTCCAGTCTCCCATTGATACAATAGGTTCTCTTAACAAAAACACACCATCTTTAGCCATCGTTCTATTAATTTCTTTCATTACATGTGATACATTAGGTATATGATGCAACACCCCAAAACTGGTAACTAAATCAAAAAAATTGTCCTCAAAAACTAAATCGCCATTTACTTCGGGCTTAACGTAGTTTATCTTTTTGTCCTTTATCTTTTGTCCTTGAAGCTTATCTGAGGGTTCTAAAATATATAGGTTTTCTATTCTATCTAAAATTGGTAGAAACTCATGCCCTGTTGCAGAGCCAATACCTAAAACGTTTTTATACGTTTTGCTTTTATCTAAATACTTATAGCCATGCACTTTATTAATATGCTCATACAAGTAAATACCTTTGTCTAACAATTCAAGCTCTCTTGATTCTAGTTTAGAATACCCTTCTTCTTCTTGTTTATACCATTCGGTTATTTTGTTGAGCGAAAAATCATCGCCATAAAGTTTTTTGCCACTAAAATAGTCTTCCATCTCTTTACTTATTTATTACTTAATATTCCACAAAAATCCAATACAACTTTATCGCTACCAATGTTTAGGTTTTTAAATTCGTTATGAGCAACTAAAAATGCAATAATGTCAGCTTTTTCAATAGCTTCTTTATAGCCTGTTAGTTTAAATACTTTGTGAGATTCTATATTAGGTTCTACAATAAAATACTCTTCGTTATTAGCGTTTTGTAATACTTTTTGAGCAATATACTTCGCTGGAGACTCTCTTAAATCGTCAATATTTGGTTTAAACGCCAATCCCATTATTGCTATACTAGGCTTACGACCATGCTTAAGCTCGAACTGTAGTTTTGCTGTTTGAATTTTTTCAGCACACCAAAACGATTTATAATTGTTTATTTCACGTGCTTTACCAATAATTTGAGACTCCATTGGGTAATCTGATACAATAAAATATGGGTCTACCGCAATACAATGTCCGCCAACCCCACAACCAGGCTGTAAAATATTAACTCTTGGGTGTTTGTTTGCGAGTTTTATTAACTCCCAGACATTAATGTCAGCTTTATCACATATAAGTGATAGCTCGTTAGCAAATGCAATTTGTACATCTCGCGATGAGTTTTCAACTAATTTACACATTTCTGCTGTTCGTGCATTGGTTTTATGAAGATCGCCTTTTATAAACTGACTATAAAAATCAACTGCTTTTTCAGTAGATGATTCGTTTATTCCTCCAATAACCCTATCATTGTGCACTAATTCGTACATCACATTACCAGGTAAAACTCGTTCTGGACAATAAGCTATATTAAGCTGATTTAGTAATTCTGGTCTTTCAGAATAAATTAACTCCATCATCTTTTCGGTAGTTCCTACTGGTGATGTAGACTCAATTATATATAAATCGTTTGGTTTAAGGAGCGGAATGATTGCTTTTGTTGCTGCTTCAACAAATGAAATGTCTGGCTCGTTTTTAGCTTTAAATGGAGTAGGAACAACTATTAAATATGTATTTGCTTCAACAGGTGTTGTTGAAGCTTTTAAATAACCTTCTTTAACGGCGTTAGCAACTGCATTATCAAGTTCTGGCTCTACTATATGTATTTCCCCAGCATTAATAGTGTCAACGACATTTGGGTTTATATCTACTCCATGTACATAGGTTTTATTTTGAGCAATTAAAGCTGCCGTTGGCAGCCCAATGTACCCTAATCCTATCATAACAACTTGAGGTTGATTCATCCTTTAATATTTTTTATATGATTTACTATTCTATTACAAGCATTTCCATCTCCATAAGGATTATGCAATCTACTCATATTATTATAAGCATCAGTGTCTTGCAACAATCTTTTTGTTTCGTCAACAATTTTAGTTACGCTTGTACCTACAAGTAATACCGTACCTGCCTCTACGGCTTCAGGGCGTTCGGTTGTATCTCTCATTACCAAAACTGGTTTTCCTAAACTTGGTGCCTCTTCTTGCACACCACCACTATCTGTAATAATTAAATATGATTTTTCCATCAACCAAACAAATGCAGGATATGATAAAGGCGCTATTAATTTAATGTTGCTAATATCTCCTAATAATTTATATACTGGTTTCTGTACATTAGGATTTAAATGAACTGGGTAAATAATTTGACAGTTTGGATTCTCTGATGCAATTTGCTTTAGAGCTTTACAGATATCTATAAAACCCTGACCGTGGTTTTCTCTTCTGTGTCCTGTTACTAAAATTATTTTTTTGTTTGAATCTATGATGGTTTTAAGCTCATTTGTTTCAATATCTTTAAATTCGGTAGAATTTACTTTTTTTACACTGTAAAGTAATGCGTCTATAACTGTGTTTCCAGTAATTATTACATGCTCTTCTTTTTTGTTTTCGTTTAGTAAGTTTTGCTTTGATGTTGTTGTGGGTGCAAAATGTATGTTTGCTACTACGCCTGTAACAGATCTATTCATTTCTTCAGGAAAAGGAGATTGCATATTAAATGTGCGCAAACCAGCTTCCACATGACAAATTTGAGCACCTGAATAGAATCCTGCTAAACTTGATGCCATTGTTGTTGTTGTATCTCCATGTACAAATACATAGTCTGGTTTAAAATCTTCTAAAACTAATTTTAAATTGGTAATAATATCAGCTGTTAAAGAGTATAGATTTTGATTTGGTTTCATAATATCCAAATCATAATGAGGAGTAATTTCAAAAAATGATAATACTTGGTCTAACATTTCTCTATGTTGAGCTGTTATACAAACTCTAACATTAAAATACTCATCTTGTGATTCAAATTCTTTTACTAGAGGAGCCATTTTAATGGCTTCTGGTCTAGTGCCAAAAACAATAAGTATTCTCTTTTTTTCTGTCATATTATGAACTGTAATCGTATTCGAAATTAAGTTTTTATGGGTTTTAAATCTCGTATATTGGGGTCTCGTGGCAAAAGTACAATAGTTATCGTGTTTAACAAGTTTTATTTAGTTTTTGAATAACGTACCAATCATTTAATTGCTTTAATCCTTCTTCTAATTCAACATTGTGTTTCCAGCCTAACTTATTGATTTTAGAAACGTCAATAAGTTTTTTCATTGTTCCGTCTGGTTTGTTTGAATTAAAAATTAATTCGCCTTTAAACCCTATAATTTCTTTAATGGTTTCTGCCAATTCTTTTATAGAGATGTCTTTTCCTGTGCCAATATTAATATGTGTGTTTCTAATTTCTACTGTGTCTAAACTATACATGTCTTTAAAATCTCTGTTTTGCATTATAAAAACACATGCGTCTGCCATATCTTCAGACCACAAAAAATCTCTTTTTGGTAAACCAGTTCCCCATATTTCAACACTTTTTTTTGATATCCCAAATAAAGACAAATATGCCAATGCTTCTTCAATTGTTTTGTGACTGGTGTTTTTTAAAACTTCTTCTAATTTTTCTTCATAAAGGAGCTTTGCTAAATGCATTTTTCGAATTAATGCTGGTATTACATGTGAAGTCTCTAAATCGAAATTGTCATTTTGGCCATATAAATTAGTTGGCATTACTGAAATGAAATTGGTACCATATTGAAGGTTGTAGCTTTCGCACATTTTAATACCTGCTATTTTGGCAATAGAATAAGGCTCATTAGTATACTCTAAAATATTGGTTAGCAAGTGTTCTTCCTTTATAGGTTGAGGCGCATTTTTTGGGTAAATACATGTGCTTCCTAAAAATAAAAGCTTTTTTACCTCATTTAAATAACTGTGATGAATGACATTGCTTTGAATCATCAAGTTTTTATAAATAAATTCTGCTCTGTAGGTGTTATTAGAAACAATACCTCCGACTTTTGCTGCGGCTAAAAAAACATATTCTGGTTTTTCTTTTGAAAAAAAATTAGCCACTTTTTCTTGATTAGTTAAGTCTAATTCTGAATGTGTTTTGGTAATAATATTTGTATATCCTTTAGATTTCAGGCTTTTTAAAATGGCACTACCAACTAGACCTTTGTGACCTGCAACATATATTTTAGCAGTTTTATTCATGGGCTATTCGAAATAGTTTCTAATGTTATATCCTGAATCTTTTAGAAATTGCTCTCTTTTCATTAGCTCCAAATCACTTTTCATCATGTCTTCTACTAATCCTTCTAAATCATATTCTGGGGTCCAACCTAGTTTTTTCTTTGCTTTTGATGCGTCTCCTATTAATAAATCGACTTCTGTTGGACGATAATATTTTTTATCTACTGAAACTACTTCTTTTCCAATTTCGACTTGATATTTTTTATTATTACAACATTTTATATAGCCTTTTTCATTAGAACCCTTTCCTCTAAACTCTAAATCTATTCCTAGATATGAAAAACATAATTTTACTAAATCTCTTACTGTAGTAGTTTTTCCTGTTGCAATTACCCAGTCCTCTGGTTCACTTGCTTGTAAAATCATCCACATTAACTTTATATAATCTTTTGCATGTCCCCAATCTCTTTTTGCATCAAGATTCCCTATATATAATTTTTCCTGTAACCCTAGTGCTATTTTAGTTGCCGCTCTAGTAATTTTTCTTGTTACAAAAGTTTCACCTCTAATAGGAGATTCGTGGTTAAATAAAATTCCATTACAAGCAAATAACCCGTAAGCCTCTCTGTAATTTACAGTAATCCAATACGCGTACATTTTAGCAACAGCATAAGGGCTTCTTGGATAGAATGGGGTTGTTTCAGATTGAGGCACTTCTTGTGCTTTCCCAAATAGTTCTGATGTTGAAGCTTGGTATATTTTTGTTTTCTTTTCTAATCCTAATAGCCTAATAGCTTCTAATATTCTTAAGGTTCCTAAGCCATCTACATTAGCTGTGTATTCGGGCATTTCAAAAGAAACGTGAACATGACTCATTGCCGCTAGGTTATAAATCTCATCTGGTTGTACTTCTTGTATGATTCTTGTAAGATTGGTACTATCGGTTAAATCGCCATAATGAAGAAAGAAGTTTTGGTTTTCTACATGTGGGTCTTGGTATAGATGATCTATTCTGTCTGTATTAAACAATGAAGAACGTCTTTTAATGCCATGTACTTCATAGTTCTTTTTTAAAAGAAATTCGCTTAAATAAGCTCCGTCTTGACCAGTAACTCCTGTAATTAATGCTACCTTTTTCTGCATTTTCACTGTTTTATATTGTAAAGTTAATTGTTTTAAATTTTATATCAATATGTTTTAAATTTTATCACTTAAAACAGATTTACTTATTGCTTTTTAATTGGTTAACAACTTTGAGTAGACTTTTTTCCCAATTAGGAATTACTTTAATAAGTTGCTTAGCTCTGTCGTTATTTAAAACACTATAAATTGGCCTAATTGCTTTTGATGGAAAATTTTCTACTGCTTCAATATTACTTTCAGTATTAATAAACTGTAATTCTATTTGCTTAGCAAATTCATACCAAGAGGCTTGACCTAAAGCACTAAAATTATAAAGACCAAATTTTAGGGTTTTACTTTTTATTAAAAAATAAATAAATTCTGATAAGTCTATACAGCTGGTAGGAGTTCCTACTTGGGTTGTTACTATTTGTAGCTTCTTTTTTTCTTTAATTTTACTGATTATTGTTTTCACAAAATTTTTACCATAAACAGAATATAGCCATGATGTCCTTATAATAAAATGTGAAGGCAAAATCGCTTCAACATGCTTTTCTCCAGCTAATTTTGACGCTCCATAAACATTTAATGGATTTGTAGAGTCTTCTTCATTATAAGGTTCTTGCTTCTTGCCGTCGAAAACAAAATCTGTTGAAATATGAATTAATATGGCGCTATTTAATTTACATACTTCTGCCAAATTTTTAACGCTTTCAGAATTAGTTTTAAAAGCGAGATCCATGTTGGTTTCGGCCTCCTCGACATTAGTGTATGCGGCACAATTAATACAATAATCAAAATTATGTGCGCTAAAATATAACGTTAACCTATCCTTGTCGCTGATATCTAACTCATTTTTTGATGCAAAATCAAAGATTACATTATCAGTATTTTTATTATATAATTCTTTAATTGTTTTGGCTAATTGACTGTTAGCTCCAGTAACTAAAACTTTTGTTTTCATCTGTAAATATTTATTAGTTTTCAATAGTCAGATGTAACATCAGAATGGCTGTTAATTAATACATTAAAAACAAACTATTGATGTTTCATTTGAACAAGGTTTCAAATGTTGGAAGTTCTTTGTCTTTTTCAGAAAGGATGAGTTCTGATATGTTGAATTGCCAATCTATTTTTAGTGTTATATCATTAAAAATGATGCCTCTTTCTGCTGCTTTGTTGTAATAGTTGTCACATTTGTAAGAAAAAATTGTTTGGTCTTCCAAAACTAAAAATCCATGCGCAAAACCTCTCGGAATAAATAATTGTGTTTTGTTTTCAGCAGATAATTCAATAGAGAAATGCTCACCAAACGTTGGCGAGTTCACTCTAATATCAACGACCACATCTAAAACGCTGCCTTTAATGACTCTAACTAATTTAGCTTGTGCAAATTCATCTTCTTGATAATGAAGCCCTCTTAAAACTCCTTTTGAAGAGCTCGACTCATTATCTTGTACAAAAGCAATATTATTGTTTGTTTGCTCATTAAATTTATTGAGGTTAAATGATTCAAAAAAATAACCTCTTTGATCATTAAAAATTTTAGGCTCAATTATATAACACCCTTTTAAATTGGTTTCTTTAACAGTCATTATCTTTTATTAATTAATCCTAAAAGGTTTTTACCATAACCGCTTTTTAGTAATGGTTCTGCTAACTTGATAAATGCTTTTTCATCAATATAGCCCATTTCAAAAGCCGCTGCTTCAATAGAGCCAAGTTTTAACCCTTGACGTTCTTCAATAACCTCAACAAATTGTGATGCTTGCATTAATGATTGAAAAGTTCCTGTATCCAACCAGGCTGTGCCTCTATCTAAAATGCTGACACTTAATTTACCTTGTTTTAGGTATTCTTTATTAACATCGGTTATTTCTAACTCTCCTCTTTGGCTAGGTTTTATACTTTTTGCTATTTTCACAACTGAATTATCATAAAAGTATATTCCTGGAACTGCATAATTTGATTTAGGTGTTTTTGGTTTTTCTTCAATAGAGATAGCGTGCCCATTGTTGTCAAACTCTACAACGCCATAACGCTCTGGATCATGAACTCTATAGGCATAAATAATACCTCCATCTGGATTGTTATTACTTTGCAAAAGTTGTGATAATCCAGAACCATAAAATATGTTATCGCCCAAAATGAGTGCTACCTTATCGTTCCCAATAAATTTCTCGCCAATTATAAATGCCTCAGCTAACCCTTTTGGTTCTTCTTGAACAGCATAATAAAATTCACAACCATACTTAGCGCCATCACCCAGCAAATCTTTAAAAAGAGGGAGGTCTTTTGGTGTAGATATAATTAGTATTTCCCTTATACCTGAATACATTAAAGTAGACAACGGATAATATATCATTGGCTTATCATAAATAGGCATTAGCTGCTTACTTATTGACAAGGTTAAAGGATGTAATCGCGTGCCTGAACCTCCTGCAAGAATGATACCTTTCATTTATTGTTTGTATTTATTGATATACCAATTTACGGTTTTTATTATTCCTGTTTCAAAATTTTCATCTGCCTTCCATCCTAATTCTGTTTCAATTTTAGTTGCGTCAATAGCATACCTAAAATCGTGACCTGGTCTATCTTTAACAAAAGTTATTTGGCTTTTGTAAGATTGCTGTTTTGGTAAAATCTCATCAAGAATTTCACAAATGGCATTTGCAATATATAAATTATTGCGTTCGTTTTTTCCACCAATATTATAAGTTTCCCCTTTAGCGCCTTGATTATAAGCCAAATAAATTCCTTTACAATGATCTAAAACAAACAACCAGTCTCTAATGTTTTTTCCATCGCCATAAATAGGTATTTTCTCATCAGAAATTGCTTTTCTGATTATTGTTGGAATTAATTTTTCATCGTGCTGTTTTTGTCCATAGTTATTAGAACAGTTTGTTGTTACAACATTAAGTCCGTAAGTATGAAAATAGCTTCTCACTATAAAATCTGAAGAAGCTTTAGATGCGCTATAAGGACTGTTGGGAGCATAAGCTGTGGTTTCTGTGAAAAAGCCAGTGTCACCTAAAGTGCCATACACTTCATCTGTCGAAATGTGGTGAAAACGATTATTTTCAAATCCTTTTTTTGGTTGATGTGGAGCCTCCATCCAATTATTTTTAGCGACATCAAGTAAATTAAATGTTCCAAAAACATTAGTTCTTATAAATTCATCTGGGTGCTTTATAGAATTATCAACATGCGACTCTGCTGCAAAATGTATAACACCATTAAAATTATATGTTTTAAAGAGCTTCTCAACCAACTTCCTATCACATATATCTCCTTTTACAAAAGTGTATCTATCACTACTTATTTCGTTTAAATTAGAAAGCTCACCTGCATAAGTGAGCTTGTCTAAATTAATAATATGAATATTTTTATTTTGCTCTAAAAGATAAACTATAAAATTTGAGCCTATAAAACCTGCGCCACCAGTTATTAAAACTGTTTCATTATGCTTCATAGTTGTTAACAAATTTTATAGTGTTTATAACCATAAAGATTAAACACAAAAGAAGAAATGAAAGTATAGGAAATATAATTGAGTACTTTTCCCATATACTTGTGTACTTAGCTCCTACATCTTGAAAGCTAGAAACCGTATCAAAAAATTCATCTTGTTCAACCTTTTGTGCCTCAAGCGCACTTAACTCTTTTCTTAATAGAATTTGTTTGTCTAACAACTCATATTCTCTAGTATTGGTTCGCTCTTGTATAAGTAAACCATCTTTAGTAGGAACAGTTATTCTACTTCCTGGTTCTGATTTAGACTCTTCTTCTAATACATTGATATAAACCTTTTTTAAAGAATCTACTTCTTTTAACGAATTTAATATTCGTTGTTTGTCTATAGCAATTAGCGAGTCTCTTTTTTGCATTCTCTTTTTAGAATAAGTATTAGTGAATGTTCCGTTTAATCCTCCTTCAAGAGATCTAAAAATATCCTTTTGGGTAGATTTTACATTAATTTCAAAAACATCACCTGAATAAATACTTCTGTTTTCAATAAACTCATCATAGTCAACTTCTTGAGCTCTAATACTATCTATTGAACTCATAAACTCATCATACTGAATAATACGATCATTTTCTGTTTCTGGACCTGGGTTGATTTCAAACTCTATTATCTCTTTTGCTTCTTCAAGCTGAATGCTGAAAAGTTCTTTTAGTTGATTAAAATCTTTCTCTCTAATCAGTGCATTATAATAGTTCACATTTGTTACTAATTGGTATTTTGAATCAAAATATGGCCTTACTAACATTTGTGAGGTGTAAACTTCTGGCTGGGTTTTTTCTAAAGCAAGCCCTGCTCCTGCTGCTAAAATCATTACTATGGCAATGATCTTGAAGTTTTTAATAATTGCTCTTAAAAGAAATACAATAAAAGTAAGAATACCTTTAAAAATACCTCCAATAAAATTAATAAACCTATTAAACAGCTTACCAATAGCGTTAAACAAAAGACCTAAATCAATTTCTTCAGAATTGTTGTTTTGTGGTAATTCTTTACTCATAATATAAATGGTTAATTAAATATTTGTTGCAAAATTTTTCGTGTAATTAAATATGTTGGTTTTACACCAGATGTTCCTAATCCGCCTGATGCTAAAGTGCTACCTGTTTCTAATGGATTATCACTTGCGTAGTAAGCATATCTCACTTTTACATTAGGATTAATACTTCCTCTTACTTTAGAAGCTGCTTGTATTGCCTTTTGATAGTGCGCTCCTTCCATTTCTAAACCTATCACATTCCATGTTGAATTAAAGAAGAATTTTAAAATCTCTTTGTTTTGAAGCGATGTTCCTAAAACCGTTATCATCGATCCTTCACAAACATGAATTCCTTGATTTTCGAAATCTGATTTTGATAATTCGTTATCAAAAGGATAGTTATCTGCTGTTCCTTCAAATATATGTGCTGACGGAATCATTATATCTCCTTTTCCTCCTTCAAGAATTCCTGCTTTACCCATTATTGAAATTGAATCAACATTAAGGTGTATTTTTTTTCCATTTACTTTAACTGGTTTTAGTAACTCATCAATAGTTTCATAAGCTTGTTCTCCAAAGGCATAGTCCATCACAAATAAAACTGGCATTTCAGATTCGTTAACTTTCTTTCCAACCTCAATATCAGTCTTTGAAAAGTCTATTTTAGCTGTATCAAAAATCTGAACATCAATATTAGTGCCTGATGCATCTGGAATATATATCATTCCTCTTTGCAACGCTTCTTTAGTAACTTTATTGCGTAGCGCTTCGTTATCTTTTTGGCTTAATGCTTCATAAACTTCAAAAATACTCTTTTTAACCGCAAAGGCTTTTAATGCTTGTGGAGCAAATAAAGAATTCATAACACTATGCATATTAGCACTTATAACGTGAATTGGTCGTTCTAATAAGTTGTTTTTAAGCAATGCCTCCTTAATGGTGTCTGCCCAAATTTCTCCATGAATATGATGGCCTAAACGCTCTCTTAATACAGGGCTAAAAGTCACTGTTCTTTTGTTGTTGTTTACAACTTCCTCTATTGCTAATTTTCCTAACCAATAAACCAGGTGTAATAATCTGTCTGGCTGATTTGGTAAAGCAAATGCTTTATAAACCTCAGTTAACTCATTAAAAGTTCTTCCTAAAATATTTGCTGTATGAGTAATAGCAATCTCTTTGTCAGTTTGAGATAACTCCCCTTTTGAAAGAACTGCTTTCTCTAGTTTTATCCAATCGCGAGTTGTGGTGCCTTGTTCATCAATTAATACGCGCTTACTTATTTTATGAGATTCAACAAACATAAATGTTAAGTGTGTTAGAATATCATAAATTTCAGATCTACCACGAGTAATCTCAATATTCATTTGCTCGTCGTCAATTCTAAAACAATTACGTCTTCGTTTTGGTGGTATTATGGCTTTAAAATGCGAATTAATATAACCTTCATCACTGGTAAGATTTATAAATGTACATTCTTCAATACCTTGAGGTAAACGCTCAATTACATAAAGCAAGCCTTCTAATTCGGCTTTTTCTTCTCCAATTGAACCATAAATTTCTGGTCTTAAAAGCAATAAAGCTTCTCGTAGTGTTTCACCAGAAACTCCCATGGGCTTGTAAAATCCTCGATTAAACAAATGCCTCATTGTAATATACATTCTTTCAATTGCATTTGAACTCTCTTGAGCCCTCGTTCTAGCATGATGTTTTTTGTTACTCATATTTTGTTATTTTAACCTGCAAATATAGTACTATTTAGTTAATTTTAGTTTAGTTAGTGCATCAGCAATGTTTCTATCGTTAGATAAACGCGGTATTTTATTCTGTCCTCCAAGTTTTCCTATAGATTTCATATAATCTTGAAATCCGTTTTTTTTCACTGAAGTAATTACAAGTGGTCGTAATACTTTACCTTTAATTAAATCTAAATAATAACTATTCTGTTTTTGAAGTGATTTGTCAATGTTGTCAATTATTTGAGGAATATTATTAGGCTCATTTTCAAACTCAATAAACCACTCGTGATAAGGGAGCCCTTCTGAAGGGTTTATTTGAGGAGCAACAGTAAATTCTGATACTTGAATATTCGTATTAGCTAGTGCTTCTTTTAATGCTTGCTCTACTTCCTTACCAATTACGTGTTCACCAAAAGCAGAAATAAAATGTTTAATTCTACCTGAAACTATAACTCTATATGGTTTAACAGATGTAAACTCAACCGTGTCTCCAATATTATATGCCCAAAGCCCTGCACTAGTTGATATAATCATAACATAATTAACTCCAACCTCAACATCTTTTAGTGTCAATCGTTTAGGATTGCTGTTAAAAAATTCATCAGCTTTTATAAACTCGTAAAAAATACCTGAGTTTAACTGAAGTAACATCCCCTTTTCTTTCTGTTTATCTTGATAAGCAAAAAAGCCTTCACTGGCTGGATACAACTCAATACTATCTACTTTTCTCCCTATTAAACTTTCAAATTTTGCTCTATAAGGCTCATAGTTAACACCTCCAAATATGAACAAATTAAAGTTTTTAAATACGTCTCCTACTTTCTTGCCTGTTTTCTGATTAATTCTTTCAAAATACATTTGCACCCAAGAAGGAATTCCAGAGATTACACTCATGTTTTCTGGCAAAGTCTCTTCTACAATGGCTTCTACTTTTGTTTCCCAATCATCAATACAATTAGTTTCCCAAGAAGGCATTCTGTTTTTTTGAAGATATTTTGGAACATAATGAGCTACAATTCCTGATAATCGCCCAAGTTGAACTCCGTTTTTTTCCTCTAGAATAGGACTCCCTTGTAAGAAAATCATCTTTCCGTCAACAAACTTAGCGTTTCCTGTTTCAGCTATATATAGCAGTATAGCATTACGAGCAGCTTCAACATGAGTAGGCATACTCTCTTTTGTTATTGGAATGTATTTAGCTCCTGAAGTTGTTCCTGATGTTTTTGCAAAATACAGTGGCTTTCCTTTCCAAAGTACACTTTCTTCACCTTCTACAACACGCTCTACATAAGGTTTTAAATCTTCATAATCTCTAACAGGTACACGCTTCACAAAATCGGCATGAGAATTAATACTTATAAAGTCGTGGTCTTTACCAAACGCCGTAGAAGTTGCTTCACTTATTAAATGTTGAAATACTTTTTCTTGAGTTTCAATTGGGTTATTTGCCCATTTTAAAACTGATCTTTTTACTCTTGCTGCAAATGGTTTGGCTAGTGCCGATTTTAGAGATATCATTATTTAAAATCGATAAAATTAGTTGGGTTTACAGGATAGCCTTTGCTCCAAAGTTCGAAATGCAGATGCGGACCTGTTGTATATTCACCAGTATTTCCTGCCATGGCAATAACTTCACCTGCTTTTACCAAATCGCCTTGCTGCTTAGTTAATGACGCATTATGCTTATAAACTGAAATAAGCTCATAACTGTGTTCTATAATAACTACATATCCTGTTTCGGCAGTCCATTCAGCAAAAATTACAGTTCCATCTGCAGTGGCTTTAACTGGAGTGTTTTTTGCCACTATAATATCGACTGCATAGTGTTTTTCTTTAACATTATATGCTTCAGAAATAGTGCCATTAACTGGTGGAAACAACACAAAGTTTGATGCCGAAATTGCCGACTCAAACAAATTGTATTTATCTTCTTTATCTACTTTATTTCGAAGCAGAGAGTCTTCTTTTGAAGCCGATAGCTTAATTTGAGCTACATCTCTACCTGCGGCCTCTATTATAGAGTCGCGATTAAATTGAACCGTTTTTACATCTCCTGTAAGAACTCTTTTTATAGATGCATAATACTGCTCATTAAGTGCAATTACCTGCTGTAACGAGTCGGTTTTATAATTGAGTTCTGTAGCTTGTTTTTTTAGTTTTGCAGACGAGTATCCAGGAATAAATTCTCTTAACGATGTAAAAGCGATTAAAAATGTTGTTCCAGCTATGAGCAAAATGCTTGAAAGTGATATTATAACAAAAACGTTTAGTCGGGTAAGTTTTATAGCAAATCGCTCTTCAAACGTGTCTTCGTTTAAAATTACTAAGCGATACTTATGAAGTAGCTTTTTAGTAAACTTTTTTTCTTTCTTCTTTTTGGCCATTGTAAAACAAAATTAAATAAAAATAGGTCAATTTTTAACGGTATCAATCTAAAGTTTGTTTTTTAACGCACGAATTGAAGTTTAATTATTAAATTTGCAGTTCAAATTAAAACATTATGATATCATTAAGTATATTTTTAGGCGTAGTTGGTCCATGGCAAATTGTAATAATTGTCGTTCTAATTCTTTTATTGTTTGGTGGGAAAAAAATCCCTGAACTTATGAGGGGTTTAGGAAGTGGTATTAAAGAATTTAAAGATGCCAGTAAAGATGATAGTGATAAAAAGCCTTCTGATAAAAAAGAATAAAACATATTTTATCCTATAAAAGCAAAAAGCCAACTAAAATTAGTTGGCTTTTTTTTATTCAAATTTTATAGACTTTATAATCGATTCCATTTCAAAAATATGGTCTCGTTTTTCAATTGAAGGTGAAAAAACATACCCTTCAACTACTAAGTACCTATTGTTTTGTAAATCTTTAATTGCATAGTTTATAAAAGGACCAGCCATAAACGCATTTTTAACATCCCAAATTCCTTTTGTTTCATAGGTTGGTTTGTTGTCTAAATTTATTTCAAAAAGGTAAGGAGCATAAGATTCTTCAGTAATCATATACGAGCCTTCTACAGGTCCTGGTATGTGCGTTTTTCCAATTGAATCTCTCATTCGAACTATATCTGTTATAGTGCTATCTCCTTCTTTAATTGTGCTTAAAGGCACTTCATAAATCATTAAATCCATTGTTCCTGTTGGGATATCTTTTCGGATCCAAAAAAATTTGTCTTCTTTTTTAGCAATACGGTAAGCAGTTGGAAACTTAATTGATATACCAAAAGCCTTTTTAAGATCAGAATCGTCATGTAACGACAAACTTACTCTGCGTAGTTTCTCTTTAATTTCCTCCTTTTTAAAAACAGAAATTATTTGTTTAGAATTTGATTCGATTTGATCAATAATTTCTTGGTTCGTCTTCCCTGTAACTAAAACTAATGTTTGAGGTTTAGCAAATAAATCTTCACTTATAGCTGTTGCGGCAGGTTTTCCTTTTTCAATTTTTAAAATAATTCTGCTTTTAGTTGCAAACCCACTAAATACTGAAGGAGGTATTTGACTTAATGAAAAAATTGGTTCGTCTTGTGGAAGTCCTTCTAGAGGTGCTGCAAATACAGTTCTGATTTGTTCACCAACATTATCTTCCCATAGTAAATTGTCTACTACAATTGTAAGATTATTTAAGTTTCCTGATGAGTTTGAAATGATTCTTTCGTTTTTAGAGCCTTCTTTACATCCTGCTAAGACTATAAAAATAAATGTAAGTTTTAAGATCGTTTTCATTTAGAGATTTTAAGAGTTGTTCCTACTTTTAGATTTGTACCACTAATATCGTTCCAATCTTTAATATTTTGAACAGAAACTCCAGGAAATTTTTTAGAAATACTCCATAACGAATCTCCTTTTTGCACTTTATATGTTTTTGTATTGCTTGTTATTGATGTGTTATTTGATGAGCTTGATGATTTTGTACTTGAGCTGGTTGAACGTCCTCTTTGGTATATTGTAAGGCGTTGACCGACCCTTAAGTTGTTACTTCTAAGTCCATTCCATTTTTTTATATCACTTACTCTTACACCATATTTTCGAGCTACTTTACCTAAATAATCTCCAGATCTGACTTTATATGTGGTTTTATTTTCTTGCTCAAAAAGTTGAGGCATTGGTTTTTCTCTTTTATCAAACTCAGCCTGTACATAAGCATAAATATCTTTTTCATTAGTAACAAATTTACCAATAGAATGTCTTGGCAGTCTAAGCGTATGATTTTCTCCTTCTACAAATGGAATTATATCTAGTTTGTATGCTGGGTTTAAAAACTGTAACTCTTCAATTGGCAATTCTAAAAGCTCAGAAACTTGATCTAAACTTATAGTTTGTTTCACGTGAATAGTGTCAGTTTCCATATATCTATAGCCAGATACCGCTTTTTTAAATCCATGCTCTTCAGCATATTCAAAAATATACATTGTTGCTAAGAAAGCTGGTAAATATCCTGCTGTTTCACGTGGCAAATGAGGTCTTAAATTCCAATAGTTTTGGTAACCTCCTGAACGACGTATTGCTTTACTTACGTTTCCTGGACCAGAATTGTAAGCCGCTAAAGCTAAATCCCAATCACCAAAAATCTCATATAGCTTTGCTAAATATTTACTTGCGGCAACAGTAGATTTTATTGGGTCGCTTCGTTCATCGACATAACTTGTAACATTTAATCCATACATTTTTCCTGTTGGATACATAAATTGCCAAAGACCTGTAGCACCAACCCTAGATTTTGCTCTAGGTTTTAAGGCAGACTCTACAATTGCTAAATATTTTATTTCAAGAGGCACATCCATATTATCCAATTCTTTTTCAAATAATGGGAAATAATATTCACTCAATGCCATTAAGCGTTGCATTGATGACCTTCTGTTTTTAAGATATGATTTTATAACACTTTCTAAACCTGGATTATATTCAATATTAAAAGGGGTTTTTGCGCTAAGCCTTTGTAAGCGCATCTTTAAGGTGTCAGTCGGTAACTCAGGAAGATCTACAGCTTCAAACCTTATATCAGCTATTGACTCATAAATTGTATCAAACAATGTGTTGCTATACAATTCTTCAAGCCATTTCTCGTCATATTCTGAAGCTAATTTATTGTCTTCAAGAGTTTTAGCACTTATAGTATCACCAATTGGATTGATAGATTTATTTGGTACTGTATTGCCATCTAAAATAGAATCAATTTTAGCTTGATTTACTTTTTTAGTTTTGTTGGGATTGGGTTGGACTTGTGAAAAGCCCAAAGTGCTGCAAAGCAGAAATCCAAACGTTAGTGTTATAAACCTATGATTCATTTTATATAAAAATTATTTATCTGTGAACGATAATACTACTAAAATCGTACAATTATATTCAAAATGTAGGCTAAAAACAACATTTTAACATAAAAATATGCGTTTCGTCGATAAATAAATGCATTAAATCGATGATTTATTCTTCTAAAATTGCAGTAATTCCAGGAAGAGCTTTGCCTTCAAGACTTTCTAACATTGCTCCTCCTCCTGTACTTACATAGCTTACTTTGTCTTCAAAACCAAATTGTTTTACTGCGGCAACTGAGTCTCCTCCGCCCACTAAAGAAAAAGCTCCCTTTTTTGTAGCTTCGGCTATAGAGTTTCCTAACTCAATGGTTCCTTTTGCAAAGTTTTCCATTTCAAAAACTCCTAAAGGTCCGTTCCAAAGAATAGTTTTGCTCTGCAACACAATATCGTGGAACAATTTAATAGTTTCTGATCCAGCGTCTAATCCCATCCATCCATCAGGAATAGAGTTGATTTCAACAGTTTTTTTATTTGCATCATTACTAAATCCATCAGCAATTATCGCGTCTACAGGCAAATGAACTTTAACGTTTTTTGCCTTAGCTTGTTTTAATATCTCTAATGCTAACTCCATTTTATCGTCTTCAACTAATGAGTTACCTATTTTACCGCCTTGAGCTTTAATAAAAGTAAAAGTCATTCCGCCTCCAATTATTAAATGGTCAACTTTATCTAAAATGTTTTCAATAATTGTAATTTTTGAAGATACTTTTGCTCCACCCAGAATAGCTAAAACAGGCTTTTCTCCTGTTTTCATTACTTTATCAATGCTTTCAATTTCTTGGGCTAATAATGTTCCAAAACATTTGGCCTTTGGGAAAAATTCTGCAACAATTGTAGTTGAAGCGTGTGCTCTGTGTGCAGTACCAAAGGCATCGTTAACATAAATATCACCAAGTTTAGAAAGTTGTTTGGCAAAATGTTTATCACCAGCTTCTTCTTCCTTGTGAAAACGTAAGTTTTCTAGCAATAAAATCTCGCCTGGTTTTAAGTTTTTAGCTGCATTTTCGGCTACTTGACCAATACAATCTGACACAAATATTGTTTCAACACCTATAACATCCTCAATTTTATTAGCAATATGACGAAGCGAAAATTCATCTTGCACTCCTTTTGGTCTTCCTAAATGAGACATCAACACACAACTTCCACCATCTTCTAAAATTTTAATAATGGTTGGCTTTGCAGCTTCAATTCTAGTCGCATCTGTTACTTCAAATTTATCATTTAAAGGCACATTAAAATCTACTCTTATTAAAGCTTTTTTATTTTTAAAATTGAAGTCATTTAGGGTTTTCATTTCTTTAGTTTTTTCAAATTTATAGGCAAATGTAACTAATTATGAAGCGATAAAAAATGTGTTTTTAGTGAAAACAATATCATAAATAGAGAATTATATTTTTTATTATAAATAGTTTGAAAGAAACTATAAGAAGCAAATGTTTACTTATATCAAAAATATATATAGTTTTGCCTTATGCTATTTTCAGAAATTTTAGGTCAAGAACATCTTAAAAGTCATTTAACACAAAGCGTTGATAATGGTCGCATATCACATGCTCAATTATTTGTTGGACCTGAAGGCTCTGGAACTCTACCAATAGCAATTGCTTATGCTCAGTATATATTATGCCAAAACAAGAATGCTGAAAACATTCTAGGTAATGATGCTTGTAACTTAAAATTTAAAGGGTTTTCTCATCCAGATTTACACTTTGCATTTCCTGTTGCTACAAACGATAAAATTAAAAGTCATCCTGTTTCCAGCCATTTTATGGAAGAATGGAGGCGGCTTTTAACTGAACAACCTTACGGAAACCTGTTTGATTGGTACAAAATTTTAGGTGTTGATAATAAACAAGGACAAATTGGTGTTGATGAGGCTTTAGATATTGTAAAGTCTTTGTCTCTAAAATCTTATGAAGGCGGTTATAAAATTATGCTGATTTGGATGGCTGAAAAAATGAATACTTCGGCAGCAAATAAGCTTTTAAAATTAATTGAAGAACCACCAAATAAAACAGTATTTATACTAATTGCTGAAGATGAGGAACAAATTATAAGCACTATTCGCTCACGTTGTCAAGTATTACATTTTCCTCCTTTAGCTGAAAATGTTATTAAAGATGCTTTAATTAAAAACTATCAGCTTGAAGAAGCTGTGGCAATAAAAATTGCTCATCAATCTAATGGAAATTATAATAAGGCTTGTGATTTAGTATATCAAGATTCTGAAGATTTACAGTTTGAAGAATGGTTTGTGTTTTGGATTCGCTCAGCTTTTAAAGCAAAAGGAAACAAAAGCGCAATTCACGATTTAATAAGCTGGAGTGAGCAAATTGCAAAAACAGGTAGAGAAACACAAAAGCAGTTTTTGTTGTTTTGTATCGATTTTTTTAGACAGGCTATGCTGTTTAATTATAATGCTACCGAATTGGTTTATATAGAAACAAAAACGAAAAACTTTAAACTAGAAAATTTTGCTCCTTTTGTTAATGAGGCAAATATTTTAGATATAAGTAATGAACTTCAGGATGCTATTTATCATATTGAGCGCAACGGAAATTCTAAAATTATACTAACCGATTTATCTATAAAATTAACACGTTTACTTCATAAAAAAGCTAGCTAAATGGCCATTATTAATACTTGGTTTGTAGTGATAAACCCAACATCTGGTAATGGTTTAGGCAAACGCAAATGGCCAAAAATAGAAGCTTTACTTAAACAGCATCAATTTAACTTTGATCATTACTTTACTAAAGATGAAAATGATTGCGAAAAAATAATGCAATTTGCTGTAAATCAAGGTTTTGAAAATTTTATTAGTGTTGGTGGAGACGGAACTTTACACAATGTGGTTAATGGTATTATGTCTCAAAATATTATAGCAACAAATTTAATTAATGTTGGTGTAATTCCTGTTGGGACAGGAAATGATTGGATAAAAACTCATAAAATTCCTAATAATATTGAAAAAGCAATTAATATTATTAAAAAAGGACAAACTTCTTTACAAGATGTTGGTGAAATTAAGCTAGTAAAAAGCAATAAAAAACCAGTATATTTTATAAATCTTGCAGGAATAGGATTTGATGGCTATGTAGTTAGTAAGGTTTATAAATATAAACATTTAGGTGCATTGGCGTATCTTTATGGAACTCTTTTAGGACTTTTCTCATTTAAGAATTTCTTATCAAAAACCACAATTGGTTCTGAGGTTATTGAAGCCAAAACGTTAATGATACTTATTGGACTTTGTCAATACTCAGGTGGTGGAATGCAGTTAACCAAAACACCTAACACGTCAGATGGTTTGTTTGATATTTCTATAGCAAAAAACATAGGAAAATTAGATATTATAAAGAATGTTTTAAGGTTATTTAATGGCTCGATCGTTAATCACAAAAAAGTGAGTACGTACAAAAATGATATGATTAACATAGAAATAACTGATAATCATAAACCTTATATTCAAGCAGATGGAGAATTAATTGGTAAAGGAGATATTGAGGTTAAAATTATTCCAAAAGCATTCTCATATTATTGTTAAATAAAAAAGCGTCATAATTTCTTAAGACGCTTTTATTTATAATATTCAAAAAGACACTAGTCTTTTTTGTAAGCTTTATTTAGTTCTTCTAAGATTACTTTAGTTAAATCTTTTCCTTCTTCGCCATAAAGCACACTTCCAGCTTCATTGCTTCCTAAAATAAAAGAATATCCATTTTTCTTTCCGTAATCTTTAACAAAAGTTCTTACTTCTTTAATTAATGTATCTATTTTAGTTTGTCCTTCTTTAGCTAATTGCTGCTCTTCTGATTGCCATTGTTGTTGGTAAACCTGAAATTGTTGACCAAGCATTTGCATTTTTTCTTGTGATGCTTTTTTAGCAACATTAGGATCTGTAGATTGAATCAAAGCTGCCTCTTGTTGAAAAAGAGTTCTTATACTATCTACTTTTTTATTAAAAGCTGTAGTTTTTTTGTCGAAGTCGCTTTCAATATCTTTTTTCTTTTGGTAATCGTTAATTAATTTACTGTTGTCAATAAATCCTGTTTTCATTTCATTTTTACATGATGCTAACATCAATAATGCGAAAACGACAAATAAAATTTTTTTCATTTTTTTGAGTGTATTATTTTTTTTGCAAATGTATGAAAGTAGATGACTATTTTATAGAAAATAATTAACATAGTCATAATTTATTGTTTTAAAAACGCTGATAAGCTTTTTCTATTAAAAACCGCCTTCATATAAGCGATTTAAGCGCATTTTAAAAAAACCTAATGTAATCTGCTGTTTTGCTCTCAACTCATTTAAATTTGAGTTTTAAAATCGTTTTCACTTGTTTTTTACAACATAAATTAACGAAGAATACTCTCCTGAGCGCTTTGCTTTTAAATTTGAATAAAAACCAATCCAAAAAGCCTTAAATGGATTCATGAAACCTGATTTATATTTTTCAGAAAGCAAACTAACATAAAAGGCATCAAATTTCATTGGAAGTGTTTTTTCAACTTTCATGTTTTCTTTTTCAACCAATTTAGAAATTGAGATTCTAGAAAAATGCCAAAGATGTCTAGGAACATCAAAAGCTGCCCAAAAATGCTTGTAATGAATTGCATCATAACTTTTATAATTAGGCACAGCAATTATTAGTGTTCCGTTAGGCTTTAATAATGTTTTAAAAACTGAAATATGATTTTCTAATTCTGGCAAATGTTCCAACACATGCCATAATGTAATAACATCAAAACTGTTTTGTTTAAATTTTAATATTTGGTCTTCTTTAAAAATAGAGTTGTTAGTTTTTTTATTTGCAACTTCTCTAGCTTCATCATTTGGCTCTGTTCCCGAAACTGTCCAACTATTTTTTATTGCAATTTGTAAAAAATCACCTGTACCACAACCTACATCTAGAAGATGCTTTTCGCCTTTTACAACAGAATTAATTAGCTTTAATTTTCTTTTAAGAGATATAGATTTAACCAAATGATATGCTCTTTCAAACAGATTCCTTTTAGCATCCGTATGAGAAATATAATCTTCGCTTTTATAATAGTCTGGTAATTTTTGTGATGAAGGTTGAGGGGAAGTTTCAAGCATTCCAAGTTCATCATTATATAACAATTGAAAAGTTTCTCCTGAAACAGAATAATCTTTAACTTCTAAATAGGCTTGACTTGATGTTTTACTTGTCACGAATTTACAATTGGTTTCTTTAGAAAAATGAATAAAAAAATAAAAGAATTTATATGCGTTCCACGTGGAACAAAATCTAAATAGCAATAAATAATTATCTACCCATATGAACTAACAATACCGAAACATCACTTGGAGACACTCCACTTATTCTAGAGGCTTGTGATATTGTTACTGGTCTTATTTTTTCTAATTTTTGTCTTGCTTCAATACTCATAGACTTCAATTTTGAGTAATCAAAGTTAGATGGTATTTTAACATTCTCTAATCTATTAAGTTTATCGGCATTGTTTTTTTCCTTATCTATATAACCTGAATATTTAACTTGAATTTCGGTTTGCTCAATAATCTCTTTATCTAAATTGTGATCCTGAATGTAATTTTCAACAGCTTCTATTTTACGAACATCATCCATTGAAATATTTGGACGTGAGAAAATTTTAAATAACTTTCCTGACTGATTTACTTCTGCAGAATCATTACTTTCTAATATTGGATTAATATCTTCTGGCGATACACTTGTCTCTCTAAAAAAATCAACAAAAGCTTCAGATTTTGAATGCTTCTCTTCCATTCTTCTTAAACGCTTTTCGCTTGCTAAACCAAGCTCATAACCTTTTGGTGTTAATCTAAAATCGGCATTATCTTGCCTTAATAGCGTTCTGTATTCTGCACGAGATGTAAACATTCTGTATGGCTCCTCAGTGCCTTTTGTAATTAAATCATCGATTAAAACTCCTATATAAGCTTCGCTTCGCTTTAATATAAACTCTTCTCGCTCTTGAACTTTTAATGCCGCATTTATACCAGCCATAAAACCTTGTGAAGCGGCTTCTTCATATCCTGTTGTTCCATTAATTTGTCCAGCAAAATACAAACCATCAACAAGCTTTGTTTCTAATGTATGCTTTAATTGGGTAGGCGGGAAATAATCATATTCAATTGCATATCCTGGACGGAAAAACTTCACGTTTTCAAACCCAGCAACAGATCGTAATGCTTTAAATTGAACATCTTCTGGTAGCGATGTTGAAAAACCATTTACATAAACCTCAACTGTATTCCAGCCTTCTGGCTCAACAAACAATTGATGTCTATCCTTATCAGCAAACCTATTTATTTTATCTTCAATTGAAGGACAATAACGTGGACCTGTACTTTGTATTCTACCATTAAACATTGGAGATCTTTCAAAACCATCACGAAGCAAATCATGAACCAAAGGACTTGTATAAGTCATGTGACAATCACGCTGAACGGTTAGTGGTTTTGTAATATCAGAGTATGAGAATTTTTCAGGCACTTCGTCTCCTGGCTGTACAATCATCTTAGAATAATCTAGTGATCTACCATCCACTCTTGGAGGCGTTCCTGTTTTCATTCTGCCAGATTCAAACCCTAGCTGAACTAGCCCTTCAGTAATTCCTGTTGCAGCTCTTTCTCCTGCTCTTCCTCCACCAAAATTCTTATCTCCTATATGAATTAATCCGTTTAAAAAAGTTCCGTTTGTAAGCACTACTGACTTTCCTCTTACTTCAATTCCAAGCGATGTTTTAACACCAACCACCTTATGGTTTTCAATAATTAACCCAGAAACCATTTCCTGGTAAAAGTCGAGATTGGGAGTGTTTTCCAACATTAATCGCCAATCTTCTGCAAAGCGCATTCTATCACTCTGAACTCTCGGACTCCACATTGCAGGGCCCTTAGATTTATTAAGCATTTTAAACTGTATGGCAGAAGTATCACTAACAATTCCGCTGTATCCGCCAAGTGCATCAATTTCTCTTACAATTTGCCCTTTTGCTATTCCTCCCATTGCAGGATTACAAGACATTTGAGCAATATTTTGCAGATTCATTGTGATAAGCAATGTTTTGCTTCCCATATTAGCAGCTGCAGCTGCAGCCTCGCTTCCTGCATGACCAGCACCAACAACTATTACATCATAAACTTCGTTAAACATTTTATATAAGTGTTCCACGTGGAACGTTATTAGGTTTATTATTTTTGAATTTGCAAATATACGCTGATTTACCGAATACTAAAGAATCTTGCTTATGTAGTAATTTTCTTTCAAGCGCATTGTCTTTTCTTCGTCTTCTGATTTGTCTTTATATCCACAATAATGAAGTACGCCATGAACCATAACTCGATTTAATTCATCAATAAATTCGACATTAAAATCATTGGCATTGTCTCTTACTCTCTCAATAGAAATATATACATCTCCGTTAATCTCTTTCCCGACAGTGTAATCAAAACTAATAATATCTGTCAGAGTATCGTGGTTTAAAAACTCTAGATTAAGCTTTAATAAATAGTCATCGTCACAAAAAATATAATTAATTTCTCCTTCTCTAAACTCTTCCTCAGAGATTACCGAAGAAATCCAATTAGAAATTTGTTGCTCATTTTCTAAACTAAATTCTGTTTCGTAGTTAAAACTAATCATTACTCTTTTTTGAAATACTCTTGAACTTTCTTTTTATAAACTTGCTGCAAAGGTAGTGCTTGTCTATTTAAAATTTCAGTAGTATTAAAATATTCTTTAGCTGTTGGAATTTGAGAATTACTATTGTTATTATATTGTTTTGTGTTAGTCTCTGATTGTCGCTTATTGTCTTCTCCTTGTAAAAAAGTAGCATTTTCTAATTTCAATAATTGATGTTGCAAATCCATCATTTTTTGAAGCGTTTGATTGGTGAATCCTTTATTAATCAAATCTAACTCTATATCTTCCATTTTATTAAGCAGTTCCTTTCCTTTTCCACTTTTACCAGCTTCACCTAATTTGTTTTCTAAGGCTTGTCTTAATTGTTGTTGTTGCTGATAAATTCTATAAATCTCTCCGTTTAACTCTTCGTTTGCACCTTCTCCATTACCTTGTTGTTCTCCTCCTTTTCCATCTTTACCGTTCTTCCCTTCTTTGTTTGCTTTTTCGTTTCCCGATTCACCTTCGCCTTCTCCTCCTTCTTTTTCACCTTCACCAGATTTACCTTTGTCGCTCTTTTTCATTCCATCTTGCATTTGCTTGTTTAATTCTTCCTGACTCATAATGATATCTGGCAACTGCATTCCGCCACCACTACCTTGTCCCATGCCTTGTCCTTTCCCGTCTCCTTCACCTTCGCCAGGATTCATTTGCGCTTCCATGTTATCTAACACATCGCTTAAAAAACTGGCTAAATCGTTAGCAGCAGTTATTGAATATTGTTGAGCGGCAACACCTTGATATAGTTGATTTTCAGAAAGTTGAGCTAAAGACTTATCTATATTAAAAAACACATCAGTAATTTTTGTATTAACAACTTCAGATATTGTAGGTTGTCTTAATGAAAGTGCAAATAAACTATCGTCAATATGCTCAAAATGTTCACGTAAATTATTCTGTTTACGCAAAAATTTACCATAGTTGTTATGATTAATTTGAATGCTTTTAAACTGATTCATTAAACTTTCTTGATCGAATGAAAACAAAACTAAATTATCTAAAATTTGACGCAACATTGCTGCGTCTTCTTGAAGCTGTTCTTGTCCACCTGATTGCATTGCCTTGCCCATTTTAGCACTCATTCGCTTCATTTTTTTTGAAGCCTCCTTTTGCTTTTTTTGTGCGCTTTCCTTCTTTTGTAGAGCACCTTTTTGATCTTTCTGCTCTTCATTTTTTTCTTTCTGCTCTAAGTCGTCAGTAGCATCTTCTTGATCTTTCTTGATTTCTTTTTCGGCTTCTTTGTCTTGTTCAACAGGAAGTGGCTTTTTAAGCTCTTCATTTTCCTTTTTCAAGTCTTCCATTTGTTTCTGAAAGTCTTCAAACGCTTTATTAAGCTCTTCTTGTTTTTCCTTTGTATTATTCTCTTGAGACTCTTTAGAAAGCTTATCTTGCTCTTCAGCTAACTTTTCAAGCTCTTTTTGAAGTTTTTCTGCCTTTTTTGCAACATAATAACGCTTTGTTAATTCTAATAGCTGCTCAAGACTTTTTTGTTTGTTTTTATTTTGCTTTGCTAACTTTTCAAGTTTATCACTTAATTCTTCTTTTTGAATTTTCTCTTGAAGCTTCTCTAATTCATCTAATAGTTTTTCATCCCTTTTTAGCTGTTCTTCGTTGTCTTTTAAGCGTTCTTTTAATTGCTCCTTAAACTCGTCTCTTTCGTTATTTTCCTTTTGGAAATCTTCTAAATTCTCTTTCAACTTTTTGTTGAAATTCTGCATCATTTCTTCTTGTTGTTTTTGACGCTGGATAAAGTTCTCTAGTTTCTTTTTGTCATTAAAATTAAGTTCGTTTTTCTCTTTCTGAATTTTTGACAACTCTTCTAATTGCTTTTCTTGAGTTTTTAACTTATCAAACGATTTACTTAAATCTTTAATGGTTTCATTTTGCTCCTTAAGCTGTTTCTCCTCTTCTTCATCTTTTGTTAGCTTTCTGTAAGTAAACACATTGCTTTTAGTGCTCTTAAAATTATGAATCGCATCGTTATCAAACACTTGAAAATACAGCTCATAATTAACACCTTCTTCTAGTTGTAAATTATTAGGAAAAGCGGTTACAAATTCATCGAAATTAGAGCCTGAAACACTCATTTTTTGAATAGATTTACGCTCTTCATCATCAGAAGGATAATAAACTAATTGTAGCTTACTTAATCCGTAATCATCACTTGCCTGTCCATGAAAATAAAGCGTTTGATTATCTATTGAGTCTTTTTTAACCTGAATAGTTAACTCAGGATAATCGTCTCTAATAACGTTAATTGAAAATGCAAGATTCTCGTAATCTTTAAGCTTTTCATTACTTGTAGATATGTTATAATCTAAATTTTGATAAATACGTTTTGAAGCTTCAAAACTACCATCAGAAATATTTTTAAATTTAATAGTGTCTTTAGCATAAAGAGACACGTTGTTTGTTGAGCGTGTATTAATTCTCCAAATTACATTTGTTCCTTCTGGAATAGTGGTGCTTCCAGTACTTTTTAAAACCTCATCTACTCTATTTGTGTAGGATGGATAATCTAAAACCATTTCAAAATTAACAAGTGTTGGCACATGAATAACATCTAGCGAGTAGTCTTTTGAGGTTACCGAATTAGCAGAAAGGTTAAAACTCAACTCATCTTTAGGTTGTATAAATACATACTCAAACTGTCCTGGCAAAATTTGCTGTAAAAAATACGATTCGTTGTTATAATGAATCTGAGCGCTCTCTGGAATAACATCTCCTACGGTTTTTATAACAAGTTTAAAATCTTTGTTCTCTATAGCCTGTAGGTTTTCATTAACCACAAAAAATTGAAAAGGTGCTGGAGGCTCATAAGCTGTTTTATAATTAACAACTCGCTCATAACTATCACTAAATAAATTAAAATGACCTGTTAAATAGGTAAACAATAAAAGTAAAACAGGAACTGCTGCGTATTTTAAATACTTTAGACTATTCTTAAAATTTACTGCTAATTTAAAAGGGATTGGTTGTAATTCGGCAGATTTCTGGTCAATACTCGCAAGCAAAAGTTCAGATTCGTTTGAATCTTCCTTAAGCTGAAGCACATTAAGCAGTTTGTCATTTACTTCAGGGAAATGTTGTCCAATTATTCTTGACGCATCTTTATAATTAATTCCTTTTTGAAGCTTAAATAATTTAGCTAAGGGAATAGCTATAAACTTTGTGAATAAAGCAATCTCTACTGCAATAAATAGCCAAAACAAAACTGTTCTTGCTGTTGGGTTAAGCCAAAGCACATACTCAATAAAAAGAGTAAATAAAAAATAAAGCAACCCAATAGCAAAAAACAAAATAGCGCCTTTAAGTAATTCATTAGAATAATAGCGTCTAATAAACTGCTCCAGTTTGTTTTGTATGTTAGTAAAATTATTCAACATCTCTTTATTTAACTCACTAAACTACAATTTTATTTTTATGTATAATTGACTAAATTTGATAAGGTTGTGTTAATTTCGAGGAATTAACGCTAATTTTAGACAAGATTCTCTTCTTAGAGGTAATGATAAAAGTTTTTCAATGAAAGATTTAAAATATTTGGCTGCGTTTTCAATTCCATTAGTGGCTTTTATTGGGTTGTATTTAAAAGGCTCTTTTTCTTATTTAACAATAGTTTATGGGTTTGTTTTTATACCAATTTTAGAATTGGTTTTCCCAATAGACAACACTAATATTTCAGAAGAAGAATCAGATAATCGATTAAAAAAAAGAGTTTTTGACTGGCTTTTATACTTAAATCTTCCTGTAGTATACATTTTGGTAATATTGTCATTAATAACTATTTCAACAACAACCCTACAAGCCTATGAGTTTATTGGTTTGGTATTTACTGTTGGAATTGTTTTAGGTGTTAATGGTATTAATGTGGCACACGAACTTGGTCACAGGCAAACTACAAACGAGCGTTTTATAGGCAAGGCTTTATTACTTCCTGCTTTATATATGCATTTTTATATTGAGCACAACTATGGTCATCATTTACATGCAGCCACAAAAGAAGATCCAGCAACTGCGAGATATAATCAATCGGTTTATTCATTTTGGTTCACTTCAATTTTTAGACAATATATAAACGCGTGGAGTATTCAGAATAAACTTTTAAAAAATAATAATAACAGCTTCATTTCATTAAAAAACGATATGCTTTGGTATGTAGTTTTACAAGCGGCTTATTTATCTGTCCTTTTTGTGTTTTTTGGATTATCAGGGTTTCTTTTTGCTCTTTTTGCAGGCGTTGTAGGTTTTGTTTTATTAGAAACTGTAAATTATATTGAGCATTATGGCTTATTAAGGCTTAAAACCGCTTCTGGTCGTTATGAACGCGTAAAAGAGATACATTCTTGGAACTCAAATCACATCATTGGCAGAATTGTTTTATATGAACTTACACGACATAGCGATCATCATTACAAAACTTCTAAAAAATACCAAGTCTTAGATTGTCATGACCAAAGTCCACAAATGCCTTATGGTTATCCAACATCAATGGTTTTAGCAATGATTCCTCCTTTATGGTTTAAAGTGATGAATAAACGCATTCCGCGTGAAATGATTTTGGCTTAACTATTTCTATTCATAAATATCGTTTTATCTTTGCAGTCATAAATTAAAAATCATGACCAAAACTGTTCGTGTGCGTTTTGCACCAAGTCCAACAGGACCATTACATATAGGAGGTGTTCGTACTGCATTATTTAATTATTTATTTGCTAAAAAACATAATGGAACTTTTGTCCTGCGTGTTGAAGATACAGATCAAAACAGGTATGTTGAAGGCGCTGAAGATTATATTGTAAAGTCATTAAACTGGTGCAATATTCCATTTGATGAAGGCCCTGGAAAGAACGAAAAATTTGGTCCATACAGACAAAGCGAACGTAAGCATTTATATAAACAATATGCTGACAAATTGGTTGCTTCTGGTAATGCATATTATGCATTTGATACCTCAGAAGATTTAGATGCTCATAGAAAAAATCATGAGGCAGAAGGAAAAACTTTTATCTATAATTGGCATAATCGTTTAAAACTAAGTAACTCATTATCGATGTCGGCTGATGAATTAAAAGCAAAGTTACAATCTGGTGATGATTATGTAATTCGTTTTAAATCTCCTCAAGACCAAACATTACACCTTACAGATATTATTCGTGGTGAAATGACTATAGATACAAACGTTTTAGATGACAAGGTGTTATTTAAAAGCGATGGTATGCCAACCTATCATCTAGCAAATATTGTAGATGACCATTTAATGGAAATTACACATGTTATTCGTGGTGAAGAATGGTTGCCTTCGTTGGCTTTACATTATCAATTATACGATGCTTTTGGTTGGGAAAAGCCAGAGTTTGCTCACTTACCTCTTATTCTTAAACCAACTGGAAAAGGAAAATTAAGTAAGCGTGATGGCGATAAATTAGGCTTTCCTGTATTTCCTTTATTATGGACAGACCCAGAAACACAAGAGGTTTCTAGAGGTTACAAAGAAGATGGATATTTCCCTGAAGCTATGGTTAATTTTTTAGCTTTTTTAGGTTGGAATCCAGGTACAGAACAAGAGATTTTTACTTTAGAAGAGCTCACTCAGGCTTTTGAATTGGAGCGCGTAAATAAATCTGGAGCTCGCTTTGATCCAGATAAAATAAAATGGTTTAATCATCATTATATGCAAGAACAAAACAATGATGAATTAGCAGAGTTGTTTAAAGCTTCAAGATTAGAATTAAAAGACATAGATGTAAATTATGTAGCCCTTGTAGTTGGTTTAGTAAAAGAGAGAGCAACATTTGTGAACGATTTATGGGAATTGAGTTCATTCTTTTTTCAACCTCCAAAACAATACGATGAAAAATCCTTCGCTAAAATAGTTAATAATGATTCTCGTGAATTAATGAGCGAATTAACTAAAGTGTTAAACAATATTTCAGATTTTACTACTGAGAATATTCAAACCGAAGTTAAAGCTTGGATTGGAAAAAAAGAAGTGGGATTTGGTAAAGTAATGCAACCATTGCGACTAGCGTTAGTTGGTGCTATGCAAGGTCCTGATGTGTTTGAAATTATATTTATGATTGGAAAAACACAGTCTGTTGAGCGTATAAAAAACTTAATTGAAACCGTTTAAAAATAAGCAATAGCTGAAAAAGTAAGCATAGATTGGTTTCCTTTAAATGATTTGTTTGAAGGGTCTGTGTTTAAGTCTTGGTCATTAAGTTTTTTAAGCATATTAGTAACGCCATAAATATATTGAACACGTAGTTTAAAGTGATCAAAACCTGCAGTTGCTCCTATTGCTCCATTTACGTTAAACTTTGAAATATCAACAATCTCTTTGGCTTGTAGCGCACTATAACCATCTATAAAGTAGTTTTCTTTGCTTTTGTCTTTTAAATCTAGTTTACCATTATACTGTAACATAGGTCCTATATCAATAGTAAAATTGTTTTTAACTATTTTAGCGTGTATTAAAAAAGCAACTTGAGCAGTCATTAATTTATACTCAACGATTTCAGAAGTGGTAGCTGATGGCAATGCTCTTGAAGAAACTCCGAAACTATTTTCAGATAATTGTAAAAGATAACTCACTGTATGCCATTTATGAGGTATATCAACAGTTGCAGACATTGTACCAACCCAACCATTGCCTTGTTGGGTTTCAAAATTATCGGTTAAAACATTAAACTGTGTAACTCCTCCTCCTATCCCAAAACCGTTGTAAATATTATATCTTCCGTGTTGGGAAAATAATTGTGTAACAAAACCTATACTAAATGCTACTAATAAAATAAGTTGTTTAAAATTCATGATTTGATGCTATTCAACAAATATAACTTAAATTAGTACTTTATATTTTCTAACCTTTAAAAAAACTGTTATGTCAATTTATTACATTCCTTTCATTTTTTTGGGAGTTTTAATTTTACTCTCTTCATTCTTTACTGTAAAACAGCAATCGGCTGCAATTATAGAGCGTTTTGGAAAGTTTCTTAGTATACGCCATTCTGGTTTACAGATGAAAATTCCTTTAATAGATAAGGTTGCTGGACGCTTAAGTTTAAAAATTCAACAATTAGATGTAATTGTAGAAACTAAAACTTTAGACGATGTATTTGTGAGGTTGAAAATTTCGGTTCAATACATGGTTATTAGAGACAAGGTATATGATGCATTTTACAGGCTTGATTATCCTCATGAGCAAATAACAAGTTATGTATTTGATGTTGTTCGTGCAGAAGTTCCAAAAATGAAATTAGATGACGTTTTCGTAAAAAAAGATGATATAGCAATTGCAGTGAAAACCGAACTTAATGACGCTATGTTAGACTATGGTTATGACATTATTAAAACACTAGTAACAGATATTGATCCTGATGCACAAGTAAAAGCTGCCATGAATAGAATTAATGCTTCAGAGCGTGAAAAAGTTGCCGCACAGTATGAAGGTGATGCTCAACGTATTTTAATTGTTGAAAAAGCTAAAGCAGAAGCAGAAAGCAAGCGCTTACAAGGACAAGGTATTGCAGACCAGCGTCGCGAGATTGCTCGTGGTCTTGAGGAATCTGTAGAGGTTTTAAATAAAGTTGGTATTAACTCACAAGAAGCTTCGGCTTTAATTGTTGTTACACAACATTATGATACTTTACAGTCTATTGGAGAACATGTAAATAGTAATTTAATATTGCTTCCTAACTCACCTCAAGCTGGTAGTGATATGCTTAATAATATGGTGGCTAGCTTTACAGCAAGTAATCAAATTGGCGAAGCAATGAAAGAAGCTAAAAACAGAAAAAAGAATAACGAATAGGCATATTTTTTTGTTAAACTAAAAAACCCTGGATATCTAAACTAGGGTTTTTGTTTAATATTCTTTCTTGTATTTTTTTACAATAGATTTAAGATTCTCTAAGTACTCTTTTAACATCTTTTCGTCCATTTTTTCTACTTTATTATCATCATCTGACAAAGTTATTGGCAACTCATCTAGATACTTTTGAAGCTCAGGATATTTATCTTCTATCTCTCTTGTTATCTGTGATATTTCAGTAAGTATTTTTTGTGATATTTTCATCGCTATGGGTTTTAGAATTGCCCATATAATTTACTAAAACATCTTGCCAATTCAAAATTTACAGTCTTAAAATCAACCCTTAAAAGGATGTCTTTCTTCCCATTCTTGAGTTGGATTCATTAACTTAAAAATGCGCTTTAAAACAATATTCATATAAAGGTTTGTGTGTTTTAAATACACAAACATTTTTTGTGGTTTAGCGCCAACTGAGCTTTTAATTTCCATTGCAGTGCGCGCATAAACAATTGAATTAAATTTGTTTTTAATAGCAAAATCAGCCATGTCATAAAGCATATTTAAATACATCTGGTTAGGATATTGATGTGCTTCATCATAGCCTAAAAAATAAGTTTCTAAAGCTGTTCCGTTAAGTATAAGTGTATAAAATCCAATTAAAGTATCATCAAGATAATAACCGAATACCTTAAAGTTCTCTTTTAGATTGTTTTTTAAAGCGTAAAAGTGTCCTTCTGGTAGTATAAACGTATTTATTTTAGCATTATCAGATACGTTTTTATATAAATGATAAAGTTGTTTTGAATGCTTTTGTACATCTTCTAAAGTCAATTCTTTTTTAATGATGTTTCCTGCCTTTTTTCTAGCAACTTTATATCGTTGTTTATACTTTTTATTTAAATCTAAAAGATAGGCTTCAAAATCATTCCAATTGGGTTCAATATTCATAATCATGTTTGGTTGAACAGTTACTTTATGAAGTTTTAAAGTATGGAAAAAGGATTTTTCAAGATGAATAGTGTCTTCTTTAAAGTAGTCCTTTAACATTATTATTCTTATGCGTTTTTGGTGCTCTTTTTTGATAGTGTTTTTAAGCTCGTAAATAGCTTTGTAAACGGTTTCTAAAAAATCTTTTTGTTTGATTTTATTAGTATCAAAATAAATTCCATGCTGACCTGTATGCATTAAATTTCCAACAACAAGCATATTCCCTTTTAAAAATTTAGAAATAAAATGTTTAAACTTTTGTTTAAAACAAGAGTCTTTATAATTTCTAAAAATATCTTCAAGGTAAAGCTCTACACGTTGAATTACTGCCACGCCAACCAACCTCTCGTCGTTAAGGATTCCTAAATAAAACCACGAGATATTATTTGGTGAAACAGTTTCTAGTGCTTTGAAATAGCTAGATTGTAAAAAAATGTCATGACGCACAAAATCATCCCAACCTAATGGAAGTTCATTGCTATATTTATAAATATTAAAATGTATCAAATTTAAAAAGAAAAGACTGAATGTAATTATTCAGCCTTTAGTGTAAAAGTAATCAATATTATTAAACCCAACCACAAATAATTGCTCCCATTATCATTAAAGAAACAATCCAATACCCTGAGTTAATAAAAATATATTTAGCGCTTTTATGTTCAAATAACCCATTAATAGCAATTAGAGGTAAAGCAAAAAACAATCCTGCTAAAAACCCGTGAAACGCGCCATGTTTAAAAGTTCTGTATGCCATGCCATAATCGTCCATAAATACTTGATAAGAAGGTAAAGCTGTTGTTGGATCACCTCCTACCATGCCCATCGCTCCAATTTGATGAATGGTCAGCATCATTACTACCATTGAAATTAAGACCGAAAGAATAAGTGTTAATCCGAAGATTTTAAGCATATTCCCTTTTTTAAGCTGTTCTTCTGTAAGACCAGCTTCACGCATCCAAACTGTTCCGAAAACTTTAGGATGGTACCAAACAAAACCAACAACAAGTGTTGATACAGCTGCTGCTGCGATTGCAAGAAAATTCATTTCCATATTATAAAATGTATTAGTTAGTTGATTAAATGTACAAAAAAACCTCGAAGTTGAACATCTTCGAGGTTTATAAAATCATAAAACTGATCTTTTATTACATTATAGATTTTGCTTCAAAAGCTAGTAAATCGTCCTTGTCTTCAATTCCACTTTTAATAAAAGCATCTATTTCAGGATTGCGATCTTGACCGTTTTTTAAAAGCACACCAAGCGTTATCATTGTCGCAATACGAGTGCCTACTTTCTTGGCAGCAGTATTAAACCAAGGTTCAAGTTCATCATAGCTTACTTTTTTAGCTAATTCTTTAATTTCTGCTTTAGCCTTTTGTTGTTTCTCTTCAGGTAAGTTAGTGTACTTTTTACCTAATTGTTGAATAACATCAATAGCCTTGCGTTGTGGTTGATTGTTTTGTGGCTTTGATTGATTTTGATTCTTGTTTTCAACTGGCTTTTGCTTTTCCCAAGAGTCACGCAAACCAACGGTTTTATTAAAAACCAATCTGTCAGAAGTTGAATCGTTATCAACATTAAAATACCCTATGCGTTGAAACTGGAACCTATCACCAATTTTTGCTTCTTTTAAACTAGGCTCTACATAAGCTGTTACTAATTTTAAAGATTCTGGGTTAATAAACTCCATAAAGTCTTTGTTAGGATGCGCATCTGGAGCTTCATCCATAAACAATCTGTCGTATTCTCTAACCTCTGCTTTTATAGCGTGTTTTATAGATACCCAATGCAGTGTTCCTTTTACTTTTTTAGAAGTGTCTTCGGTATAGGTACAGTGAATTTCTGTAATGTTCCCATTAGTGTTTTTTACAACACTTTCAGCTTTGATTATATAAGCGTTTTTAAGTCGTACTTCTCCTCCTAATTTTAGTCTAAAAAACTTACTACCTGCTTGTTCTTTAAAGTCATCCTTTTCAATATATAACTCACGAGAAAAAGGTACTTTTCTAAATCCTGCACTTTCGTCTTCCTGATTATTTTCGGCTTCCAGCCATTCTTCTTTACCTTCAGGATAATTAGTAATAACCAATTTAACAGGATCTAAAACAGCCATAACACGAGGCGCTGTTTTGTTTAAATCTTCTCGAATACAAAACTCTAATAAAGCAACATCAATAACATTATCGCGTTTGGCAACTCCTACAGTTTCAACAAACTTTCTAATAGCATTTGGTGTATAACCTCGACGACGCAAACCAGATATAGTTGGCATACGAGGGTCGTCCCAACCAGTAACCACACCATCTTCAACAAGCTTAAGTAGTTTACGCTTGCTCATAATAGTATAGCTTAAGTTTAAACGTGCAAATTCACGCTGTTTTGGGCGTAATTTGTCTTCTACCACTACTTGGTCTAAAAACCAATCGTAAAGCTCTCTATGAGGCTTAAATTCAAGCGAACATAAACTGTGAGAAATACTTTCGATATAATCACTTTCACCATGAGTCCAGTCGTACATTGGATAAATACACCATTCGTTTCCTGTTCTGTGATGATGCTTCTTTAACACACGATACATAATTGGGTCGCGCATAAGCATATTTGGGTGTTGCATATCAATTTTTGCACGTAACACATGTGAGCCTTCATCAAACTCACCATTTTTCATTTTCTCGAATAGTTCAAGATTTTCTTCTACTGTTCTATTGCGATAAGGTCCATCAACACCTGGTTGTGTTGGAGTGCCTTTTTGTTCTGCCATTGCTTCTGAAGATTGAGAGTCGACATAGGCTTTTCCTTCTTTTATAAATTTAACAGCCCAATCATACAATTGCTGAAAATAATCAGACGAATACAACTCATTTGCCCACTTGTAACCTAACCAAGTGATGTCTTCTTTTATAGCATCAACATATTCTTGCTCTTCTTTTGCTGGATTAGTATCATCAAAACGAAGGTTAACAGGAGCGTTGTATTTTTCACCCAACCCAAAACTAATTCCTATAGCTTTAGTGTGACCTATGTGTAAATATCCATTTGGTTCTGGTGGAAAACGAAAACGCAAATCGTTTTTAGACATTCCGTTAGCTAAATCTTCTTCTATGATATGCTCAATAAAATTGAGTGATTTTGTTTCTTCAGACATATTTAAAAATAAAAAGCAAAGTTATTAAAATATAGTATACTATTTTTGTGGAAAATGAATTGTTTTGGGAATCATTAAAGTTGAAAATATTCGCGTATTTGCTAATCATGGTTGTTTAACCGAAGAAACTAAAATTGGTAGTGATTATCGTGTAGATTTAGAGGTAAAAGCAAATTTGCAACCATCTGCAAAATCTGATTTATTAAGTGATACTGTAGATTATGTGTTTTTAAACAGAATTGTGCGGGAGGAAATGAAAAAGCCTACACATTTGCTTGAAACTGTTGCGAAACGTATATTAGTTCGTATATTGAATGAATCTGAAATGGTTAATAAAGTAACTGTTGCCATTAGTAAATTAAACCCTCCAATTGGTGGTGATGTTGAAATGGTAACGATAAAAATGACCGAAAAGCGAAAAAAATAGAAGTAAATAGTGTAAAAACTTTATTTTTTTTACATTTGCCCTTCAATTATGGTGTCGTGGCCGAGTGGCTAGGCTCAGCTCTGCAAAAGCTGCTACAGCGGTTCGAATCCGCTCGACACCTCAAAAACCTTCAATTTATGTTGAGGGTTTTTTTATTGTAAAATTTTTAAGAAAAATTAATTAAAATATAACAAAAGCTGCTACAGCAATTCTATCGAAGCCACAGAAATCTTAACAATTAAAAACCTTTAGCTTATGTTGAGAATTTATTATTTAAGCTTTTAAAGGACTTATTTTTTCTATTCTTTCTTGTAGCTTTTCTTTTTCTTTTGGGAAAAATCCTTGAGCCAATAGTAATACTCCAAAACCTAAAATTACCAATGCTATGATTTTTTTAGTTTTAAAAATACGTCTTGGAGTTAGCTTGTTTCTTAGTTTTTTAGCTACTGCTATTTTAAAAAGGTCAACAACAAAATAAACTATTAAAATAGTACTTAAAAACACAATAAGACCTTCTTTAGATTGTGTTAATGAGTTACCAATAACTATAAACCCAAGCCAACCAACTAACACACCAATATTAATAAAGTTGAGTAAAAACCCTTTTAAAAATAACTTTCCATAGTTTTTTTGAATTTCAATTTTATGGTATTCTCTAACTATAGAGCGGAAAGATTTTGATGTTTTAATAAATGAAATAATACCATAAATCAATAAAATTACGCCTCCAAAAATTAGAAAATTAGGGTCGTCTTTAATTTTTTCAAGAAGTTTATTGGTACTAAAAAAAGCAACTATAATAAAAAAAGCATCAGCAAGCATAACGCCTAAATCGAATATTAAGGCGCTTTTAAATCCTTTAGTAGCACTAGTTTCTAGAAGTACAAAAAAAACTGGCCCAATAGTAAAAGCTAGTATAAAACCAAAAGGGATGGCTGATAAAATATCGTTGAACATGCAATTTGTGATTTCAACAAATTTAGAAAAAAGAACTGACTATTCTTACATTCGTCTTACTCTTCCTCCTAATGCAGTATCTTCATTTACTGTTTGTGGATTACCATAGATATTTACATCGCCTCCAGCTCTAATTTTAGCATTAACAGTTTCTGAAGCATTTACATCGGCTTCACCTGCTGCTTTTATACTTACGCTTGTGGTTTTTGTCTCGAAAGCTTTACCTTCATAAACACCTCCTGTTGATAAGGAAATATCTTGAGAGCTTGCTTTACCTCTAGTTTTAACAACACCTCCACTTACTGCTTTAATATCAACTTTATTGACATCTAAACCTATTTTTAAACGCGCTCCTTCTTGTGCCTTAAGCTCTATATAATCTTGCTCAATAAGTTCATTAGAAGATATAAATGAACCTTCATTACCGTCTATTATAGTTAATTTTGTGTAGTGGACAGCAACAAACGTTTTAGTTCCGTTAAAGATTTTATCAAACTTCATTCTTATTTTAAGCTTTCCGTCTTTATTGATAACTTCAACGTCACTTACATCTTCACCTTTTACAATAACTTTGTTTTCGTTAGATTTTATTAGATTAACCTCTATTAAATCGTACACTTTTACTTCATTAAACTCACCAACTTCTTTTTCTAAGGGGTTTTGTGCTGACAGATTCAACGATACTAATAAGATAATAACTGATACTAAAAATTTCATATGTAAATTGTTTTATAGATAATGTAACACAAAAAATGTTCCATTAGTATAGATAACACTATTAATGTTTTGTTACAGTTTAAGCAACATTTACTGCTGTTCCTGTTACTGATACAAAAAAATATGAACCATTTACAGTTTCTACATCTACACTAATTCCTAAAACAGCATTAGCATTTAATTTAGTAGCATTATCTTTTAACTTTTGAAACGCCTGCTCTTTTGCCTCAGTCATAACATTTGCAATCATCTCCATATTTTTCTCAGTTTTAAAAGAAAACTTAGTTTTTAATTCTGAAGAAGTTCCTGATACAATGCCTTTATATTCAATTACTTTAAAACCTTCTATTGTATTTGTTGTTGTAAGAATCATAATTATTTAGTTTATAAATAAGTCCTTTTAAAGATTTGTTTGTTACAAAACGAATTGTTATTCTGGTTTACCTATTAAGTTAAAATCTAAATGTTTTTTAACTAAATCGGTGTTTTTAACTTTTACCACAACTTCATCACCTAATTGATAAATCATCCCTGTTTTTTTACCAATCATTGCGTATTGTGATTCATCAAACTGATAATGGTCATCATTCATATCTCTTACACTTACCATACCTTCGCACTTATTAGAAATAATCTCTACATAAATTCCCCAATCAGTAACACCAGAAATTACTCCAACAAATTCTTCATCTTTATGATCTTCCATAAAACGAATTTGCATGTATTTGATAGAGTCTCTTTCTGCTTTAGTGGCTAAATTTTCCATATTACTAGAATGAGCACATTTATCTTCATAAACATCTTCATTAGCAGATTTACCTCCATCTAAATAATGTTGTAATAAACGATGAGCCATAACATCTGGATAGCGACGAATAGGTGATGTAAAATGACTATAGTAATCGAAAGCAAGTCCGTAATGACCAATATTATGTGTGGTGTATTCAGCTTTACTCATGCTTCGTATTGCTAAAGTATCAACTAAATTTTGTTCTTTTTTTCCTTGTACATCTCTTAATAAACCATTTAATGATGAAGAAATACTGTTTCTGTCTTTAAAGTTTAATTTATATCCAAATTTTGAAACAATACCTTGTAAAGCGGCTAGTTTACTTGAGTCTGGTTCATCATGAACACGATACACAAATGTTTTTTTAGGAGACTGTTTACCTATAAATTCTGCTACTTTTCTGTTAGCAAGTAACATAAACTCTTCAATAAGTTTATTAGCATCTTTACTGGTTTTAAAATATACTCCAACTGGATTTGCTTTTTCGTCTAAATCGAATTTTACTTCTACTTTATCAAAAGAAATAGCACCTTCTTTCATACGTTTACGACGCATAATTTTAGCTAAATCATCCATTTTTAAAACAGCATCTGCAATTTTTTGGTCTGTTTGATATGCTTTTCCTGTAAGCGAAACATCTTCTGGAATTGAATTAGTTTTAGATTCAATTATCGCTTGAGCTTCTTCGTAAGCAAATCGAGCATCACTATAAGTTACTGTGCGCCCAAACCATTGATTTTTTACTTCAGCTTTATCGTTTATTTGAAATACAGCAGAGAAGGTATATTTCTCTTCATGTGGACGTAATGAACATGCATTATTTGATAATACTTCTGGTAACATTGGTACTACTCTATCTACAAGATATACTGATGTTGCTCTTTCATAAGCTTCATCATCTAAAATAGTTCCTTCTTGAAGATAATGAGAAACATCTGCTATATGAATTCCTATTTCATACAATCCATTATTTAACACTTCAAATGATAATGCATCATCAAAATCTTTAGCATCTTTAGGATCGATGGTAAAGGTTAAAATATCTCGCATATCACGTCGTTTTGCTATTTCAGCTTTAGTAATAGATGTATCTAATTTATTAGCAAACTCTTCAACTTCATGTGGAAATTCATAAGGTAAACCATACTCAGCAAGTATAGAATGTATTTCAGTATTATGTTCTCCAGGTTTACCTAAAACTTTTAATACTTTACCATAAGGTGAGTCTGCATTATCTGGCCAATCTTCAAGTAATACTAATACTTTATCACCATCTTCTGCTTTGTTGATTTTATTAATTGGTACAAAAATATCCTTATACATTTTTGTACTATCTGTAACAACAAAAGCATAATTTTTATGTATTTGTATTGTACCTACATAATCACTTTTAGCTCGCTTTATTATATTCGTTATTTCACCTTCAAATTTCCCTTTTTTACGACGTTTATAAACGTAAAATTCTACTTCATCACCATCTAATGCTTTATTTATATTATTTGAAGCAATAAATACATCTTCATCAAAATCTTCACAAATAATATATCCTGTTCCTTTAGAAGATAAATCTAAAGTACCTGAATGATATTCAGTATTAATTACAGCTTTAAACTTACCACGTTCAACTTCTTCTATTTCTTTATTAGCAAGTAGTTGATGTAGCTTTTTTATAATTTGATTTCTACTACTAGCATCATTTACTCCGAGTTTAGCAGCAATTTGTTTATAGTTGAATGATTGGTTTCTATCTTTTTTTAAAATACTTAGAATTGTATTTGTAAGGTTAGAAATTCCTTTATTGGATTTCTTTTTTTTCTTTCTTGTCATTTAAAATTTTTAATCATATTGATTTTCTAATCCCAGAGAAATGGGAGAAAATTGAATTATCATAAACTTAATATAAGGAGAAGTTTGATTATTAAGTTTTTACAAATCTACGGTTTTAATATTTAACATAATTTTCCACCCCTTACATTTAACCTTTTTTTAAAGATAAGAGTATTTAAAATACTAAACATAAAGCTAAAAAAGATGTTATAAACATTTAATACTAGTATTATAAATAATTTTTAAAAATTTAAAAAAATAATGATGATTATGATTGTGTGTTAATAGTAGGTATAACTTTTTTATGTTTTACTATGATACTATTCTATTTACAATTTATTAATACATAGTTAACATTATATATGTATATAAAAGGTTGATTTTAAAGTGACTTTTATATGTTATTAACAACTGTTTATAATTGATTTTAATAACTAAATTTTAATAAAAATATTTCTATTTCTTGTTTATATATATCAATTTTAAGTCTGATAAATAACCCAAAAAAAGTGAGTTAAATTTTAGGTTTTCATCTTTACGTTTTTGCTTGTAAAAATTCCTGAGTAAATAAAATTTTTGTTTGAGATTTTAACGACAAGATATTAACAACTAATGAATATAATTTTTATGGTTGTTAACATTAACCATATTTTATTAAAGTAGGGTTTTATAATATTAATACTTAGAGTACGATTTTGTACCTTTACAATAATAAATAATTTAAGTAATTATGACAATTTCAATAGGTAATGATCACGCAGGAACAGATTATAAATTTGCTATTTTAAAACATCTAGAAAAAAAAGGATATACTGTAACTAATTATGGTACAGACTCTAATGATAGTGTAGATTATCCTGATTTTGTTCACCCAGTTGCTAAAGATGTAAATAATAATAAAGTTGACTTTGGAATTTTAATTTGTGGTAGCGCAAATGGAGTTGCAATGACAGCTAATAAGTATCAAAACGTAAGAGCTGGTATTTGTTGGATAAATGAAATTACTGAACTTACAAGACAACATAATAATGCAAATATTATTTGTATTCCTGCGCGTTATACTGCTATACCTCAAGCTATAAAAATGGTTGATACTTTTTTAAGTACAAAATTTGAAGGTGGTCGCCATCAAAACAGAGTTGATAAAATAGCTGTAACTAGTTGTTAAATGGGTCACGATCACTCACATCAACATAAAGATATGAAAGGTAGAAATTTAATAATTTCTATACTTTTAAACATTCTTATAACTGTAGCCCAAGTTGTTGGAGGGCTTATTTCTGGTAGTTTATCTTTATTGAGTGATGCATTACATAATTTTAGCGATGTACTTTCTCTTATTGTAAGTTATATAGCAGCAAAATTATCAAAACAAAAAGCCTCAATACACAGAACATTTGGATATAAAAGAGCAGAAATTCTTGCTGCATTTATTAATGCCTCTACTTTAGTTATTGTTGCTGTTTTATTGATTGTTGAAGCTTATAAACGTTTTTTAAACCCTCAAGAAATTGAATCAGAACTAGTTATTTGGTTATCATTAATAGCTATTTTAGGGAATGGATTTAGTGTTTTATTATTAAAAAAAGACTCTAAAAATAATATTAATATGCGCTCTGCTTATTTGCACTTATTTACAGACATGATGGCTAGTGTTGCTGTATTAATTGGTGGTTTATTAATGAAATATTATCAGTTGTTTTGGGTAGATAGTTTATTAACATTACTAATTGCATTGTATTTAATTTGGGTTGGTTATGATTTACTTAAAAAATCAACTAAAATATTAATGTTGTTTACTCCAGAACATATTAATATTAAAGATGTTGTTAGAGCTGTAAATAAAATACCAAAAGTTAATAGACTTCACCACATACATATTTGGTGTTTAAATGATGATGAATTGCATTTAGAAGCCCATTTAGATTTTAATGAAGATATTACTATAAGTGAATTTGATGTTATTTTACACGAAATAGAAGAACTTTTACATCATGAGTTTGCTATAAACCATGTAAATATTCAACCAGAATTTAATAAGAAAGATCCTAAAGAAATTATTGTTCAAGACTAATGCTTAAAATAACTACAAAAACTTTTAAAGAATTAACAACCGACGAATTGTATGCTTTACTACAGTTACGAAGCGAAGTATTTGTTGTAGAACAAGATTGCGTTTATCAAGATATAGATTATAAAGACCAAAAAGCACTTCATGTTTTAGGTTTTAAAAACGATAAGTTAGTTGCTTATACACGTCTTTTTAAACCTGGCGACTATTTTAATTATGCTAGTATTGGAAGAGTAATTGTGGCACAAAACGAAAGAGAACATAAGTATGGCTATGATATTATGAATGCATCTATAAGTGCAATTAAAGAATATTATAACGAAACCACAATTAAAATTTCTGCTCAAAAGTATTTAAAAAAATTCTATAATAATCTTGGGTTTGAAGAGGTTGGAGAAGGGTATTTAGAAGATGGAATTCCGCACATTGGGATGATTAAAAATTAGTTGTTCTCCACAACATAAGTTACTAAAATTTCAACCCTTCTATCAAATTTTGGATCTCCACCTAACGGAAATTTACGTCGCATTCCAACATATTTCATGCGCTTTGGGTTTACTCCTTTTTTAACTAAATAGTCATAAATATATTTAGCTCTTGCAACAGATAAATTACGCTTTTTAGTTTTTCTATCTATAGCATCTCTACTATTTTGAGTACAGCAAACATGACCTTGAATAGTAAAATATAAATCATCTCGCTCTACTAAAACCTTAGCAACATTTTCTAATGTTTTAACCGATTCTGGCATTAAATAACTATATCCTGTTTTAAATAGAATATTTTCTAAAACAATATTATCACCAGCTTTAATATTGCCTTTTAAAACTTCTGTAACATCTTTTGTTTTAACTTTTTCAACTGGTTTTGGTGGAAAAACAGGTGTTACAATTATTTGAACTTTTCGGTTAAGACCACGTATTTTATCAACGTTTTCTTCTTTAACTAATTTAAGAAGCACCTCGCCTTTTCCATCAACATTTGTGATAATTGATTCGTCAAATTCGTTATTAGAAAAAATGGTTTTAATGCTATTGGCTCTGTCTTGCGATAATTTTAAATTATAACTATGACTCCCTCTATCATCACAAAAACCATAAATTGATATTTTTTCAATATCTAAAGATTCAATTTCAGATAAAAACAAAAGCAGCCTACTATGTTCGGTTTCTATAACTTCAAATTTATCAGTATCAAAATACACTTCATGCACTAACTCTTTTTGAGCCACAGCGAGTTGTGTAATAAATACTAAAAAAATGAATAGGGTTTTCATTGTTTTTTATAAATAACAGAATTAAATATACTAAAAATTAGAAAATCTATAATAAAGAAGCTTACTAGAGATTTAAATAGCTCAAAAATTTGGCCTGATTTTTTAGCAGGTCTTTACTATCTTGAATTTCTGAATTATGAGCAATATAGTAAGTGTACATGCCTTCTCTATAAAAATAGCGTTTCACAATTTCATCAGACAATAAAGACATTATTTGCGTTTTATTTTCATCTATAGCCTTGCTTTTATAAGTACTTAAAGCATTAGTCATTGCTTTATAATTACTATCAATTGCAGCATTTAATCCTTCAGATTTTGCGATAGCAAGAGCTTCATCAAAAGCTTTTTCTGTTTTAGTCTCAAAACTAAAATTATTACTTTTTAAGAAGCTTTTAAAGTCACTAAAATCACTATCATTTAATTTAAACCCTTTTAAATCACTTACTGAGTTTTTATAATAGTATTTAGTGGCATAATTAAAAACAAGATTTTCTTCAGAAATTGCAGTAGTTATAGGGCTTAATTTTGAATACTCTAATTCAATATCTGGCTGAATTCCTCCACCATCATAAACCGTTCTTCCTCGACGTGTTTTAAAGGCATTATAGTTTTCTTTAGCAACTCTAGTAGCTTTACCGTTTTCATCTCTATTCCAATAATCTAAAGCCTGAATACACCTTCCTGATGGTGTATAATAGCGAGATATTGTAATTTTTATTTGAGTACCATAAACCAAACTTTTAGGACGCTGAACAAGGCCTTTTCCAAAACTACGAGTTCCTACAATAACAGCTCGATCTAAATCTTGCAAAGCACCAGCAACAATCTCACTTGCAGAAGCGCTTTTTCCATCGATCAAAACAATTAACGGAATATCGGTGTCAATAGGTTCTTTTTGAGTGTAATACGTTTTGTTATACTTCTCTACTTTAGACTTAGTGGTTACTACTAGCTGGTTTTGAGGCACAAAAATATTAGTAACATTTACAGCTTCGGTTAATAATCCACCAGGATTTCCGCGCAAATCTAAAATGAGTTTTTTAGCACCTTGATTTTTTAAAGCTCTAACAGCTGTAATAGTTTCTTGTGACGCCTTATCTCCAAATTTTCTTAATACTAAATACCCAATTTCATCATCAACCATTGAATAATGTGGCACATCGTGTATTTCTACAGACTCTCTTTTAATGGTTGCTGTTTGAGTTTTTCCTTGTCTTAAAAATGTAACATTTACTGTTGAACCTGTAGCTCCTTGAAGTAAATTACCTGCATCATCTTTAAAATCGGCAACAACAACGTTTTCTACCTTTATAATTTCATCACCAGCCTTTAAACCAGCCTTATCTGCTGCATAATCTTTATAAGGCTCGATGATGACTAATCTGTCTTTAAGTGTTAATACACTTGCTCCAATACCTGTATAATCACCTGTATTGTTTATTCTTGCGTTTTCAACATCTTGTTCATTATAAAAATTGGTATAAGGATCTAGGTCTTGCAACATATTTTTAATTGCAGTATCCATTAAATCACCAGGATTAGTCTCATCAACATAATTCATGTTTACCTCTTTATAAAGCGTGGTGAATATTTCTATTTGCTTTGCTATTTCAAAAAAATCGCCTTTAAAAGCTGTTGCTGTTAAGAATATTGAAAGCAGTACAACAGGAATTATAATTTTCTTTTTTAGTAAGGTTTTCATCAGTATATATTTTAATCTTCAGTAGAAGTTTCTTTTAAAAATTTTTCAAATAATTGATTCATTTTTTCATTAACAGCGGCAAATTCTGTTCCATCTTTACCAATGTACAAAATCATTAACGCATATTGTGTTGTAATGTTGTTAAAATAGTTAGCCTTATTAAGCCTGTATGCTTCTCTCATTAGGCGCTTAATTCGGTTCCTGTCTACTGCATTTTTAAAATGACGCTTACTTACAGAAACACCAGCTTTTACTTTAACATTATCATCAAAAGTAGTTTCAATAAATACCAATCGTAATGGATATGACACAACCGATTTTCCTTCTAGAAAAAGTTTCTCGATGAGTTTTTGACTCTTAAGTTTTTCGGTTTTATTGAATGTTAGCTTCATGTTGTGTAAAGGTAGTAAGGATTACTAAATAAAAAAACCACTAATTAAAGTGGTTTTTTTATTTATATGTTAGAGATATTAAGGCCTATTAGTTCCCTCTTTAGTATTATAAATAATATTATTTTCTTTATTTATATCAGCCATAAACCCTTTTGGGTCGATAATTACTGACTTAATAGTTGATTTTGGTTTTTCAATAGAAAACTCAAAAGAAGGGTAAGCCCAAGCCCAGTCATTTAGTATAGTTGCATCTGTTGGTTTATTACCAAACATCATTCGTAATGGAATATAAAACTGTTGTTTTGTTCCATCAGTAAATTCAACTTCTATATCTAATGGCATTGGCATTAAGCCAATTCGCTCTAAAGTTATTTTTGTGTTATTTCCGTCTTCTTTCATACTCTTAATTCCGTAATCAATAGTATTAGTTGTTTGTGTCCAATCCATTAAATACCAATCTAATTCTAATCCAGACACTTTTTCAGCAACTCGAATAACATTTAATGGCTTAGGATGCTTGAAAGACCATTCTTTAAAATATGCTTTGAGTGTTTTATCTAAATTTTCCTCACCAATAACATAGCCTAATTGCGCCAAAAACACACACCCTTTATAATAAGAAGAAACAGAATAAGAGCGATTGTAAATATATCTGTCAGCGTGCGTTGTTTCTGGTTGTTCTGTACCAGAATTTGCATGCCATAAATAAGTATTATAAGCTCTTTCCCATGGGTTTTTTTTATTTAGTTTTAAAAGTGTATCTACTGCTCTATATTCAATATATGTAGCAAACCCTTCATCCATCCACTCATGTTTTAATTCGTTAGTAGCAACAAGAAATTGAAACCAAGAATGAGCTACCTCATGTACCAATGTTCCATACACTAATCTCTCAAAAACACCCTCACCAAGAGTTAGGGTGCACATTCCGTATTCCATACCTCCATCTCCACCTTGAATAACAGAATATTGCTTGTAAGGATATTTACCAACAAGGCCACTATAATATGTCATAAATTCAGCAATTTTTGGTTGTAAATTTTTCCAATTATCTAGTTTATCTTGAGGCATTGTTGATTTATAAAGGAAATGTAGCATTGGCCCATTTTCTACCTGAAGCTTATCATGTTTATATTCAGGATCTGCTGCCCAAGTAAAATCATGAACATTAGGCGCTTTAAAATGCCATGTTAAAGTTTTTCCCTTTTGCTTTTTTACTGGTTCGGTTTCATATCCATGGCCAATTTCGTTTGGGTTTTGTAAATACCCAGTTCCACCAACTGTATAATTTTTATCGATAGTGATTTTAACATCAAAATCTCCCCAAACGCCATAAAACTCTCTAGCAATATAAGGATCTGCGTGCCAACCTTCAGTATCATATTCAGCTAATTTTGGATACCATTGCGCCATTGATAAGGCAACTCCTTCGCTATTATTTCGACCAGAACGACGTATTTGAACAGGTACTTGAGCATTAAAAACCATATCGAAAGTTGTTTTTTCACCTGGCTTAATTGGTTCAACCAAATCAACCACTAAAACAGTTCCTATGGTTTTATATTGAAGCGCTTTTCCATTTTGTGTTAATGAACTTACTTTTATAAAACCAATTTCATCTGGGTTTAATTTACTTATTCTGCTTTGATAGTTTGGTTCTTCTTTGGTGCCAAAGTTAGGAGCCATTCTTCTGTCTGGGTCTGCAATACTTTGGGCTCTTGCATCCATCTCGCTTCCAGGTTGAAACGCATTAGGATACAAATGATAAAACACTCTATTTAATACATCAGGAGAGTTATTTGTGTACACTAATTTTTGTGTCCCATTATATTGATAGGTGTTAACATCCATATTGATTTCCATTGTATAATCAACATGTTGCTGCCAATAAGAATTACCAGATTGAGCAAATAGACTTATTCCACTATTTAAAATAAAGCAAGTAGATAAAATATATTTTAAAATGAATTTCATTATTGTATGTTTTTTGAGATTTTTTCAGCCATAATTAAAGCATTATATGCGTTTGCAATTCTACCTGATTTAGATAAAACGCTGAAAGATTGAACATTATTCGCATCTCCACCTACAATTACTTTTGTAGTTAAAGGCAATCCAGAATCTATAATTATTTGTTTTACCTGAGTAGCTGTTAAATTTGGATATTGCGAACGTATTAAAGCAGCAATACCAGCAACAGCAGGAGAAGCCATAGATGTACCACCTATAGACTCGTATTCATTTTCAGGGAATGTTGAATAAATATCTTCGCCTGGAGCAAAAACATCGACATTAATTTTCCCATAATTAGAAAAACCAGACACCATTTTTGAACCATAAACAGGATCCAAAGAGCCAACAGTTATAAAATTATTTGCAACTTCTAACCCAGTTCCAATGGCGTCATTAGGATATACATCTTTCTTGTCTAAATCAATTCCCTCATTACCTGCAGCATTTACAATTAATACATCTTTTTGTCCAGCATAAGCAATTGCGTCTCTAACCCAATCGCTATGTGGAGAATAGTATTTTCCGAAACTCGTATTAATTACCTTTGCTCCATTATCAACAGCATAACGTATAGCTAAAGCCACATCTTTATCATACTCATCTCCATTTGGAACAGCACGAACAGACATAATTTTTACATTGTTTGCAACGCCATTAACACCTTTATTGTTATTACGTTCTGCGGCAATAATTCCAGCAACATGAGTACCATGACTTTCATCTTTTTTTACAGGCTTAACGTTTCCGTTTCCGTAAAATTTTTGTGAAAAGTCATCAGGATTATCACCTGTTTTTCTTCCTCTAAAATCTTTATTTAAATTGAAGTTTAAACGTTCAGAAATGCTAACAATAGCATCACTAAGTTCTTTTTTGAAATCTGATACAGTTTCAAAATCTAAACTATAAACATATTTTAATATAGAAATTGATTGTTGAAGTGATGCGTCTTCAGTTTTAATAGAATTAACATCATTTTGAGTATAATTATCTTTTTTTAAATATGTAGATACTGCCTGGTCAGCAGATACTACTTGTTGTAGAATTTGATCGTACTGAACTTTTCTGCTAGAGTATTTTTGATAATCTTTTTCATATTCAGCCTGAGCTTCTTGGTATCTTGGATTACTTTTGTCGCCACTTGCTAATAAGCGCACATATTCTAATTGCTCGTCGTAAGCATCTCCAAGAAAATTCCAACCATGAATATCATCAATATATCCATTATTATCATCATCTTTTCCGTTGTTCGCAATTTCTTTGGTGTTTGTCCAAATTACATCATCTAAATCTTCATGATCTATATCAATTCCGGAATCTATAACAGCCACAATTGTAGTTTGGCCTTTTTTGTTTTTTATGATTTCATTGTAAGCTTTATCAACACTCATTCCAGGAACTGTATCTTGTACAAGGTCTAAATGTCCCCAAACACGTTTCTGATTTTCAGTGAGTTTTGAGATTTTTAATGGTAATGTGTCAATGTTTTCAATAGGAGTTGAAATAACTCCAGAAGTGCTACCGCAACCAAACAAAATAGAAGCCGCAATAGCAGAAAGTAGAAGGGGTTTAAAATTAAATGTCATTGTTTTTAAATAATTAAGTGAATATATCTTTTGGGGTAAATACGTCTTTTAATCGAACACCTTTTTCTGTGTGTTCAACAGTTATAATTTCATTGTGTGCATCATGCTCTAGAAACAAATAAAAGTTTTTATCTGCCGCTAAATTGAGGAATTTTTCCTTTTCTGTTAAGGTTAATAATGGCCTTGTATCGTAACCCATTACAAACGGGATAGGTAAATGTCCAGCCGTTGGCAGCAAATCTGCCATAAAAGCAATGGTTTTATCTTTATATGTTATTAACGGAATCATTTGTTTGTCAGTATGTCCATCAGCAAAAAAGATATCAAATCCTAATTCGGAGTTTTTTAATAAATCATTTTCTGGAAGCGAAGTAAATTTAAGCTGACCACTTTCTTCCATTGGTATAATATTTTCTTTTAAAAACGATGCTTTTTCTCTATTATTTGGTTGTGTTGCCCATTTCCAATGATCTTTATTACTCCAAAAATGAGCATTTTTAAAAGCTGGTTCATAACCCGTTCTGTCTTTATTCCACTGAACACTTCCACCGCAATGGTCGAAATGAAGATGAGTCATAAATACGTCAGTAATGTCGTCTCTATGAAACCCATAAGTTTTTAAGGATTTATCAATAGAGTTATTTCCCCATAAATAATAGTATCCATAAAACTTATCACTTTGTTTATTGCCCATTCCAGTGTCAATTAATATTAATCGATTTCCATCTTCAATTAACAAACAACGTGCCGCAATATCTATCATATTGTTGTTATCAGCAGGATTGGTTTTTTGCCACAACGCTTTTGGCACCACACCAAACATTGCGCCACCATCGAGTTTAAAGTTTCCTGATTCTATTGGATATAATTGCATGGCTGTGTATAAGTATTGTTATTAAATCGCAAATTAACAAAAGTTGCATAGCTATTCTAAATCAATAGTTTTATTTAGTTGTTTTTTAACATTTGGTTTATTAAGTAAATGAAGCTTTCTTTTGAAAGGTTTAAAAATTGAATTAATTTTATAAAAACCACGATTCTTATGGCAATTAAACACATTATCGAAACACCTTTAAAAATAAAAAAAATGAAATTATTGAGGTTTGGACGTGATTTCAAGCCAGATGAAGAAGTTATTTTAAGAGACTATCTAGCAATTGAGCGCACTCGATTAGCTAATGAACGTACTTTGCTTTCATATATTAGATCTTCACTTTATTTGTTATTGGGTGGGATTGCTTTTTTTCAGCTGGAAATCTTTCCTAATTTTAGATATTTAGCCATAGTCTCACTTTTTTTTAGCATTCTTTTTTTAATTATTGGCATTTATCGATTTACGCTTTTAAAGAAAAGTTTAAAAAGATTGTACTATATGTCTGAATCTAAAGAAGATAATTAACATTATCAGCATTAACTAAATACAAGGATTAGTTATGGGCATCGATTTGATTATCACATTTTGTATTATTGGTGTTGGCGTCTTTCTTTTCGTTAAAGACTACTTTTCTATTGACACAACGTCTATCCTTATTATGGCAATGTTCATAGTTGCAGGCGTATTAAACCCTGAAGAAGGCTTTTCTGGATTTAATCATCCAGCGACCCTAACTTTAGGTTGCATTTTTGTGGTTAGTGGAGGTGTATTTAATTCAGGAATTCTTGATGGTTTAAGTCACAGGATTATTAAACTTGCCAAAATACACTATCTAATAGCGCTTGTGGTTTTTTGCCTAATTACCGCTATGTTTTCGGCGTTTATTAACGATACAGCTGTTGTGGCACTTATGCTACCAATTGCATTAACGGTTTGCAGAGAAACAAATATTAGCCCTGCAAAGTTATTAATGCCAATTTCGTTTGCGGCTCTTTTTGGTGGCACTTGTACGCTTATTGGAACATCAACCAATATATTAGTGAGCAGTTATGCGGAAAAGTACGGACTTGAGGAGTTTGGTATGTTTGAGTTTAGTGGTGCTGCAATTTGTTTACTTGTTGTTGGATTTGCTTATATGTTTATTATTGGGCCATTTTTACTTCCTAAACGTAAAGATGAAGACAATGAACTTACTAAAAAAGCCGAACAGTATATTACAGAGCTCACAGTTGAAGAAGGGTGTGCAGACATCAATAAACCCATTATTAAGTCAAAATTGGTAATAGATTTTAATGTCAATATTCTTTCGATTATGCGCGAAGGGAGCTTGCGATATGATTTAGGGCCAGAAACGATTTTACTAAAAGATGATGTCTTAAAAGTGGTAGTGCCACCACAAACCCTTCATCGATTATTAGATATTAAAGGCTATAAAGTAAGGGGTAGTAAACGAATTAAAAACCCAGAAGTTAAATCAGATAATTATAATGTGTATGAAGTGATAATTCCTTTTGGGTCGAGTTTGGCTGAAGGTTCTCTTAAATCATTACGTTTTAATAGACGATACAATATGTCTGTTTTAGCTATTCGTCAACGAGGTGAAATTATATTAGACAAGCTATCATCTGTAAAATTAATGGAAGGCGATATGCTATTAGTTTTAGGACAAAAAGAAGAAATAAAAAATCTTGAATCAAAAAAGCTTGTGGTTACACTTTCTGAATACCAAAAGAAAAAAACCAATTTCAGAAAGGCCATTCCAGCAGTTTTAATAGGAATTGGAGTTGTGCTAGCAGCTTCATTAAACCTTACTTCCATTTTAATAAGCGCTATGGTTGGAGCATTATTAATGGTTTTGACAGGCACCTTAAAACCCATTGAAGCTTATAATGCTGTTGAGTGGAAAGTTATTTTTATGATGGCTGGAGTTCTCTCTATGGGTACAGCTCTTGAAAAAACAGGAGGCGCTAAATTAATTGCTGATTTTATACAAAGCACTTTAGGACAATACGATCCACACATCACATTAAGCTTATTGTATCTCGTTACATTTATATCAACCAATCTTATTTCTAGTAAAGCAACAGCCGCATTACTAACACCAGTTGTAATTAGCTTATCATCCATCATGGAAATAAGCGAACGTCCCTTTTTGGTTGCGGTAATGTTTGCGTGTTCACTTACGTTTATGACACCTATGAGTTACCCAACAAACACGATGGTATATGCGCCAGGAAATTATAAATTCAACGACTTTTTAAAATTTGGGACACCTCTTAATTTAATTATATGGTTAGCTGCATCTTTTATTATACCTTATTTTTTTCCATTTTAATTTTACTCAGTAAGATTAATTTATGAATGATTTATATTCAACAAAAATAACTTTACTATCTTTCAAGAGTTAAAAAAGAACCACAACTAAACTATGTTAGAATTAGCAGGAATTATCATTTTGGGCATATTGGCACAATGGGTTGCGTGGAAGTTTAAAATACCAGCAATTCTACCCTTAATATTAATAGGGTTATTAGTAGGTCCTATTGCCGAGTATTTATCTGAAGACCACACGAAATGGATTGAACCAATTTGGAATGGAGAAGAAGGTTTATTTCCAGGCGAAAGTTTATTCTATTTTGTCTCTCTTGCAATTAGTATTATTCTTTTTGAAGGTGGATTAACGCTTCGACTTAAAGAAATAAAAAATGTTGGGCCAGTAATTACTAAACTAATTACAGTTGGATCTGTTGTGACATTTTTTGGAGCAGCAGTAGCAGCTCATTATATATTTTATTTAAGCTGGGAAATGTCCTATCTCTTTTCGGCATTAATTATAGTAACAGGGCCAACGGTTATAACACCAATTTTACGAAATATACCGTTAAAACCAGATGTATCTGCGGTTTTAAAATGGGAAGGTATTTTAATCGACCCAATAGGAGCGCTTGTAGCAGTATTAGTGTTTGAATTTATAAGTGTTGGAGGAGGTGGAGAGTTTACTAAAACAGCCATGATTGAATTTGGTAAAATTGTTTTATTTGGAACCACTTTTGGTTTTACTTTTGCTCACGGACTCAATTTTGCAATCAATAAGAGGCTAATTCCACACTATCTATTAAATGTTTTTGCGCTAGCTTCGGTTTTAGGAGTTTTTGTCTTATCTGATAGTTTTGCACACGAATCTGGTTTATTGGCTGTAGTTGTTATGGGAATGGTTTTAGGAAACTCTAATTCTCCATATTTAAAAGAGCTTCTATATTTTAAAGAATCCTTAAGTGTACTCTTAATATCGATACTGTTTATTTTACTTGCCGCAAATATTAATATGGAAGATTTGCTACTTATTTATAATTGGAACACAGTAGTACTATTTTCTGTTGTTGTTTTTATTTTAAGACCAATAGGTGTGTTTTTAAGTACTTATAATTCTTCATTAAAACTTAATGAACGTTTGTTTATAAGCTGGGTTGGACCTCGAGGTATAGTTGCAGCAGGTATTGCGTCTTTATTTGGGCTAAAACTAGCTAAAGAAGGTGTTGCAGGCGCAGAATATATTACACCACTCGTATTTATGATAGTGCTTGGTACAGTATTATTTAACGCAACAACAGCAAGATTTTTCGCTAAAATTGTTGGTGTATTCTTAAAACAATCTAACGGAATTTTAATTATTGGAGCCACCAAAGCTTCAAGGTTAATTGGTGATTATTTAGAAAAAAATGATAGGCATGTTGTTTTAATTGATAATAACCAAACCAATATTTTAAAAGCTAAAGAATTAGGTTTAGAAGCTATAAATTCTAATATATATTCAGACTCTTTAGGAGATAACATTGAGTTAAGTGATGTTGGTTATTTAATTGCTTTAACTGGAAATTCAGACATTAACACCTTTGCCATCAATAAGTTTGGAAAAGATTTTGGTGAAAACGGAGCATTTAGACTAGTAACACGTGAGGAATTAAGTGATCCTAATCACACTCCAAAGCAAGGTATATTTCTTCAAACAGACGATTTTATTTCTTTAGCAGAAGTTACAAGAAAGTACCCTGCAATTCATGAAATAAATATTAAAGACAAAGAGCATTTTAATAGCCTAATAATTAAATCTGAAAAAGACAAAGACAACATAGCTTTGTTTTTAAAAGACCCATCTGGCGAACTTCACATCATATCTAATATTGATAAAGACACAGAAACTTTTGCTAAAGGATGGAAGCTAGTATATTTAGGAAAGCCTTTTGATGTAGAAAAAATCTAATCGTTTAACTTTAATACAGCCATAAATGCTTCTTGAGGAATCTCAACGTTTCCTACTTGTCGCATACGCTTTTTACCTTTTTTCTGTTTTTCTAGTAGTTTACGTTTACGAGAAATATCTCCACCATAACACTTAGCTGTTACATCTTTACGAAGCGCTTTAATGGTTTCTCTAGAAATTATTTTTGCACCAATTGCAGCTTGAATTGGAATATCAAATTGTTGACGAGGAATAAGCTCTTTTAATTTCTCGCACATTTTTTTCCCAATATTTTGTGCGCTATCAGCATGTATTAATGATGAAAGTGCATCAACAGGTTGGGCGTTTAATAAAATGTCAACACGAACTAATTTTGAAACTCGCATCCCTATAGGTGAATAATCAAAAGACGCATATCCTTTAGAAACAGTTTTTAATCTGTCGTAAAAATCGAATACAATTTCTGCCAAAGGCATATCAAAGGTAAGCTCAACACGTTCAGTTGTTAAATAGGTTTGATTGGTTATCACACCGCGCTTATCAATACATAACGACATCACATTACCAACAAAATCAGCTTTAGTAATAATGGTGGCTTTAATATAAGGCTCTTCAACACGATCTAATCCAGAAGGATCAGGAAGGTCAGAAGGGTTATTTACAATTATAGGTTCGTCAACATGTTTTTTGGTAAAAGCATGGTACGACACGTTAGGAACCGTTGTAATCACAGTCATATCAAACTCACGCTCTAAACGCTCTTGAATGATTTCCATGTGCAACATTCCTAAAAATCCACAACGAAAACCAAAACCTAATGCCGCAGAACTTTCAGGAATAAAAACCAAAGACGCATCGTTAAGTTGTAATTTTTCCATAGAGGCACGAAGCTCTTCATAATCCTCAGTATCAACAGGATAAATACCAGCAAAAACCATTGGTTTTACATCTTCAAAACCTCCAATTGCATTTTTGGTTGGGTCTTTTGCATCAGTAATTGTATCTCCAACTTTTACTTCTTTTGCTTCTTTAATTCCTGTAATAAGATAGCCAACATCACCTGCTTTTATTTCCTGTCTTGGAAATTGCTTAAGCTTTAAGGTTCCAACTTCATCAGCATTATACGTCTTACCAGTAGCAATAAATTTTATCAGCTGATTTTTCTTTATAGAACCATTAATAACCCTAAAATAAGTTTCAACACCTCTAAACGGATTGTAAACTGAATCGAAAATTAATGCTTGTAAAGGTTCGTCTACATTCCCTTTTGGCGAAGGAACGCGCTCAATAATAGCTTCTAAAATATTATCTACACCAAAACCAGTTTTACCACTTGCATGAATAATTTCATCAGGATTGCAACCTAATAAATCGACAATATCATCAGTAACTTCTTCAGGATTTGCGCTTGGTAAATCTACTTTATTAAGTATAGGAATTATCTCTAAATCATTTTCTAAAGCCAAGTAAAGGTTAGAAATTGTCTGCGCCTGAATACTCTGAGCAGCATCAACAATTAATAATGCACCTTCACAAGCAGCTATAGATCGAGACACTTCGTAACTAAAGTCAACGTGACCTGGAGTGTCAATAAGGTTTAAAGTATATTGTTCGCCTTTGTATGTATATTCCATTTGGATAGCGTGAGACTTGATGGTTATACCACGTTCACGCTCTAAATCCATATTATCAAGTAGCTGGTCTTGCTTTTCTCTATCTGTAATAGAGCCTGTAAACTCTAACAACCTGTCAGCAAGAGTACTTTTACCATGATCAATATGCGCAATAATGCAAAAATTTCTAATATGCTTCATAAACCTTTTTCTTCAATCTAAAGATTGTGCAAATATAACGCAAATATTGAGCTTTTTAGAGATTTTATTTTTCTCAAAAAATCGATAAAATGCGGATAAACCATAAAATTAAGTCTGAAACAAATAGTATATTGCGTGTCAAACCAAAATTTACAATGAAAAGAGTTTTTAGTTATAGTTTATTATGCTTTTTATTTATTTCTATATCTGGGTTTTCACAAAACAATACGATTTCAGGACAAGTTATTGATGAACAAAACACGCCTATTGCTTATGCTAATGTTTTGTTGTTGAATATAATAGATGCAGAAACTAGTAATTACAATGGAGTTTCTACAGATGAAAACGGTTTTTTTGCATTAAAAAACATCGAACCTGGCAACTATAGAATTGTTATTAGTTTTTTAGGATTTAAAGACTTCACAAAAGATTTAGCGATAGATAGCAATATTGACTTAAAGCAAATTACACTTGAAGAGTCTGCCCAAGCTTTAGACCAAATAAATGTAGTTGTTAAAAGACCAACACTAAAAAAAGAAGCAGACAGATTAGTGTTTAATATAGAAAACACCGCATTAATTGAAGGAAATATGTTTCAGGTTTTAAAAAGCACGCCTGGAATTTTGGTAATGGATAATAGTATTCAGGTTAAAAACTCAACACCAACGGTTTATATAAACGATAAAAAAGTACATTTAACTAATGACGAGTTGGTTCAGTTACTCGAAGGTTCTTCTGCAAATTCTATAAAATCAGTAGAGGTTATTACTAACCCTTCTTCAAAATATGATGCAGAAAGTGGAGCAGTTATAAACATTGTAATGAGTAAAAATTTAGTAACAGGATACAGAGGCAATGTATTTACAAATTTTACTCAAGGAATTTATCCACGTTATGAAGCAGGAATGAGTCACTTTTTTAAATCTGACAAAATCAACTTTTTTGCAAATTACACTTATAATGACAGTAAGATTGATAGGTTTCAAAGAGATGAAATTAATTATTTAGACACCAATAATGATGTAGATCAAATTTTTAATTCTTTAATCAACAGAACAACTTGGTCTAAAACACACAATCTAAACTTCAATTTTGATTATTCGATAAACGAAAATAACACATTAAGTTTATCGTCAAGCTCCCTATGGATGCCATATTTTAAGTATAATATTATAAATAACACTAATGTTTTAGACTCTAATCAAAATCTAGACTATTATTTTGATGCAAACAACTTATCAAATGATGATAAGTATAATCTTGGTTTCGATTTAGATTATGTACACAAGTTTAAAAAAGCAGAAGAAAAATTAGCTGTTAATACGCATTACACTACTTATAACTACAAAAGAGATCAAAATGTATTAAGTAATTATTATGATAATAATGATGCATTTTTACAATCAACAGCATTTAGAACAGATAGTAATCAGGACACAGAAATTTTTACAGCTAAAGCAGATTATACGTTACCAACAAGTGAATCCTCTGTTTTAGAAATTGGCGCAAAGGCATCAAACATTAAAACAAATAGCGACATTACAAGGTTTAATATATCTAATGGAGTTGAAACACTTGATCCTAACAATTCTGATGCTTTTAATTATGATGAAGATATTTATGCCGCTTATGTAAACTTTACTAAAGACTGGGAAAAATTAAGCTTAAATGTTGGAATTAGAGCAGAGCAAACCAATCTTAAAGGGTTTTCTGTAGCTAACAATATTACAAACACACAAGACTATTTAGAGTGGTTTCCATCGGCAAGTTTGTATTATACAGTTTCAGATAATTTTTCGCTTTACACTAATTACAAAAGAAGTATTGGCAGACCAGATTACCAAAGTTTAAATCCGTTTCAGTTTTTTTTAAATGATAATACAATTGTTACAGGTAATCCAAACCTTCAACCATTATTTGTTAATCATACTACAGTAGGAACTACTTTTTATAAAAATATTTTTACAATAGAAGCTTATTACAAAAAGAGCGACAATAATATTTTTGAATTACCTCGACAAGACAACACCAATAACATATTAACATACACGCCAGTAAACATTAATAAAACTACAGAATATGGCTTTGATTTTATAGCCTATTTTAACATGACAGAGCGTTGGTCAGTGTATTTTGTAACGTCTTTTTATAACACAAAAGACGAAGACGTTTTTGATAATGAGTTTGTAACAAGAAGTCAGTGGGCAAACTTTAGCCAAACAAGCCAGAACGTTACCTTTTTAAAGGACAAAAGTCTTTCGGCTAATTTGTCGATAATTTATGCCTCTAAAAACACCCAAGGTTTTACTCAATCTGATGATGTATTGATGTCTGATTTGTCGCTTTCTAAAAGTATATTAAAGAAAAACGGAACACTGTCTTTATCTATTTCAGACTTGTTTAACCGACAAGACTTTAATACTTCAATTAATTACTTAAATCAATCTAGCACTAGTCACACTAACCTAGACACGCGTTTTATTAAATTAGGATTTAGATATAAGTTTGGAAACACAAATTTAAGTACAAATCAGCGTTCAAGTAGCCAACAAGAAACAGACCGTTTAGAGAAAAAACAATAGTTTTAGTCTTTACTCTTAGCAATAAACAAATTGGTGTCTCAATTATTTAATTTCAGAATAACGCTAGTCGCGCCATTCTGCAATAAATAAGTTGGTATCTCTACCTCCTCCATTATTTCTATTAGAAGAGAAAATTAGTTTTTTACCATCGTTAGAAAACACAGGGAAGGCATCAAAAGTTTCACTATGAGTAACACGTTCTAATCCTTTTCCATCGATACCAATCATATATAAATTGAAGGGAAAACCACGCTCTGCTTCAAAATTTGAAGAAAAAATCACACGTTTTCCATCAGGTAAAAAGAAAGGGCTCCAGTTTGCATTTCCAAGATTAGTTAGCTGTCGCAAATCACTTCCGTCAGGATTACAAATGTAAAGTTCCATGTTAGTTGGTTGCACTAATCCTTGGCTTAATAATTCTTTATATTCAGCAATTTCACCTTCAGTTTTTGGACGTGACGAACGGAATATAAGCTTGGTTCCGTCTGGTGAAAAGAAAGCGCCTCCATCATAACCAAGCTCAAACGTAATTTGTTTCACATCGCTTCCATCTATATTCATCGTGTATAAATCTAAATCACCATTTCGCGTAGATGTAAATACAATTTTATCACCTTTTGGAGATACTGTTGGTTCGGCATCATAACCAATTTCGTTAGTTAGTTGAGCAGTAATATTACCATTTAAATCAGCCACAAAAATGTCGTAAGTATCATAAATTGGCCAAATGTATTTTCCATCTTTTTTTTGTGCAGTTTCTGGACAAGCTTCGCCTCCTAAATGTGTTGAAGCATAAATAATATGCTTATTGTCTGGTAAAAAATAAGAACATGTTGTACGACCTTTTCCTGTGCTTAACATAGGAGGTATTTTGTTTTCAAAAGTTTCACCTACATTCATTAAAAACATTTGATCGCAACTCACATTCCATTTAGTGTTATTAGATTGAAATACAATTTGCTTATCATCAAAACTCCAATACGCTTCAGCGTTATCACCACCAAAAGTGATTTGTTTAATAGATTTGAAATGTTTCTCTTCAGGAAAAATTAATGGATTTGATGAGGTTTCTTCAACCGAATTGCTTTTATGAGCATTAAGTTCTTTTTCATTTTTACAAGAAATGAATGAAAAAGCTATTAAAAGTGATACAATGTATTTCATCTGTAATTTATTATTTGTTTTTTTATGTCAGATGCGATGCCAATATTATCAAATTAGTAAAAATCTAAATATGTAGTTGTAGGCATTTGATCTGGTTTATATAAATATTACCTAATTTTGTGTAAAATTAATACTTTAGAAATGAAAACAATATATGTCTTACTTTTTTTGATGATTCTAACATCATGTAAAAACAATTCAACAAAAGCTATTACAATAAAAGAAGATATTGCTGTTTTGGCTTCAGATGCTTATGAAGGTAGAGAAACAGGAACTAAAGGCGAACAAGAAGCTGCAGAATATATCTCTAAACGATTTAAAGATTTAGGCCTTGAGCCAAAAGGAACTAATGGCTTTTTTCAAACATTTAGCTTTAAACCAAAAACAGATCCTCATAGCGAAGTGTCTTACGTAACTATGGCTGAAGACAGCACAATTACAGGAACAAACATTTTGGGTTTTATAAATAATAATGCAGAACAAACTATTATTATTGGAGCGCATTATGATCATTTAGGTTTTGGTAGCGAAGGTTCATTATATAGAGGAAAAGAAAAGGCTATTCATAATGGAGCAGATGACAATGCTAGTGGAGTTGCTGTGATGTTAGACTTAATTAGTAAGTTGAAAAACGCAAACAAGAGTAACAATTACTTATTTATGGCTTTTTCAGGAGAAGAAATGGGGCTTTTAGGGAGTAATTACTTTGTAAAAAATCCAACAATCGATATTAAGAAAGCTAACTATATGATAAATATGGATATGGTTGGACGCTTAAAAGCCGATAGTACATTGGCTGTTTATGGTGTTGGTACTTCTCCACGTTTTAAGCAATCATTAATGGCAAATAATACGAGGTTTAAGTTAATTGAAAAAGAATCTGGTGTTGGCCCATCTGACCACACATCGTTTTATTTGAGTGATATTCCTGTGCTGCATTTTTTCACAGGTCAACATGAAGATTATCATAAACCAGGCGATGATTCCGATAAGTTGAATTATGAAGGGATGGAGGCTATTTCTGATTATATTTTTGATGTAATTTCCGATTTAGATAAAGCAGGAAAATTACAATTCAGAAAAACCAAAAACGAAAGCGAAGAAACACCTCGATTTAAAGTTGGATTAGGCGTTATACCAGATTATATGTTTGATGGAAAAGGTATGCGAATTGATGGCGTAAGCGAAGATAAACCAGCTCAAAAAGCAGGATTACAAAAAGGTGATATTGTAATTAAATTAGGCGATAGCACAATTGTAGATATGATGAGTTATATGCGAGCGCTATCGGTTTTTAATGAAGGCGATAGCACTAAAGTAATAGTAGATAGAAACGGCAAACAAATTGAAGTAGATTTAAAATTCTAGATAATTCTATCAATTTCAATACTTTTGCAAAATATTTAAAACAATAATGGTAAAAATAGGCGACATACAACTTCCAGACTTTCCATTGCTTTTAGCACCAATGGAAGACGTTAGCGATCCACCTTTTAGAGCGTTATGCAAAGAACAAGGTGCAGATGTTGTTTACACCGAATTTATCTCTAGTGAAGGCTTAATTCGTGATGCTGCAAAAAGCGTTATGAAACTTGATATTTACGAAAAAGAACGACCTGTAGGCATTCAAATTTTTGGAGCTGAACTAGACAGCATGCTACAGACTGTTGATATTGTTGAAAAATCGAATCCAGATATTATAGATATAAATTTTGGGTGTCCTGTTAAAAAAGTGGTTTGTAAAGGCGCTGGAGCAGGAATCTTAAAAGATATCGACTTAATGGTAAAACTTACCGAAGAAATGGTAAAGCGCACCCACTTACCAATAACGGTAAAAACCCGTTTAGGTTGGGATCATGATTCTATTAGAATTGTTGAGGTTGCTGAACGTTTGCAAGACGTTGGATGTAAAGCCATTTCTATTCATGGGCGCACTCGATCACAAATGTATAAAGGTGATGCAGACTGGAAACCAATAGCAGAAGTTAAAAATAATCAGCGTATGTATATTCCTGTGTTTGGAAATGGTGATGTTGATTCGCCTGAAAGAGCAATGGAAATGCGTGATGTTTATGGTTTAGATGGTTGTATGATTGGTCGCGCAAGTATTGGTAACCCTTGGTTTTTTAAACAAGTAAAACACTTTTTTAAAACAAGTGAGCATTTGGCTCCAGTAAGTCTAGAAGAGCGTGTTGATGCTGCTCGCAGACATTTACAAATGTCTATAGATTGGAAAGGTGAAAAACTAGGTGTTTTTGAAACAAGACGCCATTATACAAACTATTTCAAAGGCATTCCAAACTTTAAGGAATACAGAATGAAAATGGTAACAAGCGATGATTCTGTTGATGTGTTTGCTGCCTTCGATGAGGTTTTAGAAGTGTTTTCTGGGTATGAGTTTGCTTAAAAATTAGCTTCTTACTAATGTCTCACTAATTCTTCCTGACGCTATTTTAGATGCTATTAATCCTAACACAGTTATAGTAATTAGCACCAGAAAAATATTCATAATTTCAATAGTCACAGGATAAGGTAGTGAAGGAGTAATCATTACTAGCTCAAATTGTTTCTGAAGCAATACAATAACAAAACCTATAGTTGTTCCAATAATTCCTCCTAAAACAGACATTAAACTTCCTTGAAGAAAAAATATTCTTTTAATTTCTTTTGTAGTTGCTCCAAGATTAAAAAGCGTGTGTAATGAGCCTTTTTTATCTAATATCATCATAATTAAAGCACCAATTACATTAAATAAAGCAATAATAATTACCAAAGTAAAAATCAAGTAAACAGCTAAATTTTCTGTATTCAACATTTTATAAAGCGAATCGTTTAATTGAATTCTGTTTTTCACTAAAAGACGATTACCAAACGCGTTTTCAATAGCTTCTTTTACAAGAGCCTCATCGGCATTTTCTTTTAATTTTAGCTCAATACCACTAATCTGATTATGTTTATAATTTAGTAAGTATTTTGCAGTATTAATATCGGCATACACATACTCATTATCTAGCTCTTCATTAATCTGAAACACACCAACATTAATTGCATTTACAGAATTATAAACACTTTTAAAAGAGCTTATTTGACCTTTTCCTGGTTTCGGAACATAAATAGTTAGGCTTTTAGCATAATCTAAAACACCAAATGATAAATTGTTAGAAATTCCCCAGCCAGAAACCACTTGATCTGTATCGTTCTCAAACCAACCACCTTGTGCAATCATGGAGTCGATAGAAGTGACTTTATTGTAATTTTTGTCAACACCTTTTATGGTTGCTAATTTTCGCTTGTCATCAAATTCCAGAATAACACGTTCTTCAATAATTTTTGAATAGCTAGCAATACCATCTATAGAATTAAGCTTGACGGAATCGTTTTCAGTATAAACAAATGATTTACCTTGAGAAGGAACAATCTTTAAATCTGGATCTACATAAGAAGAAAATTGCAAGCTAAAGTCTTTTAAACCCGCAAAACCCGAAAGCACAATAAAAAGAGCTGCTGCAGATACAATTACTCCCGAAACAGCGATAACAGTCATAATATTAATAGCATTACTACTGCTTTTAGTAAATAAATAACGCTTGGCTATATATAGTGAAAAATTCATGTTTATACTTAAGTAAGAGAACAGAGATTCAATATATAGCGCATAGGTTGAAGATTTTATTTTAAGCTAATTACGACTTTTTACGTTTATCTAACAGGTTAGCATCTTTAATTGGATTATCCTCTCCTTTTAATGACTTGTCAATACGCTCAATATATTCTAAAGAGTCATCAATAAAGAACTCTAAATTTGGCATTCTTCGAAGTTGATTTTTGGTTCGCTGCGCTAATTCATGACGAATTAATGGCGTGTTAGATCGAATGCCTTTCAACAACTCAGCACCTTCTTTATTCGGAAAAATACTCAAATACACCTTTGCAATCGATAAGTCTGCAGTAACATTTACTTTACTCACCGAAATAATAATACCTCTCAATCCACCTTTAGTTGCAGCACCTTGTAGCACTTCAACTAAATCTTGTTGTAAAATTCCACCTATTTTTTTCTGTCTGTGACTTTCTTCCAAAACAAACTTTTTTACGCCTTTAATATTCTAAAGGACTTAAAATTAATAAATAAAAGCCTAAAGCAATAGCTTTTCAGCTGCAAAAATAGAGCATATTTAAGGAATATTGTACTTTTGAAAGTATAAAGTTGAATTTAAAAGTGATTCCCACTTTTGTGGGAAGTAAATATGAAAAAAATAGAACATATTGGGATTGCTGTTAAAAATTTAGATGAGTCTAATGAATTGTTTACAGCGTTATTTGGTAAAAAACATTATAAAATTGAAGCTGTTGAAAGTGAAGGCGTAAAAACCTCTTTTTTTAAGGCAGGACCTAATAAAATAGAATTATTGGAAGCAACAAGTACAGATAGTCCAATTGCTAAATTTATAGAAAAAAAGGGAGAAGGTATTCACCATATTGCTTTTGCTGTCGATAATATTGAAGAAGAAATAGAAAGGTTATCTAAAGAAGGGTTTCAGGTATTAAACAAAACACCTAAAAAAGGAGCCGACAATAAGCTGGTTGCATTTTTACATCCTAAAACTACCAATGGTGTTCTTATTGAATTATGTCAAGATATTAAGAAATAAAATTCTTGTAGAGTTTTAAAATTAATATTAGATTTGCAGCCAATTTCGGTCCCATAGCTCAGTTGGTTAGAGCACCTGACTCATAATCAGGTGGTCCTTGGTTCGAGCCCAAGTGGGACCACAGAATATAAATCGTTTCATTAGTTTGAAACGATTTTTTTGTTTTTATCTGACTTAATACTGTTTTTTAATATAAAATCTAAGATAATTTTACTGAAATAAAACCGTTATGTAATTATTTTCGTAACTAGCAATAAGTTAAAAACAGAATAAAAACTAAGAAGGTGTATTTGATAAAACGCTATTAATTAATACGTTTGGTTTTAATTAGAATTTTCAAATTAAAAATTAAAATATCTTTTTTAAGACAAATTTATATATATTTGTTTTATAAAGTATATTTCAAGTCAAAGAACTATTTTATTTAAGTGAGGGATTTTAATTATAATTTTGTTGACAGAAATTTTTTTAAAAAATATTTTTTCTCATTTATTATTTCGGTTTTTTGCTTACTATACATTTTTATAAAAATGAGAATACAAAACAAGAAAATTTTAGCCTCAATCTTATTTGTATTAATAAGTTTTGTATGTTCCGCTCAAGGAGTTGAGCCTCCTCCTCCTTCGCCACCACCACCTCCAGGGCTACCTATTGATGGTAGGTTGCCTATACTTATAATATTGGCTTTAGCATTTGGAGTTTACAGAAAAGCTAAATCGGTTAAAAATAGTCAAGCCTAGTTTTGTAGACTATGTAGCTTTTGAACATATTTCCCTAATACATCAAATTCAAGATTGACCATATCTCCAGTTTTAAATAACTTAAAATTTGTGTGCTCAAAAGTATATGGAATAATTGCCACGCTAAATTGGTTTCTTTCAGAATTAATAACAGTCAAACTCACACCATTAACAGTTATAGAGCCCTTTTCAATTGTTATATTATTTAATGAAGCATCATATTCAAAAGTAAATATCCAACTTCCTTTTTGAGAATCGATAGATTTACAAATAGCAGTTTGATCCACATGGCCTTGTACAATATGGCCATCAAGTCTATCGCCAAGTTTCATTGCGCGCTCCAGATTTACAATATCCTTTACCTTTAAAGAGCCTAAATTAGTTTTGTTAAGAGTCTCTTTAATAGCAGTAACCGTATAGTTGAGACCATCTATGGCAACAACTGTTAAGCAAACACCATTATGCGACACACTTTGGTCGATTTTAAGTTCAGGGGTTATAATGCTTTTTAAAGTTAGATGAAGATTGTCTTGTTCGGAAACTAAATTTGTGATAACTCCTAAATCTTCAATGATTCCAGTAAACATAATGTCGAATAAATGGTTAAATTTGCGATAGTAAAATATACACAAAGATAAGGTTTTAATGAAAAAAGAAGAATATATTAAAGTTGGAATTTCGGTAGGCGATTTAAATGGTATTGGAACAGAAATCATTTTAAAAACTTTTGAAGATTCTCGAATGCTAGAATTTTGTACTCCAATAATCTTCGCTTCTATTAAAACCATGTCCTTTTTAAAAAAACACTTTAACAGCTCTATTAATTTTCACGGAATTAATGATATTAATCAAGTAGTTGAAGGAAAAGTAAATGTGTTTAATGTTTGGAAAGACAATGTAAATATTGAGTTTGGAAAAGAGGATCAATTTATAGGACAACTCGCAGTAAAATCATTAGAAAAAGCCACGGAAGCATTAAAGAACGATGCTATTGATGTTTTGGTAACAGCACCAATTAACAAACTTACTATTCAATCAGACTCATTTAAATTTCCAGGACACACAAATTATTTAGCCAAAGAGCTTGGTGGAACAAGCCTCATGTTTATGGTAACAGACGAGTTAAAGGTTGGGCTTTTAACCGATCACGTTCCTGTTAAAGATGTTGCAAAACATATTACCCCTAAATTAATTACAGAAAAAGTAGAAACTGTTTACGAATCACTAGTTAAAGACTTTAAAATAAATAAGCCAAGAATTGCAATTTTAGGGATTAATCCACACGCAGGAGATAATGGTGTTATTGGAGAAGAAGACGATAAAGTTGTTAAGCCAACACTTGAGAAAATAAGAGAAAAAGGGAAATTAGTTTATGGTCCATATTCTGCAGACAGTTTTTTTGGTTCTAAAAATTACAAAAACTTTGATGCTATTATAGCATCCTATCACGACCAAGGGTTAATTCCTTTTAAAACAATCACTTTTGGAGAAGGTGTAAATTTCACAGCAGGCCTATCTAAAGTAAGAACCTCACCAGACCATGGTACAGCTTTTGAAATTGCTGGCAAGGGAATTGCTGACGAAAGCTCATTTAAAGAAGCTGTTTTTACAGCAATTCAGGTTTTTAAAAACAGAAAAGAGTATAAAAAAATATCAAAAAACCCTTTAAAAACAGCCTCTAAATAGATATAAACATTTTTTGTTGATAACACCTTTTTAATAAAGAAAAATTTTATATATTTGCAGGCTCAAAATGAATGCGACCATGAAGCCTTTAAAAGAGTACAACATACAGTTTGTAGGTTTAAAATTAGGAAAGCACCATTTTGATTATCAAATTGATAATAAGTTCTTTGAACATTTTGAGTATGATGAGTTTAATGATGTAAACATTAAAGTAGATTTAGGTTTTGAAAAAAAGACCACGCTTTTAGAGTTACATTTTCAAGCTTCAGGGATGGTTAATGTAAATTGTGATACAACAAACGAGCCTTATAATCAAAAAATAAAAACAGATTTTGATTTGGTTGTTAAGTTTGGTGAAGAGTATAATGACGAAAACGAAGACATCCTTATTATACCACATGGAGAGTATGAGGTTAATGTAGCACAATATATATATGAGTTAATTGTATTGTCATTACCTGCAAAACGTATTCACCCAGGTATTGCAGACGGAACATTACAATCAGACATACTTAAAAAGTTAGAAGAGTTAAGCCCAAAAGGTTTAGAAGAAAAAGAAAAGACAGAGGAAATTGATCCTCGTTGGAATACATTAAAAAAACTATTAACGGATAAATAATTATATAAAATGGCACATCCTAAAAGAAAGATTTCTAAAACTAGAAGAGATAAAAGAAGAACACATTATAAAGCATCTGTTCCTCAGATTGCTACGTGTCCTACAACAGGAGAAGCACACTTATACCACAGAGCTCATTGGCACGAAGGGAAACTTTATTATAGAGGTCAAGTGCTTATAGATAACTCTGAAAAAGAAGAAAACTTAGCATAATTATTATGCACGCATATAATAAAACGCTCATAATTGAGCGTTTTTTTTATGATTAATTTTTGAAAGTCTTAAAAACAACTTACTTTGCATCAAATTAGACCAATTTTGTTTAAATTAGACTAAAATTCACTTCTTTTTGCGAATTTTAATCGATTTTCGGTCAAATTAATATAAAATAATGAGTAAAATCACTGCTGCAATTACTGCTATAGGTGGATATGTACCAGAGTATGTATTGACAAACCAAATATTGGAAACCTTAGTCGATACTAATGACGAATGGATAACCACCAGAACAGGAATTAAAGAGCGAAGAATTCTTAAAGAAGACGGAAAAGGAACATCCTTTTTAGCTATTAAAGCCGCTCAAAATCTAATCGACAAGACAGGATTAGATCCCAAAGAAATAGATTTAGTTATTGTTGCAACAGCAACACCAGACATGAAAGCCGCAAGTACTGCAGCATATACAGCAACAAATATTGGAGCTGTTAATGCTTTTTCTTTCGATTTGGAGGCAGCATGTTCTAGTTTTTTATTCGGAATGTCTGTTGCTTCTAGTTACATAGTTTCTGGAAGATATAAGAAAGTTTTATTAATTGGAGCCGATAAAAATTCGTCAATGATTAATTATAAAGATAGAGCCACATGCATTATTTTTGGTGATGGAGCTGGAGCAGCATTATTTGAGCCTAATCAAGAAGGTTTCGGATTACAAGATGAGCTCTTAAGAAGTGATGGAGGAGGAAGAGAATTTTTACAAGCTACTTATGGTGGTTCATCTTACCCATCTACTCCAGAAGCCGTTTCTGAAGGGAAACATTATGTGTTTCAAGACGGGAAAACCGTATTTAAAAATGCTGTTTTTAATATGGCAGATGTAGCTGAAAGAATATTAAATAGAAATAATCTTACTAAACAAGATATAGCTTGGTTAGTTGCACACCAAGCCAATAAACGAATAATTGATGCTACCGCAAGCAGAATAGAGCTAGAAGAGAGTAAAGTTATGATGAATATTCATAAGTATGGAAACACAACATCTGCAACTTTACCATTACTATTACACGATTATGAATCTCAACTCAAAAAAGGAGACAAATTAATTTTTGCGGCCTTTGGAGGAGGTTTTACTTGGGGTTCAATTTATCTAACTTGGGCCTATAATTCCTAAACAATAACTAACAATAACAACAACTAAAATTAATAATTATGGATATAAAAGAAATTCAAAACTTAATCAAGTTTGTAGCCAAGTCAGGAGCAAGTGAGGTTAAATTAGAGATGGATGACATTAAGATAACCATTAAAACTGGTGGAGAAGAAAGAGACACGACAACATTTGTTCAGCAAATACCAATGAGTGCTCCAGTAGCTCAAACAGTTGCGCCTGCAGCTTCAGCACCAACAACAGCTGCTCCGGCTTCAGCAACATCAGAAGATAATTCTAAATTTATCACTATAAAATCACCAATTATAGGTACTTTTTATCGTAAACCATCTCCAGACAAACCAGTTTTTGTTGAGGTAGGTAAATCTATAAAAGAAGGCGATGTGCTTTGTGTTATTGAAGCAATGAAGTTATTCAACGAAATAGAGTCTGAAGTATCTGGAAAAATTGTTAAAATTTTAGTTGACGATTCATCACCAGTTGAATATGATCAACCATTATTTTTAGTAGATCCATCATAACCATTTAAAAGTTCCAATAGACAAATCTCAAAATCCAATATTTGGAATTTGGTGCTTGGAATTTGAAATTTTTAAAACCAAAAGTTATGTTTAAAAAAATATTAATTGCCAATAGAGGTGAAATAGCACTACGTGTTATTAGAACTTGTAAAGAAATGGGCATAAAAACTGTAGCAGTATATTCTACTGCAGATGCAGAAAGCTTACATGTTAAGTTTGCTGACGAAGCAGTTTGTATTGGTCCACCAGCGAGTAAAGACTCGTACTTAAAAATGTCTAACATTATATCGGCTGCAGAAATAACTAATGCCGACGCGATACATCCAGGTTATGGATTTTTATCAGAAAATGCTAAATTTTCAAAAATTTGTGAGGAGCATGGTATAAAATTTATTGGTGCTTCGCCAGAAATGATTTCTAAAATGGGTGACAAAGCAACAGCTAAAGCCACAATGAAAGCAGCTGGAGTGCCTTGTGTACCTGGAAGTGATGGAATTATAGCATCTTTTGAAGATTGTGAGAAAATTGCTAAAGAAACAGGGTATCCTGTGATGTTAAAAGCAACTGCAGGTGGTGGAGGAAAAGGAATGCGTGCTGTTTGGAAAGCAGAAAACTTAAGAGATGCTTGGGACTCTGCACGACAAGAATCTAAAGCCGCATTTGGAAATGATGATATGTATATGGAAAAGCTTATTGAAGAGCCTCGCCATATAGAAATTCAAATTGTTGGAGACTCTACAGGTAAAGCATGTCACTTATCAGAGCGCGATTGTTCAGTACAACGTCGTCACCAAAAACTTACCGAAGAAACACCATCACCATTTATGACAGATAAGCTGCGTAATGATATGGGGTTAGCTGCAGTTAAAGCAGCAGAATATATAAGTTATGAAGGCGCAGGAACAATTGAGTTTTTGGTTGATAAACACCGTAAGTTCTATTTTATGGAAATGAACACACGTATTCAGGTTGAGCATCCAATTACTGAGCAAGTAATTGATTTCGACTTAATTCGTGAGCAAATATTAGTTGCAGCAGGTGTGCCAATTTCGGGTAAAAATTATACACCAAATTTACATTCAATAGAATGTCGTATTAATGCTGAAGACCCTTATAACGATTTTAGACCTTCACCAGGAAAAATCACTACGCTTCATGCTCCTGGAGGTCATGGTGTGCGTTTAGATACCCACGTATATGCTGGATATACTATTCCGCCAAATTACGACTCTATGATTGCAAAGCTTATTACAACAGCTCAAACGCGTGAAGAGGCAATCAATAAGATGAAAAGAGCTCTTGATGAGTTTGTTATTGAAGGAATAAAAACAACAATTCCGTTTCATAGGCAATTAATGGATCATCCTGATTATTTAGCAGGTAATTATACCACTAAGTTTATGGAAGGCTTTAAAATGCAAGCACCACAAGAAGACTAACACAAAAACTCCGAAAGCAATTTCGGAGTTTTTCTTTCTATAAGAAAAAAGCTTCATTATATTTGAATTCTTAAAAGCCATAAAATGAAGATATTTACCTATTTAAAATTTTGTTTACTAATTACTTTAATATCCACAACTACATCTTGTTTTGAAATTATAGAAGAAGTAGACTTAAAAAGTGACGGTTCTGGTACAATGGCATATACACTTAACATGAGTAAGAGTAAAGCTAAATTAGCTTCAATAATGCTTTTAGACTCTGTTAATGGGTTTAAAGTACCATCAAGAGAAGATATACAAAACGGATTAGATGATATTGTTTTAGAGCTTAAGAAAGCAGAAGGAATTACTAATATTAAAAAAACTGCTGATTACGATAATTTTGTGTTTTCAGTAAAATGTGATTTCAAAAAAATCGATAACATAAACAAGATGACGAATGAGGTTTGGAGTAAACAAAAAAACAAAACACCTCTATCATCTTATTTTTTTGATAGCTCAAAAGGGAGTTTTAAAAGACAATATAGCTATACAGGTGATGTAAAAAAACAATACAACAGGCTCAAGGCAGAAAACAAGAAGGTTTTTGATGATGCTTCTTATACTGTTATTTACAGATTTGATAAAGAAATAACTAGTCAAAACAACCAACAGGCCAAAGTTTCAAAATCTAAAAAAGCAGTTATGCAACGCATTAGCGCTATAGATATTATAAACGGAAAAGGAGATATAAACAATCAAATTCAACTAAAAAAATAACCTCAAAACCAAACCAAATGAAAAAACTTTTATGCAGCGTAATGCTATGCTTTTCTGCATTTGCAATAGCTCAAGACACAACAACCAAAATTCCAAATGACGCAGTAGTAGTAGCGACAATAAAGGGCAATAATTTACTACAACTAATGTCTATGGAGGAGTTAAACAACTCTTTTGTTGGTGCTGAAATCTTAAAAGAAGTTTCTAAAAAAGAAAATAAATATAACTCCTTAGAAGATTTTGGATTTAATTTAGGAGCATCTTCACATTATTTTTTTCAAGTTAACGATAGTATAAACTACAATACGATTATCATTCCAATAAAGGATGTTAATAAGTTTGAGTCTTTTCTAAAAGACCAAAACAATAAAGAAATTGTTAACCAAAATGGAGTAAAATCTTTTAAAGACCAAAACGATGGGGCAATTGTATGGAACGACTCTGTTTTAATTATGGTTATTGGCTCAACAAATGATTTTTATTTTGAGAATGAAGAAGTCATAAACCGTTATGGTTTAGAATCTGAAGACTATAGCAGTTATGAAGAGTTTATTGATGGAGCAGAAGAAGTCGTTGAAGTAGAAGAATATGTAATTGAATCGACTGAAGTTTATGAAGAAGTAGAAGAAGTAGAAGTTGAAGAGGTTGAAGAAGAGATAGAAGAAACAGTAATTGAATCTACCGAAATTTATGAAGAAGACACAGAGGATGAAGAAGATTACAGTTATTATAATGACTACTATAACTCAAACTACACAAAAAAGAAAGAGCTTGCTAAAAAATGGTCAATGAGTAAAGCAATTGAGCTTTTATCTCAACCAGTAAGTAAGTCAATTCTTCAAAACAAATCGTATTTAAAGAGCCTAGACGACAAAGCAGAAGCAACACTTTGGATAAGTGATTTTAGCTCTATATATGATAATTTATTTGGCTCAATGTACTATAGACAACTAGGAGGTTTAAACCTTGGTAGTATGTATGCAGATTCTGGATTAACAGCTAAGCTATTTTTAGAAAAAGATAAATTGCAATTAGTTACCACTTATACAATGTCAGATGAAATGGCAGAAAGCTATAAAAAGATGACTTCTAATAAGCTAAACAAAAAGTTTCTAAAATACATTAATGAAGATAGAATGATAGGCTATATGAGTTATTCAATTAGCACAAAAGCTGCTTTAGACGAATATCCAAAACTTATGAAAAACCTATATAGCAGTATGCCTAGTTATGGTGAAGAAGCAGGTTTAGCAATAGATTTATTTTCTCTTTTATTAGATGAAGAAGCAGTTTCTAAAGTATTGCCTGGTGATATGTTATTTCTACTTTCAGGAATTTCTCAGAGAGATGTAACATATACTACTTATGAGTATAATGATGATTATGAGTATGTAGAGATTGAGAATACTAAAACGGAAACTGTACCAGATTTTTTGTTAATGATATCTACTGAAGACGCAAGGTTTCTTAATAAGTTTATAAACTATTCAATAAAAAAACAATTAGTTACTTATGAAAACGGTTATTATGTTTTAACAATACCGCAAAGCCCATTAGATGTTTTTTTTGCTATTAAAGACGGAATAGTATTTATTGGAACGTCTGAATTAGAAATGAATAAAATTATTAAAGGCACATTTGATGCAAAGGTATCATCTAAGCACAAAAAATTATTATTAGATAGTAATTATTCAGCCTATTTAAACGGAAAACAATTAGCATCGAAAATACCGATGGAAGACATGAGTAAAGATATGGTTGACAAGCTAAATTGGTTTTTAAACAACACTGAAGATGGTTATATAAAATCATCTAAAATAAAAGGTAATTCAATGGATGCCGAAATGGTAATTGAGGTTCCTTCAACTGAAGAAAATGCTTTAAAATATCTATTCAATATTATAGAAACCTTTTCTAAATAATCTTTAATGAAGAGAAGAAAAATACTAATTAGAGCAGCCATAATTATAAGTGTGCTGCTCTTAATTTTTAAAGGTGTTTTTATGTATAGAGATTATAAATCCTATACAAATACAATTCATAAAAATGCCGATAAAATTATTAAAGTAAATATTGATGGAATCGGTAAAACTATAGCATATAATGCTATAAAACACCCTGTCTACTATTACAAAAACAGTAAGTCTAAAAAGGATACTTTAGAAGTTAAGGAAAAGAAAGACAAGGGATTTTCCTTGCCAGCAAATGTTTTTTTATACACTATAAAAGGTAAAAATGCAACTACAGTTTTTACATCATTTAAAATTTCTGATAAAGAGAGTTTCAAGAACTATCTTAAAAACGAACATAAAATCACCGAATTCCAAAATTTACAAACTCTAATAGTTGCCATAAATAAAGACAATAAATTAAAGATTGCTTTTAGTGATAATCAATGTGTGTTGGTTTATAATCCAAGTAAAGAGAATATAGACGATGTATTTATTGATATTTTAATCGAGAATAAGACACTTAAAAAAGGAGATGTATTAGTGTCAAAACTTAAAGATACTGACGAGCATATAGCATATCTATCAGGCAATGATGTTTTAACGCTTCGTTTTAATGATGGAGAAATTAATTTAAAAGGAGATTTCACATTACTAGAATACCTACAAATTCCCCACGATAAATCATACTCTAAATTTTCTGACGATAGTAGTGTAAAATTTTATCTAAACGCACTAATGTCTAAAAACAGTAAACCATTAATATACAAAGACATTACTATTGAATCAGATAGTATTAACAGTTATTACAAAGGTAATTTTGCTATTGAAATGGCAAAATCAACAACACAAATAGACTCTGTTGTTACTTATGAATATAATGATGATTTTGAAAAAGTTGAAACATTAACCGCTTCTAAAAAACAAGTGCCAGAGATTAATATTCAACTTTCAGGAAACCCTTCAAAACTTTATAATTATTTAGAAAGCACTTCAATTATTAATAATGGAAAACTAAATAAAGAAATCTTTCCATTGTATCAAATAAAGATAGAAACTACTAAAAATGGATTGTATGCAAGTACTAATTTTAATAAAAGCTCAACACAGTTAGAAGTTACAAATCCGCAGGTTTTTGTATTAGATGTAGATTTTAAAAAGTTACAAGATCAGAATCACTTTCCAATAATTAACACCTATTTAAAAAAGCTGTTAACACTTAAAATCGAAGGAAATTTAAATACAGAGAAAACCTTAAATGTTAACGGAAAAATGGTTCTTAAAGATGAAAAGATAAATTCGCTAATACAATTATTATTCTAGTGTGCGCGCAATTGTTAAAAGCAATATATTAGCACAAATTTTAGTACCTTACTCGTAAATGATGTTCAGTTATTGGGAAATAAAATCTTGGCTAACAAATGTAGACTTTACAATTGTAGGTAGTGGAATAGTTAGTCTTAACTGTGCATTACATTTACAGCAACGATATCCAAAGGCTAAAATATTGGTGTTGGAAAGAGGCGTGTTGCCACAAGGCGCAAGCACAAAAAATGCTGGATTTGCATGTTTTGGAAGTTTGAGTGAAATACTAGATGATTTAAATTCACACACCGAAGAAGAAGTTTTAGAACTTGTAAAAAAACGATTTGATGGTTTGTTATTATTGCGTCAAACACTTTCAGACAAAGCAATAGAATACCAACAATTAGGAGGTTATGAGTTGTTTTCTAACAATGATGATGAATTTTACAACTATTGTATATCACAACGAGAACGAATTAACTCATTACTTTTTCCACTCTTTAAAGACGATGTATTCACATTAAAAAGCAACAGCTTTAACTTTAAAAATATAAAAGAAAACTATTGTTACAATTCATTTGAAGGTCAAATCGACACTGGAAAAATGATGGAATCCTTAACACAATTAGTTTTAAGTAAAGGCATAAAAATATTAAACACAGTACAAGTAGAAAACTTTCAAGAGAGCAATAATGAGGTACATATAAAAACAAATTATTTCGAGTTAAAAACCAACAAGCTTTTTATTGCCACAAATGGTTTTGCAACACAACTAATATCTGAAGAAGTAAAGCCAGCTAGAGCTCAAGTATTAATAACCAAACCCATAAAAGACTTACATATAAAAGGCACATTTCATTTAGATAAAGGCTACTATTATTTTAGAAATATAGATAATAGGATTTTATTTGGTGGAGGAAGAAATCTCGATTTTAAAGGTGAAGAAACCACAGAAATGACACAAACAGCCTTAATTCAAAACAAATTAGAAGAGCTTTTAAAAACCACTATTTTGCCAAATACAGACTTTGAAGTTGATTATAGTTGGAGTGGGATTATGGGAGTTGGAAGCCAAAAAAAACCAATAGTAAAACAATTAAGCGACAATGTGTTTTGTGGTGTGAGATTAGGAGGAATGGGAATTGCAATTGGTAGCACAATAGGAAAAGAGTTAGCACAATTAATAAAATAACAGATGATAAAACGATTTTTCAAGTTTATTTTAAAATCCATAATGTGGATGTTTTTATTTTCCATTTTCATGGTTATAGTTTTCAAATGGGTTCCTGTACCAATGACTCCGTTAATGGTTATTAGAAGTGTGCAACAATATCAAGATGATAAAGAGGTAGTATTAAAACACGATTGGGTATCAAAAGATGAAATTTCCAGAAATCTTAAACTAGCTGTTATTTGTAGTGAAGATCAGAATTTTTTGAACCATAACGGTTTTGATATGAAAGCTATTGAAAAAGCTATCGAATTTAATAAAGCAGGAAAAAGAGTTAGAGGCGCAAGTACCATTTCTCAACAGACAGCCAAAAATGTGTTTTTATGGCCTCACAGGAGCTGGTTTCGTAAAGGGTTAGAAGCTTATTTCACCTTTTTAATAGAAGTGTTTTGGTCTAAAGAAAGAATTTTAGAAGTCTATCTTAATAGTATAGAAATGGGAGATGGAATTTATGGAGCTGAAGCCGCGTCACAACATTGGTTTAAGAAACCAGCAACAAAACTATCGCGTAGCGAAGCAGCAGCAATTGCAGCAATACTGCCAAATCCAAGAGTGTATAAAGCACGACCAGCAACAAATTATATACAAGGGAGAAAAAACTGGATAGTAAGGCAAATGGGTTATTTTGGGCCATTAGAATTTGAAGCAAAGGATGATAAATAATCTAGACACCAAAAAAAAACTATACAAATACTGTCTCGAGTTTATTGATGCTAGACTACAAACAGTTCAAAACCAAATAGTCGAAATTCAAAACTCATTATTATCTGAGACTAAAAGCAGTTCAGGAGATAAACACGAAACAGGACGAGCGATGCTACAACTTGAACGTGAAAAAGCTGGACAACAATTAGCCGAAATTCAGAAATTAAACGAAATTATATCTAAGATTGATATAAATAAAACAGGTAACACAATTAGTTTAGGGAGTTTAATTATAACTTCAAAAGCAAACTACTTTATAGCAATTAGCGCAGGCGAAATACGTATCGAAAATATAGATTATTACTGTATCTCTTCCAATACACCAATAGGCCAACTTTTAATTGGTAAAACGAAAGGAGATAATTTTTCGTTTAGAGACTTAAAATTTGAAATTAATGAAGTTTTATAAGTAGATACTTAAAAACACAGCTACTCCTTTTTTAATTGATTTAGAGTGTTCAAAAAACACCTTTTCTCCATTTAAATTAGCTTCAATTAAATAATAATACCCTTTAAAATAAGAGTGATTTACAACGGCTTTTAAATTAGATTTTTCTACCACTTTTAGTTGATGAGAATAGACTATTTTGTCATCAATAAGGTTAAATTCACCAAAAAATGAAGCAATTAGTGGTGTTTTAGGGTTTTTATATAAGTGTTCAGGGATGTCATTTGCTATAATTTTTGAATCTCCTAAAACAATCATTTTATCAGCAAAACCTAAAACATCATCTTTGTCGTGAGTTGCAACAATACAAGTAATATTTTTTTCTTTTAAATATTTGAATAGATTACGACGAAGCGATTGTTTTTTAAAATTATCAATATGACTAAAAGGCTCATCTAATAATATAATTTCGGGTTGTTTTGCCAATGCTCTTGCCAATGCTACACGCTGTTTTTGTCCTCCGCTTAAATTTTTAACTTTTATTTTTGAGAACAAAGCAAGTTCAACAACTTCAAGCAGCTCAGTTACTCTTTCTTTTTTTTCAACAGGAAAGAAATTTGACAAATGTTTACCTATATTTTCTTCAACAGAAGTAAAGGGCATTAAATCAAACTCTTGGGTTACATGTTTCATGAAATCATAACCTATAACAAGATTGAATTTTGGGCCTAAAATTTTAATGTTATTCCAAAATATTTCCCCTTGATTTAAATCATATTCACCATAAATCAACCTTAAAAGTGTAGATTTTCCTGAACCACTTTCTCCAATTACAGAAAGGTTTTGGCCTTTATTAACGGAAAAATCAATGTTCTTTAGAACAAAGCTTTTTTCGTAACCGAATGATATGTTTTTAACTTGCAGCATTATTAGAATAAGACAAATGTAGGGCAAAAAAAATTCGCTCAAAATATGAGCGAATTTTAATTATAAATAAACTTTTCTTATTGTTTGATGAATTTTTGATTTTTAATCGAACCATCAGACATTATGCGTAAAATATATTGTCCAGCACTTAAGTTAGAAACATCAATAGTATTAGAATCTAATCTTGCATTTAAAACACGTTTTCCACTAATTTCAAAAACTGTATAAATAGCATCTTGTAAATTATCTAAAGTATTAAGGTTTAAAACACTTTTTGTAGGATTTGGATATAAAATTAAATCGTTAACAAAATTATCTTGATTACTTAAGGTTGCATTTGATTCGTTTACTACAAGGACTCCATCTATTGAAGGGTTATTAATAGTTTCTACCAAACCAGATGGCCAGTAAACTCTAACATAATTGATAGATGTTTCTGTTCCAATTCCAAAGTGCGTGTTTAAAGAATGCATAAATCTAAATCCTTCACCACTTCTTACATCTCTAATTTGAGTACCATTAGCTGTATTAATTTCAACGCGAGCACCTATACCATTTATATTTGAAAACCCGCTGCCTGTTTGGCCTATAGTTACAATTTTTATCCAATGGTTTGCATTTGCATTGTTAAAGTAAAGATTTCCGTTAAACATATCTAAAAACCCATCGTTATTTATATCTCCAATAGCTCCCGTTGACGGAATGGTTAGTGAGTTAAAAACATTAAATGTCATATCACCATTTCCAAATAAAATTGAGCCATTTGAATAAATGTCTAGCTTACCATCATTATCAAAATCTCCAGGGACATTTTCGTGACCTATTTTTGCTGTACTAACACCAGAGCTAGCCGTAACATCAGTAAATGTATTATCTCCATTGTTTCGCATTAATTTATGATCATATCCAGTACTTGAACCAACGTAAGCGTCCATATCACCATCATTATCAAAATCTCCCCAAGCAGCAGACCATGTTTGTATAATATCAGCTAGATTAGAAGATGGACCTATGTCTGTAAAAGTTCCATTACCATTATTTCTATATAGCTGATTAGTTCTTCTTGCTTCACTACCACCACATTTAGCCATAAACATATCAATATCGCCATCGTTGTCAAAATCTATCCATACAGAAGCATAATTACCTCCAGAAGGATAATTACCAAGACCATTTGTATTATTAAAGACTAGATTATTTGAACCATCATTTAAATAAGAAACACTTGGAGCGACATCATGACATACAAACGCATCCAAAAACCCATCATTATTAATATCAACAAAATTTGAGCGTTGAGAAAACACATTTTCTGGACCAGAAATCTCTGTAAAAGCAGTTCCATCATTATTAGCCCTCATAAAGGTAACACCATTACCAGCGCCATATAATAAATCTGTATAACCATTCGCATCATAATCACCCGCGGCCAAACTCCATGAGGGCAGGAAGTCAGCTGCTGTTGTTGTTATGTTAACTAAATTAAAACCTCCACTAGATAATTGATAATTGATATTTATATTTGTTGAACTAATTGAAACTACATCATCCAAATAATCACCATTCATATCTACCAGTGCTCTGTCATAAGTTCCAGTTGCATTAGGGAAGTTTTGAGATGTAAAAGTCACAGGTGGTGTAGGAGGAGGTGGAGGAGTAGATGTTTCGGTTAAAGTAAAATCGAAATTACTACTATTACTCCATTTATTGTCCCAAACTATATAATATGTCTCTCCTAGTTCTACATCAAAGGTTGCTACAGATAAGTAAGAGCTGCTATTTGTCCCTGTTAAAACACCAGAATCGTCATCACCAGCAACACATATTAGAGATCCACAAGCTCCTTTAAAAACATGCAATCTAGTATCTTTATCTCCATTAACAGCTAAATCAGAGCTTACGGTTACCGAATAATCATCAGTTGGAACATATTTTATCCATTCAGCAGCAGTAACATTTGCGCCATCACCAATACAAAATCCACTAGGAACAGTTCCATTTAGCGTTCCTACTGAATATGTTCCAGCTGATATTGTTGCTGAATTAAAAGCTGCATTGCAAGTATCATAGCTTTGAGCACTTAATGAAAATGTTATTGTAAACACGGTTAAAAAAAGTAATAGTTTTTTCATAATTAAAAAATATAAAATAATATTATTGACATATTGTTGTTAATGAATTTATCCATTGTTCAATTAGTTGGGCGCCTTCTTCATGTTTTAAAGTTCTTGCCAAAAGAGGCATTCTTAATGATTCTTCAACCGAATTTATTCTTACAGCCAAAATTGATCTTTCAGCATTTCCTGGATTGACTATGTAAGTTAACGAAGGATCAAAAATTTCATGCGCCTCAACACATACACCTAAATTTGTAAGGTTTGATGTTTTGTTAAAAGCAAATCTTATAGGTCTGTAATCGCAATGTCTGTTGTCTTCATGACAATGAGCGCAGTTAATATCTAAATAAGAACGAACTCTTAAATCTAGAGGTTGAGATACGTCATCCCATTTAACTACTGTTTCAATATTTGTTGGGATATTTCCAGACAAATAACCCACTTCTTTCCATTTTTGAAGTTGATTAAAATTACCATCTGTGTAACTAAATGCCATATTCAAATTTTGAGGTTTAACACCTATTGGTTGAGCTACATCGTTATCAGACTTATGGCACGTTAAACATTGTGGACCTGAAGGCACATAATAATTAACACTTTTTTGTTGGTTATTTTCAATAAAATTTAATGGAACATAACTACCAGCCAAATCAAAAGACGCTTGAGTTTGTTCGTCATTCCATTTATAATTGGCAAACACCCAGCCCTCTTCTTTTTTAATTTGTAACCTAGTTTCTAATATTTTAGCTTCATTTGAAGGTAAAACATTTTCGTAGTAAAAGTTCTTTATAAGTACTGTGCCAATTGGGAAGTCTAAAATAGAATAATCATTAATATAGCTTGCACTTACTCCTGTAGGCATCCAAATAAATCTTTTTTTGTGAGCGTAATCAGAAAACAAAGGCGTTATTAAGTCGTAAGGCAAAACACCATAAACAGGAGACAAATTCTTCATTTCTCCATCAAAAAAATTATATTCTGATAGGGTTTGATATGGCACTTGAGCAATGTCAAAAACCACTGGAGATTCTTGCTCAGGCTCAATAGGAACGTAAGCATCGTCTTTAGCACAAGAAATAAAGAGCAAAGATAACACTAGCAGAAAAGTGATATTATTGTAATTTTTAGACATTTACAGTAAAATTTGGACTACTAATTTAGCTAATTGGATACTTACCAATCAATTAATTAGTTGTATTACACTTTTTTACTGTCGAGATGAAAAAATTAACAAAAGCAATCTTAAATAAGGCTATTTGATAGAAGGTATTCTGCTATCTGAATAGTGTTTGTTGCAGCTCCTTTACGTAGATTATCACTCACAATCCATAAATTTAATGATTTGGGCTGAGAACCATCTCTTCTGATTCTACCAACAAATACATCATCTTTACCATTAGCATATATTGGCATTGGATATGTATTAACGTCGATATTATCTTGTACAGTTACACCGTCAGTTTTACTTAACAACTGACGCACATCGTTGATATCAAAATCGTTTTCAAACTCTACATTTACAGCTTCACTGTGACCTCCTGAAGTTGGAATACGAACAGCTGTAGCAGTTACAGCAATTGTTTTATCGTTAAGTATTTTTTGAGTTTCCCTTACGAGTTTCATTTCTTCTTTTGTGTATCCATTTTCTTCAAAAACGTCGCAATGTGGAATGGCGTTTTTATGAATAGGATAATGATATGCCATTTCACCTTTTACACCTGCAAGTTCGTTTTCTAACTGTTTAACAGCCTTTAAGCCTGTTCCAGTAATAGACTGATATGTAGAAACGACTATTCGCTTTATTTTATATTTTTTATGAAGAGGAGCCAAAACCATAACCATTTGTATAGTTGAACAGTTTGGGTTAGCAATTATTTTGTCTTGTTTTGTAAGTTGATTGGCATTAATCTCTGGAACAACTAATTTCTTATCTAAATCCATTCGCCAAGCAGAAGAGTTATCGATAACTGTTGTGCCAACTGCAGCAAATTTTGGAGCCCATTCTAACGACGTATTTCCACCAGCTGAAAAAAGAGCAACATCTGGTTTTAAAGCAACAGCTTCGGCAAGACCAATAACTTTATAATCTTTGTTTTTAAAAGAAATTATTTTTCCGATAGATTTTTCAGATGCAACTAGTATTAATTCAGTAAATGGGAAACTACGTTCTTCCAAGACTTTTAACATCACTTCGCCAACCATACCTGTGGCACCAACAACTGCTATTTTCATTAGTATTGAATTTTATTTAAGCACAAAAATAACCAAATAATTAGTACAAAATCTTTAAAATTTAGCCAAAAAAGAACCCAATTCGTTAGAATTGGGTTTAGTTAGAATATGTATGTAGCGATTATTTTTTTAATGCGTCTCTGATTTCTTTTAATAAATCATTATCAGATGGTCCTGCTGGAGCAGCTGGAGCTTCAGGTTTTTTCATTTTACCGTAAGCCTTAATAATGATAAACATTACCAGTCCAACAATTACTAAATTAACAAGCGTGTTAATCCAAGCGCCATAACGAATTGCGTTTTCTGCAACAGCAGCAGCATCACCATTTGCGGCCACAGCTTCTGTAAGTACAATTTTCATATTTGCAAAGTCTACTCCTCCTGCAAAATGACCAACAATTGGCATTACAATATCGTTAACAAATCCGTTAACAACAAGACCTACAGCGCCAGCCATAATAACTGCAACTGCAAATTCAATGACATTTCCTGTCATTATAAAATTCTTAAATTCTTTAAGCATAATAATTGTATTAAGTTAGTTATTAGGCTCTAATGTAAGAAAAATATATAAATGTTAAAAAAAGCCTAAAGGAATTATTTTATTATAATACGTTTTACACGTTGAGAAATAGATGTAATAAGCTCGTAAGAAATTGTATTTGCACTTTGAGCCAAGTTGTTTGCTGTATGATTTGCATCAAAGATAATTACTTCATCTCCTTCTTTACAATCTATACCAGTAACATTTACCATAATCATATCCATACACACATTACCAACAATTGGTGCTTTTTGATTATTTATAATTACATAGCCCTTTCCGTTTCCATACTGTCTTCCAATTCCATCTGCATGACCAATAGGGAGTGTTGCTGTTTTTTGTGATGCCTCACTTTTAAAAGCTCTATTGTAACCAACAGTTTCTCCTTTACTAATATGATGAATTTGAGAAATAACAGATTTTAATGAAGCAATAGGTTTAAAGTTTTTATTCTCTTTATCAGAATTACCAAAACCATATAAACCAATTCCGCTTCTAACCATATCTAAATGTGCTTCGGGGTAATTTAAAATACCAGAAGTATTACATAAATGTAATAATGGCTTGTATCCAAAAACGGCAACAAATTTTTCTGTTATGTTTTTGAAGGATGAAATTTGCCCTTTTGTATAATTATCTTCATTTAAATCTTCACTTGCTGCTAAATGAGAAAATATAGATTTTATTTTTACAGCTGATGATTTACATAATTTAGAATGTATGGGAACTATATCGTTTTCAGAAAAACCTAATCGGTTTAAACCTGTATTGAATTTAAGATGTATTGGGTAATTAGTTTGTTTTTCTGTTTTAGCAACTTCAATAAATTCATTTAAAACTTTTTCGTTATATAAACTCGGTTCTAAACAACGCTCAATTAAAAGCTTAAAACTTATAGGAAGTGGATGTAGCACTAAAATAGGTTTTGTAATACCAGCATCTCTTAAAGCAATGCCTTCACTGGTATAGGCGACTGCAAAATAATCAACATCTAAATTTTGTAAGTAACTTGCTATTTTATTTGCTTCATTACCATACGCAAATGCTTTAACTACTGCTAGAAATTTAGTGTTGGATTTAAGTTTAGATTTTAGATACTCAAAATTATGCTTTAAGGCTTTTAAATCAATTTCGAGGATGGTTTCTTGCGCTTTAGGCATTTGAATTATCGGGTTTTGTAATCACAACTTCAGGATCATTTACACTCATGTTTCTCACCTTATCACGAAGCATAGCTTTATAAAAAGCAGCTCTGCTTAATGGTTCATATTCGTCTACCTCACCAAGTAATACTAAGGCATCACTTTTTGCTTTTCGGTAACTATATTGTGCTAAATTTCCTGTTCTTGTACAAACCGCATGCACTTTAGTTACATATTCAGCTGTTGCCATTAAATGTGGCATTGGGCCAAATGGATTGCCTTTAAAGTCCATATCCAGTCCAGCTACAATAACACGTATACCTTTATTTGCTAAATCATTACAAACACGTACAATTTCGTCATCAAAAAACTGAGCTTCATCAATACCTACAACGTCACAACCATCTGCTAAAATTGGGATATTAGCTGCTGCAGGAACAGGTGTAGATCTAATTTCATTTGCATCATGCGAAACAACCATTTCGTCATCATATCGTACATCAACAGCAGGTTTAAAAATCTCTACTTTTTGTTTTGCAAACTGCGCACGTTTTAATCGTCTAATCAATTCTTCTGTCTTACCAGAGAACATAGAACCGCAAATAACTTCAATCCACCCAAATTGTTCTTTAGGATTTACTGTATTTTCAAGAAACATTTTGTAATTTTAACACTAAAACAAAGCAAACTTTCGTTTGCATAAAGGTGGCGTAAATTTATTAAAAATCAAAAGCATAAATCAGATTAAAGATAAAAAAGTTATGAAGAAGAAATTGGAATCAGAATTAATGAGTATTGCACACAGGATTCTAAAGTTGAAAGGAAAAGAAGATGTGTTAAAAATGCATGCTGAAGTAACATTACTTTATGAAAAGTTGAGCGTTTTAAAATTTGCTAACGAAAATTTAGACCAAGCATTACCAACAATAGGTAGTGATTCGTCATTTTTCGAAATGTTAGATGTAGCCTTCAACAATAAAATAAGTGATAACATAGAACGAGAAGACAAGATCTATATTAACCTTGATGAGGTTGAAGACGATGGTATTATGGAGCCAGTTATGGAAAAGATTAAAGATATTGTTGCTCAAATGCCTCAAGAAACACATGAAGTAGACACAATAATTGAAGAAGCCGTAACTGGAAGTAAAAACCATAAACACGATTTAGATTTATTAACAGCAGATTTTAAAGATATGCCAATTTTTGAGCCAGTTACCAATACTCAAAACACAACCAAAGAGAACACTAAAAAGTCGTTAAATGATAAATTAAAAAATGGTGGAATTTCTATAGGGTTAAATGATAAAATTGCGTTTATAAAACATCTTTTTGATGGTAATAGCGAAGATTATGAGCGAGTTCTATCACAAATTATTACCTCAAGTTCTTTTGATGAGGCTCACAACTTAATTCAAAATATAGTTAAGCACGATTATAATAGTTGGAAAGGTAAAGAAGAGATTGAAGAGCGTTTTATGGAAATTATAGAAAGCAAGTTTAATTAATAATTTAAATAAACCCAACCCATTATAGGTTTAGGTAAGCCTTCAATTTCTAAAATATAATAATAAGTTCCAACAGGTAATAATTCTGAGGTTTGTGGGAATCCCATATTAGATTTTCCGTCCCAATTGTTTTTGTAATCATCACTTTGATATATCTGAACACCTAATCTATTGTATATTTTTATAATATGATTCGGATAATCTTCAATACAAGGAATTATTAAAAAGTCGTTATAACCATCTGTATTTGGAGAAACACCTTCTTGAATTTCAAGGCAATTATTGATTGTTACTTCAGCAGAATCTTCATTATTGGAGTCATCTCTGTCTATCTCATTTAAGTTTTGTAATTGAGCAATATTTAGTAAGTCATTAGATGAGATTACCTGGGCAATAATAGTTAAAGCTGCACTTTCATTTGGAGTTAATACATCAACGCTCCAAATAGACGTTATGTAATTAAAAGTTCCAACACTACTTGATGATGAAATATATTGATAACCACTTGGCAAGCTTTCTAAAATGTTAATTTGTGTTGCAGTGGTCGTTCCAATATTTGTGATGGTTATTGTAAACGCTACTTCATCTCCTATTGAAACTTCTTCAGGAAAAACATTTTTAAGAACTTCAATATCGACATTAGATGTGTCTTCTAAAACAGTTAATGTTGCATTAGCCTGAGAAGTATCTATATTATTTTGATTACTGAAATTTTCATTATCATTTAAGAAAATACCTTCTGTATTTGATGTTACAATGACAGAAAATGTACAGCTCGACACACCGTTAGGGAATGTTAAATTACTTACTCCAACAAAGGGGTCGCCAACAGCTCCTAAAAATGTAGCTGTGCATCCATTAGCACTCACCCAAACAGGACTATCAACAAGTGTTAAACCAAAAGGCAAATTATCAGTAAAACTTATATTATTCTGTGATGGATTGGATGATATGTTAGTAATTGTAAAAGTAAGAGTACTAGTCTGCCCAACAACAATCTCAATAGGATTGAAGCTCTTTATTAGTGTAGGAGCAATTACTTGAACGTTGCTAATAGAAATGTTAGTTTCTGGTGTTAACTCTTCATTATCTGTTTCACTAGGCGTAGCTTCAGCAGTATTACTAAATGCGCCTCCAAAAACAGGCGAAGTTACAGGAATTCTTATTCTAACAGTTGAACCAGCTTCCATATTTGGGATTGTTCCGCTTATAATATTTCCATTAATATTAAAACTTGAAATACATGTAGCTGTACCAGAAGTTATTTGGCAAGTTGGTGTGCCAGTAATAGTAAATACAGAACTTAAAATATCTTCGAAATAAATATCAACCGCATTCGAGCTAGTTGTACTATTTGTTATATCAACTATCCAATCAAAATTCTGGTTTGTGTTAACTTGAGTAAACTGAGGAAATGTTTGTACAATCAAATCTACACAAGGTGCAAAATAGGTAACAACAGAAGCGATATTATTAGAATTATTATTATCAATTACACTACCAACATGATTAACAGAAGCTGAATTAGTAGCAGCAATATTTAATGTTGTACATTCTGGAGCCCAATCAATAACAACCTCAAAAGTAATTGAACTTTGGGCAGGCAAAGCCCAATTATCTTCTGGTAAAATTTCCCAAAAAACATCAAGCACTCCATCTTGTGGTACACCATCTAAAGGAACACCTATATTAGTATGCTCAATTTCACCACAAGTGGCTGTTCCTGTTGTAGAAATACAGTTAACAGACAATAACGTACCTGTAACAAATTGATTAGCATTTAGTGGCATATAATCAGAAACTTCAATAAATGTATCTGAGTCACTAGGATTAGTTACTGTAATCTCATATGTAACGCTTCCCCAATCTGTTGTATTTGTAGCAGAATCTCCTTCTGGTAAAGCAGGGATGGTTTGGGTTTTTGTTATTTGCAAATCTGACGAAGCACAAGTTGGAGCAGGAGGTAAAATAACATAATCACTCTCTGCACTATTTGCTATATTAGTATCAATAATTTGTGAATCTAAAACATTAGTTCCGCTTCTTATGTGAGCCGAAGAATTTGTTGTACTAGTTGAGCATTCAGGTTCGTAAAAAATCACAACAGTTTCTATTGTAATAGTTGCCCCAACAGGCATAATAAACTCATTACTTGTCCAAAAAGTATTTTGTTCTGTTAACGTAAAATCATTACAGGTTATAGGCCCAGTAGTGTTTATGCACGTTAGTGATACAACTTCCCATTCAATATTTACAGAAAGATTCTGTAAAAAGAATCTAATTGGAGCTGGAAGTGGTCCATTATTACAAACAGTTGTTCTAAAAGTTACTTCTTCCTCCCAATCCACTAAAGTTGATGCGCTTGGATCTATTTGAAGTGTCTCTATACAAATGTCAGTTAGTTGACATAAATCAGCAATCAATAAGTCCGTAGCAACTAAATTAGAATTATTTGAAGATATATTAGAATGGTTTAAACTTAGTTTAATGTAATTGTTTACAGATATTGGTTGTTGTTCAAGTGCACAAAGAGGCTCTAAAAATTGATATACCACTCTAAAAGTTAAAGAACCTCCAGAGGTAAATTCAATTGGGTTACCAAAAGTAAAAACCGTTTGTACTGAACTAATAATTGTGGGATTTGAAGACACACCATTTAAATCTGGGCAACTCGAACCATTTGTGCCTCCTAAACATTCAATGGAAGTTTGTTGCACTACAGGTCGTCCATAGTCTAATAAAGAGCTTAATTGAAAAACACCAGAAAAAGCACTTAAAGGATAATTAATACTGCTATTATTAGTAATTGTAAACTCATAGGCTACAGAGTCATTCCACATTGAAATACTTGTGCCTTCTGGAGGAGTAACTTGCGAATGGGTTACAGTAAAATCAATATCTACATCTACTACATCAATAGAAATTATAGATTGATTATTAGATGGGTTAATATCTTGGGTGCCTTCTGGAGAAAAAACGGTTGCAGACGTAGCGATTCCTCCAATATTTATTGGAGCGACAACAGAAATTTTTATCTCTACACTCGAGTTACTGGGAAGACTAGCTACTGTTCCAGTAAGAGTATTATTAATTAAATTAAATCCAGTTACAGGTGAAGCTCCGCCTATGTTATTTTGTGAAACAGTAGATAAAACGGTAACATTTTGATTTATAGTTTGAGAAAAAGTTGCATTAGCTACAGAATTCCCTGAATTGATAATGGTCACAAGGTATTGGTATTCTTGATATATATGTACCTGAGAAATATCTGCTCCACTACTGTTTTTTGCCTCTACCACAATAGCCAAATCGGTTGTTTGAGCTGTAATGGCTAAAAAATTAAGAAACAATAGTAAGAGAGTAATTTTCTTTTTAATCATAACAGGCTTTTACATAAGACACTTAATAGTAAAAAAGGTTGCGTTAATATACTATAAAGATTGTAAATTTGATAACAAATATTGTTTTCAATGAAACTCTACATCGTACCAACACCTATAGGAAATTTAAAAGACATGACCTTTAGAGCTATTGAGGTTTTAAAAGAAGTTGATTTAATATTAGCAGAAGACACACGTACATCAGGTAAATTATTAAAGCATTTTGATATTACCACACCTTCACAATCGCATCATATGCACAATGAGCATAAAACGGTAGCTAATTTAGTTCAGAAAATAAAAAGCGGAACAACTGTAGCTTTAATAAGCGATGCAGGAACACCAGCAATTTCTGACCCTGGGTTTTTACTAACACGTGCTTGTATTGAAAGCAACATAGAAGTCGATTGCCTTCCTGGAGCCACTGCATTTGTGCCTGCTTTAGTTAATTCTGGGCTTCCAAATGATAAATTTGTTTTCGAAGGATTTTTACCTGTTAAGAAAGGACGTCAAACACGACTACTATTATTAGCCGAAGAAACTAGAACTATTATTTTTTATGAAAGCCCTCATAAACTTATAAAAACATTGTCTAATTTCTGTGAATACTTTGGAGAAGACAGACAGGTTTCTGTGTCTAGAGAGCTAACAAAACTCTACGAAGAAACTGTGAGAGGTACTGCAAAAGAAGTGCTAGAACACTATACTAACAAACCACCTAAAGGCGAGATTGTTATTTGTGTTGGTGGTAAGAAGTGATTTGTTATTCTGAACTTGATTCAGAATCTAAAGAAAACTCAATGCAAGAACTACTTCATAACATAAGCCAATGTACTATTTGCGAAAAGCATTTACCATTAGGGCCAAGACCTATTGTTTCTGCTCATCCTAATGCTAAAATTATAATTATAGGTCAAGCACCAGGAACAAGTGTACACAAAACAGGAATCCCTTGGGATGATCCCAGCGGAAAACAACTACGTAAATGGCTAGGTGTTACAGATGAAGTGTTTTACGACGAAACTAAAATAGCATTAATGCCTATGGGTTTTTGTTATCCAGGAAAAGGAAAAACAGGCGATTTACCACCACGACCAGAATGCGCACCACAATGGCATAATTTGCTTTTAGAGCAAATGCCTAATTTAGAATTGGTAATTTTAATAGGTATGTATTCACAAAAATACTATTTAAAAAAAGAAGCAAAGAAAACACTAACAGAAACAGTTGCCAATTACAAAACGTACTTACCTAAATATTTACCACTACCACATCCTTCACCAAGAAATAGGTTTTGGCTAACCAAAAACCCTTGGTTTGATATTGAGGTTATGCCAGAGTTACAGAAGAGAGTAGAGAAATTGATATAAGGAATAAAAAACAACCATTTGGTAAAACCACCAGAGCCACTAAAGGGATCATAAAGAAAAAATAGTATTGAGAACCAAAATTAATTGCTCAAAGAAAAAAACAAATGCCAGTGTAATAAAAATAATTATTGGTAGGAATACCCAAAACACTATCAACTTAATTGACTTATAAAAATATTTTCCTTTAATGTTTGATAATATATTAACCGATTCCATTATTTTTTAAAGTTTTGAAGCCTTTAGTAATTTAGCTTTTTTAATTATATTATAATGCAAAAAACTAACTCTAGCTATTAAGGAAACCAAAGCTATAATTTACATTTAAACTTTAAAAGGACACAAAAAAACCTCACCATTTCTGATGAGGCAGTAATCTAATTTATCAAAAAGCAAATTGCTATAACAATCTAGATGTGCTTTCCTTTTTCCCAACCATGTTTTCCTAAGTATTGATTACCGCTTTCAACAGCACCTTCTTCAATACTAGTTCCCATACTATCATTCCATCGGTTTAGGTAGCCAAATAAAGAAATGACACCGAGCATTTCTACAATTTCACCTTCATTCCAATGCTCGTACAATCGGGTTTTAATATGTTCATCAACAGCATTAGGCACCATACTTGCCGCTAAACTAAAATCTAAAGCAGCACGTTCAGCATCATTAAAAGCAGGGTGAGTTCTGTATTCCCAAATATTATCTAACTGTTCTTGTTCAGCACCATAACGTTCTGCTGCTCTAATAGCATGTGCTTGGCAATATCTACAGCCAGTTGCGTTGCTACTAACCCAAGCAATCATACGTTTTAAAGCCGAAGTCACTCTACCTTCATTAGCCATTACAGCTTTATTTAAGTTAATAAATGCTTTACTTATGGCTGGACGACGCTGCATTGTTAACACTGAATTTGGACAAAACCCAAGTGTTTCATTAAAGAATTCTGCAAGTTCTTTTGTTTCTAAATCATGGTCAGCAGATAATGGTGTTACTAATGGCATATTTTTATTTTTTAATGGTATTTTTGAAGTAACAATAAACGAAAAAAACTTCAGATATGTCGCATAAAGTTATAACTCATTGGAAAGGAAATTTACAATTTGAATCTGATAATCCTAACGGTAAAACAGTATTAATGGACACATCTCCAGAACATGGAGGACACAGTTCTGGGTTATCTCCAAAAGCGATGATGTTAGCGTCTTTAGCTGGTTGTTCAGGATTAGACGTGGTATCTATCTTAGATAAAATGAAAGTGAAAATTTCTGATTTCAGAATGGATACTTATGGTGAATTAACTGAAGAGCATCCAAAATATTATCATACAGTTTCTGTTGAATATCATTTTTATGGTGACGATTTAGATGAATCGAAAATAAAAAAGGCAGTCGATTTATCTATAGAAAAATATTGTGGTGTTATGGAAATGTTCCGCAAGTTTGCCAATGTTAAAACTTCAATTCACTATCATAATAAATAGCCAAAAATTTATTTAAATGCGTTGGACGCTTAAACCAAAACCAGAAGCCACCAAAGTGGCAGATTTACAAAACGCTCTTCAAGTAGATGAGGTAGTTGCAACATTATTAATTCAAAGAGGTATTGAAACCTATGAAGATGCAAAAACCTTTTTCAGACCAAGTTTAGAAGATTTACATAATCCATTTTTGATGAAAGATATGGATAAGGCTGTTGCTCGTATTGAAGAGGCGTTAAGTAAAGGAGAAAATATTTTGGTGTTTGGTGATTATGATGTTGATGGCACATCATCAGTTGCATTAATGTCTTCTTATTTAAAAACCAGAACAGACAGGGTTGCCACTTATATTCCTGATCGTTATGATGAAGGTTATGGTGTTTCAATAAAAGGAATAGACTTTGCTCACGATAACGATTTTTCACTCATTATTGCGTTAGACTGTGGTGTAAAAGCGATAGATAAAGTTGCATATGCAAAAGAAAAAGATATCGATTTTATTATTTGCGATCATCACAGACCAGGAAGTGAGCTGCCAAATGCAATAGCGGTTTTAGATCCAAAACGCGACGATTGTGAGTATCCTTATAAAGAATTATGTGGTTGTGGAGTTGGTTTTAAATTGATACAAGCATTAGCACAAAACGAAGGAAAAACTGTTGAAGATTTAGCTGAATATTTAGATTTGGTTGCAACAGCAATTGGAGCAGATATTGTGCCTATTACTGGTGAAAATCGAGTATTAGCATATTTTGGTTTACAGGTAATTAATTCAAGTCCAAGACCAGGAATAAAAGCTATTATCAATCAGGTTAAAAAGGAAGAGCTAAATATTACAGATGTTGTGTTTATTGTAGCTCCAAGAATTAATGCTGCTGGACGAATGAAACATGGTAATTACGCAGTGACATTATTAACCGAAATGAATTTTGATTTAGCGCAACAATATGCAGCAGAAATAGAAGAATTTAATACAGATAGAAGAGAAGCAGACCAACGTATTACTGAAGAAGCGCTTCTTCAAATTGAAAAAAACAAAGAACAAGAAGGTTTTACAACTGTTGTATATCATGAAGATTGGCATAAAGGAGTGATAGGTATTGTGGCATCAAGATTAATAGAAACCTATTACAGACCAACATTAGTATTTACTAAAAGTGGCGATAAATTAGCGGCTTCTGCACGTTCGGTTTCAGGTTTTGATGTCTATAACGCATTAGAGTCTTGTAGTGAACATATAGAGCAATTTGGAGGTCACAAATATGCTGCAGGATTAACGCTTAAAGAAGAAAACTATGAAGCTTTTAAACAAGCTTTTGAAGATGAGGTTTCTAAAACAATTGATAAATCGCTTTTAACTCCAGAAATAAAAGTTGATTTAAATATAGATTTACATCATGTTAATGATAAATTATGGCGAATAATTCGCCAATTTGCGCCTTTTGGTCCTGGAAACATGACTCCTATTTTTATGACCGAAAATTTAAAAGACACTGGTTATGGTAAATGTGTTGGTGAAGACGATAAGCATTTACGTATTACTGTTACACAACCTGAAGCTGACAAAATTGTTTGTATTGGATTTGGATTAGGAGACAAGTATGATATAATTTCTAATAGAAAACCATTTAAAGCAGTGTATTCAATTGATGAAAATCATTGGAACGGAAGTGTGAGTTTACAACTAAAATTAAGAGACATTAAAGAGTAAATGGCAAAAAAAGATCCATACGCAGCCTTACGAATTAAGGAGTTCAATATTTTTTTACTGGTTAGATTTGCATTAGTATTTGCATGGTCTATGCAGTTTGTTATTATAGAGTGGGAAGTTTACTCCATAACTAAAGACCCTTGGTCACTTGGCCTTATTGGTTTAATGGAAATTATTCCAGCAGTTGGCATTGCTCTTTTTGCAGGACATATTGTAGATCAAAACGAAAAGAGAGGTTTACTCATTAAATGCATTCTAGGGTTTTCTGTCATTAGTTTTGGATTGTTTTTATTAACATGGCCAAAAATTGTAGGAGACTGGTCTACAAATGTCATTTTGTACAGTATTTATTTTCTAGTGTTTTGTGGCGGATTAGTTAGAGCTTTTATTGGACCAACAGTGTTTTCATTAATTGCTTTAATTGTGCCCAAAAAACTATACCCAAATGCCGCAACTTGGAGTAGTTCTACATGGCAAGTAGCTTCGGTTGTTGGTCCAGCAGTTGCAGGATTATCTATTGCTTGGATAGGTGTGCATTGGTCGATGTGCTTAGTTGTTGGTTTTACAATAATTGCTTTATTGAATTTATTCAGAATTTCTAAAAAACCAATTCTTAATCCAAAAATAGGAGAGCCAATATGGTCTAGTTTAAAGGAAGGGGTAAAATTTGTATATAATACTAAAGCAATTTTCGGAGCGATTACTTTAGATATGATAGCTGTGTTATTTGGAGGTGCTGTGGCTTTATTGCCAATATTTGCTCAAGACATTTTAAAAGTAGGCTCTGAAGGTTTTGGAGTATTAAGAGCTGCTCCAGCTGTTGGCGCATTTATTACAATGTGGATTACTGCTTATATTCCAGTTAGTAAAAATGCTGGTATGAAATTATTAGCAGCCATTTTTGGGTTTGGAATTTGTATTATCGTATTTGGATTATCATCAATATTTTGGGTTTCTGTTGTTGCCTTATTTTTTAGTGGAGTTACAGATGGCGTATCGATGGTTATTCGTCAAACCATTTTACAACTTAAAACACCAGACCATATGCGAGGTCGTGTTGCTTCAGTGAATTCTATTTTTGTTGGATCTTCAAATGAGTTAGGCGCTTTTGAAAGTGGACTAACAGCCAAACTAATGGGAACAGTAACAGCAGTTGTTTTTGGAGGAACAATGACATTAATTACAGTGGTTACAACAGGAATAGCATTGCCTTCTTTTAGAAAATTAGACTTGCAGAAGGAGTTAGAAGACCATGAAAAAGAGGATTAATACTTTTTCAACTCAAAATTTTCTCCATCAAAAACACCATAAGTGTAATAAGAAATCCAATCGCCTAGATTGATGTATTTTGAAGCCTCATTTAGATTAATTTCCATAGGTAAATGCCTATGACCAAATACAAAATAATCTCTGTGTTTATCTTCTAATTTTCTCTTGCAGTATTGTACAAGCCACTCATTATCTTCACCAAGAAACTTTGCATCTTCATCACCAGAAATAAGTTTGTTTTTTACAGAGAGATAATGCCCTAAACGCATTCCAAAATCTGGATGAATTAAGCGTCTAAACAGCCAAACACAAACAGGATTTGTAAACACTTTTTTCATGCGTTTATAACCTTTGTCATTTGGCCCTAAACCATCTCCATGACCTATAAAAAAGCTTTTATTATTAAAGGTAAATTCTTTTGGTTTATGATAAACAGGAATATTAAGTTCTTCTTCAAAATAGCCATTCATCCATAAATCGTGATTACCTACAAAATAGTAAATTGGTATTCCTGAGTCTGATATTTCGGCAAGTTTACCTAAAGTTCTGGTAAACCCTTTAGGAACCACTTTTCTGTATTCCATCCAAAAATCAAACAAATCACCAAGCAAAAAAATAGCTGCAGCATCTTGCTTTACTTCATCAAGCCAGGCTACAAATTTCTTTTCACGCGGAAGCGAAGCTTCTAGTGTTGGAGCACCAAGGTGGTTATCTGATGAGAAGTATATTTTTTTTCCTTTTGGAATTTGCATATTGTAAATATAGAAAATGTTTCTATCTAATTATCTGTTGAGTACCATTCAGCAAAACTTGTTTCTGTTTCTTGTAGTTTTAAAGAGTGTAATGTAATATGTTGAGGTAAATGTTTCTTGATTTTTTCAGCAAAATCAATAACCATCATTTCACTAGTTGGCTGATAATCTACCAAAAGTACATTATGACCTCTGTCTTCTAACTCTTTTGCTAACTCAACATGTGGAGTGTTTTTATTAAAAACTGTTGCATGGTCGAACACATCTACAATTTCGTTTTTCACAATTTTTTTTAGATCACTAAAATCTATAACCATTCCATGTTTAACATTTGAGGTGTTATCTATTGGCTTTCCGATAACTGTTACTGATAGTTTATAGCTGTGTCCATGCACATTTTTACATTTTCCATCGTAACCATAAAGCGCATGTCCTGTTTCGAAAGAAAACTGTTTTGTAATTCTAATATTACTCATTGTGTTTTTGTTTTCAATACAAAGATAATCGTTTTGTAAAAGCAATTTGTTTTTAGATTACTTTTACGCGCTTTTTATAAGATATGAAACTATGAATCAGCTTTTTGAAGACATTACCTTTGTTGAAAACCCTCTATACGAAAAGATTATTGAAGATATTATATCTCAACAGTATAGTATAGTTGAAGGTTTTTTTACTGAAAACGAAGTTATGGTTTTAAGGCAATCATTACTCGATAAACATGAAGAAGATGCTTTTAAGAAGGCAGCAATTGGCAATAGAACTAATGAGGTAATAGCAAAATCTATTAGAGGAGATGTTATTTTATGGATAGATGAATTACAAGCAAATTTAGCTGAAGATTTGTTTTTTAGTAAAATTAATAACCTTGTTGGTTATTTAAATAAAACATGTTTTCTGGGTATTTTACATAAAGAGTTTCATTATGCTTTATATCCAACAGGAACTTTTTACAAACGCCATATTGATACGTTTCAGAATGATGATAGACGTAAATTATCGTTTGTGTGTTACTTAAATGAAGATGGTTGGTTGCCAGAAAATGGTGGTGAATTGGTATTGTATTTAAATGAAAATGGAGAAGAAAAAGAAAAGGTTATTTATCCATTTCCAGGACGTGTGGTTATTTTTGAAAGCCAAATAATTGAACACGAAGTAAAACCTGTTAATACAGAAAGAATGAGTATTACAGGTTGGTTAAAAACACGATGATTAACGTTTCTGCTTTTTATTATAAAAGTAAACCACAATAAGCACGATTCCTAAAATTAGAAATAATCCGTTTCCACCCAAAAAGTTTAAAAATTCCATATTAGTTTTTGTTTAAATGATATTGCACCAAAGTTAATTGTTTTGTGATAGTGGCAAAAAAAGTTTTCTGAATTTTATAATTAATGGTAACCCTCTGGCAATCATCCAAAAGGTTAAAGCTATAAAAATTGCGTATAATTTGTACTCAAGACTGTCTAGCCAAAATAAAATAGGCACAAAAACTATAAAGGTTGAAAACAGCAATACGTTACGTAGTGTTTTCATTTTACCAAGACCTTTAAACATACCATCAAAAATAAAAGCTATTGCACAAATAGGCTGCATTGCTAAAATTAGCCAAAACACATTATAAAATTCGGCTAACACTTCTGGGTCTTTGGTAAATAATGTCCCAATAGGATAATATAAAACACCTCCAATAATTGCTAGAATAAAACCAATTGCAATTCCGTATATAATAAGCTTGTTACTTAATTTTATTAGCGAATTGTAATCTTTAGCACCAAATAATTTGCCAGACAAAATATTTCCAGCACTTGAATAACCATCAATAATAAAAGCACCCAAAAACCATAAATTAATAGCAATAGTATAAGCTGCAATATAGTTTTTACCATAATCTGTAGCAAAGCTTGTCGCAAAATATAAGGTAACATTTAGTGCTAATGTTCGAACAAATAGGTTAAGAATCATCAGTATAAAATTCTTTATTTGACTATTAAATGGAAATGTTAACTTTAAAGGGATTGAGGTTTTTTTAAGCAAGTAATATGCAGAACAGATAGCCATTAATAATTGAGCAGCAACACTAGCATAAGCAGCTCCTTTAATGTGCATTGGACTCAAGACGCCTTCAATACCATAAACTAAAATTACGTCTAAAATTATATTTGTAATAGCTCCAATTATAGCAATTATCATTGGGTAGTACGTATTTTGTAAACCTCTAAATGCTCCAAAAACAGCAATTGTGAATAGCGTAAAAGGGAAACCAAACACTCTAATTTTGTAATATTCTACACTATAATCTAAAATTAAACCAGAAGCATTATAAAGTTTAAAAATACTATGTGCAAAAGGGTAGGTAGTAATAATGATTAATATACTTATAGATGTGATAATGAAAATAGCTTGAGCTGGTAGGTTTCTAACTTTATCGAGTTGATTAGCGCCTAAATGTTGTGAGACAATAGAAGAAATAGCGCTTCGTGTTTGACCTAACACCCAAATTAACATTGAAATAAAAGCACCAACAATACCAACAGCGGCTAATGATTCAGTTGCGTTCAAATTCATATTACCAACAATGGCTGTATCTGTAATAGAGAGAATAGGTTCTGATACTCCTGAGATTAATGCAGGAATTGCTAGTTTGTTTATATGTTTTAGACTTATGCTTGTTTTCAAACTACTAGTTCGTAACAGTAAAAAGGATGTTCGCTTTGTTTTGGGAAATAAATATTTCCTAATCTTTTATAACCACGAAGTTCGTAAAATTTTTGGTTTCGAGGGTTTTGGGAGAAAGTATCTAATCTAACTGAGCTAAAATTATTTTCTTTTGTCCATTTTTCTGCATAATCCATTAATTGTTGTGCATAACCCTTACCTTGATAGTTTGGGTTAATTGCTAAACGATGGATATAAATATTATTTTTATTAGGTGTTAGCCATTTAATAGGAGCATATTCATCATCCATGAATGTAGAAATAACAATACTTCCAATAACTGTGTTATCAATTTCTAAAACAAATAATTCGTTTCTATCAATATCATTTTTAAACGCGTTTTTATTAGGGTAATATTCGTTCCACTGAAATATACCATTGCTAATCATATGTTTTGCACATAGTTTGGTAATATTTAAAATCGAATCAATATCTGAATAAGTGGCTTTACGAATCATTATTAATGTTTACTTTTGTATAAATTCATTGTAAATTTAGTTTTAAATTATTGATTATGAAGAATATTTTAGTTCCTGTTGGGTCATCAAAAAATGCAGTTAGTCATTTACAATATGCAGTTGATTTTGCAAAAACATTTGGCGCAAGACTCTATGTAGTACAAGTATTTAATGTGTATACTAAAGCTGGGACAATGATAAAAGTAGATCATATTTTAGAGCGAGAAAGTTTAGAGTTTTTAAAGTCTCATGTTAGCAAGGTTGATACAAAGGGAGTTGAGGTAATTGTAAAAACATTTAAAGGGAAACTTATAGATACTTTAGAGCTTGTATGCAAAACGGCTGATATTGATTTAATTTTGCTAGAGCCAAGAACCAATTCAATTAGAGAAGAGGTTTATTTAGGAAAAACATCAGGTAAAATTATAAAACAAACAAACATTCCAGCATTAATAGTACCTGAAGGCTATAAGTTTAAGCCGATGGTTTCAATTTTAATAGCTTTAAAATCAGCAGTTATAAAAAGAGAGAATGTGTTAAATCCATTAATTGATATTAAAAATCAATTTAAGTCTATTGTTAATTTACTTTTAGTAAAAACACCCTTCCACAATGAAGGCGATTTTGATGTTAATGAAGAGTTAGCGTCTTTAATCACAAATACTCTTTACAGTGAAAATGCTACTACTTTTCAAGGTGTTTTAGAGAATTATAAAGAAGCGCATCCAGATTTGTTATGTGTTGTGCGCAGAAAAAGAGGCTTTTTTACTAAGCTTTGGGAGAACAACATTATCTTAAAAAAGGATTTTCATAGCTCAACACTTCCTGTGTTGGTATTAAGTGGTCTAAAGTAAACTTTGGGGCATTAGCTCAGTTGGCTAGAGCGTTTGGCTGGCAGCCAAGAGGTCAAGGGTTCGACTCCCTTATGCTCCACTTTTTTGAGTTTTAATATATTGCTTTTACATTTTATAACTCTTAATAGTCTTTTTAATACCTGTAATCGATTTTTTATATATTAGAAAGCACTTTTTTGTATGTTGCATCTACCTAATGCCCCAAACATGAAGTATTTACTACTATTAACCTACGTAGTTAGCGTTGGTTTATTTGCTCAAAGTTCTGCTTATGATCCTGAAAAAAGTAAGGGTCAATTATATGAATATGCCAATTACATAAATGCAGCACAATGCAATTATACTATTGAAAGTATAGCAAAAGACTCACTACTTCAATTTAAAGATTTAGAGTCTGATAACCACAGCGTTGGTTTTACAAGAGATAATTATTGGGTTCGTTTTAAATTGCAAAACAGCAGCGATGACGCTAATACATACTATCTTGAAACAGCAAGACCAATAACAGATATTGCAACCCTATATCAAATAACAGGAGATGACATCAGGCAGTTTAAGAGTGGTGATCAAATTCCTTTTGGTGAAAAACAAGTTGAGCATCGCTCAACTCTTTTTAAAATTATATTACCAGCTAAATCGACTCAACAAATATTTTTGCACTTTAAAAGTGATGGTGAAACAATAAATATTCCTTTAAATCTATATAATGAAACATCGTTTTGGGTGATGAATTATAAGCAACAGTTATTTCTAGGTGTTTTTTATGGGCTATTATTTTTAGCAGGAATTATTTATCTATTTTTTTATAGAAGTTTAAAAGAAAGGTCGTTTTTGTATTATGGATGTTATGTGTTTTCAATTGCCCTTTTACAAGCTGCATTAGACGGATTTATACATCAGTACATTTTTCCTGAGGGTGGTTTTTTAAATAGTAGAGCCGTGTTAATTACAGCACTTTTATCTAATTTGTTTCTGCTCAAATATTGTGAACATTTTCTAAAAGTTACTACAGATTTTATAAAATTTAAAAAAGCTTTTAATGTAATATATGTTGTTTTGACCGTACTTTTTATAATGATATTTGTAAACCAAAAAACATTAGAGCTAGTATATCCAATTAGTAATTTAAATGGATTGGTAAGTTTATTATTAATACTTACTACAGTTTTTGTTATGCGATATAAGCGTATCAAAATCGACCCATATTTTTCGATAGGTATTTTCTTTTTAGTTATTGGTTTATTAGGCTTTGTAATGAACAACTTAAGCTTGTTGCCAAATAATTTTTACACACTTAATAGCGCCAAATTTGGCGCTGGTTTTGAGGTAATATTTTTATCATTATCCATGACCAATTTAATTAGAAAACTAAGAGTAGAAAAAGAAACCTCACAAGAATTAGCATTGCAGAAATCAGAAGAAATTAGTGAGCTAAAAACTTATTTCATGTCAAATATAAGTCATGAATTAAGAACACCTATTAATGCGATAATGGGAATTGCTGAGATTCAGCTTAATGATGTTAATAGTGAAAACTATAAGCATTTTGAAATAATTAAAAATGCTTCTTTAAGTCTATTAAGTAATGTAAATGATATACTTGATTTTGAGAAAATTGAAAAAAACGAATTAGAGTTAAAACAAGAAGAGTTTAATCCTTCACAAGTTTTAACGCAAATTACTAATAATTGGAAAACAGAAGCAGAAAACAAAGGGTTAAAGTTTGATTTTGAATTAGACAATAAAATTCCTGAGTTTGTTTTAGGAGACTCAGAGCGTTTTGTTCAAATTATTAATAACATATTAAGTAATTCAGTGAAATTTACCACAACAGGAAGTGTAAAATTAAAATTAAGTTGTACCACACAACCAAACAGTATGTGTCGTTTTTCATTTAATATATCAGATACTGGGATTGGAATGAATTCAGAAATGAAAAAGCATGTTTTTAGTAGTTTTAATCAAATGCGTTTAAATCATAAAAGAGAATTTGGAGGCATTGGATTGGGATTATCTATTGTTAAACATTTAGTCGAACTTTTTAATGGTAATATAATTATTGAAAGTAAAGTAGGTGAAGGAACTCAAGTTTTTATTGATATTCCTTTGCAAGTCTTAATAAAAGAAAAGACAGTAGTTTTTGATTATAATAATATAAAAGACCTAAATAAAGCACTTAATATTTTAGTTGTTGAAGATAACATTTTAAATCAATTGGTAATGCGCAAGCTATTAAGCGGGATTCCTTCAATTAACTTTAAAGTTGTAAATAATGGATTAGAAGCAATCAATACTTTAAAAGACGATGTTTATGATCTTGTGCTTATGGATTTACAAATGCCTGTTATGGATGGATATGAAGCTACAAAAATTATTAGAAATGGCGAATTAGGTGAAATGCTTAGAGATGTTGCTATAATAGCTGTAACTGCAGATGCAATGCAGGAAACAAGAAAAAGAGTTTTAGCATTAGGTATGAATGACTACATTACTAAACCCATTAACAGAGATTTATTATTAGAAAAGATCAACATTCACTATGAATCAATTTTAAAAATAGCCTAAAAGTTAAAGGGCTTTCTCAACAAAATCAATATCTGAATCACATATTTCTAAAATCAACTTTTTAAGTTGTACAGAATAGTTTTCTAAAGTGTCTTTAGATATAATTTGGTTTTTTGATGCACCTTTGCCTGCTCTGTCTTTTTCCGTGAATTTTAAAAAATAATCACCTTGCAGATTTTTAAATGATATAATTCCTCCTTCAATATCACTAGAGATTAAATTTTCTTCATTTAACATATACGCATAAGCAAGTACTTGAAAGCTCTTACTGTATTTGTCATAATCAGTATTTAGCTCTTCCCAATCTATAATTTCTATATGCTTTTGCTCAACCTTTCCAGTTTTATAATCTATAATTCTGGTAATACCATTAAACTCATCAATCCTATCAACAGTTCCCTTTAAGTAAATAGGAAAATCTAATTCAGGAATATTGATTTCTACTTTAGATTTTCTTTCAAGGTCTATAATTTTAATTTCGTTTCCAGCATTTAATGTTTCTAATTCTTTGCTCAAAAAATTATGAATATAGCGCTTGGCTATTTCAAAAACTATAAGGTTTTTACCTTTGGTTACATCTCCTTCTTTGTAGTGTGATTTAAAATGAAATGTTACAGTTTTATCAATTGCTAGTTTCATATCTTGCAAATGATTTTTAGTTAAAAACTCTCCTTTTAAAGGCTTGTAAAAGTCTTCAAGAGTTTGATGAATTACATTTCCTAACGTATTAGCAGCTACAGTTTCTTCAACATCTTCATAGTCTTTAACGCCTAATATTTTGTCATAATAAAAATCAATAGGATTTCTGATATAATTAGTTAAAGACGAAGGAGAAAAACCATCTTTTGCTAGTATTTTAATTTTATTTAAAACAGCTGAAGTTTTTTTAATGGTTTTAAGCTTCTGTTGTGCAGAAGGCACTTTTGGTGCTACAATATAATTTTTAATATTATGTAGTTTTTCTATATTTAATTGTGTTATAAACCTACTTTTTTCGCCACCATTTAACACATCTGGCTCAGTATTATATAGTATATATATGTTTTTAGCACGTTGGAGCAATCTGTAAAAGTGATATGTATATACAGCATCTTTCTCCTTGTAGGTAGGTAATCCGTTTTCTAATTTAACATCAAATGGGATAAATGAATTATTGCTTTTGCCCGCAGGAAGAATGCCTTCGTTGACAGAAGAGATTATTACAGTTTCAAAATCGAGAACACGAGACTCTAACATTCCCATAATTTGAAGCCCTTGCAAAGGTTCTCCTTTAAAATCTAAAGCTTCACTTTTTATAAGCTCTTTGTATAGACCAAAAAGAGCATTAATGTTATTTATGTGCTTGTACTCCAAATTAAGCAAATGCAATTCATTAAACACTTCATTAAAACGGTATAAATACTCTAACGCTAATAAGTTTTTGCTTTTTTCTAACGATAAGTTCTCTTTTATTAATAAAATGAGTTTAGAGCAACTCTCTAAAGCATTTGAAGCTGTATTATTCCATGATGTAAATAGCAAATCAATAACATTATCTTTTTCTTCTGCTAAAAACTTAAGCTTCTCAACTGTTATGTAAACAATGTTATTTGATTGAATATAATTATTAATTATAGCAGCAAAATTCTTGGTTTTTGCATCAAATAAAGAATATATAAATTGATGAGACAGAATTGATGTAACATCTTTATAATAAAATTGCGATGTTGAGGTTTTATGGATTTTAAACAACTCTTCAAATAATGAAGCCAATGGGATTGACCTTAATGGGAATCCCATTGTAATGTTTATATTGTCTATACCTTTAGGAATAGAGTTTAGAAGTGGCATTAATAAGTTTTCATCACCTAAAACTACTGCTGTATTTTGAATGCTTTTTTTCTCTTTTGAAATTTTATCAAGCAACTCTCCAATGTATTTTACTTGTCCAATATTTTTTGGAGTCCCAATAATTTCTATTCTTTTTTCACTAGCATAATTTTTTGTTAACCAATTAAATTGGTGCTTTTGAAAATATGGCCAATTAGCTTTATGTAGTCGTATAAATAAGCCTGCATCATGTATTGGGTTTTTTATAAAATACTCATCAATATCCCAATATATCTCTGCAAGCCCTTGCTGTAATAATTCTTGTATTATTGTTTCTTCAGCTTTATTTAACGCATTAAACCCAACAAATACAAGTCCTTTATTAGTATTTGCAGCCACATATTGCTCAACGCCTTCTACAGCCTCTCTGTACACTAAGCCTTGATATCCTTTCTGTTTAGAAATTAACTGTTCTTTAAAAAGATTATAATATGTCTTTAACTGGTTCCAAAATGATAAATAGTTTTTGATGTATTCGGTTTGCTCATCAGCTAATGACCAATGATTAATCTCTTTTATTGATTTTAAATAATCAAAAATGTTATCCGTTGGGATTAGATAACGATCAATCTCATTAAAGTCTTGAAGTAAAAGCTGAGCCCATTTTGAAAACTTATCGAAAGTTTCAACTTCTTCTTTAGGAGTGATTTTTAAATAAACTTCGTAAAACTCAAAAAGCAATTCAGTATTAGAACAGTATTTTAAATCTGATAGTGTTTCAACAAATTCTTCTATTGAAAAAACATCTGGCGCAAATTGTGTTTTTTTAGATGTTTGAGAAAGTATATGTGTTAAAAAAATCCCAGCTCTCTTGCTAGGAAGAATAAAGGTTAGTTGAGAGATGTCAACTTCTTTTTTTTGTAAATCTACTATAACATCTTGTATAAAACTTGTCATAGTATAAAAATAAAAAACGCTCCGATATTCGGAGCGTTTTTAAACTTATTTATTTTATAAAAACTTAATTATTTAAGTTTTACTTCAACACGTCTGTTGTTAGCTTTACCAGAACGAGTTTTGTTAGAATCAATTGGGTTAGACTCACCAAAACCAGCAGCAGTTAATCTGTCAGCACTAATTCCGTTAGCGATTAAATAATCTCTTACAGCATTAGCTCTTCTTTCAGATAACAATTGATTTGATGAAGCAGAACCATCACTATCAGTATGACCTTCGATAGAGAAATCCGCTTGTGGATATTCTTTGAAGATTGCTACCATAGCTTGTAATACTTTATCAGTTTGTTTTTGGAAAGATGATTTACCAGAATCAAATAAGATAGTTCTAGCGTAATCGTTTAATTGCTTCATAACTTCTGGAGCAGGCTTAACTTCTGGGCAACCATTGTTAGCTACAGTACCAGCTTCGTTAGGGCATTTATCATCTTTGTCTAATACACCATCACCATCAGAATCTTTCCAAGGGCAACCATTGTTTGCAGCAGGACCAGCTTCGTTAGGACAGTTGTCATCTTTATCAGCAACACCATCACCATCAGCATCTGGACAACCAGCTAAAGCTTTTAAACCAGCAACTGTAGGACAGTTGTCGTTTTTATCAGCAACACCATCACCATCAGAATCTGGACAACCATTAAACTCAGCTAAACCAGCTTCGTTAGGACAGTCATCTTTAGAATCTTCTATTCCATCACCATCAGAATCTGGACAACCGTTAAATGCAGCTAAACCAGGAACATCTGGACAAGCATCATCTTTGTCATAAATACCATCACTATCAGTGTCTTTTCCGCCAAATTTAATAGCTAAACCAACTGTGTGTTGGAAATGCTTAGCTAAATAATCTTCAAAAGCATGCTTGTATGACGATTGTACAGTCATACCAATATTATCGTTAAACCAAAGATTTAAACCTAGAGTACCATTTAATGTTCCAGCTCCAATATCATCAACCCAAGTGTAACCACCACCTACACCTAAATAAGGCTCAATAGCTTTTGATTTGATTAAATTACCTAAACTATATTTAATGGTTCCGTCTAATGCATAATAAGATAAATCATTAACTGAAGAATCACCAAACTTGCTAATTTCGTTGATAGATCCAGCGGCAGTTAATGAAAACCCATCGCTTAAGTATCTAGAAACAGAAATAGTAGATAAAGATGATATTATGTTATAATGATCACCTACGTTAACATACTCATCAAAGTAATCACCCAATGGAGCGTTTTCTCCAGTTGGATAAAAATCAACCGCATTAACTCCAATACCAATCGCCCAAGGATTGTTTTGGTCTTGTGCATTTGCGTTGCTAAAGCTCATTATAAGCAACATAGCGAAAAATAATCTGCTAAGATTTTTCATATTCAAATAATTTTAATTTTAAGTGTTAATTGTAAGCAAAAGTAAGTTGTTAAATTTTATTAACAAAGACAAATATATAAAAATATTGGTTATTTGCCTTAAAACATAGGTGTTTGGATTGATTTTAAATAACATTTAATGTTTTTCCAACTTTAATAAAAGCTGCAATTGCTTTATCTAATTGTTCTTTTGTGTGAGCAGCAGAGAGTTGTACGCGAATTCTTGCTTTTTCTTTTGGTACAACTGGAAAGAAAAATCCGATAACATAAATACCTTCTGCTAATAACATTTTTGCCATAGTTTGAGATAATTTTGCATCATATAACATCACAGGTACAATAGCAGAATCGCCATCAACTATGTCAAAACCAGCATTTTTCATTCCTTTTTTAAAGTAATTTGTGTTTTCTTCTAAAGTATCTCTTAATGATGTGTTGTTAGAAAGCATTTCAAACACTTTAATAGAAGCACCTACAATTGCTGGAGCTAAAGAATTTGAAAACAAATATGGTCTTGAACGTTGGCGTAACATATCAATAATTTCTTTTTTACCAGTTGTATATCCTCCCATAGCTCCACCAAGTGCTTTACCAAGAGTCCCTGTAATAATATCAATTCTTCCTAAAACGCCTTTTTCTTCTAAGGTTCCTCTTCCGGTTTCTCCAATAAACCCAGCAGCATGGCATTCGTCAATCATAACTAAGGCATCATACTTATCTGCTAAATCACAAATTTTATCTAAGGGAGCAACAAGCCCATCCATAGAAAACACGCCATCTGTTACAATAATTTTAAAACGAGCTCCATTTGCATTTGCCGCAATTAGTTGCTGTTCTAAATCTTTCATATCACTATTTTGATAACGATATCGAGCTGCCTTACATAAACGAACACCATCTATAATTGATGCATGATTTAAAGAATCTGAAATTATTGCATCTTCTTCTCCCAGCAGAGGCTCAAAAACGCCTCCATTAGCATCAAATGCCGCAGCATACAAAATAGTATCTTCAGTGCCATAAAACTCAGCAATTTTTTGCTCTAAAGTTTTATGAATATCTTGAGTTCCACAAATAAAACGAACTGAAGACATACCAAACCCATGAGTGTCCATAGCGTCTTTAGCAGCTTGAACAACTTCAGGATGTGATGAAAGTCCTAAATAATTGTTTGCACAAAAGTTTAATACTTTTTCTCCAGTATTTAAAGTGATTTCTGCTCCTTGAGGAGATGTAATAATGCGTTCTTCTTTGTAAAGCCCAGCTTCTTTTATGTCTTTTAATTCTTGTTGTAAGTGTTGTTGCAGTTTTCCGTACATAATGATTTTAATTTAGCACAAATTTAAAATTCTTTTATTTGAATATCATCATTTATATAAATTAGTATTTTTTTTAAAACCTTATAATTCATCTCTTCAAGTATATTCTGATAAGTTTCTATTTGTGAGATATGAGATTGTTTTTCTGTGCCAGTTTTATAGTCAATAATAAAAGCTTCATTAGCATCATTAATTACAATTCTATCAGGTCTGAAAACATATCCTTCTTTAGTTATAATATCTTTTTCATTAAAAATGATAAGCTTGCTATCGAAATAAGGTTTTAAATTTTCATGATTTACTATGTCATAAATTACAGGTTTAAGTTCTTTTACTTGTTCAGAATTAAGCTTACCAGAGGCTAAAAATTCATCTATCACAAAATCAATATCAGTTACAGATTTTATACAAGACATTATATTGTGTACTAAATTTCCTTTTTCTTGCGCTTTTTCTTGCGCTGTATCCCATAGATAACCAGAATTAGTAACAATTTTTAAATTATGGTCTTCTTTGGAAGTAGATATGAATTGCTCTTGAAAAATCGAAATATTTCCCTTTTCATACTCCAATTCTCTGTCTTGATTTCCAAAAGTATATTCGGTTTGAGAATCGTTCCATAAATGAATTGATTTTAAGTAATTAATTAATAACCCAGAATACCAGTTAAGTTTTTCATTTCCTTTTGTATCTATATCTAATTCAGAAACAATATATAACTGTTCTACTGCTCTTGTTAATACTACATATAGCAAATTAATAGTGTCTAATTCCAACTCTGAACGATAGTGTTGATATATCTCTGACCCTAGATCACCATAATCTTCTAATTCTTTATTTAGATTTAAAAATTGGTGAGAAAAACCATTAAAATCATTTTTATCAACAGGGAACCATGTTTTTGGTGACATATCAAAATAAAGGTCTTGATTAGCATAAGGGAATATAACTACAGGAAATTCTAATCCTTTAGATTTATGAATGGTCATAATTTGTACAGCATTGTTTCCTTGTGGTGATACAATACTTAATTTATCTTTTTTTGTTTCCCAATACGAAATGAATTCTGAAAAACTTGCGCTTTGTTTTTGTGAATAATCTAATACCTCGTCTAAATAGAATTGTAAATAAGCATTAGAGCTGCCATTTAAATCAAATTGCCTTACAATAGTTTCAGCCGATTCATATAATGGCATTTGTAAAAAAGAATTAAACGGAAACGTAAAGCCATAATTTTTTAAGTTTTCAAAAAGCTTAGTTACATCTAAATGCACTAAAGACTCAAAAAAGGAGTGTTTATCTTCAAGGTTTAGTTTATGTTCTGCTAAATAACCAAGCACTTCAATTTTTAGTTGCGCATTTTTTGGTTGTGTGGCTAATGATATAACACTATTAATAAAATTAACTTCTGGAGAATTTTTAAGTAATAATGACTCTGATGAAATAACAGGTATTTGTCTGCTGCTTAAATATTCTGCAACAGCAATACCTTCTTTAGATTTTCGGGTTATAACACAAATATCTTTTAAATCAAATCCATTTGCTTTTACCTTTTCAATTGTTTCAAATACTTTTTGGCAGTGCAACTCATCTTTATCTTCGTCTTCATTTTTAATATCTAAAAAGCTCAATTCAACATAGCCATCTTCTTTTATAAATTGATCTTGATGACTGTTTTTATAAATAGTTTGATGTTCAATATTTGAAAAAGCAAAGTCAGAAACGTGTTTAAAAAAAGCATTGTTAAAATTGACTATCGATTTTGTGCTACGATAATTAGTAGGCAAATTTTTCACTTCTTGAGTGATAACAAATGGTTTAACTTTTTTACTGTACAAATCAATAAACTGCTCGGCTTTCCCGCCTCTCCACCTATAAATTGCTTGTTTAGCGTCGCCAACAATCATTGCAGAACCTGTTTCTCCTTTTAGGTTTTCGCCAGAAAGAGCATTATCTACTAACGGAATTAAATTTTGCCATTGTAATTGAGATGTGTCTTGAAATTCGTCAACAAAATAATGTTTAAACTTTTCACCTATTCGCTCATAAATAAAAGGCGCTGGTTGAGCATTAATTTCATTACTTATTATAGAGTTAAATTCAGATATTAAAAGTAAATCTTCTTCTTCTTTAATATCGTTTAGAGTTTGGTTTATGGCACTTAAAACAGACAAAGGTGTTATGTTTTTTAATGTGTTTTTTAAAAACTTAATCTCAACAATTTTTGCCTTGCTCTCCTCAAAATATATTACTAATTGATTTTGAATAGCATCAATAATTGATGCGGTTTCAGATGTTACACGTTTAGGGTAAAGTGCTGAACCTTCAATAAGATTAGATTGCCAAACCAAACCAAACCCAACATTAAAATCGCCATCTACTAGTTTTTGAAAATATTTAGGCAAATAACTACTAGAAAAATCATCAAATTGCAAACCATGATTAACAATAAGCTCTAATGTATTTTGTGCAATTGCAATGATATCTTTTTCTAATGTTTTATTTTTCTTTGTTAGTAGCTCTTTTAGTGCTTTAAAATCATTTAGAGTTTTATGTTTTAATTCATTTATAAATGGAATATCGTTTTCGCTAACTAATAATTTAGAAATGTTATTAAAATCGTATGATACATCCCAGCTTTTATCATCGTCAGCTTTTTCAATTGCAAAATCAATTAAAACTTTGGTAAGTTCTTCATCAGTTCCAGCTTTATCAATGAGCTTATCAACAGCTTTACTTAAAAGGGTTTTTGTATCTAGCTCAACTTCAAAATTTAAAGGTAATTTTAAATCGTGAGCAAAAGTTCGGATAAGCTTATGATTAAATTTATCGATAGTTGATATATCAAAAGAGGCATAATTGTGAACAATAGTTTCTAAAATGATTTTTGACTTTTGATGCAATTCTTTTGGTTCGATCGGTATTTCTTCAACAATTGCATTAAACATACTGTTTGGTTTAACAAGTATGTTTTCATCAGAAAATTGCTGTAGAGTTTCTAGAACTCTTTCTTTCATTTCTGCAACTGCTTTATTAGTAAAAGTTAATGCTAAAATGTTCCTAAAAGCCAAAGGGTAATTAGAGTGTAATAAAATTTTAAGGTATTCTTTTACAAGCGTGAAGGTTTTGCCACTTCCTGCAGATGCGTTATAAATTGTAAAAGGGTGTGCTTTTGACATGAAACAAATTTTGATACAAGATAAAAACTATCAATGATTCTATAGCTATTTATTATTTTTAATTGCGCTCTTTTATCCGTAAATTTGAGGGAATTAAATATTAACAATAATAAACAGAAATTATGGCTTTCGAATTACCGAAATTAAAATATGCGTACGACGCTTTAGAACCAAATATTGATGCTCGTACTATGGAGATACACCATTCTAAACACCACCAAGGTTACACAAACAATCTAAATAATGCTATTGTTGGAACAGATTTAGAAGGAAAAACAATTGAAAATATTCTTTCTAATTTAGACATGAAAAATGCAGCAGTTAGAAATAATGGTGGAGGGTTTTATAATCACTCTTTATTTTGGGACGTGATGAATCCTGAAGGAAAAGGACGCTTGTCGGGAGATTTAAAGGATGCGATTGAAAAAGCTTATGGCTCTTTTGACGCTTTTAAAGATGCTTTTAGCAAAGCAGCTGCTACTCAGTTTGGATCTGGATGGGCTTGGTTATGCGTACATAAAGGTGGAAAAGTTGAAGTGTGCTCTACACCAAATCAAGACAACCCATTAATGCCAGGCGTTACTTGCGGAGGAACTCCAATTTTAGGGTTAGATGTTTGGGAACATGCATACTATTTAAATTACCAAAACAGAAGACCAGACTATATTAATGCATTTTTTAATGTTATTAATTGGAATGAAGTTGAAAGGCGTTATGCAGAAGCTAAATAAGTTTCTAACATAAATAAATGAAGAGCAAGCCGAAAGGTTTGCTTTTTTTATGCCTTGTTTTAAGATTATTTAAAATGAAAAAAGGTGAACGAGTGTTCACCTTTTTTGCCCCAAATCTACCATAAACTTAACCTACTTATGTTATGGTTTAACAAATATAAAGGGACTTTAATGTAACGGCTAAATTTTTTAGATAAACGACGAATAAACTGGGCTGAAAGAAAAAATCCGTTTCCTTTTTATCTAAATTAATACGGAAGAGGCTTAAAAAAGTATAAATATTCTAAAGATAGTTTCAATTTATTCCATAAAAAAAGGTGAACGAGTGTTCACCTTTTTTTGCCCCAAATCTACCATGAACTTAACCTACTTATGTTATGGTGACACTAATGTATGTGTTTCTAAATTAAGAATTTGCAAATATTAGACGAAATGCATTTTTATCAGATTAAATACGTTTTTTACAGGATAAAATGCTAAAAAATAAGATAACCTATTTAATAAGCACGTTCTTTATTGCCTTCGCAAAAGTTTATAAATGCCTTATTTACAACACGATTGCCTCCAGGTGTTGGGTAATTACCTGTAAAATACCAATCACCTAAATTATTAGGGCATGCTTTATGTAAATTTTCGACAGTTTGAAATATTGTTTTTACTTCAGCCTTTACTGTTGTGTCACTTATTAGCTCAGCAATTTTATCAGAGATTTGTTCATCTGTAAATTCATTATATAAGTCTTTTACAAAATTTTGAACGTTTTTATCTTCTATATCAACTTGAGCTTTACATTTTTTGTAAACCTCATCAATTAAATGGTATTTATTATTTTCTTTTAAAAGCTCTAACATAGCTCTAAAAGCAATTAAACCTTCAAGACGAGCCATATCTATACCATAACAATCAGGGTAACGAATTTGAGGAGCAGATGAAACTACAATTATCTTTTTAGGATGCAATCTATCCATCATTTTAATGATGCTCTTTTTTAAAGTTGTACCTCTAACAATACTATCATCAATTATAACAAGATTATCAGTTGGTTTAATAACTCCATAAGTTACATCGTACACGTGAGCCACTAAATCATCTCTACTACTATCTTCAGTAATAAATGTACGTAGCTTAACATCTTTAATAGCAATTTTTTCTATTCGTGGACGTTCAGACAAAATTTGAGTTACTCTTTCTGCAGATAGCTTACCATTTCCATCAAGGATAGCTTGAGTTTTTCTTTTGTTTAGATGTTCTTCAACGGTTTCTATCATCCCAAAAAATGAAGTTTCTGCTGTATTTGGTATATATGAGAATACTGTATTTTTTGTGTCATTATTAATTGCCTCAAGTACTTTAGGCATTAATAATTTACCTAGTTTTTTTCGCTCTTGATATATTTCGGCATCACTTCCTCTAGAAAAATATATGCGTTCAAACGAACAAGCTTTACGCTCTAAAGGCTCAATTATTTTTTTAATTGAAGTTTCCCCAGATTTTTTTGTGATAATTGCATGACCAGGTGTGAGCTCCTTAACGTCTTCAAAATTAACATTAAAAACAGTTTGGATTACAGGGCGTTCAGAAGCTACCACTACTACCTCGTCATCTTTATAATAATAAGCTGGACGAATACCAGCAGGATCACGTAATACAAAAGAGTCTCCATGGCCTAAAAGACCAGCCATTGCATAGCCTCCATCCCAGTTTTTAGAAGCTCTTTTCAAAATTTTAGCAACGTTTAGTCGTTCTGCAATTAATGGTGTGCATTCATTTTTATTGAACCCTTCATTTTTAAGCTGCTTATATTTTTTAGCAACGGCATCATCAAGGAAATGCCCAATTTTTTCCATGATGGTTATAGTGTCTGCCTTTTCTTTTGGATGTTGCCCTAACCTTACTAAGCCTTCAAATAGTTCGTTAACATTGGTCATGTTAAAGTTTCCAGCAACAATTAGGTTTCTGTGCATCCAGTTATTTTGTCTTAAAAAGGGATGAACACTCTCAACACTATTTTTGCCAAATGTACCATAACGTACATGACCTAAAAGCAACTCGCCTATATATGGAATATGTTTTTTTTGTAATGCAACATCATCAAGATATTCTGGGTTTTCAGAAAAATCCTTATTAACTCGTTCATTAATTTGATCAAAAATATCTTGTATTGGCTGTTGAGCAATAGAGCGTACTCTACTTATATAACGTTCTCCAGGAGCTGTGTCTAATTTTATGCTTGCAAAACCAGCACCATCTTGTCCTCGATTGTGTTGTTTTTCCATCATTAAATACATTTTATTAACGCCATAAAATGCACTTCCATATTTTTCTTTATAGAACTCTAATGGTTTTAAAAGTCTTATAAGTGCAATTCCACACTCATGTTTTAAAGCATCACTCATTGGTTTTGTTGTGTTGTATTTATATTAAAAAACGCGCTCAATTTTGAGCGCGTTAGTTTATGTTAATTCTATTTCAAATTGTGTTAGTTGTTTAAACTGTTGTAAACGTTGATGTACTTCTTTATAGCCTAGATTCTCCATTCGTTCTGTTCCAAATTTTTCCACACAAAATGAGGCTAATGTTGAGCCATAAATAACTGCGTTTTTCATGTTTTCAAAAGACACATCATTTGTTTTAGCAAGGTATCCAGCAAAACCTCCTGCAAATGTATCTCCAGCTCCTGTTGGGTCAAACACTTCTTCTAAAGGTAATGCAGGCGCATAAAACACATTATCGTCATGAAACAATAAAGCACCATGTTCACCTTTTTTAATTACAACATATTTTGGGCCCATTTCATGAATTTTGCGCGCTGCAACTACTAATGAATATTCCCCTGTAAGTTGTCTTGCTTCCTCATCATTAATGGTAATAACATCTATTTTTTTAATAACAGATTTTAACTCCTCTAAAGCGCAATCCATCCAAAAGTTCATAGTGTCTAAAATGACCAATTTAGGTTTCTTCTCCATCTGTTCTAATACGCTGAGCTGAACAAGTGGATGCAAGTTGCCAAGCATTACAACTTCGGCATCTTTATAATTTGTTGGTACAACAGGATTGAAATCTGCTAATACATTAAGCTCAGTTACTAAAGTATCTCTAGTGTTCATATCGTTATGATATTTACCACTCCAAAAGAAAGTTTTTCCTTCTTTTACAATTTCAATACCAGAAATATCAATATTTTTATTTGAAAGTAAGTCTAAATGTTTTTGAGGGAAATCACCTCCTACAATAGATACAATTGCTGCGTCTACATTAAATTGTGATGCAGCTAAGCCTATAAATGTTGCTGCTCCACCAAGAATTTTATCTGTTTTTCCAAAAGGTGTTTCAATAGCATCAAAAGCTACTGTTCCTACAATTACTAATTTACTCATGTTGAGGTTTCAAAATTTTGTGCAAATATAAGGTTTTTAAGTCCTAAATAGCGAATTTATTTTCTACCAAAATCAGCAGGTATTTCTCCCCAAGCTTTAGTTTCCCATTTTACAATAATTGTAGCGTAAGAGTTTTCTTTAAGCCAAAGAACTGCTCTGTCAAGCAAATCAAAGACGGGTTTATTTTTATCGTTTCTTTCCAACTTAGTATTGCAGCTTTTCTTTTTCACCCAACTAATGGCTGTTTTTGAATCTGTATAAATAATTTTATCACTGTTTTTTTTCTTCAGCAAGGCTAAACCATGAACTATGGCAAGAAATTCGCCAATATTATTTGTGCCTTGCTCAAAAGGACCTTGAATAAAAAGTTGTTTTTTGGTTTTTGTGTCGACACCACGATATTCCATAATCCCAGGATTGCCACTTGAAGCCGCATCAACAGAAATAGAATTATAATTTGGTTGCCCTATTTTTTTGAGTTGTTCTTCTGAGAGTCCACTTTTAAATTTACCTTTAGTTATATAGTCTTTATAATTGCCTTTTAATGCTTTTTTTGCAGCATCAAAGGTTTCAAAAGATTTGTATTGTGCGCCTTGAAAATCTTTAATTTGAGCTTTGCAGTCATCCCAGGTTTCAAACACACCTGTACGATGACCTTTCCAGACAGTATAATATTTCTTTTTTTTTTTAGACATGTTAAGAAAATAAGATTGAATCTACCACCTTAGGAAAATGCTCCATTTCTAATTGATGAATTTTAGCAGCCACGTCTTCCGAAGTATCTGTTGGAACAACCTCACATTTCGCTTGAAATATAATTGTACCTTCATCATAATTTTCATTCACATAATGGATGGTTATACCTGTTTCTGTTTCTTTATTATTCACAACAGCTTCATGAACGTGCATGCCATACATTCCTTTTCCTCCATACTTTGGTAATAAAGCAGGATGAATATTAATAACTTTATTAGGAAATGCTTTTAAAATTTGCTCAGGGAATTTCCATAAAAACCCAGCTAAAACTATTAAATCAGGATTATTAGCTTTTAATAGGCTCAAAACATCATTACTTTGAGTAAATGCTATTTTATTAAATGAAAGCGCGCTAACATTAAGTTTTTTAGCTCTTTCTAAAACTTTGGCATGAGGATTGTTAGTAAGCACCTGAATGACAGACACATTATCTCTGTTGTGAAAAAACTTGATTAAATTTTCAGCATTAGTACCACTTCCGGACGCAAAAATTACCACACGTTTCATTTTACAGATTATAATGTTAATTGTTCGAACAAAAAAAAGAATAATTATTAACAATTAGAAGGTAAAAGTCAATTACTTCAATTTTATTTTATTAAATTACAAACACATTTTTAAAGTAAAGGTGTTTATTAAAATAAAGTTTTTTATTTTTGCCAACTAATTAAAACTTAAAATTAAAAGATTATGTCAGACATTGCATCAAGAGTAAAAGCGATTATTGTAGACAAATTAGGTGTAGATGAAAACGAAGTTGTTACTGAAGCAAGCTTCACTAACGATTTAGGAGCGGATTCATTAGACACTGTTGAATTAATCATGGAATTCGAAAAAGAATTTGATATTCAAATCCCAGACGACCAAGCAGAAAACATTGCTACAGTTGGTCAAGCTATCTCTTATATAGAAAAAGCAAAATAAGTAACAAAACTTTATGGAATTAAGGCGAGTTGTAGTTACAGGTTTAGGCGCTTTAACACCAATTGGAAATACCAAAGATGAATATTGGAATGCTCTAGTTAGTGGTAAAAGCGGTGCTGCGCCTATAACATATTTTGACACTGAAAAGTTCAAAACCAAATTCGCTTGCGAATTAAAAAACTTTGTTGCAACCGATTTTATAGATCGAAAGTTAGCAAGCAGAATGGATCGGTTTACACAGTATGCAATGGTAGCTTCAGATGAAGCTATTGCAGACTCAAAACTAGATTTAGAAACGGTTAACAAGTTACGCGTAGGAGTTATTTGGGGAGCAGGAATTGGAGGTCTTGAAACATTTCAGGAAGAAGTTTTGAATTTCGCTAAAGGCGACGGTTCACCACGTTTTAATCCGTTCTTTATTCCAAAAATGATTGCAGATATAGCCCCTGGAAACATATCTATTAAAAATGGATTTATGGGACCAAACTATACTACAGTTTCAGCTTGTGCTTCGTCAGCCAATGCAATGATTGATGCTTTAAACTATATACGTTTGGGACATTGTGATGTTATTGTAACAGGAGGAAGCGAAGCCGCTGTAACTATTGCTGGTATGGGAGGTTTTAATGCGATGCACGCTTTATCAACACGTAATGAAAGCCCAGAAACAGCTTCAAGACCATTTGATGCAACCAGAGATGGTTTTGTGTTAGGAGAAGGAGCTGGAGCAATAATTCTTGAAGATTACGAGCATGCAAAAGCAAGAGGAGCTAAAATTTATGCTGAGATATTAGGAGGCGGAATGTCTTCTGACGCTTATCATATGACTGCGCCTCATCCAGATGGATTAGGAGTTATGGCTGTAATGAGAAATTGCTTGGAAAATGCAGGATTAAAACCAGAAGATGTAGACCATATTAATACACATGGAACCTCTACACCTTTAGGCGATGTTGCCGAACTAAAAGCTATTACTGAAGTTTTTGGCGATCACGCTAAAAACATTAATATTAATTCAACGAAGTCCATGACTGGACATTTATTGGGAGCTGCAGGAGCCGTTGAATCTATTGCTGCAATTTTAGCAATGGAACATGGAATTGTCCCTCCAACAATAAATCACACTGTAGTTGATGAAAATATTGACTCACAATTGAATTTAACTTTAAATAAAGCTCAAAAGCGAGATGTTAAAGTGGCAATGAGTAATACGTTTGGTTTTGGTGGGCACAACGCTTGTGTTTTATTCAAAAAACTAGATTAAGCATCGAATGAATTACATTCGTAACATATTAAATTCCCGTTCTAAAAACGACGGGAATTTTTTTTTGCAACTTCAAAAAATTTTAGGATTTAAACCTAAAGACAAAACACTTTACATAAAAGCATTTACACACAGATCCATGAATATAAAGGATAAAGGTGGTGCTGCAATTAATTACGAACGATTAGAATTTGTTGGAGATGCTATGCTTGGCGCTGTAATTGCATCTTATTTGTTTAGTGAAGTTCCTGAAGGAGACGAAGGATATTTAACAAAAATGCGCTCTAAAGTAGTAAGTAGAGAGCATCTTAATGAGTTAGGTAAAGAACTTAACCTTATTGATTTTATTGAAAGCAAAATACCTAAAAGCAATTTTGGGAATAATATACATGGTAACCTTTTTGAAGCCTTGGTTGGCGCAATTTTTTTAGATAGAGGATATAAATATTGCGAAAAATTTATCTACAAAAGAGTAATTGATGCTCATGTAGATATTGAAACACTCGAAGGCAAAGTAATAAGCTACAAAAGTTTGCTAATAGAATGGTGTCAAAAAGAAAAGAAAACATTTGACTACAATGTTTATGAAGATACAGGAAATGATAATATTAAACATTTTTCAGTTAAGCTTTCAATAGACAATAAAATTGTGTCAAAAGCTAGAGCAACCTCTAAAAAGAAAGCTGAAGAAAAAGCTTCAAAACGGGCTTTCTTCGCTTTTCAGAATAAGATTTCACGACCTTTTTAAATACAATTCAATAATAATCATCAAAATAGCGAAAACTATAACGTTTTCGTAATAATCTTCTGTAAAGAATAGTTAAAACGTAGCCCTAGATTTGCATAAAATACTATATTTACAACTCATGATTTTATAATTATGGCTTTACACAAATTACATGTAGATGATTTTTATGACGACTCATTTTCGTTAATTGCTATTCATTGCAGTTTAGAAGATTACAGATTAGCCTATCTTCTTAATAAGCATTTAAACATTAGTTTGGTGCGAAAACCTCAAGACTTAGATTATAAATATTTTGCGGCAACATATTCCATTTTTGAATGGGAAGATGAAAAACAGCATACCACATGGAATTTAGTATCTAATATATGTAAGAGAGAAGAAGATGGTTTGCAAAGTTCAGGATCACTATTTAATACAAGTAATACCATTTTAAAAACATATCATTTATTACCAGAATTTAAAAATGTTGATTATCTAATAAAGGTTATGAATGAAGATCAAAGTTTTGACGAAAAACAAATTTTAGACACATTACAATCTATTCCACAACTCGTAACGAGTTACAGTATAGATGTTGAACATATAAAATCGAAAGACAATTTAATTTTTTAATTAATGTTAAAAAGAAAAAAAACAAAAATAGTAGCAACTCTAGGACCAGCAACAAGCACAAAAGAAGTGCTTAAAGCGATGTTAGAAGAAGGTGTAGATGTATTTAGAGTTAATTTTTCACATGCCGATTATAAAGATGTTGAAGAGCGTATTAAAATGATACGAGAACTTAATGATGAGTTTGGGTTTAATGCGGCTATTTTAGCCGACTTACAAGGCCCTAAGCTTAGAGTTGGAGTTATGAAAGGCGAGGTAATTGTTAACGAAGGAGATGAAATTATTTTTGCAACAGGCAAAAAATTTGAAGGCACAAAAAAGCGTGTCTATATGACCTATGATAAGTTTCCTCAAGACGCTAAACCAGGAGAAAGAATATTACTAGATGATGGTAAGTTAATCTTTGAAGTTGTATCAACAGATAAAAAATCGGAAGTTAAAGCACGAGTTATTCAAGGAGGACCACTACGCTCTAAGAAAGGGGTTAATTTACCAAACACCAATATTTCTCAACCTGCATTAACCGAGAAAGACATAGAAGATGCTTTATTTGCAATAAAAATGAAGGTAGATTGGATGGCTTTATCATTTGTTAGACATGCTGAAGACCTAATGCAATTAGAAGAATTGATAAAACAAAATAGCGATCACAAAATCCCTATTATTGCTAAAATTGAGAAGCCAGAAGCTGTAGAAAACATTGATAAGATTGTAGCTTATTGTGATGGATTAATGGTTGCGCGCGGAGATCTAGGAGTAGAAATTCCTGCAGAGGAAGTGCCACTAATTCAAAAACAATTGGTATTAAGAGCAAAACGCGCAAGAATACCAGTAATTATTGCAACTCAAATGATGGAGACTATGATTTCTAGTCTTACGCCTACTAGAGCTGAGGTAAATGATGTTGCCAATTCTGTAATGGATGGAGCAGATGCAGTAATGTTATCTGGTGAAACATCAGTAGGTAGTTATCCAGTGCAAGTAATTAGGCAAATGGCAAATATAGTACGTAGTGTTGAAGATTCTCCACTTATTAAAGTGCCGCAAATACCACCTCATATTCGTACTAAACGCTATATAACAAAATCAATTTGTTACCATGCTGCGCATATGGCAAATGAGATTAATGCAAAAGCTATTTCTACATTAACTAATAGTGGTTATACTGCTTTTCAAATTTCTGCTTGGAGACCAAGTGCTCATATTTTAGTGTTTACATCTAACAAGCGTATATTAACACAGCTTAACTTACTTTGGGGAGTTAAAGCTTTTTATTACGATAAGTTTGTAAGTACAGATGAGACTATTGAAGACGTAAATGCTATTGCTTGTCAAAAAGGCTATTTAGAGCTTGGAGATATGTTGGTAAGCTTAGCTGCAATGCCAATTCAAGATAAAGGAATGGTAAATACATTAAGAGTTACTGAAATTACCAGTTGTAGTTTTTAAAGTGTATTGTAATTTTTTCAAGTTGATAGTTGATATTCATATTGCTATAAATTATTGATATTCCAAAATATCTCCAGGCTGGCATTCTAACGCTTCACAAATAGCTTCAAGAGTACTAAAGCGAATAGCTTTAGCTTTTCCTGTTTTTAAAATAGAAAGATTAGATAATGTTAAATTAACCTTTTCTGATAGTTCATTTAATGACATTTTTCGTTGCGCCATAACAACATCTAAATTTACTACTATTGGCATAATTATATGGTTAATTCATTTTCGTTTTGTAATTCAACTCCTTTTGAAAAAATTGTAGCAATAACATATATTACTGCTGCCATTAAAATAAATGCTTGGCTATCTGCCCAAAATTCATGTAATGTGTCAATAATAAAACCTTTATGCTGTAAATTTTTGGCAGTTTGTCGAGCTAAATAACTTAAAATTCCTATGGAGAATGTAAAGTAGCTAATTTGAGAAATTTTTTTTGATACAAATTCACTAAACGGTTTTGTTAAATTAATTTTTGTTACTAATACAATAACCGTATAAAATAGTATTGCTTTAAGTATTGAGATGATTAGAATAAAACTATAAATACTAAAAAAAGCTCTTTTACTACTTTTATACATATCACTTAAGTCTAGCTTTTGATATAAATTTTGTACAAATTCAGGATTATAAAGACTGAAAAAAAAGTTTACAATCAAGCCTCCTGCTTCAATACATAAACCAACGAAAATGATCCATGAAACAATTTTAAGACCATTAAACACGAAGTTTTTAGTGTTTGACATAATTATTACGATTAAAATTAGGGTGTAAATATAATAATTTTTTATTGATAAACAATAAATATAAATTTTTTATCAATAAATATTTACTGTATGTTAAAAAAAGTATATAAAAAAGAGTTGTGATTATTTTATTCAACGAATTTTAAAACTCAAACTTTAACTGTACACTTACAGTTTTAGCAGGTTCAGTTTTGAGTGTCACTTTAGCTTTTTCGGTATTAAGGTTAGACATAGATATACCAAGCAAGCGCACAGAATTATTCATCTTTTCTTGATAAAGTAAATCTTTAGCTGTCTCCAGAATAATGCTTTTATCACTCACAAAATAAGGTAGAGTTTTACTTCGTGTTTGTAGAGTGAAGTCGCTATATTTTATTTTTAATGTTACTGTTTTACCTGCTACTTTACTTTTCTCTAAACGTCTTGAGACCTCTTTGGCAATCTTATCTAGCTTTTCTAACATAAAAATTTCGCTCGATAGGTTTTCATTAAATGTGCGTTCAGCAGCTAACGATTTTCTTGTCCTGTTAGGCTTTACTTCACTATTATGTATACCTCTAACAATGTAATAATAATAACGACCAGACTTACCAAAGTTTTCGTTGAGATATTCAAAGGTTTTAGATTTTAAATCCTTTCCTGTGAAAATTCCTAATTGGTACATTTTTTCAGCAGTTACTTTACCTACTCCATAAAACTTACGAATATCTAATTGTTCTAAAAACTCTAAAACCTCTTCAGGGTTTACAGTTTTTTGACCGTTAGGTTTATTATAGTCACTAGCAACTTTAGCAACAAACTTATTTACCGAAATTCCCGCTGAAGCAGTTAAACCAACTTCTTTAAAAATGCGTTCGCGAATTTCTTTTGCAATTAATGATGCGCTTGGGTTTCCTTTTTTATTTTCAGTAACGTCTAAATAAGCTTCGTCTAATGATAATGGCTCAACTAAGTCGGTATAATCGCGAAATATTTTACGTATTTTTTTGGAAATTTCGTGATACCTCTCAAAATTAGGACGCACAAAAATAAGATCAGGGCAATTTCGTTTTGCTTGCAAACCACTCATAGCACTTCTAACACCAAACTTACGAGCTTCATAACTAGCAGCACTCACTACACCGCGTTTTTCACTTCCACCAACAGCAATTGGTTTACCTTTAAGTTCAGGATTATCCATTTGCTCTACAGACGCATAAAATGCATCCATATCTACATGAATAATTTTTCTTATTGGTAAATCGTCTTGCATAACGTAAATTTAGAACATCTAATTGAAATATCGTATTTGTAATAATTAATAAGATTTTCGCTAAAGCGGAATTTGAGCATGATAGAAATAGAACGTAAATTTTTAGTTACTTCAAACAATTTTAAAGAAGAAGCCTTTAAGAAAACACATATAATACAAGGGTTTTTAAATACTGATAAAGAACGAACAGTAAGAGTTAGGCTTAAAGGAGATAGAGGATTTTTAACAGTTAAAGGGCTATCATCTGGTGATGGGTTATCTCGTTTTGAGTGGGAAACTGAAATAACTGAAACTGATGCCAAATTGCTTTTAAAGTTATGTGAAAAAGGGGTTATTGATAAAGTTAGACACGAAATAAAAGCCGATAATCACACCTATGAAGTAGATGAATTTTTTGGAGATAATGAAGGCTTAATTATTGCTGAAATAGAATTAAACCACATTTCAGAAATTTTTAAAAAACCTTTATGGCTAGGTGAAGAAGTTACTGGAAATGAAAAATATTACAATTCGCAATTAAGCAAACAACCTTATAAAACATGGTAATTATGAAAAGAACTATTGTATTAGTCCTAGGATCTTTGTTATTGTTTTCATGTAAACAAGAAGCAAAAGAACTTAAAAAAGAGACAAGAATAATTGAAGAAAAAATTGAAAAATCAACTAAGCAAATAAAAGAAGAATTGGTCTCAAAAGGCTTTCAAATTTTTGATTATGTAGATGAAAAGTCACAAGACACAATACTAATGCAGCAATATTTTATAGCTTTTTTAAAAACAGGGCCAAACCGTTCACAATCTAAAGAAGTTGCAGATAGTTTACAAGCTTTACATTTGGCGCATTTAGGGAAGATGTATGATTTAGGTTATGCAGATATTTCTGGACCTTTTGGAGATAATGGTGACATAAGAGGAATAACAATTTATAATGTGGCTACATTACAAATGGCTGATAGTTTAGCAAATGCAGATCCAATGGTAAAGTCTGGTAGATTAGTAATAGAAATGCATCCTTGGTGGGCAGCTAAAGGGTTCTCTTTAAGATAAAAAAAGCCACTTCTTTTTGAAGTGGCTTTTTAATTGTATTTGCATTTAAATTATGCTTTTTCTTTTTTAACGCAACATTCCTTTTTGCAGTTTTCTTTACAAGCTTTCTTTTCAGCAGCTGTTTTTTCAGTACAACTCGCCATTTTACAATCTGCACTGCACTCATGCTTTTCTGTAGAAAAAGCTTCAACAGTTTTCATGTCTTTTACCGAATAAGTATCTCCAACTTTTTTAACTGTTTCTTCAAGAGAGGTTGGTGTTACTTTTGCTTCGTCATATTCTACCATTGCTAATTGTCTGTCAAAATCTACAGTTGCAGATTTTACACCTTCCATTTTTGCAATTTTCTTTTCAATAGTTTTTGCACATCCCATTGCGCAAGTCATTCCTTCTATACCAAATTCAGCTTTAGCATATTTAGCATTTGGGTCTAACTTTGCAACCTCTGTTGAGACCTCTGTTTCAACAGTTTTTACTTCTGGACTTGTTTCATTTTTACAAGATAGAATTAGTAGACTTGCAAAAGCAATTAAACTTATATTTTTAAATGTCATCATAGATTTAAAGTATTGATTTCCGAACAAATCTAATAAATATTGATGTTTATTGCATAATAATTAACGATTTTTGTGATTTAGAACATTATTAGATGAAAGGAATTAATGCAAAGTGGGTTTATCTTTTTATTTTATCATTAATTTGGGGAAGCTCATTCATCCTTATAAAAAAGTCTCTTCTTGGGCTTACGCCTTTTCAATTAGGTTCTCTTAGAACAATATTTACTGGAACTTTTCTTTTTATTGCAGGCTATAGTACTATTAAAACTATTGAAAAACAGCAATGGAAATGGTTGATTTTATCTGGCTTTTTGGGTTCTTTTTTTCCTGCCTTTTTGTTTGCAATTGCAGAAACAGAAATTGATAGTTCTATTGCTTCAATATTAAACTCATTAGTGCCTTTAAATACCATTTTAATGGGTTTTGCCATTTTTAAGATTACGTCTACTAAGCGACAAATGTTTGGAGTTATTATTGGATTTATTGGGACAGCAATACTTATTTTAAAAGGAGCAAACTTAAATCCCAATCAAAACTACTTATATGCTGGATTTGTTATTTTTTCAACAATCATGTATGCTGCTAATGTTAATATTATTAAGAGACATTTACATAGTGTAAAGCCTCTTACTATTGCAGTAGGAAATTATGTGTCTATTATTATTCCTGCAGTAATTATTTTATTGTGTTCAGGGTTTTTTAGCGACACTACATTTAATAAACCAGATTTTAAAATGTCGTTAGTTTATGTTACTATTTTATCATTTTTTGGTACTGCATTGGCGAAAGTCATGTTTAACAAATTAATACATATATCAACACCTGTGTTTGCGTCTTCTGTAACATATTTAATGCCTATTGTTGCATTAGGATGGGGAATTTTAGACGGAGAGTCTTTTACATTAACACAAGGCTTTGCATCAATTATAATACTAATTGGTGTTTACTTATCGCATCGTCCTAAAGCATAAAAAAACCCAAAGCGATTAAGCTTCGGGTTTTTTAATAAAATAATAATCACTAATTATTATTTAAAATCTGCTTCTGTAACACCTTCGTTTACTTTCACATTTGTAATATTCATATTTATTACTTGAGGGCCAGCTTTTATAGATTGGCTATAAGGAAATTTAATTTCGTTTACTGGAGAATAGTTTCCGTAATCTACAGTTGTAGTTACAGATTGACCAGCAGCCTCAGTTGTGCTTTCTACCCTTGTTAAAAGACCAGTTTTAGCATCATAATATCTAAAAGACTCTTTGTCTCCCTCAACAACTTTCAATTTATAAACATCATTACCATCAATAGTAGTCATGCTTTCTAAACTAACAGCAGAGGCATCAAAATATAATTCTGGGAATAAAGAGTTTTCAGCTTTTTTATCGGCTAATTCTTCTTCAGATAAGTCTTTACGCATACCTTGTTGCTCCATATAACCTGCAGCACCATCAAACTTTTGTTTCATAAGCACACCCATACCTTCTGCAGACATTTCCATTGATTCTTTATTAGGAGTCATCATTTTCATGTCAGCTTTTAAAGGAATTGGAACACCTTCAATTTTAACATCAGCCACACTATGCACTGTTTTTACAGTTTTAGCCTTGTCCTTTCCACCTATAGCAGTAAAGTAACCATCTAGCACTGTTTGTGCTGTTACACCATTAGGAATAGGTTTAGAAAATACTGGCTTATCTATTGGATTTGCGTAAGTGTCAAAATACTTAATTGGAATTCCAGTTTTTTCAAGGTTTTCTAAAACTTCACTTCCTTTACCAACAATAATAATTCTTGCGTTTTCAGACTTAAAGTATTTATTAGCAACACGCATAACATCTTCTGCAGTTACTGCATTTATTTTTTGAAGATAAGTAGAGTAAAAGTCGCTAGGTAAATTATTTAGTTTAATATTTAATGCATAACGAGCAATAGTTTGTGGACGCTCTAAAGCTAATACAAAGTCACCAACATATTTAGCTTTAGCATTTTTAAGTGCAGTTGCATCTACAGGCTCAGTTTTTATGCGGTTAATTTCTTTTAAAGATTCAACAACAGAGCTATCTGTTACCATGTTTCTAACTGCTGTAGTTGCAGAAAAAGTACCAACATATTTATCAGCATCAATTCCAGAACGTGCTCCATAAGTATAACCATGAGCTTCACGTAAATTCATATTTAGGTAGCTATTAAATCCACCACCTAAAATTTTATTAGCAATTAATACAGCATGGTAATCTGGATCGTTCATTTTTAAATCAATGTTATTTGTAACATTAATATTAGACTGAACAGCATTTGGCATATCAACAAAATTGATTTGAGTGTATTGCTCATTTGCTTTAGCTTGAGGAACATTTGACTGTACATCAACAGATTTTTCCCATTTGCTAAAACGATTTTCAATTTCTTTTTTGATAGATTTAAACTCAACATCTCCAACAACAACTAAATAGGCATTGTTTGGGTTGAAATACTTTTCGTAGTAAGCCAAAACATCAGGAAATGTTACATTATTAACAGTTGCTTCAGTTACAAACTCACCATAAGGATGGTTTGTGCCATAAGATAAAGCTCCACCAACACGACTAGCAATAGCATCAACACTTTTCTCATTAGATTTTAAGCTTTCAATTAACTTTGTTTTTTCTTTATTGAATTCTTCTTCAACAAGTAATGGATTAATGCCAGCATCTGCCATTAATTCTAAAATTCTACTTGTATATTTAGATAATCCACTAGCAAAACCACTAGTAGCACCAAAAGAAACATTAGCACCTAAAAAATCTACTTCATTATTAAAGTCGTCTTTAGAAATGCTAGTTGTACCATTTCCAAGCATAGCGCCTAGTAAACTAGAAACACCAGCTTTATCTCCATCTAAAACAGGTTTATTATCTATAGTAAGACTGAAAGATACTCGAGGTAATTTATGATTTTCAACAACAAGAACTTTTAAGCCATTTTTCAATGTAAACTCTTGAGGAGTTTTTAAATCAATTTTTGGAGCAGGTCCTGGTTCAGGTTGTTTAGAACGGTCAATTTGTGCATGAGCACCAAAGACCATAAAACACACCATAAATAACGCAGCTATGTTCGTTTTCATATTATATATCGTTTTCATATTATTGGTCATCTTTTTTTGGTAAATAGTCTAAAATTAATCGTTGATTAGGATTCAAGTATTTTTTAGCAACAGCTTGAATGTCTTCTCTTGTTATGTTTCTGTAAATGTCAATTTCATTATTTATTAGATTAACATCACCATATAACATATAGTAAGTTGCCAGTGAACCTGCAATACCTTCTATGCTTGAATTTGAATTAACAAATTGACTTTCAAATTGATTTTGAAGTTTTTGAAAATCTTTTTCAGAAATTAAATCTGTTTGAATTTTAGCAACTTCTTCATCCATTTCGGCTATTAAAGTTTCTAATGACACATCACCAAGTGGTAAAGCAAATAATGCGTAGATACCGTAATCTTCCTGACTAATATTTACAGCTTGTACTGCAAGAGCTTGTTTTTGCTCATCAACTAACTTTTTGTATAATACTGAACTTTTTCCACCACTTAAATAGCTAGAAATCATGTTTAATACATAAGAGTCTCTTTCTTTATAAGATGGTGTTCTGTATGAAGCTATAACTGCAGGAATTTGAATATTAGGATCGTAAGCCGTAGCCTTCATGGTTTCAGTTATTGGAGTTTCTCTAGGCAAATCTCTTGTAACTTCAGCTCCTCTTGGGATAGGCCCAAAATATGCTTTAATCATTTTTTTAACTTCAGCTTTATTAATATCACCAGCAACAACTAAAACAGCATTGTTAGGCACATAAAACTTTTTATTAAAAGCTTTAAATTCTTCTAATGTTGCAGCATCTAAATGATCCATAGAGCCAATAGTTGCCCAACGGTAAGGGTGTTTAAAAAAGATGTTCTTTTTTATTTCAGCTAAAATATTTCCATAAGGAGAATTATCAACTCTTAAACGCTTTTCCTCTTTTACTACTTCATTTTGTGTGTCAACACCTATTTGGTTGATGATAGGATGCATTAATCGCTCAGACTCCATCCAAAGACCAAGTTCTACACTGTTTGAAGGGAATACTTCATAATAATACGTTCTGTCGTCTGTAGTGTTTGCGTTGTTACTTCCTCCATTAGAACTTACGATATCAAACCATTTACCACGTTCTATATTTTGTGTTCCTTCAAATAAAAGGTGTTCAAAAAAGTGAGCAAAACCAGTTCTTTCAGGATTTTCATCTTTAGCACCAACATGGTACATAACTGAAGTGATTACAACTGGAGCAGTATTATCTTGATGTAGTATGACATGCATACCATTATCTAAATCATACTCTTCAAATTCAACTTTTTGAGCATTGGCAATTAAACCAACAAACATCAAAGAAGCTAAAGAAAATAAGCATTTTTTCATTGTGAGTTTGTTTTTAAAAATTAGTGATTATTTAATATAGGTCTTTAAAACCCTTAATTTGTTACAGTATTTCTACAAAAATAATAATTTGAAAGCCATTTCTTTCCTTTTCATTTAAAATTTAGTTGCTAAATATTATATAAATACACAAATTTTCACGAAATTTATTACAGAATTGATTTTCAAAAACTTGTATTATGAATAAATCTTTTTCTGTTGCTTTAAAATATGGGCTTTTTATCACCACATCTTTAATTGCCTATTTCTTGATTTTAAGATTATTTGATTTACACCAAAACCCTTGGCTAAGACTATTAAACGGAGTTTTTATGGCTGCGGGAATTTACTATGCTATAAAATATTATAAGCTTTCTGTGAATAAAGATTTTACTTATGTTGACGGCTTTAAAACTGGTTTAATTACTGGGTTTGTTGCCACGATTTTGTTTACAGCATTTATGGCTGTTTACCTATTTCATTTAGACCCAGAATTTTCAAAAAAACTATTATCAGACTGGTTTTCTAATTATGAAGAAGGCACAGGAATTTTAATTTTCATTATTCTTATAGAAGGATTAGCATCAACAGTGATTCTAACACTAACATTCATGCAGATTTTTAAAAAAAGTCATAATAATCTTCAAAATCCATAAAACGTTTGTAGTTTAATAATTTAGGTGTATATTTGCACTCATTTTTTAATAAAATAAACTAATTTAAACGTAACGCTATGTACGCAATTGTAGAGATAGCAGGGCAACAATTCAAAGTTGAAAAAGACCAAAAAGTGTTTGTTCACCGTTTATCAACAGAAGAAGGAAAGAAAGTATCTTTCGATAATGTTCTTCTAATTGGTGATGGTAACAATATTACTGTAGGCGCCCCAGCTATAGACGGAGCTCAAGTAGGAGCAAAAGTCTTAAGTCATCTTAAAGGTGATAAAGTTATCGTTTTCAAAAAGAAAAGACGTAAAGGTTACCGTGTTAAAAACGGACACCGTCAATCTCTTACTGAAATCGTAATTGAAAGTATTGTAGCTTCAGGAGCTACAAAGGCTCCAAAAACTGAAAAAGCTAAACCAGCTAAAGCTGAAAAAGCGGCTCCAGTAAAAGAAGCAAAAAAAGAAGTTAAAGTAGAGGCTAAAAAAGCGGCTCCTAAAAAATCAACTGCAAAAGCAGACGATTTAAAAAAGATTGAAGGCGCAGGACCAAAAGCTGCTGAAGCATTAGTTGCTGCAGGTGTTGATACATTTGCTAAACTAGCTGCTATGAAGCCAGAGGCAATTAGCACTATTTTGACAGATGCTAGTCCAAGATTAGCACATTTAGTAACTGACACTTGGCCAAAACAAGCTAAATTAGCTGCCGCTGGTAAGTGGGATGAGTTAAAAGAATTACAAGACAAATTAGATGGTGGAGTAGAAAAGTAATTTTCTATCCATTAAGTTTAACAATATAAAACCTTAAGACAATGGCTCATAAAAAAGGAGTTGGTAGTTCTAAAAACGGTAGAGAATCGGAATCGAAACGCTTAGGTGTTAAGATTTTTGGTGGACAAGCTGCTATTGCTGGAAATATCATCGTAAGACAAAGAGGAAATACACATCATCCAGGTGAGAATGTATATTCTTCTAAAGACCATACTTTGCACGCGCAAGTAGATGGTCTTGTAAAATTTGAAAAGAAAAAAGACAACAAGTCTTATGTGTCAATTGAACCGTTTACGGTTTAAGGATTACAATCTTTAAAATAATTAAAAACCCTTTCTGGAAACAGAGAGGGTTTTTTCTTTATACTATCTCCATCTTTTTTAACAAAAAACTCGCATTCATATTCTTGCAAACACCAGCTTTAAAGGTGTAGTCAAAATGCAACTCATCATTGATGATTTCGGCATCAAAGTAGTAGTTTTTTACTTCTTCTAGTTCTTTTTCGATTTCACACAAACTCAAATCGTGCGTAGCAATAATGCCAGTTGCTTTAGAAGCTACTAATTTTTCTACAAACTTTCGTGAGCCAATAGCTTTGTCTGTGCTGTTAGTGCCTTTTAGTATTTCATCTAGTATGATAAAATAGGGCTCTTTTTGTATAGCGTCTACTATGAATTTTAAACGTGTTAATTCCGAAAAGAAGTATGAACTGTCATCAGTGAGTGAATCGCTTGTACGCATGCTTGTAATGAGTTTTACAGGATTGTATTCGCTTGATGATGCACAAACAGGGAGACCAACATTTGCCATTACTATATGAAGTGACACAGTTCTTAAAAAAGTACTTTTCCCAGCCATATTTGCACCAGTTACTATAAAGAATTGTTCATTTTCTATAAGTAAGTGGTTATCGATACGTTTTTCAGTTTTTAATAAAGGATGCCCTAATTTTTTGGCATTGATTGCGGCTTTGTCTTTTGTAATATTTGGATAGACATATTGTGGATGATTAAAAGCGTAGTTACCTAAACTGTTATAGGCATCAAAAAAGGAAACTACTTCAAACCAATCGCTTACTTTGTTATGATGCTTAGATATCCATTGCTCAATATGGTATGAGTTTTTAATATCGGTAAGCATAAACCCATTTCCAAAAATAGCAGAAATGAAATTGTTACGATTATCTAATGCATCTAGATGTTTTGAAAATTCGGCAAAAATTACTGATGCTTTTTTGTTTTCAGACTGAATTTGTTGTTGCTTTTGTTTTAGTAATTCTGAAGCAAACGATTCGTTTTCAATTTGATTTAAAAGGAAGGAGTATTGTTTAAAAGTATCTTTTAATTTGTCTGTATTTGATGCTAGAATATTTATTCTTTTTAAATAAAACCCTACAATAGCTAATCCAAAAAGTAACCAGAAAAAAGCAGCGTATGCGTCTAGTTGTTTTAAAAAAGCCATTACAATTAATGTTAAAGAAATCAAGCTAAAAACTAAAGGAAACCAACGCATTGGTTTTGTTATAAAAGGTTTGTAAACATTAAGCCAATTAATAATTTTTTTGGCTTCGGTTTCTACTTTTATTAAGCTAGCTGTTGCTAAATATAATTGTCGCCATTCAGGTTTAGAAGCTAATTCTTTTATAGCGTCTTGGCGTAGTTTGATGTTTTCAATATTATTTGCTGTTAATTCATCAGCCAATTTTTTTGTGCCTTCATTTATAGACGTTCTGTTTATGAATTGAAAAAAGGAACCTCTTCCAAATAAATCGATATCTAAACTATAAAAATGAGTTGGATTTTGATACTCTAAACCTTGTGGTCTGCTATGAAAATCTCCTGAGGCAATCTTAAGTTCCTCTTCATTAATAGTGACTAACTTTTTATGCAACTCACGTTTTGCTTTAATGTCGGTATATTTTGTAAGCAAGAACACAAAAAAAGCAATACCTGAAACTCCAATAACTGAAGCAACTTGCCATTGCTTATAAAACAGATAGATTCCCAAACATGTGGTTAAAAACACTAAAATTCGGAATGTACTAAATGCAGTCATTTTTTTATAGAGTTTGGCTGCGATTTGCTGGTGTATCTCTTTTTGGTTTATATAATATGATGTTGGGTTATTCATTTTAGTTATAATTGAAGTATAAAGAAACAAAAAATCCCAAGTGATTACTTGGGATTTATAATTTTATTATGGGAATTTATTATCCTTTTAAGCTTGCACTTAAATATTCACGATTCATACGTGCTATATTTTCTAAAGAAATTCCTTTAGGGCATTCTACTTCGCAAGCTCCTGTATTGGTACAGTTACCAAAACCTTCTTCATCCATTTGTTTAACCATGTTTAATACGCGATCAGTAGCTTCTACTTTCCCTTGAGGTAATAAAGCAAATTGTGATACTTTAGCTCCTACAAATAACATAGCTGAAGAATTTTTACAACTTGCCACACAAGCTCCACAACCAATACATGTGGCAGCTTCAAAAGCATTGTCAGCATCATGCTTATTCACAGGAATTGCATTTGCATCGATAGTATTTCCAGACGTATTTACAGAAATAAACCCACCAGCATGTTGAATTCTATCAAAAGAACTTCTATCAACAATTAAATCTTTAATAACAGGAAATGCAGTTGCTCTAAATGGTTCGATAAATATAGTATCACCATCTTTAAACATACGCATATGTAACTGACAAGTTGTTACACCTCTATCTGGTCCATGAGCTTCTCCATTAATATATAATGAACACATACCGCAAATTCCTTCACGACAATCATGGTCAAAAGCAATAGGGTCTTCACCTTTGTTTATTAGCTGTTCGTTTAAAACATCTAGCATTTCAAGGAAAGACATATCTGGAGATACATCATTGATTTTGTAATCAACAAGTTTTCCTTTATCGTTTGCGTTTTTTTGACGCCATATTTTTAACGTTAAATTCATAGCTTTCCTAATTATTTATAACTTCTTTGTTTTAATTCTATATCGACGAATTCTAATTCTTCTTTATGCAACACAGCGTCACTTGGTTCACCTTTGTATTCCCAGGCTGCAACAAATGCAAAGTTATCGTCATCACGTTTTGCTTCACCTTTTTGTTCGCCATCCAATTCAACAGATTCTTCTCTAAAGTGTCCTCCACAAGATTCTTCTCGCATTAAGGCATCTTTAGCAAACAATTCTCCTAACTCTAAGAAGTCAGCAACACGACCAGCTTTAGCAAGTTCTTCATTGTATTCTTCATTAGTTCCAGGAACTTTAACATCTTTCCAAAATTCTTCACGAAGTGCTTTTATTTCTGAAATTGCTTCTTTTAAACCTTTAGCATTACGAGACATTCCTACTTTATCCCACATTATTTTTCCTAATTTCTTATGGAAATGGTCAACAGAGTGTGTACCGTTATTGTTGATTAAATGATTGATACGATCTCTTACATTTTTTTCAGCTTCATCAAATTCTGGACTTGCTGTTGAAATTTTCCCTGTTCTAATATCATGAGATAAGTAATCACCAATAGTATAAGGTAATACAAAATAACCATCTGCTAAACCTTGCATTAAAGCCGAAGCTCCAAGACGATTTGCACCATGATCTGAGAAATTAGCCTCACCAATGCAATACAAACCAGGAACAGTTGTCATTAAGTTATAATCTACCCAAATGCCACCCATTGTATAGTGTACTGCAGGATAAATCATCATAGGAGTTTCGTATGGGTCTTGATCGACAATCTTCTCATACATTTGGAATAAGTTTCCATATTTGTTTTTAACAACTTCTTGCCCTAATTTTTTAACTAAAGCAGCATCGTTTACATCTAAATGTCTAATGATTGCTTGTTCTTTTCCGTAACGTTGAATAGCAGAAGCAAAATCTAAAAACACAGCTTCACCAGTTGCATTTACTCCAAAACCAGCATCGCAACGCTCTTTTGCGGCACGAGAAGCTACATCACGAGGTACTAAATTTCCGAAAGCTGGATAACGACGCTCTAAATAGTAATCTCTATCTTCTTCAGCGATATCTTTTGGTTTTAGTGTTTTATTTCTGATTGCTAAAACATCTTCCATTTTTTTAGGCACCCAAATACGACCATCATTACGCAAAGATTCAGACATCAAAGTTAATTTAGATTGATGATCTCCTGAAACTGGAATACATGTTGGGTGAATTTGTGTGTAACATGGGTTTGCAAAATATGCACCACGTTTGTGTGCTTTCCAGGCTGCTGTTACATTACTTCCCATCGCGTTTGTTGATAAGAAGAATACATTACCATAACCACCAGTTCCTAAAACTACAGCATGAGCTGAATGTCTTTCGATTTCACCAGTAATTAAGTTACGTGTTATAATTCCACGAGCTTTCCCATTTACTACAACAACGTCTAACATTTCGTGACGGTTGTACATTTTTATTTTACCACGACCAATTTGACGGTTCATAGCAGAATAAGCACCTAATAATAATTGTTGCCCTGTTTGTCCAGCAGCATAAAATGTTCGTGAAACAAGAACACCACCAAACGAACGGTTATCTAATAATCCACCATATTCACGAGCAAAAGGAACACCTTGAGCAACGCATTGGTCAATAATATTTGCTGATACTTCTGCAAGACGATATACGTTAGCTTCACGCGAACGATAATCACCACCTTTTACAGTATCGTAAAATAATCTGTAAGTTGAATCGCCATCGCCTTGGTAGTTTTTTGCTGCGTTAATTCCTCCTTGTGCTGCAATAGAGTGCGCACGTCTTGGAGAATCCTGGAAGCAAAAAGCTTTAACGTTATAACCTAATTCGGCTAACGTTGCTGCTGCAGAACCACCTGCTAATCCTGTACCTACTATGATAACATCTATGTTACGTTTGTTGGCAGGATTTACTAAATCGATGTGGTTTTTATAATTAGTCCATTTGTCTGCAATTGGACCTTTTGGTATTTTAGAATCTAAAGCCATAGTGTATTAAGTCTTAAGAAATATGATTGAAATGGTGATATAACGCAATGATTACAAACCCTAGCGGAATTAAAATAGCGTAAGCTTTTCCAAAGCCTTTCAACCCTTTTGTATATTTATTGTTAGCGCCAACCGACTGAAAAGCCGAGTTAAAACCATGTAATAAGTGTAATGCTAAAAATATGAATGCTACTACATAAAGTCCAACTCTTATTGGACTTAAAAATTTATGTTGTAGCTCTTCAAAATATCTGTAGCCACTATTTATGTCTTCTGGATTAATTCTTCCAGACATATCACCAACAATAAATTTAGTATTGATTTCAGGAAACCAAAAATCATAAAAATGAAGACCCATAAAAGCCAAAATTGCTAATCCGCTATAAATCATGTTGCGGCTCATCCAAGAAGAATTTGCAGCACCATTATTTTTGGCATAAGAAACTTGGCGCGCTTTTTTGTTTTTTAGTTCTAATACAAATCCCATTACAAAATGGAAAATTACACCTAATATTAATACAGGTTGTAATACATATTGAATTAATGGGTTTGTTCCCATAAAGTGGGAAATTTCATTAAACGTATCAGCACTAAACACTGAAGTTACGTTAATGGCAAAATGTTGTAATAAGAAAAACATTAGGAAGAATGCTGAAAGCGCCATGGCAAACTTTCTTCCAATTGACGAATTTAAAATTCCGCTCATTATTTTGAAGTTAGTTTTATATTACACAAAGATACACTTCAAACGTTTGAAAGCCAAAAAATACATTTAATTATGAGTATTTAGAATCATTTTAATTTATTTCACTTCAAGTTTTGTTTTTTCACCATCAATTTGAATTGTGTAAACGCCTTTTGGTAAGTAGTATGTTCCATTATCTGCTTTATTAATTTCCATACTTGAGTTTTCTTTTAACAAAGCTTTTCTTCCAGCTTCAGTTATAGACAAATCGTAGTCTGCACTATTAAACCCTTTATCTGCATTAACTTTAATTTCATTTAATTCAGAATTTTTATCAGATAAAATCTTGATGGTTTTAGAACCTGAACTATTTATGTAAAATGAAATAGAAGTAGAAGGCGTAAATGGTTTTGACCAACTTCCAAACGAGCTTCCCCAACGACTAGAATGACGAATATTTTCAGCGTTAAAGAGCACAACAGATTGATTCATTTTAGAAGCATTCATTTGTTGTAGGTTTTCTATATTAGTTTTGTAAATGCTTCTTCCGTGAGTTCCTAATAACAGGTCGTTTGCGTTTGTTTGAATTACTATATCATGAACAGCTACATTTGGCAAGCCTTCACTAAATGCTTCCCAGGATTTTCCTCTATCAAATGAGACATAAGCGCCATTATCTGTTCCAACAAATAATAAATTTTCATTTTTAGAATCTTCTCTAATAACATTTACTGGTGACGCAGGAATGTTACTGCTAATACTCTTCCAAGTTTGGCCATAGTCATCACTAACAAATAAGTACACCGAAAAATCATCCCAACGATAACCGTTAAGAGCAACATAAACTCGTTCTTTTTTGTGTTGTGAAGCAATGACTCTGCTAACCCAAAGGTCTTTAGGTAATGCTGAGGATATATTTGTCCAGCTTCCTCCAGCATTTTTAGTCACATAAACCAAACCATCATCACTTCCTGTATAAATTAATCCAAACTGAAAAGGTGATTCGCTAATAGATGTTAGTGTTCCGTACGCAACATTTCCTTTTTTTCCACCATTAGTAAGGTCATCACTTATAGCTGTAAAATCGGTACCTTGATTCATAGAGCGCATTAGTTTATTGCCTCCTAAATACAAGATATCTTGATTGTGAGGTGATAATAAAATAGGTGTTTGCCAGTTAAAACGATAAGGATTTTCGCCTAATTCGTGTTTTGGTTGTATATAGGTTTGCTCATCTTTTTCTCTATTAATTCTGAAGTAATTACCAAACTGAAAACCTGTATAAACAATATTAGAGCTTCTGCTATCAATTTGTATTTGCATACCATCTCCTCCCATAATGCTTTCCCAAGGGTATTGACCACTTGCGTGCCATCTTACATCTTGTCTGGCGTTATTAGCACCAACCCAAACGCCATTATCTTGAAGGCCTCCATAAACATTGTAAGGTTTTTCGTTATCAACATTTATAGCATAAAATTGACCAACAGATGGCGAGTTGTTTTTTATCCAGTTTTCACCATCATCATAAGTAATGTTGACACCACCATCATTTCCATTAATTAAATGATTTGGGTTTTTAGGATTAATCCAAAGGGCATGATGATCGGCATGGACATTTTCTGCATCAATTGAAGTAAATGTTTTTCCTCCATCTTTTGACTTTAAAATTGGTACACCATACACATAAATATTGTCTTGATTATTAGGTGCTACATAAATATGGCCAAAATAATAACCATAGCTATAATACAAATCGTCTAGATAATCCTTGTGAGTTTTAGACCAAGTTTTTCCTCCATCGGTACTTTTATAAATTTCAGCACCAACAACAGGAGTGTCAAATAATAATGAATTTGCATCTTCAAGATATTTAGCAAGGTCAATAGGTTTTACATTGCCGCTTCTTACCATTTGCTTAACATTATCTGCACGATATTTTTCTTGAAAACCATTCATTTTTAAATATCCATTTAGCTTTTTATCATCTAAATTTAAAAACGCATCTACAGACATAGTTTTAAAGTCGTCTTTTGTTAGAGCATCAGAATCTTTCTTTTTCGGTTCGTCAGGTCTTCTAAATTGACTATCGTGAATTGCATACACAGTGCTGTCATCAAAAATTGCAAGTCCAATTCTACCAACGCCATTCCCTATTGGGAAACCACTTTTTTCGGTAGACACTTTAGTCCATGTTTGTCCAGCATCAGTACTTTTGTAAATAGCAGAATTGTTGCCATTTCCATCAAAATTCCAAGCTTTTCTGTCTTTTGTCCAAGACGAAGCAAACATTATATTATAATTATTAGGAGCATGTTGAAGGTCAATAATTCCACTCATATCATCAACAAATAGTGTTTGACTCCATGTTTTTCCTCCATCAGTAGTTTTATAAATGCCTCGCTCTTTATTAGCAGAATATAAATGACCAGTTACTCCAACTGTTACTTCGTTAGGATTATTTGGATTGATTAGAATACGACCAATATGGTGTGAATCTTTCAAGCCAACATTCTGCCAAGTCTTCCCGTTATCAGTAGATTTTAGGATCCCAATTCCAGCATAACTTGAACGTGAAGCGTTGTTTTCACCGGTACCAACCCAAATAGTTTTGTTTTTCCAATCGACAGCAATATCACCAACATTTTGTGTGTTAGAATTATCAAGAATTGGTGTAAATGTTGTTCCGTTATTTATGGTGTGCCATAAACCACCTGAAGCGTAAGCCACATAAAATTCGGTTGGGTTTTCAGGATTTACTGCTAAATCGGTAACACGACCACTCATTACTGTTGGACCAATATTGCTGAAAGCTATGTTTTTTACTAGCGAATTTTGCATTAATGCTTCTTTTTGTTGAAGAGCATTTTCAACAGTTGATGAAGATGTAGACGGGTTTTGACTATAGCACATAAAAGAACTAATACTTAATGCTAAAACAATGAATTTAGAAATTTTCATAAAGGTTGGTATTTGTAGTTTGAAAATTAATGATAAAGATAACACTAACAAAATTTGATTTTAAAGTTTAACAATAACCATAATAATTCCAATCAATATTTTAGCTAATAAATTGATTAAAATTCAATTTAAACTATATTATTTTAATAAAAATTAAATTATTTAACTATTTTAGTTTAGTATAACCAATTAAAAACTAATAATATGGAAGAGTATTTACCGTTAATTATCCAACTTGCGAGTGGAGCAGTTGGTGGAAACATTGCTGGCTCATTTATGAAAAATCTATCTATGGGAACTGTTTTGAATTCTATTGTAGGGATTCTTGGAGGAGGATTAGGTGGACAAATTTTAGGAATGTTAGGTGTTGGTGGCGCTGAAGCTGCCGAAGCATCTACTAGTATGGATTTAACTAGCATATTAGGAAGTGTTGCTGGAGGTGGTGTTGGAGGTGGTGTTTTAATGGCGGTTATTGGAGCTGTAAAAAATGCAATGGGTAAAAAATAATATTATATTATTTTTTTGAATTAAAAAAGGCGTTTAACTTTAGTTAAACGCCTTTTTGTTATATACTAAATAAAGTCTATTCAACGACAAATTTCTTTGTTATTGAAGTGTCATTAATATTTAATTTAACAAAATACAATCCTGATTGTAAATTGCTAACATTAATTGATTTAGTTACTCTTGAGTCATTTATTTGTGTAGTAGAAATTAATCTACCTCTTACATCATATATTATTGCAGAATCAATAATTGCGTAGGTGTTATTTTTTATGTTCAGAATTTGTTGTGCTGGGTTAGGGTAGATTTGAATATTGCTTTCTAAAGTGAAATCATCTACCGATAGTAAAGAGCAATCAAAATTAGACATTGCTGTTGTGCCACAAGGGGCTAAAGTTGTACTTCTACTTTGCACATTATTTCCTGCAACTATATCACTAGCACTTAAAGTTCTATTATTAATTCCATTTCCAATAGCGTAATGCATAATTTTATTATTATCAATTACGTGTGCAAGTTGATGCCCGTGACCTAATTCGTGTACCGCTACAGATTCAAAATCAATTTGAGAACCACCGGCTAAAGCTGGGCCATATTGCCAATTAGTTGTATCATTAAAAACTATATCTAGTTCTGTAACAAAAAAGTCTATACTTGTATTTCCGTTTGTAAAACACCCTGAAAATCTACTTGTACAAACCCCTAATACTCCTGCAGCAAGTTCAGAGCCATTATCAAATCTAATGATATTAATATTATCACTTGCAACAACATCAGTTGTAGTTGTTATACCTATTTCCCAATAAATATCTGTTTCACAACGCCAAGTATCAAAAGCTCTCATAAATGATGCTTTAGCAGCAGAATTTGCATCAAAATCCGTATGCATTCTCCAAGTATATCCTCCATTAAAATTTCTATTAACATGTTGTGTAGGATAAGCTACATTAGTACCAGGATTAACTGCATCTGATACTGCATTAATTTCAGCATGAGTAATATTTAATGGGCTACTAGAGGTAAATAATGGGATTCCAAATGAGTCAAAAACAGCAATATTACCTGTGCCAGCTCTTGATGGAATTTGAACAGTTATTTGAGTGTCACTCCATGAAAGTATTTGAGATGCTAACGGGAAGGTATATGTTGAGCCACCTGCATTTGCATCTGCAAAACCTATGTTTTGAACTGTAGACCCAAAACCAGAACCATTTATTGTTAAAACAGTTTGCGTTCCAGCTGTTGCTGTGGTTGGAGAAAAACCTGTAATTGAAGCTGTGTTTCTATTAGAATTGTTAATAATTGTAGATAGGTTAAAATTACTTACTTCAATATATTTTTTTTTAGTTAACGAGGTAATTTCGTTATAGAAATTATTAATACCACGCTTAATGCTAAATGGATTAACAGCTATATCAGACAACAGATTATATTCATAAAAACCCTGAGGGTCACTAAAAGGAAAGAATCTCGAAGAATTATTATTTACTAAATCAACAGAATTGTTTTCTAATGTGAAAATTCCTATATCATTTACCTCTAATTGCAAACTTGGTGTAACAACCTCTGCTTCTAAACCAACAGTCCCTCCTCTTGTTACAATTTCTAAAGTAGAAAGTTGCTGCCCTTTAAATACTTTAAATACTTGAATGACATTAACAGTATAAATATTTTCATGATTGTTATCCCAAAACGATTTTTTTGAAATAACTTTACCTTCAATTATTTGGCTTGAAGATTCCACCTGTAGGCTTAATGGTACTTCATACATTAATTCTTGAGCAAATGATGTAGATATTAAAAACATTATAAGCGTAGGTAATAAAAGAGTCTTTAAAGTAATTTTTTTCATAGATTATGAGTTTGAGTTAAAACATATAATTTTTTATAAAGATAAAGATTTATAGATAAACACATTTAACTAATTAAATATTTGTAATATAAAATTTAAAGTAGCATGAAATATTTACCAATTGACAATAAACTTTTTATAAAGAATCGCAAAAATTTTACAGCCAAAATGAAGCCTAGTAGTTTAGCGGTTTTTAATTCGAATGATATTTATCCAATAAGTGCAGATAGTATTATGCCTTTTGAGCAGCATCGTGATATTTTTTATTTAAGTGGTGTTGACCAAGAAGAAAGTATATTGGTTTTATTTCCAGATTGCCCAAAAGAAAAGCATCGCGAAATTTTGTTTTTAAAAGAAACAAATGAACATATTGCTGTTTGGGAAGGGGAAAAACTGACTAAAGACGCTGCTTTTAAAACATCTGGTATTAAAACAGTGTATTGGCTACAAGACATGGAAAAAGTGATGTTTGAACTTATGACACAATGTGATACAGTTTATATCAATACAAATGAACATTATAGAGCATCTGTTGAAACTGAAACTAGAGAAGATCGTTTTACTAAATGGTTAAAAGACAAGTATCCAGCTCATTCTGTTGCTAAAAGCAATCCTATATTACAACGCTTACGTTCGGTAAAAGATAAGGTTGAGATTGATTTATTACAACAAGCCTGCAATATCACCGAAAAAGGATTTAGACGCGTTTTAGGTTTTGTTAAGCCAGGTGTTTGGGAATATGAAATTGAGGCCGAATTTATGCATGAGTTTTTAAGAAACCGCTCTAAAAAGTTTGCTTACACACCAATAATTGCTTCAGGAAACAATGCTAATGTATTGCATTATATTGAAAACAATCAGCAGTGTAAAAAAGGAGATTTAATACTTCTTGATGTTGGTGCAGAGTATGCAAATTATTCTAGCGATATGTCTCGAACTATTCCAGTGTCTGGTAAATTTACAAAGCGTCAAAAAGAAGTTTATAATGCAGTTAATAGAGTTAAGAACGAAGCGACAAAACTACTAATTCCAGGAACTGATTGGGCGGAATACCATGTCGAGGTTGGTAAATTAATGACTTCAGAATTGCTAGGTTTAAAACTGCTAGACAAAGCTGATGTGAAAAACGAAAATCCTGATTGGCCAGCATACAAAAAGTACTTCATGCATGGTACGTCACACCACATGGGATTAGATACTCATGATTATGGAATTTTAACAGAGCCAATGCAAGCAAATATGGTATTTACTGTTGAGCCTGGAATTTATATTCCTGCAGAAGGATTTGGTATTCGTTTGGAAGATGATGTTGTAATACAAAAGAAAGGAGAGCCTTTTAATTTAATGCGCAACATTCCTATTGAAGCTGATGAAATTGAAGATATAATGAATTCTTAATTTCTTAATAGATATAAAAATAATAGAGCCTGATTTAATTTCAGGCTTTTTTATGCTCTAATAAATTCACTATAACAAAAGTAACAATAGCAGGTAAAACCCAACCTAAACTATGTTTAGCTAATGGTATTATGTCAATAACGCCTTGAATATTTTCAATAGGAATAATGAATTTTAAAAAGTCTGGAATACTAAATATAAAAGTTACAAGTACAACAGATTTAAATACTAAAGTTGTCCCAAATCGTTCTGGAACTACATTCAAAATTATCAAAACAATAGATATTGGATAGATAAACATTAAAGCGGGTATTGCAACATCAATAATAAAACCAACATTATAACTTCCAACAATTATTCCAACAATACAACATATTATAGTTGTTAAAAGATAAGCTTTTTCAGACCCTTTAAATAGTTCTTTAAAAAAATCAGCAGTACTTACAATTATAGCTACAGCAGTAGTGAAGCATGCTAACGAAACAAGAACTCCTAAACTAATAGCACCATAATTACCCAGTGTTTTTGATGCTAAACCTAATAGAAGGTTTGTTCTTGAAATACCACTATCAAACTCTGAATTATATAATGCTCCTAAAGCTATTAAACCTGCATAAACAATAAATAATCCACACATAGCTATAAAGCCAGATTTAGCAATCATCTTCTTTTTGTCCTCAAAAGACATATTTACTTTTGAGTTATTAATAGAGATAATAACCATGCCTCCCATAAGCATGCCTGCTATAGCATCATAGGTTTGATAGCCTTCAAGTAAACCTTCAACAATAGGTGTGCTATAAATGGATGGATTCATTTCAGGGACAGGTGATATTATACCTAACACAATAATTAATATCAATATTGCAACAATTATTGGTGTTAAATATTTTCCTAATATGTTAAGCGCATTATTTCTGTTTATAACAAAAATAAATGCTAAAGCAAAAAAGATACTACTAGTTAAAATTGCGCTGGTTCCAAAAAATGGCTGAATAACCATTTCGTGTGTTACTGCTGCGGTTCTAGGACATGGTAAAGCTATTACTATAGGAAAGACACAAAGAACAAAAAATAAACTAAACAGAGGCGATACTTTATTTCCAAAAGCCAACATTGTTCCTTGTAAGCGAGCATGGGCAAAAAGAGATATTAAAGGGATAATTGTAGCAGAAATAACAAAACCTAAAGTTACTAACCACCAATCAGGGCCTGAATTAAAACCTAATAAAGGAGGTAAAATTAAATTACCAGCGCCAAAAAAGCCTGCAAATAAAGCAAAGCCAAAAACAAATGTTTCTTTTGTATTATTCATATTAAGTTTATCAAATTTCTAACAGTAAGATAATATATTTGCCTAATATAGTTTAAATATGATTTTAGAGCATAAAGGGATTAATATTTTTTACACAGATGAAGGTAAAGGAGAGGCTATTGTTTTGTTGCATGGTTTTCTTGAGAACAGTTCTATGTGGCAGTATTTAATTCCTGATTTAGTTGAAAAGAATAGGGTTATTACTATAGATTTATTAGGTCATGGGCAAACAGGTTGTTTGGGCTATATACATACAATGGAAATGATGGCTGAAGCTGTTAATAAAGTTTTAAGTTTTTTAAAGATTGATAAATCTGTGTTTATAGGCCATTCAATGGGAGGTTATGTAGCGTTGGCTTTTATTGAACTTTATCCAGATAAGGTTAATAAATTATGTTTAATGAATTCAACTGCAATTGCAGATAGTAAAGAAAAGCAACTTAATAGAGATAGGGCAATTTTAGCGGTTAAGAGTAATCATAAAACATTTATTAGCATGTCTATTGCTAATTTATTTAGACCAAAAAACAGATTAGTTTTTAAAGATAAGATTAAACTAATTAAAGAAGAAGCATTACAGATGCCACTGCAAGGGATAATTGCTGCTTTGGAAGGAATGAAAATTAGAAAAAACAGAGAAATAATACTTCAGAATAGAAGCTTTAAAAAAATGATGATTATTGGGAGTAAAGACCCTGTATTAGAATACAATACACTAATAAAACAGACAACAGGAACAGATGTTAAAGTTGTTGAGTTTCTAGATGGACATATGAGTCATATAGAAAATAAGAAAGAATTATCTTACAATATAAATCAATTCATCGAAAAATAACACTGTTAAACGTTTTATTTTATTTATTTTATTAATTTAGAGGCTCTTAACCCAATCGACCATGAAAAACAACTTTTCAAACACAGCCTCAAACAAATTATATTGTAATGTTTTTGGACATAAATATAAAGTTTCAAAATCAGTAACTTCACATGTAAAAGAGTACACTTGTAAATGCTGTAAAAGACAATTAACAACTAATAGTAATGGTAATCTAATTGAGTTAACTCCGAAATACAGAGAGATTAATACTATTTTGGAAGACATTTATGTTAGAAGAATGTCACGTTTAAAGACAAAAACGCTCAGTTCATCGATATATTAAGCAAAACTAAAAGTGTATAAATTGATTTTCATATATTTAGCTTCCCTCTAAGTAATAATTAATTTAATAGCTAAAGTGAAAAATATTTACTGCTCTGTATTTGGTCATCAATACGTCATCACTAAAAAAATTACATTACATGTTAATGAGTATAAATGCAAACATTGTAGTGTACAAATGACCACCAATAGTAAAGGCGAGCTAACGCCATTAACTCCAAAATACAAGGAGATTAATTTGGTTTTGCGACACATTCACAATAAAAAAATGGCTAAACAAGAAAACCTTCTTGTGTTTAAGCATTAAGTGAATTCCAACCTTTTGCAATCAGTGGTATTAGAGTTTCTGCTCTAGTAACCAGATTCATTCCCTTATTTTTTTCAGTAATATAACCAATAACCGTTAAGTTAGGATTTGCCTTAATTTTAGGAAAATCTTCTTGAGAAATTGTCATTAAAAGTTCGTAATCTTCTCCACCATTTAGCGCAATAGTAGTACTGTCGATATTAAATTCTTCACAAGTAGAAATAACTTGAGGGTCTAAAGGAATTTTATTTTCGTAAAGTTCAACGCCAACATCACTTTGTTTGCATAAATGTATAATTTCTGATGACAGGCCGTCACTAATATCAATCATCGATGTAGGTTTTACCTTCAAATCCTTTAATAGTTTTACAATATCTTTTCGGGCTTCAGGCTTTAATTGGCGCTCAATAATGTAAGTATATAAATCTAAATCTGGCTGGTTGTTTGGGTTAACTTTAAACACTTCTTTTTCTCTCTCTAAAACTTGCAAACCCATATAAGCTGCGCCTAAATCTCCAGAGACCACCAATAAATCATTTGGTTTAGCTCCATTTCTATATGTTATGTCTTTTACATCTACATCTCCAATCGCAGTAACAGAAATAATTAAACCTGTTGTTGATGAGGTAGTATCACCACCAACAATATCAACACCATAAATTTCAGATGCCAATTCCATTCCAGCGTATAACTCTTCCAACGCTTCTAAAGGAAACCTATTAGACACAGCAATAGAAACTGTTACCTGAGTTGCATTTGCATTCATAGCATATACATCAGATAAATTTACCATTATAGCTTTGTAGCCCAAGTGTTTTAAAGGCATGTAGCTCAAATCAAAATGTACTTGCTCTACTAGCAAATCTGTAGTAACAACAATTTTTTTCGATTTAAAATCTAAAACAGCAGCATCATCTCCTATGCCTTTAACTGTAGATTTTTGCTTAATTTTAAAATGCTTGGTAAGATGCTCTATCAAGCCAAATTCACCTAGAGCTTCTAATGATGTTCGTTGTTGATTCTTATCTTCTATCATGCTGCAAAAATAGTCACTTTTTTAAAACTAATTAAGTTAATATGCCATAATAAGTATTCAACGCCAAATGTATTTCGTCGAAAATATTTGCGTTTTAACATGATTTTTAAACAAATTAATTATGTTTGAATCCCCTAAATCTATAATAGCCATGAAATCTAACTCAACCAACGAGCTTACTTGCTCTATTTTTGGACACAACCTGTATCGTTCAAAATCAAAAACACATTCATATACAGAGTTAATTTGTTCTACTTGTAAAGCCAAAGTTGTTACAGACAAACTTGGAAATTTTAATGAAGAATTATATACAAACAAAGAGATTCAATTTATCTTAAGAGAATTATTTTTATTAAAAACTAAAATGTCTCGTGTGCTCTTTTCAGCTTAATCTTTTTTATTAAACAAGTATCTTAAAGCGTTTACTGTTTAGTTAACATTTATATTTTTTATCATTAAAGATTACTATAGAATCATTTGCTAATATAATGTTAGGTTCTATGGGAAAACTCTACTTATATTGTATATTTGCAGTCTATTTAGACATAATCTAATTAACACATGATTAAAGTATCTGAAACAGCTAAAAAGAAAGTTATAGAATTGATGAGCGATGATGGGTTCAATTCAGTAACCGACTTTGTACGTGTAGGCGTAAAAAGTGGAGGTTGCTCTGGCTTATCGTACGATTTAAAATTTGATAAAGAACAAAAGGAAGATGATAAAGTATTTGAAGACAATGGTGTAAAAATCATTGTTGACAAAAAAAGCTTTTTATACCTTATTGGAACTACTCTTGAGTATTCAGGAGGATTAAATGGAGCAGGTTTTGTATTTAACAACCCAAACGCCAACAGAACTTGTGGTTGTGGTGAAAGTTTCTCCCTATAAATAAAAGTAATGAACAAATATACCGAAGACGATTTAAGAGAAGAATTAAAAACCAAAGAGTATGAGTATGGTTTTTATACTGATATTGAATCAGATACATTTCCTATTGGCTTAAATGAAGATATAGTAAAAGCAATTTCACTTAAAAAAGAAGAGCCACAATGGATGACAGAATGGAGATTAGAATCTTTTCGTGCTTGGAAAGAAATGATTGAACCAGAATGGGCAAATGTAAATTATGTAAAACCAGATTTTCAAGCAATTTCTTATTATTCTGCACCAAACAGCAAGCCTAAATATGATAGTCTTGATGAGGTAGATCCAGAGCTTTTGGAAACCTTTAAAAAATTAGGTATTTCTATAGATGAGCAAAAAAAATTAGCTAATGTAGCTATGGATGTTGTTGTAGATTCAGTTTCTGTAGCAACAACATTTAAGAAAACACTTTCCGAAAAGGGAATAATTTTCTGTTCAATATCTGAAGCTATTAGAGAATATCCAGAATTAGTAAAAAAATATATTGGTACAGTTGTGCCACAAAAAGACAATTTTTACGCAGCATTAAATAGTGCAGTGTTTAGTGATGGAAGTTTCTGTTACATTCCAAAAGGCGTTCGTTGCCCAATGGAGTTATCAACCTACTTTAGAATTAACCAAGCAGGAACAGGTCAGTTTGAAAGAACTCTTGTTATTGCAGACGAAGGTAGTTATGTGAGTTACCTTGAGGGTTGTACAGCACCAAGTAGAGATGAAAATCAATTACACGCAGCAGTTGTAGAGCTTATTGCACTTGACGATGCAGAGATAAAATACTCAACAGTGCAAAATTGGTATCCAGGAAATGCAGAAGGAAAAGGAGGCGTTTACAATTTTGTAACCAAACGAGGTTTATGTGAGAAAAACGCAAAAATTTCATGGACACAAGTAGAAACAGGTTCTGCAATTACATGGAAATACCCAAGCTGTGTACTTAAAGGAGATAATTCAGTAGGAGAGTTTTATTCTATTGCAGTAACCAATAATTATCAGCAAGCAGATACAGGAACTAAAATGATTCATTTAGGTAAAAACACTAAATCTACCATTATTAGTAAAGGTATATCTGCAGGAAAATCTCAAAACTCTTACAGAGGTTTGGTTCAAATAAGTTCAAGAGCAGACAATGCTCGTAACTTCTCTCAATGTGATAGTTTACTTATGGGTAATGAATGTGGAGCGCATACATTTCCTTATATAGAAGCAAAAAATAAATCAGCAATAATAGAGCACGAAGCAACAACAAGTAAAATTGGTGAAGACCAAATTTTTTACTGTAACCAACGTGGTATAAATACAGAAAAAGCTATTGCGTTAATTGTAAATGGGTTTAGTAAAGATGTATTAAACAAGCTTCCAATGGAGTTTGCTGTTGAAGCTCAAAAATTACTAGAAATAAGTTTAGAAGGATCTGTAGGATAAAAAAATCAAGAATGAAAAAAGTTTTGTTTTTAATATGCTTTATGATAGCACTAACTAGTTGTGATAAAGGAGAGCTAGTTAAAGGGCAATTTATCTATTATGATGGAGCTGCTGTTTTACAAACAGATTCAATAGTTTATGGTGTAATTATAAACGATAAAGCACTAGAGCTAGACAAACTTTCTAAACAATTTAAAAAAGAAGATACAGATATGGTTTCTGTAGAATTAAGAGGAAAACTAATTCCTAGACCAGAAAACGAAGAAGGTTGGGATTATAGTATAGATATTAAAGAAATAGTAAACGTTTCTGAATCAAAAGAAGATAACGACATTATAAAATTTGGTGATGAGTAGTATGTTAAAGATTAACAATTTACACGCAAGTGTTGAAGACAAAGCAATTTTAAGAGGTATAAACCTAGAGGTAAAAGCAGGCGAAGTTCATGCAATTATGGGACCAAATGGTTCTGGTAAAAGCACTTTAGCGTCTGTGATTGCAGGAAAAGAAGAGTATGAAGTTAGTGAAGGAGAAATACTTCTTAACGACGAAAATATTGATGAATTAGCAGCAGAAGAGCGAGCACATAAAGGTATCTTTTTATCGTTTCAATATCCTGTTGAAATTCCTGGAGTTAGTGTAACTAATTTTATGAAAACAGCTATAAACGAAACTCGAAAAGCAAAAGGGTTAGAAGATATGCCTGCTAATGAAATGTTGAAACTTATTCGCGAAAAGTCTGAATTATTAGAAATAGACCGTAAGTTTTTATCACGTTCATTAAATGAAGGTTTTTCAGGTGGTGAAAAAAAGCGTAATGAAATCTTTCAAATGGCAATGTTAGAACCAAAATTGGCTATACTAGACGAAACAGATTCAGGATTAGATATCGATGCATTACGAATTGTAGCTAATGGTGTAAACAAATTAAAAAGTAAAGACAACGCAGTTATTGTAATTACACACTACCAAAGATTGTTAGACTATATCGTTCCAGATTTTGTACATGTATTATACAATGGTCGTATTGTAAAATCAGGTGGTAAAGAGTTAGCGCATGAGCTTGAAGAAAAAGGTTACGATTGGATTAAAGAAGAAGTGAACGCTTAATAACAAGCAAATGGATTTAAAAGAAAAACTCATATCATCATTTATGGCATTCGAGAACCTAGTGGATGTAGATTCACCAGTTCATGATGTTAGAAGTGAAGCAATAAAAGTATTCGAAACACAAGGGTTTCCTTCAAAAAAGGAAGAAGCGTGGAAGTATACTTCTTTAAACAGTATTTTAAAGCACGATTATAGTGTGTTTTCAAAACACGAAAATACTGTAGAATATAACGATGTAAAAAAGTACTTTATTCACGATATAGACACCTACAAAATTGTGTTTATAGATGGTAAATACGCATCGCATTTATCACAAACAACGCACGATGGAATTGATGTTTGTTTAATGTCATCAGCATTAGCAAAACCAAAGTACCAGTTAATTATTGAAAACTATTTTAATAAAATAGCAACAAAAGATAGTTTAACATCGCTAAACACTGCGTTTTCTAGCGAAGGTGCTTACATTCACATTCCAAAAAATAAATTGGTAGCAAAACCAATTCAAATTATACATTTTTCAACAGGTAGCGAATCTGCATTAATGAATCAGCCTCGTAATCTGATTGTTGTTGACGAAAATTCACATGTTCAAATTATTGAGCGTCATCAAAGTTTAACCGATAATCCTGTGCTTACTAATAGCGTAACAGAAATTTATGCTAATAAGAGAGCAATAGTAGACTATTATAAAATTCAAAACGACAACGAAAATGCGTCGTTAATTGATAATACTTTTATAAATCAAAAACAAGAAAGCGTAGCATCTACACATACATTTTCGTTTGGAGGAAAATTAACACGTAACAATCTTAATTTTTATCAAAATGGAGAGCGTATAGATTCTACATTAAAAGGAGTTACTATTATTGGCAGTAAACAGCATGTCGATCATAATACGCTAGTTCACCACATACAACCAAATTGCGAAAGTCATCAAGACTACAAAGGTATTTTTGGAGATAGTGCAACAGGTGTTTTTAATGGTAAAGTACTTGTAGAAAAAGAAGCTCAAAAAACTAATGCGTTTCAGGCAAACAACAATATTTTAGTAAGCGACAAAGCAAGCATTAATACCAAACCACAATTAGAAATTTTTGCAGACGATGTAAAATGCTCTCATGGCTGTACAATTGGGCAGTTAGACGAAAGTGCAATGTTTTATATGCGTTCTCGAGGTATTCCAGAGAAAGAAGCCAAAGCCTTGTTGATGTATGCGTTTAGTAATAATGTATTAAGTTCAGTTAAAATCCCTGAAATTAAGCAACGTATCACTAAAATTATAGCAACAAAACTTGGTGTTGATATTGGGTTCGATTTATAAAATTATTTGAAGCTATTTCTCGCTATACGCTATATCTTTTTTCTGTCACCTTGAGCGCAGTCGAAGGGTTAAACATAAAAAAGGATGCCGCTACTATCGAGGCTAAAACACGACTATGTTCAACGTAGAAACCATAAGAAAAGACTTCCCAATACTTTCTCGTAAAGTTAATGGCAAACCTTTAGTGTATTTTGATAATGCAGCAACATCTCAAACACCACAACAGGTAATAGATGTTATTGTAGATTATTATTCAAATTATAATGCCAATATACACAGAGGAGTTCATAGTTTAAGTCAAGAAGCTACAGATAAGTACGAGCAAGCAAGACATAAAATACAAAATCATTTTAATGCCAAATTTGCTCATGAAATCATTTTTACATCAGGAACAACTCACGGAATTAATTTAGTAGCAAACGGATTTTCTTCAATATTAAAAGATGGAGATGAAGTTATAGTTTCGGCCTTAGAGCATCATAGTAATATTGTGCCTTGGCAAATGTTATGTGAGCGTACAGGAGCTATTTTAAAAGTCATCCCAATGAATCAAGAAGGAGAGCTCGTAATTAGTGAGTACGACAAACTCCTCTCAAACAAAACAAAACTTGTTTTTGTAAATCATATTTCAAACGCATTAGGCACAATAAATCCAATCGAAAACATTATAACTAAAGCACACAATGTTGGAGCAGCAGTTTTAATAGATGGAGCCCAAGCAAGTCCGCATATAAAAGCAGATGTTCAAAAACTAGATGTCGATTTTTATGTGGTTTCTGCTCATAAAATGTGTGGACCAACAGGTGTTGGCATGTTGTATGGTAAAGAAGAATGGCTTAATAAATTACCGCCTTATCAAGGAGGAGGCGAAATGATTGCCGAGGTAACTTTCGAAAAAACCACTTACGCAACTTTACCACATAAGTTTGAAGCTGGAACTCCAAATATTTGTGGTGGTATAGCATTTGGTGCAGCAATAGATTATATGAATGCAATTGGCTTTGATAATATCGCAAAATATGAGCACGAGCTTTTAGAGTATGGAACACAAAAACTCTCTGAAATAGAAGGCTTAAAAATTTACGGAACCGCAAGACATAAAACATCAGTAATTTCTTTTAATCTAGAAAGTATTCATCCTTATGATGTAGGTACAATTTTAGACAAAATGGGAATCGCTGTACGTACAGGACATCATTGCGCACAACCAATTATGGATTTCTACAAAATTCCAGGAACAGTAAGAGCATCGTTTGCATTTTACAATACTAAACAAGAAATAGACGCATTAGTTGAAGGTGTAAAAAAAGCAAAGCTTATGTTATCCTAAAAAACTTAAAACCAATTATATATGAGTAAGCATCTTTTTAAGATGCTTTTTTTATGCAAAAAAGCAGGATTGCATTTCATCGAAAAAACACAAAAATTCTTAACAAAATGTTAAAATTTTAATTGTTAAATTATATATTGAGCAGAATTATTAACTAAAATATATATAAAAATGAAAAAAGTATTTTTAGGAATGGCTGCTTTAGCACTCGTATTTACATCTTGTAATAAAGATGAAGACTCTCCAAGTCAAGATCAATCTAAAGTAGATATGAGCGACTTTTATTTGTATACAGATGCTGATACAGATGAGACTTCTAGAAAAGCTGAATTTGGCGATTCAAAATCATGTTATTCTATGGTCAACCTTAATAGATTACTTAATGAAAATCCAGATTTATACAAAAAAATGTATGATATTGAATATGCAACTAGAGCGAGCATTACAGGAAAAGGAAAACCACCAAAAGGAGGTAATGGAGGTGGAGGCTCAACTCCTCCAGATGATTTAGGAGTAATTACAATTCCTGTTTATGTACATGTGGTATATAGTAACTCAAACGAAAATATTTCTAATGCACAGATTGCATCTCAAATAGCTGTTTTAAATGAGGATTTTAGAGCTACAAATAATGATGCAAATCAAACGCCTTCAGAGTTTGCAGGTTTAGTTGCAGATACTGAGATTCAATTTAATCTAGTAAACACTTTTAGATATTCAAATTCTAGAACATCTTGGGGAACTAATGATGCCGTTAAATCTGCTTATCCACCAATTACACCAGAAACTCATTTAAATATTTGGGTTTGTAACATAGGAGGAGGAATTTTAGGCTATGCTCAATTTCCAGGAGGACCATCAGCAACAGATGGTGTTGTAGTTGGACCTAATTATTTTGGATCAACAGGCTATTTATCAGCTCCGTTTGATAAAGGTAGAACAACAACTCACGAGGTTGGTCACTATTTTAATTTACGTCATATTTGGGGAGATGGAAGATGTAATAGAGATGATTTTGTTTCAGATACTCCTTCGTCAGATGCACCAAATTATGGCTGTCCATCTTATCCAACTGTAAATTGCCGTTCTAATGATATGACGATGAATTATATGGATTACACTAATGATGCTTGTATGTATATGTTTTCTGAAGGGCAAAAAGAAAGAATGAGAACAATTTTCTTAGCAGGAGGAGCGAGAGACTCTATGGTTAATTAATATAACTAATTACTTTTGCAAAAAAAAAGCGCCTTTATGGCGTTTTTTTTGTTCTTATAATTAATACTTAAAACGGGTTAATTTTTTTACTTTTACTAATATGATTAGAATATTAAATATGAGTTTAAAATATAAGTTTATATTACTTTGTTTTTGTGTTGTTTTGTCATGCGCTCAAGACAAAAAAGAGAGTCAAGATTCAAATACAACAGAAAGTATTGAAAACACGTCTTGGTTAGTTGTAAATTTAAAAGGAGAAACAGAGTTTTCAAGACAGCCAACAATACGTATTGATCTTTCTGGAAAAGGAATTTCAGGAAGCTCAGGATGTAACAGATACTTTGGAGATGTAACTATAAATAAAAACCAGGTAAAAATTAGTAATGTTGGTTCAACAAAAATGATGTGTAATAATATAAACACAGAGCAATTATTTTTTGAAGCACTTAACGAAGCAACTTTTTTTAAAGCCGAAGGCAATACATTAAAACTAATGTCAAAAGACAAAAAAGTTATAATAGAATGTAGCCATTTAAAAGAAGGCAGCTAGCTAAACAAACTTTGGCTTCCTTTTTGTATTAATATTTAAAAAATAATAACACGAAACATTCATTAATAATTTCTAATCAAAAAGGAGAAATTATTTGGAAGTTAGATGTAACCATAGAAAAACAATAATTAATAGCACATGAAAATTTTACTTAGTCTTTTAACCATTTTAATGCTTAACAAAGAGTGTGATAAAAAAGACACTAATCTATCACAAACCGTTACGCCAACAGAAACTACTGCAAATATGAATCAGGAAGAACAGGTTACAATTACGTATGAGGCAATGTCACGAGGTCTTTTTGAAAAAGTATGGATTACCAAAGATGCTGTAATTGTTTCAAACGATAGAAATCTAGTTGAAAAAAGCACATACTTATGCGCAGAAAAAGACTGGAATGATATAATGACGCTTTTAAATAAAGTAGATTTAAAATCACTTCCAAATTTAGAAGCACCAACAGCAAAGCGACTTTATGATGGAGCAGCTCACGCAAGTCTTTCAATAACAAAAAGTAACGAAACTATACAAAGCAATAGTTTTGATCATGGTTATCCTCCTGCAGCAATTGAAAAGTTAGTCAATAAGGTATTATCAATAATGGAAACGCTAAAAAACAATAGATAAATTGTACTTTTGTATAAAATTTTATAATGACAATTAAAGCAATACAAGACGAGATAATTGATGAGTTTTCAATGTTTGAAGATTGGGAAGAACGCTATCAGTATATGATAGATTTAGGTAAAACTTTACCTTTAATAGATTCGCATTACAAAACAGAAGACAACATTATAAAAGGATGTCAAAGTAAAGTTTGGGTACATGCCGAAATGAAAGACGACAAAGTTGTTTTTACTGCAGATAGTGATGCCATTATAACTAAAGGTATTATAGCAATTTTAATACGAGTATTTTCTAACCAGCACCCAAAAGATATTATTGATGCAGACACTTCTTTTATTGATGACATCGGTTTAAAAGAACATTTGTCGCCAACAAGAGCAAATGGATTGGTGAGTATGATAAAACAAATAAAAATGTATGCCATTGCATACCAAACACAATTGAGTTAAAATGGAAACAACAATAGATACAAACGCATTAGGCGAAAAAATAGTTAAAGTTTTAAAAACCATATATGATCCGGAAATCCCTGTCGATATATATGAACTAGGATTAATTTATGACGTATTTGTAAATGAAGATTATGATGTTAAAATCTTAATGACATTAACAACACCAAATTGTCCTGTTGCCGAAACATTACCTCTTGAGGTTGAAGAAAAAGTTAAATCATTAAATGATGTTAAATCAGCTGAGGTTGAAATAACTTTCGATCCACCTTGGAGTCAGGATTTAATGAGTGAAGAAGCAAAACTAGAGTTAGGAATGCTTTAATATATGGCAGACGAGATTATTAATAGAGTTGCGAACAGCAAACTTATAGTTGTTGACCTTGAAGATTATTATCCGAAAGGCGAAAGAACTCTTTTTGATATTAAAGATTGGCTTTATGAAGAATTAGTACTTCGGGAAAAGGACTTTAGAGATTATGTTAGTAAACATAATTGGGAGCAATATCAAGATCATTATGTGGCATTAACATGTGCTTCAGACGCCATTGTGCCTGCTTGGGCATTTATGCTAATAACCATGCAATTACAGCCTTACGCTAAACGAATTATAATAGGTGATTTACAGCAACTAGAAACATCTATTTATCAAGATATTATTCAAAATCTAGATACAAATGCATTTTTAGATAAGCCTTTAATTATTAAAGGATGCTCTAACAAACCTGTGCCAGAAAACGCCTATATTTTGCTTTCTCAGAAGCTAAAGCCAATTGCAAAATCTATAATGTATGGCGAAGCATGTTCTTCTGTGCCACTTTACAAAAAGAAATAACGTACATAAAATCTTTCAAAAAATAGATGTAACTCATATATTTGCAACCCTTTATAAAAATATGAATCACTTAAAAACAATGAAAATGAATACAAGAGTATTTTTTACGATTGCCTTAATGTTTACAATTTCGTTTGGTTTTTCTCAAACTAAAGAAGAGCTAGAATCTCAAAAAGCAGAAAAACAAGCAGCAGCAGATGCATTGCAAGCCGAGGCAGACGCACTACAAGCTCAAATTAATGCACTTCCTGGTTGGAGATTAGCAGCTTTTGGTACTATTGGTGGAAGTTTATCTAACTTTAACAACTGGTATGCACAAGGAGCACCAAACAATTCTTCAGGTAATATTGGGTTTACTTTTAATGGTCGTGCTAATTTAATTGAAGAGAAGTTTTTCTGGAGAAACGCCTTAAACACAAACTTTAGTTGGGTGAAATTAGATAATAAAGACATTAACACAGATAGTGAAGATTTTGAACCAACTACAGATGTATTTAATATATCATCTCTATATGGTAGAAATATTACTGATAAACTTGCTGCTTCTGGATTAATGGAATACAGAACTACAGTATTAAACAATTTTAATGATCCTGGATATTTAGATTTAGGGGTTGGAGCAACTTGGACACCTATTACAGATTTAATTGTAGTTGTTCATCCATTAAACTACAATTTTGTGTTTAGTAAAGGAGACACAGTTTTCGAGTCGTCTTTAGGAGCTAAAATTGTTGCTGATTACACAAGACAAATTGGAGCTGTTAATTTTAAAACTAACTTATCTATGTTTCAAAGCTATAAAAGTTCAGATTACTCAAACTGGACTTGGACTAACTCATTTGGATATACATTATGGAAAATGATTGGTGTTGGTTTTGATTTCGGATTAAGAAGCAATAAACAAGAAGCGCTTAACTATTCAATTAATACATTAGGGAACACAGCAGAAACTTTTGATTCAGTAGATAACAAATTACAAAGTTACTGGACAGCTGGTTTAAACTATAAGTTTTAATTAATATAACATTAATAAAAAAGCGCACCAATTGGTGCGCTTTTTTTATGATTCTTCCTCGTAATCAGGATATAAAAAATGATTATAAGGGAAACGTTTTACATGTATTTCTCTTACCTCATCATAAACACGCTTTTTAAAGGCTTCAAGGTTTTCTTTATTTAAAGCTGAAATAAAAATAGCGTCGTTACCTATTTTATTCATCCATGTTTTTTTCCATTCTTCAAGTGTATAGTTTGCTTTGGTTTTAAAATGAACTAAATCATCAGCATCAAACGGAACAGCTTCATAAGCATCAATCTTGTTAAAAACCATAATTGTTGGTTTATCGTTGCTATTAATCTCATCTAAAATTTTGTTTACAGAATCAATATGTTCTTCAAAATTTGAATGTGAAATATCAACAACATGAAGTAATAAATCTGCTTCTCTAACTTCATCTAATGTGCTTTTAAAACTCTCTACTAATTGTGTAGGGAGCTTTCTAATAAATCCAACAGTATCGCTAACTAAAAAAGGCAAGTTACCTATAACTACTTTTCTTACAGTTGTATCTAAAGTAGCAAACAACTTGTTTTCGGCAAACACATCACTCTTGCTAATAACATTCATAAGAGTAGATTTACCAACATTGGTGTAACCAACTAAAGCAACTCTAACCATCTGGCCTCTGTTACCACGTTGCACAGCCATTTGCTTATCAATTGTTTTTATCTTGTCTTTAAGTAATGAAATTCTGTCTCTAACAATACGTCTATCGGTTTCTATTTCTGTTTCTCCAGGACCACGCATTCCAATACCACCTTTTTGTCTTTCAAGGTGAGTCCACATTCCTTTAAGTCTAGGAAGTAAGTATTCACATTGTGCAAGTTCTACTTGGGTTCTTGCATAACTTGTTTGTGCGCGTTGGGCAAAAATATCTAAAATTAGATTGGTTCTGTCTAGTACTTTACAGTTTAATATTTTACTAATATTGCGCTCTTGTGCTGCAGATAATTCGTCATCAAAAATTGCTGTGCCAATTTCGTTATCGTTAATAAAAGCTTGTATTTCTTCAATTTTACCTGTTCCTAAAAAAGTTTTAGGATTAGGCATTTCCATTTTTTGGGTAAAACGCTTTACCACTTCTCCTCCAGCAGTAAAAGTTAAGAAAGCTAACTCATCTAAATATTCTTTAGATTTTGCTTCATCTTGTTCTTTGGTAACAACACCAATTAGCACTGCTCTTTCTAATTCTATATCTTTCTTTTCTAACATAAATATAAATATTGTGCAAAGTTACATAAATGAATGCAGTCGTTTTAGTATTTTTAAAACTTAAATTTTTATTGTGAGTTCTATATCAAACCTTTATACCATTGCTTTTTATAATACTGAAAATTTGTTTGATATCTATTTAGATAGAAGGACTAATGACAATGATTTTCTCCCTACATCTGCAAAGAATTGGACAAAAAAAAGATATGAAACAAAGATTTATAAGTTAGGTTCTGTAATTTCTAAAATAGGGGTTGAATCTGCTCAAAAACCACCAACTATTATAGGTTTAGCTGAAGTTGAAAACGATTCGGTTTTAAAAGACTTAATTAATAGTGAAGATTTAAAATTATATAATTATAAGTTTATTCATTATAACTCATTAGATGAAAGAGGAATCGATGTAGCCCTTTTATATAATGAAGATGAATTTACTGTAGAGCATTCTGAAACATTTAATATATATATACAAGACGAGCAAGCAGAGCAAGATTTTACTAGAGACATATTATTGGTTACAGGATATTTAAATAATGAAAAGATACATATTCTTGTTAATCATTGGCCTTCTAGACATGAAGGGTCAGACCAAACCGAATACAAAAGATTGTTAGCTTCGAAAAAGGCCTCAGAAATAATAGCTAATTTAAAAGAACATAACTTAGATTCTAAAATTATTGTTATGGGAGATTTTAATGATAATCCAAGTAGCAATAGTATGCTTCAACTAAAAAAAGAAAACTCACTTTACAATGTAACCGAGTCGTTATGGTCATATAGCAGAGGAAGCGTAAATCATAACTTTACTTGGATTTTATTTGATCAAATTTTACTCTCACAAAATTTTTTGAATTTAAAAGGTCAAGGACTTCAATTTGAAAGAGCCAATATTTTTGATGAAAAATTTTTAACACAACACAAAGGCAAATTCAAGGGGCAGCCATTTAGAACTTATGTTGGTAAGAAATATAAGGGAGGATTTAGTGACCATTTTCCAGTTTATATTCAACTCAAAAATTAACAAAAGAACCTTGCTGTTAAAGCTTTTTTCTTTTTATCGAGAATTATTGCACTTAATCTATTATAGCATTGTTAATAGTTTGTTAATAGTCATTTTTTTTATCTTCGGTTACTTGTTTGCTCTGTAAAGGTGGAACAAGAATACTCCCAAATTGTTTTTTTATTAACCTACAAAAAATATAAGTTACTTGTAATTAACTAGTTACAATTGACCTGATAAAATGATTTAATTAACCTAATCAATTCAAATGAAAAAAATTACTTTCTTCCTATTGCTGTTACTATTTTCGTTTCAGGCTATAGCACAAGTTTTAAATCAGGCTGCTAGCTGGCCAAATACGAATTGGTCTATCACTGGAACTTATGTCAATGGACCGACAATTTTTGAAGCTAATCCAACAACATCAGCAAACTTTGCTTATGATGATGATGATGCTGGAAGTGGTGCAATTAACAATATTCAGGCAGTTTCTCCTGTAATAGATTTAACTGCAGCTTTTAATGCTGGAGAAACATGGTTGTTTTTAAATTCAACTTATGTCTACAATAATATTGGTGCTGATAGATTAGGTGTTCAATATTGGAATGCTGATACTAGCACTTGGATTAACTGGGGAACGCCATTAGCAGCAGACACACCAGGAGCACCATTAGATAATTTTTGTAATGGAGCATCTCAACCATTTAATAGTGGTGAATTAAATATTGCGGGTTTTACACCAACACAATTAGCAGGATTTAGATACCGAATATTCTATAACGATGGTGGTGTTTGGGCTTGGGGTTTTTGTTTTAACTCTCCAACAATTACATCTCAAACTCCTCCAACATGTCCAGTAGTAACTGGTCTTGCGGTTGCTAATATTACTTCAACAACAGCAAATATATCATGGAATGCAGGTAATACAGAAACATTATGGCAAATAGCAATTCAACCTGCAGGAACAGGTGTTCCTTCTGGCCCTGGAACATCTACGCCAAATAACGCACCTTATAATGCAATGTCATTAAACCCAAGTACAGCTTATGAGGTATATGTAAGAGCAGATTGTGGAGCAAATGGATTTAGTAATTGGGTTGGGCCAATTAACTTTACAACTTTAAATACACCACCACCACCACCAAATGGTGTTACATGTGGTAGTGGTTCATCATCTTTTATTTTTACTGAAAGTTTCGAAACAGATCCTCCTTCAGGGTGGACTGGTAATTCATTTGATGGGAATAATGGTAATTGGGATATAACAGCGGGTAATGCAAATTCAGGAGGTACAGGACCATTCGTGTCCTTTAATGGAGGAATGCATTTGGAATATGAAGCTTCTGGAAATGCTACTAATATAGCAAATGCAATAAGCCCAGCAATTGACTTGTCAACAGCAGTTGATGGGGCTGAACTATCTTTTTATATGCATGCTTTTGGTGATGATATTGGAACTTTGAATGTGGGAATTAGTACTTCGGCAACTGGGCCTTTTACTAATTTATATACTTGGGTTGGAGATTATCAAACAACAGCAAATGAAGCTTGGGTTCCGATTGGAATTAACCTTGATGCTTATTTAGGTCAAGTTGTATATATTAGATTTAGTTATGGTGGAGCTGGTACAGGTTTTGAAGGTGACTTATCAATTGATTATGTTAGAGTTGAGACCTGTGGTTCTTTTTGTATTGCTCCAAGCGGCTTAACAGTTGCTAATGTTGGTGGCACTACTGCAGATATTTCATGGACAGCTAATAATGGTGAGTCTGCTTGGGAATATGTAGTTCAACCAGCAGGAACTGGAGCTCCAACAGGCTCTGGTAATCCAGTTTCTTCAACAACAGTAAATGAAACAACTTTAAACTATTCTACAGCTTACGAAGTTTATGTAAGAGCAGATTGTGGTGGAGGAAATTATAGTGTTTGGGCTGGCCCAGTTAATTTTACAACAACTGTTCAAACAGATTTCATAGTAGATTGTAATGTTGGACCTGTTAACTCAGTGTCTTGTTATGATGATAGTGACCCAACACCTACAGTTTTTACATTTACAAGTTCAGATGGAATTACTCCGCTTAATATAGTATTTAACAGTGGAAATGTTGAAAACAATTGGGATGAGCTTATAGTATTAGATAGTGATGGTACAACAAACTTAAATGCGGCTACTCCTTATGGTACTGCTGGTAACGTAGCAGGTATCACTTATCAATCTACAGGACCAACTATTTCTTTTTATGTGGATTATGATACAATTATAGATTGTACAACTTCAGCAACAATAAATCCATTAGATGTTACAGTAACATGTGCTACATGTATTAACCCTGCTGCTACTTATGCTGTGATAGATGATTGTGATAATGGTGATCAATTTTTAATAGATGTAAATATTACTAGTATAGGTGATGCAACATCATTAACAATCTCTAATAATATTAATGCTAATACAGTTCCAGTTACTGCAACAGGGACTTATCAAATAGGGCCTTTCCCATTTGCTACTCCAGTAATTGTAACGGTTTCTAATGATCAAGATGTTAACTGCGTGATTAATAGTCAACCTATTCAAGTATTAGCTTGTCCTCCTTCAAATGATAACTGTATTGATGCAACTGTTGCAGCAGTAAATGCTGGATCAACATGTGATTTAATTACACCAGGAACTGTATTAGCAGCAACACCATCAGGTGTGCCAGGAGGTTCTTGTACAGGTGCTCCAGATGATGATGTTTGGTTTGAATTTACTGCACTTAATGAAGTGCAATTAATTTCTCTTATAAATATTGCAGGAGGCTCTACTAATTTAGACCACGCAGTTTATAGTGGAAGTTGTGGGTCTTTAACTGAGCTTTATTGCTCACCAAATACTGCAAGCGTTACTCCTTTATTAACAGTTGGAAATACATATTACGTTAGAGTATTTTCATTTGGAAGTACACCAACATCAACAACATTTGATTTATGTATTCAAAAAGCACCAGAAAATACAATTTGTGAGCAAGCAGCTAATTTTTGTGGTGATGGAGGTCCAGCAACAGGATCAAATATTATTGGATTCCCAAGTATTGGTCAAATAGCGTGTTTATTTACTACGCCTAATCCATCATGGAATATAATTCAAATTGGTGACCCAGGGCTTATAGAAATCCAAATAGACCAAGTTAATGGTTCTGGTGGAGGATTAGATGTTGATTTTGTGCTTTGGGGGCCTTTTGATTCAGACACAGACTTTTGTGCTGCAGGAGTTTTAGATCAAGGTTGTCCAGCTCCAAACAACTGTCCAAATAATACATCTAACCCTAATTTTTATCCATATGGTAATATTGTAGACTGTAGCTATTCTGCAGCACCTACAGAAAATTTAACTATAGATAATGCACAAGCAGGAGAAATATATGTTTTATTAGTAACTAATTTCTCTAATCAAGCAGGAACAATTACTATTACTCAAACAAATGCAGGTAATGGTGGAGCTGGTTCAACAGTTGCAGAAATACAAGTAGACTTAGGGGAAGATCAAGATTTTTGTGGTTTCCCAGATTATACTATTGTTGCTGATTCTCCATTTGCAGATACGTATGAGTGGTATTATGATGGATTTATTATTGATGGTGAAACAAGTTCTACATTAACAGTTACAGAAACAGGTATTTATACAGTATTTGCGTATGATACTAACTGTGATGCTGTGGCTACCGATGAAATTCTTGTAACATTTGGTACAGAGCCTGTAGCAAATCCAGTTCAAGATATCATAACTTGTGACGATGCGTCAGCTGATGGTTTTGAAGATTTTGATTTAGAATCTCAAACACCTATTGTTTTAGGTGCTCAAGATCCATCATTATTTAATGTTACTTATCACTTAACTCAAAGTGATGCAAACTCTAATACAGGAGCATTGTCATCACCTTATATTAACATTACTAACCCTCAAACAATATGGATTCGTATAGAAGATGCTAATGCAACATTTTGTAGTGTAACAACAAGTTTTGACTTAATTATTTCTGGTCCAACACCTACTGCAACATCTGTAGATATTGCGTTGTGTGATGATGCATCTAGAGACGGAGTTGAATCATTTGATCTTACTGCACATGACGCAAATGTATTAAATGGACAAAGTGCAACTGATTATTCAGTTTCATATTATGCTACACAAGCAGATGCAGATGCAGGGACATCAGCTTTAACTTCTCCTTATACAAACACCTCAAACCCACAAACTATTTGGGCTAGAGTAGAAAGTAATATAGCTGTAGATTGTTATTCAATAATTGATTTTGATTTAATTGTTGATGATATTCCTGTAACGTCGTTTACTTCAGACTTTGATTATGAAGTTTGTCCGAATGCTACAGTTCCAATTATGGTAGAAGCAACAGCAAACAATTATTCTGTAGGGGAAGTTACTATTGATTGGTATTTAGATGGTACACTAATAACAGGTCAGAATGGTTTAGTATTACCTGTCTTGGTTGAAGGAACTTATACAATTGATGTAACATTTAATGATACAGGTTGTACATCATCAACAGACATAGTTATTATTGAATTAGAACAGTGTGTTATTCCACAAGGAATCTCTCCTAATAACGATGGGTATAATGATTTCTTTGATTTAAGCAGTTTTGCAGTTACTAAACTCGAGATATTTAATAGAAACGGAACCTTAGTGTATTCTAAAACAAATTATACTAATGAATGGTATGGACAAACTAATAATGGAGATGAACTTCCAGTAGGTACATATTATTACACTATGGAATACGAAAATGGTAAAACAAAAAGTGCTTGGGTTTACATTAACAAATAACTAATCAACTAAATAAACATGAAATGAGCACAATAATCATTTCAAACAGTAAATGATTATTGTGCGAATTCCATCTGAAAACTAAAAAACAAAATAACAGATGAAAAAACTATATATTATAATTGTATTGCTCATCGCTACACAAATGCATGGACAGCAAGACCCTCAGTATACACAGTACATGTATAATATGAATGTCATCAATCCTGCTTATGCAGGATCAAAAGAAAATCTTTCGTTCGGGTTATTGTATCGTACCCAATGGTCAGGTATTGATGGTGCACCAAAAACAGGAACATTTTTCGGACATTTACCTGTAGGTGAAAAAGTTGGTCTGGGTCTTTCAATCATATCAGACGAACATGGCCCAGTAAAAGAGACCAATGCTTATGCTGATTTTTCTTATACATTAAGATTAGGAGGAGAACATCGTTTAGCTTTTGGATTAAAGGCAGGAGCAACGTTTCACGATATTGGGTTAGCAGGAATAGATGTTGTTGATCCTAATGATCCATTCTTTTCTCAAAATATAAATAGTACAACACCTAATATTGGAGCAGGTTTCTTTTATTATACAGACAACTATTATTTAGCAGGTTCTGTTCCAAATATTTTAAATTCAGTTCATTTAGATGCTAATGGCAATCAACTAGGTTCTGAAGCAACTCATTACTTTTTAACTGGAGGATATGTGTTTGAGTTATCACCAAATGCAAAACTTAAGCCTTCTTTTTTAGTGAAATCTTCATTTGATGCACCAACATCATTTGATATTAATGCAAATATGTTGTTCTATGAGAAATTTGAAATTGGAGCTTCATACAGATTAGACGATTCATTTTCAGGGTTGATTAACTTTGCTATTACACCATCATTACGTATTGGTTATGCTTACGATAGCGTTACATCTGATATAAAAAGATATGCACCAGCATCACATGAGTTTATGCTGCTATTTGATTTAAATTTCCCTAAAAATGTTTCACGTTCACCAAGATATTTCTAACCAGTTAAGCTAAACATTATGAAAAAAATTAATATACTTATTACAATTATTATATTGAGTAGTTTCAGCTTAACTGCTCAAAATAAAGACACTAAAAAAGCAGACAAACACTTTGCAAGATTTGAATTTATTGAAGCAGCCGAAGACTATAAAAAATTAGTTGAAGATGGTAAAGCTGATACTTATGTATACAAGCGATTAGCAGATTCGTATTATAATATATTTAATACTGTTGAAGCAGAGCGTTGGTACGCTAAAGCTCTTGAAAGTTCTCAAGACCCTGAAACTATTTACAAGTATTCTCAAATGCTAAAAGCTAACGGTAAATATGAAGAGTCTAATCAACAAATGGCAAAATTTGCATCTATGCGTCCAGGAGATGATAGAGCTGTCGCTTTTAAACAAAATCCAGATTACTTACCAAAAATTTTAGAAAAAGGTAAAAAGTTTAACGTTCAAAATATGGGCTTTAACTCACAAGTTTCTGATTTTGGAGGAACTTTTAAAGATGGCAAACTTTATATTACGTCTGCTAGAAATAGTAATAGAAGAACTTATGGATGGAACGAACAACCTTTCTTAGATATATATACACTAACTAAAAATTCTGATGGGACTTATCAACCAGCAGTTTTATTAGATGATAAAATAAACACTAAATATCATGAAGGTATTGTATCATTTAGCCCAGACGGAAATACAATGTATTTTTCTAGAGAAAGTTTCTTCGAAAAAATTTATGAGAAAGATTCAATTACTAAAAACAGATATAGTGTTTTACATTTATTCAGAGCAAAAAAATCAGGAGCTAATTGGGATAATGTAGAAGGTTTTCCAATGAATAGTAAAAACTACTCTATTAAAAACCCATCAGTTAGTAGTGATGGAAAAACAATTTATTTTGCATCTGACATGCCAAATGGATATGGAGGATTTGATATTTACAAAGCAAATATTAATGATGATGGTTCATTAGGTGAACCAGTTAATCTAGGGCAAAAAGTAAATACTGAAGGACAAGAAATGTTCCCATATATTAGTGATAATGGAACACTATACTTCTCTTCTAATGGACATTTAGGGCTTGGAGGCCTAGATGTATTCCACACTAAAGAAATAGACGGCAAAATAGCTCCTATTCGTAATATAGGAATACCAGTAAACAGTAATGCAGACGATTTTGCATTTCATTTAGATGAAGAAACAGGAGAAGGTTTTGTGTCTTCAAACAGAGAAGGCGGTGTTGGTAGTGATGATATTTATGCAATTAAAAAATTACAACCACTTTGCGATGTTTTAATTACTGCTACAGTAACTGATATAAAAACAGGAAAACCATTAAATGCTGCTACTGTGACTTTAAATGATGAACAAGGAAACAAAGTTGTTTCTAAAGTGACAAATACAGATGGTACTGCTGAATTTATTGTAGAATGCAGTAAAAATTCTGTTTTAGAAGTATCAGTAGATGGTTATGAAAGTAGACAAGTTGCTGTTAAAGGAACTGAAGAAGAGGAAGTAAATGTGCCGATTGCTTTAGATCCAATAGAAAAATTAATTGCAGCTGATAGAATTGAATTAGCTCCTATTTATTTTGATTTTGACAAGTCTAATATCACATCGCAAGCTGCTTTTGAATTAGATAAGCTTGTACAAATTATGAATAAATATCCAGAACTAGTTATCAACGCTACATCACATACAGATAGTAGAGGTTCTGCGTCATACAATGAGCGCTTATCTGATAGAAGAGCAAAAACTACTGTTCAATATGTAATATCTAAAGGTATTGATAAAAGTAGAATTACAGGAATGGGTAAAGGAGAAAGCGAGCCTAAAGTAGACTGTGGAACTAACTGTACAGAAGATGAACACCAACTTAATAGACGTTCTGAGTTTATTATTGTTAGTGGAAGTCCTCAAGCACAATAAACATTTATTACAACTATAATTACCTAACTAACTAACCTTAATTTGAAAAAGCTCTATCACTTTGATAGGGCTTTTTTGTTAAAATACTTTTAGCATTAATATAGAAAGGAAAACACATATAATTGGTATTAACCACAATGTCCAAATACTATAGCCAGATTTTCTTTTTTGTTTTGCATTAAGTATGTTTCTTCTCTTACCACTATACTGAATCCAGTTCTTAAAAAGTAAAATAACAACAGCAATTACGTATAATGTCCACGCTTTAATGGAAGACATAGTAATAATATTCATTTGTTTGAAAAATTCTGAAAATAACACACCTAAAAGAAGTAATAAAGAGCCTTGTACAATAGTTATATAGTATAAAGCAATATTAATTGCCGATTTTTTAAATCGACTATTTTTATAGTAATTAAAAACATTAAAAAACAAGGTATCAAAAAATGACATATATATATTGTTAAAAAAATAGAGCCTGCATTTGCAGGCTCTAAATATAAATTTATTATTTAGAATAATTTTTAGTTACTTATTACTTCTACATTGTCTACTTCCCAAGTTGATGAAGCAGAAGTTGTTGATGTATATTTAAAAGCTATAAATAAAGTTCCTCCAGCAGCAGCAGATACATCGACATCTCCAGAGTTTGTCCAAGATGACCAACTGTTAATATTAGTATCTAAAGCAGCAGTTAATTGTGTCCAAGTACCATTAGTATTAGGGTTTCCTCCTGTATAGTTTGTTGACATAAACACTTGAATATCATTACCTGCATAACGCTTTACAGTTTGAAAGGTTAGCGTTGCCGAAGTAACTCCTGCCATATCAATTGGTTTTGAAATTAACCAGTCTTCATTTGTTTGGCTACCACCACTAAATCCAGACATAGTAGCACTATCAGCAGGATTCCCAAATGTGTTATAATACCAAACTTGAGCACCTGTAACATTGTAAGGCGTCCATTTATTTAATGTACCATCAGAAAATGTATCTTCAAATAATGGATCACAACGATTGCCTTCAAAGTCTACATCTTCAGTATCTCTAATAAATAACTGATAGTCTGAATTGTATTTGCTAAAAATAGCTACTATAGATCCTTTTCCTGTCGGGAATAATTCATTTTTAAAACTAGCAAAACCACTGTTTCTTAAAATGGTTTCAGAATTATCATCACAATTTTTCAACTTTCGGTTTACTGTAAATGTATCATCTGCGTTTGCATAAGGTTGTCCTACTTCACCACTTCTTAATTGCATATTATCTATTTGAACTAACATGTTAATCATGTTATCATTATATTGAGAAGGAGTTATTAATTTAGGAACTAATGTTGCAATTTCAGATGAACGAATAATATAATCTTCATAATTTGTTGCAGAAATTCTTCCAACTGAATTACCTTCAATACTACCAATATGTAAAACACCATTTAGGTTAGTCATTCCTAATCCGTTTAATTTTACGTATACTTTTCTTCCTGGTTTGTATTTTGAATACAATGCAGTTACGTCTATATCTAATTGTATTGCAGCAGTTGGGTTTTCAGGAGCATCTTGTAATACTAATACTTTATAGAAATTACCAGCTTCATCATTAGAAACTACATATCCTTCAATAATTAATTCTCCACCATTACTTGCTTCAGTGAAATCTACTAAAGTTCCAGCGTACATACTTTTTACAATACTAATTGTAGTGTTAGCAGTAATGTTAGGTTCTACAATTTCTAAATTTGGAATGTTATAATCATCATCTTGTACGCAAGATGTAGCGATTAATCCCAAAAATAGAATTGACATAAGGCTTAAAATTCTATTCGTTTTCATAATTTTTAATATTATATTTTTCATAATTAATTTTTTTTAAAATCTAAAATAAACATTTACAAAGTAAGACGTTCCTCTACCATACCAATATTTTGAACCAAATACAGGTGTATCATTACTTGTGTCATCTCGTAATTGTCTGTAATTTGCGTTTCTTCCTTGTTCAAATCCACCAGTTTTATGAACAACATCTAATAGATTATTTACACTAGCAAAAAAGCCAACAAAGTAGTCATCAATTTTCCATGATTTTCCACCAACAAGGTTTACAATCATATAATTATCAAATTTTTCTTGTTTTAATAACTGTCTTGCTAAATCCTCATCATAGTCATTAAATGGTAACCCATCAGAATCTTGATAAAAATTACTAGTTCTTGTTAAAGGGCTCACATCTATATAAGTATTGTCGAAAAAGTTTGCCGTTGCTCCAAACCACCAATAATCTGGATCACGATATTCAAAACCAACAGAGTAAGCCGTTTGAGGACCACCTGCCAATTTATAGTCTTTTAAGCTTGCTTCACCAACATCTCTTCTTCCTCCATCAAAATCAGAAGATGTTAAGTAAAGATTAGGGTTATTATCGTATGTAAATTGACCAACAGCGGCAACACCTTTCAATTTAATTGTTGGCGTTACTTGAGCTTCAATACCAAACTCACCACCAAAATGTTTTTTGTCAATACCTTGTAAAATCTCTTGAACAAAAGCAGTATTATCTCCACCAATACCATCAGCATAGAAAAATGAAATTTCATTTGCATCTTCAATTTTAGTGAAGTAACCTGTTAATTTTGCTTTTACAATTGAAGAGCGAAAAATATAGCTTGCATCTACAGAGCTAACTTTTTCTTCTGTAATATCACTTACAATATTATGATTCTCTCTAGAATTTGAATAGGTATTTCTTAATGATGGAGCTCTAGTTATGTAAGCTGCATTTATATCAAACAAGTGTTTTCCTGTTAGCTTATAAGTTAAACCTGCTTTTGTAGCAATACCAGTAAATGATAGTTTTTCACCTTTACCTAAAGAGTTGTCTTCGTAAGCACCATTTTGATATAATCCCTCTCTTTGGTATTGAGTATTAGTTACACTTGCTGAAGCGTAAAAATCTACTTTATTGTATTTAAATTGTCCTTGAGCGAAACCAGAAAGCACATCTGCATAGAGATTAAAATTATATCTAAATCTATCGCCTTCTAATGCAATTCTATTTGGGTTTTGCAAATCAAATTGAAAACCATCAAAAGAATCTACATTTAAAAACCCATTACCACCTAAAAGGTCGATAATTTCAGCAAAATTTTCAGATTTTAAACGGCTGTAGTTTAATGAACCATTTAAAGTAATGTTGTCGTTTAAATAGGTTGTTAAGATAGAATTAGCAGTAAATTGTTTGTCATCATTTCTATCTTCATAAAGTATATAAGTTGAATAATTACCTGTATTTTCAAGGTTTGTTTGATATAAACTATTCCAATCTATTTGTCCATCATTTAAAAACTCTTGCTCACTTAAATAGGCTTGTTCATAGTTTGGTCCAGCAGCAGGTGTTAGCCAGTAACTTGGTAGTTTTTGATAGTAAGCTGGACTTGGATTTGCACCACCACCAACAGGGATACCATCTTCATTTAAGCGCTGACCATTATTGTCTAAACGGCTATTACCAATTTTTCCGAATTGATAAGCAACATTTGTATTTAAAGTAGTATTTGAACTGATGTCCCAAAAATGATTTAACATTAATATTGGTTCTTCAACTTCCTTTATACGTGAGTTTCTTTTTTCACCATCATACCATCCCCAATATTCATTATATTTTATACCTTTTAAATCATAAACCTCTTGTGTATTTGGTGAAGATTTACCTCTCCTGTTAGGAGCATAAATAGATGTGAAATTTATACTGTGACTTTCTCCTATTTTTTTCTCGATAGAAGCAAAAAATGAATTAGCATCATATAATGTAGCATCTTGAAAACCTTCTTCTCCCCAACGTCTTCCTATAGCAGCAACAAATGACCAGCCACCTTCCATCATTCCAGTAGCATAGCTTGCAAGTAGACGGTTTGTGTAACTTCTGTTTGTTGAAGAATAAGTTAGGCGTCCTCCTTTTCTGTATTGAGAAGCTCTAACATTAATATTGGTTGTTCCTAAAATACCTCCAAAAGTATAATTTGAAGGCGACATACCAACTGATAATTCTTGGTTTCTAACAACATCGTTTAGCCCTCCCCAATCACTCCATTGTGGGCGACCATTGTAAAGCTTGTTCATGTCAATACCATTAATTAAAACAGCACCATTTTCAGAGTCTAGTCCTCGTACATTAAAAAATGAAGAGCTAAATTCAAACGCAGCTGTGTTCTGAAACACATCTTGTGATGACTGTAGTAATCCAGAAATATTATCTGCGCCACCAGTATCGTCATTTAATTCATCATCACTTAAACTGATGGTAAATTGATCTGCAGTATCAGAAATATCTATATCTAATACCATACCACTAATGTCAACAGTTTTTCCTTCGTTTACAACTATAGGATATCGTTTAGTGACAAAGCCTACTTTTTCTACCACTAAAATCTGTTCTCCTAAAGGGACATTTGTTGTAAAGCTAAACTCACCTAAAGCATCTGTTTGAGTTGATTGAAAAGTTTCTTCTATAGTAATTGTAACGCCAGGAATTGGATTATTGGTAACAGCGTCTAAAACACTTCCCTTTACAACCGTTTCTTGAGCTAATGATGTAAAGGCTGAAAAAATTACAAATAAGTAAATTAAAATACTTTTTTTCATATTTAATTTTAAAGTTAATAGTCTTAACCGTTAAATAATAATTATTTAAGGCTTGCAAATTTACATTATTTATAATAAATATCTACTTTTGGCGTAACATTTGTATTAACATAACATAAAAATAATATACAAAAAATGAAATCGCTTAAACAATTACAATTAGTACTTTTTTTACTCCTTGTTTTTAACATGTGGTCACAAGAAGCAAAAAAATTTAAAATACATACTGTTGCATTTTACAATTTAGAAAACCTATTTGATACCATTAATGATGTTACTAAGTTTGATGAAGCAAGTCCGATTATGGAAATGAATACTAACAGACAGGACGCTTATAATAAAAAGGTGAAGAATATGGCTAGAGTTATAGCTGATGTTGGTGCTGATTTTGCTAAAAATGCACCTGCAATAATTGGTGTTTCTGAAGTTGAAAATAGAGAAGTGTTAGTAGATTTGGCTAATGACCCACAATTACTGGATAAAGACTATGGTATAATACACTATAATTCGCCTGACGCTAGAGGTATTGATGTTGCTCTCTTATATCAAAAAGCATTATTTACTCCAATTAGCACAAGTTCTCATGAATTAAAAATTTACGATGATTATACTCGAGACAGAGTTTATACTCGAGATCAATTGTTAGTCACTGGAAAATTAGATGGAGAAATAATACATGTTATAGTTAGCCACTGGCCATCACGAAGTGGAGGTGAAGCAAGAAGTAGATCTAAACGAGTTGCTGCGGCAAAACTCAATAAGCATATCATAGATTCTTTACAAGTAATTGATCCTTATGCTAAGATAATTACAATGGGAGATTTAAATGACGACCCAACTAATGAAAGTGTTAAGGAGGTATTAAAAGCAAAAGCAGAAAAAGAAGAAGTAGATATTAAAGGAATTTATAATCCTTACGAAAATTTTTATAAAGATGGTTTAGGTACTACTGCTTATAGAGATGCATGGAGTTTATTTGATCAAATTTTAGTAACAAAACCATTTTTAGAAAAAGATTTTAGTTCTTTCAGATTGTATAAAGCAGCTATTTATAACAAATACTATTTAACAACCAAAAGAGGTAGATGGAAAGGCTACCCATTTAGAAGCTGGTCTGATGGTGGATTTACTGATGGGTTTAGTGATCACTTTCCAGTGTATATTTATCTACTAAGAGAGGTTAAAGAATAAAATATTCAATTAAATAAAAAAGGCGCAAATAAACATTTGCGCCTTTTTTATTCTCTAAAACCAATTACTCCATGGAATTCTTGATAAAACCAAAATTAAACCAAGCGTATAAAAAATGGATAAGACTTTAAATTTAGGTCTTGAAGTTAGTTTCTTTTTGTGTTTAGAATAACCAATAGTGATAAGTACAACTGCTAATATTCCAACAAAAGGATGTTCTACGGCCAATAACCTTGAAAAAGAATCCAATCCTCCCATTCCGTTTGCCGTTATATTTTTCAATCCAAAAGGAGAGACAAAATAAAGAATCAATCCTAAAAGTAATTGAATATGTGTAACAATTAAAGCAAACAATGAAATTCTAAAATCATTAGCCTGAAATTCTTTATTGCCAAAAAACTTAATAAGTGCATTAAAGGTTGCTAATACTAAAATGGTTAGGACAAGATAAGCCCAATAAGAATGTAGAAATTGTATTGTATTATACATAAATGTGTGTTTGAAAGGTTAGAAAACAAAAATACTAATTTTAAAGGTTCAACTTTATAATTATTGTGAAATCTCAATTTGTCGCTTCGCTTCATTACCAAACTCATCAACTACAGTAATCCAATGTTTGCCTTGTTTTGGAATGATTGCCATATCATGAATATCTTTTGTGGTTCCAACAAAGGTTTCATTTATATACCAAAATACAATAGTTTCTGGTTTAGAATGTGCTATTTTTAAGATCAATTCGTTTCGCTTTCCATCAAAATCTTTAGGTAAAAAAATAGAATTATTTTCTTTTGGATATATAAACTGCATGCTAATAGCATTGTCACCTAAACAATCACTTCTAAATTGAGGTAATGACTTATAAAATGGATTTTTAGACTTGTAATAATATTCCATTAATGGTGGTAATACAAACCAAGTTTTATGAGTAATATTCCCTAAATCTTCACAAGAAGAATTCACTTGATATTGTTCATTTCTATCCAAATGAACTAATACATGATAAGGACAAGGCTGAGTTTTCAATCCGCTTAACTGAATAAATTTTTGCTCTTTTTCTTCACAGTTTACCGAGGCTCTATAGCCACTTTTGGTACAAATATCTACTTCCTGCATTTCATCAAACGGTTTAGAAAACCAATTACTATTTGGCAACACATCAAAAACGTCAAATAAAATTGGAGCTGCTGTTTGCACTCCAACTAAACCTGGTCTGCCTTCGCCATCTGCATTACCAACCCATACTCCAACTACATAATCTTTTGTTGTACCTATTGCCCAAGCATCTCTAAAGCCAAAGCTAGTACCTGTTTTCCAGGCAATTTGTTTAGAACTATCAAAAAACTCCCAATTTTCATCACCTTCAGGTCTGTTAACATTTTTTAAACTTTCATAAGTTAGATAAATTGATGCAGCATCAAAAAGTGTTTTTTCAGAGGTTTTTTTACCAAAATCGATATCATTATCAGCTAAAAAAGTGGGCTCACAAAATTCGTTTGTAAAATATTCACTTGATGTATCATTAAAATGATTTAAAGTAGAAGACAAAGCCGCGTAGCTTTTACATAAATCCCAAAGGTTACTTTCTGCGCCGCCAAGTATAAGAGATAAACCATAATGGTTAGCGTTGTATTTTAAATCCTTGAGTTTTAAAGCCTCTAAATAATGATGAAAACGATCTAACCCGAACTCCTGCAATAGTCTCACAGCAGGAACATTTAACGAACGTGATAACGCTCTACTTGCAGGAACAGCACCATCATACTCTTTATCAAAATTTTCTGGGTTATAACTTCCAAATTGTGAAGGCACATCTGCGACTAATGTGTTTGGCAGAATATCTCCAGCGTCTAACATAGCAGCATACAAAAAAGGTTTTAAAATACTTCCTGTGCTTCTGGGCTTATCAATCACATCGACATCTTTTTGATGTTCATTATCTGTTGGTGAATTGCCTACATAAGCCAAGACTTTTCGGGTTTTTACATCTAATACTAAAACGGCAATATTGTAAATTTCATTCTGACTTAATTGATTGTAATGATTGCTCACAATTCTGTTGGTTTGCTCTTGAAGTGATTTTTTAAGTGTTGTTTTTATTCGTTTTCCATAGTATGATTGTGTTACTTTTTGCAGTAAATGAGGCGCAATTTGTGGCAATGCATATGGCTTTTGAGGTAGCTCTTCAGCAATAGACAAATCATAAGTTAACGAGTCAATGATTTTATTTTGAAGCAGTTTTTTTAGTAATGTGTTTCGTTTAGTTAATAGTCTTTCTTGATTTTTACCTGGATAAATAAGACTTGGAGCATTTGGTAATACAGCAAGTGTTGCGCTTTCTGCCCAAGACAACTCGTTGGCTTCTCTATTAAAATAACGCCACGAAGCGGCATCTAAACCAACAACATTACCTCCAAAAGGTGCATTACTACTGTAATAAGACAAGATTTTTTCTTTTGAGGCTCTAAATTCTAATCGAGTTGCCAAAATGAGTTCTTTAAATTTTTCAAAATAGGTTCGTGATTGACCTTTTCTTGATAACCTAACAACTTGCTGTGTTAATGTACTACCACCACGTTTTACATCTCCAGAACTTATATTATCTCGAAGCGCTTTAAATATTGAAACAGGATTAAAACCAGGATGCTTATAAAAATATTCGTCTTCAAATTGAATAATGCATGTTTTAAACTTGTCAGGAATACTATCATTATGAGGAAATCGCCATTGACCATCTTTAGCAATCATAGCACCAAGCAATTCATTATTAAAACTTGTAATAACAGTTGCTGTTGGGTCTTTAAAAAGTTGCCTTGGCAATGAGAAATAGTAAATTACCAGAAGTATAAATACAATGGTAGATTTGATTTTGTGGCGTTTAATGTAATTAATAATTCGTTTCAATGTCCAAACTCATATTCGCGTTCAACCTTACAAATCTTCACATTATACCAACTGTACCAATCTGTCCTTCCTTTTTTTTGAGCCATTAAATGGTCTGTTTGTTGTTTCCAATTTTTAATGGCTTCTAAATTTTTCCAATAACTAACAGTAATTCCTATATCGTTTCGAGCACTATCAACACCTATAAATCCTTTTTGCTTTTTGGCTAAACTATCCATAAGCTGTGACATTTCAGCATAGCCATTATCACCTTCAGTTCGTTTTGAAGTAAAAATAACAGCATAATAAGGCTCAAAATTAGAAGTCATAATTTGTGTTTTCGTTTGTCCCAAGTTAGCACTTTTACACCTTCAGAATAGTGTACTCTATTGGGTTGGTTGTTAATAAGGTGATTAAATTTTGGATAATTTAACTCTAGGTTTTTTATTAAAATGGGTTGAATTGGCCATTCTATATGATGCACATCATATTCAATAAGTTTGTTTTTATAATCTTGAAAAACAGCATAACGTTCAGTCAACCAGATGTCTGTAGCGTCTTTTTTTGTGGCTTCAATTTGTAATCTGTAAATAAGTTCTAAACTATTATTTGAGATTGAATTATGAGACTCATAACTAAAATCTGTTCGCTTCATTTTAGAATGTTCATAAGGAAACTTAGATATTGCTTTTAAAACTTTACATGATGATCGTTTGCTACCTTCCATACTTAAAAAATAAACACTAGGCTTTCCATTACACTTAATGTAGGTTCTGATATTTATTTCATGAAAATCTGAAATATGAGGTATTTTAGGCATGTTTCTAATGCCAATATGATTCATATCAAAAGCAACTAAACTAACCCATGCTTTGTTATTAATGGTATCTAATTCAACAGATTTTGGCAGCAAAGGTTTTATTAACTCTGGTTCAATTTCCCAATGTAAAAAAATAGCTTTATTCCATTCCTGATAAAACTTCCAAGGCCGTTTAGGATATTCAAAATCGCGATGATTTGCTTTATTTAATATTTCTGAAGCCCTCATTTTTTATTATTAAGCGTAATTAAAATTAACGAAAACGATTGCGTTTATAATTTTCATTAAAAACTTACTACTAATATAAACATTAGCAGTGTTTTTAAGGTATAATGTTTATTTTTAAAACGTGAAATTTTTAAGAAAAAGTATCCAAATTGTTTTATTATGTGTAAGTATACCTAATACTTTTGCACAACTAGGGTTTTGTAATGGTAATTCTGGCGAGGCTATTTTCACTGAAACATTTGGTACTGGTACCAATTATGGACCACAGTTACCAGCAGGAACTACAACCTATAATTTTATTGGTAATTCTGGGCCACAAGATGGAGAATATACTATAGGAAGTAATACATTTTCTTATGGTTGGAATTTACCTAGCGATCATACACCTAATGACACCAATGGAAAATGTTTAATTGTAAATGCAAGTTTTACCCCTAGTGAATTTTATAAAACCACTATTAGTGGATTGTGTGAGAATACTACTTATGAATTTTCTGCTTGGTTAATTAATATCTTACCTAGTTCTGGATGTGGTGGTAATGGTATTCCAGTAAATGTAAAATTTGAAATTTGGGATTTTTCAAATACAAACTTATTAGTATCTGGAGATACAGGAAACATTTTTGGGACATCTACTCCTAACTGGCAACAATACGGATTAGTATTTCAAACTTTAGCTGGCCAATCTTCAGTAATACTAAAAATGCTGAATAATGGTGTAGGTGGTTGTGGTAATGATTTAGCAATTGATGATATTGTGTTTAAGTCTTGTGGTGACTCTGTAGTTATAGAAAACAATAGTGGAGTAAATAGTTTTGAAGCATGTGAAAATGATATGATTAGTAATGTACAACTTACAGCTACTCCAGATTTTTCTGTGTTTTCAACTCATGCTTATCAATGGCAAGTAAGTAGCGACGAATTAGTATGGACAGATATTCCAGGAGCTACTAATAACATATATAACGCCCCAGCTCCTTCACCGTCAGGTACATTATATTATAGAGTTAAATTTGCTGAAAGTGCTAATAATCTTCAAAACTCCTCTTGTAATTCTATTTCTGATAGCTTTGAAATAATAATAAACTCGCCAGACACTCCAATTTTTAATACTATTCCTCCAATTTGTAATGGAAGTACCTTTGCTCTACCAACTACTTCTTTAAATGGAATTTCAGGAACTTGGTCACCTTTACTTAATAATACTAGCACAACTACATATACTTTTTCTCCTAATTCAGGTCAATGTGCTCAAAATCAAATAATGACAGTTGAAGTCTTACAGCCAGTGACACCTAATTTTGCGGCTATTAATCCAATCTGCATTGGTGATACAGTTTCATTACCTACGACTTCATTAAATAATATTATTGGGACATGGTCTCCAGCTATAGATAATACAACGACAACGACATATACGTTTACCCCAAACATAGGACAATGTGCAACAACGCAGACGTTAACCATTATTGTTAATCAACCCACAGTTCCATTGTTTAACATTGTAACAGAAATTTGTGAAGGCGAACCACTAAACCCTTTACCTACAATTTCATTAAATAATATTATAGGGACATGGTCTCCAGCTTTAAATAATACAGCAACTACAACATATACGTTTACACCAAATGAAGACGAATGTTCTAGTCTTTTTTCTATAACAATAGATGTACATCCTAAACCAATTATTGATTTTGAAGATTATTATGCTATATGTTCAAATTCAGAAAATACTGAAATTACAAATCCTATTATTGCTACAAATTTATCCACAACTGAGTATTTATTTGAATGGACAAACGAAATTGGAGTAATTGTAGGCACAGATTCTTTTTATCAACCTTCACTTTCTGGTATATATAATCTTAAAGTAACTAATTTATCATCTGGTTGTATAAGTTTAGACTCTACAGAAGTTTTTGAGGGTAGTCCTCCTGAATTAAATATTATTCAAACATCTAGTCCTTTTTCTGAAAATGGGATTATTGAAGTTATTGCAATTGGTAATGGTAGTTATGAATATAGTCTAGATAATGGGTCTTGGCAAGATAGTTCACTATTTACAAATGTAGTTTCTGGAAACCATATTATAACTACAAGAGATAAGCAAGGTTGCGGTTATTCTAGTATTGAAATTTGTTTAATTGGTTATTCTAAATTTTTCACACCAAATGGTGATGGGTTTAATGATAATTGGACGATAAAAGGATCTTCTTGTTTAAGTTATGCTGTTATTTATATATATGATAGATTTGGTAAATTACTTAAACAATTAAATATTAATAGTTTAGGATGGGACGGAACATTTAATGGGGAAAAACTACCAGTAAATGATTATTGGTTTGTTATTAAATATCTTGAACCTAATGCTACAATTCTTAAAGAATTTAAAGGTCATTTTACGTTGAAGCGTTAGATGTTTTATTGGTTAAGAACTTTATATAATTTAGGAAATTCTTCATTAAACTTTTTATCATCCATTTTACCATCATAATCATTATCTCCATACTCTAAGCCAACATCGATTAAACCCTCAAAATTTTTTTCATTTTCAGGAAGCATATTAACCAAGTTGATAAACTCATTCTCGCCCAATCTATATATTATTTGGGTAATCACATATCCTAAATCGTAACTACTTGCAGCACCACCATTTGGAAAATTCTTCAATTTAATTAAAGCTTCAACATTTTTATTTAATGACTGTTTTATTAAACGCTTCATCTCATAATTTTCTATAAAACTTTGATGAACAAATAATGTATCTCCAATAATAATTTCTTCAACATTATCAGTCTTACAAGAAAAAAGGAAAACAAAAATCAAGACATATTTTAAAAATTTCATCTATTAATTCATAAGGTTCCTGCTTTCGCAGGAATTTGTTATTTCTCAACCTCAACCCAACGTCCTTTTGTGCGCACCAAATACTCATTATCATACATAGCCTCTACTTGAATTCCTGGTAAATAATAGGTGCCCAAATAAGAAGCATTCAACATAACGTTAAAGGTTTTAGTGTCATATTGTCCTCGTCTATTCAAATCAAAATAGAAGTTAACTCTATCATCTCTTATATCTGTAAATCGTGCTTGACTAGTAGTATTGTCTCCAAAATCGGTAAAACGTGTGTTCACAATTTCCCATCCTGAAGGAAATATTTGTGTTAATGCCACATCATTTACGTTTTCGTCTTTGAGGTTACTCACTTTTACAGTTGCTACAAAATCTTGTCCTTGTTGCAGTTTATTGATATCAATCTTGTTGCCTTTTAAATCTTTATATTCAACAGAAACACTTAAACCTCGTTGCTCTGCTATTTCTTGACCTAAAGGTAGTTTCCCAGAATTAAGCACTTGTACATACACAACATTATCTAAATTGTTTTTAAATGAAAACGAATTGCTTCCATCTTTTACAGATAATTCTCGTTGTGCAATAGCACTTTTGGTATCGATAGTTTCGGTTTTTCCATTAAAAGTATACGTTAGCTTCATAGCCTTTCCTCCATTAGCTTCTACCATTTTTGCCATTGCCAATAAACTATACGCAGTAGTTTGTGTGCTCATCCATTGGTCGCTCGATAAATCTTTAGCGATGTATTGCGCCAATTCTCGCATTTTAGAATTTTTAGTCAGAATCATGGTTTCTAAAGCCATTGCTCTGTTTCTATCAACCGAACCATAGGTATAATAATTATACTTTGGAGGTGTAAAATTGATGTTTGCAGTACTCGATATTTTGTTACTGGCTTCTTTTTGTCCTGCTAAAGCATAAGCGGCAGCGAGTCGCCATTTGGCTTCATTTGAAATTTCACTAAATTCTCTTAAGCGATTCATTGATGCCAAATCTGGATTTCCAGCCAATGCTAATGTATATAAACGATAGGCTTGTGCTAAATCGGAATTGTAAGTTTTATAGCTTGGTCGCCAATCTTGTGCAGATTGCTTTTGATATTTTAACCAATTGCTTTTAAAGGTTAATGGCAATACAAATCCTTTTTTCTCGGCTTCAATCATAAAATGTCCTGCGTAACTTGTACTCCAGTCGTTGGCTGTGTTTTCACCCATCCAATAACTCATACCACCATTTGGATGTTGAAAATTACCCAAACGTTTTATTCCGTTTTCGATATTCGATTTTATTTCTTGTTTCTTTTTATATGGCAAATCAAAAATATCGTTTAAATATAATTGAGGAAATACACTCGATGTGGTTTGCTCCAAACAACCATGAGGATATTGTACTAAATACTGAAGTCGTCTTGAAAAATCCATTGGTGGCATTGTTGAAAATTCAACAGTTGCCGAATTGGTTCCTACAACACCAAAGGTGGAAAAATCTAATGAAGCATTTGCATTGGCTTCCATCGTTTTTTCTAATACTTTTGATGTGATTGGATTAGGATTGTATACATCAATCTCAACTTTGTAAGTCGATTTTTCGCCATTCCCTGTGGCAATTACTTCAACAGTATTAAATCCATTAGCTTTGCTAACATCTAATTCAAAATATGCCATTTGCTCATCTGGTCTTGCAAAGGTTAGCGATTTACTTCTATCGCCAACAACTTCAATTCCATTGCTTAATTTTAAGCTGATGTTTACATTTTTCACATTAGGTTCCATTGCGAAAACAGTAACAGGAAGTGTTACTTTTTCACCTGGACTTAACTTACGAGGTAAGGTTGCCAAGACCATAAGTGGTTTTTTAACCTCAACAGATTTATCGACACTTCCATAAGCTTCAGTTTTAGCATCACCAGCAACAACCATTGTTCTAACAGCACCAATATAATTTGGCATTTTTATTTTGTGTGTTGCTTTTGCTCCAGCTTCCAGTTTAAAAGGTCCTAAATATGTTACTACTGGCTTAAATCGGTTTGCCTTTTGGTTTTTCCCTGCAGCTGCACTTCCATCTCCACCAATTGCAAATACTTGGTCTATACTACCAGAATAAGCTCCAATAACATCATCAAAAACATCCCAAGTTTTCACACCTAAAGCTTCACGAGCATAAAACGCATCCCAAGCGTTTGGAGTTTTAAAACGTGTTAAATCTAACAAGCCTTCTTCAACCATAGCAATAGTGTAAGTCATTGCTTTTTTGTTTTTTTCAGATACAACAACTTCAAACTGTTGTTCAGGTTGAAGACTACTAGGCATCTTAATTTCTGGTGATAATTTTGTGCCTGGATTTTCTACAAGAATAGGAATAACACCATATAAACGCAATGGTAAATCATTAGCAGTTGTTGCATGAGGTTGCAATAATGAAATATTAATAAATACGTTTGGAGCCATTTCGGCAGTAATTGGAATATTAACTGTTGTTTCTCCTTTTGTGGTTTTTACCCATTTATGAGACAAAACATCAGAACCATTTTCAATACTAATTAATGCTCTGCCTTCTGTGCCAGATGGGAACGTAATTTTAGCTGTTTGACCTACATTATATTTTTCTTTATCAGCAGCAAAGACAAGCATTTTAGCAGCTTCTTTATCTGATGAAGGTGACGTTTGATACCAGTTTTTATAAAAATATGCAGTACGACCTGTTGCATGACCACTTTTTGGATCATTCACTCTTATAAGGTATCGACCACGTTCATTTTCAGGGATTTTTAATGTGAATTTTCCTTTTCCGTTAGCATCAGTACTCACTTTTTTATCTAAAAAAGGTCTGTGATAATTGCTCGATACGTAGCTCGATAAATTATCGTAAGACGAGTTCCACCACCAACGCCATTCTACTTTATACACCTTAACTTCAAGATTATCTCTTTTTACAGGTTTGCCTTGAGCATCTACAACTACAATATCAAAGGTTTGATTTTCATCTGTAAAAAACGAACCATACATATTCCCTTTTGGTGAACGTAGCCCAACAAAAGACTCGTAAGGAGCGTAGGTTTTAGTAAATGCATCTAAAGAAAAGTCGCCTCCATTTTCGAATGCACGTACCAAAAACTGAACGTTTAGTAGTCCAGGCGCATTTTTGCCAATATCTAATTTGTTATTGATTTTTGCGATTCCGTTTTCATCTACTTTTCCTTCAAAAACATTAAGTTCTTCTGACGAAAAACTTCGAGTTGGGTCTGTGAATTCGTAATCTTTATAATTTTTAAATCCAGCATAAGACGTACTGAATTTTGCCTTAATTTCAGCTTTAAGGTTTTTTGCAACAGCTCCATGAAGCCATTTTACATCTAAAGTCCCTTTAAGTGGTTCGTTACTTGTTAGTATTTCGTTTTCAAAATCTACTTTTATTTTTAATCGATTTGGTTTAACAGTTTCAACTCGTAAACTCTTATAAAATGATGCACCACCAACGGATACTTTTGCATTGTAACTTCCTGTTTTACCTTCGGAAGATGTAGGAACTGTGAATCGGTAAAAATTATTGACATTATCGGTCGTGACGTTTTTGTAAATCAGTTTTCCATTAGGATCTGTAATTTCCATTTTTACAGGATGTCCTTTTGGGAGTTTATTATCATTATCATTTAACATAAAAGTTAAAAACAACGAATCACCTGGTCGCCATACACCACGCTCTCCATAAATATAGCCTTTAAGTCCTCGTTGTAGGCTATTACCAGAGACATCAAATTTGCTTAAGGATAGAGAATTTCCATCGGCTAATTTTATGTATGTTGTGTTTTTTCCTTTTGTAACAATGGCAAACGAAGCATATTTGTTTGAATTTATTTTTGCCAGACCTTCACCATCAGTTGTTGCCTTATTGATTTCTTGTTGCTGAAAATTATACAACTTTATAGTTGCGCCAGATTCTGGATTAGTGTTTAAAATATTAGTGACAGCAAAATAGTATGCGTTATTTGCACCTTGTTTAACAATGACTCCGAGATTAGAAGCCAATAGGTTTTGAGATACAATTCTGTTTTCGTTATAATAAGCATCATGACAAGGGTTATTGCGTTCTCTCCAATTGTAGTTTGAGTTTCTATATCTGTAAGTTAGATTATCCCAATATTCTTCTTCTCTTAAATCGTCATCTTCTGTGTAACTTTCATTATAGTTTTCGTTGTAGTAATAATCGTCTTCGTAATAATAATCTTCATAATAGTCATCTTCAGCATTATCAATATTCGTATAATTATCACAATTGAATAAAGAATATTCTTTTTTAATACTCAACTCTATACGATATATTGCACCTAGATCGGCTTTAAAAAATTTAGATAAATCGATGCTGTATGCTTTCCAACGACCATCATTTTCAACACCATCATTTTGTAATGTTATGGTTTGTTTTGCAATACGACGACCAACACGTTTTATAGCAGTTTCGTTATTGCTTTGTAGGTCGTTATCTTGTAAAAACTGAAGCACATTATCTTCAAATATTTTAATAACTCTTACATCAACAGCCTTTAAATTAACAGCTTCAAAATTGAATTTTAATTCTTCCGAATTTGGTAATATGGTTCCGTTACTTATTAAACGCACTTGAGGTTTTAACTCTTCAAAAGAAATCGTTTCGGAGAATGGTTTTTTGAGTTTAAAGCCATCTGTATTAGTGATACCTTGAAAGACGTCAACTAAAACATTACCAACTAATTTATTATCTGGATATACTTTTAGCACATTACCATCAACAATATATTTTGGGCTTTTAGCATTTTGAATAGTCACTAATCCATCAAAATTTTGTTGCTTTTTTAAAGGGTCAGAAAAATTGATGGATAGATATTGTTCTGGAGTTTGAATCACCTCTACATTAACAATTGTAAAGTTATTAATGCCAGGAATCATTACTTTATTTTCACCTTCATTATCAGCGTTTATAGCTTTTCCATTCCATTTCACTAAAATATCGCTATCTTCAATAAGGCGATTAATACTATCAATTTTAAATTCAAAAAGCGTTGCATTATCAATAGCATCATTCCATTGCAGTTTTAATTTTTTTCCATTCTGATAGGCTTCAACCAGTTGCTTTGCATTTTTTAGCGATACAATATCTGAAGTTCTTAAAACCGCTTCTAAGTATTGCCAATTTTTACTGTAAGACTGTAAATTATTGGTTGTTACACTAAAATTTGGAGTGATGGTTTTAAATTTAAATGTATAGGTTTCAAAGCCTTTAGGTAAGTTTTTATAAATTTTACTCAACTTCACCGAAACCGTATATTCTGTATCTGGTTTAAGGTGTTCGTCTGGAGTAAAGGTTAGTGCATGAGCATTGGCAACAGTTAATTTTCCTTGTACATAAGGGTCTATAGCAACAATAGCGTCTTTTATCTCTTTACCAGCTTCCCAACCTTCGACATCAGTAGCTAAATTAATTACAATTGGATCGGCAATTGACACAACTCCAGATGTAGTATAACTAATATATTCTCTGAATTTAAATAGATTATCAGTTTCTTCTTCGACTTCCTTTTTTTTACAAGAAACAACTACAGTTAGTAAAAATGTGATGGCAAAAAGTTTTTTTAGAGACATAGTACTGATGGTATTTGATGATGATTTAGACGAAAAGAAAAGTAGGCGTTTTCCTGTTAATTAAAATACGAGTTTTTTTAATACGTTAGACTTTTATGAAGCGTTAAATTCGTCATAAAGTTTAGTCTTTGTATATACCAATATATAGTTCGCCTTTGTCATTCATTGATGCTCTATACATACCAGCAGTATTAAATTCCATTACCATATTTCCGTTTTTATCTACAGCAACTATACCACCATCACCACCAAGTTGAGGTACTTTTTTCTGTATAACTTCTTTTGCAGCTTCTTGTAGTGTTAAGCCTTTATATTCCATTAAAGCAGAAATATCGTGGGCAACCATAGCACGAATAAAAAATTCTCCCCAACCAGTGCTCGATACAGCACATGTATTATTATTTGCATAAGTACCAGCGCCAATTATTGGAGCATCACCAATGCGTCCCCAACGTTTGTTGGTCATTCCACCAGTAGAAGTTCCAGCAGCAAGATTTCCGTTTTTATCTAAAGCAACACATCCAACAGTACCAAATTTTGAATCTTTAATAGTTGGATCATAAAAAGCAGTTTTGTCGTCGTGATCTAATTCTATTTTTTCAGTTTCTTTAATTTTTAAAAGTGAATTGTATCGTCTTTCAGTAAAGAAATAACTAGGGTCAACAATTTGTATTCCTTGTTCTTTAGCAAACTCTTCAGCACCTTTTCCAGATAACATTACATGAGGCGATTTTTCCATTATTGCTCTTGCTAAATTTATTGGGTTTCTTACAATAGTTGTACCAGCAGAAGCACCTGCATTTAATGTTTTTCCATCCATTATCGATGCATCTAATTCATTGGTTTCAGCATTTGTAAACACAGCGCCTTTACCAGCATTAAACAAAGGCGAATCTTCCATTACGTTTATGGTTTTTTCAACAGCATCTAGACTGCTTCCTCCATTTTTTAAAATTTCGTAACCTACTCTAATAGCTTCTTCGAGCTTTGCTTTGTAAGCTGCTTCGTCTTCTGGAGTCATATTTTCTCTCAATATGGTACCAGCTCCTCCGTGTATTACAATAGAAAATTCAGCTTTAGGAGAAGATTCAATAGGTTTTTCAACTTTAAGTTGTTTCTCACTATCCTTACAGCTTGTTAAAAGAAATAAAAACGATATGCAATACATTAATTTTCTCATGATGGATGTTTAAAAAGATTAGACACTAAAGTTACATTTTTTTACAATGTATGCTTCAGGTAAAAACAACATTTTATTAGTATCTTCGCATCAAAATTTAATAATTCGTAAAAAACAGATATATATGGAAGCAATTGCTACCGATTTCGGAATTGAAAAAGCATTAAAACAACTTGGAGTAAAAGATATAAATGAAGGAACTTCAACAGGTTCTAACAACTTTTCTAATGGAGATATTATTGAAAGCTATTCTCCAGTTGACGGTAAATTAATTGGTAAAGTCAAAACAACTACACAAGCAGATTACGATAAAGTAATGGATGCTGCAACCAAAGCTTTTAAAACTTGGAGAACTATGCCTGCACCACAGCGTGGAGAAATTGTTCGTCAGTTTGGTGAAAAATTAAGAGAGAAAAAAGAAGCTTTAGGAAAACTTGTTTCATATGAAATGGGTAAATCATACCAAGAAGGCTTAGGAGAAGTTCAAGAAATGATTGACATCTGTGACTTTGCTGTTGGTTTATCTCGTCAGCTTCACGGATTAACAATGCACTCTGAACGTCCAGGGCACAGAATGTATGAGCAATATCATCCGCTTGGTGTTGTTGGTATTATTTCAGCATTTAATTTTCCTGTAGCTGTTTGGTCATGGAATACAGCTTTAGCATGGATTTGTGGTGATGTTTGCGTTTGGAAGCCAAGTGAAAAAACACCAATGTGTGGTATTGCTTGCCAGAATATAGCTGCAGAAGTTTTTGCGGCTAATAATTTACCAGAAGGAATTTCTTGTTTAATTAATGGCGATTATAGAGTTGGAGAGATGATGACTAAAGACACAAGAATACCTTTAGTATCTGCAACAGGAAGTACAAGAATGGGAAAAATAGTTGCTAAAGAAGTAGCAGGACGTTTAGGAAAATCTTTACTTGAATTAGGTGGTAACAATGCAATTATTGTAACACCAGATGCTGATGTAAAAATGACTGTTATTGGAGCTGTATTTGGAGCAGTTGGTACAGCAGGACAACGTTGTACATCAACTCGTCGATTGATTATTCACGAAAGCATGTACGACACTGTTAAAAATGCTGTAGTTGATGCGTACAAACAATTACGTATTGGAAACCCACTAGATGAAAAAAATCATGTTGGACCATTAATTGACAAGGATGCAGTAAAAATGTATCAAAATGCATTAACTCAAGTTGTTGAAGAAGGTGGAAATGTTATTGTTGAAGGTGGTGTTCTTTCTGGCGAAGGTTATGAAAGTGGTTGTTATGTAAAACCAGCAATTGCTGAAGCAAAACCAGAATTTAAAATTGTACAGCATGAAACATTTGCTCCAGTTTTATACTTATTGAAATATTCAGGAGATGTACATAATGCATTAGAAATTCAAAATGGTGTTGCGCAAGGATTGTCATCAGCCATTATGACTAATAATTTGCGTGAAGCAGAAGCATTCTTATCAGTACAAGGTTCGGATTGCGGAATAGCAAACGTAAATATTGGAACATCAGGAGCAGAAATTGGTGGAGCCTTTGGAGGTGAAAAAGAAACTGGAGGAGGACGCGAGTCTGGGTCTGATGCTTGGAAAGTGTATATGCGTAGACAAACAAATACCATAAATTATACAACAAGCTTACCTTTAGCACAAGGGATTAAGTTTGATTTGTAATTAAGTAATTATAGAAAACAAAAAAGCCACATCATTTGATGTGGCTTTTTTTATTTATAGATTAATAAATTATCTATTCATGTTTTTAATTTCTTCTGTAAAAGTATCTAAATCAACACCATTACTAACTAAAGTTAATGCTTTGTCAACAACATACTTTACATTGTCTGGAGAAAAGCCTAGCCCAATTCCTATTTTTCTTAATAAAATTTCTTCATGGTCTCCTTTAATATGGTCAACTTGAACCATACGAGCCAAATCATATAAACGCTCTAAACGTCTGTCATAAGAGGTTGGTGGATTAATAGGATGAGATTGGTAATCTTTTAAAATTAACTTATAATCACTTTCGCTAATGTCTAAATTACGAGCCAATCTATCTAAAAACGCTTTTTCATCGTCAGATATAACACCATCATCCATAGCAACTCTTACTATTGCTGCAAAATGGTCTTCATTACGCTTTTTAAATCCACTATCAAATAAATCTGAAATTGACATAATTTTCTTGTTTTTAAGGTTCTGCAAACCTACATATTTTTTTTATCTTTTGAAATATAAATCATCTATAAAGTAAGGTTAATAAGCCTATATAATAAGAATGAAAAATACCTATTAAATATAATTTTAAAATTACTTTTTAACAATAAACTCTATCACAAAATTTTATATTTGTACAAAATAAATTGTCTTGAGTAAATCACATCTCTCGCAAACCTATGCACAGACTTTGCAAACGCAAAATCTGCAAATTGCTATTGCCAAAAATCAACCCTTCGACGGAGTTTATACTGAGCGAAGTCGCAGTGCTCAGGACAAGCCCAAATTACATCTTAAAGGGCTTGTTGGCTCGTCATTATCGTTTATTATTTCAGAAACATTTAAGCAATCTGAAACACCATTTTTGTTGGTTTTTAATGACAAAGAAGAAGCGGCTTTTTATCTTAATGACTTAGAATTATTGCTTAACGATAAAGATGTATTGTTTTATCCTGGAAGTTATCGTCGTCCATATCAAATTGAAGAAACCGATAATGCAAACGTGTTGTTGCGTGCCGAAGTTTTAAACCGAATCAATTCTCGTAAAAAACCAGCCATTATTGTTACCTATCCTGATGCTTTGTTTGAAAAGGTGGTAACAAGAAAGGAACTTGAGCGAAATACACTTAAAATTTCACTTAACGATAATTTGTCAATCGATTTTGTAAACGAAGTGTTGTTTGAGTATCAGTTTAAACGTGTCGATTTTGTGACTGAACCTGGCGAGTTTTCTGTAAGAGGAGGTATTGTAGATGTGTTTTCATTTTCGCATGATGAACCTTATCGAATTGAGTTTTTTGGAGACGAAATAGATAGTATTAGAACTTTTGATGTAGAAACACAATTATCTACAGAACAGATTAAAAAAATAAGTATTATTCCAAATGTTGAGAATAAGTTTTTAGAAGAAAGCAGAGAGAGTTTCTTAAAGTATATTGCTTCAAAAACGATTGTATTTACTAAAAATGCAGATTTATTATTTTCAAGAATTGATGATTTTTTTGGTAAAGCTGAAGACGCTTTTAAAACACTTTCAAAAGACATAAAACATGCGTCTCCTAACGAGCTGTTTTGCAACTCAGAATTGCTTAAACGACAATTATTAGAATATACATTAGTTGAGTTTGGAACTTCAAGCTATTTTAATAGTGAAACAATTCAATTCAACACTTCTCCTCAACCGTCTTTTAATAAACAATTCGATTTGTTAATTGAAAACCTTAATGCATCTCATGATAAAGGTTACACCAATTATATTGCTTGTGTAAGCGAACAACAAGCTAAACGTTTTCACGATATTTTTGAAGATGTTGAACAAAATGTACATTATAAAACAATAGTACTATCCTTGTTTCAAGGATTTATAGATCACGACAATAAAATTACTTGTTATACAGATCATCAAATATTTGAGCGTTACCATAAGTTTCATCTAAAAAATGGTTATGCTAAAAAGCAAGCTATAACTCTAAAAGAGTTGACAAACCTCGATATTGGAGATTACGTAACACATATCGATCATGGAATAGGACGTTTTGGAGGCTTGCAAAAAATTGATGTAGAAGGGAAAAAACAAGAAGCTATAAAACTTATTTATGGCGAACGTGATGTGCTGTATTTAAGCATTCACTCGTTACATAAAATTACCAAGTTTAATGGGAAAGATGGTAAACCTCCAAAAATTTATAAGCTTGGAAGTAATGCTTGGAAAACCTTAAAGCAGAAAACAAAATCTAGAGTTAAAGAAATTGCCTTTAATTTAATTCAGGTGTATGCTAAACGCAAGCTGGAAAAAGGCTATCAGTATAAACCAGATAGCTATATGCAATTGGAGCTAGAAGCATCGTTTTTGTATGAAGATACTCCAGATCAAATGTCATCGACAGCAGATATTAAAGCTGATATGGAAAGCGAACGACCAATGGATAGATTGGTTTGTGGCGATGTTGGCTTTGGAAAAACAGAAGTTGCTATAAGAGCTGCATTTAAAGCCGTTGATAATGGTAAGCAAGTTGCAGTTTTAGTGCCTACAACTATTTTGGCTTATCAGCATTATAGAACGTTTACAGAGCGTTTAAAAGATTTTCCTGTAACTGTTGATTATGTGAATCGTTTTAGAACAGCCAAAGAAAAACGCGAAACACTTGAAAGCCTTGAAAATGGTCATGTTGATATTATTATAGGAACACATCAACTCGTAAATAAAAATGTAAAGTTTAAAGATTTAGGTTTGCTTATTGTTGATGAAGAGCAAAAATTTGGTGTTGCTGTAAAAGAGAAATTAAAGACTTTAAAAGACAATGTTGATGTGCTTACATTAACAGCAACTCCAATTCCACGTACGCTTCAATTTAGTTTAATGGCAGCAAGAGATTTGTCGGTTATTACAACACCTCCACCAAATCGTTATCCTATAGAAAGCCATGTTGTAAGATTTAATGAAGAGACCATTAGAGATGCCATTACTTATGAAATTCAACGTGGCGGACAAGTGTTCTTTATTCATAATCGAATAGAAAATATAAAAGAAGTTGCAGGTATGATTCAAAGGCTAGTTCCAGATGCTAAAGTTGGTGTTGGTCATGGTCAATTAGATGGCAAGAAACTTGAAAATTTAATGCTCTCTTTTATGAATGGTGAGTTTGATGTGTTGGTAAGTACAACTATTGTAGAAAGCGGACTAGATGTACCTAACGCTAATACAATTTTTATCAATAATGCTAATAATTTTGGGTTAAGCGATTTGCATCAAATGCGAGGTCGAGTAGGACGAAGTAATAAAAAAGCGTTTTGCTATTTCATCACACCAGAATATTCTGCTATGACAGATGATGCTCGTAAACGTATAACTGCACTAGAGCAATTTTCTGAATTGGGAAGCGGATTTAATATAGCCATGAAAGATTTAGAAATTCGTGGAGCAGGTGATTTACTAGGTGGAGAACAAAGTGGTTTTATTAATGATATTGGTTTTGATACCTACCAGAAAATATTAAATGAAGCTATTGAAGAATTAAAAGAAAATGAGTTTAAAGATTTATATCAAGACGAAGGAGTTGATAAAGAGTATGTAAAAGATATCACCATAGATTCTGATTTTGAGTTGTTGTTTCCAGATGACTATGTAAACAATATTACTGAACGATTAAATCTTTACACACAGCTTAATACTATAAAGACAGAAGAGGAACTTAAGGTTTTTGAAAATCAACTTATCGATCGTTTTGGAGAACTGCCAAAACAAGTTGTAGATTTATTAAATAGTGTTCGTATAAAATGGATAGCCACAAAAATTGGTTTAGAAAAGGTTATCATGAAACACGGCAAATTAGTAGGTTATTTTATTAATGACCAACAAAGTGCGTTTTACCAAAGTCACGGATTTACCAAAGTGTTACAATTTGTAAAAACACATCCTAATGCAGCAAAAATGAAAGAAAAACAAACAAGAGGAGGTTTACGTTTATTACTTACATTTGAGAATATTAAATCTGTAAAGCAAGCATTAGTAGTGTTGCAACCAATAGTGGCTTAATTTTTGACCAAATAAATAAAAATATATAGAATGAAAAAAAGTGTATTTCTTTTAGTGTTACTACCAGTACTTATGTTTTCACAGCATAGTATTGAAGGTGTTTTTACACCAGCAGAAAAATTCTCATTTGCTATGTTGTATAAATCAAGTCCAACAAGTACTGAGTATGTAAATAGAGGCGTAGTACAATCGGATGGTAGTTTTAAAATACAGATGGATGCTAACGCTCCAGCAGGTATTTATAAAATTGTATACGCATTACCACTAGAGGAAAATAATTTCGATTTAATATATAGCGGAAAAGAAGATGTAAAGTTAACTTTTAGTTTAGAAGAAGGTTTGGTTTTTACAGCATCTAATGAAAACGAATTATGGGCATCTTACACAAAAAGTATGGAGTTGATAAATGCAGCAATAAGTAATTTTTACGCAAAAGAAAGTACAGATGAAAAGGCTTTTGAAGATATTTTCAATACACTTTCTGATACTCAAAAAGGTTATGATGAGGCTTCAAAAGGCACAATTGCTAATGTTTTTATTAAAGCAAACGAACCTTATATACCAACACAGTTTGAAGATATTTCAACCTATTCTAAAAACTTAAAAAGCACATATTTGCAGCGCGTAGATTTTAATAATGAGTTACTACAAAGCTCAAATTTTTTAACCGATAGAATTTTAGCTTACGTTTTTGGAATGTCGTCAAGTACAGAAGATACCACCTTCAACCAACATGTTGATGATATAGCAAAAGCAATTAGCACTACTAAAATTGGAGTTAAGTCCATATTGTTAGAAATGCTTTGGTGGCGATTTGTAGAGCTTGAAAAATCTAATGTTGCTAACTACATAACTAATACTTACTTATTAGAAATAGCCAAGCAAAGTAATAATAATGAGTTATTAGATACTATTGTCACATACAGAGATAATTCATTAGGCGAAGTGGCTATCGATTTTCCAATTAAAATTTCAAAAAATGGAAAAATTACAGAGACATCTTTACATAAGCTAGATAGTGCAGACCACTATTTAATTATTTTTTGGAGTAGTACTTGTTTTCATTGTTTAGACGAACTTCCTAAAGTAAAAGCATTTATTGAAGCGCATCCTAAAAATTTAAAAGTAATAGCTATTGGGCTTGAAGATGATGACTCAACTTGGAAAAACACAATAACAAATTACCCAGAGTTTATTCATGTTTTAGGGCTAGCAAAGTGGGATAACACTATAGCTAACGAATACGGAATAAAAGCAACACCAAGCTATTTTCTATTAGACAAAGACAAAAAAATAATTGCAAAGCCTGCAGATGTTGAAACTTTAGAAGTTGAGTTAAGTAAGTTGTAATGTAAACTTATTTTTAAAAGCATTTGAAAAAAATCTTAAACATATTATTAATTGTTCTTGGAATTGGAAGCCTAGCGTTAATAGGATTGATGATTTTTATTGGGACAGTAATGGGTAAAACGGCTCATGGTTATGACTTCTCATATAGCGAACATGTTAGTTACAAAAAACAAAATGTTAGAATAGGGTTTGGTATGGATTCTATTCCTCAAGGACAATTGTTATATGAACTTTCCTTTTCAGAATGGGATAGTAGAATAGATAACTTACCTGTAGAGATACAGATAACTGATAATAAAATCACAGTTTATAATAGCAAAAAAAATCCTTTAACAAGAGGCGAAATAATAATTCAAGGAATTTTATTAAAGCACAAGTCAGGGAAATGGATAATAGGCAAAAGTGAAAATGACCAAAATGCAGAAGAAATTGGTGGTTGTTCAGGTGGACCAGTGCCTATTGATTTTGAAACAAAAATCATTGAATGGTGTTAACTATATTTTAATAGCCTAACCCAAATGCGGAATTCGTAATACTTGTCCTGGGTAAATTTTATCAGGATCAGTTAGCATTGGTTGGTTAGCTTCAAAAATAATAGGATACTTCATTGGGTTGCCATAATATTTCTTAGCTATTTTACCTAATGTATCACCACTTATAACAGTATGAAACTGAGCTTCAGGCTCAGGGTTTTCAACAGTCATTTGGTCATCAACAACAGAAATGCCTTCATTATTACCAACCACTAAAACCACTTTCTCTTTAGTTGTTTGGTCTAGGGCTATACCTTTTACAGTCGCCATTTCGCCTTTAATTTTCACTTTTAAACCATCAACTTTAAGTTGTAAATCGTTAATAGTTTCTTCAAGTTTAAGTGCAGCATTTTCTTCTTCTTTAAGCAACTCAGCAGCAGCATTTGCTTTTGCATTAGTGTTTGCCTCTTTAGCAGCAGCTTTTTTTTTATTTATGCCAAAAATCTTATTTCCAGCATCTTTAATAAATGAAAATAATCCCATAATAGTTAGTTTTAAAAGAGTTATCAGTTTACGTAAAGTTCAAGAAATTCTTGTTCAATTCCAATATATAGCCAATAAGAATTTTATAAAAAGAAAAAACGCTCATCTAAAATACATTAGTGAGCGTTTCTTTTGAAACTAAATAACCAACCAAAATCTAGTTTCTATTACTTATACGAGGATTATCTTTTTTCTCGGTTTTTTGTTTACGTTTTTTAGGCTCTGTCGTTTTTTTAGTGATTTCGCCTTTAGCGTTACTTTCTCTTAAATATTGTATATATCCTCTTCCTGTAAACTCATAAAAAGTTCCTGATGAAGGATGGTATAATTCTATTCTCTGATCATTAATAACGCTCAACTCAAAAAATTCATTGTCAAAAAAATCATAATCTAATGTTAATGTTTTTAAGTACATATTATTTGAGATGTCTCCAACGCCGTAAACTCCTGTGTAATCCCAATAAATATTATCTGGGTTCCCAATGTTTGTGTCTTGAGAGCTTCTAAAAGTTGAATCGTTTCCACCTGCTAAAAACTGTAAGTAGTTTTCGTTATCAAATTCATTTATAGCTCCAACTTGGCTTGTGTATGTTTTTTCCCATGCTTCATACTCTTGTAAGAAATAATGAATATTATCATAAAACACATAGTCATAATCAAACGTGCTACGTTGGTAACCGTGTAAAAAGTATGAAGTATCATTAAATGGGTTATATAATTCTATAGTATTATTATCTATTTGGTAAACGTCAAAAGTATTATAACCATCAATATCGTGGTAGATATCTAAAATCATATCATAAGCCTGATAGCTTCCAACATCTATTCCATAACCATTTCCTTGAGTTCCAAAGCCAACTAAATTGTTATTAGCAAAAACGGTTCCGTTTCTAAACGACATTGTAAATGCAATTTGTAAAAAAGGAGTTTCTCCATGACCAATGGTTTGATTAATATCTACATACCATAACTCATACGAGCCTAATAACTGATTTAGTGATATATTGTTATTATTATGATCATCTACTAATACTTCTGTATAACAAGAAGTAAATAATGTTGCTGATAAAGCGAATGCGAAAAGTAATTTTATTGTCTTCATAATCTAACAATTTTAGGGTTATAATAGATGAGGTTTCAAAACGCGTGCCAAAAATTATTTCATCTTCAATTTTAGATAACCCTTAAGACTCAAATTTTATGTATTTTTGGAGTGATTAATTAATGCAAATTATATGAGTAAGTCAGTAAAATACGCTGTTTTTGGGTCTGGAAGTTGGGCAACTGCTATAGTAAAAATGTTATGTGAAAATTTAGATGAAGTAGGATGGTATATGCGTAGTGTTTACATTAAAGAGCATTTATTAAAAGAGCAGCATAACCCAAGTTATTTGAGTTCGGTTGAATTTAATACAAAACAATTAAAGTTAAGCAATGATATTAATGAGATTGCAGCCTATGCAGATGTACTAATATTTGTAATTCCATCGGCTTTTATACAAGATGAATTAGATAAAATAACAATTGATCTTAAAGAGAAAACAGTTGTATCTGCAGTAAAAGGAATTTTACCAGAATCTGGCAAACTACTTGGCGAACATTTTCATGATATATATAATGTGCCTTTTGGAAATATTGCTGTTATAGCTGGACCTTGTCATGCTGAAGAGGTAGCTTTAGAGCGTTTATCTTACTTAACAATTTCTTGTGCTGATGCTGCAAAAGCAAAAGACATTGCCAAAAACTTATCTAGTGACTATATAAAAACTAAAATCAGTGATGATATTATAGGTACTGAATATGCAGTAATGCTTAAAAATATTTACGCTATTGCTGCTGGTATTGCTCACGGATTAGGTTATGGAGATAATTTTCAAAGTGTATTGATGAGTAATGCAATTAGAGAAATGAAACGTTTTATTAAAAAGATGCACAAGATGAAACGTAACATTAACAACTCTGCATATTTAGGCGATTTGCTTGTTACAGGTTACTCTGTGTTTTCTCGCAACAGAATGTTTGGTAACATGATTGGTAAAGGGTATACAGTAAAATCTGCACAAATGGAAATGAGTATGGTTGCCGAAGGTTATTATGCCACCAAAAGTGCTCATCAATTAAATGAAAAGAATAAAAAGAAAACACGATTACCAATTATTGAGGCAGTTTATGGTATTTTATATGAAGGGAAAGATCCTAAAATAACGTTTAAAAAATTGACTGATAAGTTGGATTAATACTCCTGCAAAATCAGAAATTTGCTATTTCACCAAAACACCCTTTACTTTCATTAAAGGAATGGTTTGCAAAGCACGCTCGTTAATGGTGTTTTTTCTGAACAAATATGTTTTTTCAAACATAGTGTTGCCTTCAAAAAAAGTAACTTTAAATTCGTTGTTTAACGCAAACAAATCTTCTTGCATTAGCTCAATTTTAGCGTAGCTTTTTTTAGGAAGATGGTCTAGTTTTTTTCTGAAAATAGACGTCATTTTTTTATCAGAATAACCACTTGTTACAATAAGTACAACATCTAAATCGATATCTTTATCATTAATAATGTAGGCATTCCAATCGTTGGTTTTATAAATATCATTATACTCATAAACCACTGCAACATAAACATCTTCAACTTTTGGAATTTGAATGTCTTTTTTCATAAGTTAGATTGATGATTTAAACTGCTCTAAAAATCTAACATCATTTTCACTTAATAATCTAATATCTCCAATTTGGTGTAAAAGCATCGCAATACGATCGATTCCCATACCAAAAGCAAAACCTGAATATTCTTTAGAGTCTATACCACAATTTTCTAAAACATTAGGATCAACCATACCACAACCCATAATTTCTAACCAGCCTGTTCCTTTGGTAATTCGGTAATCTACTTCAGTCTCAAGTCCCCAATATACATCTACTTCTGCACTTGGTTCTGTAAACGGAAAGTATGATGGACGCAAACGTATTTTACTTTTCCCAAACATTTCGGTTGTAAAATATTGAAGTGTTTGTTTTAAATCGGCAAAGCTTACATCTTTATCAATATATAACCCTTCTACTTGATGAAAAAAACAGTGCGAACGTGCCGAAATAGCTTCGTTACGATACACACGACCTGGAGAAATAGTACGAATAGGAGGTTTGTTGTTTTCCATATAACGCACTTGTACAGAACTTGTGTGTGTACGTAATAAAATATCTGGATTGGTTTGAATAAAAAATGTATCCTGCATATCTCTTGCTGGATGATATTCAGGTAAATTTAAAGCGGTAAAATTATGCCAATCGTCTTCAATTTCTGGACCTTCACTCACGTTAAATCCAATACGAGAAAAGATATCAATAATCTGGTTTTTTACAATAGATATAGGATGGCGAGCACCAAGTTGAACAGGTTCACCAGGACGAGACAAATCACCATAAACACCTTTTACTTCTTCTTTGCTTTCTAGCTCTTCTTTTAAAGCATTTACTTTGTCTTCAGCGGTTTTTTTAAGCGCATTAATTACCTGTCCGAATTCTTTCTTTTGGTCGTTGGCTACGTTTTTAAATTCGGCAAAATAATCGTTAAGCAATCCTTTTTTGCCTAAGTATTTTATACGAAATGCTTCAATCTCGTCTTTAGATTGTGCTTTAAATGATTCTGCTTCAGCAATAAGTTCTTTTATCTTGTCTATCATGGTATCAATTCAAAAAATGACTGCAAATTTAGTAAATCTTACTCTATATATTCTGATTCCAAAAAATAGTTAACGATAGCTTCTTTCATTAAGATGCTTTGTTCACCTGCTTTTAATGGAGGTAATTGTTCTTTTATTTTATAATGCGGCCATTTGTCTTCATCATAAAAATCAAACTCATAATAACCATAAGGTTCTAAAAGGCGGCAAATAGCAATGTGCATAAGGTCTAACTTATGGTCTTTTTTAAATTTACTATGTGGCTGACCTAATTCTTGTACTCCAATGAGGTAAATAATGGCATCCAAATCTAATGTATCGCCTTCAGCAAATTGAGCAGATAATTTTTGGACCACTAAATCCCAACGTTGTTTTAATTGTTCGTCTCTTGACATATATATTTTTTCACTTTAGTGAAAATCGCATTAATTAGAAAGTCGCAAAGTTAACTTATATTTGATAAAATTCTATACGATATGAGTGTTTTAGATATAGTTTTGGCAGCTTTATTGCTTTTTGGATTGGTAAGAGGATTAATAAATGGTCTTTTTGTTGAAGTCGCCTCTTTAGTTGCTTTGGTAGCTGGTGTTTATGGAGCGATACACTTTAGTGATTTTACGGCTAATTTTTTGATGGATAAAACAGAATGGAGTGAGAAAACAATTAACATTACTGCATTTGCAATAACTTTTGTTGTGATAGTTTTGGTAATTGCTTTAGCAGGAAAGGCATTAACTAAATTAGCAGATTTTGCAGCTTTAGGAATTATAAATAAAATATTAGGAGGTCTTTTCGGCGCTTTAAAAATTGGATTAATATTGAGTGTTGTTTTAATAGTGTTTGATAGTTTAAATAGCACTATCCCCTTTACAGATGAAGAGTCTTTAGAAGATTCTATACTTTACGAACCTGTTAAAGGATTTGCGCCTAAGATTTTCCCTAGTATTTTGAATAAAAAAGAAATTAAAGAAAATAGCAATACACCTGAAGAAACTGTATAAAAAAAGCCACTCAATTTGAGTGACTTTTTTATGTTAATCTAAATGATAAATTTCTCTAATGTTTTCGAGAATAGCTTCAAAATCAATTTTTAAATCTATAAGTTTCCCTGTATGAATATCAAAAACCCATCCATGTACTTTTAAGCCTCTTTCTCTTACAGCCTTTTGTGCTGCAGCTGTTTTAATAAGATTTACACATTGCTCTTGAACATTCAATTCAACAAGTCTGTCATAACGATCTTCTTCAGAGACTATAGCGTTAAGCTTATTTTTATGAAGACGATATACATCTCTAATATTACGTAACCAAGGATTTAAAATACCTAAATCGGCCGATTGCATGGCTGCTTTTACTCCTCCACAAGCATAATGACCACAAACAACCACATGATTTACTTTTAAGTGCACTACAGCATATTCTACAACAGACATAACATTTAAATCTGTTCCAGAAACCATATTTGCAATATTTCGATGCACAAAGGCTTCACCAGGACCAAGTCCCATTAATTCTTCAGCAGTTACACGACTATCTGAACAACCAATAAATAAAAGTTCAGGACTCTGACCTTCTCCTAATTCATCAAAGTATTTTGGGTTTGTAGATAGCTTTTCTTTAATCCACACTTCATTGTTTTCAAATACTTTGTCTAAATTCATAGGAGGTATATTTAATATTTATCCTTAACATTAGCTTTAATCCAAGTAAGGCAATCTTTAAAAGTTGTAAAAATATGTTCTTTTGGAATTAAATCTGGGATAATATCAATACGTTCCATCATGTATTTTGGTTGATCAAGTAATCCAACAAAAAGTACATTAATGTTATCTTTTCTTAAGTCAACTAAAACATCTTCCATTGCATATAAACCAGACTGATCCATATATTGCATTCTGCCTAGCCTTATAACAACTGTAGAGGCTGTTTTTGGTATTTGAGCAGCTAATTGTTGAAAATCACTTGTAGACCCAAAAAATAATGGTCCTTTAATATGTTTAATAAATACTTCTTCTTTTAGACGCTCAGGGAAATCTGCTTCATCTTCCCAAGCTTTTTCTTTGAGGAGTGATTTTACATCGGAACGCTCTGCAGTAAGGTCTCCAATTTTTTTCATAAACATTAACGAAGCAATAACAAGACCAATACCTACAGCATATACTAAATTCCATAAACTAGATAGTACAAGTACTATTAACATAATAACAACCTCTGAACTAATTTTTAATGGGCCAATTTTAGTATCTTTTGGTAAACTAGGAATAGCTTTTAATCCTTTATAATCCATTACACCAATACCAACAGTTATTAAAATTCCTGCTAACACAGCAGCTGGAATTCTTGATGCAACTGGACCTAAAGCTAATAAAATGAATAATAACATAATACCAGCAATCATTCCAGATAACTTAGTTTTTCCACCAGATTTGATATTTACAACAGTTCTAATTGTAGCTCCTGCTCCAGGGATTCCTCCAAAAATAGCTCCAATACTATTTCCTATTCCTTGACCAATTAATTCTTTGTTAGGTTGGTGTTTTGTTTTTGTCATATTATCTGCTACTACACTTGTTAGTAATGAGTCAATGGCTCCTAAAAGCGCTAATGTAAGTGCGGTAAAGATATATGGTGTTAGGCTACCTAAACTAAATTCAGTAATTATTTCTAGATTTGGAATTGGAAGTCCTGATGGAATTTCTTCAATTGGACGATAATCTAAACCGAAACCAACTGCTACACCTGAAACAACAAGTAAAGCCACCAAAGTACTTGGGACTGCTGTTGTAATTCGTTTAAACCCGTAGATTATAAAAATGGTTGAAAGAGCTAATATAAGTTCTAACCAACTTATGTTTCTTAATGCTTGAGGTAATACTTTTATTGCGCCTAAAACACCTGAAGCATTGTTAGCTGCTAGTGTTTTAGATTCTTTTAAAATATCATCTTGTGAAATGCTTTCAGCTCTTTTAATAGTTTCCTTAAAATCTTCAAGTACTAAAATACCTTCTCCAGCTTCTTCTTTAAGTATATTTTCAAGAATAATTTCTTCAGCTTGAGGTTTAAAAGTGTCAACATAAGGCATGTCTTCTTTTGGATAATAACCTACTGCAGGCAAAATTTGAGTAACCAAAATAATGACACCAATTGCAGTCATAAAACCAGAGACAACAGGATATGGGATGTATTTTATATACTTACCAAATCCTAGTACACCAAGTCCTACTTGCAATAATCCTGACAATAAAAACACAGTTAAAATTATTGGCAGAGCTTTATTTACATCACCATCATTAGCGGCAATTATTCCAGCAATTACTACCATACTTACAGCAGTCATTGGGGCAGTTGGGCCTGAAATTTGTGTATTTGTACCACCAAATAAAGCAGCAAAAAAGCTTAAAAATATGGCTCCGTAAAGTCCTGCGCTAGGTCCTAACCCAGAGGAAACTCCAAATGCTAATGCTAAAGGCAAAGCAACAATTCCTGCTGTGATACCTCCAAAGGCATCTCCTTTAATGTTTGAGAATAAATTTTTCATTTTTTGCTGTTTTAGTTGGTTATATTTTATTAAAAACTCACAAATGTGATTATGTTAAACTGGTCTCTGCTACTGGTTTCAAAAAACTGGTTCATATAGCCCAATTCCATTCTTACAGAATTGTTAATCTTGTAGCCTAATCCTCCGTACAATCGATTTCTATCAAAAACAGATGACTCTGTATTTATAAATAATTCGTTATAAGCTGAAAGATACCATTTATTAGTTTCTTTTTTACTTAAAGGTGCATTAACTCCCAAAAAATAACGAAATCGTAATTTAAAATCATCTTCTACAAAGCGTTGTTCAAACCTATATCTATGCTGAATAGTTATATTTTTGAATTTCTGTTTTGTAATTAATTGTTGGTAGATACGATGTTCATTAACTTGAAACTTTTCATCTGTATTTGCAATATAGTTTTCAGATAAAATATAACCATAACCCATTAATATGTTTGTATTGTCGGTTAAATTATATCCTAAACCTGTGCGTAACAGTAATTGCTCTAAATCACCAATGGCGTTATAATTTCGGTATTGTACTTCGTGATGGAGGTTCCATTTGGAGTTCAATTGCTTATTTCCAAAATAAATCATCCAATTACCAAAATTACTGTCTTGCGCAAAAGTGAAAATAGGCAGCATCAGCATAGTTGCCAATACTGCCGTTTTAAATTTAACTATTTTTCTTTTTTTTGTCAACTTCTTTCAGCTTTTTATAAAAATTTGACTTCACCAGTGTTAATGTCATACATTGCTCCAACAATCATGATTTCTCCATTTTTCTCCATTTCTGAAAGAATTGGACTTTCTGCATGAATTCTGTCAATAGTTAACTGAACATTTTTCTCAGCAACAGTATCAACAAACTCAGCATTTTTAGAGTTTCTTAAACTTACATCTTTTGGTTCACTTACAGCATTTACAGCAGGAGTGATTTTCTCAATTAGCTTCGTTAAGTTACCCATTTTTGCATCATCGCAAGCACCTTTTACAGCACCACATGCAGTGTGTCCTAAAACAACAATTAGTTTTGTACCAGCCAATTTGCATGCAAATTCCATACTACCTAAAATATCCTCATTTACAAAGTTACCTGCAATACGAACACTAAATATATCACCTAATCCTTGGTCAAAAACTAATTCTGCTGAAACTCTAGAGTCAATACAACTTAAAATTGTAGCAAAAGGGAATTGACCATCGCTCGTGTCATTAACTTGCTCTAATAAGTTTCTATTTGCTTTTAAGTTATTTTGGAATCTTAAGTTTCCTTCTTTTAAATACTGTAATGACTTTTGAGGCGTCATTGTTGCCTGTGTTTCTCTTGTATGCGCTTTCATTTTAATTTAATTTTTAAAGTTTATAATTTATTATGCTGTTTGTGGTCTTAATTTAAAAAACTCCAAATAACTTGGTGGATTTTCAATAGTACCACGTTCTGAAATTAATTTTATAGTAATATTTCTTTCTTTTGCTTTAAAAGCAAAATCATCAAGAATCTCAATAATATCATTATCTAGATATCTAGTTTTTCTTACATCTAATTCTAAATATGAATTATGAGGAAGTCTATCTAATTCTTTTAAAATAGCTCCTTTATTGAAAAAGGTAACTTCTTCGGCAAGAGTCATTTTCATTTTTTGGACACCATTGCTTACATCTTCTTTATGTAGAAAATGCGAATTTTGGTAGCTTTTGATAAGAATAACTACAATTCCTACCATTAATCCTAGCCCAATTCCGTACAGTAAGTCAATAAATACAATACCAAAAACTGTAACATTAAATGGAACCCATTGCTTCCAACCCAGATCATACATTTTTTTGAACAATCCTGGTTTTGCTAGTTTGTAACCTACAATTAATAAAATAGCTGCTAAAACTGATAAGGGAATCATGTTTAACAATTTAGGAATTAAAATTACAGATATTAAAAGCAAAAGTCCATGGACTATGGCTGAAAGTTTTGTACGTCCTCCAGATTGAATATTTGCCGAACTTCTTACAATAACTTGTGTAATTGGAAGTCCACCAATTAATCCTGAAATTACATTCCCTGTTCCTTGAGCAAATAACTCTCTGTTGGTTGGAGTTACGTTTTTGTGAGGGTCTAACTTATCAGTTGCTTCAACACAAAGCAAAGTTTCTAAACTTGCTACTAAAGCTAAAGTGAATGCTACTACCCAAACATCAGGATTTGTAATAACCATAAAATTTGGAAAACTAAACTGTCCCAAAAAAGAGGTAACATCTTCAGGAACTGGAACACTAACTAAATGCGATTTTGCGATAGAAAATGTATCGTTAGACTTAGTTAATACATAAAATATAATACCTACAGCAACTGCAACTAAAGGGCCTTGAATAATTTGAAATATCTTCGATTTTTTTGATAATACTTTATCCCAAAAAATTAAAATTCCCAATCCTACAAAACCAACAATAGTTGAACCTAAGGTTATATATTTAACAATCCCAAAAATATGTGTAAAAGTATTTTTACTTGTAGATTGGAAAAGGCCAAAATCGCCTGAGGCATCAGCATCATAACCGAAAAAATGTGGGATCTGTTTTAATATAATAATAATTCCGATACCAGTAAGCATACCCTTAATTACTGATGATGGAAAATAATAACCAATAATACCAGCTTTTAAAAGGCCAAAAATTAACTGTATAATTCCTGCTAAAACTACAGCAACTAAGAAATTTTCATAAGCGCCTAAAGTTCCAATAGCTGTTAATACAATTGCAGCTAAACCAGCTGCTGGACCACTTACTCCAATTTTAGAACCACTTAATGATCCTACAACAACACCTCCAACAATACCTGCAATAAGACCAGAAAACAGAGGTGCACCACTAGCTAAAGCAATACCAAGACAAAGTGGTAATGCAACAAAAAATACGACTATACTCGCTGGTAAGTCACTTTTAATATGTTTAAACATTTTATAAATAAATAGATTATCTCAACCTTATTAAGATTGAGTTTAAATTTGACTTTCAATTTGGATTAAAAAATCCTATCAGATTTATAAAATGTGTATTTCTGGAGGTGGAGAAATGAGATTGAGATGTGGTTTTGGATAAGTTTTATATGAATATCCAATAACTTTTGATTTTAATTGAGAAGCAAATATAAACTCACTATTACTCAATTCTGAATTAAAAACTTCTATGTTTTTCAAGGTTTCGTGTCCTTTTTCCTCTTCTTCAGATAATGAATAAAAAATAGAAACATCTTCAGAGTTATCTGTCAATAGAATAATTGATGGCGCACTTATAAATGCCATAAATAGAATAGTAAAGAATATTGAAGACGTAAATTTTAGCATTTTCTTTTTATCGAACACAAATATACTATAAAGTGAGTATTTAATTGTTAAATAACTTTTAAAAGTCATTCAACAGTTTAATGTCTTCTGAAGAAATCCAACCAATTTTCCCGTCGGCTAATTTTATCTTTCTCCAATTGTTTACAGTGTCTAAAACTTGAACCTTTGTGCCTTCATGAAGAGTGAAAGCTTCTGTGCTTCTTAAGTTTGGTTCACTTTTTACTTTACTTTCTTGAGTAAATACAATAGCAGGTTTATCATTTTTAGTTAAGTTGTACTTGTGAAATGCAAAAACTAAAGCCAAACAAGAAAGGGTTAGTGTTGTAATACTACCTACAAATGTTAATCTCTTTTTCCCAGTTGAGTATGTAAAGTAATATATCAAAAACAAAATCACAAATAGCAACATTAATACAACACATATTTTTGCCCAAGTTTCAAATGAGAATGTATTTGTAATATTTTTTATCCATTTTGAGAAACCTACTTCTGGGATAGTGTCAATAGCATCTATAGTCATATTACGAGCAAAGGCAATATTATTTATTATTTCCTTATCATTTGGAGCTAATTGTAAAGCCTTTTCATAATAATAAATACTTGGAGCTACATGATTGAGTTTATAATGAGAGTTACCAAGGTTAAAATATAATTCGGCAGAATGTTTGCCGCTTTTTAAAATAGCGTCATATTTTTTTATAGCTTCAGAATAATTACCATCATTATATAAGGAGTTTGCTTGCTCAAACAAAACTTCGTTTTGAGCTAAGGTAATTGTGCTGAATACAAATGCAAAAATGTAAATTAACTGTTTCATCTTAATTCATTTGTTTATCAATTACTGAAATTGTGCTAGCTGCTTTTTCATAGTCATTTTGCATTTCAACATTTGTAATTGGTGTATACCTAGCAAGCTCACAATTTTTAAGAATACTATTAAACTCTATTACACTAGACTCATCAACTCCTTTTTCAAGAAGTAAACTTTTAATTTTATCTTTACTTAAGTCACTGGTTTCAATATAAAGCTTTGCTTTTAAGTAATTGTGTAATGCTTTTTCAAGAGCTATATAAAACGCTTCTTTTTGCCCAAGTGCTTTTTTAGCCTCGCTTAAATATTTTCTTGCAAGTTTATCTGCTTTTCTCACTTTGTTTCCAAAAACATCGGCATCACGTTCTGCTTTCTTTTTTCTAAAAACAATGGCTAAAGGGATTGCCAAAAGTGGTGCAAATAAAGCTGTCCAGAACCAAGTAGATTTAAAGAAATAACTTGGTTGTATACTTGTTAAATTAGGGTCACTTTTTATAAATGCAAATTGATTAGTACTTAAGACAACTTTTTGTTTTTCTGCTCCTGTTGATGCAAAATTATTATCAGAATTTGAGTTGTTTGTTGGTCCTTCTAATACGTCAATAATAATTTCGCCAGATGACATTGTTTTGTAGGTTCCAGTTTCTAGGTCGAAATACGAAAAAGACACATTTGGTATTGGATATTTACCTTTAAACTGAGGAACTATTGTATAGCTATCTGAAATATTTCCTTGCATACCATTTAAATTAGTATTGACATTTTCAGCATGCTCAGGTTCGTAAACTTCTAAGGAACTTGGTAAGGTTAGTTTTGGTAATTGAAACAATTTTAAATTTCCATTTCCACTTACTTCAACTCTTGCCTGAAGCGATTCGGTAGCATTTAAAGTGGTTTTAGATGTAGTAATTTTAAAGTCGAACTTACCTACAGCTCCTGTAAAATTATCTGGTTTACCTTCTTCAGGTAAAGGCTTAACTGTTATAGTATTGCTTCCTGCTGAAACTGTTTTATGTACTTGTGTCATTAAACGACCACCAAAAATATCACGTCTATTTGTTGGTACTTCAACAGTAAGATCTAAACTCAGAGGTTCAATTTCTAGTTTTCCAGTTTTTTGAGGATATAAAACAGTTTTACGTAGTACAACAAAACGATAATCTTCACCTTTATAGGTTCCATTTTCAACTTTTACGCCTTTCATGTCGATATTTTGACTCCAAAAATCATTAAATTTTGGATTGTCAATTTCTCGCCAGTTGCTAACACCAGTATTTGGAGACACATACAATTTATAAACAACTGTTATGGCTTCATTGAGATATGGATTTGTTTTAGAAATTTCGGCAACCAAATGAATATTATCATCGGCTACGTTTATAGCATTATCAGGATCGTTTGGTCTTTCTACAGCTGAGGTAATTTCTACAGTAACAACTTGCGTTTTGTAAGTTTCACCATCAATCTCAATCGTGGCTTGTTTTATACTAAATTTTCCTTGACGTTTTGGAGCTAAAAAGTAGCTATATGTTTTAGAAAAAGAACGAACACCATTTACCCAAGAATTACTAACCGAAGTGTTTGGTCCGCCAATAACTGTAAAATTTTCAAAATCTGGTGGATTAAAATTATCACCATCTTTATTCATTTCAAAATCTACTCTTAATCGTTCGTTTACGCCAAGTTTAGTTTTACTCACTTTTGCTTCAAATTTAATTTGAGCAGAAGCGAATCCTGTTGCAAACAGAATTAGAAATAATGATATGTATTTAATAAGTTTCATTTTAATTCACTAAAAAGTTTGATTTACCAATCTTTTTCTGTTTTTACTTTAACACCTTTTTGTTTTTCGGCATTTATTTTTTCCTGAACTTTTTGTTCTTGATTATTCATTGCTTCAAGCAAGTTTTTTATTTGTTGAGGAGATAATTGACCAGGTTGAGGTTGTTGTTTTTTTTCATCTTTCTTCTCGTCACCTTTGCCTTTATCTTGCTTATCATCTTTAGGCTTCCCTTCTTCATCTTTTTTATCGTCGCCTTCTTTTTTGTCTTTATTGTCTTGCTTATCTTGGTCTTTTTTATCCTCGTCCTTTTTGTCTTTGTCCTTGTCTTTATCGTTTCCTTTGTCGTCGTCTTTTTGTTGTTCGGCACATTCTTTAGCTAAACCAAGATTATAGCGAGTTTCATCATCTGTTGGGTCGTTTCGTAATGCGTTTTTAAAAGCTTCAACAGCCTCCTTGCATTTTTTGTTTTTCATTAAAATGTTCCCAATATTATGATAAGCCTTATGTTTTTCTGATTTTGAAGTTGAATTTTTTGCCGCTTGCTCATAACGATACAAGGCTTCATCATATTTATTTTTCTTGTAATAAGAATTTCCTAAGTTGTATGCTCCAGCTACATTTGCTGGCTGTTCAGAAATGGCTTTACGATATTCCATTTCGGCAGCAATATATTTATCTTGAGACACTTGCTCATTACCTTCATAAACATAGTTATTGGCCTTTTTTATTGCCAATAGTTTTTCTTCATCTTTTTCTTGTGCATAAGAAAAGATGCTTGTTAATGCGATTAATATGATTACTAAGTGTTTCATTTAAAATATTTTATAAAACTAAAAAATCTAATGCTACAATAATTATAATGTTTTCTTAAATGTTTTATAGGTTTTCGTTAAACAAATTCAATCGTTTAAGCCATCCTGTTTTTCTTTCTAATAAGAATATATCAATAAATAAAAATAAAATAGCTGCACCTAAAAACCACTGAAATTGCGATTCGAAATCGGCAAATTGCTTTGCTTCGAATTCTTTTTTATCCATTTTATTAAGAATATCTCTTATCTCTTCTACTACTTTATTGGTATTACTACCATTTATATATGCACCATTGGCTTCTGTAGCAATGTTTTTAAGGGTCTCTTCATCTAAGCGTGTTATAACGGTTTCGCCATTATTGTCTTTTTTATAATTAAGAATGATTCCGTTTCTCTTTTCTGGAATTGGACCACCTTTTATATCTCCAACACCTATAGTAAATATTCTTATGCCTTCATCTGCGGCTTCTTCGGCAACATTTGCAGCAACATTACTATGATCTTCTCCATCTGAAATAATAATTAGCACTCTATTTGTTTGCTCATCATCATCATAATAGGTTCGCGCCAATTTTATAGCTTCGTTAATTGCTGTTCCTTGTGATGACAACATATCTGTGTTCATACTTTGTAAGAACATTTTAGCGGAAGAGTAATCTGTTGTTATTGGTAGTTGAGGAAATGCTTTCCCTGCATATGCTATTATACCAACTCTGTCACTTGCTAGATTATTTATAATTTGAGTTACTAATTGTTTTGACTTTTCTAATCGGTTAGGTGCAATATCTTCGGCTAGCATACTTTTAGAAACATCGACAGCAAAAACAATATCTACACCTTCGCGTTTAACAGTTTCTAATTTTGTTCCAATTTTAGGGTTTACCAAAGCTATAGCTAAACAGAAAAACACTAAACATAGTACTAACATTTTTAAAACAGATTTGAAAATAGATCTATTTGGGCTTAATTTTTTAAGCATAGATTTATTAGCAAACTTGCTTTGCGTTTTATATTTCCAGAGCTGAAGTATTAAAAACAATAGAAAGATTACAGGAATTACTCCTAAAACCCAAAACCATATTTTCTCTTCTAATTGCATGCTTTAGTTTTTAATCTTCTTTATATAAAACTTCTAAATAATGTTGAGCGTAAAAGGACTTCTATTAATAATAGTAAACCAGCAAGTAATACTAACGGACGATATTTTTCTTCGTAGTTAGTAAACTTAAATTCTTCAACATCAGTTTTTTCGAGCTTATTAATTTCGTTATAAATTTCAGCTAGTTTTTTATTGTCTGTAGCTCTAAAATATTCACCACCTGTTACTTTAGCTATATCTTTTAAAAGCGCTTCATCAATTTCTACTTGTACTCGACCATATTGAAACGCTCCGTTTGGAGTTATACCAATTGGTGATAATGCCATTCCGTTTGTACCTAATCCTATTGTATATACTTTAATTCCGTATTCTACAGCTAAGGAGCTAGCTGTTTTTGGATCTATTTGCCCAGAATTGTTTACACCATCTGTTAATAGAATAATGACTTTGCTTTTTGCTTTACTATCTTTAATTCTGTTTACTGCTGTTCCAAGTCCCATTCCTATAGCAGTTCCTCCTTCAATAACAGTATTATATTCAACATTGTTTAGCGACTGTAAAACAATGGCTTTATCACTAGTAATAGGTGTTTTGGTATAACTTTCTCCTGCGTATTCAACAATACCTATACGATCGTTAGGACGTCCTTTTATAAATTGAGCTGCAACTTTTTTTAAGGCTTCTAATCGGTTAGGTAATAAATCTTTTGCCAACATACTTGCCGATACATCAATTGCCATTACAATGTCTATACCTCTTGTGGTTTTAGTTTTAGAAGATACATCTGATGTTCTTGGTCGTGCAATAGCTGTGATTAATAATGCTAGTGCTAATAATCTTAATGCAAAAAGAAGGTGTTTAATTTTTGGTAAAAAACTATTTGTTAATTTAAAACCTTTAATACTAGATATTTTAAGTTCTGCAGTTTGTTTTTTGTGTTTAAAAACATACCATAGTATTGCTAATGGAAGTAATAAAAACAGCCAAAACATTTCTTTATTTAAAAATTCTATGCCTTCAAACATCATTCTGCCTTATTAAGTTCTACTGAATTTAAAATACGTTCCAATATATCATTAGCATAAACATCGTCATCTTCACAAACCATAATTACTTGCTGAAGCACATTGCCTGATGTAAATAATAGAAATGTATATTTCCCTTTTTGATAGCCTGATGAAAGTGGACGAGGGAAATCTGCAGTTCCATGTACTTTTAAGCCTTCTGCTGCATTAGGCGTAATAAATTGTTCTCGTTTAGTAATGATATTTTTAACACCGTTTTTTTCAAGAAGTTTTAAACCACTTTCAACTGCAAGATTTAAATCTATTTTGGTTGAATCTGGTAAGTTAAATTTAGTTGTACTAACACCAATGTTTAATGAGCTTAACAGTGTTCCGTAATTAAAATATGTTGTTTTAGCATTTGGAATAGTGTCAATAGCTTTAACTTCCATTCGCTCTAAAACTTTAGGTGTAGAAATTATAACAGGTGGCACACCATACTCACTTCTTACCCAATCGCCTTCCAATAGTTCTTTGCTTTCGTGACCAAAAACGGAGTCTTTAACATAGTTAAATCCATACTTGATGATAAAGCCTGTAAGTGTTGCAAATAATAAAAACACACTAATTGCTACTGTAGCAATAATTTTTTTACGTTTCTTTTTACGTTCTTGTTCTTCTTTATATTGTTTGTCGAGAAGCTTTTCTTCTTCAGTTGGTTCTGGTAGTGCTTCTTTTACATGGTCAATTTCTATATCAATAGTATTTCTATCAATTTTGGCTAATTCAATATCTGGTTCTGATTTGGCAAATTTTACTAAATCGGCACGCTTAAGAATGGTTTCAATGTTTCTAATATCGTCATGGCTCAATTCAATTTGGTTACCATCTTTAAGTAGCTTTAATCTAGAGACAAGCTCATCTGTAGTGCTCTCTAAAGCTCTATCATAAACTTTTTCGTCCAGATAACGTCTAATAATAAAAGTCAATTCAGAATAGTAGCCTTTTAATTCTGCTTGCATTAAAAAGTCACTTTCGTCTAATTTTTTTAAAGCTAGTTTAGCGCGTTCATAAGGAGGTAGTAATGCAATTTCTTCTTCTTCTGTTAATGGTTTTTTACGCCATATAAACCAGTACAACAAGAAACCAACAATTAGTAAGGCTGCTAATATATATAGTAAAGGTTTCCACCAGTTACTTGTGCTTTTTTCTACTTGTATGAATGGTTTTATATCATACAACCCTTGTTTTGTAGAGTCTACCTTTATATTATTTACAAGTACCTTTAATGAATCTGTATAAAAAGTTTTTGTGCCTATTATAATTTTTTGTCTTGGTATAGTATATGAGCCAGAATCGAATTGTGTTAAGCCATATTTTTTTATCAGATTGTATTTAGCCTTGTTTTTAGTTGTATCTGTTTTATAAGACTCAATCATCTCTAAAGGCGTAAATGTTTGCCCTTCTGGGAAAACTACTAAATCTGTAGTGTCTGCTTCAACTTCAATTTTATAGGTAATTTGTTCACCTATTTTAATTTTTGTTGAATCGATTGAAAATTTAACTTGAGAAAAAGAGAGTATAGACAAAAGACAAAAGGCAATAGTAACAAGCCTTTTTCTTATTTGTCTATTTTTAAAATTTGTTAATTTAAACTCGTAAATCATAAATCTTTTATCCTCTTTGTTTAAAATATCCTAATAGTTTTTTTACATAACTTTCATCAACACGACAATCAATTACTCCAGCGCCAGATTTAGTAAAGCTATCTTTATAATAGTCTACCTTTTCGTTATAAAACTTGCCATAATTAGTACGTACTTTTTTTGATGATGTGTTTACTAACATTAGCTCACCTGTTTCTTCATCTTGCATTTGTACAACACCTAAATTTGGAATATTTTCTTCACGCTTGTCATAAACTCTTATACCAGTAACATCATGTTTTCCTGCGACAATTTTAAGTGTTTGTTTATAGTCGTCAGCAATAAAATCTGAAAGCACAAAAACGATGGCTTTCTTTTTCATCACATTTGATAAAAATTTTAATGCTTCGGCAATATTTGTTTGTTTGCTTTTTGGCTCAAACTCAATTAACTCACGAATAATTCGCAATACATGAGAACGACCTTTTTTTGGAGGAATGTACAACTCAATGGTGTCAGAAAATAAAATCAATCCAATTTTATCATTATTTTGAGTTGCAGAGAAAGCTAGGGTTGCTGCAATTTCTGTGATGATTTCGTTTTTAAACTGCTCACCTGTACCAAACCATTCTGATCCAGAAATATCTACCATCAGCATCATGGTTAGCTCACGTTCTTCCTCAAATATTTTAATGTAAGGCTCGTTATATCTTGCTGTAACATTCCAGTCTATATTTCTAACATCATCACCATATTGATACTCACGAACTTCACTAAAAGTCATACCACGACCTTTGAAGGTTGAGTGGTACTCGCCTCCAAAAATATGATTAGACAATCGACGTGTCTTAATCTCTATTTTTCGTACTTTTTTAAGTAATTCTTTAGTATCCATCTTTTTTAGTAAACAGTTTTCAGTTGCAGTTTTCAGCAAACCTTTGAGTTTAATATATAGTATTCAGAATTGAGTAAGCAACCGCGTACTTTAACTGAATACAGCAAACTCACATTATGGTACTTCTATTTCGTTTACAATTTTGTTGATGATATCAACTGAAGTGATGTTTTCAGCTTCTGCTTCGTAAGTAATTCCGATTCTGTGGCGTAATACATCATGTACAACAGCACGAACATCTTCTGGTATTACATAACCACGACGTTTAATAAAAGCGTAACATTTTGCTGCTAACGCTAAATTAATACTACCACGAGGCGATGCACCAAACGATATAAGCGGTTTTAAATCGGCTAGTTTATATTTTTCAGGGAAACGTGTTGCGAAAATAATATCGAGAATATATTTTTCAATTTTCTCATCCATGTACACTTCTCTAACTACTTGTTGTGCTCTTAATATTTGTTCAACAGAAACAACAGAGTTAACTTTTTCGAAACCGCCTTTTAAGTTAGCTCTAATAATTAATTGCTCGTCATTAATTGTAGGATAATCAATAACTGTTTTTAGCATAAAACGGTCAACTTGAGCTTCTGGCAAAGGATAAGTTCCCTCTTGCTCAATTGGGTTTTGAGTTGCCATTACTAAAAATGGTCTGTCTAATTTAAAGGTTTCATCACCAATTGTTACTTGCTTTTCTTGCATTGCTTCAAGCAAGGCAGATTGCACTTTTGCAGGTGCTCTATTAATCTCATCTGCTAATACGAAGTTTGCAAAAATAGGACCTTTTTTAATTTTAAAATCATTCTCTTTCATGTTGTAAATTAAAGTACCTACAACATCTGCTGGTAATAAATCTGGTGTAAACTGTACTCTGCTAAAGCTTCCGCTAACAGCTTGTGAAAGTGTGTTAATAGCTAAAGTTTTTGCTAATCCTGGCACACCTTCAAGTAAAATGTGTCCTTGACCTAACAGTCCAATTAGTAATCGTTCTACCATATATTTTTGGCCAACAATTACTTTGTTCATTTCTAACGTAAGCAAATCAATAAAAGCACTTTCCTTTTCAATTTTCTCGTTAATGGTCTTAATATCAATTGTACCTGTTTCTTCCATCATAATTTAAATTTAATTAGTCTCAAATTGGTGTCTAAATTTTGAGTACCGCAAATTGTTAAAATTTTTCGTGTGTTGCTGTTAATAATTGGTTAAAAATTTAAGTATGTAAAGGGCTTTATGAGTTTTTAGTTTTCTATTTTTAAGGTGTGAATATATTAAAAAAATGAAAAAGAATTTTTCAAAAATTATTGCAGGTGCAATGACATGGGGAAGTTGGGGTAAGCAATTTTCTAAAGGAGAAATAATTAAATTAATAAATCATTGTGTTGATAATCAAATAACTACATTTGATCATGCTGATATTTATGGAGGTTATACTACAGAAATAGATTTTGGAAATGCTTTTGCAGAAAGTGGTATAAAACGTGAAACAATTCAATTAATATCTAAATGTGGCATTCAATACATATCAGAAAACAGAAATAATAAGGTAAAACATTATAATTATTCTAAAGATTATATTATTTGGTCTGCCGAAGAATCATTAAAAAATTTAAAAACAGACTATCTCGATTTGTTTTTATTACATCGACCGAGTCCGTTAATGCAACCAGATGATATTGCCGAAGCAGTTTCAATATTAAAACAACAAGGGAAAATAAAAGCATTCGGGGTTTCAAATTTTACAAACTCTCAAGTAGATTTAATATCAAAAAGCACAGTTGTTTCTGTAAATCAGATAGAGTTTTCATTAACAGAGCATAATGCGATGCATGATGGAACTTTAGATTATATGATGCTGAACAATATTACTCCTATGGCTTGGTCGCCTTTAGGATATGTTTTTAAAGACGATAACGAGCAAACAAGACGCATACACAAACAGCTAGGTGAGTTAATGGGTAAGTATAATGCTACTGAAGACCAATTATTACTGGCTTGGATTATGATGCATCCTGCTAATATTCATCCAGTTATTGGCACCACAGATTACAAAAGAATTACTAATGCAACCAAAGCAATACAGATAAAATTAGAACTAGAAGATTGGTTTTTAATTTTAGTGGCTTGCCAAGGGCACAAAGTTCCATAATAGATTATAATAAATGAAAAAAACAGCCTTAATAACAGGAGCTACAAGCGGAATAGGAAGAGCAACAGCTCACGAATTTGCTAAATATGGTATAAATTTAGTTTTGTGTGGTAGACGACAAGAAAGATTAGATACCATACAAAAAGCTTTAGAAAAACAAACAGATGTGCACACGCTTAATTTTGATGTGCGAGATAAAGATGAAACGTTTAATGCTATAAACTCCCTTCCTGAAGATTTTAAAAGTATAGACATATTAATTAATAATGCAGGAAATGCTCACGGATTAGACCCAATACAAACAGGAAATACAGACGATTGGGATGCAATGATGGATATAAATGTAAAAGGATTACTGTATGTAAGCAAAGCTGTAATACCTCAAATGACTGAAAGACAATCTGGACATATTATAAACATTGGTTCTTCAGCAGGTAAGGAAGTGTATCCAAAAGGCAATGTGTATTGTGCGAGTAAACATGCTGTTTTAGCAATAACTGAAGGTATGCGTATTGACTTAAATCCGTTTGGGATTAAAGTATGTGCAATTAATCCAGGATTGGTTGAGACAGAGTTTTCTCAAGTTCGATTTAAAGGTGATGTCGTTGCAGATTCAGTCTATAAAGGATACAAAGCATTGCAACCAGAAGATATAGCAGAAATCATCTATTTTGCTATTTCTCGACCAACACATGTTAACATTGCAGATTTATTAGTGTTTCCAACTGCACAGGCAAATAGCACAACAGTAAAAAAGAATTTATAAACCAAAAGATTTCCACTCTCGTGGGAAGTATCTATGATTAACAAACGCCTACTCATAAAAAACCTACTTGCTCATAATGATGAGAATAGCTTTTATGATAAAAAGCGTAAAATAGATATTAGTGAAAAGGAAGGAAAGGCCAAGTTTTTAAAACATATTTGTGCGTTATCTAACAGTAACCCAAAAAACAATTCATTTATTGTTATTGGTGTAGATGATGAAGATAATAACATTGTTGGAGTCGATTTTTTTGACGACAGTAAAATTCAAAATCTTATTAATGCCTATCTATCAAATCCTCCAATTGTTCAATATGAAAACATTCCGTTTCCGCATTTGCCAGACGATAAAGTAGTTGGTTTAGTAACTATACGACCAATAGGAAAAATTACATCACTTCGAAAAAACATCTGGAAATATTATGGAGGCTCTGTCTTTTTTAGAGATGGAAGTATGAGTATGCCTAAAGTGTTTGATATTGAAATTAAAGATGTTAATTCTAAAATTGTTGAGTCTATTGAAGCGCATGCTCAAAACAATATTGAATATACCTTAGATGGTGTTTTCGATTTTATGAACAAGCGTAAAGACTATCAACCACAATATAAAGTTTTTAAAGAGTATTTTGTATTGTGTTGGGCTGGGCAAAAAAAGCATGTTAAAGACGAAACTTTTTTTAGTAGAGTAGATATTGAGCTTGTAAACGAGCAAGTGCGTTTGTTTTTTTCAACTTTAGATGAGGTGTCTATTTCTTATGATGATGACTCTTTTAAAATTGTTGAATATGTTTCTCTTGGATTGCAAAACTCATATAAATATTATCCATTAGAAGAAACTATTATTCAATTTGGCAACAATGCTAATTATCATATAGATACAAAGTTATTATTTCAGCCACCACAGTTTGATAAAAAAGTATTGCATCATATTTATAATGCAAATAATGCTATTTTAGAAAAACTAAAAAAAGGATTAACCTTAACAAGTAATGAAGAACAAGATTTAAAAAACCTTCCAGCAACCTATTTAATATGTTATCTCAATCTATTTCATGAAGCCATTGATAAGCTAAATGAGTCAAGACCTTATTTAAAAGATTATAGTGAAGAGATGTATTTAACGTTTAAAGAATCGTTACGTATTTTAAGAAAAGTAAAATATAGTTAGTATTCAATTACTTAACATAAACGTAGTGTTATATTAATATTTAAAGTATTGTTAATCAGTAATTTTACAGTGCTATTAATCAGATCAAATAAGCCTGGTTTCTCCCAATAAAATTTTGGCATTGAAACAGGTTTTTTGTCTTTTTAAACGTTTCTTAAATCAATGAATATCAAAAAAATACCATTCATACAGATTTTTTAACCACTTATAGTTTTTTTGTAAGAGTATGGTTTTAATTTACGATTTTTGAAATGCTATTAATCAATTACAAATAAACCTTATTTCTCCCGATAATTTTCGGCATTGAAATAGGGTTTTTGTTTTGCTAAGCATTCCTCATAAATTCTTCTGCTTTCTCAACCATGTTTTTACTTCCGCAGATAAACGGAACACGTTGGTGTAGTTCTGTAGGTTGGATGTCTAATATACGATTAAAGCCGTCACTAGCTTTACCATTAGCCTGTTCGGCAAGAAAAGCCATAGGATTGCATTCATACAGTAAACGTAATTTCCCAACAGAGTCTTTTGAGCTTTTCGGATACAGATAAATACCACCTTTTATCATATTTCTATGAAAATCTGATACCAAAGAACCAATATATCTAGAAGTGTAAGGTCTGTCGCCTTCTTCCATTTGGCAGTACTTAATATAGTTTTTTATGCCTTGAGGAAAATGAATATAATTACCTTCATTTACAGAGTAAATTTTTCCGTTTTCAGGGAAACTCATTTTTGGGTGAGATAAATAGAAGGTTCCAATTGCAGGATTTAATGTAAAACCATTTACACCATCACCAGTTGTATATACTAGCATTGTAGATGTTCCGTAAACAACATATCCAGCAGCTACTTGTTGGTTGCCTGGTTGTAAAAAATCTTCAATCTGTACAGGAGATCCAACAGGAGTTACACGTCTGTAAATTGAAAAAATAGTTCCTACAGATACATTTACATCTATATTTGATGAACCGTCTAAAGGATCAATAAGAACAACATATTTATTTTGATTATTTTCATCCTGACTGTTTATAGTAATAAAATCGTCTTCTTCTTCACTCGCAATACCACAAACAATATTCCTGTTTTTTAAAGTCTGAATAAATTTTGTATTGGCATAAACATCTAGTTTTTGCTGATCTTCACCTTGAATGTTTGTTTCTCCAGCAGCACCAATAATATCAACCAAGCCAGCTTTATTCACTTCATGGTTTACTACTTTAGCAGCTAAACGTATAGAATTTATTAGCCTTGATAACTCTCCAGACGAGTATTTAAATGAAGATTGATTTTCAATAATAAATTCGCCTAAAGTTTGATTTCTACGAGACATGAAGTACAGATATTTAGTTTGTGCAAATATCGTATTTTTTAGCAAACTACATCGTTTTCGAAAAAGTTTAATAGTCTAAAATATGATAGTTTGCATTATATTTGATTTCAATTATAAAACATGAACTTTACTATTAGAAAAGCTTTAGAAAAAGATATGCCTCAGGTACTAGACCTTATTACTGAGTTAGCAGTGTTTGAGAAAGAGCCAGATGCAGTTGAAATATCTGTTGAAGATTTAAAAAACGATGGATTTAATTCAAACCCAGCTTTTCAATGTTTTGTTGCTGAAGTTTCAGGTAAAATTGAAGGTATTGCATTAGTTTACAATAGATATTCTACTTGGAAAGGAAAAGTATTACACCTTGAAGATTTGGTTGTAAGTCAAAAAATGAGAGGAACAGGTTTAGGAACAGCGCTTTTAGATGAGGTTATAAAATTTGGGCATCAATTAGGCGTAAAGCGTATAAGTTGGGAAGTATTAGATTGGAATGAACCAGCAATCACATTCTATGAAAAAAAAGGAGCAGATGTAAAACGAGATTGGGATGTGGTACATTTAAACGAACAAGGAATTAAAGATTATTTATCTAAATTATAACATGCAAGTATTCAAATTTGGAGGCGCATCAGTAAAAGATGCTAATGGAGTAAAAAATGTATCAATTGTTTTACAAAAAGTAGGCTACAAAAACACATTGATAGTTGTTTCAGCAATGGGAAAAACAACTAATGCTATAGAAGTAATTATAAATAATTATCTTAATAATAAAGGAGAGTTGCAAAGCTCTATACATGATGTCATTAAGTATCATAATGAAATTCTGTTAGATTTATTTTCTAATGAAAGACATCCTGTTTTTAAAAAAGTGTCTAGTTTATTTGAAGAGCTTAAAAGTTTTTTCGACAGAAACAAATCACCAGATTATAATTTTATATACGACCAGGTAATAGGTTATGGCGAGCTAATATCTACAACTATTATTAGTGAGTATCTTAACAAAACTGGAATAAAAAACAATTGGTTAGATGCTAGAGAATACATAAAAACAGACAATTATTATAGACGAGCAAATGTTAACTGGGATGAGACGCAACAGCAAATATCTTCAAAATTTGATAAAAGTATATTAAACATCACTCAAGGATTTATTGGTAGTGATAGTAACAATTTTACAACCACATTAGGTAGAGAAGGAAGTGATTATACAGCAGCAATTTTTGCGTATTGTTTAAATGCAGAAAGTGTAACTATTTGGAAAGATGTTCCAGGTGTTTTAAATGCCGATCCAAGGTATTTTGAAAATGCGCAACTACTTAATAAAATTTCATATCGCGAAGCTATTGAGTTAGCTTTTTACGGAGCATCTGTAATTCATCCAAAAACATTACAACCATTACAAGGTAAAGAAATACCATTATACGTAAAATCATTTTTAAAGCCTGAAAACAAAGGCACAAAAGTTGAAAAAGGTATAGGTATTGAGCCTAATATACCTTGCTTTATAGTTAAAAAAAACCAAGTACTAATATCATTATCATCATTAGATTTTTCTTACATTGTTGAAGAAAGTATAAGTGAAATTTTTGCCCTACTACACCTCTATAAAATGAAAGTAGATGTAATACAAAACTCGGCAATTAGCTTCTCGGTTTGTGTGGATAATATTTATAATAACTTAGATAAATTACTACAGCACTTAAAAGCTAAATTTAAAGTTACCTGTAACGATAATGTATCTTTATATACTATTAGACATTACAATCAAGAAGACATAGACCAATTAGAAAAAGATAAAACTGTGTTGTTAAAGCAGTTAACCAAAGAAACAGTTCAAATGGTTACTAAATAACATTTTATTACTTTTACACACATGACCAAGCAACAAGATATAGGATTAGTTTCAGCCAAAGAAGTAGCTAAAGCTATTAAAGCAGATAAGTATGGCATTTTCGGAACTTTTTGTGGATGGATACTTATGAAAGTACTCAAAATATCTACGCTCAATAAAATTTATAACCGCAACAAACATCTTAATGATGTAGAATTTTTAGATGGTATTTTAAATGAGTTTCAAATTAAATTTGAAATTCCAGAAGAAGATCTTAAACGATTGCCCAAAGATGGTGCTTATATTACTGTTTCTAATCATCCATTAGGAGGAATTGATGGTATTTTACTATTAAAGTTAATGGTTGAACAGCGTGAAGATTTTAAAATAATTGCTAATTTTTTATTACATCGTATAGAGCCTTTAAAGCCATACATAATGCCAGTTAATCCTTTTGAAGATCACAAGGACGCTAAATCTAGTGTTGCTGGTTTTAAAAATGCAATTCTTCATTTAAGAGAAGGGCATCCATTAGGAGTGTTTCCTGCTGGAGAAGTATCAACTTACAGAGATGGAAAATTAGTAATAGACAAGCCTTGGGAAGAAGCCGCAATGAAGTTAATACAAAAAGCAGAAGTTCCTGTTGTGCCTATTTACTTTCATGCAAAAAACAGTAAGTTGTTTTATAAACTTTCTAAAATAAGCGATACGTTTAGGACTGCTAAATTACCTTCGGAATTGTTAACTCAAAAACGAAGAACTATTAAAGTAAGAATAGGAAAACCTATTACAGTTAACGACCAAAAAGAGCATACAACCCTTCAGGAATTTTCTGAATTTTTAAGAAAGAAAACCTATATGTTGGCAAACTCTTTTGATGATAAAGACGACAATTTATTAAGTAATATTTCTTCTACTTTAAAAGTACCAAAGCCAATTAAAAACATAGTTACTCCTGTTAGTGTTGAGGCTATGAAAAGTGAAGTTCAAGCCTTACGAGATAGTGATGCCAGATTGTTAGAAAGTAAAAACTACGAAGTGTTTTTAACAAATGCTAAAGCCATCCCTAACATTATGCGAGAGATTGGTAGACTTCGTGAAATAACGTTTAGAGAAGTTGGTGAAGGCACTAATGAAGCAATAGATTTGGACCCTTTTGATACCTATTATCACCACATGTTTTTATGGGATAAAGACACTAACATGCTTGCAGGTGCATACCGAATGGGACTAGGCTCAAAAATATTTGCCGAGTATGGTATAGATGGTTTTTATCTTCAGGATTTGTTCCGTTTTGAACCAGAATTATACAAAATGATGAGCGAATCTATTGAAATGGGTAGAGCTTTCATTATTAGCGAATATCAGCAAAAACCAATGCCTTTGTTTTTATTATGGAAAGGTATTGTACATACAACATTACGTTATCCAGAACATAAATATCTAATAGGAGGTGTAACGATAAGTGACAAGTTTACCAATTTTTCTAAATCGTTAATGATTGAGTTTATGAAATCTCATTATTACGATCCTTATGTTGCGCAATATGTGCATCCAAAGAAAGAATTTAAGGTAAAGCTTAAAGATGCTGATAAAGATTTTGTGTTTGATGAAACTGAGGCTGACTTAATGAAGTTTGATAAAATTATTGATGAATTAGAACCAGGCAGTTTGCGATTACCTGTATTAATCAAAAAGTACATCAAACAAAATGCAAAAGTAGTAGCGTTTAACGTTGACCCGCTATTTAACAATGCAGTAGATGGTTTAATGTATATACGTATAGCCGACTTACCAGAAAGCACTGTAAAGCCTGTACTAGAGGAGTTTCAAGCAGAAATGGAACGCAAGTTTTCTGAAAATGGAGACAGTTTAGACGTTTAAATACTTTTCTACAAACTCTTCACAATACAATTTAATTTCATTTCTGGCTTTTAAAAAAGCAGCATGTTTTTCGTTATCTGTGCCAACCACTTTTGATGGATCAAAAAAGTTATGATGTAGCCTTAAAGCATTTTTACTTGGTATAAAAGGGCAATTTTCATTAGCATGGTCGCAAACAGTTATAATGTAATCAAAATTTATGTTTGAGTATTCATCAACATGGTTCGAGGTATGATTAGAGATGTCTATACCATCTTCTTTCATTATTGAAACAGCTCCAGGATTTAATCCATGTGTTTCAATACCTGCACTATAAATAGTAGCTTTCCCTTTTGCTAATTTGTTTAAATAACCATGAGCCATTTGGCTTCTACATGAGTTTCCTGTGCAAAGCACTAATATGTTTTTCATATCAATTCCAGTTTTTTTACTTCGTTTTTCTAATAAATAATTGTCATGCCATTTGCCATGACGTTGTCCTAATTTTTCTCTAATACCAACAACCCTAAAACCACATTTTTTGTGCAAGTTAATGCTTGCAATATTTTCAGAAAAAATGGCTGCATTTAGAGTCCAAAATCCATTGTTTTCACTTTCTGTAACAAGAGTATTTAGTAGTGTTTCACCAATATGCTGACCTCTAAAATCTTTACCAATATATAAAGTAACTTCAGCAACACCTTTATAAACTTCACGTTTAGAAACCAATGATAAAACTGCAAAGCCTGCAACCTGATTATTTTTTTCTGCTATAATTCGGCAAGACTCAATATACTTTGAATTCCATTCTTCCCAATCAGGAATTTCGGTTTCAAAGGTTGCTATTCCTGTGGCTAAACCTTCGGAATAAATTTTTGAAACCGAATCCCAATCGTTTTTTACTAATGGTCTTATTGTAATACTCATTTGTTTAGCAACAATTACCTTCTAGCGAGCAACAAGGCTCTTCGCTTTTAACCATTACTTTAACCGTATCAACAACACCGCAAATTGTTTTTGCTTTGCAATCGGTTTTTTCAACAGCTAACTTAATTATTAAATTATTGTTTTGTATTTCGTAATCGTTAACAAATAGTTGAGCAGTATGAAATGATGCATTGCTATATTCAAATTTAACTTCAGCATCTAAAACATAAGGTTTCATTTTGCCTACTTTTTTAAGTATTCCTAAAGCTTTGTAAACAGTCATGTATTCTGTTTTACCACGCTCTAGAGGGCTTTCCCAAAGTTGAATAACGGTCTCTTTCCAAGCATCTGTTTGAGCACCACAATCAACCGAATCGATTGTTAGGTGTTTTACTTCTGTAATATGATAGTTAGCACCTACTAATTGTTTAGGAGCATATTCAAAAAGAAGTGATTTGTCTTGATTTTGTTCTAGTATATTAAATAATTCTTGTGTTTTCATAATTAGTTGTGTTAATTATTTGTTTTACTGTTGAGTGAACTGCCAAAAGCCGATTATCGGCTAGCAGCAGTTAGATTTTGTTTTATTAAAAAATGAGTTAAATAATTCTTGAAATTCTTGAAAACGATTAATGTTAAGGCAATAGCAAATGCTTTTACCAACAAAATTTCCTTTTAGTAAGCCAGCTTCATTTATAACTTTTAGATGCTGGGAAATTGTAGGTTGCGATAAGCCAATTTCATCTACAATATCATTACAAATGCAGCCTTCTTGTTTACTTATATATTGCAAAATAGCTACACGAGCAGGGTGCGCAAACACTTTGGCAATTGTTGCCATATCGTTTATTTCGACAGAGTAAATATCAACTTTAGAAGCTCCCATATTACTTAATTATAAGGCAAATATACGATAAAAATGTAATATTGCAATATTACGATAATAAAATTTAAATAAAAACCATAACTATTAATTATGGTCTTATTTTATTATAATGATTTAAACCAATCTTGAAATTGTCCGCCTAATAAAAATACTGGTTTTTTCTCACCATTTATAGCACTGATTAAACTTATAATCCACATTATAAAACACACAAAACCAATAATCCATCCTAAAAGAGGAATCCAAGATAATAGCGCAAGAATAATTATACCTAATACTTGTCTAATATAAAAAGAGCCTAACTCTGTTTTATTACCATTATTCATAATTAATGCGATAACCCAACCAATTAAAGTTAAGTGCGCTATTATTGCTACATTTTTTCCGTCTTTTGAAATTTCAGTAAATGTTTCTTTTGCCTCATTAGCAAATTCTTTGGCTTTTTCTTTAGCTTCGTCAGCAAACTCTTCAGCTTTATGCGCAGCTTTTTTTGCTCCTTCTTTTGCATCGCCTAACATGTCATTTAGGTCGTCGCTTAATTTTTTTTCGTCAGACATTTTAATGTGTTTAAGGTTAGTTGTTTAAAGGTAATAAAAAAAGAAAATACAATAATTTATTTTTCTAATTTTGAACTTATCTTTTTATAATTGTTTATTAAAAATAAGTATTCAACTTATAAGTAACATCTATTTGTGTTTTGTTACAAAAACGCCTTATCTACAGGCTCCCAAAGTTCTATTTTATTGCCATCATTATCTAAAATCCAACCAAATTTTCCGTAATCATATTCTTCCATTTTTCCAACTATGGTAACACCTTCTTCTTTTAAGGTTGCTAATAATTCAACCAAATTTTCTACACGATAGTTAAACATGAAGTCTTTTTTTGAAGGTTCATAATATTTAGTGTCTTCAGCAAACGGACTCCATTGTGTTGAACAATCATTGCCTTCTTTGTCTTTCCACCAAAAAGTGCAGCCATAATCGTCGGTGTTAAAACCTAAATGTTTTTTATACCAATCTTTAGATGCTTTTGGATCTTTACTTTTAAAGAATAATCCACCAATTCCTGTAACTCTTTTTTTCATTTCAATTATTTTTTTAATGCTTTTTCATAGACAGCAATCCATTCGTAAACTGTCATTTTAGTACATAGCTCAGCGATTAAATCTAAAGGGATTTCATCAACATTTTTAAAACGAATGCAGCTTTTTCCCATATCGAGTTTGCGTTTGCAGTGTTTTGGATATTCTTTTACAAACCATTCGTTAATTTTTGGGACTGCATATATACCACTATGATATAAGTTGACTGAATTTTTTTGAGACGCAAAACTCATAAATGGTAATGGTTCAGATGGTGTGCAATGATAGCCATCTGGATAAATACTATGAGGCACATAATAACCAATCATTCCATATTGTATGCCTTCTTCAAAACCTTTTGGGAGGCTTTTTTTTATAATGTTACGTAAATTTTTGAGTGCTTCTTTACGTTCTTCAGGAACTTGATTTATATAATCTTCAGGTGTATTAGCTTTGTATTGCATTGTTTTGGATTTATAGTTATAAAGTTAACAAAATTTAGCCTTTATTTTATCTACAATAGTTTGTGCTAATTTTTCTTTGCTTTCAATGGTCCAACCTGCAACATGAGGTGTGAGTAATACATTTTCTGCCTTTATTAAGTATTGAAATGCTTCAGGCATTTGAGATGAAAACATGTCTTCAAACGATGACTTTTCATACTCCAAAACATCTAAACCAGCACCTAATATTTTACCTGATTGTAATGCAGCAACCAAATCTTTAGTAACAACGCTTTTGCCTCTAGCAGTATTAATAAACCAAAATGATTTTTTAAATTGATTGATAAACGCTGTATTTATCATTCCTACAGTTTGAGGTGTTTGTGGTGTGTGTAAGCTTAAAACATCTGCTTGTTCTTGCAGTTCTTTAAGCGTGACTTGTTTGGCATTTTTATCTCCAACATATTCTTTTATATCATAACAAAGTACTTCTACATTAAAACCAAGCAATTTTTTTGCAAAGGCTTTTCCCATATTGCCATAACCAATTAGACCAATAGTTTTACCGTCGAGCTCAACACCTCTATTGGCTTCACGTTGCCAAAGTCCGTTTCTAACTTCTCTATCTGCTTTATTAAGTTTGTTGAATAATGACAGCAACATTCCTAAAGCGTGTTCGCCTACTGCATTTCTGTTGCCTTCTGGAGCTGCAATGAGTGTTATACCTTTTTTAGTGGCATAATCGCAATCTATGTTTTCTAATCCTGCACCTACGCGTCCTATAAATTTTAAATTAGTTGCCGCATCTAGAAATGTTTTGTCTATACTAAATCGACTTCTGATAATAATACCATCGTAATTTTGAATTTTCTTTTCGATGGTATCTTTTGATGAGGTATAATCTTCGTCATTAACAAAGTCCAAATCGTTTAATTGGCTAATGAGTAAATGATGATTAGTATCTAGATGAAGGATTTTCATGTGCTTATTTTTATTGTTTTTTCAATTGTCACATGTAACATTAATAATATCATCTCTTTTATGATATTATTATTACTAATGTTTCATTTATATTTTTGGATAATGTGTTTGTGTTTTTTCGTGTTGTACATTACCAGTATGAGCAGTTGTTAGTTTTTCGAAAAGTAACACATGTACTTCTTCGTCATTTTTTGTCATAGGATTATGCTCAACACCTTTTGGAACTACAATAATTTCGCCTTCATTAACAATTTCTGTTCGATCACGAAATTGCATATATAATGTGCCTTTTACAACCTGAAAAAGTTCATCTTCATTGTCGTGACTATGCCACACAAATTCGCCTTTTAGCTTTGCTAAAATAACTTGCATATTATCGACTACAGCAATTTGATGTGGATGCCAATTTTTATCAAATTTTGAGAATTTGTCTTTGATATTGATTGTTTTCATCTTGTAAATTTACGAAGTTTTGCGTTAGGGATAGCAATGGAAATCCTTTTTGAGAGTTTCGAGCAAAAAGATTGTAATGGATAGCACGACCTGGAAGGTAACGCTATTAAAACTTAAAAACCTAAAATAAATTTAGCAATCATAAAGTACATTAAGATGCCAAAAACATCATTACTTGTTGTAATAAATGGTCCTGTAGCGACTGCTGCATCGATGCCTCTTTTATCTAAAAATATTGGGATAAAAGTGCCTATTAATGCTGCCATAATAATAACTGCAATAAGAGCAATACAGATGGTTAAAGATTCGTGATAGGTTGTGTTGAATGCGAAATGACTTATTACTAAAACTACACATGCAATAGCAAGACCATTAACTAAACCTAACATAAATTCTTTGAGGAGTCTGTTTAATATATTACCATCTATAGTATCGTTTGCTAAACCTTGAACAACAATTGCTGATGATTGTACACCTACATTACCTGCTGTTGCTTGAATGAGTGGAATAAACATTAATAAGGCTGGGAATTTGAGCATGGCATCACTAAATCCATTAATAATACTTGCGGCTCCTATACCTCCAAACATACCTATAAGTAACCAAGGTAATCGTGCTTTAGTGAGTTCCCAAATACTATCATCGGCTTCTACATCGCTAGTAATACCTGCTGCTAATTGGTAGTCTTTATCGGCTTCTTCTTTTAATACATCGACGATATCATCAATGGTAATACGACCTAATAATGTCATGTTTTCATCGACTACAGGAATGGCTTCCAAATCGTATTTAGACATTACTTTTGCTACGTCTTCAACATCGTCATCTACATATACATAATCAACACTAGTAATGTATATATCGGCAATTTTTTCGTCACTTTTAGCTACGATTAAATCTTTTAATGATAAGCGACCAATAAGTTTATTTTGTTTGTTTACTACATAAATAGAGTGAACTCTTGTTACATCTTTAGCTTGACCTCTAATGCGTCGTAAACAACCAGCCACTGTCCAGGTTTCATAAACCTTTACAAGCTCTTTTGCCATGAGTCCACCAGCTGTATCTTCGTCGTAAGCTAAAAGCTCAGTAATTTCGGCCTTATGTTCTTCGTCTTCAATTTGAGAGATAACTTCTTGTTGACGATTTTCAGGTAATTCGGCAATAATATCGGCAGCATCATCAGTATCTAGTTCTTCAATTTCTTCGGCAATTTCTTTTGCTGAAAGATTACGAAGTACTTTTTCTCGATTGTCTTCATCGAGCTCCATCAACACATCTGAAGTAGTTTCAGAATCCAGCAATTTGATAACATACATTGCCTCTTCTAGATCGACTTCATCAAGAATTTCGGCAATATCAGCATAGTGAAACTCATTAAGGAGTTTGCGAAGCTCTTTATCGTTTTTTTGTTCGATAAGTAGTTCTACTCTCTCAATAAGTTCGTCTGTTAATTCAAATTGTATGTTTTCTTTTTCTTCAGCCAACTACGATATAATTTTTATGGTTAGGCATCCTTTTCAATTAATTGCGTAAGTGTAATAAATTCTTTGACTGATAATTGTTCAGGACGTTTGTCAAAGATAACATTTGCTTTTAAATTATCTGATAAATTGAATGTTTTTAAACTGTTACGAAGTGTTTTTCTTCGTTGTTGAAACCCTGTTTTAACCACTCTGAAAAATAAAGATTCATCACATGGTAGTGTGTAATTTTCTTTTCTGGTAAGAAGTAAAACTCCAGAATCTACTTTTGGAGGTGGATTAAAAACATTTGGTGGCACAGTAAACAAATACTCAGCATCATAAAATGCTTGTGTTAATACCGACAATATGCCATATACTTTACTACCTTCTTTAGAACAAATGCGCAAGGCAACTTCTTTTTGAAACATTCCTGAAAATTCAGGGATTTGATTGCGCATTTCTAATGTTTTAAAAAGTATTTGAGACGAAATATTATATGGAAAGTTGCCTATAATTGCAAAAGACTCGCCATTAAAAACTTCGTTTAAATCGTATTTTAAAAAATCCTTTTCAATAATTCTATCAGCAAGGTTGAGGTAGTTTGCCTGAAGATATTCAACCGATTCGCTGTCAATCTCAATAACATGAGTTGTAGTATTTTTTTTGAGCAAATATTTAGTTAAAACTCCCATTCCAGGACCAATTTCTAAGATATGGTTGTAGCCTTTAAGCGATAGTGAGTCTGCAATTTTTTCTGCAATGGATTCATCGTTTAAGAAGTGTTGCCCTAAATGTTTTTTTGCTTTTACAGTCATGTTTAGTTTATTGTTACCGAATATTCATCAATAACTTCCAACTCGGTTCTGAAAGCCAATACTTTGTCAGCAAAACGTTTAAATGCTTCTTGACGTAAAGCATCTGCATAAGTGTTATAATAACGCTCTAAATCTTCACGTGAATTTGCTCTGTATTGAACAGAGTAAGTTGCACCTCCTAAATCTTCTTCAACAAGCACACGAGTTAGTTTGGCTTCAATAAAACAGCCAGTTGCAAGTACATGAGGAATATGTTCTTTTATCCATACTAACCATTGCTCATGTACGCTCTCATCTATATTTGAAGTAACATTGTATATAATCATGTATTTAAGTTTTTTGCAAATAACAGGAGTTCTTCATCATCTTCAAAAGGTTTTACCCTTTTTTCATAAGATAAGCCTATTTTTTCTAATAGTTTAATAGAATTATTATTTGTTGGTAAGGTAATGGCTAAAATTTTATTTAATTTAAATTGCTCTTTAGCTAATTTTAAAACAGCAATACAAGATTCATACCCAAACCCTTTTCCTTCATACTCTGGGAGCATTGCAAAACCAATATCTACATTGTCTAATTGTTCTCTTTTTACAAGGCCACAAGTTCCTATGGCTTTATTGTTTTCTTCCTTTAGTAAGAGTTTATAAAACCCAAACCCAAAGTCTTCATAGCTTTTTAGAGTTCCATTTTTTAGATACGTTTTTGCATCTTCAACTGTTTTAAGATTTCTATCTCCAATATACTTTATAAAATTAGGAGTGTTTACAAGTTCCAAAAAGAAAGCTGCATCATCTAAAGTAATTTTAGATATGATTAGTCGGTTGGTTTCAGCTATCATTAGTTAATTAATTTATGGCATCACCACGAAGCATTCTGTATTTTTTTCTTGCCTCAACAAAATAAATACTGTCTTTATGGTCAAAAATAATACGTTCATAAAAGCCTTTCGCTTTTTCAGGTTCTGCTAATATATTATTATATAATTCACCTAAAAAGTAATATGCATCATCAGCTAAAATATCATCTTTATAATTAGCAATAATCATTTGGTAATTAACAATGGCTTTATCGTATTGTTTTTTAATTTCAAAAAGTTGCGCTTGCATAAATAGCGCTTGATCTTCAATGCTTTCGCCTTTGTGTTCTGTTAATATTTTATCTAATAATGAAATAGCTTCGTCGTTTTTGTTTTGAAATGCCATGAGGTCAGCTTTAGCATATAGCTTAAGAGCAACATGTAAGGAGTCATCATATTTGTTGTCTGAAATTAAAAGCTTTAAGTCTAGAGCATCATTTGCTATAAGCTGCGATGTTGAAGATTTTAATATTTTAAGTTGGGTTTCTGCCCAATCAAAATCACCTTTATAATAGCTGGTTTTAGCGACTTTAAAACGAGCTTCTTGAGAGATTGTGCTGTTTTTTAAATTGGCTTGAATTTGTGTATAATAAATTAAGGCTTCATTAAATTTTTCTTGGAAGACTAAAATATCGCCTAATTTTAATTTAAATGTAGCTTCTTGAAAAGCAGGTAATTTTAGTTTTAGGCTTTGTTTTATAAAATTGCTAGCTTCTTCAGGCTTTTTAAGGTTAAATGCTAAAAAATCACCATATGCTAATTGCAATCCTGTTGTTTGCTCATATTTCCCATATTGATTAAATAGCGCGTTGTATTTTTTATCAATATTAGCATAATCTTTTTCAGTTGCTAAAGTGGTTTCAATTTCTAATAAATATTGATGAGCAATGAGTTTAGTTTCTATATCCTGAGTGTTTTCTAATATGTAATTAAAAATTTCTTGAGCAGTACTATATTGTTTTTCGTTAATAGTAGTAACTGCAAGTTCAATAATCCTACTTAAACTTTCAGGATTTCTTTTATACAATGCTTTTTCTTGAGTAAAGGCTTTGTCAAATTCTTTCTCTTGATTAAACAACCAGCTTAATAAATCATACCAATACTCATCTGGTTGAAGTTGAATTTTTTTTAGTAATAATTTTTTTAAAATAAGGTTGTTTTCGTTGTCTTTGTTTTCAGAAACAAAATCGCTAAAAGCTCTTTTGGCAGTATTTATAAAATCTGGTTTTGTTTCTATATAATCAATATAATTAGAGAACATATTTTCAATGTCGCCTTGTTCACCATAAATACGAGCTAACTGAATATTAAAATTAAATTCAGGATTTAATTCTGCTGCTTTTTTGTAGGTAGTAATGGCGTTGTCTAATAACGAATGGTCTTCAAACTGAGACGCTATCATGTAGGCAAAACTTGGGTTTTCGTCAACTTTTAGAATAGCTTCATTATAATATTTTTCAGCAAGTTGGGTGCTATCCATTAGTTGATAATTGTAACCTAATTCTATTAAATAAACAGGGTTTTTAATACGTTCAACTTTTTGAAGAAGAGTTTTTCTAACTATTTCGTATTGTTCTAATTGTTGTTGTGTTTTTATAAGCTGAAATAAGTACTTACTGCTATTGGCATTTTGGTCGTATAGTTTTTGATAAATTATTAATGCTTTTTCAAACTCACCATCTTTAAAATAAGAATCAGCACGTTGTTGATCTTCATCTTGTGAAAATAACATCGAGCTAAATAATAGTGTTATAAAAAGAAAAATCTTATTCATCTGTTAACATTTATTTGCTTTTTTATTGGTCAGATGCAATGCCTAAATTATCTTTTTTGGCATCCAAATATGTGGTTGTCGGCATTTCATAAAACTAAGTTTATGTAAATATAACAAATGCTATAACTCTTATTGTGAATGTTATTATAAAAAAATGCCCAAACAAAAGTTTGGGCATTACCAAGCAAAATAAATGTGCTATTAATCATTATTTTTTTAAAAATGATTCAATTATCCTGATTTGGCATTTTTTATTATCGTAGCACTAAATGCCTGTAACGTTAAAATAAAATTTTACTAACCAAAATGACTAATGATACTAGTAAAACGATTCGCATAATATTTTTCATAAGTAGGTTGATTATTTATGAGAATACTAACTTCAAAAATATTTACTAAAAATCAAAAGAAAATAGCAAAAAATCGTTAAACAACACCTTTTTTTTGCATTTCAACAGATAATCAAATGAAAATTCTTACAAATTAGATTTTATTAAATCCAGTATATGGCACTAAAACATCAGGAATTTTAATACCATCTTCAGTTTGATAGTTTTCTAAAATACCTGCAAGAACTCTTGGTAGTGCTAATGAACTGCCATTAAGTGTATGAGCTAACTCATTTTTACCATCGCTATTTTTAAAACGTAGCTTTAAGCGATTTGCTTGAAATGTTTCAAAATTTGATACAGATGAAATTTCTAACCAACGGTCTTGAGCAGTTGAGAACACTTCAAAATCGTAAGTTAATGCAGATGTAAATCCTAAATCACCACCACAAAGACGTAAGATTCTGTAAGGTAATTTAAGTTCATCAAGAATCATTTTTACATGTTCAACCATTTCGTCTAATGCTTTATAAGAACGAGAAGGATGCTCAACACGTAATATTTCAACTTTATCAAACTGATGTAAACGATTTAAACCTCTTACATGAGCACCATAACTTCCAGCTTCACGTCTAAAACAAGGTGTGTATCCAGTTATTCCAATTGGCAAATCACCTTCATTAAGTAATTCGTCTCTAAAAATATTGGTTCCTGGTACTTCGGCAGTTGGTATTAGGTATAAATTGTCTTCAGTAACATGATACATTTGTCCTTCTTTATCAGGTAATTGTCCAGTTCCAAAGCCTGAAGCTTCGTTTACTAAATGAGGTAACTGATATTCTGTGTAGCCTGCAGCTGTATTTTTATCTAAAAAGTAAGCTATTAAAGCACGCTGTAAACGAGCTCCTTTTCCTTTATAAACAGGGAAGCCAGCTCCAGTAATTTTGTTACCAAGCTCAAAATCAATAATATCATATTTTTTAGCTAACTCCCAATGCGGAATAGCATCTTTATGTAATACAGGAATATCACCCTTTCTAAAAACTTCTTCATTATCATCTTCACTATTTCCTGAAGGCACCAATGTGTTTGGAACATTAGGAATTTTATATAACAATTGGTTTAATGCTTCTGCTTTTTCATTAAGCTGCTCATTAAGTGCTTTTGAATCTTCTTTAAGCTGACTCGTTTTTTCTTTTAGAACATTGGCCTTTTGAGTTTCGCCAGATTTATACAAGTTGCCTATCTCTTTGGATAAACTATTAGATTCTGCTAAGATATTGTCTAATTGAGTTTGTAAACTCCTTCTGTCTTCATCTAAATCAATAACATCATTAATCATTTGAGTAGCATTAATGTTTCTCTTTGCTAATCCTTTGATTACTGCGTCTTTGTTTTCTCTAATAAATGGTACTTGTAGCATAATTTTAATTTGAAAAGCAAAAGTAATAAGTTTTTATAACGAGCGAAACAAAATATGGTGCTATTTTGAAGGTAAAATCCAATCGTTATGTTTAAAAGCATTCCATTTGGTATTTGCAAGGTCTACCTCAGAATTAATAAGTGGTTTGAGTTCGCCATTATTTACCTTTATTGTTGTATTTGCGTATACTTTTACATCCATTCCTTTTTTGGCATATGATTTCTTTAAATACTGTGCAAACTGCCAAATTACATCAGGCTTAGTTGAGATAGTTCTTACCTGTTTTTTTGTTAAGTAATCTTCTAGTTTTATTGGAATTTCAACATTGGTTTTTGTGTCAACAACTCTAAAATAAGTATAACCACTTTTAGCTCTCAACATCATTCGCCATGACAAACGATGCCCTTCTTCGGTCCACAATACATCATCTTTAATAAACCAATGACGTAAAGGTAATCCAATTTGAATCACAAAATAAGTTATGAAAACAGTTAGAAATGCCGTTTTATATTTTGGTCCTATAATTTCAGCCTCAGAGTAAAAAGGTTTCTTTTTTAAAAACAATTGTTGAATTGTTTTTGGTTCAAAAAAGAAAAGTGCAAATGCTAAAGATAGAAAAGGGAAAATTCCAATTTGAAAGACAATTGAATTGAACAAATGAAAGAAAATAGAAGCGAAAAAAGCCCATTTTCTTGTTGGTTTCCATAATAATAAAGGAATTATTAACCCATCAAATAAAATGCCACCATAAGCAATGAAATAATGAACTGACTTTATCTGAAGAAATTCACCAACCAAAGGGTATCCTTTTTTGCTTTCCATTAATAATTCAACAACAGAAGTATCTAGCCAATCTGGATATAACTTAGCTATTGATGCATATGTGTAAACAATAAACATTTGTAAGACAAATACAACTCTGCACCACTGAGGCATAGAAACACTTTCAATACTTGGATTTTGTTTCGCGTCTATGGATGCATATTTGTTTGCAGGCATACATACCATAATAGCACTCAATAGCATTAATAAATAGTAATGATTGTTGTAAGAGGTTTTTTGCATAAAATATGTTGCTGACCACATAAGCGTAAATGCAATCATACTTATTCTGTACTTGTAACCAATCATTACCATAAGCCCAAAAAGACCCATAATAGCATAAAAAGCATACATCCAATTTCCAGGAAGTGGTTGCAACCATTCAAAACCAATAAAAGAGAAGGTAAATTGAGGCTCAATAAGAGTTCTTTTTACCCATCCAGTAAAAATTGCGCCAACACTTTCTAAAAAAATTAGTAGCCCAAAAACGATTCTAAAAACAATTAAAGCACTATTGTCTATATGTTTAAATAAAAGCTTTTGCATTTTTTTCATCAAGCTTTAGTTGTTTTTTAAGCAGCTCAACAGATTCAAATTTTTGCTCATCACGAAGTCTAGCTACGAATTCTATTTTTAATGTTTTATTATAAATATCATTATTGAAATTAAAAAAATGAGCTTCAATAGTTTTTTTTGTTCCATTAACAGTTGGGTTCATGCCTATGTTCATCATCCCATAAACTAGCTTATTTTCAATTGATGTTTTAATCACATAAACGCCATTTTTTGGTATGAGCTTATAATCTTCAGCTATCTCTAAGTTAGCTGTCGGGAATCCTATTTTTCTACCTAATCCTTTGCCTTTGACTACTTTACCTGTGATATAAAAACTATACCCTAAATAAGTATTGGCAGTTATTATATCTCCATCATTAAGTGCATTTCGTATTTTGGTAGAGCTTACAGAAACATCTTCAATGTCTTGAACAGATATTTCTTCAACTTCAAAATTATACAGCTTTCCAAAACTCTTTAAATCATCAATATTTGCACTTCTTCCTTTACCAAAACGATGGTCATAGCCTATTATAATGTGTTTAGCATTTAATTTATTAACTAGTATATTTTTAACAAATTCTTCGGCTGAAAGATTTGCAAATTCTTTAGTAAACGTTTTAACAACTAAATAGTCTAAGCCTAAATCAGATAAAATTGTTTCACGTTCTTCAATAGTGTTTAAAAGCTTAATATCATTATTGTTTTGCAACACCATTCTTGGGTGAGGGAAAAAAGTAAGCACAACAGAGTTTAAATATTTTTTATGAGCAATATCAACTAATCTTTTAATAATTTTTTGATGCCCAATATGAACACCATCAAAAGTGCCAATAGTGACAATAGTAGCGTTACTATTATTATAGTTTGTGAAGTTGATATTTTTTTTCATAAAAAATTGAAGTCTAGCTAGTTTTTACTAAAAAAAACTTAATTTTATAGCTTATATAATTAACAAAAGTAATATTATGAAAACAAAACTACATTATGTTTTTACATTAGCAGTTTTATTAATTGGATTTTCTGTTTTCGGTCAGACAAAATTTTGGCAAAAAAGCACCTCAAATGGAAGTTTGAATACAATACCGATTAGTGAATTGAATGAAAAACACTACGAAGTATTTCAATTAGACTTCGAAGCATTTAGACAAGCATTAGTTAATGCGCCTTTAAGAGAAAGTAATCAAGTATCTACAACATTTATTAATGTTCCTAATGAAGAAGGTGTTTTAGAAACATTTAGAATGTTGGAAGCACCAGTTTTTGATGCAGAACTTTCAGCACAATTTCCAGATATTAAATCGTATGTGGGAGTTAATGATTCTGGAACAAGATTACGTATGAGTATTTCTCCAAAAGGGGTAGAAACTATGATTAGCTATTTAGATAAACCAACTGTGTTTATGCAGCCAGTAAATGGAGATGCTCAAAAATATATTGTTTATAATAGACTCGCAAGAGGGGAGAATTATACTGAAGGTTTTAATTGTGCAACAATTGATGAGTTTTCAAAAGAAGCAAACTTAGATTCTTCATTACTCAACAGAGATGCTAATGATCAAACATTACGTAAGTTTAGATTAGCAGTTTCTGTAACAGGTGAATATACTACATATCATGGAGGCACTGTTCCTGGAGCTTTAGCAGCTATAAATGCATCTATAACTAGAGTTAATGAAACATTTGAAACTGATATGGCTGTGACCTTTTTAGTAATCGCAAATACAACTAGTGTTATATATACAAATGCATCTACAGACCCATACTCTGACGCTCCTGCTGGAACAGGTGGAGCTTGGAATGGAGAACTACAAAGCACATTAACTTCAGTTATTGGAGAAGCAAATTATGATATAGGTCACTTATTTGGTGCTTCTGGGGGTGGAGGTAATGCAGGTTGTATAGGATGTGTATGTGTTAATAACCAAAAAGGGAGTGCTTATACTTCACCGTCTAATAATATTCCAGCTGGAGATACTTTTGACATTGATTACGTAGCACATGAGATTGGCCACCAAATGGGTGCAAATCATACATTTGCTTTTAATACAGAAGGGACTGGGGTAAATGCGGAACCAGGAAGTGGTTCAACAATTATGGCTTATGCAGGGATTACTGGGGCAAACAATGTACAATCAAATAGTGATCCATACTTTCACTACCATAGTATTAATCAGATATTAAATAGATTAGTGACAAGAACTTGCTGGCAAAACAACTCTCCAGGAGTTATTACTAATAATCCTCCAGTTGCAAATGCTGGACCTGATTATCGAATTCCGCCAGGGACTGCTTACGTATTAAAAGGGTCTGCTACAGATGCTAATGGTGGAGATGTGCTAAGATATTGTTGGGAGCAAACCGACTCAGGGAATGTAACAAATACTAATTTTGGGCCGACACTAACAGCAGGTTCTATGAATAGATCATTACCACCTACAACATCGCCTAATAGATATATACCACAATATAGCAGAGTTGTTGCTGGGCAGTTAACTCAAACAAACCCAACTATTAATACAGCTTGGGAAACTGTTTCAAATGTTGCAAGAACAATGAATTGGGCTTTAACTGTAAGAGATAGACAACCTACTGCTACAGGCTTAAATGGTCAATCGAGTTTTGATTTAATGCAGATCATAGTAGAAAATGTTCAACCATTTACTGTTCCTGCGCTTCCTAATTGGGCTTCCGGATCAACCCAGACAGTATATTGGAATGTTGGACAAACAAGTAATCCTTCAACGATAAACTGCCAAGCAGTCAATATTAAATTTTCAACTGATGGAGGGTTAACATTCCCAACAGTATTAGCTTCTAATACACCTAATGATGGCTCGCAAGTTATTACAGTGCCTAGTGTGGCGAATACTACTAATGCTCGTATTTTAGTAGAAGCAGCAGATAATATTTTTTATGCATTATCACCTGTTTTTTCTATTAGTCCTAATCCAGATTTTGTTTTAGCAAATTTGAGTGGAGCTCAAACAGCTTGCTCAGTCAATTCATTAACATATAATCTGAATTTCACAACTAGTAATGGGTTTTCTAACAATACAACTTTTAGTGCGACAGGTCTTCCAGCTGGAGTTAATGCTGTTTTTTCACCTTCAAGTTTAAATAGTTCTGCAAACTTTACTATGCAATTAAATAATATGATGTCTGCACCTGCCGGAAGTTATAATATTACAGTTACAGCTACATCAGCTTCATTGACAAAAAACATTTCTATTGGTTTAACTGTGGCTACAGGCTTATGTGCCTCTGTTGCAAATACAACCTATCAAACAAGTACTACAGGAGTTATATTTAATACTATAAGTAATTTAAATACAGGAAAGCCTTCGGGTTATAGTAATTATACTTCTATTTCAACAGACATAAATAGAGATAGTAGCTATCCATTAACTGTTAATATAAATACAGATGGTAATTATTTATGTAGAACTACTGTTTGGATTGATTGGAATCAGAACTGTAGTTTTAATGATGCTGGTGAATCGTACGACTTAGGTACAGCTACAAATGTAACTAACGGAGCAACCTCTAATTCCCCATTATCTATAACAGTGCCTTCTGGAGCTTTGTTAGGCCCTACAACAATGCGCGTAACAACAAAATATAGTACAGCGCCAACATCTTGTGAAAATGGAGCAGATGCTGAAGTTGAAGATTATACGGTTAATGTTTTAGCTTCGCTTTCAATTGATGAAGATAATTTGAATTCTTTCTCAATTTTTCCTAATCCAAACAACGGAGAGTTTACTGTTAAGCTAAATTCTAACTCTGGAGACGATATTAGAATTAATGTTTATGATATAAGAGGTAGAAAGGTATTTAATAACCGATATACTAATAATGGGAACTTTAATCAAGTAATAAGATTAGATGATGTTCAATCAGGAATATATTTAATTAATGTTACAGATGGATTAAGAACAGAAACCAAAAAGATTATTATAAAATAATAATTAGATATTATAAATAAAAAGGGAGCTAAATTTTAGCTCCCTTTTTTATGTTCCATTAAAAGTATTCATAGTTATATTAACACCTGCAGTACCAAAAGATTTAATAAGTTCTACAGATTTTTCAAGGCGTTCTGATAGTTTTTCATTTTCTTCATCGCTCCATTCACCTAAAACATAATCTACTTGTCTGCCTTTTGAAAAAGCATCACTTATGCCAAATCTAAAGCGATTATAATTTGTAGTTTGTAGTTTATCTTGAATATCTTTTAAACCGTTATGACCTCCATCACTTCCTTTAGTTTTTAGTCTTATACTTCCAAAAGGGAGATTTAAATCGTCAGTAATTATCAATAAATTCTCCATTGGAATATTTTCTTTTGTAAGCCAATATAAAACAGATTTGCCACTTAAATTCATATACGTGCTTGGCTTAAGCAATATAAATTGACGACCTTTAAACTTATAAACTGTTACGTCTCCTAATTTTTGGGTTTCAAAAGTTAATGACTCTTTAGAGGCTAAAAAGTCTAAAACTTTAAACCCTATATTATGCCTAGTATTTGTATACTCATTACCGATATTTCCTAGTCCGACGATTAAATATTTTTTCATAGAATCTTCTTCAATTACAATTGAAGGTTTATTTGATTTAAATAGATTAAGTAAAAATCTACACATTTATCTTTTTTGTAAAAATAAAAAAAGCATCCTGAATTAACAGAATGCTTTTTGATATATCAAAACAAATTGATTTATTCTTGACCTTCAGAAGTTGCTTCTGTTGCAGTTCCATCAGCTGCTGCTTCTGCTGCTGCCTCAGCTGCTGCTTCTTCCTCTTCTTCTTCAAATTCAGCAACACTAGCTCTAGAACGTCTAACTTGACATACTACAGTGTTATCTGGATGTAAGAACTTATAATCTGGATTAGCTAAAGCTGTAATATATAATTTACTTCCGATTTTTAAAGGTGTAATATCTGCCTCAACATAATCAGGTAAATTAGCTGGTAAAGCTTTAATTCTTAATTTACGTTTGTTCTTACGAAGAACACCTCCATTTAATACACCTCTAGATGTTCCAATAACGTGTACTGGAATTTCCATAGTGATTTCTTTGTCTTCAAATAACTGATAAAAATCTATGTGCAAGATTCTGTCTGTTACTGGGTGAAACTGAATATCTTGCATAATTGCATTGTAAGATTTTCCGTTTTCTATGGCAATCACAACTGTATGCGCATTAGGCGTGTATACAAGTTTAGAGAAAGCCAATTCTGGTGCAGAGAAATGCACTGGTTTGTCTCCTCCGTATAATACGCAAGGAACCTGACCAGCATTACGTAAGGCTTTTGTATCTTTTTTGCCCACGCTTTCTCTTTGAGATCCATTGATTGTAATTGATTTCATTGTTTGTGTTTATATTAATATTAATTTACATTAAAAATTTTGAACTAATAGATTTGTTGTAATGTACATTATGCATTACTTCTGCAAATAAATCAGCACAGCTAATTACTCTAATTTTTTTACTTGTTTGTTTTAGAGGAATTGAATCGGTTATTATTAATTCTTCTAACTTAGAGTTTTCAAGTCTTTCGTATGCGTTACCAGATAAAATAGGATGAGTACAAATTGCTCTTACACTTAACGCTCCTCTTTCCATCATTAGGTCTGCAGCCTTTGTTAAAGTTCCAGCCGTATCAACCATATCATCAACCAATACTACATTTTTTCCTGTAACGTCACCAATTAATTCCATATGAGAAATTACATTAGCTTTAGCACGTTGCTTATAACAAATTACTACATCGCTTTCTAGTGCTTTTGAATATGCATAGGCTCTTTTAGAACCTCCCATATCTGGCGAAGCAATAGTTAAATTATCAAGGTTTAATCCTTTTAAATATGGTAAAAACACAGTTGAAGCAAATAAATGGTCTACTGGTTTTTCAAAAAACCCTTGAATTTGGTCAGCATGCAAATCCATAGTTATTATACGAGTTGCACCTGCAGCTTCGAGCATTTTTGCTACTAATTTAGCAGCAATAGGTACTCTAGGCTTATCTTTTCTGTCTTGTCTTGCCCAACCAAAGTAAGGTAAAACAGCAGTAATATGCCTTGCTGAAGCGCGTTTTGCGGCATCAATCATTAATAACATTTCCATTAAATTTTCAGCACCAGGATGAGTAGAGCCAATAATAAAAATTCGAGTTCCTCTTATTGATTCTTCATAAGATGGCTGAAATTCGCCATCGCTATATGTTGAAGTAATTACATTACCTAATGGAGCTCCGAAAGTTGCTGCAATTTTCTCAGCTAATTCTCTACTTTGAGAACAAGCAAAAATCTTAGCTTCTGTGACTACATTTGGCATTGTTAATGGGTTGTTATTTAATGAATTAATTTCTGTTTTGCTTAACGAGGTGCAAATTTAGGAATTTATTTGGACTGCAAAAGTATAAAAGCCACTATTTTTGATTGTTTGTAGTAAATTATTTTATAATTTTGCTGTCCAAATTTGCTCAAGTGGCGGAATTGGTAGACGCGTCGGATTCAAAATCCGATTCTTCGGAGTGTGGGTTCGATTCCCACCTTGAGTACAAGGCCTGTTAATTTAATGATTAGCAGGTTTTTTTATTTACATCCTCTTAATCACGTGAGTTACAATACCCCAAATTTGAAAATTATTATCTTCAGTAACCTGTATTGGCTCATAAGCAGGATTTGCTGGTAGTAAAAACACTCCTTCTTTAGTAACCTGTAAGCGTTTTACTGTAAATTCGCCATCAATAAAACAAACAGCAATTTTGTTGTGCTCTGGTTCTAAACTTTTATCTACAACTAATAAATCACCATCGTCTAAACCAGCACCAATCATTGATTGCCCACTTACCTTGGCATAAAAAGTAGCTTCTTTATTTTTTACTAAAACTCTATCTAAACTTATTTTATTATCTCTAAAGTCGTCAGCTGGAGAAGGAAAACCAGCCGAAATACCAGTTTGCGCTAAAACAATGTCTAAACTTTGAGTTTCGTCTGGAGTATAAAACTCTAAAGCATGTTTTGGAGTGAAAAATTTTAATGACATTTTACAGTAAGTATTTCGTTAATATTGGTTGTATATTTTAAAGATAGGCGTTCTTGACGCATTTTCCAAGTGCGTTTTAAATCTTGATTTCCTAATTTTATTTTTGCTGCTTCGTATTTATGGTTTATAGCATCAATACGTTGCATTAATGGTTTGTGTTTTGGGTTTTCATGCTGAAATAAATTGAGCTGATGATTGTCGGTTGGCACCAAACCTGTAACAATAACTCCAGCACGTTTATATTTTATACCTTCTTTAAATATTGAGGCTACAGCTTTTACAGCACAATCGCTTATAATTAACGATGAGTCTGTAGCATAAGGGAGACTTATGGTTCTGCTGGTTTTATGTTGAGGTAAATCTTTTTTATGCCTGTCACTACTTAATAGCACTATAATAACATGGCAGCTAGAGCCTTGATTTCTTAATTTTTCGGCACAGCTAGTAGCAAAGGTAGATACGCGCTCTTTAATATTTTCTAAATCGGAATACGTGTACTCAAAACTACGTGTTGTTGCAATAGAGCGTTTAGGTTCTTTATAGTCTAGTTCTAGAGTTGGGATACCTTCAAGATCTTTTTTAAGTTTCCACTCTGTGATTGAAAAATTATTACGAATCCAATCATCAGAAAGTTGAATAAAATCGTGAGCTGTTTTACAATTTTTGGCTTTCAACCGTTTTTGTAAACCATAGCCAATTCCCCAAACATCTTCAACTTTTAACCACTTTAAAGCTTTTATTCGTTTTTCTTCAGAATCTATAACGTACACACCATTAGTTTGTTTCGGGAATTTGCGAGCTATTTTATTAGCCACTTTAGATAGCGCTTTGGTTGGTGCAATACCAACACAAGTAGGTATGCTTGTCCACTTGAGAATGCGTTGTCGCATTTGAAGACCATAATCGTTTAAGTTATAATTTTCAAATCCTTTAAATTGTAAAAAAGCTTCGTCTATACTATAAACCTCAACATCTGGAGTAAACTGATTTAAAATAGTCATTACACGTTCGCTCATATCGCCATATAGCGAATAGTTAGATGAAAACACACTAATATTATGCTGTTTAAAAAACGCTTCGTACTTAAAAGCAGGCGCTCCCATAGGCAGGCCTAAAGCTTTAGCTTCATCACTACGCGAAATAACACAACCATCATTATTAGACAAAACAGCAATAGGCTTATTGTTTAATTGTGGCTGAAAAACGCGCTCGCAAGACGCATAAAAATTATTACAATCTACTAGTGCAAACATGTGTATAAAATTAGCCTAAAAGCATTAATAATTATAATTTTTAGCCATAATGAATGTGTTAAAATTTATTTTGACAAATGGTTATAAATCGTAACTTTGACTCAACCCAAATAATAAACTTATGTTCGATACTTTTTTGCCTCACATACAACATGGCATGTATCACGTGCTTAACGTAAATGCCTACGACCACATTTTATTTTTAATTGTGCTATGCCTTCCTTATTTGTTTAAGGATTGGAAGAGAGTATTACTACTAGTTACTGTTTTTACTATAGGTCATTCATTATCATTGCTTTTAGCAACGTTTAATATTATAAGAGTTAATATTCAGTTGGTAGAGTTATTAATACCAATTACAATTTTAATTATAGCCTTATACAATGTGTTTACAGCAGGAAAAAAGGCACAAAACGAAAAAGCTGGTATCTTGTTTTTTACTACATTGTTTTTCGGGTTAGTACATGGTTTAGGTTATTTATCTGCATTTGAATCGTTATTAACTAAAACGGATAATAAATTTATTGCCCTTTTAGAAATATCGTTAGGTATTGAGATTGGTCAGCTTATTGTTGCTTTTATTGTGATTTTTATAGGATTTATTTGCCAGACTCTTTTTAGATTTTCTAAACGTGATTGGGTAATGATAATTTCGGCAGTTGTTGTTGGATTACTAATACCAATGCTCATTAACAGTAGGTTATTTTCTTGAATACTGTATTTTTGATAAAATTTTAACTCATAATTGTAAAAATTAAAATACTAACCTATTATATTCGTTATATAGTTCTGCGTTAAAGATTGAGGTATTGTTGAAGCTCATTTATTTTTAAATAGCGACTACCGAAAGCTTGTTTTATTTTTATTAAAAATAAAAACGCCCAAAACATTAAATTTTAATGCCAAAAAAGAAACAATTACGATACGACAAAGCCTATTTAAGAATGGCAGAGGAATGGGGAAAATTATCTCATTGTAAGCGCAAACAAGTAGGTGCTATTATTGTTAAAGATAGAATGATTATTTCTGATGGATATAATGGCACTCCAACAGGTTTTGAAAACTATTGTGAAGATGATGAAGGTTACACAAAATGGTATGTATTACATGCCGAAGCTAATGCTATTTTAAAAGTTGCAGCATCAACACAATCGTGTAAAGGTGCTACGCTATATATTACATTATCACCTTGTAAAGAATGCAGCAAATTAATACATCAAGCTGGGATTATAAGAGTTGTTTATAGAGAAGGTTATAAAGACAATTCTGGATTACAATTTTTAGAGAAAGCAGGAATAGATTTGCAATTAATTGAAGATTTAGACTCATAATGGGGTTTCAAAAAAAATACATACCACTAATTACTGGAGTTGCAGTTGCGGCAGGTGTTTTTATTGGTGGAAAACTAAATTTTACAGATACTTCAGACAGGCTTTTTACCTCAAATAGTAAAAAAGATAAACTTAACAGACTTATAGATTATATTGATTATGAGTATGTTGATGATGTTAATACAGATAGCATTGTCGATGTTACAGTGAATGGTATTTTAAGTAATCTTGATCCTCACTCAACTTATATACCTAAAAGTGAATTGCAACGTGTTACAGAAAACATGAAAGGTGATTTTGTAGGTATAGGCGTTAGCTTTTATACGTATAGAGATACAATTACTGTAATTAGACCAACTGAAGGTGGTCCAAGCGAAAAAGCAGGAATAAAAAGTGGCGACAGAATTATTGTAGCCGATGGCGATTCAATTTTTGGAAGACAATGGAGTAACGAGGCAATTATTAAGAAACTTAAAGGGGAGAAAGACTCTAAAATTAACCTGAAAGTATACCGAAAAGGACAAAAAAAACTGCTCGATTTTACTGTAAAACGATCAGATATACCAATAAAAAGTGTGATTGCTGCTTATATGCTTACGTCAGACCTTGGATATATTAAGATTAATCGTTTTGCAGAATCTACCTATAAAGAATTTAAAAAGGCGTTAGACCAACTTCAAAATCAAGGTGCAACAAAACTGGCTTTAGACTTAAGAGACAATCCAGGTGGTTTTTTAGGGATTGCAGAGCAAATAGTTGATGAATTTTTAGAAGACGATAAGCTTATTTTGTTTACAAAAAACAAATCTGGTAAAGTCGAAAAAAGCTTTGCAACACGCAAAGGTGATTTTGAAGAAGGTGAAGTTTTTATACTTATAAATGAAAACTCTGCATCAGCGAGCGAGATTGTTGCTGGAGCATTGCAAGATAATGATAAAGGCACTATTGTTGGCAGACGTAGTTATGGTAAAGGTCTTGTACAACGAGAAATGGCTTTGGGTGATGGGAGCGCTGTTAGATTAACAGTGTCTCGTTACTATACACCAACAGGACGATCTATACAAAGACCATATAGTAATGGAGATAATGACAATTATTATAAAGATTATTATAAGCGCGAACGTAATGGCGAATTAAACGATTATAACAGTATAAAAGTTGCAGATTCATTAAGATTTACTACGCCAAAAGGCAAGGTTGTATATGGAGGAGGAGGTATTATTCCTGATATTTTTGTGCCTTTAGACACTAGTATACAAAATGAAACTTTAAGCTACATTCAACGTAGTGGCTATATTAGTTATTTTGTTTTTGAAGAGTTAGATAAAGACAGAAAAGTATATGAGAATGTCACTCAAAAAGACTTTATAAATAATTTTATAATTAGTGACGATGTTGTTATTAAGTTTCAGGATTATTTAAACCTTAAAGAAAATGCAAATGTCACATTTGTAGCTTACCATGATGAAATGAAAAAGTTAATAAAAGCAGCTTTGGCAGATCAGTTATATGGCAGAAATGTTTACGAAGAAATTATAAATTCTAATGATGATATGATTGAAGAAGTAATAAAGTTAAGTCAGGAATGATAATTTAAACTTTATCGTGTACTTGAGCATCTTTTCCATCATTCCACAGCGTTAAAATATCTGTAGCAACTTGTGCTCCGCTACCAGAAGCAATAGCAAACTGGCTTCGCCAACCAGCTAAAGTGCCAGCAACATACAATCCGTTTTCAATTAAATGATTGTTGTTTTTTAGCCAAATACGTTCTTTTTCTGCAACTGCTCTAGGATGAGATTCTATATATTTTTCTAGCCCTTTTATTGTTAGCAAATTAGTATAGCCTACTGCAATTACAACAAGTTTTGAGGTGTGTGTTGTTTTATTGGTAACTACTTTAAAACCTTCGGTAGTTTTAATTATTTCAGAAACCTTTTCATCATTTATTTGCTCAACATGAGGATACAAATCTGTGAGCTGTTTTATACCACTTTCTAAAATAGATTGTCCTGTAGTGCCAGGAGCCAAACCTAAAACATTATTAAACAAAGCGCTTTGTAAATGAGATGTTCGCTGATGTGCAATAATACCAATCTGCTTATGTTCTGCATAAGGTTTATTTTTAGCAGAACCGATCACTAATGCACAAGACATGCCAGCTGCACCACCACCAATTATTAGCGCATCAAACATTAGTTATTATTACGTTTTGATAGTTGCTCTATACGTTTAGAGGCTCTTAAAATTTGCATTAAAATAATAACACAAAGTGAAGCTACAATAGTTATAATTGCAATAATGCTTTCGCCTTCAAAAAGGGCATCAAAATTTAATTTTGTAGCATTAAAAGCAATTAATCCTAATGCAATTACTGATAAAAGAATAGTAAAGATTTTCATTTTAGTATTAAATTTTTAAGCTAGCTCAAAAAGCTCTTTAATATTATGAGCAAATAGTTTTACGGCAATAGCTAGTAATATTACACCAAATATTTTACGAATAATATCAATGCCATTTGGACCTAATACACGTTCTATTTTAGCCGATGTTTTTAGTACAATAAATATAATAATTACATTTAAAACTACAGCAACGATAATGTTCTCAATTCTAAACTCTGCGCGTAATGATAATAAAGTTGTTAAACTTCCTGGGCCAGCAATTAACGGGAAAGCTAAAGGGAATACCGAAGCTGTCATTGCAGTATGCTCATCTTGTTTATATAATGTAATACCTAAAATCATTTCTAAAGCAATAAAGAAAAGAATAAAAGCACCAGCCACAGCAAACGAGTTAACACCAATACCAATTAACGATAATATGTTTTGCCCTAAAAACAAAAATAAAATCATAATAACACCAGAAATAATTGATGCTTTTTCACTTTGAATGTGCCCAACCTTTTTTCGTAAATCAATCACAATAGGAATGTTACCTATAATATCTATAACGGCAAAAAGAACCATAAAGGCTGTAAATATTTCTTTAATATTAAGTTCCATTACTTATATCTTTAAGATTTTTTGCAAAAGTAGAGCATTAATCCTTATTCTTAACGTTAAAAAACTATAAAGTTTAAGTATTTTTGCGTCATGTTTCAATTAGGAAAAACCATAGTTTCAGAGGACATTATCGAAAAAGATTTTGTGTGTAATTTGTCTGCATGTAAAGGTGCCTGTTGTATTGATGGTGATGCTGGAGCCCCTTTAGAGTTAGCAGAGACCAAAATCATGGAAGATATTTACCCAAAAGTAAAGCCGTTTTTACGAAAAGAGGGTATTGCAGCTATCGAGGAGCAAGGTATCTTTATAACAACAGAAAATGGTGAGTTTGAAACACCTTTAATAAACGGAGCCGATTGTGCGTATGTTATTTTTGATAAAAAAGGAACAGCACTTTGTGCTATTGAGGAAGCAAATAATCAAGGAGAAATAAACTGGAAAAAACCAGTGTCTTGCCATTTATATCCAGTTAGAGTAAAAGATTACACTGAGTTTTCTGCAGTTAATTATCATAAATGGGAAATTTGCGATGATGCCTGTACTTTAGGTAAAGAATTACAAGTGCCAGTTTACAAGTTTGTAAAACAAGCACTAATTAGAAAATTTGGTGAAGACTGGTATATGCAACTAGAAAAAGTAGCAGAAACTTATAAGCGTTAATTTATGCAGTTTTTAAAGCATTAGATCGCGTAGGTATATTAACAATAACTTTTGTGCCAATAGGTTTTTTTGTGTCGTTATATAAATCTTCAATTGTAATTTTATAATCGGTTGTATATCGTTTTGAAAAATTAGCCAAACGTGCTTTTGTAATGTTTATTCCAACAGATTTTCGTTTAAGCACTTTGTCTTTATTTATGCGTTCAGCTTCTTTTCGTCCTATACCATTGTCTGTAATTGAGATAGTAACAAAATCATCAGACGTTTTGTAAACATTTAATACAATATTTTTTTCATCATTTTTTGATGAAAGGCCATGCCATAGTGCGTTTTCCAAAAAGGGTTGTAGTATTAAAGAAGGTACTTTTATACTAGCTGTATTTATGCTTTCTTCAACATTTATTTTAAAATCTATTGCGTTAGAAAAACGAATGTTTTCAATATTCATATAGAGTTGCATAGTTTCTAACTCATCTTCTAAAGACATTTCTTTTTCTGTTGACGCAATTAAAATTTTTCTGATAAACTTTGAGAATTTATTTAAGTAGTAAACAGCATTTTCCTTTTCATTATTTATAATATAAAGCTTAATAGAGTTTAAAGAATTAAAAATGAAGTGAGGATTCATTTGGCTTCTTAACATATCTTGTTCTAATGTGAGAATCTGTTTTTCGTTATTTAGTTGCCTAGTCCTATTTACAGAAAATAATATTATTGCCAAGATGATTAATCCTAATAGAGTAAACCAGAATATTTTCTGATTCCTGTTGAGCTTTAGTTTTACCAATTCATTTTCTTCAGCAAGGGCTTTTATTTGATTATTTTTTACTTCGTCTTCATACTGTAAAATAATATCATTGGCATATTGAATATTAATTTTACTTGTCAATGTTTTTTCAAAATCTATAGCCGATTTATAATGAAACAAAGCTTTTTCGAACTGCTTAGTATTATTGTATAAGTTTGATAAGGCCTCATGAGATTCTATAATAAATGACTTAAGGCCATATTGATTTGAAATTTCTAGGGCTTTCAATAAATAATTCTCTGAAGCTTTATATTGTTTTAGCTCATTTAAGTTAGAACCAAAATTGATGTATGAGGTTGCTATATAATATTTATCATTAATTATTAATGATTTTTGCAGTGCTTTTTCTAGTATAATTTCAGCTTCTTTGAGCCTGTTTTGTTTTGTGTATATTTTTCCAATACTGTTATAACAAATTACCAATCCAATGTCTGAGTTAATTTGGGTGTTATAATCTAGAGACAATTCAAAATGCTTTAGAGCTATATCTAAATTACCCATAGCTTCTTGAGCGTAGCCAATATTCTGATTATTAATAGCAAGCCCTAAAATGTTATTAGACTCTTCTTCAATTTTTAGAGATTTGGTAAAAAGAGAAATGGCTAAATCATATTGTTCTAAGGTTAAATAAATATTTCCTAAGCTATTTTGTGAAACAGCAACACTATGTTTAAGTTCGGCTGATGGGTTTTTAAAAGAGCTAGCAATATCTAGTGCTCTTTTGTGATAGTCTAGTGCAGGTCTAATTAAATCTATACGTCTATATACAACACCTAACATATTTAAACTAACAACCTTTAGTTCTACATTATTAATACTATCTGCTATTTTTTCTGCTTTTTTAAGAATATTAATAGATGTTTCATAATTAGAAACATTTCTATAAATATTTCCAACAGATATTAAAGCATAACACTCTACTTCAGGATATTTGTTTTCAGAAGCTCTAGATGCTAGTGTTTTCATTTTAATACTATCATTCTTAAAACTTGAAAATGCAGAGTCTATACTAGAATAGTTTTTTAGCTTAATTAAACGACTATGCATTATGCTCTCATTAAAGATTGAATCTTTATTAGTTTGCGCCATTAAAACTATTGAGTTGAAAAACACTATAAAACAAAGGCATAGTTTTAATTTGGCTAATAATATGTTTTTAGGGAGGATTTTTTGCATACTATAGCTTTTCTAAAAAATCAGATTTTCGTTGTCTGGCAACAGGGATTTTATGATTAGATTCCATGATAACATAACCATCATTTTTTATAAACTCTTTTATTTTATTAAGGTTAATAATAAATGAGTTGTGGATTCTAAAAAAACAAGTTTCAGGCAAAATTAAACTCACCTCTTTAAGTTTTTTTGTAATTACTATTTTTTGACCGTCTTCAATAAAAATGGTGCTATAGTTACCATCAGATTCAACAAACTCTATACTTTCGGCGTCAATAAAAATTAATTTTCCGTCTGTATTTATGGTAATTTTCTTTTTATCGTGTTTAGCATTAAAATTTAGCAATACTTCTTCAATTTTTGAAGAGTTTACTAGCCTACTATTATGTTTTTTTATTTTTAATATGGTGTCATTTAAATCATCAGAATCTATGGGCTTTAACAAATAGTCTATAGCTTCATGTTTTAATGCTTTTATAGCATACTCGTTATAGGCAGTAGTAATAACAACAGCAAAATCTCTATTGGTAAGCTTTTCTAAAAACTGAAAGCCATCCATTGTTGGCATTTGAATATCTAAAAACAAGCAGTCTAAAACATTATTATCTAGGTAGTCAATAGCTTCTTCAGGGTTAGAAAATGTTTTAATAATTTCTATCTCATCACTAAAAGAAGTTAACTCCCAAGACAAGCTTTGGATTGCTTTAGGTTCGTCATCTACAATTACTGCTTTTATCATAACTTCAAATATAATAATATATGAGGTTGATGCATGTAACATATGTATGATTAGTAGTTTTTTTTGTGTAAAAAGACAATAAATTACAAATCATTATAGAATGATTAATAAAATTTCACCCTAATTACCAACTATACAAATTTTGCTACCAACTATACATATGTCATTTACTTTGTGATTTTATATATGCATATTTACTTCAAATTTATATTAGTTAGATACTAAATTATTACAATATAAAGTGAGTGGGGATTCGCTTTGTGATTAAATGCTATTAATCAACAAAAAGTCAGGAAAGTTCCTGACTTTTTTATCACCACAAAATATTTTTAAAAATAACTATATTAGTTTTAGTTAGTTTAGTTAATTATTGGGAAAAAAAGAGAGCTTTATATAAGCTCTCTTTTTTATTTGTGTTTTTTGAGCGACTTAAGGATTAAAAAACACATATTTTTTAAATTTAACTATCCTTATTCCATAAGGGTTTCAAGCCTTTCGTTTTTTTAATTGTCTGAAAATCAAATTCATATCTTTTCATGCGCAAAAACCTCTGTCACAAGCGATAAACACTGCGTTGTTAAAAACTTGTTAACATTGTTTATAAAATTACCTTTCATTTTCGACCACATTTTTGAATCTTTGTTAGTCCCAAATCACATCATTTTTTATCTAAATTTTCCAACTAAAAAAACAAATAGAAATGTCTCAATTTACAGAACCAATATTGCAAGAAAACAAAGATCGTTTTGTTATTTTTCCTATTCAACATCATGATATTTGGGAATGGTATAAAAAGTCCGAAGCTAGTTTTTGGACAGCTGAAGAAATTGATTTACACCAAGATCTTACAGATTGGAAAAATAAGTTAAATGATGACGAGCGTTATTTTATAAAGCACATTTTAGCATTTTTTGCTGCAAGTGATGGTATTGTAAATGAAAATTTAGCGGAAAATTTTGTAAATGAAGTGCAATATAGCGAAGCAAAATTCTTTTACGGGTTTCAGATTATGATGGAAAACATACATAGTGAAACCTATTCATTATTAATTGATACTTATGTAAAAGATGAGACAGAAAAAAATCAATTATTTAATGCTATCGAGACTTTTCCTGCGATTAAGAAAAAAGCAGACTGGGCTTTAAAATGGATTGAATCTCCAAGTTTTGCTGAGCGTTTAATTGCTTTTGCAGCTGTTGAAGGTATTTTCTTTTCAGGAGCATTTTGCTCAATATTTTGGCTTAAAAAACGTGGGTTAATGCCAGGTTTAACATTTTCTAACGAGCTAATATCACGTGATGAAGGTGTGCATTGCGATTTTGCTGTGCATTTACATAATAAACACTTAGTAAATAAAGTGCCAAAAGAACGTATTAGAGAAATTTTGGTTGATGCTTTAAATATTGAAAGAGAGTTTATTACTGAGTCTTTACCAGCAAGTTTAATTGGGATGAATGCTAATTTAATGTCTCAATATTTAGAGTTTGTAACCGACAGACTATTAACAGAGCTTGACTGCGAAAAAGAATACAACACAGCAAATCCGTTCGATTTTATGGATATGATTTCTTTACAAGGAAAAACAAATTTCTTTGAAAAGCGTGTTTCAGAATACCAAAAAGCTGGTGTTCTAAACAAAGAAGAAGAGAAAGATAAATTCAGCTTTGATGCTGATTTCTAATAAGAGTGTTCTTGTAAATGGCTGATTTTTTTCAGTAAAAACAAGAATCAAATTAATTAATCTAAACAGTTTGGTTTTAAGTATTTAAAGAATTTCGAATTTTCGGAACAGCCTTTTTTACCCAAAAAATCAAAATAAAACAACTAACTAATTAATCCCGTTTTCTGAAAGGTGTACAGAAAACATAAAAAAAGTGTAGCAATATGTATGTAGTAAAAAGAGATGGCCACAGAGAGCCAATGATGTTCGACAAAATCACTGCGAGAGTGAGAAAATTGTGTTATGGACTTAACGAGCTTGTAGACCCAGTAAAAGTAGCAATGCGTGTTATTGAAGGTTTGTATGATGGTGTTACAACAAGTGAGTTAGACAACCTAGCGGCCGAAATCGCAGCAACTATGACTACTGCACACCCAGATTATGCACGATTAGCAGCACGTATCTCTGTATCTAACTTACATAAAAACACTAAAAAATCTTTTAGTGAAGTAATGGAAGATTTATACACTTACGTTAACCCTAGAACAGGAAAAAAAGCACCTCTTTTAGCTGATGATGTGTATAAGGTTATTATGGAAAACAAAGAGGTTTTAGACTCTACAATTATATATAATCGCGATTTTGGTTACGATTATTTTGGGTTTAAAACTTTAGAGCGTTCTTACTTATTAAAATTAAATGGTGAAATAGCTGAACGCCCTCAACATATGTTAATGCGTGTGTCAATAGGTATACATTTAAACGATTTAGATGCAGCAATTGAGACATACGAGTTAATGTCTAAAAAATATTTTACTCACGCTACACCAACACTATTTAATGCAGGTACGCCAAAGCCTCAAATGTCATCTTGTTTCTTATTAACAATGAAAGATGATAGTATAGAAGGTATTTATGATACACTAAAGCAAACTGCAAAAATATCGCAATCAGCAGGAGGAATAGGCTTATCTATTCATAATATTAGAGCTACAGGTAGTTATATTGCTGGAACAAACGGAACAAGTAATGGTATTGTACCAATGCTACAGGTATTTAATGATACTGCTCGTTATGTAGACCAAGGAGGAGGAAAGCGTAAAGGAAGTTTTGCTATTTATATGGAAACATGGCATGCTGATATTTTTGATTTCTTGGATTTGAAGAAAAATCACGGAAAAGAAGAAATGCGTGCTCGTGACTTGTTTTACGCAATGTGGATTTCTGATTTATTCATGGAGCGTGTACAAGAAGATGGCATGTGGACATTAATGTGTCCTAACGAATGTCCAGAATTATGCGATGTTCATAGCGAAGAGTTTGAAGCATTATATACTAAATATGAAAAAGCAGGTAAAGGTCGCAAAACAATAAAAGCACGCGAACTTTGGGAGAAAATTTTAGAATCTCAAATTGAAACAGGCACACCTTATATGCTATATAAAGATGCGGCTAACCGTAAATCTAACCAGAAAAATTTAGGAACTATTCGTTCTTCAAATTTATGTACTGAGATTATGGAGTATACATCTCCAGACGAAGTTGCTGTATGTAATTTAGCTTCAATTGCATTGCCAATGTTTGTGAAAAATGGACAGTTTGACCATAAAGAACTATTTAGAATAACAAAAAGAGTTACAAAAAACTTAAATAAAGTTATTGATAGAAACTACTATCCAGTTATAGAAGCAGAAAATTCTAATTTCCGTCATCGTCCAATTGGTTTAGGAGTACAAGGTTTAGCAGATACATTTATCATGTTAAGAATGCCTTTTACAAGTGATGAAGCTAAAAAGCTAAACCAAGATATTTTTGAAACACTTTACTTTGCTGCAGTTACAGCAAGTATGGAAGAGGCTCAAAAAGATGGACCATACGAAACTTATAAAGGTTCTCCAATAAGTAATGGAGAGTTTCAATATAACCTTTGGGGAATTAAAGATGAAGAGTTAAGTGGTCTTTGGGATTGGAGTAAACTGCGTAAAGAAGTTAAAAAACATGGTGTTCGCAATTCATTATTAGTTGCACCAATGCCAACGGCAAGTACATCTCAAATATTAGGAAACAACGAATGTTTTGAACCATATACATCTAACATTTATACACGTCGTGTATTATCTGGTGAGTTTATTGTGGTTAACAAGCATTTACTTGAAGACTTAGTAGAATTAGGACTTTGGAATGAAGGGCTAAAACAAGAAATAATGAGAGCCAACGGTTCTATTCAAAACATAGATAATATACCTCAAGATATAAAAGAGTTATATAAAACTGTTTGGGAATTGAGTATGAAAGATATTATAGATATGTCTCGTCACAGAGGATATTTTATAGATCAATCACAATCACTTAACTTATTTATGGAAGGTGCTACAATGGCTAAATTAACATCTATGCATTTTTATGCTTGGAAGAGCGGCTTAAAAACAGGTATGTATTATTTACGTACTAAGAGTGCTGTTGATGCTATTAAATTTACTTTAGATTCTGTTAAAAAAGAAGAGCCAGTTGCAGAAGAATCTGAAATTGTTGAAGTAGATGAAACTGTAGTAAACAAACAAAAACAACAAGCTGCAAAAACAGCTGCAAAGTTTGCACAAGAAACAACCGAAGTAAAACCAATGACTGCCGAAGAGATGAAAGCATTAATTGCTCAAGCTAAAGAAGCAGAAGGAGACGATTGTTTAATGTGCGGTTCTTAATAAACCAATTTTAAGTGTAAAAAAAAAGCACCTCGAAAGAGGTGCTTTTTTTATATAACATTAATTTATTTTACTTGTTTTCTTCTTCAGAAGGATTAATAGTTGCAGGTTTTACTGAACTATCATGAGCATTATGATACTCTTCTAAAAGATTCATGGTAGCATTTAATAAATCTTTAGTTTCTAACAATAAACTAAAGTAAAGCGTTGTGTTTTTAGGACTAGATTCTTCAGTACGTGTACGTTCTACTTGCTTTTGTATCTTATCAGTAACTAAGCCCATAATCTCTTTTTTACGACCTAATATAGTTCCGATTTCTTCAAATGACATTGAGTCAAATGCGTTTTTAGTATTGTTGAAGAAAAGCTCAAAACGCTCATCAACTTCTTTTAGCTCTTTTATTTGGCTAAACTTAAGTTTTTTATGATTGTTGTTAATGTGCTTATGGCTCACTTTAGTAATATATTCTAACGATTGAGTCATATCTTGTAAATACCCTAAAACATTTATATAAAAATTACTTGCAGCAACACTAGAGTCGTCAAGATTTTTAATGAAATAAAAGATGTTGTCTCTTAACTCATCAATTTCTTCAGATAATTTTACAACTTGTTTTTTATTCTTTTTAAGTAAAGACAAGTCTTGTTTAGCTAAACCATTTATAGCATTAGTGTAAATTCTGTTTCCACGTTTAACAACGTTAGCAATATTTTTTGCACTTTCATGAATTACACCTTGCACAGAACTACTTTCAGTTTTGTTTAAACGGTCTTCAGCTTTTAGCTCTTTTCCTTTTTTATTGTGTGCAATATAGTTTCTTACCAATAATAAAATAGCTATAAGTAATAACACTCCAACCATAGATGGTACATGTATATTAATTAAGACTACAATAGTGGCAGCAGCAACAAATGCAATAATAGCAGTGAAAAACCATCCACCAATAACGTTTAGTACTCCAGCAACTCTATATACAGCGCTTTCTGCTCCCCAAGCTCTATCAGCAAGAGAAGAACCCATAGCAACCATAAAAGTTACATAAGTTGTAGATAATGGCAATTTCATAGATGTTGCTAAAGAAATAAGAACACTCGCAACCATAAGGTTTACTGCTGCTCTTACCATATCAAAAGCTGGCATCTCGTATGTTTTAGACTTATTTAAGGCTATAACAGGTTTTTCAAATTTCTTATCTATTTTTTCATTCCAAGAATTTGGAAGGATGTATGACATCATTTGAGAACTAGCAATAGCAAATCTTACAAGGCCTCTAGATAAAAAGTTTGGTTGAAAACGCTCTTTACCATCTCCTTCTCTAGATAAATTTATTTCTGTTTCTGTTACAGATTTTGCTTTTTCAGAAAACCATAGAGTTAATACCATAACCAGACCAGAAATTACCAATAAAATAGTTGGTGTTGGTACTTTGTCAGCAAGGAAACCCATACTAAAAGATTCTGCTGCAACTCCAGATGCAACCCAAGCTTCGTATGATTGCCATGCCGCAATAGGAACACCAATAAAGTTAACTAAGTCATTTCCTGCAAATGCTAATGCTAAAGCAAATGTTCCAACAACAATAATGAGTTTATAGATATTAGTTTTAAAGAAATTAATTAAAATTACTGATAAAAGTGTCCAAAACACTATACTAACACCTATTATTGGTAATACTTGAACTTCTAAAAAGTTCTTAATTTTCATACCACCTATTATGTCATAACTTTCGTCTGCAAATGCAGTACCTTTTATACCTTTTAAAAATATAAAATAAGTAATTGCTGATAGCGCTAAACCACCAAATACAGCACCAACCCATTTAGCTTTTTTCTCAAAATTATATGATAGTAACAAACGAGAAAACCATTGCACAAGAGCACCTACTGAAAAGGCGACGACCACAGAGAGTAAAATACCAAATATAATTTCGGTTGCTTTAGTTGTATTTATATAATTAACAACATCTACTAAACCTCCACCAGCATGACCAATTTTAATTAATGCCATTGCAACTGAAGCTCCTAATAATTCGAAAACAATAGAAACTGTTGTTGATGTTGGCATACCAACGGTGTTAAAAAAGTCAAGAAGTAAGATGTCTGTAATCATTACTGCCATGAAAATAATCATGATTTCATTGAACATAAACTCATGTGGATTAAAAATCCCTTTACGAGCAACTTCCATCATCCCACTTGAAAATACAGCTCCAATTGCTACACCTAAACTGGCAACAATCATTATTGTTTTAAAAGAAACTGCTTTTGAGCCTATTGCAGAGTTTAAGAAGTTTACTGCATCGTTGCTCACACCAACAACCAAATCAGCTACTGCTAAAACGGCTAAGGCAATTATCATTATTAAGTAAATATTATCCATAAAAAATTTATTGAAAGTAACGCGGCAAAATTACTTCAATTATAAATTCTTAATGTTACCAAAAGGTTAACAAATATATTACCAATTGATGCTAATTACTTAATTTGATATATTAGAGGTTATTTTTTTCGCTTATGTTTTACTACTTCAGCATCGATATAGAAAATAATTTCTTCAGCAACGTTTTTTATTAGATCGCCAACACGCTCTAATTTTTTAACAACCGAAAATAATATTAAAGCTTCTGCTATTATTGTATTATCTTTTTTGATTTCTTCTTCAATAATATTAAATGAGTTAACATTTATAACATCAACAATTTTGTCTTTTTTGAATACTTTTCTAGCTGTTTTTACATTTTTGTTTTCAAAAGCTTCTATGATGTTATCAAACATTGAAGAAATGGTTTCATACATTTTTTCGAACTCCACTGCTTTAATTAAGTGCTTAGGAATGCTTTTATCAACATCAACAACATATCTTGATATTCCATAAGCGTGATCAGCAATACGCTCTAAATCAAAATTTATTTTACGAATTGCCATAATAAAACGAAGGTCTATAGCAACAGGGTTATAAAGTGCTATGAATTTTTCGCAGTCTTTTTCTATTTTAATATCTAAAGCATTTACACGATTTTCTGTGTTTATAACTTCTTCGGCAAGGTCACTGTCATGCGTTAAAAAGGCTTCTTTAGCTTTCTCTAATTGAGACAGACTTAAGTTTAGCATGTCTAAACCTGCATGATTTATTATTTCTCTTTGGTATGAAGCGTTATCCATAATATTATTTTTTATCCGAAACGACCAGTAATGTAGTTTTCGGTTTGTTGTTTTTCTGGATTAGTAAATATTTTTTTAGTCTTGTCGAACTCAATCAATTCACCAAGATAAAAGAAAGCAGTATAATCACTTATTCTACTAGCTTGTTGCATATTATGAGTAACAATAATAATTGTGTACTTTTCTTTTAGTTCAAAAATTAATTCTTCAATTTTTGCAGTAGATATAGGGTCTAACGCAGAGGTAGGCTCATCCATTAAAATTATAGATGGTTCAACAGCTAATGTTCTTGCAATACATAAACGTTGTTGCTGACCTCCAGATAAAGATAGTGCAGATTTTTTTAAATCGTCTTTAACTTCATTCCATAAATCTGCTTGTTTTAAAGCTTTTTCTACACGCTCTGCAATAAATTTTTTGTCATTTATGCCTTGAATTTTTAAGCCATAAGCAACATTGTCAAATATAGATTTTGGAAATGGGTTAGGTTTTTGAAATACCATTCCAATTTCTTTGCGAAGTTCTTCTATATTTATTTTTTTCTTGTAGATGTTATCGCCATTGATTTTTATTTTACCATCTAATTTGAACCCATCAATATAATCGTTCATTCGATTAAATAAACGTAAAAAAGTAGATTTACCACAACCTGAAGGCCCAATAAAAGCTGTAACTGTATTAGGCTTAATGTCCATACTAATACCTTTTATAGCATTAAAATCGCTATACCAGACCTTTACATCTTTAACCTCTATTTTTGGTACTTTTTTTAAAGCAGGATCTATAATTTTATCTAAAGTCATTTTGTTTTCTATAAGTGTATCTATGTTATTTTAACTTCTTTTGCCATTTATTTCTGAAATAAACCGCAATTCCATTCATAACAAACGTTATTAATAATAGTATGATGATTGCTGCTGCTGCATTTTCTATAAAGCCATGTTGAGGTCTAGAAATCCAGTTAAAAATTTGAATTGGTAATACTGAAAATTCATCCATTGGAGTTGAAGGTGCAAAAGGCACATAAGCTAAAGCTCCTATTACAATTAAAGGTGCGGTTTCACCAACAGCTCTGGAGAGAGCAAGTATAACTCCAGTTAAAATTCCACCACTAGAAGCTGGAAGTATTTGATACCAAATGGTTTGCCATTTTGAGGCTCCTAAAGCATATGATGCATCTTTTATAGATGTTGGTACAGCTTTTATTGCTTCTCTTGTTGCAACAATAATTATAGGCAGAATTAAAAGAGACAATGTTAAACTTCCTGCTAAAACACTTGCGCCTAAACTCATTATTCTCACAAATACTTCAAGCCCTAATAACCCATAAATGATAGATGGTACACCAGCTAAATTTGAAATATTTATTTCTAATAAAGCAGATAGTTTCCCCTTTTTGCTATACTCTTCAAGGTAAATACCTGCAGCAATACCAATTGGTAGTGCTATTACAGTTGTTAAACATAAAATCCAGATACTTCCCATTAAGGCAGTATATATCCCAGATTTTTCAGCTTTTCTTGAAGGTAAGTCTGTTATAAAACTCCAATCGATTCGTTGAATACCATCAATTAAAATATCTCCTATAAAAAAGAATAAAATCACTAATCCAAAAAGGGTACAGCCTATTCCCCATATTTTGAAAATTTGATCTTTAAGTCTGTTTTTTTGAATATTATTCATACTTTTCTTGATATTTTTTTCTTATTCTATAACTAATTGTATTTAATAAGAAGGTAAATGCAAACAATGTAATACCAGCAGCAAATATGGTTCTGTATTCTAATGAACCATGTTGTACATCACCTAAACTTACCTGAACAATGTATGCAGTAATAGTTTCAACTGGGACTGTTGGATCTAATGTTAAACGTGGTTGTTGTCCTGCTGCAATTGCCACAATCATAGTTTCACCAATTGCTCTAGATATTGCTAAAATGACTGACACAATAATACCTGATGAAGCGGCTGGCACAATAACTTTAAAAGCCGTTTGAAGTTTTGTTGCTCCCATTCCAAATGAGGCTTCTCTTAAGGAGCTTGGTACAGCATGTAAAGCGTCTTCACTTATAGATGACACAAATGGAATTATCATTATTCCCATGACGATTCCAGCTGAAAGAGAATTAAAACCAGACAAACCAGGAATGAAGTCTTGAAGAATAGGTGTTACAACTATTAATGCAAAAAAACCATAAACTACAGTTGGTACAGCAGCTAAAAGCTCTAAAAGAGGTTTTATAGTTTTTCTAAAACTTTTTGGAGCATATTCGCTTAAGTATATACTTATTGTAAGCCCAATAGGTAATGCAACAATAATAGCAATTAATGATGTTAATAAGGTTCCACTCAACAAAGGTAAAATTCCAAAATGCTTTTCAGTGAATAATGGAGTCCATTGAGTGTCAGTAAAAAAATCGACAATTGATACTTCGCTAAAAAAGTTTATAGCTTCAATAGAAAGAACTAAAATAATACCAACTGTAACAGCAATAGTAATTAAAGCGCTAGTTAATAGCGACCTTTCAATTATCAGTTCTTTAATTCGTCTCATTAAATTATTTGTATTAAATATGTAAAAATCAGGTACAAAAAGTACCTGATTCTCTCAATAGAAACTTTTGCTTATTTGTTACTTTCAACAAAAGTTTTGAAGTTTTCTATCTGTTTTTTGTAAATATCAGCAGGCAAAGGAATGTATCCAACGTCTTCAGCTAATTCTCCAGCATTGTTTAAATAGAAATTTACAAAATCTACTACTTCAGGAGATTTTACTGATGTACTATTTACATAAATAAATAAAGGTCTAGATAGTGGTTTATATGTTCCGTTACTTACAGTTTCTAAAGTTGGTTTAACTACCTCAGTTCCATTATGCACACCAATTAATGTTAATTTATCAGCATTTTCTGTATAATAAGCCAATCCGAAAAAGCCTAAAGAATATTTGTCTCCAGCTATACCTTGAACTAATACATGGTCATCTTCACTAGCAGTAAAATCACCTCTACTTGAGCCACTTTTACCAACAATAGCTTCTGTGAAATAGTCATATGTACCAGATGCTACGCCAGGACCAAATAAATGAATTTCTTCGTTTGGCCATTCAGGTCTAATTTGGTTCCATTTCATGATTTTACCTTGTGCAGCTGGTTCCCAAATTTTCTTTAATTCTTCAATAGTAAAACTATCAACCCAAGTGTTTTCTGGGTTTACTAAAACCGCAAGACCATCATAAGCGACTTCTAACTCAACATAGGTGATATTGTTTTCCTTACACGCCTCTATTTCTATATCTTTTATTGGGCGAGATGCATTAGAAATATTTGTTTCCCCTCTAGAGAATTTTTTAAAACCACCTCCAGTTCCAGAAACACCAATAGTTACTTTAACATCTGGTTGTTCTGTTCTGTATTCTTCTGCAACTGCTTCTGTTACTGGAAAAACTGTGCTAGACCCATCTACTTGAATAGTGCCTGATAACATTTCAGAGTTTGAAGATTCTGAAGATTTTTTATTTTCTCCACAGCTTAATGCTATAACAGCAACTAGTATAATTAATATTTGTTTTTTCATGATTTTTTAGATTTTTTTATTAGAAATGAATATCAAATTGTAATCTGTACATTAATTCGTTAGTCCCATTAGCTACTTCTAAGTGACTAATATCAGTTTGTACTTTTAATTTATGACCTACTATATATTTTGAAACACCTAATGTGTATTGATTTTCAGTATCCTTGCCTGTAATGGTTTTGTCTAAAGCAATGTTTGTGTAACGACCAGAGACTTCCCAATTAGATTTAAAAAGATATCCTGCTTGTAAATTTAATCCGCTTCCAACCTGTACTTCATCACCAGTTAAAGTACCATCGCTATTTTTTGCATAAGGATCTTTTGCATCTCTGTTTGAGTATTCAGCCATTAAAGAAAAACCATCATATTTAAACATAGCATCTACAAAAACAGTAGAAATATTAGTTTCATAAAAACCAACATCATTTGCCATATAAGACCCTTGGTTACTTCTGTTTTTAACAGCGTTATTATTAAAATCGTAAGTTGCACCAATTGCTAATTTTGGTGTTTTTTCTCTTTTTAAATCACTTCCTGAATAATCGCCATCACTTGCAAACTCTCCAAAAGGTAATATCTCTATTCGAGATGTATACTGATGTCCTCCTAAATTCCCAGTAGTTATATTTCTACCTTCACCTTGTGATATTGCGAATATTTCTTTCACAACAAACTTTTCACTTAAGTTAAATTTATGACGTAATTGAATACCCATATCACGATCGATATTAAATCTACTATTAAGAAGTGATCGATCTACCATTTGCATGTTACCAGATGAAATTACACGTTCTCTATTTCCTGGTAGTTTAGTTTGGCCAAACCATAGCTCGAAATTAGGAGCAAAATGCCATTTTATAACAGCATCAAGAATATATCTTGGCGCATTACTTGTAAATTCTGAAGCACCTGAAATATCATTATTAGATAATCCTAACTCCAATTTATACTCTAGTTTTGGACTAAAAGCGTATCCATCAAATTTTAAACGCGCTCTACGTACTAAAAACTCCGATTCGTTACTTTGTCCTTCAGGCCAAGTTGATACAGCTAAAAACTGCATTCTTGCAGCGATTTTCATTGTCCAAGTACTATCTTGACCCACAAGATTAAAAATTCCTTTACCAAATTTTGGAGCATTAATTTCTTGGGCGTTCATAATAAATAGCGTAAAAAAAGCTATTACAAATAGTCTAAGTTTCATGTTTTGTTTTATTAATTTTTGTCGCTGCAAAGAACCAATTTAAATGTTAACTAAATGTTTCTTGTATGTTAAGTTTAGAACATAAAAAAACTGCCTTGGCCAAAGGCAGTTACTAGTGTTCATGATAATGTAGTCGACAAAAACTAATAGATTATATGAAACTAATTTGTATTTTAAAATACACTCAAATATCAAGTATTTAAGCAATGTTTATGTAACCATAATATTAACTAATTATTAAACTTAACATTGCTTTAATTATTGATAATCAGATTGTTAAAACTTTAATGTAAACTTAATGTTAAGCAAATGTTGCGTTAATGTTAATTAATGTTTATATTTGATTATTAAATAATGTAAAACCCATAATTATGAAGAAAAACATTTTATTTTTATTCGTCTTATTAATTACTGTGGTTTCTTTTGGTCAACAAAAGAGAGATTTAAAACTTAATAAAAAAGCCAATGTTATTGAAGTTGTTTATTATCATGACAACGGAGTTGTAAGCCAAACAGGGTATTACACTTTAGATGGTAAACTTCAAGGAGAATGGTTAAGTTTTGACACAGAAGGCAATAAAGTAGTTTCTGCTAGTTATGATAATGGGAAGAAAGTCGGCAAATGGTTTTATTGGAATGATAAAACTTTAAAAGAAGTAGATTATACAAATAATGCTATTGTAAGCGTTAGTGAATGGACTAACACATCGTCATTAGCAGTAAGAAATTAAATATTTTTAGATTTGATTTTAAAATAAAAAAGCATCCAATTTTTGGATGCTTTTTTATTATTTTATTTATTGTGTTAATTAGTTTCCTACAGTCCAACCTGCTCCCCAAGTTGCGTAATTAGTACCTGTTCCATTACCATCTCCAGAGATAATAAAATCTCCATTAACGTTAAACGCTACTCCTGTATCATTTTTTACTTTAAGTGTAACATCTGTAAAGGTTACGTTAGTTACATTTAAATGTCCATTTGTTACTCCTGCACCAGTTGGATTATCACCAGCGTCACCATCTAAATCAAAACCTTCTTCAAAACCCTGTATAACTAAATTAGTGAAAATTCCTTGAGTACCAGCTCTTAAACGTATAGCTTCAGTACCAACAGTATTTCCAACACCAATAATTGTTAGGTTAGTAATATTTGGTTTAGAGAAATATCCAGCAGCATTACTAAAATCTGTATTGTAACCATCAGCTTCAATTGCTTTGTCATGCTCTGCACCATGTTTTACGTATGCGTTTGTTATTGTTCCTGTATATCCTTCAGTCCAATCGATAGAATCGTCTTGAGCATTGATTACTGAAACATAGCTAGCATTAACAGTTCCGCCAAAAAACTCTATACCATCATCTTTACCTTCATAAGCTTGGATATACTCAACATTTGTTCCGTTACCAACACCATAAAAAGAGAATCCGTTATTTTCAGACTGTCCATCAGCTGCTCCTCCTGAATATTCAACACGTACATAACGTAATGATCCAGAATCATCATTTGCATTCGTTCCTCCATAAGGTAAACTAGCAATTTCTGAAGTAGATGTTGCGCTGCCAGTAACAGAGTTTATTGGTGCACGACCTAAAATGATTAATCCTCCCCAATCTCCAGCAGCTGGTGAAGAAGCATCAGATGTCAAAACAATTGGATTATCAGCAGTACCGTTTGCAATAATTTTTGCTCCTTGAGCTATAGCAATATACACATTAGCTCCTGAAGCCAAAGCTTTAATAGTCATCCCTGCAGGAATTGTTAAAGTTGTTCCTGAAGCCATAATTAAAGATCCATTAACTTTATAAGTGTTATTAGCATTTAAAGTTAAATTTTCTGTATAAGTACCTGATAAAAATATGGTTTGAGGATCTGTATTTCCATTACCATTATTGTTATTTGTAACGCTGTTATCATTGATGATAATATCTGAAGTACCATCTGTTGTGCACGAGAATAACATTGTTATTAATGCTAATCCTAATAATAAATTATTTTTCATTTTTTTTGAGTTTAATTAAATTTTTATTTTGTGATTATTTATGTTTAAAATTTGTATTTAAGTTGTAATCCTAAATCCATTCCTCTTTTATAGTCTGAGACTCCTTTTCCATTAGCAGAGTTAACAACTACATTGCCTAGAGTTGTTTCTCTTATATATTTTACTGAAGGATTAAGCAGATTTTTAGCACTGAAATTGATTTCGAACTTGTCATTAATATTATTTTTCCAAATGAAATCTAAAGTGGAAACACTTTTTTCTATCACATTTCCTAATTGACCAGAGCCTAATGCATCAATTCTGTCAGAGAAGTAAGAATATATTAGGTTTGCAGTTGGTTTGTATTTACCAAAAATTGGTGAATAGCTAACATCTGCATTTATAAGTAAAGGTGAAGCGCCTTGTAAATCTTCTTTGTCTTTATTAAAACTAACGTCATAAGTCTCACCATCTATTTGAGTGTATAAGTCTTGCTCTGTGTGCATATAAGTTGCATTTACACCAAAAGATAATTTAGACTTATCGTTCTCGTCTGTTATTAAATTTTTTCTAAGCTCAACCTCAAAACCATAAACTGTTGCTTTATCACCAGTTCTGAAATAACGTTGTGTACCTGTTGCGTCAGCACCAACTACTAAGTTAACAGGGTCTTTAATTTGTTTTCCAAAAGCAGCTAATGATAATAATTCATTTTTGCTGAAAAACCATTCGTACTTTAAATCAACATTGATTATTTCAGAGAATCCTTTTTCTAATAAATCTGGGTTACCTCCAATACGTGTTGTAACATCTTCGTAAACAAATGGAGCAATTTCTTTAAACTCTGGTATTGATACTGTTTGACTTGCAGTGAAACGTAAATTTTGTTCTTCTGTTAAACTGTATTTTATATTTAAACTAGGTAGGTAAAAGTTTTTATAAAACCTTTTTTCATCTTCACCACTATTACCAAGGTTAATAACGTCATAAGCTATTTTTTGATCTAATGATTCTATTCTAATGCCAGGAACAATTAACCATTTTTCACCAGCTTTTATTTCTGCATCAATATAAGCTGCATGTATATTTAGGCTTCCTTTATAAGTGTTTTCTGGTAAGCCTGGTCTATTAGTATTTGATAAAGTTGGGATTGTATTAATAACTTTAATTTCATAAATGCCATTACTGTCACTTGATATATTAAGATTTTCTAAATTGAAAATACTATTGAAATCATTAACATTTGTTACAGGGAATGTTGAATTAACAATGTCGTAACCATATCTAATGTTTTCGAAATTTCTTTCTTTTTTACGACCATTATATCCAAAGTTGAGTTTTATATTTTCAGAAGCATTGTAAGCAAAGTCAATTCTGCTATTTAATTCTTCGTCTTCGATACTTTGAAAATAACGCTGATTATCAAACACCACATTACTGTAGAACGTTGGATTTGTATTTGGGTCATTATCTAATGCATACTGGTAGTTCTCTAATGAGATACGTTTTCTATCGGGTTGTTTAGAGTAAACTACATTGTAACCAATTCCCCAATCTAAATTTAGTTTGCCAGACTTATGCTCTCCTTGTAATTGATTTACAAACATTCTAGTTTGGTCAAACTGAACATTCATTTGATAAAAACCTTGCTCTGTATCTAAAATAGCATCTCTACTACGACCATTACCATCTATACCGAAATACCCAACAACATCTGAAGAGTTATTAATAAATAGAGAATTATATTTTAAAGTATTATTATCAATTCTATAATTTGCATTTGCCATTGCAGTAGTTGTAGTAGAATACTCATATTCTTCAGCTTCATCAAATGCCTTTTTTTCAACTAGCGTATAATCAATAGCAGCTCCTTTTCTGTATTCATAATTGTTTTCAAAAGAACCAGTAGCAAAAAGGCTTAAACGAGAACCATTTTTAAAATTAAATGACTTACCTGCAGAAGCACCATATACAATATTTATTGGTGTTCCAGCATCTTCAGGATCAATACCATGAGATAGTATAATGGCAAATGGGTTATGTGCATAACGACCATAATAACCAAAGTAACCAGTGCCTTCGCTTCTAACAAAATTTTTATTTACTGCATTACTATTAAAACCTGAACCAGTAAAGGCTTCAAAAAATCCTGCTCCTTTATAATCTTTAGAAACTATATCTACATTACCAGCAGAGAAATCCCCATAAAATTTTGATGAATAAGCCTTGCTTATTGATACACTTTCAATAACATCAGAAGAAAATAAATCTAAGTTGATATTTTTCTTATTAACATCATTTGAAGGTAATGAAAGGCCATTCATAGTTGTGTTTAAGTACCTATCACCAAGACCTCTTACATATACATTGCTCGAACCTTCTTGTTTTGATACACCAGAGATTTTTGCTACAGCAGAAGCAGCATTACTAACACCTTTTCTAGAAAGTTCTTCGGCACCTATACTTTGTTTAATCTCTACTGCTTTTTTCTGATCTAATAATAAAGCAGCCTCAGTTTCTTTTCTGGTTGTTGTAGTAATTACTACCTCATCTAATGAAGCAGCACTTGCTCCCATTGTTATATTAACAGTAGTTACTTTTCCAGCAACAACTTTAACTAAAACGTCCTGAGTTTCATAACCAACAAAACTAAAACTTAAAGTATAATCGCCTGGGCTTAGATTTTCAAAAATATAAAGACCATCTATATCAGACGTTGTGCCTGTTGTAGTACCTTTTATTAATACATTAGCAAAAGGCAAAGGCTCATTGTTGTATTCTTTATCTATTAATTTCCCTGCAATCGAACCAGTTTGACCTATTAAAAATGAAGTCGTAAAAAGTGCAAATACTATTATAAGTTGTTTCATTTATTTAATCATAATTATTTGCTGCAAAGAAACCTATTGAGTGTAAAGATGAGGTTAACTCAAGGTTAAACGTACTTCATAAAAAAGTTACCTAAACGTTATCTAATGTTCAATAAATTGCAATTAGGATATGTTAATTTAACATTGAAAAATGTATCTTGCATCCGCTTAAAGAATTGCTATGAACTGGGAACAATTACTGTCACTAAAACGTTTTGGAGATAAAAACAAACGCATACGTAAAGAACAAGACGAAACTCGTTTAGGGTTTGAAGTTGATTATGATCGTGTTATATTCTCTTCAGAGTTTAGAAGCCTTCAAGACAAAACACAAGTGATTCCATTATCACAAACAGATTTTGTTCATACGCGATTAACTCATAGTTTAGAAGTTAGTGTGGTTGGTAGATCTCTTGGCAGAAAAGTAGGTCAAAAATTATTAGAGAAGCATCCTCATCTTCAAAACGTTCATGGATATCAAGCTAACGATTTTGGTGCTATTGTAGCTGCTGCAGCATTGGCACACGATATTGGAAATCCGCCTTTTGGTCATTCTGGAGAAAAGGCTATTGGAGAGTTTTTTAAAACAGGAAAAGGAAAAGAATTCAAAAAGCACTTAACAGAAAAAGAGTATCAAGATTTATGTGATTTTGAAGGTAATGCCAATGGATTTAAAATATTAACTGAAAGTAGGCAAGGAAGAGAAGGAGGTCTGAGATTAAGCTATGCAACACTTGGGGCTTTTATGAAATACCCAAAAGAGTCTCTACCTAAAAAACCAACAGCTCATATAGCAGATAAAAAGTACGGGTTTTTTCAAAGCGAGAAAGAAGCTTTTTTAGATGTTGTAAATGAGTTAGGTCTTTTAAGTAGAAGTTCAACTAACGATATAAGCTATTCTAGACATCCATTAACGTTTTTAGTTGAAGCAGCAGATGATATTTGCTATACAATTATTGATTTTGAAGATGGGATTAATTTAGGCTTAATACAAGAAGAGTATGCATTAGAATATTTAATAAATTTAGTTAAAGAGACTATAAATATTAATAATTATAACGCACTTACAAATACTGAAGATAGAATAAGCTATTTGAGAGCTCTTGCAATAAACACCCTAATAAATGAGGCTGTTGAATTGTTTATGCATAATGAAGCAGATATATTAGAAGGACAATTTTCTAAAGCACTATTAGATGTCAGCAAGTATAAAGCTCAAATTAATGATATCATTAAAATTAGTGTTCAAAACGTATACAATTCTAAAGATGTCCTAAATAAAGAGATTGCAGGATATGAGGTCATTAATGAACTTTTAAATTTATTTACAACGACAATTTATAATAAGCAGATAGGAAGTTTGTCTAATTATAATCATTTAATTCTTAAAGTTTTTCCTAAAACACTAGACTTAAATAAAGAGGGTCTTTATAATAATTTATTATCAATTTGCAATTATGTATCCAAGCTGTCTGATAGTAATGCAATATTAACATATAGAAAGTTAAAAGGAAATCATTTATAAAAATGCATTTCATCGAAAAAATTTGCTTATTAACGATAAATCATTACTTTTGATAACATCAACCCTTAGCTCTACCAAAATGAAAAAAAATATTCTAAGTGCTATAGTAGTGTTTTTTGTAACATTAGCGTTTTTGTTAGTAATCGATGATATTTCTAAAGAAACAAATAAGAACACAAAAGAGAGTGTAAAAACTTATAATACAAATCAGCAATCAGATATTGTTGTAAACGATTAAGAGTAGCTCTCTAAAATTGTAGTAATGTTGTAAGCATCTAACGATATTAACTTTTGAAGTTCGTCAATTGTTCCTTGTTCTACAAACTCATCAGGAATTCCTAAACATTTTATAGAATTCTTGTAATTATTATGTGCAGCAAATTCTAAAACAGCACTACCAAAGCCTCCTTTAATAGTTCCGTCTTCAATAGTAATAATAGTTTTATAATTTTTAAAAACTTGATGAAGCAAATCTTCATCTAAAGGCTTTATAAATCGCATATCGTAGTGACCAATAGTTGTATTGTTCTTTACATTTTTTATGGCAGTTGATACATTTTCAGAAATAAACCCAATACTCAAAACAGCTAGTGAAGCCCCTTTTTTTAATTCAATTCCTTTCCCAATTTCTATATTAGAAAAAGGTTGTTTCCAATCTATTGTAACACCTTTTCCTCTAGGGTATCTTATAGCAATAGGATTGTCTAAACCTAATTGAGCAGTATACATTATATTACGTAATTCAATCTCATTTCGAGGCGCAAAAATGATGAGGTTAGGGATGCAGCGTAAGTAAGCTAAATCAAAAACACCATGATGTGTAGCACCATCTTCACCAACCAAACCAGCTCTATCTAAACAAAAAATCACAGGTAAATTTTGTAAAGCAACATCATGTATTACTTGGTCATAAGCTCTCTGCAGAAACGTTGAATAAATATTACAAAATACAACCAAGCCTTGAGCAACCATACCAGCAGAAAGCGTTACAGCATGTTGCTCTGCAATACCAACATCAAAAGCACGATTTGGCATTTCATCCATCATGTATTTTAAAGAACTACCAGTTGGCATCGCTGGTGTAATACCCACTATTTTATCGTTTTGCTTAGCTAATTCTACAATGGTATACCCAAAAACATCTTGAAACTTTGGTGCTTCATCTGTTTTTGTTTTTGGAAATAAGTCGCCAGTAATGGCGTCGAATTTTCCTGGAGCATGATATTTAACCTGATTTTCTTCAGCTTGCTTTAACCCTTTGCCTTTTGTAGTTATGATATGCAAAAACTTAGGACCTTTTACATTTTTTAAGCGCTGTAATTCCGAAATAATTTTATCAATATCATGACCATCAATAGGTCCAGAATAATTAAAATTTAAAGCTTCAAAAATATTATCTTGCTTTTCAGTACCTTTTTTAACATTGGTTAAATATTGTTTTAAAGCACCAACACTTGGGTCAATACCTATGGCATTATCATTAAGAATAACTAATAAATTGGCATCAGTAACACCAGCATGATTTAAACCTTCAAATGCCATTCCACTAGCTATAGATGCATCTCCTATAACAGCAATGTGGTGTTTGTTTTCTCCTTTTAGCTGTGAGGCAATTGCCATTCCTAAAGCAGCAGAAATAGATGTAGAGGAGTGACCAACACCAAAAGCATCATAAACACTTTCACCTCGTTTTGGAAAACCACTAATTCCATTGAGTTGTCTATTAGTATGAAAATTATCTTTTCGTCCAGTTAATAGCTTGTGACCATAGGCCTGATGCCCAACATCCCAAATAAGCAAGTCGTTAGGTGTGTCAAAAACATAATGTAGTGCAATGGTTAACTCTACCACACCAAGGCTAGCACCAAGATGCCCTTCTTTTGTAGCAACAATATTAATGATGAACTTACGCAACTCTTTAGCGAGTTGAGGTAAATGATTCTGATTTAGTTTTCGTAAATCAGAAGGTGAATTAATATGGTCTAAAAATTTGCTCATCAGTTTACAAATGTAGTATTTGAAAATCGTATTTTTGAATTCCGACCTTTTAAATTTTAATAATGGAAAATCCTTTTGATGACACTTACTTTATGAAAAAAGCACTTCAGGAAGCCGAAACTGCTTACGAAAAAGGAGAGATCCCTGTAGGAGCTGTTATTGTTATTGAAAATAGAATTATTGCTAGAGCACACAACCTAACTGAATTATTAGTTGATGTTACTGCACATGCCGAGATGCAAGCTATTACTGCTGCATCTAATTTTTTGGGAGGGAAGTATCTTCAAAATTGCACATTATATGTCACTTTAGAACCTTGCCAAATGTGTGCTGGGGCTTTGTATTGGAGTCAAATTAGCAAGATTGTGTATGGAGCTAAAGATGAAGAGCGAGGTTGCACAACTTTAAATACTAAATTACATCCTAAAACAGAAATTATTGGTGGTATTATGGCTGAAGAAGCATCACAATTATTGAAACGCTTTTTTATCGAAAAACGAAATTTAAATTAACTACGTTTGTCTCCTTCTCGTTTACGCATTTTTTCAAGATTTTCTTTGGTAAGCATATAGTCTTCTACTTTTTTATCTTTCCATCTGTAATAAGAAAATAGAGGAAAAACAACAAAGAATAACCCAACAACACCAAAGCCTATAAATTTTTCAGAATAGTCAGTATTCCAAATAAATCCGTAGAAAATACAGGCAAAAACGATAAGTGTTAAAATTCCAATTAAATATTTCATCTGTTACTTTGTGAAGCTAATTAAATGCCTTCTGTAGGCGGTTAATAATTTAGATTTTGAAACAAAGCCATAATATTTTCCGTTATTAATTACTGGCAGATTCCAAGCTCCAGAGCTTTGAAATTTATCCATAACCGTTTGCATGGTATCGGTTTCAAATACAATAATATCTGGAGGATTGTGCATATACAATTCAACTTTTGTAGAGTCGTATAAATCTCGATCAAACATAAACTCCCTTATATCATCTAACAAAATAATACCTAAAAACTCATCTTCAGTATTAGTTACTGGGAATAAATTTCGCTGTGATTTTGCAACACCATTATGAAGCATTTCACCTAAAGTCATTTCTGGTTTTAGTTTGATAAAATCTTGCTCTACAACATTATCAAGCTTCATTAATGTTAAAACGTTTTGGTCCTTATCATGAGTTAACAAGTCACCTCTTTCAGCCAATTCACGAGTGTATATAGTATGCGGCATATAATGTTTTGTAATCATATAAGATATGGCTACAGTAATCATTAGAGGTAAAAACAGCACGTAACCACCAGTAATTTCAGCAATTAAAAAAATTGCAGTTAATGGTGCATGTATAACTCCTGCTATTAATCCAGCCATACCAACCAATGTAAAATTAGCTTCAGATACCTGAAAGCCAAGACCAATATTATTAATTATTTTTGCAACAACATTTCCTAAAGCACTACCCATAACCATTGTTGGTACAACAATTCCTCCAACACCACCTGCTGCAAAAGTTGTTGTCATGGCAATAACTTTAAAAAAAGTGAACCCAATTAATAGAGCTATAACAACCCAAATATTATCTATGTATGAATCAAAAGGATTTGAGCCAAGTGCATGTAAATAATTACCATTAAATAGGTCTTTCGTGAAACTTAGACCCTCACCATAAAGTGGCGGAATGAAATACAACATAATCCCTATTGCAAAACCTCCAACAACGAGTTTTAAAAATCGAGTTTTAAAATTCTCGAAAAAGGCATAAATGGCGAAATATATTTTTGTAAAATATAAAGAAGCAATTCCTGTTCCGATACCTAAAATGATAAAGAAAACAGTATCATTAATGGTAAATTTCTCAGTTAGATTAAAATTGAAAAGTAAATCATCTCCCAAAAAAAAGTACGATGTTAATACAGATGAAATTGATGCAATTAATAATGGTAATAACGATGCAAAAGTTAAATCTAAACTAAACACTTCCACTGCAAAAACAATAGCCGCAATTGGCGATTTAAACATAGATGCCATAGCTCCAGCAGATGCACATGCTATAAGAAGAGTTCTTGTTTTTCGGTCTATATGTAACAATCTACTTAAATTAGAGCTTATAGCAGAACCAGAAGTTATTGCAGGACCTAATAAACCAACAGAACCACCAAAACCTACTGTTAATGGTGCAGCAATTAATGGATAGTAAATCTGTTTATAATGTAAAAACCCTTTTTGTCTTAATAATGAATATAAAACAGATGGGATTGCTCTTTTTATAAACGAAGGTGTTTCATTTGCAACGACTTTTTTAAATACATACTTGTTAAGTAAATAAACAAAAAGCAACCCTAGAACTGGTAAAATGAAGTATAATTGATTTTGAGAAAAAATTATACCATGTTCTAATAAGCTTTGAATAAAAAAAGTAATGTTTTTTAATGTTACTGCTGCTAAACCAGCAAGCAACCCAACAAGAACACTTAATATATAAACAAAGTTTTTTTGAGAGATATTCTTGTATCTCCAAATATGAAACCGTTTAAGAAGTGACTGTTTTGGCATTATTAAAACTACTAAAAAATCCTGCAATTGCAGGATTAATTTTTTATGATTTAAGGTTTAGTTTTAAACTTAACTCTTCAAGTTGTTTGTCATCAATAGGAGCAGGTGCATCAATCATCACATCACGACCAGAATTATTTTTTGGGAACGCAATAAAATCACGTATTGTTTCTTGTCCGCCAAGAATAGCAACTAATCTATCTAACCCAAATGCTAATCCACCATGAGGAGGCGCTCCATATTGAAAAGCATCCATTAAGAAACCGAATTGTGCTTTAGCTTCTTCAGGTGTAAAGCCTAAATAATCAAACATTAACGATTGTGTTTTTTTATCGTGAATTCTAATTGAACCACCTCCAATTTCATTACCATTCAACACCAAATCGTAAGCATTTGCTTTTACATCTCCTGGATTAGTAGAAAGTAATTCTAACTGACCTGGTTTTGGAGAGGTAAAAGGATGGTGCATTGCATGGTAACGTTGGGTCTCCTCATCCCATTCTAATAATGGAAAATCCATTACCCAAAGTGGAGCGAATTCTTTTGGATTACGTAATCCAAGGCGTGTTGCCAATTCCATACGTAAAGCACTCAATTGAGGACGAACTTTATTTGTGTCTCCAGAAAGTACACATATTAAATCGCCAGCTTTTGCTCCAGTGATTTCAGCCCATTTTGCTAAATCAGCTTCATCATAAAATTTATCAACTGAAGATTTATAAGTTCCATCTTCATTTACTCTACAATAAACCATTCCTAAAGCACCAATTTGTGGGCGTTTTACCCAATCGATAAGTTGGTCTATTTCTTTACGAGTATAATTGTTTCCACCAGGAACAGCAATACCAACAACTAATTCAGCAGAATTAAAAACACCAAAATCTTTATGTTGAGTAACTTCATTTAGCTCTCCAAATTGCATTCCGAAACGAATGTCTGGTTTATCATTTCCATACAAACGCATAGCGTCATCATATAACATTCTTGGAAATTCTTTAACGTCAACTCCATTCACTTCTTTTAGTAAATGACGAGTCAAACCTTCAAAAGCATTTAATATATCTTCTTGTTCAACAAATGCCATTTCACAATCTATTTGTGTGAACTCTGGCTGTCTGTCGGCACGTAAATCTTCGTCTCTAAAGCATTTTACAATTTGAAAATACTTATCCATGCCGCCAACCATCAACAATTGTTTAAACGTTTGAGGCGACTGTGGTAATGCATAAAATTGACCTTCATTCATACGAGAAGGCACAACAAAATCACGAGCTCCTTCTGGAGTAGATTTTATTAAATAAGGCGTTTCAACTTCAATAAATCCTTCTTTAGACAAATAATTTCTAACCTCTTGAGCCACTTTTGCTCTAAAAATCAAACTGTTTTTTACTGGATTACGACGAATATCTAAATAACGATATTTCATTCGTAATTCTTCTCCACCATCTGTTTCATCTTCAATTGTAAAAGGTGGCAATATTGCAGAATTTAAAATAGTTAATTCAGACACTAAAATTTCGATATCACCTGTTGGGATATTTGGGTTTTTAGAAGCACGTTCAATAACAGTTCCTTTTACTTGGATTACAAATTCACGTCCTAATTTTTGAGCTTGCTCCATTATTGCTTTTGGTGTACGCTCTTCATCAAAAATAAGTTGTGTAATACCATATCGATCACGTAAATCGACCCAAACCATAAATCCTTTATCACGTACTTTTTGTACCCAACCTGCAAGTGTAACTTCGTTATTAATGTGTGATGTTCTTATTTCACCACAATTGTGACTTCTATACATAAATTTAATTTTTTACACTTTTCTAATTAGAAAAGTGTTTAAGGTTGCAAATTTAATGAAGTTATATGATTATCAAATAAAAAAGCCTCAACATTTGTCAAGGCTTTTTCGCTATTAATCAATGTCCAATTGGACGTTAGATCCATTTTCTAAATCTTCATTTACTGATTTCACTTTTCGTCGTAGCCACATTTTGAATTTCATTGTAAGGAAAAACATAACTGGAACAAAAATCAATGTTAGGAAGGTTGCAACTAATAATCCATAAATTACTGTCCAAGCTAATGGACCCCAAAATACTACGTTATCTCCTCCCATATAAATATTAGGATTAAAATCGCTAAATAAAGTAAAGAAGTTAATGTTTAATCCTATTGCTAATGGGATTAACCCTAAAATCGTAGTAATTGCTGTAAGTAATACAGGACGCAAACGTGCTTTTCCTGCTTTTACTATGCTTTCGAACAAATCATCGACCTCTAAATAATCATCCATATCAATATCTAATTCATTCTTTTTTCTATCTACTAAAAGTTGAGCATAATCAAGTAATACAACACCATTGTTTACTACAATTCCAGCCAATGAAATAATACCAACCATGGTCATCATAATGACGAATGCACTTCCAGTAATTACAATTCCGCCAAAAACTCCAATAAAACTTAAAAATATTGCCATCATAATAATTGCTGGCTTAGAAACAGAATTAAATTGAAAGATTAAGATGAAAAATATTAAGAGTAATCCTGTAAAAAATGCGCCCATTAAAAAGGCCATTTGTTTATTTTGCTCTTCAATTTGCCCTGTATAATCTATTTTGATGTTTTCAGGCAAACCTTCATAACTTTTCATTTCGTTTTGAACTTGAGTTACAATAGCTCCAGCATCTGTATAACCAGGTGCTAAAGCAGAATATACTGTAACCACACGCTTGGTGCTTTTATGTTTTATAGCACTAAATCCAGAATTGTTTTCAAACTTAACTAATGTAGATAATGGAATATCTTTAAGTTTTCCAGTATTATCTCTAAACGTGATATTTTGATTAAATAATGCGCTGGTGTTATATCTGTTTTCTTCATTAAAACGAACATAAATATCAAAATCATCACCACCTTCTTTATAAACACCTGCTTTTGCACCAAAGATTGAATTACGTAGTTGTTGGCCAACTTGAGCAGCACTAACTCCTAATTCTCCTGCTTTTTTTCTGTCAATAGTAACACGCATTGTTGGCTTATCTTTATTGACATCAATTTTTAGCTCATCAATTCCTGCAATGTTTTTTTCATTGATGAATTCGCGCATATTTTCTGCGGTGTTAATCAATTCATTATAATCATCACCTTCCAATTCGATATTAATAGGAGCTCCAGCTGGAGGACCATCCATGTTTTTTTCAACTGAAATTAATACACCAGGATAAATGCCAACTAATGCTTCTTGTACTTTTTGACGCAATAACTCACTATCTTCACCTTTTCTGTATTTAAACTCTCTCATGGAAGCTGTAATTTTAGCTTTATGAGGCATTTCTGCAGCAGAGCCACCATCAGTTTGTGGGTTTCCAGCACCTTCTCCTACTTGAGAAACAGCACTTTCTACCAAGAAATTATAATCACCTTCTTTATATTGATTATTATCAAGAACCTTGAAAACCCTAGATTCAATTTCTTTAGTTATGGCATTTGTTTTATCGATTGCAGTACCTTGAGGATACTCGATGTAAACTATAATTTGATTTGGTTTATTATCAGGGAAAAACTCAACTTTAGTACGTTGTGTTGCTAAAGAAGCTCCAAAAGCAACAAAAGCTAGTATCAATAACACGAAAGTTCCAATAGTTAAGGCAATCGGCATTCTACCTGAAAGAGCACGACGTAATTGACGTTCATACCAATTTTCGAGTTTTACTAAAGTATTGTTTTGGAAATTATTTGCCATTTTTCTTAAGAACAAACGATATACCCAAAGCATAATAGCTGTAAATAACATTAATGTTCCTAATGCTCTATATTCTCCAGCTACAAAAAACACAATAAGCCCTAATATTGCCATTATACTTGTAGAAGTTATTATCTTTTTTAATGGCATGTCTTTGTCTTCAATACTCATAAATTGAGACACCAAAACCGAGTTAAAAAAGATAGCTACAAATAATGAAGACCCTAAAACAACAGAGAGCGTTATTGGTAAAATCATCATGAATTCTCCCATAATTCCAGGCCATAAACCTAATGGGATAAAGGCTGCTACTGTTGTTGCTGTTGAGATAATAATTGGGAAAGCAATTTCGCTAATTCCTTTTTTAGCTGCTTCAAGCCTACTCATGCCTTCTTCATCCATGAGTCGATAGACGTTTTCTACAACCACAATACCATTATCTACAAGCATTCCTAGTCCCATAATTAGTCCGAAAAGAACCATTGTGTTTAAACTATGTCCTAAAAGATTTAAAATCATTAGCGACATAAACATGGACATTGGAATTGCAAACCCTACGAATATGGCATTTTTAAATCCTAAAAAGAACATTAAAACCGTTACAACAAGGATAACTCCAAAGATGATATTGTTAACTAAATCATCTACTTGACCTATAGTTACAGATGACTGGTCGTTTGCTATTGTGACTTTTAAATCTTTTGGAAAATAATCATCTTTTGCGTTTTTAACAATCACTTTAATTTGGTCTACTGCATCAACCATGTTTTTTCCAACACGTTTTTTAACGTCGAGCATCACTACAGGATCACCATATTCTCTAGCAAAAGTGGTTTTGTCTTCTTCTTTAAAAGCCACTGTTGCCACGTCTTTTAAGTAAATAGCTTCACCATTTTCAGATTTTACAACAAAATTTTCTAATTGTGAAGGCGATTCTATTTCACCAAGAATTCTAATAGTACGACGTTGTCCACTTGCTATTAAATTACCAGCAGACATTGTCATATTACCATTATTAATAGCTCCAATGATATCGTTAAAAGTAACTTCTGAAGCCATCATTTTATAAATGTCTACAGCAATTTCTACTTCTTTATCTTGAGCACCACGTATATCTGCTTTTTTAATTTCAATTAAGTTTTCAATTCTATCTTGAAGATATTCAGCATACTCTTTTAATTTTTCAATAGGATAATCTCCAGAAATATTAATATTAAGAATAGGCATTTCTTCCGATAGGCTCAACTCAAATATATTTGGTTCTACTTTGGCACCATTAAAAGTTGGCCAATCTTCGCTTGATGTTTCACTATCAATTTCGTCTTTTACTTTTTGTTTAGCCTGGTCAACAGTAATGTTTTCATCAAACTCAACAATCACCATAGAATAATCTTCTTGTGATGTTGAGGTAATGTCAACCATATTACTCACTGTTTTTAGTTTATCTTCAATAGGATCTGTAATCAGCTTTTCAATATCTTCAGCTGTGTTTCCTGGGTAAACTGTACTTACGTATATTTTAGTTTCATTAACCTCTGGAAAGTTTTCTCTTGGCATATTAAAAAATGCAACTAAACCAAGATAGAAGATTACTAAAATAAGCACATACATTGTGGTTTTATTGTTAATAGCCCACGATGATAAACCAAATTCTTTATCGATTTGTTTTTTGTTTTTAGCCATTTTTTTCAGTTTCATAAGTTAATACTTTCACAGTTTGGCCATCTTTTACGCTTCTTGCTCCTTCTTTAATAATTTCAACACCATTCTCAATACCTTCAAGAACTTCAATAACATCGCCTTGTGTTTTTCCTGTTTTAATAATAACTCTATTAGCAACGCCTTCTCCGTTAGCATTTTTGTTTTTTACTACATAAACATATTGTTCACCTTCTGCATTTTCTGAAATAATACTTTGTGGTACTAGTAATGCATTTTCGCTTGTGTAATCATTAATTTTAAGCTTTGCAGTAAGGTTTGGTTTAATAGTTTTTTCTTTATTTGGAATAGCAATTTCTACTTTAAACGTTCTATTTGCTGGGTTTATAAAATCACTAGCCTGACGTACTTTTGTATCTATAGTTTTTCCTAAAACAGCAAATTCTACTTGTACATTTTTACCTGCAACAACATTAGAAATATAACGTTCTGGCACTTCGGTTTCTATATACATATTGTCTAGGTTTACAATGCGTATTAGCTGTGTTTGTCCTGCACCAACAACACTACCTTGTTCTGTAATAATATCATCAATAGTTCCAGAAAAAGGAGCTCTAACAGTAGTTTTAGCTAACTGCTGTTTTAATTGATTTACTGCTTGTTGTTGTGATTCATAAGAAGATTTTGCTTGTAAATATTGAATTTCACTTCCTATTTTTTGATCCCAAAGACGTTTTTGACGCTCAAAAGTTGTTTTAGCCAAATCAGCCTGAATTTGTAATTGTGCTAATTGTTGCCCTAATCCTCCATCGTCAATTCTAGCTAATACTTGACCTTTAGTTACTTTTTGACCTTCTTTAACATAGACATTGGTTAAAATACCATTGTATTCTGGAGTAATAACCATTAAGTTTTTGGTAGTCACATTACCTTGTAATTCAAGCATGTGATTAAACACTTCTTGTTTTGCAGTGAAAGTTGTTATTAGAGGAATATTTTTGGTAGTATCTAATTCAGAAATTTTTTCATCTAACAATTTTATTTTTGCGTGAATAGCTTCTTGTTGGCCAACTAATTCAGCACGTTTTGTTCTAATTGTTTCTAGATTATTACTTTCTAATACTTTTTCTACAGAATTCTTTTTTTCTTCACCACAGGAAGTTAAAATGAATGCAATTGCAATGATTGATAATATATGTTTCATTTGATAGTGTTTTTATTGTTTGTTGATTGAGTTTAATATGGTTTCTAATTCAGCTTTTTTGGTAATCACATCTAACATTGCTTGTAAAAATTCTTGTTGAGCTGTGTATAATTGAGTTTGTGCTTGACGCAAATCGAAACTTGAAGCAATACCTTCGAAAAATTTGGTTTGATTTTTAGCTTCAATACGTTCAGCAAGTTTTAGGTTTTGTTTTTTGTTATCATAATCTTCTATAGCAAATTGATAATTGCTTTTAGCAGAAGATATTTGTAATTGAAGTTTTTGTTGTGTTTCTAATAAATCATCTTCAGCTTTTTCAAGGTTTATTTTTGCACGTTGAGTTGATGCACTTCTACCTAAAGAACTAAATATTGGGATATTCATACTTACACCTAATAAAGATGACCCAAACCATTGTTGTTCTTTTTTTAAGAAATCGAAATTATCTGCATTTCCTGAATAACCTGCATTTACAAAAGCACTTAAACTAGGTAAAGCTTTACTTTTTTCTAATTTTAGTAACAACTCTTTAGAAACCTTGTCGTTCTCTGCTATTTGATAATCGATAGTGTTTTCAACATTGGCATCTGCCTCTAAAAGAGTTAATGAGATGTTTTCTTGAGTTAAAGTTTCTAGATTATCTGTTAAAACAGAATTGTTATTAAGATCTATTCCTAAAGTGATATTAAACATTTGATAAGCCAATGTTTTTAAACGTTCGGTATTTTTAAGTGAGCTTTCAACACTAGAAAGCGTGATTTGTAATTGCTCAACACTTTCTTCTTCTTCCAATCCATTTTCATAAATTTTAGTAAGATCGTTTAAGTTTTTTTGAAGCACCTCTTTGTTTCGTTGTAATATCTGAACACTTTCTTCAGCTAAAAGCACATTTCCGTAAGCATTAATAACTGCTTTTCTAACTTCTAAATCTGTTTTTACTTTTGCGTTTTCAGAAATTTCTAAATACACTTTTGCAGACTGTAAACCAACAAGATAAGAGCCATCAAAAATTAATTGACTTACTGTAACTGACGCATTCATTGTTTGCTTGGTTCCAAAACGTACAGGAATAAAACCGTCAGGTGAGTTAACATCAAAATTTGTTTGGTTAGCATCAAAATAATCATTTACAACATCTATAACACTTTGTGTGTTATCAAAAGCTGCAGCTGGTAAAAGTGATACTTGTTGTTTTAACCAGTTTTGATATTCTATTTTCCCATTTATTTGAGGTAAACCTGTTGCTGTCGTTTCCCATTTACGTTGTTTTGCAGCTTCTATATCTCGCTCAGCGTTTTTTGACGTTCTGTTATTTTGTAATGCAAAATCTATGGCTTCTTGCAAACTGAAACTTTGTGTGTTCTCTTGAGATAATCCTAAAAAAGGGAGCAACACCACTAAGGTTATTATAATTTTTTTATACATGTTTTATGATTGATTGTTTATGAATTTGTTTAATATTTTTAGGCCTTTGTCTGTAACAATAGCTCTTAAATGGTATTCTAAATAACTTTCCATTAAATAGTCCATTGTGAAGTTTTGTGAAGGGAAAATAGTCTCGTCCTTTATTCCAGACATTCCATTAAAGTACATTCTTGAGATGAAATCGACATCTATATTAGGTCTAAAAAGACCAGTATCTACTCCGTTTTGAATACTCTCTTTAACAGAGACGTGCATTTTTTCGAATTGCTTTAACTGTAGTCGCTGAAATATTTGAGGGTAATATTTTTTAAGTTGATATTGTGGCGATGTTTTTTCATTCTTTAAATAATTCATCACATACATTTTTATGTCGTACAATTCCTCAATAGGATTGTGTGATGCATCACAAATGCAATCTATACCATCGCAAATATTCTCAAAAAGCGAAAAGGTAACTGCTTCAACTAACTTGGTTTTGTTTTCAAAATGCACATAAATGGTTTTTTTAGATATGCCCATTTCATTGGCAATATCGTCCATTGTTACGCTTTTAAAACCTAGTGTTAAAAACAGTTCGGCTGATTTTTGTATAATTTTTTCTCTCATAATTGGGTGCAAATGTACACAAGGAAACTTTAAAAACAAAAATAGTTTCCAAAGTTTTAATAATTTCTTAACATATGTTTTTAAAGAGCTTGTAATAGTTGATTCATTTACTTTATTTTTGTGACATGCAACATATTCAATTCTATCAGGAAGCATTTCTAAAATATCTTAATGATTTTAAGGTTGAAAGGCAACCTGCTTCATTGTATCAACCAATACAATATATACTCGATTTAGGAGGTAAACGGTTACGTCCAGTTTTAACTTTAATGACTGCCGAAATTTTTAATTGCGATTATAAAAAATCTTTAGACGCAGCATTAAGTATTGAAGTATTTCATAATTTCTCATTAATACATGACGATATTATGGATGATGCACCATTACGAAGAGGAAAAGAAACCGTTCATGAAAAATGGGATATAAATACAGGTATTCTATCAGGAGATGCAATGCTAATTATGGCATATCAGTTGTTTGAAAATTATGATGCTAAAACCTTTCAAGCATTAGCCAAGTTGTTTAGCAAAACAGCTTTAGAGGTTTGTGAAGGACAACAATACGATATGGATTTTGAAACTCGAGATGATGTAACTATTGAAGAGTATTTAAAAATGATAGAGTATAAAACTGCAGTTTTAGTTGGAGCTGCCATGAAAATGGGAGCAATTGTTGCCGAAGCATCAGAGAAAGATCAGCAAAGTATTTATCAATTTGGAAAAAACCTTGGTATAGCATTTCAGTTACAAGACGATTATTTAGACGCTTTTGGTGACCCAAAAACATTTGGAAAACAAGTTGGAGGCGATATTATTGAGAACAAAAAAACGTATTTATATCTTAAAGCACTAGAATTTTCTAATGATGAAGATGCTTTACAACTACAACATCTTTTTGGAATAAGTCCTTCTGAAAATAATGATAAAATAGAATCTGTTAAACAACTGTTTATAACAAGTGGCTCAGCCGATGCAACTCAACAAGAAATTAAAAACTACACAAATAAAGCTTTTTCAGTGTTAGAAGATATTGCAATTTCTGAAGAAAAAAAGCAAGTTTTAAAACAGTTTGGAGAGCAGTTAATGAGCAGAAAAGTATAAAATGAAAAAAGTAGCAACTTTTGAAGAATTAGTAGAGGAAGCTAATCAACTTAATTTATACAAAAAACTTGTTGCTCAGTTAAATAAAGACTTGTTGTTTGCAAACATAAATTTAGAGTTTGATGAAGAGGTGCTACCTTCAAGTTTAAAGTTAATACTTCATGAAACGGTTTATAAATTAATACAAGAAAAGTTTAATGATTATCTTAACTTACTCTATATCGTTGATGTTTCTGAAGAAAAAATAAAGCAGCTCGATGGAAGTGATGCCATACAATTATCAGAACAAGTAACATTTTTAATTTTAAAGCGAGAGTGGCAAAAGGTTTGGTTTAAAAATAAACTCTAACAAAAGGAGCCCAAGCGTCTGCATAAACACTTTTATCTTTATCATAAAGCACGTCATAGCGTATACCAAGAGTTACATTTCTTGTTCTATAACCTGCACCAATAAACAACGCAGGATACCAATAGTTTTGGTCTTCAATTCCTAAATTATCTTCCCACTTTCTATTAACATTAAGTTCTTCAAATTCTGCCGAAAGTTGTAGTTCTTCAATTGGGCTAAATAACCCTATAATGCTTCCACCAAAAATTGTTGATTTGTATGCGTTTTTTTGACTGTTATAAGTGCCATTAAGTCCTACTCCTAAAGCAAACTTATTATTAAACTCATAAATAGCACTTGGCGCTATTGTACCACTAAAAAACCCATCGCCAAAACTTAAACCTAAACCTCCACCAAAGCGAACATGCTTCCAAAAATCTTTTTTAGAATCTGGATTGTTGTTTTGTGAAAGTATCACTGTTGAACAAAAGCAAAAAATTAGACTTAAAAGAAATTGTTTTTTCAAGATTTGTGGGCTAAAACTCATAATTAGATAATTTATTACAATTGAATATTATAAATATAATAAAACCATATCTAATTTTAGTAAAAGTTGTATTTTTGAAAAAAATTTGACAACACCAGAACGTTTTACAAAGCATAATGGATAAATTTTCCTTCTTAAACGCAGCACATACAGCATATTTTGCTGATTTATACGACCAATATTTACTAAATCCAGATTCAGTTGAACCAAGTTGGAGGGCCTTTTTTCAAGGTTACGATTTTGGTAGTGAAAGCTATGGGTTAAATGGAGAAATTGTTGAAGGTGTATCTACACAAATTCCTGAACAAATTCAGAAAGAATTTAATGTTGTTCGTTTAATAGATGGTTACAGAAACAGAGGGCATTTGTTTACAAAAACTAATCCAGTTCGAGCAAGAAGAACCTATGAGCCAACTTTAGATATAGCCAACTTTGGGTTGTCAAACAAAGATTTAGACACAGTGTTCTCTGCAGGAGAGATTTTAGGCATTGGTCCACAATCACTCAGAAGCATAATTGTACATTTAGATAAAATTTATTGCAACTCAATTGGTGTTGAGTATATGTACATTAGAAAACCTGAAGAAATTCAGTGGATTCAAGATAAGTTAAATGTAAATGATAATCAGCCAAATTTCACGGTTGACCAAAAGAAACATTTACTTAAAAAACTAAATGAAGCCGTTTCGTTTGAAAGTTTTTTACATACAAAGTATGTTGGTCAAAAACGATTTTCATTAGAAGGAGGAGAGTCATTAATTCCAGCTTTAGATGCAATTATTGAAAAAGCTTCTGAGTATGGAGTTAAAGAGTTTGTTATGGGAATGGCTCATCGTGGGCGTTTAAGCACTCTAACAAATATTTTCGGAAAATCTGCTAAAGACATTTTTAGTGAGTTTGACGGAAAAGACTATGAACAGGAAGTTTTTGATGGTGATGTAAAATACCATTTAGGCTGGACAAGTGATAGAGTTACAGATACTGGAGCAAAAATTAACTTAAATATTGCACCAAACCCTTCACATTTAGAAACTGTTGGAGCTGTAGTTGAAGGTATTGTAAGAGCAAAACAAGACGATAAATATCCAGATAATCCATCCCAAGTATTACCAATAGTAGTACATGGTGATGCAGCTATAGCTGGTCAAGGACTTGTTTATGAGATTATACAAATGGCATCATTAGATGGTTATAAAACTAATGGTACAATTCATATTGTAGTTAATAATCAAATAGGGTTTACCACCAATTATTTAGATGCACGTTCAAGCACCTATTGTACAGATGTAGGTAAAGTAACTTTGTCGCCAGTGTTACACGTTAATGCTGACGATGTTGAGGCTGTAGTACATTCAGTATTGTTTGCATTGCATTTTAGAATGAAGTTTAAACGTGATGTATTTATAGATTTATTAGGTTATAGAAAATATGGTCATAATGAAGGAGATGAGCCACGTTTTACTCAACCAAAATTATACAAAGCTATAGCTAAGCATGAAAACCCTAGAGATATCTATGCAGAAAAACTAATTGCACAAGGTATTATCAATAAGGAGTATGTTACAAAATTAGAAGAAGACTATAAAGCATCTTTAGAAGTTAATCTTGAAGATTCACGTAAAATTGAAAAAACTGTCATTACTCCATTTATGGAAAATGAATGGAAAAATTATGTGACAGTAACTGAAGATGAAATGATGAAGCCAATCAACACAAAGGTTTCTAAAAAAGAGTTATCAAAAATAACGCAAGTTATATCAACACTTCCAAAAGATAAAAAATTCATTCGCAAGATTGAACGATTAGTAGAGTCAAGACAAACAATGTTTGATGAAGATAAACTAGATTGGGCAATGGCAGAGCATTTGGCTTATGGTACTTTGTTAGAAGAAGGTTATGATGTTCGTATATCTGGTCAAGATGTAGAACGTGGAACTTTTTCTCATCGTCATGCAGTTGTAAAAGTAGAAGATAGTGAAGAAGAAATTTTATTGCTCAATCAAATAAGTGATAAGCAAGGTAAGTTCTTTATTTATAACTCACTATTATCAGAATATGGTGTAGTAGGTTTCGATTATGGTTATGCTATGGCAAGCCCAAAAACATTAACCATTTGGGAAGCGCAATTTGGAGACTTTAGTAATGGAGCTCAAATAATGTTAGACCAATATATTTCAGCAGCTGAAGATAAATGGAAACTTCAAAATGGATTGGTAATGTTATTACCTCATGGTTATGAAGGTCAAGGAGCAGAGCATTCTTCGGCACGTATGGAGCGTTATTTACAGTTGTGTGCAAAAGATAATATGTATGTAGTAGATTGTACAACACCTGCAAATATGTACCATTTGTTACGTAAACAAATGAAGGCTAATTTTAGAAAACCTTTAATTGTATTTACACCTAAAAGTTTATTACGTCATCCAAGATGTGTTTCAACAGTTGATGAGTTTGCGAATGGAAGTTTTAAAATGTTAATTGATGATGAGCAAGCTAAAGCTGATAAAATTAAAACATTAGTATTTGTAACAGGAAAATTCTATTACGATTTACTAGAAGCACAAGAAAATCTCGGCAGAAATGATGTTGCTTTAGTTAGAATAGAACAATTATTTCCTTTGCCAACAGATGATATTAGAGAGATATTGAAGAAATATAAAAATGCCGATGATGTAGTTTGGGCACAAGAAGAGCCAAGAAATATGGGAGCTTATAGCCATATGTTGATGCATTTAGATGAGGCAAAAACATTCAGAGCAGCTTCAATGAGAGCTTATGGAGCACCAGCAGCAGGAAGTTCAACACGATCTAAGCGTCGTCACCAAGAAGTAATTGATTACGTTTTTGATAAAACCAAAAACAACCAACGATAATTTAAAAAAAACAAAAACACTAAAATATAATATACAATGATTTTAGAAATGAAAGTTCCTTCACCAGGAGAGTCTATCACAGAAGTAGAAATAGCAACTTGGTTAGTTGCAGATGGAGATTATGTTGAAAAAGATCAAGCAATAGCTGAGGTGGATAGTGATAAAGCAACTCTAGAGTTGCCAGCTGAAGCAAGTGGAATTATTACTTTAAAAGCTGAAGAAGGTGATGCTGTAGCAGTTGGTGAAGTAGTTTGTTTAATTGATACAAGCGCTGCAAAACCAGAAGGTGATGCGCCAGCAAAAGAAGAGAAAAAGGTTGAGGCCCCTAAAAAAGAAGAGTCTAAGGCTCCTGCTTCTGAAACAAAAACATATGCTACAGGTACAGCAAGTCCTGCAGCTAAAAAAATACTAGCCGAAAAAGGAATGGATGCATCATCAGTTTCTGGTTCTGGTAAAGATGGTCGTATTACTAAAGATGATGCTGTAAATGCTACACCATCAATGGGAACACCAACAGGTGGAGCAAGAGGAACATCTAGAAGTAAAATGTCGATGTTGCGTCGTAAAGTTGCTGAACGTTTAGTTGAAGCTAAAAATACTACAGCAATGTTAACTACATTTAATGAGGTTGATATGTCTCCAATATTTGCTTTACGAAATGAATATAAAGACACTTTTAAAAATAAACATGGAGTAAGTTTAGGGTTTATGAGCTTCTTTACACTAGCAGTTGTGAGAGCATTAAAAATGTATCCTGCAGTAAACTCAATGATAGATGGACAAGAAATGGTAAGTTACGATTTTTGTGATATTAGTATTGCAGTTTCTGGGCCAAAAGGATTAATGGTTCCTGTTATGAGAAATGCAGAAAACTTATCATTTAGAGGTGTTGAAAACGAAGTAAAACGTCTAGCTATTAGAGCTCGTGATGGACAAATAACTGTTGATGAAATGACAGGAGGAACTTTTACAATATCTAATGGTGGTGTTTTTGGAAGCATGCTATCTACACCAATTATAAACCCTCCTCAAAGTGGAATTTTAGGGATGCATAATATTGTTGAAAGACCTGTAGCTGTTGATGGTAAAGTTGAAATACGACCAATAATGTTTGTTGCGCTATCTTACGACCATAGAATAATTGACGGGAAAGAGAGTGTAGGGTTTTTAGTAGCAGTTAAAGAAGCTTTAGAAAATCCGACAGAACTATTAATGAATAACGATGTGAAAAAAGCATTAGAGTTATAATAATATTTAAACTAAAATTTAAAAGGGCAACTTATTTATTAAGTTGCCCTTTTTTCTTGAAAATATATAACTAACTAATAACTAAAAAAAATTAACAAGAATATTCACTGTAATGATTAAGATGACACTAACAATTAATCCAATGATTAAAAATTTATTGTCATGATTATATTTACGCTTCATAGTTTTCATTTTACCTAAAGTTGAAATCGTTATTATTAATTTTTTAACTAAAAGCCCTGAATCAATGACAATTCAGAGCTTTAATAGAATCCCATATAATAACTAAGTTAATAGCATTGTAAATGTCTTAATTATAATAACACCAAACAATACGTAGAACTACGTATTTTTTGTTTTTAAAAAGATAAAATACTGATAATCAGTAAAATGAATTTTTATTTTTTCTTATAAAAAATAAAAAAGCCCTAAATCAATGACAATTTAGAGCCTTTTAAAAATAATTCTCCCTAAGAATTAATAGCGCTGTAAATATCGTTATAAAGAAAACACCAAACAATACGTAGTTCTACGTATTTTTTAATGAAAATTGAATGATTTTCGACTTTTTTGAGAATAAATTAAAAAAGGCACAACTTTTATTGGTTGCGCCTTTTTATATAATTAACTAATAACTAAAGTAAGATTACTAATAGATTTAAAGAAATAACAAGTATAGAGCTAATTATTAACCCTATTATAAAGAAAGTATTAATGAGGCCGAATTTGTGTTTCATTTTGGTGTTTAACAATTAGGTTAAAAACTCTGAATCACTAAATATCCAGAGTTTTTTTAACCTAAAAGAAATTGATTAATAGCACTGTAAATATCGTGATAAAGAAAACACCAAACAATACGTAGAACTACGTATTTTTATCTAAATATTCTTCGTTTTCTTTTGCATACAATGCTAAACTCCCACTTTTCGATTCTAGTTTGAGTTTGTTAATAATGTGGCTTTTGTGTTTTTCAACAGTTCTGCTAGAAATAAATAAGATATCACCAATTTCTTTAGCAGTTTTGTTTTGAGCAATAAGTTTAAGTACTTCCTTTTCAGCTGGTGTAAGGAGTTCTAGTTCTTCAGGGATTTCTTCAATCTGTAAATATTTAATTAACTCAGCACTAAAATATGCTTTGTTGTTTAATACAGATGCAATACAATTTTCAATTTCTACTAGAGCAAATTCTTTTAAAACATAGCCAAAAACACCTAACGATTTAGCCTGCTTATAAATAGTTTCATCTTTTTCGAAAGTAATTAGTATAATTTTTGTTTGTAGGTTTAGCTCTTTACATTTTTGAGCTATTTGTAAACCAGTCAAAAAAGGCATCTGAATATCTAAAATAGCAATATCAGGGTTTAACTCTTCAATATGTTGTAAAGCTTCTTTACCATTTACAGCGCTTGCAACCACATTATATTGTTTTTCTAACAAAAAGTCATTTAACCCTTTAAGTATAAGTGGATGGTCATCAGCTATAATAATTGACGCGTTCATGTGCTATTAATAATGAGGGATTTCGAGTTTAAAGATAATTACATTTTGCCAACAAATAAAGAATTAAGCTACAATTTTAAGTACAAGTATTTTTTTTCATAATCAATTATAGCTTTAGATTGCTTTAGAATATCAGCACCAATAATACCATCAACAGGCTTTGCGTTGTGGCTTATTAAAGCTGTATTTACATGTGTAAGATTGAATAAAATTAGAGCAACTTTTTTATGTTTCCATTTTCCAATTTTTAAACTATTCTTTTTAGAAACTTGAGTTAACATATCTGTTGCGCCTGCTCCAGCAGCTTTTACATCACTATCTTTGGCTTTTAATTTAAAAGTTTCTATTGCTTCAAAGCCTACGCAAGAGCTCGAAGCTCCAGTGTCTAAAATAAAAAGTCCTTTTACACCGTTTATAGTAGCTTTAATTTCAAAATGATTAGTTTTTGTAAGTTTTAATTTAACTTTTGTATACCCTTTTTTTAATAAAAACTCTTGAAGCAATTCCATATTGTATTTTATAAACATTACAATTTAAAATAATTTTTTAAGAGGAAGTATAATTATATAAAACAATTATTTTTGCTTTATGATAATTACAGATACTCATACACACTTGTACAGTGAAGCGTTTGATAAAGATAGACACGAAATGATAAAGCGTGCTATTAATAATAAGGTTACACGTTTTTTTATTCCCGCAATAGACTCAACTTATACCGACGCAATGCTTCAACTCGAAGCTGATTTTCCTGAACACATATTTTTAATGATGGGTTTACACCCAACACATGTTAAGGATAACTATAAGGAAGAATTAAATCATGTTGAAACTATGCTCGCAAAGCGTAAATTTTATGCAGTTGGTGAAATAGGTATTGATTTGTATTGGGATAAAAGCACTTTAGCAAATCAGATAGCTGCTTTTAAACATCAAATTAAACTAGCAAAACAATATAAATTGCCAATTGTAATTCACTGTAGAGATGCCTTTGATGAGATTTTTGAAGTTTTAGAAAGCGAAAAGAGTGAGGATTTGTTTGGAATTTTTCACTGTTTTACTGGTAATTTAGAGCAAGCTAAAAAAGCAATTTCTTATAATATGAAATTAGGTATTGGAGGTGTTGTTACTTTTAAAAACGGAGGAATTGATCAGTTTATTAATCAAATAGATTTAAAGCATATAGTACTAGAAACTGATTCACCTTATTTAGCGCCAAAACCTTATAGAGGAAAACGCAACGAAAGTGCTTATATAATAAAGGTATTAGAAAAACTATCTGAGCTTTATGAGTTATCAGAAGAAAAAATTGCCGAAATTACAACTCAAAATTCTAAAGACATATTTAATATATAAAAATGCCAAACACGCAACCTAACATACTATTAATATATACAGGAGGAACTATTGGTATGATAAAAGATGCCAATACAGGTGTGTTGAAAGCTTTTGATTTTAATAATCTTCTAAAAAAAATTCCAGAATTAAAACTGTTAGATTGTGAGATAAAAACCGTTTCATTTACTGAGCCGATAGACTCTTCTAATATGAACCCAGAGTATTGGGTTCAAATAGCAGAAATTATTGAAGATAATTATAATGATTTTGATGGATTTGTAGTTTTACACGGAAGTGATACAATGAGTTATTCTGCTTCTGCTTTAAGTTTTATGTTAGAAAATTTAGCAAAACCTGTAATCTTTACAGGGTCACAATTGCCAATAGGTGATTTACGTACAGATGCCAAAGAGAATTTAATCACATCAATACAAATGGCATCTTTACAACATAATGGCAAGCCAGTAATAAAAGAAGTAGGTCTATATTTTGAATATAAACTATATAGAGGCAACCGAACAACAAAAATTAATGCAGAACATTTTGAAGCTTTTGAATCTTTAAACTATCCGCATTTGTCTGAATCTGGAGTGCATTTAAAAGTCTATAAAGATTATCTATTTCAGCCTAACACAAGAAAAAAATTAGTCCTTCATAAAAAATTCGACACTAATATTGCATTAATAAAGTTATTTCCAGGAATATCTCAATCTGTTTTAAACTGTATGTTTAGCTCTCCAGATATCAAAGGTATTATTATTGAAACTTATGGAGCAGGTAACACTACAACAGAAGATTGGTTTATAAAACTTTTAGATAAAACAATAAAAAGAGGAATACCTATAATAAATGTCACCCAATGCTCAGGCGGAAGTGTTAATATGGGACAGTATGAAACCAGTTCTCAACTCAAAACTATTGGTGTAATCTCTGGAAAAGACATCACAACTGAGGCAGCAATTACAAAATTGATGTATTTATTAGGAGAAAAAATTTCAGCTAAAACGTTCAAAACCATATTTGAGACGTCTTTGCGTGGAGAAATGTCCTAAAATTAACGAACAAAATTTTTTGCCTTGAAACTTTTTTTCGTTATTTGGCATGTCAATTTCGCAATAAAAGTTTAGAGAGGTGGCCGAGTGGTCGAAGGCGCACGCCTGGAAAGTGTGTATGCGTCAAAAGCGCATCGAGGGTTCGAATCCCTTTCTCTCTGCTGTAATTTTTATTTTTTAATTGCAAATTTTTTATATCTTTAACACTTTAACTAATAAAATTAAGATTAAGAACAATGAAAAGATTATTTTCTATTCTAGCCATTGCAGGTATGATGGCTTTCGGGACTGTTAATGCAAATACAAATGCTATTACAACGTCAAGCGCAACAACTGTTGCAACAACAATTCAAGATGCAGATGCTGCAGCTGAACCTGAATTAGGGTTTACTCAAGAATTAAAAAAACGTTTTATTGAAGGAGGCCCTGGGTTTATGGGTATTGTATTGTTATGTTTAATTCTTGGATTAGCAATTGCTATTGAGAGAATTATCTTTTTAAACTTATCAACTACAAACACTAAAAAGTTAACTCAAAACGTTGAGGACGCTTTACAATCAGGTGGAGTTGAAGCAGCTAAAGAAGTTTGCAGAAACACAAAAGGACCTGTTGCTTCTATTTTCTATCAAGGATTAGATAGAACTGACGAAGGTATGGATGCCGTTGAAAAAGCTGTAGTAGCTTATGGAGGTGTTCAAATGGGACAATTAGAGAAAAACGTTTCTTGGATTTCATTATTTATTGCATTAGCACCAATGCTTGGTTTCATGGGAACTGTAATTGGTATGATTCAAGCATTTGATAAAATTGAAGCTGCTGGAGATATGCAACCATCACTTGTTGCTGGAGGTATTAAAGTAGCACTTTTAACAACTGTATTTGGTCTTGTTGTAGCAATTATTCTTCAAGTATTTTACAACTATATTATTGCAAAAATCGATAGCATTGTAAATGATATGGAAGATGCTTCAATAACTCTTATGGATTTATTGATTAGAAACAAAAAATAATAATTCAATAATTATAAAAAATGAATTTACATAAAATTTTAAAAATATTAGTTGCTGTACTAAGTTTAGGCGCAATCATATCTTTAATTATGATTATTTCTAAAGGTGATGAGGCTATAAAAGCTTCAGCATTAACTGGTGACACAGCAATTATTGACCCAATGGCTTGGTTAACGTATATAATTTTTGGATTATCTATTGCATTTGTTTTGTTTTTTGTAGTAAAAAACTTATTTACAAATACTGGTTCTTTAAAAAGTACGTTAATAGGTGTAGGAGCATTTCTAGCAGTACTTATAATAGCATATCTTACATCTAGTGGAGATGATGCAAGTAATTATATGTATAATGGTGTTGCAGCAACCGAAGGAGAATCTCATATGGTTGGTGCAGGATTAAATGCATTTTACATACTTATTGTTGGTGCAGCAGCAGCAATGATATTTTCAGGAATTAAAAAAATAGCGAAATAATATGGCAAAGAGAGCAGCACCAGAAGTAAATGCAGGCTCTATGGCTGATATTGCGTTTTTACTTTTAATATTCTTTTTAGTAACTACAACTATTGAAACCGATTCAGGTATTAGTCGTAAGTTGCCACCAATAGATGATACTCAACAAGAGGATGTAATTATCAAAGAAAAGAACTTATTTACAGTTCTAATTAATGGTAAAGACCAATTGCTAGTTGAAGACGAATTGATGGAGCTTAAAGACCTTAGAAAAGCCGCAACCGCGTTTTTAGATAATGGTGGAGGTACTGATAATGAAGGTAACAAATGCGATTATTGTCATGGAAAGAAAGATCCTTCTTCTTCCGACCATCCAGATAAAGCTATTATCTCTTTAAAAAATGATAGAGAAACAACATATTCAGTGTACATATCAGTTCAAAATGAACTTGTTGCTGCATATAATGATTTAAGAGATAGAAGAGCACAAGATTTGTATGGAATTACATTTAAAGAAATGCAAAAAAATCTTTCAGATGTAAATTACAAAGGAAATAAAGATAAACTTAAAGAGAAAATTGAGAAAATTCAGGTTGAATACCCTCAAAAATTATCTGAAGTACAAAACTAATTTAGAAAAATAGAATAATATGTCTAAATTTAAAAAGAAAAAATCAGGAGATTTACCAGCCATATCTACAGCATCTTTACCAGATATTGTATTTATGTTACTGTTCTTTTTCATGGTTGCTACAGTAATGCGTGAAAACACATTATTGATAAAGAATAACTTGCCAAGTGCTGATCAAATTGAAAAACTTGATAAGAAAGATTTGGTAATGTATATTTATGCAGGTCAGCCACAAGAAAGATTTCAAAGTCAATTTGGTAAAGAATCACGTATTCAACTAAATGATAAATTTGCTGATGTAAAAGATATTGCAGCCTTTATAGCTGCTGAGCGTGCATCAAAACGCGAAGAGCTTAGAGATTACCTTACTACATCTTTAAAAGTAGATAAAGATGCTAACATGGGATTAGTAGGCGATATTAAGCAAGAACTAAGAAAAGTTAACGCCTTAAAAATAAATTATACCACTAAAAAAGGTGATATAACTTTAAATAAAAAAGGCAACTAATTTTATTTGTTAAAAATAAATTTTAAACATCCTGAATAAAATATTCAGGATGTTTTTTTATATACTAATTTTAAATCTTTAATAAATTATATTTGTACTATGAGCAAAAATTTTCTTTTTTATATTTTATGTTGTTTTGTTGGTTCTTCTTTTGCTCAAGAAGAAACAGCTAATGACACTACAAATGTAGATCTAAACTATAGAGAAGATCAGTTTTATATATCTGTTACTTACAACTTACTTAATAATAAGCCTACAGATGTATCACAAAGTGGTTTTTCTAGTGGTTTTCATTTTGGGTTTATTAGAGATATGCCTTTAAATGAAAAAAGAGATTTCGCAATAGGTTTAGGTCTTGGTTTATCTTCAAATTCCTACAATCAGAATATGCTTATTCAAAAGGATAATACAAATCAGTTTACTTATACAGTAATTGATAAGAGTGTTGATGCTTTTAAAAAAAATAAGTTTACAACATATTTAGTTGAAATGCCATTAGAGTTCAGATGGCGTAAGTCAACACCAACAGATTACACCTTTTGGAGAGTTTATACGGGTTTTAAAGTAGGATATATTATTCATAGCTCATCAAAATATAAAGGTGATTTAGGGTCTGTTAAAACAAGTGGAATAGATGATATTGAAAAGCTACAATATGGTTTGACTCTAAGTGCTGGATATTCAACATGGAATTTTCATGTGTATTATGGACTAAACCCAATATTTAAAAATTCTGCTATAATAGATGGGAAAACAATAGACACAAGCAATATTAAAATAGGCTTGATGTTCTATATTTTATAGCCAATAATTTAAAACAAGTAATTGAGGTATTACACCAACAAAAAAACCAATAATTAATTCTGAATTTGTATGTGCTTTTAAATGTAGCCTTGAGGTAGCAATAGCTCCTAGCATTATACATAATAAGGCTATAGTGCCATTAATATTTATTTGAAAATGAATACTAATAGCAATAGCAAACATAAAAAAGCCTGAAGCCGCTACCATATGCAAGCTTGCTTTAAATTTTAATATAGCTAATATTAAACAAGCAAAAGTTGAACAAAGAGCACCAATAAAAAAATAATATAACTCTTCAATTTCATTATGAGTTATTACTCTACTTACTAATATAAAAGTGATTAATCCATTTAATATTAAAGGAATAATGCGTTCTCTAGTAGTTTCTAGATGTACACTTTCAACTTTTTTTAATGTCTTTAACAGATAAAATAAAAGTATTGGAAGTACTACAGTTAAAATTGTTATCGAGAATATTTTAGCTTTAATTATTGGATATGGAATGTAACGTGGAGTTTTAGAAAAATATAAAGTTACACCCAACAGAGGCATAAATAGAGGATGAAAAATGTATGAAATTGCTTTTATAACACGATCTATCATATCTTTTTGCGTAAACGTGCTACAGGAATATCTAATTGTTCTCTATATTTTGCAACAGTTCTACGAGCTATAGGATATCCTTTTTCTAATAAAATTGAAGCTAATTTTTCGTCTGTTAATGGCTTGCGTTTATTTTCTTCTTCAATAACAGTTTCAAGAATCTTTTTAATCTCTCTTGTTGAAACTTCCTCTCCTTGGTCATTAGTCATTGATTCAGAAAAGAATTCTTTCACTAGTTTAGTTCCATAAGGCGTATCAACATATTTGCTATTAGCAACACGCGATACTGTAGAAACATCCATCTCTATTTCATCGGCAATATCTTTAAGAATCATAGGTTTTAACTTTCGTTCATCACCTGTTAAAAAATATTCTTGTTGATAATGCATAATTGCACTCATAGTCACAAATAATGTTTGTTGGCGTTGTTTTATAGCCTCAATAAACCATTTTGCAGCATCTAATTTTTGTTTAATAAATATTACTGCATCTTTTTGCGATTTAGATTTGTCTTTAGATTCTTTATAACCCTTCATCATATCTGAATATTCTCTAGATACATGAAGCTCTGGAGCATTTCTGCCATTTAAAGTTAACTCTAATTCGCCATCAATAATTTTAATAGCAAAATCTGGTACTATATGCTCAACTATTTTATTGTTTCCAGCGTAAGAACCACCTGGTTTAGGGTTTAAATGTTCAATTTCATCAATAGCATCTTTAAGCTGAATTTCGCTAATGTCGAATTTTTGAAGTAGTTTTTTATAGTGTTTTTTAGTAAATTGATCAAAAGCCTTATCAATTATTGCAATCGCTAATTCAACATCTGGATTTTTCTCTTTTCGATGCAGCTGAATGCTTAAACACTCTTGAAGATTGCGAGCTCCAACTCCCGCAGGATCTAACTGATGTACTATGTGAAGCACTTTTTCTATGCTTTTTTCGTCGGTATATACATTTTGTGTAAATGCTAAATCATCTGCAATATCTGTTAACGAACGACGTATGTAGCCACTTTCATCAACACTTCCTACTAAAAACTCGGCTATATCTCTTTCGTCGTCAGATAATCTAAAAGTGTTTAATTGATTAGTTAAATATTGTGTAAATGAAGTTCCAGCAGCAAAAGGAATGTCTTTGTCATCATCATCTGCGCTATAATTATTGGTTTGAGTTCTGTAATCAGGAATATCGTCATCACTCAAATACTCATCAACATTAATGTCTTCGCCTATGGTTTCGCTATCATCGTAATTATCATCTGTATTATCAAATTCATCATAATTATCGTCAATATTCTCTTCTTTTCCGCCTTCTAAGGCAGGATTTTCTTCCATTTCTTGCTTTAAACGTTGTTCAAATGCTTGCGTAGGCAACTGTATCAGTTTCATTAACTGAATTTGTTGTGGTGACAACTTTTGCGATAATTTGAACTGTAAATATTGTTTAAGCATATAATAAATTTGATTACTCTAAAATTAAAAAAAACAATCTATATAAGTTATAAATATAGATTGTTTTGTAATAAGAATATTTTATTTAATAGTTAAAATTCAGCATTTTGAGGTGTTCTAGGATAAGGAATTACATCTCTAATATTACCCATTCCTGTAGCAAACATTACTAAACGCTCAAAACCTAGACCAAAACCTGAATGTACTGCAGTACCATATTTGCGTAAATCTAAATACCACCATAATTCTTCTTCATCTATATCTAGAGCTTTCATTTTTGCTTTTAATACATCTAAACGCTCTTCACGTTGTGAGCCACCAACCATTTCGCCAATTCCTGGAAACAGAATATCCATAGCTCTAACCGTTTTTCCATCTTCATTTAATCGCATATAAAACGCTTTTATATTAGCTGGATAATCAAATAAAATTACTGGACATTTAAAATGTTTTTCTACCAAGAAACGCTCATGTTCACTTTGTAAGTCGGCTCCCCATTCTTCAATAATATAATTGAATTGTTTTTTCTTGTTAGGTTTTGAATTCTTTAAAATATCTATTGCTTCAGTATAGCTTACTCGTTTAAAGTTATTATCTACAACAAAATTTATTTTTTCAATAAGACTCATTTCAGAACGTTCTGCTTGAGGCTTTGTTTTTTCTTCATCTAACAAGCGTTGTTCTAAAAATTCTAAATCTTCTCTGTTATTATCTAAAACATATTTTAAAACAGATTTCATGAAATCTTCAGCCAAATCCATATTTCCAGCCAAATCCATAAAAGCAACTTCTGGCTCAATCATCCAGAATTCTGCTAAATGGCGTGAGGTGTTAGAGTTTTCTGCTCTAAACGTAGGTCCAAATGTATATACTTTACCTAGAGACATTGCAAAGGTTTCTGCTTCTAACTGACCAGAAACAGTAAGGTTTGTTTCTTTTCCGAAGAAATCTTCTTTAAAGTTTACAGAACCATCTTCATTTAAAGGCGGATTTTTTGCATCTAAGTTACTTACACGAAACATTTCGCCAGCACCTTCAGCATCACTACCTGTAATAATAGGTGTATGCATGTAGTAAAATCCGTTTTCATTAAAATACTTATGAATAGCAAACGATAGTGATGAGCGCAAACGCATTACTGCACTAAATGTATTAGTACGAGTACGTAAATGAGCATTTTCTCTTAAAAATTCAAACGAATGTTTTTTAGGTTGAATTGGATAAGTTTCTGGATCAGAATCTCCAAGAATGTTAATTGATAATACAGCAATTTCTACATTCTGACCTTTACCTTGACTCTCAATTAATTGTCCTTTTATATGTACTGCAGCTCCTGTAGTTATACGTTTTAGTATAGCCTCGTCAGTTTTTTCAAAGTCAACTACACATTGTATATTTTGAAGCGTAGAACCATCATTTAAAGCAATAAAACGGTTAGCTCTAAAAGTACGAACCCATCCTTTTATTTCTATATCTTGTGATTTTGCGTCTTTCTTTAATAGTTCGGCAACTGTATTCGATTTCATTTGGATAATTTTATTTTTAAAGTGCAAAGATAAAAGTTTACACTATTTTAAATCTAATCTTTTAAATTTTCGTCGTCTTCCTCAGGAATAATATTTATAGAAGGCTCTTTTAAAACTTCTTTATTTGCAATACTTCTTTCTAATGATAATAATAGTGATGGAAGCAATAATAAATTAGACAACATTGCAAATAATAATGTAGCAGATACTAAAGCACCAAGAGCTACTGTGCCTCCAAAACTTGAAATTGTAAATACTGAAAAACCAAAGAATAAAACTATTGAAGTATAAAACATACTTACTCCAGTTTCACGCAAAGCAGCATAAACCGATTTTCTGATTTTCCAATGATTAGCCTGCAATTCTTGTCTGTATTTTGCTAAAAAGTGAATGGTATCATCTACCGAAATACCAAAAGCAATACTAAACACTAATATTGTTGATGGTTTAATAGGTACACCTAAATAACCCATTAATCCAGCAGTAATTATTAAAGGCAATAAATTTGGGATTAGTGAAATTAATATCATTCTAAATGACCTAAACATGTAAGCCATAAATAGTGAGATTAAGAAAATTGCTAATGATAATGAAATTGCTAAGTTTTTAACTAAGTAAGTTGTTCCTTTTTGAAAAACTAATGCTTTACCAGTTATAGTAACATTATAATTTTCTTTAGGAAAAACCTTATCTATTTTAACCTGAAGATCTTCCTCTATACGTTCCATTTTATCAGTACCAATGTCTTTCATAAAGGTTGTGATACGAGCGTATTGGCCAGTGCTGTCGACAAAACTTTTTAAAAGATTTGCTTCAGAAGACGAGTTTTTTGCATACGATAAAATAAAACTATTCTCCTGACTTGTAGGTAGCTGATAATATTTTGGATTTCCGTTATAATAGGCTTGTTTAGAATATTTAACCAAACTAACAACAGAAACTGGTCTTGAGAGTTCAGGTATTTCATCAATTAACTCTTCAAGTTCATTCATACGCTTTAAAGTGCTTAATTTCATAACACCTTTTTTGCGTTTGGTGTCTACCATTATTTCTAATGGCATAATACCATTAAACTCACTTTCAAAGAAACGTATGTCTTGAAAAAACTCTTGATTTTTAGGCATATCTTCTATGAGACTTCCAGAAACTTTTATCTGAAAAATACCAATCATACTAACAATAAGTAAAATAACAGCAGAAAAATAGATAGTTATTTTTCGCTCTTTTACCATGCGTTCCATCCAATTTACAAAACCACCAATCCATCGCTTATTTAAATGTTCTAAATGGCGATCTTTAGGGAAAGGCATAAAACTGTAAATAATAGGAATAATAAGTAAGCACAGCATAAAAATTGCAAGAATACTTAATGATGCCACGACTCCAAACTCTTTTAATAGAGTACTTTCTGTAAGCATAAATGTTGCAAAACCCGATGCTGTTGTAACATTAGTCATCAAGGTAGCATTACCAATTTTAGTAACAACGCGTTGTAATGATTTTACTTTATTACCATGCGATTTTACCTCATTTTGATATTTGTTAATAAGAAAAATACAGTTAGGTATACCAATTACAATAATTAATGGTGGAATTAGTGCTGTTAGCACTGTGATTTCATAATTAAGAAATCCAATAATTCCTAATGTCCACATTACACCAATACTAACAACAATAAGAGAGATGAATGTGGCTCTAAACGATCTAAAAAAGAAAAAGAAAATTAGAGAAGTTACAAGTAAGGCAGCACCAACAAACAACCCAATTTCATCAACAATATTTTGAGCATTTAAGGTACGTATGTAAGGCATTCCAGATACTCGAACATCTAAATTGTTGGCATTTTCAAATGCCTCAATCTTTTGTTCTAAAACATCTATTATAAAATCTTTTCGAGCCGATGTATTAACTATATCCTTTTTAAGATAGATGGCTGTACGAACAGTTTTTGTGTTTTTATTAAAAAGGAAATTGTCATAAAATGGATATTGTTCAAACAGTTCTTTCTCTAAAATGGTTATCTGATCTAGAGACTCAATAGAATCTTTAATAAAAGGCTCTAATTCAAATTTTTGCTTATCAGTGTTTTTTACAAGTTTTTGAAGATCTTTTATTGACAGAACAGCATCTACTTCGTCATAAGATTTAAAATCTTCAGAGAGCCTGTTCCATGCATTAAGTTTTTCAACTGTAAACAAAGAAGAATCTTTAACACCAAGAACAATAAGATTACCTTCTTCACCAAATATTTTTAAAAACTCGTTATAAGTTACATTAACCTCATGGTCATCAGGTAGTAAGTTAGCTTCAGTGTAAGTAAAGCGCATATTTTTCCATTGAGAACCTAATGCGACTGTAATTAAACCTATAGTTATAAGTATGGCAATTCTGTTACGCAAAATAAGTCGCGCAATCACTTCCCAAAATCCTGTTGTGAATAATTTAAACATGCTCTTGTTTAAGAAGCGACAAAGGTAGAAAAAAGCTAAGTATTAGAGTGCTTAATTATTAGATAATATTCAATTATAAATTGACATTAAAAGTAAACTTAAAAGCAATATTATCTTCAGTTTTTGGAAGATGGTAACCACCATATCTGTAAGCAAAACTAAAGCCGAAACCAAAAAGGAGTTTGTTAATTTCAAAACCTGATTCAGAGTAACCTTTGTCTAAAATTCCAAAATTAATATTTTCATGCCTCTCTACATGGCTCATATCACCCACAGCGTACCTTGTTATTAATACTAGCTGTGGTTTAAATCGAGCTGAAATCTTAAACGGACTTACATAATGTTTAAACTGAAACGTAGTAAATCTATCTGAAAAGAATTCATTAAAGTACATAGTTTCAAAACTATTTATACCAGCAACCGAAAAGCGCTGTAGTATAGTTTCTTTTGTAATATTATTAGGATATGCATGATATAAATTGGTTAAAGGAATATTTCCATTTGCAAATCCACCTGTAATTGTTGCTTCTGTTATAGCATCATTTTTGTGCTTTATCTGGTATATAGTTCTAAAATCAATTTTCGAAAAGCTAAAATTACTTTCAAAAACATCTTTAAAACTTTTAGTGTATTGCAAGGTAAACTTCGGATAGCCTTCTTTTTTTTCTATGATCCCTTTTTTAGTAATTTCAAAATCGCTAAAAGGAGACCATTGTAAAGCTATTTTTGCAGTACTTAAATGAAACTCCCTAAATGTATTACCATTTACAGTATATGCATAGTTGTAAGTTGGATTAATATTACTAATTGCAAATTGTGTTTCTGATAATAAATTTTTTGCGAACTGATGTTCTAATGAAACAGCTTTAGTTATGTGTCTGTGAAATAAATCGATATTTAATAGACGAGGTTCAAAAAAAGAAAAGAAGCGCTTATCAGTTAAAAAAGCTGAACTTCCAGTTTCTTGTAAATCATCAGTATATGATAAATTTACCCAAGAATTAGTTTTTTCGGCTATTCTAAAACTTCCACCAATACTATATTTAAACGTATGGTCTCTAAAACCATAAACAACATAGCTGTTCATGCGGTATTTTTTAGAAAAGTTTTCGTTTGTGACACCTCCTAGACCTGTTCTTAATCCTTCGTACTGATTAAATTTCAGTAAATAGCGTAAGTCTAAATTTATATACTTAGTCGGTAAAAAACCATTGCCTAATTGCTTTAAAAATTCTGCTTTCTTAACAATTGAATCATTAACTGCTGTAGAATCCTTAGGCACAGGAGTTATTTGTGATTGCGCTAAAGAAGAGCAAAGAATAAGAATGAATAAAACGAAATTTTTTAGCATTAAAAAGTAAATAGTTATAAAAATTAGTATAAAAAAAGCGACAAATTAGCCGCTTATAATTTATACTGTCATGATTTCTTTTTCTTTGATTTCTAAGATATCATCAATTCTTTTAACGTATTTGTCGGTAAGATGTTGCACATCTACTTCAGCATTTTTTTGAAGGTCTTCAGATACATCAGTAAGTTTTTTAATATCAGAATTAGCATCTTTACGAGCACTTCTAACGCCAATTTTAGCATCTTCGGCCTCCATTTTAGCTTGTTTTGCAAGGTCACGACGACGCTCTTCTGTTAAAGGCGGAACATTAATAATAATAGTTTCGCCATTATTCATAGGGTTAAATCCTAAATTCGCAATCTGAATCCCTTTTTCAATTTCTTGAAGCATATTTTTTTCCCAAGGCTGAACTGTTATAGTTCTACCATCTGGAGTATTTACATTGGCAACTTGATTTAAAGGTGTTTGTGAACCATAGTAATTAACCATAACTCCACCAAGCATTGCAGGGCTAGCCTTACCTGCTCTAATATTAACAAGTTGTTTTTCTAGATGCTTAATTGCTGCATCCATTGCTTCTTTAGTTGAATCTAATATAAATTGAATTTCTTCGTTCATTTTTAAAAAACTTTAATGTTTTAATGGCTTTCAAAAAGCAAGCCAAAATGTATTTATAGTTATAAGTTTACTTTGGTTCCAATTTTTTCGCCAGCAACAACCTTAAGTAAATTGCCTTTTTTATTCATATCAAAAACTATAATTGGCAATTCGTTTTCTTGACTTAATGTAAATGCTGTAGTATCCATTACTTTTAAACCTTTGCGTAATACATCATCAAAGGTAATATGATCAAACTTAACAGCTGTATTATCTTTTTCTGGGTCAACGTTATAAATACCATCTACACGTGTTCCTTTTAAAATAACATCAGCTTCAATTTCTATAGCACGTAGTACTGCTGCCGAATCGGTTGTGAAATAAGGATTTCCAGTACCACCACCAAAAATAACAACACGACCTTTTTCTAAATGGCGCATCGCTTTTCGACGAATAAAAGGCTCTGCAACTTGATTGATATGAACTGCAGATTGTAATCGAGTAGGCACACCAGCATCTTCTAGAGCGCTCTGTAATGCTAAACCATTAATAACGGTAGCTAACATTCCCATGTGGTCTCCTTGTACTCTGTCCATACCATTACTTGCACCTGCAACACCTCTAAAAATATTTCCACCACCAATAACAATGGCTACTTCTACACCTTTTTCTGTAATGGCTTTTATGTCTTCTGCATACTCTGCTAAACGTTGAGGGTCAATACCATATTGGCGAGTTCCCATTAAGGCTTCACCAGATAATTTAAGGAGGATTCTTTTGTATTTCATCGGTTGTTTTGAATGCTTACGCAAAACTACATAATTTTTTTGTTTTTAGATTATAAAAAAAGCCTCTCTAAACAGAGAAGCTTTTTTTATATAACAAATGTGTTAGACTATCCTAAAGACACACGTTTAAAATCTGTAACAGCAACGTCACCATAAGAGGCAACATACTTTGCAACATTTAATTTCTCGTCTTTAATAAATGTTTGGTCTAATAAACATTTTTCTTGATCTAAAGTTGTGTTATCAGAAATGAATCTTTCCATTTTACCTGGAAGAATTCTATCCCAGATTTGTTCTGGTTTACCTTCAGCTTTAAGCTCTGCCTTAGCATCTGCTTCAGCTTTTGCTAGAACTTCTGGAGTTAATTGTGCCATTGAGATATATTGAGGTACATTTTTAAGAGTTTTTCCTAAACGACCTAATTCTTCATTATCTTTTTCGATAACAGCAATTCTTGCTTCAGTTTCTGATGCAATAAATGCAGGATCAAAATCTTTATAAGATAATGTTGAAGCTCCCATTGATGCAATTTGCATTGCAACATCTTTTGCTAATTCTTCAACATTGTTAACTTTTGCAGTAAAACCTACAATAGCAGCAATTTTGTTAATATGAACATAAGCTCCAACGTAAGGCGCTTCTAATTTTTCAAAAGCATTTAAATCGATTTTTTCACCAATAACACCAGTTTGCTCAACTAATTTATCAGCAACAGTCATACCACCAAAATTAGCAGCTAATAATTCTTCTTTAGAATTACAGTTTAATGCTAAATCTGCTACATCGTTTGCTAATGCAATAAAAGATTCATTTTTACCAACGAAATCAGTTTCGCAACCTAAAACGATAGCAACACCAACTGTATTATCGGCATTTATTTTAGCAACAGCAGCACCTTCAGATGATTCTCTGTCAGCTCTTTTTTCTGCAACTTTTTGACCTTTTTTACGTAATACTTCGATAGCTTTATCAAAATCTCCTTCAGCTTCAACTAATGCTTTTTTGCAGTCCATCATACCTGCTCCTGTTGCTTGTCTTAGCTTGTTTACTTCTGCGGCTGTTATTTTTACCATAGCTTCCATAATATTTTTAAAATTTAAAAAAGTCGTTCAATTAATTTTCAACAAAGAAAAGAACTAAACGACTTATTTATGTTGTGAAATTGTTATTTATTCTTCTTCTTCAGCGGCTACTTTCTTTTTTGTAGCTGCTTTTTTTGGTGCTTTAGCTTCTTTTTCATCTTTAGCATCTTTTTCAGTTTTCTCTGATTTACGTTCAGATAAACCATCAGCGATAGCAGATGTTACAAGAGATAAAACTTTATCTATAGATTTTGAAGCATCATCATTTGCAGGAATTAAATAATCTACTTGTCGTGGATCAGAATTCGTATCAACCATTGCGAAGATTGGAATGTTTAATTTTTGAGCTTCTTTTATTGCAATGTGTTCACGTTTAATATCAACTACAAATAAAGCACCTGGTAAACGAGTCATGTCTGAAATAGAACCTAAGTTTTTTTCTAACTTAGCTCTTAAACGATCAACTTGTAAACGTTCTTTTTTAGATAATGTTAAGAATGTACCATCTTTCTTCATTTTATCAATCATTGCCATTTTCTTAACAGCTTTTCTGATAGTTACGAAGTTAGTTAACATTCCGCCTGGCCATCTTTCAGTAATGTAAGGCATGCTTACAGCACCTGCTTTTTCAGCAACGATGTCTTTAGCTTGTTTTTTTGTAGCTACAAATAATATTTTCTTTCCTGAAGCTGCAATTTTATGAAGAGCTTCTGATGTCTCTTCTATTTTTGCTGCTGTTTTGTAAAGATTGATGATATGGATACCATTACGCTCCATATAAATGTAAGGAGCCATGTTTGGATCCCATTTTCTTGTCAAGTGACCGAAGTGTACACCTGCGTCAAGTAATTCTTTTACTTCTACTTTCATTTTGTTTTAGTTTACGTTCTGTTGATTAGCAATGTTCCATTTGCCTTTTGGCGTTTGGCTTCATTTAGATGCTTAACTAAATCCTGACCTTTTGAGTCATGGACAACAATAACTGGTTTAAATTTTGTTTTTAAAAAAACTTGATTGGAAATACGTTTTATAATATTTCCAATCGAGTTGGTAATAAGATTAACGTTTAGAGAACTGGAATTTCTTACGAGCTTTCTTCTGTCCGAATTTCTTACGCTCAACCATTCTAGGGTCTCTTGTTAACAATCCTTCTGGTTTAAGAATCAATCTGTTTTCTGCATCAACTTCGCACATTGCACGAGATAATGCTAAACGGATAGCTTCTGCTTGACCAGTAATACCACCTCCATATACATTTACTGTAATATCAAAGTTGCCTTCATTGTTAGTCATGACCAAAGGTTGATTTACTTTGTACTGCAATGTAGCAGTAGGAAAATAAGTCGCCATGTCTTTTTTATTGATTGTAATGTTACCTTTTCCTTTGGCAACATAAGCGCGAGCAACAGCCGTTTTTCTACGGCCAATTTTGTGAATTACTTCCATTAATTAAATTCGTTTAAGTTAATTGCTTTTGGTTTTTGAGCTGCATGAGCATGCTCAGTTCCAACCACAGCAGTTAGGTTACGGAATAAATCTGCACCTAATTTGTTTTTAGGGAGCATTCCTTTTACTGATTTTTCTACTAATCTTGCTGGATCTTTTCCAAACATTTCTGTAGCAGATAAACTTCTTTGACCACCTGGATAACCTGTGTGACGAATGTATGTTTTTTCGTTCCACTTGTTACCTGTTAAGTTGATTTTTTCAGAGTTGATAACAATTACGTTATCTCCGCAATCAACGTGTGGTGTGAAGTTAGGCTTGTGTTTACCTCTTAATAGTTTTGCAACTTTAGAAGCTAAACGACCTAGACTTTGACCTTCAGCATCAACCAAAACCCACTCTTTATTTACAGTAGCTTTGTTTGCTGAAATCGTTTTGTAGCTTAATGTATCCACACTAATTAATTTTATTTATTAAACATTCCTCTCTCAAAAAGAGTTTGCAAATTTACGATAATCTATTTGATTACCAAATAGTATAGGGTAATTTTTATAGACAAATTATTGGCTTGTAAATTAGAAGGTTAATTAATTTTTAGGATGCGTTATTTTAAACAGCAAAAAAAGGTCTTAATGTACCAATAAAATCACTCCGAAAGGAGTGGTTTTTAAATGTGTGGGAACGGTCTCGGCTATGAGTATTTGCTTGGTTTAGTGGTTCACTTAGTATGTACACACCAAACTGAAAATCCACAAGGATTTTCAGAAGTAGGCGAGAACAAGCAATTAAATGTACACGGTTTTGGCATTAGTTTTTTGCAAATTCAATTAACTTTTCGAAGTTACCATTATCAGCTTCTTTTAAGGCTTTTATATATTGATTTCTTGTTTCGTTAGCTTTAACCATGTTTGATTGATGCCAAGAAAATATTTCTTTCCCAAATATTGATTCCATAATAATATCAGCCATCATTCTAGAGTGTCTTCCATTTCCATTTGGAAAACAATGAATAGATACAATGCGATGTTTAAATCTAATAGCTATTTCTTCAGGTGAAAAAGTTTTGTTTTCTATCCAATATTTAGTGTCGTCTAATAAATTTTTTAATTCAATCCCAATTTGTGTCCATGGAATTCCAATGTTTTTTTCGGTCTTTCTAAATTCGCCTGCCCATTTCCATACATCACCATACATTCTTTTGTGTAAGTTTTTTATGAACTTTTCCGTTAAAATTTTTTCAGTTTTGAATTTTGTGTGAATAGACCATTCAACTGCTTTTTCAATGTTAAATTGTTCAAATTCATCCAGTTCTCCTTGAGTCGTAATAGAATTTATTTTAAGACCCTCCTTTTCTTCTTCATCTAAAGGTGTTTGTCCATCTTTATATTCTAATTCTAATCCCATAATGATTTTTTCATCTCTCGTTTTATTTCAATAGCAAGTTCTTTTATTGTTTTAGCAATCTTTTCATCTCCAATTCCTTGGTCCTCTAATTTCATATTTTGGTTTGTTCTTAAAACTATTTTTCGAGCCAGTTTTTCAGCTTTTAAGTCTACTAGTTTTTCAATGGTTCCATCTTTTGGAATAAAACCATAAACAAATTTCATATCCAAAGCATTACCAACATCCTTTAACTTATTAATGGTTATCTGACCTGTAGCTTCACGTTCCTCGATTTTTTGTATTGCTCCTTTAGTTAATTCAAGTTTGGTCCCTAATTGGTCCCTAGTCATGTTAAGAGTGGTTCTAATAGTATTCACCCATCCTTTTTGAGGGACCAGGACTATAGCTGCATCCTTAAAATTTCCTAATTTTTGGTCCAGTTGTTCTATGAGCAGTTTTTTCTTGTTTCTCATTTGTTATACATATAAGTATTTAAATTAATTCAAAAGTATACAAATATGTATAAAAAAACAAATAAAAGAATACTTATATGTCTCTTTTAAAGTTTATAAACATACAAATATGTATGATTGAGTTTATGAAAAAAGTTCTGATTTAATTACTGCCAACGGTTTGGCTATGATTTCGGCGTGGAATCGTCCGCAGGACTATTCCGCAGAGAAATCAAGCTAATTTAATGTTTTTACTTTTGGTTTTTGCACTGTCGCCACGCTGAATTATAGCCGTTGTTACCTGCTGGCTTTTATTCCAAGTATTTTTGTAATTCCGCACTATGTTTTAATAATTCAGTTTCTACTTTTTCTACTATCTCTGTGATTTTATCCCAATCTCTATTTAATATTTTTATTATTTCATTTTCACTAACTCCAATTAAATCTTCTGTGTCAAATTTCCAAGAATGTTGAAAATGAACTAACCATTTATTTCCACGAGGCTTTTTGTGACCTTCTATATTCTCAAATGCTTTTCTAAATATGTTTTGAATCTCGACATCTCCAGGAGAAACAACTGTTTTGAAAACAGCTTTGTTTTTACTCCAATAATAGTCAATTTCGAAAAGGAAGTTTTCCTTTAATGGCCAGCCTTGTCCTTTATTTGGAATGATTTCGTTTAGTTTTTGAGTTAAAAACCGAGCATAACCTTTGTGTTTAGAACCCATAACCCAACCAGAGTCTGTAATTTTTTTAACAAAAACAGGATAAAGTTCAGATGCAATGTCTGATTTATGCTCAAAAACAAAGTCTATTAATTCTCTGTGGTTTTTGTATATTTTGTCAGCAAGTTCGTTTAACTCATCGTTTTTCATAAGTTCTCTTTTAATTGTAGTCAAATAATCAGAAATGTATTGGTTTACTCCATTGTTCAAGGACTTTCCGTGAATTTTTAAAATTCGGTCAGATTGTTCTATTATTTCTTGATAGGAGTAAAGAGCGTAGTAATCAATTTCCGATTGAGTTGTTGGAGGTTCTCCTGTTGGAGTCAAATAGACAAATACTTTTTTTCTGGTTTTAAAGTTTTCGTTTACAATTTCTCTATATTTTGATAATTGATTTGAATGGTCTTTGCTGTCAATTTTGTTTTCTATGCAAATAACTAATGTGTCAAAAATTAGCAATAAATCAATGTTTCTCCATTCACGTCTTATCTCGACATTGTTAAAGTTTAATTCTTCGATATCCAGTTCGTCTAATTCAGTTGCGATATCTGATGTCGAAATTCCACGTAAGAATTTAGTAAGAAATAATTTTCCAAGTCCGTGATTTCCATTTGGGTCAAGTAACCAACCTAGAAAATTGGAATGTCTAATTTCGGTTCGAGCAACGCTTAAAATTTGAAAAATATTTGGAGTTTTTAATCCAAGTTCTAGTTTGTCAAAATCTATATCGTTTATTAAATCTCTATATTTTTCTCGTATTTCGGTTTCTGTCATTTTCGTTTTTCAGCTTGCAGGTAACGTCTGGCGTTTATGATTCGTTGCGGTCAACGAGCCACGTAAAGCTTGCTTTTAAGTGGTAGTAGTTGAAAGAGCAACGAACAAAAAAAAGAACCCATTGCCTAGCAATGAATTATAAACGTTGT